>JAESGP010000001.1_pt1:0-1042500 | contig 2837616 bp, 2809 predicted proteins | sample 9269741 | NCBI WGS metagenome assembly JAESGP01 (sample SAMN15720684, study PRJNA650882) | algae metagenome | isolation source: Desmonostoc vinosum HA7617-LM4 and co-occurring heterotrophs from cave wall | place: USA: Waikapalae cave, Hawaii | collected 2011-05-27 | reverse complement strand
CTCGGCCACCGTGGTGTCCGGCGCGATCGAGAAGACCTCGCCGCCCTTGGATTTGAGGATTTCCGCGACCAGCATCCGGCGTCCCTTCCCTGTCTTCCTGGGAGCGATCGACGGCCGAAGAGCCGAAGCCGCTTCTTAAGGGACAGGATCACCCGGTTCCGGGCTCGAATCAAACCTTTCCGCAGGGCGGCCGAACACCCTTGCGAGAGGTCCGATGGCCAGGATGCCGAACAGAAAGCCGAAGGCGTGGGCCTCCCAGGCGATTCGCGCGCCCTCCGCGCCGGGCGCGAAGCCGATCAGGCCGATGACGGCGTTGACCGACATCCAGGCGACGGCGGAGCGGATCACACCGCCGTCGGTCAGGGGCAGGACGCGTCCTCGACCCCCGAGCAGGCGCGTCGCCGCGCCGATCAGGCCGAAGACGGCCCCGGACGCTCCGACCAGGGGATCCACAGAGCCCCAGTGCAGCACACCATATCCCAGCGTCGCGGCCATGCCCGACACTATATATAGGGCGAGGAAAACGAGCAGCCCGATCCCCCCGCCGAACAGCCGGGCCAGAGGCGCGCCGAAGGTCAGGGCGCCGACCGCGTTCATCAGCACATGGGCCCAGCCGCCGTGCACCAGCATGGAGGTGACCAAACCAGCGTAACGCCCGTCGGCGAGGTCGACCGGGCGAAACGCGAGCTCCAACCAATAGGTATGCGACCGCTCCTGCAGCCAGTAGAGCGCAGGCATCGAGGCGGCGAGCAGCAGCGCCGCGATCGGGGCGTTGAAGATGCGTTCCCTGGGGGGCGGGCCGTCGAATCGGCCGTCGGACGGCTCCATGCCCCTCAAATGCGGAAGGGTCTCCGCCACATCAAGTCATCCTTAACACCCGTCTCCCATTTTGGGACGCGGACCGCCTGCCTGCGGCCGAATCACCAGTGCCGCGTGGGAGTTGTCGACATGAGCCCGATCCGGACCGCAGCGGTCGTTCTGGCCGTTTCCCTCTTGGCCCTGCCCGCCAGCGCCCAGCTGGCCTCTTCGTCCGGCATGTCGGGCTTCCAGAACGGATACGGCGGCGCTCGCCAGTCGGTGACCAGCGCCCAGACCGGCTCTACCCGCGATCAGAACGGCAACCGCCTGATCGTCGACGGCATCATCCAGCCCAATGCCTCGTCCTATTCGCGCCAGTCGGGCGTGTCCCAACAGGGCTCCGGCGCCGCCTATGGGTCGGGGGCCACCGCCATCGGCAACAATCTGAACGTCGTGGTCCAGGGCAGCCACAACACGGTCATCGTCAACTCGCGTCAGACCAACTCGGGCAACGTCACCGCCCGCAACGACCTGACCGGCACGCTCACAGGCTTCGAATGACGCTCGGTTCCCTTTCCCGGCTGCGCGTCCCGGCGCTTCTGACGGTCTCCGCGCTCGCGCTCAGCGCCTGCGTCAGCCCCACGGCCGGTCCGGGCGGCCTCTACGCCCGGCCGATCGGCAATGCGCCGGTGACGGCCAATCCGACCCCCTATTCCACCGCCCTCTACTGCATGGCCGACTATGCGCGGCGCTATGGCCTGCCCTCGCCCCGCATGGCGGTCGGCCGGATCAGCGACTACACCGGCACGGTCTCGGCCGATGGCGGGCGTCAGATCACCCAGGGCGCCTCGCTCATGGCGTTCAGCGCCCTGGCCAAGGCCGGCGCCCAGATGGTCGAGCGCTACGACACTTCCATTTCCGAGATGGAGCTCCGCTACGCCAACAACCGCCTGATCGGCGACGAGGGCGGCACACCGGAGGAGCCGAACTACCGCCGCATCCTGGCCGGTCAGGTGCCGGGCTCCGACTTCTATCTGATCGGCGGCATCACCGAGGTGAACTACAACATCCGCTCGGCGGGTTTTGACGCCGGCGTGGGCGAAACCGACACCGACACGCCGGGTTCGGGCATCGTTCAGGGCAAGATCTACGTCATGAACGTGGCGCTCGACCTGCGCCTGGTCCAGACGACGACGATGGAGGTGGTCGACGTCATCTCCTATCAGAAGCAGATCATCGGCCGGGAAATCTCGGCGGGCGTCTTCGACTTTCTGAACGGCAACGTCTTCGACATTTCGGCGGGCACGGGCGGCATGGAGCCGGTGCAGCTGGCGGTGCGCGCGCTGATCGAGCGGGCGACGCTGGAAATGATGGCGAATCTGTACGGCGCGCCGGGGCCCGAGGTCTGCCTGTCGGCTGAGAACGATCCGCTGAACACCGTCGGGCCGACCGGGGGCTACTACCCGGCCTATGACAACACGGGAACGAACAATGGCCAGACCCGCGCCGATCCGTCTCGCTGGCACGATCGCCGCGACGGCGATGTGCGTCGCAGCCGCTACTGAGGCTTCGGCGCAGACTCAGGACAGCCGCGTCCTCAACAACCAGCTGCAACTGGGCGACGTCATCAGCGGCGTCACCCTGAACGTCGAGGATCCTTCCGCCGAGGTGTCGGTCGACAACGCCGCCCAGGCCAACAGCCTCTATGGCGCGGCCGAGAACGGCACGGTCGTCCTGACCTCGTCCCAGGAGATGCGGGGCGACACCCGCGCGGCCAGCGAACTCACGATCACCGGCGACGCCGCCGGGCCCGTCAACGTCCAGACCACCGCCGGCGCAAACGCGCTGTCGGCGGCAGGCTATGGCGCGAACATCACCGTCGAGTCCAACCAGATCGTCGGGCCTTCGGAGGTCACAGCGTCGGCCGCCATACGGAACGACACCGCCCGCCTGCTGGGCGGCGCCTCCTTCTCCACCTCGGCCAACGCCAATGCCGCCTCGCTCGGCGGAACCGGCACGCGTGTCCAGGGAACGGTGATTCAACGCTCCGAGGCCGGCGTCCGTGCCGAGACGCTTGCGGTGACCCAGTACATCCCCGCCGAGGCCGAGTTCATCAGCGAGGCCGTCGGCAACAGCATCGGCGTGAACTCGACCCAGGCCTCCAGCCAGGCTCTGACGCTTCGCCAGCGCCAGGCGGGCGACACCGTCTCGGCCAACACCAGCGCCAACAGCGGCAACGCCTGGGACCTCGCCGGCCGGGCCCGCGCGGTCGGCAACCTCGCCTCGACCTACAACCAGGGCGGCTCGGTCGTGACCGTGACAGACCAGTCCAACCTGTCAGAAATCCGGGCTACGGCGCGCGTCACCTCCTATGACTGGGGCGGGGCGACCGCCAGCGCGGCCGGCGTCGGCAACCAGGTCGTGATCGGCAACAACGACCGCTATCTCGAGATCGACAACAGCCAGGTGAACTCCGGCGGCGTCGAGGTCACGTCCGAGTTCGTCGGGGCCTATGGCTACGACGCCCATATCGCCTCCGAGGCCACCGGAAACGCCATCACCGGCTATGCTTGCTCGACCTGCGAGGGGCAGATGGTCGTGACCAACAACCAGACCAACTCGGGTCCGGTCAGCGCGACCTCCTCGGCCCGCGTCTCCGGATCGGCCCGCGCCGTGGCGACCAGCGCGGCGGCCACGGGCAACGCGGCGACCTTCTACGTCTCGCGTCCGGGCAACTGAGCCGGCCACTCGATACATTGCTTCACCGCATGTGAGCCCGCCGGGGTTGATCCTCGCGCGCGCCGGTTCCATTGAGGCGCCCAACAAGAAAACCGCTTCAGGAGACCCCCTCATGACCGTCCGCGTCGCCATCAACGGCTTTGGCCGCATCGGCCGCCTCGTGCTCCGTTCGATCGTCGAGCACGGCCGCCGCGACATCGAGGTGGTGGCGATCAACGACCTGGGGCCGGTGGCCACCAACGCCCATCTGCTGCGCTATGACAGCGTCCACGGACGCTTTCCCGGCACGGTCGAGGCGGGCGACGACTGGATCGACGTGGGCCTGGGCAAGATCAAGGTCACGGCCGAGCGCGATCCCGCGAACCTGCCGCACAAGGACCTGAACGTCGACATCGCCTTTGAGTGCACTGGCATCTTCACGTCCAAGGACAAGGCCTCGGCCCACCTGACCGCCGGCGCCAAGCGCGTGCTGGTCTCCGCCCCGGCTGATGGCGCCGACAAGACCATCGTCTACAAGGTCAACCACCACACCCTGACGGCCGACGACATCATCGTCTCGAACGGCAGCTGCACCACAAACGCGCTCGCCCCCGTCGCCAAGGTGCTGAACGACCTGTTCGGCATCGAGCGCGGCTACATGACGACGATCCACGCCTACACCGGCGACCAGCCGACGCTGGATACGATGCACAAGGACCTCTACCGCGCCCGCGCGGCGGGCCTGTCGATGATCCCGACCTCGACCGGCGCCGCCAAGGCGCTGGGCCTTGTCCTGCCCGAGCTCAAGGGCAAGCTGGACGGATCGTCCATCCGCGTTCCGACCCCCAACGTCTCGGTCGTCGACCTCAAGGTCGTCGCTGGCCGCGAGGTGACGGTGGACGAGATCAACGCCGCTTTGCAGGCCGCCGCCGACGGCCCGATGAAGGGCGTGCTGCACACGACCAACGACCCGGTCGTGTCGATGGACCTGAACCACATCGCCGCCTCGTCCACGGCGGCGCTTCCCCAAACACAGGTCGTCGACGGCAAGCTGGCCCGGGTGCTGAGCTGGTACGACAACGAATGGGGCTTCGCGACGCGCATGAGCGACACGGCGCTGGCGATGGCGAAGTTCCTCTGACCGTGACCCTCTCCCATTGGGAGAGGGCTTGAGCGCACGACGGCGCGCCGTCGTCCTTGCGCGAAAGGGTGAGGGTTCGACCGTGGGGAGCTCCCACCATCCAACCCTCATCCGTCCGCTTCGCGGCCACCTTCTCCCAACGGGAGAAGGATCATGGAGACCGACATGACCTTCCGCACCCTCGACGACGCCGGCGCCCTCGGCGGCAAGACTGCCCTGGTCCGCGTGGACTTCAACGTCCCGATGGAGGACGGCCGCGTCACCGACGACACCCGGCTGCGCGTCGCCCTGCCGACGATTCAGAAGCTGCGCGACGCAGGCGCCAAGGTCGCCCTGCTGGCCCACTTCGACCGCCCCAAGGGCAAGGTCGTGCCGTCGATGAGCCTGAAGCCGGTCGTTCAGCCCCTGTCCGACCTGCTCGGCGCGCCCGTGAGGTTCGCCGAGGACTGCATCGGCCCCGCGGCGGTTCATGCCATTCGCGACCTGGACGCCGGCGGCGTGCTCCTGCTCGAAAACGTCCGCTTCCATGCGGCGGAGGAAGCCAACGACGCGGTCTTCGCCACCAAGCTGGCCGACCTCGGCGACCTCTACGTCAATGACGCCTTCTCGGCCGCCCACCGCGCCCACGCCTCGACCGAGGGGATCGCGCACCACCTGCCCGCCTACGCCGGCGAATCCATGCGCCGCGAGCTCGAGGCGCTCGACGCCGCACTCGGCAATCCGAAGAAGCCTGTCATCGGCATCGTCGGCGGGGCCAAGGTCTCGACCAAGCTGGACCTGCTCAAGAACCTGGTCGGCAAGCTCGATCGCCTCGCGATCGGCGGCGGCATGGCCAACACCTTCCTGTTCGCACAGGGCGTCGACATCGGCGGTTCTCTCGCCGAACGCGACATGGCCGACACCGCCCGCGAGATCCTGGCTGAGGCCGAGGCGCGCGGCTGCCAGATTCTGCTCCCCGTCGACTTCGTCGTCGCCACCGAGGTCAAGCCGGGCGCCGCCTCCCGTCCCGTCGTGGCCGGCGCCGACCTGTCCGCCGACGACAAGATCCTCGACGCCGGTCCCGCCAGCGTCGCCCGCCTGGTCGAGGCCCTGACCGCGTCCAAGACCCTGATCTGGAACGGCCCGCTCGGCGTGTTCGAGGTCCCGCCCTTCGACGCCGCCACAGTCGCGGTGGCCCAGCACGCGGCCGCGCTCGCCAAGGCCGGCGTCCTGACGGCCGTCGGCGGCGGCGGCGACACCGTCGCGGCGCTCAACCACGCCGGCGTCGTCGACGACATGACCTTCGTCTCCACCGCCGGCGGGGCCTTCCTCGAGTGGATGGAGGGCAAGGCGCTCCCGGGCGTCGAGGCCCTTCGCGCCTGAGCTTGTAACATGGCGTGACTTGAGGCCGTTCGGGCGTTAGACCGTCCGCAAAACAAAACGACCTCAGGAGGCTACCCTTGGCGCGGATCACCCTGCGACAGCTGCTCGACCATGCGGCCGAGAACGACTACGGCCTGCCGGCCTACAACATCAACAATATGGAGCAGGGCCTGGCCATCATGGAGGCGGCCGAGGCCGTCAACGCACCGGTCATCATCCAGGCCAGCCGCGGCGCCCGCTCCTACGCCAACGACATCGTCCTGGCCCGGCTGATCGACGCGCTCGTGGAGCTCTATCCCCACATCCCGGTCTGCATGCACCAGGACCACGGCAACGGCCCGGCCACCTGCGCTACCGCCATCCAGTACGGCTTCACCTCGGTGATGATGGACGGCTCGCTGGAAGAAGACGGCAAGACCCCCGCCAGCTACGATTATAACGTCGACGTCACCCGTCGCGTGGTCGAAATGGCCCACGCCTGCGGCGTCTCGGTCGAGGGCGAGCTGGGCGTTCTGGGGTCGCTGGAGACCGGCATGGGCGAGGCCGAGGACGGCCACGGCTTCGAGGGCAAGCTGGATCACTCCGCCCTGCTGACCGACCCGGATCAGGCCGTCGATTTCGTCAGCCGCACCAAGGTCGACGCGCTGGCCATCGCCATGGGCACCTCGCACGGCGCCTACAAGTTCACGCGCCAGCCGGACGGCGAGGTCCTGGCCATGCATGTGATCGAGGAAATTCACCGCCGGCTGCCCGACACCCATCTGGTCATGCACGGCTCTTCGTCCGTGCCGCAGGACCTTCAGGACATCATCAACCAGTACGGCGGCCAGATGCCCCAGACCTGGGGCGTGCCGGTCGAGGAGATCCAGCGCGGCATCAAGCACGGCGTGCGCAAGATCAACATCGACACCGACAACCGCATGGCCATGACCGGCGCGATCCGGAAGGTGCTGGCCGAGAAGCCCGGCGAGTTCGATCCCCGCGCCTACCTCAAGCCCGCCAAGGAGGCGATGCGCAAACTGTGCATGGAACGCTTCCAGCAGTTCGGCTGCGAGGGCCAAGCCTCCAAGATCCGCCCCATGTCGACCGCCCAGATGGCCAAGCGCTACGCGGCTGGCGATCTGGACCCCGTCTACGGCCGCCGCGAGAGCGTGGCGGCCTGAGGCCGGACCGCCCCGGCCGCACGCCATCAGGTTCGGTCAGGTTCAGAAAGGATCGCGCGCCGCTCCGAGTTGTATTGTCGCACCCCTGCACCTAGGCTCCATCTTTGCGGATGGACAACACGCCTGAGGGGGACGTGATGGCCGACAAGAAAGACTTGGACCGGCGCTCGTTTCTGAGCCGCGTCATCGGAGCCGCCACCATGGGCGGCGCGCTGACCGCCGTCACCGGCCAGGCCGAGGCCCAGTCTGGCTGCAGCGATAGCGACAGCGGTTCCTACTCGGACCCGAGCGGGCGAGGGCGTCGCTGCAACACCTATCAGAGCGGCTGCACCGACAGCGACACGGGCGCCTATCGAGACGGAATCGGGAACGGCCGTCGCTGTGCGACCTCCTCTTCAGGCTGCACGGACAGCGACAGCGGGACCTACGGCGACGGGGTTGGCAACGGCCGCCGTTGCGCGGCTCCCTCGACGGGCTGCAGCGACAGCGATTCAGGCAGCTATGCGGATGGCTCGGGGCGCGGGCGCCGGTGCTCGACGCCGTCGACCGGTTGCACGGACAGCGACACGGGGTCTTACAGTGATGGTGTGAGTCGCGGCCGTCGATGCACGCCGACCTACAACCAGTCCAACTGCACAGACAGCGACACCGGGACCTACGGCGACGGGGTCGGCAATGGCCGCCGGTGCCAGCCGGCGCCTCGCAGCTGCACTGACAGCGACACCGGCAAGTATGCCGACGGCCTCGGCAATGGTCGTCGCTGCCGATAGGTCCGGCCTTGAGTTCTTCGCTCCAAGGGTCCCTGTCTGATCCTCTGCGCTGGCTTATCGGCGACGCCGCCGACCGCTTCCTGACGGAGGTCTATGAGCGCAGGCCCGTTGTCGCGCGCCATGACGATCCCGACCGCTTCCGCTCGCTGCTGTCGCTGGCCGCGATCGATCAGCTGGTTTCGGAGCTGGATTTCCAGCGCGGGATGCTGGTGATGACGGACTCCTCACGCGCGATCGCTGAGTCGGACTACGTCGCTCCTTCAGGCGCTGTCGATCGCGGAGCCGTGGCCAGCCTCTACGCCAGCGGCGCGACCCTGATCCTGAACCAGCTTCAGCAGTCGCACAGCGGCATGGCCGCCCTGTGCCGCAGCCTGGAGAGCGTCTTCAGCTGCCACGTCCAGACCAACACCTACCTGACCCCGCCCTCGTCCCAGGGGTTCCGCACCCACTACGACAACCACGACGTCCTGGTGATCCAGATCGAGGGCGAGAAGGCCTGGCGTCTGCACAACCAGCCCGTCGCCATTCCCTATCGCGGCGAGGGCTTCCAGCCCGGAGCCTACCCAGTCGGCGAACTGTCGGAGACCTTCGTCCTCAAGGCAGGCGACTGCGCCTATGTGCCTCGCGGCCTGATGCACGACGCCGCCACCTCGGGCGATAAGCCATCCCTGCACATCACCTGCGGCCTCATCGTGCGCACCTGGGCCGACGTGGTGCTGGAGGCGGTCTCTGAGGTCTGCGTCAAGGACGAGGCCTTCCGCCGGAGCCTGCCGCCTGGCTTCGCCAACCCGGGTTACGGTCGCGCCGCCCTCGGTCGAGAGTTCCAGACCCTGATCCAGCGCCTGTCCGACCAGGCGCGCCTCGATCACGCCCTGGACTTCGCTATCCGCGAGTTTGTGCTCAGCCGCGAATCCGACGTCTCCGGCGCCCTGCTTGGGGCCCATCAGCCGCTCGCCGCCACCTAGGTCGCTCGGCCGTCGATCTGGCGAATCGAGGAGGACGAGGCCGATGGCGACACGCCCGTGCGGCTGATCGCCCCTGGCGGCGAAATGGACTTTCCGGGCCTTGATCGTGCGAGCCTCGAGCGCGCCCTGTCCGGAAGCGTCTTCTCGCCCGGTGACCTTGGCGTGCCGGACCCCGAGCCCGTGATCCGGCGTCTGGTCGCTGCGGGCCTCATCGGCGCGACCTGAGCCGGGGGACATGCTAGACCGCATGCGTGGAAGACGACGCCGAGGAAGTTGAAGGCCCCGCCGGCGCGGAAGGCGAACGCGTTCTTGTGGACCTGTCTGGCACGGACCTGACCCAGCGTCTGGATCGTCTCCTCGCGGACGCCCTGCCGGAGATGTCCCGGGCGCGTCTTCAGGCGCTGCTCTCAGAGGGCGCAGTCACCCTCGACGACCGGCCCGTCTCATCGCGGGATCGACCGCAAGCCGCCACCTACGCCGTCCTCGTGCCGCCCGTCGCTCCGGCAGACCCTCAGCCCGAGGCCATCCCGCTCACGGTTCTGTTTGAGGACGCCGATCTGATCGTGATCGACAAGCCGGCGGGCATGGCGGCCCACCCGGCCCCCGGGACCGGGACCGGCACTCTGGTCAACGCCCTGCTGCACCACTGCGGCGCGTCCCTGTCTGGCATCGGGGGCGTCGCCCGCCCCGGCATCGTCCACCGTCTGGACAAGGACACCTCTGGCGTCATGGTCGCGGCCAAGTCCGACCGGGCCCATGCCGGGCTTTCAGCCCTGTTCGCCGCTCACGACATCGAGCGCACCTATATCGCCCTGACACGCGGCGCGCCCTCGCCCGATCACGGCCGCATCGAGGCCCTGATCGGCCGCTCCTCCTCGGACCGCAAGAAGATGGCCGTGCTGAAGTCGGGCGGCCGCAACGCCATCACAGACTACGCCGTGCAGACCCGTTTCGGCGTCCCGGCAAAGGCCGGCGCCGCTCCTCTCGCCGCACGCGTGGCCTGCACGCTTCACACCGGCCGCACGCACCAGATCCGCGTTCATCTGGCATCCAGGGGCGCGCCGATCCTGGGAGACCCAGTCTATGGTTCAGGCAGCCCGGCGACGCCCGTCAGGACCGCGATCGGAGAAGCCGGTCTGACCCGCCAGGCGCTTCATGCAGCCGTCCTGGGCTTCGTCCACCCTGTAACGGGAGAAGCCTTGCGGTTCGAAACCGCTCCACCCAACGACATGCAGCGGCTCGAGGCCTTGCTCTTGGCAATCTGAAACACCATCTGTTTCTCATAGGGAGGAGCCGCCATGACCATTGACCCCGAGATCACAGACAACGCCGAGGCCCACCGCTACGAGCTGCCTGTCGACGGTCAGGTCGCGGTCGTAACCTACAACCTCTCCCCGCCGAACCTGATGATCACCGAGACCTTGGTGCCTCAGGCGCTGGAGGGACACGGCCTCGCCAGCCGACTGGCCCGCCACGTCATCGCCGACGCCCGCGAACGGGGGCTGCTGATCCTTCCCGTCTGCCCATTCTTCGCCGCCTTCTTCCAGAAACATCCCGATCAGGCCGACGTCGTACACCCAGCTTACCGCATCAGTCTGGGCCTGCCCGAGAGTCAGTCTTGATTTAAAACGGACTATCTGCTACAACCCGCGTCATTCGGCGCAGTGGCGCCAGGGTCACGGTCACGCTTTCCTGTGACGATCCGCCCCTAAAAAGGCGGGCAACCTGTCGCCACATGATCCGCTTGAGGGGTCGAGGACCCGGCGCCCATCCCGGGGCCGGCGCCAAAGAGGACCCGCTCGCTACCGGTCGGAGGGACCACGTCTATGGCTGCCAATGCTACGCTCGCGGTGATGTCGCCTGAACAGGGGCTGTCGCGATACCTGTCTGAAATCCGCAAGTTCCCGATGCTCACCAAGGACGAGGAGTTCATGCTCGCCAAGCGGTGGACCGAGCATCAGGACCCCGAGGCCGCGCATCGCCTCGTCACCTCGCATCTTCGTCTCGTGGCCAAGATCGCCATGGGCTATCGTGGCTACGGCCTGCCCATCGGCGAAGTCATTTCCGAAGGAAACGTCGGCCTGATGCAGGCCGTCAAGAAATTCGACCCGGACAAGGGGTTCCGCCTGGCGACCTACGCCATGTGGTGGATCCGCGCCTCGATCCAGGAATACATCCTGCGCAGCTGGTCGCTCGTGAAGATGGGCACCACTGCGGCGCAGAAGAAGCTGTTCTTCAACCTGCGCAAGGCCAAGAGCCAGATCTCGGCCTTCGAGGAAGGCGACCTGCGCCCCGAGAACCTGACGGCCATCGCCACCAAGCTGGGCGTGTCTGAGCAGGAAGTCACCGACATGAACCGTCGCCTGACCGGCGACGCCTCGCTGAACGCGCCCCTGCGCGTCGACGGCGAAAGCGAGTGGCAGGACTGGCTGGCCGACGACAATGCCGTCTCGCAGGAAACCCAACTCGCCGAGGACGAGGAAAAGTCCATCCGCATGAGCCTGCTCGAAGAGGCCATGGGCGAACTGACCGAGCGCGAGAAGCACATCCTGACCGAGCGCCGCCTCAAGGACGATCCGGTCACGCTCGAGGAACTCGCCGGCCAGTATGGCGTCTCCAGAGAGCGCGTGCGTCAGATCGAGGTGCGCGCCTTCGAGAAGCTGCAGAAGGCCATGCGGGCCGCCGCCGAAGAGCGGAACCTGTTGGACGCCTAGCCTGCTCGCCTAGCCCGCCCGAGCCAGCTGCGTCTCGGGCGGCGCCAGGGCCAGGAGGGCGTTGACGGGGTCGGCCAGCATGGCCTTGGTCAATGCGCCCTGGGCCAGACAACTTTCCAGCCGAGCCGCGCCCACAGCCAGTCGCGTATCGCCCGTCTTCACCGCCAGGGCTTTCAGCGTCTCCGCCTGCTGCCGGGACGCCCTTACAGCCTGCATCGGATCACTGTCGAACTGCGCCAGCGACGCCGCAAGGATCCGCATCGCCTGATCCTTCACCGCCGCCGCGGCTTCGCCCGCCGTCTTCGGTTTGTCGGCGCTGCGCTTCTGCGGCCCGGCGTATTCGCCCGAGTTGAATCGGCGGCGGTCCGGCCCGACGTAGCCCACCGCCTCGATCCAGTCGCGCGGTTTCAAGGCTACGTTCTCGACCCGCTTGAACAGGTCGCCGGCCGTGAACGGCTTTCTCAGGAACTCGTGGATGCCCGCGTCGCGCGCGCCCTTGATCGAAGACGCCGTCGCCTCGGCCGTCACCATGATGATCGGGGACCTGCGGCACGCCAGGTTCGAGCGGCGCACCCGGCGCGCGAACTGCTCCCCGTCCAGCCGAGCGCCCGACCGCTCCGTGAAGATCACGCCAGGTTCCAGCTCGCGTGCATGGTCCAGCGCGCGGCTCTCGTCGACCTCGGTCACGACCTCGCGCGACCCCAGGCTCTTCATGATGTCCTGGAGCAGGCGCGCCGAAGCCGCGTTCGGATCGACGATCAGCACACGCCTGACAACCGGCTCGATGCGGTTCAGGGTCTTGGCGTCGGCGGTGAACACGAAACGTGGCTCCAGCGGCTGAACCTCCGCCGTACCCCATCTCGGTTAAGGCCGCGTTGAACGTGAACGAAGCTCAGCCTTGGAAGGGATCCCGCATGAGTATCGTGTCGTCCCGCTCGGGGCTGGTCGACAGCATCGCCACCGGCGCCTGGATCAGCTCCTCGATGCGCCGCACGTATTTGATCGCGTTCGCCGGCAGGTCCTTCCAGCTCCGCGCTCCTTGGGTGCTTTCCGACCATCCTTCGATGGTCTCATAGATCGGTTCCGCCGCCGCCTGCGCCTTCAGCCCGGCCGGCAGATAATCGAACACCTCGCCGTTGATCCGGTATCCGGTGCAGATCTTCAGTTCATCGAACCCGTCCAGCACATCGAGCTTCGTCAGGGCGATCCCGTGGATGCCGTTGATGGCGATCGACTGACGCACCAGCACCGCGTCGAACCAGCCGCAGCGCCGCGCCCGGCCCGTCACCGTGCCGAACTCGCGCCCGCGCTCCCCGATCCGTTTGCCGTCCTCGTCGAACAGTTCGGTTGGGAACGGCCCCTCTCCGACTCGCGTCGTATAGGCCTTGACGATCCCCAGCACGAACCCGACCGCGCTCGGCCCCAACCCCGAACCCGCCGCCGCCTGACCCGCCACCGTGTTGGACGAGGTCACGTAGGGGTAGGTCCCGTGGTCCACGTCCAGCAGCGACCCCTGCGCCCCCTCGAACAGGATGCGCCGCCCCTCGGCGCGAAAGCCGTCCAGCATCCGCCACACCGGCTGGCTGGCGAACGCCAGCACGCGCGGCGTGATCTCCATCAGCTGAGCCTTCAGCCCCGCCACATCGACCTCGTCCAACCCGAGGCCCTTCCGCAGCGCATTGTGGTGCGCCAACAGCCGCTGGATCTTGGCGTCCAGCGCCTCCGGATCGGCCAGGTCGCCGACGCGGATCGCGCGCCGTCCCGCCTTGTCCTCATAGGCCGGGCCGATGCCCCGCCCGGTCGTCCCGATCTTGGTCACGCCCGCCGCGGCTTCCCGCGCCTGGTCCAGGTCCCGGTGCAGCGGCAGGATCAGGCACGCATTGTCCGCCAGCGTCAGCAGCTCGGGCGTGATCGCCACGCCCTGCGCCTCGATCCGCGAAATCTCGTCCAGCAGCGCCCAGGGATCGACCACGACCCCGTTTCCGATCACCGAAGGCTTGCCTTGAACGACGCCTGAGGGCAGCAGGCTCAGCTTGTAGGTGACGTCGCCGACGACCAGCGTATGGCCGGCATTGTGTCCGCCCTGGAACCGCACAACCACGTCGGCGCGGTTCGACAGCCAGTCGACGATCTTGCCCTTGCCCTCGTCGCCCCACTGGGCTCCGACCACCGCCACGTTCGCCAATGCACAAGTCTCCGCTGGATGCGGGCGCAGCCTATAGCGGGGGAATCGAGGGATGTCGTCCCAACCGGGACGGTTTTCGCCTTACAGCTCGGCGACAGCCGTATCGAACGCCCACTCCAGCCACGGCGTCGCGGCCACAACGTCCTCGGTCTCGACCGTGCAACCGCACCACAGCCTCAGGCCCGCCGGCGCGTTCCTGTGGCTCTCGACGTCATAGGCCGCGCCCTCGGCCTCCAGCAGGGTCTTCATCCGCTTCACGAACGCCTGGCGCCCCGCCTCGTCCAGAGCCGTCACGCGCGGATCGACGATCTTCAGGCAAACCGACGTCGTCGACCGCGTCGCCGGATCGACCGCCAGGGGCTCGATCCAGTCCGTCCGCTCGACCCAGTCGAACAGGGCCTGTGCGTTCGCGTCCGTCCGCCGGATCAGCTCCTTCAGCCCGCCAATGCTTTGCGCCCACTCCAGGGCGTCGATCCAGTCCTCCAGCGTCCACAGGCTGAAGGTGTTGATCATCGTCCCGGTCGCCAGCGCCCGGTCGAACCCCTTGGCGTCGCGCAGCCTCAGCACCTTGGGCACCGCCCTCGACGGCTTATAGGCATCCAGCCGCGCCACCGCCCGGGGGCCCAAGGCCGCGATCCCGATCCCTGCCTCGCCGCCCAGCGCCTTCTGGAAGCTGAACGTCACGACATCGACCCGCTCATAGTCGATAGGCATGGCGAAGGCGGCCGAGGTCGCGTCGCAGATCACGATCCCCTCGCGACCCTTGGCGATGAAGTCGGCGTTCGGCACCCGCACGCCCGCCGTCGTCCCGTTCCACGGAAACACCAGGTCCTTCTTCGGATCGACCCGACCCAGGTCCGGCAGCTCACCCCACGGCGCTTCCAGCAGCTCCAAATCCGGCAGCTTCAGGTGATCCTTGGCGTCGACCGCCCACAGCTTGCCGAAGTTCTCGAACGCCATGACCTGCGTCGGCCGCGCGCCCAGCATGTTCCACATGGCCGCCTCGACCGCCCCGGTGTCGGACCCCGGCACATAGGCCAGAACCCAGTCCTCCGGCACCTCCAACAGTGTCTTGGTCAGCCTCAGCGCATGGGCGAACCGCTCCACCACCTCCGGCGCGCGGATGCCCCGGCCCAGCAAATCGTGCGGCAGCGCCTGCGACGACCACCCCGGCCGCTTCGCCGTCGGCCCGGCCGAGAACCACGGCCGCTTCGGCTTCACCGACGGCTTTGTGACCATCACCCCCGCCCCGGCTTGTAGGGTCGGGTGTTCCTCCAGTCCTCGGCGATTCGTTCCAGGATCGGATCGACCCGGTCGGGCAGCGTCACCATGATCCGCGCCTTCAGGTCGCCGCGCCCGCCCCCGGCATAGGCGCCCTTGCCCTTCAGCCTCAGCACCTGACCCGAGTTCGACCCCTTCGGCACCGTCACGGCCACTGTCCCGTCCGGCGTCGGGCATTCGACCTTGCCGCCCAGCACCGCATCCGGCACCGACACCGGCAGGTCCATCACCACGTCGGCGCCCTCGACCTTGAAGATCGGATGCGGCGCGACCCTCAGTTCGATCAGGGCGTCGCCCGCCTCGGTGCGTCCGGGCATCCCCTGCCCGCGCAGCCGGATCGTCTGGCCGTTCGACGCGCCCTTGGGGATGTTCACGTCCAGCGTCCGCCCGTCGGAGAACTGGATCCTCCGGCTGGCCCCGCCGATGGAATCCTCCAGGCTGATCTCGAGCGTGGCGCGCACATCCTGGCCCTTGCCGAAGTTCCGGGTCGGCCCCCGCTGTCCGAACCCGCCGAAGATCGACTCCAGGTCCAGGTCGTCGAACGCCGCCCGTCCGCCCGGCCCGCCGGCGTGCGAAAAGCCGAAGCCGCCCGGCCCCATCCCCGGACCGCCCGCGCCGGAGAAGCCGCGATACTGTTCCTGGCCCTCGGCGTCGATCTGACCGGCGTCGTACCGCGCCTTCTTCTTGGGGTCGCTCAGCAGGTCGAACGCGGCCGAGACTTTCTTGAACCGCTCCTCCGCCGCCGGATTGCCCCGGTTCTTGTCGGGATGCAGCTCCTTGGCCAGTTTCCGGAAGGCGGACTTGATCTCGGCGTCGCTCGCCCCCCGGGACACGCCCAGTTCCTGATAGGGATCACCCGCCACGCCGTCGCCGCTCCGTCAGAAGGTGGATTCGCCGCATCAGGCGGCGTCCTTCGTCAGTTAAGCCATGCGTTCGCAGGCGCAATGCGTTTTTCAGGCCGCGAGCGGAACCATCGCCTCCGCGCCCCAGCCCCAGTCGTTCCCATACTGCGCCACCGCGACCCGCGCCGCCGAACCGAGCCCGCCCGGAAAGTCCTCCGCTATCGCTGCAGCCGGATAGATCGCCGACAGCCCCTCGACCTCCAGGACCCGCCGCTCGACCACGCCGTCCAGAACCCTCAGCCGGAACCGCCTCGGATCCACCTCGACCGGCGCCAGATCCCAGCGATCCCCGCCGATGCGCACGCGCGGCGTCCAGCTCAGCGCCAGCCCCTCCGCGACCGCTTCGACCGCCAGCCCGGTCGGCGACCACGGCCGTCCCTGCACCCCCTCGATCGTCACCGCCAGTTCCGCGAACCCTGGCCCGCCCGGAACCGCCCCCTGCGGCCCGACCCGCGCCATCCTCGGCAAACCTCGTTCCTCGGCCCCAAGCTCGATCCGCGCCAGCCGCTCATCCAGCACGACGACCAAGGCGCCCTCGGCCGCCCCCGCCGCCGTCGCGCCTTCGGTTCCCTGCTGACCCCGCAACAGCCCCGCCAGCCGCCACGCGCCGCCACTCGTCATCGTGGCCGAACGGAACGCGACGATCTCCCATCCCGCCGCCGTCTGCACCGCTAACCGGTTTGCCCCGCCCAGCACGGCCGCCGCCGTCGCCGACGACGGCGCCGCGCCTTCGAACGCTACGGTCATCCGGTTGACCTCGTCCCACCGCCCGACCGGTCCGGCCGCCAGAGCCGCCGTCAGCCGCCCCACCGTCGCCGGAGCCAAAACCACCGCCCGCTGCGTCAGCGTCTCGACCGTCTCGCCCAGATGCACCGCCATCGGACGCCAGGGCTCAACCGCCACGGCGACCACTGGCCGTCGATCCTCTTCCGCGCCCGGCAGCGGCGGCAGGTCCAGCACCACCGCGAACGGCACCCCCGCAGGCCCCTCGACCTCGCCCGGCGGCCGCGGCCCGGCCTCTTCGCCCACGACCACGCTCTCGACCCGGACCAGGGCCGTGCTCGGGGTCTCATCCAGCGTCACCCGCTCGACCCGCCAGGTTCCCGCTTGGCCCTCGACGCCCATCCGGTCGCCCGGTTCGATCCTGATCGCGTCCAGCGGCCCCATCGCGACCGTCAGCCGGTCGCTCTCCGCCTTCGCCAGCGTCCGTTCCGCCAGCGCCGTCGCCAGCGCCGCCCCGCACACGGCCGGCAGATCGACATCGGTCCCGCCGCCCTCCTCGGCCGCATCCGCGCGCAGGACCACCGACCCGGTCTGATAGTCTCGTCCCTCGTCGATGAAGCGCACCCGCGCCGCCGTCGGCCGGGCCTCCAGCGACCGCTCGCGCCGCAACCCGTCGCCCTCCTCTCCGACCGCCAGATCGTCCATCGCCAGCGTCAGAGCCTCGGCTTCCTCGCCGATCAGGGCGACCTTCCCGCGCCGCTCCGCCGCCGTCATCCCCAGCGCGCTCAGCAACGGCTCGATCGCATCGCGCGTCCGCATCGGACGATCGATCACATAGCCGGCGACCGTCCCGTCAGGCCGCCCAACGTCGAAGTCATCGTCCGACAGCCCCCCGCGCCGCAGGATGGCCTCCAGCAGAAACCGCGCCTCGCCACCGATGCGCCCGTTCAGCCAGTGCCCGGCCCGCCAGGCCCCGGCGTCGGCCCACACCTCCGCCAGCCCTGGAAACGCCGGATAGGGCCGCGCGTCCCAGCACCAGGCATCCGCCGCCTCCAGCATCGGCCCGCCATAGACCGCCGACACCGGGTTGTTCGCAGGCTGCCCATACCACCCCAGCACCGCCTCCAGCGCCCGCCTCTGCATCCCGTCGTCCCGAGCGGCCGTCGAGAACGGCGGCAGAAAGCTCTCCGACGACTTCGGGTCCTGGAACAGGTTCGGCGCATTGCCGCCCCGATCCACCGCCGCGCAGCCGAACTCCGTCAGCCGGATCGGCTTCATTCCCGGAACCCAGGCCGTCGGCGTCGCCGACCTCACCCCGCCCGGCCGGTCGTGATGAGCATTCCCCCACCACCCCTTCAGGTCCTTGACCCGGAACACCCAGTCCTCGCCATGCGCCGCATCGACGATCGGCGTCCGCACCTGCGCCGCCCGGTCCGCCTCGCTGGCGTAGAACCAGTCGAACCCATCGCCGCCCGCGACCTGGCTCGCCAGATAGGCTAGGTCATCCGGACCCTCGAACGCCGCCGCATCGACGCCGCCGTCGCCGCTGCGCCAGTCCCCCAGCGGCGGGTACCAGTCGATCCCGACGTAATCGACGGCCTCATCCGCCCACAGCGGATCGAGATGGAAGATCACATCCCCCGACCCGTCGTCCGGCCGATGCCCGGCATACTCCGACCAGTCCGCCGCATAGCTGATCGCCACGTCCGGCCCGACCACCGCCCGGCACTCCGCCGCCAGCGCCCGGTAATGCTCGACCGCCGGATATCCGCCCGCCGCGTCGCGCGTCCACGTCAGCCCCCGCATCTCCGAGCCGATCAGCAGGCCGTCGCACCCCGTGTCCGCCGCCAGCGCGGCATAGTGCAAAGCGAGTCGCCGCAATCCCCACCCGTCCGCCGCGCCGAACACCGCCGCCACCTCGGCCTCGGCTCCCGCGCCATCCTCGCCCTTGACCCGCCCACGCCACGGATAGGCCGCCTGCCGCGCGCCGCCATAGGGATCCGGCAGGTCGTTGTCCGCCGGCACGTCCATGAAGACGAAGGGATACAGCGTCACCGCCCATCCCCGCGCCTTCAGCGCCGCTACCGCCTGCCGCACGCTCTCGTCCGAAGGCGTCCCGCCGTAGGCCGGCTTGCCGTCCACCTGCGAAATGAGATGCGCCTCTTCGCGCCCCAGGCCCGCCACCGACCATGTCAGAGGCTCCGTCGGCTTGTCCCGCCGCTCTACCCCTGGCTTCACCACGCAGTGCCCGGCCCTCAGGTCCGTCCCAAACCACCCGACCAACAGACTGACCCGCTGCAGGTTCGGAAGCTGCGCTTCCAGCTGATCCAGCGAGGCGATCAGGTCCCTCCGCCCATCCCCAAGATGGACGTTCTCGGCGCTTGTCCGCGTCAGCCCGTCCCGCCGCACCACCGCCTCGGTCGCCAGCACGAACTCCCCCGCTCCGGGGATCAGGCACACGCCTTCCAGCCGCTCCTCCAGCCCGTCGCCCTCCGGCCTGCGAAACACCTCGAAGCTCAACTGCGGCACTCGATCGCCGTACGGTCCCAGCGGCAAATCCTCGAACACCACATAGGCCGTCCCGCGATAGCTCGGGGCGTCCCCTTCGACGGCCTCGATCAGTGGATCCGGCGTCTGCCCCTCGGTCCCCCGGTGCACCCGCATCGCCGCGCCGGTCAGGTCCATCGGCTTGCCGTCCGCCCAGACCCGCCCGACCCCATCGATCGGCCCCTCGCACAAGGCGACCGCGAAGCTCAGCGAATAGGCATAGTCGACCGTCCTCGGCCCGCCCTTGCCGCCGCCGGACGAATTGCGTCGTTCCAGGAACCGCGCCGCCCAGATGACCTGCCCCGTCACCCGCGCCTGGCCGAAGACGCAGGCCATCGGCGTCCCCTCCGCCGTCGTCTGGACCCTCAGCGTCTCCAGCCTCGGCCCCACCTGCCGCGCCGGCGACAGGGCGTTCACGACGCCCCGATCGATTACCCCGCCCAGCGCCGCCCCGATCGCCTGGCCCACGCCGCCGCCGACGATCCCGCCGACCCCGCCCAGGATCACCTGCGCCATGTCACCTCACTCCGTCAGCGCTGCAGGCCAGCCGAACACGGCCACCAGCCGCCTTCGCCACCACGGCCCCATCCAGCTTTCCACCACCGCCCGACCCCAGTAGGCGTGGATCATCCGCGGCTCCGGCCCATCCACGGCGCTCAGGATCGCGCAGTGCTTCACCGCCGCCCCCGGGCTCATCCGGAACAGCAGCACGTCGCCCGGCCGCATCATCTCTACCGGCCGCTCCACCAGCCTTCGCCGCGCTGCCCTCAGCAGCATCTCCTCGCCCCCGACCTCGGCCCAGTCGGCGGAGTACGGCGGCGGCTCTTCCGGCTCCTCGCCCACCACCTCGCGCCATACGCCGCGCACCAGACCCAGGCAGTCCGCCCCCACGCCTTTCTCACTCGCCTGATGCCGATATGGCGTGCCCAGCCAGCCACGCGCCGCCTCGACCGGGCTCATCGCCGGCTCCCGCCGTCGTGGCGTCCGCCCGTCGCGGGCATGGCCGTCAGGAAGTCATCCCCCGGCACATCCGGAAAGCCACGGAAGTTCAGCCCGTTGCCGAACGTCCCGACGCAGGTCTCCCACCGCTTGTCGCAGGCGCGCCCGCCGGGCTCGACCCCGCACCGCGCGTCGCCCAGCACCGCATCGCACAGCCGTCCGTAGGTCCGCCCGACCACCCGCTCCAGCGCCGCCATCGGCCCTTCGAGTTCGGCCACGAACCCCTCGCCGTCGCGCCGGATCCGCCCCAGCCGCCCGACGCCCAGCCGCACCTTCAGGTCCGGCCGCCTCCAGTCCACGCGCCACAGTTCGACCCGCGCCTGATCCCACAGCCCGGCCGCGACCTCGGCCTCCTCGACCGCCTCGCCGTCCAGCACGCCGCCGATCACCAGGCTCCCGGCCGCAAGTCCCGCAGCGCCCTCGGCCGCCCCGTTCGTCCACCCGCTCGCCGCGCGACAGACGACCTCGTCCACGACCAGATCCCGATCATGATCGGTGAACCCCAGCCGCGTCCCGTCCGTCCGCGTGACGATCCACGCATGGCACAGCGTCGCCGCCCCGCTCTCAACGCGGGCGGCCAGTTCGCTTGGAATGTCCCTCATGTTTCTCCCTCCCCTTCATGGGGAGGGACGGCGAAGCGCAGCGGAGCCCGGGTGGGGCCCGTTCGTGCGAACTCGCTGTCCGGCCCCACCCGCGCTCGCCAAGGCTCGCGGTCCCTCCCCACAAGGGGGAGGGAGATGCCTGCTGTCACACCCGCACCTCGATCAGCGGCACGGCCGCCATCCGCCCCGCGTCGAAGCTCTCCAGCGTGACCTCCAGCCGGTCGGCGTCGAACCGCACCGGCGTGTCGAACAGGAAGCCGGCCCTCACCGCGACGCCCGCTCCCGGCGCCGCGTCCAGCGTCACCTCGCCCGTCGTCGCATCCACCGAGAACGCGCCGACCGCCAGCTCCACACCGCCCACCGCCACCTGCACGGACCCTTCGACCGGCTTGGTGATCGGCCGCTCCACCGCCTCCCCGCCGTCGTCGCCATACCGCTTGATCAACGGGAACACCGTCCGCGCCCCATCCCCCTCGCCCAGCGTCTGATCCAGCGGCCCCGGCGTCCCGCCCGGCGCGCACGAGGCGTAGTCCGCAAAGTCCCGAAACCGGAACCCGTACAGCCGTCCCCGCCGCGCCTCGAAGAACTCGGTCAGCGCCGCCATGTCCGCCAGCGACCGCAGGTTCGCCCCGATCAGATACCGCCTGCGCCCCATCGCCCAAGGCGAGGACCGCCGCTCATATCCCGATCCCAGCGTCACCACCTCGGTCCGTCGCTCGACCCCGCCGGTCGATCCAAACGCCAGCCGCGCAGGCAATCTCACCTCGTGAAAGGCCATTCCTGTCTCCGGTTTCACTTGTCCGCCCGTACGGCCTCGGCCAGTCTCGACCCGTTCGCGGCCGCAGGGGGCCGCTCGGCAGGGGAGCCAAAATGCGCGGTCAGATTCTCAGCTTCGACGAGGCCTCGGGCACAGGCCTGATCAGCGGCGACGACGGCATCCGCTACAGCTTCAATCGGGACGCGGTCACCCCGCCGGCCAGCGTGACGGCGGGCCTGCGCGTCGACTTCGTCCCCGTCGCGGGCGAGGCCACCAACATCATGCTGCTCGCCGCCGCGCCGGCCCCCTCCGCCCCTTCCGCCACGCCCGGCGTCCCGGTCGAGACCTTCAACTTCCAGCACGTCCTGTTCTCGTTCAACGGGCGCATCCGTCGCCAGCATTTCTGGATCGGCTGGCTGATCTGCCTGGGCGCCGGCGTCGTGCTCGGCTGGATTCCGCTGCTGGGAACCCTTCTCTCCATCGCCCTGATCTGGCCGAACCTGGCCATCTCGGTGAAGCGCCTCCACGACATGGGTCATACGGGCTGGCTGGTGGTCATTCCCTGGATCGCCGGCATCGGCGGCGTGATCGCGGCCATCATGAGCGTGGGCGCCGCCGCCGTGTTCAGCCGGGGCAACTGGGAGTCCGAGGATCCAGCCGTCGTTTTTGGGGTGCTGGGACCTGTCTTCGGCATCCTCGCCATCGTGTCTCTGATCCAACTCGGCTTCCTGCTCTGGATCGGCATCAGCGAGGGCCAGCGCGGCGACAACCGTTTCGGCCCCAATCCCAAGGGCGAGTAGTCGATCCCTATAGCCGCCGCGCCCCCAGCGCGGCGGCCCTGGCCAGCGCCTGTGCGATCTGCGCCTCTGACCTCAAGAGCGCCGGCGCTCCGCCGTCGACCGTGATGTTCACCACCACGCCGCCCGATCCCGTCGGCTCCACGACACCCGCGCCGTTCGGCCGAAACACCTCCGGCCCCCGCTCGCCGACCAGATAGGCTCCGCCGCCCAGCACCGGGCCGCCGTCGGCCCTCGCGCCGCCAAAGCCCGCCGCGCCCGCCACCGCCTGGGCGATCGCCGCGCCCAGCCCGCCCGAGCCGCCGACGCCTGCGCCGACCGCTGCGATCACCGCCCGCGCCAGCTCCGCCAGCGACACCTCGCCGTCCGCCGCCGCCCGCGCCAGCGACCGCGTCAGACTGGCGCCCGCCCGCGAGAAGGCGTCCTCGATGCTCGCCGCCGCCCGCTCCGCCGGCTCCCTCAACGCCTCCAGCGCCGCCGCCACTTCCGCCGCCCTCGCGGGCACGCCGTCCAGCTCGTCGGGTCTATAGTCGTCGGTCATGGATCCCCTTTCTCCCTCCCCTTCATGGGGAGGGACAGACCGCGAAGCGGTCAGGGTGGGGTGCGTCATCGCGCATTCGGGCCCCACCCGGGCTCCGCTGCGCTTCGCCGTCCCTCCCCATGAAGGGGAGGGAGAATCCTCAGTCCGGCCAAGCCCTCATCATCTCGTCCAGCTCGCGCCGCCCCATCGGCCCGGGCCCCGCCGGCGCCGTCAGCATCCGCCATTCCTTCAACGACAGCCGCCAGAAGGCCTCGGGCGAGATCCCTATCGCCACCGCCGCGCGCAGCATCGCGCCCCACTCAGCCATCGAGGCTCGCCGCGAACCCCGCCGCCACCGCCTCGGCCGCCCCTCTCAGCGTCACCGCCGCCCGATCCAGCTCGCCTGCGAACGCCCCCTCGCCGCCCCCGCGCAGGAGCGCCGCCAGCACAACCATCAGGTCCCGCGCCGACAACCCGCGCAGCCGATCCGCCAGCGCCTCTACGCCTGCGACGCCCAGCGCAGTCTCCATCTCCGCCAGCGCCCCCAACGTCAGGCACAGCCTCCGCTCTGCCCCCGCTAGCCGTACCCGAACCTCGCCCCTCGCGCCAATCTCCCCCCCTTGGGGGGAGAGGGCCGCCAGGCCCGAGGGGGGCAAGTCACCACCCACTTCGCCGCTCATGCCGCGCTGAACCCGATCTCGCCAGCGCTCGCCAGGCTGATCGCGAACGTCGCCTCGCCTTCGTGATCGCCCGCATACTCCAGCGCCGACACCAGGAACGGCCCCTCCAGCGTGCCGAAGTCCGGCACGATCAGCCGCCAGATCTTGGCCGCCTGCTCGAAGAACGCCTCCCGGATCAGGGCGTCCGACGCCGCATCCCGAAAGATTCCCTGCCCCGACACAGCGGCGGACTTCACCCCCGCCCCGCCCAGCAGCTCGCGCCACCGCCCGGCCGAGTCCGCATCCGTCGCATCCACCGTCCTGGCGTTTAGACTGATCGTCCGCGCCCTCAGCCCCGCGACGGTGACGAACGTCCCCGCCCCCTGCTCGATCTTGAGCAGGATGTCCTTCCCACGCTGTGCGGCCATCTGATTCTCCTCCCCTGTGAAGCGCAGCGAAACGGGGGAGGGGGACCGCGAAGCGGTGGAGGGGGCCAGCCCCACACACCGCTCTCGCATCCGCCCCCTCCACCATGCTGCGCATGGTCCCCCTCCCCCGCTGCGCGGGTGAGGATCAAAGTTCCTCAGTCACGGCCCTCAGCCGCACCACGCCCCAGGTCGACCGCTGTCCCTGTCCGCGGAACACGTCGACGAAGTTCGCCCTCAGGCTCACCACCCGCACCCCGTCGGCCTCCAGCGGCGCCTCATGCACCGCCGCTCGCACGGCGGCGCAGATCGCCTTGGCTTCCTCCACGCCCTCGAAGCGCGAGGCGCATCGCAAGCTGATCCGATGCTCGATCCCGCAGTCCGCCGCCGCGACCGGCTGGCTCTCCGAGCGCCCGACCGTCACCCGCGGCCATCCCGCACCTTTCGGCGCCTCGTCCCAGATCCGCGCCGGATCGCCCAGCAGCGCCTTCAGCGTCGCATCCGCCCGCAGATGCGCGATCAGCGCCTTCTGCAGCGCGCTCTCATGATCCCTCATCGTGTCCGCTCCAGCTGCAGCTCGGACCGCCCTGGCCGCTCGGCCTCGACATCGACCTGGGCGATCGTCCAGTCGGCCCCGCCGAACCGGATGACCCGCCCCTCGACCAGCCTCGGATCGGTCCGCGCTTCCGCCGTCACCACCTCGACGGCCGCGGTCCCCTCGGCCTCCATCCGCTCCCGTCTTCGCCGTCCCTCGACCTTCAGCCAGACCGCCCCCAGCGGCTCCCAGGACACAGCCCGCCCGCCGTACGGCGTCTCCGCCTCGACGCGCTCGAACAGCTCGCCCAGCATCCTCACAGCCGCACCACGCGATAGGGCGCGATCCAGGCCTCCGCCGGCCGGACCGGCATCTCCCGCTCGCCCCGCTCATAGGCGCGCAAGGCCAGCATCAGGATCGCCAGCCGCAACGGCGCCGGCGACGTCGAGGTCAGGCTCAACCCCACCTCTCCCTCCACCCGGCTCCGCGCCGCATCGATCAGCGTCTGGATCAGCCCGTCCTCCGCCTCGTGCTCGACGCGCAGGAACAGCTTCGCCTCCGTGAGGCTCACGGGTGCGGTCATGGGTTCTCTCCGATGTCAGAAGTCGCGCACGGCCTCTCCCTCCCCCGGCGGGGGAGGGGGGTCGAAGCGCAGCGAAGACCGGGTGGGGGCGGCCAGGCGGGCCAAACTCCGACATCGCCTGTGTCTTGCCCTGCCGCCCCCACCCGGCCGCTTCGCGGCCTGCCCTCCCCCGAGGGGGAGGGAGACCGTTTGTGTCGCTCGACTAGCTCGCCGCGAACTTCATCACCTTGATCGCGTCGAAGTTCTGGACCCCGCCGCCCACGCGCTTGGTCGTGTAGAACAGCACATACGGCTTGGCCGAATAGGGGTCCCTCAGCACCCGCACCCCGGCCCGATCCACGATCAGATACCCCCGCTGGAAGTCGCCGAACGCGATGGCGTGGCTGTTCGCGGCCATGTCCGGCATGGTCTCGATCTCGGTGACCGGATAGCCCAGCAACGACGCCGTCTCCCCCGCCCGAGTCGCCGGCGACCAGATGTAGTTGCCGTCCGCGTCCTTGAACTTCCTGACCGCCGAGACGGTCTTCCGGTTCATCACGAACCGCCCGTTCGGCCGATACTGGGCCTTGGGCGCATAGATCAGGTCGACCAGGCGATCCGTCGGATTGGAGGTCGTGAACGCTCCCGCCGCGCCCGACGCCACATAGCCGATGTCGCCCCAGGCATGGCTGGCGTCCGCCACGATCGAATAGCCCAGGAAGCCCCTGGGCTTGTTCACGCCGTCGCCGGTGACGAAGGCCGTCGTCTCCTGCGCGGCGAAGGCGTCCTCGACCTCGCCGGCCAGCCATTCGTCCAGATCGACCAGGGCGTCGTCCAAGAGCGCCTGCGTCGCCGCCGGATTGGCGTAGAGGTCCGCCGCCGGGAACTCCAGCAGCGCCAGCGTCGCCGGATCCGTCTCCGGCCGCGCCGCCGTCTCGGCGACCCAGCCCGAGGCGATGCCCGCCGTCGACACCGGCTTCTTGAACACGCCGGACGCCACGGTCCGCACCGTTGCGATCTCGCGCATCGGGCTGACGGTCATCAGCCGCCGCTCGATGGCCCGCTCCGTCTCCGCCGGCACCACATAGCCGCCCGACGTCGGCGCCGAGCTCAGCCCGGCCTTCATCTCCAGCCCGACCTCGCGCCCGGTTCGAATATAGCCGTCGAAGGCTTGTTTCACCTCCACATCGTAGGCGGATGGGGAGGACCGGTCGGCCTTCGCCGACCAGGAGGGGGCGACGCCGCCCTCAACCGCAGGCCGCCGCGCCTCGCTCAGCGCCCGATCCAGCCGCGCCTGCGCCTGGCCGACGGCGGCGTCGATCCGCGCCACCTTCTCCTCCAGCAGGGCGTCGGCCGAGGCCTTCTTCTCGATCTCGGCGAGCCTTGCGTCGTTGGCCCCTTTGAACGCCTCGAACGCCGCCAACATCTCGTGCAGCGCCGCGCGCGCCTCGGGCGTGGCCGAGGCCGTCTTCGTCTCTTTCATGGTTTCCCCTTGATGATCCCTCTCCCGGCCGGGAGAGGGCTTGAGCACACGACGGCTCGCCGTCGTCCTTGTGCGAAAGGGTGAGGGCCCCGGCGTTTCTGCCTTTCCCCCGCGCCCGTTTTCGCGTCACTCTCCGCGCCGAACCGTGGAGACCCTTTGATGCGCCCGACGATCCTCGCCGCCGCCGCTCTGCTGGCCCTGTCGACCACGCCCGCCCTGGCCCAGACCCCGCCCGAGCCGGCGACCGCCACCGCCAACCCCGCCTACGCCGCCGACGTCGCCTCTGCCGACGCCATCCTCGCCGCCCTCTACGCCGTCATCTCCGGAGACGCAGGCGAGGCCCGCGACTGGGACCGCTTCCGCAATCTGTTCCACTCGTCCGCCCGCCTCATGCCGACAGGCACGCGCGACGGCGTCGGCGTCCTCACCCCTCTCACGCCCCAGGACTACGTCGACCGCGCCGGTCCCAACCTGGTCCGCGACGGCTTCCACGAGCGCGAGATCGCGCGGCGCACCGAAACCTTCGGCGCCGTCACCCATGTCTGGTCCACCTACGAGGCCCGCCGCGCCCAGACCGACGCCCAGCCCTTCCTGCGCGGGATCAACTCCATCCAGCTCTTCAACGACGGGACCCGCTGGTGGGTCGTCAGCGTCTACTGGCAGGCCGAAACCCCGACCCTGCCGATCCCGGCGGAGTACCTGCGGACGCCGTAACCGGGCCTGCTGGGCGTTTGGGTCCGGGGCTTTCCGTCGCCAGATTCAGGTCGACGGCGTCTCTTCCGGCGGCGGATAGCTATGTGAGGACTGCTCCGCCGAGTAGTTGGCGGCGCCCCCGCCGACACCCCAGGACATGCTCCTCGTCTCGACGGCCGCCAGTTTCGCGCCGATCGCCCTCTGCACCATCTCGGACTGCTCGTCGGTATTGGACAGCGAGAACTCCGCGCGTCGGTCTCCGGGGCTGTGCCTCACCGAGACCTCCCCCGACCGGGCTTGTTCAGCCTCGACGAAGCGCGCCACGGCCTCGGGTTCGCCCTCGACGACCACGGTGTGCGACGCGTTGGAAGAGCACCCCGCCAGCACGAGGGTCGCGAAGATCAAACCGAGCGTTCTCATGACCTCTCCCACAACCGCAGATATGATCTTAGCCATCGCCGCCGCGACCGCAACCGGCCGCTGTCGGCTTTTGCAATCCGCGCCCGTCGAAGACCGCGCATTCGCCCGAAGCCGGGCGGCCCTGAAGACATCTCCATTCTTCTCGCCTGGTTCGCGGCGCCGACAGCTGACCTTGGGAACGTCCGCAGTGGGTGGAAAGCGGAATTTGAACGGGGTCTCTCTAATGCTCGATGTCGGCCTCCGGGAGCCGCGAGATGGGATGACGCTCCGGAGCACCGCCACAGCCGCTGATGGGCGTGCTCGCACCGTCCAGAGCGAGATAGGCGACACTCGTCTCGAAGGTGCCTGTTCCAGGCTCGCAGGGCGAGAATTCGACATCCATCCGGAAGTGAATGTTCTCTGTCTCAGCGTTTCCCTCAACAATAAAGGTTCGATGAGCGGACCCCTCATATCGATTACCAGTTTGGCCGTAGAGGGACGTCGGCGAACGGCTGTAGAAGATGATGTCGGATCCTTCTTTCAGGGTCATACCGTCCTCTCTCACTTCAACAACCCAGTTCGGGAAACGGGCGGCGTAGAGGATCGCGCCTGTTCCGAACTTCGGATCGAATTGCGGATCCGGCTCCAGCATCGCGCAAGCCGACGTGTGAGCGCTCCAGATCAGGAGGCAAAGGATTCGCGTCACCCTGGTGCGCTCGACATGCCAGAAACTCGCACGGCCTGACTGCGCGCTAGCGATCACGGCTTGGCCGTTTGAGGAAGTTCGCCGCCGCAGCCTCTGGTTCGATAAGCGGATGGCCCAAAATCCCAATCGGCGCTCGTGGGAAAAACACGACCCTCATCGTCGACGCACGGTTGCTCCCTGATTGTGAGCACGTAAGGCAGAACGTCTTCCTCCATGAGGCCGGCGACAACATACTCCCTCAGGAGTTCACCTTCGTAACGGATTTCCGAGTCCGACACCCGGCGCTCGGGTAGTGGACCCGCATATTCTAGATGGCCTCCGCCCAATTGGTCCCGCAACAAGATGGAGTCTTCCGTAATGACCAAGGTCCAGCTGAGGCCGCGCGCCTCGTACTGGCCAGCTGACGAACCATACCAATAGCGGTCCATCTCAGCCGGAGGCGCAACGCATCCGCAGAGGACTAAACACAAAATGACCGGCCTGAGTGCTGGCATGTCCACGGCCCGGACGTTGGCACTCCCGCACTACGTCCGCAACGGGTCCAAAGCGCTCTTCGACGCCGGGTCTTGGATGCGGACCTGCGAAGCGCAGCTAGGACTGGGCTGATCCACGACCTCAGGCTCCTCACCGCAACCGGGTCCAGCACCAGACCCCCGCGCCCAAGCCCGCGACGATCCAGAGGGCCACGAAGGCGAAGGCCATCGATCGGCTGACTGGCCTTTCCATGGCGGCCGCTTCCGCCCGAAACGTCGTCATCAGGGCGGCGGGGATCAGGCGGACGGCCACGGCGATCCCCAACGGCACGATCACCAGATCGTCGAGATAACCCAGCACCGGAATGAAGTCCGGGATCAGGTCTATGGGGCTCAAGGCGTAGGCCGCCACCGCGCCCGCGACCAGCTTCGCCGCCCAGGGCGTGCGCGGGCTGCGCGCAGCGATCCAGAGCGCGACCACGTCGCGCTTGAGGCCCTTCGTCCAGGATTTGATCCGCGCCAGCACGACCCGGTTGTCCCCCGGACCGCCGACGGTGCGCAAGGATCACAAGCGGCGCGAGGCCACCTGCCGCCTCCGCTGCACATACACTGCCGACATCCCCGCCAGCATCACCCCCAACAGGATCATCGCCCATTCGGACAGGGTGGGGACGGGGGCGGGTGTGGCCGTGCTGAGGGTCAGGGTTCGCGGTACAGTGTTGATGCTGGACGCGAAGACGGCGTCGGTGGAGTTGTCGAACGTCGGCATGGCCAAACCGAATGCGATGGACGATCCGCGTGCGGCGTTGATGGCCGTCAGAGCAGAGGGGTTGAGATTGATCGTCAAGGTCTCACTGTTTGTCGTCGCCACGACAGCCCCGAAGACCTCGCCCTCTCCAAGGTCCGTGAAGGTCGCGCCTGCAGCGGCCGTTCCGCCTGAAATGTCAGAGGGGTTCCCGGTCACGCTATAGACGTTGACGGTGTTTGGGCCATTCAAGATGCCGCTCGCGTTCAGGCTCAGCGTTGCCGCCGTGACCGTGGCTCCGGCCGGGATGTTGTAGATCAAGTAGGACCGGTAACTGGTCTCGGAGACGTTTCCGGTCAGAATGTTTCCGCCCGGCGTTCCGGAGCCAGCCGTGACGTTGCGCGCCGACGGCGTGTAGGCCCCCGCTGCGGTCGGCGTGAGCGTCTGTGAAAACGCGGCAGACGAGAACAGGACGGCCATCAGGCCGACCGCGACGGCGGCCGCCGTGGACTTGAAACGCGACATGGAGCGGACCTTCTTCTGACTGTTTCTTCGTCGGCTAGACCAGCCGCCGCGTGCGCTGCACCTGCAGCGCCGCCATCCCCGCCAGCATCACTCCCAGCAGGATCATCGCCCATTCGGACAGGGTGGGGATTGGCTCGGCCGCCGCCGCGGTCGGCGCGACCGACAGCAGCGTCCCGTTGATGGTCGCCCCCGGAGCCGCATAGGCGGCGCCGCCGACGGCGCCGGCGGATCCACTCACGCCCGTGGTCGAGTCGGAGCAGCAGACGCTCGACCCCGCGCCGCCGGCCCCGGCTGTCGCGCTGAAACCGACCCCGCCCGTATTCACCAGATTCACGACGCCCGTGAAGGCGAACACCGCCGCTCCGGCCGCGCCGCCGCCGCCGCCGCCGCCGGACCCGACGACCGCTGCGCCCCCCGCTCCGCCCAGGAACGAGGAGGTTCCCCCGGCCGCCGCGCTGCAGGCGCCGCCGCCGCCGCCGCCGCCGACGCCGTTGCCTCCGACGCCGCAGTCGCTGTTGTTCCCACCGCCGCCGCCGCCGCCGAAGCGGCCGGTCCTGATGAAGGCGGTTGTGCTGGCCTGGCCTCCGAAGGACGAGCTGAATCCGCTGTTTCCGCCTGTCCCGCCGGCGACTCCCGAGCAGCAACCATTGCCCCCATTTCCGCCGACGACCCAGGCCGTCTCAAAGCCCACGGTATTCAGGTTGACGGTCGGCGCTCCCTCGCCGAGCAGCACGCCTGCGCCTGCCCCCAGGCCGCCGCCGCCGCCTCCAGAGTAGCCGCTCCCCAGCGTTCCATTGGTTCCAGTGGCCCGCACGTTGCGGATGCTAAGGTTCGAAATGCTGACGGTGACCGGCCCCGTGATGACGAAGCCGCGGTACGCGTTCGCGCCGTCGAGCGTGACCGCTCCAAACGTCCCGCCTTGGATGGTCAGGCTTTCAGTAATCTCCGGCAGGGCGCTCGCCAGCTGGATCGTCGCCGGACCGCCGAGAGAAAAGTTGATGGTGTCCGCACCCGCGGACGCGTTCGCGGCGAGAATGGCTTGCCGGAGGCTCCCGGCTCCGGAATCCGCGTTGGATGTCACCGTGAAGGTCGCCGCACTGGCGATCGACGATCCGCACACGGACGACGCCAGCACAGCGCCGGCAAGCAGCGTCAAGCGCGAGAAGCGCTTGGAAAACAGACTGAACATACTTCCCCCCGAGCCCGAAAACGAGCGTTTCCACTTTGTTTATGTGGCCCTCGGCCTTCTGTCTACAGACCGACGTTCATATTCTGAATTTGGTATTGAGTTATTCCGTATGCGACGCTCTGCTCCACGAGCCGGACAGCCGATCCACTGAGCGGCTCCGCTCCGGCGCCACCCGAAACCGCGCGCCGGGCAGCATCGGAAACGTCACCAGCGACACTTCCCACAGGTCCACACCCGACAGCACCCTCAGCCGCCCGTCCCTGCGCGCCCTCGCCGTGCGAAACCCGATCGACAGCCCGTCCAGCGCGCCGGCCCGGCTCAGCGCCTGGGCGTAGCGCGCTTCGGCGGACCAGTCGGCGATCCGTCCCCGGACGAACAGGCCGCGATCGTCTTCCTCGATCTCGTCCCAGACGCCGACGACGGCCCGGCTCTCGTGCTGATGCAGCATCCGCACCCCGCCCGCGCCCGTCCGCCTCAGGCTGTCGACGAAGGCGCCCTTTGCCGTCACGTCCCCGTTCAGGTCCGCCACGCCCCACAGCGAGGCGTAGCCGTCGATCAGAAGCATGCCGTCGCTCTCCCTCCCCCTCGGGGGAGGGTCGCTGAGCGCAGCGAAGCGGGGTGGGGGCGGCGAGGCGACGCACAGGCGATCTCGGCCGGCTTTGCCTGGCCCTCTCCACCCGGTCTTCGCTTCGCTTCGACCACCCTCCCCCACGGGGAAGGAAGAAACCGCCGCCCCCCTCACCGCCGATCCTCCAGCCGCGTCTCGATCCGCACCAGCGCCGCCCGCGTCGCCTCACCCTGCGCCTCCAGCCGCGCCAGCCGCTCGGCCACCAGCCTCTGCTCGGCGACGCAGTCTTCCAGCGTCCCGATCCGCGCCGCCGCGCCCCCGGCCCAGACCAGCCCCGCGATCGTCTGCACCGCGAGCGCCACGCCGAGCGCGGCGGCGAACTTCTTCATGTCGTCCATGGGTCGCTCCTTCGTCGCAGGGCTTAGGGAGTAGGGCTTAGGGAATAGGGGTGCGCAGGCGCCATCGCGTTTCACTGCCTACTCCCTACTCCCTACTCCCTAAGCCCTATCCTTCCCCCACCCCCGCCATCCGCCGCCGCTCCTCGTCCGTCAGGAACGACGCCGCGTTCAGCCGCGCCCACAGCGCGTCTCGCTCAGGCTGCAGCGCCGGCAAGCCGTCCAGATCAGGCGTGATCTCCACCGCCTGAAAACGCCCGCCCAGCCACCCGGTCAGCGCCCCTGCCGTCTTCCTGACCAGCGGAACCACCGTCCCCCGCCAGAAGGCCGCATTGGCCTCGCGATAGTTGGCGTAGGTCGCATCCCCCGGAATGCCCAGCAGTTGCGGCGGCACCCCGAACGCCAGCGCGATCTCGCGCGCCGCCGCGTGCTTGCCCTCGATGAAGTCCATGTCCGCCGGGCTCATCGTCATCGGCTTCCAGTCCAGCCCGCCTTCCAGCACCAGCGGCCGCCCGGCGTTGCCCGCCCGCGTGCGCCTCGGCCAGCTCGGCCTTCAGCATGGCGAACTGCGCCTCGGTCAGCCGCTCTCCGTCCCGGCTGTCGAACACCAGCGCCCCGCTCGGCCGCGCCGCATTGTCCAGCAGCGCCTTGTTCCAGGCGCCGGACGCATTGTGCACATCGATGGCGAAGGCCGCCGCCTCGATCGGCGAAAAGCCATAGTAATCGTCCGTCGGATGCCACAGCTTCAGATGCATCACCGGCATCCAGCCGTCCGCCGCTCTGCCGATCCGCGTCGACCGTCCGCCGACGGAATACTCATAGGCGTCCGGCCATCCCGCCTTGCCCGGAACGACCGTCACCCGGTCGGGCCGCAGCGTCCACAGCTCCTCGACCTCGCCTTCCCCCACCGCTTCCGCATAGGCGTTGCCCGCCGTCTGCAACGCGCCGTACAGCCCCTCCAGCCACTCCGCCCCGGACTGCTCCGGGTTCGGCTTCTTCAGCAGCCACGCCGCCGGATGGCCGTCGTCCCGCACTCCATCCACGAACACCACCAGAGGCGTCGCCGCGCAGGCCTCGGCGATCATCCGCACGCAGCGATAGGCCACGGCGTTCTTCGCGAACCCCTCGCTGGCCAGGCTGGCGTAGTCCCTCGGCGTCCACCGCGGCCGCCCCGCCCCGGTCAGGGCGATCAGAGGGCCCGCCCGGCTGTCCTTCATCTCGGGCGCGGCCAATTTCGGCGCGCGGGATCGCCCCCGCCCGAAGGGCCAGGTCATCGTCGCCATCTCGGCTCCTTCTCTGCGTTTCGGGTTCAGCCGATCCGTCGACGGATCAGGGCCGCGATCTTCCCATAGCCTTGGGTCGAGGGATGCAGCCCGTCGATCATGTCGCCGGCCGCCGTCGCCTGCGCCAGCGTCCCCAGCGCCAGCCCCAGGTCCAGCGGAGCGGCCAGTCCGTTCAGCGTCGCCAGATCGCCCAGCGACTGGGCGAACGTCGCCCGGCTCGCCGCGCCCGTATCGATCGGCACGCACAGCAGCACGTCCGCTCCCGCCGCCGCCGCCCGGTCGATCACCGTCTGCGCCGCGGCCCTGAACGCCGTCTGCGTCGTCCCGCCGTTCCAGTCGTTGATCCCGACGTTGACGATCACAAGGTCCGGCGCCAGCACGTCCAGCGTATCGGCCACGCCAAAGTCCGCCGCGACGAAGTCCGCCGCCTTCCACCCGGACACCCCGGCGTTCATCACGTTCACCCCGGTCGCGGCGTCGTGACAGTCCAGCCCGACGTGACCGCTGTCGTTCAGCGCCACCATCGCCACCGGATGCGCGCCGCGCCCCAGCCCGGCCTCCGCGCACGTCACCGTCCGCTTGCCGACGGCGTTTCCGAAGTCGCCCGTGACGACCACCGGCGTTCCCGTCCCGATCGTCACCCTCAACGACGTGGCGCCATACAGGTACAGCTCCACCTGATCGAACGGCAGCTGCGGCGTGAAGGTCATGGGTTGGGCCGTGACCGTCAGATTGCGGTGGAACCCTCCGCCCAGCCCCTTTGTCGTGTCCGCCGACCAGCCCGCGCCCCGCACCATCCGGCTGTCATAGGTCGCGCCCAGGCCCGCGTTCGAGAAGAACCCCGTCTCGCGTCCCCCGCGCCAGGCCATTTGCTCGGCCAGCTGCCGGGGCCAGGCGCCGCTCCGCCCCGGCGCGCCGTACCCCGCCGTGGTGGAGTCCCCCAGGCAGACGATCCTCGCCCGCCCCAGCCCGCTCTGGGCCCGCCTCACCGCCGCCGACCACCTCGGCAACCCTGGCGCGTTGAAGCGCGCCGCGCTGGCTCCCGCCGGCGCGACCTCGGCCATGCTCAGGCCGGGCATCAGTCGAACAGCGCCACGATGGAGGTCGCCGTGGTCCCCGTCGCCAGCACCCGGCTGATCTGCACCGGCAGGTATCCGATCGGATGGGCGCTCAGCGTCACCGCCGCCCCGCCGCCCGCCGGCAGCACCCGCACGTCGCCAGGTCCCCCGACATACAGGCTCTTGGCCACGGCGCTCAGATCGACCGTATCACTCGGCGTCACGGCCTCGGCCCGGCGCGCGGGCGCCGACGCCGATACGGCGTGGGCGGAATAGGGGTCGTTGATGGGCATGATGTTTCCTCCTCCTTGGCGATTGAAGCGCGCTCGTCAGGGCCCAGGGTCTTGAGCAGGCGCCCCATTTCTCATCCCGGCCGAAGCGCAGCGGAGAGCCCGCCTTTGTCATCCCGGCCGGAGCGCAGCGGAGAGCCCGCTTTTGTCATCCCGGCCGGAGCGCAGCGGAGAGCCGGGACGAGGCCGTCGAATGTCGAACGTCCCGGTCGACCCGCAGGGGCGAACCGGGACAATGGCAGGGTCAGAGCTGACGTCCGGCGTGGCCCGGCTCGGAGGCCGGGCCCAGGGTGACTTCAGCGCCTTGGTCCCGGCTCTCCGCTGCGCTCCGGCCGGGATGACAACCGTGCTTCGGCCGACAAGGTTTGGGCAGCAAGTCGCCCTACTCCCTACTCCCTACTCCCTACTCCCTACCCCCCGCACCCCACCCAAACCCTCGGCATCCCCCGCGCCTTCAGCAGCAGCTCCGTCAGCGCCCAGACCAGCGCATCCGCCCGGTCCGGGCTCCTGCGGGTCTCATCGTCCCCCAGCCCCATCAGCTCCTCGGCCAGCTCGGGGAACTCGCCGCAGTGGACCACCCGACCCTGTTCGTACAGCGCCGCCACCGGCTCGGCCCTGGCGCGCTTGCTGCGGCTGGCGTGAACCAGGCGGATCGGCGTCGCGCACCCCGCCTGCTCCAGCACGGCGCGCACCATCTCCCCGCCCTGGTTGGCCTCGGCCACCACGGCCTCGGCTCGGAATTCCTCGGCCGCCGCAGCCACGCGCCGGCCCCAACCCAGGGGCGTCAGCCCCCGCGCCGACCGGTCGGCCAGCACATAGCCACAAGCGTCTGACCGCCCCGCAACTATGATCCCGCAGGCGTCGCCGTGCGCGCTCGCCGGCGGATCGACCGCCACGAGCACCTTCTCCAACCGCTCGGGCCGCTCGCCCCGCGCCCGCGCCAGGTCCTCGGCGCGGAACAGGGCGCCCTCGGTCTCTACGACCAGCCCCTCCAGCTCCTGCGCCTCCAGCCGCGTCCCGCCATAGAGGCGGCGCAGGTCCGTCAGGAACCCCGGCGACAGGTTCTTCTCGTTCAGCGCCGTCCCGCCCCGGCTCGTCTCCAGCGCAGGTCTCGCCTCCGCCATCAACCGCCTCAAGGCCGCTATCGACCGGGGCGTCGTCGTCACCACCAGGCGCGGCGCCGCCCCAAGCCTCAGCCCCAGCCTCAGGTTCTCCAGCACCCGCTCCGGCCGGCGCCAGGCGCAGAACTCGTCGGCCCAGGCCGCATGGAACTGCGGCCCTCTCAGGCTGTCGGCGTCCTCGGCCGAGAAGGCGTAGGCGACGCTCTTGGTGCCGGGCCAGATCAGCCGCTTGCGCCCGCCTTCCCAGACGGGCCGATCGACGGCGGCGGCGATCGTCTTGATGCCCGACGGCCCCTCGACCATGACCTCGCGCACGTCGTGCAGCGTCGACCCGACCAGGGCCACTCTCAGCCCCCTGGTGTTCCTTGCCAGCTCATGCAGCCAGAACGCGCCAGCGAACGTCTTGCCCGCCCCGCGTCCGCCCAGCATCAGCCAGGTGTTCCAGTCCGTCGGTGGCGGCCTTTGGTGCTTCGCCAGGAAGGGATGCTCCGCCAGCCATCTCAGCAGGGTCTCCGCCTCCGCCCTCGACGTCGCCTTCGCCACGCTCGATCTCGGCGGCAAACTGGTCGTATCGCTCCATGACCCTGGCGCGCAGGGCTTCCAGAGCCGCGGGATCATCATCACGTCCGCCCATCTCGTCCTCGGGTTGGTCGTCCTCCGGCTCAGGCCGCGGCGCCTTGATCGCTTCGATCGCCGCCACCGCGCGCGCCATGTTCGTCACGGCGCGCACATGACGATCCAGGGCGGCGACGTCTTTCTCGGCAACCAGCGCCTTACCCAGCTTTTCCTCGGCGATCTCGATCATCCGCCGCTGGTTCATCTTGCGCTCCAGGGCCCAGTCGTCGGCTCCCGCCGCGACCGCCCTCGCCTTCACCTGATTTCCCGACATGCCCACATCATAGGCGATCCGCGCATGCGGGCGCGTTCAGGGCGTCAGAAATCCAACGCGCTCTGATTTCTCAGGCGTTTTCGGCGCGTCGTTGGATGATTGAGAAAAACAGCGAACGTGTCGCCGCTCAGTGCATGGTCATCGGCACGGGTCCGGCGAGCGCCCATCGCGTCCGCTCGATCAGCTCCTTGGGCAGGAAGGGCTTGGCCACATAGCCGATGCAGCCCAGCCCCACGGCCTTCCTGACGACATCGCCCTGGGTGTCGGCGCTGACCATCAGGACCGGCGGCCTGCGCTTCAGCCGCCCTATGGCCTGCAGCACGTCCAGCCCGCTCAGGCGCGGCATGTGCACGTCCAGAAGCACCAACGCGAACCTCTGGCGGTTCATCAGGTCGAGCGCCGCCTCCCCGTTCGAGACCGCCGAAACCTGAAACCCCGCCTGGCTGAGCGCGATGTCCATCATCTCGCGGGCGGCCTCGTCGTCCTCGACGACCATGACATGAACGTTCATGCGGCCCTCTCCCCAACCCTCGCATCGGCGGCCCTCGACAGGGCTTCGGCCATCGTCGCGATCAGTTCGCCGATCTGGATCGGCTTGCCGACGTGGGCGTCCATTCCCGCGGCGCGGCAGGCCTCGACCTGTTGCGGCTGGACGTTCGCGGTCAAGGCGATCACGGGGACACGCCCCACCGCTCCCGGCATCGCCCGGATCGCGCGGGTGGCGTCCATCCCGTCCATGACTGGCATGTGCACGTCCATCAGGATCAGGTCGTGCTCGCCCTTGGCCGCCGCCTGCACGGCCTCGGCCCCGTTCTCCACGGTGTCCAGCTCGACATCCCAGCCCGCCAGGATGATCCGCACGAGCTCCCGGTTGCCGGGCGCATCGTCCGCCATCAGGACCTTCAGACCCGCCGGCAGGTCGGACACGACATCGCCTTCATCGGCCTCGCCCGCCTCCGCGACCGGCAGCGGAACCTCGAACCAGAAGGTCGAGCCTTCGCCCGGCCGGCTCGTCGCCCCGATCTCGCCGCCCATCATCTCGACCAGCCGCCGGCTGATCGCCAGCCCCAGCCCGGTTCCGCCATAGACCCGCGTGGTGGAGGCGTCGGCCTGAGTGAACCGCTCGAACAAGGCGTCGATCTTCTCGGGCGAGACGCCGATGCCGCTGTCGCTCACAGCGAACCTCAGCCGTCCGTCCACCCAGCGGCTTTCCAACCGGACCTCGCCCGAAACCGTGAACTTCACGGCGTTGGACAGGAAGTTCAGCAGGACCTGACGAATCCGCCCCTCGTCGCCCATCAGCGCAGGCGGCAGGCCGGCGTCCAGATCAAGCGTTAGCGCCAGTCCCTTGGCCGCGCACTGCGCCTCCACGATCGCCGCCGCGCCTCGCGCCGTTTCGGCGGGATCGAACGGCTGCGGGTCCAGATCGACAGCCTCGGCCTCCAGCTTGGAGTAGTCCAGGATGTCGTTGATCACCCCAAGCAGGGCCTCGCTCGCCGTCGCGATCCGGTCGGCATAGCGCCGCTCGGCCTCCGGCAGGGCCGGACTATCCTTCAAGAGACCCGAGAAGCCGATCACGCTCGTCAGCGGCGTCCTCAGCTCGTGGGACATGTTGGCCAGGAACTCGGTCTTGGCCCGCGCGGCGTGCTCGGCCGCCTCCTTGGCCGCGATCAGGTCGTCTTCCAGAGCCTTGGTCGCGGTCACGTCTCGCACCGTGTCATGGAACTCGACGACGCGGCCGCTCTCGTCGCGGATCAGCGTCGTTCGCGCCTCAAACCACCGCACCGATCCATCCGGCGTCAGCCCACGATAGCGCACTCCATCCCTGGCGCTTTCGCCGTTGGTCCGGACCAACTCACGGAACGCTTCCGTCAAGGCGGGAATGTCCTCCGGATGGATCAAGCTCGTGACCGGTCGCCCGATCAGCGCTTCGGGTGTGACGCCGGTCGCGGGCTCGACGCTCGGGGAGACGTAGCGGATCACGCCGTCCACCCCGTAGGTCACGATGATGTCGCTGGCCCGGTCCGCCATCAGGCGATAGCGCGCCTCGCTGGCCGCCAGGCTCTCCTCGGCCCGCACCCGCTCCGTGACGTCCTGGAACACCCCGTACAGCGCCACGGTGCGCCCTTCGCGGCGCTCCGGCCGACATTGGGACACCACGATCCGTTCTTCGCCATCGGCGCGGATCAGCCTCAGCCGGAACTCCCCGCCCTCGCCGGTCTCGATGGCGCGCGCGCACCAGTCCCTGACCGCTTGCCGATCGTCAGGGTGATAGAAGCCGACGGCGTCATCCAGGCTCGGATCGAACGAATCCGGATCGGTTCCGTGGATGCGATAGACCTGAGCCGACCAGCGCACCTGTCCGGTGAGGACATCCAGCTTCCAGGATCCCAGCTCCGCCAGCTCCTCCGCCAGCTTCAGCGTGTCCAGCAGCTCCTGACGGGCCTGTTCGGCCGCCTTGCGAGCGGTGACGTCGCGGACGCAGTCATGGAACTCGACCAGCCGCCCGCGTTCGTCCCAGATCGCCCGGGGCGTGGCCTCCAGCCAGATCTGCTCCCCGTCGGCCTTGATCGCCCGGTACTCGTAGCGCGGCGCGGGTGCGGTCGGCCCGGCCGCCACATAGTCGATCAACGTCTGTCGGACGACCGCCAGATCGTCCTCGTGGATAATGCCGGTGCAGTCCTTGCCCAGCATGTCCTCGGGGTCCCTACCCAGCACCGCCTTGACCGAAGGGGAGACGTAGAGGAACCGCCCCCTTGGATCGAACCGGGCGACAATGTCAGTCGCCGTCTCCGCCAGCAGCCGATAGCGCGCCTCGCTTTCGGCCCGATCCTTCAGAACGGCCGCGACCGGCAGGGTGGTGAACACCATGGTGGCCAGGAAGATCTGCTGAACCATCGCCCGCTGGTCCAGGCCGCCGTCGATCAGGGCGATGGGGCCATGCCCTGTCGCGACCGCCGCCAGCGAAACCGCCGAGGCGATCAGCAGCCCCACGCTCGCCGACCCCGCGCCGCACCGGAAGGCGATCAGGATCAGGACCGGCGGCACCAGGAACAGCAGGGGGAAGGACTCCTGCAGGAAGACGACGGCGAGGGTCGCCGCCAGCAGCCCCCCCAGGGCGACGCGCTGGACGATCGGCGTCTTGCTCGACCAGACGCCACGACTGCTCAACAGCAGCAACGGCGGGGCCACGATCAGCATGCCCAGGCCGTCGGCGACGAACCACCTCAGGACGTTGGGTCCCAGCGGCTCGTCATGCCAGAGCGCCAGGGTGCCCGTGGCGAGAATCGTGGAGACCGCGGGCGCCGCGATCCCGCCCGCCAGGGCGAACCTCAGCAGCGTTCGAGGCTGCAGCAGCGTCTCCCGGATCCGCTCGTCCTTGAACAGCCAGGCCAGCAGTCCGACCTCGACGGTGTTCGCGAGCGACAGGCCCAGCGCCACCGGGGGCGCATCGCCCATGCCGATCCCGACAGCCAGGTTCCCGAGGAAGGCGCCCCCGATCAGCGCCGCCCGCTCGGTCTTGGGTCTAAGGAGGACGAGCGCCAGCAGCGCCCCATTCGCCGGCCATATGGCCGCCACGCGCCCGGCCTCCCGGGCGAAAAGCAGACTGAGCAGGGCCAGCAGCCCGAAGGTGGCCGCGCCGAGCAGGAAGGCCTTCGCACGACGTCCCCACAGGGACTCCCCGGCACGCTCGGTCGACACGCTGGCCTGTCCCCCACAGTGAAGGTCGAACCCTGCGCTCTCTTGTCCTTAGATATGGTTACTGGCCACCGGTGTCAGACGCCGCGTTCTTCGACCCAATCAGACGCCTCGTAATCCAGCGCATCCTCCGGATCCGCCAGCCCTTCTTCCGAAATCGTCTGCCCCCGCACCGACACCCCCGCCCGGTGCACGCTCTCCGGATCCCCCGACACCAGCGGATGCCACTCCGCCAGCCCGCGGCCCTCATGCAGCCGCCGATAGGCGCAGGACTTCGGCATCCACTCCAGCGCCTCGATGTTCCAAGGCGTCAGCTGGATGCAGTCCGGCACATGCGCCTTGCGGTTCGCATAGTCCGAGCACCGGCAGGCCTCGCCGTCGAACAGCTTGCAGTGCACCTTGGTCGGGATCACCTCCCCGGTGTCCTCGTCCTCGAAACGGATCAGGCAACACAGCCCGCACCCGTCGCACAGGCTCTCCCACTCCTCGCGGGTCATCTGCTCCAGACGCTTGGTCCGCCAGAAGGGCTGGTCGCCCGGGGTCTCACGCTCTACATCCACGCCCTCCCCATACCCCCCTCGCCGCCCGAAAGCACCCATGGCCGCCCGCCCTCCCCTCGTCGCGCTCAAGGACGTCCGTCTGCAGGACGGTCAGCGTCCCCTGTTCGAAGGCGTCGACCTGGCCATCGAGCCGCGCACCCGCTCCTGCCTCGTCGGCCGCAACGGCGCGGGCAAGTCCACCCTGATGAAGCTGGTCATGGGCCTGATCGAGCCCGACAGCGGCGACCGCAGTGTCCAGGCCGGCACCCGCTTCGCCTATGTGCCGCAGGAGCCGCTGATCGTCGGCGACACCCTGCTCGACTACGCCTCGTCCGGCACGGCCGAGCCCTGGATGGCCGAGGCCTGGCTGACCACCTTCGGCATGGATCCGCACAAGTCCGCCAAGGGCCTGTCCGGCGGCGAAACCCGTCGCGCGGCGCTCGCCAAGGCCTTCGCCGAGGAGCCCGACCTGCTCCTGCTCGACGAGCCGACCAACCACATGGACATCCTGGCCATCGAGCTCCTGGAAAAGGAGATCATCGCCGCCAAGTGCGCCGCCCTGATCGTCAGCCACGACCGCGCCTTCCTGAACCGCGTGACCCAATCCTGCCACTGGCTGGAGCACCGCCGCGTCCGCACCCTGAACAAGGGCTTCGAAGCCTTCGACGACTGGGCCGCCAAGGTCCAGGAAGAAGAGGCCGAGAGCCTTCGCCGCCTCAACAAGCGCATCGAGGCCGAGACCTACACCTTCTACCGCTCCATCACCGCCCAGCGGACCCGCAACGAAGGCCGCGCCCGCGCCCTCGAAGCCATGCGCCAGGACCGCGCGATGAGGGTCAAGGACCTGCCCCGCGAGATCAACCTCGGCGTCGATTCCGGCGCTGCCTCCGGCAAGCTGGTCGCCGACCTGAAGGGGGTCTCCAAATCCTTCTTCACCGGCTCTCCGCCCCCTGGGCGGAGACAGGCGGCGGAGCCGCCAGAGGCGGGCCCGTCCGATCCGCACTTGCCCCCCTCGGCCGCGTCGCGGCCTCTCCCCCCAGGGGGGGGAGAGCGCGTCATCCTCAAGAACTTCTCAACGCGCATCCTGCGCGGCGACCGCCTAGCCATCGTCGGCCCCAACGGCGCGGGGAAGACCACCCTGGTCAAGATTTTGCTGGGCGAGCTCGCCCCCGATGAAGGCACGGTCAAGCTCGGCGCCAACCTCGAACCCGTCTACCTCGACCAGTCCCGGGAGGGCCTGAAGTCCGACATGACCCTATGGGACGCGCTGACGCCGGGCGGCGGCGACAGCATCCTGGTGCGCGGCCACTCCAAGCACGTCGCCGCCTACGCCAAGGACTTCCTCTTCTCCGAGGCCCAGCTGCGCCAGCCGATCTCGACCCTGTCAGGCGGCGAGCGCAACCGCCTCCTGCTGGCCCGCGCGCTCGCCAAGCCCGCCAACATGCTGGTGCTGGACGAGCCCACCAACGACCTCGACATGGACACGCTCGACAAGCTGGAGGAGCTGCTGGACGGCTACGACGGCACCCTGATCCTGGTCAGCCACGACCGCGACTTCGTCGACCGCCTGGCCACCTCGACCATCGGCATGAACGGCCGCGGCGACATCGTCGAGACCCCCGGCGGCTGGACCGACTTCATCGCCCAGAACCCCGGCTTCCTCTCTCCCCCCTCTGGGGGGAGCACGGCGACGAAGTCGCCGGTGGGGGGCAAGTCCGAGCCCGCGAGAACGGACCCGCCTCTGGCGGCTGCGCCGCCTGTCTCCGCCCGGCGGGCGGAGAAGAAGCTCTCTTTCAAGGACACCCACCGCCTCAAGGAACTCGACGCCCTCATCGCCGCCCTGCCCGCCGAAATCGCAGCCCACGAGGCCCGCCTGGCGGACCCGAACTTCTACAGCCGCGACCCCTCCGGTTTCGACGCCACCATGAAGGCGCTGGACGCCGCCCGCGCCAAACTGGACGCCGCCGAAGAGGAATGGCTGGAAATCGAGGCCAAACGCGAGGCTCTCGCCGCCGGCTGAGCGGAAACTGTGGACAACCCAAACTGCTGATTCGCCGCCGCGAATCTCATCCGTCCACAGAGGTTAACAGGGTTATGCACCGGCCCTCGGGCCATCTTGCACAGCGGGGCGAATTCGGGCGCTTGCCGTCTAACGGTTTTCGTCGGAACGTCAATGGGCCGAGGGACACGGCGGCGCGGAAATCCGGTGAGAGCCGGAAGTTCAAGCGGGTCGGTCCGGCTCTCTGACCAAGGGTTCCAAGCCTCTTCGGAGGTCGCGGAAAGCCCGGGCAGGGCCCAGGCCCCAGACCTTTAGCGTTTCGGCGCGGGGTGGACGGGAACCAGGCCGGGATCGATGAACGACGCCGGGGGCGAAAATCCTCTGGGGACCGGCATCGGACAGGAGCCGCCAGGATACAGCCGACCGTCTTCGGGGTTCGCCCCGCGGGCGCCCAGGCCAGGGTCCTGAACCTCAACGGCCAAGTCCCAACCCGGACTTGGCGAGGGGACGCGAGTACCGGTTCGACCGGGCTTTCGTCCCCTCGCTCAATTTTGGCTTGGGCTAACGCTCACGGCGCTGCTGTTCGCTGCTTGAGCCCGGCTTTCCGCACGTCCTGACATCTTGAACGCGACACGTCCGTGTGTATCTATACGCACATGAACAGCCGCGAGGTCATCGAGGCGCTCACGGCCGATGGATGGGTCGAAGTGGCGCAGAAGGGCTCGCACAAGCAATTCAAACATCCCGTCAAGCCGGGGCGCGTGACCGTGCCGCACCCGAAGCGGGACTTTCCGATCGCCACCCTGCGCTCGATCGAGCGGCAAGCCGGGATCGCTGTGAGGTAGCCATGGTCCAGTTCATCGCCCTGATCCACAAGGAGGCCGACAGCGACTACGGCGTCCACTTCCCGGACCTGCCGGGACTGGTCACCGCCGGTTCGACGCTGGACGAGGCCCGCGCCTTCGCCGAGGAGGCCCTGGCGCTGCACCTGGAGGGCATGGCCGAGGACGGCCTTCCCGTGCCCGAACCCAGCAGTCTGGAAGCCGTCATGGCCGACCCTGACAACCGGGACGGCGTGGCGATCCTCGTCCGCGCCGAGACCCGCAGCCGCGCGGTCCGCGTCAACATCACCCTGCCGGAAGATGCGCTGCGCGACATCGACGCCTATGCCGAGGCTCACGGCTACACCCGCTCCGGCTTCCTCGCCCAGGCCGCCAGAAAGGCCATGCAGGCGGCCTGAGGGCGCCTGCGGCGTCGCTCCGCTTCCCATCTTTTCCGGCACAGCCTAGGGTCCGGCCATGCCGCCGTCATCGACTCATGGGCTCGTCAGCCGCCGCCTGATCCTGGCGGGCGGCATCGCCGTGACGGCGCTCGGCGCCGCCGCCTGCTCCAACTCCGAGGCCCCCGTCGACGAACAGGGCCGCATTCGCATCCGCTTCGCGACCGACTGGCGCGCCCAGGCCGAGCACGGCGGCTTCTACCAGGCCCTGGCGTCCGGGGCCTATGAGCGGCGCGGCCTGAACGTCCAGATCATCCAGGGCGGCCCCGGCGTGAACGTGCCCCAGCTGCTGGCGTCCGGCGCCGTCGAGCTCGGCATGGGCTCCAACAGCTTCATCCCGCTGAACCTGGTGGCGGAAGGCGCGCCCGTGAAGGCTGTCGCCGCCTTCTTCCAGAAGGACCCTCAGGTGCTGATCGCCCATCCCGATCCGGCTCTGGAAAGCATCGCCGACCTTCAGGGCCGGCCCTTCCTGCTGGCCGACGCCTCCATCACGGCCTTCTGGGTCTGGCTGAAGGCCCGGTACGGCTTCACCGACGATCAGGTGCGGAAGTACAACTTCAACCCCGCCCCCTTCATCGCCGACGAGCGCGCGGTCCAGCAGGGCTATCTGACGAGTGAGCCCTACACGATCCAGAAGGAGGCGGGCTTCGAACCGCGCGTCTTCCTCCTGGCCGACGAGGGCTACCCCTCCTACGCCACCATGGTCCTGTCGCCCGACGCCTTCGCGCGGGACAATGCCGACGCCCTGCGGTCCTTCATCGCCGCCTCGGTCGAGGGCTGGCGCGACTACATGCGGGGCGACCCGTCCGCCGCCAACGCCCTGATCCGAGAAGCCAATCCGGAAATGACCCAGGACGTTCTCGATCAGGCCCGCGCCAAGCTCAGCGAATACGGCATCGTCGATTCCGGCGACGCGGCCCTCTATGGCCTGGGCGCCATGACCGAGGACCGCTGGCGCCAGTTCTTCGAGGTCACCAGCCAGGCGGGCGTCTATCCGGCCGACCTGCGCTGGCGCAACGCCTTCACCGACGCCTTCCTGCCGGGCCGTGGCTGACGCGGCGCATCGCTCTCCGCCCCCTGGGCGGAGACAGGCGGCGCAGCCGCCAGAGGCGGGCAAGTCCTCGCATCCCCGCCCCGCATGAACCCCGACCCCGAAGCCCTGGGCCGCGCCCGCGCGCTCCGAAAGGCCATGTCGCCGCCGGAAGCGACCCTCTGGACCTGGCTCCGCGGCAAGCGTCTGAACGGCCTCAAGTTCCGCCGCCAGCATCCGCTGGGCCCCTACATCCTCGACTTCTACTGTGACGCCGCCCGGCTGGCCGTGGAGGTCGACGGCGGGACGCATCACGGCGAGCCACAGGCAGCGCATGATGCGCGTCGAGACCGCTGGCTGTCGGAACAGGGCGTCCGCACCCTGAGGGTCTCGGCCGAGTGGGCGCGTCGTGACATGGCTGGGCTGCTTGACCACATCGCGCGGGCCGCCGATGCGGGACGGTGAGGCGATGACGGGCCCGCCTCTGGCCGCTGCGCGGCCTGTCTCCGCCCAGGGGGCGGAGAGCTGGATCGCGCGGTTGGATGGCGTGGTTGTTCGATATGCCGGCAGGCCGCAGCTCGGCCCGATCGACCTAGCAGTCGCCCCATCCGAGATCGTCGCCCTTGTCGGAGCCTCCGGTGCGGGCAAGTCCACGGCGCTGCGCCTGCTGGCGGGTCTCGAGACCCCGGCGCAAGGTTCGATCACCCGCCCAGAGGCCCCCAACAGCACCGGCTTCGTCTTCCAGAGCCCGACCCTGATGCCTTGGGCCAACGCCCGGACCAACGTCGCCCTGCCGCTGGAACTGTCCGGCGTCCCGGCTCCAGAGGCGCGTCGTCGCGCCGACGAAAGTCTGGCCGCCGTCGGTCTGGGCGACCGAACCACCGCCCGCCCGCGCCAGCTGTCCGGCGGCATGGCGATGCGGGTGTCGCTGGCGCGCGCCCTGTCGATCCAGCCCGACCTGCTGCTGCTGGACGAGCCCTTCGCGGCGCTGGATTCCATCACCCGGCGCGGCCTGATCGAGGACCTGCACCGCCTCTGGTCGGCTCGGCCCTTCTCCGCCGTCTTCGTGACCCACGACGTGGAGGAGGCCGCCTATCTAGCCAGCCGCGTGGTCGTCCTGTCAGCCGTCAATGGCCGCGCCGTGGCCGACCTGCCCATGCCCGGCCCCCTGCCACGCCCGGCCGACTGGCGGCGTGACTTGGACTTCCGAGAAGCCGTCGAAGACGTCGCCCAGGTCCTCTCCGCGGCCATGCCGGAGGCCGCATGAGCCGCGTCCTTTCCACCCTGCCCGGCCTCTTTCTGACCGCCCTGCTGCTGGCGATCTGGGAGGTCGCCTGCCGGGCCTTGGCCGTCCCTGTCTACTTCCTGCCGCCGCCCAGCGCCGTGACCATCGCCCTGATCGAGAACGCGCCGGTGCTGGCCGGATCGGCGCTCCAGACCTTCTGGATGGCGTTTCAAGCCCTGATGGTCGCCTCGGTCCTGGGTGGAGGCCTCGCTATCGCCATCTCCCTCAGCCGCCCAGCCGAGCAGGCGGTGGCTCCGCTGGCCGTCGCGCTGCAGGTCACCCCGGTCGTAGCCATCGCGCCTCTGGTGCTGATCTGGGCGGGGCTGGACCACGCCGACCGGGCGGTGATCGCTCTGGCCGCCGCCGTCGCCTTCTTCCCCGTCTTCTCGGGCGTGCTGACCGGCCTGAAGTCCGCCGATCCGGACCTGGAGCGCCTGTTCGACCTGCACGGCGCGACCCGGCTCCAGCGCCTGACGCGGCTGCGCCTGCCGTCCGCCCTGCCGTTCGCGCTGGAAGGCATCCGCGTCGCCGCCGGTCTGTCGGTCGTGGGCGCCGTCGTGGCCGAGTTCGTGTCCGGCTCCGGCGCGACACAGGGCTTGGCCTGGCGTCTGCTGGAAGCCGGCAATCGGCTCCGCACCGCAGAGCTTCTGGCCGCTCTGCTCTGCCTCGCAGTGCTCGGCCTGCTGCTGAACGCCGCCACCACGGCCATCCAGCGCAGCGTGCTGGCGTCTCGCGCCTGAAGCTCAAGAGCCCGCGTTAGTCCGGGGTTAAGCCGCGGATGGCTAGGCTTTCTCCCTGTCCGTCATGGACCGGAGCTCCGCCTTGGCCCACCCGCCGCTGACCCGCGCCCGACCAGCCGCCCGCAGCGGAAGGCTTGCGCTCGCGACCGCCTCGGCTCTGCTAGCCCTCGCCGGCGTCGCTGAGGCTCAGACCCAGGCCCCGCCGACCGGCCCTCGATATCTCTCCTGGGCCAACCGGACCACATCCACGACCCCGCCGCAGCCGACCGCCGCAGCGGCCCGGGCCGACATCCTGCCCCGCCGGGTCGCCCCGTCCCAAGGGCTCGCCCGGCCCCAGATGCAGCCGTTCAACCCGCCGCTGCCTATCCGCGAGGGCGGCCTGACGCCGGCCAGCGCCTGGATCGGCCCGCGCGTGGCCCCGTCCTTCGCGCCCGGCAACCCCGACCCCCTGGCCTACGCCACGACCGAACTGGCCGCCGCGCCTCCTCCCCCGCCGCCGCCGCCGGTCATGACCGCGCCCGCGCGCACGATGCCTGTCGCTCCGGTCCCGCCTCGCGTCGAGGCCCCCGTCGCGGCGGCGAGCGCGACCGTCGTCCAGCCCGTTTACGCCCCGCCGGCCGAGGCCCCGGCGGCTGCTTCTACGACCACCGCCGCCGATCCCATGGCTCCGCGCCCCGACGCGCCGATCTTCCGCCTGCGCTCCCAAGCCGCGTCCGCGCCAGCCCAGACCCAAACCGCGCCGTCCCAATCCGCGCCGGTCGAGGAAGACCCGGTCGAACAGGCGCCCGTCCAGACCACCGCCGCCGGTCAGGCTCCAGCCCGGTATTACTCGGTGCACCGCGCGGCGGGCCGTCAGCCGGACCGGGCCGTCATGCCCGAGCCCGTCTTCTTCGACAGCGTGGCGTTGGATCTCGCCCAGCCGCCGGAGACAGAACCCGTCCGCCGCGACGCCCAGGGCCGCCGCATCCCCGTCGCCAACGCCGATCCGAGCCTGCCATGAGCGACGTCGCCGATATAGAACCCGTCGAGACCGGCTCGCGCCTGCCCGACCTGATCCTGCTGGCCCAGGAGCAATCCTCGGAGAAACGCCGCGCCCTGCTGCGGGAACTGACCGACCACTTCTTCGGCTCGGCCCAGCGCACGGCCGCCGAGGACGCCCTGTACGACTCGGTGCTGACCGATCTCACCGCCGAGATGGAGACCGCTGTCCGGGCCGAGCTGTCGGCCCGGTTCGCCCTGTCGCCGGATGCGCCGCGCGGCCTGATCCGGCGTCTGGCCAATGACGAGGCCGCCGTCGCCGCCGCGGTGCTGCGCGCCTCCACGGTGCTGACCGACGACGACCTGCTGGGCGTGGTCCGCACGAAGGGGCAGGGCCATCTGAAAGCCGTCTCGGAACGCTCGACCGTGTCGGAAGCCGTGTCCGACGTCATCGTCCAGCGCGGCGACGACGACACCCTCGGCAGCCTGCTCCGGAACGACGGCGCTCGCCTGTCGCGCGCCGCCAGCGAGACGGCGGTGGAACGCGCCAAGGCCAATCCGGCGCTGCATGAGGCCACGGTCCAGCGTCAGAGCCTGCCGCCCGACCTGCTGAACGACATGTACTTCGTCGTCGAGGCGCGGCTGCGTCAGCGCATCCTGGAACAGAACGCCTCGATGGATCCGGCCCTGCTGGAAAGCGCGCTCGCGGCCGGTCGGGCCCGTGTGGCCACTGACGACGGGGCCCTGCCGCCCGACTACGCCGAGTGCCTGGCCTATGTCGAAGAGCTGAAGGCGGCCAACCAGCTGACCCCGACCATGCTGGCGCGGTTCCTGCGCTCGGGCAGCCGCACGTCCTTCCTGATCTCGCTGGCCCAGCTGGCCGACATCGACTTCCACACCGCCCAGTCGATCGTGGAGAAGAAGGAGCTGGATGCCCTTGCCGTCGTCTGCAAGGCGGCGGACCTGGACCGCGCCCTGTTCCTGACCTTCGCCGTGGTCATCCTCAACGCCGAGGACAACGCCATGGGCAAGGCCCACAGCTACGCCAAGATGTACGCCGAGCTGCAACGGGACGCGGCGCTGCGGACCCTTCGCTTCTGGCGTCTGCGCCGGGGCGCCGAGGCGGCATAGAAAAACCCCCTCCCGCGAGCGGGAGAGGGTTTCAACATCGGCTGGAAGAGACTTACTTCTTCGCGCGAGCGGCGCGGGCGGGTTTGCGGCCGCCCTGGCCCAGGCCCATCTGCTTGGCCAGGTCCGAGCGGGCCTTGGCGTAGTTCGGGGCGACCATGGGGTAGTCCTTGGGCAGGCCCCACTTGGCGCGGTATTCTTCGGGGCTCATGTCGTACTTGGTGCGCAGGTGGCGCTTCAGCGACTTGAACTTGCGGCCGTCTTCCAGGCAGATCAGGTAATCCGGGCTGATCGACTTGCGGATCGGCACCGCCGGCTCTTGAGGCTCAGGCGGAGCTTCTACGGCGCCGGTCGAAACCGTGCTCAGGGCCGCGTGGATGTTGGAGATCAGGCCCGGCAGTTCCGCCGCCGAAACGGTGTTGTTGCCAACATAGGCCGAAACGATGTCGGCCGTCATTTCCAGCAGTTCGGAGCGGTCTTCAGGTCTTGAGGCGTCCACGATCGTATCCTTGTTTCGACTATGCGCACGACAGCGACAGAGATTCTGCCTGATACTGATGTTCGACACGCAACGCAAATGCTTTGAATAGACAGGTCAGCGGACAGCGGTTTGGCCCGCCATCGTGACTTTACAGTCTTGGATCCGTCGCCGGATTAGCGCCCGAAGTCTTCCGCCAACGCCAACATCGCGGCGCGTTCAGGCGCAGAGTATTGATCCAGCGCCTCTTCGTCGCCTTCCCGGATCGCCTTGATCAACGTCGGCGACATGGCCGAGGACAAGGACCAGTTCCAGTACCTCAAAACCGTCTGGGCGCGATCGACAGCCAGCATCTCATAGGTCATCTGCACGCGAACCCAGTCGGCGTGCGGGCGGCCCATCGCGTCGTCCAGGGGCCGCCGGATGGACGTCCAGAGGTTCTGAAGGTCGAGCCGCGACATGCCCGTCGCCTTGCACAGGATGGCCAGGGGCTCCCCCCCGGCGTCGCCCATGATCTTGGCCCCGGTCAGGGGCTTGATGCCGGCCAGGTAGGCGATCTCCGCCGCGAGTTCGGGGTTCAGGCCGCTCTTGGCCCCTTCCGAGACCGCGTGCTCCAGGCTGTCGTAGGGGCTCTTTTCGATGGCCGCCCGATTGCGTTGGCGCCGCTCGATGAACTGCAGCGCCTTGCGCGCGACCGGGTCCTGCCAGTTCTCCTCCGCCGCCATGGCGAAGACGTCCTCGGAGACTTCCTGGAGCACCTCGCGCGAGACGGCGAAGCGCTGGAGGATGGTCTTGCGCTCCTCGGGGCCGCACCACCAGAACATGACGTAGGCGCTCGACGGCCGAAGTTCCGGCCGGCGCAGCAGATGTTCGCAGAGCTCCGGCGCCGTGCGGCTCAGGCTCACGATCGCCTCGATGCCGGGCTGGGACAGCCGGGCGGTCGTGTTGCGCAGCAAGGCCTGGATCACCGCAGCTTCTTCGAACGCGATCAGGCTCTCGGTCACCACCTCGGACAGTCCGCGTCGGCTGGCCATCAGGAAGCGGTGGTCCAGGCCGGTGTCGGCGGCGCAGGCGCACAGGTCGGCGTCGTTCAGCGCCGCGCAGCCCTCGATCAGAGGCGCGGCGATCTGGATGTCGTCGCGCAGCAGCATGCGCGCCAGGGTGTTGGGCAGTTCGGCGAGGGGGGTCAGCCGCACCGCGACCCGCTTGCGCTCCTGGGGCGAGGCCAGCCTCAGCATCTCGACCAGAAGGTCGCCCGTGACGGATCGCTCGAAGGCGTTCACTCGACTGGCCGGCAAGGACACGACGTCGGCCAGCCTCTTCAGCAGCGCATGGCGTGCGCGAAGGCCCGCTTGCGCGGCCTCGGAGGGCGAAAGAGGCGCCGGTTCGGACATGTCGGCGATCAGGGTACCGCCGAGCGGGTTAACCGGCGGTGACGGTCATCGGCCTCTTGACCGACAGCGCCCCGTCCTCAGTATCGGTCCACCCCGCCTTTCCTCGCGAGCGCCCCATGACTCCTGGTCCGGATCCTCGAGATACGCCGCTGACCGACGACATCGGCCTGCATCACCTGGGCGAGGACACCACCGGCTTTGGGCGGCTGGAGCTCCGGACCATCCGCGACGGTTTCCTGCGTCCGGCCGAGATGCTGACGGCCTACATGGCGCACGGCCCGACTGGCGGATGGCGCTATGCCCGACCCTTGCGGTTCTACCTCAGCCTATGCGGCATCCTCATGCTGCAGCTGTTCCTCATGGGCGGCACGACCATCATGCTGACCAGCTTTCCACCGGAGCTGCTCGATCCTCTGATCGCCCAGTCCGGGAAAACGCGCGACGCCTTTCTGGGCGACGTCGACAACTGGATGTCCCTGGTTCTGGTGCCAATCAGCGCGATCTTCTACGCTCTGGTCTCGGCGCCCCTGCTGCGCTGGTGGGACCCCGACCACCTGGGCTGGCGCAAAGCCTTTCGGGCGACGTTTCACTACCTGAACGTCTGGACGCTTCCGCTGGTCCCGATCGGCTTCCTCAACTACATCCCCGAAACTGCGGGACTGATGGGGCTCCTTATGGTCATCCTGTCGTTCGTCGCCTTCCTGCGCACCGGCAAGGGACGCTGGTATCGAACCCGGCTCGGCGGCTTCGGCAAGGCGGCGGTCATCACCCTGGCGACCTTCACCATCGCCCTTGTCGCCTACATCCCGATCATCGCCATCGGACTGGCCGGCGGCCTCTACGCCTGACCGGCCTCACAACCCCTCGAACAGGGCCGTTGACAGATAGCGCTCCGCGAAGCTGGGGATGATGACGACGATGGTCTTGCCCGCGTTCTCGTCCAGCGCCGCCTGACGGAAGGCGGCGGTCAAGGCGGCGCCGGAGCTGATGCCGACAGGGATGCCTTCGACTCGAGCGACCTTTCGGGCCATGTCGAAGGCGTCCTCGTTGGAGACCTGTTCGACGCCGTCGATGACGGAGCGGTCCACCACCGCCGGGATGAAGCCCGCGCCGATGCCCTGGATCTTGTGCGGGCCGGGCTCGCCGCCGGACAGGACGGGCGAGGCAGTCGGCTCCACCGCGATCATCTTCAGGCCGGGCTTGCGCGCGCGCAGCACCTGGCCGACGCCGGTGATGGTGCCGCCCGTGCCGACGCCGGAGATGATGATGTCGACCGCGCCGGCCGTGTCGTTCCAGATTTCCTCCGCCGTGGTGGAGCGGTGGATGGCGGGGTTGGCGGGGTTCTCGAACTGGCTGGGGCTGACCGCGCCGGGGGTGCGTTGCAGCAGCTCACTGGCCATGGCGATGGCGCCCTTCATGCCCTTCTCGGCGGGCGTCAGGACCAGTTCGGCGCCGAGCAGGGCCAGCATCTTGCGACGCTCGATCGACATGCTCTCCGGCATGACCAGGATCAGGCGATAGCCCTTGGCGGCGGCCACGAAGGCGAGGGCGATACCCGTGTTGCCGGAGGTCGGCTCGATCAGGACGCCGCCGGGCTGGATGCGACCGTCCGCCTCCAGCGCTTCGATCATGGCCACGCCGATGCGGTCCTTCACCGAGGCGATCGGGTTGAAGAACTCCAGCTTGGCCAGGACCGTGGCCTTGGGTTTCAGCTCGGCCGACAGGCGGGGCAGGCCGACGATGGGGGTGTCGCCGATCGTGTCCAGGATCGAGCCATAGACCTTGCCCCGACCGGAGGTGGAGCGGGCGGCGGAGGGGGAGTCGGACATCGGGGAGCTCCGGCTGAGGTCGAAAACGCGTGCGAACAGTCTGAAACGTCTGAAATCCGCCGCCCGGAGCCTCTTGCCGGACGGCGCGCCGACAGGACATAGGGCGGCGGACACTTGGCGCAACGGCGCACCTGAACCAATACAGCTTGGCTGCGTTGCACACACGCGGGAAACAGGCGCCAAGCCTCCGCCCGGGGGTCGTCACTGCTGAACACGGCTGAAGAACGCGATCATCGAACGGACTTTCTCGGCGGCTCCGGCGAGATGTCCTCGCGGATTCGCGCCCACGACTGGGCCTCCACTCCACTGGGGCCGATCGACGCCTGGCCGCAGAGCCTGAAGACGGTGGTCGGCATGATGGTGGCGGCGCCCAATCCGATGGTCCTGCTGTGGGGCCATGAGGGCACGCTGATCTACAACGACGGCTACGCCCGCTTCGCCGGGCGGCGGCACCCGGAACTGCTCGGCCTGGGGGCTCGCGAAGGCTGGCCCGAGATCGCCGATTTCAACGACAGCAACATCCGACGGGCCTTGGCGGGCGAGGCCTGGTCGCTGAACCGGCAGGAACTGGTGCTGGACCGACAGGGCCGGCTGGAGTCCGCATGGCTCGACCTCGTCTACACCCCTGTCCCTGACGAGACGGGACGGCCCGCAGGCTTGATGGTCTTTGTCAGCGAAATCACGGACCTCGTTCGAGCCGAGCGACGACAGGCCGAGGAGCGCGACCGGCAGGACGCCCTGATCGCGCTGGACGACGCCATCAGCGAGACGGACGTTCCGCGCGACATCGCCGCAGCCGCGGCCGCCATCCTGGGCCGGACGCTGAAGGCCGACCGCGTCGGCTATGGCGTCATCGACCCCGCCCGGGAAAGCATCGACGTCGTGCGCGACTGGCGAGCGGCGGCGGAGACTGCCTCGGTCGTCGGCTCGCACCGCTTCCGCGACTACGGCGTCTATGTCGAGGACATCGTGGCCGGCCGAGCGGTGACGATCGACGATGTGCGCGTCGATCCCCGCACGAACACCGATCCCGAGCCTCTTCTGAACCTGGGAATCGCGGCCCTCTTGGACGCGCCCCTCCAGGAAGGAGGACGGACCGTCGCGCAGATGTTCGTCCACTCCGCCACGCCTCGCGTCTGGACGCCGGAGGAGATCGCCTTCGCGCGGGAGTTCGGCGAACGCGCCCGCGCCGCGATCGCCCGGCGCGAAGCCGAGCGCGACGCCGCCCAGCGACGCGACGAGCTGCAAAGGCTGACCGACAGCCTGACCGTGCTGGTCAGCTTCGTCGACAAGGACTATCGCTATCAGCTGAACAACGCCGCTTACGTGTCCTGGTTTGGGCCCAATGCGGCCAGCCTGGTCGGGCGGCGCATGGTCGATGTGCTGGGCGAGGCGGCCTACGCCAAGGCCCTGCCGCGCATGGAGCGGGCGCTGGCGGGCGAGCGGCTGTCGTTCGAGGACTACCTTCCCTACTCGACCGGACCCGGGCGCTTCATCCGGGCCGATTACGTGCCTCGCTACGACGCGACTGGAGCGGTCGACGGCTTCTACGCCGTGGTCTCGGACATCTCGGAGCGCAAACGGTCCGAGTTGCGCCAGCAGGTGCTGGTCCAGGTCGCCGACATCATCCGGGAGGAGACCGACCCCGCCGCCCTGGCCTATGCCGCATCCGCGGTCCTGGGTCGGTTCCTCGGCGCGGACCGTGTGGGTTACGGCACCATCGACCCGGTGGCGGAGACCCTGACCGTCGAGCGGGACTGGATCTCGGAACGGGCCGAGTCCGTCGCGGGCGTGCTGGAGCTGCGCGACTGGGGCGCCTTCATCGATGATCTGAAGGTCGGGCGGCAGGTTCGCGTGAACGATGTGCGCGAGGACCCGCGCGTCGCCGGCGCCACACGCAGTCTGGAGGAGGCGGCCTGCCGCTCCTTCGTCAACCTGCCCATGCGGGAGCAAGGCGAGCTGGTCGCCATCATGTTCGTCAACCAGGCGACGGTGCGGGCCTGGACCGACGAGGAGGTTGCGTTGATCGGCGATGTCGCCTCGCGCATCCGCACGGCCGTCGAACGGGCCCGAGCCGAGATGGAGCAGCAGGAGGCGACGGTTCGCCAGCGCGCCCTCATCGAGCTGAACGACGCGATCCGCGACCTGACCGACGCCGCCGAGATCGAATACGCCTCCGCCCGGGTGCTGGCCGAGACCCTGGGGGTCAGCCGCGTCGGCTATGGCGTGATGGACACCGAGGCCGAGACCATCGCCATCGAGCGGGACTACAACGCTCCCGGCATCCAGAGCCTGGCCGGTCTGATCCATTTCCGGGATTTCGGCAACTACATCGAGGACCTGGCGCGCGGCGAGACGGTCATCTTCGCCGACGCCGCCAAGGACCCGCGCATCGAGGACGGCGGCGCGGCCCTGGCGGGGATCAGCGCCACCTCGATCATCAACATGCCCCTGGTCGAGCGGGGCAAGGTGGTGGCCCTGCTGTTCGTCAACAACGCCACCCGGCGCGAATGGACCGACGGAGAACTCGCCCTGGTCCGGGAAGTCGCGGAGCGGGTGCGGTCCGCCAGCGAACGGGCGCGGGCGGTGGCGTCCCTGCAGGAGAGGGAGCGACGGCTCCACTTCCTCGACACTCTGAACCAGGCGGTGCAGTCGGTGGATCGCGCCGACGACATCCTGCAGGTCACGATGCGGATGACCGGCGAGCACATGGGCGTGTCGCACTGCGCCTACGCCGACATGGAAGCCGACGGCGAATGGTACAACAGCCGGGGCGACTGGGCCGCGCCGGGCTCGCGCAGCCTGGTCGGGCGCTACCGGCTGGCGGATTTCGGCGGGACGGCGGAGCGGGAGCTCAAGGCCGGACGGGTTCTGATCATCAACGACGTCCTCGCTGAGCTCGGGCCCGAGGAGGGCGCGGCCTTTGAAGCGGCCGGGGTCCACGCCACCATCTGCGTGCCGCGCATGCGCGAGGGCCGGCTGACCGCCATTATGGCGGTGCACCAGAAGCAACCGCATCACTGGACGCCCGAAGAGGTGACGCTGATCCGGGAAGTGTCCGAGCGGTCGTGGGCCTACATCGCGCGCGCGGCCGCCGAGGCCGAACTGCGCACCAGCGAGGCGCGGCTGCGGTTCCTGGACGGTCTGGCCCAGGCGATCCAGCCGTTGACGGACGCCGACGCCATCATGGCGACCACCACGCGCCTCACCGCCGAGCAGATGGGCGTGTCGATCTGCGCCTATGCGGACATGGATGAAGACCAGGACGGCTTCACCATCCGGGGAGATTGGGCCGCGCCTGGATCCTCTAGCATCGTCGGCCGCTATCGTCTGAGGGATTTCGGGACCAAGGCGGTGGTCGAACTGTCCGCCGGACGCCCCCTGATCCTCAACGACATTCCCCACGAACTCCCGCCGGAGGAGGCCGCGACTTTCCAGGGGATCGGGATCTCGGCCACGATCTGCATGCCGCTGGTCAAGGACGATCGACTGACGGCCCTGATGGCCGTTCACCATAAGGATTCGCATGTCTGGACCGACGCCGAGCTCTCGCTCATCCGGGAGGTCGTGCAGCGTTCCTGGGCCCACGTGGAGCGGGTGGCCGCGGAAGACGAACTGAGAGCCAGCCAGACGCACCTGGCCGCCATGTTCGGCCAAACGGTCGCTGGATTGGCCGAGACCGATACCGAGGGCCGCTTCGTCGGCGTGAACGACCGCTACTGCGAGATCGTCGGTCGCGACCGCGCCGCCCTGCTGGGCGGGATGCGGATGCAAGACATCACCCATGTCGACGATCTGCCCGCAAACGGGCCGCTCTTTGAACGGCTCGTGGAGGACGGCACGCCCTTCGAGATCGAGAAGCGTTACGTGCGGCCCGACGGGTCGTACGTCTGGGTCAGCAACAGCGTCAGTCAGATCCGCAGACCTTCGGGCGCTCAAACTGTGCTGGCGGTTGTGATCGAGGTCACCGAGCGCAAGCGCGCCGAGGCGGCGATCCAGGAGTTGAACGTCACGCTGGAAGAACGCGTCGCCGAGCGCACCGCCGAGCTGATGCACGCCGAAGAGGCCCTGCGCCAGTCGCAGAAGATGGAGGCCATTGGCCAGCTGACCGGCGGCATCGCCCATGACTTCAACAACCTGCTGGCGGGCATCTCGGGCAGTCTGGAGCTGATCGAGAAGCGCATGGCCGAAGGGCGGCTGGCGGGGATGGATCGCTACATCCAGGCCGCCCAGGGCGCCTCGCGTCGGGCCGCGACCCTGACCCAGCGGCTGCTGGCCTTCTCGCGGCGGCAGACGCTGGATCCCAAGCCGACCGACGTGAACCGGCTGGTGCTGGGGATGGAGGACCTGATCCGGCGCAGCGTGGGGCCGGACGTCCGGGTGACTCTGGATACGGCCAAGGACCTCTGGGTGACCTGCATCGACGCGTCCCAGCTGGAGAACGCCCTGCTGAACCTGTGCATCAACAGCCGGGACGCCATGACCCCGGACGGGGGCGACCTGACCATCCGCACCTACAACGTCACGCTGGACGCCGCCGAGGCGCGGTCGCGCGACCTGCCGGCCGGCGACTACGTCAAGATGTCGGTCACCGACACCGGCTCAGGCATGACGCCGGAGGTCATCGCCAAGGCGTTCGACCCCTTCTTCACCACCAAGCCGCTGGGCCACGGAACCGGGCTGGGTCTTTCGATGATCCATGGCTTCATGCGCCAGTCGGGCGGTCAGGTCCGCATCGAGAGCGCGCCGGGCCAGGGCACGACGATCACGCTGGCCCTGCCCCGCTGGTCGGGGTCAGCCGACGCGAGCGAGACGTCGGACGTCGAGGTCGTCGCCGAAGAGCCCGGTCACGGCGAGACCATCCTCGTCATCGATGACGAGGAGACCGTGCGCATGCTGGTCGTCGAGGTTCTGGAGGACGCGGGCTATTCGGTGCTTCAGGCGGCCGACGGGCCGGCGGGTCTGGCCATTCTGAACTCCGACGAGCGGATCGACCTGCTGGTGTCCGACGTCGGCCTGCCGGGCGGCATGAACGGACGCCAGGTGGCGGACGCCGCCCGGATCACGCGGCCCGATCTGAAGGTCCTCTTCATCACGGGCTATGCGGAGAACGCCGTGGTCGCCGGCGATACGCTGGGGCCCGGCATGGCGGTGATGACCAAGCCGTTCCAGGTCGCGGCGCTGGGCGCGCGCATCCGCGAGATGATCGAGGGCTAGGAACCGGCCGGGCCGCGCGCGTGTTTCGCCAGCCTGATCCCGAAAGCTTGACCGAGGCCCGCCATGACCCGCCGCCTGACCGCCCTCGCCGCCGCGCTACTCGCCTCCTCCGCGCTGGCCGCCTGCGCCTACAATGAGACGCTGGGACGAAACCAGCTGATCCTGGGCGACACCGCCGCGATCAACCAGCAGTCCGACGCGGCCTGGGCCGAGCTGCTGCGCACCCAGAACCCGACGCGGACAGGGCCGCAAGTCGAGCGCATCCGCCGGGTCGGAGACCGTCTGGTGCGGGCCGCGAACCTGACCGACCGGGCCTGGGACTACGCCGTCTTCAACAGCCAGAGCCCCAACGCCTTCGTCCTGCCGTCCGGCAAGATCGGCGTGACGACCAGCCTGCTGACCCTCGTTCAGAACGACGACCAGCTGGCCACGGTGATCGGCCACGAGATCGGCCACGTCGTCGCCCAGCACGCGGCCGAGCGTGCGACATCGGCGGGCCTGGCTAACATCGGCCTGTCAGTGGCGCAGGGTGTCGCGGGATCGCGAGGCCAGACCGTCGGCTCCTTCGGAGCCGTCGCCGCCCAGTATGGCCTCCTGCTGCCGCACTCGCGCCGCGATGAGCTGGAGGCCGACCGGCTGGGCGTCGACTACCTGGCCGCTGCGGGTTTCCGCCCGTCGCAGGCCGTGGCGCTCTGGCGGCTCATGGCCGACCAGCGCGAAACCGGCCAGTTCGAGTTCGCCTCCACCCATCCGTCGGACGCCACGCGTATCCAGGCGCTGGAGGCCTACATCGCCCAGCGCGGCTGGAGCTGAGTCAGGGTCGAAACACGTCCGCCTGCCTTGGGCGAAAACAGACCGCTTCAGGCCGTCTCCACGTGCAGCGCGGTTGGATATTGGCGTTGGGACAACCGCAGAGTATCTGTACTTGCTGAGGCTGCTCAGGGCGGCGTGGGGATAGGTATGGCGGCCTGGGCGTTGCGTTTCCTCCTAGCCGCGATGGCCGTCGCTTTTGTCGCCCTAGACGTCGCAGCCCAGACGGCCGACGCGCCCGTCGTAGGTCCCAAGCCGGACTGGGTGGTTCAGGCCCAGCCTGCGACGCCGGCTCCGGCGTCATCGGACGCAGGCCTGCGCATCCCGCTGTTCGACGTTCAGATGAGCGCGGAGGATGCCGTCGTCCATCGCTATCAGCGGCTTCAGAGCCAGGCGCTGTCACCGCAAGCTCTGCCGCTCCTGGGAACCGTCGCTGTGTCGTGGAGCCCCGCGTCGGAGGTCGCGACGATCCACCATGTGAACCTGATCCGCGACGGCGCGGTGATCGACCTGTTGTCGAGCCAGACCTTCGAAATTCTCCGGCGGGAGGAGAACTTGGAGCAGGCCATGCTGGACGGTGTGGCGACCGCGGTGCTGCAGCCGCAGGGGCTGCGGGTGGGCGATATCCTCGATGTTGCCTACACCGTCGCCACCCGCGATCCGGTTCTCGGCGGTCATCTTGAGCAGGCCCTCGATCTCAATCCCCTGGTGAGGATCGAGCAGGCGCGACTGCGGGCGTCGTGGCCGACCGACCTCGCCGTGCGAACGCGCGTCAGCGGCGACTGGACGCCTTTGCGCGTCAGACGCCAGGGCGCCCGCTCCGTCCTCGATCTGGAGGTCGGGCCGCTGGATCCGATCCTGGTGCCTGCCGACGCTCCGGCCCGTTTTGGCGATGTTCGGAGCGTGGAGATCACGGGCTATCGCACCTGGGGAGACATCGCCGCGACGCTGAAGCCGCTCTATGACCGGGCGCGCCGTATCGAGCCCGGATCACCGCTGCACGCCGAGGCCGAGCGCATCCGCGCGCTGTCCGAAGACCCCGCCATCCGTGCAGCGGCGGCTTTGCGGCTGGTGCAGGATCAGGTGCGATATGTCGCCTTGCTGATGGGCGAAGGCGCCCTGACCCCGGCGACCGCCGACGAGACCTGGGCCCGTCGCTTCGGCGATTGCAAAGCCAAGACCGCGCTGCTTCTGGCGCTGCTTGACGCGCTGGGCGTGTCCGCCGAACCCGCCGCTGTCAGCCTGACCGCAGGCGACGGCCTGTCCGACCGACTGCCGATGATCGGAGCGTTCGATCACGTCCTGGTGCGCGCCGACATCGGCGGATCGATCTTCTGGCTGGACGGAACCCGCAGCGGCGATCGGGCCCTGGCGGACATCCGCGTCCCGCCGCTCCATTGGGCCCTGCCGTTGACCGGGCCGGAAGCGGCGCTCGAGCCGCTCGTCGTTCCCCCGCTGGATCGGCCCGACAGCGAGGTGATCGTCGACGTCGACGCCTCGGCGGGGCTGTATGCTCCAGCCGCTCTGAGCGGCACGATGATCTTCAGGGGTGAGGCCGCGACACTGCTGGGCGGCCAGCTGGGCCTGATCCCGGTGGAGCAGAAGGATCAGGGGCTGAGAACGCTGTGGGCCCAGCAAATCGCCGATCCGACCATCGACAGCGTCACCTCGGCCTATGATGTGGAGGCCAACGTCCTGACCTTGACGATGCAAGGCCGGATGACGCTGCGCTGGACAGACGAGGGGCTGATCCCGCCCGCCGCCACCTATAATGCGATCACCACTCAGGAGCGCCCTGACAGCCCCTATCGGGATCTGCCGTTCGCCGTCATTCACCCGACGTTCGGCCGGCAACTGTCAACCGTGAGGCTGCCTGGCGGCGGCGACGGCTTCCGCATCTCGGGTGGAGAGACCGATCGCAGCGAGTTCGGTCATGCCATCCGTCGCAGCGTCGTGCTCGAGGGCGATCGCGTCACGATCGAAACCAGCGTTCGCAGTCTGGTCGACGAGATCGACGCGGCAACCGCCGAGCGCGACCGCGCGGCTGCGGAAGCGCGCGCTTATGATCCGCCGCGCGTTTTCCGTCCCGAGGCCTATCGGCCGACGGAGGCGGACCGCGCGGCCTGGACCGCCCAAACGCCGACTACCGTCAGCGGATGGTTGGACCGGGCGTTGGCGCTGTCGCAGGCCGGCGACCCGGCCGCAGCCGCCGAGGCCGCGGGACAGGCCATTGCGCTTGACGCCAACTCCAGCGCGGCCTGGGCCAACCGAGGCGTCTATCGCTTCTGGAGCGGCGATCGTACGGGCGCGGCCGAAGACTTGGCACGCGCAGTGGACATCGACCCGTCGGAGCGCATCGCCATGAACGGCAATGCGCTTCTGGCCATGTCGGAGAACCGCCTGGACGACGCCATCATCGAGTTGTCGCGCGCCTTGCGACAGGCGCCCAACGACGAGTTCGCCTTGAACCTGCGTTCAGAGCTGTATCTGGCGCAGAACCAGACAGACCGGGCGCTTCGCGACATCGACGCCTTGATCGCGTCACAGCCATCGAACCTGCGGCTGAAGATGCGACGGATCGGGGCCCTCAATCAGGCTGGTCGAACGGCTGAGGCCGACGCGGAGATGGAGGCCCTGGTTCGGGCCTCCCCAGACAATCCGACGGTCCGGATCAATCTCGCCGCCATGAAGGTCATGCGGGGCGATCACGCCGGCGCGATCGAGTTGATCGACGAACTGCTCAATCCCCTTCCGGCTAACCCGGAACAGCTGCTAATGCTCCGGGCGGAAAGCCGGATCGCTCTGGGCGATCTGGATGGCGCGGCCGTGGACCTAGCGACCATCCGTGAAAGACATCCGACCGACCCGGAATACCTCAACAACCTTTGCTGGACGGCAGCCATAGCCGGAGCCTTGCTCGAGCAGGCCTTGCGCGACTGTGACGCCGCGCTGAGCATCGCGCCCGATAATCCCGGCGTTCTCGACAGCCGGGGTCGAGCCCTGCTTCAGCTGGGCCGAACGGAGGATGCTCTCGCGGCCTACGAGGCGGCGCTCGCCATCGAACCGGATCTCTCGCACTCGCTCTATGGCCGAGGGCTTGCACGCATCGCCCTGGGGGCTGTCGCCGAAGGCGAAGCGGACAAGGCAGCCGCCCTGGCGATCAATCCCCAGGTGGGAGACGCTTTCGAAAGCTATGAAAGGTCGCGCGCCGAGCCGGCTCCATGACGTTCATCCGGCGTTAACCACGTCAGCGCATCCCGTTAACTCATGCGCAACCTGATCGCCGCCGTCGAAGCCGTCGATCCGCTGGTCGTCACCGGCAAGGTGGCGGGGGTGTCGGGCCTGCTGATCGAGGCGCGGGGCGGGCTGTCGCGGCTGGCGGTCGGGGCGCGGGCGGAGATCGGGCGAAGGGGGTCGACGCCCCTGCCCGCCGAGGTCGTGGGCTTCCGGGATTCCAAGGCCCTGCTGATGCCGTTCGGCCCGGTCGAGGGCGTGGCGCCGGGCGCCGACATCCACATCATCGGCGAACAGGCCAGCGTGCGGCCGACCACCGCTTGGCTGGGCCGCATCATCGACGCCTTCGGCCAGCCGATCGACGGCAAGGGGCCGCTGCCTACGGGGCCTGCGCCCTATCCCCTGCGCGCCTCGCCGCCGCCGGCCCATTCGCGCGGACGGGTGGGCGAGCGGCTGGACCTCGGCGTGCGCGCCATGGACGTCTTCACCACCACCTGCCGGGGCCAGCGCCTGGGCATCTTCGCCGGGTCCGGCGTGGGCAAGTCGGTGCTGCTGTCCATGCTGGCCAAGCAGGCCACCTGCGACGTGGTCGTGGTCGGCCTGATCGGCGAACGGGGCCGGGAGGTGCGCGAGTTCATCGAGGAGACCCTGGGCGAAGAGGGCCTGCGCCGCGCGGTGGTCGTGGTGGCGACATCGGACGAGCCGGCGCTGAAGCGGCGTCAATCGGCATACATGACGCTGGCCATCGCCGAATACTTCCGGGATCAGGATCTGGAGGTGCTGTGCCTGATGGATTCCGTCACCCGCTTCGCCATGGCGCAGAGGGAGATCGGCCTGGCGGCGGGCGAGCCGCCGACGACCAAAGGCTACACGCCGACCGTCTTCACCGAACTGCCCAAGCTGCTGGAGCGGGCCGGGCCCGGTCCGGTGCGGCCGGACGGGACGACGGCGGGGCCGATCACGGCGCTGTTCACCGTGCTGGTGGACGGCGGAGATCATGATGAGCCCATCGCCGATGCGGTGCGAGGCATCCTGGACGGCCACATCGTCATGGACCGCAAGATCGCCGAGCGCGGGCGCTTTCCCGCCATCGACGTGCTGAAGTCCGTCAGCCGGACCATGCCGGAGAACCAGACGCCGCCGGAGCGCGAGTTGAACCGCCGCGCGCGCCAGTGCCTGAGCGCCTATTCCAACATGGAAGAGCTGATCAAGATCGGCGCCTATCGGGCCGGGGCTGATCCTATCGTCGACAGGGCCATCGCGCTGAACCCGGCGCTGGAAGCCTTCCTCGGACAGGACAAGGAGGACGTCACCCGTCTTACCGATTCCTTTACCCGGCTGGAGGCTATTCTGAACCAGGGCATGGTCCCGCAGTGACCGGAGATTTCGCATGACCGCCTGGGCCCATTCGCTCATCCGCATCTCCAACTACGAGGTCGAGACGCTGCAGAAGCGCCTGGCCGAGATCACGGCGAGGAAGGCGTCGGCCGAGATGCGGCTGGCGGTCCTGGACGCCGAGGTCGAGGTGGAACGCGAACGCGCCCGCGCCGACGCGGAAGCCGGGATGTTGCTGCAGGCCTATCTGGCCGGGTGGAAGGCGAGGAAGGGCTTGGCCGAGGCCGATCTGGAGACGCTGGACGCCGAGGAGCTCGGCGCCCGCGACGCCCTGACCGACGCCTATTCCGAGCTGAAGAAGTTCGAGCACGTCGCCGAGACCACCCGCCTCAACGCCCTGATCGCCGCCAGCAAGCGCGAGACGGCCGCGTTCGACGAGATGGGGCTGAGGCGGCGGTCGGCTTGAGCTTCTCCCTCCCCTTCATGGGGAGGGACGGCGGAGCGCAGCGGAGCCAGGGTGGGGTCCGAATGGAACATCGCGCTCCGCAGAAGGCCACAACCGAACGAGCCCGAGCCATGCGCAAGGCGCTCACGCCGCCCGAGGCCCGAATGTGGTCGTTCCTCAAGACGCTCCGCGCCGAGGGATTCCACTTCCGTCGTCAGGCGCCCTTTCGAGGCTACTATCTGGATTTCGTCTGCCACGGCCGCAGGCTGGTCATCGAGGTCGATGGGATGACCCATGAACACCGGTTCGAACACGATCGGATCCGCGACACTGTCCTTGAACGAGAGGGGTATCGGACGATGCGGTTCTACAACGCAGACATCCGTGACGGCTTCGACGGGGTGGCTCAGACGATCAGGAGGGCGCTCGCGGTGACGCACCCCACCCGGGCTCCGCTGCGCTCCGCCGTCCCTCCCCATGAAGGGGAGGGATAGTCGTGGATCGGCGCCTCTTCCTCGCCTCCACCCTCGCGCTTGCCGCCTGCGGGAACACCGAGGCCGCCCAGCCGACGATCCAGGCTAGCCCGCTGAAGTCGCTGGTCCCATTCCCAATCGGCACGGCGGCGATGGCGGGGCAGTTCGACGACGCGGCTTGGGTCGATCTGTGTCTGGCCCACTGCTCCCAGCTCACGCCCGAGTGGGAGATGAAGATGGAATACATCCTCCAGGGGCCGGACCGGTTCCTGTGGGATGCGCCCGACCGCATCGCCGATTTCTGCACCACCCACGGCCTGCGTCTGCATGGCCATGCCCTGGTCTGGTACTCGCAAGGGGCCGAGGTGTTCGCCGGACTGGAGAGGCGCGCCTTCGTCGCCGCCTTCGATCGCTACATCGCCGAGGTCGCCGGCCGCTATCGCGGCCGGGTCAACGGCTGGGATGTGGTCAATGAGGCGGTGGCCGAGGACGGCAACGGGCTGAGGGATTGTCACTGGTCCGAGGCGCTGGGCCAGGACGGCTACATCGCCCGCGCCTTCGAGCAGGCGAAAGAGGCCGATCCGGACGCGGTGCTGTTCCTGAACGACTACAATCTGGAGAACCTGCCGGCCAAGGGCGCGACCTTCCTGCGGTTGGTCGAGCGGATGCTAGGGCGGGGCGTGCCCATCGGCGGGATCGGCACCCAGAGCCATCTCGACATCGAGATTCCCTCCGGTCAGATCACTGCCTTCTTCCGCGAGGCCGCGCAGTTCGGCCTGCCGATCCATGTATCGGAGCTGGATGCGAGCCTGCGCCGTGAGGGCCGGATCGACACCCGCTCCCAACGGCAGAAGATCGGGCAGCAGACCGGACGGGTGATGGAGTTGGCCGAGGCCTTCATGGACCTGCCGCCCGCCCAGCGGCACGCCTTCACCGTCTGGGGAATGAGAGACACCGACAGCTGGCTGCGCCGCGACGCGCGTGACGACGGCAAGGACAGCCCCCTGCTGTTCAACGCGGCGGGCCGGCCCAATCCCATGTTCCAGGCGGTGGTCGACGGACTGACCTGATCGGCCGCGTCCGGATCAAACCGTCACACAAGACGGGGTAAGCTTCGCCGAACGACCGGGAGCTCTGCCTGATGGAATCCATCGCCTTCGACCTGCGCCAGACCAAGCGCACGCCGCTCGCCCCCGCCCATGTGGAGGCGATCCGGGCGGCCGGGCAGAGGCGGACCTACCCGGCCGGAACGTTCCTGGCCAAGCCCGGCGATCCCATGGACCATTTCGTCTGGGTCGAGGCGGGCGAAATCGAGGTGGTCGATCTGACCACCGGAGAGCGGCGCGTGCCCTCCACACTCGGTCCCGGCCAGTTCATGGGCGAGATCGGCTTCCTGGCGGGCGGCCGCTGGACCCTGCCGATGCGGGCGGCGCAGGACACCACGACGACCGAGGTCGATCGGCCGACCATGCTGCGGCTGATGGCCGAGATCCCGGAGATGTCCGACATCATCATCGGCGTCTTCGCGGCGCGGCGGCGGCGTCAGCTGGAGGACGGCGACGGGGCCATCCGCCTGATCGGCGTGGACGAAAGCCCGGCCGTGCGGCGCGTCGCCTCCTTCGCGGCGAGGAACCGCATCGCCTGCGTGAGCTATCCGCTGGACAGCGCGGAGGCGCGGGCGGCGCTGCACGTCTGCGGCGTGACCGAGCCCCAACCGGCCGTCATCTTCGGCGTGGACGAGATCATCACCGATCCCACCCCGGCTCGTCTGGCCCATCGGCTGGGCCTCGATATCCAGCTGGACCCGGAGGACGCGTTCGAGGTGCTGATCGTCGGCGGCGGGCCGGCCGGTGTCGCGGCAGGGGTCTATGCGGGGGCGGAGGGGCTGCGCGCCCTGGTCAGCGAGGACCTGGCCATCGGCGGACAGGCGGGGACGTCCAGCCGCATCGAGAACTACATGGGATTTCCGACCGGCATCTCGGGCGCCGACCTGGTCTGGCGCGGCGAGGTCCAGGCGATGAAGTTCGGCACGCGGTTCGCCATTCCTCTGCGGGCCACAGGCATCGAGCGGCAGGACGACGGCGTCTTCTGCGTCCGCTTCGACGACGGCCAGTCGGTCTGCGCCCGGGCCGTGGTAGTGGCGACCGGCGTCGAATACCGACGCCTGCCCCTTCCACGCCTCGAGGAGTTCGAGGGCAACGGCGTCTACTATGCCGCGACCGAGCTGGAGGGCCGGTGGTGCCGGGGCACGCAGGCTGTGATCGTCGGTGGCGGCAACTCAGCGGGCCAGGCGGCCATGTACCTGAGCCGCAACGCCGAGCACGTCCATGTCGTGGTGCGCGGGCCCAGCCTGGCGGCGTCGATGTCGCGCTATCTGACCCAGAGACTGGAGGCCGACCCCAGGATCACCGTCCACTACCGCAGCGAGGTCGAGGACCTTCAGGGCGGCGATCGGCTCGAGCGGCTGACGATCGTCGATCGGGCGGACGGCTCGCGCCGAGAGATCGACAGCCGGGCCCTGTTCATCATGGTCGGCGCCGCGCCCAACACCGCTTGGCTGGACGGCATGGTCGATCTGGACGACAAGGGCTTCATCAGGACGGGCCAGGACTGCGGCCTGTCGGACTCGCCATACGCCACCTCCTGCCCCGGCATCTTCGCGGTCGGGGACGTGCGGGCAGGCTCGGTTAAGCGGGTCGCATCGGCCGTGGGCGAAGGGTCGGTGGTCATCAGCCACGTCTACCGGCACGTGAGGCCAGGCGAAGCGTAGGCCCTACGGCTGCTGGTTCTTCTGAACCCGGCAAACCAAATGCCAAAGGGCGGCGACCGTGAAGACGCCGACAACAATCAGGGCACCACGCCAATCCAGGTCGCCCGCGATCAACCCGGAAACAAGTACCAGCGGCGCACAGCCCAACAGGATGAGCGATATCCAATACGAGACGCTGAGAACGAGCCGTTCATATGCCGCTTTACGGCGATCCCAGTTCACGGTTGGCTCCCTTGCTACACGCCCCAAGCTCGATAACTATAGCTTCCGAAGCTCAGCTGCATGTGGCAAGGCGTGGGCGCTTGTTACGGCTCCAGCTCGATGTCCCAGTACAGGTAGTCGAGCCAGCTCTGGTGCAGGTAGTTGGGCGGGAAACGCCGGCCCGCCTCCTGCAGCTGATAGGCGTTCGGCCGATGGGGCGCGCGGCGGATCGGCATGTGCGCCTGCTGGGGCGTGCGGCCGCCCTTCTTGAGATTGCAGGGCGAGCAGGCGGCGACGATGTTCTCCCAGGTTGTGCGCCCGCCGCGGCTGCGCGGGATTACGTGGTCGAAGGTCAGCTCCGCCGTTGTGCCGCAATACTGGCAGGCGAAGCCGTCGCGCAGGAAGACGTTAAAACGAGTGAAGGCCGGGGCACGGTTCTGGTCGACATAGCTCTTCAGCGCGATGACGCTGGGGATCTGCATCTCCATCGACGGGCTGCGCACGACCCGGTCGTAGGTCGAGACCACGTCCACGCGGTCCTGATAGACCGCCTTGACCGCCTCCTCCCACGGCCAGAGCGACAGGGGATAGTAGGACAGCGGCCTGAAGTCGGCGTTCAGCACGAGCGCGGGAAAGCCGGACGGCGGCTTGTGGGAGACCAGCATCAGGTCCCCCTGCTCATGGAGCGAGACGGGATAGAGGAAATCGGACTGAAGACGTCGCTCCTTCTCTCTGATGGACGAAGCCTAACCCCGATTCGTCGCCGCCGCCATGACGGCTTGGCGTCGGTTTGATGAAGACTAGGCGCGTCGCCCGAGCCCGCCCGGAAAGCCCGGCAAGCTCCAGCCCCACACCAACGCTCCGGCGCGCAAAAGGAACCCGGCGGGCGCCGCGATCAGGGCGGCGGGCCAGGGGTCGAGCCCCAGCGCGCGGGCGGTGACGTAGGCGGTGGCGGCGAGCAACGCGGCCGAGACCGTGATCTCTCGCCGCAACAGGATGGAGGGCTGGCCCGCCAGCAGGTCGCGAACGATGCCGCCGAAGCAGGCCGTCAGCGCCCCCATGACGATGCAGATCAAGGGCGGCACGCCAAACGCCTCGGCCTTGGCCGCGCCGAGCACGCCATAGGCGCCGAGTCCGACGGCATCGAGCCAGAGCAGCGCCCGGAACCGCCAGGTCCCGACGCCCAGCAGCCAGACCGCAAGCGTCGCCGCCAGGCAGACGGCGATGTAGCGCCAGTCCTCGACCCAGAAGACCGGCGCCCCGATCAGGAGGTCGCGGAGCGTGCCGCCGCCGACGCCGGTGATCGCAGCGAAGAAGGCGAAGGTGACGAGGTCGTGTTTCTCGCGCGCGGCGGCCAGCGCTCCGGTGGCGGCGAAGACGGCGACGCCCGCGAAGTCGAGCGCGCCCAGCACCGTCTCCGGCCGGGCCAGCTCGGCGCCGATCGCTGCGGGATCGATGACGCTCATGGCCGTTGCTTTTGCCGGACGTCTCGCGCGCGGCGCTCGACTGCTTGAGGCAGGTCGTCCAGCGCGATCTCACCCTTCTTCACCCCTGTGTACCAGGCCCAGAGCAGGTGGGTCGCGACGCCACGGTATGGCCGCCAGGCCTCGGCGCGCGCATAGGCCTGTTTGGTGTCGGGCCGGGTCTCGGACCGGTCCGCCCATTTGATCGCTTCCTGCAGCGCCACGTCGCCGCCGGGGAACACGTCGGTGCGGCCCTCGCACAGCAGGAGGTAGGCCTCCGCCGTCCAGAGCCCGACGCCCTTCAGCGCCGTCAGAGCCTCGATGGCCTCGGCGTCGCCGAGCGTCGAGAGGTGTTCGAGGTCGATGGTCCCGTCCAACTGGGCGCGCGCCATGCCCTGACCGTAGGTCGCCTTCTGCCGCGAGAGCCCCATGCCGCGAAGGCTGTCCAGGTCGTGGGCGAGCAGGTTCTCCGGCGCGATCCCGCCCAGCCCCGTCTCCAGCCGCGCCCAGACCGACGCCGCGGAGGCCACCGACACCTGCTGCTCCACGATCATCCGAAACAGGCCGACGAACCCGGCCTGGCGCACCCGCCATTCAAACGGCGGGGTCTGGGCGTGAGCGCGGGCCAGCGCCGGGTCGCGCTCGGCCAGGAACTGGCGGGCGGCGGCGAGTTCGGCGGGGGTGATGGGCATGGCGAACTTCCGGGAGCGTGACCGAGCGGCTAGCGTTCGGCGATGACCAGTCTGGACGATCTCGCCAACCCGATCACCCCCTGCCGCATCCACAGGGTCGACGGAGTCCGGAAACGGCGATGAGGGCCTTCGTCACCCGCTTCGCCCCGTCGCCAACCGGCCTGCTGCATCGGGGCCATGCGTTTTCGGCTTTGACGGCCTGGACGGCGGCGCGGACGGCGGGCGGGCGCTTCCTGCTGAGGATCGAGGACACCGACTTCACCCGATGCCGGCCGGAGTACGAGACCGCCCTGATCGAGGACCTGCGCTGGCTCGGGCTGGACTGGGACGGGCCGGTGGTGCGTCAGTCGGAGCGGCGGACGGCTTACGACGCGGCCCTGGATCGGCTGCGGCAGATGGGGGTGCTCTATCGCTGCTTTCGGACCCGCAAGGAGCTGATGGCGCTGGCGGGCGGCGCCCCCCATGCGGACGATCCTGCCGACGCGGGCGCCTTCAGGGGCGGCCCGCTTCCTGCGGACGCAGAGGCGGCGCTGATCGCAGACGGCAAGCCCTTCGCCTGGCGGCTGTCGCTGGCTGCCGCGCGGGAGCGGCTGGGTGGATTCGAGCGCCTGACGTGGGTGGAGGAGACGGCCGATCCGGGGGTGAAGACCGCCCGGCCCGAGGCCCTGGGCGACATGGTCGTGGGACGAAAGGACATTGGCGCAGGCTATGTCATCGCGTCGGTGGTGGATGACGCCTGGCAGGGGGTGACCCACGTCATCCGGGGCGAGGACCTGATCGAGACGACGTCGATCCAGCGGGTGTTGCAGGCCCTGCTGGACCTGCCAACGCCGGTCTACCGCCACCACCGCCTGCTGCTGGGACCGGACGGCAAGCGGTATGCAAAGCGCGACGGGTCGGTGACGCTCATGGCGCTGAGGGAGGCGGGGGTGACGGCGGAGGAGCTGAGGCGGGAGTTTGGCTTTGCCTGATCGTATATCCCCTCGTTCAGGACCAGCCGCCGGTCCGTTCTCCAGGTCGAAAACAGCCAACCATCAACTGCCAAACCAACGCCAAGCGCTGGGTTGAGGCGGCCCTCGCCGAGAAGCGATAGCTTCTTACGCCGCCAGACGTGCGAATGGCCTCGTTCGACTCCCAGGAGAACACATCCTTAGGTTGAAAAAGCTGACGGCTTAGCTTCGGCGCTGTACGAAGCTGCATGGGCCACCGAAGGCGAATTAGCGGATCGTGCGCCGCCGCGGCGATCGCCTGGGCGACCGGCCTGCTGTTCCCGCACTTTGCATACGCCCAAACACCCCAACAACCTGACGTAGCGAACACTGCTTCCGAGCCCGGCGGTTCGAACGCTGCGGGGGGCTGTCGCGAGGGCTTGCCTCCGGACGCTCCCGCCGGATTGGACCAAGAGGGTGCGCTGCGCTCAGGTGGAGGTGAAAGCCAGGGCGTGATTTCGCTGCCGCCGAGAGCGAGCGCAGTCACCCCAGCAGTCGACGACCCGTGTGAGGGTGTCGACCAGGCGGACGATCAGACGCCTTCGCCGCGTGAACCGACGCCCTATGATCGGGGGTATGACGTGCCGCATCCCTCGGCTCTGCTGGGCGCGGATGTGTCGTTTTCGATGGACACGAACGCCTTCTACGAACGTGTGGAGATCGACGGCACCCGGACCCCCGTGGTCGACGAAACGGTGACCGTCAGCTTGCTTCCGGCCTTGAGGCTCCAGCGGCTGAGCGGCCTCTATCTGGAGGCCGATCTTGGGTTCATCTGGCAACAGCAGAAGGGCCTTGGCGCGAGCTTCGAGGACCCTGGGGTCGAAGAGTGGGCGGTTCGGCGCGGGCCAGTACGCGCCGTCCTCGACAACGAGGCGCTCGCGACACGCCTGCAGGCCGGCGACATCGCGGCCCCCAGCGTGAACTTCCAGACCTTCTCTCGACTGCTCGGCGTCGGCTATTCGCGAGCCTACAGCGACCTCCAGCCTTTCCGCTCCGTCTATGCGGGCAGCCGTCGCTCCTTCTTCCTTGAGACGCCGGCGCTGGTCGAGGTGTTCGCGAACGGGCAGTTCGTGGGAGAACAGCGTCTTCTCGCTGGCCAGTATGACCTGGATCAGGTTGCGCCCGAGTACGCCACGCAATCCATCCGGCTCCTGATCCGAGACGCGACAGGTCGCCGATCCGACCTGCAGTTCTCTCAGTTCACTGGAACGAACCTGCTCGCCCGCGGGGTTGTCGATTTCGCCGTCCAGGCCGGGTTTGTTTCCGACTTCTTTGGCGACACGATCGAGTACGATTTCTCCGAACCTCAGTTCAGCGGTTACGTCCGCGCTGGCGTGAGCGATAGCATTACGCTCGGCGCCGATCTGCAGGCGGATCGACGGACGGTCGTTGTCGGCGGCTCCTTTGGTCTGGGCCTGGGCCTTTCCGCGTTGGAGATCGGAGCCGCCCTCAGCCACGATGAGGCGGAGGGCGCCGGCCTGGCCGTCAGGGCGGACATGGCGGTTGCGGAGGTCTTTCCCGATATCGGCCTGGCCGCCAGCTTCACGCACTACAGTCGGGCGTTTCGTGGTGTTCAGGGGCGGCAGCCGGGCGGGGACGTCGAGTTCGATGGAACCGTCTCGGTCGACGCCTCGGTTCTCCCCCGCGTGAACCTGAGCGCCGGTCTGTCTGCGACCCAGCGATACGGTTTCCAGGATGAGGCCGCTCCGCCGGTCAACTACGCGGGGTTCGCGAGCGCACAGATCAGCCTCAGGAGAGGGAGCACGCTCGGCGTCATCGTATCTGCCGACAATGCGGGTGGCGGCAGCGACGAGGGCGACGACTGGAACATCAGCGCGCGCCTTGCTCTTCGCATTCGCCTCGGCGGAGGGATCCGGGCCTCTGCCCAGTACGACAGCTTGAATACCCGATACACCGGACAGATCAGCCGAAGCGAACTGCGCAACGTGAACGACTGGTCCGGTCAGCTGCGGGTCACGGGGGCGCAGGAGCCGACCCCGCGCACCAACATCTCGGGTTTCGCGTCTTATGGTTTCGACCGAGCGTACGTAACTCTTGCCCACTCTGAGACCGTCAGAAACTCCCAGACACGGTCAGCTCCGCGTGTGAGCAGCCTGTCGATAGACACTTCCTTCGCCTACGCGGATGGCGCTTTGGCCTGGGGACGCTCCGTCGGCGACGGGGGGTTTGTGATCGTCCAGCGACCAGCCGACGGCGCCGAGGCCTACGTGAACTATAGCGGTCCTGGCGATTATCTCGCCAGGACGTCCAAACTGGGGAACGCCCTGGTCGGCAACGTGCAGACGTTGCGGAACGAGGTCTTCGCGATTGAACGGCTGGAAGCGGGTGGCGAACTCGCGGAAGCCACAGGCTTTGGTCAGCTCATCGAAGTGGAGCCTGGCGTTTTTGCCGAGAGCCCGGATGTGGTGGTGCCGGTTCTTGACGAGGATGACAACACGGTCCGTGTCTTCCTCCGACGCCGCGTTGGAGCCCGCGTAATCCTGGACGATCAGCCCGAAGTTTCGCCGGGGCAGTGAGGCGAGCCGGAGCGGTCGCAGGGACCGCCCCGGCCCAGCATCTATGACCCGAACTTAGTTCAGGTTGATGCCGTCGATCACGGTGTAGAAGGCCGTGTCGGTCTCATAGTTGCCGGTGTTGTTGCCGTTGACCCGATCGATCACGACCCGAAGGTTTTGGCGCTCGCTGCCGACCAGGGGCTGGAAACCCGAGGCGTTCAGATCGCTGGCCCCCGCGACAATGCCCACGGACGGGCCGGCGGTCACCTGCACGCGCTTCACGATCGCGATCTTGTTGCCGACGCCATTGCCGTAGTTGAGGAAGTCGTAGGTCACGACGATGGTCGTGTCGCCTTGAGTAAAGGTGGCCGTCTTGTTCTGAGAGATTGCTTGCGCCGAGGCCGAGCCGGCGACGAGCATGGCGGCGGCAGCCGCGATCACGGTGAACTTTTTCATGGTGTCTCCAAACGGGGTTCGATTGACGCCAGACGGAGTGCCTGGACGCGGGTCGGTACGCGCACTCACTGGTACATCCGCTGCCCGTGATACAACCTTGGCGTTGCACAACTGGTTAAGCAAGACTTAATCTGAAGTTGTGGGATTAACCGTCAGGCAGCCGTTTCAGCTACGCCGTGCGGCATACGCAGGCCAGGAGATTCCCTTTATCCGGGAGACGACTTCCGACGGTGCTCGCGGATAGATAGAATTTCGACATCATCGCTCTGAGGATCATTGGGAGCTTGGCGCCATGAAATTCTGGGTCGGTCGGGGCCGCCGAGCACGCCCTGCGGAACCTCGCAAGGGCAGCTGGCTGTTTAGGACCTATATGTGGTGGTTCGCGAAGTCCGGCAAAAATCGACCGAGCTGATGCGGGGGCGTTGGAAAAGCTTCGCTCGAGCTGCGACGGCTCCTTGTTGGGGATCATCTCACCCTTCGCGGTTAGCCTCGGCCATCCGCTTCGGCAGGCGCAAGCCTTGCGGTCGGGCGCGTAAGTTGAAGCTATGATGGCCGTAAGCCGTTAGCGTTGGCCATGTGGGCCGCAGCTAGCCCTGTTCCGGACGGATCGAGGCTCTGTGAAAACGGCCGCGCTTACGCGAGTTAGATTGGGCTGCTGAGGTCAGCAGGAGGTGGACAGGGCCGTGACGTCCAGGTGCAGGCCGTCAATAGCAGACGCTGCTCCCCGCCTGTCTCGACAACTCTGTGACGGACTCCCGCCGGAAGAAGGAACAGCGTATGCGACCGCATGACCGCGCCCGCCCCTCGTCTGATTCCTCTGCTGGTCGTGCTGGCGTCGGCGTCGATCCTGGGGCTGGCGCCGATCCTGGTCAGGCTGACCGAGACCGGGCCGGCGGCGGCGGGGTTCTGGCGGTTCGTCTTCGCCATGCCCCTGCTGTTCGCCCTGGTCGGGCGCCCTGGCGGGGAAGGGATCGGCCGGCCGTCCAAGTGGATGCTGCTGGCGGGGCTGTTCTTCGCGCTCGACCTGTCGTTCTGGCACTACGGCATCGTCATGACGTCGGTCGCCAACGCCACGGTGCTGTGCAACCTGACGCCGGTGGTCGTGACCCTGATCGGGTGGCTGTTCTTCAAGGAGAAGCCCGCGCGTCTGTTCCTGCTGGCGCTCGGCCTGGCCATGGCCGGAGCCTGGGCGATGGCGGCGGGCAAGGCGGGCGGTCAGGGGACCAATCCGCCGCTGGGCGACCTGCTCTCGCTCGCCGTCTCCTTCTGGTACGCGGGCTACTTCCTGATGGTGAAGTTCGCGCGGAGGGACGCAGGCGCCCTGAAGGTCACCTTCTGGGCCACGCTGGCGGGCCTGCCGATGATGGGGGCGGTGGCCCTGATGCTGGGCGAGGACTTGGTTCCGGCGACGATGGCGGGCTGGGCGGCCTGCGTCGGCATGGGGCTGATGCATGTGGCGGGACAGGGCGGCGTGGCCTGGGCGCTCGGGCGGCTGCCGGCGTCCATCACCGCCGTGACCATCCTGATCCAGCCGATCGTGGCGGGGCTGCTGGGCTGGCTGATCTTCGGCGAGATCCTGTCGCCGGCCCAAGCGCTGGGCGGGGCGCTGGTGATGGCGGCGATCGTCCTGGCGCAGTGGTCGAACGCGCGACCCCCGGCGCAAACGAAAACGGGCGCGGCCCCCGAAGGAACCGCGCCCGCGTGATCGCTGCGTGCGACCCTGAACCCTTAGGGGATCAGAGCAGCTTCAGGTTCACGGCCGAGGTCTTGCCGCGCTGGGATTCCAGCTCGTATTCGACCTTGGCGTTCTCATCGAGGCCCGGCAGGCCCGCCTTCTGCACGGCGGTGATGTGAACGAACACATCGTTTCCGCCGGCTTCCGGCTGGATGAAGCCGAAGCCCTTGGTGGGGTTGAACCACTTGACCGTTCCGGTCGGCATTGTGCGTCTCCATAAACGCGCTCTTCCAGGCGAACGCCCTGTTCAAGGGGTCCGACAATCCATCTGGACAGGCTCGTTCATAGAAGGAGCTAAACGCAGGTGTGGACCCCACGCGAAATCCGGATTGCGGGGTTGTTGTCTCCCAGCCGTCAAGCCTGGTCAATCGGAATCGATTCGCGCGCCAGGCGATCACCGGTCCGTGAAATCAGGCGCAGAGCCCCCTCGGCGCCCCGTCCAGGTGCAGATGGTCGGCGTGGGCCTCGTTGTAGTCGGGGCTGAGCACGGTCGAGAACACCCGGCAGGCCCCGTCGCGCAGGCGCCGGATAAAGCCCGCGCCTTCAACGCCTTGAGGCCCCTGCCCGCTCCAGTCTGACTGGACCGAAACGGTGCGTCCATCAGCCAGGGTGACCGATGCGACATCCAGCGCATTGGCCCGCGCGTGCTCGCTGGGACGGTCGTTCTGGTCCTCCGAGCCATAGATGCGGCGGCAGGAATATGTGCCGAAATTATTGACCGCCACTGGCGTCGAGCCATAGGCGGCCTCGGCGGCCGGCCTCAGAACCTGTCGATCCCAGATGACGTAGCGAACCGCCAAGGGGCACTGCATGGTCAGGCCGCCGGGCCGAAGCGGGGTGACCGCGCCGCCCGTGATGACCACCGCGTTCCTCACCTGGCAGAAGCCGCCGCCGTCGATGTTCTCGGCGCGGCGGACCTCGACGCCCGCGTCCCTCAGCGTCTGGATGCAGGCGGCGGTGACAGCCTCGACCTCCTCGGCAGGCGCCGAGAAGCCGACGGCGAAGTCCGCGACCTTGGCCGCCGTCGCCTGGCCGATGGGGCGGTTCAGGTCGAGCGGCTTCCACGGCAGGTCCTGTGGCGGGGCGTAGGCGTTCAGCAGGGCGAAGCCGGCGCAGAGCGCCAGGCCCAACTCCCACAAGAGGTTCCAGAAATCGGCGAAGTCGCGCTTCATGATGCGAGAACATGAAGCGGGGCGGTTCGATCCGCCAGCGACAACCCGTCAGGTCGCCTGGATCAACGCGGGGATCAGCTGGCGACAGGCCTGGGCGCCGGCCACCCCATCGTTCGACGCCGCGACGAAAGCCCGCCCCGCGCCCGGAGCGACCCAGGCGGACAGGTACCACAAGGTGTTGGAGCCATCGTGGGTCAGGGCCGGTCCGCGCGCCCAGGGGCGCCCCTCCACGATAATCCAGCCGCCGCCATAGGACGGCTGGCCCGCGCCGACTGGACGAGTCAGGACCCCCAGGGTCTCGGCGGACAGCATTCCGCCCCCCTCGTTCAAGAACAGCCGCAGGAAGCGGGCGTAGTCCTGAAGCGTCATGTGGGCTGTGCCGGCCGGGCCGAGCGCCAGAGGGTTGTCGGAGCCGCCGCCCGCCGGGTCCATGGGGACGCCGCCGCGATGCCCCCACGGCTGATCGCCCTGGGGCGCGCCAAAGCCGCCGCTGGTGACGCCGAGCGGCGCGAACAGCTCGGCGCGCATGACGTCTTCCCAAGGCTGCCCGGTGATCACCTCGATCGCGGCGCCCAGGACGACATAGTTGGCGTTGCCGTAGGCGAAGGCGCCCGGCGTTCCGGCCGGAGGAACCGCCAGCATGGCCTCCACCAGCGCTCGACGCTGTTCGGGCAGGCTGCGTGGATCGGCCCGCGCCGTCATCAGCCAAGATCGGCCCATGGCGGTCTGGTCCGACAATCCCGCCACGTGTCCCATGACCGCCGTGATCGGCGTGTCGCGCCAGGCGGGGTCGAGGCGAACGTCAGGGAACAGGTCCGACATCGTGACCGACCAACTCGCGCGACCTTCATCGACCAGCCGACCGTACAGGGCCGCCGTCATGGCCTTGGTGTTGGACCCCAGGTGCCAGCGGTCATCCGCTGTCACTGCATCAGGCGATGCAGCGCGACGCAGGCCGCGCGACCCGATCCAGAGCGGTCCATCCTGGCCCACGACCATGCCCGCCAAGGCTGGCGGTGCGCCTTCGCCGGCTGTGATCCGGTCAAGGGCGGCGTCCCATCCGCTGGCGTCGGCGCGCGCCGCCCCGGCTCCGGCGGCGGCGAGGGCAGCCGTCCCGATCAGCAGCTCTCGTCTTGTGCTCATGCGCTCAGACTGTGCGATCGGACTCGACGCGCCAACTTAAATCGCTGCAACGTGACAGCTCGGAAGGAGACCGGGCATGGGCAAGAAGGACGACTACGAGGCCGAGCTGAAGGCGCTCCAGATCGAACTGGTCGAAACCCAGCACTGGTGGATCGAACAGGGCAAGAAGCTGGTCGTCGTCTTCGAAGGCCGGGACTCGGCCGGCAAGGACGGGGCCATCAAGCGCATCACCGAATACGCCTCGCCGCGCCAGACTCGCGTCGTCGCCCTGCCCAAGCCAACCGAGCGCGAGACGACCCAGTGGTACTTCCAGCGCTATGTTCCCCACCTGCCGGCGGCGGGCGAATGGGTGCTGTTCAACCGGTCCTGGTACAACCGAGCGGGGGTCGAGCCGGTCATGGGCTTCTGCACGTCGGAACAGCACGAGCAGTTCCTGAAGGACGTGCCGCATTTCGAGACCCTGCTGCGGGGTTCGGGCATCCATCTCATCAAGCTGTGGCTGGATATCTCAAAGGAGGAGCAGGCCAAGCGCCTCGCCGAACGGGTGAATGATCCGCTGAAGCGGTTCAAGGTCTCCTCGCTGGACGCCGAGGCGCAGAAGCGGTGGGACGCCTACTCCGCCGCCCGCGACCGGATGCTGTCGGACTGCCACACCAAGCACGGGCCCTGGACGGTGGTGGCGACCGACGACAAGAAGACGGCGCGGCTGAACATCATCCGCCACATCCTGACCGAGCTGAAGCGGCCGGGATCGAACGTGAAGCGCCCCGACCGCGACGTGGTGTTCGCCGCCGACGACCACCAGGGGCGGCTGAATCCCTGATCAGGATCAGTCCGCCCCCAACTCCTCGACGAGGCGCTGCATGCCGTAGACGTCGCGCAGAGCGGTGGTCACCGCTCCGGTCGTGACGATGACGCTGCGGTTGACGTCGCGGTCGTAGCCGTAGGCGTTCCTCTGCGTCAGGACGGTGGAGTCGAAGTTGGCCCCCACGATCTCTCCCGCCTCATTGACCACCGGAGAGCCCGAGGAGCCGCCGATGGTGTCGGACGACACCGTCATGTTCAGCACCGTATCGCCGTCGATGGCCTCGCGCGCCGCCAGCAGCTTCGGCGCCACGTCGAAGGGCGCAGACCCCGTCGCCCGGTCCCACAGGCCATCGAAGGTGGTGAAGCCGTCGAACCTCTGGCCAGGCACGTCGGAGCCTTCGATCAGGCCGTAGGTCAGGCGGAGCGTCCCGGTCGCATCGGGATAGACGCTGTCGCCATAGGCGGCGAAGCGGGCGGCGGCTAGGCGCTCGGACGCCTGCTCTGTCGGGGCCTGGACGCGGGCCTCCCACTCCGAACGGACGCCGCGGGTCACATCCTGGATCGACAGCATCCACTGGATCAGGGGGTCGTCGGACGCCTGGATGGCTTCCAGTCCGCCTTCCCAGAGGGCGCGGCGCACGGCCGGGTCGGCGAGCGTCGAGCCCTCGACCAGACGCGCCGACAGGGCCTCGGGCGACTCACGGCCCAGCAGGGCGCGAACGCGGGGATCGTCGACGGTCAGCCACTCGCGGGTCTTGGACAGCCACCATTCCATGCGGACCTGTTCCAGCTCCGGATAGACCGGGCGGGCGGCCAGGAGGGCGCTCTCGACCTGGCTTAGACGGGCGTCGCCATACTCGGGCAGGCGCTCGGCCGAGGGCTTGGCGCGTTCCTGCGCCGCGCGGACCAGGGTGCGGGCGTAGTTGAACAGGACAGAGCCGCCGCCGGGCGCGGTGGTGCCGACGCCCGTGCCGCCCTCCAGCAGGGCCATGGGCGCATAGAGCTCGCGCACCGCAGGCTGAACCGCCGTCAGCGCGCCCCAGGGGTCTGCGGCGGTCGAGGCGATGGCGGCGTCGGCGGCGACGCGGGCGCGGAAGTCGGCCTCGGCCTCCGCGCGACGGCTCATGAAGCCGGCGTCGGTGAGCGCCCGCATGCGGCCCAGCCCGCGCTTGTAGGTGTTCTCCAGCCCCACGATGGGGTCCATGGCCATGAAGGCGTTCTGTTCGCTCTCGGCGGCGAAGCGGATCAGTCGTCCGCGCAGCTCCGACGCGATCAGCTGGTCCAGAGGCAGGACGACGTCGCGCACGGTCGCCAGCTGGTCCTGGGTCAGGAGGCGCTGGGTCGCGCCCGGGCTGCCGGAGACGAAGACCGGCGTGCCGGTCACCGGTTGGTCGTCGTTCCAGACGAAGTGGGTCGGCGTCGCGACCGGCTGGCCATTCTCGTAGAGCCGGATCAGGGCGGCATCGATGGCGAAACGCGGGAAGGAGAAGTTGTCCAGGTCCCCGCCGAAGGTCGCCGCGCGATCCTCGGGCGCCCAGGCCAGGCGCACGTCGGTGTAGCGCTTGTAGGCGTAGAGCTTGAACTGGCCGCCGCGATACAGGCTGACGACCTGGCAGCGCCGGTCGGCCGCGCCTTGGCAGGCCTCCTGTTCGATGCGACCGATCTCGGCGTCGCGCGCGCGGGTGAAGGCCTGGCCCGTGAGGCCGGCGCCGGCCGCCTTGACCCGTTCGGTGACGTCGGTGATCTCGGTCAGGATCTCGGCCGTGCCGCCGGGGCAGCGCAGTTCCTCTTCCCGCGTGCGCGGCGTGAAGCCCGTGGCGGCGTAGTTGACCTGCGGCGTCGACAGATTGGCCACGCAGGTGGCGACGCAGTGGTTGTTGGTCAGCACCAGCCCGGCGTCCGAGACGATCCCCGCCGAACACCCGCCGAACCGCACCGAGCTCAGCCGCACTCTATCCAGCCACGCCTGATCGATGTTGGTCCCCAGCGTCTGGTTCGCCCGCGCGATCGGGAAGTTGTCGAAGGTCCACATGCCTTCCTCGGCCGAGGCGGCGGTGGCGGACAGGGCGAGGGCGGCGGTGGTGGCGAGAAGCAGAAGGCGCATGGGGGACTCCGTGAGGCGAGGCACAGGAAAGGATCAACGGTGACCGGTCAAGCGAGGCACGATTGTCATCCCGGCCGAAGCGCAGCGGAGAGCCGGGACGCAGCGTCACTTGCTTTTGACTCGCTCCCGGAAATCGCGCAGCGATTGTCCGGGAGACGGGCATGCGTAACTTCGAATTCTGGGTCTACATCCTCGCCGATGGGCCCTGCGGCTGGCTGTACGTCGGGATGACGAACGATCTGATCAGGCGTGTCGAGGAGCACAAGCGCGGCGTGTTCGATGGCTACACCCGCGAGCACGGCATCGATCAGTTGGTCTGGTATGAGCACCATCGCTACGTTGATCAGGCGATCCTGCGAGAGAAGCGGATCAAGCGGTGGCAGCGGCGGTGGAAGTTCGCCCTTGTCGAGAAGGACAATCCACGGTGGGTCGACCTTTACGGCCAACTTCTGGCAGGCAGTGGCCCGGATCAGACCTGACGGTCTGTCCGGGCCTTCAGAGATTTGCGCCCGTTCGTCCCGGCTCTTCGCTGCGCTACGGCCGGGATGACAATCGTGCCTCTCCCGCAAGAGGAAAAGCAACCGGTCGTGAGGCCTACTCGACCCCCAGTTCCTCGAGCAGGCGGGGCTGCTGATAGACATTCTTCAGCGCTTCCGTGATGGCCGCCGTCGACACCGTCACCGTGCGGTTCAGGGCCGCGTCGTAGCCGAAGGCGCCGCCCAGCGAGTGGATGTTGCCGTCGAAGGCGGCGCCGACCACCTCGCCGTCGGCGTTGATCACGGGCGAGCCCGAGTTGCCGCCGATGATGTCGTTGGTGGAGCTGAAGTTGTAGACGACCTCCTTGTTCACCCGGTCCTCGGCGGCCGCGAAGGCCTCGGACAGAACGAACGGCGCCGACCCCGTGGCGCGCTCATAGAGGCCGCCGATGTAGGTGTAGGGCTCGACCTCGGTCCCGCGATAGGTCCAGCCTTCGACCGCCCCATAGGACAGGCGCAGCGAGAAGGTGGCGTCCGGGTACTGGTTGGTCCCGTAGGCGGCGAAGCGGGCCTGGGCGATGCGCTCGGCGGCGCGGGCGGTGGGGCCCGACACGGTCGACTCCCACTGAGCGCGCAGGGCCTGGGCCGCGTCATCGTTCCGCAGCACGAACTCGATCAGCGGATCTCCGGACGCGGCCAGCTGGTCCGGCGTCATGGCCAGAAGCTCGGCGCGGCGGGCGGGATCGGCCAGACCCGTTCCCGACACGAGACGATCAGCGAGCGCCTCGGGGCTCTCGCGGCCCAGCAGGCGCTGGACGTCGGGATTGTCGACGGTCAGGTATTCGCGGGTCTTGGACAGCCAGAAGGACAGGTAGATCTCTTCCAGATCCGCCTCGATCGGCGTGACGGCGGCGAGGCGACGGCCGAGCGCGGCGATGTCGGCGTCGGAGTTGCCTGGACGCGGCTGGTCCGCCGGTTTGGCCCGTTCCTTGGACGCCCGGACGATGGCGCGCGCATAGCTGTAGAGCAGCGAACGCTGGCCGGCCGCGGCCTCCAGCTGGCGGTAAGGGATGAACAGCTCGGCGGCGCGATCTTCGACGGCCGTCAGCTCGCCCCAGGGGTCGCCGATGCGCTGGGCCAGGGCCGGATCGGCGGCGACGCGGGCGCGGAGTTCCGCCTCCTCCTCGCGCTTGCGGCCCAGGAACGCGTCGTCGAGCAGGGCCTGCTGCTGGCCGAAGGTCGCCTTGAAGGTGTTCTCGATGCCGAACAGCGGATCGACCGAGACCCGCGCGGCCTCTTCGCCGGTCGAAGCGTACTGCTGGATGCGGCCGCGCAGTTCCGACAGCTGGATCAGGGTCGTGGGCTGGACCTGATCGCGGATGCGCTCCAGCTGGCTGATCGACAGCAGGCGGGACGTCGAGCCCGGATTGCCCGCGACGAACACCGCATCGCCCTCGTCCGGAACCTCGGTGGTCCAGGTCAGGTGGTTGGGCGTCTGAACCGGCTGGCCGTTCTCGTAGAGGCGCAGGAAGGCGAAATCGAGGGCGTAGCGGGGGAAGTTGAAGTTGTCAGGGTCGCCGCCGAAGAAGGCCGCCTGGAACTCCGGCGCGAAGGCCAGGCGCACATCCTCGTACTTGCGGAACTCATAGAGGGCGTAGCGGCCGCCGCGATAGAAGCTGATGACCTGGCAGGTCCGGGTCGTGTCGTCACCGCAGGCCTCGCGCTGGATCTGCTGCTGAGCGGCGCCCCGCGCCTGCACGAACGCCGCGCCTTCAAGGCCTTCGCCGGCGGCCAGGATGCGGTCGGTGACGTCGGTGATGTTGGTCAGGATCTCGGCCGTCTGGCCGGGGCACTGACGCTCGTCCTCTCGGCTGGCGGGACGGAAGCCGGCGGCGACATAGTCGTTCTGGGCGTCCGACAGGTCCTGCACGCAGGAGACGACGCAGTGGTGGTTGGTCAGGACCAGGCCATTGGGCGACACCACCGAGGCCGAGCAGCCCTGGATGCGCACGGCGGCGTTGCGCACTCGGTCGAGCCACGCCTGATCGATGCGCGTGCCGTATTTGTCGTTGACCGTCTGGATCGGGAAGTTGTCGAAGGTCCACATGCCTTCGTCGGCCAGCGCCGGATTGGCGGCGAACGACAGGGCGGCGAGCGAGGCGAAAAGGCCGAGACGGCGAAGCGACATGCGGGGGTCTCCGAGGGATGTTATCTTGTAGCTAGGCCCAAGGGCGCGGTGGGGGCAAGCTTAGCGCGATGGGAGTGAACGCGGAATGACGGGCGACAGCGCTTGCCATAAAGAGAAATTGTCATCCCGGCCGAAGCGCAGCGGAGAGCCGGGACGAGCCGTGCAGCGTATCCGCTGGGCCCGGACAGACCGTCAGGTCTGATCCGGGCCACGGCCTGCCAGCAACTGGCTGTAGAGATCGGCCCACCGTGGATTGTCCTTCTCGACGAGGGCGAACTTCCACGGCCGCTGCCAGCGCTTGATCCGCTTCTCTCGCAGGATCGCCTGATCGACGTAGCGATGATGCTCGTACCAGACCAACTGGTCGATGCCGTGCTCACGGGTGTAGCCGTCGAACACCCCGCGCTTGTGCTCCTCGACACGCCGTATCAGGTCATTCGTCATCCCGACGTACAGCCAGCCGCACGGCGCATCCGCGAGAATGTAGACCCAGAAATCGAAGTCGCGCATGCCCGTCTCCCGGACAATCGCTGCGCGAATTCCGGGAGGGAGTCAAAGAGCCGCTGCGTCCCGGCTCTCCGCTGCGCTTCGGCCGGGATGACAAGTACGGGCTCGGCATATCCAATCATGTCCGCTCATCCCGTCACAAGCGTGGCCATATTGATGACAAGCGTCCTTACCCCGATTTAACTTGGTGAGAAGGCTCGCGGGCGTCACATAACGCCGCAAGTCAGGGGACAAACCGTCACGATGTCGCTCGCCCTATCCACGCTGCTGTTCGAGTGGCGGCGCTACATGGCCGCCGTCATGGCGCTTGCCTTGTCCGGCCTGCTGGTGCTGGCCATGACCGGCGTCTTCATCGGTATCGGCAAGGGCTTCACCGCGACCATCGAGCGGTCCAGCGCCGACATCATCGTCATGCAGCCGGGCGCGACGTCTCTGATCGGCGGGCCGTCGGGCGTGCCGCGCCGCTTCATCCCTCTGGTCTACAACAACCCCGCCGTGCTGGAGGTCCAGCCCCTGGACGGCTCTGGCGGAAGCTTCCAGTCGGTCAAGAACGTGGACCCCACCATGTCCCAGGCGGAACGCGCCCGGCAGGGCGCGCCGCGTCAGGAGTTCGTCCAGGCGACGGTGATCGACACCACGCCCGGCGCCGTGACCATTCCGACGGACTATTCACAAGAACTGGTGGACGCGCTTCGCCAACCCTACACCGTAGCCATCGACGAGACGGCCGTCGGCAAGCTGGGCGTCAAGCTCGGTGAGAAGGCCCTCTACAACGGCCAGACGGTGACCGTCGTCGGCATCACGCGCGGCTATCCCAACATGATGCAGGCCAACATCATCATGTCGCGCGACACCCTGCGGATGCTGGGGCAGGCCGACACCGGCCCGCGCGTGGGCCCCTTGATGGTGAAGATCCGCAATCCGGCGGACTCCGTGCGGGTCGCCGCCGAGCTGAACGCCGCCGGCAACGGCCAGTGGAAGGCCTGGACCCGTCAGGAACTGGCCGACGCCAACCAGATGGCGATGTTCGAGGAAGGCATCCTGGTCATCATCATCGGCGGCTGCGTGGTGCTGGGCACCATCATCGGCGTGGCCATCACCTGGCAGACCCTGCGCGGCGCCATCATGGCCAACATAAAGGAGTTCGCCTCGCTGCGGGCGCTCGGCGTCGGCATGGGATCGCTGAACCGCATCGTCATGGAGCTGAGTTTCTGGGTTGGCTGCGTCGGCGTGCTGGCCGCCATCCTGCTGACCATGGGGGTTCAGGCGCTTGCGGCGGCCGGGGCCGTCATCATCGCCCTGCCGCCGCTGCTGCTGATCATCGTCGGGGGCGGACTGATCCTCATCGCCATGCTGTCGGGCCTGCTGTCGCTCGGCGTCCTCAAGAACAGCCAGCCGGCGGACCTGCTGCGATGAGCCCTCACACCACAGCGCACGGCAAGCACGGCGACTACGCCATCGAGGCCAGGGGTCTGCGCAAGCGTTTCAAATCCGGCAAGGGCTTCGTCGAGGTGCTCAAAGGCGTCGACTTCGACGCGCGTCACGGCGATCTGACGATGGTCATGGGCCCGTCGGGCTCGGGCAAGTCGACGCTGATCGCGGCCCTTTCCGGGCTGCTGCGTCCCGAAGAAGGCCGTGTCGACACTTTGGACGTCGACGACCTGTGGAAGCTGTCGCCGGGCAAGATCGACAAGTTCCGCCTGGATCACTGCGGCTTCATCTTCCAGGGCTTCAACCTGTTCCCGGCGCTGACGGCCCTGCAGCAGGTCGAGACCGTGCTGAAGTTCCAAGGCCTGTCGCCGGACGCCGCCAAGAAGCGCGCGACGCTGGCGCTGGAGGAAGTGGGCCTGAAGCCCCGCCTGCATCAGCGGCCCGCCGCCTTGTCCGGCGGCGAGAAGCAGCGCGTGGCCATCGCGCGCGCCCTGGCCAAGGACCCGCAGATCCTGTTCGCCGACGAGCCCACCTCGGCGCTCGACGGCGAGAACGGCCAGATCGTCATCCGCCTGCTGCGCCGCGCGGCGTCCGAGCACGGCGCCGCGGTCATCTGCGTGACCCACGACCCGCGCCTGGAGGAATGGGCCGATCGCGTCATCAAGATCGAGGACGGCGTCATCATCTCCGACGAGCGCCGCGTCCCCAATCCGAACGCCACCCTGGCGTCCCACCACTGAACCGTCGACCTAGGACACCAAACGCATGCCCGGCTTCCTGAAGAACAAATGGGTCTGGATCGGCGTCCTGCTGATCATCGTCATCGTGGCTGGCTTCCTGTTCATGCAGAGCCAGGGCGCGGCCAAAAAGGCCGCTGATGAGAAGGCTGCGGCCGAGCGGGTCGAGAGCCCCTACGCGGCCATCGCCAACGGCCGTGTCGATGTGGAGGGGGGCCTGATCCAGATCGCCGCCCGGCGCGGCGGCGTGGTGCGCGAAGTCTATGTCCAGGAAGGCGACGTCGTGACCGCCGGCCAGATTCTGGCGCGCCAAGAGGATGACGAGCCCCGCCTCGCCCTGCAGACGGCCGAGGCCGACCTCGCCGCGGCCCAGGCCCAGCTGCGTCAGATCGAGGTCGACATCCGCACCGCTCAACGCGAGTACGAGCGGCTGGAGCGGCTGGTCGCCACCAACTTCGTCGCGGGCCAGAGGCTGGATCAGGCCCGCGACGCGATCGCCTCCGCCCAGGCCCGGCTGAGTTCGCAGCAGGCGGCGGTGCAGACCGCCCGCGCCCGCCGCGATCAGGCCGCCTTCAACGTCGAGTTGACGGTGATCCGCTCGCCCGCGAACGGCCGCATCGTGCGCCGGTACGCCAACCCCGGCGCGGGCGCCTCGACGCTGAACGTGTCCAACATGTTCGACCTAGAGCCCGAAGCCCCCCGCATCGCCCGCGCCGAGATCGTCGAGAGCGACATCCCCAACGTCACCGCCGGCCAGGCCGTGGAAATCACGCCCGAAGGCGATCCCGGCACCGTCTACGTCGGCTCGGTCCTGCGCCGCGCCGCCGTCTTCGGGGCCCGAAAGCTGGCGTCGGACGACCCGTCCCAGCGGTCCGACGAGCGCGTGGTCGAGGTCGTCGTGACCGCCGGCGACGCGCCCCTGCTGATCGGTCAGCGCGTTCTGGTGAAGTTCATGAAGCCGGGCCAGACCGCCGGCGCGGCGCGCGAACCCAGCGTGGGCGTGCCCGCCAGCCGCTCCATGCAGACGCCGGCTCCGAGGGCGTAAACGGCGTTAACCGGCATGGCCTTGAGGCACGATTGTCATCCCGGCCGAAGCGCAGCGAAGAGCCGGGACGCACCGCCGTTCTCAACGCCTCGGGCCCGCCCCAAGAGCCGGGCCAACGTCATCCATCGAGCATGATGACACGGTCTCCCGGTTCGGCCGGCGGCCGACCGGGAGCGGCTTTAGCACGACGGGCCGGTCCCGGCTCTCCGCTGCGCTTCGGCCGGGATGACAAGGCGTCCGACCGTCAACACCGCTCCGCGACATATAAGGACATCCTTATATGTTCCTTGCCCCCGCCACGGCTGCGGGCTATAGGCGCGCGCAATCCGACACCGCCGCGCTCAAGGAGCCGCTCATGACCGACTACATCGTCCGCGACATCTCGCTTGCCGCCTATGGCAACAAGGAGATCGCCATCGCCGAGACCGAGATGCCGGGCCTGATGGCGCTGCGCGACGAATACGGCGCGGCCCAGCCGCTGAAGGGCGCGCGGATCGCCGGCTCGCTGCACATGACGATCCAGACCGCCGTGCTGATCCAGACGCTGGAAGCGCTGGGCGCCGAAGTTCGCTGGGCCTCGTGCAACATCTTCTCGACCCAGGACCACGCCGCGGCCGCCATCGCTGCGAACGGCACGCCGGTGTTCGCCGTCAAGGGCGAGACGCTGGAAGAGTACTGGGACTATGCCCACAAGATCTTCGAATGGGCCGACGGCGGCTATCCAAACCTGATCCTGGACGACGGCGGCGACGCGACCCTGCTGTGCGTGCTGGGGCCCAAGGCCGAGAAGGACCCGTCGGTCCTGAACAACCCGACCAACGAGGAAGAAGAAGCCCTCTACAAGGTCATGAAGCGCTATCTGGCCGAGAAGCCCGGCTTCTATTCGGCCATCCGCGACGCCATCGGCGGCGTGTCGGAAGAGACCACCACGGGCGTGCACCGCCTGTACCAGATGGCCGAGCGCGGCGAGCTGCCCTTCCCCGCCATCAACGTCAACGACAGCGTCACCAAGTCCAAGTTCGACAACCTGTACGGCTGCCGCGAGAGCCTGGTCGACGCGATCCGTCGCGGCACCGACGTGATGCTGTCGGGCAAGGTCGCGGTGGTCTGCGGCTACGGCGACGTGGGCAAGGGCTCGGCCGCCTCGCTGCGCCAGGGCGGCGCCCGGGTGAAGGTCACCGAGATCGACCCGATCTGCGCGCTCCAGGCCGCCATGGAAGGCCATGAGGTCGTCACGCTGGAGGACGCCGCGTCCGAGGCCGACATCTTCGTCACCGCCACGGGCAACAAGGACGTCATCACCGTCGACCACATGCGGGCGATGAAGAACAACGCCATCGTCTGCAACATCGGCCACTTCGACTCGGAGATTCAGGTCGCGGGCCTGAAGAACTTCAAGTGGGACGAGATCAAGCCGCAGGTCCACCACATCGAGTTCCCGGACGGCAAGAAGATCATCCTGCTGTCCGAAGGCCGTCTGGTGAACCTGGGCAACGCCACGGGCCACCCGTCGTTCGTGATGTCGGCCAGCTTCACCAACCAGACCCTGGCCCAGATCGAGCTGTGGACCAACGCGGCCAAGTACGAGAACAAGGTCTACACCCTGCCCAAGCACCTGGACGAGAAGGTCGCCACCCTGCACCTCGGCAAGCTGGGGGCCAAGCTGACGGTGCTGAAGCCGGAGCAGGCCGAGTACATCTCGGTGCCGGTCCAGGGGCCGTTCAAGCCCGAGCACTACCGCTACTGATCGACCTCAGGCCGCGAGCGCGACGACGTCGGGACGCTCGCGGCCCGACAGGCTGATCTCGAAGTCGGCGAGCAGGTCCAGAAGTTCCTCGGCCGTCAGGCGCGGCTTGCCGGCGGCGGTGCGGAAGCGCCAGAAGCTGACGATGTGCTGGACCGCGCCGAGCCGCTCGCCTAGCCGCGTGAACAGCAGCGGAGCGTCGCGGAGGAAGTCGCGGAACTGGGACGGGTCTCCGTTCTGCGTCATGGAGACGAAGGCCTCGTCGTAGACCCGCAGCATGTCGGCCGCAGCCTCGCAGGTCAGGATGATGCGGCGGTCGACGGCCTCCCGGGCCCGTTCGATGGCGATGTACTGTTCCGGTTCGGTCCGGCCGTAGGGACGCGCCCGGCGTACCCCGTCCAGCACCCCGCCGATGTCGCCGATCACCGAGCGCAGCGACCATTTGTAGTAGAGGAAGCCCTTCCAGCAGAAGACGCCTTCCTCATACTCCTGCGGCTCGAGCTGGAGCGTGGCGCCGAGCGCGCTCATGTCCTCGCCGGGCGTGAAGGACATGATCTTGGACGTCAGGCGGGCGACCGGGTTCTCGGCCGCCAGATCCGCGTCGGGGCCGAGGCTGAGGTCGACGAGGGGGCGGATTTCTTCGGCCACGAACTCGGTCATGCGCGACAGGTCGGCCTCAGTCAGATTGAAGTAGCAGGGATCGGGGGCCAGGCCGTTGCGCCGCAGCTGCTCGCGCAGCAGGAAAGGGTCCAGGCCCGGCAGCTCGTCCATCAGCGCCAGCACATGCCGGTCGGGATGGGACGGGCCGATGCCGAACGTCTCCTCCATCGTCCGATCGTAGCCGATCTGGTCGACAAAGACGTAGCGTCCGCCGATCCGCAAGTCGCCACCGTCGATCGGCAGGATGATCTTGGTGGCCACATGACGCCGCACGCGGAAGCGGTCGACCTCGTCGCGGCGGAGCCGGTGCTTGAGGATCAGCGACCGGTTCAGCGCGGGGTGCCGGAACATCGGCGCGGCCTTCCAGCCCTCGGTCCCGCCATGCTCGTCCCAGACGCGCAGCAGGTTCAGCACCCGGGCCGTGGACGCCGACGTCTTGAGATTGGCGAGATTTCTGACGGCGCGGTCGGTCAAGCGAGAGGCTCCTGAACGCAGCCACCCTGCACGGCAAAGGTTGAAATGACGCCGAGGAACGCGGTTAGCCCGGCGTGAACGCCGCAGGCCGCCTCGCTGGCGCGACCGCTCCGACCGGCCTAGATAGGCGGCCATGAGCGTGTTCGACATCCTGATCCTGGCCGCTATCGCGGCGGTGGCCATCACCCTAGGCTTTGGCATCCATGCCCTGTTCAAGGGTGGGGACTATGCCCGGTCGAACTCCAACAAACTGATGCGGCTTCGGGTCGGGCTGCAGGCTGTCGCGGTGCTGCTGCTGGTCATCGGCATGTGGTGGAAGTCCACGCAAGGGAGCTGAGCGCGTGGTCGTCCTCAACAAGATCTACACCCGCACCGGCGACGACGGCGACACGGGCCTGGCGTCCGGGGAGCGCGTGTCCAAGAGCGATCCGCGCGTGGAGGCCTATGGCACGGTCGACGAGCTGAACGCCGCCATCGGCGTGGCCCGTCTGCATTCCGGCCAGAACGACCGCATCGACGCCATGCTGGGGCGCATCCAGAACGAGCTGTTCGATCTCGGCGCCGATCTGGCCACGCCGCTCGACCCACCCCCGGCCTGGGAGGCGCTGCGCATGGTGGACAGCCAGGTCGAGCGGCTGGAGGCCGAGATCGACTGGATGAACGAGAGCCTGAAGCCTCTGGACAGCTTCATCCTGCCGGGCGGCTCGGCCCTGTCGGCGCACCTGCATCTGGCCCGCACCATCGCCCGTCGGGCGGAGCGCGAGGCGATCCGGCTGGTGGAGACGGGCGCGGTCGTGACGCCCGAGGCCCTGCGTTATCTGAACCGGCTGTCGGACCACCTGTTCGTGGCCGCGCGTCGCGCCAACGCGAACGGCGCGGGCGACGTGAAATGGGTGCCGGGCGGGACGCGGTGACGCTGGCGCAGCGAGCCCCCGGCGGCTAAACCGCCCGCCAATCAAAAATAATCGCTTCCAGGGAAACGCTCGCATGCGCGACATTCATCACTTCATCGACGGCGCGTCGTTCACCGGCGCTTCGGGCCGGTTCGGCGACGTGTTCAACCCCAACACGGGCGAGGTGCAGGCGCGCGTGCAGCTGGCGACCGAGGGCGAGGTCGATCGCGCCGTCCAGGCCGCGCAGGCCGCCTTCGAGGGCTGGTCCAGCACCAACCCCCAGCGCCGCGCGCGGGTGATGTTCGAGTTCAAGCGCCTGGTCGAGGCGAACATGAACGAGCTGGCCGAGATGCTGTCCTCCGAGCACGGCAAGGTCATCGCCGACGCCAAGGGCGACATCCAGCGCGGACTGGAAGTCATTGAGTTCGCCTGCGGCATCCCGCATGCGCTCAAGGGCGAGTACACCCAAGGCGCCGGCCCCGGCATCGACGTCTATTCGATGCGCCAGCCGCTGGGCGTCGTCTCCGGCATCACTCCGTTCAACTTCCCGGCCATGATCCCGATGTGGATGTTCGGTGTGGCCATCGCGGTCGGCAACACCTTCGTGCTGAAGCCGTCGGAGCGCGATCCGTCGGTGCCGGTGCGTCTGGCCGAGCTGATGATGGAGGCGGGCGCTCCGGCTGGCGTGCTGAACGTCGTCCATGGCGACAAGGCGGCGGTCGACGCGATCCTGACCCACCCGCTGATCCACGCCGTCAGCTTCGTCGGCTCGTCCGACATCGCCCACTACGTCTACCAGATGGGCGCGGCCAACAATAAGCGCGTCCAGGCCATGGGCGGGGCCAAGAACCACGGCATCGTCCTGCCCGACGCCGACATGGACCAGGTCATCAAGGATCTGTCAGGCGCCGCCTTCGGCTCGGCCGGCGAGCGCTGCATGGCCCTGCCGGTCGTGGTGCCGGTGGGTCAGAAGACGGCCGATGAGCTGCGCGAACGCATGGTCGCCGAGATCGCCACCCTGCGGGTTGGCGTCTCGACCGACGCGGGCGCCCACTACGGCCCGGTCGTCACCGCCCAGCACAAGGCGCGCGTCGAAGGCTGGATCGACCAGGGCGTCAAGGACGGCGCCGAACTGGTCGTCGACGGCCGGGGCTTCTCCTTGCAGGGGCACGAGAACGGCTACTTCGTCGGCCCGTCGCTGTTCGACCACGTCACCCCGGACATGACCTCCTACAAGGAAGAGATCTTCGGCCCCGTGCTGCAGATCGTGCGCGCCGCCAGTTTCGAGGAGGCGTTGGCCCTGCCCTCGAAGCACCAGTACGGCAATGGCGTGGCCATCTTCACCCAGAACGGGCGGGCGGCGCGGGACTTCGCGGCCCGGGTCAACGTCGGCATGGTGGGGATCAATGTGCCGATCCCGGTGCCGGTCGCCTATCACACCTTCGGCGGCTGGAAGCGCTCGGCGTTCGGCGACACCAACCAGCATGGCATGGAAGGCGTGAAGTTCTTCACCAAGGTCAAGACGGTGACGGCCCGCTGGCCGGACAGCGAGCTGGAGCATGCGGACTCCAGCTTCGTCATTCCGACAATGCGCTGAGGCTGACGGGCTTCAGCCAGCGCGAGAGACCGCGCCGCTCCTGATGGCGCAGGCCGTCGGCCTCGGCCTGGAGCGACCGGGCCAGTCGTTTGGCGTCTCGTCGGGACATGGGTCGGGTGGCGCAGCCGTTGACGACGACGGACCATCCGTCGTCGCGCGGCTCGACCTTGTAGCGCAGGGGCCCGCTGGGACTTCGGCGCGGCCCTTCGATGGAGCCCTGCATCATCGTGGCGCGCCTCCCGCGCGGGGCGGCGCGCCGAAGACGCGGCCGGGATGGTCGAGGCACATGCTCCAGACGCTGGCTCGCGCGGGCCGGGCGGCGAGGCCTCGGGAGGCCTGAAAAGAGGGGGTGCGGTTCACGAGAACCTCCGTTGATCCTTGCGGAATCAACCACCGAACGGCGTAACCGCTCCATCCGGAAGCGGCTCCCTCTGCATCAGGCGGGCGTAAGTCGGAAAGCCGTCAGACCGCGCCCAAAGCGACAAAGGCGCGGGCAGCGGCGAAGTCGCCGACCTCGAACCGGGCCGTGGCGATGCTACCGTCGCGGAACAGGAACTGCACCAGAAAGGGCTCGCGGGGATCGAGGTCCTCCAGCATCTCGCCTGCCGATGCCGGGAAGCGCCAGGCCTCGCCCTGACGCTTTTCGGCGGCCAGGATCGACGCCTCCGCCTCCGACGCGCCGGTCGACCACAGCACCCGCCGCTGGGCCTCGGGCGGCAGGACGCCATGCCCCTGAGCCGTCAGCCAGGGGCGAGCGGCCAGGCCCGGATCACGGGTCACGATACGCGCTGCATAGGGCCGGGGACGGCCGACGAAGGACACCACCGCCGACAGGGTTTGCGCGCCGTCCGGTTCGGCCACCAGGCCGAAGGTTACGGGCGAGGCCCCGGTCATGCCCGCCTGCATCAGCCGCCAGCGCGGCTCGGCGGCGCGAAGGCGGTTGGCGGTCCATTCGGCGCGGGCCCCGGGAAAGTTCATGCGGGGGGTGCGGGCCCAGCCCTGGAAGGCGTCGGTCACCCGGTCGCGCACCACGGCCAGCTCCGAATTGGCGCAGGACACCCCGGCCGCCCGCGCGCGCGCCCGGCGCGCCGTCGCCGCCAGATCGGCCTCGCTGGCGCCGGCCCGGAGCGCTGCGCCGTGCGCCTGGAGCGTGGCCGCAGACAGGGCGCCTGCCACCGGAGCGGCGAACAGGCGGCATTTCTCGTGCGCGGCCGTGACGAAGGCGCGGTCGTAATAGGTTCCGGTCACGGCCCAGCCGACGGCGGGGGCCAGCGCGCTCGACGCGGCGACCACGGCCGTGATGGCGATCCGGCGGATTTGCCCTATCCTCATGCCACGACCTTAGGCCCGCCGGCCTTGCGGTCCCGTTTGCGATCAGGGTTAGCGATTTGCTTCTGAACTCCGACCTGTGGGTCGCCGCCCTGATCCGCCGCGCCGAGATCGAAGGCGCCAACGCCACGGTCGTGCGCCGGGGCGACGCTCGCGCCGGCACGGTGATCGTCAAGGCCTATGACACCTCGACCCGCCAGGCCCGCCTGTTCACCGAGGCCTTCGGCCCGGACGGCGACCGGTTGTGGATCCAGCCGGTGACGGGCAGCGAGAGTGAACTCGACGACTATATCGAGCGGCAGCGCGGCTATGACCCCGACATATGGGTCGTGGAGGTCGAGGACCGACAGGGGCGGCATTTCATCACGGAGACCGTGGCGGAATAGGACGCACTTTTGTCATCCCGGCCGAAGCGGAGCGGAGAGCCGGGACCGAGCGCCCTCATCTTCGCGAGAAGGCCCGGTCCTGAGCCGGGCCAAAGGTTCGACGTACCCCTCGCCCTGCCGTTCTCCCGGTTCGCCCCTGCGGGTCGCCCGGGAGTGATGGATTACAGCAGCTCTGTCCCGGCTCTCCGCTGCGCTCCGGCCGGGATGACAAGGCGTCGACCCCTAAGCGATTGCGCCTTCCGAATGGCCAAGCCTATCGTTGGCGCACCCTCCCACACGCCCGCTCAATGATGTTCTACCCCTACGGCTTCGAGACCCGGATCGCGCATCACGACCTTGGGACCTATCGCTACACGGTCGTCTGGCTGGACGAGGACATCGCCGCAGAACTGCCCTTCGACGGCCAGCCGCGTTTGCGCATCACCGGCGAGGTGGCGGACGTTCCGATCGAGGGCGCCTGGCAGCCGAGCCGGGGGCGCTGGTACCTGATGCTGGGCAAGCCGCTGCTGAAGGCGGCGGGCAAGGGCGTCGGCGACGAGGTGGAGGTGCGCTTCCGCCTCGCCACACCTGACCAGCTCATCCTGCCCGAGGCGCTGGAGCGGGCGCTCGACGCCGACCCTCAGGCCCGGGCCGTCTTCGAGCTTCAGACGATCGGCAAGCAGCGGGCGCTGGCCCATCGCGTGGGCTCGGCCAAGGGGCCGGACACCATCGCCAAACGGGTCACGGAGATCCTGGATGCGCTCGTCGGACGCGACGTGCCGACTCTTTCACGACTGAGGCTCGTCGTGCCCGATCCGGTCGCAAATCCTTAAGGACGTTCGGGAACGGAACCGAAAACCAGACGGCGTAGGGTCAGCGGTGTCGGCGAGAAGCGTCGACGTCAGGCGAGTGCCCTTCATGCTGTTTCTCATGAACGACGTCGTGTTCGATCTGGACGAGGCCTGCCCGGTCACGGCCGCCGACGCGCGCCGGTTCGAGAAGCTGGGCTTCGACTATCTGATGGAGCTGGGCTGCGAGCTGTTCGCCGAGGACCCGATGCTGCACCGGAACGACCCGGAGCGGGCGCGTCGCCTGGCCTGGCTGATCCACGACCGCAGCCCGGACGTGAACGCCGCCCTGTTCGCCGCGCCCGAGACCGACTGCGACCCGGCCCTGGTCGAGCCGCAGTTCTGCGCCCTGCCGGCGGCGGTGCTGCGCCAACTGATGACGCGCGCCAAGAAAGGCCTGCTCGACGCGGTCAGCGCCGACCGCGCCGTTTGGGGCCGGATGGCGGCCTAGGCTGTCTTCCGCCGCCTAGAAGATCAGGCGGAACAGCAGATGCACCAACAGTCCGGCGCCGGCGATGACGCCGAAGCCCGTGAAGACGCAGATCGAGGGGTGCGGACCGTCCTTCGACGTCGCCCGGTCATGCTGACGGGCGCTCGAAACGCGGTCCGCTGGGTGCAGCAGAGCCATGGTCGTTTCCTTCTTCCCTTGCGGCGCCCGGATGCGTGTCCGGAACGTCTCGCGAGGAGAGGATGACTCCAAAACGCAGGGTTGACCAGCGTCGCCGCTGCAAGGCCTAGTCATGACCGCTCCGCCACGCTCAGGCGGAAGGATCAGTGGAGTTTTCGATGAGCCCGAGCCGCCTGGCTGTTCTCGCCCTTGTTCTCCTGGGCCTGTGCGGCCTCGCCGCGCCCGCCAGGGCGGAGTGGCTGAGGGCGGAGACCGACCATTTCGTGATCTACGGCGACACGTCCGAGCGGGCGATCACCAACTATGCCCGGAAGTTGGAGACGTTCGACGCCCTGCTGCGCACCTATTATCCGGTGCAGGTCGACCACGAGATCCCGAAACTAGAGATCTTCATGGCGGACGGACGCCGGGACATGCTGCGAGCCGCCCCGGGCATCAGCGCCTCGGTCGGCGGCTTCTACTCGCCGAACTCGAGCCGGATCCACGCGGTGGCGGACGTCTCGAGCCCCATGTCGGACGACGTCATCTTCCATGAGTACGCCCACCACTTCATGTTCCAGATGGTGTCCAAGGTGGCCTATCCGGCCTGGTTCGTGGAAGGGTTCGCGGAGTACTACGCCACCGTCCGTATCCAGCCCGACCGGATCCAGATCGGGCGTTTCAATCCCGGGCGCGTTAACTCCCTGACCCTGCCGAGCAACAGCTGGCCGCCCATGGAGGATGTGCTGAGCTGGCGGGTGTCGCCGAACGGCCGCTTCCGAGGGTCCGACTACTACGCGATCTCTTGGGCCCTGACGCACTATCTGCTGAGCACGCCCGAGCGCACGCGCCAGCTGGGACAGTATCTGAGCGCCGTCGCGGGCGGACGTGATCCGGTGGAGGCGCTGAACGGAACCATCAACCGGACGCCGGCCCAGCTTCAAAGCGACGTGCGTCGCTACGTTTCGGGGCCTATCGAGGTCCTGACGCCGCAGATCGAAATGCCCAACCCGTCGGTGGAGGTGACCCGGCTCTCACGCGAGGAGGCCGACCTGATCTGGGTCCACCTCAGGCTCGATCGAGCAAATCCCCTTCAGGAAGAGCCCGAGCTGGAGAAGCGCCAGGGCGAGACGGACGAGGCCTTCGCCCGCAGGCAGGCCGAAGCCGTCGCGGAGTTCCGCGAGGATCGGGCTCAGCTGGTCGCGGACGCGGCCGCAGCGGCCGCTCGCCACCCCTCCTCTCCCATCGCCCTGCTGGTGAAGGCCAAGGGAGAGCGCCTGGCGCGGCGTCCCGCCGACGCGGTCGAAACCTTGCGGCCGATCGCCGGTCCGGAGTCGGAGAACGCCCTCGCGCTCCGATATTACGCGACCGCCCTTCTGGACGTTCTGGCGGCGGGAGGCGACGGGATCGACGCCTCACGGCTGCGCGCCGACGCAAGGGGCGCCCTGGCCCAGTCGCTTGACCTCGACCCGCTGGATTTCCAGACCTACCTCGCCCTTGACCGGCTGCGACGGGGGCAGGCCGGCTATCCCACAGACAACGACATCTCGACGTTGCAGGTGGCCATGACCCTGGCGCCTCAGTCGTTCGACACGCGCATCCGGCTGGCTCAGGCGCTTCTGGCGCGCGAGGACACCGCCTCGGCGATGAACGTTCTCTATCCGGTCGCCAACAGTCCGCACGGCGGGCCGACGCGAAGCCGGGCGCGCGCCCTGATGACACAGGCCCGACAGCAGGCCGGCCTCGAGGCGGCCCAGGACGAGCCGGCGCCGGAGGATGAGACCGCGCCCGAGGACGCCCCGGCGGCCGAGGGGGCGGACGAAGCCTAGACGCGGGATCATCATCATCTCGTCACAGGCGGCGGTCATTCAGGGGCCGTCGCCGTCGAGTGGTGTGTTCAGTATGTCTCGCGTTTGGATCTGCGCCGTGCTTTCGGCGCTCGTGCTCAGCGTCTTTCCGAGCGGACCGGCCCGGGCGGAATGGCGCCGCGCCGAGAGCCCCCACTTCATCGTCTACTCCGACGGCCGGGAGAGCGCGCTCCGGGACTACGTGCGCGAACTGGAAATCTTCCATACGGCGCTCCGGACGGTCCTGCCCGTCGAAGATGGCCCGATCCGCAAGCTGCCGATCTATCTGGTGGGCGGCCCCCAGGCGGCCAGCCAGATCAACCCCTACCTGCGGCGCAACGTCGGCGGCTTCTATACGGCCACCTCGGAAGACATCTTCGCCGTCGCCCTGCGCAACCTCGACGAGGACATCCTCCGGCACGAGTACGTCCACCACTTCATGCTGCAGAACTTCGCGGCCGCCTATCCGGCCTGGCTGGTCGAGGGCTTCGCCGAATATTATGCGGCGACGGACATTCGCGATGGGTCGGTCGTCTTCGGCGGCTTCAATCCGGGGCGGGTCTATCAGCTGTCGCGCGGCGACTGGTTGTCGATCGAGGATCTGCTGACGCTGCGGGGCGACGAGGTTCGCGGAGCAGGCCGCTACACCTATTACCCCGTTGCCTGGCTGATGACCCATTGGTTCCTGAGCGATCCGGACCGCGGCCGCCAGCTTCAGGCTTATCTGGACGACCTTGGCCGAGGAACGCCGTCTGTCGAGGCCATGCAACGCGCGACCGGTCTGACGCCCGAGCAGATCCGCCGCGAGCTGACGCGCTACTTCTCCGGCAGCGTGCGGCAGACGGAACTGACCCGCGACTTTCCCGAACCGGAGATCACGGTGACCCGCCTGGGCCCGGCGGCGGATGATCTTCTGCTGATCAACCAGCGTCTGAAGGTCGCCACGCCCGAAACCGATCGTGCGGGCGTCGTGGCCGAGGTTCGTCGACGGGCTGCGCGCCATGGCGAGGACCCCTTGGCCTTGCTGGCGCTCGGTCACGCCGAACTGCATTTCGGCGACCCCGAGGCGGGTGTGACGGCCCTGAACCGCCTGCTGGAGCGCGAGCCCAACCATGTCGAGGCGCTGCAGCTGATGGCCACCTATCACCTGCGCCTCGCGCGCGAGCGCGCCGAAGAACGGGCCAGCCAGACCAACCAGGCCATTCGGCTGCTGGGGCGGGCCTACCAGGCCGATCCGGAGAACTACTACACCTTGATGTTGCTGGGTCAGGCCCGGGAAGGCGCGCCGGGCTATCCGACGGACAACGACCTGACGACCTGGCAGCTGGCGTTCGACCTCGCGCCCCAGCTGGCGAACGCGCGGCTAGGCTTCGCACGCGCCCTGATGCAGGCGGGCCGCGCCGAGGAGGCGGCGATCCTCCTGCCGCCGCTCGCCAATGCGCCCCACGGCGGCCCGGCGGCGGAGGCCGCCCGGGAGCTCCTGGCGCGCGCCCAGGCCCGTCAGGCGCCGCTGAGCCAGGAGGAGATCGACGCCGCCGCCGACCGTCAGGCTCGCGAAACGCCTGATGCGCCGGAGCCCCCCGGAGGCTCCGAGGATGCGGAAGCGGAACCCGGCGGCGAGGACGAGCCGGAGGACTCGGAGGCCGAAGCGACGCCTTCGGCGTGACTTTCCGCAGCGGCCGCGCTACCTCGCGCCGCCCACCGGATAAGCCATGTCGAAACTGACCCTCGCCGAGGAGGCCGGCCGTCGCCGGACCTTCGCCATCATCGCCCACCCCGACGCGGGCAAGACCACCCTGACCGAGCACATCCTGCTGTCGGGCGGCGCCATCCGCGCGGCCGGCGCCGTGCGGGCGCGGGGCGAGAACCGGCGCACGCGATCGGACTGGATGAAGATCGAGAAGGAGCGCGGCATCTCCGTCAGCGCCTCGGTCATGACGTTCGAGCACGACGGCAAGATGTTCAATCTGCTCGACACGCCGGGCCACGAGGACTTCTCGGAGGACACCTATCGCACCCTGACGGCCGCCGACTGCGCCATCATGGTGCTTGACGCCGCCAAGGGCATCGAGCCGCAGACGCTGAAGCTGTTCGAGGTCTGCCGCCTGCGCGACATCCCGATCATCACCTTCATCAACAAGCTGGACCGCGAGGCCCAGGACCCGATGGCGCTGCTGGACGACATCGCGTCCCGGCTCCAGCTCGACCCCGCCCCGATCTGGTGGCCGGCCGAGAGCGGCAACCGACTGCGCGGCATGGTCGAGATCGGCACCGGCCGCTTCCAGCCCTACGTCAAGAAGCCGGCCGGTTCGGACGAGGACCCCGACCACGGCGATCCCCTGCCCCTGTCCGACGCCGCCCGGTTCTTCGAGGCCGGAGAGCAGGAGGCCCTGACCGAGGCTCTGGAGCTGGTCGAGGGCGGCTACCCGGCCTTCAATCGGCAGAGCTTCCTGGAGGGCCATCTGACGCCGGTGCTGTGGGGCTCGGCGCTGCGTCACTTCGGCATCGACCAGCTGCTCCAGGCCATCGGCGAATGGGCGCCGCCGCCCAAGGTGCTGAAGGCCCAGAAGGCCGCCCCGCCCGAGACCCGCAATGCGCCTGAGCCCGTCGACCTGACCGTCGATCCGGGCACGAACGAGGTCACGGGCTTCGTCTTCAAGGTCCAGGCCAACATGGACCCCAACCACCGCGACCGCATCGCCATGTTCCGCATGGCGTCCGGTAGCTTCAAGCGCGGCATGAAGCTGAAGGTCCAGAACACCGGCAAGTCCCTGTCGGTGAACGCGCCCATCATGTTCTTCGCCTCGGACCGCGAGCTTGCCGAGGACGCCTATGCCGGCGACGTCATCGGCATTCCGAACCACGGCGTGCTGCGCGTCGGCGACAGCCTGTCGGAGAGCGGGATGATCCGCTTCGCCGGCCTGCCCAACTTCGCGCCGGAAATCCTGCAGCGGGTGCGGGTCAAGGATCCGCTGAAGGCCAAGCACCTGAAGAAGGCGCTGGAGGGCCTGGCCGAGGAGGGCGTGACCCAGCTGTTCCGCCCCGAGATCGGCGCGGACTTCATCGTCGGCGCGGTCGGTCAGCTGCAGTTCGAGGTCATGGCCGACCGTCTGGGCGAGGAATACGGGCTGGAGGTCATCTTCGAGCCGAGCCCCTACGCCGAGGCGCGCTGGATCGACGGGACGCCCGCCGATCTGGAGGACTTCATGGGCAAGTACCGCCCCCAGATGGCCCGCGACATCGACCAGGCCCCGGTGTTCCTGGCCAAGTCGAGCTGGGAAACCGGCTATGTCGGCGAGCGTTTCCCGAAGGTGGCCTTCACCAAGACCCGGGAACGCGGCTGAGCGAGGCCGACCAGCGGGGGCTCTGGCTGCGGCTGATCCGCGAGGACCTGCCGCGCGCCGCCGCCGACCGGCCGGCTTGGCCCGTCCGGTTGGATCACTGCTTCGCCCGCATAGTTCTGGACAACATCTGCGGGCGGCCGTGGCGCGAGGCGATCCCCGCTCCGGCCTGGCGACGCATGGACGAGCCCACGCTGCGGCGCGCCATCGCTTTGGCCGAGCAGATCCTCGCCGACGAGGTCGACCTCGCGGCGCTGAACCGACGCTCGCTGGCGTGGCGCGGCAAGCGTCAGCGCGTCTGAACCCTCTGGCTTTGCCATCGTTATGTCGCGCAGGGGCGCCAGAGATATGTGAATGAGCAACCACCTTTCCTCCACGTCCCTGCCCCTGCTCCTGGCCGTCGGCGCCGTGGTTCTGGCCGGCGCAGCCTCCGCACAGGTCGAAACCCCGGCGCAGTCGCGGGCGCGCGCCGCGACTCAGGCCCTGAACGGCGGGCCCTCCGAGAGCACGCTGTCGCGACCAAGCCAGACCCCGGCCGCCGCGCCGACACGACCGGAACGCTCGCGCACATCGGACACGGTCGCCGGCCCTGTCCGCAGCGATCCGGACCGCACCCTGGAGGCTCTTCTCGGCGCCCTTGAGGATCCCGTCGAGACCGATGAGACGCCGGCCATCACCTTGGCCGAGGGCGAGACCGCGCCCGAGCCGATCCCGGTGGCCCTCGGCTACTACGTTCGGGGCGACAAGGAGTGCGACCAGGTCTGGCCAGGCGAGGGGGACATCGCCTTCATGACGCCGGAGGCCTTCACCATCGACTTCGGCGGCTGCACGCCCGGCCAGTTCCTTCAGACCGGCCCGAACAGCTGGCGTGAACGCCAGCAGTGTCAGACCGAGCTTGGCGGAGACGCCGGCGCCTATGTGGTCGACTACGAGATGGTCGAGACGGGCGTCATGCGACGCACCGCCCGGCTACAGATCGACAACAGTGTCGAACGTGACGACTGGCGCTTCTGCGAGACGGCGGACGTTCCGGAGAACGCCCGCTTCGCCTCCGACGCCTGATCAGAAGGTCCGGCCCAAGCCGATCGATACGACCCAGGGGTCCAGGTCGACGTCAGACCGCAGGGCGCCGTTGTTGATGTCGGCATCGGTGTTGAAGAAGACCTTCTTCACATCGACGTTCAGGCTCCAGGGTCCGCGAACCCCGATGTCGGCCCCGGCCTGGAGCGCGTAGCCGAAGCCGTTGTCCAGCTCGACGTCGAAGCCGTTCCGGTCCTCGCCGTCGAAGAAAATCATGCCGTTGATCCCGGCGCCCAGATAGGGGCTGAAGCGTCCCTCGGTGAGCGGCCGGTACTGAAGCGTCACGACCGGCGGCAGCACCCAGGTCTCATGCACCACGGCGTTCGTGGTCCCGCCGACCGCCCGGATCTCGTGCTGCGTGGCGCCCAGGATCGCCTCAACCGCCAGATTGTCGCGGAGGAAGTAGGTGAAGCCGAGCGTGGGCATGGTGTCGTCCGAGACATCCACTCGCAGCCCGGTGTCGGCACCGGCCGCCGTCAGGACGCGATCCTCGGTCGTGGGCGACACCACCGTGACACGCCCGTTGAGCAGCAGGTCGCCCGCGCGCGGCGGCGTCCAGTCGGTGGACTGGGCCGCGGCCGATCCGGCCATGGCGGCCATGGCGAGAACCGAAACAGCAGTCGTGCGAAGAAGAGAAGGGGCGTGACGCAAGGCGGATCTCCTGACAGGTCCGCGCGCGGGCATGCGCGCAGTTCACCGCCAGAAGCTTTGCCATTCACGGACGCCGGCACGACCGCCGGGCGGCCATGGCCGATGGCTCGGCCACCCGGCATAGGCGGATGTCAGGCCTCGACCGTCTCCAGGAACGGATAGTCGGTGTAGCCCTTGGCGCCGCCGCCATAGAAGGTCGCCTTGTCGGGCGCGTTCAGGGGCGCGTTGGTCCTCCACCGCTCCACCAGATCCGGGTTGGCCAGCACCGGCACCCCGACGCTGACCAGGTCGGCGCGGCCCTCGGCGATGGCCTTCTCGGCCGTCTCGCGGGTCAGGCCGCCGTTCAGCATCAACGGGCCGCCGAAGGCCTCGCGCATGCGGGCGGCGAGCAGCGGCGCGCCGTCCCACGGCGCCATGACCGTGCCCGGCTCGCCCTCGATCAGGTGCAGATAGGCCAGGCCGAACGGCTTCAGCGCGGCCGCCGCCGGCACGAACACCGCCGCCGGATCGCTGTCCTTCGTGCCGTTCGAGCCGTTGGACGGCGACAGGCGAATACCGACGCGATCGGCGCCCCAGACGGCCACGACCGCTGATACCACCTCCAGCATGAAGCGCAGCCGGTTCTCGACCGAGCCGCCGTAGCGGTCGTCGCGCTGATTGGATCCGTCCTTCAGGAATTGGTCGATCAGATAGCCGTTGGCGCCATGCACCTCGACCCCGTCGAAGCCGGCCTTCTTGGCCATCTCTGCGGCGTGGACATAGTCGGCGATGACGCCCTGGATCTCGTCCAGCGTGAGGGCGCGCGGCGTTTCGAAGGGGACCATGGTGAAGTCCTCCTTCATGGCCTGGCCCTCGGCGGCGATGGCGGAGGGCCCGACGGCGGGGCGGCCGTCGGGCTGATAGGCGGCGATCGACACCCGGCCGACGTGCCACAGCTGGGCGACGATCAGGCCGCCTTTGGCGTGGACCGCGGCGGTCACGCGCTTCCAGCCTTCGACCTGGGCTTCGGTGAAGATGCCCGGCGTGTTGGGATAGCCCTGGCCCGAGCGGCTGATCTGGGTGGCTTCGGAGATGATCAGGCCGACCGAGGCGCGCTGGCTATAGTATTCAGGGGCCAGGGGATTGGGGACCTCGCCCTCGACCGCGCGGCTGCGGGTCAGGGGGGCCATGACGATGCGGTTCTTCAGCTTGAGGGCGCCGAGGTCGATGGGGTCGAAGAGCGGGGAGGCCATAGGAAACACCTGCTGTTGCGGTCGCACGCAGGTAGGCGCCCGGTCCACAGGCTTCAAGACCGGAACCTTCGCCGCGGCGTCGGCCTTGCTAGACGCGGAGGAACATCAGTGAGACGGTCCCGAAGCGGGACGCGGAGCGTTTGACGTGGCCATGTTCGAGTTCGGTCGGGACCTGAGGAAGCTGTTCGGCGAGGCGCGCGACAGCGACGACCTGGGCTGGCTGGAGCTGATCGGCGCCGACCTGCTGGCGGTGGAGGCCCGGGCGCTCACCACCGACGGCGGACGGGTGTCTTGCAAGGCGCCAGCGGCGACCTGGACCCGCGCCTCGGCCCTGTGGCGCGAGCATGCGCGGCGCACCGGCGCTCGCGCCAGTCTCGACAAGGCCCTGGCCACGGCGGCCGACGCCCTGAAGGCGGCGAACCACCCGGACGATAAGGCGCGCGCCGGTCTGGCGGCTTCGCTCGCTTGGCTGACGGCTTTCGACCTCTACGGCGACCGCTCGGCTCTGGAAGAGGCGACCCACGCGGCGCGCGAGACGCAGCCCAAGCGGCTGGCCACGCTGGCGCTCAGCGCCGCCGTCCATGCTCGCATCCGCACGCGACAGGCGCGTCTGAGCGGGGCGACCGCCGACCGACTCGACGCCGCCGCCCTGATGGACGCAGCGCTGCTGGCGCTGGTGAAGCACAACCCCGCCGAGGCCGACGAACTGCGGCTGGATGGGGCGGCGCTGGCGCTGGAAGCCGGCATCCTGCAACGCGACGCGCGATTGCTGGACCAGGCGGGCCGCGATCTTCAGGCCTTGGTGGCCAGCAGCGACCCGGACGCCCGCCCCCTGACGCGGGCCCGGGCCCTGGCCCTTTGCGGAGCCGGCCTGTCGGCCCTCGCCGCAATGGCGGGCGACGCCGAGGCGACGGCGACCGGCCACGCCCTGTTCGATGCGGCGGCGGATCAGTTCTTCCCCGACCACAGCCCCATGGACTGGGCCGCCGTTCAGGTCGCGCGCGCTGTCGATCCGGAAACACCTGTCGAGGCCCTGATGCAGGCCGAGGCCCTGACCAGCGGCCACAGCACGGTGCTGGGGGCGCTCGCGCTCGACCTTCTGATCCAGCGCGAGATCGCGACCGCCGCGGCGAACGGCGACGTGATGGCTCTGACCCGCATCGAAAGCCGCGTGCGCCGACGCCTGGCCGAGCGGGTCGGGACGCCGGGCGCCGTCGAATGGGCCGCCGACCAGATCGCCATGGCTCGCCTCATGATCGCGCGCGTCGAACTGATGGGGACCAAGCCGGACCAGGCGGCCTTCGTCCTTTCTGAAGCGGTGGAGGCGGCCGTCGACCACGGCGCGCCCGTGTTGGCGGACCGGGCCAGAGGGCTGATGCTGGCGCTCTCGGTCAGGGCTTGATCGTGACCTGATCGCCCGTTGCGGCGACGCTTGCCCGGAACCGGGCTCTTGCCTCACCTGCTCAAGTCCGATCGTGGAGGTTCCGTGTTCCTGTCGCTCCTCATGCTCGCGGCCCAGCCTCAAGACGTGGTGATCCGCACCTCCGAGCCTCGCCCCGCCAGCCCTTGGGTGGAAGTCGTCAGCGGCCGCTGCGGCGATGATCGGCTGGAGCTCCGACGACCTCGTTGGCCCCTGCCTTCGGACCCGGAGGTGATGCTGAACGGACGCACGCCTGAGGGCGACCTAGGGCTCCTTGAGCAGGAGCTCGGCGAGCCGGCGGCGGCCTACCGATTCTCGGTTCTATGCGCCCCGAATGACGAGAGCCTGGAGCTCAGATGGGTGCGAGGCCTGGCCGACCAACAAGGACAAGTCGCCTTCCGCTCGGGCTCCGCTGTGTTCCGCGACGGAGCCCTGGTCGCAGTCCGATCAGAAGAGGCCGGCGCGGAAGCCTTCTGGTATCGATGACGCAGGCCATCACATCGGGAAGGTAACGTCGACGCCGGCTTGCCGCGTACAGGGGGATGTCCGCAATGGGTGGGGAGCGGACATCAGCCGTCCACCACGTGATCTTGAATCGTGAGGCACCGCCACCAAAGGGTGGATCAGGCCGTCTGGCGAAGCCGCTGGATGTAAAGCGCCGCTCCAGTAGCGAGCATCACTCCCATCAGGGTCATCATCCATTCCGAGAGGGTCGGAACTGGCGCGGGCAGAGCCGTCACCTCGGTCACCGTGAACACCAGGTCGTTCCCGGTGACGGGGTTGTTGAAGTTGAAGAGGAAGTTCCCACCTCCATAGAGATCGGAGTTGACGGCGAGAGCGGTATTGCCACTGAAGACGAACGAATAGGTCTGTCCCTGAACGACGGCCAGGGGTTGGGTGAGGATGATCGTCTGAAGACCAGTCGTGTTGCTCCCGGTGTTCACGAGGGTGACCGGCTGAAACGAGGCGGGCGCGCCGACGCTGCCGGTCGTCCCGCTGCCCGTACCGTTGTAAAAGTTCACTGTCGTGACATCGTTCCGCCGCGGACGAACCTGTATCTCGGTCACGAACCCGGTGAGGGTGGCGGTGAAACTCTGCCCTATTCCGATGGCAGTGAAAGCTCCATCGCCAACTGTGGAGCTGATCGTCTGGGCCCGGGCGATGGACCCCGTGCTCACCATCAGGGCAACCGCCGCGGCGCAGAAGGTCAAGGCTCTGATCAGCGCCTTCAGCATGATGAGTAAACCGATCTTCCAACGGTGGAGCTTCGGTGCCGAGGGATTCCAGAGACGCGGGAATAAGGCAAGGCTTGGGGTGTTCAGACCTCCTGCCGCTTCCGCTGCACATGGCCCGCCGCCATCGCCGCGAGCATCACCCCGAACAGGATCATCGCCCACTCCGAAAGGGTCGGGATGGGCGTCGGCGGCTGCTGAAGGACCGAGAAAACGAGGTCTGCCGCAACGGGTGTGTTGAAGTTGAAGACGATATTACCATCGGCGTAACTATTATTGGGAGCTGCGCCGAAGCTGATCGCCCCATTGAACGCGAAAGTATACTGAGAACCAGCGACAACAGGCACAGGTTGATTAAGCACGATGGTCTGCAAACCATTTGCTCCAACGTCAGTCAATGCAACGCTTTGGGTTCGGATCGCCGTCGCGCTGCTACCTGATGCGCCGCTGCCTGCGCCATTGAAGAAGTAAAGCGTATCCGTTCCTGCTGCTCGGGGGCGCACCTGTATTTGAGTGACCTCACCAGTAATGGTCGCGGTAAACGATTGCCCGACGCTAAAGGGAGGGGAGGTCGTAACTGTGTCCTGAGTGCTAGGACCGACATAGCCGATCGTCTGGGCCACAGCATGACCTGGGATCGCTTGCGACAGACAACTCGCAAAAGCCGCCGCCGCGATCCAGCAGAGCCTAATATGTGGGTTGCAACTCGCCCTTCTCGACAGCGAACCCCGGCCAACTCGTTCTGAACGGGCGAAAATGGAGGTTGCCGCGACTAAAGATTCGCCCAAGTTCATCGCGCCCTCAGACTGTGCGAACAAGGGTTTGCCAGACGATAAGCGGCCCGGTCAAGGACTGTGTCGGCTAGCGGGCTCTTAGCCACTTAGCACGTGGTGCAAAGGCCTTGCTTGGCGCCGATGGTCCGAGAGGGGTTGTGAGCCGACCTAGGCCAATTTGAAGGCGACTAATCCGACCGTTCCGTCGTCAAATTTGCGCTCGGCAGTACAAACGACCGCACCGGGGCGCTCCCACTCTTCATCATCGGGGACATCTCCCTCGATCCGATACGTGTTATTCGACACGAGTGTCGCTGCGACCTGACGCCAGACGTTCGTGCCCTCATTAAGCAGCGGCATGTAGATCGTAGCCATGGTCCATGCTCTCCCAGTTGGCGGATGTCTGCAACGGGTCGGAAGCGGTCTTGAGCGTCAGCCCCAAGAGCAGCCCATCAGGCGTTTACCCGTAAGCGGACCCGTGGACAGTCGGCTGAGGGTGGGATCGGTCCTGAGCGTGATAAATGAGGGTGACCATGAACTCGGCACCTTCTTGTGGCTCAGGTGGACTCCGAGGCGCCCACATGTTCATCTTCATGAATGGGCCGCCTCCTCGACACTCTCAACAACGACCAGGGAGCCTTCCGGGTCGAACGAGCGGATGGCGGGTATCTTATGATCCGCCGCGACGACAAAGCCGAAGAGTTCAACGAGATCGCACGCAAACTGATCAACGACCCCGGTCAGGAGATGGTCGTGTTTCCGGTGACGGACGGTGCTCAGGGCTATGAGCGTCTGTTTGTGATTTCTCTGACGTAGAGCGGCTGTCACGCTCGATCCTCTCGGCCCGTCGTTCAAGGTCAGTTGCAAGCTCATCGATAGCGACGAGCGTCCTCAAATCGGTCGTGCGTTTACCGAGGGCGCGATACCGAGCTGCCTGTTCACGCATGACAGCGGATGCGAAGGACATGGAGGGTGAACCCCACGGTGAGGCGGCGGGTTCGAGCTTCACGATAGAAAATCAATGGGTTATGGCAACGCTGACCCCTGTGAAGGGACTCTGGACGGTGCCTGAAGCCCATCCGGGAAACATGGCTGATAGTTAACAGGAGTGCACGGAACCGGACACAACCCACGTCGTTAGCGTAGCCTTGATCGGGGCCTGAAATCGAATGGATGAGTCCGTATGCGTCTTCGTGGTAGATGACGACGCGCTTGTTCTGCTCACCGTTGAACAGGCTTTGCAGGACGGAGGCTTCGACTGCTTGACGGCAACGTCGGCGGACGAAGCGGTGTCCCTATTCCGAGACCATGGCGACAAGTGCCGCGCCCTGATCACCGACGTGAATCTTGGCACCAAGGTGAACGGCTGGGATGTGGCACGTGGCGCACGGGAGCAGTTCCCAACATTGCCCGTGGTGTATGTCACCGGGGACAGTGCTCAGGAGTGGAACGCCCAAGGCGTCCCCAATAGCGTCCTGCTGAACAAGCCTTTCGTAGCCGCGCAGATCGTTCACGCTGTCGCAACGCTGCTCAACAATGAAGTCTCGTCGCCGCAGGGCTAAGCCCAACGGAGCTCATCAAACTGGCTGCGCCTCATAGTTCGTTGAGCCTCCAGGCCAACAGTTCCCCCAACGTCCGCTACGGGTCGAAAGCGGTTTCACCCGACGTCCGCTCTGAGGCCTTGTCAGCCCCTATCCCCCCATCGCCACGAACGGCCCATTCAGGAAGCCAGGCTTGCCGTAGACCAGCGGCTGGCCGTCCGCCCCTAGCACCCGCCCGCCCGCGGCTTCCAGCACCGCCTGGCCCGCGGCGGTGTCCCACTCAGAGGTCGGGCCGGTGCGCGGATAAGCGTCGAAGCGACCCTCGGCGATCAGGCAGAACTTCAGGGACGAGTCCGTGCCCTGCCATCGGGTGCAGCCGTGACGAGCGGCGAGGCGCGCGGCCTCTTCGTCGGTGACGCTGTGGCTGAGCAGCGCGATGCCCTCCTGGGGACGGTCCCGGACGCGGATCGGTCGCCAGGCCTCGCCAAAGCGCCGCATCTCCGCGCCGCCAGGCGCGGTCCGCCAGGTCACCGCATTGGCCGGGGCGGTGACCACGCCCGCGACAGGTCGGCCGTCGTCGATGAGGGCTATGTTGACGGTGAAGCTCTCCTTGCCCTCGACGAAGCCGCGCGTGCCGTCCAGCGGGTCGATCAGCCAGAAGCGGCGCGCGGCCTCGGTCGGGCGTCCCTCGGCTTCCGCCTGCTCCTCGGCGACGGCAGGGATGTCGGGATACAGCGCCGAGAGCCGCTCCAGGATCAGGGCCTCGGCCTGCTGGTCAGCCAGGGTCACGGGGCTGTCGTCGGCCTTGGCGAAGACCTCCGCGCCGGTGCGCCAGTAGGGCAGGATGACCTGGGCGGCGGCCTCGGCGATCTCGGCGAGATGGTCATGGAGCGCGCCGGAGGCCAGATCGACGTCGAGGGAGGTCTTCATTTCGGCGGGGATAGACCATCGCGGGCGGTTTCGCGATCAGGCAAATCACCTAAAGGTCCGCGCATGACCGACGCCGCCCTCGCCGCCCCGACCGACGACCTCGCCGTGCCCGCAGAGCTGGATGGACCTGAGCTGGCCAGCCTGATCGCCGCGAAGTTGTGCCACGACTTCATCAGCCCGTCCGGCGCCATCATGTCGGGGCTGGACTTGCTGGCCGACCCGACGGCCCAGGACATGCGCGACGACGCCATCGGCCTGATCACCGACTCGGCGCGAAAGATGGTCGCCCTGGTCCAGTTCTGCCGCGTGGCCTTCGGCGCCGCGACCACGGCCGAGCGGTTCACGGCGGACGAGGTGAAGGGCCTGGTCGAGGCCGTCATCTCAGGAGGACGCGCGACGATCGCCTGGAACATCGATGTCGCCGACTTCGGCAAGCCCCAGGCCAGAGCGCTGGTGAACCTGGCCTATCTGACGGCGGCGGCCCTGCCCATGGGCGGCGAGGCGGTGGTGTCGGCGAGCCTGGACGGCGGCCGGCTGAAACTCGAAGGCAGGGCCGAGGGCGCGCGGGCGCGTCTGAAGGCGGAGGCCGCTACGGGCCTGGCGGGCCGTCGCCTGACCGAGGGGCTCGCCGGCCAGTGGATCCAGCCCTATTGGCTGTGGCTGACCGTGGACCAGGCCGGCGGCCGCCTCGAGGTCGAAGCTGTGGAAGGCCGCGTGGTCCTGACCGCCGTTATGCCGGCTTAACCCGAGATACCAACGGCTCGTTAACCGCCCGCCCGCGATACTCACGGGTGAAGCGGCGCGTCCGGTCCTGCCGCTGGGAGACGACCACCCCGTGGACACGCGCACCTGCCTGATCGTCGACGACAGCCGGATCATCCGAAAGGTCGCCCGCCGCATCGTCGAGGGCCTGGGCTTCGAGGTCGATGAAGCGGCCGACGGCGCGGAAGCCCTGTCGCACTGCACCGGCCCCCTGCCCGACGTCGTCCTGCTGGACTGGAACATGCCGGTCATGGACGGAATGAGCTTCATCCGGCGCCTGCGCGAGCTGCCGGGCGGCGACCGGCCCAAGGTTCTGTTCTGCACGATCGAGACCGCTCCCGAGCGCATCGCCGAGGCCCTGACGGCCGGAGCCGACGACTACGTCATGAAGCCCTTCGACGGCGAGATCCTGCAGTCCAAGCTGTCCGAAGTCGGAGCCGTCTGAAGCCGACCCATGCCCTTCCGCGTAGTTCAGCCATGACCGAAGACGACTTCGATCGCCTTCAGGCGCTGCTCGCCTCGCGGGCCGGCTATCGGCTCGGCCGGGAGCGCATGCATTTGGCCGAGCACCGCCTGGGGCCCGTCGCGCGGCGCGAAGGCTTCGACAGCGTCGACGACCTGCTGCAATCGCTGTGGGTCAAGCCGGTCGCGAGCCTGGGCTGGGCGGTCATCGAGGCCCTGCTCAATCCCGAAACCTGGTTCCGGCGCGACCGGGCGGTGTTCGACACCATCTCGCGCGAGCTTCTGCCGGCCATCGCCCGCGTCCGGCCCGGCGGGCGTGTCGCCCTGTGGTCGGCGGGCTGTTCGACCGGGCAAGAGGCCTACTCCCTCGCCATCGGAGCCAAGGACGCCGGTGTCGCCGTTGACATCGTGGCGACCGACCTGTCTCAACGCGCCATAGACAAGGCGCGGTCGGGCCTGTTCAGCGCCTTCGAGATTCAGCGCGGCCTTTCGGCCCGGGTCATGCTGGAGTGGTTCCAGCCCGCCGAGGACGCCTGGACCGCGGTTCCACAGTTGAAGGACGCCGTGCGATTCGCTCGCCACAACCTACTCGATCCTCCGACCGACGGCGCCCGATTCGACGTCATCCTGTGCCGCAACGTCCTGTCGGAAATGGACCCGGCCAATCGCGGCCGCGTGGTCGATCATCTGGAACGGCGCCTCGCCGACGACGGCGTGCTGATCCTGGGCGCCGAGGAGCGGATCGAGGCTGACACTGTCGCGTTCCGCCCGGTCGCGGGGCGAAAGGGTCTGTACGTCAAGACGCCGGCGACGCTCAGTCGGGCGGCGTGATCTGATCCGGCTCCTGCCGGCGGCGGGTCCTGCATCGACACTCCGCCTCCCCTGCGCCTAAGCTCCCCCGGTCGGTCAAAGGGGAATATCTCATGCGTTGGGCTCTCTTCCTCGGCTCGCTCGCCCTAGCCCTCCTGATCGGCGTATGGGCCTTGCAGGTCCCGACGCCGCGTCCGACCACCGCCCCGGCTGCAGCTTTCTCCGCCGAACGCGCGATGGCCGACGTGCGCGCCATGGCCCAGCGGCCCCACCCGGTCGGCTCCGCCGATCATGCGCGGGTTCAGGCCTATCTGGTGGATCGCATGACCGCGCTGGGATTGAACCCCGTGCTTCAGGCCGGCGCCATGTCGCCGGACGCGGTCAACCGGCTCCGCCGATGGGGCGGAGATCCCGCCGCCGTCGGCAATCAGGCCGTCAACATCGTGGGCGTCCTGCCCGGACGAAACCCGGCCGCAGAAGCCGTGGTCATGATGGCCCACTACGACAGCGCCTGGGGCTCGCCCGGCGCCGCCGACGACGCGGCGGGCGTCGCCGCCATCCTGGAGTCCGTGCGGGCGTTGAAGGCGCGCGGGACCTTCGAGCGCACCCTGGTGGTGCTCATCACCGACGCGGAAGAGCTGAACCTGGACGGCGCCCGCATCTTCTTCTCCGAGCACCCCCTGCGCGACCAGGTCGGCGCGGTGGTGAACCTGGAGGCGCGCGGCGGCGGCGGTCGGGCCATGATGTTCGAGACCGGCCGGGGCAACGCCCAAACCATCGACCTGTTCGCCCGGATCGCCGGCCGCGTCGATGGCGGCGTGACATCGAACGCCCTGTCGATCTTCGTCTATGAGAACATGCCCAACGGCACCGACTTCACGATCCCCAAGAACCGCGGGATCGGCGGGCTGAACTTCGCCTTCATCGGTCGCCCGGCGCTCTATCACACGCCCGAGGCCACGCCCGAGAATCTCGACGTCGGCGCGCTGCAGCATCTCGGCTCCCAGGCGCTGGAGGTCTCCAACGCCCTGCTATCGGCCGATGCCTTGCCGGCGGCGGGCGAGAACGCCGTTTATGGCGATGTGCTCGGCCGTTTCCTGATCGTCCATGACAAGGCATTGGGGTGGGGTCTCCTGGCGATCACCGCGGCCGCGCTCGCCTTCGCCGGTTGGGGCGCCCGCCACACGACCGGGCTTGATCCCAGGGACGTCGGCCGGGGCATGCTGTCGGGCCTTTGGCTGGTCGCGACGGGCGTGGTCGTGACAGCGGGCGTCCGGGTCCTGGCCGGCCCCACCGCCGGACGAGCGGAATCTGCGGAGGCCTATTACACCCTGCTGCGCCGTCTGCCCTGGATGGAGGCGGCCACGGTCCTGACTGTCGTGGCCGTGGCCTTGGCCGCGCTGGCAGGCCGGACGGCCTTTGGCGCGCGCCTTCTGTCCGGCGTCATGATCGTGGCCGTCGCGGCCGTGACGCTGGTCGGAGGGTTCGATCCGATCGTGACCGGGGCCGGTGCACTGGCCGTCGGCCTCTCGCTCTGGGGCGGCGCCTGGCCGAAGACGACCTGGGGCTCGTGGCTGGGTCTGATCGTCCTCGTCTTCCTGCTCGGCGGCATCGCCCAGGGCGCGGCCCCGGAAGCCGCTCTGATCTTCGTCTGGCCGGGGCTGGCCGCCGCGCTCGCAGCCGCTGGCGTCGCCCTCTTGATGGGCAGGCTGAAAGTCGCCGGCGCCTTGGTCCCGGCCGCGATCGCGACCGTGCTGGGCGGGGCCTGGGTCGTCACCCTGGCTCATCCGGTGTTCCTGGGCATTGGCATGGACATTCCGGGCGTGCTCGCCCTCATGGCCCTGCTCGTCTTGCTGTTCGCCCGGCCCCTGGCCCCCGAGCAGGCCAGGTCCGGATACGCCGCGGCGGCGGCGGCCTGTCTCATCCTGGCCTGTGGCGTGTCGGTCGCCGCCCGTTTCGCCGAGCCGATGCCGCCCCCCGCCGAAGGCGGCCCGACCTGACCGGATCTTGGCCTACTCGCGCTCTTGCGGACGCACGCCCTGGGCCTGGGGCACATAGACGCCGGTGACGGCGCGCACCAGGAAGCCGCCGGGTTGGTCGCGCGGACCGAAGCGGGCGCAAGGATCCGGGTCGGCGATGGGTCGGACCTCGCGGTCCTCGGGCGCGAAGCTGTCGCCTACTTGATCCCCGAAGACCTCGGCGAACTGGAGCGCGTCGCCCACGGCTGACAAGGATGGATTGTCCGTCCCGATCACATTGGCGGTGCGCGCCCAAGCCAGGGCGGCGACCTGGTCGCCGTCGATCGCCAGCAGTTCGGCTTCAGCGGCCAGGGCCCCGGTCGTGCCGGGCGCTCGGACGCCGATCGGCCCCGGGATGAAGGCGTTGGCGACCGCCGAGGCGCCGGACCCGACCGCTCCGGTCGGAGAGATCCGCGTCACGGCCGTGCGGACTCGCGCGGCGTCGGGCGCCGGCTGAGGCAGGACGGTGAACCGCTCGCTGAGCTCATAGCAGACCTGCCGATCCACCTCGCCCAGAACCAGGGCGACGTCCGCAGGCGAAATGCTCGGGGCCGCTCCGTCGACCAGCACCGCGGGCTCGACGTACAGCCGTTCCACGCCGCGCGCGGCCGCATCGTCGCGCCGGTCGCGTACCGAGACCCGCAGCGTTCCAGACTGGGTCTCTAGGCCGTCGTAGCTGGACAGAAAGCCGGAGTTGGCCTGGGGCGCCGTCTGACAGGCGGCCAGCGTCAGGGCGCCGGCCAAGGACACAGCGACGGCGCGGGCGAGACGTAGGGTCATGGTCGGAGAACCTCAGAGGGAGCCTCGGTAACGCGGGGCCCTCCAGAAGGATCAGCCAGTTCCGCCGCCGACGTCAGGCCGCGGCCGGCTCGGCCTTACGAAGCGCGCTGGCGCGCACCTTTTCACTCTCGGACTTCAATTGACCGCAAGCGGCCAGAATGTCGCGCCCGCGTGGCGTGCGGATCGGGCTGGCGTAGCCCGCCTTGTTCAGGACCGCCGCGAACCGCTCGATCGTCTTCCAGTCCGAGCACTGATAGTCCGTGCCGGGCCAGGGGTTGAACGGGATCAGGTTGATCTTGGCCGGAATGCCCTTGATCAGGTTCAGCAGGGCGCGCGCCTCTTCGACGCTGTCGTTGACGCCCTTCAGCATCACATATTCGAACGTCACCCGGCGCGCGTTCGACAGGCCGGGATAGGCCCGGATCGCGGCCATGAGTTCCGCCAACGGATACTTCTTGTTCAGCGGCACCAGCACGTCGCGCAGCGGATCGTTGGTGGCGTGCAGGCTGATCGCCAGCATGGTCTGGGTGCGCTCGCCCAGTTCCGGGATCATCGGCACGACGCCCGAGGTCGAGACCGTGATCCGTCGCCGCGAGATGGCGATGCCCTCGCCGTCGGCGATGATGTCCACGGCGTCCGCGACGTGGTCGAGATTATACAGCGGCTCGCCCATGCCCATGAAGACGATGTTGGACAGGCGGCGATCTTCCTTGGGCGACGGCCATTCGCCCAGGTCGTCACGCGCCACCTGAACCTGGGCCACGATCTCGGCCGCCGTCAGGTTCCTCACGAGCTTCTGCGTGCCGGTGTGGCAGAAGGTGCAGTTCAGCGTGCAGCCGACCTGGCTGGAGACGCACAGCGCGCCCGCCCGGCCCACGTCTGGGATGTAGACCGTCTCGATCTCGATGCCCGGCGCGGTGCGGATCAGCCACTTGCGCGTGCCGTCGTTCGACACCTGGCGCTCCACCACCTCGGGCCGGGCGAGCGTGAAGGCGGCGGCCAGGGCGGCGCGCGTCTCCTTGCCGATGTCGCTCATCAGGCCGAAGTCGGTGACGCCATAGTGGTGGATCCAGCGCCACACCTGCCCCGCGCGCATCTTCGCCTTCTCGGGCGGGCAGATCCCGGCCTCGATCAGGGCCTGGCGCAGCCCCTCGCGCGTCAGACCGGACAGGTTGACGGGGGCCGCGATCGGCGTGCGCGAAAGGTCGAGCGTCAGGCTCAAAGCGAAGGTCCTGGGTGGCGGGAAGCGCGCCTTATAGCACGGATCGCGCTGGATTTAAGGCGGGGTCAGAGGATGAACCGACTGAGGTCGGCGTTCTTCGCCAGCTCGGCCACCCGCGCCCGAACCGCCTCGCCGTCGAAGGCCACCGTCTGCCCGGACAGGTCCGACGCCTTGAACGACGTCTCTTCCAGCACCCGCTCGATCACCGTCACCAGCCGCCGCGCCCCGATGTTCTCGACCGCCGAGTTGGCCGCCACCGCCGCGTCGGCCAGGGCCTCGACTGCGTCCGGCGTGAACGTCAGCGTCACATCCTCGGTCGCCAGCAGCGCCTGGTTCTGACGGATCAGATTGGCCTCGGGCTCGGTCAGAATGCGCACGAAGTCGTCGCGCGTCAGGGCCTTCAGCTCGACCCGGATCGGCAACCGCCCCTGCAGTTCGGGCAGCAGATCGCTCGGCTTAGCGACGTGAAAGGCGCCCGAGGCGATGAACAGCACATGGTCCGACTTCACCGGCCCGTACTTCGTCGAGACCGTCGTGCCTTCGATCAGCGGCAGCAGGTCCCTCTGCACGCCCTCGCGCGAGACGTCGGCCCCGCCCCGGTCCTGGCGCGCCGCGACCTTGTCGATCTCGTCGATGAAGACGATGCCCTCGTTCTCGGCCAGAGCCACGGCCTCGCGCGCCAGGCTGTCCTGATCCAGCAGCTTGTCGCTCTCCTCGGTAGTCAGGGGCGCGAGCGCCGCCTTGACCGTGGTCTTCACGGACTTGGTCCGTTGGCCGCCGAGCTTGCCCAGCATCTCCGACAGATTGATCAGCCCGACGTTCTGACCGCCGAGGTCGAGCCCGGGCATGGATGGCGCCGTGTCGGCCATCTGGATCTCGATCTCCTTGTCGTCGAGCTCGCCGGCGCGCAGCTTCTTCCTGAACGCATCCCGCGTCGCCGGCTGCGAGCCCGGCCCAACCAGAGCGTCCAGAATACGCTCCTCCGCCGCCGCCTCGGCCTTGGCGCGCACGCCGATGCGCTTCTGCTCGCGCACCATCAGCAGCGCCGCCTCGACCAAATCGCGGATGATTTGATCGACGTCGCGGCCGACGTAGCCGACCTCGGTGAATTTGGTCGCCTCGACTTTCAGGAAGGGGCTGCCCGACAGCTTCGCCAACCGCCGCGCGATCTCGGTCTTGCCGACGCCGGTCGGCCCGATCATCAGGATGTTCTTGGGCGTGACCTCGTCGCGCAGATCATCGGGCACGCGCTTCCTGCGCCAGCGGTTCCTGAGAGCCACGGCCACGGCGCGCTTGGCGTCATCCTGGCCGACGATGAAGCGATCGAGTTCGGAGACGATCTCGCGAGGGGAAAGGTCTGTCATCCTCGCCACATAGGGCGGCTCAGCCCCGAGCGGGAGGGGCGGGCGGATCGACGATCAGCTGGGCGAAGGCCAACACCCAGCCCCTCTGCCGCTTCTGCCACAGGTGGACATAGTAGCCGCTGCCGTTCGCCTCCGCGTCCTTCCACAGCGCACGCCCATAGGTCCAGGCGAGATCTCCCGCAGCCGAAGCGCCGCTGCTCAGCGGCGGGCTGAAATCAAAGGACTTAGGCCAGGCGTCCAGGGCGGCGGGAAACGCTTCCTGACCGATCGCCGGAGGCAGGTCGCCGACATAGATGCGCCCATCGGGAGCCAGCAACGACAGATGCGCCGCCTTCTGATCTCCAGCCGCCGCGGCCGCCAGCACCGCCTCCACCGCCCTCAGCTCGCCCAGCGCCGCGTCAGCCGACGTTGGGGTCGCCGTCGAGGTCGCGAGGATGGACGGTTCTGTGTCCGGGCCGGGAACCTCAGCCGCGCTGGCGGGAACACCCCCGTCGTAGACCCAGCGCCATGTTCCGTCGGCCTGTCTCTGCCAGATGGTGAAATAGTGGCCGGTTCGCCGCCCGTTGGCCTCGACTCCGCCGGTGGTGAAGCCCAGGTCGCCCGACGCCGCGATCCCCGCCCAGTTCGGCCACCAGACCAAGGGCGGCGCGGTCGGGTCGAATATCGCGTCCGCGTCGAACAGCGCCTCGACCGGCTGGGGCGATCCGCCCGCGATCAGCACCGCGCCCGGCATGGCCCATTTCAGGAATGACCGGTCGACCCCCATCGTCAGGGCGTCGGCCGCGAACGCTCTCTCGGCCGCGATCACCGGAGCCGGGTCGGCGGTCTGGGCGTGCGTCGGCGCCGCGAACAGCAAGGCGGCGGCGATGATGACGGTCAGGCGAGGCATGGTGTCGTCTCCGGCCCGGTCAGTGATGCCCGGATCGGTTGCGATGTCCCGTGAAATCGACGCAATGCCGGCCCCGACGCCCTGACCATTCCTGACGACCTAGAGTTTCTCGATCGTCAGGTTGCCGTTGGTGTAGACGTCGATGTCGGCCGCGATCGCCATGGCTCGGCGGGCGATCGCCTCGGCGTCGAGGTCGGTGCCGTCCAGCAGGGCCCGCGCAGCCGCGAGGGCGTAATTGCCGCCCGACCCGACCGCCGCCACGCCGTATTCCGGCTCCAGCACGTCGCCGACCCCGGTGACTGTGAAGATGCTGGACTTGTCCGCCACCAGCAGCATCGCCTCCAGCCGCCTCAGATAGCGATCCGTGCGCCAGTCCTTGGCCAGGTCGACGCAGGCGCGCGCCAGCTGGTCCGGATACTGCTCAAGCTTGGCTTCCAACCGCTCGATCAGGGTGAAGGCGTCCGCCGTCGCCCCGGCGAAACCCGCCAGCACCTTGCCGCCCGCCAGCGTGCGGACCTTGCGCGCGGCGCCCTTGACGATGGTCTGCCCCATCGAGACCTGGCCGTCGCCGGCGATGACCGTGCGGCCGTCCTTTCGAACCGCCAAGATGGTTGTGCCATGCCAGCCAGGGCCGGTCGTCGTCTGATCGCTCATGGGAGCCGACATGGCGTCCGAATTGGGGCGCGACAACCCCCGGCGGGGGAAAACCTTTGCAAATACAGGGCTGCGTCTTCGCCACATTTGCACCACTGTAATCGGTTACAGAAGCAACATTACACTGTTACATTGCCACCAGGGGGGCGAGTCGTGCTTTATCGTTTGATCTACGCCGCCGAGACGGTCGGCTCGACTGGATCATCGACCCTGTCGGTGGCTCAGATCCTGGGTGCCGCCACGGTCAACAACCGTCGGGACAACATCACCTCGGCGGTCATGTTTCATGATGGGTGGTGCCTGCAGGGCGTCGAAGGCTCGCGCCAGGACATCGACCGCCTGATGCGCCGCATCCGCGAGGATCGTCGGCTGAACAATATCCGCATTGTGTCGGACAAACCGGTCGCCGGGCGCCGGTTTTCGGAGCCGATGGCGCTGTGCGACGACCCTGACGCCATGATGAGGGCGATCGGCCTGACCAAGATGGCCGAGATCACCGCCTATCACGCCGACCGCATCGTCGAGCTGAAACAGGCCGCGTGACGAAGCCCGCGCGTGTCCCTAACTGAGGGGCATGGGCTTTTCCCCTGAAGACGTCGAACGCTACGCCCGTCATCTGGTCCTGTCCGAAATCGGCGGGCCCGGCCAGCAGAAGCTCGCCGCTGCGACAGTCGTCGTCATTGGTGCCGGTGGAGTCGGGTCCCCCGCCGCCATCTATCTGGCCGCCGCCGGCGTGGGCGCGATCCGGCTGATTGATCCGGACGCGGTCGCCTTGTCCAACCTCCAGCGCCAAATCCTATTCGACACGGCCGACGTGGGACGCCCCAAGGTCGAGGTCGCCGGCGATCGTCTGGTCTCGCTCAATCCCGGGATTCGCGTCGAGCGCGCAGCGGAAGCGCTGACGCAGGACAGCGCCGCGCGTCTGATCGCGGGAGCCGACGTCGTTCTGGACGGCACGGACGACTTCCTCGTCCGCCAGCAAGTCAACGCCGCCTGCGTCCGCCTCGGGGCGCCGCTCGTTTCCGGCGCCCTTGGTCGGTGGAGCGGTCAGGTGGCGGTCTTCACCAGCCGACCCTGTTACCGCTGTCTCGTTCCCGATCTGCCAGACGAGGCCGAGACCTGCGCCCGCGTCGGCGTGGTCGGCGCCCTGGCCGGCGTCATCGGCGCGATGGCGGCGCTGGAGGCCGTCAAGCTGATCACCGGCGCCGGCGAGCCCCTGGCCGGCAGGCTCCTGCTCTACGACGGCCTTTCGGCGACCAGCCGCACAGTGCGGGTCACTGCCGACCCGGATTGCCCGGTCTGCGCCGGAGTCGGCTGACCCCCCGCCACACGTCAGACAAAGGCTGCGTTCAAAGGCTTTAGGTCTGCCAGCCGACACTCCCGCGGCGTTCCTGCATCCAATCGCCCGAGGATTAGGGGTTCGGGGACCGGACGCGCGATCCTCAGGAACCCGGCGACGCCGAGCCGGTTGCCCTTGGGAACCGAGAGGGCTCCCATGACAGACACCACCTTCGATACACCGTCTTCGGGCGGTCGCGATCCCACGGCCTCGTCCGACGACATCCGCAATGCTGCGCGCGACGCGGGCGACGCCGTCCGCTCGGCCGCCGAGCAGACCCAGTCCCGCCTGCGCGAGAAGGGCGACCAGAAGATCGACGCGGCCTCGACCAGCGCGGGCGAACAGCTCCGCACCGTCGCCGACCAGCTGCGCCACGCGGGCGACGGCCTGGGCGAGGACCAGGGGTGGGCGCGCCAGGCGTTCAGCCAAGGCGCCGACGGCCTGGAGCGCGTTTCGTCCTATCTGCGGGATGGCCGCATGGACACCTTCGCGCGCGACATCCAGAGCTTCGCCCGCACCAATCCCGCGGCTTTCCTGGCCGGCAGCGTCGCCTTGGGCTTCATCGCCGCCCGTGTCGCCAAGACGGCGGCCGAGCACGCCGCTCCGTCGGCGCAGCCGACGTCCACGCAGCTTGAGCCGACCTACACGCCGACCACGTCTGGCGTGGATGAGACACGCTCCTTCGCCCCGATGGGCCTGCCTGACCAAGACCCGACGATGAGGGACCTCTGATGCTCGCCCAGGACAAGCCCATCAGCTCGCTGCTCCAGGACGCGGCGACCGACGTCGCCTCGATCGTCAAGAACGAGGCGCGTCTGGCCCAGACCGAGATCAAGGACAACCTGCATCAGGCGGTGAACGGCGCGATCGCCGCACTGCTCGGCGCCGTGGTCCTGATCCCGGCTCTCACCCTCGCCCTGCTGGCGCTCGCCTATGCGCTCGACGACTATGACGTTGTCCCGCGATGGGTCGCCGCCCTGATCGCCGCCGGCGTCGGCGCGATCATCGGCGCGATCCTGCTGGCTCGCGCCAAGTCCGCGCTCAAGCCGGCGGCGCTCGCCCCGACCCGCACCGCGGGCAACCTCAAGCGCGACGCCCAACTGATCAAGGAACAGGCCCGATGAGCGACACCGATCGACTGGAACGCGACCTGGAGCAGGACCGCGAGCACCTGCGCGAGACCCTGGGCGCCATCGAGCAGAAGATGTCGCCAGGCCGCCTGCTGGACGAGGCCATGGCCTACTTCGGCACCGGCCCCAAGGCCATCGCCTCCGACCTCGGGACCCAGGTGCGGGACAACCCCATGCCCGTGCTTCTGACCGGCGTCGGCCTGGCCTGGCTGATCATGTCCGATCGCAAGTCGAAGTCGTCGAGGGACACCTCGGCTGGCGCGAGCGCCTCCGCCCCGGAGGCCCCTCACACCGATGGTTTCGGCTATGTCATGGACCCGTCCGACTACGACGCCTGGCAGGAGCACGACCGCCTTCAGCAGGCCGAATGGGCCTGCGTCCGCCAAGACGGCGAGACGGCGGACGCCTATGGCCTGCGGCTGGATCAGGCCCGCGCCGCCGCCCTGGGCGTCGCCTATGAGCCCGCCGACGATCACGCCGGCTTCTCCAGCAAGGTCCGGAGCGCCGCCGACGCCGTGAAGTCCCGGGGCGCCGCCGCCCGCGACAAGCTCAAGAGCGCCTCGCGCGGCGCCGGCAATGCCGCAACGCGCGGCGGTCAGGCCGTCAAGTCCGCCGCCGCTACGACCAAGCAGGGGGTCGCGAACGCGGCCGCTGCGGGCATGCAGCTGCACGAGACCAACCCTATCGCGACCGCCGCGATCGGGGTCGCGATAGGGGCGCTCGTAGGCGCGGCGATTCCGCTGTCCCGCAAGGAGGAGCAGGTGCTCGGCAAGGTCGCCGACGCGGGCCTCGACCTCGGGGCCCAGGCCAGCCGCAAGGCCGCCGACGCCCTGACGGAACGAACCTCTCCGTCCGGCGGAGCTCAGGACGGCTCCAGCGCTGCGGGCTCGTCCCTGCCGATGGGCGCGATCTGACGTCGACGGATCCGGTCTAGGGGTCCCGGCGCGGCGGCAGCGTGTCCGCCGCCCGGACCATCTGCACGAAGGCGGCGCGCTCTCCATAGGGGTCTTCGCCTCGTGCGCCCTGGGCCAGATCCAGAATCCGTGCAGGGCCGAAGCTCGGGCTCATCCACGGGTCGCCCCGCAGGTGCTGGCCGAAGGCGGCGACCGCGAGGGCCCAACGGGTGGACTCGGGCGTCCGGGCTGTGGCTTGCGCAGACACCGCCGTCTGCATCAACCGCGACGCATCCTCGCCGGGCAGCTTGTAGCGGACCTGGACGAAGCCCAGTTCGCCGGACCCCGCGCCCGCCCCAGCCGTGGCCCGAGACCGATTGCCTTCGTAGCGGCGGTCCCTGATCTGGCTGGGTCCGCCCACCGGCGTGACCTCGTACAGCGCAGTGACCGAGGCGCCCGACCCGACCTCGCCTGCGTCGACCGCGTCGTTGTCGAAATCTTCCTCGTTCAGCAGACGAGTCTCGTAGCCGATCAGCCGGTACTCGGAGACCACCGCCGGATTGAACTCCACCTGGATCTTCACGTCATCGGCGATGGGAAAGGCGCCACGGTCGAAGGCCGAGCCGAACAGGCGACGCGCTTCGTTCAGGTCATCGACATAGGCCGCCACGCCGTTGCCGACCTGGGCGATCGTCTGCATCCGCTCGTCCTGATAGTTGCCACGCCCGAAGCCGTAGACCGACAGATAAATGCCCGTCTCACGCTTATCGGCGACATAGTCCTCCAGCCGCCGGTTGTCGGTGACGCCGACGTTGAAGTCGCCGTCGGTGAACATCAGGATGCGGTTGACCTTGTCGGCGCCGAAGGCCGCCTCGGCCTGTTGATAGGCGTTGACCATGCCTTGGGCGCCGGCTGTCGAGCCGCCCGCGTTCAGCGCCTCCACCGCGCACCTGAGCTTCAATTTCTCGGACCCCGACGTCGGCCCGATCGCCGTGCCGACATCGGACGCATAGTAGGTCACAGCCACCCGGTCCTGCGGCCTCAGCCGGTCGATGATCAGGTTCATGGCCTGCTTGGCGAGGCCCAGCTTGTCAGGCGACTGCATCGATCCGGACACGTCGACCATGAAGGTCAGGTTCAGCGGCCGGCGCTCGCCTTCCGGCAGCTCGTAGCCCTGCAGCCCGATGTGGACGATCTGGCGCCCTTCCGACCACGGTGACGGCGTCACCACCGTCTGGACCGCGAAAGGCTCCTCCGCGCTCCTCGGACGGTCGTAGCCATAGTCGAAGTAGTTGATCATCTCCTCGACACGAACGGCGTCGCGGGGCGGCGGCACGCCGTCGGAGATGAAGCGCCGGACATTGGCGTAGGAGGCCGTGTCCACGTCGATCGAGAAGGTTGAGACCGGCTCCTCGGCCACGCGCCTCACAGGATTGGGTCTGGCGTCTGGATAGCGTTCGGTGTCTGCGACGATGGTCGGCTGACCCGGGAAAGCGCTGTTGGATAAGGCGGGAACACCGGCCGGATATCCGCCGATCGGAGGCGGCGGAGGCGGTGGCGGAGGAGGCGGCGGAGGCGGTGGCGGAGGCGGAGGCGGCGGCGGACCGGCATATGCGACCCGATCTTCCTTGCGCGTCGGGGCGATGGGCAGGGAGACCGCGGGCGGTCCCTGGCGCGATCCGCTCAATACGATCTCGTCGACCCCCGTGGTCCACAGAGGAATGCCCAGGGCCCGGCAAGCCGCGGGGCTGACCGCACCATCCCCTGGTTCGTAGGTCGAGGCGGTCTGGGCCGGACCGCTCACAGCCCCGCTCGGAAGCGCCAGTCCCAACCCGGCAAAAATGGCCAGCCCTCGTCTCGCGGTTGATACGACCATCGTCTGACCTCCGGATGTCCGAAGCGTAGAAGGCGTGTCGCCCGGGGGCGGAAATGTGGCGAGACACGCGATCGGCACGCCTCCGTCAGATACGATCAGAGCGCGTGGGCATGTCCAACCGCAGCGATCAAACGTCGACAGCGAAGGCGATGTAGGGCGGCGTGAGCGCCGACGCTTTAATGGCCGAGTGAGGAGAGACGGAGCTTCATCGTCACGGCCCAATCTCCCGCCCCGCCCTACTCCGGCTTCTGCCGCTTCTTGCGGAAGCTCGGGTTCAGCACCTGCTTGCGCAGCCGGATCGACTTGGGCGTCACCTCGACCAGTTCGTCCTCGTCGATGTAGGCGATGGCCTGCTCCAGGCTCATGACGCGCGGCGGGGTCAGGCGCACGGCCTCGTCCTTGCCGGAGGCGCGGACGTTGGTCAGCTGCTTGCCCTTGATCGGGTTGACGTCCAGGTCGTCCCAGCGGCTGTTCTCGCCGATGATCATGCCCTGATAGGTCTTCTCGCCAGCGCCGACGAACATCACGCCGCGCTCCTCCAGGTTCCACAGCGCATAGGCCGCCGTCTCGCCGTCGGAGTTCGACACCAGCACGCCCTTCAGGCGGCCGGCGATCTCGCCCTTGTAGGGCTCATAGTGGCTGAACACGCGGTTCAGCACGCCCGAGCCGCGTGTGTCGGTCAGGAACTCGCCCTGATAGCCGATCAGCGAGCGCGACGGGCACTTCAGCTGGATGCGGGTCTTGCCGGCCCCCGACGGCCCCATGTCGGTCAGCTCGCCCTTCCGGGCTGACAGTTTCTCGATGACGATGCCGGTGAACTCGTCGTCGACGTCGATCACGACGTCCTCGATGGGCTCCAGCTTCTCGCCGTTCTCGCCGGTCTGATAGACCACGCGCGGTCGGCTGATGGAGACCTCGAAGCCCTCGCGGCGCATGTTCTCGATCAGGACGCCCAGCTGAAGTTCGCCCCGGCCCGCGACCTCATAGGCGTCGCCGCCCTCGGTGGTCGTCACGCGGATGGCGACGTTGGCCTCGGCCTCTTTGAGCAGGCGGTCGCGGATGACGCGGCTCTGCACCTTGTCGCCCTCGCGCCCGGCCAGGGGGCTGTCGTTGACCGACACCGTCATGCTGATCGTCGGCGGATCGATCGGCTGGGCGGGAAGCGCCTCGGTGACTTCCATGGCGCACAGGGTGTCGGCCACGGTCGCCTTGGACAGGCCCGCGATGGCGACGATGTCGCCGGCTTCCGAGCCTTCGTCCAGCGGCTGGCGCTTCAGGCCCCGGAAGGCCAGCACCTTGGTGATCCGGCCGCGCTCGATCTCCTTGCCCTCGCGGTCCAGTGCATGGATCGCCATGCCGGGCACGGCTTTTCCGCTCTCGATGCGGCCGGTCAGCAGTCGTCCCAGGAACGGGTCGCTCTCGATCAGCACGCTCAGCATCCGGAACGGCTTGTCCTTGTTCGCCTGCACGGCCGGCGGCGGGACGTGGTCCACAATCAGGTCGAACAGAGGCGCCAGGTTGTCGTTGGGCTGGTTGAGATCCAGCGTCGCCCAGCCGTTGCGGCCCGACGCATAGATGTGCGGGAAGTCCAGCTGCTCGTCCGTCGCGCCGATGGCGGCGAACAGGTCGAAGGTCTCGTTGTGCACCCGGTCGGGATCGGCGTGGGCGCGGTCGACCTTGTTGATGCACAGGATGGGACGCAGGCCCATCTTCAGGGCCTTGGTCAGGACGAACTTGGTCTGGGGCATCACGCCCTCTTCGGCGTCCACCAGGATGACGCAGCCATCCACCATGCCCAGGATGCGCTCGACCTCGCCGCCGAAGTCAGCGTGGCCGGGGGTGTCGATGATGTTGATGCGCGTTTCGCCCGACTTGCCGTTCCAGAGCACCGAGGTGCACTTGGCCAGGATGGTGATGCCGCGTTCCTTCTCCTGGTCGTTGGAGTCCATCGCCCGCTCGGTCGTCGCCTCATTGGCGCGGAACACGCCGGACTGGGCCAGCAGCTGGTCCACGAGAGTGGTCTTGCCGTGGTCGACGTGGGCGATGATGGCGACGTTGCGGAGGTTCATGGTCGTTCAAACGGTAGGGGCGGCCGGAAGAATCGGGCCGCTCGGGAAAGGGCGTCATTGCGGGGAGCGCGCGCCTCCTACACCGCGACCGTGGAAATGGCCAGAGCGGCCGGTTTGACAGCTTGGCGGGAGGGGCGCAGCGTCGCCGCCTCAACCTTCAGGAGGCGGGTCGATGAAGCGTATCGTGATCGCGGGGGCTCTGTCCCTGATGTGCGTGGCGGGGGCCGCCGGGGCGCAGCAGGAGGTACCGCCGGAAGAAGCCGCCGGGATTGTAGCGGTCCGCCAGGCCTCCTTCGCCATGTCAGCCGTGACCTTTCAATCGATCAAGCAGGGGCTCGATAACGGCGTCCCGCTGGAGCAGCTCCGCTTCCCGTCGAACGGCCTGGCCCGCTGGGCGGCCTCGATGCCTGTCGCCTTCGTTCCCGGCACCGGCCCCGGCGCGGTCCCCACAACCAAGGCCAAGCCCGAGATCTGGACCGACTGGACCGGCTTCCAGGCCAAGGCCGCCGACTATCAGGCCGCCACGACCCGCCTGAAGGACGCCATCGCCGCCGGCGACGCGGCCGCGGCGAACGAAGCCTGGCTGGCGACCCGCGCCACCTGCGGCTCGTGCCATGACGCCTATCGGTCCTGAAACGGTCCTGCACACTCGTCCCCGCCAAGGGACGGGCTGAGGCGGGACGAGGTCAAACCTTCGCCGACCGACCTTTCACCCACTGATACAGGCCGAACGCCAGCACCGCGAACGCGACCACGCCAATCGGCATGGCGGGCCAGGTCTCGGGCAGGCCGAACACCGCGAAGGGCGCCTCGTTCTCGGTGGCGCCGATCACGCCCGCGTTGAACACGCCGAAGAGGCTCTCGCCCACGATCAGGCCCGACGCCATCAGCACGCCCATGCGGCGGCCGATATCTTCGTAGGACTTGCCCTTCAGGCCGTTCTCATAAAGCCAGCCCAGCACCGCGCCGATCACCAGCATCGTGGTCACGGCGGCCGGCAGGTAAAAGCCGATGCCGACGGCCAGCGGAGGCAGCTTCATCCGCCCCTTGGTCGCGCCGTTCAGCACGGCGTCGAGGATGATTACCCCGACGCCGATCAATGCGCCGACGCCGATCAGGTCCCAGCGCAGATCGCCGCCGATCACGCCCCGCGCCAGAGCCGAGATCAGGGTCGCCTGAGGCGCCGCCAGCGGCTCGGACGCGATGCCGGCCGGCCCGCCCTCGAAGCCGAAGGCGCGGTTCAGAGCGTTCAGCACGAACGGGATCACCAGCGCGCCCGCGCCGACGCCGACGATCAACGCCGCCTGCTGCCGCCACGGCGTCGCCTCGACCAGCTGGCCGGTCTTGAGGTCCTGCAGGTTGTCGTTGGCGATGACGGCCACGGCGAACACCACCGCGGTCACGATCAGGGCATAGGCGATGAAGCTGGGATCGGCCGGCACGCCCGCCAGCGCCATGACGCCCAGCATCAGCAGCGACGCGATCACGATGGCCAGAATGCCCACGCCCGACACCGGGCTGTTCGACGACCCGATCAGCCCGGCCATGTAGCCGCAGATCGCCGCCACGGCGAAGCCGATCAGGATGACGTAGACCAGCCCGCCGGCGATCAGCACCGGCGTCTGCGACGCCAGCGCGGGCGACGTCTGGGCGAACCAGGCCAGCAGCAGACCGATGCCGACCAGCGCCGCGACCGACAGGCCGGCCACGATGTTGATCGGAATGTCCTGCTCGGTCAGCTCCAGCGCCTGCCCGCCCGTCCGCGCGCGATTGGCCGCCAGCGCCGAGGTCAGGCCGCCGATCAGCGGCCCGGCCAGCTTGATCAGGGTCCAGATGGCGGCCACGCCGATGACGCCCGCCCCCATGAAGCGCACCTCATTGCGCCACACCCCGATGGCCAGCTCCTCGGCCGGAGCGCCCGCCGCGATGCCCGCCGCGACCGACTCGATGCCCATGCCCTGCAGCCACGTCACATAGTCGGGCGAGGTCATGATCGGCACGATCACCAGCCACGCGAACAGCAGGCCGAACAGCTGGGCCAGACCCACCGTCAGCCCGATCAGATGCCCGGCGCCCAGAAGCGCGAACTGCATGCCGAAGCCCAGCCCCGTCGCCCCGCCGCCGAGACCCGCCGGCAGGCTGAAGAACCGCGCCGCCTCGCCCGCGAACACCCGCGCCGACGCCAAAAAGGCGTAGCCCGCCGAAACGACCGCGCTCCAGACCACGACCCACAGGCCGATGGCGTTCTCGCGCACCGCGCTCTCGGACTGTTCGGCTCCCCGCGAGCCGACCTTCAGCACCTCGGCCGCCGCCACGCCCTCGGGGTAAGGAAGGCCGCCGTTGACCACCAGCGCCCGGCGCAGCGGGATGGAGAAGGTGACCCCCAGCACCCCGCCCAGGACGCAGATCGCCACCGACTCCCAAATCGGGAACTCCAGCCACCAGCCGATCATCACCAGGCCAGGCAGGACGAAGATGATCGAACTCATGGCCCCGCCGACCGAGGCGACGGTCTGAACCGTCATATTCTCCCAGATGGTCGAGGTCTTGAACGCCCGCAGCAGCGCCATGGAGATGACCGCCGCGGGAATGGCCGATGCGAAGGTCAACCCGACCCTCAGGCCCAGATAGGTGTTCGCCGCCGTGAAGATTACGGCGAGGATGCAGCCCAGCACCAGGGCGCGAAGGGTGAACTCGACGCGCTTGCCTTTCGGCGCGGCGGCGGAAGCGGTGTCGGTCATGGAGATCCTGCTGATCGTTCGCCGTGACCTAATCCGGAAAGCGACGGCACGGCAACGGGCGCCTTTCGCGCGAGGCGACGTCTCGCTAGACCCGACCCATGCCCGAGCTTCCCGAGGTCGAGACGGTCCGACGCGGCCTGGAGCCCGTGCTGACCGGCGCCCGCCTGACCCGCGTGCATCAGAACCGGCCTGACCTCCGCTTTCCCTTCCCCGACCGCTTCCCCGCGCGGCTGGAGGGCGCGACCGTACTGGCCGTCCAGCGCCGCGCCAAATATCTCCTGGCGCCTCTTTCGACCGGCGAGACCTGGGTGACACATCTGGGCATGACTGGCCGTTTCACCCTGGACGGCGAACAGCTGGGCGAGTTCGAGGAAGCCGCTCCCATCGCCGGCAAGCACGAGCACATGAGCTTGTGCGCGGTCTCCGGTGGCCGCTCGACCCGCATCGGCTTCGCCGACGCCCGCCGTTTCGGCTTCATGGGCCTGATCGCCTCGGACGCGGTCGAGGCCCACCCCTGGTTCGCCTTGATCGGCCCGGAGCCTCTGGGCAACGCCTTCTCCGCCGCCCACCTCGCCGAGGCCTTCCGGGGCAAGACGCAGAACATCAAGGTGAGCCTGCTCGACCAGCGCATCGTGGCAGGCCTCGGCAACATCTACGTCTGCGAGGCCCTGTGGCGGGCGAAGATCTCCCCCACCCTGCCCGCCGGCCGGGTCTCCCGCCCGCGCTTGGAGACCCTGACCATCGCCATCCGCGACGTCTTGACCGAGGCCATCGCGGCGGGCGGCTCGACGCTGCGCGACTTCGCCAACACCGACGGCGGCCAGGGCTATTTCCAGCACCGCTTCGACGTCTATGGCCGCGAAGGCGAGGACTGCCGCCGCGAGCCCGCCCACCCCGTCATCCGCCGCATCGTCCAGGGCGGCCGCTCGACCTTCTATTGTCCGGCGTGCCAGCGGCGATGACAGACCACCGCATCATCCTGTTTCGCGGGATGAACACCGGCGGCGTGCGGGCGCCGGTCGCCGAGCAGCGCGCGATGGCGGGGGCCATGGGCCTGAAGAATCCGCGCACCCTTTTGGCCAGCGGCAATTTGGTGGTCGAAAGCGACCGCGATCCCACAGCCCTCGAGGCCGACATCGAGGCGGCCATGCTCGGCCGCTTCGGCCTGAAGATCGCGGCCATTGTCCGGACTGAACACCAGTGGGCCGAGCTGATCTCCGCTAACCCCTTTCCAGCTGAGGCTCGAACCGATCCCTCGCGATTGCTGGTGATGGTGATGAAGCACACGCCCATATCCCAAGCCTTCGAGGCGGTGCGCGCCTTCGCCGTCGGCGAGGAGCGCCTGATCGAGACGCCCGAGGCGTTGTGGTTCTGGCACCCGGACGGCATCGGCCAGTCGAAGATGGCGGAGAAGGCGACGCAGGTGCGGCTGCTCGGCATGGGCACTGCGCGCAACTGGAACACAGTGATGAAGCTGGCGGACATGGTCAGGACAGGCCGATGAGACGGACCCATCTGTGGATCAGTCTGCTGGTCGGCGTCGGCGTCTGGGGCGCCTACTTCGCGCATTTCGTACAGGCCGTTCGCGCCGACGATCTGTCGGGCCTGATCTGGTGGTTTCTGGCGGCTCTGATCGTGGCGGTCGCGCTCGAGGCTGGGGCGACGGGCGTCGTCGCTCGCCTGTTTCGCCTGCGCGCCACGGCTCTCGATGACGGTCCCAGTCTGAACGCAGCCCTGAAGGCCGGGCACGTCGCCCTGATGTTCCTGGTGGTTCAGCTGCTGGGCCTCGCGCTCTTTCTGGCCTTGGCGTCTCGCTTCGGATGGAGCCTGGATCTGTCCAGCGCGCGTATGCAGGCGATCGCCGCCCACATCCTGCTGGGCATGGTCGTCGTGGCGGAGTTGGTCCGCGCGGCTTTCACTTCGGCGCTTCTGCCGCGACGATGACTTGGCCAACCGGGGCGGGCGCGGATAGACAGGCGGCGAACAGGAGGCCCCATGTCCGATACCTACGCCAATCTGCTGATCGAGCGGCACGCCGACGGCTATGCGGTCGTCACCCTGAACCGGCCAGAGGCGCTGAACGCCCTGAACTCCGCCCTCTTCAAGGACCTGGCCGACTTCCTCGACGCGGTGGAGCATGACGACACGGTCCGCTGCCTGATCCTGACCGGCTCAGGCGACAAGGCCTTCGCCGCCGGCGCCGACATCAAGGAGATGGCCGACCAGACCTACGCCCAGATGTACGCGGGCAACTTCTTCGCCCTGGGCCACGACCGGATCACCCGGTTCAGGAAACCCATCATCGCCGCCGTCAACGGCTTCGCGCTCGGCGGCGGATGCGAGCTGGCCATGCTGTGCGACTTCATCGTGGCGTCCGACAAGGCGAAGTTCGGACAGCCCGAGATCAACCTAGGTGTCGCGCCCGGCATCGGCGGCTCCCAGCGCCTGACGCGCCTGGTCGGCAAGTCCAAGGCCATGGACATGGTCCTGACCGCCCGGATGATGGACGCCGCCGAGGCCGAACGCGCCGGGCTGGCGTCGCGCGTCTTCCCTCACGACCAGCTGCTGGAGGAGACCCGCAAGATCGCCGCCAAGATCGCCGCCCAGAGCCCGCTGGCCGTCATGGCCAACAAGGAGATGGTCAACGCCGCGCTGGAGACGACGCTGACCCAGGGCGTCCAGTTCGAACGCCGCCTGTTCCACAGCCTGTTCGCCTTCGAGGACCAGAAAGAGGGCATGGCCGCCTTCGTCGAGAAGCGGAAGCCGGAGTTCAAAGGCAGATAGGGCTTAGTGAGTAGGGCCTAGGCGTTAGCCAGGAAGGCAGGTCACCATGCAGGCCTGACTCCGACCCTAAGCCTTAAGCCCTAAGCCCTAAGTCCTCGCTGGGCCCTTGCCCCGCGCACCCCCTTCCGCTATACGCCGCGCCTCTCGAAGTTTCCCCACGCCGTGGACGGGGTGTCCGCGGCGTTTGCCTTGATAGGTTCTGACGAATGGCCAACAACCCCGGCGCCAAGAAAGCGATCCGCAAGATCGCCGCGCGGACCGAAGTGAACAAGTCGCGCCGCACCCGCGTGCGCACCTTCCTGAAGAAGTTCCAGGAAGCCGTCGCCGGCGGTGACGCGGAAGCCGCCAAGGGCGCCTTCGTTACGGCGCAATCGGAACTGATGCGCGCCGTTTCCAAGGGCGTGGTCCACAAGAACACCGGCTCGCGTAAGGTCTCCCGCCTGGCTGCCCAGCTGAAGAAGATGTCGGCGGCCTGAGTAGGTAGTTTTACGGACCGTCACCAGTCCGTCATCCTAAAATCGAATGATTTCAACGGCGAGTAGGCTTAAGCTTACTCGCCGTTTCGCCGTGTGCGGATAAGTGATCACAGGGGAATCGCTGCTCGCCGAACGCGCGAAATCCACATTTTCCCAAGCGGGATTTGCACTTGGCCCTGTCAACGAATTTAGTTGCCGATCGGTCAACGAATCAGCGTTGACCCTCACGCCGCCGGGCGTAAGTTTTCCCTCCTAACGCACTTCCATCCCTTCACGGATGAAGACGGAGCGAGGCCCTGCCTTGCTCCGGCGGGAGAAGTCTGTTCGCCAGGTCGGCCCCGCCTTCGAAGCTCTTGCTTCGAGGGATAGGAGAAGTCGTCCCGCGATCAGACCCCCGGGCGACAGGCCTTGAACCGTCACGGTTCCGGGCGTCGATGACTTTTTTGAGGCGGGCGAGAAGATCATGGGGGGACTGGCGGTGGCGTCGACGGGCATGACGGGCGGCAGCATGACGGATCCGGATCGTATCTGGACGGAGGCGGCGACCCGTCTCCGCGCCGAGATCGGCGAGGGTCCCTTCAGCTCCTACATCGCCCCGTCGGCCGTGCGCGCCGACGGCTCGGGCCAGCTAATCCTCGTCACCCCGACCGGCTACGCCCGCGACTGGGTCCGCAAGAACGCCCTGCGTCGTCTGAACGAGCTCTGGCTCGGGCTGGACGGCCTATCGCGCCGGCTCGAGGTCCGCTGCCGCGCCGAGGTGCCGGCCGTGACGCCGGCGTCCGCCGTCGCCCTCCAGGCGCTTTCTGCGGCGGGCGGCGAGCTGCCGGTAGCGCCCACGGTCGCGCCGGTCGCCGACGGACCTCGCGCCGTCCGCGCGGCGGGTCTGCAGGAGCGACTGACCTTCGACAGCTTCGTGGAGGGCCAGGGCAACGCCTTCGCGCTCGCCATCGCCCGCCAGACGGCCAGCTGGGCCGAAGGCCACTTCAATCCGATCTTCTTCTGCGGCCCCTATGGCTACGGCAAGACGCACCTGCTGAACGCCATCGCCTGGGAGGCGCAGCGCCTGAAGCCCGACGCCAAGGTTGTCTACCTGACCGCCGAGCGCTTCCTGTCGACCTTCGTCAAGGCCATGCAGGACCGCTCCACCGCCGCCTTCAAGGAAAGCCTGCGCACCGCCGACATGCTGCTCTTGGACGACGTCCAGTTCGTCGGCGGCAAGGCCTCGACGCAAGAGGAGCTGCTGTCGACGCTGACGGCCCTGATCGAGGACGGCAAGCGCATTGTTCTGTCGGCCGACCGCCCGCCCATGGCTCTGACCGAGGTCGAGCCGCGACTGCGCAGCCACCTCGCCGCCGGCCTGACCTGCCCGGTCGAGCCCGCCGACCGCGCGCTCAAGATCGCCGTGGCCCAGAACCGCATCGCCGCCTTCGCCCGTATGGGCCTGGTCTCCGGCGAGGCTCCCCGCGAGGTGCTGGAACAGCTGGTCGACCGCACGCCCGGCTCGGTCCGCGAGCTGGAAGGGGCGATCAATACGCTCGCCGCCTCGGCCGGTCCGCGCCTGTCCAGCCTGGGGGCCGACGAGGCCGTGGCTCTGCTGGGCTCGGCGCTGCGCGGCGGGCCCGAGCGCCGCATCACGGTCGACGAAATTCAGAAGACGGTCGCCGAGCACTTCTCCATGAAGCAGGCCGACCTCCTGTCGGAGCGCCGCACCCGCGCCGTCGCCCGCCCGCGCCAGATCGCCATGTATCTGTGCAAGCAGCACACGACGCGCTCCTATCCCGACATCGGCCGCCGCTTCGGCGGGCGCGACCACACCACCGTGCTGCACGGCGTGAGGAAGATCGAGGAGCTGCTGGCGACGGACGATCAGATCGCGCGCGATGTCGAGGCGTTGACGCGCAAGCTCCGGGGCTGATCGGACGGCGGGGCGTTGCCCCGCCGCGCCAATCCGCTAGTGTCCGAAGTCCTTATCCGCGACCCGGTTTGAGTCGCGCCCGGACGCCCAAGAAGACCTCATGCAGCTGACCATCGAACGCTCCGCCCTGCTGAAGGCCCTCGGCCATGTTCAGAGCGTGGTGGAACGCCGCAACACCATTCCGATCCTGTCCAACGTTCTGCTGTCGGCCGGCCGCGACAAGCTGAGCTTCGCCGCCACCGATCTCGACATGGAGATGGTCGACGAGGCCGAGGCCACCGTCCAGGTCGAAGGCCAGATCACCGCGCCTGCCCACACCCTCTATGAGATCGTCCGCAAACTGCCGGACGGCGCCGAGGTGGCGCTCACCTACAACGGCGACGATCCGCGCCTGACGGTCCAGGCCGGCCGGTCCAAGTTCAACCTGCCGGTTCTGCCGGCGGGCGACTTCCCGGTCATGTCGACCGACTCCACTGGGGTGCGCTTCACCCTGATGAAGGACGATCTGGCCCGCCTGATCGACAAGACCCGCTTCGCCGTCTCGACCGAGGAGACGCGCTACTACCTGAACGGCCTTTACCTCCACACCGTGGCCGAGGCCGGCATTCCCCTGCTCCGCGCCGTGGCCACCGACGGCCACCGCTTGGCCCTGGCCGAAACCCCCGCCCCGGAAGGCGCGGCGGGCGGCCCCGGCGTCATCGTGCCCAGAAAGACGGTGGACCAGGTGCGGCGCTTGCTGGACGACGGCGCCGGCCCGGTCGAGATCCAGGTCAGCCCCCAGAAGATCCGCTTCGAGTTCGGCCAGGCGTCCCTGACGTCGAAAGTCATTGACGGCGCCTTCCCTGACTACATGCGCGTCATCCCCAAGGGGAACGACAAGCAGGCCGACATCGACAACAGCCTGTTCGCCTCCGCCGTCGACCGCGTCGCCACCATCTCGGCCGAGAAGAGCCGCTCGGTGAAGCTGGCCTTCGAGCTGGACCGCGTGACGCTCACGGTGCGCAACATGGAAGCCGGCCAGGGCGTCGAGGAACTGGAGATCGGCTATTCGGAACAGCCGTTCGAGATCGGCTTCAACGCCCGCTATCTGCTGGACGTCGCCGGCCAGATCACCGGCGAGAACGCCACCTTCATGTTCGCGGACCCGGCCAGCCCGACCCTGGTCCTCGATCCCGGCGACCCGGGCGTGCAATATGTGCTGATGCCGCTGCGGGTGTGATGTGGCCAAGGCGCTCGACAAGTTCGAGCGCGTAGAGGTCACGACCCGCGCTCAATGGCGCGACTGGCTGAGCGTCAACCACGAGCAGACCGACTCCATCTGGGTCGTCACCTTCAAGAAGGGCGCGTCTCAGCCCCGCGTGCCCTATGACGACCTCGTAGAAGAAGCCCTGGCCTTCGGTTGGGTCGACAGCCTGCCGAGGAAGCTCGACGCCGAGCGCACCATGCTCCTGATGTCGCCGAGGAAGCCCGGCTCCAACTGGTCGGCGGTCAACAAGGCACGGATCGAGACGATGACGGCGGCGGGTCTGATGCATCCGGCCGGGCTGGCCAAGATCGAACAGGCCAGGGCCGACGGCTCATGGACCGCGCTCGATGCCGTCGACCGGCTGGAGGTCCCCGCCGACCTCGCCGACGCCTTCGACCAGCGCCCCGGATCGGCCGAGGCTTTCGCCGCCTTCCCGCCCTCGACCCGGCGCGGCATCCTCGAATGGATCGGCAACGCCAGGCGCCCCGAGACCCGCGCCGCCCGGATCGCCGAGACGGCGGAGAAGGCCGCGCGCGGCGAGCGCGCCAATCAGTGGCGCGGGCGCGGCTGAACGCCTATCACCTGTGGCCTTGATCCGTTCGCTCGCCCTGACCGACTTCCGCTCCTACACCTCCGCCCGTCTCGACCTCGAGGCGGGGCCGGTAGTGCTGCATGGGCCAAATGGGGCAGGCAAGACCAATGTCCTGGAGGCGCTGAGCCTGTTCACCCCTGGCAAGGGCCTGCGCGGGGCGACGGCGCAGGAGATGGGGCGGCGCGAACCCGGCGAGGCTACGGGCCGGGCCTGGGCCGTGGCCCTGACGATCGAGGATCCCGAGGGCGACAGCATTCGGCTTGGGACAGGCGTCCAGACTGCCGGGGCGTCGCGGCGGCTGGTCCGGATCGAGGGCGAGAGCGTCGCGCCCGGCCGCCTGCTGGACCACCTGCGCCCGGTCTGGGCCACGCCGGAGCATGATCGGCTGTTCTCCGACGCGCGGGCCGAACGGCTGAAGTTCTTTGATCGGCTGGTGTTCGCGGCAGAGCCCGGCCACGCGGCCGTGGTCGCGGCCTATGAGAAGGCGCTGCGCGAGCGGTTGCGGCTGTTGGTTGACGGAGTGGAAGGCCGCGAGGCCGACCCGCTTTGGCTCGACGCGCTGGAGGCCCGGCTGGGCGAGGCCGGGGCGCGGGCGACCCTGTCGCGCGCCCGGGCGCTGGAGACGCTTCAGGCCGGCATCGACGCCCGCTCGGACCGCCCCTTCCCCCAGGCCGATCTGGCTCTTGTCGGAGAAACCGAGAGCCTCGCCGGGGACGGCGTCTCGGAGGCGACGCTGGCCGCCGCCATCCGCGAGGGCATGGCCCGGTCGCGGGGCCGCGACGCGGCGGCGGGTCGGTCGCTGTTCGGGCCGCATCGCGCGGACCTGACGGCGCTTCACCGCGCCAAGAACCGACCGGCCGCCGAGGGCTCTTCGGGCGAGCAGAAGGCGCTGGCGCTGAACCTGATCCTGGCCCAGGTCGGGCGACTGGCCACCGGCGGGGCGGCCCCGGTTCTGCTGCTGGACGAGGCCCCCGCCCACCTCGACGCCGACCGCCGCGCGGCCCTGTTCGAGGAAATCGTGGCCCTGAACCTCCAGGCCTTCATGACGGGGACGGAAGCCGTGCTCTTCGCCCCGCTGGAGGGTCGCGCGGCCTTCGTCCGCGTCGAGGGCGGAGAGTTGAAAGCAGAGGCGCGAGGCTGATGGGGCGAACGGTTTGGGGTGAAATCCGTGGTTACGCCGGGCGGTTAAGGAATCATCCGATCGCAACGACGGCCCTGGTTGTCATCTGCGGGCTCAGCGTTTTGCAAGTATGGCTCAGTGTGCAACACCGTTTCGTCGACCTAGACGATTACTCCGTAGTCTCCGCAACCGGCTGGGCTGAACTACCTGAAACGATAGGAGGCACATTCGCTCTAAGTCTACCCGACGGCCAGCAAGTCCGCGCCCTATGCACCATGCGACCGCCTCGAACCTACCCACGGCAATGGTGTATCGATCAGGCCTACAGGGCGGGGCTAAGCGACAAAGAAGCGGTTACGGTCCGATACTTGCGCCCGCATCGCGGGAGCTGGGAGTCGCCTCTCCTCCTGTCGATAGAGGGAACATCGGGAACATATCTTGCCTGCTCCGATCAGTTGGCGGCCCTTGGGCTCCGGGCGCCGCGTTATCGAAGCCTATGCGCCTCAAGCACCCGGCGAAACGCCAACCAAGGCCAGCCTCCTAGCCTTACGCCGTCGCCGGATTGACCTCGCCGGGGGCGCGGGCCTCGCCCTTGCCGCCGCCGATCCGATCCATGAAGCGGAAGACGAAGGGGTTGAGCGAGATCGACAGCAGGGCCGCGGCCAGGATCAGGTCGTGCGTGCCCTGGCTGAGCGCACCGAGCGACAGGCCCAGCGCCGCCAGGATGAAGGAGAACTCCCCGATCTGGGCGAGGCTGGCGGCCACCGTCAGACTGGTGGCGCGATCCAGCTTGAAAGCCGTGGTGATGACCAGCGCCGCCAGCGTCTTGCCGACCAGGACGATGGCGACCACCCCGAGCACCGCGAGCGGCTCGCGCACCACGATCGACGGATCGAACAGCATGCCGACCGAGACGAAGAACAGCACCGCGAAGGCGTCCCTCAGCGGCAGCGACCGCTCAGCCGCATTGTGCCCGAGCGGCGTGCCGTTCAGCACCAGGCCGGCCAGGAAGGCCCCCAGGGCGAAGGAGTGGAACAGGCTGTAGGCCACCCACGCGATGCCGAGCGCGATGGCCAGAACACCGAGCGTGAACAGCTCGCGCGACCGGGTATGGGCGATCCGCACCAGCACCCATGGCAGCACCCGCCCGCCGATGAACAGCATGGCGGCCACGAAGGCGGCGACCTTCAGCAGCGTCCAGCCGACGTTCAGCCCGAGCGTCGACAGATCGACCGCCGCCCCGTCGGTCAGCAGCAGCATGGGCAGCATGACCAGCGCGATGACGATCACCAGGTCCTCGACGATCAGCCATCCCACCGCGATCTTGCCGACCTCGCCCTTGCCCTGATTGCGCTCCTCCAGCGACTTCATCAGGACGACGGTGGAGGCGACGGACAGGGCGAAGCCCATGAGCAGGGCCTCGATGTCGCCCATGCCGAGCCCGAAACGTCCCAGGACCCAACCCATCAAGGTCGCCGCCGCGATCTGGACCAGGGCGCCCGGCACGGCGACCCTGCGCACCTTCATCAGGTCGGCGGGCGAGAAGTGCAGCCCGACCCCGAACATCAGCAGGATCACCCCGATCTCGGCCAGCTGAGGCGCCAGTTCCGCGTCCGCGACGAAGCCGATGGTGTAGGGCCCCACCGCCACGCCCGCGAGCAGATAGCCGACCAGCGGCGAGAGCTTCAGCCGGTTGGCGATCATGCCGAACGCGAACGCCAGCACGAAGGCGGCCACGAGGGTCGAGATCAGGCTGTAGCTCTGCATCCAGGCTCCGGTTCAGATTGTGGGGCGACCCTCCTTGGGACCCACAACATATGGGACGAAAACCCACCCAAACAACCCGGGAAAACGCCGCGAATCCTCGCTTTTCGCTGCGGAAATCCTATATAAACGACGCATCCGGACGACGGGATTCGTTGGCCTGGATGATCCTTTCCTGCGGCGGGTCCGGCAGCGCGTGCGCGGCCCCTTCGACCCCGCGCTTCCGGACGACCGAATGACCGACGAACCCCTGAACAACGCCGAGACCGAACGCACCGCGGACACCGCCGAAGAGGCCGCCTACGGCGCCGATTCCATCAAGGTGCTGAAGGGTCTGGACGCGGTTCGCAAACGCCCCGGCATGTATATCGGCGACACCGACGACGGCTCGGGCCTGCACCACATGGTCTATGAGGTGGTGGACAACGCCATCGACGAGGCCCTGGCCGGTCACGCCGATCTGGTCGAGGTCATCCTGAACGCCGACGGCTCGGTGACGGTCACCGACAATGGCCGCGGCATCCCGGTCGACATCCACGAAGGCGAGGGCGTCTCGGCCGCCGAGGTCATCATGACCCAGCTGCACGCGGGCGGGAAGTTCGACCAGAACTCCTACAAGGTCTCCGGCGGCCTGCACGGCGTGGGCGTGTCGGTGGTCAACGCCCTATCGGACTGGCTCAAGCTGGTCATCTTCCGGAACGGCAAGCGCCACGAGATGCGCTTCGAGCGCGGCGACACGGTCGAGAGCCTCAAGGTCACCGGCGACGCGCCGATCCGCACCGACGGCGACAAGGCGGGCCAGCCCCTGACTGGAACCCAGGTGACCTTCTATCCGTCGGTCACGACCTTCAGCCACATCGACTTCGACCTGAAGACGCTGGAGCACCGCCTGCGCGAGCTGGCCTTCCTGAACTCGGGCGTCGTCATCAAGCTGGCCGACCATCGCCACGCCGAACCGTTCGAGGAGATCCTGCACTACGAGGGCGGGGTGGAGGCCTTCGTGCGCCACCTCGACAAGTCCAAGACCCCGATCCTGAAGGACGTCATCGTCATTCGGGGCAAGAAGGAGGGCGTCGAGCTCGATCTCGCCCTGTGGTGGAACGACAGCTACCACGAGACCATGCTGTGCTTCACCAACAACATCCCCCAGCGGGATGGGGGCACACACCTGTCGGCCTTCCGCGCCAGCCTGACCCGGGTGATGTCCAGCTACATGGAAAGCTCGGGCGCGCTCAAGAAGGAGAAGGTCGCGCCCACCGGCGAGGACGCGCGCGAAGGGCTGACCTGCGTCCTGTCGGTCAAGGTGCCGGACCCGAAGTTCTCGTCCCAGACCAAGGACAAGCTGGTCTCGTCGGAAGTCCGTCCGGCGGTCGAAGCCCTGTGTTCCGAAGGCCTGTCGACCTGGTTCGAGGAGCATCCGGTCGAGGCCAAGCTGATCACCGCCAAGATCATCGAGGCGGCCTCCGCGCGCGAGGCGGCGAGGAAGGCGCGGGACCTGACGCGGCGCAAGTCGGCGATGGACATCAGCTCCCTGCCCGGCAAGCTCGCCGACTGTCAGGAGCGCGATCCCGCCAAGTCCGAACTCTTCATCGTCGAGGGCGATTCCGCCGGCGGCTCGGCCAAGCAGGCCCGCAATCGCGAGAACCAGGCGGTGCTGCCGCTACGGGGCAAGATCCTGAACGTGGAACGCGCGCGGTTCGACCGCATGCTGTCCAGCGACCTGATTGGCACGCTCATCCTGGCGCTCGGCACCGGCATCGGGCGCGACGACTTCGACGCCGACAAGCTGCGCTATCACAAGATCATTCTGATGGCCGACGCCGACGTCGACGGCGCCCACATCCGGACCCTGCTGCTGACGTTCTTCTATCGGCAGATGCCCGAGCTGATCGAGCGCGGCCATGTCTTCATCGCCCAACCGCCGCTCTACAAGGTCTCCAAGGGCAAGCAGTCCCGATACCTCAAGGACCAGGCGGAGATGGACGCCTATCTGATCGAGGAGGGCTCCACCGAGGCCGAGCTCGACTTCCGCTCTGGCGAGCGCCGCATCGGCCAGGATCTGGTGGCTCTGGTGCGCGAGGCCAAGGCGTTCAAGGCGGGCGTCGATCGCCTGTCGCAACGCGCCCCGGCCTTCGCCATCGAGCAGGCGGCGCTCGCCGGTCTTTTCGCCGAGAACGGCGACCCCGCCTCGCGCGCCCAGGCCGCCGCCGACCGTCTGAACCTCTACGCCGAAGAAGGCGACGGGGCGTGGTCGGGCGAGGCGGGCGAACAGGGCGCGATCGTCTTCACCCGCCTGCGCCGCGCGGTGAAGGAGACCATCGTGCTGGAGGAACAGCTGATCCGGTCGCTGGACGCCCGCCGCCTGGCCGAACGGGCGGCGGCCTTCGAGGGCCTGTTCGAGAGCCCGGCCGTCTATCGTCGCCGCGACAAGACCGTGGACGTGCGCGGGCCGCTCGATCTGCTGACGGCCGTTCTGGACGCCGGCAAGAAGGGTCTGTCGATTCAGCGCTACAAGGGTCTGGGCGAGATGAACCCCGACCAGCTGTGGGAGACGACGCTGGACGCCAACGCGCGGACCTTGCTTCAGGTCAAGGTCGACCACGCCGACGACGCTGACGACCTGTTCGCCAAGCTGATGGGCGACGTGGTCGAACCCCGCCGCGACTTCATCCAGGAGAACGCTCTGGACGCGGCGGTGGACGTCTGAGGATCAGGGCCGACCCGCGTCGATCCAGGCCCGGATGGTCTCGAACGGAGCACGGCTGGGTTCCTTCTCGCCGCAGGCCATTTCCTTAACCGAACCGTCGAAGCTGTTGGCCGGCGCATCCGTCCAGGGCTCATCGGCGGCGAAGGTGTCTGCGGTCACGCCGTCGTCCGCGACGTCCGACGAGGTTTCGACCCGCGTCTGGCCCGCGCCGCAGCGGACGCCGAACTGATCGACCGTGTGGCGGTACTCACCCGCCCCCAGACGTTTTGACACCCGCGCGATGCGGATAGAGGCGTCGTCCCCGTTCCTCAGGATGCTGGCCATGTCGACTAGGTAGGTCGAGCTGTCGCTCTCGGAAAACATGCGCCACTGCGCGGCCGCCCCAGTCGACAGCATCTCGACGTCCTGAACGGGCGAAGCGCCGGCAGGAGCCAGGCCGCCAATCAGGATGGCCAGGGCCGCAGTCGCAAACGTCATGGTGTTCCTCCCCAGGATGACTCGTTGGCCAATGTTACATCCCTGTAATGGACGCAAATCAAGGGCGAGCGTCGCCAACCAATGGCCGCGATCCTCGTTCACCCAGACGCCATGACCCGCCTGATCGCCCTCCTCTCGCTCCTTCTGTTCGCTATGCCCGGCCTGACGGCGGGGCAGGACCAGGGTTTCGTCTCCGAGCGGATCGTTGTGGAGGCGCGCGGGCGCGGGCAAGACGTCATCCTGATCCCCGGCCTGGCCTCGACGGGGGACGTCTGGGCGAGGACGGCGGCGCGGCTAGACGACGACTATCGCGTGCACGTCGTCTCGATCCGGGGCTTCGGCGACGTGCCGCCGGGGCGGAATGAGGACGGCGCCCTGGTGGCGCCTGTGGCGGCGGAGCTGCGCCGCTACATCGCCGAGCGGCGGCTGGATCGGCCCGCCGTCATCGGCCATTCGATGGGAGGGCTGGTCGCGCTACGGGCCGCCGCCGACGCGGGCCGGGATCGCAGGAATCCCATCGGCAGGGTCATGGTGGTGGACGCCACGCCCTTCTTCCCGGCCCTCATCTCGCCCGGCGCCACCTCGGGCGATGTCGAGCCCATCGCCCAGATCGCCTATCAGGCCCTGCTGCTGCTGGGCGACGCGGCGCTCCGCAACCAGCCGACCCTGATCGGGCGTGAATTAGGCGGGGCGGCCGACAGCGTGTTCGGCTCGCTCGGCTGGCAGGGCGGCGACCGCCAGGTGCTGGCGCAAGGGCTGTACGAGGTGATGACCACCGACCTGCGCCACCGCCTGCCCGACATCACCGCCCCGGTGACCGTCGTCTACGGCTGGAGCCCGGACGAAACGAATCCCCGCGCCCGCCTCGACGCCAGCTTCCAGGCCGCCTACCGCAGCCTTCGCGCGCCCGCGACCTTCGAGCGGATCGAGGGCGCCGAACATATGGTCATGATCGACCAGCCGCAGAGGTTCCTCGCGGCGGTTGGGCGCTTTCTGGGGTGAGGCTTCGGCGTCGCGAGACGCCTCACGCCGGGGCCGCGCCTGAGGCGCAACCCTCGGCGGCGGCAGTTCGCAAATCGTCGAGCGCGGTCTGAAACCGGGCCTTGGCCTCGGCGTTCCAGGCCCCGCCGACTGCGTCGCGCTGGCTCGTCGGCATCAGGACGGCGATGTCTTCGAACCCTGGGTACCCTTCGGCCGCGTCGTTCAAGGCGAAGACCTTGCCGTCCTCGGTTCCGAACCAGAGGGCCGCGACCTTGGAGCCGTCTGCAGCCGGAACGCAGCCCACCTCCCCCCGCCGGACGCTCAGCGGCCAGGCCTTGCCCTCTCCTTCGAAGACCTCGCGCGAGACCTTGATCGACGGCGGCGCTTCGCAGGCGGTTAGAACCAGTCCGGCAAGGACGAGGATGCTAGTGGATCGCGCATAGCTCATGGAAGCCTCCTCGCGCTGACGTAGCATGGATGGCTTAATCTGAGCAGATCGAACGGCTCGCTGCCCACAGGGCTGTCCCTTGAGTCTGAAGGCCGCTTTCGGCCCGTTGCGGACCTAAAGGGAGCGTTGATCTTCCCTGTAGCCCCGGTGCGGCACGTGTTAGTGGCGGGGAGCTAGGCTGCAAACGCCGCCGAAGAGCAGGAGTGGGGTCCGCGATGATCTTCGAACTAGCGAGTCACGACAGGACTGCCGATGTGGCAGTGGTTGCGGACTTCCTCGCAAAGGCCCGTTCTTCGTCGGCAAGCTCTGAAGGCATCGCATTCGTTGACGAGCACGACGGTCCAAGTGATCTCTCGACCTTCTCGTCTCTAGTAGAACCTTGCGATCTGAAGCAGATTTACGTGATCGTGGGTTCAACTCGGCCCGATACTCCGGTTTTCAGTGAGTGGAGTTGCCCTTATCCGTCTCCCGTTATTCAAGCGGGTTTCAGGGTTCGGAACGGCCAGATTGAGAACGTCACTTTTGGACCTCTTCGGCGCGTGCCACACCCTTGGGTCCCGCCTGTTCGATAGCGCGCATTCCGGCGGTCGCGCCCACCCTTTGCCGACGCTCGACTGGTCCGCTTGAGGTCCAGGCTGTGAAGGGCCGCTTCCGGGGTTGACGCATAGGACCGCTTCCGACCCAATGCGGAACTTGGGGCCCACACGCTGCTGGACACGTCGATGTAGCTGTGGTCGGCTGACCCCTGTCTCAACAGCTTGACGCCCTGCGGTCGTGAGTGCGTTGCCCACAAGACGAGCGCCATGAAAATCCTTAGGTCTAGCGAGTTATTGACATTCTTGTTTTGGCTAGGGATGTTTGCTCTAGTAGCCTTGATTTATTTTTTCCGGCAAGGCGAAATAAACGTCTGGAGCGCGTCAATCCTATTGTTAATCTTTGGTGTAGGTTTACTATGTGGATTGGAGATGAGAAAGCGGAATTGGAAGTAACTTTCAAGAAACTGATATTGCTCTGAGTCGAAGACAGAAAATAGTCTGAACTGCAGACGGCCCCCATATTGGGATGACCATTTCCGGGGGGGGGGTGACAACGATGCAAGATGGGCAGGTCTGCTCGACCCATAGCCGAAGCCAAACGCCGTCTTGTGAGTGATCCTTCATAAGTCCAATCATGGGGCTGATGCTCAGAACCGCTTTCGACCCGTTACGGAGACTCCGGCTGCCCCGATAGTATTGGAAGACTTGCGTGAAGTGATCCCAAATGAAAGGGTTCGGCGTGGAGCCCGGAGCCCGGAGGCCAGCGATGTTACGACAAGACGCTTTTGCGTTGATCGCACTCGCTCTGGTTGGCATCGTTTGCACGATCTACCTGGCCGTCGGTGCGACGCCGTTCTTTCCCAGTTCGCTTCGAACACAAACCGCAGAATGTCCCGCAAGCCACTTTCCGGCTAGGCGGTGGACGATCTTGGATGAGTTCTCAGCAGACTGGTATTCTAGCGAACTGCAAGCTCTGCACGAACAACCCCTTTTCGAGGATGCAGCTAAGGCGGAGCGGACTGTCAGGTTCACGCTTCTGCGTAGCTTTCACGCCAGCGTGATGGTGCGAACTATCGAGGCTGACAGCGGCGAAACGCGGTTGGTCGCGAAATGGATGGCAGGTCGTGATGATTGTGGAGCTACCGGCGGTGGATGCGTAGTCGACCGGATGTTGACTGCGTCGGAGCAGGACAGGCTGCGAGCCGTGCAAGGCCCTCTAAATAGGCCGTCCTACGGCTGCCCGAGCGGTATTGACGGCACTATGTGGCTGTTTGAAGCGAGCGGCCGGGGGGAATACCGATTTTGGAGCGAGTGGTCGCCGGTGGACAGCGAGCTTCGAGACCTCGGACTAGTTATGCTTGATTTGACCGGGTGGAACCTGAGCGAATTGTACTGAACGCATGTCCGCTTCCCACCCATAACAGACCCTCAGAGGGTCTGCTGATGGGCCCTACAACCACCCCGCCATCGCCTCGCCCGCCAGCATCTCGTCATAGCTCGGTCGCGGCCGCACCACCGCCCAGTCGGCGCCGTCGACCAGCACCTCCGGGATCAGCGGCCGGCTGTTGTATTCGCTCGACATCACCGCCCCATAGGCCCCCGCCCCGGTGAAGACGACCAGGTCGCCGGCCTGCAGCGGCGGCAGCGCGCGGCCCCGGGCGAAGGTGTCGCCGGTCTCGCAGACGGGGCCGACGATGTCGTAGGCGACGAGGTCCCCCTCCCGCGCCACGACCGGCTTCACCTCGTGGAAGGCGTCGTACATGGCTGGGCGGACCAGGTCGTTCATGGCGGCGTCCAGCACCAGGAAGCGCCGCCCGTCCGCCCGTTCCGTGATCTGGATCACCCGGCTGAGCAGGACACCGGCGTTGGCGGCCAGCAGACGCCCGGGCTCGAACGCCGCCTCGACATCCAGACCCTCCAGCACCCGCGCCGTCATGGCGGCGTAGTCGGCTGGGGACGCCGTGTGCGCCCCGCCCGAATAGGGCACGCCCAGCCCGCCGCCGAGGTCCAGCCGCGTGACCGACAGCCCCTGGCTCCGCAGCGTCCGCGTCATCTCGGCCAGCAGAGTGAAGGCGCCCTCCAGCGGGGCGAGGTCGGTGATCTGGCTGCCGATGTGGCAGGCCAGACCCACCGGCGTCACATGCGGGCTGGCCGAGGCGCGGGCGTAGAGCGCCATGGCCTCGTCGGCCGGGACGCCGAACTTGTCGCCCTCTCCGCCCGTGGTGATCTTGGCGTGCCCGCCGGCGCCGATCTTGGGGTTCACGCGGATGGCGATCTCGGGCGACGCGCCCTTGTCGGCCGCGACCGCGATCAGGCGATCCAGTTCGGCCGGGCTCTCGACGTTGATCTGGCGCACGCCTGCTTCGATCGCAAAGGCCAGCTCGCGGTCGGTCTTGCCGACGCCCGAGAAGATGATGCGGTCCGCCGGCACGCCGGCCTTCAGCGCGCGCCGGATCTCGCCTTCCGACACCGTATCGGCCCCGCAGCCCTGTCGCGCCAGGGTCGCCAGCACCGACAGGTTGGAGTTGGCTTTGACCGCGAAGGCGATCAGCGCGCCGTTCAGCGGGGCGTGGGCGTCCAGCGCCTCTCTCAGCACCCGGTAGTGCCGCGTCAGGGTCGCGGTCGAATAGACATAGACCGGCGTGCCGACGGCCTGGGCGATGTCGGCCAAGGGCACGTCCTCGGCATGGAGCGCGCCGTCGCGATAGTCGAAGTGGTCCAAGGCCTACTGCGGCTCGCGGCCGGCCGCCGTGCCGCCGTAGGGGTTGGACGGGCCGCCGTCGATGCCGACCTGGCTGGAGGGGCGGTTGACGGTGGCGGGATCGGTGATCGGACGCGCGCGGGCGTCGCGCGGGGCGCGCTCGGTTTCGCGCGGAGCCGGCGCTTCGAGATCGGCCATGCGGCCGCAGGCCGAGAGAGCGGTGGCGAGGGCGACGGCGCCCAGAACGGCGATCTTCTTCATGGCTTGATCCTTCACGCGAGACGCGCCTTCCAGTCGGCGATGCGCGCGCGGACCTGTTCCGGCGCGGTTCCCCCAAAGCTCTGGCGGCTGGCGCAGGAAGCCTCAGGGCTGAGCACCTTGTAAACATCCTCGGTGACGCCGGGGTGCAAGGCCTGCAATTCCGCGAGCGGCAGTTGCTCCAGACCCACGCCTAGCGCCTCCGCCCGCTTCACCGCCGCGCCGGTCACATGGTGCGCTTGACGGAACGGCAGCCCGGCCTCTCGCACTAGCCAGTCCGCCAGGTCGGTCGCGGTGGAGTAGCCCCAGCCCGCCGCCTCGGCCATGCGGCCGGTGTTGGGCCGCAGCGCCGCCACCATCGCCGTCATGGCCGTCAGCGCCAGATCCAGCGCGTCCATGGCCTCGAACACGGGCGGCTTGTCCTCCTGCATGTCCTTGGAATAGGCGAGCGGCAGGCCCTTCATCACGGTCGATAGGGCGACGAACGCCCCCATAATCCGCCCCGTCTTGGCCCGGACCAGCTCGGCGGCGTCGGGATTGCGCTTCTGCGGCATGATGGACGACCCGGTCGTCAGGTCATCCGGCAAGGTGACGAAGCCGAACATCGGCGTCATCCAGACCACGATCTCCTCCGCCAGCCGCGACAGGTGCCCGGCCGTGATCGATGCCGCCGCCAGGGTCTCCAGCGCGAAGTCGCGGTCCGACACCGCGTCCAGGCTATTCGCCATCGGCCGGTCAAAGCCGAGATCCTTAGCGGTGGCATGGCGATCGATCGGGAAGGGCGAGCCCGCCAAAGCCGCCGCACCAAGCGGGCTCTCGTTCATGCGAGCCCGCGCATCGGCGAAACGTCCGGCGTCGCGGCCGAACATCTCGACATAGGCCATCAGGTGATGGCCCAGCGTCACAGGCTGGGCGGTCTGCAGATGGGTGAAGCCGGGCATCAGGTCGCCCGCATGCTGTTCGGCCCGGGCCAGGAGCGCCCGTTGCAGGGCCTTCAACTGCTCGCCCGTGCGATCGCAGGCGTCGCGGACCCACAGGCGGAAGTCGACCGCCACCTGGTCGTTGCGGCTGCGCGCCGTATGCAGCCGCCCTGACGGCTCGCCGATCAGTTCCGACAACCGCGCCTCGACGTTCAGATGGATATCCTCGAACTCGTCGCGGAAAGGGAAGGTCCCGGCCTCGATCTCGGCCTGGATGGCGTCGAGCCCCGACAGGATCGCCTCCCCGTCCTCGGCCCCGACGATGCCTTGGGCCATCAGCATGCGGCAATGCGCCCGGGAGCCGCGCAGGTCCTGCGCCCACAGGCGTTGGTCCACACCGATGGAGACGTTGATCGCCTGCATGATCTCGGCGGGCTTGGCGGAGAACCGCCCGCCCCATAGGGTCTGGGCCGACGACGGCGCAGGGGCCGGAGGTTTGGAGTCAGGCATGGGCGGGTCCGGGAAAGGCGTTCTGATCGGGGCGCTGGCCTTGGCGGTGATCGCCGGGGGCGCGGTCGGCACCCTATACGCCATGCGCGCCGGTCCTTTCAAAGGCGCGGCGTCCGGGCAGGCGGAACAGGCGGCCCAAAGCGAACTGGCCCGTTTCGCCACCGGTCCCTTGGCCCGGCTGGAGACCCCCGCCGCGTTGGAGGCGGCGCCCGACTATGTCTTCAAGGATCGTGAGGGCGCGGAGGTCCGGTTCGCCGACTTCCGGGGTAAGGTTGTGCTGGTGAACCTGTGGGCCATGTGGTGCGCGCCGTGCCGCACCGAGATGCCGACGATCGCGGCCCTCGCCTCGGCCTATCCGGACGGCGACCTGGTCGTGCTGCCGATCAACGTCGACACGGGCGACGACGCGGTCGCCGACGCCCGATCCTTCATCGACGTACACGAGCCCCTGCCCTTCTATTCGGACACGCGCTTCCAGCTGCCGTTCGAGTTCCCCGGCAAGGGCAAGATGCCCCAGACGATCCTGCTGGACCGTCAGGGGCGCATCCGCGCGGCCTTCTCCGGCGAAGCGGACTGGAACAGCGCCGAGGCTCGCGCCCTGATCGACGCCGTTCTGGTTGAGACCGTTTAAGCGTCAGTTCGACGGAGCGGTTTCGGTCGTGTTGCCGCGAGTGTCGCTCTGGGTTTCCGCCTTCTGCTCCTGGGCCTCGCGGGCCAGGGCGTCGGTGCCTTCGTCGATCTCCTGGGCGACTTCCGAGGCGCCCGCGGCGATGGCCGAGCCGACCTGGGCGGCTTCTTCCTTCAGCGCGGATCCGGCCTCGGCCGCGGCGGCCTCGGCATTGTCGCCGGCAGCGTCGGCTTCGGCGGCGGTCTGGTCCTGCTCGGCTTCAGTGCAGGCGACGACACCCAGCGACAGCGCGGCGATGGCGGAAACGGCGACGATGGACGGCAGACGGACACGCATGGGAGACCCCCGGTCAAGGTGTTGAACCTTTGCCGTGAACGCCGGGGCGGCCGTTCGGTTGCGCCGGCTCCGCCGTAGCGCCCCATTAAGGTTTACCGGAGATGATCGCCGCGAACCTCGCGGAGACGCCTCCTTCCATGCCGATGCCCGTCGAAGCGCTGCACGCCTGCCTGGCCGAGGCCTTCCCCGACGCCGAGATCGCGATCGACGACCTGGCGGGCGATGGCGACCATTATCGCGCGCGCATCGTTTCGACGGCGTTCGAGGGCTTGTCTCGCGTGAAACAGCACCAGCTGGTCTATGCCGCCCTGAAGGGTCGCATGGGCGGAGAGCTGCACGCGCTGGCTCTGGAAACCTCCGCACCGGCCAAGGGAGACTGACGATGCGCTACCGCCCCTTCGGCGCCTCCGGCGGCGCGGTTTCGAGCCTCACGCTCAGCCTGGACGTGGACACTCTGGCGCGAGGAGAGAAGCCTGCGCACGAACTGATCTATGCGGCCCTGGAAGCCGGCATCAACGCCTACAGCCTTGAGAACGCCGACCCCGTGCTGGCCGAGGTTCTCGGCCATGCCCTGGCCAACGTCGACCGCAAGCTGCTGAACGTCAGCCTCAAGCTGGGGGCCGGCGACGGCCGCAAGGGCTCGGCGCGAGATTTCTCCGCCGAGGGAATGACCGGGGCGATCGATCGCTGCCTGCATGTCTCCGGCCTCGGCTGGTTCGACCTGGCGATCCTTGACGAGCCGGGTGAACATGAGCTGTCGCAGAGTTCGCTGAACGCGCTCAAGGCGCTGCGGGCGACGGAGCGCGTCCGCTATCTCGGCGTCTCGGGCGAAAGCGAGGTCATGGACGCCTATGTGTCGACGGGGGCGTTCGATGTGCTGGCCACTCCGTTCCACGTCAACGTCGATTGGCGCATCCGCAGCCGCATGCGAGCCGCGCGGGAACAGGACATGGTCATCCTCGCCTATGGCTATTTCCCAGAGGCGCTGAACACCGAGAAGAAGGCCGCGGCCTTGAACCAGCAGCCGGTGAAAAAGGGCCTTTTTGGTTTCGGCGGGAGCAAGACTGAGCGCCCCAAGGATAACCCGCTCGCGGGCGCGGGCACCTTCGCCTTCCTCCATCGCACGCCCAACTGGACCGCCGAGGCCATCTGCCTGGCGCACGCCATGACGGATCCAAACGTGGCGAGTGTCTCGGTCCGCGCCACCGATCCCGAACGCCTCGCGGTTCTGGCTGCGGTCCCGGAGCGCGACATGCCGCCGGGCCTGTCGGCGCAAATCGAAATGGCGCGCGTCGCAGCCTGATCGCCGTCGGACTCGCGCGGGCGTGATCGCCCCCGATCTTGACCCCTGTCCGCCGGGCGCCTAGCTCACGCCCGCATACGAAAGGCGTCCTCCGTGACCGATACCGCTGTCGAAACCCCCGCCGACCCGATCCACGCCTTCATCGCCCAGGCGGTGGCCGAGCATCCGGTCGTCCTGTTCATGAAGGGCACGCCGGACGCGCCGCGCTGCGGCTTCTCCTCTCTGGCGGTGCAGATCCTGGATCATGTCGGGGTTGAGTTCGTCGGCGTCGACGTTCTCCAGGACGACGGCCTGCGCGAGGGCATCAAGACCTTCGCCAACTGGCCGACCATCCCCCAGCTTTATGTGAAGGGCGAGTTCGTCGGCGGCTCGGACATCGTGCGTGAGATGTTCCAAGCGGGCGAGCTTCAGGCCCTGTTCGCCGAAAAGGGCGTGCCGACCGGCCAGGCCTGACCCGCATGGCCCGAAAGACGCTGGAGCCGCGCCCGGACCGCGAGGTCTTCGAGCTGCCGCTCGTCATCCGCCCCGACCACATCGACGAGAACGGCCACGTCAATAACGTGGTCTATGTCGGCTGGCTGCAGGACGCCGGGACCGCCCACTGGAACGCGCGCTTCGACGCCGAGACGCGGGCGAAGTGGTCCTGGGTCGCCCTGCGCCACGAGATCGACTACCTGCGCGCCCTGATGCCGGACTCGACGGCGGTCGCCCGCACCTGGGTGGGCGATCCGCAGGGCCCGCGCTTCGCCCGCTATGTCCGGATCGAGGACGGCGAGGGCCGTCTGTGCGCGCAGGGGGTGTCGGAGTGGTGCCTGATCGAGCCTCGCACCATGCGGCCGACGCGCATCCCGGCCGACATGCTGCCGACTTTCGAACGGCGCTGACGCAGCCTCAGATCGAGGGCGGCAACTGGTAGGGGTTGTTGACCTGAACCCGCGATCCGGGCCGCAGCCCGAGTTCCTCGAACGACCAGATGATCTCAATGCCCTCGGCCATGGGCTGGTCGCAGGTGTCCTCGTCGATCCTGCGGAGCGTGATGGTGGAGCCGTCACCCGCGCGTTCGATCACCGGGGTCAGGTCGTCCTTCTCCGTGCATCCATTGGAGCTGACCCAGAAGACGGCGAGGTCGCGGGTGATCGCCGCCGCGTGGATGGGCTCCAGCTGCCCAGGCATGACCCGCGCGGCAGGAGCGTCCCCGCTCGTCCAAGGCAGCGACACGCGCGGGAACGAGGCGCAACCGGTCAGGCCCAGCGCGGCGAGGACGAGAATGCAATATGTCCGGAGGGTGGTCATGCCCCCGATCCCGTAACAGCCAATGCGGGGATGATCACCCAATTCGGCCCCCTCCGCATCTGATATCTTCGTAATCTCAGACCGGCAGATCGAGCCGGTGCAACTCCACTCCGATGCCGAAGACGGCCACGCCGCCCGTATGGCGCACGACCCGCACCTTGTTCACCGCATTGCCCATCTGGACTGGCGCCCAGGTCGCGCCGCCGTCGCGGGTCTCGAACCCGTTCGGCACGGCCCCGATCCAGCCGCGGGTCTCATCAACGAAGCCGATCCCGAACTCCCGGACCGCCGCGCTATCGATCAGCGGCATCTCGGACCAGGTCAATCCGCCGTCCGTCGTCTTGGCGAAGACGCGGGCGGAGACGGCGGTGTCGGGGTTGTAGCTCTGGACGGTGACGTAACCCGTCGTCTCCGTCGGGAAGCTCATCTTCCACGTCAGCTCGAAGGAGCGGCTGCCTTCATAGACCCGGCTCCACGTCCGGCCTCCGTCGCCGGTCCGCAGGATCAAGGCTCGGGACTGGGCGACGTTGGTGTCGGTCGCGCCGCAGATGAAGCCGATGCGTTCGTCGACGAAATGGACGTCCAGAATCATGGCGGTCAGCGCCGACAGGTCCTCCGACGTCCAGGTCTCGCCCCCGTCGCGTGAGGTGGCCAGCAGCGCCGGTCCGCCCACGCGCCCGCCCGCCCGGATGGTGACGCGGTCGCCGAGCACGCCCGCGTTGATGAACTGCGTCTTCAGGACATCGATGGCGCAGATGCCGGTGATCGCAGGACCTTCGATCGCGACCGGCTCCCACGTCGTGCCGCCATCACGCGTGCGATAGAGCGGCGTCGTGTCGGTCACGCCGGGGAAGTAGTCCGGGCCGATGTTGCCGAGGAAGCCGAGGTCGGCGTCGACGAAGCCGAGCGCCCTTACGAAGGTGCCGGGGCGATCCAGCTGCTTCGTCCATGTCTGGCCGCCGTCGGTGGTCTTGAACAGCTTGCCGGCGCCATTGCCGTACCAGCCCGTCATCGCATCGACGAAGACGACGTCATCCTGCTTGCCGCGATAGGGCTCGGTCGGCAGCTTGACCCACTGCGGCTCAGGGCCCTGAGCCCAAGCAAGGTCGGGCGCCAGTCCAAGGGCGGCGCCAGTGAAAAGGAGTTGTCTACGATCCATGAGGCCCTCCGCCTTGGGCCGATGTAAAACGTCCTTTACGCTGGGAGCCAAATGAAATTTGCGTAACTTCGTTACGCAGAAAGCGGACGGGGCTCGGTCTGCAGACCGAGTCCGCATGCTTCCGACCTCCTGGGAAACTCTGCGGCCGTCTTCTGGGTGCGCCTGAGAATGGGGGCTCGTCGCCGTCGAGCCCACGCCCCTTCCGACCTTTGGAAGACATGTCGACAGTCGGCTTCTGGGCGCCTCTTCATCAACGCACTCCGCGTCACTTCCCTCCGTGGACGGACGCCCGCCGATGGCTATCGCCGGTAATGCTGCATCAAGATTTTGCTCGCAGACGTAACTGCAAAGCTAGGCTCACCGGACCCTCTCGGTTGCGGCGAGTAGCCAGCAACTGTCCGTAGTTTGCGCCTCCAGGGCCGCCATCGTCGATGTCCACTAACCCTACTTCGTTTGACGAACTTTTTGCCGCCCAGAGAATGATGAATGTCGCGGGCGATTACATTTTCAGAGCCGTAGGCGACTTCTCAGCCCTTTGTGGTCATGACGTGACCTCGGCTCTGGTATTCATTGCGGTCACCCAGTTGGTTACCCGGCACTTGCGCTCTCGCGGGGCCCAGTCAGATGATCTTGAGGGAGCGTTTTTCAAGGATTCTCTGCGACAGCCCACATCCATACAGTCTGTAGCTGAAGCGATTGGCGTTTCGCCCCAGACAGTTAGACGAAAGGTCGCTCGGCTTGTCGAGCGGGGTCTGATCAAGAGGACGTCGCAGGGAAAGCTTATAGTTAATAAGCAAATCCTCATGAGACCTGATGTTCTTGCGGTCGTTCTCAGGCAGCGCGGCAACGCGGAAGTCCTAACGTATCAGCTGCGTAAGTTGCCATCTTCAACACTGCAAACTCGCGCTCCGCGCGTGCTGGACGAGGCGGAGGCACTCAAACAAGCACGGCTCACAACGCGAGAGCGAGAAGTGCTCGGTTTGTTACTGGAAGGGCGAACCGCAAAGGAAGTCGCCCGCCGGCTTACGCTTAGCCATCGAACAGTTGAGTTGTTTCGATCCAAGATTATCAGGAAGATGGGCGCCAAGAATCTGGCGGCGGTGGCGGCTCAGCTTACGCACTCCCATGACGTCTCCGACACCTTAGACGAAGCCCTCGTCGAGGCTTACTGACGTCTCACCCTCGCTCATCTCGCTACGCGATATTGTAGCGGTCAGGGCAGTCATACTGTGCTGCCCGTTGCCGGGTTCGCGGCGCACGCTCAGTCTTGAACCCTAGACAGTCCAGAGCCGTTAATATAGCCGTAACCAAGTGGGTCGCCGACCTCCTTCCCAGGTTCGCCTGACAGGGGAAAAAGCGAAGTCCCATAGGGACTTGAGACGGGAGCTGACAGAATGGATCCGATCACTTCGATCGTGGCCTCCATGCTGATCTCGGGCGCGCCGGCGTCGGACGGTCACGGATGCTATGAACGCCCGCACGGCTCGCATGACGTGTGCGCCTGCACCCGGGTCGTCGACTTCTATGGCCCTTGGACAGGCAGGGGCTATACGCCGCCGGGCGGTTGGCCGCCGCCAGTTCACGTCCCGGCCGGGCCGGCCATCCACGTCGCCTCGCCCGGCTATCGGGTGATCGGGCGTCCGGTGCACGTCGCCGGCCCGACCATCCATATTCAGGGTCCGCCGGTCTATGTGGACGCGCCGCCGATCCGCATCGCCCCGGCCCAGATCTACGTCCAGCGTCCCGAGGTCCACGTCCGGCCGTCGGAGGTCATGGTCGAGCCGCCGCAGGTCTATTTCTCGGACTGCGCCGACGGCACGGTCTGCACGCCCGTGGAGGGCGGCGGCGGTGCGCACGCATCGGCCCGCGAGACCCCTCCGCCGCTGGTTCACGACTCCGCCGTGCTTTCGTCGAGGGTGGCGCCGCCCCCTCCGCCGCCCGTTCCCGTCTATCCGCCCAGACAGGATCGCAACTGACGGTGACGGCCGAGGCCCACGCAGGGACACACGCGCCGACGGGTCGCCGCCAGGCCTGGAGCCGCGGCGCCGCCGGTCTGGCTCTTGGGCTCGTGCTCGCCGTTTCCTCCCCGGCGGCCGCGCGGCAGCAGCCGGCGCCGGGTCAGGGAGACGCTGTCGAACAAGAGGCCTCCCCCGCCGTTCAGCGGTTGAAGGGGTGGGTTCTCGCGACGGGCGACAATCAGGGCCTGCCCTTCGTCCTCATCGACAAGGTCAACGCCCAGGTCTTCGCCTTCGATCCAGACGGAAGGCTGCTGGGGGCCACGCCAGTCCTTCTAGGCCTTGCGCGAGGCGACATCGCGCCGCCCGACATCGGCGATCGCCCCCTATCCGCCATAGGGCCGGAAGATCGCATCACGCCGTCGGGGCGGTTTGTGGCCGCGACAGGGCAGAACCTGACCGGGGCAAGCGTGCTCTGGATCGATTACGCCGGCGCGCTCTCGCTGCATCCGGTCAGGGGCCGGCCGGCGGATCGGCGTCTGCAGCGCTTGGCCACGCCAACGGCCGAGGACAACCGGATCTCCTACGGGTGCGTGAACGTCCCGGTCGCCTTCTATGAGGACGTCATCGCGCCGACCTTCAGAGGCACAGCAGGGATCGTCTACATCCTGCCCGAGTCTCTCTTGATGGCGGAGGTCTTCCCCGGGGTCTGACGGGCTTGAAGGCCCCTCAATGACCGGAACGCCCGCCAGCAAAGTCGGGCCTGACTGACGGCGCCGGCTCTCCACCCTCGCTGAAAGAGCGACGCTCCGCCGCCGAGGCTGCGGAACGAAAAAGGCCCCGGATCGCTCCGGGGCCTCTTGCTTGTCGGGCGGCTGCTCGCCGCCTGATCGCCAGCCGATCAGGACGAGTAGTATTCCACGATCAGGTTCGGCTCCATCTTCACCGGATACGGCACGTCGGCCAGTTCCGGCACGCGGACGTAACGAACCGAGAAGCCGCGGTCGCCCAGCTCGAGGTAGTCGGGGATGTCACGCTCGGACGACTGCTGGGCTTCCAGCACCAGAGCCATGTTGCGCGACTTTTCCTTAACCTCGACAACGTCGCCGACCTTCACGCGGTAGGAGGCGATATCGACCTTCTTGCCGTTGACGGTCACGTGACCGTGGTTGACGAACTGGCGGGCCGCCCACGGGGTCGGAACGAACTTGGCGCGATAGACGATGGCGTCCAGGCGCGATTCCAAGAGGCCGATCAGGTTCTCGGAGCTGTTGCCCTTGCGACGGGTCGCTTCGGCGTAGATCGCCGAGAACTGCTTTTCGGTGATGTTGGCGTAGTAGCCCTTGAGCTTCTGCTTGGCCTTCAGCTGCAGGCCGAAGTCCGAGACTTTCGACTTGCGGCGCTGGCCGTGCTGGCCGGGGCCGTAGCTGCGCTTGTTGACGGGGGACTTGGAGCGACCCCACAGGTTTTCACCCATGGCGCGGTCGATCTTGTACTTGGCGCTGTGGCGCTTGGACATGTGTTCTCTTTTCAGCGACGCGGCCCGGTCCCTCCCGGATTGGAGAGACGATCTCAACGGCGGTACACGCGTCATCCGTCATGCATCACGCCCCGGACAGGGCCCGGGGCGCGAAAGCGGGCCTTATGACGAGCCGGACCCGTCAGGTCAAGCCGTCAAAGGCTTTGCGTCAGGCACCGGGCGTTTCCGGAACCCAGACGAAGGTGTCCTCGCGGCGCTGGATGCGGCCGATGCCGGGATAAGGGAAGTGCACGGCGTAGAGCCGCAGGTTCTCCGACGCCGCGCGGCTGAGCAGGGCCTGACGGCTGGCTTCGGCGGTGGCTTCGTCGCCGTCGAAGGCGATGGTCCAGGTCGGCTGCTGAACCGAGATGACCTGATGGTGCATGGCGTCGCCGATATAGAGCAGCTTCTCGTCACCCGAGGCGATCTCATAGCCGGTGTGACCTGGCGTATGACCGTTGATGGCATAGGCCTTGATCGAGGGGGTGATCTGGGCGTTGGGCTGGAAGGTCTCGACCTTGGCCGTGATAGCGGTGACGACATAGCCGATCTCTTCGTCGGCCTGCATGGCTGTCCATTCCGGGGCGCTGATGCGGATCACGGCATTCGGAAAAGTCAGGCCGTTCGACTCGTCGACGAGCCCGACGACGTGATCGCCATGTCCATGGGAGATCAGAACATCGGTGATCTCCGCAGGGTCTATGCCAGCGGCGCGCAGAGACGCAGGAAGTCTGCCCGGCGTTGGGCCCATATAGGCCCCCGCGCCCGCGTCTATGAGAACCAGTCGCTGGCCATCGCGCACCAGCAACGGCTGAATCGAGAGGTCCAAGCTCTCCCCCGCCAAGCCGTTCGCGGTCAGCAGCGCGGAGACCTCCTCACGAGTGCGATCAATCGCGAGCACCTTGTTGTCGTTTGGAACGGTGATCCCCCCATCGCGCAGCGAAATGACCTCCAACGATCCTACGCTGAATCGCGTGACGTCGGAGTTGGCGGCGGGAGCCTCGGCCGAAGCGGGCTCGGTCGTTTCGGCGGGCTGAGTGCAGCCGGCAGCAAGAAGGACGCCCGAAAGCAGGGCGGACGCGGCGGCGATCTTGAACATTGGGGACATGGGGACCTCGGCGGATCGGGAACAGCCAAGGTGACATAGGCGCGGGGATCGCGGGCGCCAGTGGGGCGGACCGGAAAACGCCGGCCCGCCCTAGACGTCACGACCGGTCAGGCCGTGGCGGCGGCGTAGAGCTCGTTGACCTTGTTCCAGTTCACCACGTCCCAGAAGGCCTTCAGATAATCGGCCCGGCGGTTCTGGTAGCGCAGATAATAGGCGTGCTCCCACACGTCGGCGCCCAGCACCACGGCGCCCTTCTCTTCGGCGACGTCCATCAGGGGGTTGTCCTGGTTCGGCGTGGAGGTGACCTTCAGCTTGCCGTCCTGGACGATCAGCCAGGCCCAGCCCGAGCCGAACTGGCCGGCGCCGGCGGCGTTGAACGCCTCCTTGAACGTGTCCAGACCGCCCAGGTCGCGGTCGATCGCGGCCGACAGCTCGGCCGAGGGTTGGCCGCCCTGACCGGCCGGAGCCAGCAGCTCCCAGAACAGGGCGTGGTTCCAGTGGCCGCCGCCGTTGTTGCGCACGGCCTTGGGCGCCTTGGAGATCGAGGCGAACAGCTCTTCCAGCGACTTGCCCTGCAGGCTCGCATCCGCGTCCACCGCCTTGTTCAGATTGTCGACGTAAGTCTGGTGATGCTTGTCGTGGTGGAAGGTCATCGTCTCCTTGTCGATGGCCGGTTCCAGCGCGTCATAAGCATAGGGCAGCGGCGGCAGGGTGAAGGCCATAAGGAGGTTCCTTTCCAGGTCAGTTGTCCGGTAACGCCCAGATAGGCGTCCGGTCGCCGTAGGGAACCCCCAAGCTTCACCCGGGTCGATGCATGGCGCAGATCTTGTTGCCCGACGGGTCGCGCAGATAGGCAAGGATCAGCTTGCCGAACGGGCCGTTGCGCTCGCCCGGCGGGTCCTCGATGGCCGTGCCACCGGCCGCGACACCGGCGTCGTGAAAGGCCTGGACCATCTCCGGCGTTTTGGCGTGAAAACCGATGGTGCCGCCGTTGGCGTGGCAGGCGGGCTCGCCGTCGATCGGTGCGCCGATGGCTAAGGCCCCCAGGCGGCTTCTGTACCAATAACGGCCCTTGGCGTCCGGCCCGACGCCGGGATCGTGCCCCAGCGCGCCGAGCACGGCGTCATAGAAGCGGTGCGACGCCTCGACGTCGTTGGCGCCGACGGTGACGTGGGTGAACATGCGGTCTTTCTCCCTGTTGTCAGCCCACGCTAGCCGGGTCCGTTTTTCAATGCAACGGACCTAGAAAACCACCACGCTGCGGATGCTCTCGCCCGCGTGCATCAGGTCGAAGGCCTCGTTGATGCGCTCCAGCGGCAGGGTGTGGGTGATCATCGGATCGATCTCGATCTTGCCGTCCATGTACCAGTCGACGATGCGCGGCGTGTCCGTCCGCCCTCGCGCCCCGCCGAAGGCGCTGCCTCTCCAGACCCGGCCGGTGACCAGCTGGAACGGGCGGGTGGCGATCTCCTTGCCCGCCTCGGCCACGCCGATGATGACGCTCTCGCCCCAGCCGCGATGGCAGGCCTCCAGCGCCTGGCGCATGACGGTCGTATTGCCAGTGCAGTCGAAGGTGTAGTCCGCGCCGCCGCCGGTCAGCTCGACGAGATGAGCGACGATGTCCGCATGATCCTTGGGATTCACGAAGTGGGTCATGCCGAAGCGGCGGCCCCACTCTTCCTTGGACGGATTGATGTCGACGCCGACGATCATGTCGGCCCCGACCATCTTCAGCCCCTGGATGACGTTCAGCCCGATGCCGCCCAGACCGAAGACGACGCAGTTCGCGCCTGGCTCGACCTTGGCGGTGTTCACCACCGCGCCCACGCCCGTCGTCACGCCGCAGCCGACGTAGCAGGCCTTGTCGAAGGGCGCGTCCTTGCGGATCTTGGCCACGGCGATCTCGGGCAGCACCGTGTAGTTCGAGAAGGTCGAACAGCCCATGTAGTGGGCGATCGCCTGGCCCTTGTAGCTGAAGCGGCTGGTCCCGTCGGGCATCTGCCCTTTCCCTTGCGTCGCGCGGATGGCGGTGCACAGGTTGGTCTTGCGGCTGAGGCACGACTTACACTGGCGGCATTCCGGCGTGTACAGCGGGATCACGTGGTCGCCGACGGCGACGCTGGTCACGCCCGGCCCCACCTCGACCACCACGCCTGCGCCTTCGTGACCGAGGATCGAGGGGAAGATGCCTTCCGAATCCAGTCCGTCCAGGGTGTAGGCGTCGGTGTGGCACACACCTGTCGCCTTGATCTCCACCAGCACCTCGCCCGCCCGCGGCCCCTCCAGATCGACCTCGACGATCTCAAGGGGGCGTTTGGCCTCGAAAGCTACGGCGGCGCGGGTCTTCATGGCGACACTAACTCCGGTCGATAGCAGCCTCGTCTGACGGAGGCAGACTCATCTGGCAAGGTTGCCAGCCCGACGAAAACGCTACACTTCTCGTAGGCATGAGACCCTTCCGGCGACACTATCTGACCGTGCGCCGCTGGACAGACGCAAAGCTCTCGAGCCCAAGTAGACGCACCCAGGAACTGGCTTTCTGGCCAGCAGGCGTTCCTTGGCTGCCAATCGCCTTCTTTCGCGTGTCGGAGGTCGCCGCTTGGGGGCCTTGCGCCGCCTTTTCGGTCGTCTGGACGGCCTTCTGCTGTTGGCGTGCGTACCGACTGATTCGAACCAGCGGCATCAAGAGCGCACGTCATTACGACCGTGTCGGCAAGCACCTACTTCCGCCCGAGTACGCCCGCTCGGAAAGCTACCTGGCGCACCAGAAGCGCGGCCGTGCTGGCCAGATCGAATGACCCACCGCGACATCGTCATCCTGACCGGAGCCGGCATCTCGGCGGAGTCCGGCGTGCCGACCTTCCGCTCCGACGACGGCCTGTGGTTGGGACACCGGGTCGAGGACGTGGCGACGCCGGAGGCCTTCGCCCGCGACCCGGCCAGGGTGCAGACCTTCTACAACCAGCGTCGCCGTCAGATGGCCGAGGTCCAGCCCAACCCCGCCCATCGGGCGCTGGCCGACTTCGCCGCGCGTTTCGAGGGGCGGCTCACCCTGGTCACCCAGAACGTCGACGATCTGCACGACCGCGCCCATGCCGAGGCGCCGCCGCTCCCCGGCTTCGAGCTGATCCACATGCACGGCGAGCTGCTGAAGGCCGAATGCACCGCCACCGGCCGGGTCCTAGACTGGACCGAGGACCTCGACGCCTTCCACGACAGCCCGTTCAGCCCGGATGGCTGGCTGCGGCCGCACATCGTCTGGTTCGGGGAGTTTCCGCTGCACATGGATCGGACTGAACAGGCTCTGGCGGCCTGCGACCTGTTCGTCTCCATCGGCACCTCGGGCGAGGTTTATCCGGCGGCGGGTTTCGTACGCCGGGCGCGCATGGCTGGGGCGCGGACCGTCGAAATCAATCTGGAGCCCAGCCTGGGCGCGTCCCTGTTCGACGAGGGCCTCTATGGTCCGGCCACGGAGACCGTACCGAGCTTCCTCGACACCCTGACCTAGGAGCCTCCGCGCTTCTCCGCCGCCAGCTTCTCCAGCCGCCGCCCTCGGCCCTTGGCGAGCGCATGGATGACGCCCCGGAACGTCGCCACCTCCTGCTCGGAGAAGGCCGCGCGCCCAAGCATGACGCGCAGGTTCTGCATCATCGATGGCTTCTTCTCGGGCGGATAGAAGAAGCCGCCCTCGTCCAACTCCGTCTCCAGGTGGGCCATCATGCCCTCGACCAGCCGCGCCTCGGCTGGCGGCTCGCCCTGACGGAAGTTCGGAGGCGGCGCGTCCAGCACCATCGTGCGCCACTCATAGGCGTTGATCGCCACGGCCTGCGCCAGATTCAGCGAGTGATGCCGGGGGTCGATGGGAATGGTCGTGATGCCCTGGCAGAGCGCGATGTCGGAGGTCTCCAGTCCCGCCCGCTCTCCACCGAAGAGCAGGCCGGTCGACAGCCCCGACGCCGTGTCGTCGTACAGCAGGCGCGCGGACTCGCGCGGCGTTCGCACCGGCTGGCGCGTCTCGCGCGGCCGGGCGGTGGTGGCGAAGACGGTGTTCAGATCGGCGATGGCCTCCGCGACGGTGTCGAAGACCCCGATCCCGTCCAGCACCCAGTCCGCGCCGGAAGCGGCGGCCCAGGCCCGATCCTGGGGCCAGCCGTCGCGCGGGCTGACCAGTCTGAGCCGGTGCAGGCCGAAGTTGGCCATGACACGCGCGACCGCGCCGATGTTGTCGGCCAGTTGCGGCTTGTCGAGGATGACGACAGGGGGTGTGGGTTCGGCCAAGGTCGGCTCAGTCCTCGCCCACCATCGCGCCCCAAGGGTCGGCCGTCCCGGCCTCGACCTCGGCCACGCGCACGGCGGGCCAGCCGATCGACTGGGTTCCAGCGTCCCGCCAGGCCAGGGTGATCAAGTCACGCAGTTCCGCTGCGCCGGCGGCCAGCCGCGTCGTGACGAACTCGGCTCCGCGCGGATCGGCCTCCACGAACCCGCCCGCCTTCTCGAGACGGTAGAACGGGATCACCTGCCCCAGTCCGGTCGTCAGATAAGCGGCGACGCGCGCTCGCATCTCGAAGCCGTCCAGCGCCGGAGCCGGCATGGCCGCCTCCACCGCGTCCAGCCGCGCCGTGCGGCGGGTGAAGGCGCCCTCGAAGGCGCCATGGGTCTGGCGCGAGGTAGTGAAGCCCTCGGGGTTGGGCGTGTTCCGATCCCAGCCGTTGTAGTGAATCGACAGGTGATGCGGCTGGGAGCCGTCGCCGACGAAATGCGACAGATATCCGATGTCCCTAAGAATCAGGGCTTCTCGCCGCAGACGGTCCTCGCGATACCAGGCGCGCTTGGCCGGATCGGTCTCGCGCGCCTCGGCGGCGTTCAGCACGCGCCAGGTGGCGAAGTCGCGGGCCAGCTGCTGGTAGCCGTCCATGATGGCGTAAGGCAGATAGCCGGCGTCGTTGACCTTAATGCCGGCCGCCAAAAGCAGGGCGTCGTACTCGCTCTTCAGCTCCGGCAGTTCGGCCAGGGTCGGGCCCGCCGCCGTCATGACCCGGCCCTCGTCGGTTAGGTCGACGAAGTGGGCGGTGTCGCGCTCCCGGTCGTGGGGCTGGCCGGCGCCTTTGGTCCGGTCGGGCTCGCGCGAGAGTTCGCCGACCTCGGCGACGGCGCCGGGCTCGCGCAGGAAGGCCGGCAGTTCGTCGGGCAGGGCGCGCATGGCCGCCACGCCGATCAGGCGGTGTCCCGTCGCGCCCCAGGCGTCGGCGGGGGTCGACGAGCCTATGGCGGCGGCCCCGGACAGGACCAGGATCGAGGCGGCGACGACGAGGCGCTTCATGTGTGCGGGCTCCGCAAGAACAGACGGGCGTCGGTTTAGCGCAAGCGTGGATGCCGTCCAGTCCGTCGGCCGCGTCGCGTTTGACCGCGAGCACCAGCCGCGTCAGAAGCGGGCCGAAAGGGGCCTGAATGTCCGGACGACAAGGCGACGTGGTCATCGTCGGCGGAGGCTTCTCCGGCGCCATGCTGGCGGCGCGTCTGGCGGAGCGGGGCGTGGCCTCGACCGTCGTCAACCGGACGCCGGAGTTCGGCCTGGGCGTCGCCTATTCGACCCCGTTCGACGGTCATCTGCTGAACGTGCGCTCGGCCCGGATGAGCGCGATCGCAGACCGGCCGGGACACTTCGTGAACTGGCTGAAGGGGCATCACCCTGACCTCGCCGACCCCGACGGCTTCGCTCCGCGCCGGGTCTATGGCTGCTATGTGCAGGACCGGCTCGCGGCGGTCGAAGCGGCGCACCCTGGTCTGATCCGGAGGGTCGTCGGCGAGGTCGCGGCGATCGAAGACGACGGCGTCCGGCTCTCTGACGGATCGCGGATCGTCGCCGACACGGTCGTGCTGGCGACCGGTAATCCCGCCCCGAAGACGGCTGAGGCCGGTGCCTCCGAGCGCATCATCGCCGACCCCTGGGCGCCCGGTGCCCTGGACCCCATCGGCGTCGACGACGACGTGCTGATCGTCGGGACTGGCCTGACGATGGTCGACATGCTGCTGATGCTGCAAGGGCGGGGCTGGCGCGGCCGGGCGACGGCCCTGTCGCGGCGCGGTCTCATGCCGAGGGCTCACGGCGAACGGCCCGATCCGCCGCTCGCACCGGCCGAGACCCTGCTGGTCGCGCCGCTTTCGGAGCGCCTGCACGCTGCACGACGCCTGGCCAGCGAGCACGGCTGGCGCGAGGTCATGGAGGGCCTGCGCCCCATCACCGCCGAGCTGTGGATGCAGGCCGACCTGCCGACCCGCCGGCGGATGGTCGGGCATCTGCGGCCCTTCTGGGACGTCCATCGCCACCGTCTGGCGACCGTCATCGGACAGGCGATCGAGCGGCTGCAAGCGGAAGGCCGCCTGACCGTGGTCACCGGTCGCGTGCGCGCGATCACCGCCGACAAGAACGCCGTCCGCCTCGAATGGCGCGCCCGGCGCGGCGAGGCCCCGCCCCTGACCGCGCCCTGGCTGATCGACGGCACCGGCCCGGGTCACGCGGCGGACGCGGACCCCCTGACGGCGCCGTTGATCCAGAGCGGACGGGCGCGCCTCGATCCGCTTCGGCTCGGCCTGGACCTCGACCCGCTGGGACGGGTTCTTAGCTCAACAGGCGAACCCAACCCCGCCCTCTTCGTCCTCGGCCCCCCTGCCCGCGCGGCCTTCTGGGAAACGATCGCCGTACCTGACATCCGGCGCCGGATCGAGGACGTCGCGAACGCTCTTTCCTAGCGCGGGACTCCCTCGCGCGGACGCGGCGGCGGCGTCTTGCTAGTGATCCTGCCGATCAGGGTCACGCCGCTCTCGGCGAGAGCTCGCGCCAGGTTCTCCTTACGCTCGAAATCGGCCTCGGCGTCCAGGATGGCCTTCTTTCGCATGGGGTCCATCATGGGGCCCAGATGCGCCACGGCCACGACCTTCGCAAGCGGAGCGGCAACCAAGGCGGCGACCGCGCGCTTCTCGCGCCTGTCACCGCCCGAGGTTCAGATGTCCCGCCTGCGACGCATCGATTTCAAGGACCCCGCCATTCTGCTGGCCGGAGAGGTCGACCATGCGATGTACGACCGCTTCCGCGCTCAGCTCGCGGCTGCGCCGGCAGAGGGTCTGGTCGTTCTGGAGCTGACCACGCTGGGCGGCGACCCCGAAGTGGCGCGCATGATCGGAGAGGACATCCGCTTCCGCTCGGAGGTCGAGCCCGCGCGCCGGTTCGTCTTCCTCGGCAAGGCCGCCGTCTATTCCGCCGGCGCCACGGTGATGAGCTTCTTCAGTCGGGAGAACCGCTATCTGACGCGCGGAACGCGGCTGATGATTCATGAGCGCAAAATGGACAAGGAGCTCCACGTCACCGGACCGCTGACCTGCGCCCTCGCCACGGCGCGCGCCCTGTTGCACGAGATCGAACATTCCATCGCCATCCAGACGGAAGGCTTCGAGGCTCTCATCGCCGGATCCCGGATCGAGCTCAAGGAGCTCCTGCGCCGCGCCCCGTCCAACTGGTATATCGAGGCGACCGAGGCCGCAGAGCTGGGCCTGGTCGAGGCGGTGATCTGAGGGTCAGCCCGCCGCCTTCACCGCCGCCGCGACGTCGGCCACCACCCGCTTGACCAGGGCGGCGTCGTCGCCCTCGGCCATGACGCGGATCAGCTTTTCGGTGCCGGAGGGGCGGACCAGCAGGCGGCCCTGGCCGTTCAGCGTCGCCTCGCCTTCCGCGATCGCCGCCTTGACCTGGGCGTCCTCCAGCGGCTTGCCGGCCGTGAAGCGGACGTTCTGCAGCAGTTGCGGCACCGGCTCGAACTGGCGCGCCAGCTCGCTCATCGGCCGCCCGCTCTCGACCAGGACCGCCAGCACCTGAAGCGCCGCCATCAGGCCGTCGCCGGTCGTGGCGTGGTCGTGCAGGATCAGGTGTCCGGACTGTTCACCGCCCAGGTTGAAGCCGCCCTCGCGCATCCGCTCCATGACGTAGCGATCGCCGACCTTGGTCCGCTCCAGGCTCAGGCCCTCGGCGGCCAAGGCGCGCTCCAGGCCCAGGTTGGACATGACGGTCGCCACCACGCCCTGGCCCTTCAGCACGCCGCGCCGGGCCCAGTCGCGCGCGATCAGCGCCATGATCTGGTCACCGTCGACGACCTGGCCCTTCTCGTCGCAGATGATCAGCCGGTCGGCGTCGCCGTCGAGCGCGATGCCGATGTCGGCGCGCTTGTCCTTCACCGCCTGGATGATCGAGGCCGGATGGGTCGAGCCGCAGTCGGCGTTGATGTTGGTGCCGTTCGGCGACACTCCGACCGCGCACACCTCGGCGCCCAGTTCATAGAGCGTGGTCGGCGCGACCTTGTATCCAGCGCCGTTGGCGCAATCGATGGCGATCCTCAGGCCCGCCAGCGACAGGTGGCGCGGGAAAGCGGCCTTGGCGATCTCGATGTAGCGCGGCGGGGCGTCGTCGATGCGCTTGACGCGGCCCAGCGCGTTGGAGGCCGCCAGACCCTCGTCGAGCCCTGCGTCCATCATGGCCTCGATCTTCAGTTCGATCTCGTCGGACAGCTTGTAGCCGTCCGGTCCGAACAGCTTGATGCCGTTGTCGGCATAGTCATTGTGCGACGCCGAGATCATGACGCCCAGATCCGCCCGCATCGAGCGGGTCATCATGGCCACGCCCGGCGTCGGGATCGGCCCGAACGTCAGGACGTCCATGCCGACCGAGGCGAAGCCGGCGACCAGCGCCGGCTCGATCATGTAGCCGGACAGCCGCGTGTCCTTGCCGATCACCACCAGGTGGCGGCGGTCGTCGCCCGACATGAACAGCTTGCCGGCGGCCAGCCCGACCCTCAGCGCCACCTCGGCCGTCATCGGCATGGCGTTGGCGCGGCCGCGAATGCCGTCGGTGCCGAAATACTTGCGCTCGCCCATGGGCGTCTCCCGCTGTCGGAAACCTTCCGAAACGGCTTATTAGGTGCCGGTTCCTTACCTCTTCCCTAGAGCAGAGCCTCGCGGCCGTCACCCGGCCGGGAGCATCCGGGAGACCACCATCCATGTGCGGCATCATCGGCGTGACGGGCACGGGCCCGGCGGTTCCTCGCCTGATCGACAGCCTGAAGCGGCTGGAGTACCGGGGCTATGATTCCGCCGGCGTCGCCGCCCTCGTCGACGGCAAGGTCGAGCGTCGCCGCGCCAAAGGCAAGATCCGCGAGCTGGAGGCCGTGCTGGCCGCCGAGCCCCTGTCCTCGACCATCGGCATCGGCCACACCCGCTGGGCCACCCACGGCGCGCCGACGACGCCGAACGCCCACCCGCACAAGGCCGGGCGCGTGACCCTGGTCCACAACGGCATCATCGAGAACTTCGCCGAGCTGAAGGCCGAGCTGATGGCCGAGGGCCGCAGCTTCGAGAGCCAGACGGACACCGAGGTCGTGGCCCACCTGCTGGACCACGAACTGACGACGGGAAAGGCGCCGCTGGACGCCTTCAAGGCGGTGCTGGACCGGCTGACCGGCGCCTATGCGCTCGCCGTCCTGATCGAGGGCGAGGACGAGCTGATCCTGGGCGCGCGAAAGGGGTCTCCCCTCGTGGTCGGCTGGGGTGAAGGCGAGATGTATCTGGGCTCCGACGCCTTGGCCGTCGGGCCGTTCACCCAGAAGATCAGCTATCTGGAAGAAGGCGATTTCGTCGCCGTCACGCGATCCGGCGCGCGGATGTTCGACGCCTCTGGCGCGGCCGTCGAGCGGCCGGTGGTGCAGGTCTCGGCTTCGTCCGCCATGGTCGAGAAGGGCGCCTATCGCCACTTCATGGAAAAGGAGATCCACGAACAGCCCGACAGCGTCCAGCATACCCTGTCCCACTACCTCGACCTGGTGACCGGCAAGGCCAAGGTGCAGACGCTGGAAGCCGGAGCCATCGATTTCGCGCGGGTCGACCGCATCCAGATCGTCGCCTGCGGCACCGCCTTCTACGCCGGCCAGATCGGTCGCTATGCCTTCGAGAAGCTGGCCGGTCTGCCCTGCGACGTCGAGATCGCGTCGGAGTTCCGCTACCGCTCGCCCGCCGTGACCAAGGGCACGCTCGCGGTCGCCGTCAGCCAGTCGGGCGAAACCGCCGACACCCTGGCCAGTCTGACCTGGTGCAAGGGTCAGGGGCTGAAGACGGCCGCCGTGGTGAATGTCCACTCCTCGTCCATGGCGCGCGAGGCCGACGTCCTGTGGCCCACCCATGCGGGGCCGGAGATCGGCGTCGCCTCGACCAAGGCCTTCACCGCCCAGGTCTCCGCCTTGCTGGCGCTGGCGGTCGCGGCGGGCGTGGCGCGCGGCCGGATCGACGGCCAGACCGAGGGCGAGCTGGTCAAGGCCCTGTTCGAGGCGCCGCGCCTGATCGCGGAAGCCTTGCAGATGGACGCCGACATCCGCGCCGTCGCCCACGACCTGTCCAAGGCCGACGACGTCCTGTTCCTAGGCCGGGGCGCCATGTTCCCGCTGGCCATGGAAGGCGCGCTGAAGCTCAAGGAGATCAGCTACATCCACGCCGAGGGCTATGCCGCCGGCGAGCTTAAGCACGGCCCCATCGCCCTGATCGACGAGGAGACGCCGACCATCGCGCTCGCGCCGCTGGATGACGTGTTCGAGAAGACGGCGTCGAACCTGCAGGAGGTCGCCGCGCGCGGCGGCCCGGTCATCATGATCGCGCCCCGAACCGCGCCCGATCCGCACGGCGCGGGCATCCAGCGCATCCACGCGCCGGACTGCCATCCGCTGATCGCACCCTTGGTCTATGCCGTGCCGGTGCAGCTGCTGGCCTACTACACCGCCGTCCAGAAGGGCACGGACGTGGATCAGCCGAGGAACCTGGCAAAATCCGTCACCGTCGAGTGATCGCGGCGTCCTGACGCAACCTTCCCCGGCTCAGGCGCATTGTTGCGTCACCTCGGCTTTGGAAGGACAGAGATCATGGAACTCGGAATCATCGGCTGGATCGTCATCGGCATCGTGGCCGGCTGGCTGGCCGAAAAGGTCATGGGCCGCAATCACGGCCTGATCACCAACCTCATCGTCGGCGTGCTCGGCGCCCTGATCGGCGGCTTCATCGCCCAGAACCTGTTCGGGACGGACGTCGGCGGCTTCAATCTGGTGACGCTGATCGTGGCGTTCGGCGGCGCCTGCCTGCTGCTGTTCCTGCTCGGACTGGTCAAGCGCCGCGCCTGATCGACCTGACATCACGAAAGAAGGGGCGGCTCCTTGCGGGGCCGCCCCTTTTCGTTTCGGGAGCCTCTTACCGTCAGGCCTGGGGCGAGGTCGGCGGCGTGGTTTCCTCGGCCGCATCATCCATCGCTTCGTCGTCCGTCGTCGGGGCGGTCGTCGCGTCCGGGGCCGAGCCGTCGGCCGGGTTCGGCGAAGCGGAGGGTGATCCGGCGATCGCCGGAGCCGCCTGATACTCGGTCAGAGACCAGGCCACGACCACGCCGGTTCCGTCCTGGCGCAGTCCGCCGACCGGAACGCCGCGCAGCTGACCGTCGGACCCGCGGACCGTCAGCTCCTGCTCGCCGGCGTCATTGACGCGCACGCCCTCGAGCTGGCCGAGCACCTGACCGTCCGAGCCGGTGACGTTGGAGCCGGGCTGAAGCTGCAGCGAGCCGGACGCGGCAGGGGCGGGCGACGTCTGTTGGGTTTGGGACGGCGCCGTCGACGGCGGGGTTCCCGCATCCTGCGCGAGCGCGGGCGCAGTGAGCAGGGCGACCGCGCTGGCCGCCAGGAGAGTTCTGGAAATCATGACGCATACTCGGTGAAAGCGCGGGCACAGCCACCCGCAGCCTTGGCAACCCATTCGCGTCACAGGCGTTGCGGCCGCCCCGAAATGACCTTGGCGGCGCCGTCTTCGGCCGATTCCGGTTCACCAGCCGAGGTTCAGAACATTGCGGGGATAACGCGGTCCGGCGGCCGGTGGCCGTTCTGGAAGGTCATGATGTTGGCGATGACCCGGTCGCCCATATCCTGACGCGCCTCCAGCGTCGCCGAGCCCAGATGCGGCAGCAGCACCACGTTCGGATGGCCGAGCAGACCGGGATGGATCGCGGGCTCGTTCTCGAACACGTCCAGGCCGACGCCCGCGATGCCGCGCCGTCCTACGGCTTCCGCAAGCGCCGGTTCGTCGATCAGCTCGCCGCGGGCGGTGTTGATCAGGATGGCGTGGGGCTGGAGCAGGGCCAGCCGCCGGGCGTCCAGCAGGTGATGCGTGTCCTTGGTCGCCGGGCAGTTCAGCGAGATCAGGTCCATGCGGGACAGCATGGGGTCGAGTTCGTCCCAGTAGGTCGCGCCCAGCTCCTCCTCGATCCGGGGACTGACGGCCTTTCGGTTGTGATAGTGGACCTGCATGCCGAAGGCCCTAGCCCGGCGCGCCAGGGCCTGGCCGATGCGGCCCATGCCGATGATGCCCAGCCGCTTGCCCCACAGCTTTCGCCCGCACATCCAGGTCGGGGTCCAGCCCTGGAACTCGCCGGCCTGGACGATGTTGGCGCCCTCCACCAGACGGCGGCTGACGGCGAGGATCAGGCTCATGGCCAGGTCGGCGGTGTCTTCGGTCAGGACGCCCGGGGTGTTGGTGACGATCAGGCCGCGCCCGACCGCGGCGTCCACGTCGATGTGGTCCACGCCCGCGCCGAAGTTGGCGATCATCTTCAGCTGGTCGCCGGCTTCCGCGATCAGGTCGGCGTCGATCTCGTCGGTGATGGTGGGCACCAGAACGTCGGCGCGCTTCACCGCCGCGACCAGGGCCGCCCGGTCGAACGGCTGGTCCTTCAGGTTCAACTCGGCGTCGAACAGCTCGCGCATGCGCGTCTCGACCGCGTCGGGCAGCCTTCTGGTTAAGACGACCTTAAGCCGATTGCTGGACATGAGAGCCTTGGATTGACCACGAGCGGCATAAAGCCCGGTGTCTAGCAAGTCTCACCCCCGTCTCCAAAGCCTGACGCGCCGCATCGCCGCGATCGTGCTGGTGATTGGCGCCGGCGTGGCGGCCGGGGCCGGGGCCACCATGCCGGACGGTCGGCCGACGCCGACGGGGCTGGAGGTGCCGCGCTGGGTGTCGCTGAAGTCGTCGGAGGTGCGCGCGCGGCAGGGGCCGGGCCTCGACTATCGCATCCTGTGGGAGTACCGCGCCGCCGGCCTGCCGGTTCAGGTCATCGCCGAAACCCGCGAGTGGCGGAAGATCTGCGATCCGGAAGGCGGCGTCGCCTGGATCCACCGCAGCGTGGCGTCCGGCCGTCGCGGGGCCTTCAACGCCACGGCGGACGAGGTGCCGATCCTCGCTCGCCCGGATGACGAGGCCGATGTGAAGGCGCGGTTCAGCGGCCGATCGCTGATCTCGCTCGACGAGTGCGAGGACGGCTGGTGCCGCGTCCGCGCCCAGAAGCTGCGCGGCTGGGTCAAGGCCGATTCGGTGTTCGGCGCCGCCGACGCCGCCCTGTGCGACGCCTCGCGGCCGGCGGGGGTCAGGTGACGCCTCTCCCTCCCCTGCGGGGGAGGGTCGTCGCGAAGCGACGGGGTGGGGGCGGCCCGGTGAGCCAAACGCCGACATCGCCCGTGTGTCGCCTTGCCGTCCCCACCCGGTCTCCGCTGCGCTCCGACCATCCTCCCCCGCAGGGGGGAGGGAGAAGACGGCGCGCCATTGACCCTTGCCGCCGGTCATGTCACGCCCCCGCCACACTTCCGGAGGGCCCCTTGAGCCAGTCGCAATACCCCTCGTCGTTCGACCACGCCGCCCTGCTGGCGTCCGGCCGGGGCGAGCTGTTCGGGCCGGGCAACGCCCAGCTGCCCGCCCCGCCCATGCTGATGTTCGACCGCATCACCCAGATCAGCGCGGACGGCGGCGAGCACGGCAAGGGCTACATGGAGGCCGAGCTCGACATCCATCCGGACCTCTGGTTCTTCCAGTGCCACTTCATCGGCGATCCGGTGATGCCGGGCTGCCTCGGCCTAGACGCCATGTGGCAGCTGGTCGGCTTCTACCTCGGCTGGATCGGCGGGCCGGGCAAGGGCCGCGCGCTGGGTGTTGGCGAGGTCAAGTTCACCGGCCAGGTCACCCCGGACATCAAAAAGGTGACCTACAAGATCACCCTGAAGCGCGTGATCAACCGTCGCCTCGTCATGGGCATCGCCGACGGGGTGCTGGAAGCCGACGGCGTGCCTATCTACACCGCAACCGACATGCGCGTCGGACTGTTCCAGCCGGGCGAGAAGCCCTCGGGCGGCTGATTCATACGAGAGCCGCGAGCAACGCGGACCGAAGACTCTAGAAGGAAACACACATGCGGCGTGTCGTCGTCACGGGCCTGGGCATCGTCTCCTCCATCGGCACGGGCCAGGAGGAGGTCACCGCCTCCCTGCGCTCGGCGAAATCCGGCGTCGTCGCGGCCCCCGACCACATCGCCCACGGCTTCCGCAGCCAGGTTTGGGCCCCGCCGTCGCTAGGCGTCACGGCCGAGGACTGGGCGCCGCTGGTGGACCGCCGCGCGGCGCGCTTCCTCGCCAACGGCACGGCCTGGGGCCACATCGCCTTCGAGGAGGCTCTGAAGGACTCCGGCATGACGCCGGACGAAATCAAGCACGACCGCATCGGCCTGATCGTCGGCGAAGGCGGCCCCTCGACCCAGGTCATCCTGCAGGCGGCCCAGACCACGATGGAAAAGGGCTCGCCCAAGCGCATCGGACCGTTCGCCGTGCCGAAAGCGATGGCGTCCGGCCCCTCGGCGGTACTGTCGACCTGGTTCGAGATGCGGGGCGTCAACTATTCGATCAGCTCGGCCTGCGCGACCTCGGCGCACTGCATCGGCGCCGCCGCCGAACAGATCCAGTGGGGCAAGCAGGACGTGGTCTTCGCCGGCGGGGTCGAGGACATCGACTGGTCCATGTCCAACATGTTCGACGCCATGGGCGCCATGTCGTCCAACTTCAACGACCGGCCCTCGGTCGCCTCCAGAGCCTATGACAAGGACCGGGACGGCTTCGTCATCGCCGGCGGCGCGGGCATCGTCGTGCTGGAAGAGTACGAGCGGGCCAAGGCGCGCGGGGCCAAGATCTTTGCCGAGGTCGTGGGCTATGGCGCCAATTCCGACGGCTACGACATGGTCGCCCCCTCGGGCGAGGGCGCCGAGCGCTGCATGAAGATCGCCCTGGAGCAGGCCGGCGGTCGCCGCATCGACTATCTGAACCCGCACGGCACCTCGACGCCCGTCGGCGACTCCAAGGAGATGGGCGCGGTCCGAAACGTGTTCGGCGACGACATGCCCCTGATCTCCTCGACCAAGTCCCTGACGGGCCACAGCTTGGGGGCAGCGGGCGCGCAGGAGGCGATCTATTCGCTTCTGATGCTGCACAACGGCTTTGCGGCCGAAAGCGCCCACATCGAAAACCTCGACCCCGAGTTTGAGGGCATGCCCATCCTGCGTCAGCGCCACGACGGCGAGCTGACCACCGTCATGTCCAACAGCTTCGGCTTCGGCGGCACGAACGGCACGGTGATCTTCTCGAAGGTCTGACGAGGCTTGCGGCCAGGTCCGGTTTCGCGCGTTCTAGGGCGCTGATCGGAGACCGAGCGCCTGACCGTCGACCCCTACATCCTGCTGCTGCTCGGTCTCGGGGCGGTGGTGCTGCTCGTGTCCTGGGCGCCCAAGGGGCTGAGGCAACTGCCCTTGTCCCTGGCGATGATCTGCGTCGGGCTGGGGTTCGGTCTGTTCGCGCTGGACGTCATCGGCTTCGATCCGGACCCGCGCACCTTCGACACCCTGACCGAGCGGCTGACCGAGCTGGTCGTCATCATCTCGCTCATGGGGGCGGGGCTGAAGCTGGACCGGCCGGTCAGCCTGAAGGGCTGGGGCCCGACCTGGCGGCTGCTTGCCATCGCCATGCCCCTGACCATCGCGGCGACCGCGTGGTTGGGCGTCATAGGGCTGGGCTTCAGCCTGGCCATGGCGCTGCTGCTCGGCGCGGCCATGGCCCCGACCGATCCGGTTCTGGCGTCCGACGTCCAGACGGGCCCGCCCAAGTCCGGCGAGGACAATGAGGTCCGGTTCAACCTGACCGCCGAGGCCGGGCTGAACGACGCGCTCGCCTTTCCGTTCGTGAACCTGGCCATCCTCGTGTCGATGACCGGCGCGGCGGCCTGGGCCGGCCAGGGTCTGGGCGAGTGGCTGGCGGTCGACGTCGCGTGGAAACTGATCGCCGGCGGGGTCATGGGTTGGGCGGTCGGCAAGGCCATGGGCTGGCTGATCTTCCGCGCGCACGAACGCGGCATCTCGCGCCACGCCGACGGTCTGGTGGCGATCGGCGCCACCTTCATCGCCTATGCGGCGACGGAGGTCGTCCACGGCTACGGCTTCCTCGCCGTCTTCGTCTGCGCCCTGACCATTCGCGCCTCGGAACGCGACGACGACTTCCATGAAGAGATGCACGACTTCGCCGAGCAGATCGAACGGCTGCTGATGATGCTCCTGCTCGTCCTGTTCGGCGGGGCGCTGGCCAACGGCCTGCTCGACGCCCTGACCTGGACCGACGTCGGCATCGGCCTGGCCATCCTGTTCATCGTGCGTCCGGTCGCGGGCTATCTGTCCCTGGTCGGATCGCCCTTGCCCCGCCGAGACAAGGTGCTCCTGGCCTATCTCGGCATCCGGGGCCTGGGGTCGGTCTACTACCTCGCCTACGGCATCAATCATGGCCAGTTCGGCGATTCCGAGCGGCTGTGGGCCATCACCGGCTTCATCATCCTGACCTCGATCATCGTCCACGGGATCACCTCGACGCCGCTCATGGCCCTCATCGAGCGGCTCGGGCGTCGGTCGGTGGTCGCGCCCGAAAAGACTTCGCCGAACCCGGGCGACCAGCTGGGCTGATCCGCTTCCGGGAACGGCGTGCGGTCTCCAACCGTTGCCATGGCCGAAGGAGACGAAGATGCGACAACGACTTCTGCTCGCCGGCGTCGCGGCATTGGGACTGGTCCTGTCCGCCGCGCCCGCTCTGGCCCAGAACGGCAACGGAAAAGGCGAAGGCAACGGCCGGGCTCAGGAAGCCCGCGGCGAAGGACGCGGCGGCGACCGCGGCGACGACCGCGGGCGCGGACGAGGCCAGGACCAGCGCGAGGGGCGCGGCGGCCGGGATGACCGCCCCGTCGTCATCGTCGAGGATCGCGGCCGGCCCGACCGCATCGAGCGCCGAATCGAAGAGGCCCGCCGCGACATCGAACGCGACGTCCGTCGGGACGTCGAGCGCGACGTGCGGCGTGATCTGGAGGACGTCCGCAACGTCGTCGTCGTGCGCGACTACGATCGCCGGCTGATCCAGGGCTGCCCGCCCGGCCTGGCCAAGCGGGACAACGGCTGCCTGCCGCCCGGTCAGGCCCGCCAGATCGCCCGCGCGGTCGAGGCCGATCCCTGGAGCTACCTGTGGCGGCGGTCGGGCGACGACTACCGCTATCGCTACGAAGACGGCTACCTCTATCGGCTGAACCCGCAGGGCGGGCTCCTGGGCTATCTGCCGGTGCTGGGCGGCGTGCTGTCGCCCGGCAACGTCTGGCCGACGCAGTACGCCTATGACCCGACGCCGGATTATCTGAGCCGCTACTACGGCTTCGACGACCGCTATCAGTACCGGTACGCCGACGGCGTGGTCTATGCGGTCGATCCCCAGACCCAGGCCATCAGCCAGATCGCGGCGCTGTTGACCGGCCAGCCCATCACGGTCGGCCAGCCGCTGCCGTCGGGCTATGACATTTACAACGTGCCCTACGCCTATCGCTCGCAATACGTCGACGGGCCGGACCGGTACTACCGGTATAACGACGGCTACATCTATCAGGTCGACCCCACCACCCAGCTGGTGCAGGCGGCCATCCAGCTGCTGACCTGACGGGGACCCTATGAAACGACTGCTTGAACGGGCCGGCGCGCCCGCCGCCCTGCTGCTGGCCTGCGCGGCGCTCGGCGCGTGCCAGGGCGAAGGCGAAGCCTCGGCTCCGGGTGCCGCCGAGCCGGTGGATCGCACCGTGGCCGCCGTCATCGACGACGAAGACAGCCTGAGCGCCCTGGACGGCGTGATCGACAACGCCGGGCTGGAGACAGTGCTTGAAGGCGCTGGCCCCTACACCGTCTTCGCGCCGTCCGAGGCGGCGCTGGGCGCTTCGGCCCAACAGCTGTCGCAGGATGAGATGAAGGCGCAGAGCGCGGCTCTGCTCCGCGCACACATCGTGCCGGGCGCCCTGACCCGCGCCGACATCGCCGCCGCCATCGAGCGGAGGGGCGGCCCGGTCGAGATGCGCACCATGGCCGATGGCGTCCTGACCTTCTCGCAGGACGGCGAGGCGATCGTCGTCGCGGGGCCCGGCGGCGGTCAGGCGCGCCTGACGGGCGACGAAGTCATCGCCTCCAATGGCGTCGTCCAGCCCGTGGACGCCAGCCTGGCCGCTCCGCCCGCCTGACGGGCTTGTCTCTCCGGGCTTGTCTCTCCGGGCGGCTCCGTTCAGAACGGCGCGCGACGAACAGGGAGACGACGATGGCCGGCGAAAGCGCCTGGAACATGCCCACGGGCGAACTCATGAAGGGCAAGAAGGGCCTGATCATGGGGGTGGCGAACAGCAATTCCATCGCCTGGGGCATCGCCTCCCAGCTGGCCGCCCAGGGCGCCGAGCTGGCCTTCACCTACCTCGGCGAGGGGCTGGAGCGGCGCGTGCGGCCGCTGGCCGAGAGCGTCGGGGCCAAGCTGATCGTGCAGGCCGACGTGACCGACGACGCTTCCATGGACGCCGCCTTCGCCGAGATCGAGAAAACCTTCGGCACGCTCGACTTTGTGGTCCACTCCGTCGCCTTCGCCAACAAGAACGAGCTGCAGGGCTCGTTCGTCGACAACACGACCCGCGACAGCTTCCTGCTCGCCATGAACATCTCGGTGTTCAGCTTCGTGGACGTGTCGAAGCGCGCGTCGAAGCTGATGCCGAACGGCGGCTCGATCGTGACCATGACCTATCTCGGCGCCGAGCGGGCCATCCCGAACTATAACACCATGGGCGTGGCCAAGGCCGGGCTCGAGGCCGCGACCCGCTATGTGGCGCGCGACCTGGGGCCCAAGGGCATCCGCGTCAACGCCATCTCGGCCGGCGCCATGCGCACCCTGTCCCTGGCCGGCATCTCGGGCGGGCGAGGCATGATCGCCCAAGGCCGCGCCATGTCGGCGATGAAGGAGGACACCTCCATGGAGGGCGTCGCCGGCTGCGCCCTGTGGCTGTGTTCTGACCTGGGCCTGTCGACCACAGGCGAGGTCGTCCACGTCGACGCGGGCTTCCACATGATGGGTCTAGCGGGCGACGAGGAGGGCTGACATCCTCCCCGCTCAAGGCGGTAGGGGACGATGCGGCGGGGGCTGTTTCTGAATGATCTGAAGGGCGGGACCGACTTGGCGCTGTTCGCGCTGCGGCTCTTCCTCGGCGCCTTCCTGATCTACGGGGTGTGGGACAACATCGTCTCGGCCGACCGGATGACCGAGTTCGTCGGCTTCCTGACCGGGCTGAACTGCCCGCTGCCCGAGATCGCCGCGCCGGTGTCGGTCTGGGCCCAGTTCGCGGTCGGGGTGCTGTTGATCCCCGGCCTGCTGACCCGCTGGGCCGGCATCGTGCTGGCGATCAACTTCATCGTGGCGGTCGTCCTGATCGCGCCGACGGGGGCCAGTTTCCGCGACCTCTATCCGCCCGCGATCCTGATCTTCATCGGCGCCCTGTTCGCCACCCACGGCGCGGGACGCCTATCGGTCGACGCGCGCCTCTCGGCCTGAGCCCCGCGCCACGCGGCGATAGGCGTAGCGGTCGCGGATGTTGGGGCCGAAGAAGCGACCCTTCGATCCCGAAGCGCGAAAGTCTTCGACCACGTCCGGCGGCACGGCGTCATAGTCGTAGACGTCGCCCGAGACGAAGGTCACCCGCAGGCGGCGGGCGGCCTCGTCATAGGAAAAGCGGCGGATGACGCTGGACGGCATGCGTGCAGAACGCGCCGCCCGCCGCGACGGTTCGGATCAGGGGCGAGCCGGGATCGTCAGACCCTTCGCCACCGCCGGCCGCGCCTCGCAGCGCGCCACCCATTCCGGCACGGACTTCAGCGCGTCCCAGCCGACCAGATCACCCGCCGCGTAGAAGGCGGGGATGGCGCGGACCCAGCCGATCAGGGCGATGTCGGCGATGGTGAAATCGTTGCCCATAGTGAAGGCTTGGTCCGCCAAGCGGCCTTCCAGCACGCCCAGCAGCCGCTTGACCTCGGCGGCGAAGCGGTCGCGCGGGCGCTTGTCCTCAATGTCCTTGCCCGCGAACTTGTGGAAGAAGCCGAGCTGGCCGGTCATCGGTCCCAGCGCCGCCATCTGCCAGAACACCCACTGCAGGGTCTCATAGCGTCCCGCCGGATCGGCCGGGATCAGCTTGCCCGCCTTGTCGGCGAGATAGACCAGGATGGCCCCGGATTCCCACAGGGCGAAGGGCTTTCCACCCGGACCGTTCGGATCGAGGATCGCCGGGATCTTGCCGTTGGGGTTCAGCGACAGATAGTCGGCCGTCCAGGTCTGGTTCTGCATGATGTCGACGAAGTGCGCCTCATACGCCAGGCCCAGCTCCTCCAGGGCGATCGCGACCTTCACCCCGTTCGGCGTGGGGGTGGAGTAGAGCTGCAGGACCGACGGGTCCTTGGCCGGATACTGGTTCGTGATCGGAAAGGCGCTGAGGTCGGCCATGGGATACAGTCTCGGTTGCGGTTAAGGCGGATGTGGGGGTCCTTCGCTCACGCGCAAGTGTTTGTTACGCGACACCGGGGCGCTTGACCGCGCCGGATCAGGCTTGGCCATATCGGGCGTGTCGGAAACGGGAGGCGCCGCATGGCCCACAAGTTCAAGATCACGAAGACGGCCAAGGGCTACATGGCCAAGTTCGTCTACAACGCCGAAACCATCTTCTGGACCGAGACCTACACGACGAAAGAGTCCGCCCGGAACGCGATCGCCTCGATCCTGAAGAACGGCCCGAACGCTGAGATCGTCGACGAGACCGACGACTGAGCCTCAGTCGGGCTCGCGCTCGCCCACCTCGGCCGGGCGCACGGCCAGCAACCAGCCGTCGGCGATGTGCAGTTCGGGGACGGCGTCCCGGGTGAAGGGCAGGTACCAGGTCGGGCCGCCCGCGGCCGGGGCGATCTCCAGCATGTCGTCGGCGCCGAAGTTCTGGACCGCCTTGACCTTGCCGAGCACGGCGCCGGCCGGGTCACGCGCCTCCAGCCCGATCAGGTCGGTCAGGTAGAATTCGTCCTCGTCCGGCTCGGGCAGCCGGTCGCGCGGCACATGCAGCTTGAGGCCGCGCATCGCGTCGGCCTCTTCCCTGGTGGCGATCTCCTTGACGCGCGCCACCAACCCATCCTTGGTCGGCCGCGCCGCCGTCAGCGTGAGGCCATGCGAGCCATCGGCGCGCAGCAGCGGCCCGTAGTCCATCAGGGCGCGCGGATCGGCCGTGTAGGTCGTGATCCGCACCTCCCCCTTCACGCCGAACGCTCCGGCGACGTGGGCGACGAGGATGAGTTTCTGATCGGCCAACACAAACTCCGACAGCAAAAGGGCGACGCCCTCCGACGCCGCCCTTCCTTAGCTCATGACACCGAAGCGGATCAGGCCTCGGTCTTTTCTTCCTCGGCGGCGGGCGCCTCTTCAGCGGCGGCTTCGGCGGCCGGAGCCTCCTCGGCGGGGCTTTCCGGAGCGGCCTCTTCAGCCAGGGCTTCCTCAGCCGGAGCGGCAGCGGCGGCGGCGGCCGCAGCAGCGGCTTCTTCCTTGGCGCGGGCGGCGGCTTCGGCGGCCTCGATCTTGGCCTGGGCCTCGGCCTCGGCGCGGTCGGCTTCACGCTGGGCGCGCTCGGCCAGACGCTCCTGTGCCTTCTTGCCCGGCTCGCCCTTCTTGGGGTTGTTGCCCTGGGTCCACTTGACCTTGGCCGACAGGGTCTCGTCCTGGCTCAGGAAGCGGGCGACACGGTCGGTCGGCTGGGCGCCCTTGCCAAGCCACTCGGCGATGCGGTCGGCCTTCAGGCTGACGCGCGGGGTCGGGCCGTCCTTGGGCAGCATGGGGTTGTAGGTGCCCACGCGCTCCAGGAACTTGCCGTCGCGCGGCGAGTGGCTGTCGGCGATGACGATGTAGTAGTAGGGGCGCTTCTTGGCGCCGCCGCGGGCCAGACGAATCTTCAGCATTTCGGTTTCTCTTTTCTAGGTCAGTTCGGTTTCTTGGGGAGGCCCGGCAGGCCCGGCAGGCCTCCCGGCGGTAGTCCGCCGCCCAGGCCGGCGAGCCGGTCCTGGAGGGCTTTCATCTCTTCGGGGCTCGGCTCGGGCATGCGCCCGCCGCCCAGCGCCTTCAGGCGATTGATGTCGGGGCCGCCGCCCATTCCGGGCATGCCGCCCATGCCCATGCCGCCCATCATGGCGGCCATCTTCTGCAGGTTGCCGCGTCCGCCGCGCGACAGCGACTTGACCATGTCGGCCATCTGGCGGTGCTGCTTGAGCAGGCGGTTGATCTCCTGAACCTCGACGCCGGCGCCCGCCGCGATGCGCTTCTTGCGGGATGCGTTCAGTAGGTCGGGCTTCTTGCGCTCGGCCTTGGTCATGGAGGAGATGATCGCCTCCTGGCGGGCGATCATGCGGTCGTCGATGTTGGCGTCGGCCATCTGGGCCTTCATCTTGGCCACGCCCGGCATCAGGCCCATGATGCCCTGAAGCCCGCCCATCTTCTTCATTTGCTGCAGCTGGGCCGCCAGGTCGTTCAGGTCGAACTGCCCCTTGGCCAGCTTCCTGGCCATGGCCTCGGCCTTGGCCTGATCCAGCTCCGTCGCGGCCTTCTCGACCAGGGCCACGATGTCGCCCTGGCCCAGGATGCGGCCCGCCACGCGCCGCGCGTCGAACACGTCCAGCGCGTCGACCTTCTCGCCCGCGCCCAGATACTTGATCGGCAGCCCGGTCGTGGCCCGCATCGACAGCATGGCCCCGCCGCGCCCGTCGCCGTCGGCGCGGGTCAAGACCAGGCCCGTCAGCGGCAGTCGCTCGTGGAAGGCCTTGGCCGTGCGAACCGCGTCCTGACCGGTCAGGCTGTCGGCGACCAGCAGGGTCTCGACCGGCTTGGCGATGGCGGCCACCTCGGCCACCTCGTTCATCAGGCCTTCGTCCAGCGTGATGCGGCCCGCGGTATCCAGGATCAGGACGTCGAAGCCCTGCAGCTTGGCCGACTGCAGCGCGCGCCGGGTGATCTGGACCGCGCTCTCGCCCTGGACGATCGGCAGGGTCGCGACCTCGATCTGCTGACCCAACGTCGCCAGCTGCTCCATCGCCGCCGGACGTCGCGTGTCCAGCGAGGCCATCATGACCTTCTTGCGATCGAACCTGGTCAGGCGCAGCGCCAGCTTGGCCGAAGTCGTCGTCTTGCCGGAGCCCTGCAGGCCGGCCATCAGCACAACGGCGGGCGGCGTGGCGTTGGTGTTGAGCGGAACCGGCTCCTCGCCGCCCAGCATCTCGATCAGGCCGTCGTAGACGATCTTGATGACCTGGTCGGCCGGCTTGACCGAGCGGATGACCTCTTCGCCCGTGGCGCGCTCGGTGGCGAAGGCGATGAAGTCCTTGACGACTGGCAGGGCGACGTCGGCTTCCAAGAGGGCCACGCGCACCTCGCGCATGGCTTCGGCCACGTCCTTTTCGGACAGGGCGCCGCGCCCGGTGATCCGGTCGAAGACGCCTGTCAGCCGCTCGTTCAGAGCCTCGAACATTCACACCTCGTCAGGGCGCCAAACGACCTCAGCCCCCGTGGACGATCACGTCGACGGGGGTCCTCTCCCGGCTCGTCCCGTGGCTCCCTTCGGCGAAGGGCGGGGGTCGTCCGGGTGGAGGCGCGAGGTTCACTTGCGCCGGAAGCGGCGGCTTATGGCGGAAAAGGCTCCGCAGGGCAAGTTGGCCGCTACATCCCGCGCGAGGGATCATCGGCCGGGGTGTTCGGATCCTCCCGACGCGTCTGCTTCATGGTGCGCAGTTTCGACAGGGCCAGCGCCAGGCCCAGCAGCACCGGCCCGCCGATCACCACGAGCGCCCACATCAGGGTCTCATCCATCATCCGTCTCCTTCTTGCGTCCAAAGGAGAGAACGGCGCGTTGCACGGATTGATCCGAAGGCCGCGCTTGGCCCTCGCAAGGCGGGCGCGTGTCTGAAAGAGTGGCGTTCGCCCTTCTCCCCAAAGGACGCCCCCATGCCCGCCTCTCCTCCCCCGCCCGACGATCGCCTGCGCGAGGAGGTGCGGCTGCTCGGCGGCCTGCTAGGCGAGGTCATTCGAGACGAGGGCGGTCAGGCGCTCTACGACAAGATCGAGGCCGTGCGCGTCGCCTCGGTCGCCTACCACCGCCACCCGGGGGCCAAGGGGTCGGCGGAGCTGGAACGGCTGCTCAGCGAGCTGTCGCTGGACGAGGCGGTGGGGCTGGCCCACGGCTTCGCGGTCTTCTCGCTCCTGGCCAATGTCGCCGAAGACCGGGCGGGCAAGCGACGGGCGCAGGCGCAGACCGCAGAAGGGGCGCGTGCCGACACGCCGGAAGGCGCGCTGGCCCGGCTGGCCGCCGCCGGGCGGTCTGTGGAGGACGCCCGCGCCCTGTTGTCCGAGGCGCTGATTTCGCCGGTCCTGACCGCCCACCCGTCGGAGGTCCGGCGCAAGAGCGTCATCGACCGCATCGCCGCCGTGTCGGACGTGCTGGACGCCTGCGACCGCGACGACCTGGCCTGCCGCCCCGAGGTCATGACCGCCGGCCTGCGTCGTCAGGCCGTCATCCTGTGGGCGACGCGGCTGGTGCGCACGACCGGCCTGGTGGTCCAGGACGAGATCGACACCGTCGTTTCCTTCTTGGAGCGGGTGTTCCTCAAGGTCGCGCCCGAACAACTGATCGACTGGCGCCGGCGCCTCGACGCGCCCGACCTGAAGCCCTTCGTTCGCATCGGCGCCTGGGTCGGCGGCGACCGCGACGGCAATCCGAATGTCGACGCCGAGGCGCTCAGAGCCGCCTTCGCCACCCCCGCCAAGGCGGTGATGCGTCACTATCTGGAGGCCGTGAACGCGCTCGGCGCCGAGCTCAGCCTGTCGGGTTCGCTCGCCCGCATCAGTCCCGCGCTCCAGGCCCTCTCCGACGCGTCCGGCGACCTCTCGCCTCACCGCGCCGACGAGCCCTATCGCCGCGCGCTGAGCCAGATCTACGCCCGGCTCTCGGCGACCCACCTGCGCCTGACGGGCCAGTCCGCGCCGCGCCCCGCCCCGTTCGAGGCCCCCGCCTACGGCAGTCCGTCGGAGTTCCGCGCCGAACTGATGGTGCTCCACGACAGCCTGGTCGCCAGCCACGGCGCCGTCTTCGCCGACGACGGCCTGGCCCGTCTGATCGCCACGGTCGACGTCTTCGGCTTCCACATGGCGACGCTCGATCTGCGCCAGAACTCCGACGTCCACGCGCGGGTCGTCTCCGACCTGCTGCGCGTCGGCGGCGTCTGCCCGGACTACGCTGCTCTCGACGAGGAGGCGCGGCTGGCGCTGCTGGCGGCCGAACTCCGCTCACCCCGACCGCTCTTCAGCCCCTATGCGGACTATGCGCCCGAGACCCTGAAGGAACGCGCAATCCTGCTGGCGGCGGCGGAAGCGCTCGACCGCTTCGGTCCCGACGCCATCCGCACCCACATCGTTTCCAAGACCGACGCGGCCTCGGACCTGCTGGAGGTCTACCTGCTGCTGAAGGAGGTCGGCCTCTACCGGCCCGAGGACCCCGCCGCCTGCCCCATCCAGGCCGCTCCCCTGTTCGAGACCATCGACGACCTGCGGGCCGCCCGCCCCACCCTGGAGCGGCTGCTTAAGGAGCCATCGGCGCTGGCCGTCGCCCGCGCGCGCGGCGTGCAGGAGGTCATGATCGGCTATTCCGACTCCAACAAGGACGGCTCCTACCTGACCTCCACCTGGGAGTTGCATGAGGCCTCCCGCGCGCTCCTCGCGGAGGCGCAAGATGTGGGCGTGCGGCTCCAGCTGTTCCACGGCCGTGGCGGCGCGGTCGGGCGCGGCGGGGGATCGAGCTTCGCGGGCGTCCTGTCCCAGCCGACGGGCACGGTGGCGGGCCGTATCCGCATCACCGAACAGGGCGAGGTCATCGCCAACAAATACGGCGAGCCCGACGTGGCGCGGCGCAACCTCGACGCCCTGACCGCCGGGACGCTGATCGCCTCTCTGGCGCCGCCGCCGGACGAGGCCATGACGGCGCGGCACGGCACGACCGTCCAGGCCCTGTCGCGCGCCTCCATGGCCGCCTATCGGGCCCTGGTCTACGAGACCCCCGGCTTCGTCGACTACTTCCGCGCCGCCACGCCGATCAACGAGATCGCCGAGCTCAAGATCGGCTCTCGGCCCACCTCGCGCACAGCCTCGATCGGCATCGAGGACCTGCGCGCCATCCCCTGGGTGCTCAGCTGGTCCCAGAGCCGCGTCATGCTGCCCGGCTGGTTCGGCTTCGGCTCGGCCTGTGAGGGAGCCGACGTCGAGGAGCTGCGCGCCATGGCGACCGACTGGCCCTTCTTCCGGACGCTCCTCCAGAACATGGAGATGATCATGGCCAAGGCGGACATGACCATCGCGCGGCGCTACGCGTCTCTGGTCCCGGATCAGGCGCTCGCCGCCCAGGTCTTCGGCGCCGTTCAGGCCGAGTGGGATCGCACCCACGCCGCCGTGCTGGCGATTACCGGCCAGGCCGCCCTGCTCGGCGGCCAGCCGGAACTCGACCGCCTGATCCGTCTGCGCATGCCCTACGTCGAGCCGCTGAACCACGTCCAGATCGAGCTGATCCGGCGACGCCGCGCCGGCGACGATGATCCTCGTGTCCGTGAGGGCATCCTCCTGTCCATCAATGGTGTCGCGGCTGGGCTGAGGAACAGCGGCTAAGACGCGCAGCGCACGGATCATGCTTCGCAAGTCGCGTGGGCGGCAGAGCGTAATCACCATGAACGAAATTTAGGGAAGGCTTCACCGGCCGGTCATGGAAACAGCCGCGCGCTGTCACCGAACACCGTCATACGCCCCCGCGTCGCCTCCCCGCGACGACAGCCAAGGACCTTCCGCCATGAAGACCCTCGCCCTCGCCTTCGCCGCCCTGGCCCTGTCGGCCGGCGCCGCCTCGGCGCAAGACTATCGCATCGCCTTCGGCGACCTCGACCTCGGTTCGGTTTCCGGCGCCGACGCTTTCGACGCTCGCGTCAACACCGTCGCCCGCCGCGCCTGCCGCTCCGGCGCGCCGCTCGCCGATCACCAGTGCCGCGTCCGCTTCCGCGCCGAGGCGATGCGCCTGCTGCCGGGCGTGCGCCGCGAAGACTATGCCCGCGCGCGCGGCGGCCGCATCCTCGCCGCCGTGCCTGTCGTCTACGGCTGAGTCTGGCCGTCGGCTTCATTGCCAATCGTTCATTCTCTGACGTCGATTTCACCAAGCGTCGCAGTTTCGCCGCGCGATGCACATCGTGCGGCGAAAGGGCGCGGTCACTCTGAGCAGGTCGCCGCCAAGAGCGATCACACACTCAGGAAGACCGTCATGAAGACCCTTGCCGCCGCCATGGCCGTCGCCGTGGCCCTGACCGCCGCTAGCGCCGCCGCCGCCAGCGATGTGCGCGTCGCCTATGGCGACCTGGACCTGTCGACCGCCCACGGGGCGCAAATCTTCGATCGCCGCGTCAGCCGCGCGGTTCGAAGCGCCTGCCAAGGCGGCTCTCCAGTTGAAGCCAGTCGGTGCGTCGTCAGCCTGCGCGCCGAGCTTCACGCGCTCATGCCGGCTCCCGCCCAACGGGCCTATGCGCTCAGTCGAGCCCGCCAAGACAACGCTCGCGCCACCTCTGCGGGCAGCTGATCCCGACCGCACGACAAAAGCCGTCGCGGTGAACCGCGACGGCTTCGGATCGTCTTTGAATGAGCCGCCGGATGACGGCTCTATCGCCTGCGTCAGCTGACTGGGAAACCCCGCACGCGCAGCAGCGCCGCGACGTCCGGGTTGCGACCCCGAAATCGGCGATAGGCCTCGCCGCGGTCCGACGAGTTACCCTCGGCCAGGATGATCGCCTTGTAGCGGGCGGCGATGTCAGGATTGAAGACGTCGCCCGACTCCTCGAAGTAGGCCCAGGTGTCGGCATCCATGACCTCGGACCACAGATAGCTGTAGTAGCCGGCCGAATAGGCGTCGGACGTGAACAGGTGATTGAACTGCGGCAGGCGGTGCCGCATCACGATCTCCTTCGGCATGCCGAAGCGGGCCAGGCTCTCGCGCTCGAAGGCGTCGATGTCCGTCGGCGGATTGGCGCGCGTGTGAAGGTCCATGTCGACCAGGGCCGAGGACAGGTAGCTGACTGTGGCGTAGCCCTGGTTGAAAGTGGCTGCAGCCTCGACCTTGTCCACCAGCGCCTGGGGCATGGGCTCGCCGGTCTGATAGTGCTTCATGAAGCCGTCCAGGATCGGCCGGCTCAGCACCCAGTGCTCATGCACCTGCGACGGATACTCGACGTAGTCGCGGGGCGTCGTGCCCAGCCCCGGATAGCGGACCTGATAGGAAAGGTAGTGCAGGGCGTGGCCGAACTCGTGGAACAGGGTTTCGGCGTCATCCAGCGAAATCAGGATCGGCTGGCCGGCGTCCGCCTTCACGAAGTTGTTGTTGTTGGACACCAGCTTGTTGCCGCCGCCCTCATAGCCCCAGCCGATGCGGTAGCTGGTCATCCAGGCGCCCGACCGCTTGCCCGGCCGCGCGAAGTCGTCGGAGTAGAACAGGCCGACGTGGCTGCCGTCCGACTTGTTCTTGACCTCGAACACCTCGACGTCCGGGTGGAAGCCCGGGACGCTGCCGGCGGGCACAGGCGTGAAGGTGAAGCCGTACAGACGCTCGGCCATGTAGAAGGCGCCGCGCTTGACCGCGTTCAGCTCGAAGTAGGGCTTCAGCTCGTTCTGATCGAGGTCGTACTTCGCTTTCCGGACCTTCTCGGCGTAGTACAGATAGTCCCACGGCTCGATGTCATGACCGGCGATCTCGCGCATGTCGGCCACTTCCTGGGTGACCCGCGCCTTGGCCGGCTCCCAAACGCGCATCATCAGCTCCATGGCGGCGGCGGGGGTGCGCGCCATGGTGTCCTGCATGCGCCACTCGGCGTGATTGGCGTAGCCGAGCAGACGGGCGCGGTCGGCCCGAAGCTTCACGATCTCGGCGATGATGGCGTTGGTGTCGTTGCGGTCGCCGTTGTCGCCACGATTGACGAACTTGCGCCAGACCTGCTCGCGCAGCGCCCGGTCGTCGGCGAAGGTCAGGAACGGGTCGACGCTGGAGCGGGTGTTGACGATGGCCCAGCCCTGCAGGTTGCGCGAGCGCGCGGCGGCTGCGGCGGCGGCCTTGTTGGAGTCGGGCAGGCCCGCGACGCCGGCCTCGTTCGGGATCAGGGTCCAGGTGTTCTCGTCGGCGACGACCTTCTGGCCGAAGCTGGTGAAGGCGTTGGCCAGCGCGGTGTTGATACGGCCCAGCTCGGCCTTGCCGGCGGCGTCCAGAGCCGCGCCGTTGCGGACGAAGGCGTCGCGGCTGCGTTCGGCCAAGCGGGTCTGCTCCGGCGTCAGGCCGGCGGCGCGAGCGTTGTCGGCGACGGTCTTGATGCGCTGGAACAGGGGTTCGTTGAAGGTGATCTCATCGCCCGCCGCCGACAGGAGAGGCGACACCTCGGTGTCGACCGCCTGATAGTCGTCCGAGCCGATGTTGGACGTCATGACGCCGAAGATCGAGCTGGCGCGATCCAGCGGCTGGCCGGCCAGCTGCATGGCCACCATGGTGTTGGCGAACGTCGGCGGCTCGGGGTTGTTGGCGATCGCAGCGATCTCGGCGCGCTGCAGCTCGATACCCTCCAGAATGGCGGCGCGGACCTTATCGGCGGTCACCGACGGCCAGGGCGGCACGCCCTCATACGGCCCGGTCCAGGGCTGGAGCAGCTCGGCGCGCGGCGTCTGCGTCGGCAGCACGGCCTTGGCCACCGCAAGTTCGTCGGCGCTCGCGGCGGCGGCGCCGCCCATGGCGCCCGCGCTGGCGCATCCCGAAAGGGCCATCAGGCTCGCGCCTCCGACAAGAAGCTGACGTCTGTGCATGTGCGTTTCCCGTTCATGGTTCTTCTAACGTGCGGGCACCCTAGGCTGGGCGCACCTGACCGTCACATGAACGACGTGTAATGCCGTTGGACGCCGAGGCAAGCCGCCGCTAGAGCCTCAGCCCATGGCGATAGGCGTTTTCGACAGCGGCGTCGGCGGGCTGACGGTCCACCGCGAACTGACCCGGCGGTTCCCGGAGCGGGACTTCATCTATCTGGCCGACCAGGCCCACGCTCCCTACGGCGGACGGGGCGGCGAGGAGATCGTCGATCTGACCCGCGCCGGATGCGAGCGGCTGTTCGAGGCTGGTGCCAGCGTCATCGTGCTGGCGTGCAACACGGCGTCCGCCATCGCCCTGCGTCGCCTGCAGCAGACCTGGGTGCCGGAGGCGCGGGCGCGGCACGGGCGGCCGGTCAATGTGCTAGGCATCATCGTGCCGACCATCGAGGCGGCGACGGGCCTGCCCTGGACCTATGAGGCAGAGCGGCGAGGCGACAAGATCGAGGCTCTCGAGATCACCGGCGTCTTCTGTACGGCCGCGACCGCCATGAGCCGCGTCTACGAAATCGAGATCGACAAGCGGCGCGAGGACCTGGCGGTCTTCTCGGAACCCTGCCCCGGCCTGGCGGGCCTCATTGAACTAGGCGCTCCGGCCGAGGAGCTGACAGTGGTGGTGCGGGACCACGTCGATGCGTTACGCCGCCGGATCGGGCGTCATCCGGACAAGGCCATCCTGGGCTGCACCCACTACGAGATCGTGGCCGACATCTTCGCCGCCGCCCTGCCGCCCGGGACGCCTGTGATCCACCAGCCGAGCGCCGTGGCCGACGCCCTGGATCGCTATTTCCAGCGGCATCCCGAATACCGTCTGGGCGACACCGGCCGGCGCACCTTCCTGACCACCGGCAAAGCGGGCCCGCAGTCGGATCTGGTCAGCCAGTTCTGGGGATCGCCGCTTAGCTTCGACCCCGCCTGACTTGACGTTGGGCCAGATCGCGCGCCCGATGTCGGTGGGAGGATCCGCCATGCTTCGTTCAGCCTTGATCGGCGCCGCCTTGGCCCTGCTCGCCGCCGCGCCCGCGAGCGCGGAGATCGTGTCACGCAGCGAGAACGCCTTCACCCTGCGTTTCGCTTTGGGGCTGGAAGCCCCCCGCGAGGATATCGTCGCGGCCGTGGGCGCCATTCCGACCTGGTGGGACCCCGACCATACCTACACGGGAGACGGAGCCAATCTGTCCCTGGCCTTCGAACCCGGCGGCTGCTGGTGCGAGCGCCTGGCGGACGGCACGATGTTCGAACACGCCCGTATCGTCTCCATCACCGAGGATACGGTGCGCATGAACGCGCCGCTGGGGCCGCTGAATGGAAAGGCGACCAGGGCCGATCTCGTCTGGTCGGCCGGTCCTCAGGTCCCCGGAACCCCGGTCACGCTCGAATTCGTGGTGGAAGGTCCGGGCGTGGGCGCCTTGGCCGAGCCTGTCCACACCGTAATGCAGCAGGGCTGGAGCCGCTATGTGCGCTACATCGAGTACGGCGATGTTGTGGAGGACGAACCCAAGCTGCGCCGGCCGTCCGCTCCAAGGCCCCGCTGACGCTGCGGACCAGGAACATAAGTTCGTTCGATCCTGAAGCCAAGTTTAATCGATTTGTCTTGCGAGGTCCGCAGGACTAGCTTCCCGCATCACTCTGACCCCCGGGAGGCCCACGATGGACGGCGAACACTCACCCCTGTCTGATCCGAGCAAGAAGGCCGCCGCCAAGCGCGCCCTGCTTGGCCGCACCAACCGCGACTGGTGGCCCAACTCGCTCGCGGTCGACATCCTGCACCAGCACGGCAAGACCGGCGACCCGATGGGCGACGGCTTCAGCTATGCCGAGGCCTTCAAGTCGGTCGATTACGAGGGGCTGAAGCGCGACCTGCACGCGCTCATGACCGACAGCCAGCCGTGGTGGCCGGCGGACTATGGCCACTACGGCCCCTTCTTCATCCGCATGGCCTGGCACGCGGCCGGCACCTATCGCACCGGCGACGGCCGGGGCGGCGCCAGCTCGGGTCAGCAGCGCTTCGCCCCGCTCAATTCCTGGCCGGACAACGGCAACCTCGACAAAGCCCGTCGCCTGCTGTGGCCGATCAAGCAGAAGTACGGCGCCAAGATCAGCTGGGCCGACCTGTACATCCTGGCCGGCAATGTCGCCATCGAATCGATGGGCGGGCCGGTGTTCGGCTTCGGCGGCGGCCGCGCCGACGTCTGGGAGCCCGAGAAGGACGTCTACTGGGGCACGGAAGAGAACTGGGTCGGCGCCGGCGCCGAAACCCGCATCCAGCCCGACAAGGACATGGCGCTGGAAGAGCCGCTGGCGGCCATCCAGATGGGTCTGATCTACGTCAACCCGGAAGGCCCGGGCGGCGTGCCCGAGGCGCTTCAGTCGGCGCGCGACATCCGCATCACCTTCGCGCGCATGGGCATGAACGACGTCGAGACGGCGGCGCTGACGGCCGGGGGCCACACCTTCGGCAAGGCGCACGGCGCCGGTGATGCCTCCAAGGTCGGCGTAGCGCCGGAGGGCGGCGACATCGCGCTTCAGGGCTTCGGCTGGCAGTCGGGCCACAAGAGCGGCATGGGCGAGGACACCATCACCTCGGGCATCGAGGGCGCGTGGACGCCGACGCCGATCACCTGGGACATGTCCTACTTCGACATGCTGCTGGACCACGAATACGAACTGGTCCGCTCGCCCGCCGGGGCCAAGCAGTGGCAGCCCGTCGGCAACCCGCCGGAGACCCTCGCGCCGGCCGCCCATACGCCGGGCAAGAAGGTCCCGACGATGATGACCACGGCCGACATGGCCTTCAAGGTCGACCCCGAGTACCGCAAGATCATGGAGAAGTTCCGGGCCGATCCGGCCTACTTCGCCGACCAGTTCGCGCGCGCCTGGTTCAAGCTGTGCCACCGCGACATGGGTCCCAAGATCCGCTACCTCGGACCGGAAGTCCCGGCCGAAGACCTGATCTGGCAGGACCCGATCCCGGCCCACACGGGACCGAAGCTGACGGACGCCGACGTCAAGACGCTGAAGGACCACATCGCCGCTTCCGGGCTGTCGATCGCCGACCTGGTCCGCACGGCCTGGGCCTCGGCCGCGACCTGGCGCGGATCGGACCACCGCGGCGGCGCCAACGGCGCGCGCATCCGCCTGGAGCCGCAGAAGAGCTGGGACGTCAATGAGCCCGAGAAGCTGTCGCGCGTCTTGGCCGTCTATGAGGACATCAAGGCCAAGTCGGGCCTGAACGTCTCCATCGCGGACCTGATCGTGCTGGGCGGCTCGGTCGGCATCGAGCAGGCGGCCAAGGCCGCCGGCCACGACGTCGTCGTCCCCTTCACCCCGGGCCGCACGGACGCGACGGCCGAGCAGACGGACGCCGAGAGCTTCAAGGTTCTGGAGCCCCGCGCCGACGGCTTCCGCAACTATCTGCAGGTCAAGTTCAACGTCCCGACCGAGGAACTGCTGATCGACCGGGCCCAGCTGCTGGGCCTGACGGCTCCGCAGATGACGGCCCTGGTCGGCGGGCTGCGCGTGCTCGGCGTCAATCACAAGGACGCCAAGGAAGGCGTGTTCACCGACCGTCCGGGCCAGCTGACGAACGACTTCTTCGTCAACCTGCTCGACATGTCGACGGCCTGGAAACAGGTGGACGATACGTCGGACGAACTGTTCGTCGGCACGGACCGCGCCACGGGCCAGCAGCGCTGGACCGCGACCCGCACCGACCTGGTGTTCGGCTCCAACTCCCAGCTGCGCGCCATCGCCGAGGTCTTCGCCGAAGGCCAGTCACAGGAGGTCTTCCTGAAGACCTTCATCAAGGCCTGGGTCCAGGTGATGGAGAACGACCGCTACGACATCCCCAAGCGCGCGCTGCACGCCGAGAAGCTGGCGGCGTAAGCCTCAGGGACTGACGCATCGAAGACCCCTGTCCTCCCCGTGAGGGCGGGGGTTTTCTTTTGTCACCTCATAAGACAGTTCGATCGACATGGCACTCGACTGAGATCACGCCTATCTCAGCCGTATGCTCCCCACCCTCCGACAGCTGCAGTATCTCAAGCTCCTCGCCGAGCATGGCTCCTTCAGCCGGGCCGCCGAGGCCGCGTCGGTCAGCCAGCCCGCCCTGTCGGCCGGCATCCAGGAACTGGAGAAGGTGCTGGGCGCGCCCGTGGTCGAACGCACGCGAGGTGCGGTCCAGCTGACCGCCGTCGGCGCCGAGGCGGTCAGCCGGGCGGAGGACGTGCTCGCCCGCACCGAAGATCTGGTCGAGGCGGCGCGGAATGCCGGGCGGCCGCTGTCCGGACGGCTGAGGCTGGGCGTCATCCCGACCGTCGCGCCGTTCCTGCTGCCCGCCACCCTGCCGGGGCTGAAGGCGGCCTATCCGCAGCTGCGGCTGTTCATCCGCGAGGATCTGACCGGGCGGCTGATCGCGGGGCTGAAGGCCGGGCAGCTGGATTGCGCCGTCATCGCCCTGCCCTATGCCGCGACCGGCATCCAGCACGCGCGCATCGGCGACGACGAGATCCTCGCCGCCGCCCCGGTCGATCATCCTCTCGCGGCGGGCGGCGACATCCAGCCCGGCGCGCTGAAGGGTGAGGACCTGATCCTGCTGGAAGACGGCCACTGCCTGCGCGATCAAGCTCTGGCCGCCGTCGATATCGAGGCTCCGCGCGGCGAGGACGTCTTCGCCGCGACCAGCCTGCATACCCTCGTGCAGATGGTGTCCTCGGGGCTGGGCGTGTCCTTCCTGCCCGCCATGGCGGTCAAGGCCGGGCTGGCCGACGACAAGGGCGTGGTGGTGCGGTCGTTCGCTGCGGAAGCGCCGAAGCGCGAGATCGTGGTGGCGTGGCGCAGCGGCTCGAGTCGGGCCGCCGAGGCGCGCCTACTGGCCGAGGCGATGCGGGTTTGAGCTACTCTTGAGCGTTTCGGAGGGCCACCGCCGACACACAGTGGCCAGCGACTACGACGAAGATGGCCACTGCAATAATGAAGCCATGGTCGATCGAGATGGGCAGCCTCAGGGTCGAATGCATGGCGGCCAGACCCGCTATGGAGCAGCCGAGCGAAACGATCCCGTAAAGGAGCGTCGCCCAACTCATGTAGTAGCCGACACGTTCTTGATGCGCTGCGAGAGCTTCCTCTCCAGCTACCGCGTTGTCGTATTGCATTCCGAAAACGGCATCCGTGCACATCCAGAAGAGATATGCAGCAGCGATGAACGTTAGCGCCGAGACAAACAGCGGCGCGGCCGAATGAGCCTCGCTTCCAAGGACCAAGGCTGCGCCAGGCAAAGCGCCGACCGCGCCTAGAAGCGGCTGTATCCGAGCCGCCTCCATCTGCTTGTACTCGACGTAACGGTCCAAACTACGCCGCCAGGTTCCGCAGGACGTACGGCATCACCCCGCCCGACTTGAAGTAGTCCAGTTCGGTCTGGTTATCGATGCGGCAGCGCACGGGGAACCGGGCCATCTTGCCGTCGGAGGGGCGGAACAGCTCGACCCACAGGTCCTGACGCGGGCGCAGCTTGCCGATGTTGGCGTCGGTCAGGCCGCGGATGGTGACGATCTCCTCACCCGTCAGGCCCAGCTTGGTCCAGCCGTCGGCCTTGAACTGCAGCGGCACCACGCCCATGCCGACCAGGTTCGAGCGGTGGATGCGCTCATAGCTCTCGGCGATGACGGCGCGCACACCCAGGAGCCGCGTGCCCTTGGCCGCCCAGTCGCGCGATGAGCCCGTGCCGTATTCCTTGCCCGCGAACACGACCAGCGGCCGGCCCTCGGACTGGTAGCGCATGGCCGCGTCGTAGATCGACATCACCTCGCCCGACGGGAAGTGCTTGGTCATGCCGCCCTCGATCTCGGGCACGATGCGGTTCCGGATGCGGATGTTGGCGAAGGTGCCGCGCATCATCACCTCGTGGTGACCGCGCCGCGCGCCGTAGGAGTTAAAGTCCAGAGCGTCCACGCCGCGGTTGGTCAGGTATTGGCCCGCCGGCGACGTCTTCTTGATCGAACCGGCCGGAGAGATGTGGTCGGTCGTGATTGAGTCGCCGAAGATGGCCAGCACCCGGCCCTCGATGATGTCTGTGACCGGCGTCGGCTCCATCGACAGGCCCTCGAAGTAGGGCGGGTTGGCGACGTAGGTCGAGGCGTCGTCCCAGGCATAGGTCTGGCCGCCGGCGACCTGGATGGCCTGCCAGTGGGCGTCGCCCTTGAAGACGTCGGCATAGCGCTTGGCGAACATGGCCGAGGTGACGGCCTTCTTCTGGATGGCGGCGATCTCGGCGGTCGTGGGCCAGATGTCCTTCAGGAAGACGTCCTTGCCCTTCTTGTCCTGGCCGATCGGGTCCTTGGTGATGTCGATCCGCATGGAGCCGGCGATGGCGTAGGCCACGACGAGCGGCGGCGAGGCCAGGTAGTTGGCCTGGACGTCGGGGTTCACCCGGCCCTCGAAGTTGCGGTTGCCCGACAGCACGCTGGTGGCGACCAGGCCGTTGTCGTTGATCGTCTTGGAGATCGCGGGATCCAGCGGCCCCGAGTTGCCGATGCAGGTGGTGCAGCCATAGCCGACCAGGTTGAAGCCCAGCGCGTCCAGTTCCTTCTGCAGGCCGGCGGCGGTCAGATAGTCGGTCACGACCTGGGAGCCCGGGGCCAGCGAGGTCTTGACCCAGGGCTTGGCCTTCAAACCCAGCTTGTTGGCCTTCTGCGCCACCAGGCCGGCCGCGATCAGGACCGAGGGGTTGGACGTGTTGGTGCACGACGTGATGGCCGCGATGACCACGTCGCCGTCACCGATGTCGAAGCTCTCGCCCTCGACAGGCGCGCGCGGAGCGTCGGCAGCGCGGTTGAAGGTCTCGACCAGCGCCGCCTCGAAGGAGGGCGCGGCGGCGGTCAGTTCGACGCGATCCTGCGGACGCTTGGGACCGGCCAGCGACGGCACGACGGTCGACAGGTCCAGCTCCAGCACGTCGGTGAAGATCGGGTCTTCAGAGGTCTCGTCGATCCAGAGCCCTTGCGCCTTCGCATAGGCCTCGACCAGGGCGACGCGCGCCTTGTCGCGACCCGTGGCGGTCAGATAGCCGATGGTGGCCTGCGACACGGGGAAGAAGCCGCAGGTGGCGCCGTATTCCGGGGCCATGTTGGCGATGGTGGCCTGATCCTCGATGGTCAGGTTGGCGACGGCCGGACCGAAGAACTCCACGAACTTGCCGACGACGCCCTTCTTGCGCAGCATCTGCGTGACGGTCAGCACCAGGTCGGTGGCGGTGGTGCCTTCCGGCATGGCGCCGGTCAGCTTGAAGCCTATGACCTCTGGGATCAGCATCGGGATGGGCTGGCCCAGCATGGCGGCCTCGGCCTCGATGCCGCCGACGCCCCAACCCAGCACGGCGAGCCCGTTGATCATGGTGGTGTGGCTGTCGGTGCCGACGACGGTGTCGGGATAGGCGACGGTCGCCTTGCCTTCGGCGGCGGTCCAGACGGTCTGGGCCAGGTTCTCCAGGTTCACCTGGTGGCAGATGCCGGTGCCGGGCGGCACGACGCGGAAGTTGTTGAAGGCCGAGGAGCCCCAGCGCAGGAAGTTGTAGCGCTCGATGTTGCGCTCGTACTCGCGCTCGACGTTCTGCTGGAAGGCGCCCGGGGTGCCGAAATGGTCCACCATCACTGAGTGGTCGATGACCAGGTCGACCGGCACCAGCGGATTGATCTTGGTCGCGTCGGCGCCCAGCGCGCTCATGGCGTCGCGCATGGCGGCCAGATCGACGACGGCGGGCACGCCGGTGAAGTCCTGCATCAGGACGCGGGCGGGTCGGAAGGCGATCTCATGCTCGACCGAGCCCTTGTTTTGGGTCCAGGCGGCGACGGCCTTCAGGTCGTCGGCGGTGACGGAGACGCCGTCCTCGTTGCGCAGCAGGTTCTCCAGCAGCACCTTCATGGAGCGCGGCAGGCGGCTGATGCCTTCCAGACCGGCTTCCTCGGCGGCGGGAAGGCTGTAATAGGCGTACTTCTTGCGCCCGACGGAGAGATCGCGCCGGGTGGAAAGGCTGTCGACTGACGGCATGGGAGTGTTCCTCTGGTCAAGGCCGCCCGGACATCCGGTTCACCTGTCTCGCGGCGATCGCAGGGGCGCACAGGTCCCCGGCGCGCGCGGCGACAGCGCGCTGCGGCGTCGGCGGATATAGCGAGGGTCGCGGGGGGCGTCCATGAGTCCACGGTGGATGTGGGGACATTGAGAACGGGTCGCAGGGAAGAGGCGTCACATCTCTCCCTCCCCCTGCGGGGGAGGGCAGGCGCGCAGCGCCGGGTGGGGGCGGCTCAGCTATACAAAGGCGACGTCGAGGTTTGGCTGGCCGGGCCGCCCCCACCCGGTCTCCGCTCCGCTCCAACCACCCTCCCCCGAGGGGGAGGGAGAAAATCATGATCTCCCGCCTCACCCTGTCCGCCCTCACCTTGGCCCGAGGGGAGCGCACCCTTTTCCGCGACCTGTCCCTGACGCTCGCCGCCGGAGAGGCCGTCGCCCTCACCGGCGCCAATGGCGCGGGCAAGACGACGCTTCTGCGCGCCATCGCCGGCTTCATCCGCCCAGAGGCGGGAGAGATCACCTTCAACGCCGCCAACGGCGCCGATATCGACCCCGCCGAAGCCCGAGGTCGCTCCCTGCACATGCTCGGCCATCTCGAAGGCCTGAAGGGCGCTCACACGGCCCGAGACGAGCTCACGTTTCAGACCCGCTGGCTCGGCGGCGATTCAATCGACCACGCCGTGTCGGTCATGGGCCTGAAGCCGCTGTTGGACCTCGAAATCCGCAAGCTTTCGGCCGGTCAGAGGCGGCGTCTGGCGCTGGCCCGCCTCATCGCCGCGCCGCGTCCGCTATGGCTGCTGGACGAACCCCTCAGTCCGCTGGACGCACGGTGGCGCGAGGCGGCGGGCGAGGTCATGCGGCGTCACCTCGACGGTGGCGGCTTGATCCTGGCCGCCGTGCACGACCCCCTGCCGATCCCGACGGGGTCGCTCGATCTGGGAGCGGGCCGATGAGCGCGGTCGGCGTCCTGTTCCGGCGCGAGCTGGCCCTGGCCTGGGGCGGAGGCGGTGGGCCGCTGCTGGCGTGTGGCTTCTTCGCCTGTCTGACAACCATCGTGCCGCTGGCCGCCGGTGGCGATCTGACCACGCTCCGGCCCGTCGCGGCGGGCATCGCCTGGCTGGCGCTGGCGCTGGCGTCGCTGCTCTCGCTGGAGCGGTTGTTCGAGCGCGATCTGGAAGACGGGGCGCTGGACCTCCTGGCGCTCGGGCCGCTGCCTCTTGAGGCCGTAGTGGCGATCAAGGCTCTGGCGCAATGGCTGGCGACCGGTCTGCCGCTGGCGCTGGCCGCGCCCGTCGCGGCTCTGGCGCTCGGTCAGGCGCCGGAGTTGGCGATCCTGACCGCGCTGGCGGCGTTGATCGGAGGGCTAGGCTTCGCCTTCACCGGCGCGCTCGGCGCGGCGCTGGCGCTTGGAGCCAAGCGCGGCGGGCTGCTGATCGCGATCGTGGTGCTGCCGCTGTTCATTCCGCCGGTCGTGTTCGGCGCAGGCGCGCTGACGCGAGCGGCGGAGGACCTGAGCCCCTGGCCAGCGATGGCGCTGCTGACGGCTTATGCGCTGTTCGCGGCCGTGATCGCGCCCCCGGCGGGCGCCGCAGCGATCCGCGGCGCCCAGGGCTAGTCATCGTCTCAGCGGACGGCGGCGTAGGTGGTGAGCGTCGAGACCAGACGCGCATGCTCGCGCGCGGTCATGCAGCGCGGCGCGGTCCAGGTTTCACCCGTCGCCCGGGCGTGAAGCGCCTGATCCGCGGTGACGAACACCGGGCGCGTACCGAAGTCGCGGCGGTAGGCGCTGCGCGTCGCCATGTCGGAATCGCAAAGCATCACGACGCGCTGGGCGCCCTCCGGCGCGCGGGTCGGAAGGGTCTGCTGATGCGCCAGCGCGGGCAGGGCGGCGGACGCGGCCAGCGTCAGGACAGCGGCGGACAGGGTCAAACGGTTCATGGCGGGCTCCTCCTCAGGCCCGAAAAAGCTCAGGGTCCGGAGGAATACTGCGCTCATTTCCACCAATGTAAAGAAAATAAGACAAACGCGTCGCAAACAGATGAAGTTTCGCTTCTTCGTCATGACCTTGCGGTTTCGCCGCAGCGGCGCGGTCGCGAGTCGGAAACCGAAGATTGAGCCGAATCCCACGGTCATGCGTATCTGCGGCCATGACTCGAAGAGGCCTCATCGCCCCCGCTCTCGGCGCCCTCGCGGCCGCCTGCAGCCCGCTGGGCTTGCTGAACGCCGTCGGCCCGCGCGATCGGGGCGTGCGGCGGGTCGCTCGCTCGGTTCCCTACGGCGACCATCCGCGCCAGACGCTGGACGTCTACGCCCCCGACAGAGCGGCGGACCTTCCGATGATCGTCTTCTTCTACGGCGGCGGTTGGGATTCAGGGTCCAAGGACCTCTACGGCTGGGCGGCCCAGGCCCTGGCGGCGCAGGGCTTCGTTGTGGTCCTGCCCGACTACCGCATCGTGCCCGAGGTGGTGTTCCCGACCTTCATCGAAGACGCCGCAAGCGCCACGGCCCGCGCCGCGGAGCTCGCGCCGACCTGGGGCGGGATCCCTGAGAAGCTGGGCGTCGCCGGTCACTCCGCCGGGGCGCACCTGGCGATGATGATCGCGCTGGATCGACGCTACATGACGGCGACACGTCATCCGGATGCGATCCGCGCGGCCGCCGGTCTCGCCGGTCCCTATGAGTTCCTGCCCTTCAATGTCCCGGCCTCGATCAACGCCTTCGGTCATGTCGAAGACCCGCTGCAGACCCAGCCCCTGACCTTCGCCCGGGCCGACGCCCCGCCGATCTGGCTGGGCCACGGCACGGCCGACGTGACGGTTCACGACGAGGATTCCATCCTGCTGGACGCTCGACTCCGCGCGCTCGGCGCCCGCTCGGAGCTCAAGCTCTACCCGGACCTGACGCACGAGGACCTGATCGCGACCTTTTCACCCCTGTTCCGCAGGAAGGCGCCGGTGCTGGCGGACGTCTCCGCCTTCTTCCACCGGGTGCTGGGGTAGAGCGACCAAAGATCTTCCTGTAGAGGAGGCCATGACAGAGCACATGACCGGGGCGTTGAACGCGCCCGAGGCGCTGAATCGCCTCCAATCCCTCTACACCGACGCCGTCGCCAACCTGCGCGGAGCGGTTCGCACCTATCTCAAGATCGGACAGACACCCGACACGGCGCTGAGAGCGAAAGGCCTCTTCTGCTACCCGCGCCTACGCATGCGCTGGTTCGGCGACCGGCCCGAGAACCTGGCCCAGCGCGCCTATGCCCGCATCTCGCGCCCCGGGGTCTATTCCACGACGGTGACGCGGCCGGACCTGTTCGGGCCCTATCTCCTCGAGCAGCTGCGCCTCTTGGAAGCCGACTACGGCGCGACATTCGAGGTCGAGCCGTCGGAGCAGGAAATCCCCTTCCCCTATGTGCTGGATGGCTCCGACGTCGTGCTGGACCGGTCGATGACGGCGGCCATCGCGCGGCACTTCCCGACCACCGACCTGTCCCATATCGGCGATGAGATCTCCGACGGCCTGTTCGACCTGAGCGAGGAGTTCCCCCTGTCGCAGTTCGACGGGCTGAGGACCGACTTCTCGCTCGCGCGCCTGCGGCACTACACCGGCACGCCGGTCGAGGACGTGCAGTCCTACATCCTGTTCACCAACTACCACCGCTACGTCGACGAGTTCGTGCGCTGGGCCTGCGCCCAGCTCGCCGATCCGAATTCCCCGTACGAGAGCCTGTCGTGCGCCGGCGGGGTGGTGATCGACCGGGGCAACCCCGATCCGGACCTCGCCATCGCCGACGCGGCCTGGCGCAAGCACCAGATGCCCGCCTATCACCTGAAGGCCCCGGGCTGGGAAGGCGTGACCCTGGTCAACATCGGCGTGGGGCCGTCGAACGCCAAGACCATCTGCGACCACCTGGCCGTCACCCGGCCGCACGCCTGGATGATGATCGGCCACTGCGGGGGTCTGCGTCCCAGCCAGACCATCGGCGACTACGTCCTGGCCCACGCCTATCTGCGGGATGACCATGTGCTGGACGCCGTCCTGCCGCCGGACATCCCCATCCCGAACATCGCCGAGGTCCAGCGCGCCCTTTACGATGCCGCAAAGCAGGTCTCGGGCATGCCGGGCGAAGAGGTGAAGAAGCGGCTTCGCACCGGCACCGTCGTTACGACCGACGACCGAAACTGGGAGCTGCGCTATTCCAAGTCGGCTCTGCGCTTTAACCAGAGTCGCGCCGTCGCCATCGACATGGAATCCGCCACCATCGCCGCCCAGGGATATCGGTTCCGCGTGCCCTATGGGACGCTGCTGTGCGTGTCGGACAAGCCGCTGCACGGCGAGATCAAGCTGCCGGGTCAGGCCAACCGCTTCTACGAGGGCTCGATCTCGGAGCACCTTCAGATCGGCATCCAGGCCGTGGATCTGCTGAGGAACGAGGGCGCCGGCCTGCACAGCCGCAAGCTGCGCGCCTTCGACGAACCGCCCTTCCGGTAGGGCTCAGGGGGCGGCCGGGCGCTCCGGGCGCGGCTCGCGGCCCCACCGTTCGCCGCCCCGGCCGCGGCCGGCCAGCAGGGTGGCGACAACCCGACGGTCCTCAGGCTCGAGCGTCTCCAATAGGGCGAGGGCGTCGGTCTCCATCCGAAGCCGGCCCCGGGCCTCGGCCTCGCGCGACGTGGCCAGAAGCGCTTCGACCCGCGCCCGGTCGAACGGCTCGGCTCGCGCGGCCTCCACCGCCTGCCGGCGCGCCTCGCGAGCGGCCTGAAAGTCCGGACGGGCGGCGAGCCCGGCCGCCCGCAAAGCCGTTCGGACATCCTCTCGTACCGCCGGATCGAGCGAGGCCAGAAGCTCGCGCGTCGAAAGGCGGCCCTCGCCGGACCGCCGGTCCTCCAGCGCGCGTTCGATCTCCTTCTGACCCGACAGGGCGGTCACCGCCGCCGTCGCGGCGAACAGGTTGATGCCGACCGACACAGCCAGCGCGATCCCCAAAATGATGGCCAGGAGGCGCGAACTCATCCCAGCACCGTGATGTCGTCGAGCCCGCCAACCGACGCCTGATCGAGCACCAGGTCCAGCTGGGCCTGACGCTCCAGGTCGCTGATTAGCGTCAGGCCGAACATCACCCCGGCGCAGGCCGCCGCCGCCCACCCGGCCCCGCCGATCCACAGGAGACGCCGCAGATCGGGCCATGCCGCCCGCGTCCTGAGAGCCGCCGCCTGAGCCGATGCGATCACCCGGTCGCGCAACTCAGCCGAGACCACGACGCGCGGCGCGGCGTCCAGCGCGGCGTCCAACTGGCGCGCCTCGAACAGGGCCCGCTCCGCCGCCTCCGGCTGGGCGCGTGCAAAGGCTTGCGCCGCCTCGCGGTCGGCCGCCGGCCAGCGACGTAGGTCGCCGCCCCAGGCCTCGGCTAGGTCACGCATCCGTTCCGCGTTCATGCTTTCTCTCCTACCGCCCCGGGCGCGCCCGGAGCCAGATCGGCCAAGGCAGCGCGCAAGGCCCGCCGACCTCGCCCCAAAAGACTTTCCAGCGCCTCGACGGATACGCCCATCAGCCCGGCCGCCTCGATGTTGCCGAGCTCCTGATAGTGGCACAGCACGATAGCTTCCCTTTGGCGCTCGGGGAGCGCCTTCAACGCCGTCTCGACCCGGGCGCCGAGTTCGGCCGCCAGCAGACCGCGATCCGGGGCCGGTCCAGGATCCGGGCGATCGGGCGGCGCGTCGACCAGCACCTCGCGCCGGCGCCGCAGCCGGTCGTAGCAAAGGTTCAGCGCCACCCGGTGCAGCCAGGTGTCGAACCTGGCCCTGCCCGGCGTCCATCTCGGCGCCTGTCTCCAGGCCTTCATCATGGCCTCCTGCGCCACGTCCTCAGCCTCGACCGCGTCGCCCAGCAGGCGCTGGGCGAGCGACAGCATGCGCGGCAGCTTGCGCGCCACCAGGGCCTGGATGGCCGCGGGGTCGCCCTGACCCACGCGGCGCACCAGATCCTCGTCGGGGTCGACAACGGCCGCCAATCGGTCCCTTTCCGCGCGAAAGGAGCGACCGAGCGAACCCGGCCAGTCCCGTCATCGACCCTACTCCGAAGCGGACGCCGGACGCGACGTCCCACTTCTCTGGGCCTGCCGCTGGGCCCGCCGTTCCGCGTGACGCTCCTGCATGGCCTCGCGCAGTCGGGCGGGCGCGGCCTGACGCTCGATCTCGCTCAGATAGCCGTCGCGGTCGGCGTCGAGCGTGGCGAAGGTCTCGGAGGCGCGAACGCGGGCCTGCTCGATCTGAACCGGCCCTTGGGCGAAGGCGCGCCCAGCGCGCCGCTGCTGGCCCTGCATGCGAGGAGCCGCGCGGCGGTCGGCGCGTTGGGCGGCGCGTTCAGGCCGAGCCGCCTCGAACTCGGCCCGGCTGATGGAGCCGTTCCGGTCGGCGTCGAGACGCGCGAACATCTGGCCGCGCCGCTCGGAGCGGTTCGCCTGCCGAGCGGCTTGGGCTTCCTCGCGGGTCACCTGACCATCACGGTTGGCGTCTGCCTCGCTCAGGCGCGCCGTGCGGGCGGTCACGAACTCGGCCTGGCTGATGCGGCCGTCGCCGTCCGCATCAGCGCGGCCGAGGCCGCGTTGCTGCTGGGCGCTGGCGGTTCCGGCCAGGGTCAAGGCTCCAAGGGCGACCAGGCTCAGGGTCTTGATCTTCATCTCTCGTCTCTCCGCAGGGCGGCGGCGTGGCCCGCGCCCGTGCATCCCCACCGGCATTGAAACGAGGTTAGGTCGATTATCCGTCGCGGCTCGCCGGAAGGGCTTGTTCGAACGCCGCGCGCGCCTGTTCGCGCGCGACTTCAAGCCGCTGGAGCAGGGCCGCGAAGTCACTCGCGCCGGCGGCTTCGGCCAGCCTCGCGCGAAAGGTCTCCGGCTCCGCCTCGATCTCAGCCTTGTCATCAAAGGCGCAGGCCAGCAGCTGGGCCAATCCCTGTTGCAGAACCCAGGCCTCGCGTAGCGCGGGGTCGCCTGCGAGTTGTTGGACCGTGGAAACGTCGAGAGGTCCCCCCGACGCTGCCGCCTGCAACTGCCGGAACTGACCCACGAACTCGGCGTCCACCAGCCCGCCGGGCGCGAGCTTCAGGTCCCAGAAGCCGTCCGGCCGCCGCTCCCGCGCCATCAGATCGCGCATGGCCCGCACCTCGGCCGCGATGGCGACGCCCGGACGGGGTCGCCGCAAAGCTCGTTCCACTGCGTCCGCCGCCTGTGCGGCGAAAGACGGCTCGCTAGCCCACACCACGCGGGCCCGGCTCAGGGCCATGAACTCCCAGGTCGCGGCCTCTTCGGCGTAATAGGCGTCGAAGCCGGACAGCCTGACCGACACCGGTCCCTTCGAGCCGGAGGGTCTCAGACGCATGTCGACTTCGTAGAGACCGCCCTCCGCCGTATGGGCCGACAGGGCCGAGATCAGGCGTTGGGTGAAGCGGACATAGAACACGTCGGCCGCCCAGCCCTTCGTCGCTGAAAGGGCCTCGGGTGGGGCGTCGTAGACGGTCATGAGGTCGAGATCGGATCCGGCCGTCATCTCGCCCGACCCGGCCTTGCCGAGCGCAATCACCGCCACCGCGCCCCGTATGGCCCCCCCGAGGCGCTCCGTTTCGGCGAGTGCGGCCGCCGACAATGTGCGCATCACCGCGTCGGCCAGGTTGGTGAAGCCGCGACCGGCCGCCTGGGGTCCGATCCGGCCGGACAGGGTCTGCATGCCGATGCGGAAGACCTGCTCGCGATGAAGGCGTCGCACGGCGTTCATCGCGCCCTCGAAGTCGCCGGCTTCCGCCGCCTCGCGCTCCATCTGGTCGAACAGGCCGGTATTGACGCCGAGCTCGGTCTCGAAGCGAGCGTCGAGCATGGAATCCAGCGCCGCTGGGTACCGCCCAAGCGTCCGCGCCAGCCGCGGCGCGAAGGCCATCACGCCGACGATGCGCTCGAACAACTCGGGCTGGTTCAGGAACAGGGCCTGCACCTGCACCCCCGCCGATAGCCCGGCGAAGAAGACCGAGAACCGGCGGAAGGCAGCGTCTGCCGCCCCGGTGCGAGCAGCCGCCTCCAGCAGACGGGGAGCCAGTCGGGTGAACAACTCCCGCCCGCGCGCGGATCGCGTCGCCGGGATCCGTCCATGGTGCCAGGAGCGGATGGCGTCGGACACCGCCGCAGGGTCGGAAAAGCCCATGCGCGCCAGCGTCGCCAGAGTTTCGGGGTCATTCTCCACGCCGGTGAAGACGAGGCTGCCGAACTCGGACGACAGCTGTTCCTCGCCCTCGAACAGGTCGCCGTAGCGGCGGTTGACCCCGACCAGCAGGGCCTCGACCTCGGCATCGAAGGCTGGGAGGTCGTGGCAAGAGAGGGCGGCGACGGCGGCGCGGCGTGTCGGGTCTTCGGGCAGGACGTGGGTCTGCTCATCGTCGAGCATCTGCACGCGGTGCTCCAGGCCACGCAGACGCTCGTAGGACACGGTCAGCTCGGCCGCGACCTCGGCCGGGACGTGGCCCTTTTCGGCCAAAGCCGCGAGGGCGTCGACGGTGCGGGGCGAACGGAGCGACGGGTCTCGGCCGCCCAGGATCAGCTGCTGGGTCTGGGCGTAGAACTCGATCTCGCGGATGCCGCCACGCCCGAGCTTGAGGTTGGCGCCGGCGGCCTCCAGCCCCTCGCCAGTCTTGTGGACGTGGATCTGGCGCTTGATCGACTGAATGTCGAGGATGGCCTGGTAGTCCAGGCTGCGCCGCCAGACGAAGGGGGTCAGGGCCTTGAGGAAATCCGCGCCTTCCGCCAGGTCGCCGATGACGGGCCGGGCCTTGATGAAGGCCGCGCGCTCCCAGTTCTGGCCGACGCCTTCGTAGTAGTCGAGCGCCATGGGCACGGCGACCACGGGCGGCGTCGAGGACGGGTCGGGGCGCAGCCGCAGATCGACACGGAAGACATAACCGTCGCCCGTCCGCTCCTGCATCAGCTGGGCGAAGGCCTGGGCCAGGCGGTCGAGAAACCGCTGCGGCTCCACGCCCTCGGCCAGCGCCGCGACAAGGATGTCCGGCTCCCAGAACAGGCTGATGTCGATGTCCGAGGAATAGTTGAGCTCGTTCGCTCCGTGCTTGCCCATGGCCAGGCCGAACAGGCCGGGGACCGGGCCGCGCGGATCGTTGGCGGGCGAGATGAGCTTGCCTCGCTCGCGCTGGTCGTGGGCGACCGCGCGCAGCGCGGCGGCGGCGGAAGCGTCGGCGAAACGGCTGAGCGCGGCAGTGACGGCGTCGAGGCTCCACACGCCACCGAGGTCGGCGAGCGCGGTCAGGAGGTGGAGTTCGCCCTTCAGCCGGCGGAGCGGAGCCTTCACCTCATCGGCCCCGCCAGAGAGCGCGTCCGTGCGGGCAAGGATGTCGGTCAACCGCGCGTCGGGCGCGTCGCCAAGGATCGCCGCCAGCCGATCTGGCCAGCGTCGCATCAGGCCCGCGAGGTAGGGCGACGCGGCGACCACGGGTTTCAGCGCGGGCTTGGCCCCCTCCAACGCCCCTATCCAGCCGCCGGATGCCGCCGCCTGCCAGACCGGCTCCAGTGCGCGAGACGCCGCGTCAGTATCGACGACGGGCCCGCAGGGGATCAGCCGCTGCCCGAGCGCCTTGCTCACGCCGCGCTCGCGGGCGGCAGGATCAGGGCGACCCGCAGACCGGGGCCGTAGCCGCCATAGACGCCCGGCCCCTCGTCCAGCTGGATGCGGCCCATGTGGGCCTCCATGACCGCGCCGACCAGCGACAGGCCCAGGCCCGAACCCGCCTCGGTGCGGCTGTTGTCGAGGCGGACGAAGCGCTCGATGACTCGCTCGCGGTCCGCCTCCGGCACGCCCGGGCCTGTGTCGGTTACGGAGTATTCGATCTCGCCCGACGAGCGGCGCCGCGCCCGCAGCTTCACCGCCCCGCCGGTCGGGGTGTATTTGATGGCGTTGTCGATGACGTTGGCCAGCGCCTGGGCGAGGAACGGCCGGGCGCCGTGGATGTGGAGCCCCGTCTCGATCTCGGCGGAGAAATCCAGGCCCTTGTCCTCGGCGGCGGGCTCATAGAGCTCGGCCATGTCGGCGGCGAGATCGGCGGCGTCGAACACCTCGGCGTCCGGCACCCGGCCCGCTGCGGCCTGAAGCCGGGCGATGGCGAGCACGGTGTTGAAGGTCTTGAGCAGGGCGTCGGCCTCGTCCAGCGCGACCTGCAGCGCGTCGACGCCGTCGACCTTGCCGGTCTCGGCGTCGATCAGGGCGACCTCCAGCTTGGCCCGCATGCGGGTCAGCGGCGAACGCAGGTCGTGGGCAATGGCGTCGCCAGCGTGCCGGATCGAGGCCATGGACGCCTGCAGCCGGTCCAGCATGCGGTTCAAGCCGACGCCCAGCTCGTCCAGCTCGTCGCCGGAGTTCCGCACCGGCACGCGCGCTTTTAGATCGCCGTCCTGCACGGCCGTGACCACCGTGTTCAGCCGGCCCATGGCGCGCTCGACATTGCGGCTGATGAACAGCCCCCCACCCGCGCCCAGCAGCAGCACCATGCCCATGGCCATCCAGAGCGCCTGCGTCAGGCGGCCCAGATAGGCCTCGGTGTCCCCCAAGTCCTTGCCGACGAACAGCATCTGGCCATTCGAAAGCGTGGTCTGGAGGCCATAGACGTCCTTGCGGACGACCCGGCCGTCGGCATCGGTGTCGGTGAAGCGGAACGTCGACCAGACATCGCCGCCCGTGTAGTTCGGGATCGGCGAGGCGTTGAGCACACGGGCGGAATCCCCGCCGTCCTCGTCGCGCGCGAAGACACCGAGGGTGCCGGTGATGCGCGAGCTGTCCCGCTCCATGTAAAGATACAGAAAGTTGCCGCCTGACAGGATGCGGTCGATCAGGGCTTGGTTCAGCGCATCGGGCCCGCGTTCGCGGAAGATGGCGCTCAGCGTTGCATGCTCCTGCTCCACAGCCCTGCGCGCCTGCGCCTGGGCCTCGGCGGCGGAGGCGACATAGACATAGGCCAGGATGGCGCTGGCCGCCGCCGCGAACAGGGCGAGGAACAGCAGCGTCAGCCGGAAGGGCGTGCGGCGAAAGAGCGAGGGGAGACGCATGGTCAGGCCATAGCCTCTCCCTCCCCCTGCGGGGGAGGGTGGTCGGAGCGAAGCGGAGACCGGGTGGGGCGGGCAAGGCAGGCCGCACGCACCTCTTCGATCACAGCATCCAGCTGATCTCTAACAGTCAGGTTATCGAACCGAAGCGTCAGCAGACCCTCGCGCGCCAAGACTGCGTCGCGGACGCGATCCTTTCGCGAGCGATCCGGGGCGGCATGCGAACCGCCGTCAACCTCGACGACGACCCGGCGAGACCAGCAAAAGAAATCCAGAAAGTAGCCACGCATTGGAGCCTGCCTGCGGAAATGCAGACCATCCCCACGGAGACGACGCAGCGCCACCCACAGCCGTGCCTCGGCCGGAGTGAGCGCCTTTCGCATCGCGCGGGCTTTGGCGACGATCGCCATGAGGCGTGAAGCTCCGAAGATTGCCTGTGTGTCGCCTTGCCGTCCCCACCCGGCCGCTTCGCGGCCACCCTCCCCCGAGGGGGGAGGGACAAGGCGTGGGCTAGGCTTCCAACCTGTACCCGGCCCCTCTGACCGTCTGGAGCATCGCCCGGTCGAAGCCCTTGTCGATCTTGGAGCGCAGGCGGCTGATGTGGACGTCGATGACGTTGGTCTGGGGGTCGAAGTGGTACTCCCACACCTTCTCCAGCAGCATGGTGCGGGTCACCGACTGACCGGCGTGGCGCATCAGGAATTCCAGCAGCTGGAACTCGCGCGGCTGCAGGTCGATCTCGGTCGTGCCGCGGTGCACCGTGCGGGCGATCAGGTTCATCTCCAGGTCGCCGACCTTGAGCACCGTCTGGACGCCGCCGGTCTCGCGCCGGCGCGACAGGGCCTCGACCCGGGCGATCAGCTCGGCAAACGCATAGGGCTTGACCAGATAGTCGTCGCCGCCGGCCTTCAGCCCCGTGATCCGGTCCTCGACCTCGCCCATGGCGGACAGGAACAGGACCGGCGTCTGGTCGCCGTTCTTCCTCAGGGTCTCGACCATGCCGATGCCGTCCAGACGGGGCATCATGCGGTCGACCACATAGACGTCCCAGTCGCCCTTCTGCGCCTCCAGCAAACCATAGGCGCCGTCGATGGCGTGGGAGACCACATGCCCGGCCTCGGTCAGGCCGCGCACCATGGCCTGGGCGGCTTCGGCGTCGTCCTCGACCACCAGAATCTTCATGGCGAGCCCCTCCCAGAATCAAATCGCCGCCGACGGTAGCCCATCGGCGGCGACTTAGGGAGTTAAGCCTTGTTCAGGGTCGTGACGATCAGTTGTCCGACAGTTCGAGCACGAAAGGCCGGTTGCCCTGCGGCGTGCGGAACAAGATCAGGACGCCGTCGCGGTTGGCGGCGCGGGCGGCGGCGACCTGGGCGCGAAACTCCGCCACTGTAGCGACAGGACGTCCATTAACCTGAAGGATGACCGTTCCCACGGGGACCTGGATGCGCCCCGCCTGGGAATTCGGGGCCACCGCAGTGATGACGAGGCCACGGACGCGATCGTCGATGGAGTAGCGCTGACGCAAGGCCTCGTTCAGTGGCGCGACCGTCATGCCCTCAACCACCTCGCCAGCCGGGGCTTGCGGACGATTGGGCTGGGCTCCGTTCTCGTTCTCGCTCTGACCCTCCAGCACAGCATTAACGTCGGCAGGCCGGGTTCCGGAGCGGACGTTGATGGTCTGACGACGGCCTTCTCGAATGATCTCAAGACGCAGATTGTCGCCCGGCGAAGCTTGGCCGACCCGTCGCGTCAGCTCCGACGAACCGGTGATCGGCTGGCCGTTCAGCGAGATGACGACGTCGCCGGCGCGCAGGCCTCCCTGCTCTCCGGGTCCGCCGGGGGTTACCTCGGCGACATAGGCGCCCTCTTGATCCTCGGACAGGCCCAGCGGCGCGCGGTACTCGTCCAGCAGGTTCTGGATCTGCACACCCAGATAGCCGCGCTGGATCGTCTCGCCTCGCATCAGGCGCTCGGTCACCGGCTTGGCGATCGAGGCCGGGATGGCGAAGCCGATGCCGACCGAGCCACCCGTCGGCGAAAAGATAGCGGAGTTCACGCCGATCACGCGGCCGTAGATATCGAAGGTCGGGCCGCCCGAGTTGCCTCGGTTGATGGCGGCGTCGATCTGAAGATAGTCGGTGTAGGGCGTGCGGCTGTCGGAGATGTCGCGAGCGCGAGCCGAGACGATGCCGGCGGTGGCGGTGCCGCCCAGGCCGAAAGGGTTGCCCACGGCTATGACCCAGTCGCCGACGCGCGGGTCGGCGTCTTCCTCAAAGCTGACGAAGGGGAAATTCGAACCCTCGACCTTCAGGACGGCCAAGTCGGTGTCGGCGTCACGGCCGACCAGTCGAGCCTCGAGTTCACGCTCGTCGGCGAGGCGCACCGTGATCTTCGTGGCATTCTCGACGACGTGGTTGTTGGTGACGATGAAGCCGTCGGCCGAGATGAAGAAGCCCGAGCCGGCGCCCTGGGCGGTCGGCCCCTCGTCATCGTCTCCGCCCGGAGGCGTCTGGCCCTCGGGCAGGCGGAAGCCGAAGCCGGGCGGGAAGCCGGGGATCTGGACCAGCCCTTGCGGCCGCTCGATCCGCTGTTCCACGTCGATCTGCACCACCGCCGGCGACACCTGGTCGAAGATGTCGGCGAAGCTGAGCGGCGCGCCCTGCGGCGGGGCGAAGGCGAGACCGGCCGCGCCCGCCGAGGGGACCAGCCGACCCGCGGCCGGCCGTTCCTGGGCGTTGGCGCCCGGCCAGTCGATCACGCCGCCCGCCGTGGCGGCGGCGGCGAAGGTCAGGCCGACGGCGGCCCCCAGGATGAATTCCTTGCGCTTCATCATCGTCTTTCGTGCGTTCCCGTCTGGGTCACGCGGACCCGGTTTCCGCTGTTGATATAGGGCGCTGGACCGATTGGCCAACCGCCGCTTGGCGACGCTTGACCGCCCTCAACGCCCGTCGTGAGGCGCGGATGCGTCAGGATCGGGGCCAACCGTTTCCGATTGGAGAAGATCGGCCAGCCGACGTTCCTCTTCCGGCGAAAGCGGCGCGGTCGCGGCGGGCCGGCGACGCAGGAAGACCAACAGGGCGGCGGCTCCCAGCAGCGCCAGCAGAGCCGGACCGAACCACAGGAGCCACGTTCCCGTTCGCATCGGCGGGGTGAAAAGGACGTAGTCGCCATATCGTCGCACCAGATCGTCCTTGATGGCCTGATCGGTCGCGCCGCCCGCGATCTCCTCGCGGATCAGGCGGCGCATGTCGCCCGCGATGCCCGCCGGGCTGTCGGCGACGGACTCATGCTGGCAGACGACGCAGCGGACCACCTCGAACAGGGCCTGGGCCCGGGCTTCCTGGGCCGCGTCGGCCAAGGGCCGGTCGGGAGGCGCGGCGGGCTCTTGCGCCATCACCGGGGCAGCCAGAAGAGACAGTGCCGCAAGGATGGCCGCCGCTCTCATGCCGCCGCCTGCTTCCGACGCCCCGGCATGGCCAGCCGCAGCCGACGGTCCATGAGCGACAGCACTCCGCCCAGCGCCATGATTGCGGGCCCAAGGAAAATTAGCCGGGCCCAGGGGTTGTGATAGAGGCGCAGCGTCCAGGCGCGCTCACCCTCCGGGGTCGCCCTCCGCTCGCCCATGACGACATAGACGTCGTCCAGACCCCGGAAATCGAGGCCGACCTCGGTCGTCGTCTGACCGCCAGCCGGGAAGAAGCGGCGTTCCGACGTCACGGTGCGCGGCGTCGCCCGGCCATCGACGGAGGTGACGGTCACCACCCCCTGCTCGGCCAGATAGTTCGGCCCCTCGACGATCCGCACGTCGGTCAGGGTGGCCTTCCACGGCCCGGCGATCACGCTGCCGCCGATCGGCAGGGCCTCGGCGGCTTCGACCTTGAAGCTGGTCTCCGCCACGGCGCCGAGCACGAAGACGCCCAGCCCCGCGTGCGCCAGCGTCATGCCCCAGGCCCCCATCGGCAGGCCGCGCGTGCGGCGCAGCGCCTCGGCCAGCGGCGCGCGGAACAGGCGGATGCGTTCGACCACCTCGGCCAGGGCGCCTGCGATCAGCCAGGCCCCGATGGCGATTCCTGCGGCGGTCAGGGCCTTCTTCGGCTCGAACGCCAGCCAGGCGGCGAAACCGCACGCGATGGCGAGCCCTCCCGCGACGGCCAGCCGCTGCATCGCGCCGACCGCATCGCCCCGCTTCCACGCCAGCAGCGGCCCCGCGGGCAGGAGCACGAAGGCGACCAGCATCAGGGGCGTGAAGGTCATCGCGAAATAGGGGGGGCCAACCGAGATGGTCTCGCCCGTCGCCGCCTCGAGGATCAACGGATAGAGGGTGCCGAGCAGCACCGTCGCCGCCGCCACGGTCAGGAACAAGTTGTTCAGAACCAGCGCGCCCTCCCGGCTGACCGGGGCGAACAGCCCCCCGCCCTTCAGCTGCGGCGCGCGCCAGGCGAACAGGGCGAACGCCGATCCCGCCGCGACGCCGAGGATGGCCAGCAGCATCAGGCCGCGTTCGGGGTCGACGGCGAAAGCGTGGACGCTGGTCAGAACGCCCGATCGAACGAGGAAGGCGCCGAGCATGGAAAAGCTGAAGGCCAAAAGCGCCAGAAAAACGGTCCAGCCCGCCAAGGCGCCCCGCCGTTCGGTCACGACCGCGCTGTGCAGCAGGGCCGCGCCCGCCAGCCAAGGCATGAAGCTGGCGTTCTCGACCGGATCCCAGAACCACCAGCCGCCCCAGCCGAGTTCGTAGTAGGCCCAGAAGGAGCCGAGCGTGATCCCGGCCGTAAGGAAGACCCAGCTGGCGAGCGCCCACGGCCGCACCCAACGCCCCCATGCCGGCCAGAACCCCGAGAAGGCCCGCCCCTCGATCAGGGCGGCCACCGCCAGCGAGAACGTCACCGAAAACCCGACGTAGCCGAAGTAGAGCAGCGGCGGATGCAGCGCGAGCGCGGGGTCCTGGAGCAGCGGATTGAGCGAGTTTCCTTGCACCGGCGCGTCCTCGATCCGGACGAACGGGTTCGACGTGAAGACGGCGAACGCCAGGAACATGAAGGTCAGCGCGCCCTGAGCCGCAACAGCGGATGTCTTCAGCCCGAACGGCAGGCCGCGCGCCCGGGCCAGCAGCGCCCCGAACACCGCCATGACCCCGCACCACAGGACCAGCGACCCCTCATGGCTGCCCCAGGCGGCGGCCACCTTGTAGAGCATCGGCTTGTCGGTGTGGCTGTTCCTGGCGACGTTCTCGACCGAGAAGTCCGACACCACGAAGGCGAAGATCAGGGCCGCGAAGGCGAGGACGATGGCGAAGGCCGTAGCGATGGCCGCCCCCTCCGCCCCGCCGGCCAGAAGCGGGCTCCGCCGCACGCGCCCCGCCGTCGCCAGCCCCGTCTGCAGGACCGACAGCACCAGCGCCAGGATAAGGGCGAAGGCCCCGAACTCGACGATCATGTGGCGCTGGCGGACCGGGCGGCGGCGCTCGCCGGCGGCGGGCCTTCCTCGGGACGCCACTCGCCCTTGGCCTTGAGCCGGTCGGCGACCTCGCGCGGCATATAGGTCTCGTCGTGCTTGGCCAGCACGGTGGAGGCGCGGAAGACGCGGTCGGGGCCAAAGGTGCCTTCCGCCACGATCCCCTGCCCTTCGCGGAACAGATCGGGCAGGTCGCCTTCGTAAATCACCCGGCTGGTGGCGGCGTTGTCGGTGACGGCGAAGGTCACCGTCGCGCCCTGCTGGACCACGCTGCCGGCCTCGACGAGGCCGCCCAGACGGATCTTCCGACCCGCCGGCGCGGCCTGTTCAGTCGCCTCTGACGGAGAGAAGAAAAAGGTGACGTTGTCCTGCATGGCCCACAGCGACAGGCCGACGGCCAGCGCCAGCACGGGCGCGGCGGCGGCCACGACCCACAGACGACGCCGGGCCTTGGGCGATTTGGGAAGCCAGCTCATGACGCCGCTATATCCCTGCCGTGTGCGAGGTCCAACGGGTCATCCCGCCGCGTCCAGACGCGCCGCCAGCTCGGCCCTGCGCGGATCGGCCGGATCGAGCGCCTCGATCAGCGGCGTCCAGAGCTCCCGCGCCCGGGCGGCGTCTCCCCGGCTGATCGCCAGGTCGCCCAGGAAGAACCGCGCGCCCAGCTGGCTCTGATCGAGCTCCAGAGCCCGGGTGAAGGCGGCTTCGGCGTCGGGCTGGATTTCGCCCTCTGCCGCGCGAACCAGGCTCTCGCCCAGGCGCGCCCAGCTGGTGGCGTCATTCGGCTGGAGCGCCAGAGCCCGGCGAAACGCCGTCGCCGCCCCGATCGGATCGCCCGCTTCGAACCGAGCCGCGCCCAGCATAGTCAGGGCCATGTGGTTGTCCGGCTCTCGCTTGACCGCCCGGCTGAGGACAGCGGCGATCCGGGGCGCATCCAGCGTCTCGGCCTGGCTGGCCCATTCGTCGATGCGCCGTTCGTAGGGCTGATCCGCCATGCCGGGGCTGCCCATGACGAAGTAGAGGCCGAGCGCTGCGGCCACCGTAGCGACCAGGGCGCCGAGCGAGATGGCGCGGTCCCGCGAGCCCACGTTGAGCGGCGCCTGCGGGACAGGCTCGGACAGCAGGCGACGTCCGGCCTCGGCGCGCGCGGCCGCGTAGGCGTCATCGTCCAGCAAGCCGCGCGCCTTCAGCCGATCCAGTTCGGCCAGCTCGGCCGATGCCGTCGGAGCGGCGATCTCGCCGCCGGCCGCGCCGCGGCGCGCGCCGGTCAGAACGAGCAACCCCGCCAACGCGGCGGCCAGCCCGGCCATGGTCCAGAACACGATCATGGGCAAGACGCTTAGACCAAGCCGGAGCCGCCCGCGAGGGGCCGCGACGCCAAGTCTCGATCAGGCGATCCGGGCCAGAGATCCGGCGGCGGCGGCTCGCCTGCGCACGGTGCGCGCGGGGTCGGTGGCGTCGATGAGAAGCAGCAGCTTCGCCAGGGTCTCCACATGGGCCAAGACCCGACCCTCGTCCTCGACCTCGCCCGCGTTCAGGGCCTCGATGGTGAGGTCCACGAAGGTCGTGACCCGCTCAATCACCGACTGGACCAGCTGCGACCTTTGGCTCTCGATCCCGAAGATCTGGGCCGCTGTGCGCATGGCCCCCACCAAGGTCAGGAGCGCGATGGCGGTCTGGACCGCCTCGGCCGGTACGGGCTGCGCAAGATCCGCCGCCTCGCGCGTCATCCGTCCGGCGGTCTTCACCCGCATGAGCGGAAGCACGGCGTCGAGCACCTTGTCCGTGGACCTGAGCGTGTTGGAGAGACTGCGGTTGATCCGGGCGCGGGCCTCTCGCGCCGCCGTGCCCCACTCGCCCTGCGGGTCGAGCTGCAGCGTCATGTCGAGCTCGGCCAGCGTCTCGGCGCACCAGGTGATGTCGGCCTTGATCTGGGGGCCGGGATCCACCCCGGCCGCAGGACGGAAAGCGCCGATACGGGCGACGCGGGCCTCCACTTCGGCCAGGAGGCGATTGACGAACACCGCCATCTCCGAGCCCGACAGGACGCCCTCCTTGCTGGCCGAGCGGGAAGAGTGAACGACGAGCCGCAGCACCAGGCTAGCGTCCGCCAGATGGGCAAACAGGATTTCGAGCATCCTGGGCCCGCCGTCCGGCGTGATCTCTCCCGCGTCGCGGATCAGCAGCCGCAGCTCGGCCAGCTCATCCGGCGTGGGTCTGAGAATCCAGTTCGGCAGCGACTTCAGCGCGCGACGCGCCAGAACCGCCAGATCGAAACATCGCGCCAGTTCGGTCAGTCCGGCGCCTCTTTCGGCCTCCTCGCCGGGAGCGGGGGGCCAGATCACATCGGGCTTGTCCCGGATTACGCCTGACGCCGCGATGCAGTAACGGTTGGCCACCGCCACGACCTGGGGATCGTCCTCCCGCAGACGAATGTCGTCCAGTTTCGTCAGGAGTTCCGGCGCCGTGGCGGACGCCGCCTTCCAGAGACGCGGAAGAACAGTCGACGGAAAGCTCAAGCCCTCTACGCCGTCAAATCGCGGAGCGAAGAGGGGCATCATGGGCGCGAAGGCCACGGCGCGGCGTTTGCGGTCCACAGCCTCCTCGGCCAGCATGCGCGACAGGGCGCGCGCCTTGTCGCCCGGCATCTGGGCGACGGCCAGGGACAGGGTCTTCAGCGTCCTGTCGGGCAGACGCTCGACCATCTGCGCGAGCATCGCGCGCTGGGCGACCGAGAGTTCGGCCATGCCATTCTCCGACGGCCGGACATTCCCGGCCATGTCACAGGGTGAACAACCGGGGTTAAGAAATCCGCAAACGGAGCATGGACGTATTCAGATCGCGAAGACGCCTTCTGTCCTGCTGATCCAGTCTCGAACGGCCGGATAGGGCGTAAGGTCGAATCCGCCCTCATGGGCGACCCGGGTGTAGGCGACCAGCGCGAGGTCCGCGAGCGTTGCGCCCGCCCCGCCCGCCAGCCAGGACTTTTCCGAAAGCGCCTGCTCCATGCGCTCGAGCGCGGCGCGGCCCCGCTCCATCAGGCGAGGATCAACCTCTTCGGCCGACTTGCCGGCGGAAGCCCGCTGGAACCGCGCGACGGCGATGTAGGGCTCATGGCTGTACTGCTCCCAGAACAGCCACTCGAACATGCGCGCCCGCTGGTAATCCTCGGTCGGAATGAACTCCGTCCCCTGCGCCAGATGTAGGAGGATGGCGTTCGACTGCGCCAGCGTCCGCCCGTCCTCCAGCACCAGCAGAGGCACCTGGCCGAAAGGATTGAGGGCCAGGAAGGTCGCCGTCCGGGTCGCGCCCGTCATGACGTCGGTGTCGATCCACTTATAATCACGCCCGAGCGCGTCCAGCAGCCACTTGACCTTCAAGCAGTTGCCCGAGCGAATATCGCCATGAACAGTAAGCATCTCGTTCCAGCATAGAATCAATGTGCCGGAGTTACTGCTATCGCAACCGTCTCCGTTGCCCAACCCCGAGTTCGCTGATCTCAGGCAACGGTTGACTGATCCATCCGCGACCGGGGACAGACCGTCGCAACCAGACCACTCGCCCCATTTTGAACACAGGTCCTGACCACACACCGCCCCGCCGGCATGGTCTGGGGCCGGTGTCATCATGAGTTTCGCCTGTGTTGAGCACCGTCGCGGCGTTCGCCCTGCTCTGGTCCGCGGCCTTTCCGGCCGGCGACCCCATCTCCTATGAAGCGGCTGTCGCCGCCGATCCCGTGGTGAGTGAAAGCGTCGAAACGCCAGACGGTTCCGAAGACATCCTCGCCGATCTGAGCGAGGAACAGGCGGCCCTGATGGCCGAGGATCCCGACTGGAGCGCCAAGGCCAGCCTGTATCACGCAGGCGGAGGCGGAGCGACGGGCAACGATTCGCTCGGCTGCCGTCCGATCGCCATGCGCACCATCGCCACCGACCCGCGCGTCATTCCCCGCCGCACCCGCGTCTTCATTCGCGAGACCGTCGGCATCCGCCTGCCCGACGGCACGGTGCACGACGGCTACTGGTATGCGTCCGACACCGGCGGCGCGATCCGCGGTCAGAGGGTCGATCTCTACACCGGCCACGGCCGTCGTTCGATGGACCCGGTGATGCGGTTCAATCAGCGCAATCTGACCATCACCGAGGCCGGCCGGTTCGAAGGCTGCCCCCCGGCCTGGGAGAACGCCTCGAACTGAGGCCCGGGCCTACTCGTCGAACGCCGAATGGTCTAGGTTGCGGGCGTCCCGTTGGAGCTCGTGATGCGTTTCGTCGTTCTCGCCCTCGCCGCCCTGCTCGCCGCCGCCCCTGTCGCCGCCTCGGCCCAGGACGCGTCCATCCCCATGCGCGATCGGACCGAGCGGATCGGACTGGCGGGTCGTCGCGGCCCCAGCCTGTTTCGTCCGGGCTTCGCTGTCGGGGAATACACCGGCTGGGCGTCGCTGCGGGACAATGAGGTCCGCCTGCCCTGGCAGTCGCGCGACTTCACCTCGGCGGAGATGTCGATCGTGACGCCCGGCGGAGAGGTCACCGCCAGCTGCGGCGGCGGTCAGGGACACCGCGAGTTTCTCGGCATTCCTTTCGATCGCGAGCCCATCAGCTATGACTGCGACTACGCCGGATCGGCCCCGGCCGGCGCGGCCATGGGCCTGGCGCTCTCGCGCGGCTCGTTCCTGGCGCGCCTCCAGCAGCCCCAGCGGGCCGGTTTCCTGATCTGGAACGGCGTCGAGTACCGCACTCAGACCCGACGCATCGGCGGCCTTCCGATTGGCAACGGCGTGCTCGGCTATGTCATCAGCCGGGACGGGGTCGAGGTCGGCGGGGTCGAGTTGAACGGCCTGCGCCCGACCTTCTATCTGCCGCCGCAGGGCTCGCCCGACCGGGACGCCGTCGCTGTCTTCGCCCTCAGCCTCTGGGCCTTCCGCGACCCGGCCAACCGCTGAGGCGCGCGCCGTGGACGGCGTCGAACTCTATTTCGGCTGGCGGACGGCGCTGCTCGGCCTGGCGGTCGTTCAGATGCTGGCGCTGGCCATCGCTGTCGCCGGTCGACCCGAGAACCGGATCGCCAATCGCCTGCTGGCGGCCTTTCTCGTGGCGCTCAGCGGGTTCGTCACGCCTTACGTCATCGGCTTCGCGGGCGCTTATGACGCCTGGCGCTGGCTGACGTTTGCGCCGTTCTCCATCCCCCTAGTCCTGCCGCCGCTTCTGTACGGCTACTCGCAGGCGCTGATTTCGGGTCGTACGCCGCCCCGTTTCGAACTGCACATGATCCTGCCGGGGGTGCAGCTCGCCTACTTCCTGATCGCCTTCGCCCTCCCACTTGGGCCGAAGTGGGAATGGTACACAGGCGCCCACAGCCTGGTTGTGGCGCCGGTCTTCCAGGTGGCGTTTCTGGCGTCGCTCGCGGCCTACGCCGTGGCGACGGTCCGTCTGCTGGAACGATATCGCGCCGCCCTCGCCGAGCACCGCAGCGATGACGACCGCTTCGCCGCGAGCTGGCTGACGCGGGTCATCGTCGCCCTGGTCGCCGTTCTGACGATCTACTCTGCTTTTGTGCTGTGGGACTGGATCAGCGGCGGCATCGACTTCTTTCAGGAAACGGGCCTCTACCTCGCCGTCTCGGCCATCGGGCTCTATCTCGGCGTCGAGGGGTGGCGTCACGCGGCGCTCCGGTTCCCCGACGTTCAGCCGCCGGTCGCAGTAGAGCTCCGAACCGAGCCCGACTGGTCGGCCGTCGCCGCTGAGTATGACGCGCGCCTGCGGGCGGAGGGCTGGGCCCGCGAACCCGATCTCAGCCTGCCCTCCGTCGCGCGTCGCCTCGCCACCAACACCGGACGGGTGTCGCGCGCGATCAATCAGGGTCTGGGCGTAAACTTCTCCGCCTGGATCAACGGCGTCCGCGCCGAGGCGGTGGCCGCAGCCCTCGACACCGGCTCGACGCAGGATCTGCTGACCCTCGCCTTCGACGCGGGGTTCAGCTCCAAGGCGAGTTTCAACCGCGCCTTCCAAGCTCGCTTCGGCGTCGCGCCCTCCCGCTATCGGCGCGGCGTCTCACATCCCGACTTTTTGGTTCGCAAACCGGAAATGAGGCGCGCCACCGGGTGACCGCCGTCAGGGTGGCGACAACGCCGCCGGAGTTCGTCATGCCGTCCTTGTCCCGCCGCCGCCTGCTTCAGATGACCGGAAGCCTCGCCCTCGCCGGGGCCGCGCCCGCCTTTGCCCGCCAGGCCGCCGAAACCGACTGGCGCGAGGACGTCGCTATCGTCCGCCAGGCGTGGGAGACGATGCATCCGGGTCTCCACCGCTATTCGACGCCCGAGCAGATCACCGAGCGCCTCGACACATTGTCCTCCGCTTGGGCGACCCCGGCGAGCTTCCGCGACCGGTTCCTGGCGCTCAGCCGAGTGACGGCGTCCGTCCGCTGCGGCCACACCTATCCCAGCCCCTATAACAGCCCTGACGCCGTGGTGGACCGACTGTACGAAGGCCGCCGCCTTGTCCCCTTCCGCTTCGTCTGGATCGCCGGACGGATGGTGGTCACCCACGACGACAGCGCCGAGCAAGCCTTCCCACGCGGGACCGAGATCGTGGCGATCAACGGCGTCGCCGCCACCGACCTGCTCGCCCATTTGACGCCGCTCGCCCGCGCCGACGGGGCCAGCGACGCCAAGCGCATCAGCCTGATGGAGGTGCGCGGCGACGACGAGTACGAAACCTTTGACATCCATCTGCCCCTGATCCTGCCGCTGGGCGAACGCGCGGTCTTCACCACCGGCGACGGCCGGACCGTGGCCGCCCGCCTGCTGACGCTCGCCGAGCGTCAGGCCAACGCCCCGGCCGCCGTCCAGACGACCGGCGACGCCAATCCTTGGACTCTGACCAAGGGAGACGACGGCGTACACCGCCTGACCATGCCCGGCTGGGCGCTCTACAACTCCAGCTTTGACTGGCGGACCTGGCTGGGGGGCGTCATGGACGACCTGACCGGCGACGGGGCGCGCGGCCTGATCGTCGACCTGCGCGGCAACGAGGGCGGCAACGACTGCGGCGACGTCATCCTGACCCGGCTGATCGACCGCGACCTGGCCCGATCGCGCAATCAGCGTTTCGTCCGCTACCGCCGCGCCCCCGAAGCGCTGCACCCCTATCTCGACACCTGGGACCGATCCTTCCTCGACTGGGGCGACCAGGCCCGGCCCGACCCGGAGCGACCCGGCTTCTACGTCCTGACCCGCCCGGGCGACAACGACGAGGGCCCCGCCATCCGCCCAGCCGGCCGGCGCTTCGGCGGCAAGGTCGTGGTGCTGTGCGACGCCTCCAACTCCTCGGCCACCTTCGGCTTCGCCGAGACGGTCAAGGACAATGGTCTGGCGACGCTGCTGGGCACGCCCACCGGCGGCAACCGGCGCGGCATCAACGGCGGGGCCTTCTTCTTCCTGCGCCTGCCCGAATCCGGGATCGTCGTCGACCTGCCCCTGATCGCCAGCTTCCCCGCGATGCCCCAGCCGGACGCCGCCATCGCGCCGGACGTGTTCGTCCCGACCACCGCCGAAGACATCCGCACCGGCCGCGACGCCCAGATGGAGGCCGCTACCCGCCTGATCCTAGCCGCCTGAGCGGTCTTGGCGAGTGCGGGCGAATACGCCTACGCTTCTCATAAAGAGGAGGCGGCCATGGCGCGCGTTCTGGTCGCGGAGGACGACGAAGAGGTCGGCGACTACATCGATCTGGCGCTGACGAGCGCCGGTCATCAGGTCGAGCGTGCGCGGGACGGTGGAGACGTTCTAGCCGCGCTCGGCAGACCTGCGCCCGATCTGCTCCTGCTCGACCTGCACATGCCGGTGCTGGACGGGCTTGAGGTGCTTCGCCGGATCCGCGCGTCGGGAGGTTGGCCGGATCTGGCGGTCCTGTTCCTGACCCGCTCCAGCATGACCCATGACATGGTGGAGGCGCGCCGCCTCGGGGCGCGGGGCTACCTGACCAAGCCGATCCGCCACCCGCTGCTGGTGGAGCGCGTGCGCCGGGTTCTGGAAGACCCTGGCCTGCTGTGGATCGACGACATGACCGAAGCGCGGTCAGCCTAGAACTTGCGCTGGCCGCTGAGGGTCTCGAAGAACATCCGCCAATCGCCCATCAGGCTCCAGAGCGGATACTTGAACGTCGCCGGCTTGTTCTTCTCGAAGAAAAAGTGCCCCACCCAGGCGAAGCCGTAGCCGACGAAGGGCATGGCCAGAAACCACCAGGCGTTGACGAACAGCCCGAACAGCGCCGCCACGATTACCAGGGCGGTGCCCACGATGTGGATCCTGCGGCACGTCCGGTTTGAGTGCTCGTGAATGTAGTAGGGATAGAAGGCGCTGAACGACTGGAAGCGTTCGCCGGACGCGGGCTGGGTGCTCATGGGCCAAGGATGACCCCGAACCCGGCGCCCTGACAAGTCAGGCCAGCACGCCCGCCTGCAGCAGCGCCAAGCCCAGCGCCCCCACCACGATCCGCCACCAGGCGAAGGGCGCGAACCCGTGACGGGTGACGAAGTCGAGCATCGTCTTGACCACGAACAGGCCGGACAGGAACGACACCACGAAGCCGATGGCGATCAGGCCGACCACGTCGCCAGTCAGCAGGTCGCGGCTCTCCCAGAAGTCCAGTGCGAACGCCCCGACCATGGTTGGGATGGCCAGGAAGAAACTGAACTCGGCGGCCGCCCGCTTGTCGACGCCCAGCAACAGGCCGCCCACGATTGTCGCGCCGGACCGAGACACGCCCGGAATGATCGACAGGCACTGGAATAGCCCGACGCCAAGCGCCGTCTTCAGCGAGAAGCCCATGGCGTCGTGCTCCTTCGCCGGCGGGGCCCATCGCTCCAGCGCGATCAGCGCGAAGCCGCCCAGGATCAGGGTGATGCAGACGATGGTCGGATTGAACAGCACCGTCTTGATGAAGTCGTGGAACAGCAGCCCGATGAGGGCCGAAGGAAAGAAGGCCAGGAGCACCGTGATGGCGAACCGCCGCGCGGCCGGATCCTTGCCCGGCAGGCCGATCAGCACCTTCCAGAGGCGGCCGAAATAGAGGGCGACCACCGCCAGGATGGCTCCCAGCTGGATCATGACGATGAAGGTGTCCCACGGCTCGTTGGCGAGACCCAGCGCGCTCTTGGTCAGCAGCAGGTGGCCCGTGGACGAGACCGGGATGAACTCGGTCAGGCCCTCGACAAGGCCCAGGATGATCGCCGCCAGCCAGTCCGCCATAGTGCGCCCCGATCGCTACGCCCGGGTCCGCGATCGGCCGGTCACGGGCTCCTGATCCGCGATCGGGCGGCGGATTTCAAGGCGCGATGTCGGACGGCCGGGGACCGACATAGCGAAGCCGCGCCCGGATCGGCGCCCCCTCCATGATCTGGTCCAGAGCGTGGGCCGTCAGCCCGATGAGGCGACCGGTCAGAAGGATGTCCAGAGCCGCGTCACGCGGCAGATCGAGTCGACGCGCCAGCACGGCCAGGGCGCCTGCGAAGGCGATCCTCTGCCCTGACGCCGCCTCGCCTTCGCGCACGACGGCCTGCAGGTCGCGGGGCAGTTCGGCCAGAGCCAGGAGAGCCTCGGCCCGAGGGTCGCCGTGAGGGAAGCTGTCGGATCCGAAGCCGGGAATGCCGCCTTCCGACGCCACCCGCCGTTCGGCCGCACCAACCGGATCGCGCCGCGCTTCGATGACATAGGCGATGGTGCGCTTGAGCGTCCTAAACATCGGCGATCCCGACAGGGCGGCGAGACCCGCCAGGGTCGCCGCCGCAGGCGAAGCCCCGCCGGAAGCCGCCGCCCGCGTCGCCAGGATCGACGGGTTCATGTCGTGCTCGGCCGCCAGAACCAGGGCGCGACGCAGGTGAACGCTGTCTCGCTCCAGCATCTTGTAGCCGCGCGCCAGCCGCTGATGGAAAAACAGGCGAGGTCCGGGTCCTGCGATGGCGTCCACCACCTCGTTCAGCACGCCTGCGGCCTCGACCTTCAAGGTCCAGGCGTCGCGTCCCGTAGCCGGAGCGTCCTCCTCGGCTCGGCGCGACAGGGCGGCGAACAGACGTGCGCGGTGCGACGCGCCGCCCGCCATATCCACCCGCACGCCCAAACCCGCGAAAGGATTGCGTTCGTCACAGCCCCACAGCAGGCGGGCGGTGTCTTCCAAGGTCGCGGTCTGGGCCCATTCCGCCGCGTCGCGGCCGCGATAGTAGATGCGTCCGTCGGCGACCAGGCTGACGGAGGAGGCGATGCGCGCCTCGCCCTTCACCTCGGGCTCGAAGGGGATGATCGTCGACGGCGTCTCGCCCGACGCTCCGCCCTTCAGCCGCAGAACGTCGGCCAGCGCATAGAGGCTGCGACGCGGGTTTTCGGGGTCCGGCCGGGCGGCGATCCGGCCCCGGCTGACATAGGCGTAAAGCGTCTGCGTCTTCACGCCGAGCAGCGACAGCACCTCGCTGCGCGGCGCCCAGCGGTCCGCGGCGTCGGTTCCGACCTGATCCAGGCCTGACGTCATCCTCGCTCCCGCCGTCGCAGTCACTTGTTAGGGATGTTGAGGCGCTTTGGTGGCGGAAACCCTAACAGCGGTCTGCGACCGCGCGATCCTTGGCAACCCCTGGGCGATCCGCCACAAGGGCCCCTGATGACCGACGCCGCACAGCCCGAACCTTCGGCTTCGCCAGGAGCGCTCGACGCGCGCCAGGTCACGACCCTGTCGGTCGGCGTCGCGGTCGTGCTGATCGCCTTGAAAGCCTTCGCTCTCGGGGCGTCGGGGTCGGTGTCGATCCTGGCGTCCCTGGCCGATTCCGCGCTCGATCTCGCCGCGTCCCTGACGACCTTCTACGCCGTGCGTTGGGCGGCGCGGCCCGGAGACCACACGCACCGGCACGGACACGGCAAGGGCGAGGCCATGGCGGCCCTGGTCCAGTCCGGCCTGATCCTCGCCTCGGCCGTCTTCATCGGCTGGGAGGCGCTCAGCCGAATGTTCGATCCCCGTCCCGTCACCGGCGGCGCATGGGCGATCGGGGTGGTGGTGATCTCCATGCTGCTGACCGCGGGCCTCGTCTGGCTTCAGACGCGATCGCTGAAGGCCAAGGGTTCCATGGCGGTGAAGGCCGACCGGGCCCACTACGCCGCCGACCTGGCCGCCAACGCCGTGGTCCTGATCGGGGTGATCTCCGGGGCCTTCCTCGGCGCGCCGGGGCTGGACGCCGCCGCCGGCCTCGTGGTCGCCGTGTGGCTGGCCTGGGGCGCGTTCGGCCTGGTCAAGGACGCGGGCGGGCAGTTGCTGGACCGCGAGGCGTCCGACGCCGACCGGGTCGCCGTGACCAACGCCGTGCTCGCCGACCCACGCGTCGGCGGCGTGCATCAGCTGCGCACCCGCATGTCCGGAAGCCGGCTGGTCGCCCAGATGCATATCGACCTGGACCGCAGCCTGTCGTTCGAGGACGCCCACGCCATCGTTGTCGAGGCCGAGCAGCGCATCCGCGCCGCCTTCCCCGACGCCGACGTCCTGATCCACGCCGACCCGCGCGGCCCGTGGAGTTCCGCCGTCCCGGCCACGCCTGCGCCATCAGCGTAAACGCGGATTTAACGGGGCGCGGCGCAGGAGCGGTCCATGTCCGCCAGCGTCCTGTTCCACTTTCCCTTCGACCCAGGCTCGCGCGCCGCGCGCCTGGCGCTGGGCGAGGCCCGGATCGACTGGACCGAGGTGCTGGTCCGCCCCTGGGAGGTCGACTGCCCTCTGAACGACCTGAACCCGTCCGGCATGCCGCCGGTGCTTCAGGTTCAGGGGCCGCCCGCCCTGACCCTATGCGAGACCGCCGCTGTCCTGGGCTGGATCGAGGATCAGCAGAAGACGCCGCTGTTCATGCCCGCCGACCCGGCCGAGCGCGCCGAGGTCCGGCGCCTGACCGCCTGGTTCGACCGGCGCTTCACCGACGAGGTCAACGCCGTCCTCCTGCACGAGCGCATGGAGAAGCCGCTCCTGCGGCTCGGCCCGCCCGAGGCCCGCATGCTGCGCGAGGGCCGCGAGGCGCTGAAGCATCACCTGGCGGTTCTGGAGGATCTGCTGTCCGGCCGCGACTGGCTGGCGGGGCGCCGCCTCAGCCAGGCCGACATCCTGGCGGCCGCCCACCTGTCGGTGCTGGACTATTTCGGCGAGATCCCCTGGGCCTCGTGGCCGGCGCTCAAGACCTGGTACATGAAGATAAAGTCGCGGCCCTGCTTCCGGCCGCTGCTGGCCGACCGGTTCCAGGGCATCGCCCCGGCCGCCTGCTACGCGGACCTCGACTTCTAGCGGCCCCTCCCCGGCCGTCTCGCGGGCCGCTGGCCTCCTTCGCCCTGGGCGCCCATATGCGGCGGACGCCCCACGGAGCCCCGCCATGACCCGCACCCTGAAGATCGACTTCGTCTCGGACGTGGTCTGCCCCTGGTGCGTGGTGGGGCTGGGCGGGCTGGAGACCGCGCTGGAGCGGCTGAGACCCGAGGGCATCGAGGCCGAGGTGCGGTTCCAGCCGTTCGAGCTGAACCCCGGCATGGCGCCGGAGGGCGAGAACGGCGGCGAGCATCTGGCCAGGAAGTACGGCTCCACGCCCGAGCAGTCGGCGGCGAACCGGGCGATGATCACCGCCCGCGCGGCCGAGGCCTGGGAGGGCTTTGAGATGCGGATGGGGCCGGACAGCCGCATCTGGAACACCTTCGACGCCCACCGCCTGCTGCACTGGGCCGGCACGGTCGGGCTGGCCGAGCAGAGGGCGCTGAAGGCGGCCCTGTTCCGCGCCCACTTCACCGACAACCGCTCGCTGGCGGACGCGCAGGTTCTGGCCGATGCGGCGGCGACGGCGGGGCTGGATCGGGACAAGGCCGTCGAGGTCCTGGCCGACGACCTCTACGCCGCCGAGGTGCGGGCCGAGGAGGAGCTGTGGCGCGCCCGGGGGATCAACGCCGTCCCGGCGGTGGTGGTGGAGGGGAAGTACCTGATCAGCGGCGGCCAGCCGCCGGTGGTGTTCGAGGAGGCGTTGCGGCGGATCGCGGGGGAAGGGTGAAGGATCGGCGGTCTGGACAGACCGCGCCTAGCGACCTCGGGCCAGCGCCCGTTCATAGGCCGAAACCGAAAACCTCGCGCGATGGCAGAGGCTCGTGAACAGTCGGCCGTCTTGCATACGAGCCAGCAGGATCACCCGTTGCCCCGGCCGAAAGCGGACGCCGCAGGTCGCGCCGTCATCATCGACGATGTGGGCGATCTTCCATTCGGTGCGACGCTCACCCTTAAGGGTCCGTTCCACGGTGAAAAGGGTGACGCCGTCGTAGGGGCCGCGACCTCCCACCTCCGGCCGCGTCCAGCCGGCCCGTGCGACGACGGCCAGGTCCATTTCCGCGAGTTGTTCCTGGGGCGTCCGCCATTCCACGCAGCTGCACGCAAGGGCGGTGGTGGCTGACGCGGCGAACGTGGCGATCAGAGCCAGCGGCAGTGAGACACCGGCCCGGAAGGATCGGCGCGCGTCGGGCATCACGCCGCTTTGGGCTTGTGCGGGTTCTTCGGCGGAGCGTCGGCGGCGGTGACGAGGTGACCCTTCCAGCCGGGGGGCGGCAGGAACTTGCCGGACTGTTCCTCGGGCGTGCCGTGCTTGGCCGTATGGGCGGCGGCGCGCCCGACCTTCAGGACGGTTTCGGTGTCGAAGACGCGGTTCATGACGGACTTCTTTCTAGCAGAGACAGGCCCTCGTCGCTACTCGCGAAGACCTCCCAGCTGTCCACGATCGGCTTGTAGACGGTCTCCAGGTACTCGTGGCTGAGGAGGTAGCGGCGGCGCAGAGCCTCCTCCGGAATGCCGTGTCCGCCGCGCGCGACGCGCCTGGCCACGCGGGCGACGGAAAAGTCGGCCGAGGGCACGCGCAGATAGACCAACTCGACCCGGTATCCGGCCGCACGCCAGTCGCCGATGCGCAACGAGCATGGGAGCGGGTGGCGAGCGTCGTTTCCAGCACGACGTCGGCGCGCTGTTCGAACAGTTGGTCGAGCCGCTCGATCACCATCCGCCCGGCGGCGAGATCGCGGGCCGGACCCGCGCCGGGGAGCGACCGCGCCACCTCGTCCGGATTGACGAACTGGAACGTCTCCGCGCGCTGTCGGAGGAAGGCGTTGATGAAGGTGGTCTTGCCGGCGCCGTTAGGACCGGCGAGGAGGACGAGGGTCTTCAGATATCGTTAGCTGCTTCCGCCTCAATCTGTTCAGCTTCCCTCGACTCAGCGTCAGCCTTCTCTCTATCCTCTTCAAGACGAGCACAAAGGACATCAGCGATGGCCTTCAATTGCGCGCTCTGATCGCCACCGGGATCGAAAGCTAGCCCGCCATAGTTCCGTTCCTCTGAGAAGAAGCCTTCTCTCACGTCAGTGAGCCGTAACGGTATGATGGCTTCCTCGCCGAATCGCTGTCGGAACTGATCACTCTCAAACTTGGTCCATATGCGTGTGGGATAATCAGACGAAAGAATGGGCACCACATACCGCGCTTCAGTCCTGTAAATCGGACCGAGATAATCCTCGACGTTTTGCGCTATTATACGATGCTGCTCATTGTGATCGTAGAATACAGAGACCTCTCGTTCTTCGAGAATTCTATGTAGTTCTTCCGCTATGCCCCGTTGATTTCCAGCGAACGACAGCGCAAAGTCGTAAGCTCCCTTAAAGTAGTCAGTCGCAAACCCTGCTTTTCGGGTGAAGTTTCTCCAGACAACGTTTCTGAGGAAGAATATTAGCTTAGGATCTTCGACGCTCAGAATCCTCGTCGAAGGTTCGTAGTGGAAGTGCTGCCCAAGGACATCAGCTTTGTCTCTGAGAAGTGCTTCTAGATACCCTTTCTTGATAACCTGGCCTATGCTTCCTTTGTGTTCAGGGTGAAGCCTCAGAAGCTCCGACAAGTCCAAAGACCAATCTTCACTTTCTGATAGCCACTTCAATATGTGAAGATACGGCGCTCTGCCCTCACGGCGTATCTTGGACCCTCCGGCAAATACCAGTGATGGCTTCATAAATTGCCGCCCCAGATCAGCCATGACCCTATCGATCACAACATCTACAGAAACATCAATCTTCTTCTTTTCAGTCTGAGTTTCAGTAACGCCTGCTTCCACGCAAATGTAGTGACAAAGCACTTGGGCTATATGAAAACTTCCTTGGGCGGCGTTAGCAATCTGAGCATTGTCTAGAAATTGTACGTTGAGGGCTTCAGCGCCTTTAGATATAAGCTCTTCTACCTTATCGGGCGGGTTGGCCTCCATTTTGAAGATATCGACACGTAACCCTAGATCGTAAGCAAACTGGACGAGTTGATCACCGGCCTTATTGATGCCAATTAGCACGAGTTGGGAGTTCTCATCCGACGTATCGGCTAGAAGCTTCATGTAATCTGACAACCGAGCCTTTGTCTCGTCAGACAATCGGTGAAAATCGTCGATGACGACGGTGCCGATACGCTCCATTTCAGGCAGCGCAGCGATCATTTCCGCGTCCTGCGGACGGCGGGCGCTGAGCTGCAGAATCTCGCCTCCTTTGCCAAGATTCTCAATAATCTGCGTGACGGTGGTGGTTTTCCCGATGCCTGAGGGACCCTCCAAGACAACGCAGCGGCCGGGGGTTCGGACGGCAACCTTGATCGCGCCATAACGGAGAGGCTCTACGAAAGTGTAGGTAGGAACACCTGCAAGTCGGAAGACTTCTTCCAGATTCGCCATTTCAACCCCCTGTTGTGCGAACCCTAGCGTGGCCGCCTAAACACCAGCAATAGACTCGCTAAACTTTCACCTCCACCACCCCGCCCCCGGCGCGGAACTTCGCCGACATCTCCGCCATGCCGGCCTCGGCGTCCGCCAGCGAGCCGCCCGCGTCGTTCTGGGCCTGGGCGTCGCGGCGGATGTCCTGGCTGATCTTCATCGAGCAGAACTTGGGGCCGCACATGCTGCAGAAGTGGGCGGTCTTGTGCGCCTCCTTAGGCAGGGTCTCGTCGTGGTATTGCCGCGCCGTCTCGGGGTCGAGGCCGAGGTTGAACTGGTCCTCCCAGCGGAACTCGAACCGGGCGCGGCTCAGCGCGTCGTCGTGGGCGCGGGCGGCCGGGTGGCCCTTGGCCAGGTCGGCGGCGTGGGCGGCGATCTTGTAGGTGATCACGCCGTCCTTGACGTCCTGACGATCCGGCAGGCCCAGGTGCTCCTTGGGCGTGACGTAGCAGAGCATGGCCGTGCCGAACCAGCCGATCATGGCCGCGCCGATGGCCGAGGTGATGTGGTCATAGCCCGGCGCGATGTCGGTGGTGAGCGGCCCCAGCGTATAGAAGGGCGCCTCGTGGCAGTGCTTCAGCTGCTCGTCCATGTTCTCCTTGATCTTGTGCATCGGCACATGGCCGGGGCCCTCGATCATGACCTGGCAGCCGTGGTGCCAGGCGACCTTGGTCAGTTCGCCGAGCGTGCGCAGCTCGGCGAACTGGGCCGCGTCGTTGGCGTCGGCGATGGAGCCGGGGCGCAGGCCGTCGCCGAGGCTGAACGAGACGTCGTAGGCGCGCATGATCTCGCAGATCTCGTCGAAGCGCTCGTAGAGGAAGTTCTCCTTGTGGTGGGCCAGGCACCACTTGGCCATGATGGAGCCGCCGCGCGAGACGATGCCGGTGACGCGGCTGGCCGTGAGCGGCACGAAGGGCAGGCGCACGCCGGCGTGGATGGTGAAATAGTCCACGCCCTGCTCGGCCTGTTCGATCAGGGTGTCGGCGAAGATGTCGAACGTCAGGTCCTCCGCGACGCCGCCGACCTTCTCCAGCGCCTGATAGATGGGCACGGTGCCGATGGGGACGCTGGAGTTGCGGATGATCCAGTCGCGGATGTTGTGGATGTTCCGGCCCGTCGACAGGTCCATGACCGTGTCGGCGCCCCAGCGGGTGGCCCAGACCAGCTTGTCGACCTCGTCGTCGACGGTGCTGAGGACCGCGGAGTTGCCGATGTTGGCGTTGATCTTCACCAGGAAGTTGCGGCCGATGATCATCGGCTCGACCTCGGGGTGGTTGATGTTCATCGGGATGATGGCGCGGCCGCGGGCGATCTCCTGACGGACGAACTCCGGCGTGACGAAGTCGGGGATGGCGGCGCCGAAGGACTCGCCGTCGCGCACGCAGGGAGCGGACTGCTCGCGGCGCAGGTTCTCGCGGATGGCGACGTATTCCATCTCGGGCGTGATGACGCCGGCTCGGGCGTATTCCAGCTGGGTCACCGGACGGCCGGGGACGCCCTTGAAGACCCTGTGGTTCGACACGTCGAAGCGGGGGGCCAGGTGCTTGCCGGACGCGTGGCCGTTGTCCTCGGGCTTGACCTCGCGGGGGTGGGCGACGGGAGCGATGTCGCCGCGGTCGAGCTGCCAGCTGGATTTGACGTGCGGCAGGCCTTTGGTGATGTCGATGGCGACGGCCGGGTCGGTGTAGGGGCCGCTGGAGTCGTACATCGTCACCGGCGGCTCATTGGCGCTGGGGTGGACGGCGACCTCGCGGAAGGGGACGCGCATGTCGGGATAGAGCTCTCCGGAGGCATAGACCTTGACGCCGCCGGCGCGGGGGCCGGTGGGGATGCGGCCGGTCGCAGCCGCCACCTTCTTCCGGGCCTCGGCGAGGGGCAGGGTGCTCTCCGTCTCGTGGGACGGCTCGGACGGGGTGACCTGGATGTTCATTGGTGGACCTCTGGGACCGGAAGCAGGATGGCGGCGAGCAACGCCGACAAGGAAATGACGAAGGCACCTCCGACCAGGGCGGTCAGGACGACAGGATGCAGGGTTCCCGGCATCATTTGCGCGGGAGCGATCAGCTTCGCGACGAAGCTGAACAGCGTTCCTCCCGCGACCACGGCCCATGCGGCCACGACGCAGCGCCGAGCGACCTCTCCGGGGCGGCTCGTCAGCCAGGCGGCGCCCAGCAGTAGGGCGCCCGCGACCCAGTCGTCGACGATGTGCAGCAGCGGACGCCCCGCGCCCCAGCTGCGGATCGTCTCGCCCCCGACGAGGGCGACAGCCAGAAGCACGGCGGCGGCCTGAAGCGCGCGCATTTAGGCTCCTCCAACGAGGCCACCGACGGACGGAGCGAGGGTCCTGCGGATTCGGACCAGCGTCTCATCCCTTCGCCGGCATGACCCGGATCAGGTTCGGCCGGTCAGAGGATCACCTCTATCTCAGCGGCTCAGGCGCCGCCCCCGGGAGAACGGGCGGACGATAGACCTCCGGCTCGCCACAGACCAGCCCGGGACGTGACCAAAGCGTAAGTTGAGCACCGCGGCCGAGGGGCGCATGGCGGGCGCTCCCTAAAGCCAAGGTTGCCGAGATGACCCTGAGACCCCTGATCGCCGCCGCCGCCCTCGCCACGGCCGCCCTTGCCGCCCCCGCCATGGCCCAGGTGGAGCGCATTCCCTCCTCGGGCGGGGAGGTGATCATTCCGGGGCCGCCGTTCGCCCCGGCCTACTATGAGTTCGGCTATGCGCCGGCGCGGCGGGTCGGCGACACCCTGTATGTCTCGGGCGTGATCATCTATCGCGCCGAGGGCGAGGGGACCGACGCGGCGGCCTTCGAGGCCCAGGTGCGGCGCGGATTCCGCACGCTGCAGATGATCCTGGAGGCGGCCGGCGCCGGTTTCGAGGACGTGGCCATGGTCAACAGCTATCACGTCTGGGACGGCCCGAACTTCACCGGCGAACGGATGGAGCAGTGGGACGTCATCCGCCGCGTCCGCGCCGAGTTCATCGGCGAACCGCACTCGGCCTGGACGGCGGTGGGGACGACGGGGCTGCTGGTGCCCAACGGCATCGTCGAGATCGAGCTGGTGGCGCACCTGGGCGACGACTGACCGAAACCTTTCACGGGCGCGGGGCGAAGGGAGCGGCTAGGCTGCGAGGCCAGCCGTGAGGAGACCCGCGATGCGCACCGAACCCTTTGACTTCGACTGCGCGCCAAAGAACGGGCAACCGGCGCGCCGGGTGCGGGCGCGGCTGGACCGGCCGGACGGACAGGCCAGGGCCTACGCCCTGTTCGCCCACTGCTTCACCTGCGGAAAGGACAACCTGGCGGCGACGCGGATTTCACGCGCGCTGGCGGCCGAAGGCGTGGGCACGCTGAGGATCGACTTCGCCGGGATCGGAGAGGCGGGCATGACGCCCATGCCGGCGGGCTTCACCGTGGACGTCGGCGACTTGAAAGAGGCGGCGGGGCACATGGCGCGGAACGGCTGCGCGCCGGGCCTGCTGATCGGCCACAGCCTGGGCGGGGCGGCGGCGATCGCGGCGGCGGGCGACATCCCCAGCGTCAAGGCGGTGGCCGTGATCGGCGCCCCGTTCGACGTGGACCATGTGCTCAAGCTGCTGGGGCCGGGCGCGGAGGGGCTGGTGCACGGGGAGACCCATGAGGCGGTCGTCGGCGGGCGGGCGGTTTCGGTCGGGGCGGGCTTCGCCGAGGACCTGAAGGCGCAGGACCAGAAGACGCGGCTGGCCAATCTGAAGCGGGCGCTGCTGATCCTGCACTCGCCGGTGGATCAGGTGGTGGGGGTGGAGGAGGCCAGCGCCATCTTCATGGCGGCGAAGCACCCCAAGAGCTTCTGCTCGCTGGACAAGGCCGACCACCTGCTGAGCCGGCCGGAGGACGCGGCCTATGCGGCGGCGGTGATCGCGGCCTGGGCCAGCCGCTATGTGGAAGATATGACGACGCCGGAGACGGCGCCGGCTTCGGACGGCGTGGTGCGGGTGACCGAGACGGGCGCGGGCAAGTTCCAGGCGAAGGTGGAGGCCGGCGGAGCCATGCTGCTGGCCGACGAGCCGGCATCTGTGGGCGGATTGGGCAGCGGGCCCACGCCCTATGAGCTGGTGGCGGCCGGGCTGGGGGCCTGCACGGTCATGACGCTGAGGCTCTATGCCGACAAGAAGGGTCTGCCTCTGGAGCGCGCCTCCGTCGAGGTGCGCCACGAGAAGCAGCCCGGCCAGACGCCGCCGGACGTGTTCGAACGGACCCTGAAGCTGGAGGGGACCTTCGACGAGGACCAGCGCGCCCGGATGTTCGAGATCGCCGACAAATGTCCCGTCCACCGTACTCTGGAAGGCGGGGCGCGGGTGGTGACGCGGGCGGATGCGCCGACCATGGCCGCCCCGGCCGAGGAGGAGCACTTCCAAGACATGGAAGCGGCCTGCGCGAGCTAGGCCAGCCTGCCGATCAGAGGGAGCGCGAGGGGCCGCCCGGCTGGCCGGTGTAGGTCGTGCTCTCGTTCCGGTCGGCGATCTCGTCACGATCACGGTCAGCAGTGAAGCTGCGGGCCTCGCCGTAGCGGCTGCGTTCCTGGGCGATCTGATCGTGGGTGTAGGGCTGGGCGTCCGGATCGAAGCCGGTCCAGCCTCCGGCGCGATAGTCGCGGCCGCGATCGGCGGCGGTGACGCCCCGGCGGTCGTTCAGTATGGCATCGATCCGGTCCGCGTCGGCGTCATCGGCCTTTACGCTGACCAGGCTGCCGCCGCGCCGGACGTTCTCGGCATAGACGTGGGCGTCTTCCTCGGAGTGGCCGGCGTCCTTCAACGCACCGATCAGGCCGCCGGATACGCCGCCCGCCACAGCGCCGATCGCCGCGCTGAGGCCGGTGGAGGCCAGCCAGCCGGCGGCGACCACGGGGCCGAGACCGGGGATGGCCAGCATGCCGAGCCCGGCCAGAAGGCCGACGCCCGCGCCCAGCGCGCCGCCCGTGGCCGCGCCCCTGCCCGCGTCGTCCTTGACGTGGTCGTGGTCGTCGTGGCCCCCGGGAGAGCCATGCTCGCCCTGGGCGTTGTTGGAGACGAGGCTGATGCGGTCGTGCGGAACGCCGGCGCGCTCCAGCTCCTGGACCGCTTCGACGGCCTGGCTGTGATGATCAAAAATGCGAGTGACGGTGCGGGTCATGGGAGGGTCCTAGAAAAGGTCTGAAGGTCAGCGAGCGACGACGGCGCCGCGATAGTCGAGCGAGACCTGGGCGGACTGGCCGTTTCGAGTGGCGGTGGCGGTCCACAGGCCCTGGGCGTCCTGGGTCAGACCGGTGACGCCGGTGTAGCCGGCCTTCTCGATGGCCTCGCGGGCCTGCTCCTCGGTGAAGGAGTTGGCGCCGGGCGTCTGGCCCGTGTCGCCGCTGGTCGGGCTGGTGTCGACGGCGTCGTTGCGGGGCGTCTCGGAGCTGGACACCGCCGGGCCTTCGGTCTGGGCCTCGGCCTCGGCGGGCTGCTGATCGGACTGTTGGCCGCCGCACGCGGCGAGAACCGCCGCGACTGCGGCGAGGGGAAGAAGAGCCTTCATGGGATGGGTCCTGGGGTTGAGGCCTGACTGCCGCCTAAGCGGCGCCCAGCTGCCGGACGTTCCCCCATCTGCGTCAGTGTCGACTGCTCGACGGTCGGCGTCGCCGCGCCTAGCCGGGATAGGCCTCCAGCATCCGGTCGATGGCGGCCTGGATGCGCGCCCATCCCGCGTCGTCCAGCGTCACGCCCGCGAAGCGATCGCGGGTCAGGGCCGCGAGCGCCAGGTGCTGGACGGCGGCCAGAAAGACGACGTTGAGCGCGACAACGTCCACCCCCTGCGGCAGGGGCAGATCGGGGCGGCGGGACGCCGTCCAGCGCTGGAGCACCGCCGAGCGGGCCGTCTCCAGGCGGCGAAGCAGGGGCGTGTCCTCGGCCAGCTCCCAGGCCAGAAGGCGCAGGATCAGGGGATTGGCCCGCAGCGCGGTGAGGTAGCCGGTCAGCATCTCGCGCGCGAAGTCGCGGTAGGAGCGGGCCTGGGTGACAGGACGGGCGGCCAATGTCTCGCCCAGCCAGAGGTCGAGGCGTCCGGCGAGCCGCTCCACAACGCCATCGACGCCTTCGAAGTAGCGATAGATCAGCTTGCGATCGACGCCCGCCTCCGCCGCCAGGGTGTTGACGTTCAGCCCGCCCCAGCCGTCGCGCAGCAGCAGCCGTTCGGCGGCGGAGACGATCGCCGCCTCCGTCGCCTGGCGGTCGCGTTGGCGGGGCGCTGTCTGGGTTTGGGCCATCAGCCGTTCGTGACGCCGGCGGCGCAGGCGCGCAAGGCCCGGCCGCGTCCGTTCTCGAAGTTGCGGGCCCAGCGAGCGTCGTAGGCGCCCATGCGGACCTCGGCGCGCGAACCGCCCTCGGTCGGCCGGATGGTCACGCTCTCATAGGCCGCGCCGTAGCCCGCCAGGGAATAGCGCCAGTCGACTTCGTTCATCACGAAGCGGCTCAGCGGCAGGAAATCGGCGCGTTCCTGGAAGCAGGCGGCGACCGTCTCGACCGGCAAGGCGCTGTCGACGACCTCGTCCGGCGCCTGGGCCGAAAGCATGTCCAGGTCGGCCACGCCGACACGTGGGGCGGCGCAGGCGGCGAGGCCCAGAAGCGCCGCAAACGGCAGGGCGATCAGGGGAGAGGCGATGTTCATGGGAATGTCTCCTGGGGAGCTTCGAGACCGCGGGATTGACATGTCTCGTTGTTGGGACATACATAAGTCCCATAACTGTGACAATATGGAAATCGACGATGACGGGTTCGAGACGAACAACGGGGGCGGCGATGGCGGCCTTCGCGCTCGCCGCCAACATCCCCTTCGCCCTGCTGGTCGACCGGTTCGGCTATGACGACGTGCTGAGGGAGCCGCCCTTACAGGTGCTGGCGGCGTTCCGGGCGGGCGGGCCGGAGCTGATCCTGATCTGGCTGGCCTTCGCCGCCTGCGCCCTGGCCTTCCTGTGGGTCTCGGCCTGGACGGGCCAGGCGATCCGGACGGGTGGAGGGCGCTGGCCGGTCTGGGCGGCGGCGGCGGGAGCCGCGTCCGCCGTGGCGCAGGCGGTCGGCCTGTCGCGCTGGCCCTTCGTCGTTCCCGGACTGGCCGAGCGGGCCCTCGACGGGTCGGCGGCCGAGAGCGCGATCGCAGTGGGGACCTATCAGGCGCTGCATCAGTTCGCGGGCGTTGCGATCGGGGAATGGCTCGGCCAGACCCTGCTGGCGGCCTGGACGCTGGCGGTCGGCCGGGCGCTGGTTAGCGGACCGCTGCCGCGGGGCGTGTGGACGAAGGGGTTGGGCATCGCCGCGCTCATCCTCGCGCCGCTCTGGATCGTGGGTCAGATCGAGCTGCTGGCCACGGCCGATCCCGCTTTCCCCGATTTTCAGATCACCCAGTGGGTCTTCACGGCCTGGCTGGCGTGGCTCTTGGCGCTGGGCGCGACCTGGCTCGTTCAAGGAGAGACGAAATGACGAACGTCCTTGTTCAGACTGAGGGCGGCGCGCGCGGATGGCCGGGCCGCCTGCTGAGGCTCGAGGGCCTGGGTCTGCTCGTCGTGGCCTGCGTGCTCTATCACCGAACCGGCCTGTCTTGGTGGTGGTTCGCCGGGCTGTTCCTGGTCCCGGACCTGTCCTTCCTCGCCTATGTGTTCGGGCGCGGCGCGGGAACGCTGGCCTACAACCTGACACACACCGAGATTGGGCCTGCCGCGCTGGGGCTGATCGGTCTGACCTTGCTTCCCGCCGCTCTGCCTTTCGCGCTGATCTGGGCCGCGCATGTCGGGTGGGACCGGATGATCGGCTACGGGCTGAAGTACGCCTCCAGTTTCGACCACACTCACCTCGGCCCCGTCGGCAAGGCGGCCCGGGCGGCCCGCGCCATGTGAAAGCCGCCGTTAACCGACCGGGCGCAGCATCCCCCGATAGTCAGCGTCCGGGAGACCGCGATGGGCACGATGATGACGGCCAGCACGCGCAGCCGCAGAGACCATTTCGAACCCTCCGACTCCGATCCGCAGGAGCAGCGTCGGCTGCGCGGCCATCTGGAGCAGATCGACTACACCGCCTTCGTCTCCAACCGCGAGGTCATCCCCCAGGTCATGGGTCTGGGAGCCAACCACACCGAGCCGGCGGCGTTCCAGCGTCTGGCGGTCGCGGCGGCCTCGGCCCGGGCGCGCTGGATCAGCGAGGCCCTGCGGCTGACGGAACAAGGCCATGCGGTGGCCCCTCACGACGCCGAACGGCTGGCGGCCCTGCGCCAGGTCTACGAGGAGCTGTCAGAGGCCTATGAAGGCCTGCGCCGGATGGTCGAGCGGGGCTATCTGCCCTATCGGTCGCCCGAGAAGCCCTGAGGCGCCATACCGCCCGCGACGCCTGCACGCGTCCCTGATCATCGAAGCTCGCGGCCAAGCTCGAACGGATGTCCGGCTCGCGCCTTGATCCGTCATGAGCAGCCCTGATCTCGTCGCCCTTGAACCGGACCATCGCATCGCTCCGCGCCGTCGCGAGCGGGTTCAGACCTCCGGACCGAGGGATGGCCGCGCCGTCGTCCTCATCCACGGCCTGGCCAGTCTCTCCGACGAAGTGCTCTTCCCCCTTCAGGAGCCCCTGACCGGATCGGGTTACCGGGTGATCGCCATCGACCGGGCCGGCTACGGCGGAAGCGACCCTGCGCCGCCGGGCGCCATGTCGCCCTCCGCCCAGGCCGAACGTCTCAGACAACGGCTGCGGCGGATGGGCCTGCGGGACGTCATCGTCGTCGCCCACTCGGTCGGCGCGGCCTCAGCGCTCCGCCTGGCGCAGTCCCGGGACACGCCGGTCGCCGGGCTGGTGCTGGTGAATCCCTTCTGCCGACCGACACGACCAAAGGCGGCCATAGGCCTCAGGGCCGCCAATGCGCCCCTTATCGGACGTCTCATTCGCCGCGCCCTCCCCGCCCTGGCCCCGCTGTTGGGTCGGCGCATGGTGCGGGCCGCCCTGCACCGCGGGCAAAGGAGTCCGGATTTCAGGGCCTTTCCCTGGCGACGCATGGCTCAGCCGACCGCCGTCACGGCCATGGCCGACGACCTCCTGAACTTCAACATGGACATGATCGCGCTGCGCACGGATCTGCGACGGCTGAAGACGCCAACCCTCGTGTTGGCCGATCCGGACGACCCGGTGATCGACGGCAGGGCGCACGCCCGGTGGCTGTCGGCGCGGCTTCCCGTCGCCGCCGTGCGCTGGCGGCCGCAAGGGCACCTGCTGCATCACGCGGCGCCGGACGAAGTCCTCGACGCCGTTCAGTCGGTCGAAGTCGCCGCCGTGATGGCGATGCGCCGCATCGCCTGACCGAGCTAGTTCAGGGGCTGCGGCCTCGTCTCGATCGGAGCGTCCGGGTCCGTGGGCGCCGGTTGCGCGGCCGTCGGCGGCGGAACGATCAACGGCTCGGGTTCGATATCCGGCGCATCGGGCTCGACAGGCACGGCAGCGGGGGCGTCCTGACGGACGGGAGCTGTCGGGGTCGCGGCGCGGGGTGCCGCAGGCGTGGGGCGCGCGACGACCGCCGTGGGCCGCTCCTCAGCCGGAGCCGGAGCGGCGGCCGTGATCGCCTCCGTCGGAACAACCGACGGAGCCTCGACGGCGGCGAGGATGTCCGTCGCGTCCCCAGGACCGACGATGTCGGCTCCCGGCGCGGCGGGCGGCGGGGCGTCCATGTCGAGCGGCGGCGCGTCGCCGGCCGGCAGGGTCGCCAACCAGATGAAGCCGCCGGTCACCACAACCGCGCCGATCAGAGCGGCCGCCATCCACCGGTCGTTCCTCTTCACCTTGCCGACCACCGCCTCCACACGGGCGTAAAGCGTCGGCGTGACCACCACGGAAGGCATCGATTTCGGGTCCGCCGGCGCAGCGTCGGCGGGGCTCGAGAGCGGAGGCGCCGTGTCGATCAGCTCCGGCGCTTCGGGCTCCACGATGATTTCCAACGCGGGGCGGGGAGCGTGCGCCGGTTGCGGCTCGACCGCGACGGCCTCTACTTCCGCAAGCGCCTCCGACGGCGCCGCGGGATCCGATGGGACGGCAGGGTCCGATGCGATGACAGGCTCCGGCTGGGCTGGCTCCATAAGGACCGGTTCAGGCTCTGACGCCTCCGGCGCATCCGGCTGGGACTCGATGGGCGCAACAGCGGCAGGCGCTTCCGTCTCTATGCTCGCGTCAGGAGCGGCGATCGCGTCGGCAGGCGGAGACGGCTCGGGCGAGGCCTCGGTCGGCTCCGGGGCTGGCGCGGCGGACACGTCGGTCTCGCTCGGCAGGGTGTCGAGAGCTGGCGCCGGCGATGACGCAGGACCCGGCACCAGCGAGCCGCTGAGTATGCCGTCCGCCGATCGCCTCGGGGCTTGCGGACGGGGGGTCGGCTGGCTCCAGCTCTGCGGCGGACGCGGCAGGGGGCCGGCGCGGAACACGGTTTCCGGCGGGCGGCCCCAGACGATGCGGCCGCGCACGAAGGGCTCGGGCGAGGCCCCCTGAGACGGGCCGGGCGACGGCGTCTTGGGATCGTTGGGCGGCGTGTCGGACATGGCGGCGTCTTAAACCGGCGAGACGTGGCGGTCCAATGGCGAAGGCCTAACGGACCTCGACGCCCTTCCAGAAGGCGATGCGGTCCTTGATCTCGGCGGCGGCGGATTTCGGCTCGGGGTAGAACCAGGCGGCGTCCCTGTTCTCCTGACCGTCGACGACGAGGGAGTGGTAGGAGGCCGTGCCTTTCCACGGGCAGACGGTGGTGGTCGACGACGGGCGCAGCACGGCCGGGTCGACGGCGTCATGGGGGAAGTAGTGGTTGCCTTCCACCACCACGGTGTCGTCGCTGTCGGCGATGACGGCGCCGTTCCAGATGGCCTTGGGCATGGGGGTCGCTCCGTTCAGTTCTTGAGGCGGTAGCCGGTCTTGAACATCCAGCCGACGATGGACAGGCAGATCAGGAAGAAGGCGATCATGGCCGCCGCGCTGACGCCAACGCCCACGTCGCTGAGCCCATAGAAGGCCCAGCGGAAGCCGTCGATCAGATAGACCACCGGGTTGAACAGGGTGACCGTGCGCCAGGCGGGCGGCAGCATGTCGATCGAATAGAAGGCGCCGCCCAGGAAGGTCAGGGGCGTGACCACCAGCATGGGGATGAACTGCAGCTGCTCGAAGCTGTTGGACACCAGGCCGATGATGAAGCCGAACAGGCTGAAGGTCACCGAGATCAGCACCAGGAAGCCGATCATGGCCAGGGGGTGCTGGACCTGAAGCGGGACGAACAGGGTGGCGGTGGCCAGGGTCATCAGGCCGACGATGAGGGACTTGGTCGCGGCGGCGCCGACGTAGGCCGTCACGGTCTCGAGCGGCGAGAGCGGGGCCGACAGGATCTCGTAGATGGTGCCGGTGAACTTGGGGAAGTAGATGCCGAAGCTGCCGTTGAAGATGGACTGGGTGAACACCGACAGCATCACCAGCCCCGGCACGATGAAGGCGCCGTAGGGCACGCCGCCGACCTCTTCCATCCGGCCGCCGATGGCCGAGCCGAAGACGACGAAGTAGAGCGCCGTGGTGATGACCGGGGTGATCAGGCTGCCGAAGATGGTGCGGCCGAAGCGGGCCATCTCGAAGCGATACAGGGCCCAGACGCCCCAGACGTTTACGGTCATGCTGCGGCTCCCGTCCGGCTATCCTGGTGGACCAGGCTGACGAAGATGTCCTCCAGCGAGCTCTGGCGGGTGTTGAGGTCCTTGAAGGCGATGCCCAGGTCGGACAGGCGGCGCAGCAGGGACGGCACTCCGGTGCGTTCCGCGTTGGAATCGAAGACGTATTCGATCTCATTGCCGTCGGCCTTGAGCTCCAGGGTCCAGTCCGACAGCTCGGGCGGCAGCGCGGTCAGCGGGTCCTGCAGGTTCAGGGTCAGGGTCTTCTTGCCCAGCTTCTTCATCAGGGCGGTCTTCTCCTCGACCAGGATCAGTTCGCCCTTGAGGATGACGCCGACGCGGTCGGCCATCTCCTCGGCCTCCTCGATATAGTGAGTGGTCAGGATGATGGTGACGCCGCGCTCGCGAAGCTGACGGACCAGCTCCCACATGTCGCGGCGCAGCTCCACGTCGACGCCGGCGGTGGGCTCGTCGAGGAACAGGATGTCGGGCTCGTGGCTCAGCGCCTTGGCGATCATGAAGCGGCGCTTCATGCCGCCGGACAGGGTCATGATCTTGTCGTTGCGCTTCTCCCACAGTGATAGGTCCTTCAGGACCTTCTCGACGAAGCCGGGGTTGGGCGAGCGACCGAACAGCCCCCGGCTGAAGGTGACGGTGGCCATGACCGTCTCGAAGGCGTCAGTGGTCAACTCCTGGGGGACCAGGCCGATCTTCATGCGGGCCTGGCGGTAATCCTTCTGGATGTCGTGGCCGTCTGCCACGACGGTCCCGGTGGTCGGGGTGACGATGCCGCAGATGATGGAGATCAGCGTCGTCTTGCCCGCGCCGTTGGGGCCAAGCAGGGCGAAGATCTCGCCCTTGCCGATCTGGAGGTCGACGGTCTTCAGCGCCTGATGGCCGCCCTTGTAGGTCTTGGTGACCCCTTGAATGTCGATGACCGGCGGCATGGCGCGCTCCTCAACCCGGCCGCTGCGCCGTGGCCGGAATATGGCGTGGATCGGAAGCGGCTCAAGGGGCGGGCGGAGCCATTTGCGGTCACGCCGCGTTTCACGGCGCCGCTTTCTTCAGGAGCCCCGATGGCCGACGTCTTCGCCCCGATCCAGGATGTGCGCGCCCGCCTCGCGGCCCTGGGCGAGGCGGGGCGCGGGCGCTTCGCCATCCTGAGGCGCGTGCCCGCTTTGCAGACGCTGCTCGAATGGGCGGCGCGGGTCGGATACGGGGCGCGGGGCTTCGTCTACGTCTCCATCGGCGTGATCTGCCTTATGGCGGCGCTGGACGTGACTGGCGATGCGGTGGGCTCGAGCGGCGCGGTCGCCATGATCGCGGACCAGCCGTTCGGCCGGGTGTGGTTGCTCCTTTTGGGCGTGGGCCTCTGGGCCTTCGTCTCGTGGCGCGTGTTGCAGTCGGTGTTCGACGCCGACCGGGAGGGGACGTCGAGGAAGGCGCTGATGCTGCGCGCCGGACAGGCGGCAAGCGCGGTCTTCTACGGTCTGCTGGCCTCGACCGTGTTCGAGTTCCTGGACGAGTATCCCGGAACGTCGGGGGCCGACGACGTGGCCGAGAACCAGCAGAAGGCGGCGGAGCTTCTGGCCCTGCCGCATGGCGACTGGCTGCTCGTCGGGGTCGGGCTCATCATTCTCGGCGTTGGCATCGGCAACATCGTCAAAGGCGTGAAAGCGGACTTCGCCGAGGCCCTGGCCTGTTCGCCGGAGCTGTGCCGCAGGGTCTCGCCCATCGCGCGGGCGGGATATGTCGCGCGCGGCGCCGCCTATCTGCCGCTCGGCGTGTTCGTTTCTCTGGCGGGGTGGCGTGCGAGCCCCGAAGAGGCCACTGGGTTCGGCGCGGCGCTCGATGCGCTTGAGCGTCAGCCGGGCGGGAGCTGGGTGCTGGGGCTGACGGCTGTGGGGCTGATCGCGTTTGGGCTGTTCGCTTTCGTGGAGGCGCGATTCCGTCGCATCCGCCCGCCGCGGGACCTCACGCCGGGCTGAGGCGAGACGCCGCGCGCTTTCGCCGCGTCCGGATCAGGAACCGTGGCAGTATCTTCGGTCTTCCAGCAGACGACCGGAGCCGTTCGCGTGATCCTCTCCCGCCTGACCGCCGCCCTCGCCCTCAGCCTCGCCCTGGGTCTCAGCGCCTGCGCGACCTCCATCCCCGCCGATCAGGTCCGGGCCCCGCAGCCGACCAAGCCGATCGATCTCGAACGGTTCTATTCCGGCCGCTGGCTGGAGGTGGCGCGGCTGCCGATGCGGCTGACCGACGGCTGCGTGGCGGCGACCACCGACTACGTCATCGTCTCGCCGACGCGGGTCGATCTCCGCGACGCCTGCCGCCAGGGCGGGATCGATGGTCGCGAGCGGGCCGTCGGCGCGGCCGGTGTGATCCTGGACCCCGGCTTCAACGCCAAGCTGAGAGCGCCCTACTTCGGCGGGTTCGTGACCTGGGAATACTGGGTGCTGGACCGGGCCGACGACTACAGCTGGTTCATCTCGGCCGATCCCCGCTTCGAGAAACTGTGGATCTACACCCGGACCCCGCCGTCGCCGGCCGAGCTGGCCGCGCTCGTCGATCGCGCGCGGGCGCTCGGCTACGATGTGAGCCGCCTCGAGTTCCCCGAAACCGCCCCCTGACTGGAGTCGTCGTCATGCGCCTGAAAGCTCTCGCCGTCTCGCTCGGAGCCCTGAGCCTCGCCGCCTGCAGTGGCGGTCCGCTGGCCCCCGATGGCGCGACCTATGGGCCCAATCCGACGCTGGTCCGGCCGAGCAGCCGCGCGCTGCCGCTGGTGAACATCGCCCCGGCCGTGGGTTGGCCGGAGGGCCAGACGCCGACCGCGCCGCAGGGCTATGTCGTCCAGGCCTTCGCGTCCGGTCTGGACCATCCGCGCTGGCTCTATCGCCTGCCGAACGGCGACGTCCTGGTCGCGGAGACCAACGCGCCGCCCAAGCCCGAGGACAAGCAGGGTGGAATCCGGGGCTGGGTGATGAAGCTGGTCATGGGCCGCGCCGGGGCGGCGGTCCCGAGCGCCAACCGCATCAGTCTGCTCCGCGACGCGGACGGCGACGGCGTGGCCGAGACGAAGACGGCGTTCCTGGAGAACCTGATGTCGCCGTTCGGCATGGCCCTGGTCGGCGACCGGCTGTTCGTGGCCAATGCCGATGCGGTGGTGGCCTTCCCCTATCAGGCCGGACAGACGCGGATCGACGCGGCCCCGACGAAGATCGCCGACCTGCCGGCGGGGCGGAACCATCACTGGACCAAATCGCTGGTCGCCTCCGCAGACGGGACGAAGCTGTATGTCGGCGTCGGCTCCAACTCCAACATCGCCGAGCATGGGATGGACGAGGAGGTGAACCGGGCGGCGATCCTGGAGATCACGATCGCTACGGGCGCGACGCGGGTGTTCGCGTCGGGCTTGAGAAACCCCGTCGGCCTGGCGTGGGAGCCGACGACGGGTCAGCTCTGGACGGCGGTCAACGAGCGCGACGAACTCGGCAACGACCTGGTACCCGACTACATGACGTCGGTCAGGGACGGCGGCTTCTATGGCTGGCCATGGAGCTACTACGGCCAGACCGTCGATCGTCGGGTGAAGCCTGAGAACCCCGAGGCCGTCGCCCGGACGCTGCGCCCTGACTATGCGCTGGGCGCGCATACGGCGTCGCTAGGGCTGCACTTCTACGACGGGTCGCTGTTGCCGGCGGCCTATCGCGGCGGGGCGTTCGTGGGCCAGCACGGCTCGTGGAACCGAGAGCCGAAGAGCGGATACAAGGTCGTCTTCGTGCCGTTCACAGCGGGACGTCCGGCGGGGCCGCCGCAGGACTTCCTGACCGGCTTTCTGAACGCCGAGGGCGAGGCGCTAGGGCGCCCCGTCGGGGTCATCACGGATCAGCGCGGGGCCCTGCTGGTGGCCGACGACGTGGGCAATGTGATCTGGCGGGTCGCGCCTGCGGCCTGAGGCCCTTAGCGCAGCAGCCCCTCCACCGCCGCCCGGGCCGCCTCGCCCAGGTCCGGGCGCTTGAGCGCCAGCGCCACATTGGCCCGAAGCAGCCCGATCTTGTCGCCGCAGTCGTGGGTCGTCCCGGCGTACTCCACCGCCGTGAAGGTCTGGTCCTGCATCAGCCGCGCCATGCCGTCGGTCAGTTGGATTTCGCCGCCCGCGCCCCGCTCCTGCCCCTCCAGGATGCCGAAGATCTCCGGCTGCAGGATGTAGCGTCCCGCGATCGACAGGTTCGACGGCGCGGTCCCCTTGGCCGGCTTTTCGACCATGCCCTTCATGCGGATGCGGTCGCCGTCGCGGCTTTCCGGATCGACGATGCCGTATTTGTGCGTCTCGGTTTCCGGCACCGCCTCCACGCCGATGACGTTGCCGCCCAGCTCCTCATAGGCCGTCACCAGCTGCTTCAGCGCGCCCGGTTGCGCATCCACGATCACGTCGGGCAGCATGACGGCGAACGGCTCGTCGCCAACGATGTCGCGCGCGCACCATACCGCGTGGCCCAGGCCCAGCGGCTGCATCTGGCGCGTGAAGCTCATCTCCCCGGCGCTAGCCAATTCGGCGTTCATCATCTCCAGGATCTCGGTCTTGCCCTTGGCCGCCAGCTGAGCCTCCAGCTCGATCTGGTGGTCGAAGTAGTCCTCGATGGCCCCCTTGGACCGGCCCGTGACGAAGACGATGTGCTCGATCCCGGCCTCGCGCGCCTCTTCCACGATGTAGGACAGGATCGGCCGGTCGACGACGTTGAGCAGCTCCTTGGGCGTGGTCTTGGTGCCGGGCAGCACGCGGGTGCCCAGGCCCGCGACGGGCAGCACCGCCTTGCGCAGGCGGCGGGGTCGAGTGGTCATGCAGAGGTCCTGAGAAAGCGGCCCGAAAGAACAGCGGGGTCCCACCCTAACGCACAACCTCGCCAAACGCGCCCCTGTTAACCCTTGTCGTTCCCCCGACACGCGAAGGCGGCATGGTGATTGCGGCTCAGTGGGCGAGCCGTGCCGTTCTGGCACAGCGCGACACATCAAGGGGATTGGGGCTATGGCCACCGACATCGACCTCCACCTGGGCCGCCGCCTGCGCCGTCGTCGTCGCCTGCTGGGCCTGACGCAGCAGCAGCTCGCCGTCCAGGTCGGCATCCGCTTCCAGCAGATCCAGAAGTACGAATGCGGGGCCAACCGCATCTCCGCCGCCCGTCTGTGGCAGCTGGCCGAGGCCCTGGAGACGCCGATCAGCTACTTCTACGACGGCCTGACCGAGGCGCTCGAAAAGAAGGACAGCCCCGGCCCCCAGGGCGGCGAGATGTTCAGCCGCAAGGAGACGTTGGACCTGATCCAGGCCTACTACCAGCTGGGCGAGCGCCCCCGCCGCCGCCTACTGGACCTGGCCAAGTCGCTGCACACGGACGATCAGGCGGCGTAGGGCGCTGCCCTAGTGCTGGCCGGCGATGGAGGCTTCCAGCAGGGCGATCTCGTCCGGCGTCAGGTCGAACAGGCGATAGACGATGGCGTCGATCTCCCGTTCGGCCTGCGCGATCTCGGCCGACAGGCGTCGCACCTCGGCGGAGTTCTCGGCCAGATAGGCCTCCCATTCGCCGCGTTCCTTGAGCGGGATTTCTGTGCCGAAAACCTTCTTCACCTCGGCGCGGAAGGCGGCGAAGTCGAGATCGTGCCAGGCCTCCAGCTTGCGCGTCAGCTTGCGCCCGCCGCCGAGGTCAGACTGGATTCGGCGCTGGACGTCGCAGTCCAGCGTGTGGCGCAGGCCGCCGGCCTCGCCCGCCGAGGCGACTAGTCCCGCTAGCAAGGTTTGGTCGCTAGCCGTGCATTCAGGTACAGCTAACTCGCCAACATACTGTGCTTCGGCCTCGATATAGCCCCCGCGCTTGGCACGCGCCGAGGTCACAAGCTGGAACCACAGCAAGCTGGAGTTCAACAGCGACAGCGCAACCGCATCATCGCCTGCCAGGAAGAAGCATTTGTTGTTCAGGAAAGTGCCCGTTCGGTCGACCACGAACGACCGCTCGTGCTGAAAGTGCGGCCAGACGATCTTCGGCCCCGCCAACCGGTCCTGATACGCCACCTGTGCCTGTTGAAGCTCCCACCACGCCTGCTTGGTCGCTCGCTTCTCCAGCGCCTCCTTGAACGTCGCCAGCCAATCCCGCACCGCCGGATAGGCTTCGATACCCACCTGACCCTTGGGCGTATTGATCAGATACAGGTCGTCGCTCTCGATGCGCCACCGCTTGATGTTCTCGCCCTTCAGGAAGGGCTTCAGCAGTTCCGCCGATTTCGGATCGCGCGCCACCAGGCCGTCCCGCATCGCTCGATCGATGACGAAGGCCTCGTTTAGACCGGTCACGATGCCTCGCATCGGCGCGCCATAGACCTCTCCCAGCGTCTTGCGCCCGCCCACGATCTTGGCACGCAGCGCCGCGAGCGCGTCGTTCTCGAACTGCCAACTCCCCTTGCCCAGCCGCGTGCGTGGCATGGTCGTGGCGCGCCGGGCGAAGTCTCGCCCCAGGTCCTCCGGGGCCTTGTCGGTGACGCCCAGAAACCGCAGGGCCCCCTCGTCCCCGCTCTCGCCCTTTCGCAGCGTCAGGATGGCGGGATAGGTCGTGACCCCTTCGAACACCTGCACGTCGCCGAAATCGACCACGTCCTCGATTCCGACCCCGTCGCCCAGGAAGGTCCGCAGGTTCTCGCCTGACCCCGTCTTGAAGAAGGTCGAGGACGAGATGTAGCCCAGCCGCCCGCCGGGCTTCAGGATCTGCACCCCCTTCTCGAAGAAGTAGGCGTAGAGGTCGGTCCGGTCGTCGGCGACGATATAGTTGTCGGCCAGATAGGGCTTGATCGGCTTCAGGTATTCCATCCGCACATAGGGCGGATTGCCGATGACCACATCGAACCCGCCCCGCGCCGTCACCTCCGGGAACGCCGTCGTCCAGTCGAACGGCCGGTCGCTGAAGGCCGGGTCGGCGATCAGGCTGTTCCCGTCCCGGATCGTCGCCTCAAGGTTCTGGAGCCTGTGGTTCCTTCGCGCCGTCTTGAGCCACAGCGACAACCGGGTGATCTCGACCGACTCGGGGTTCAGATCGACGCCGTACAGGTTCCGGGTCACGATCTCGTCGAACACGTCCAGCTCGACCTCGACATCCAGTGCCTCCAGCGCCTTGACCGCGTCGCGGTATCGCCGGGCCATCTCGTCGAAGGCCGCCACCAGAAAGGCCCCCGATCCGCAGGCCGGATCGACGATGGTGAAGTCGCGCAGCGCCTCCAGATAGGCGCGCCAGAAGGGCTCGGCCTTTTCGGCGGTCGGCCCTTCGTCCCCCGACCCCTCCTCGCTGTCTTGCGCCTCCCACATGCCGTGGTCGTCCCACAGGGCCTGGCGCCGTTCGTCCAGCGACCGGCCGACCGTCTGTTCGACCAGAAAGCGGGTGATGCTGTCAGGCGTGTAGACGACGCCTTCACGCTTGCGCTTTGACACCGCCGGGGGCGCACCGGACTTCAGCGCCTCTATGTCGGTGATCGACTGCTCGAACAGCCGTCCCAGAACCGTAACCGGCACCTCACGGCGGTAATCCCACTCGCCCAGCTTGGCGATTTCGACCGCCAGATGATCGGGCACCACGATGGCGTCCGCGACCGGATCGTTGGCGAACAGGCCGCCGTTGTAGGCGGGGATGCCCAGCCGGGGGCTGCCCACGTCCACCGCCCGGAACAGGCCGAGGAAGTTGTTCCATAGCGGCTGGGGCGCGAAGTTGTTGATCAGCTCCGACGCCTGTTTCAACAGACGGTCTGTCATCAGGTCGGTGCGCTGGGCGAACGCAATGAACAGGATGCGGTCCAGCAGCTTCTGCGCCACCTCGATGGCCTTCAGCGCATCCAGCCCCGGCCCGTCCTCGCCAGTGTTCCGCAGGAAGTCGATCAGCCGCTCGCGCAGCGCCTTGTATTCGGCATAGAGGTCGTTGGTCACCGCCTTGTAGGCGCTGTCAGTCTCGCGCAGCAGCTGATCGGTCTGGCCGTCGAACAGGCTGCGCGCCGAGAGGATACGCCACAGCCGTTCGTGCTCCTTGGGATCGTCCAACCGGGTCAGGTCGAACCGCTCATAGGCGTCGCGCCCGCGCCCAAAGGCGTACATGCGGATTTCCAGACAGTTGGACACCAGCACCCAGCGCGAGCCCGGCGCGTCGATCGCGTAATCCCAGGCCTGCTGGACCGGGCTGCGCTTCCGACCCGGATCGATACGATCCAGATCGACGCTGGACGGCCCCTTCAACTCGAACGGCGCGATGATCTCGTCGGCGCGATCTTCCTCGCCGAACCGGCCCAGGGCGACGTCCGCCGACCCCGCCCGGATCGCCGCCTCGTGCTTCAGCGTGTAGGGGCCGGTGTCGAACGGCCGGTATCCCAGCACCGTCTGCAGCACGTCCGTGATGAAGAGCGGCCGGACGGCGGTTTCCTTCTGGACCAGGAACTTCGGGTCGCGGACCTTGCGGGCGTATTCGGTGGCCGCGGTCGTCTGTTCGAGCGTCGGCGCGAAGGCGGTGGCGCCCCGCCGCGACGCATCCTCAACGACGCCGTGGTTGAACAGCGGCACATGCAGGGTGCGCGAAAAGGCCCGCGACCGTCGGCCGCCGGTCGCAGGCAGATCGATCCCGGCTGACGCGAAAAGCTCCATATGGGGAACGCTAGACGGGCAGTGAGATTCCGTCGACGCTCCGCGTCATGAAAAGCGGTGAACAACCCGACCTCTTCGGCGCCCCCGCCGCCCCGCCCGCCTATGTCGTCCCCTACCCCATCGCGGTGAACACCCTCACCCGCACGCTGGAGATGCTCCGGGCCGCCGAGCGCTGGCCCTGGGACCCGGACATGAAGGCCGCGCGCATGGAGCGGAACGTGCCCAAGATGCTGGCCGTCCTGCCGCCTGACGAAGCCGCCGACTGGCGCGCCCGCATCGACGCCGAGGCCGCGCGGCTGGACGCCGCCTGACCCCTCACCCCACCCAAGCCCTCGGCGGCTTGCGCTCCTGCGGCTTCCGGTCCTCCAGGGCGATCTCGACCTCCTCCTCCACCCGGATGGGCCAGGGCCAGTCCGACATGTCGGTGTCGCGGTGGCCGCTGAAATGATGGCGCACCATGAAGGCCGCGGGCTCGGGGATGTCGCGGCTGAGTGGCAGCAGGTTGCCGACCGCGTCCCAGTACCGGTCGGCCCAGCCGCCATCGACGCCCTGGGCGAAGTCCGCCAGGGCGACCTCCGGCCCCAAGACCCGCGCGCGCCAGTGATAGACGGCCAGGGACCAGTCGTCGTCGGCGGTTCCGCAGGCCCGGTCGGTCAGCATGGCGTTGGCGACCTGCAAGGCGACGTCGCGGAAATGCGCGCGGAAGAAGTCGGCGACCGCGTTCACCCGCGCCTGCTTGGCGCGCTCTTCCTCCCACTCGGCCTGGCGCGCCTCCTCGGGCGTCAGCTCCGGCTCCGGCGGGGGCCCGGCCTTGGCCGCCAGCCGGCCCAGCGTCTCGGCCGCCTTCAGCTGCGCCGTGGCCTCCGCCGCCCGCCCCTCGGCCAGAAGCGCCGCCGCCCGGGCGATGGCGGCGTCGCGCGCAACGGTCGGGTGGGCCGGGGCCGGATCGGCGGCCTCGCCCAGCCGGTCGGGCTGGGTCGCCAGGATCAGGGGATCGCCGGCCCGCGCCGCCGCCGTGCGGGTCCAGCCCTCGCGCAGCGCCTTCTTCCTCAGATTGGACAGGCCGACGTCGAACCGCTGCGCCACCTGCGGCCCCGGCTCCCCGGCCACATAGGCCTCCCGCACCTTGGCCCAGACCTCCGGGCCCCGATATTTGCGCAGTCGAAAATGATCCATGCGCCCAGTCTAGGCGACCGATGCGTCAGAAACGGACGTGGGCAGGGGTCGGCAGGGTCGGTGTCTCTCTGGGACGGGGTCTGCGTGGTCGCTTGGGGGTGGTCGAAATCTCCTCGTCCGACTCCCGTCTCTCGTCATTCCGTGACGAAAGAAAAAGGGCCGCCACGTTTCCGCAGCGACCCTAATCCCCGATCCCTAATCCCTGACCTCAGCTGTCCAGGAAGCTCCGCAGCTTCCGCGACCGGCTGGGGTGCTTGAGCTTCCTCAGCGCCTTGGCCTCGATCTGGCGGATGCGTTCGCGGGTGACGCTGAACTGTTGCCCAACCTCTTCCAGGGTGTGGTCGGTGTTCATGCCGATGCCGAAGCGCATGCGCAGCACCCGCTCCTCGCGCGGCGTCAGGCTGGCCAGCACCCGCGTGGTGGTCTCGCGCAGGTTGGACTGGATGGCAGCGTCGATGGGCAGGACCGCGTTCTTGTCCTCGATGAAGTCGCCCAGGTGGCTGTCCTCCTCGTCGCCGATGGGCGTCTCGAGGCTGATCGGCTCCTTGGCGATCTTCAGGACCTTGCGCACCTTCTCCAGGGGCATGGCCAGCTTTTCGGCCAGCTCTTCCGGGGTCGGCTCGCGGCCGATCTCGTGCAGCATCTGGCGGCTGGTCCGCACGATCTTGTTGATCGTCTCGATCATGTGGACCGGGATGCGGATGGTCCGCGCCTGGTCGGCGATCGAGCGGGTGATGGCCTGACGGATCCACCAGGTGGCGTAGGTCGAGAACTTGTAGCCGCGGCGGTACTCGAACTTGTCGACCGCCTTCATCAGGCCGATGTTGCCCTCCTGGATCAGGTCCAGGAACTGCAGGCCGCGGTTCGTGTACTTCTTGGCGATGGAGATCACGAGGCGCAAGTTGGCCTCGACCATTTCCTTCTTGGCCTGACGGGCCTCGCGCTCGCCCTTCTGCACCGTCTGGACGATGCGGCGGTAATCGTCGATCGGCAGGCCGGCCTCGGTGGCGACGGCGGCCACATCGGCGCGGATCTGGGCGATCTGGGCGGCCTGATCATCACTGAACTTGCTCCAGCGCACGCCCATGTCCTTGACCCGCTCGGCCCAGGTCGGATCGAGCTCCGAGCCGAAGTAGGCCTTCAGGAACTCCGGCCGCGAAATGCCGTAGCTGTCGGCCATGCGCAGCAGCCGGCCTTCCAGACCGATCAGCCGCTTGTTGATGGCGTACAGCTGCTCGACCAGGGCCTCGATGCGGTTGTTGTTCAGCTTCAGCGTCTTCAGCCGACCCGAGATGGCCTGGCTCAATGCATCGTGGGTCTTGCGGTCCTTGGCCGACAGGTCCTCGCCCCGCAGCCGGCTCTCGACCAGCTTCTCCTGGAGCTTGCGGAAGGCGTCGAAGTCGGCGGCGATGGCGTCCAGCGTCTCCATGACGCCGTCGCGCAGCTCGGCTTCCAGCGCCGAGATCGACATGCCGCCGCCGTCGTCGAAGTCCTCGTCGTCCTCGTCGCCCTCGGGCTTGTCTCCGGCGCCTTCGCCCGCGTCCTCGGTCTCCTCGCGCGGCGGAACCGGCTGGCCGGGGATGGGGGGCTGGGGCTGATTGTGCGGCAGGGAGGCCGGGTTGATGACGCCGTAGGTGGCGTCCAGGTCGATGACCTCGCGCAGCAGGATGCGGTTGTTGGCCAGCTCGTCGCGCCAGACCATGATGGCCTCGAACGTCAGGGCGCTCTCGCACAGGCCACTGATCATGGCGTCGCGGCCGGCCTCGATGCGCTTGGCGATGGCGATCTCGCCCTCGCGGCTCAGCAGCTCGACCGAGCCCATCTCGCGCAGATACATCCGCACCGGGTCGTCGGTGCGGTCATAGGTCGGCTTGGCGTTCTCGTCGGAGACGGCGGTCTCGGCCTTCTCGGCCAGCTCGCCCCCAGACGATTCAGCGGCGTCCTCCTCGGCCTCGACGACGTTGACGCCCATCTCCGACAGCATGGCGAGCGTGTCTTCGATGGCGTCGGGCGTGACCTCTTCGGACGGCAGGACCTTGTTCAGCTCCTCCATCGTCACATAGCCGCGGGCCTTCGCCTGCTTGATGAACTTCTTTACCCCGGCGTCGGTCAGGTCGAGCAGGGGGCCGTCGGATTGGACTTCGGGTTCCTGCGTCTCGGTCTGGGCGCTCATATAGGCCTATCGTCTCCGTCCGGGGTGCGGTTCCACCCTCGGCAAAATTGCAACAGTCGTGCCGAAATAGGACGGTTTCCGCGCCGCTCCCGTCAGGAAGCCGCCGCGTCGTCCCAGATCGCCCCGGTCTTGATGGCTCGTCGCAACGCATCTCGCTCGGCCTTCAGACGACTGAAGGCCGAGGCGTCGAAAGCGGTCTCCGCTCCCGACTTCGCTGACGCCAGCGCCGCGTCCAAACCCGCCAGACGGGTCAGGGCCGCGAAGCCTTGCGACCACCGGACCCTTGCTTCGGCGAGGGGCGCACTTGCGGCCAGGAAAGGCGCGCCGGACTTCGCCGCCGCCTTCTCGACCTCGCGCACGAGAGCATCGTGTCCGGAACCGGCGAGATGGCGACGGAGGCCCGCGCTGTCAAGCGTCTGGCCCGAGAACCGCAGCCGCACCAGTTCCTGCGCCAGGCCGTCCAGCGACGGGTCGCCGAAGCCGTGGCTGGAGATGGCCTCCAGATGGTCGTCCATGCGCTCCGGATCCTCGATGGCGCCGTGGGCCAGGGCGGCGGCCATGGGTTCGATGGCGCGGTTCAGCGCCTGCATGGCCTGGGCCCCTTCGGCGGTCTGGCCCAGCTTGGGCGGCGGACCGGGCGGCCAGCGTCCGCCGACCGTCTGGCCGCGCGGGGCCTGCGCCGGGCGACCCGGAAACAGGGCGTCGAAGCGTTCGAACAGGTCGCGCCGGTATTGCTCGGCCAGGTCCTTGTCCTGGATGGCGGCGGCCGCGTTGCGCAGCCGACCCTTCAGGCCCGCGCGACGCTCGGGCGTGTCGAGCGGCTCGACCTCGACCTCGCGGCGGAACAGGACCTCGGCGAAGGGTCGCGTCTCGGCCAGCGCCTGACGAAGCGCCGGCGCGCCCTTGTCGCGCAGGATGTCGTCGGGGTCCTGCCCGCCCTCCAGCAAGGCGAAGCGGAACGACTTGCCCGGCTTCAGCAACGGCAGCGCCCGCTCGATGGCCCGGAACGCTGCCCTCTGCCCGGCCCCATCGCCGTCGAAACACAGCACCGGCTCGGGCGAGACGCGCCACAAGAGCGCCATCTGCTCCTCCGTCAGGGCCGTGCCCATGGGCGCGACCGCCGGCAGCCCCGCCCGCTGGCAGGCGATGACGTCCATATAGCCTTCGACGACGATGACGCTCTCGGTCGACTTCGACGCCGCGCCCAGGATGCGTCGGGCCTCGGGCAGGCCATAAAGCGTCGCGCCCTTGTGAAACAGCGGGCTCTCGGGCCCGTTCAGATACTTGGCCCGGTCGTCGGGGTTCATGGCCCGGCCGCCGAAGCTGACCAGTCGCCCGCGCGCGTCCAGGATCGGGAACATCAGCCGGTCGCGGAACCGGTCGTATGGGCTGCCCCCGCCCTCCGGCGCGATCAGCAGGCCCGCCTCGACCAGTTCACCCGGCTTGGCGCCGCGCTGGACCAGAGCCGCCTTCAAGCCTTCGCGGTCGTTCGGCGCATAGCCCAGGCCGAACCGATCCCACTGATCCTCGGGCAAGCCGCGCCGTTCCAGATAGTCGCGCGCCGCCTTGCCGACCGAACGGCGCAGATTGGCCGCAAACCACTTCTGGGCCAGGTCCATCCAGTCGGCGAGACCCTGGCGCTTCTGCTCGCGCTCGGCGGCCTGGGGGTCTTCTGCCGGCAGCTGCATACCGGCCTCGGCGGCCAGCCGCTCGACGGCTTCGGGAAAGCTCAGCCGCTCGGTCTCCTGCAGGAAGGAGATGACGTCGCCGTGCTTGCCGGAGGAGAAGTCGTGAAAGAAGCCCTTGTCGTCGTTGACGAAGAACGACGGCGACTTCTCCTTGGTGAAGGGGCTCAACCCCACCCACTCCCGCCCCTGTCGCTTGAGCTTCACCGTCCGGCCGATCACGTCGGACGGGCGAAGGCGGGCCTTCAGTTCCTCCAGGAAGCGGTCGTCGAAGCGCACACCCGATCCCTAGACCCTGTGCGACCGCCGGCCAACGCCGGGCTCGGATCATCCACGGCCGCGTTAGGGTTTCGTTAACCAATAAGGCGAGGCGGTCGCCATAACCGTCTGCATCCAAACATTTTTCTGACGGCATCTGGAACTATCCACAGGAGGCTGTGGTTAACGCCGCATGCCTCCGGGCGCAGAAGCGCCGCCTTTCTCGATCCAAGAGTGCTTCATGTTCATCGCCATCGCCCGCCCGGCGGTGGAGCCTCAAGGCCCCGACGCCGTCGCCGTCCCCGGTTCCCCCGCCATTCACGATCTGACGCCCCGTGCGCTGCATGCGCGCCTGCTCGCCAACGCCGCCCAGCGCCGATTGCGCGGGCTGGAGCGCAAGGCCTGTGGCCGCCTCGACGACGCCGGCTACTGGCTTCACGCCGCGCCGGTCGCGGTGAAGAAGGCCAGCGCGCTCCGCGAAGAGCGCAGCTTCGCCCCCCTCCCCTGAGGCCACATCGCCGCCACGAACACGGTGGAGCTTGAGCCGCTCGTCAGGGAGGCTCTCGTGAAACCGCTCGTTCTCGCCCTCGTCGCCGCGTTGTCGGCCGGTCCCGCCTTCGCCCAGGACCCTTGGACGCCGCACGCGCCCGAGGTCGCGGCCGTTTCCGCCGAGGTGCGAGCGCCGCTGGAAGCCTATCTGCGCGGCCACGCCACCGGCGAATCCGAACAGTTCCGCCAGGCCTTCCATCCCGACGCCCAGCTCTGGGGCATTCGCAACGGCGACCTGATCCGCATGACGGCCGCCGACTACATCGCCCGCGCGGGCGGCGGCCAACCCGCCGCCGACGAGGCCCAGCGTCGCCGCTCGATCGAGTTCGTGGACGTCACGGGCGACACGGCGACCGCCAAGATCGTGCTCGACTATCCGGCCGTCCGCTTCACCGACTACATGCAGCTGCTGCGCGTCGAGGGCCGATGGGTCATCGTCAACAAGACGTTCCTGGCCGAACCGAAGGGCGGCTGAGCCTCAGCGCCAGATCGCGCCGGAGCGCCCGCCCTCGCGGCCGATGTCGAACACCGCGCGCATGGCCTCGGGGCTGAAGTCCAGAGGGGAAGCCTCGGCGTCGTCCGGTAGGGCGGCGTAACGGAAATAGAGGTCGTTGCGCGCCGCGAAGGCGCGGTTGCCCTCCAGCGTCATGATCAGGGAGGACCGCAGCAGAATGTCCACGCTGCGGCCCAGCACGCCTCCAAGGCTGTCGCGCGTCACCGCGAACGACGGCGCCAGTCGGCCATTGACGACGACGTGGAAGCGCGCGGTGCTCAGGGCGCCCTGCGGATCCCGATAGGACCACAGGGTCTCCGGCACGGCGAGGAAGGGCGTGGTGACGCCGCCGTCGACATGCATTTCCTCGAAGGTGGCGTCGCCCGCGGTCGAGGGGATCAGCACTGGCGGAAAGGCCCCCGGAATGCTGGCCGAGGCCACCAGCACGCTGCGAAACAGCTCCAGCGCCTCGGGCGTACCGACCGTCGCGATGGCCCCCAGGTCCCAGCTGACGCCGCGCTGGCTGTCGATATCGGTGGTGGCGACCAGCAGCACCCGCCCCTTGGCCGCCTCGGCCGCGACGGCTTCCAGCATGGCCGCATCGACGTAGCGGGCGACGAGTTCGCGCAACGGCTCGCCCTTGTAGATGCCCGAACCGAAGAAGACGCCCAGGCCCTGAGACTGCAGCAGGGTGGAGGCCGCCCCGCCGGTGTAGGCCTCCTCAAGCTCGTCGTCCCACTCCGGTCCGAGGAAGACGAAGGGCGCCGCCAGCGCGCCGGTCGAGACGCCGGTGACAACCTCGAAGTCGGGCCTCGCCCCGCTTTCGGTCCAGCCGCGCATGAGCCCGGCGGTGAAGGCCCCGTTCGAGCCCCCGCCCGACAGGGTGATGATGTCCATGACTCCGTCAGGGCCGCGCGGAACGCCCTCGCGGAAGGCCTGGCGGAACAGGGCCAGACGGCGGGCCTCGTCTAGATAGACGCGGATCGGATAGCGACTGTCCGACGTCAGTCCCATCGGCAGGGCCGCTTGTCGGTCCTGCAGCTCGAAGCTGGATCGCGGCCCGCCCGCGCAACCGGCGAGCAGAAGCAGGCACAGGAACAGGCCGAGGACGCGCGAGCTCATGGGCGGACGCTACCACACGCCCCTCGACAGCCCGATGACGGCGTCAGGCGTCCATCAACGCCCGGAAACGGTCGAACAGATAAAGGCTGTCGGTCGGCCCCGGCGAGGCTTCCGGATGGTGCTGGACGCTGAACACCGGCCGGTCCTTCAGCTGAATGCCGCAATTGGTGCCGTCGAACAGGCTGACGTGCGTCTCCTGCACGGCGTCGGGAAGGCTGTCGCGGTCCACCGTGAAGCCGTGGTTCATCGACACGATCTCGACCTTGCCGGTGGTCAGGTCCTTGACCGGATGGTTCGCGCCGTGGTGGCCCTGATCCATCTTCACGGTCCGGGCGCCCAGGGCCAGAGCCAGCATCTGGTGGCCCAGACAGATGCCGAAGATCGGCTTGCCGCTGTCGACCAGCTTGCGGATCTCAGGCACGGCGTATTCGCCCGTCGCGGCGGGATCCCCCGGGCCGTTCGACAGCACCACGCCGTCCGGGTCACGGGCCAGGATGTCCTCGGCCGAGGTCGTCGCCGGCACCACGGTGATCTTCGCGCCGGTCGAGGCCAGCGCCCGCAGGATGTTGCGCTTCACGCCGTAGTCAACGACCACGACCGACTTGCCCGAAGCGTCCACGCGCGGATAGCCCTCGGGCCAGTCCCACAGGCCCTGATCCCAGTCGAAGGCCTGAAGCGTCGAGGCCGGCTTGGCGAGATCGAGGCCGACCAGACCCGTCCACGCCTTCGCCTCGGCGACCAGGGCGTCGAGATCGAAACGGCCTTCGGGATCGTGCGCGATGACGGCGTGCGGCGCGCCGTGGTCGCGGATGGCCTGGGTCAGGGCGCGGGTGTCGATCCCCGACAGACCCACCACGCCGCGCCGCTTCATCCAGGCGTCTAGGCTGGCGTCGCTGCGCCAGTTCGCCGGGCCGGTCGGCAGGTCCCGGAACACCGCCCCGCGCGCGGAGGTGTCGGAGCCCCCGCCCATCTGCTCGATGTCCTCGACGTTGGTTCCGGTGTTGCCGACGTGGGGAAAGGTGAAGGCCAGGATCTGGCTCATGTAGGAGGGGTCGGTCAGGATCTCCTGATACCCCGTCATGGCCGTGTTGAAGACGACCTCGCCCAGAGCCGAGCCGGTCGCGCCCACGCCGATGCCCTGGAAGATCGTGCCGTCGGCCAGAGCCAGGACGCCGGTGCAGCCGGGAAGCAGAGAAGTCGTCATGGCCGTCCCCTTACACCGAATCCCGGCGAACAAACGGCGCGGTTGCTACAGAGGCTGGGCCGCCCGGTCAACGCGCCCGCGACGCACCCACAACCACCCGACCGAGGCGACCGTGAACAGCACGATCGCCGGCACGATGTTGCCCGGCGCCGCGGCCGCGACCGCTCCGACCGAGAACACGCCGCCCACCACCGCCAGCGCCCGCCATCCGGCCGAGCGGCTGAAGCGGAACAGGCTGATGCAGCACAGGGCGTAGAGGCAGATGGTCAGGACCGTGCAGGCTCCGATCAGCAGGCCGAACTGGTCCGCCAGCCGCGGCTGGGACGTCATGACCACCAGCCCGGCCATGATCGCACCGTTGAGCAAAGGGTTGGGCAGAGGCAGACGGCCGGGCGTCGCCGCCGAGCCGAACCAGCGGGGCAGATAGCCCTGCTCCGCGGCGCTGCGGGCCGTCTCTCCGCCCAGAATGGTCCAGCCCGCGATCGTGCCGAGCGCCTTCAGCACCGCGCACGCCGCGACCAGCCCGGCCACCGAGGCCCCGAACACCCGCGCCGCCAGGTCGGCGAAGGGGCTGGTGGACGATTCCAAGTCACCGGCCGGGATCACGCCGAACACCGCCACGCTGGCGGCGACATAGACCACCAGCGCCAGCCCGACGCCGCCCACGCTGGCCCGGCCCACGTCGCGGCCGGGATCGCGCACCAGCTTGGACAGGGCGGCGGCGCTCTCTAGACCCAGGAAGGACCAGAAGATCACCACCAGCGACGCCGGCACCGTCTGCGTCAGCGACTCGCCCGACGGATTCCACGATGCGGCGAAAGTGTCGGAGCTGAAGGCGACCGCCCCCGCCACGATGGCCAGCAGCAGGGGCAGAAGGCCGATCACCAAAGTCGCCGCGCCGAGCCGCGCCGCCAGCTTGGCGCCGGTCGCATAGGCGGCCGTGCAGGCGCCGATCAGGACAAGGTTGCACAGTGCGGCGGGTATCGGCTCGGCCAGCACCGGAAAAAAGAAGGCGAGATAGCCCGTCCCCGCCAGCGCAACCGCCACATTGCCCGTCAGGCAGACACCCCAGTAGGCGATGGCGGTCTGAAAGCCGATGAACGGTCCCAGCCCGCGCCGCGTGAAATCCGACAGGCCGTCCGCATCCGGCTGGCATCGCCCCAGCCCTGCGAACACCGCCGCCAGAACCATCGCGCCCACGCCGCAGATCAGCCAGCCGATCAGGCTCGACGAGCCGGTGGAGGCCAACGCCACCGGCGCCAGATAGACGCCCGATCCGATCATGTTTCCCGCCACGACGAGGGCGGCGAGGCCCCACCCCAGCTTGCGGGTGGACGGCAGGGGAATCGTCTCGGTCTGGCTCATGGCCGGACGCTATTCCGGAATCCGCGCTCCGTCCCAGGCGAAAACGCCCCCGCTGTCCGCCGGCGTCAGGCCGTCCAGCACCGCCAGCAGCCGCTCGGCGGAGTAAGCCGGCGTGAACAGCTTGCCCTCGGCCACGCCCTTCTGGAACGGCTTGGACAGGCCGGTGTCGACCGTCCCCGGATGCAGCCCCGCCACTACGGCTTGCGGATGCGACCGGCCGAGCTCCACCGCCAGGTTCCTGAGCAGCATGTTCAGCGCCGCCTTCGACGCCCGATAGCTGTGCCACCCGCCCAGTCGATTGTCTCCGATCGACCCCACCCGCGCCGACAGGGCGGCGAACACCGCCCGCCGATCGCGCGGCATCAGCGGCGCGAAATGCTTCATGACGAGCGCCGGCCCGACCGTGTTGACCCGGTAGTCGCGCAGCAGGTGCTCGGCCGTCATCGTCTTATAAGTCCGCTCCGGCTCCTGCCCGCTATGCAGCACGCCGGTGGCGACGACGATCAGAGTCGGCGGCGGGCCCTCGCGGACGCGCTCTGCGGCGGCGGCGATGGAGGTTTCGTCCTCGAGATCGACATGGGCGTTACCGGCGAGCGACCGGCCGAGTCTGTGGACCCGATCATGAATTCCCGACGCCTCCAGAGCGTCCGCGAGCGCGCGGCCGATTCCTCCGGAGGCTCCGATGACGACGGCGGATGTGTCGGACATGATGCGGACCGTGGTCGCGCGGGCGGGCGCGGGCAAGGCGTCACCTTGACCCAGACCGGCTCTCCGTCAGGCGGGGACGAGATCGGCGGGCGAGATGAGCACAGAGAACTGCTCGCACCAGATCACGACGCTCTTGTACCGCGACAGGTCGGTTCCGGCCGGGATGGCGTAGCGCTGGCCGCCCTTGAAGGACCGCAGCGTCCCCAGGCTGATGTGCTCGCTTTCCGTCACGTCCGAAGCGGTGCGCACGCCGTCGGCGGCGACCAGATAGACCCGATAGGCCGGCCCCGGACCGACCTCGAAATCGCTCTCCAGAAAGACCGACTGCTCCGTCACGCGCACCCGACCTCGGCCATAATGGACCGGGTCCGACGGATTGGCGTGAATGAAGGTTCCTGTGGCGACGGTCGCCGCGACCTCCTCGGCCGCCAGAGTCTCGGTCGCTTCCGCCGGCGGGAAGACGAAGGGGAAGATGTAGAAGCCGACGGCGATCCCGACCGGGACGCCCAGGAGACCGCCAATCACGAAGGCGGCGATGACGGTCTTGCGCATGGCTTAGTGCCTTCATCGGCGACAGGGCGCGGCGCCCTGATGACTGCGGCTTCGCCATCGCCGCCGGGCGAGTTACACGGACCCCCGCGTCGGCCCGCGGCGCGCGACTGGACCCTCCGACCACCCATGCCCATCACCACGGTCGGCCTCGATGCCGACGACACCCTCTGGCACAATGAGACGATCTTCCGCCTGACCCAGGCGCGGTTCCTCGACCTGCTGGGCGAGCATGACAACGCCGCCGTCGAGGCCCGCCTGGCGGAGGTCGAGCGGCGTAACCTTCGCCTCTACGGCTACGGCATCAAGGGATTCACCCTGTCGATGATCGAGACGGCCATGGAGCTCTGCGAGGGCGAGCCGCCGCCCGGTGTCGTTCGCGAGATCCTGGCTGCCGGCCGCGAGATGATCGCCCACCCGGTCGAGACCCTGCCCGGCGTCGACGAGGCGCTCGCCGCCCTGTCGGAGCGGTACCGGCTCATCCTGATCACCAAGGGCGACCTGCTGGATCAGGAGAGGAAGCTGGCGGCTTCGGGCCTTGGCGACCTGTTCGCAGCCGTCGAGATCGTGTCGGAAAAGGACCGGGGCACCTACGAGCGAGTCTTCGCTCGCCACGGCACAGGCGCGGGCGAGGCGGTCATGGTCGGAAACTCGGTGAAATCGGATGTCTTGCCCGCCATCGAGGCGGGGGCCTTCGCTGTCTACATCCCCTACCATGTCACCTGGGCGCATGAGATCGCCGAACCGCCGGTGGATCACGAACGGTATGGCCGGCTTGAGACCATCACTGAACTGCCGGGGTGGGTTGAGGAAAAACGCGTCGAAACGCCCAAGCAGACCCCCGGTTCCCCATAGAACGACGATATTTTTCTGCTGTTCCAGTTCTGCTGCATCATGACGAAATAGTAATGAAATATTGCAGCGTCTTATCGGTTGTTACTTGACGATGGCAGATAGGGCCGCTTTCTGGCGGGCCTCGTCACATACGTGTCGCGTGTGTGGCCGTCCTCCCAGCCGAGAGTTTTCATGTCCCGTACGCGCTCGCGTCTTCTCGCCACCTCGGTCTTGACCGGGGCCCTGGTTGTTTCCCTTCCCGCTTTCGCCCAGACGCCGCCTGCGGCCACACCGCAATCCGGCACGCAACAGCAGCCTTTGAACACCGCTCCCGTCGCCATCGAGGCGCAGGACGGCACCCAGCTGGACGAAATCGTCGTCACCGGTTCGCGGATCCGTCGCGACGCCACCAACGCTCCCACGCCTCTGATCCAGGTCGAGCGCGAGGCGCTGCTGACCACCGGTCAGGCGACGGTGATCGACTACCTCGCCACGATTCCCGCCCTGTCGAACTCGGTCGTGCCGTCCGACACGACGGGATCGGGCCTGGGTGACGGCGGCCTGTCGCTGCCGAACCTGCGCTCGCTCGGTTCCAACCGCACTCTGACGCTGGTGGACGGCCGCCGTCACGTGGGCTCCTCCGGCGGTTCGCTGGCGGTCGACGTCGACACCATCCCGCGCCTGCTGATCGACAACATCGAGATCGTCACCGGCGGCGCTTCTTCGGTCTACGGCGCCGACGCCGTCTCGGGCGTGCTGAACTTCATCCTGCGCAAGGACTTCGAGGGCCTTGAGATCGACGCCAACTACGGGATGATCAATCAGGACGGCCAGGCCAACAAGCGCATCTCGGCCCTGGCCGGCGCCAACCTGTTCGACGACCGGCTGAACGTCTACGTGCACGGCGAGTATGAAGAGGTCGACGAGGTCACCTCGCTCGACATCGACTGGCTGGAAGACGCGCCGGTTCGCATCGGCACCGATGCCGACCCGACCACGGCCCGCTTCGACGGCGTCCAGGACGCCCGCCTCTACACCGGCGTCCGCCGCATCGACCTGCCGCGCTGGGGTCAGACGACCCTGGTCAACGTGCCTCAGCCCAGCCCGCTGAATGACCCGGACGTGCCATATGAGGACTGCTTCTCGGGCCTGAACAACGCCGCCGGCTTCACCTACAGCCCGAACTGCTTCGGCGTTCAGCCGGGCCGCACCTATTGGTACGAAGGAACCACCGCGCGTCTGGCCAACTTCGGCACGCGGCTCGGCGAAACCGGCTTTAACCGCCCCTTCAACATCGGCGGCGACGGCGAGAACCCGGCCACCTTCTCGACCGGCTCGCGCGTGCCGCGTTCGGAATCGGCCCGCTTCCAGACCGGCTTCACCTTCGAGATCACGCCTGACGTGGAGCTGTACGGCGAGGCCAAGTACGTCACCGAAGACACCTTCGACCTGTCGCAACCGACCTTCTACGACATCGACCTGGTCCAGTCTTACGGCGCGAACTCGGTCAACCCGATCTACAACGTCGCCAACTTCGACCTGCGGTGGACCGACAACGCCTTCCTGCCGGCGAACGTCCGGGAAGCGATCCGCAACAACTTCGTCACCATCTACTCCCAGCCGGGCGCCAACACGCCGGGCGCTCCGATCGGACAACCGATCCTGGTTCAGCAGGCCCGCCACAGCATGTTCGGTCCGGATCGCACCCAGGAGAACACGCGTGAGCTGACCCGCTTCGTCGGCGGACTGCGCGGCTCGCACGACGGCATCGGCTTTGTGCGCAACATCGACTGGGACATCGGCTACACCTATGGCGAGGTCGAGGTCGAAAACCGCGAGCGCGCCACCGACAGCCTGCGCTTCTCGCTCGCCGCCGACGCCGTCGTCGACACGCTGGGCGAGGTCAACGGCCGTCCGGGCGAGATCGTCTGCCGCGTGCAACTGATCGCCGACCGCAACGCGCCGAACGGGGCGCTCGATCCAGATGGTTCGGGCGATCTGCGCAACACGCAGTACGGCCGGGACTCGATCAGCCAGTGCGCGCCGCTCAACGTTTTCGGGGCCGGCAACCAGTCCGCCGCGGCCCTGAACTACATCGACGCCGTGATCGGCATCACCGAGCGCAACGAGCAGGAACAGGCCATCGCCTCCGTCTCGGGTCAGCTCTGGGACTTCTGGGGCGCCGGTCCGATCGGCGTCGCCCTGGGCGCCGAGTATCGCCGCGAATCGACCGAGGCCACCGGTCGCGATCGCGACACGGCCGGACGGCAGTACCTCTTCCTCAACTCGGGCCCGGACTTCCCGGAAGTCGAGTACACGTCGGAAGAGGTCTTCGCCGAACTGTCCATCCCGCTGTTCCGCGACAGCTTCCTGGGTGAATACGCCGAGCTCAGCGGCTCCTACCGCTACGCCGACTATTCGACCGTGGGCGACGTGGACGTCTATGGCGTGAACCTGGTCTACCGTCCGATCCAGGACATCGCCTTCAAGACCAGCTTCAACAAGTCGGTCCGCGTTCCGGATCTGGCCGAGAACTTCTCTCCGTTCAGCGAGACCTTCCTGAACAACATCACGGACCCCTGCGCCACGCTCGTCATCGCGGCCCAGGACGAAGAGACTCGCGCCAACCGCATCGCCAACTGCACGGCGCTGGCCCAGGCCGCCGGCTTCAGCTTCGACTTCGCCGGAGCCACGGCCACCAACGCCGACGACTTCCGCCCGGCCTACACCTCGGGCGTCTCCGGCGTGACCGGGGGCAACCCGTTCCTGCAGCCGGAGGAGTCGGACAGCTTCACCTTCTCGGCGGTGATCGAACCGCGGTTCATTCCGAACCTCTCGCTGGTGCTCGACTACTACGAAATCGAGATCGACCAGGTGATCGCGGCGGTTTCGGCCCAGACGGCCGCCAACAACTGCGTGTCGGGGGCCAGCCTGAACGCGGCGGCTTGCGCCACCATCTTCCGCAACAACCCCGACATCCCGTTCGGCATCGGCGCGCCCGCCAGCGACCCGATCGGCGGCTTCATCGAGGGCTCGGTCAACTACGCCTCGCTGCAGACCCGCGGCCTGGATTTCACCGCGCGCTATCGCATGGACCTGCTTGAGACGATCGGACGGGATTGGGGCCGTCTGGACTACTCGATCGGCGGGCTCTGGCTCATCGACCAGCAGCAGTTCCTGAACGCGGACGATGCGTCGGACTTCGACGAACTGGCCTCGACGCTGTTCTACCCGCGGGTGCGGTTCACCTCGTCGCTGACCTACACGCCCAACGACATCTGGAGCGTGAACTGGACGGTGGATTGGCAGACGGCCCAGGACATCGTCCAAGGCCGGGACTTCGTCCTGAACGCCGACAGCCGCGAGGTCGGAGAGCTCGACACCGGCAACTTTGCCCGTCACGACTTCACCGTCCGGTGGAACGTTCGCGAGGACCTGTCGGTCCGGGCGGGCGTGGTCAACGCGTTCGACGAAGAGCAGGCCCCCTACCTCGGCACGACGCTCTACTCGAACTTCGACCCCTATGGCCGTCGCTTCTTCGTCGGCCTGAACTTCCGTCCCTTCTGACGCTTCAGAATCGCGGATCCAAAGGGCGGCCCTCGCGGGCCGCCCTTTTTGTTTCAGGACCGCAGCAAATGTGACTTTAAAGTGACCACCGCTCCTCAAACCGACGGAACAGCGGCATCCCGCCGTTGACCTCGGCTCGATGTCGCAAAAAGCTACCTTCACCGTGACGCGATCTTGTCAGTGAAGGAACAAAACATGCGCACTCGTCGCTCGACCCGCCGCCATTGGCTCGCCGGCGTGGGCTTGGCCGCCCTTTTGGCGACGCCCGTCCTGGCCCAAGACCCGGGCGAAGTGACCGAGGTCGAGGAGATCATCGTCACCGGATCGCGGCTGAGCACCGGATCGGTTCTCGAGGCGGCTCAGCCGGTTCAGGTGCTCAGCAGCGAAGTCATCGCCGCCCAGGGCACGGTGGCCATCGCCGACGTCCTGGACACCCTGCCGGCCCTGCTGAGCTCGACCAGTTCGGCTCAGGCGAACGGCAACCAGGCCACCCTCAACCTGCGCAGTCTCGGCGCGAACCGGACGCTTGTGCTCGTGAACGGTCGCCGGCACGTCCCGGGCGTCCCGGGCTCCGCCGCTGTCGACATCTCCTCCATCCCTTCGAGCTTGATCGAGCGCGTGGACGTTCTCACCGGAGGCGCGTCGGCCGTTTACGGCTCCGATGCGGTGTCCGGCGTCGTCAACTTCATCCTCAAGGACGACTTCGAGGGTCAGGAGTACACGGTGCAGGCCGGTCTCTCCGGGGAGGGTGACGGCGAAGAGTTCCTCGCTTCCGCCCTGTTCGGCCGGAACTTCGACAATGACCGCGGCAACATCACCGTCGCGCTGGAGGGCTATGACCGTTCGGCCGTCTTTTATGGCGACCGACCTTTCACGGCGGGGAACTTCCTGGCGGACGACTACCCCAACCCCGATCTCTTCTTCCAACAGGGCGATCCCCTGCCGCCGGGACAGCGCGCGCTCGGCCGGACCATTCTGGTGGGGAACAATCCTCGCTTCGCCGGCACCGATCCCGCCCTTGTGGCCCGCGCCCGCGCGGCCAGGGCCCGGGCCTTCATCAACCGCCCGACCTTCGACGTGTCGAGCGTCAGCGGCCTGATCGGCTTCGATACGGACGGCAGCGGCTTCTCCGCCCCGGCCCGCTTCCTGTCCACCTTCCAGGACGTCGATCGCGACGGCGTCAACGACTGTAGCGAAAGCCGCGCCGGCCGTGAGGGCTATGGCTGCTACGTCGTCGATCCGGTGACGGGGCAGGTCCGGCCGTTCGTGGACGGCATCTACGCGGGCAGCATCAACCAGTCGGGCGGCGACGGCGCCCCCCAGACCTTCGACGGCCAGTCGCTGGTGCCGGACGAGAGCCAGATTTCGGCGAACGTCTTCCTCAACTACGAGGTCAGCCCAGCCTTCGAGGCATACGCGGAGCTGAAGGCGGTCCACACCGAGGCCACCAGCTACAACCCCTACAACACCTTCGACGACTCCATTCCGATCTCGCTGGACAACCCGTTCATCCCGGCGGAAATCCGCCGGATCATCAACGCTGAGATCGCCGCCGACCCCTCGATCGCCGGCGTCGCCAAGGTTCTGTTGGGTCGCGACAACATCGACCTGTTCGACCCCGCCATCACCGATGAACGCCAGACCTATCGCGCGGTGTTCGGCGCGCGCGGCGACCTGGGGTGGAACCTGTCTTATGACATCTCGCTGAACTACGGACGCACTGAAGGCGAGTCGGCCAGCGCGACGCGTCTGGAGGATCGCTACTTCGCCGCCATCGACGCGGTGACGGCGCCCAACGGACAGATCGTCTGTCGCTCGACGCTCAACCCGACGGCAAGACCGCGGAAGGGCCAACTCGGTCCCAACCCGGGCGGACTGATCGACTTCAACACCTTCACGCCGGGCGCCAACTCACCGTGCCGGCCGCTCAATCTGTTCGGCCTGAACCGCGCCAGCCGGGAGGCTCTGGACTTCATCGGCTACACGGCGGTCGACAACTTCACCATCGAGCAGACGGTCATCACCGGCGTTCTGAGCGGCGATTCCGCGGAAATCTTCGAACTGCCCGGCGGCCCGGTCGGCTTCGTCATCGGCGGCGAGTACCGGAAGGAAGAAAGCGTCTTCGACGGCGACGACTTCGTCAACCAGGGCTTCAACTTCGAGAGCCGAACCGTCGCCGACGTGAGCGGCGAGTTCGACGTCCAGGAAATCTTCGCAGAAATTCGAGCCCCGCTTCTGGCGGACCTGCCGTTCGCCCATGAGCTCACGGCGACGGGCGCGGTGCGGGCGGGCGAGTATTCGACCATCGGCTCCACGACCACCTGGAAGTATGACCTGGTGTGGGCGCCCATTCCGGACATCCGCTTCCGCGGCGGTCAGGCCCTGACGGTGCGCGCGCCCAACATCGCCGAACTGTTCTCGCCCATCACCACCTTCAACGCCCGTCCGATCGATCCGTGCGACGAGAACAACATCCGTCTGGGTCCGAACCCGACCCAGCGCCTCGCCAACTGCCGAGCCGACGGCATCCCCGCCGGCTTCACCGACCCCCTGACCAGCCAGTTTGCGGGCCGGACGGGCGGCAATCCGAACCTGACGGAAGAAGAATCCGACAGCTTCACCTACGGCGTCGTACTCCAGCCCCGCTTCGTCCCGGGCCTGTCGATCACCGTCGACTACTACAACGTGGAGATCAGCAACGCGATCGCGACCGTCACGGCTCAGGACATCGTCGACAGCTGCTATGATGGTCCGAACCTGCAGAGCGTCTTCTGCGGCCAGTTCACCCGGAACAGGAACCCCGCCTCGCCGACGTTCCTGGGCTTCAACTCCATCACGACGTCGCAGCTGAACTTCGCCGGCCTGGAAGCTTCAGGCATCGATTTCAACGTCAGCTACGAGTTCGACTGGGCTGATCTGGGCCGCCCCTCGTGGGGCAATGTCGGCCTGTCGGTCGGCGGCACCCATGTCGAGGATCGCAACAACTTCCCCTTCGCCACCGATCCGAACCGGCCCAACCCGGTGGAGCTGGAACTGAACAACCCCGAGCTATCGCTCAACGCCGGCGTCCGCTGGAACATCGGGGACTTCACCATCAACACGAACCACCAGTATCTCGGTGAGCAGGGCCTGCCGGCGGTCGAGATCGAGAACGCCCAGAACTTCACCGTCGCCTTCGCCGATGAGACTTGGATCCACGACGCCTCCGTCCGCTGGGACCTGTCCGACCAGCACTCGGTCACCTTCGGCGTCAACAATCTGACGAACGAAGAACCGTTCATCGCTTCTGTGGCTACGCCGGTCTCGGCGATCGGCCGCTACTTCTTCCTGCGAGTGTCGGCCAGCTACTGAGCGTTCCAGCACGCCGAAGACCGAGAGGCGGTCCGGAAACGGGCCGCCCTTTCGTTTTGCCTGCGCCACGTTCTTGCGCCCGCTCCCCACCCTCTCTAAACCGGCCGCTTAGCCGACAACCCGCACCGCCCGCCGCCGCAGCGCCTCCGCCGCGACGCGCGGCGATCCTGCGCGCCGAAAGAGATCGCCTTGCACGAAGACGTCATCAGCCACGAGGAGCGCGACGCCATGATCCGCGCCGCCCTGGCCGAGCATGGCGACACCGGCGTGACGCCGCGCCACACCCTGTTCTTCTTCCACGGCGAGGGCGACCACGACGACCTTAACGAGGTCGCCCGCCGCGCGGGCTTCGTCACGTCCGGCCAGGACGAGACGACGGTGCTTGAGACCACGATGGCGGTGGACGAAGCCTCCTTCGCGCCCGTCAGCGCCATGATGCAATCCTGGGCCGCGGCCTTCCAGCTGGACTACGATGGCTGGGAATGCGCGGTCGTCACCCATTGAACGGAGGCTGAGATGCCCAAGCGCACGGACATCCAGTCCATCCTGATCATCGGCGCTGGCCCCATCGTCATCGGCCAGGCCTGCGAGTTCGATTACTCGGGCGTCCAGGCCTGCAAGGCACTGAAGGCCGAGGGCTACCGGGTCATCCTGGTCAACTCCAACCCGGCCACGATCATGACGGACCCCGGTCTGGCGGACGCGACCTACATCGAGCCGATCACGCCCGAGATGGTCGAGAAGATCATCGAGAAGGAACGCCCCGACGCCCTCCTGCCCACCATGGGCGGGCAGACGGCGCTGAACACGGCGCTCGCTCTGGACGCCGCCGGTGTCCTGGCGAAGTACGGCGTGGAGATGATCGGGGCCCGCGCCGAGGTCATCGACAAGGCCGAGGACCGGCAGAAGTTTCGCGACGCCATGGACAAGCTGGGGTTGGAAAGCCCGCGCTCCAAGGCCGCCCACACGCTGGAGGAGGCGCTGGAGGGGCTGGAGTTCGTCGGCCTGCCCGCCATCATCCGCCCGAGCTTCACCCTGGCCGGCACCGGCGGCGGCATCGCCTATAACCGCGAGGAGTTCGAGGAGATCGTGCTCCGCGGTCTCGACCTCAGCCCCACCACCGAGGTGTTGATCGAAGAGTCGGTTCTGGGCTGGAAGGAGTATGAGATGGAGGTCGTCCGCGACAAGGCGGACAACTGCATCATCGTCTGCTCCATCGAGAACGTCGATCCGATGGGCGTCCACACCGGCGACAGCATCACGGTCGCCCCCGCCCTGACCCTGACCGACAAAGAGTACCAGCGCATGCGCACGGGCTCGATCAATGTGCTCCGGGAGATCGGGGTCGAGACCGGCGGATCCAACGTCCAGTGGGCGATCAACCCCAGGGACGGCCGCATGGTCGTCATCGAGATGAACCCGCGCGTGTCGCGGTCGTCGGCGCTTGCGTCGAAAGCCACGGGCTTCCCCATCGCCAAGGTCGCGGCGCGTCTGGCCGTCGGCTACACCCTAGACGAGCTTCAGAACGACATCACCCAGGTCACCCCGGCCAGCTTCGAGCCGTCGATCGACTATGTCGTGACCAAGATCCCGCGCTTCGCCTTCGAGAAATACCCGGGCTCGGAGCCCCTGCTGTCGACCTCGATGAAGTCGGTGGGCGAGGTCATGGCCATCGGCCGGACCTTCCAGGAGTCGATGCAGAAAGCCCTGCGCGGTCTGGAGACCGGCTTGTCGGGCTTCGACGAAATCGAGATCGAGGGCACGGAAGCCGGCGGCGACGACGCCTCGATCCGCGCCGCCGTGGTGCGGGCGCTGGGCCAGCCGACGCCCGACCGCATCCGCGTCATCGCCCAGGCCTTCCGCCACGGCCTGTCGGTCGAGGAGGTCGAGGCCGCCTGCGCCTACGAGCCCTGGTTCCTGCGTCAGATCGCCGACATCGTGCGCGAGGAAGGCCACATCCGGGTCAAGGGCCTGCCGACCGACGCCTCCGACTTCCGCCGACTGAAATCCAAGGGCTTCTCCGACGCGCGCCTAGCGCACCTGACCGGCAAGAGCGAACGCGAGGTCCGCGCCGCCCGTCGCGGCCTGAACGTCCGCCCGGTGTTCAAGCGCATCGACACCTGCGCGGCGGAGTTCGCCTCGGCCACCGCCTATATGTACTCGACCTATGAGACCGGGGCGCTGGGTCAGATTCCGGTCTGCGAATCCCAGCCAAGCGACAGGAAAAAGGCGATCATTCTGGGCGGCGGCCCGAACCGGATCGGGCAAGGGATAGAGTTCGATTACTGCTGCTGCCACGCGGCCTTCGCCTTCGCCGACATCGGCGTCGAGTCGATCATGGTGAACTGCAATCCGGAGACAGTCTCGACCGACTACGACACCTCCGACCGGCTGTATTTCGAGCCCCTGACGGCCGAGGACGTGCTGGAGCTGATCGCGGTCGAGCAGTCCAAGGGGGAGCTGATCGGCTGCGTCGTCCAGTTCGGCGGTCAGACCCCGCTGAAGCTGGCCCATGCGCTGGACGAGGAAAACGTGCCGATCCTCGGCACCAGCCTGGACTCTATCGACCTGGCCGAGGACCGCGAGCGGTTCCAGGTCATGCTGAACGACATCGGCCTGCTGCAGCCGCCGAACGGCCTGGCCCGCAGCCCCGAAGAAGCCGCCGCCGAAGCCGAGCGCGTCGGCTATCCGGTCGTGCTGCGTCCGTCCTATGTGCTGGGCGGTCGGGGCATGATGATCGTCCACGATCGCGAGCAGTTGGACCGCTATGTCCATGAGGCCATGCGGGTCTCGGGCGAGGACCCGGTCCTGATCGACCACTATCTGAACCGCGCGACCGAGGTCGACGTCGACGCCCTGTGCGACGACGACACCGTCTTCGTGGCGGGCGTGCTCGAACACATCGAGGAAGCCGGGGTGCATTCGGGCGACAGCGCCTGCTCCATGCCGCCCTGGTCCCTGTCGGACGCCACCGTCGCTGAGCTGAAGCGCCAGACCGAGGCCATGGCCCGGGCGCTGAAGGTGCGCGGCCTGATGAACGTGCAGTTCGCCATCGAGGAGCCGCACAGCGCGGCACCGCGGATCTTCGTCCTGGAGGTCAATCCGCGCGCCAGCCGCACGGCGCCCTTCGTCGCCAAGACCATCGGCGTGCCGGTCGCCTCCATCGCCGCCAAGGTGATGGCGGGCGTGCCCCTGTCGTCCTTCGGCCTGACGGACGCGCCCTACGACCACATCGCGGTCAAGGAAGCCGTCTTCCCCTTCGCCCGCTTCGCCGGGGTCGACACCGTGCTCGGGCCGGAGATGCGGTCGACCGGCGAGGTCATGGGGCTGGATTTCAAACGCCCCGGCGAGGCCGACATGGCCCTCGCCTTCGCCCGCGCCTTCGCCAAGTCCCAGATCGGCGGGGGCACCAAGCTGCCGACCGGCGGCTGCGCCTTCGTCTCGGTCAAGGACGACGACAAGCCCTTCGTGGTCGAGGCGGTGTCCTTGCTGATCAAGCAGGGCTTCGAGGTCATCGCCACCGGCGGCACCCACGCCTATCTGACCGCCCAGGGTCTGGCCGTCGGCTATGTGAAGAAGGTGCTGGAGGGCCGCCCCAACATCGTCGACGCCATGAAGAACGGCGACGTCCACCTGGTCATCAACACCACCGAGGGCAAGCAGTCCCTGCAGGACAGCTTCAGCCTGCGACGCACCGCCTTGATGCAGAAGATCCCCTATTACACGACCATCGCCGGGGCGCTGGCGGCGGCGCAGGGCATCGGCGCGATCCAGGCCGACACGCTCGAGGTGCGCCCGATCCAGGGGTATGCGTAATCGGCAGACGACGGGCGTCCGTTCGGCTTGATCTTCCGCCCCTGCGACGGTCGGCCCATGGTCCCGCTCACCTGGAACCGGACCCATCCTTGGACCCTTTGCGGACGTCCGGGGAGCGACACTGACCCGCGGCAACTACCGTAGCCTCAGGCATTGGCTGCTCGTGGCGAGCAGATCGCATCCAGCTTAGCTGGCTTGACTTTCATCGTGGGTCGCTCTGGACAATCGAGCTCACGCTTCGAGGCCGATGGGGAGAGCGAAATGCGGAGGCTGGCGTTGTGGATCGCTGCCGTGCTGCTTTGGAGCGGCGCGCAGAGCGCGGTGGCGCAAAGCATCAGCCAGGCTCAAGGCAACGCGAATATCCAGGGCAATCCGATCGGCCAGAGCTTCACAGCGACGGTGACCGGCACTGTCACCCAGATCGCCGTACGTCCTCGGGTGAACGTTTTGAACGTCAGTCTGAGACTGTACAACTCGAGCATACCCTCTGGCCCTGGAGACTACACCCAGGTCGTCTCGCTCAACGCCGTCCCCGGGAACGACGCAGGCTTCCAGGTGATAACGCTCAACACCCCGTGGCCGGTGACTGCGGGGCAGCAGTACAGCTTCAACTTCCTGACGGCCGACCTCGCGTATCAGAACACCAACGTCTATGCTGGGGGAAGCTTGTGGGTCACCGGCTCTAGCTTCGCCCAGGACTTGGCGTTCCAGGTGTACGAACAGCCCGCCCCCGCGCCCGTGCCGACCCTATCTGAATGGGCGATGATCTTGTTCAGTGCGCTTCTGGCTATCGGCGCCGCGTCTTATCTTCAGCGGCGAAAGCTGACGGCCTAGACAAGGTGTCGCCGAGTTGGGCGAGGCCCCGCTCACGAGGCCAGAGGCGCCTCCAGGTCCGCTTCCCACTCCTCGCTGACGTTCGCTACGTCGATCTACGGCTGACGGGCGCGAAGGTCCGAAGATCGCCTCCGACCCAAAGACCACTTCCGACCCCTAGCGGAAACTCGCTGACATGGCCGCTGCTGCGCGAACACTTCAACCGTGAGGCTAACCTTGGCTCAGCGCAGGCTGCCTGATGTGCTGACCAGCCCCTGTCGTGGCGGAAACCCCGAGCCGGTCATAACGACCGATAAGAGCCCACCACCAGACACGCTGGATCACATCCGAACGAGCAATCTCCTCGGCCCCAGCTTGACAGTTCCGGTCTGGCGTTATCCGTTCGAGCGGTGTTCGACGGCGTGAATGTTGCGGAGTTTCCTGGTGAGTCGGCTTTTCAACGCGTGCGCGCTGGCGCTGAGCGCTTTAGTCGCTCTTCTTTCGACGGCCGCAGCAGCACAGACCCTGACACCCACTGCCGCAGGCGCATATGCTGCAGAAGGGGCCAATGTTACCGGGGCGTCTGGCTTTTCCTCTGGGAGCATTCTCACGGGAGTTTCGACTGAAGGACTTTCCAGTCGTGGTTACCTGATCTACGCCATCCCCTCGCAGGTGATCATCACTTCTGCGACCCTCAGTCTAACTCCGGATTGGTTTCTGGCGGCCCGAACACCGTCACCGTTTACGACGTCAGCACGGCTCCCGCTTCAATTTCTGATGGCACGGCCACGCCGGGAACAACCTTTAATGACCTCGGAACAGGTGTAGTGTTTGGTAGCGCGGTGGCCACGACGAATGGCGAGTTATTGTCGATCACACTGTCAGCAGACGCGATCGACGCCCTCAATGCCGCGCGGGGTTCGACTATAGCCTTCGGTCTAAGTAACGAGACAGTCGGAGGTACGCCAGATTTTGTGTTTGGCTCAAGCGTCGGCAGCACGCCGCGCGACCTGGTCCTGACAACGACCCCTATCCCCGCGCCGATCCCCACCATGTCTGAATGGGCGACGATTCTACTGGGCTTGATATTGGCAAGCGCAGCGGCGCTTTACATTCGAAGGCGGCAGCTCATCGCCTAAGGAGCGCGTTGCCGAGGTTTGAATCGCTGCCTGGATCGCAGGCCGCTTGCATGTCCGCTCCCCACCCATCGCGGACCTCGCACCCGCCCGCTCGCGGTCTGACTCGACCGAACCCTAAATCCCGGCAGCCGCTTCCGGATCGGCGACAGCGTCTCGGCCCTCCACGATGCGCGCCGCCGCCAGGTCGGCCGTGACGTTGCCGACGGTGCGGAAGATGTCGGGCACGACCTCGACCGCCAGCAGCAGCGGCAGGACCTCGATCGGCAGGCCCATGGCCAGGCAGATCGGCGCGATCGAGGCGAAGAAGCTCACTGAGCCGGGCAGCCCCACAGTGCCGATGCTGGCGGCGAGCGCGGCGAGGCCTCCGGCCAGCATGACGCCCCAGGTCAGCTCCACGCCATACAGCCGCGCCACGAAGATGCAGACCGCCAGGTTGGCGACGGGCGAAGTGATGCGAAACACCGCCACCGCCAGAGGGAGAACCAGGCCCGCCGTGGCCGGCGAGACGCCGAGCCGCGTTGTCGCCCGTTCGACCATCACGGGCAGGCAGGCGAGCGAGGACTGGGTGGAAACAGCGACGATCTGGGCCGGCAGCGCCGCCCGGGCGAAACGGCCGGGACCGACACGACCGAACGCCACGGCCACGACGTAGATCATCAGGATCAGCCCGACCATGGCGAGCACCACGAGCGCGATGTAGTGGCCGAGCACGCCGGCGGCGCCGAGGCCGGCCCTCAGCCCCACGCCGAACGCGAGGGCGAACACGCCGACGGGCGCGACCGCCAGCACCCACCGCACGATGATCACCATGGCCTCGGCCGTCGCCTCGAAGAAGACGGCGACCGGCTGGCGCAGCCGGGCCTCCAGCCGGGTCAGGGCGAAACCGAAGACGATGGCGAACACCACGATGGCCAGAATGGCGTCGTCGGCGGCCGCGCGGATGGGGTTAGCCGGGGCCAGGCTGCTGAGGAATGCCGAGAAGCCTCCGCCGCCGACGCTTTCGGACACCTCGGCGGCGGCCTCGGTCGAGATCCCGGACAGCAGCGCCTGGGCGGCGTCGGGGGCCAGCGGCCACAGGGCGTGCAGGCCGATCGAGGCTGCGAAGGCATAGATCGTCGCCCCGACCAGCAGGATGGCGAACAGTGTCACGGCCTTGATCGCGAGGCGCCCCGTCGCGGCCGCGTCGGCGATGGAGGCGATCCCGGTGACCAGGAGGCTGAAGACCAGCGGGATGATGGTCATGCGCAGGGTGTTGAGCCACAGCTGGCCGAGGCCATCGATGAGGGCGACCGTGCTGGTTCCCCCCGGGATGCCATAGGCCTGGGCCGCCGCCCCCGCGCCGATGCCGCCCGCCAGCGCGAGCAGGACCCACAGGCCGAGCGAGGTCAGGAAGCGGACAGGACGAGACCGGGTCATGACGAGGACGCTAGCCTTGCGTCCCTCTTGAGAACAGCGCGATTGTTCAACCGATGGCTCCCCGCGTCATTCTCTGCACGGCCGGATCGCTGGGCGACCTGCATCCCTTCCTGGCGTTGGGGCTGGCGCTGAAAGCGCGAGGCGCTCAGGCCGAGATCGCCACCTCCATCGAATACCAGGCCAAGGTCGAGGCCGAAGGGCTGGGCTTTCACGCGGTGGGCCCCAGCGTGGCGCGGCTGAGCGCGGACCTGGGTTTGGACATGGCCGGCATCACCCGCGCGGTGGCGCGCTCGGACCGGTTCCTCTTCGAAAGGATCATGCTGCCCTACCTCGAACCCTGGACGCGAGAGGTGGAGGCGGTCGCGCGCGGAGCCGACGCGGTGGTCGGGGCCACCTTCGCGGCGGGCGCGGCGATGGCGGCGGAGCTGGCGGGCGTCCCCTACGTCTCGGCCGCGCTTCAGCCGACCGTGGTCTTCTCGGCCTATGACCCGCCCTATCTGCCGCGCGCGCCCTGGCTCGGCCCGGCCACGGCAGGTCCCAGGCTCTGGCTGAACCAAGCCACCGTCGCTCTCGCGCGCGCCTCGACCGCTCACTGGACACGGCCGATGAACCGGGTGCGGTCCCGGCTTGGCCTGCCGCCGACGCGAGCGAACCTGTTTTTCGATGGGGCGGCCCAGGCGCAGCTGGCGCTGGGCCTCTATTCCCCCCTCCTCGGCCCGCCACAGCCCGACGCCCCGCCGGGCTTCGTCGTTACGGGCTACGCGGCCTATGACAGCGAGGCGGGCGGAGCCGCCGTCATGCCGCCGGCGCTGGAGGACTTTCTGACCGCCGGCGAGGCTCCGATCGTCTTCACCCTGGGCAGCGCGGCGGTCCACATCGCCGACGATTTCTACGCCGAGAGCCTGAAGGCCGCGCGCCGCCTCGGCCGCCGAGCCGTCCTGCTGGTCGGGCCCGAGGGCGACCTGTCCTTGGCCGATGGGCCGGATGTCGTCGCCGTAGCCTACGCGCCGTTTTCGAAGCTCTTTCCGCACGCGGCTGCGGTGGTTCACCAGGGCGGGGTCGGCACAACACAGCAGGCTCTGCGCGCCGGTCGGCCTCAGCTCGTCGTGCCGCATCTAGGCGACCAGTTCGACAACGGCGCTCGCGTCGCGCGGCTGGGTTGCGGACGGACCTTGGGGCGCAGCCGCTATCGCGCCGAACGTGTGGCCGGGGCGTTGGAGGCCATCCTTTCGGATGGGACGATGGCGACGACCAGCCGTCGGATCGGAGCTCTGGCGATCCAGGAGGACGGCGCCGCCGTCGCGGCCGACCGGATCATCGACCTGGTCGTTCGATGAGCGCCCGCACCGCCTCCGCCGCCTGATCCAGATCCAGGTCGGACACCCCCGCCATCTCGATCCGCCCCAGCAGCGGGCGGTCGCGGCGGGCGGACTGGCGGCGATAGGCGGGGTCGTAGTGCTCGGCGATGAGGGCTGCGGCGAGGGCCTCTGTGTCGCCGGCGCGTGCCATCGCCTTCCAGACGGCGATGGTGTCCTTCGAATGATGCGGCGGGAGGCGGCCCAGCACCGCCTCGACCGCGTCGGGATCGGCGCCGATGTCGGCATAGGCGCGGGCCGAATAGGCGGCGCGAGCGGCGACGGGGGCGTGAAGCTCGATGACCGAGGCGCGGCCCATCGCCCGCCACAGCGCGGGCGGGACGGTGCGGACGCCGATGCGACTGGACTCGGCCTCGACCACGACGGGCCGGGAGGGGTCGAGCGCTTCGACGGCCACGAACAGGCGGCTTTCGAACAGCGCCTGGGACGGCTGGGGGCGCTCGCGCCAGGCCCCGAACAGGGAGCCCCGGTGCTCGGCGAGGCTCTCGAGGTCCAGCGTCTGAACGCCCCTCGCGGCGAGGCGGTGGAGCACCTCGGTCTTGCCCGAGCCCGTGCCGCCGTCGAGCAGGATGACGGTCAGGTCGTCGCCGGGGCCGTAGAGGCGGGTCTGAACCTGCCTGCGCCAGGTGCGGTAGCCGCCGTCCAAAACCGTGACCGGCCAGCCGATCTGGTCCATGACCGCCGCCATCGCCCCGGACCTCTGGCCGCCCCGCCAGCAGTGGACCAGCGGCCGGAACGAGCCGTCGCGGTCGGCGAGCGCCCCGTCCAGATGAACGGCGATGTTGCGGGCCACCTTGGCCGCGCCGATCCGGCGGGCGAGGAATTTGGATCGCTGGACGTAGATCGTGCCGACCTCGGCGCGCTCGGCGTCGTCGAGCACCGGCAGGTTGATCGCGCCGGGGATGTGGTCGTGGGCGAACTCCGACGGGCTGCGCACATCGATGATGGCGTCGAAGCGGGCCCGGGCGTCCGGCGACAGGTCGTGGGTGCGACGGATCAAGCGACCCAAACCCCGTCGCCCTCGACCACCCGGCCGACGATCGCCGCGGCCTCGAAGCCGGCGGCGCGGATGCGGGCCAGCACGGCGTCGGCGTCGTTGGCGGCGACGCTGACCAGCAGGCCGCCGGAGGTCTGGGGGTCGGTCAGGAGGTCGCGCCGCCAGTCGGGCAGGTCGGCGGGCAGGTCGACGGCCTCGCCATAGCTGGCCCAGTTGCGGGCGGAAGCGCCGGTGCGGACACCCTCGCGGACGAGGGTCTCGACGCCGGGCAGCAGGGGGGCGGACGCAGCGTCGATCTCCACCCCGACGCCCGAGCCGCGCGCCATCTCCAGCGCATGACCCAGCAGGCCGAACCCGGTGACGTCGGTCAGGGCGTGGACGGCGTCGATCTCGGCGAGGTCGGCGCCGACGCGGTTCAGCCGGGTCGTCGAGGCGATCATGGCGGCGTAGCCCTGATCGTCCAGCCGGTCCTGCTTGTAGGCCGCGCTCATGACGCCGACGCCCAGCGCCTTGGTCAGGATCAGGGCGTCGCCCGGCCGCGCGCCGCGATTGGTCCGCACCCGATCCGGATGAACGAGGCCCAGCGCCACCAGGCCGTAGATCGGCTCGACGCTGTCGATCGAATGGCCGCCGGCGACGGGCACGCCAGCCTCGGCGCAGACCGAGGCCCCGCCCGCCAGGATCTGGCCGATGGTCTCGGCTGACAGCACGTTCACCGGCATGCCGACGAGCGCCAGCGCCAGGATCGGCCGCCCGCCCATCGCATAGACGTCGGACAGGGCGTTGGTCGCGGCGATGCGGCCGAAGTCGAAGGGATCGTCGACCACCGGCATGAAGAAGTCGGTCGTGGCGACCAGGGCCTGCTGGTCGTTCAGCCGCCAGACGGCCGCGTCGTCCGATGTCTCGGTTCCGACCATCAGATCTGCAAAGGCCGCGGCTTGCGGCATGGCCGACAGGATGTCGCGCAACACCTTCGGCGACAGCTTGCAGCCGCATCCCCCGCCGTGGGCCAGCGAAGTCAGGCGGGGTTCGCCGTGAGGCCTGTCGTCCATGTCCAGGCTTTACCGCCGTCGCTGGGTCAGACGCCAGTCCTCAGGGGCTGTGTCTCCGGCCTATTCTCCGTCCAGACCGACCGTATCGCGGTTCATGATGGCCGCGACGGCCCCGGCTTGAGCGCCGATCGAGCGACGACGGGAATAGGACCCGTAGAGCGCCTCCAGATAGGATTGGTCCCAGTCGGTCAGCCCCTGGATCTCGTCGCGCGCCTCGAACAGGTTCAGCACTGTGTCGAAGCCGCCGACTTCGGCCTCCGGATCGATCTGGGCCAGGGAGACCAGCGACAGGTAATCTCCCAGCTGGATGGCGTTCAATCCGGCGGCGGCGTCGATGTCGACGATCACGATGGCCTTGTAGATGTGATCCACGATCTGGGTGTTCAGCCGACTGGCGGTCGGACGGACGATCGGCGCGGCTCCGATGACGCAGTCCTGCGGATTGCAGCCGATGATTTCCGCCAGGTTGTCATCGACGATGGCGCCGCTGGCGTCGCCCGGCACGCGCACGGCGCGTCGGCCGGTGTCGCTGTCGATGGGCACGTTCAACAGCCACCATCGGACGGGCCGATCGGACTCCAGAAACCGGCGCAAGGCGGCGGTCCCCTGGTCGATGCCGTTGCCGCCGTGGCGATAGACCCTCGGGTTCGCCTCGACCATGGCTTGAGCGAGCGCCCGGCCGTCCGAGCCGAAGACGACGATCAGATTGGGGTCGCAGCCGGGGTCCTCGACCTCCACGCCGAGCCCCGCGGCCGTTTCCGCGATCCGGTCCACGATCGCCAGCGCCGCCTCGCGATCCAGGTTGGCGACGCCGGGACAGACGGAACGCCACCGCCCCAGGCCCCGACCCCGAGCCGGCGCCGCGACCCGGTTCACGAAGCTGCGGGCGATATTCGTCCGCTCCTCGGCGGTCACCACGATGTCGGGGAGGGTCGTGTCCTGGGCGCCGGACGAGGTCGGATCCTGCGGTCCGGTCAGAACCGAGGCCAAGGCCATCACTGTCCAGAGGCTCATCATCCGGTCGACCCTACACCTTGCGCATCGGCGATCTCGCGATGCAGCTGGTGACTATCACGACGGGCGTCACCGCTCCACGCGGGTTGCAAACATCGCGAGGATGTCCCCTAGGATCGGATGAAACAGCGGAGCTTGCTCATGATCGTCGTCCATCACCTGAACAACTCCCGCTCCCAGCGCGTGCTGTGGCTGCTGGAGGAGATGGGCGTCGAGTACGAGGTCAAGCGCTATGAGCGGGACGCCCAGACCCAGCTGGCGCCGCCGGAGCTGAGGGCCATCCATCCGCTCGGCAAGTCGCCGGTGATCCAGGACGGCGACATTCTGGTCGCCGAGACCGGGGCCATCGTCGAATACCTGCTGGAAACGCGGGCGGGGCATGGCCTGCGACCCCAGCCGGGGACGGCGGATGGGCGGCGCTTCACCTACTGGCTGCACTATGCCGAGGGCTCGGCGATGACGCCGCTTCTGCTCAAGCTGATCTTCGCTAGCCTGCCGAAGCGGACGCCGGGGCTGATCCGGCCGATCGTGAGCGCCGTGTCGGGCAAGGTCCAATCCAGCTTCATCGACCCGCAGATCGCCAGCCACACCGCCTATTGGGAGGCGGAGTTGGGCAAGTCCACATGGTTCGCGGGCGACCGGTTCAGCGCCGCCGACATCATGATGAGCTTCCCGCTGGAGGCCGGCGCCAGCCGCGCCCCCTATGGCCCGGACAAGCCCCGGCTGAAGGCCTTCCTTCAGACCATCCACGCCCGACCGGCGTACCAGCGCGCCCTGGAACGCGGCGGACCCTACGCCTACGCCTGACCCAGCGGAGCCGTGAACCCGCTCGGCGCGGGCGCGTTCAGGGGCTCATGCGTCTTCGGATGGTTCACATCTCCGCCGCTTTGGCGGCCGCCGTCCTTCTCATGATCGCCTTTATGGCGGCGGGCGTGGCGCTCGTATCCCTGATCTCGGCCGTGCTGGCGGCGGGGCTTATCGGCTGGATCGCCTATCGGGTGGCCAAGAACGCGCTGTTGCGTCGTCGGACTGAGACAGCGGTGTCCCACGGGCGTCAACCGGGCGTGTGATAACCGCTCGTCCGGGGTGACGCGGAAAACCCCGGTCTTGAGTTTGAGGGACGGGCGCCCTAGCATCTTGGGCCTGTCGCGTACGCCCAGCGACCGCGTGTTCCTCCCGTACGTCTCTCTTTCAGTCCCTTCCGGATACCCGGGCGGCATAACAAGAAAACCCACGTCACATGGAAAAAGTGCCCATGACGTCCGAGGGCTATAGCGCCCTCGACGCTCAACTGAAGCAATTGAAGTCGGTCGAACGGCCCAGCGTCATCGCCGCCATCTCCGAGGCGCGCGAGCACGGCGACCTGTCGGAAAACGCCGAGTACCACGCCGCCAAGGAGCGTCAGGGCTGGATCGAGGGCCAGATCGCCGAGATCGAAGACAAGATCAGCCGCGCCCAGGTGATCGACGTCTCGAAGCTGTCGGGCGACCAGGTCAAGTTCGGCGCCACCGTCACCGTGGTCGACGAGGACACAGAGGAGGAGGGCCGCTACCAGATCGTGGGCGAGCACGAGGCCGACGTGAAGTCTGGCAAGATCTCCATCGCCTCGCCGATTGCCCGCGCCATGATCGGCAAGGAAGTGGGCGATGTGGTCGAGGTGAACACCCCCGGCGGCGTCAAGGCCTACGAAATCCTCAAGGTCGAGTGGAAGTAGGCGAGACCACCCGCCGACGTTCTCCCTCCCCCGTCGGGGGAGGGTGGTCGCGAAGCGACCGGGTGGGGGCGACCCGACTTGGCGGTTTGGCAGCGAGTTGTGATCGCCCAGCCGCCCCCACCCGGCTCCGCTTCGCTCCGCCCCCCTCCCCGTGCCGGGGAGGGAGATGATCTCCTCCGCCCTCACCATCCGCGTCGTCACCGACGGCCGGGCGGGCATCGAGAACCAGGCGCTGGGCCTGGCTGAAGCCGTCGCCCGGCTGACCCCCGCGAGCATCGACGTGCGCCGCGTGCGCTGGCGGTCGCTGTTCGACTGGCTACCGGCCGACCTGAAGACACCAGCCATGCTGGATCCGGCGTCGGACACCCCCTTCCCCGGTGAAGGCGAGCCGTGGCCGGACCTCTGGATCGCGGCTGGCCGGGCCAGCCTGCCCCTGTCGCTGGAGGCCCGGAAGCGCAGCGGTGGCCGTACGGTCGTGGTCCAGGTTCAGGACCCGCGCCTCGACCCGTCGCGGTTCGATCTGGTCGTCGCGCCCGAGCATGACGGTCTGACCGGCGCGAACGTCGTCTCCATCGTCGGATCGCCCCATCGCATCACGCCGAAGCGGCTGGCCGAGGCGGCTCCCGCCTTCGCCGCCTTGATCGAGCCCCTGCCCAAGCCGCGCGTGGCGGTCCTGATCGGTGGCCGGTCCAAGGCCTTCGACCTGACCGCCGCCCACGCCGCCGCCCTAGCGGAGCGAATCGTCAAGGCCGTGACCGCGACCGGCGGCGCTCTGATGCTGACCTTCTCCCGACGCACCCCACTTGACGCCCAGGCCGCCATGACCGAGCGCCTGGCGATGCTGCCGGGCCAGATCTGGGACGGGACCGGGCCGAACCCCCTGTTCGCTTTCCTCCACTACGCCGACCACATCCTCGTGACCGAGGACAGCGCCAACATGGCGGCGGAGGCCGCCTCGACGGGCAAACCCGTCCACATCCTGCCGATGGTGCGCCGGGGGCCGGCGGGCAAGTTCGACCGCCTGCACGCCGCCCTCGCCGCCCAGGGCGCCGCCCGGCCCTTCGACGAACAACTTCAGACCTGGACCTATGAGCCTTTGGCTGAGACCGAGCGGGCGGCCCGCGAGATCGTCAAGCGCGCCTACGACCGATCCTGACGTAACGGCGGTCTAACCTGGGCTGACGAACAGCCAGGCCCGCCATGACCGAGACGCACGCCCCCGACGTTTCCACCCCCGGCCGCAAGGTCCATTCCGAAGCTGTCTGGTCCAGTCTGCGCGACGCCTACTTGGCCGGTGAAGCCGGGGAAGCCGCCGCCGCGCGCCACGGCGTCGCCGCCGCCACCTTCTGGAAACGGGCGCGGCGCGAGGGCTGGCGCCGCTCCGACCAGCCAGAGCCCCCGCCGCCGGCGTTCGATCCCGACCGGCCCGCCTTGGAGGCTTCGGATCAGCTGGACCTGATCGATCGTCGCGTGTCCTGGGCGCTGGAGACGGGCGCGGCGGGCGAGGCGCTCCGCTGGCTGCGCATGCGCGAGCGGATCGAGGCCCGGGCCCAGCGCCAGGCGGAGATGCGCGCGAGGCTGGAGGCCGTCGCCGCCAAGGCCTCGGAGCGCGAAAACATGGCGTGCTTCCGCGACCTCGCCGCCGCCACCCGCGACCTCGAGCAGGCGGCCTTGGCCAACAAGCGTCGGCTGCGCGTCGAGGCGCAAGGAGAGTCAGGACAGTCGAAAAAAGGAGCCGCCGCAGCCGAGGGCTTCCTCGATCCCGATGCGCCGAACCTGTCCAGAGCCGAGCGTCGCCGCCGCGCCCGCTACCTGTCCCGCCACGGGCCCTGAGGCGACGGATCCGCGACCTCAGTCGCCGCCGCCACCCCCGCCGTCGCCGCCCCCGCCGTCCGACCCGCCATCACTGTCGCCGTGGGCGTCCTTGCCGCTGCGGCCGCCGCCGTCGGCGACGAATGGAAACGCGGCCCCATCACCGCCGTCGTTCCTGCCGCGTTTGGCCTTCTCGTTTTGATCCATCGCCAGACCAAAGGCGACGCCGAGGGCCAGACCCAAGCCGATGCCGATCGCCAGATTGCCGAACACCACGCCCAGGCCCGCGCCGATCGCCACGCCCGCCGCCAGTCCGACGCCGATGAAACTGCGTCCTGCCATGATCATCCTCCTCTTCGTTCAGCCTAGCATCGCATCGGCGGGAATCAGCGCCTAGATTGTCGCCATGAGCAGCCCCCGCACCACCCGCGTCGCCATCATCGGTTCCGGCCCCGCCGGCTGGACCGCCGCCATCTATGCCGCGCGCGCCAGCCTGAACCCCATCGTCATCGCCGGCATCCAGCCCGGCGGCCAGCTGACCATCACCACCGACGTCGAGAACTACCCCGGCTTCGCCGAGACCATCCAGGGCCCCTGGCTGATGGAGCAGATGAAGGCCCAGGCCCTGCACGTCGGGACGGAGGTCATCGAGGACATCGTGGTGTCCGCCGACCTGTCGCAGCGACCGTTCCATCTGAAGCTCGATTCCGGCGCCGAGCTGCTGGCCGAGACGGTGATCATCTCCACCGGCGCCCAGGCCAAGTGGCTGGGGCTGGAGAGCGAGGCGAAGTATCAGGGCTTCGGCGTTTCGGCCTGCGCGACCTGTGACGGCTTCTTCTATCGCGGCAAGGAGGTCGTGGTGGTGGGCGGCGGCAACACCGCCGTTGAAGAGGCGCTGTTCCTGACCAACTTCGCGTCCAAGGTCACGGTCGTTCACCGCAAGGACGAGTTCCGGGCCGAGAAAATCCTGCAAGACCGGCTGTTCGCCAATCCCAAGATCGAGGTGGTTTGGAACCACCAGGTCGACGAGATCCTGGGCCAGACCGACGGCGTGGCGTCGAACGTCACCGGCGTGCGGCTCAAGGATGTGAAGACCGGCGCCCTGCACGAACGAGCCTGCGACGGCGTCTTCATCGCCATCGGCCATGCGCCGTCGTCGGAGCTGTTCCAGGGCCAGCTGGAGACCAAGGCCGGCGGCTATCTGGTGGTGAAGCCTGGCACGACCCAGACCAGCATCGAAGGAGTCTACGCCGCAGGCGACGTCACCGACGACGTCTATCGCCAGGCTGTGACGGCAGCCGGCATGGGCTGCATGGCGGCGCTGGAGGTCTCACGCCTGCTGGCCGAGGAAGACCACGCCCGGGCGCATCACCCCATCAGCCACCACGAGGCCGAGAAGATCGGGGCCTGGTGATGGCCGCCAGACCTGGCTTGCCTATCCCTCCCCTTCAGGGGAGGGTGGTCGAAGCGTAGCGGAGACCGGGTGGGGACGGCCCATAGATATGGCGACCATCGCAAAGGCTCGCGCGATGCGGAAAGCCATGTCGCCTCCGGAAATTCGCCTGTGGCTGGCGCTCAGGCCGCTGCGGTCGAAGGGCTTCCACTTCCGCCGCCAGCATCCGTTACGCGGCTACTTTCTCGACTTCGTTTGCATTGACCGGCGCCTGATCGTCGAGGTTGACGGGAGCTCGCATGAGGGTCGAGGCGACTGGGACAGGCGCCGCGACGCCGCGATGGCAGAGATGGGGTTCAAGACCCTGCGGGTCCCTGCCGAGGCGGTTTATCGCCAGCTTGCGGATGTGATGGACTAGATCGTGGGGGAGCTGGATGCCGCCGTCCCCACCCGGCCGCTCCGCGGCCACCCTCCCCGGGACGGGGAGGGATAAGGAACGGGGCTAGCCGAACAGCTGCAGCTCCGGCGGGGCCAGGTTCGCCGCCGCCTTGCCGTCGCGACGACGGAGCGCGTAATCGACAGCCTTCTGCACGGCCCGCTCGTCGGTGGGCTTGGTCAGGACGCCGATGGTGCCGGCCACGCCGTTCCTCACCATGCCGGGGTTGGCGGTCATGAACAGGACGGTGATGCCCATCTCTTGGCCCAGTTCGCGGCCCAGCTCGATGCCGGTCGCGCCGTCGGACAGATGGATGTCGACCAGGGCCAGGTCGATCTCGGTCTCGGCCGCCAGGGCGTGCGCCGCCTTGGCGTCCGCCGCGGTTCCGACCACCTCGTGACCCAGGTCCTCCAGCACGAAGCGGAGTTCCATGGCCACCAGGGCCTCGTCCTCGATGATCAGGATACGCGCAGTCATAGACTTCTGGATGAGCGTTACGGTTCGTCTGTACGGTTGCGAACGCAACCGGGGCTGTTCGGTTTCATGCCGAGCGGAGCGCCGCCCTGCGGCGTGACAGCGCGGTCGCCGGCAGGTCGGCTTGAACAACCAAACCCTCGGGTCGCCATTGGCGTTCCAGCCTTCCGCCGAGTTGTCCCTCGACCGACAAGGTCGCGAGCGAGGTGCCAAACCCCGTCCGCTCGGGCTCTCCCGGCACTTCGGGTCCGCCGACCTCGGTCCAGGTCAGGATGAAACGATCGCCGGCGTTGCGCGTCTGCAACAGCACATGCCCGTTCAGCGCCGAGAGGGCCCCGTACTTGGCCGCGTTGGTCGCCAGCTCGTGGAACAGCAGGGCCACCGAGGTCGCGGCCTGATCGTCGAAGGTCGCGTCGTCGCCCTCTATCCGCACCCGGGGCCGCCCCTGACCATCGACATAGGCGCGGAACAGGGCGTCGAGGAAGGTGTGTAGCGTGGTGTCGCCCACGCTGGGCTTTGACACCTCCGAATGGGGCCGGACGAATTCGTGGGCGCGGGCGAGCGCATTGATCCTCTGTCGCACCGAGGAGGCGAAGGCGCGGGCTTCAGGGTGCTCGCGGGCCGACAGGGCGATCAGCGCCGAGACCACGGCGAAGATGTTCTTGATCCGGTGGGACAGCTCCTGGCTCAGCAGGTCCTTGCCCTGCTCCATCCGCTTCAGATCGTCGATGTCGGTGCAGGTTCCGAACCAGCGGGTGATCTGGCCCGCTTCGTTCCGGATCGGCTGGGCCCGGCCCAGCGTCCAGCGATAGACGCCATCGTGGCGGCGCAGGCGGTATTCGATCTCATAGGGCTCGCCGGTCTCCAGCGAGTGGCGCCAGCGGGCCCAGGCGCGATCCTGGTCCTCGGGGTGGAACATGCCGTTCCAACCCTCCCCGTCGGTTGAACCAGGAGGAACGCCGGTGAATTCGTACCAGCGGGCGTTGTAATAGTCGTGGAAGCCGTCCGGCAGGGTCGACCAGACCATCTGGGGCATGGAGTCGGCGATGGCGCGGAACTTGGCCTCGCTGTCGGCCAGGCGGACGACCATGTCGTCGAAGGCTCGGTCGCGGGCGGCGGATTGAACGCCCGTCTCAGCGTCTTCGGTCAAGTTCTCAGGCACGCAGGGCTCCAAGCGGGGCCGCAGCCCGACGCAGCCTTAATGTCTCAGCACGGAACTCGTTGCATGTCGACTTTCCGACTCAGGAGGCGGGGCGGCCGACCTCTTCCACATCCATCGTCACAACCCCAGGTGGCGGAGCCGTGGCGGCGGGCTGGGCCGGAGCGGGCGCCTCGAAGGCGGCCAGGCGGGCGTTGATCTCCGCGATCTGCTCGGGCGAGGCCGGGCGGCGGCCGCCCAGGCTGGCCACGCCGACGACGCGGGTTCGCCCGTCGATCTCGACCGTGCGCAGGTTCATGCCGCCGTCGGCCAGGACCTCGGCGTCGCTGGCCCCGACGTCCGACGCCAGCTGCAGCTCGGGCGCCCGCAGACGCGGCCGAGCGAAGCGCGCCTCGTCGATGACGGGCTCGTTGCCGGAATAGCGCTGCTGGAAGGCGGCGGTCTCACCGGCCAGACCCTTCCAGCGGTAGAAGATGTGCGCCCCGATCTGGGTGATCTTCGCCAGCGTCGGCGACCACCAGGGATGGACGTAGTCGGCGTGATAGTGGGTGGCGGTGCCGACCTCTGTGGCCACGTGGCCGGCCAGCGCCCGTTCGGCCACCACGCGCGCGCGGTTCCAGGCCCAGGCCACCGGCGCCTGCGCCAGCGAGCCGTCGCAGGTGAAGCTGAACTGGCAGCCCGTCACCCGCTCGGCGCCCTCGAACACCACGCCGCAGACGGTGTTGGGATAGTTGGGGTCGCGCACGCGGTTCAGTATGACCTGGGCCACGGCCTCCTGGCCTTTGGTGCTCTCCAGCGCCGCCTCATAGTAGATGCCCTGCGTCAGGCAGCGCAGGGCGCGGTTGCGGTCCGCCTCGCTGGCGGGGGTGAAGGCGAAGGGACGGGCGGGCCGCAGGGCGCCGGCCGAGACCGGCATGGCGGCGTTCAGGCGCTGGGCGTCCCGACCGGACGCGCCGAGCTCAAAGCCCGGCTTGCCCGCCAGCGTCAGGCTTTCCCATCCGGGCGTGAGGCCGAGCGGCGCAGGCTTGGGGTCGTTGGGGTCGAACCGGGCCGCCAGGGCGATCTGGGCCGCGTCCATGCGCGACGACACCGCCAGAAGCCCGGTCTGCGTCCAGTCGCCCCGCGTCAGGCGCGCGATACCCTCGGCCGTCCGCTCGAAATCCGGCCGCGCCGCCGAGCTCGCCGCAACCGCCACCCCGAAGGCGGCTAGGGCCGCGGGCGCGGCCGCCCACAGGCGGTGGCCCTGAACGGCATGGCGCAGGCGGGCGACGAGGCTGGCGCGGTCGAGGCGCATCCGAACTCACGATCTGCGACGCCGGAGCGCCGGAAAGCCGTGTCGCCTAACAGGGATTCACGGCGCCTTTCTGACAGAGCCTTACGGACGCGTCACGCGGGCTCAACGCCCGCCAAGCGTGGATCGCAGCATCCAGGCGAACTTTTCATGCGCGGCCAGCCGTTGAGTCAGAAGATCGACGGTCACGTCGTCGCCGTCGTCGTCGGCGGATTCAAGGGCCGAGCGGCAGGTGGCGATGACGGTCTCGTGGTCCTTCATCAGCTCGTGCAGCATGGCGGTGGCGTCCTTGTCCGGATCGCCGTCCTTGATGGAGGTCAGGTTGGCGAAGGTCGCGTAGCCCTGGGGCGCGAACTCGCCCAGCGCCCGGATCCGCTCGGCGATGTCGTCCAGCGCATCCCAGATGTCCCGGTACTGCTGCTCCAGCAGATTGTGCAGTGTGAAGAACTCCGGCCCGCGCACGTTCCAGTGGTAGCCGTGGGTCTTCATGTAGATGGCGAAGCTGTCGGCCAGAACCTTGGTCAGTTCGCGGGCCACATCCACCCGCTCGGCCTTGCTCAGCCCGGTGTCGATCGTCGCGGTCATGGTTCGCTCCTTGGTCGCCGGCTCGGCGTCAGTTAGGCATTCTGGGACGGCGCGCAAACCCCGACGGGGGTCATCGCGGCCGCATGGAACGCACATGAGGCCAAAGCGTTGCAGTTTTTCGTGCGCGATCTTCGGGGGAACAGTTGAGGGCTGAGGACGGCGCGACCGGGGCGTGGACGCCCGACGCCGTCCTGGCGAGGCTGGCCCGCACTCCGGCCGGCCCATGGTGGCGCGAGGTCCTGATCGGCCTCGCGTTCGCCGCCGCCGCCCTCTTCGTCCGCTGGGCGGGGCAGGCCTTCTACGGTCAGGTGACCGGCTTCATCATCCTATTGCCCGCCGTGGTGCTGGCGGCCCTGGCGGCGGGTCGAACCGCCGGGATCGTGGCGACGTTCGCTTGCCTCTTCGGAGGCTGGATCGTGGCGGGGCCCGCAGCCGTCGGGGTCGGCGTCGGTAACGCCATGGGTCGCATCGCCACGGTCAACTTCGTCATCGTGGGCTTGTTCCTGGCGATCGTCGCGGCGTCGCTGCGCAAGACCCTTCGAAGGCTGGACGAGACGATCGACGCGCTCGGGGGGTCCGATGAGGCCCTGCTCCGCAGCGAGAACCGCTTCCGCACCGCCGTGGACGCGGTGCGCGGCATCCTCTGGACCAATACGCCCGAAGGCCGGATGCAAGGCGAACAACCCGGCTGGTCGGCCCTGACCGGGCAGTCGCGATCGCAGTACGAGGGCTACGGCTGGTCCGACGCTGTCCATCCCGACGACGCCCAGCCCACTGTAGACGCCTGGAGCGCGGCGGTGGCCGAGCGCCGGGCCTTCGACTTCCAGCATCGGGTGAGGACAGCCGGCGGCGACTACCGCACCTTCGCCATCCGCGCCGTGCCGACGCTCGATCGCAGGGGACAGATCCTGGAATGGGTCGGGGTCCACATCGACGTCACGGAAGCCCGGGCCGCCGAAGTGGCCCTGCGCGAAAGCGAGGAACGCTTCCGTCTCATGGCCGACACGGCGCCCTCGCCCGTCTGGCTGACCGACGCCGAGGGCAATGTCGAGTTCGTCAACCAGGCGCTGGAAGTCTTCTACGGCAAGCCCGGCCACAGCTTCCTGGGCCAGGTCTGGAAGCAGTCGGTTCATCCCGACGACATCGAAAACGTCAACGCCATCCAGGCGGCGGCGCGGGCGGCCCGATCACCCTATGGTTTCGAATGTCGGTTCCAGAGGCACGACAGTGTCTGGCGCTGGATGCGGGTCTCGGTGAACCCCCGGTTCGACGGCGCGGGGGCGTTCCTGGGCTATGTCGGCCTCGCCTTCGACGTCACCGACACCCGCGCCGCGCTCGACGCGCTCGCGGCCCAGGAACGCCGTCAGAGGTTCCTGCTGGAACTGAGCGACGGCGTGCGCGAGCTCGAGGATCCCTCCGCCATCATGGACCACGTGCAAAGCGTGCTCGGCCGGATGCTGGGCGCCTCGCGGGTCGGCTATGGCGAGTTCTCCGAAGATCGGCAGACGATCGAGCTGACGCCGGAATGGACCGAGGGCGTGCCCAGCATCGCGGGCCGCATCCGCGTGCCTGATCTGGGCGAAGGCGTCATGACCGAACTGTTCCTCGGACTGACGGTGGCGGTCGACGACGTGGCGGGCGACGTGCGCAGCGCCAGCGCGGCGGCCTCGCTGTCGGCGTCCAAGATCCAGTCCTTCGTGGCCGCGCCCCTGTTCCGCGCGGGAGAGATGCGGGCCTTCCTCTATGTCCACGCGGCCAAACCCCGCGTCTGGTCGCCGGAGGACGTCGCCCTGATCTCGGATGTCGCGGACCGCACCTGGTCCGAGGTCGAACGGGCGCGCGCCGAGGCCGAGCTGCGCGAAAGCGAGGCCCGCTTCCGCGACATCGCCGATACCGCGCCCGTCCTCATCTGGGTCACCGGCCAGGATCGCGTCCGCGCCTTCGTCAACCAGGCCTACGTCGACTACCACGGCGGGACCTATGAGGATGCGCGGCTCGCCGAGTGGCGCGCCATGATCCATCCCGACGACCAGGCGCGGGTGGTGGAGGAGTCGCTGGCGGGCGAGGCGACCGGAGAGCCCTTCTCGCTGGAGGCCCGCTACCTGCGCCACGACGGCGCCTATCGCTGGCTGAAGTCCTTCTCGCGGCCTCGGCTGGGGGCGGGCGGTCAAGTGCTGGGCTTCGTCGGCGTGGCCTTCGACGTCACCGACATCCGCGAAAGCAACGAGCGTCTGGCCACCGCCATGGCCGAGCGCGACGCCATCCTGAGCCAGCTGGCCGAGGGCGTTATCGTCACTGATCCGGAGGGCGCCATCGTCTTCGTCAACGAGGCCGCGCGGCGTCACCACGGCGTGGCCGAGCTGGGCGTCAAGCCGGACGAATACGCCGAGACCTACCATCTGTTCACCGAGGACGGCCGTCCCTATCCCCTCGACGACTTGCCGCTCGCCCGCACGGTCCGACACGGCGAGACCATCACGGACGCCCGCTGGCGCATCCGCCGGCCCGACGGGACCGAGGTCATCGCGGTGGGCAACACCCGGCCGGTGACCACGGGCGATGGACGCACGATCGGAGCGGTTCTGACGCTGCGGGACGACACGGCGCGGGTCCAGGCCGAGCTGCGGCTGGCGGAGTCCGAACAACGCTTCCGCACCGTGGCCGACAGCGCTCCGGCGCTGATCTGGATGAGCGACGACCAGGCGCAGGTCATCTTCGCCAACCGCCAGTACAAGACGTTCTTCAACGTGGAGTCCGACGCCATCCTGGGCGACGGCTGGCGCGACATTGTCCACCCGGAGGATGTCGCGGACTTCAAGGCCGACTTCATGGCCGACTTCGAGGCGCGCCGCCGGTTCAGCCGCGACGTCCGGGTGGTCCACCCGACGCTGGGCGTCCGCTGGCTGCGCTGCGAGGGGGTGCCGCGGTTCGACGCTGAGGGCCGTTTCCAGGGCTATGTCGGGGCCAACATCGACGTCACCGAGGCCCGCCGCGCCGAACAGGATTTGAAGCGCATCAACGAACTGCTCGAAGAGCGGGTCAGCGAGGCCCTGGCGGAGAAAGCCAAGGCCGAGGCCGATCTGATGCACGCCCAGCGGATGGAGGCGGTGGGCCGTCTGACCGGCGGGGTGGCCCACGACTTCAACAACCTACTGACCGTGGTGATCGGGGCGCTGGACATGATCCTGCGCTCCCCCGAAGACGCGAACCGGCGTCAGAAGATGGGCGAAGCGGCTCTGGCGGCGGCCCGGCGCGGCGAGCGACTGACGCATCAACTGCTGGCCTTTTCGCGGCGCCAAACCCTGCGACCCGAGCCGGTCGATCTGAACGCCCTGGTGCGCCAGAGCGACCCCCTGCTGCGCCGGGCCGTCGGCGAGGCGGTGGAGTTCGAGTTGAAGTTGAAGCGCGGCGCGGCGCGGGTCGTGGTCGACCCGGCCCAGTTCGAGGCGGCGCTCCTGAACCTGATCGTGAATGCGCGCGACGCGATCGCGGAAGGAGACGGCGCGGTCCCTGCCTCGATCCGCGTCGAGACCCGACGCTGCCGCGTGGTCGAGGGCGAGGTGCCGGAGCTTGGGGCCGGCGACTATGTCTGCGTCAGCGTGACCGACACCGGCGTCGGCATGAACGACGAAACCCGCCGGCGGGTGTTCGAGCCCTTCTTCACCACCAAGGCCGTCGGCAAGGGCACCGGGCTGGGTCTAAGCCAGGTCTATGGTTTCGCGCGTCAGAGCGGCGGCGGGGTGCGGCTGACCTCGGCGCCCGGCGAAGGCACGACGGTCGAGATCTTCCTGCCGCCGGGGGTGGATGCGGACACGGCCATCGAGCCTGTGCAGAACGACGGCGAGGCCGTCACGGGACGCCTGCTGCTGGTCGAGGACGATCCGGCCGTGGCGGCCATCGCGCTCGACTTGCTGACGGCTCACGGCCTGGAGGTCGAGACGGCGGAGAACGGTCCCGAGGCGCTCCGGCGGCTTCAGGAACAGGCCTTCGACATCATGATGACCGACGTGGTCATGCCGGGCGGCATGTCGGGGCTGGACCTCGCGCGATGCGCCGCCGAGCTGTATCCGTCCATGCGCATCCTGCTGGCTTCAGGCTATGCGGGCGACGACGTGGACGCCGACCTGGCGGGCGCGGCCTGGCCCCTGCTGCGCAAGCCTTATTCTCGCGACGAACTGTTCGCCGCCCTGGCGCAGGCCCGCGCCGCGGAGCCCGTCTAGGCGGGGTCTATCACCCGCACCTCGGGCCAGCGGGCGACCGCGCTGCCGACCGCCCGATCCCAGCCCCGCGCGCGCGGCCGGTTCGCATTCGGCCGGATCACACGGTCGAACACGTCCTCCAGGCCGAACGGCGCGGCGACGGAAACCCGATCGTCCGCCTCCAGCCGGATGCCCACCGCGAACGCCGGCGCCACGAACCGGCCCAGCGCCTCGTCCGTGCAGGACAGCGGCTCGTAATCCTCGCCGAACCGGTCCTTGAACCACAGGTGCACACGCGCCTGATTGCGGACCTCGACCTGGCTCCGGAACGGCTCCTCGAAGGCGTCGGCCGCCCGCCGGATCACGACATCCTCGGCGTCCCAAGACGTGTCCGGATCGAAGTAGCCGAGGTCATAGTCCTTGCGGCCATAGCCGACCGGACGGCCGCCCAGCGCGTTCCAAACCGTCTGGTACACCGCTCCGGAAAAGATGCGCCAGTCCGGCAGCTCCAACGACCGCGCCACCGTCAGCACATGCATCAGGTCCGGGTCCGCACGGACGATCTCGACCAGCCGGGCTTCCAGCGCGGCGCTCATCGCCGGTCCCTCAAGGGCCAGCCGTGGTCCAGCGGCCCGTGTCCGCGGCCCAGGCCGGGCGCCCGGCGAATGGCCTCCGACACATAGGCCCAGGCCTCGGCGACCGCCGTCTCCGCCGGCCGCCCGAGGGCCAGACCCGCGGCGACCGCGCTGGCGAGCGTGCATCCGGTCCCGTGGGTCGAGGTCGTCTCGATGCGCGGCCCCTCCAGCAGAGTCTCGCCCGTTGGGGTTAGCAGCAGATCGACCACCGTCGGTCCGTCGACATGCCCGCCCTTCATCAGGACGGCGCGCGCCCCCATCGTCATCAGAGCCTCGCCCGCGCGACGCTGGCCGTCCAGATCAGCCACCGGCAAGCCCGTCAAGGCCTCGGCCTCGGGCGCATTCGGCGTCAGGATCGCGGCGCGCGGGACCATCAGCGACCTGACCGCCTCCACCGCGTCGGCGTCCAGCAGCGCCGACCCGCCCTTGGCCACCATGACGGGATCGACCACGGCGGGGGCGTCACCGGTGTCCAGGATCGCCGCCACCCGCTCCACCACGGCGACCGAGCCCAGCATGCCGGTCTTGATCGCATCGGCTCCGATGTCGTCCAGCACCGCCCGCGCCTGGGCCTCGATCAAGTCGAGCGGCAGGGGATGCACGCCGTGGACGCCCAGGGTGTTCTGCACTGTGATCGCAGTGATGGCGGTCGCGGCGTATCCGCCCATGGCGGTCACGGCCTTGATGTCCGCCTGGACGCCGGCCCCACCGCCGGAGTCCGATCCTGCGATGATCAGGACGCGGCCCTTCGCTTCGCGGGTCATCGAGCCGCCTCCACCGCCGCCTGGACCTTAAGCGCCTGCACCGTCTCGCGCACGTCGTGGACGCGGATGATCGCGGCGCCGCGCCGGGCGCCTTCCAAGGCCAATGCGATGGAGCCGCCCAGCCGGTCGGTGGCGTCGGCGGCCGAGGGGTCGATGTTGCGGATCATGCGCTTGCGGCTGGCCCCCAGCAGGAACGGAAACCCAAGCCCGGCGAACCGGTCCAGCGCGGCGATCAGGGCAAGGTTGTGCTCCACCGTCTTGCCGAAGCCGATGCCGGGATCCAGCGTGATCTTCCCGCGCGCCACGCCCGCCGCCATGGCCGCCTCGGCCCGGGCCGACAGATGCGCCATCACCTCGGCGACCACGTCGTCGTAGCGTGGCTCGACCTGCATGGTCCGGGGCTCGCCCAGCATGTGCATCAGCACGACCTCGCACCCCAGCTCGGCGGCCACCGCCGGGCTGTCGGGCGAGAAGCCCAGCGCCGTCACGTCGTTCCATATCCTCGCCCCGGCCGCGACCGCCGCGCGCGCCACCTCGGGCTTCATCGTGTCGACGCTGATCGGTCCGTGCCAGCGGGCGTGAACGGCCTCGATCACCGGGACGACGCGGGCGATCTCGTCCTCGGCCGCTACCGGCTCGGCTCCCGGCCGGGTGCTCTCCCCGCCGATGTCCAGGATGTCGGCGCCGTCGCCGATCAGCTTCATGGCGTGGGCCAGCCCGGCCTCGGCGCTGTCGAACCGCCCGCCGTCCGAAAAGCTGTCGGGCGTCACATTGACGATGCCCATGACGCGCGGCCGAACGCTCACCCCTTGTCTCCGATCAGGCGTCCCAGCGCCTCCAGATAGGCGGCGAACGCGGACCGGCCCTCGCCCGTCAGGGTGATGCGGGTCAAGGGCTTGTTGTCGCGAAAGCTCTTGTCGATGGCGACGTAGCCGGCCTCCTCCAGCTTCTTGAGGTGGACCGACAGATTGCCCTGGGTCGCCTCCAGCACGGTCTTCAGCTCGGTGAAGTCGGCGCTCTCGACGTCGGCCAGATAGACCATGATCCCCAGCCGCATGCGGCCGTGGATGACCTCGTCGATCCTGCCGAGGTCAGCCAGCCCCATGCTCAGGCGGTCGGCCGGGACTTGAGGGCGTCACGCACCATGATGGCCCCAGGCCCCGCGAACAGGACGAACAGGGCGACGGTGCACAGCGCCAGATAGACCACCGGCTCGCGCACCAGAACGCCCAGCCCCACCGCCGTCAGCCAGCCCCCCATCGAGGTCGCCAGCATCCACGGCGTCTTCTTCAGATGCCAGGCGACGAACCAGGCCGCGGCCTGCAACGCGAAGATCATGGCCGGGTAGTAGAGCCAGACGGCGAAGTCCTGATCCCGCGCCGAGCCGACGCCGAATACGATGATGATGGCCAGGTTCGCCATGCCCGCGCCGCTGAAGGCGGCGTTCAGGGTGCGCGTGACCAGAGGCGCGGACGGCCCGGCCTTCCGGTCCTCACGCACCGCCCAGGCCAGGACGATCAGGAAGGTGATGGTGATCGAGGCGATGAAGATCAGAGTGGCCAGCCCTGGCCATGTGATCACGCCCGTGGCCTGACCGACGTGGAACAGGCACTGCAGGCCGTACAGCAAACCGCCGGCCAGATAGGCCACGCCCATGGTCAGGGTCGAGCGGCCGGTCGTGCGGCCCTCCACGATGGAGCGCATGAAGGCGAGGTCGGCTTCGGCGGCGGTGCGGGGGGTCTGGGTCATGGGGCGACTCGGAATGGGCGACCGGCCCGTCCGGGGTGGACGAGCCGGCCGCGCTTGGCAAGCTATTCGGCGGGGACGGGTTGGACGGCGGGCGGTCGGGGCTTCCGCCACGGGACGCGGCGACCGTTCAGCCATTTCCCGAGCGGCGTGTGGCGCACCGCCAGCTCATATGTCACGAGCGACAAAGCCAGCACGCCCAGGGTGACGCCCGCGAGCTTGGCCCACCACGGCCCCGGCCAGTCCTGCACCCAGACCTGGGCCAGCATGACCAGCGGCAGGTGGACGATGTAGACCCAGTAGGAGGCGTCGGCGAGGTAGCGCCGGATCGCGCTCCGCCCTGACAGGAACCGCAGACACAGTCCCATGACCGCCAGCGCCGAGCTGTAGACCGCCACCGCCGTGACCCAGGCCGCAACGGCCTTGTCCATCGTCGGCTCGGCCATCGGTTTGAGACTCGGCCCGCCGGACAGGTGCCAGCCGGCTACCCCGGTTCCGACCGCCGTCGCCAGCAGCAGCGGCCACCACGCGGCGATGCGATCCAACAGGTCGCGGCGCCGGTCCAGCAGGAAGCCGAGCCCGAAAGCCAGGCCGAAGCCGGTCAGGGCAGCGGCGTTGGGCACGACCCCTTCGTCCGGGGTCGGTACGGCGAAGAAGGCCACCCAGGCCGGATCGAGCCACAAGGCGAGCCCCAGCGGCGCGGCCAGGAGCACCGGCGTCCAAGGCCCCACGACAGCCCCGGTCAGGCGATCCGTGACCCGGCCCCAGGCGCCGTCCCGGTCCAGGGCGGCGAAGGGAACGCGCAGGAGCAAGGTGGCGGCGTAGAAGATCACCAGCACCCACAGGAACCACAGGTGGGTGAGCGGAAAGTTGGTCCAGTCATAGGTCGGCGATGGCGGGGGCGGCGCTCCGGGCGTCACCCATCCTTGCACATGGGCGTTCCACACCAGGGCCGTGATGATGCCCGCAATGACCGGCGTCCAGAAGGCGGCCAGCGGCGCGGCGATCCGGTTGGCCCTGTCCCGCGCGAAGCCCCACCAGCCTTTCCGCTCCAGCATCATGTGGGCGAACAGCCCCGCGATCAGGAAGAAGGCTGTCATCCGGAACAGGTGGATGGCGTAGAAGATGACGGCCGCGCCTATGGACCGGCTCTCGTCGTGGACGATCCAGGTCTGCTGCGGGAAGAAGGCCAGGCTGGCGTGCAGCAGCACCCCTAGCAGAAGGGCCCCGCCCCGGAGCGCGTCCAGCCCGTGAAGGCGGTCGTCTGTCTCTGTCGCGGTCGATGTCTCCATCGCCGTCTTCGAAATCGTCGCAGACATGGTCGTCGAAATCCCTCATCCCTCGGATGCCGGGTCACTTAGCGCAGACTTGTCTGTAACGCAAACTTGTCTGACGAAGAAAAGCCCGCGCGGCCAACCGGGCGGGCTTTCCCTGTCGTCAGTGCACCGTGCGGTGCTCGTCCTGGGCGACGACGGTGACACCTTCCGACACCGGTGTGACCGGCACCGACACCGAGGGCCCGGCGTTGGGGAAGTTGTTCTCGTCGCGGTTCGGCGCGGCGCCCTTCTCCAGCAGGTCCTTGATCTCCTCGCCCGACAGGGTCTCGTACTCCAGGAGCGCCTGAGCCAGCTTCTCGAGGTCGTCGGCCTTCTCGGTCAGGATGCGACGCGCCTCGTCCCAGCCGGAGGTGACCAGCCGCTTGACCTCGGCGTCGATGATCCGGGCGGTCTCTTCGGAGATGTTCTGGGTCCGCGCGACCGAGTGGCCCAAGAAGACCTCTTCCTGGTTCTCGCCATAGGCCACGGTGCCCAGCACGTCGGAGAAGCCCCACTGGGTCACCATGCGCTTGGCCAGCTTGGTCGCCTGCTGGATGTCGGAGCTGGCGCCCGAGGTGATGTTCTCCTTGCCGAAGATCAGCTCCTCGGCCACGCGGCCGCCGGCCATGATGGCGATGCGGTCGACCATCTGCTGGTACTTCATCGAGTAACGGTCGCCTTCCGGCAGCTGCATCACCATGCCCAGCGCCTGTCCGCGCGGGACGATCGTCGCCTTGTGCACCGGGTCGGCCATCTTGACGTTCATGGCCACGATGGCGTGGCCGCCCTCGTGATAGGCCGTCAGGCGCTTCTCTTCCTCGTTCATGGCCATGGAGCGCCGCTCCGAGCCCATCATGACCTTGTCCTTGGCGTCCTCGAAGTCGCGGTGCGTGACCATGCGCCGGTCCTTGCGCGCCGCCATCAGGGCCGCCTCATTGACCAGATTGGCAAGGTCGGCGCCCGAGAACCCGGGCGTTCCGCGCGCGATGGTCTTGACGTTGACGTCGGCAGCCAGCGGCACGTCCTTCATGTGGACGCGCAGGATGCGCTCGCGGCCTGAGACATCGGGGTTGGGCACGACCACCTGACGGTCGAAGCGACCGGGACGCAGCAGGGCCGGGTCCAGCACGTCCGGACGGTTGGTGGCCGCGATCAGGATGATGTTCTCCGAAGCCTCGAAGCCGTCCATCTCGACCAGCAGCTGGTTCAGCGTCTGCTCGCGCTCGTCGTTGCCGCCGCCCAGGCCTGCGCCCCGGTGACGACCGACCGCGTCGATCTCGTCGATGAAGATGATGCAGGGCGCGTTCTTCTTGGCCTGTTCGAACATGTCTCGCACGCGGCTGGCGCCGACGCCCACGAACATCTCGACGAAGTCCGAGCCGGAGATGGAGAAGAAGGGCACGCCCGCCTCGCCCGCGACCGCGCGAGCCAGCAGGGTCTTGCCGGTGCCGGGAGGGCCGACCAGCAGGGCGCCTTTGGGAATCTTGCCGCCCAGGCGCTGGAACTTGCCGGGGTCCTTCAGGAAGTCGACGACCTCCTGCAGCTCTTCCTTGGCCTCGTCGACGCCGGCCACGTCCTCAAAAGTCTTGCGACCCTTGTGCTCGGTCAGCAGCTTTGCTTTGGACTTGCCGAAGCCCATGGCGCCGCGCGCCCCGCCCTGCATCTGGCGCATGAAGAAGATCCACACCCCGATCAGCAGCGCGATGGGCAGCAGGCCGACCAGCAGCCCCTGCCACCAGGCCTGGCGCGTCGTCTTGACGTCGACCTGGGCGCCCGAGGCCAGCATGGAGTTGACCAGGTCCTCGTTTGGATAGGGGGTGGTGGCGGTGAAGCGGGTGTCGTTCTGGAACACGCCGGTCACCTGGTCGCCGCGCACCTGGGCCGACTTGATGTCGCGCGCCTCGACGGCCTGAACCAGGCGGGAATAGGTGATGGTCGCGGGACGGCCCTGCGCCGCCGCGCCGGCGGGCTGACCCGGCAGGGTCCCGCCGTTCTGGCTGACCGCGGCATAGACCGCCAGCAGCCCCAGGATGATCACGCCCCAGATCGCCAGATTGCGAAGGTTCATCGGTTGGAAATCCTCGTCGCCGAGCGGAACCTCGGCCTCAATGTCACTCTGTCGAACTCAAAATAGGTCAGGAGGCGGCGTTTCGCCATGCACGGCGTCGGCCAGGTCCTTTTCCTGCGTCGTTTCGCCCGAAGCGAGCTTCAGACGGCGCGGCGCGAGCGCCAGGACCCTAGCCCGACGCCATGCAAGAACCGGGCGCGGATCGCTGTCCCGGATCAGGACCGGAAGGGCCCCTCGCGCGGCGGCGGGCGAGCGGGCGACGACGGCGCGGTCGGCGTCCGACAGGGCGGAGAGGCGGCCCAGCGCCGGCACGACGGACCAGCCGGGTTTGTCGGCGGTGATCTCGTAACGGCCGTCCCAGACGGCGGGCTGCCCGGGGGCGAGGGGCAGGGGCGCCGAGGGTCGGCGGCGGAACTCCCCGGCTTCGCGCAGGACGAGGACGCGGTCGGCGGTCGCCTCGATGCGGGCGCCGGCGAGGGTGGCGGTGAAGGGCTGCCCCGCATCGATGCGCTTGGCGAGGGCGCCGAGGCGGGCGGCGCTGGGCGGACGGTCGTGCCCGGCGGCGCAAAGGAGGGTTAGGGCGAGATCGTCGATGCGCGTGAACCCCTCTCCCAGAGGGAGAGGGTTTGAGCGCCCGAGAGCCGTCAGGCGATCGGTCTTCGCGCGACAGGGTGAGGGGTTAGGGCGCCAGCCGCTAAGGGCGGAACCCCTCACCCTTTCGGCTTGCGGATCGCTGCGCTCTCCGAGCCTCAAGCCCTCTCCCTCTGGGAGAGGGGTCAGAGCACGCCGGGCCGCTCCACGCATGAACCGGGCGTTCCCCGGATCCTCCACCCACTCCGCCCCCTTCCCCCGCAGGAACTCCCGCAAACCTTCCCGCCGCTCGCCCAGCATCGGGCGAAGCAGCATCAGCCCCCGCCCTTCCGGCCACGCCGGGCTCGGCGACCACTCCCGCAACTGCCCCAGCGTCGAGCCGCGCTCGCGCATCCAGTCGCCCTCGGCGACGTCGTCGGCGGTGTGTCCGAACAGGACGACCCGCGCCCCGGCCTCCCGCGCGGCGTCGGCGATCAGCGCGTGCCTCGCGCGGCGCGCGGCGGCGGGCAGGCCGATCGCGGGCTTCTCACCGTCCCAGCGACGCAGCACCCAGTCCGCGCCCAGCCGATGGGCCTCGGCCTCGCAGAAGCGGTTCCAGGCGCCGCTGTCCGGGTTCAGCCCATGATCGACCGTGATAGCCAGCAGACGCCGACCCGCCCGCCTCGCCCATTCGCTCGCGACGTGCAGCAGCGCCAGCGAGTCTCCCCCGCCCGACAACGCCACGGCGACCGAGCGCCGCACATCCCGCTCCAGCCGCGCGTCGAGCACGGCGGCGACCCGGCGCTCCAGATCGTCGCCCGGCGCTCCGGGCCTCAGCGGCAGTTCGCCTGGGTCCGTGTGCGGGCGGCGATGTCGCGCAACGCCGGCGTGGAGGTGGCGGCGTAGCGGCGCTGATATTCACCGAGCGCCGCGCAGGCCTGAGGATCGCGGTTCGTCGCCTCCAGGCCCCGCGCCAGCTTCAGCGTCACCTCTCCAGCCCAGGCTTCCGTCGGCCAGCCCTGCAACGCCTGGGCATACTGCTGCACCGCGCCCGCCTGATCGCCGTCGGCGCGGATGATGTCGCCGATGCGCCACATGGCCTCGCGGCCCGACGGCGTGTCGGCCCAGGTTGAGGCCACCAGCTCCAGCGCCGCCCGGCCTCGCGCGGGATCGCTGGCCAGAAGCGCACGCGCGGCGGCCAGATCGGACACGGCGTCGCCTGTCGGCGAGCGGGCGGCGGCCTCGGCGGCTTCCCGCGCGGCGACTTCGGCGGCTTCCTTCGCGGCTTCCAGCGTGGCGATGCGCCCCTCGGCGTCGGCCAGCCGCCTGCGCAAGGCCGAGTTGTCCCCGCCGGACTCGTCCAGCTGGAAGGTCAAGCGCTCCAGATCTCCATTCACGCGCTGGACCGTCTGTTCCATGTCGCGCAGCCGCTGGTCCATCAGGGCGACGCGGCCCTGCAAGGCGATCAACTCCGGATCGGATTCCACCAGAACAGGGTCACCCTGATTGTTCCTCTGGGTGATCGCCCGCTCCAACCGACGGACGTTGCGGTCCAGGTTGTCGAGGCGGCGCACGTCCCACTGGATGGCCGGCAGGGGCTGGGTCTGGGCCACGACCGCGCCGCCAATCACGCCTGTGGCGACGGCGGCCAGCGCCAGGGTGCGAAGGGTCTTGGGGCTGAGCTTCATGAGCGCAGAGCTTTCACCGATTTGAGGCCGCCGCAAGGCGTCAGAAGCCCAGGCCGAACAGGATCACCCCCAACAGGAACAGGGTGAAGACCAGGAAGCTGAAGAACAGCAGCACCACCGTCCGCCACAGGGCGGAGAACCAGCCGAGTGAATAGGTCCCTTTCAGCTGGGCGAACATGTGGACCGGCACGGCGAACGTCAGAATGCCGCCAATCGCCCCCACGGTGATCTGCCACCAGTTCTCCTCCGCCCCGGCGATCCGGTCGAGCAGCGACAATCCCATGGTGAAGATGGCCATGAAGGTCAGGGAGTAGAGGACGAACACGCCGTGGTCGTACCAGGTGAACCCCCGCTTCCAGGCGAACATCAGCCACACGAACGGAATCGACAGCGGCACCAGCAGGAAAGCGAACTTATAGAGCGTCTGCTGCACCTTGTAGAAGGCGAACTCGGGGTTCGCGAGCTTGTGCAGGATCTTCTCCTGAAACTTCTTGTCGCCGATGCCGATGGTGACGTTGCCGTCGCGCACGGCGTCGGCCATTCCGGCCTGCCAGCTTCCAGGCTCAAAGCCGTCGGATCTTGGGCCGGCCGTGCGGGCCTCCTCCAGCCTGTCGAGCTGGCCCTGTGCGGCCTCAGCGGCCGTGCGCATCCCCGCCAGCACGCCCTCGGCTCCGGGCTCGCCGGCGGCCGCGTCGCGCTCGGCCTCAGCGACTGCGGCCTGGGCCTCCGTGACCGCGACCCGGGCGTCGGCGATGCGTTCTTCCAGCGGCGCGACCTCGACCACGCTTCCACCGCCGAAGCTCAGCAGGAAGAACATCAGGAAGACGGTGAACAGGAAGATCGCCAGCGGCGAAACGTACCGCGTGCGCCTGCCCTGGATCCACTCCCGCGTCAGCCGGCCGGGGTTCAACAGCAGCAGGGGCAGGGTCCGCCAGATGCGGGCGTCGAAATGCAGCACGCCGTGCAGCACTTCCTCGAACAGGTGCAGCAGGCTGCGGTGCACATGGGTCGGCTGTCCGCAGTTCGAGCAGAACTTGCCCGACGTCGGTTCGCCGCAGTCCGTGCAGGTGGCGTGAGCCTCGCCGGCGTGACCGGTCGGCTTCTCGACGGCGGCCGCGATCAGCCCGCCGGTGGCGGCGCCAGCTCCTGCCTCGATGTCCACCATACCCGCCCCCTGGCCGCGTCACGGGCACTGTGACGCGGCGCACAACAGGGGGCAAGCCGCCCGGGCGCTACTGCGCGCCCGAAGCGATCGCCGTACGGCCGTTGCGGTTGCGCGCCCAGGCTTCCTCGTTGGAGCCCTGGGCGATCGGCCGCTCCTTGCCGAAGCTGATGGTGTCGATCCGGCCGGCCGAGACACCGCGTTCGATCAGATAGTTACGGATCGACTCCGCCCGGCGCGCGCCCAGAGCCAGATTATATTCGCGCGTGCCGCGTTCGTCGGCGTTGCCCTCGATGCGGACCGTGACTTGCGGATAGCGCTGCAGCCAGGCCGCCTGGGCGTCCAGCCGCGGATAGGCCTCCGGGCTGATCTGGTAGCTGTCCAGGTCGAAGTAGATGCGGTCGCCGACGTTGACGACGAAGTCGTTCTCCGACCCCGGCGCCCCCGAGCCAATGCCGCCCCCTTCGATGGCGCCCGTTCCGGGACCGGGATAGGCGGGTACGTTCACGCCCTGGTCGGCGCCGCCGGGGCCGGTCACGCCCTCGACCGGGCGGCGCGGGGCGCAGGCGGCCATGGCGGCGACGGCGACGCCGATCAGCGCGACCTTGGCGATGCGGGATGGGGTCATCATGGGCTGGTTTCCTCCGTCATGTCCGGCGGTCAAGCTTAACGCGCCGGGTCTCGTCTCATAGCGTCAGCCGGGGCGATGACGCGGTTGTGAGCATCCGGGGGCCCCGCCCCGGAAAGGCGTTACGAATCGCAGCTGTCGGGCCCGCCTCGGCCCAGGTTGGACGGCGTCTCGGACAGCAACGGCGACCAGGCGGGGTCCGATCCCCGGCCCTGATAGCCGGATTGGGCGACCACCCGGCCAGACAGGTCGACCATCCAAAGGTTCGTGTCTCCGCCCCGGGTCTGGCGCGAGAACATCAGATAGCGGCCGTTGGGCGCCCAGGAGGGACCTTCCTCGAAGTAGCTGCGCGAGATCATCCGCTCGCCCGAGCCGTCGGGCGCCATCACGCCGATGCCGAACTGGCCGCCGCCGGAGCGCGTGAAGGCGATCAGGTCGCCCCGCGGACTCCAGGCCGGAGCGGTGTAGCTGCCGCCGCCCCGCGAGATCGGCCGCTGGCCCGAGCCGTCTGCGTTCATCACATAGAGCCGCGGCGTGCCCGATCGATCCGAGTTGAAGACGATGCGCGTGCCATCCGGGTTGAAGGACGGCGAAGTGTCGATGCCCGGATCGGTCGTCAGGCGCGACAGCCTGCGCGTCTGCAGGTCCATGACATAGACGTCGGTATTGCCGCCCCGAATGATCGAGAACGCCACCTTGGTCCCGTCCGGCGAATAGCGCGGCGCCAGGGGCTGGCCGTCGAACTCGCCCAGGTTCTCGCGACGGCCCGTGGTCAGGTTGTAGAGGTAGATGCGGCTGTAATCCTCGCCCAGCGCCATGTAGATGATCTCGTCCGGATTGGACGAGAAGCGCGGCGTCAGGATGATCTCTGTGCCGTCGGTCAGGAAGTTCGGATTGCCGCCGTCCTGATCCACGATCGCGAGCCGGCTCAGACGGTTCAGCCCCGTGCCGCTCTCGGCCACGAACACGATCCGAGTGTCGAAGAAGGCGCTCTCGCCGGTCATCCGCTCATAAACAACGTCGGCGATCTTGTGGCCGATGCGCCGCCATTGCTCGGGCGTGGCGGTGAAGTTGTAGCTGACCAGCTGACACTGGCGGTACGGGTCGTACAGCCTGAAGCCGAAGTCGTTGCGGCCATCCGCGCGCGGCGTGACCGAGCCGTACAGCACGGCTTGGGCCCCGATCTGAGTCCATTGCGGGAAGTTCGGCGCATTGGCGAGCGTCAGGCCCGTCTCGATGAAGCTGGCTGGATTGATCGGCTGGAAGAAGCCCGATCGGCGGAGATCGCCGGAGATGACGTCTGCGATCGAATTCCCGTTCTGGCCGCTGAACGGCGCCACCGCGATCTGGAAGGGACGCAGCACGCCCTGGTCGATCTCGACTTCGATGGGGCCGCCGTCCTGAGCCGGCTGTTGCTGCGCCTGCTGGCGCGAGGGGCCGCCGTTCAGGGATTGCGTCGCCGTCTGGGCCTGCACCAGGGACGCGGCGGCGACGCCCAGCGCGGCGACGGTGGTCAGCAGCAGATTCAGACGCATCGTTGTCTCCCTGGGCGGCGTAGCGAGAGGTCGTCAGGCCTTATCTCCGGCCCGTGTGACAAACGCCAGCTTGGTGGCGATTGGGGCGAGATTCGGGACGGCAAGTCCTGCCGGGCAGGTCATCAGGCATCGTCAGCCCAGCCAGGCGGTCATGTCCCACACCGGCCGAATGGCCACGGCGGCCATGGCGACGGTTGCGACGATCATGCCGAGCCAGAGGAGCAGCTCGACCAAATCCGGGGCTTTCATGCCACGCCTCCTCCGCATGGACGGCTCGATCCCTCCGTCAGCGATTACGGCAGGCCCGCTCGGTGTTGAACGTGGGCCGGAACGTTCCGCCCGGAAAACCCTGGGGCACGTCGAACGGCGCGGTCTGACGCAGCGCCCGTAGGGCTCCGTCGGCGGCGGCGCGATAGACGCTGTCGGAGCGGGCGTTTCTCAAGGTCGGTCCGGAGGTGATGCGGCCATCCGCCGAGAGGGTCACGTCCATCTCAATGCGCAGCTGGTTCGCACCAGGGATGTCGCAAGGCAGGATCCAGTTTGGGTAGACCTGGTTGAAGATGGCCGTGATCTGCGGCCCCGTCGCCTGCGCCGCCTGACCCTGTCCCTGCTGGCCCGTCGGCGCGCGGGGCCCGGGCGTGGCAGCGGGGCGTCGAGGCCCAGCCAGCGCGTCCAGATCGAGCGGAGGCGCATCCGAACGCGACGGCGCAGGCCGCGTCTCGGACCGGGGCGGGGTTGGGCGGGTCTCTGTGCGCGGCGGCGTCGGCTGGGGCGGCGTAGGCCGGGGCGGCGTGGGGGTCGGGCGAGTCTCGCGCGGCGGCGTGGGGCGCGGCGTCGGAGCAGGCCGGGGGGGCGGAGGAGTCGGCGCCGGAGCCGGGGCCGGCGGCGTGGGCTCGGGCGGGGTCGGTTCCGGTGGGCTCTCGACCGGCGCGGTGGCGGCGTCTTCGGTGACGAGTTCCTCAGACGGATTGTCTGCGGGCGCCGCGTCGATGACGTCGGAGGATACGATCGACACCGGCACGGAGTTCACCATCGGCACAATGTCCTCGCTCTCGGGCCACCGCACGAAGAACATCGCCGCCACGCCCGCGTGCAGCAGGAGCGCGCCCAGGATCGCCGGCGATGGAGCCCGCGCCGCCACCGCCTACTCCTCGGCCGCCGTGTCGGTGATCAGGTTGATCTTGGTGAAGCCCGAGGCCGACAGCCGCGCCATCACCCGCGCCACGGCCTGATAGGGCGCCCGGCCGTCGGCGCGGACGAACACGGACAGCTCGTCTCGCTCCGTCTCGCCCGCCGCCTCGCTCACCCGTTCGACCAGGGCGTCGAAGGCCGTCTCGTCGCGCTGGACGAAGATGGCGCCGTCCCGGTCGATGGAGACGGTCACTGGCGGCTTCTCGGTCTCGACCGCGCTGGCCTCGGTCTTGGGCAGTTCGACCGGCACGCCGACGGTCAACAGCGGCGCCGAGATCATGAAGATGATCAGCAGCACCAGCATCACGTCCACCAGCGGCGTGACGTTGATTTCGGACAGAGGGCGTTTGCGCGCGCGTCTGCGTCCGCGAACGTGACCTCCCCCGCCTGCGCCAGCGCCCAGCGCCATGTCAGACGCTCCGACGAAAGCCGAGGTCGGACGGGGGCGGGGGCGGCGGGGCGACGGGGGCCGAACCTCCGCCCAGACGCCGCGCCACGGCGGCCTGCAGGTCGTCGGCGAAGCTCTCCAACCGCCCGCTGAACTTGCCCGCGTTGATCGAGAACTTGTTGTAGGCGATGTAGGCCGGGATGGCCGCCGCCAGACCGATGGCCGTGGCGAACAGGGCCTCGGCGATGGCCGGCGCCACCGTCGTCAGATTGGTGTTGCCCGCCGCCGCGATGCGGCCGAACGCATTCATGATCCCCCAGACCGTGCCGAACAGGCCGATGAAGGGCGAGGCGGTGGCCACCACCGACAGGACCCCCAGCCCTTCCTCGACCCTCTGGCCCTCGCGCGCGATCAGGCTGTCCAAAGCACGGTCGATCCGGGTGATCAGCAGATTGCCCTGGGTGTCCGTCAGCGGCCCCTTGGACCGGGTCTCACGCCAGTCCGAAAGGGCGACCTGCAGCATGCGCGGCAGGGCGTGGCTGGGTTCGGGCCCGGCGGCGGCCGCGACCTCCTCCAGCGAGCGGCCGGACGCGATCGACTTCTCGAAGGCGTCGGCCTGGCGGTTCAGGGCGGCGAAGCGGAAGGCCTTGTCGATGATGACCGTCCAGGACCACAGCGACGCGAGCGCCAGGCCGACCATCACCGACTTCACCACCCAATCGGCGGCCATGAACAGGTGGACGGGGTCGAGAAGGCTGGCGTCGGCGGCTTCGGCGGTCATTCGGTCGTCCCAAGGCTAGGCCCGGCCTATCGAGCGGCCGGGCATGGCTGTTCTAAGGCAGATCGGGGCGGGATGTCCTTACGGGGGCCTGCTGAAATCTGACGACCGCCGCTCTGTGGCGCGAAAGACTCAGGCGGCCCCCGCCAGCCACGGCGTCACGGCCTCGACCAGCGCCTTGGTCGGACGGCGGGGTCGGCCGTCGAGATGGATGCAGACGGCCGTCACCTCGGCCCGGCACAGCGCCTCGCCGTCCCGCTCGATCACCTGGGAGATCAGCAGACGCGGCCCCTTGATCGCGTCATACCGCGTCCGCACCGTCAGGGCGTCGTCGATGCGCGCGGGCTTGAGAAACGTCAGCCGCATCTCCGCCAGGACGAAGGCCATCGGCGCGGCGTCCTCCAGCAACTGGGCATGGCCGATGCCGATGGCGCGCAGGAAGTCCGACCGACCCCGCTCGAAATAGCGGACGTAGTTGGCGTGATAGACCACCCCCGTGAAGTCGGTGTCCTCGTAATAGACGCGCACCGGCAGCAGGTGGTCGCGCCCGTCGAACCGGCCGGAGGTGGGGGTGTCGCTCATCGGGCCTCGCTTGGCCGCCGCCCTGACAAAAGCTTAACTGGCGGGCGGCCGGGGCTTCAGGATAGCCGTGGGCCGCTCAGAGGGAAACGCCATGAACCGCCGCCTGCTCTCCGCCGTCGCCGCCCTCGCGCTGATCGCCGCCGCGCCCGCCCTGGCCCAGGCGCCGCAGACGGCGCCCGCAGCCGCGCCCGCGCCTCGCCCAACCAGCCTCGCCGAGGCCATCCCCCTGATCGACGCGGGCTTCGACCGCTGGCAGGCACAGGCCCATGCGCCCGGCCTGATCTATGGCGTGGTCAAGGACGGGGAGATCATCCACCTGCGCATGGCCGGCCAGCGTCGGTTGGACGACCCCGCTCCGGTCGAGACCGACACCCTGTTCCGCATCGCCTCCATGTCCAAGGCCTTCACGGCGCTGGCGATCCTGAAGCTGCGCGACGAGGGCCGGCTGTCGCTGGACGCCCCGGCCGAGACCTATGTGCCGGAGCTGGCCGACTGGACCTATCCGACGACGGATTCGCCGCGCATCCGGGTCCGCGACCTGCTCAACCACCTCGGCGGCCTGGTCACCGACGACCCCTGGGGCGACCGCCAGCAGGTGCTGACCGAGGCGGAGTTCACCGCCCTGCTCGTACAGGGTCCGCCCTTCACCCGCGCGCCCGTTACCGCCTTCGAGTACTCGAACTACGGCTATGCGCTCCTGGGTCGGATCGTGACCAACGTGTCCGGCCGTCCCTACCAGACCTACATCACCGAGGAGATCATGCGCCCGCTGGGCATGACCTCGACCGGCTATGACGTCTTCTCCTCCGATCAGGACCAGCGCGCGCTCGGCTATCGCTGGGAGAACGAGGCCTGGTCGCCCGAGCCGGACATGCGCGACGGCGCCTTCGGGGCCATGGGCGGGGTCCAGACCAATGCGCCGGACTATGCGAAGTGGGTCGCCTTCCTCGCCTCGGCCTGGCCGGCGCGCGACGGTCCCGAGACCGGCCCGGTCCGCCGTTCGACCGTGCGCGAGATGGCGAGCGGATCGAACTTCGTCTCGCCGCGCCTGCGCACCGGCCCGGACGGCCAGCCCTGCCCGGGCGCCGGCGCCTATGGCATGGGGCTGCAGGTCGCCACGGACTGCGAGATCGGCGCCTATCTGGCCCACGGTGGCGGCTATCCCGGCTACGGCTCCTACATGATGGTCCTGCCGGACCGGGGCCTGGGCCTGTTCGCCTTCTCCAACCGCACCTACGCCGGTCCGTCCGCGCCCCTGATGGAGGCCGCCGCCCTGCTCGTCCGCGCGGGCGTGGCGCCGGTCCGGACGATCCCGCTCAGCGACGACCTGGCCGCCGGCTATGCGGCGACGCAGGCGATCTTTGCGGCGGGCGACGTCGCGGTGGCGCAGGACCGGCTGGCCATGAACTTCCTGATGGATCGCTCGGTCGAGAACTGGCGGACGGTCCTCGGCGCGCTGAAAGCCGACACCGGCGCCTGCGACACCTCCAGCGCCATCGTCCCGAACGGAGCGCTCGCGGGCTTCTTCGACTGGTCCTGCGACAACGGCCGCGTCAACGGCCGCGTCCTGATGGCCCCGACCGAGCCCGCGACCATCCAGGCGCTGAACTTCCGCTTCGTGCCGACGCCGGCCCCCTAGGACGGGTCGAACAGTCCGGCCTGCGGGCTCGCGGGCCTGGGAGGCTCGGCCAGACCCAGGTGCGAATAAGCCCGGGCGCACGCCATCCGCCCCCTCGGCGTGCGCTGGATGAAGCCCTGCTGCAGCAGATAGGGCTCGATGACGTCCTCGACGGCGTCGCGAGCCTCGGCGATGGCGGCGGCCAACGTGTCCATGCCGACCGGTCCGCCCCCGTAGTTCTCGATCAGGGCCTTGAGGAAGCGGCGGTCGTTGGCGTCCAGCCCCGCCTCGTCGATCTCCAGACGGCTCAGCGCGCGGGCGGCGACGAGCTTGTCGATGACGGCTGCGCCCTCCGCGCCGGCGAAGTCGCGCACTCGGCGCAGCAGCCGCCCGGCCACGCGCGGCGTGCCCCGCGACCGCGAGGCGATCTCGCGCGCGCCGTCGTCGTTAATGGGCGCGCCCATCTTGCGCGCCGCGCCGGTGATGACGCGGACCAGCTCCTCGGGCGTGTAGAACTCCAGCCTCAAGGGGATGCCAAACCGGTCGCGCAGCGGCGTCGCGAGGAGCCCCGCGCGGGTGGTCGCCCCCACCAGGGTGAAGGGCGCCAGGTCGATCCGCACCGACCGCGCCGAGGGCCCCTCGCCGATGATGAGGTCCAGCACATGGTCCTCCATCGCCGGATAGAGGATCTCCTCGACCGCCGGAGCCAGGCGGTGGATCTCGTCGATGAACAGGACGTCGCGGGGCTCCAGATTGGTCAGGATGGCCGCGAGGTCGCCGGCCTTGGCCAGGATCGGCCCGCTGGTCGCCCGGAAACCCACCCCGAGCTCGCGCGACACGATCTGGGCCAGCGTGGTCTTGCCCAGCCCCGGCGGACCGAACAGCAGGACGTGGTCCATGGCCTCGCCCCGCCCACGGGCCGCCTCGATGAAGACCTTCAGATTGCCCTTGGCCTGCTCCTGCCCGACGAAATCGGACAGGGTCTGGGGGCGGAGCGCCCGGTCATAGGCTTCGCCGGGGGCCGCCTGGCCGGACACGATGCGGTCGTCGCTCACCGCCCCAACTCCTGCAAGGCCGCCCGGATCACGGCCGACAGATCGGCGTCGTCACCCAGCCGGATCAGCGCCTGATCCACGGCGCGGCGCGCATTGACCTCGGCGACGCCCAGACCCAGCAGGGCCGACACCGCCTCGCCCGTGACGCTCGGAGTCGGCGCGGCGGCCTCGACGTGAACGCCCGGCGCGGAAGGCGTGAACGACACATCCCCCAAGGGCTTGCCCTTCAGTTCCGTGACGATCCGCAAGGCGAGCTTCGGCCCGACTCCGTTGGCCCGCCCGACCGCCGCCTTGTCCTCGCGCGCCACCGCGCTCGCCAGTTCGCCCGGCGGCAAGACGTCCAGCACCGACAGCGCCGCCTTGGGCCCCACGCCCTGGATGCCCAGCAGCGTCGTGAAGGCCCGCCGCTCGTCCCGGGTCAGGAAGCCATAGAGTCTCGGCCCGTTCTCGGCCGACCAGCTCTGTTCGACCTGCAGCGTCGCCTCATCGCCGGGCGCCGGCAGGCGCTGGAGCGTCCGCGCCCCGCAACTGACGACATAGCCGACGCCGGCGCAGTCGATCAGGCAATGGCCCTCCTCGACCTCGGCCAGCACGCCGCGCAATCTCCCGATCATGAGGGGCGCCCGATCACGACGCGGCCGCCATCAGGGCGCGCTTCCTCAGCTGCGCATGGGTGATGGCCACGGCCAGGGCGTCGGCGGCGTCGGCTTTCACCTCGCCGCAGGTGGGCAGCAGCCGCTTCACCATGAAGGCGATCTGGGTCTTGTCGGCATGCCCGGCGCCCACCACCGCCTTCTTGATCAGGTTGGGCGAGTATTCCGCCACCGACAGCCCCGCCCGCGCGGGGGCCAGCATCACCGCCGCCCGCGCCTGGCCCAGCTTCAGCGTCGAGGCCGGATTGACGTTGACGAAGACCTCCTCGATCGCCGCCTCGTCACAGGCATGGGCGGCGCAGACCTCGCCGACCTTGTCCAGCAGCCACAGCAGGCGCTCGGACAAGGCCAGGGTCTCCGGCGGGCTCACCACCCCGTGCGCCACCCAGGCCAGCCGCGACCCCTCGCTGACCACCACGCCCCAGCCGGTGCGCCTGAGACCGGGGTCGAGACCGAGAATTCGAGTCGCTGCGTTCGCCATCCGTTCCAGTCATGCCGCAAACAGGGTTAGCGAACAATGACCGGATCAGGTGTCGCGCGGATCGATGCGCCAACCCTCGACGCCGGCCGTGGCCGAAAGGCGGTCGCCCAGGGCCTTCAGCCCCGCGCCGTCGGCGGTCTTGATGCGGTAGTGCGCACTCGACAGACCTGTTCGCGCATCGCGTTCAAGCCGGTCCAGCCGCCGGCGCGGATCGACCTCGGCGATCACTCGTTCGACCGCCGTCGCCGCCGCGGCGTCGCGCCAGAAGACCTCGACGTCGCTGAGCACCTGCGCCGGCAGGCGGCGGCTCAGCAGCCGCAAGGCCGTCAGCACCGCGACGGTCAGCACTGTCCCCGTCGTCGCGAGCGGCATCAGCCCCGCTCCGAACAACAGACCGATCGCCGCCGTGATCCACAGCGACGCGGCCGTCGTCAGGCCGTGGATGGAAAAACCCGCGCGAAAGATCACGCCCGCGCAGAGAAAACCGATCCCGGTCAGGACGCCGTGCGCCATCCGCGTCGGGTCGCTGACGATCTCGGCGCCAGGCAGCCCCGCGAAGCGCCACGCCGCCTGCGACACCGCCGCCTCCATCAGCAGCGCCGAGGCCAGGCAGACGAGGATGTGGGTGCGCAGGCCCGCCGCCCGGCCCCGCCACTCCCGCTCGAACCCGATCGCGCCTCCGGCGAGAACCGCCGCCAGCAGGGGCAGGGCGAAGTCGGGCAGCGCGTCGAAATCCATCCGGACCCGAACGGAGTTCAGCCCAAGCCTGTTCCAGCATGCGCGAGCGCACGCCCCCTGACGGCAGGTTTAGGGCCTGTCAAACCGGTGTTTGACCCTGATCCTCAGGTTGGCGTCAGTTGAAGGGAACGGCCTCAGTCGGGCGTCGCTCATCGCTCCGGCGAGCGCGTCTGCGAACCCGACACCGGCGGGATCCTCGAAAATCGTGCGACAGCTGCTTAGCCGTCCGCCCTCCATCGGCGTACAGACGAGCTCGACCTCGCCGCCGGCGACTCCAACGAGCCGAGCGACCTCCGGAAAGGCTGGCGATGGTTCTTGCAACCATTCCGGCGATTGCCAGGGAGCCAGCAGATCCTGCTCGGTCGCAGGCGGAGGAGCGCCAGGTACGTCTCGCACGACGACGGTCGGTCCAGCGTAGGCTTCGCGTTCCACACGGAGCTGCGGGCCGTCCTGCGCTGATGCCGGCGAACCGAAAGCCAGGAGAGCCAAGAAGGCCGGTAAGCAGACTCGCATCGTCTCTGCCCTTCGGTGGCGCGATCCCGAGATGGAGGTGGTCCTACCCCGCGTACTTCGCCAGGTCCTCGTCCGAGATGTCCTCGTTGGAATAGACGTTCTGCACGTCATCCTCGGCGTCCAGCGCGTCCAGCAGCTTCATCAGCGTCCCGACCGTCTCGCCCGTCACCGGCACGGTCGACTGCGGCTTCCAGACGATGGCGGTGGAGTTGGGATCGCCCAGGACCTTGGACATGGCCTCGGCCACCTCGTTCAGGTCCTCGAACGCGGTCCAGATGGTGTGGCCCGGCGCGTCCTCATAGATGTCGGGCTTGACCAGGTCGCTCTCGACGTCTTGGGCCCCCGCCTCGATGGCGGCCTCCATGACGGCGTCCTCGGTGCCGGCCTCCGCCGGATAGATGATGCGGCCGACCCGGTCCCACATGAAGGCCACCGAGTTCATCTCGCCCAGAGCCCCGCCGTTCTTGGTGAAGGCGGCGCGGATGTTGGAGCCCGCGCGGTTCCGGTTGTCGGTCAGGGCCTCGACGATGATGCCGACGCCGCCGGGGCCGCGGCCCTCGTAGCGGATCTCCTCCATCGTATCGACGTCGCCGGAGCTGGCCTTGTTGATGGCGCGCTGGATCACGTCCTTGGGCAGGCTCTCGGCCTTGGCGTTGTTCACCGCCAGGCGCAGGCGCGGATTCATGGCCGGGTCGGGCAGGCCGGACTTGGCCGCCACGGTGATGTCGCGCGACAGCTTGGAGAACAGCTTGGACCGGGCCGCGTCGGCGCGACCCTTCTTGTGCATGATGTTCTTGAACTTGGAATGGCCGGCCATGTTTGTCTCTGGTTGGTGCGCTACCGCTCGGCGCGCGGCGCCTCGCTGCTTGAGCGCGATCACCTGTGCGGGAAGACGCGCATCTAGCCGATGCCCGCTGGCCTGTCACGACGGAGCCGCCGGAACCGCCGCGCTTGACGCGGGTTGATGCCCAGACCCCGACAGGAGCCCTGCGATGAGCACCGCCGACACCTACGAAGACGCCGCCGACGAGGGCGAGGCCGACATCGTCGAATGGTATGAAGCCCGGCCCGTGACCGTCTCCACCGCCGTCGCGACCGGCTCCATCGTCGCCGCCTTCGCGCTGGGGGTCCTGACCGGCGTCGGCGCGCTGGCGCTGATGGGCTACATGGACGACTAGGTCGTCAGAGACGCCAAGAACCCGCGCATACCGTCGCTCAGCGGCACCGGACGATTCGTCTCCCGGTCCACATAGACGTGGACGAAGAAGCCCACCGCCGCCGCCTCGTCCTCGTTCTTCTTGAACAGGCCGATCTCGTAGCGCACCGAGGAGGTGCCGACGTGGGCCACCCGCACGCCGGCCTCGATCTCGTCCGGAAAGGCGGTCGGCGAGAAGTATCGGCACCCCGTCTCGGCCACCAGGCCGATGACCTTGCCGTGGTGAATGTCCAGCTGGCCCGACACGACGAGCAGCCGGTTCACCGCCGTGTCGAAGAAGGAATAATAGACCACGTTGTTCACATGGCCGTAGACGTCGTTGTCCATCCAGCGCGTCGAGATGGCCTGGAAGCGGCGGTAGTCGTTGCGGTGGGTGCGTTCGATCGTGCCCGGCATGGCGTTCCTTCTGGGGCGCTAACGCTCGGCTCGCGGAGCCTCGCTGCTTGAGCGCGATGGGGTGGTTTCCTCGAGCGCCTCTGGGTGCGCTTGACCCCGACGCTCGGGCTTGGCCTCCGTTGCGTCAAGCGCCTATCGAAGGACATCCACTGAACGGGGCCCTTCATGTCGCCGATCACCGCCCGCGCCGCCGTCCTGCGCCAGTCCGGCGCCGCCCGGCCCTACGCCGACAGCCGCCCGCTGAGCCTCGAGACCGTCACCCTGGACCCGCCCGGCCCGGGGGAGGTCCTCGTCGCCGTCAAGGCCGCGGGCCTGTGTCACTCCGATCTCAGCGTCATCAACGGCGACCGCCCGCGCCCCCTGCCCATGGCGCTGGGCCACGAAGCCGCCGGGGTGGTCGAGGCGCTGGGAGACGGCGTCACGGACCTCGCCGTCGGGGATCATGTCGCCATGGTCTTCATGCCGTCCTGCGGCCACTGCGCCCCCTGCGCCGAGGGTCGCCCGGCGCTGTGCGAACCCGGCGCGGCGGCGAACGGCCGGGGCGAACTGCTGTCCGGCGGGCGCCGCATCTTCCGCGAAGGCGAGGCCCTCAACCACCACCTCGGCTGTTCCGCCTTCGCTGAGAGGGCGGTGGTGTCGCGCCGGTCCCTGGTGAAGATCGATCCAGCCCTCAGCTTCGAGGAGGCCGCCCTGTTCGGCTGCGCGGTCCTGACCGGCGTCGGGGCGGTGGTGAATACGGCCGAGGTACGCGCGGGACAGAGCGTGGTCGTGGTCGGCCTGGGCGGCGTGGGTCTGGCCAGCGTGCTGGGAGCCCTCGCCTGCGGAGCCTCGCCGGTCGTGGCGGTCGATCTGTCGGAGGACAAGCTGGCGCTCGCCCGCACGCTGGGTTCCGTCCGTACCGTCAACGCCGCCGACCCCGACGCGGTCGATCAGGTCCGCGCCCTGACGAACGGCGGAGCCGACGTCGCCGTGGAGATGGCCGGGTCCGTGCGGGCCCTCGAAGCCGCATGGAAGATGACGCGGCGCGGCGGCGTGACCGTCACCGCCGGCTTGCCGCCACCGGACGCGTCCCTCCCGGTCAATGTCGTCTCGCTGGTCGGCGAGGAGCGGACGCTGAAAGGTTCCTACATCGGGACCTGCGTGCCCAGCCGGGACATCCCCCGCTACGTCGCCCTCTACCGCCAGGGCCGACTGCCGGTCGACCGGCTGATGAGCGGGACGATCCCGCTCGATGACATCAACGCCGGCTTCGACCGGCTTCATGCCGGGGAGGTCGTGCGGCTGGTCGTAACCTTCTAGGCTGGATCTGCCCCAGCAGGAACGGCGTCGTCTTTCGCGGCCTCGGCCTGCGGCGGGGCTGCGGGTGGCTCGGTGGGCTCCGGTGCAGGCTGGGTCTCCGAAGAGGTTTCGGCGTCCGATGTGTCCGCCTCCTCCGGCTCGGCTGGGAGCTCGCGGACGGGCTCCGGCGGCCGGGGCTCGCGGCCGTCATCGCAGTAGGCGAGGAAGTCGGCCAGGGCGGCGCGCCCCTCACGCTCGGCCGAGAGGCGTAGGTCGCTGCCGCCCCGGCCCAGGGAGATGACGCCCGAGGTCTTAAGGGCGGCGAAGACCGGGTGATCCGTCGCCGCACGACTGGCATGCGCGAAGGTCCCGGTGGCCGTGCCGGCGGTCAGCACGGCCTCTCCGCCTCCCGGCCAGGTCATCTCGATCTGACGCGAGCGCGGCAGACAGGACAGGGCGAACAGATGCTCGCCCTCGGCCCAGTCGCCGTCGCCAAACTGCAGGTCGCCCGAACCGCCGTGGAGGGTGAAGGCCCAGTCGTAGTCCGCCGGAACCGCGTCGTCGAACACCAGGCCGTCGCCTGCGGCCGAAGCCTCCCCTTCGGGAGCGCTGGGCTGACACGCGCTGACCAGGCCGAGCATGGCCAGGGCGAAGAGCGGAACGGCAAGCTGTATGCGACGGCGCATGGCGCTCATGGGGCGACGCCGTCCCCCCGACGGCCGCCGACCCTAGGCCGGCTTAACCCTTTTCGCCAAGCCCCTGGCTTCGCGGGGCCAAGACAGTCTCGACCTCGCTGCGGCTCGGCAGCGACGGCTGGGCGCCCGCACGCGTCGCCGCCAGCGCGCCTGCGGCGCAGGCGAAGGTCAGCGCGGCCTGCGCCTCCATGCCCTCGACCAGCGCCACCGTGATGGCGCCGACGAAGGCGTCCCCCGCCCCGGTGGCGTCGATGGCGGTCACGACGGGCGGCGAGGCCGCGGCCACGCTAACGCCGCGCTGATACATTTCCGCGCCCTGCGCGCCTTTCGTGACCACCACCCGGCCTCCGCCCGCATGCAGGGCGTCGCCGTAGAAGGCGGCCTCGCCCTCATTGACCACGATCAGGTCCCCGCGCCGCAGCAGGGCCTCCGACACAGGCTGGGCGGGCGCCAAGTTGGCGCAGACGAAGCCCGTGGCGCGACCCACCGCCGCCTCGACCGTGGGGATCGGCAGCTCGAGCTGCACGATCAGCGGTCCTTCGATGCGCGCCGGAAGCTGTTCGGGCGTCACGCCGTGGTTCGCCCCGGCCGCCACCACGATCTGGTTCTCGCCCGAGGGATCGACGGCGATCAGGGCCACCCCCGTCGGCAGGGCCGGGTCGGTCTCCACCCCCGACAGATCGACGCCGAAGCGCTCCATCAGCGCTAGGGCTTCGGCGGCCATGGCGTCGTCTCCGACCCGACCGATCAGTTGGACCCCCGCCCCCAGCTTCGCGGCCGCCAGCGCCTGGTTGGCCCCCTTGCCGCCGGGATGCCGCGCCAGGCGGGCGCCCGTCACCGTCTCTCCCGCGCGCGGCAGGGCCGGCGCCGTCGCCACGAGGTCGAGGTTGATCGAGCCCACAACGGTGATGACCGGGCTCATGCGGCGCGTCCCAGGCGGTCCGCGATCAGGTCGAACACGGCCTGAGCGTCCGCCTCCGTCACCCAGGCGTGGCGGGCCGCTTCCGCCTCGACCCGGAACTCCACGGCCGTATGGCCTCGCGTCAGTTCGCTCTCGGTCTCAATCTCGATGCGGCAGGGTCGGCTGTGGAAGGCCTCGGGCCTCAGCAGCCAGGCGACGGTGCAGGGGTCGTGTAGCGGCGCCCACTCCCAGCCGACGATATCGCGCTCAACGGCTTGGGAGAAGCGAAGCAGAGCCGCCGCCGTCCGCGCCCGGGCATCGGGCACGGCCTCGATCGCGGCGATCCGGGTCTCCGTCGCCCGGACCTGGTGAGTGGCGTCCAGACCCAGCACCGTGATGCGGCACGCGCTGGCGAAGACCTCCGCCGCCGCGTCCGGATCGGCCCAGATGTTGAACTCCGCCGAGGCGGTGATGTTGCCGCCTTCCGAGCGCGCCCCGCCCATCACGACCACGGGGCCGAGCCGCTCGGCCAGCCGGGGCTCGGCCCGAAGCGCCAGCGCCAGATTGGTCATGGGGCCCATCACGGCTAAGGCCACGGAGCCGGCCGCCCGCCCCATGACTAGAGCGATCAGAGCCTCGACCGCGCCCTCGGTCGCGGCAGGCGCGTCAGGCTCGAAAGTCTCCAGGTCCCCCAGACCCTCCGCCCCGTGGAACTCGGCGGCTTCGGCGGGCGGACGGCGCAGCGGTCGGGCGGCTCCGGCAAAGACCGGCACATCCTCCCGGTTCGCTATCTGACGGATGATGCGGGCGTTCCGGGTCGTGCGCTTCAGCGAGACATTGCCCGCCACTGTGGTCACCGCGAGCAAGTCCAGTTCCGGCGAGGCGAAGGCGAGGAGCAGTCCCACGGCGTCGTCCACGCCGGGGTCGCAATCGATGATGAGGCTTTGTCTTTGCACAAACCCTGAATGGCGGGGTCGCGCAGGCGGGGCAAGAGAAAGGGCGCGCCGTGGCGGACGCGCCCCTCCCGCTTTGGATCGTCTGAGCTCGTTTTACAGACCGACCACGCCGCCGTCGTTCTTGGTGATCACGATGGTCGCCGAGCGCGGACGGGCGTTGTTGCCGGGACCCGACTGGCTGGTCGGCCAGTTGGACGACGGGGTCGCCGTGGGGCCGCCCTCGCCGGGGTGCTGGATGTTGACGAAGATCGTGCGGCCGTCCGGCGTGGAGTCGATACCGGTGATCTCGGCGTTCCGGGGACCGACCAGGAAGCGCTTCAGGTTCAGGCCAGGCGCGCGGCCGACGATGGTCGCCTGTTGGCGGGTCGCGCCAGTCGCGTCGGTGTTGGTGATGGTGCGCGCACCTCCGTCGCCCACGCGCCCCGGCAGGGCCAGCAGCATCTGGTTGTTGGTGACATCCGTGAAGGAGCCGTCGTCGGTCTGGATCCACAGCAGCGGGTTGATTTGGCCCGAGGGGTTGGACGGGCGGGAGAACCACAAACCGTCCGGACTGGCGAAGTCGTTGGTCGCGTCCAGCCCCGACAGGTTGATGTTGGCCGGGTCCAGGTCCGACCCGGCGCCGAACAGATAGATATCCCACTGGAACGTCAGGGCCGTGGCGTTGTCGCCCGTCTCCCGCAGACGGATGATATGGCCGTTCGGGTTGCCGCGCTGGGCCGTGCCGTTGGTCCGAGGGTCGTTGTAGTGGCGCGGGTTGGCGGCGTCGGTGCCATTCAGCGGACGGGAGGCGGCGTTGCCGTTGGTCAGGGTCAGATAGACCTCGCCGTTGACCGGATTGACGCCCGCCCACTCCGGACGGTCCATCTTGGTGCCGCCCACGGCATCGGCCGCCAGACGCGCATGGATCAGGACGTCGGCCTGGTTGTCGAAGCTGTAGAGGGCGTTCGACGCATTCAGCCCGTTCTGGCCGAACACCAGCGGCAGCCAAACGCCCTGCCCGGTCGCGTCGAAGCGCGCGACATACAGGGTGCCGTTGTCCAGATACTTGTCGCCGACGGCCAGACGATCCGCGCGCTGAGCATCCGCCGGATCCCAGTTGGTCGCCGACACGAACTTGAAGAAGTACTCGCCGCGCGAGTCGTCGCCCATGTAGTAGACCGGCGGACGACCGGCGACGAAGTTGGCCGGCCAGGCGCCTTCGTGCGCCATGCGACCCAGCGCCGTGCGCTTACGGGGTGTCGAGGCGGGGTCGTAGGGGTCGATCTCGACGATCCAGCCGTACTGGTTCGGTTCGTTGCGGAAGTCGCCGGTGGCGTCGCCCGCTAGGACCGAGGCGTTCCACTTGCGGTACTTGGTCTCGGCCGGATCAGACGAGACGAAGGTGCCCCAATTCAGGCCCGCGACCGGCCCGCCCGCCACGCCATAGCGAGCGAAGGCCTGACCCTCCTTGGCGGGACGCCGAGCGTTGTCGCCCGCCGCTCGGTTGAAGTAGCCGGCCCAGTTCTCCTCGCAGGTCAGATAGGTGCCCCAGGGCGCATAGCCGTTGGCGCAGTTGTTGACCGTGCCGCGACCGGCCACGCCCGTGGGCGAGAACAAGGTGCGGATTTTGGCGTCTCCGCGCACCGGCCCGTTGAACGACATCGGCGTGTTGGGCGTGATGCGGCGGTTGAAGGGCGAGGCCTGGTTGTAGGCCCAGGTTCCGGTCGAGCCGCGCGCCACCTCGATGATGCCCACGCCGTGGGCCTCGATCTCGCGATCGACCTCGGCCTGGACGGTGCGGGCGCCGTTGACGACGGTCAGGGTCCCGGCCGCGTGCAGATACTGCTCGGTGACGTTCTCGTGGTTGACGCACAGGATGCCGCGCGTGTTCGAGCTGTCGTCGCGAGCCGTGCCCGCTGCGTTCAGGCCGAAATAGTACATGCCGTCGTGGTGGTCGCCGGCGCGCTGGGCGAAGTTGGTGTCGTTGCCCTGGTTGCCGAAGGCCGGCACGCCCGGAGCGATCGGATCGCCCAGGGCGTAAAGGACGCTGATCGTATAGCCTTCCGGGACCGTCACGACGTCGTTGAGCAGCTTGGGCACGGCGGTGAAGCCCAGCGTCGCCGGGTTCACGGTCACCGTCGTATTGGCCGAAGCCACGACATTGTTCGAACCCGGAGCGTTGAAGGCGAACACCAGCTGCGTCGGCACCGACACGGCCGGAGCGATGAAGCTGGCGGTGTTGGAGTTTGCGTTCGTCAGGGTCACCGCGGGACCCGAGACCTGGGTCCACAGCACCCCCGTCGCGCCCGTCGCCGTGCCCGACAGCGTCACGTTCTTGCCCGTGCTCGTCGTCGCCGAGGCGCCCGCCGAGACCGTGGCGTCGGACGGGATCTGGCCGCCGTCGTCGCTGTCGCAGGCCGACAGACCAAACAGGCCCGCCATCGCCACCATGCCGCCCAGCACCTGACGCCGCGAGTTGCGCGCGTGGATGATGTCGTCGATGTGCGGATTGGACGAGAAGTTGACGCAGATATCGCCGTCGTCATGCGTTCCGGCGCGCTTCAGTTCGGTCATGGCAAGCTCCCCCAAGGTTCAGGAGCACACCGCTAACGCGAGTTCTTGAGGCCGACGTGTCGGGGCCTTTACCGTTTCAAGGCGGGCAGAAGACCGTTCAGACACAGGTCCTCCGCACAGGGACCGACTGTCACATCAGCCTCGACACGCGTCGACGCACGCGCGCGCGAGGACCTCGGCGGAATCGACAAGCGGAACAGCGACATCGGACCCGCCGAGCAGAAGGGGAACCTCCGTACACCCCGCAATGACCGCATCAGCGCTCGCTGCGTTTAACGTTTCGGCCAGCCGCCGCATTTCCGCGCGTCTTTCCGACCCGACGTCCCCCCGCTTCACCGCATAGATGCACGCCATGAAGGCCTCGCGGTCCCCGCCGGTCAGCACGACCGGGCGGATGCCTTGCGCTTCGAGCGCGGCGCGATACAGCGCCTCCCCGCCCGGCGTGGCGAGGATGCCGATGGCCCCGGCGTCATGGGCCTTCGCCGCCGCCACCGTCTCGGCGATCATGTCGATGAAAGGCAGGCCCGCGGCAATGATCCCCGCCTTCTGGGCATGGGCGGTGTTGCACGGCATGGCGAGCACCTCGGCCCCCGCCGCCTTGAGCCGCAGCGCCATGGCCCCGAGCTCGGCTTCGGCTTCTCCCGGCCGAGTATTCCGGTCGGGGACTTGGGGGTTCATGTCCATGACCACGCGAATGTGGTCGGCGTCGCCCTGCGCCGGCGTCAGGGCCTGAACCCGCGCCAGGAAGGCCACCGTCGCCGCCGGCCCCATGCCGCCCAAGACGCCGAGAACCCGGCTCATGCGAACATCGGCTCCAGTTCGCCCTGATAGCCGAAGATCCCCTGCGCGCCTCCGGTGTGCAGGAACACCACCCGCTCACCCTTGAATCGCCCGGCCTTCGCCAGAGCGATCAGCCCCTTCATCGCCTTGCCGCTGTACACCGGGTCCAGCACGATGCCGTCGGTCCGCGCAGCCAGCATCAGGGCGTCAGCCACCCCCTGGTCGATCAGCCCATAGCCCGCCCCCACATAGTCGCAGTCGGCCACGACCATGCCGGGCGTCACGCAGCCCGACCGACCGAGCAGCGCGGCGGTCTCCTCGGCCAGCTTCAGGACATTGGCCTCCTGCTTCTCCTTCGGCGCCCGCACCCCTATTCCGAGCACCGGGATGTCCGCCCCCATCACCGCCAGTCCGGCGACCAGCCCCGCATGGGTGCCTGCGCTGCCCGTCGCCGTGACGATCCGGTCGACCTTCAGATCCAGTTCGTCGGCCTGGACCACGATCTCGCGCGCGCAGTCGACATAGCCCAGCGCCCCGACCGGATTGGATCCGCCGCCCGGAATGACATAGGGCCGGCCGCCGCGGGCTCGCACCTCGGACGCCGTCTTCTCAAGCTCGGCGGGCATGTCCGATCCGCCCGGAACAGAGCGCACGCCCGCCCCGAACAACCGGTCCAGCAGGACGTTGCCGTTCCGGGTGTAGTCGATGGCCTTCGACCCCGTGCGCTCCTCCAGGATCACTTCGCACTTCAGGCCGTGAGCCGCCGCCGCCGCCGCCGTCTGACGCACATGGTTTGACTGGACGGCGCCTTGCGTCACGAGGGTGTCGGCGTCCTGCTCGAAGGCTTCACCCAGCAGGAACTCCAGCTTCCTGGTCTTGTTGCCGCCGCCAGCCAAACCCGTGCAGTCGTCGCGCTTGATCCATAGGTCGAGCCCCAACGCCTCGGACAGCCGAGGCAGGGGCTCTAGCGGCGTCGGCAGATGCGCGAGACGGACACGGGGGAAGCGGGCGAGGTGCATGGCCGGACCTTTCGTTCATCCGCTCCTAACACCCGCATCGGGCGCGGGCGAGACGGCTCAGGCGGCTGCGACCCGAAGCGCCTCGATCGTCTCCTGGGGACAGGCGTCCAGCCCATCGACGACGCGGTCCAGAAGCGGGGCGACCGCGGGCGTCACGCGGGCGCTGGCCATCGACCAGTCTTCGAAGCTGCGGCGCTCGACCGGAGCTCGGTCCAGAACTCGAATGTTCCGATGTCGGGGATCACGCTCCAGACGCTCCAGCAGGGCGTCGACTGCATCCTTGGGACCTTCGATGACCTGGATGAAGCGACCTCGATGCGCCGCGAGAGCCCCCGTCAGGTCGCGCTGGGCGTTGTTGCGCTGGGATTCGCCCAGGATGGTGGCCACGCCGAGCAGGCTGTCGGTCGTGCCCGTGGCGGTGCTCGCATAGAGCACACGATGAAGTCGGGCCATGGGGCCTCCGATACGCTTACTGACACACGCAAGGGCGAGTGCTTTGGCGCCTGTGTCAATCGGCTGCTCAAACGAAACCGGCCGGGGTCGCCCCCGGCCGGTCTTGTCGTTCAGCCTGTGCTCAGGATCAGTAGCGGAACCGCAGCGTCGCGCCGTAGGTGCGCGGAGCGCCCAGAAAGGCGTTGATCGTCTGGGTGTCCCGAGCCGGATCGTAGAAGGTTCCGTTCGGCTGCACCGTCGTTTGGAAGGCCCCGCCCTGCAGGAAGGCGTTGTAGGCGACCTGGACGTACTCTTCGTCGGTCAGGTTTTGGGCCCAGGCCTCCAGCGTCCAGCGCTCGTCCTCTGTGCCGATCGAGATGCGGCCGTTCAGAACGCCGAAACCGTCCTGCGACTTGAAGGGCAGCAGGTCAGAACCGGTGTTGTATTCGGTCTGGTACTTGCCCGACAGGCTGAAGCCCGCGCGCAGACCGTTGCCGATCGAGCGCTCGAAGTTGATCGAGCCGACATACGACCATTCCGGAGCGAACGACGGGGCCGCGCCAGGCAGGAGCGACAGCTGGCCGAAGTTGCCCGGGATCGCCAGATCGGCGGCCGTGAAGCGACCGAACTGGGCGTCGGTGTAGGTGACGCCGCCGCCCAGGGTCAGCCCCTCAATCGGGGTGAACCACAGGAAGTCGGCATCAACGCCGCGCGACGTCAGCTCCGGGATCGACTCCACCACGAAGGCGGTGCCCAGGAAGGTGTTGAGCTGGAAGTCAGTGAAAGTCTGGTCGAAGTAGGTGGCGTTCAGCAGCATGGTGCGGTTGAACAGCGTGGTCTTCAGACCAAGCTCATAGCTGTCGACTTCCTCTGAGGGGAAGAAGAGGGATCCGACCGGCGTCACACCATTCTGAACGCGATCCTGGTTGTAGCCGAAGCTCTTATAGCCGCGGGCATACGACGCGTAGGCCAGAACCGAGTCGTTGAAGCGATAGGACGCCTTGATCGTACCCGAGAGGTTATCCTCGCTCACGCTCTCGGAGATGTTCCGGTTCGCGTAAAATGGGTTCGTCCAGGGCAGGCAGTGGCGGGCGAGGATCGCCGGCGCATTGGCGCCGAGCACGGTCCCGATCGCCACTTGGTTGGCCAGAGCCGCCGCGCAGGTGCCGGCGGCGGTTCCGACGTTGCGCTGTTGACCGTCGAGGGTCTTTTCGTCCCAGGTGTAACGCAGGCCCACCGTGATATCGAACTGGTCGGTGAGGCTGTAGGTATTGTTGGTGAACAGGGCGACCGAGGTCGACTCCTGCTCATAGACATCGCGGAAGGACTGTCCGGCCGCAAAGGTGGGGCCGCCACCGGACACAGCGCCGCCGGTGCCCAGGCACTGCTGTAGACCCAGCGCGGTTTGGGCCGTGCGGGTGAAGCAGGGGATGATGCTCGGGCTGACCGGGATCGCGGGGTTGGCGGCGTTCAGAGCGGCCGACAGCTGGAACGACAGCAGCGGGGCGTAGTCGGCGCCGAGGAAGAAGGTGTCAAAGCGATCGACCTGCTCCTGGGTGGCGAAGATGCCGACCAGCCAGTCGAGACGGTCGGTCGCGCCGGCCAGGCGGAACTCCTGGGTCACGCTGGAGATGTCCGCGCCGAAGTCGCCGTCGTTCAGACGGTAGGCGACGTCCGCGCCCGAGAAGTCAGCGTCCTGGCCGTTGCGGGTGCCCCAGTCGCGCCACGAGGTGACCGACGTCAGGGTCGAGCCGCCGAAAGCGGTCAGGTCGAAGTTGGCTTCGAGCGAGACGCCCTTGTCCTCGATCTCTTGGGGCGTGGACCGGTTGGCGAAGGCCGTGCGGTCGAACGGCAGGCGACCGAAGCCGGCGGCCGGCGGGGTTTGACCGGTGCCATTGGAGAGACCATCCACGAACTGGAAGGTGGGGCCCACGCGGACGTTGACGCCCAGGCAGCACATTTCATCGCGGCTGGAGTAGTCGGCGATCAGGCGGAACGAGGCCGTGTCGCTGGGCAGCCACAGCAGCTGGCCCCGGACGGTGTAATAGTCCTGCGTGCCGTCGGTCGTCTCGGTGCGGGGGCCGTCGCCCAGATCGACGTCGTAGAAGCCGTCACGGACGCCCCGGGCGGCGAACAGGCGCATGGCGAGGGTGTCGGTGATCGGGCCGGTCACCGAGCCCGAAGCGCGCAGGTGACCGTAGTTCCCCACCGTCAGCTCGGCGTTGTAGCCGGGCGTGAACGACGGACCCTCGGTGATGATGTTGATGACGCCGGCCGAGGTGTTCTTGCCGAACAGGGTGCCCTGCGGGCCCTTCAGCACCTCGATGCGCTCCAGTTCGCCGAGGTCGCCGAAGCCCACGCCGTTTCGCGAGCGATAGACGCCGTCGATCACCACGCCAACCGAGCTTTCCAGACCGGGGTTGTCGCCGACGGTGCCGACGCCGCGGATACGGGCGGTGGTCGAGGCTTCCGTCGTCGTGGAGGTGACGGTCAGGCCCGGGGTCAGGATCTGCAGATCCTTGATGTCGCGCACGCCCGCGTCCTCCAGCACCTCGGCCGAAAGGCTGGTAACCACGATCGGCACATCCTGCAGGCTCTGTTCGCGCTTCTGGGCGGTGACGATGATGTCGTCGACGGTGGCGGCTTCCTGACCGTCCTGGGCCTGAGCGGCCCCAGCGAAGCCGAAAGCGACGGCGGCGACCGCGCCGGCGGACGCGGTGGTGCGAAGAAGATGGACTAGACGCATGGACGGCTCCCGGCTCTTGGCCGGACCTGCCCTTCCGGGGCGGATCGCGGCGTTTCCTGATTCCCAGACCCGCGCTCTTCTTGCGGAGCGACGGATTCACGAAGGATTTGCGTAGTCCAAGCCGCGACGACCGACAAGCGACCGTCGCCGTTCACGCCATGTTTCAGCCGCGCCACCGTGTCTTGTGTGACGCAAAAGCGACAAGGACGATTGACCTTGCGTCAATATTCGCCGGTCAGGCGACAGTATTCGCGATCGGATCGGCCGCTCGCCGCCGAGCCGCCGCGATCGACAGCACGACGGCCCCAAGCGTCGCCGAAAGCACGGACCCGAGGATCACGCCCAGTTTGACCTCCACCTGCGCCGGCGAATCGATCGGTCCCGGGAACGCGAGCGCGCCGATGAACAGGCTCATAGTGAAGCCGACCCCGCACAGAAGGCTTACGCCGTAGACCTGCAACCACGTCGCCTGGCTCGGCTTCGCGCCCAGCCGCAGCAGGGAGGTCAGCCAGGCCGCGCCGAACACGCCGATCTGCTTGCCAAGAAACAGACCCGCAGCGATGCCGAGCACCAGCGGCGCGAACAACTGATCCATCGACAGACCGGCGAAGGACACTCCCGCCTTGGCGAAGGCGAAGATCGGCAGGATCAGATAGGCGACGTAGGGATGGAGGTCGTGCATGGCCTCCTTCAGCGGGCTCTCTCCGTCGTCGGCGCGAGGCGACACCGGGACGACCGCTGCGAAGGCGACGGCCGCGAGCGATGTCGAGAGCCCTGCCTGGACGCTCAGCCACCAGACGACCGCGAAGGCCATGACCCACAGGGGCGCGGCGATCCGACGACGCGACGCCAGCGCGAGCACCGCCAGCAGGCCCGCCGCCCAGGCCAGCGGCTGCCACTCCACGCCAGCGCTGAACAGCACCGCGATGAGAGCGATGGCGCCCAGATCATCGACAATGGCCAACGTCAGGAGAAAGACTCTCAGGGACGACGGCAGACCTCGGCCGACCAGGGCGAAAACGGCAAGGGCGAAGGCGATATCGGTCGCCAGCGGGATGGGCCATCCCGCCTCTGGCCCACCCATGGCGCCGCTCAAAAGAAGATAGACGCCTGCAGGAGCCAGCATGCCGCCCAGGGCCGCGATGACCGGAGTGGCCAGCTTCTTCGGATCGCTCAGCTCGCCCCGGCGGATCTCGTATTTGATCTCCAGACCGACGACGAGGAAGAAGATGGCCATCAGGCCTTCCTTGATCCACTCCGAGACCGACAGGGTCAGACTCAGCGGCCCGGCCTGGAACAGGTGCTCGCTCTTCAGCCAGTAGAAGTAGGCGTCCGACAGAGGCGAGTTGGCCGTGATCAGGGCGGCGACGGCGGCCAGGCCCAGGAAGGCGCCCGAGGCGGCTTCGGTCTTGAGGAAGTCGAGCGTCAGTTTGCGCGCCACGGCGGGCCTCCGTATCAATGGGGGTCTACGACGTGGCGCCCGGTTATCGACGGGCGCCGGACCGGGTTCGCGCCCAGGCGGCGCGCCGGCCTGGCCGACGCAGGGTCAGCCTGATCTCTGAGCGCAACAATACTCAGGACGGCGTCGCGTTCAACCGTTCGCCGCAGCCACGGTTGCTTATCGCGCCATCAGCCCGCATCTGCCACGGATGCCCATCACCGCCGACTACCGCCCTGAGCCCGCCTTCTTCAACCTGGGTCCGGAGTTCGGCGACGCGGTTCGGCCCGCGACCTTCCCCGAACATCGCCTGCGCTTCCGCAACGACCGCGCCGCCGCCGACGTCGGCTTGGCGGGACTGACCGACGAGGAGTGGATCAGCCATTTCGGCCGGTTCGAGCCCCTCCCCGCCCAACCCGGCCCGATCGCCATGCGCTATCACGGCCATCAGTTCCGCAGCTACAATCCCAACCTCGGCGACGGTCGAGGGTTCCTGGCGGCCCAGATGCGAGACACTTCAGGCCGCCTGATGGATCTTGGAACCAAAGGCTCTGGCCAGACGCCTTGGTCGCGCGCAGGCGACGGCCGCCTGACATTGAAAGGCGGGGTCCGCGAGGTGCTGGCCGCAGCTCTGCTGGAGGCGCGCGGCGTGCCCACCAGCCGCGCCTTCTCCCTGATCGAGACGGGCGAGGCGCTGGAGCGCGGCGACGAACCCAGCCCGACCCGCTCATCCGTGCTTATCCGGCTCCAGCACAGCCACATCCGCTTTGGCACCTTCCAGCGCGCCGCCTTCTTCGGTCGCGCCGACCAGATCGAGACCCTCGTCGAGCACGTCCGCAGTCTTTACCATCCCACCGTCGCGGCGGGGGACGCGCCGGGCCTGCTGACGGCCATCGTCGCCGCCTCCGCACGCCTCACCGCTCGATGGATCGCGGCGGGCTTCGTGCACGGCGTGCTTAATACCGACAATCTGAACGTCACCGGCGAGAGCTTCGACTACGGCCCTTGGCGGTTCCTGCCCTTCTACGATCCGGGCTTCACCGCCGCCTATTTCGACCATTCAGGCCTCTACGCCTTCGCCCGCCAGCCAGAGGCGGTGTTCTGGAACCTGACCCAGCTGGCCGGCTGCCTGAAGCTCGTCGCCGAGGCCGAACCCCTGACCGAGGCCCTGAACGGCTTCGGCCCCGCCTACATCCGCGAACTGCGCACCGCCTTCCTGGACCGACTGGGCGTGAAGAGCCTCGGCGAGGCCGCCGACCAGCGCCTGCTGGACGCGGCATTGGCCCTGCTCCGCGAAGGCGGCGAGGCGCTCGGCTGGGAGCCTCTATTCCATGACTGGTTCGCGGGCTTTTCGTCCTCGGCCCGCGCGCTCGCCGGTCCTCGGGGGAAGCTCTATCAAGGCGAGACCTTCGACGCCTTCCGTTTCGCCGTGTTCGAGCACGAGCCCGACCGCCCGGAGCGGCTGGAGCACCCCGTCTTTTCAGCCCCGCCCGAGGACCTGCTGATCGACGAGGTCGAAACCATCTGGGCCGCCATCGCCCAGACTGACGACTGGGGGCTGCTCGAGGCCAAGCTGGCGCGGATCGAGGCGACGAGACAAGCGCGGGCTTGAGTGTCGATTTCGCCGGCCGCCGTGCGTCTCTGCACTGACGCTCCACGCGCCCGGATTACGAGATCGTATGCATACCGCCACGCTTCAGCCGCGTAGCTTCGCGAGACCGTCGCCAGCGGCCGGACGCGGCTGCGAAACACAAAGTCATCGGCTGATGTCATCAATTGATGTCTACAGCTGATGACATGACCGGAAAACTCTGCCATACCTCTTGAAACGGCGGTCGTTCGATCTGATCTAGCGACTGTTACAATAACAAAGGCTCCTCCCCGGGCCGCACTCACGATCGTTGCCATGTCGACCACCCTGTCGCCCCAGCCTGCCTCTCATCGGCAGCGCCCGGCCCTAAGTCCCGCCCAGCTGCGTCTACGCGCCGAGTATCGCAACCTCGCGCTCTGGACCCTTCAGGGCTGGGCGACGATGTTCTTCCTCGCGGCCGGCTACGCCAAGATCAGCGAGCCGATGGACAATCTGGTCGCCCTCATGACCTGGCCCGCCTACGTCAGCGAAAGCTTGGTGCGCGGCCTCGGCATCGTCGAGATCGTGCTGGCGCTCGGCCTGATCGCGCCGCTGGCGTCTTGGACGCTAGGCCGCTGGCCGCTGCTGGTCTCGGCGTGCGGTCTGATCGTGCTGGAGGCGGTGATGATGGCGGTTCATGCCATTCAGCTGGACGCGGGTCTCGCCCTGACCAATCTGGCGCTCTTGGCCATCACCGTGCCGGTCCTGCTCGGCCGCCGCGCGCCGCGCTGACGGATACGGCCACGCTTCGGCCACAAGCTCCGCGTCAGTTCCGGACGTCCCAAACACCGAGACGTTCATGCTGCGCGCCCTGATCCTGACCGCTGCTCTGCTCGCCGCCACCCCTGTCCTCGCGCAGGAGCTGGAGGCCGATCGCGTTGAGGACATCATCGTCATCGCGCGGCGCAGCGACGTGCCGGTGTGGGAGGTCTCCAAGGGCGACCGGTCCCTGATCCTCGTGGGCAACATCCGGGGAGTCCCACGCGACCTGCAATGGAGTCCCGCCGGCCTGGAGGAAGCGACGGCTCGGGCGGATCGTGTGCTCTATCCGCCGGTCGGCCGCATCTCTCCGGCCGACATCTTCCGCCTGATCTGGCGCGGCCGGACGGTGACCCAGCTGCCGGACGGCAAGACCAGCGCCGACTATCTCGACCCAGCCGTCCAGACGCGGCTGGAAGCCGTCATGGCCGGCGAGCGGGGCGACGACTGGCGCACCCGCAGCTTCTTCTTGCTGGGCATCAATCTGATGAACGACCACGCCGGCTTCCAGCGGCGCAGCGGCCGGGACGCCGAAGACGCGGTCCGCGAGGCCGCGCGGCGAGCCCGGGTCGCAGGCCGGTCGGTGGGCTTCGTGCGCGGTGACGAGATCGTCGACAACCTCATCACCCAGCCCCCCGAAGTCTACCGCCCCTGCATCGCCGCCGCCGTCACGGCCGCCGAGGCCGGGCCGGGAAACTTCGCCGAACGCGCCGACGACTGGCGCGCCCGCCGCGTGCCCGACGTACTCGCCAACCCACTCGACATCGCGCTCGGTCAGTGCTGGCCGTGGGGGGATCCGGAGATCGGGCCGCAACTCCGCGGCCAGTGGTTGACCGCCATATCGGACGCGGTCGAACAGCCCGGCGTCACCCTGGCCGTCGCGCCGCTGCGTCTGCTGGCGGAGCCCGGCGGCGTGCTCGACGGGCTGGAGGCCGACGGCTTCGACATCGTCGGACCGGAGTGGCGGGCGGAGTGATCCGCTAGACCGCCGTCCCGCCGACCGTCAGCCCGCCCATCTTCAGCGACGGCTGGCCGATGCCGACCGGCACGCCCTGACCGGCCTTGCCGCAGACCCCGACACCGGGGTCGAATTCGAAGTCGTTGCCGACCATCTCGATCTTGGTGAGCGCCGTCGCCCCGTCGCCGATCAGGGTCGCGCCGCGCACCGGGGCGGTGACCTTGCCGTCCTCGATAAGATAGGCCTCGGTGCACTGGAAGACGAACTTGCCGTTCGTGATGTCGACCTGGCCTCCGCCGAAGTTGGCCGCATAGAGCCCCCGCTTCGTCGAGGCGATCATGTCGGCGCGCGACGCAGCGCCGTTCTCCATGAAGGTGTTGGTCATGCGCGGCATGGGCATGTGGGCGAAGGACTGGCGCCGCCCGTTGCCGGTGGCGGCGACGCCCATCTGACGCGCGCTCAGCCGGTCGTGCATCAGCCCGACCATGATGCCGTCCTCGATCAGAACGGTGCGGCTGGTCGGCGTGCCCTCGTCGTCCACGGTCAAGGAGCCGCGCCGCCCGGCGATGGAGCCGTCGTCGACGACGGTGACGCCTGGGGCGGCCACGCGCTTGCCCATCATGCCGGTGAAGACCGAGGAGCCCTTGCGGTGGAAGTCGCCCTCGAAGCCATGGCCGATGGCCTCGTGCAGGAGGACGCCCGGCCAGCCGGCGGCCAGCACCACGTCCATCTCACCGGCCGGGCAGTCGACGGCGTCGAGGTTCACCACGGCCTGGCGAATGGCCTCGTCGACCTGGGCCTGCCAGCGCGCGGGCTGGATCCAGGTCTCGAAGCCGGCGCGGCCGCCGGCGCCGGTCGTGGCGCTCTCGCGGCGGCCGTCCTTTTCGACGGTGACGGAGATGTTGAGGCGAACCAGCGGACGCACATCACGCACGGTCAGGGCGTCGGCGCGCAGGATTTCGACCGCGCGGCGCTCTCCGACCAGGGTCGCCGACACCTGGACCACGCGGGGATCGCGGGCGCGGGCGAAGGCGTCGATCTCCTGCAGCAGGGCGATCTTGTCGGAGAAGGCGGGCGAGGCAAGCGGATCGACGGGTTCGTAGAGGCGCTGGTTGGTCGCGCGTGGGCCCTCGGCCGTGACGCCCGCATGGCCGGTCTTGGCCAGGGCGGCGGCGTCGGCGGCGCGGCGGAGCGCGGGGGCCGAAATTTCGTTGGCGTGGGCGTAACCGGCGGTCTCTCCGGCGACCACGCGCAGGCCGAAGCCCTCAGTGGCGTCATAGGCGGCGGACTTCAAGCGACCGTCATCGAAGACGAGGGACTCGAGCTCGGAGCGTTCCAGGAACAACTCCCCATCGTCGGCGCCGGACAGCGCGCCCTGAAGGATCGACAGCGCTTCGTCGGGATCGACGCCTGAGGTTTCGAGCAGCGGCGGCGGCGGGATGTGAACGGTCATTGGCGAAAGATAGGGAGGGGAAGCGCGGTTGTCTTCACCCTCCCTTCAACAGTCGCCGGGCTTATCCCCGCACGTCGATGTCGCCCGACCCGCTGATGTTCTGGTTCAGGGTCGTCGGGCGTTGGAGAAGCTCGACATTCCCCGAACCCGAGATGGTGATGTCGGCACGGCCCGTGGGGCGCAGAGTCGACTCGCCCGAACCGGCGATGGCGACGTTGGCGTCGGTCAGCTCCAGCCGGGACAGGTCGACCTCGCCCGAGCCGGAGATGTCGAGTTCCAGCGTCTGCGCCCGGCCGTCGGCCTCGATCTCGCCCGAGCCCGAGACGTCGATGGACAGGGCGTCCTGGTCGTAGTCGCGGATCTTCAGGTCCGAGGAGCCTTCGAGGTCGAAGGCCGTCACCGACGGCGCCGTGACGGTGATGCGGATGCGCTCGGAATCCGACCAGCCGTCCAGGCCGTGGCCGTTCCAGCGCAGGGTGACGCGCTCGGGGCCGTCGTCCATCCAGATGCGCGAGCCCTGGACGCGGATGCGGTCGATGACGCTCTGGGGGCCGACGATCTCGACGGTATTGCCGTCGCCCTGGACGTAAGTCACGTCGGCCGAGAGGTCGAGCTCCAGACGCTCGCCGCCTTCGAAAGCGACCGAGCGGGTGACATCGGGGCCGAGGTCCTCGGCCTTGCCGGCGCGCTGAATGCGGCCGTTGCCCCATTCGTCCTCGGTGAAGGTCCAGGACCAGCCGTTGGCGGCGAGGTCGCGGCTGCCGAGCGCGGCGGCCCCGCCGATGGTGGCGATGGACAGGACCAGGGCGGCGCCTGCGATGATGAAGAGGGTGCGGATCATGCGACGGCTCCCGAGGTCGTGTTGCGGTTGGAGGGTTCGAGCGCCGGCTTCAGCAGCCGGTAGTGCAGGCGAGCGAACCAGACGAGGCCGTTGACCAGCCAGATGCTGACGATGGCCAGAAGAGCGCCGATCACGGTCGCCGCCGCCATCAGGCCCAGGCCGAACAGGATGGCCGCCAGCGGTCCTCCGGGCGGCGCCGCGAACGGTCCGGCCACCATGACCGCGCCGCCCGAGAAGAACAGGGCGATGGCGGCGATGAAGAAGCCGAAGATCGTCCCGATCACGCCCATCAGAATGGGCAGCAGGATCAGGATGTCGATGGCGCCGAGCCCCAGCACGGCGAAAACGGCGGCGGCGGCGGCCGACGGATTCTTCTCCTGATGCCAGCGCTGGGCCCCGGCTTCGGCGCGCAGCTCGCGGGCCAGGCGGTCGGGATCGCCCAGAGCGGCCGCGACCTCGGCCCCGGAGCGGCCGGCCGCTATGCCGTCGTCGAAGTGGGTCTCATAGTCCGAAACGATTTCGGCGGCGGTGGTCGTCGGAAGGCCGACGAGGCCGGCCTTCAGCCGACGAAGGAATTCCTCTTTCGTGAAGGTTTGGCGGGTCATGCGGGCTCCCCCTGAGCTTCTGTTTGGGCCTGCGCGACGGTCGGCGTCACGATGGCGTCGACGGCGCGGGCGAAATGGGTCCATTCGGCGGACTGGGCGGCGAGCGCCTGACGACCGGCCTCGCTGAGGCGGTAGTATTTGCGCGACGGGCCCGAGCTGGACTCGACCAGATAGGTCTCGACCAAGCCGTCCGACTGCATGCGGCGCATCAGCGGGTAGATGGTGCCCTCCCCCATGTCGATGGCGTCGGACAGCCGGCTGGCGATCTCGTAGGCGTAGCTGTCGTTGCGGGCGAGCAGCGCGAGAACGCACAGCGTCAGCACCCCCTTCTTCAGCTGGATCTCTATGGTTTCGGGCATGCCGATCACCTCCTTGACGAGCGAACACCTATCGCAAGGTATCTGGCGTCACAAGGTAGCTGGCGAAACATGACAGAGATTTAAGCTGTCATGCTCCAGGCGCTAAGGATCGCCGCATGGACGCCCTATCCCAACGCTGGTCCCGCCTGTCGCCGCACGCCACGTGGGTCGGGCCCGGGGATGACCGACCGCGACCCACGGCGCTGCTTTTCCACGGCTGCGGCGGCCTGCGCGGCCATCTGCCCAGATATGCGGCGGCGGCGAAGGAGAAGGGGTGGCGGGCGCTGATTGTGGATTCCTACGCTCCGCGCGGATGGAGCCGCCAGTTCGCCATGGCGACGGTTTGCACGGGCCTGCTGCTGCGGGGTTGGGAGCGGGCGGGCGACATCCTGGCGACGGTCCATGGCGTGTCGCAACGGCCCGATGTCGATCCTTCCGCCTTGCTTCTGGCGGGGTGGAGCCACGGCGGCTGGGGCATCATGGAGGCGATGAGCGCCGACCGCGATCGCATCGGCGCCCTGGGCCTGGCCGACGCGGAGAACGTCTCTCTGGAGGGCGTGAAGGCGACCTATCTGGCCTATCCTTATGTCGGCTTCGCCGCCCTCAACCGCATGCGGCCCTGGCGACACTGTCCCAAGACGCTGGCCGTGGTGGCGACGAAGGATCACCTGACCACGGTCCGGAACGCCCAGCGCATCCACGACATGGTCCGGAACTGCGGTGCGGAGGTCGAAACCTGGATCGCGGACGGCACCCACAGCTTCGACGAGCCCATGACGGCGCCGCCCATGCGCTACGACCCAGCCCTGTCGGACGAGGCGATCCGCCGGTTCTCGGCCCTGCTGGAAGACACGGCGGTCGCGCCGCCGGTCTGAGCGTCAGGCGGGCTCGACCCGGACTTTGGCGCGGATGGAGTTGGCGATATAGCAGAGGCGATGGGATTGGTGATGCAGATCGTCCAGGGTCGCTGCATCCGGCGTTTCGCCCGACCAGTCGACGGTGGGGCGCAACACCACCTCGATGATCGACATTCGTCCTCGCTCGTCTCGCCCGAGGGTCGCGACCGCCGCGTCGCGATAGCGATCGACGACAAACCCCGCCTTGGCCGCCAGGGCCAGGAAGAACAGCATGTGGCAGCTGGACAGAGCCGCGACCAGCGCCTCCTCCGGATCGACGGCTGAGGGGTCCGACATCGGCGGCGCCACGCTGGTCGGCGCTGAGGACCCCCGCACCACCGCGCCGCCGTCGAAGCGCCAATCGTGGGCGCGGGAATAGGCGTGGTCGGCGAACGGCTGGTCGCCCCGGACCCATTCGACGACGGCGGTGTGTTCGCTCATGGCGGCGCTCCGATCAGGCCAGGACGGTGTAGATCACCCTCGCCCGCGTGCGAAAGCCGAGGCTCTCATAGAGGGCGATGGTGGCGTCATGGGCCGCATAGGCGTGCAGGAAGGCGGTCTCGCCCTCGGCCAGAATGCTGGCGACGACGCGTCGTGACAGGGCGGTGGCCAGGCCATGCCCGCGAAAGTCGGGATGGGTGCAGACGCCGGACAGTTCGGTGTGGCCCTCCACCCGCAGGCGACGCCCGGCCATGGCCGCGAGGCGGCCAGCGCGCCTGACTCCGATGAACCCACCCAGTCGGTGCGTGCGGCTGCGGAACGGTCCCGGCTTGGTGAGCGTCGCCAGCGCCAGCATCTCGGCCGCATCCTCGTCGCCGAGTGTGACGATCTCCAGCCCATCGTCGGGCGCGGGTGTCAGGCTCTCGCAGATCATCTGCACGCAGGCGCTTTGGCTCACCACCTCCACGCCGTTGGGCAGCACCCCCGCCATCGGGCCGTCCTCCCGCTCGACCAGACCCGCGCCGGGGTGAGCCCGGCACAGGCGTGTCAGGGCCGCGACGCTCTCCGGCGAGACGGCGGCGGCGGCCGCGAAAACCCCGACTTCCGGATCGATCCGGACCGCGCGCTCGTCGCCCAACGCCACCGACGCCAGCCGGCCGGTCAGAGCGTTCCAGAGAGGGCGATCCAGGGGATGGTCCATGAGCGATCCCTAGGCCGCGTCGCGTCTGCGGTGAAGCCTCGGTCAGGCGTCTCGTCCGGAACTCGCGATCAGCCGCGCCAGAAGCCGACGATCTTCTTGACCTCGTCGACCACCGGATCCGCGATGGCGGCGGCGCGCTCTGCGCCGTCCTTCAACACGCGGTCGATCTCGGCGGGATCGTCCATCAGGCGGCGCATCTCGGCGGTGACCGGAGCGAGCGCGGAGACGGCCAGCTCGGCCAGCGCGGGCTTGAACGCGCCGAAGCCCTGGCCGCCGAACTGGGCGATGACCTGTTCGCGCGTCTGGTCCGACAAGGCGGCGTATATGGCGACGAGGTTGCGCGCTTCCGGCCGGTCGGCGAGACCGTCGACGGTTTCGGGCAAGGGCTCGGGGTCGGTCTTGGCCTTGCGGATCTTGGCGGCGATGGCGTCGGCGTCGTCGGTCAGGTTGATGCGGCTCTGGTCCGAGGGATCGGACTTGGACATCTTGGCCGAGCCGTCGCGCAGAGACATGACCCGCGTCGCCGGCCCCTGGATGACCGGCTCGGGCAGGGGGAAGAAGCCGGGGACGCCGAAGTCGGTGTTGAACTTGGCGGCGATGTCGCGGGTCAGCTCCAGATGTTGCTTCTGGTCCTCGCCGACCGGCACCTCGGTCGCCTTGTAGAGCAGGATGTCGGCGGCCTGCAGCACGGGGTAGGTGTAGAGGCCGACCGAGGCGCGCTCCTTGTGCTTGCCCGACTTCTCCTTGAATTGGGTCATGCGGTCCAGCCAGCCGAGGCGGGCGACGCAGTTCAGGATCCATGCCAGCTCCGAATGGGCGCGCACGGCCGATTGGGGCCAGATGGTCGAGCGCGCCGGGTCGAGGCCCGAGGCGATATAGGCGGCGGCGATCTCGCGCGTCTGGGCGGTCAGGACGGCCGGGTCCTGCCACACCGTGATGGCGTGAAGATCGGCGACGAAGACGAAGGTCGGGGCCGCGTCCTGGAGCGCGACGAACCGTTTCAGCGCGCCGAGGTAGTTGCCCAGATGCAGCGCGCCCGACGCCTGAATGCCGGAGAGGATGCGGCGGGGGCCGGCGTATTCGGGAGCGTCTTCAGTCATCAGTCCAGTCCGGAGGGGGTGGAGGCCCCGGGTTCACGCCTCAGCACGGCCTTGAGCTCTGCCGGGCTGACGGCGCGGAAAAGCACGAGAGCGACGCCATACACAAGGGCGCCGACGCCGCAGACGATCAGAACGGCAACCTCCTTGGTCAGAAAGATGCGCGCCAGCTCCGGATAGAAGATGCTGGCCGGGATCAGGATTGCGACCATCGCGGCGCTGGCGGCCAACACACGCCCGAAGCGGGACAGGAAGCGGCCTGTGACCGCCCACGCCTCTTCCTTGACCAAGACCCCGCCGAGCAGAGCGACATTGATCCAGGCCGAGGTGGACGTTGCGATAGCGAGGCCGACGACGCCGTCGCGGCCGGTCTGCTCCAGGCCGAAGAACAGGGCCGAGCCCAACGCCACGGTGATGGCGACCGAGGCGATCGAGAAAATCATCGGCCGGCGGGTGTCCTCGCGCGCGAAGAACGGCGGGGTCAGGACCTTGGCCAGCACGAAGGCGGGCACGCCCCAGGCGAAGTGGCGCAGCACGTCGGCGGTGCGGGCGGCGTCCGCGCTGGTGAAGGCCCCGCGCGTCACGGTCGCGTCGATGATGAAGAAGGGAATGACGAACAGGGCCACGGCCGCCGGCAAGGTGAAGGCCATCGACAGGGTGATGCCGTCGTCCAGGGTGCGCCGGCCGCCCTCATGGTCGCCGGACACGAAAGCCTTGGTAAGACGCGGCACCAGCGCCAGGCCGATGGCCACGCCGACGAGGCCGAGCGGCAGCTGATACAGGCGGTCGGCGTTGTAGAGCACCGAGCGGGCGCCCTCGTTGGAGCCGGTCAGCAACTGGCTGACGACCGAGTTGAGCTGGAGCGCCCCACCCGCCAGCACGCCCGGCACCGCCAGCTTGAGCGTGCGCGAGACGCCGGGCGTCAGACGTGGCAGGCCCAGCCGCAGCGTGACGCCCAGCCGCTTCACCCCCCACCAGAGCAGGCCCATCTGAATCAGGCCCGAGACGCTCACGGCGGCCGAGGTGGCCAGCAACACGGTCGGCTGATCGATCTCGACGACGTAGGGCGCCAGGAGCGGGATCAGGGTGCACAGGTTCAGGAACACGGGCACGGCCGCCGTTAGAGCGAACCGCCCCGAGGTGTTGAGCACGCCCGACAGCAACGACGCGATGGTCATGCAGGCGAGATACGGCATGGTCAGCTGGGCGGCGGTCGTGGCCGTGAACATCACGCCGGCGTCGTCGCGCCAGGCCGAGAGCAGCCACGGCATGATCCAGGGCATGGCGACCTGGAGCAGGATGCAGAAGCCCGCGACGACCGCGAACATGAAGCTGAGGGCCTCGGACGCCGTGACGGCGGCGGCCTCCTCGCCCTCACGCGCTCGCACGCCGCCGTAGATCGGCACGAAGGCCTGGGCGAAGGCTCCTTCCGCGAACAGGCGCCGGAACATGTTGGGCAGCATCAGCGCCGTGGTGAAGGCGTCCATCATCGGCCCCTGGCCGAACTGGGCCGACAGGGCGAGGTCGCGGCCGAAGCCGAGGATGCGGCTGCCCAGCGTCAGGGTCGCCTGAACCAGGGTGTTGCGGGCGAGGCTCAAGGCGGGCTCATGCGGTCGGGGCGGAGGGACTGAGGCGGGCTTAGCGCGCTTCCGCCGCCGACGGAACGGGCCTTCGCGGGCCGAGCTCGGAGACGTCGCGGGCGCTGGCGCGGACGGCGGTGATCCTGCGGCCCTGGGGCGCCGCAGGGGCGCGATCGAGAACGGCCTCCAGCGCCTGATGCACCTCGTCCAGAAGGACGTCGGAGGTCAGCTTTCGGCCCTTTGCGTCGGTGACGTAGAAGCTGTCGACCGCCCGCTCGCCGAAGCTGGCGACGTGGGCCGAGCGGATCGACAGGTCGTGATCGGTCAGGGTGCGCGACAGCTCGGCCAGCAGGCCCGGACGGTCGGCGCCGGAGACCTCGATGACGGTGGCCTCGGCCGACGCCGCGTTGTCGATCATCACAACCGGCCGCACGTCGAACACGGCGCGACGGGGCGAGGCGGCGGGCATGGGCGGAAGCGGTGCGGGCGCGTCGCCGCGGGCGGCGGCTTCGAGCGCGGCGATCAGTTGCGTCAGTCGGCGCGGCTCGGCCTGGCCGTAGGGCTGGTCGGCGCCGTCCTGGACCTGGAAGACGTCCAGCACCGTGCCGTCGGCCGCCGTGGCGACGCGCGCGCCGGTGACGTCCGCGCCGGCCGCGGCCAGCACGGCGGCGAGGTCGGCGAACAGGCCGGGGCGGTCACGGGCGGCGAGCGCGATCTCGGTGGTCTGCTCGATGCGGCCGGCGGCGCCGGGGCGGGCCTCGGCCGCCGCGCCACAGGCGAAGGCGCGGGCGACCAGCCCGGCGTGGTCCGCCAGCGGATCGGCCGACGGCGCGGCCTCGCCCCGGAACAGGGCCTCGACGGCGGCGTAGAGGCTGCGCATCAGCTGGCCCTTCCAGCTGTTCCAGACGCCCGGTCCCACGGCGCGAATGTCGGCGACGGTCAGGACTAGCAGCATGCGCAATCGCTCCGGATCGCCGACCAGCTCGGCGAAGGCGCGCACCGTGTCGGGATCGGAGACGTCCCGCTTCTGGGCGTAGTCGGACAGGGCCAGGTGATGGCGCACCAGCCAGACGACCAGCTCGATCCGGCGCGGCTCCAGCCCCAACCGCTCGCAGGCGCGGCGCGCGGAGATGGCGCCGTCCTCCAGTTGGCCCCGGTCGCCGCCCTTGCCGACATCATGCAGCAGCATGGCCAGCATCAGGGCCTCGGGGTCGGCGATCAGGTGGATGACCTCGCTGGCCAGCGGATGGTCGGCCTTGAGCGCGCCCCGACCAATGTCGTTGATGATGCCGATGGCCTGGAGGGTGTGCTCGTCGACCGTATAGGCGTGGTACATGTTGAACTGGGTCTGGCCGACGATGCGGCCCCACTCCGGCAGGAAGCGACCGAGCAGACCCGCCTCGTTCATGATGGTCAGAACGCGATAGGGCCGCTGACCGTGGGCCAGGATGTGCAGCAGGGCCGCCGTCGCCTGCGGGTCACGCCGCAGCCGGGGCGTGACGAGACCGAGCGACCGGGTCACCGCCGAGAAGGCATGGGGGTGCAGGTCCAGGTCGTGTCGATCGGCCGTGACGAACAGGGTGAGCAGCTTGACAGGGTCGGCGGCGAACACCTCCGGCCCCGTGACCGACAGCCGTCCCCCGTCGTCGATGAAGCCCTCCACGCCCAGGTCGCGGCGGCGGCCGGGGATGAGGCGCGACAGGCTGAGGGTCTTCTTCTGCTGGCGGGCCTCGAGCGTCGCGCTCATGGCGCGGGTCAGGGCGCCGACGTCGCGGGCGACGATGAAGTAGCGGCGCATGAAACGCTCCACCGCCGGCTCGTCGCCGCGTCCGCGCCAGCCCATGCGTCGCGCCACCTCGGGCTGAAGGTCGAAGGTCAGCTTCTCCTCCGCGCGGCCGGCCGCGAGATGGAGGTGACAGCGCACGCGCCACAGGAAGTCGAACGCCTCCTCGAAGGTGCGGCGCTCGCGGGGGGTCAGGAGGTCGTCCATGACCCGGGCGCCGAGCGGGCTGTCGGGGGCGAGCGAGCGCGCGATCCAGAACAAGGTGTTGAGGTCGCGAAGGCCGCCCTTGCCATCCTTGATGTTGGGCTCGACGCGGTAGCGGACGGCGCCGGCCTTGGCGTGACGCGCCTCGCGCTCCTCCATCTTGGCGGCGATGAAGGGGCGGGGATCGGAGGCCGCGACCAGGGCCTGGAAGCGGGTCAGGAACTCGGCCGCCAGACCCGAGTCTCCCGCCAACGGACGGGCTTCGAGCAGGGCCGTACGGATGGTCATGTCGGACTTGGCGAGCGACAGGGCTTCGTCGACCGACCGCGCCGCCGAGCCTACCTTCAGGCCCAGGTCCCACAGGACGTAGAGCATGAACTCCGCCACCGTCTCGGTCCGGGCCGTGGTCTTCCAGGGGCGCAGGAAGACGATGTCGAGATCGGAGAAGGGCGCCAGGACGCCCCGCCCGTAGCCGCCGACCGCGATCAGAGCCAGCTTCTCGGCCTCTGTGGGATTGGGCGCGGGATAGAGGGTCTCGGTGGTGAACCGCCACAGCGCGGTCAGGAGCTCATCGGCGGCGGCGGCGTAGAGGCGGGCGACCTCGACGCCGGGCAGGCCGTTGGAAAGCTTGGCGGCGATCTTCTCGCGGGCGACGTCGTGGTGCTGGCGCAGGGCCTCGGCGACGGAAGCGCGCAGGCCGGGCGAGCCGACGAGGGCGTCGAGGCGATCGTCGAGCGGGCTCCTCACGCGCCAGCCAACCCCTTCAGCCGATAGAGCGCCTCGAGCGCCTCGCGCGGGCTGAGGGCGTCGGGGTCCAGAGCGGCGACGGCCTCGTCCACGGCGGACTTCAGCGGTGGCGGGGGCGGCTCGGCGACGGCGAAGAGGGGCAGGTCGTCCAGGCGCGCGGTCGCTGCCTTCTCCGACTCCAGCCGATCCAGCACGGCGCGTGCGCGGGCGACGACGGCCGGAGGCACGCCCGCCAGCTTGGCCACCTGGACGCCATAGGACCGGTCCGCCGCGCCGGGCGCCGCCTCATGCAGGAAGACGAGCTCCCCGTTCCACTCCTTGGCCTTCATGGAAAGGTTGCAGACGTGGTCGAGCCGCTCCTCAAGCCGCGCCAGCTCGTGATAGTGGGTGGCGAACAGGGTGCGCGCGCGGTTGACGTCATGCAGCGCCTCGGCGCAGGCCCAGGCGATGGCCAGACCGTCGTAGGTGGCGGTGCCGCGCCCGATCTCGTCCAGCACGACGAAGCTGCGGTCCGTCGCCTGGGTCAGGATGGCGGCCGTCTCGACCATCTCCATCATAAAGGTGGAGCGGCCCCGCGCCAGGTCGTCGCCGGCCCCGACGCGGCTGAACAGCCGGTCCACGACGCCGAGCCGCATGGACCGCGCGGGCACGAAGGCGCCGGCCTGGGCCAGCACGACCAGGAGCGCGTTCTGGCGCAGGAAGGTCGACTTGCCCGCCATGTTGGGGCCGGTGACGATGCTGAGGCGCGCGCAGCCGACCCCGTCGCCGTCCAGGCCGCAGTCGTTGGGGGTGAAGGGATCGCCCGCCTTCTTCACCGCAGCCTCGACCACCGGGTGGCGGCCGGCCTCGACGGTGAAGCAGCGGCTGTCGTCGACGACGGGGCGGATCGCCCCGACCTCTTCCGCCCATTCGGCGAGGGCGGCGGTGGCGTCCAGTTCGGCCATGGCCTCGGCGAGCGCCTGGAGCGGGCGAGCGAGCGACTGGACCTGGGCGCGCCAGGCCTCGAAGGTCTCGGTCTCCATGGCGAGCGCGCGATGGCCGGCCTGGCTGATCTTCGCGTCCAGTTCGGACAGTTCGACGGTGGTGAACCGCACCTGAGCCGCCAGGGTCTGGCGGTGGATGAAGGGGCTCTCGGGACCAGCGCGGAACAGGGGCTCGGCGTGCTTGGCGGTGGTTTCGAGGAAGTAGCCCAGCACGGCGTTGTGCCGGATCTTGAAGGGCACGCCGCTGTCGGCGACCGCGCGGGCCTCCAGGTCCGCGACCACCCGGCGGCTGTCGTCCCGCAGCGCCCGGGCGGCGTCGAGCTCGGGCCGGAGGCCGGGGTTCACGAAGCCGCCGTCGCGCGCCAGATGCGGCGGCTCCAGCGACAGGCCCTCGGCGAGGTCCAGCATCAGCCGCGACAGGTCCGGCGACAGGGTCAGGCGGTCCAGACACGCCGTGATTCGCGCAGGCGGTCCGGTGAGCGGATCGGGCGAGGCGGTGAACAGGCCGGCGATGGCCTCTCCGATGGTCAGGCCGGAGCGAATGGCGGCGAGATCGCGCGGCCCCCCTCGCCCCAGCGCAAGCCGCGACACGGCGCGGGCCACGTCGGCGGAGGCGCGCAGGCCGTCGCGCAGATCGCGGCGCAGGCCCCGCCGCTCCAGCAGCCACTCAACCGCGTCGAGCCCCGCGTTGATCGCGGCGGGATCGCGCAACGGTCGGGCGATGCGTTCGGCGAGCGCGCGCGCGCCGCCCGAGGTCACAGTGCGGTCGATGCAGGCGAGCAGAGACCCCTCGCGCTCGCCGCGTTGGGTGCGGTCGATCTCCAGGCTGAGGCGGGTGGCCGGGTCGATGGCCAGGTATCCTGTTTCGCCGGAGCGGCGGGGCGGCGAGAGCGCCGGGACCTTTCCCGCTTGCGTCGTCTCCAGATAGGCGGCGATGAGGCCCAGCGCCGAGACCTCGGCTTCCTCGAAGGCGCCGAAGCCGTCCAGCGACTGGACGCCATACAACCGTGTGACCCGCGCCGAGGCCGCCGCAGGTTCGGCCACGGCGGACGCGAGCGCCTGGACCACGCCGCCGGAGCCGTCCAGCGCGCCCTTGACCTCAGGATCAGAGAACAGTCTGTCGGTGACCAGCACCTCGGACGGGCGGAAGGCCGAAAGGGTCGCGGCCAGATCGGCGGTTGAACAGGCCACGCAGTCGACCGCCCCCGCCGACAGCTCGACCACAGCGACCGCGGCCCGGCCCCGCCGGATCGCGACGGCCGCCAGACGGTTGGCTCCGCGAGCGTCGAGCAGCGAATCCTCAGTCAGGGTGCCAGGCGTGACCACGCGGACGATGTCGCGCCGCACCACCGCCTTGGAGCCCCGCTTTTTCGCCTCGGCGGGATCCTCCATCTGTTCGCAGATGGCGACCTTGAAGCCCTGGCGGATCAGCCGAGCGATGTAGCCCTCCGCCGCATGGACGGGCATGCCGCACATCGGGATGTCCTCCCCCAGATGCTTGCCGCGCTTGGTCAGCGTCAGGCCGATGGCGGCGGCGACCACCTCGGCGTCCTTGAAGAATAGCTCGTAGAAGTCGCCCATGCGGAACAGCAGGACGGCGTCGGGCTGGGACGCCTTGGCCGCCAGGTACTGGGCCATGACCGGGGTCACGCCCGTCATGTCGGGCGCGGCTGGGTCGGCCTGGGGAGGATGCTGGAGCGGGGCGTTCATGGGGCGTCGACAGGGTGACGGAATGCGCAGGCTCGCTCAAGGCCGCAGTCCCGGCTTGCCGCCACGCTTCGCACCTGCGACATTCCGTGCAGGCGGTTAAGGGAACGCGGTCCAACACCGCGGCTGTGCCCGCAACTGTAGGCGGCGAGGCCGTCGTCCGATCCGGGGCTTACCCCCCGGCGTCACTGGGTCCGCTCCGGCGGATCCGGGAAGACGAGGACGGCGGCTGATGACCCGCGAGCCAGGAGACCTGGCCGCCGACGTCGCTCGCCCGCTGTCCGGGACCAGACAGAGGCGTGGGACCAACCCCTTCCGCAAAGCCGGGAGGCCGTTCCGTCGAAGCGACCCGATCTCGGAGCCGTCGTGACCCGCGTCACGGCGGATTGGTCGCTGTCACCACGCCCGGCGCGCGCCGAAGCCGGGCCGATGGAGCCGATACCCATGAAATGTCTGTTGTTCGCCACGAGCGCGCTGGCCGCGCTCGCCGCCCCCGCGTGGGCGGAAGAGGCCGAGATCCTGACCGTTGATCCGTTGCCCGAGATCGTCGTCACCGCCACCCGCCTGCCGGCCATCGTCGCGCGCACGCCCGGCGCCCGCGTCATCGACGGGGCGGCGATCGAACGCCGCGGCGCCGTCTTCGCCGCCGACATCCTGGCCGATGTGCCGGGCCTGTCGGTGGTGCGGTCGGGCGCCTTTGGAGGCGTCGCCCAGGTCCGCATCCGGGGCGCCAATCCCGGCAAGACGCTGGTCCTAATCGACGGCGTGCCGGTCAACGACCCCGCCGAGATCAACGGCGCCTATGATTTCTCGGGCCTGGAGCTCGGCGATGTGGAGCGCATCGAGGTGCTGTCCGGGCCCCAGTCGTCGCTGTGGGGCTCAGACGCCATCGGCGGGGTGATCGCCTTCACCACGCGCGAGGTCGACGGCGTGCGCGCCGAGGCCGAGGCCGGATCGTTCGATACGCTTCGCGGCCGGCTGGCGGCGGGCGTGGCCAACGACACCTATGCCGTCGGCGCCTGGGTCTCGCGCTTCTCGACCGACGGCATCAGCGCGGCAGACGAAGCGGACGGCAACCCCGAGGCCGACGGGTTCGACAGCACGACGCTGGGGGTGAAGGGCCGCTACGCCCTGGCGCCCGTCGCCCGCATCGAGGGCTCGGTCCGGTGGTCCAGGAGCGAGGCCGATATCGACGGCTTCCCGGCGCCCGCATTCGCCTTGGCGGACACCGCCGACAGGACCGAGAGCGAGCATTGGTCCGGGTTCGCCCGGCTGACGCTTCAGGCGCTCGGCCTGGCCCATCAAATCAGCCTGTCCGCCTCGGACATCGAGCGCGATACGCTCTCGTCATTTCCGTCGACCTTCGAGGCCGACCGTCAGGTCTGGCGGTGGCAGGCGGACGGCGCGGCTGGCGAACGCCTGACCTATGCCTTCGGCGCCGAGCGGGAAGACACCGAGGGCAGCCTGTCGAGCGGCCTGTCCGAAGAGCTGGGCACGACCTCGGTCTTCGGCACGGCCTCGCTTCAGGCGACGGAACGACTGACCGTCGCCGGCGCTCTCCGCTGGGACGACACCGACGACTTTGGCTCTGAGACCACTGGGCGGGTCTCGGCGGCGCTGGACCTCGACGGCGGCTTCATCCTGTCCGGCGCTTACGGAACCGGCTTCAAGGCGCCGTCGATCAGCCAGGCGGTCTGCGACTTCTGCTTCGCGCCCCGGCCGTTCCCGGTCCTGCGCCCCGAAAGCGCCGACAGTGTCGAGGTTGCGCTCGGCTGGACCGCGCCGGACGGTCGGTTCGACGGGCGGGTCACCGTCTATCGCCTGAACGTCGAGGACCAGATCAGCTACGTCTCGGGCCGCTACATCAACATCGCCGAGACCCGCACCGATGGGGTCGAAGCCGAGGCGACGGCGCGTCTGGCGGGCGGTTTCGATCTCACGCTCGCCTACGCCTGGACCGACGCCCGCGACGAGACCACCGATGCGCGGCTGCTGCGCGTGCCCGAGCATGCCGGGTCGGCGACCCTGGCCTGGACCGGCGAGCGGCTGTCCGGCGCGCTCACGATCCGCGCCGAGGGCGATCAGGACGATTCCGGCGGGGTGCGCGACAGCTTCGTCACGGCCAACCTGAACGGGGCCTATCAACTGACCGACGCCGTCGCCCTGACCGCCCGGATCGAGAACCTGGCGGACGAGCGATATCAGCAGGTGCTGGGCTATGGCGAGCCGGGCCGCTCCGGCTACGTTGGGGTCAGGCTGCGTTACTGACCAGGGCCTGGGAGCCGGTCGTCAGCGCGGCCGGCTCCTCTAGGGCCAGGCTGGACCAGTCGAGGTTCGGGCTCGGCGCGTGAGCGGCGGCCAGAACCGCGCGCATCTCGGCGGCCGACGCCACCGAGGCGATCACGGCCGCGACCGGCGGCAGGTTGAGGCAAAACGCCAGAGCCGCTTGCATCGGATCCACGCGCGCCTCGGCCAGGCGCCGGCGCGTGCGCGAAAGGGCGACGCCGTGGGCGCTGAGATGCGTCGGCAGCGACTCACGGTTGGCGAACAGCAGACCCCGCGCGAACACCGACGACACATGGACGTCTACGCCCAGGGCCGCGAGGTCCGACAGCACCCCCTCCCTCACGGGCCTTTGATCGAGGATGTTGCAGGGAATCTGCACCACGTCCGGCTGGAATCGACGGGCCAGCAGCACCGGCCCGTCCTCCATCGTCGCTAGGAAACCGACGCGCCGATAGAGACCGCGATCCTTCAGCGCCTGCAGGCGTTCCCACAGGGCGCGGCCCTCGGCGCCAGCGAGGTCGCCCGCACCCGAGACCAGCAGCACGTCCCCCCGCGGCAGACCCATGCGCTCAAGCGAACGTCGAGCGCGGGCCTCGACGCGATCCAGACCTTCGGACAGCACCACAGCCCGAACGCTGACCGAGAACGGCGAGGGAAACGGCCAGGCCTGACCCAGCAGCCGCTCCTGATCGCCCTGAGGTCGGGTGGCGACGCGGGTCACCCCGGCGTCGGCGGCTGTCTGAAGCAGCGACCGCATGGCGTCCTCGCGCGCGCCCACGGGCGCGGGGGTCGCGCGCTCGGGCTCGGTTACGACGGCGAGCGCCAGCTTGGCGGCAGGCGAAGGTGCGGCGGCGGATGTCACCGGCCGATCATGACCGGCAAAGTTTAAGGGAGACCTAGGGAGTCCCTGCCGAAACCTTACTGGCGGAACCGGACTCGCTCAGTCCGCGTCCGGCTGATGGTCCGGGTGGGCGGCTGCGAACGCTGGGTGCGCCAACGCCTCGCTCTCGACCGCCAGCAGACGCGGAAAGGGAGCCAGGTCGACGTTGAACCGTCGCGCCGAATACAGCTGAGGGATCAGGTAGCAGTCGACCAACGTCGGCGCCGCGCCCCACGACCATCCTCGCCCGTGCCGCTCGACCAGAGCGGTCAGGGCCTGAAGGCCGGGGACCATCCAGCGGGCGGCCCAGCCGTCGATCCGGGCCTGATCCGCGCCCCAATGCGTGCGCAGCTCGGTCAGGACCCGCAGATTGCTCAGGGGGTGGATGTCGCAGCCGATCAGGGCCGCCATGGCCCGCACCTGGGCCCGTTCGTCTGGCCCGTTCGGCAACAGCGGCGGCTCGGGATGGGTCTCCTCCAGCCACTCCAGGATCGCCGGGCTCTGGGTCAGGACGCCATGGTCGGTTTCGAGGGCGGGGACCATGCCTTGGGGATTGAGCGCCAGAAACGCTTCCGACCGTTGAGCGCCAGTGCGCAGGTCCACCCCTCGCTGTTCGTAGGGCACGCCTTTCAGGTTGAGCGCGATCCGGGTGCGATAGGCCGCGCCCGAGCGGAAATAGCCGTGCAGGATCATCGGACGGTGAACTCCAGCGGGGCCAGACCCTCTACGGTCGCCCGTACGCGGTCGCCCCGGACCAGCGGGCCCACCCCCTCGGGCGTGCCCGTGAAGATCAGGTCGCCGGGCGCGAGCGACCAGAGCTTGCCGGCCTGTTCGACGATCTCCTCGGGCGACCAGATCATGTCGGCGAGCGTCGAACGCTGCCGCGTCTCGCCATTGACATTCAAGGCGATCTCGCCGGCCGGCGCCGGGAGCGAACCCAGCGTCAGGGCGGCGCAGGGGGCGGACTGGTCGAAGCCCTTCGCCGCATCCCAGGGTCGCCCCTTGGCCTTCGCCTCGGCCTGCAGGTCGCGGCGCGTCAGGTCGCAGCCGACGGCCCAGCCGGCGATCGCGCCATCACCCCCAATGGCGACAACGAGCTCGACCTCGTGATGCAGGTTCCCGGTGGCCGAAGGATAGGCCGGGTCGGCGCCGTCGGTGACCAAGGCGTCGGCGGGCTTGGAGAAGAAGAAGGGCGCCTGCCGCTCAGGGTCTGACCCCATCTCCCGCGCGTGTGCGGCATAGTTCTGGCCCACGCAGAGGATGCGGCGCACGGGGAAACGAGCGGCGCCGCCCACGACGGGCAGAGAGACGACGGGCGAGGGCGGGATTACGAAGTCTGTCATGGCGATGGGTTCTAGCGAGCCGCTCAACCGCCCGCCATGCCGCAATGCAGCGGAACAAGCGGCAGGGTGTGGCGTTCAGCGGACGAGGCCTCTATCTACGGCAAAGCTGAAAAACACGGAGCGCGCATCATGGCGACCAGCAAGGCTCGGGAAGACATCAAGAACGACTTGAACACCCTCAAGGAGGACCTGAAGGTCGGGGCCCGCGAGGAGGCCGCCCGCCTCAAGGCCAAGGCCGCCCAGGCCGAGGCCCGCCTGCGCGAGAAGGCCGCCGAGGCCGACGCCCGCATCCGGGAACGCACTGAGGTCCTGCGCGAGCAGGCCCGCGGCTACTACGACCAGGCGCGCGTGCGCAGCCGTGAGTATTACGACGACGCCGCCGAGCGGTTCGACGAAGCCCAGCGCTACGTCACCGAACGGGTGCAGGAGCGTCCGATCCAATCGACCGCCATCGCGCTCGGCGTCGGCGTCGTGCTCGGCCTGCTTCTCGCCGGTCGCCGTCGCTGATGATCGGCAAGAGCGTCGTTCGCAAGCTGTCGGCGGCCCTGGTGGTCGCCGGCTGCGCCTTTGTCGCCGTGGTGGCGCTGGGGGCGACCGTCTATTACGCCCTGGCACTGGTCCTGCCGCCGCTGGGCGCCGCCGCCATAACCGCCGGCCTTTTCGCCCTGATCGCGATCGTCGTGGCTGCGTCCTTCCTGGGCAAGGCGGGCGGGCTGGCCGAGGAGGAAGAGGAAGAGCCGGAGGGTCTGGGCGCGCGCGCCTACACCCTGTTCCGGCAACGGCCGATCCTCGGCACTGTCGCGGCCCTGGCGGGCGGCTACATCTTCCTTCGCAATCCGGCGCTGGCCACCATGGTTGCAGCGGCCTTCACCGAAAAATCCCACGGTCGGCGGCGCCGCTACTGAGGGGAACCTCTCGCCAACCGTCACGTTTGAAGAGCAGCGGCATCGATGGCGATGTCGCTGTTTTTCTTTTCTGGTCCAAGGAGGGGCATCATGCTTCGCTGGGCGATCATTTTTCTGATTGTCGCGCTGGTCGCGGCCGTTCTCGGCTTCGGCGGCATCGCCAACTTCTCGTTCGAGATCGCCAAGTTCGTGGCGGTCATCGCTCTTGTTCTGTTCGTGATCTCTCTGATCGCAAACGGCATGCGCGGACGAGGCAGACGCGTATAGGGTCGGCGCACGCCGGATCCCGAAGGGGCCGCGGCACGCTCGCCGCGGCCTTTTTCATGCTCAGACGGCAGCCGCTTCGCGAGCGCCAGGCGCAACTGGGTCAGGAGCGGATGCGGCATGGCGCGTGTCCTGCCGGCGCGGCAGGCGCCATGTCTCCGACGGCGCGAAGGTCGAGCCGTCCCAGGCGATGACCGTCACGACGATCTCCTTCGCCGACCATTCGATCTGGTTGAAGCTGGGAGGCGCGCCGCGCTCACGGTGAGACAGGGTCCCGCAGCCGATGGCGTAGGAACAGCGGTCCGACAGGTCGATGGGCAGGGCGAAGGGCACATGGACGTGGCCGGTGGTGATCAGGTCAACGCCGGCCTCGGCGAAGATGGCGGCGGCCGCGTCGCCGCGCTTGACCTCGCCGGTCATCGGCGCGCCAATCATCTCAATCAGGGGATGGTGGCAGGCGAGGATGCGCAACGCCCCGACCGGCGCCTGACGCAGCGCCTCGGCGGCGCGACGCGTCTGATCCAAATCGATCACGCCCTTGGACCAGTTGGGCCGCGCCTGCCAGCCTCGCGCGGTGACGACGCCGCGCACCATGACGGTGTCGGAGACGAACTCGCCATCATGCGCCGGATAGCCCGTCGCGGTCTCGAACGCCCGCCACGGATGAAACAGCCGCGCCGACAGGCTGTAGTAGGGTACGTCGTGATTGCCGACGATGACGAAGCGCGGCATCGGCATCGCCTGTATCCAGTCAGCGGCCGCCGCGAACTCAGCGGGCAGGCCCTTCTGTGTGATGTCGCCCGTGATCAGGATCAGATCCGAAGGCGTCGCGTGGGCGTACTCCAGCGCGGCGGCGCAGGCCCGCTTGTGCTCCACGCCGAAGTGGACGTCGGAGAATTGAAGCAGCCGACCCTCAGCCATCAGACGCTGTCTTCCGCCGCGGGGGGTCGGGGCGCGAGCGCCCGGAAGGCGCGCGGAATGAATCGGATTGTCGTGTCCGGCGGCAGCAGCATTGGCTCGCCGTCCAGCACCGCGGGAATGCGAGAGCGCGCGCGGATGCGGATGCGCCGAGCCGGCTGGGTCACCACCGAGGGATCTTGGCGCCAGTCGCTGAACAGGGCCGTCGCCGCCAGTCGGAAGGCTTCGGCGGCGTCGTTTGGATCCATGGCCGCCGCCTCCAAACCCACGGGCTCCTCCATCGCCCGGGAGATCATCGGGCTGATCAGGGCCAGGGCTTCCGTCCTGCGCATCTTGCCCTCGTCCAGCTCAACGCGGATCTTGCCGGAGAAGGCCCGTTTCAGAGCGCGCCGGGCGTAGGTCCAGGCGAGGCTCAGCCGCCCGGTCCGCATGGCTTCGCGAGCGGGCGCCCACAGCGCGGGCGAACCGAAGATGGCCGCGCAATAGAAACTTTCGCCCAGAACGACGCCGCCCGACACATATTGCGCGGCTCCCTCTTCGAGCGCGCCGCGCAGCGCCGCCTTCCAGTCCGTTGTGCCGTAGAGCGCCTTGGGCAGCATGTTCATGGTCCCGCCCGGCAGAGGCGCGACCAGGGGCCCGTCCGGACCGACCTTGGACGCCACCGCCCGCGCCGTGCCGTCGCCCGCCAGGACGAACAGCACGTCCGGCTTTTGGGCCAGGGCCGCATCAACCTGACTGTCCAGAGTGGCGCCGACCAGCTCGATCACCTCAAACGAGCAGCCGTACTCCGCCAGTATGGCCTCCGCCTCCCTCGCCGTGCCGGTGCCGGTGGAGCCAGAGAGCGGATTGACCAGAACCACCGCAGATCGGATCGGCGCATGCGAGCTCAACACGCGCGGCTCTGGCGCGGCTCTGTCGCCGTCGGTCGTATCCGGGTCGGCCGGGCGGTCAGCGGGCATGAGGCTGTCGATCACACCCGCCGAACGCGCCGGTCAAGGGCCCGTTCCGAAGAAGCGTGGCTATTGCTTGGTAAGCTCTTCGGCGGTGGTCGCCACGCCGGCCTCCAGCGCGTCGCCCGTCTTCTCCGCAGCCTCGCCGGCCTTTTCGGCCGCGGCCTCGGCGGCCTCGGGGGCCTGACCGGCCAACTCGCGGGCGACGTTTACGCCTGCCGTGATCCAGCCGTCCATCAAGGCCCCGCCTTCGGCCAGAGACCGCTCCTTGATTCCCAGCACGGCGGTCAGCACTCCGAACAGCGCCAGCAGGGTGACGAGCAGGCCAACGAATCCGCCGGCTCCCCCGCCGCGCCGTTTCTTGCGGGCCCAGACCGGGGTGGAATGACCGTCGGAATCGCGAACCGGTTCAGGAAAACGCATAGGCAAACCCCCTGCAGAACTGACCCTTGGCCGAACGACGCCCCTGGCGCGCCCGACGCTTCAGTCTATGTCATCGTTAACAGGCAGCATAGCCGTGGAACCTGCGCTATAATCCAGCGTTCTCGCTCGCGGGGCGAACATCAGGGATGAAGGACATACCCATGAAGAAGGCGATTATCGCGATCGGGGCGGCTGGCCTCATGGCCACGGCCTGCGCCAGCGACCCTTACGGCTACGGCGGCACCAATGAAACGGTCCGTCAGGGCGCCATCGGCGCCGGCATCGGCGCCGTCGCCGGCGCCATCATCGGCAACAACGTCGGCTCGGGCAACGCCGGAACCGGCGCGGCCATCGGCGCGGTCGTCGGCGGCGCGGCGGGCGCCATCCGAGGCTCCAACCAGGACCGCGCCAACCAGCAGCGCTACCGCGACAACCGTGGCAACTACTACTACTGCTACGACAACCGTCAGGACGAGTGCTACTGGGAAAACGGTCAGCGTCGCTACTAAGGCGCTGAAAGATTCGAGTTTTCCAGGGCGGCTTGTCGCAAGGCGGGCCGCCCTTTCTCATGCTAGGACAAGGCGATGAGCAGAAGGCGACTGATCGCGGCGGCTGGGCTGGCGGCGATGGCTTTGGCGGGATGTTCGTCGATGGGCCGAGAGCGGGCGGTGGTGGCGACGCCGGACGCCTGCGGGCCTAAGCGGTTCGACGTGTACTTCGCCGAGGGAGAGGCGGGGCTGACGGATGCGGCGCGGACGGCGATCGGGCTGACGGCGACGCAGTTGCAGGGGTGCGAGATCCGGGCGGTGCGGGTGCTGGGACTGGCCGACGCCACGGGCGCGGCGCAGGAGAACCTGACGCTGTCGCAGCGGCGCGCGCTGGCGGTGGTGGAGGCCTTGGCGGCGCAAGGCTGGCCGGTTCCGGCGTTCGAGGTGGCGGCGGCGGGCGATGCCGGCGCGGTCACGGCCGGCGGGGTCGAGGAGCCGCTGCGGCGGCGCACCGAGGTTCTGGTCGAGGCGCGCGCGAGGCCGTAACGCTCGGCGGCCGTGCGTCGAAGACGGCGCGGCGACCCGTCGCCGTGGCGCATCCCGCCCGCGGCGGATAGAGAGGTCTCTCGACCGGAGAGCCGACGCCCTTGCGCCTGATCGCCCTTCTTCTGCTCTGTTTGGGGATGGCCGCTTCGCCGGCTGCCGCACAGTCGGCATCCTCGCCCGCGATCAGCGCCGTACCGGGCGCGGTGGAGGCCGGACCCAAGAGCACGGTCCGCATCGAGGCCGAACTGGTGTCGATGAGCCAGTGGGCGACGCCCGGCGGGACGGCCATCGTCGCCATCCGCCAGCAGATCGAGCCCGGCTGGCACACCTATTGGCGCAACCCCGGCGATTCCGGCGGGCCGACGACCCTGACCTGGCGCCTGCCGGGCGGTGTCGCGGCCGGCGACATCCTGTGGCCCGTGCCGGAGCGGCAGCGGCTCGCCGACCTGATGAACTACGGCTATTCGGGTCAGGTCTTCCTGCCTGTGCCGATCGAGATTCCGGCGGATGCCCGGGCGGGGACCACCCTGCCGCTGATCGTCCGCGCCTTGTTTCTGGTGTGCAGCGACGAGATGTGCGTGCCCGACGAGCTGACGCTGCGGCTCGATCTGCCTGTCCGCGACGGCGCAGCGCCTCTCGACCCACGCTGGGGCGAAGGCATACAGACGGTGGTCGAGACCGCGCCGCGCCCGGCGGGGATTACGGCGCGTGCGACCCTGTCAGGCCAGACCCTGACGCTGACGGCGACGGGCGGGCCGCTGAGCGGGATCGACAGCGACCGAGCCTGGTTCTTTCCCTTCGACACGGGCGTCATCCAGCACGCGGCGTCCCAGCCTGGCGAGCGCGGCGCGGAGGGCGTGACGCTGAACCTGCAGATCGGGGGTGCGCTGCGGACCGGCGGGTTGACAGGTCCGGTCGGCGGGGTGCTGGTCACCGACGCCGGCGCCTGGGAAATCACGGCCGAGCCCGGTCCGCCGCTGCCCGGCGCGAGCGGTCAAGGCGCCCTCGATCTGTCCGAGACGACATCCGACGCGGCGGGCGTCGACTGGCTGGTGTTCGGCCAGGCGGCGGTGTTCGCCCTGCTCGGCGGGCTGATCCTGAACCTGATGCCCTGCGTCTTCCCGGTGCTGGCCATGAAGGCGGCGTCGCTGGCGAAGTCGGCCCATGCTCCGGCCGAGGCGCGGCGCGACGGTCTGCTGTTCACCGCCGGTGTGCTGGTCAGCTTCCTGATCCTTGCGGGGGTGTTGCTGGGGTTGCGCGCGGCGGGCGAGGCGGTCGGCTGGGGCTTCCAGCTGCAGTCGCCGGGCGTGACGGCGACCCTGGCCCTGCTGATGCTGGCGGTGGCGCTGAACCTGTCCGGGGTCTTCCACGTCGGCGCAGGCTTGCAGGCGGCGGCCGGCTCGGGGCCGCTGTCGAGACTGCCGGGCGGCGTCGGCGCCTTCTTCACCGGGGTGCTGGCGGTGGTGGTGGCGGCGCCCTGCACCGCGCCCTTTATGGCCTTCGCGCTGGGGGCCGCGCTGGTGATGCCCGCGCCGCTCGCCCTGATCGTCTTTCTGATGCTGGGGCTGGGGCTGGCCCTGCCTTATCTGCTGGTCAGCCTGTCGCCCCGGCTGCTCGCCCGCCTGCCGCGCCCCGGCGCCTGGATGGAGCGGCTGAAGGGCGTCCTGGCGTTTCCGATGTATGGCGCGGCCCTGTGGCTGGGGTGGGTGTTCCTGAACCAGACCGGGGCCGACGCCCTGGCGCTGCTGTTCGGGGCGGCCCTGGCCCTGGCGTTGGCCGCATGGCTGTTCGGCCAGGCGCAGGCCTCGGGCGGGCGGATCGCGTCGGGGGTGGCTCTCCTCTCGCTGCTGGCGGTCGCGGGCCTGTCGTTCGCCGCCGTCCGCGCGCCGCGCGTCGAGGCCGGAGCCGCCGCGATCAGCGGCGCCCTGCCGTCCCAGCCGTGGTCGGAGGCGGCGGTGACAGCCGCGACCGCCGAGGGCCGTACGGTGCTCGTCAACTTCACCGCCGACTGGTGCGTCACCTGCAAGATCAACGAGCGCGCCGCCCTGTCCTCGCCGCGCGTCGCGGAGGCGCTCACCGAAGCCAACGCGGTCTATCTGGTCGGCGACTGGACGCGTCGCGACGACGCCATCACCCGCGAGCTGGAGCGTCGGGAGCGATCCGGCGTGCCGCTCTACATGGTCTTCAGGCCCGGTCAGGCGGAACCGGAGATCCTGCCCCAGCTTCTGACCGAGGGCGTCGTCATCGACGCGCTCGCCGGATAGGCTTCCCCCCACGACCTGAAAGGAGACGACGCATGAAGACCCTTCGCATCCTCGCTCCCGCGCTCGCGGCGCTCGCTCTGGCCGCCTGCCAGCAGGCCGAGGCCCCCGCCGCCGAAACGGCCGCGACGCCCGCCAGCGCCACCGAAGCCGACACGGCCCAGACGGGGCTGGCCCCCGCCTTCACCCTGACGGACGCGGAAGGGGTTCAGCGGTCGCTCGCCGACTTCCGCGGCAAGACGGTGGTGATCGAATGGACCAACGAGGGCTGCCCTTATGTCCAGAAGCACTATTCGACCGGCGCCATGCAGGCGCTGCAGCGCGAGGCGACGGCCGACGGCGTGGTCTGGCTGACCATCGTTTCCTCGGCCCCGGGCAAGCAGGGCTACGTCACCGGCGACGCCGCCCGCGCCTATCGCGAAACGCATTCGGCCGCCTTCACCCACCTGCTGCTCGACCCGACGGGCGAGGTGGGCAAGCTCTACGACGCCAAGACCACGCCGGACATGCGGATCATCGACCCCGAGGGCCGCATCGTCTTTGAAGGCGGCATCGACGACCGCCCGACCAACAAGGTCGAGGATCTGGAAGGGGCGAACAACTTCGTCCGCGCCGCGCTCGACGATCTGGAAGCCGGGCGGCCGGTGCGCACGGCCTTCGCCACACCCTACGGCTGCTCCATCAAGTATCCGGAAGAGGCCTAGGCCTCCGGTTGCGGCGGAGCGGTGATGACCTCGACGTTGTCGTTCAGCAGATAGGTCAGTTCCGACAGGGCGAGCGCCCGGGCTTCGGGACTGGCCGCCGCTTCGACGGCGTCGAGCTTGACCGGGATGTCCTCGGCGATGCCGCGAAGGATGCACTTGAGATCGCCGTCCACGCCCCGCTCGGCCAGGATCAGGTGCCCCTGCATGTCGAGGCCGGCGAGCTCGGTCGCCTGGGCGCGGAAGTCGGCCCAGCCGGCCGGAGCGGCTTCGGGGGAGAAGCCCTGGGACAGGGCCTTCAGTGCCGAGGCGCGGGCGACGATGTCGGCGAACAGGGGCTCCGACGCGACCGAGACCGGGGCGCCGGCGACGGCGCCCGGTTCGGCGGCGGCGAGCGCCACATTGGGATCGGACAGCAGCAGGGCGGCGGCGAGGGCGATGCCACAGGTCATGGCGGGCTCCGTTTCGCGAATCGGCGATTGAACCGGTCTACGCCCCGACCGTAAACGAGACCTTGCCCCTCCCTTGCCTGGACGCCCCATGACCGACGCCGCCTGGACCGCCTTCGACGCCGCCGCCGACCGGGACCGCGAGGCGCGCATCCTGGACCAGTTCGCGGCCGATCCGGACCGGCTGTCGCGGATGTCGCTGGAGGCGGCGGGTCTGTGGCTGGACCTGTCCAAGCAGAGCTGGACGCGGGAGGGGTTCGAGGCCTGTCTCAATCTCGCGCGGGCTTCCGGCGTCGAGGCGGCGCGGGCGCGGCTGTTCGGGGGCGAGGCGGTCAACGACACCGAGGGCCGGGCGGTGCTGCACCCCGCTTTGCGGGCGGCCGACGGGGCGAACTTCCGGGCGCTGGGCGAACCCGTGTCGGCCGAGGTGGCCGAAGTGCGCCGCGCCATGGCCGACTATGCCAACGCCGTGCGCGAGGGTCGCGAGACCGGCGCGACCGGCAAGGCGTTCAAGGCCATCGTCCACGTCGGCATCGGCGGATCGGACCTGGGGCCACGCCTGATCTGGGATGCGCTGCGGCCGCTGGACCCCGCCATCGACGTGCGCTTCGTCGCCAACATCGATCCGCGCGACATGGCCGAGGCCCTGACCGGGCTCGAGCCGGAGACGACCCTGGTGATCGTCGTGTCCAAGACCTTCACGACGCAAGAGACGCTGGCGAACGCCGAACTCGCCAAGGCCTGGCTGGCCAAGGCCCTTCCCGAAGCCGGGCGCGAGAAGCACTTCATCGGGGTGACGGCGGCGCCGGAGCGGGCGCAAGCCTTCGGCTGCGGACGGACCTTCGCCTTCCGGGACTGGGTCGGCGGGCGCTACTCTCTTTGGTCCGCGGTCAGCCTGTCCTGCGTGATCGGCCTGGGGCCGGAGGTGTTCGGACGGCTGCTGGATGGCGCGCGGGCGATGGACGAGCACTTCCTGTCCGCGCCGCTGGAAAGGAATGCCCCGGTGCTGCTGGCCCTGGCGCAGGTGTGGAACGTCGACGGGCTGAAGCGGCGCGCGCAAACGGTCGCGCCCTATGCCCACGGCCTGCGCCGACTGCCGGCCTTCCTGCAGCAGCTCGAGATGGAATCGAACGGCAAGCGGGTGCGCCGCGACGGCTCGCCCGCGACGCGCGGCACCTGTCCGGTGGTGTTCGGAGAGCCCGGCACCAACGGCCAGCACGCCTTCTTCCAGCAGATCCACCAGGGGCCGGAGGTCGTGCCCGCCGAGTTCGTGGTCGTGCGCCGGACCCATGGCGACAGGGTCGAGGCGCCGCTGTGGGCCAACGCCCTCGCCCAGGCTCAGGCGCTGATGCAGGGCAAGACGACCGAGGCCGCGCGCGCCGAGCTGTCGGGCCTGGACGCCGCCGAGGCCGACCGGCTGGCGGCGCACAAGACGTTTCCGGGCAACCGGCCCTCGACGACCATCCTGCTGGACGCCCTGACGCCCGAGGCGGTGGGCGCCCTGATCGCCCTCTATGAGCACAAGACCTTCGTCGAGGGGGTGATCTGGGACATCAACAGCTTCGACCAGTGGGGCGTCGAACTGGGCAAGGTCCTGGCCAAGGCCATCCTGAAGGACGTCGAGGCCGGTCGGCCGTCGGACGGGCTGGACCCGTCGACGGCGGTTCTGCTGACCCGCCTCATAGACTGAGGCGGGCCGGCCTCAGTAGTTGCGCCAGCGGCGGTCGTCCCGACGGTCGTCGCGCCAGTCGCGGCGGTCGTCCCTACGGTCCGAGCGCCAGTCGCGGCGATTGTCCCGGCGGTCGTCGCGCAGGATGGCCCGTTCGCGGCGGTCGTAGCCGTCGCGGCTGTTGATGCCGTTCTCGCGTTCCCAGTGGCCCCGGTTCCGCCAGCAGCGGCCGTCCCGATAGTAGTCGCAGTCGCTGCGGTAGGAACCATAGCTGCTGTAGCCATAGGACGGGTAGGACGAACCGTATCCATAGCCGTACGACGGGTAGGCCGGGCCGTAGCTGTATCCATAGGACCCGTAGCCGCGATAGCCCCGCCGGTCATCGTCCGAAGACGCGACACCAAGCGCGGCCCCGGCAAGCGCCCCGGTCGCCACCGCCCGTCCGTCGCCCTCGCCGATGATCGCCCCGGCGATACCGCCCACGACCGCGCCGAGTATAGCGTTCTCGGCCGCGTCGTCGTCGTCATCGTGCCGATCGTAATGGCGGCGGTCGTGTCGGCTCTGGGCCTCGGCGGGCGCGGCCACGGCGGCCAGGCCGGAGGACAGGACCAGGGCGGCGGCCCCGGCGATGAACAGACGGTTGATCTTCATGATGCCCCTCGATGTCTCCCCAGCCATCCTCACTCACCCTTGAGCGAACGACGACTGACGAAACTGGTTTGCGCCGTGCAAGCTGAACGGCCGCGTCAGGATTCTGTTCATCTGGCGTTCATCATCCGGAACCCTTGACGAAAAGCGTATCCAAGCCTATCTCCGCCGCGCGTTAGCACTCGACGGTCACGGCTGCTAATCCGTGCCGCAGGGCGGCTGACCTGACCTTTTTTCTGAGCTCATCGGAGACACACAGATGGCGTTTCGTCCTCTCGGCGACCGCGTGCTGGTCAAGCGCGTGGAAGAAGAATCCAAGACCAAGGGCGGGATCATCATCCCCGACACCGCCAAGGAAAAGCCCCAGGAAGGCGAAGTGATCGCCGTCGGCCCGGGCCTGCGTGACGAGACCGGCAAGGTCAATGCGCTGGAGCTGAAGGCCGGCGACCGCATCCTGTTCGGCAAGTGGTCGGGCACCGAGGTCAAGCTGGACGGCGAAGACCTGATCATCATGAAGGAGTCGGACGTGCTCGGCGTGCTCGAGCAGGACTCCCTGGCCAAAGCGGCCTGAACCCCTTCAACCCTGACATCCAAGAACTGAGGTAGATTCCATGGCCGCCAAGGTTGTGAACTTCAATACCGACGCGCGCGACAAGATGCTGCGCGGCGTCAACGTGCTCGCCAACGCCGTGAAGGTGACGCTGGGGCCCAAAGGCCGCAACGTCGTGATCCAGAAATCCTTCGGCGCCCCGCGCTCGACCAAGGACGGCGTGTCCGTGGCGAAGGAGATCGAACTCGAGGACGCCTTCGAGAACATGGGCGCCCAGATGATCCGCGAAGTCGCGTCCAAGACGAACGACAAGGCGGGTGACGGCACCACCACCGCGACCGTTCTGGCCCAGTCGATCGTCCAGGAGGGCCTGAAGGCCGTGGCCGCCGGCATGAACCCGATGGACCTGAAGCGCGGCATCGACAAGGCCGTGACCGCGGTCCTGGAAGAAGTGAAGTCCAACGCCAAGAAGGTCTCGGCCAACTCCGAGATCGCCCAGGTCGGCACCATCTCGGCCAACGGCGACAAGGAAGTCGGCGACATGATCGCCCAGGCCATGGAAAAGGTCGGCAACGAAGGCGTCATCACCGTCGAGGAAGCCAAGACCGCCGAGACCGAGCTGGATGTCGTCGAGGGCATGCAGTTCGACCGCGGCTACCTGTCGCCCTACTTCATCACCAACGCCGACAAGATGGAGGCCCAGCTCGAGGAGCCTCTGATTCTGCTGTTCGAGAAGAAGCTGTCCTCGCTGCAAGCCATGCTCCCGATCCTGGAAGCCGTGGTCCAGTCGGGTCGCCCGCTGCTGATCATCGCCGAGGACATCGAGGGCGAGGCCTTGGCCACCCTGGTGGTCAACAAGCTGCGCGGCGGCCTGCGCGTCGCCGCCGTCAAGGCTCCCGGCTTCGGCGACCGCCGCAAGGCCATGCTGGAGGACATCGCCGTCCTGACCGGCGGCCAGGTCATCTCCGAAGACCTGGGGATCAAGCTCGAGAACGTCACCCTCGACATGCTCGGCAAGGCCAAGAAGGTCACCATCACCAAGGACGACACCACCATCGTGGACGGCGTCGGTGAGAAGGACGCCATCGAGGCTCGCATCGCCCAGATCAAGCGCCAGATCGAGGACACCACCTCGGACTACGACCGCGAGAAGCTGCAGGAGCGTCTGGCCAAGCTGGCCGGCGGCGTCGCGGTCATCCGCGTCGGCGGCTCGACCGAGGTCGAGGTCAAGGAGAAGAAGGACCGCGTCGACGACGCCCTGAACGCCACCCGAGCGGCCGTTGAGGAAGGCATCGTCCCCGGCGGCGGCATCGCGCTGCTGAAGGCGACCAAGGCGCTGGAAGGCCTGACCGGCGACAACGCCGACCAGACCGCCGGCATCGCCATCATCCGCCGCGCCATCCAGGCGCCGATCCGCCAGATCTCGGAGAACGCCGGGGTCGAGGGCTCGATCGTCGTCGGCAAGGTGCTGGAGAACGGCTCGCCGACCTACGGCTTCAACGCTCAGACCGAAGAATACGGCGACCTGGTCGCCATGGGCGTGATCGACCCGGCCAAGGTCGTGCGCACGGCTCTGCAGGACGCGGCCTCGGTCGCCGGCATCCTGATCACGACGGAAGCCGCCGTCGCCGATGCTCCGAAGAAGTCGGCCCCGGCCGGCGGCGCTCCGGGCGGCATGGGCGGCATGGGCGACATGGACTTCTAAGTCCGGTCATCCAAGACTGACCGAATGGAGAGGGCGGGTCCGGCGACGGACCCGCCCTTTTTCTGTCGCCGACGCGTCCTCGCACCCGTTGCTAACGGGGGACGGCGATCCGCGACCGCCGCGCAGGCTCCCCGCGGCGGTGACCGTCCAAGGGGCTGGCGAGCACCGCCGGCGGAGGTGAAGCGACGGCCAGAGCTTCACTCTCGACCAGGGGAGATGGATTGAGGGGCTGGGCGATTTCCTCGACCGGAGCCTCCCTCTCCTGGCGGATCGCGAGGGGCTCCGGCATGACATCGCGGGTCTGGACGAGATCGCTCTCCACAGGCGCCTGCACGTCCTCGGCTTCGAAGACGACCGATCCCAGCCTGGCGATCAGCGGCTCGCTGCCGGCATGAACTCCGCCGAAGGCGGCCGGCAGCCCCCATCCGCCAGACCAGCGATAGAAGATGTGGGCGCCGATCTGACGCATCTTGACCAGGCGCTCTGCCCAATAAGGCGCGACCCAGTCGGTGTGGTAATGGGTCGCCATGCCGACCTCTGGCGTGACGTGGCCGTTCAACGCCGCAGAGGCCGCCGCTCGCGCTCGCGCCCAACCCGCAGCGGATGGGTTTCTGGCCATGGCGCCGTCGCAGGTGAAACTGAACTGACACCCCGTGGCGCGTTCCTGCCCCTGAAAGACCACGCCGCAGATCGTCTTGGGAAAGGCCGGGTGTCGCATGCGATTGATGACCACCTGGGCCACGGCCGCCTGCCCCAGCGCGGTCTCGGACGCCGCTTCGTAGTAGACTGCGGTCGTCAGACACTCGAGCGCGCGCGCGTAATCGACCGCCTTGTCCGGCGCCATGATGAACGGCCGCGCCGCCAGGACGGGCAAGGTCGAGAAAGGAAGGGCGGCGTTCCAGAGCCGCGCCTCATCTTCCGAAATTGGCCTCAGCGCGTTCGGTTCGAGCATGAAATCCGCGTCGATCCGAGGCGCGGCGATCTCCATCGCCGTCGACGACGCCATTCGAGCTTCGGCGCGCATCTCCCAGAGCCGGGTCTGCACAAGGACCGTCGCGGACAGGCCGAGGATCAGGCCCGCTGCCAGAATGGCAGTGGTCAAGGGTGTCCAGGGGCTGAGGGCGACAGCCGCCGGCAAGTCTCGCAGGCGACTCATCTTTCCCAGCCGAAGCGGGGTCTGGGGCTCAGCGCGCGAGGTCATCGGCCGGAGCTCCGGCTGAAAGCGAACTGCAAACCCAGCAGATAGGACCAGAAGGCAGCGATCGAGGGGACCTGCAAGGCGAAGTCCGTCAGCCCGTGGATCAGGATGACGAGGTTGGAGCAAACCAGACCGGTCAGGAGACTTTGGCCGGGACCACGCCGCCGTGCGCGGGTGACAGAGCCAAGAAGCAGGACGCCGATCAGGGCGAACATCGGGACCGCTCCGATCAGTCCCGCCTCTTCGAGCCATTGGAGGTAGACGTTGTGGGCGGCCCGGATCGTCCACAACGACGGGGCGGTATCGACCGTCATGATCTGCAGATTGACGGCGTCGAACGTCCCAAGCCCCCAGCCCGTCAGCGGCGACGCGGTGAAGGCCTTCCAGTGCGCGGCGAAAAGGTCCGCCCGTCCGCCGAAGGTGGGATCGTCATTGGCCAGCCGCGTCCAGAGGAGGTCATTGCCTCCTGCGATCAGGACGGCCGCGACGACCAGCATGATGAGAGCGCCGGCCAGAAGCCCGCCCTTGCGCCCGCGCCCACTGGCCAGAAGGGACCACGCCAGGAGGACAGCTGAAGCGACCAGAGTCGCCGCAAGCGCCATGCGTGACGCCGTCAGCAGCAGACAGACCGTCGCCAAGGCTGTCGCGGCGATGGGCCCTGCCGCCGCGGTGATCCGGCTGGGGATGTCCCGCGTCTCGCCTCGGCGCCACTCGCGAAGGAGCAAGGCGAGCGAAAGCACGATCAACAGGCCGAACACTGTCCCGCCGCTGTTGGCGCTGAGGAACCCGCCGGTCAGCCGATCGCCGGCGGCGATCTGGGTCCCGGTCAGAAACGATATCAGCGACACCATCGCGTAGACGGCGCCGATCCAAACGATCAGTTCAACCGCGACCCGAGCACGCCTGAGCCGGGCTGCTTGCAGCGCACCCACGGCGAAGGCGCAGGCCAGCCCCAGCAGCTTGACGATCTCCAACCGAGTGGCTTCGCGGTCGATTGTCAGGGCTCCAGGCTCGATGCCCGCCCAGGCCCAGACAGGATGAGGCCCGCCCGGCCCCCAAGGGGTCAGGCTCCACAACGCGGCGGCCAGGACCGTTGCAAACAGGGAGCCAGGCAGGATCAGGCCTGTGAGCGACGGGACCGACCGTCCGACCGGGCTCAGCATCGCCGCGACCAGCATCAGCCCCAGTCCCGCCGTCAGCCAGGCGGATGCCGCCGCTTGATTGGCTCCGAAGAACAGGTGAGCGAGGGTCAGGACGACTGGCACGGCGGCCAGTCCGGCCGCCGCAAAAGGGGCCAAAGGAGCGCCTTGGCCGCTCCGAGAGCCGAACCGCGTGGACCTGCTGCGGCGCCGAAGAGCGGGATCGACCAGAACCATCCGTTCAGGCCGCGTAGTACTTCTTGTACTCGCCGTAGTAGTAGCCGGCGTCGCCGTAGCCGTACCGGGCCTGCGCCTTCATATCCACCTGGGTCAGCCCCACCCCCGCGACGTGGGCGCCGGATTGCTCGAGCACCTTCAGGGCGGCGGCGATCGCCTTCTCCGGCGTCTTCCTCCAGCGCGCCAGGAAGACAACGGCGTCAGAGTTGGCCGCGACCAGGCGCGTGTCCGACACCGCCAGCACCGGGGCCGTGTCGAGGATCACCAGATCGAAGTCGCGCCTCAGCCGGGCCATCATCTCGTCCATGGCCGCCGAGCCGAAAACATCACGTGGCGTGAAACTGTCTTTGGCGAGAGGAAGGATCATCGCTCCCGTGGCCGCGTCATGGGTCAACGCCTGCTCCAGCGGAACCGAGCGGTTGAGCACCTCGACCAGGCCGACCTCCGGCTCCATGCCGAGCAGCCGATTGACGTTGCGCCGCCGCAGATCGCAATCCACGAGGATCACGCGCAGTCCGGATTGCGCGGCCACCCTGGCCAGACACAGCGCGGTGGTGGTCTTGCCCTCGGCCGGGAGGGCAGAGGTCAAGGTAACGACCTTCACCTGCTGGCCGATCCGGGAAAACAGGATGGAAGCGCGCATCGCGCGCAAGGCTTCGGCGAAGCTCGAAAGCGGCTTCTTCACCACATGGTCTGCGGGCGTCTCGTCCCGATCCTGGGGATCCGCCACCGAAGCGAGGAGCGGCACGGACCCCAGATGAGGCAGACCGAACTTGTGCTCGACGTCCTCGGCGGTCAGGACGCCGGTGTCCAGCATGTTCGCCAACACGACGGCGGCGACGCCTGCCGCCAGCGCCAGACCAAGCCCGACCGCCATGTTCAAGGGCACGTTCGGCCAAGTCGGCCGGGTCGGAATGGCGGCGAGCGATACGATGCGGGCGTCCGATTCCTGAAGTCCCTCGGTCCCGGTCGTTTCCTGGAACCGGTTCAGGAAGCTCTGATAAAGCGTGCGCACCGACTCCGCGTTGCGCTGCAGCTCATTGAGACGAACGCCGGCTGCATTGTTCACAGCAAGGGTCCCGCGGGCCGAGCCCAGGCTGCCCGCCATCGACTGGGTACGCTCTCGCGCCACCTGAACCTGGGCTTCCAGATTGGAGATGATGCGCCGGATCTCAGCCTGGATCTGGGCGTCGATATCGGCCAGCTCCCGCTCGGCGCGCAGCATGTCTGGATGGCGCGGCCCATAGCGGCTCGAAAGTTCAGCAACTCGTCCTGACACCTCCGCGCGGCGCGCCCGCAAAGTCTGGACGACCTGGGAGCCCAGCGCCTCGCCCACATCCTCCCCGTTGGAGCCGGCGGCCAGCTGGGCGCGCGCGGTCCTCAGTCGCGCCTCGGCTTCGGCCTGGGTTGCTCGTACGGTCGCAAGCTGCTGGTTGTAAGCGGAAATCTCCTGCTCCGTGAGCGTCGCGCCGGATGCGCTGAGGAGATTGTTGGACGCGCGATACTGCTCTACGGCCGCCTCAGCCTGCTGCACCTCGGCGCGGAGATCGGCCAGGCGCGTGTTGAGCCAGGCGTTGGCTTGACGCGTTGCGGCGAACTTGGCCTCGAGCTGTTCCAGCAGATAGCGCTCGGCATAGGTATTGGCGATCTGGGCGGCCTTGGCGGGATCCTCGGACGTGAAACCCACAGACATGACATAGGTCAGACCCGCCCGGCGGACCGAGAGGCGGCTCAGCACCTTGTCGATGACCTTGTCTTTCTCCCGTTGCTGATCCTGGGCGGTCATCCTGTCCCGTGCAGCGTCCGGAGCGGCGGCTCCGAACAGGGCGGAGGCGGCGCCCACCACCGTTTGCAATGGTCCCGGATCCCGCAGGGCGGTGTTGAACTCCGGATCTTCGTCCAGATTGAGGGCATCCACCACCCTTTCGGCGAGTTGCCGGGACTTGAGGATTTCAATCTCCGTATCCACCACCCCTGTATCCGGGGAGAGACCTGACAACACCGCCTCGGTGTCCACCACGTTCTGCGAACGGGTGTCGATCGTCAGGCTGGAAGTCGCCGTGAACAAGGGGGTGGCGCGAACCGTCACGACGACGGAGGCCACCATCACGAGAAGCGCCACCGCCAGAAACAAGGGAAGCCGACGCCTGAACAAGGCGATCAGGCGATGAAGATCGACGCTCTGGTCTGATCCGTCTTCCGCGCCCGGTCCGCCTCCCGATCGGGAGGCCTTCAAGGCGTGAGGATCGGAGACGCTGTTCAACATGGATCTTGCTCGACGAACGCGAACCCTAGAACTGCGCCACCAGGGTCGCCGTCAGGCGATTGACCTCAAAGTCGACGCCGGCGGCCGCGCCGCTCGAGGTCTGCTCGAAGCGACCGGCGGTCAGGCTCACACCGAGATTACGGTTCAGCAGATACGTGCCGCCCACGGACGCCTGGACCCGTTCGTCCTCGCGGCCGATGTCTTCGTACTCGTCCCGGGCCACGGAGAGATCGGCGTTCAACAGCACGTTGCGCCTGAGCTCATGATCGAGCCGCACGCCTACGGCTGTGGAAAGATAGCCGCCGGATCCAGCCAGGCCAGAATCCTCGATGGTGCGTGAGGCGTAGCCGCTGACGGTCGTAATCTGGGTCGGAAACCATTCCAGCTCCGCCCGCGCGCCGAAACCGTCTATGTCCCGGTACGAAGAGGAGTCGAACGTCTGTGCGATGTAGCCGACGGCGATCTCGCCTCGGGCAAGGGCCCCAACCTCGAAGTTCACTCCGGCCAGGATCTCAAACCCGTCCGAATCCCGGGCCGGCAGCAGGGGTGACGCGGCTGTGTCGTAGTCGCGAGCATTGGTTGTCGCTTGAACGAACCAAGCCGTGGCTGGGCTGATCGCCAGGTCAGCGCGCCCTGTCAGACTGGTGATCGTGCGGTCGCGGTTGTCCTGATCGACGACCCGGCCACCGAGCGTCAACGCGTCCTGGTAGTCAAAGGTCCGCACGTCGGCGCGCCCTGACAGTTTCAGGCGCCCGCTTGTCCTCGACGCCGCGACGTAGGCGGCGTCGAGATCATAACTCACCGGCTCGCGGGTCGAGGCCGGGGCGTTGGAAGACGAGCGGGGCTCAGTCAGCCGCGAGTGATCGAAGCCAAGGGCGATGTTCGCCGCGCGAGTGATATCCAATCGGCCGTTGGCGCCCGCGCTCCAGTTCTCGAAATCCTCCTGGTCGAAATCGCGATGCCGGGCGATGTCGGCCCGGACGTATGCACTCAGCGAATGGCGAGACCAGCCCGATTCCAGCGCCACCTCGGGCTTTATTCGGACGATCCAGTCGCTTTCGGGGCCGGTTCTGACCGCGAAGATGTTGTCGTTGTGCTCGGCCTCGATCTGCACGAGCGGGTATAGAATGAACGCCCCCAGACCCAGGCCCAACGCCTCGTACTCAGGACGAGGCCGCTCGCGGACGGCGACATTGCGATCGCGCGCGAACACGTTGCCGCTGTCGTTCTGGGCGGACGTTATGGCGCTGGCGGCAGACTGAGCGTGCACGTCCCACGGCGACGCCAACGCGAACGCGGCGAGGATGAGCGCTAAACAGTGGTAGCGAACCGACAGGGCTTCTACACTGCTCACGGCAGGCGTCTCGTTCGGCCGCATCTGCTCTACCTAGGTTCCCGGCCGGTAGTCCGAGCCGCCTCCACCCCCGCCGCCCGCGGAACCTGCGGATGGCGCCCCCTGAGCCGAGCCGCCCGCCCCGCCGGCCCCCGGCGCACCCCCGGCCCCCGCCGAGTTGACCACGGCCTGGACGGTGGAGATCGCCGACGCGGCCGCCGCCGTAAGTTGGCCAGAAGCCGCCAGGTTGGCCCGCGCGGACGCCAGAGCCTGCGCCGCCACGGAAGGCGAAACGCCGCTCTGAGCGATGACCGACGCCACCGCCGCCTCGATGGCGGCCTGGGCCTCGTCTGGACTGAGGGCGGCAGACTGAGCATCGGCCTGGGCTCGAACGATCGCTGCCTGGATCTGAGCGGCAAGCACAGCCGTCTCATCCTGCACAGAAATCGCAGCGGCGGGGCCAGCGGTTCCGGCGATCAGCGCGACCCCTAGCAAGGAGGCTGCGACAGCCCCCGTTAACAGGCTCGATCTGGACATTGACCCCCCCGGCTTCGCCCTGTGGCTCTTCATAGCCTGTTAAGGATCAAATTAGAACACGCTGATATGTGAAACTACGGTTACGCTTCATCTGGATGGAATACGCGTCTCATCAGGCTTGCAGATAGCCGCCACGAGCTGAGGATTTCACGGGCGGGTCAGCGTCAGTCGCGCAGCCATCAGACCTGAGGCGTCGTCGATTTCATCGACCACGTCTTCGACGAGGGCGGGTCGGGTCTTGGACGTCATCGCGAGTTCAGCGGACGCCAGCTGACGCAGCTCAGGGGTCAACCGCCCCCACCGGTCATAGGCGAACCGCAGGCGCCAACGCGTGATCTCCGGCCCAAACGGCGCGACCGTGTAACTGCGCTCGAGCGCGAGCAGCATCCCGGCCGGGTCTGCTTTCTGATCCGCTATCCACGCCAATCGCGCCCAGGCTACGGCGTCGGCGGGTCGTTGAGAAAGCGTGCGCAGGGTCTCCGCCTCGGCCCGTACGAGGTCCGGTCGCGCATCCAGAGAGGCGCTCCTCGCCCGAGCTTCGCTGATCGACGTCGAGGGGATCAGATCTACGGACCAGAGGCCGGGCCATGTCTGCGCCACCGCAAAGACGCCGCCGCAGACCGCGGTGATGAGACCCAGGCCGAATATCAGCCCCGAGCCGATGCGGCGTCTTTCGATCATCGTCTTCCCCCAGCGCTCGGCTAAATGGGGATGGTGACCCAGTCAAATGCGCCGCCCTGGGCCTGACGCTCTCGCCATCGATAATTCACCCGGTCCCATCGCGAGACCCAGGGCGATAAACTGTCCAGCACGTACTCGCCGCGATCCGAAGCCAGCAGCAGGACGGCGTGGCTCTCGCCCCGGGGGGTCTCCACTATGGCGATGGACAGCGCCTCGGGCGCCACCCCGGCCTCGATCAGGGCGGAACGCTTGGCCAGGACGTAGTCCTCGCAGTCGCCGCGCGCGGCGCCGGGCAGGCTCCAGCGATCCTCCTCGCCGTATAGCTCCTGGTCTGGGACGTGCCGGATCTCACGGTTCATGCGCCGGTTGATGCGATTGACTGTGCGCCAACCCCGCTCATCCAGGACGAAGGCATAGGGTGTCCCGGTTGCCGAGTTGTCGGGGACGGCCGGATCGTCGCCGGCGACTGCGATGCCGGCGACCGCCGTTTCCGCGAAGTCCGTGGCCGCGACGGCTTCAACCGCCAGCGCGTGGCCTCGGTTTTCCAGGGCGGGCTCCGCTGCATCGGCTGCAGCGAAAGCCTGGGCTTCGGGCTCATCCTTCTTGGATAGCTCGCCGGCTTGGCCGACAGCATGCAAGCGGGGCACAAGCCTCGTGATCGGTTCGGATGACAGAACGATCGGGTCACCCGCAGACGCCGGGGGTGGGGTGACGGGTACGGCTGGCAACGCAAACAGCGCGCTCCAGCGCCGTTGGCTGGCTTCAGCCGCCAGTCGCTGCAAGTCCGGACCCGGACCCACCGCAGGGCATTGGTCGGGGGATCTCCGACACAGGTCGATGAACCCGGCGGGGGGCGGCGCGGTCTGTCCGGAGGGCATCACCGGGGCGGTTCGCAGGCCTGGCTCGGCTGCGACGCCGTGCCCCGCGGCGGCCATCCAGACCATAGCGGCCGCACAGGCCCATCTTGTCGCCGGACGCCTTTTGCGCACCCTGACCGCTCCCTGATGTTAGGGACAGTCTGCACGCCAACCGCTAAGGTCGGTTTCACGGTTAAGGTTTGCAGGCTCTTGAGGATCAGGGTTTTCAGCCGGTTAATCCTATACCGGCAGGGCGCCCCGCTTCACCACCGTCCGCATGGCGACGCTGGACGAGACCCGCGTCACGCCGGGGATGGTCGTCAAAGAGCGGGCGTGGACCCGCTCCAGGTCGTCGACGTCCTTGACCACCAGCCGCAGCAGGTAGTCCGAGCCGCCGGTCATCAGATAGCATTCCACCACCTCGGGGACATTGGCGATGGCGGTCTCAAAGGCCGTCAGGGCGCTCTCGGCCTGGGACGACAGGGTCACAGTCACGAACACGCTGATGGGCAAGCCGACGGCTCGCTCGTTAATCACGGCGGCATAGCGGCTGATGACGCCCGCCGCCTCCAGAGCGCGGAGACGGCGCAGGCAGGCGCTTTCGGATAAGGCCACCTGCCGCGCGAGATCGCTGTTGGTCATCCGGCCGTCCGACTGAAGCAGGCGGAGCATCTTTCTGTCGATCAGGTCCAGCTCGACCGCAGAAACCGTCTTCATGCTGCTTTTCCTCCCTGGCTTCTGCGACTTTACGGCGTTCAGTCGCTCAAAAGAACAGGAACCTGCGATGCGCGCGGCGCTATTTTCCCGCCAAACCCCTGCAGAGGTGAGGAAACCCCATGCGCGTCGGCGTCCCCAAGGAAATCAAGAAGAACGAACACCGCGTCGGTCTGACGCCCACGGCGGTTCGAGAGTATGTGGCGCGGGGCCATCAGGTCTCGGTCCAGACGGGCGCGGGGCTCGGCGCTGGCTTCTCCGACGACGCCTTCGTCAAGGCGGGCGCGATCATCGTCGCCGACGCCCCGACGATCTTCGCCAACTCCGACATGATCGTGAAGGTCAAGGAGCCGCAGAAGGTCGAGTGGGAAATGCTGCGCGAGGACCAGATCCTCTACACATACCTCCACCTCGCGCCCGATCCCGAGCAGACCAAGGGCCTGATGGCATCCAAGTGCGCCGCCATCGCCTATGAGACGGTGACCGACGCGCGCGGCGGCCTGCCGCTGCTCGCGCCCATGTCAGAGGTCGCGGGCCGCATCGCCGTCTTCTCGGCCGCCGAGACCCTGCTGAAGCACAACGGCGGCATGGGCCTGCTGTTCTGCGGCGTGCCGGGCGTGGCGCCGGCGCGGGTGCTGGTGCTGGGCGGCGGGGTCGTCGGCCTGAACGCCGCGCGCATGGCCATGGGCCTGGGCGCCGAGGTCGTGGTGCTCGAGCGTTCGATCCCGCGCATGGCCTATATCGACGAGGTCACGGGCGGCCGGGTCATCACCCGCTACTCCTCGATCGGCGCCATCGACGAGGAGGTGGTCAAGGCCGACGTGGTCATCGGCGCCGTCCTGGTGCCGGGCGCCGAGGCGCCCAAGCTGATCAAGAAGGCGCATCTGAAGCAGATGAAGCCCGGTTCGGTGCTGGTCGACGTCGCCATCGATCAGGGCGGCTGCTTCGAAACGAGCCACGCCACGACCCACGAGGATCCGACCTACACCGTCGATGGCGTCGTCCACTACTGCGTGGCCAACATGCCGGGCGCAGCGCCGCGCACGTCGTCGGAGGCGCTCAACAACGCCACCCTGCCCTTTGGTCTGGCGCTGGCGGATCACGGTCTGGAGGCGCTCCGCAAGGACCCGCACCTGGCGCGCGGGCTGAACGTGCTCCGCGGCGAGATCACCTATCCGGCGGTCGCCGAGGCGATGGGCCTCCCCTGGTCCGATCCCTTCGGCGTCTGGGCGCGCGCCTGACGGCCTTGTCCGGCAGGCGGACAAGGCGGGGCTAAGGCTGAGCCTTGCGACACGGGCGGGAGCCCGCGATATCCCGCCCATGTCCGACTTTGACCCCGTCGCCCCTTCGCTCGACGACTTCGCCCGCCTGGCGCGTCAGGCCTTCGACGCCCTGCCCGAGCCGTTCAAATCGGCGGCGGGCGAGGTGGTCATCCGCGTCGATGATTTCCCTGACGAGGAGACGCTGGCTTCGTTCGGCATGGAGGACCCGTTCGAGCTGACCGGCCTCTATCAGGGTCATCATATCGGCGAGCGCGACGCCATGGGTCCGGCGCCCGAGCCCAGCCGCGTGTTCCTCTACCGCCGCCCGATCCTGGACGAGTGGTGCGAGCGCGGCGATGTGGGGCTGTACGAACTCATTTCCCATGTGCTGATCCACGAGATCGGCCACCACCTCGGCCTCGACGACGACGACATCGACGCCATCGAGGCGGAGGACTGAGACGCGAAACGGCCCCTCCCATCGCCGGAAGGGGCCGCTTCTCAGGTAAGGCCGGTCAGAGCCGCGATCAGCGGATCGGCAGTTCCTCGATCGGCATGCCCAGGGTCTCGAGCTGCGGGCGCACCACCGAGGCGTCGCCGACGACGACCCAGACGAAGTTGTCCGGATCGATCGCGGCGCGAGCCGCCGCGTCCATCTCGGCCGGCGTCAGGGCGCGAGTGCGGCTGGCCACGGTCTCCGGATAATCGTCCGGGCGGTTGTAGAGATCGTTCGAGATCAGAGTGCTCAGGATCTGGAACGAGGTCTCGTACTGGCCCGCCAGCGAGCGGGTGTTGCCGTTGACGGCCCGGTCGCGTTCGGCCTGGGTCACGCCTTCGGTCTCCAGGAAGCGGTCGTACTGCGCCATCAGGGCCTGGATCGACTCGCCCGTGCGGTTGGCCTGAACCGGGGCGTTGATGAAGTAGGGCACGCGGCCCTGCACCAGGGTGGGCCCGCCGCGCACGCCATAGGACCAGCCCTTGGTCTCGCGAAGGTCCGAGTTGATCCGCGACAGGAAGTCGGTGCCCAGGATGGAGTTGGCCACGTTCATGGTCAGCAGGTCGTCGGTGCCCGACACCGGCAGCACCTGACCCGCATAGATCAGGGACTGGGGCGACTGCGGCCGGTCGATCAGGACGATGCGCGGCTGCGGCGTCGGCAGGGTCGCAGAGAAGCTCTTGGTCCCCTTGGCGGCGGACGGCGGGGGCCAGTCGCCCAGCGTCCGGTCCAGCTCGGCCCGCACTTCGGCCAGCGGACGATCCGACACGACATAGATGGTCGCATTGTCGGGCCGCACCCAGGCCGCGTGCTCGGACGCCAGGTCGGCGACGCTCAGCGCCCGCACGGTCGCCTCGTCGCCCGTGCCAGTGAAGCCGCGGCCATAGGGGCTGTCGGCGCCGTACAGCAGCGGCGGCAGGGCGCGCGCGGCGATCGCCGCGGGCTGGGTGCGCTCGCTCGCGATGCCGGTCAGGCGCTGGGCCCGCACCCGCTCGAAGGCGGCCGGCTCCATGGCCGGGTTGCGCAGCACGTCGGCCAGCAGCGTCAGTGACGAACCCAAGTTCGCGCTCGGCGTCGACAGATTGGCCGTCGACTGGTCCATCGAGGCGCCGATGTTGATGCTGGCGCCCAGCCGCTCCTGCGCCTCGGCCAGGGCGTTGGCGTCGCGGGTGCGGGTGCCTTCCTCCAACAGGTCCAGCATCAGGCTGTGGGCGCCCAGACGATCGGCCCGGTCCGCCGCGAAGCCCGCGTCGAAGGCCACCGAAACGCGGGTGACGGGCACGGTGTCGACCTGGGCGTAGACGACCTCGATGCCGTTCGACAGGCGCGCGCGCTCGACCGCCGGGAAGTCCAGGTCCTCGACCTCGCCGATCTCCGGCATCGGCGGACGGGCGACGCGCTGGATGGGCTCGGCCGGAACCGGCGTGGCGCCCGACGGGGTCGCGGCGGCCTCGACATAGGCCTCGCGCTCGCCCGGCTCGACGGTGATTGAGGCGACTGGCCGGGTCAGCCAGCGTTGCAACGCCGCCTGGACCTGCGCCGGCGTCACCGAGGCGTAGGCCTGAAGCTCGCGCTTGTAGAAGTCCGGATCGCCCGCATAGAGCTGGCCTTCCGCCAGCGTCGAGGCCTTGCCGTTGACCTGCTCCAGGCTCTGCAGCCGCGCCGACACCACCCCGGTGGCGACGCGCGCGACTTCCTCTTCCGTCGGGCCGTTCTGGATCAGGTCGTTGATCACCTGATCGAGCCGCGCGGACACCTCGGCGGCGTCCTGACCGGGCTTCACGTTGACCGTCACGCCGAACATGCCGACGCGATGGAAGGACTGCACGCCGGCAGAGGCCGACACCGCCGTCTCGTCCCCGCGCACCAAGGCGTTGTCCAGCCGCGAGCTGGCCAGGCCGCCCAGGATCGAAGCCCCGACCGCCAGCGGCACGGCCTCCTCGCTCAGCATGCCGGGCACGGCCCAGTTGCGCGTCAGTCGGGTGTTGGCCACGCGGTCGCGCAGGGTGATGTTCACCGGCTCCGACAGGGTCGGCACATCGGCCTGCGCCGGCTCATTGACCGGCCCGCGCGGAATGGCGCCGAAGTAGCGCTCGGTCAGGGTGCGGGCGGTCGCCTCGTCGATGTCGCCGGACAGCACCAGCACGGCGTTGTTCGGACCATAGTTGTCGCGGAACCAGTTGCGCACCGTCTCCAGGCTGGCCGCGTCCAGATCGGCCATCGAGCCGATGGTGGAGTGCCGATACGGGTGACCCTCGGGGAACAGGGCCTCGAGCCGCGCATACTGGAACAGGCCATAGGGCTGGTTGTCGCCCTGGCGCTTCTCGTTCTGGACCACGCCGCGCTGCAGATCGAGCACCTCTTGGTCGACCTCGCCGAGCAGATAGCCCATCCGGTCGCTCTCCAGGAACAGGGTCTGCTCCAGCGCCGGCGTCGGCACCGTCTGGAAGTAGTTGGTGCGGTCGAACCAGGTCGTGCCGTTCAGGTTCGTGGGCCCCAGCGCCCGCATCCGCCCCAGATAGCTGCCCGGCGCATTCTCCGAGCCGCCGAACATCAGATGCTCGAACAAGTGGGCGAAGCCGGTCGACCCCGCAGGCTCGTCCTTGGAACCGACGTTGTACCAGATGGACACCGCCACCACCGGCGCCTTGCGATCCTCATGCACGATCACGGTCAGACCGTTGTCCAGCTGGAACCGCGACCAGGGGATGTTCACCTCTTGCACCAGCTCGGCGACCGGGGCGGCGGGCAGATCCTGGCCCTGCACGGCGGCGGGCGCGACGGCCACGGCGGCGGCAGGCTCCTGGGCCCAGGCGGGAGCGACGGCCAGGGCGGGCGCGGCGGCGAGGAGGGCGGCGATGGAGACGGCGCGAAGTCGCATGGAAAACAGTCCTTTTCCTGAAAAGCGGCCGAACCTTATCCGGCCGTTGCGCCGACGCAATCTCCGTCGCCGGAACATGAACAAAGAGTCACAATCAGGACGCCGGCCTCGGCTCCGTACGGGATCGGGAGCCGTAACCAAGCGCCTCCTCGCGGCGTAGCGGTTCCATGCGCGGTTTGCGGCTCGGGACATCCTGTGAGACCGTTCCGCTGCGGCATTGGGGGACGAGGCCATGACCGATGGGGTGATCGAACAGGTCGCGGAGGCTGAGCCGAGACCTGACCGTCACGCCGACCGCCCGCTGCCGGGCGGCCGCAAGGACACCTACCGGCATCCGCCGCTGGTTCGCGTCAGCCACTGGGTGAACGTGACCGCCGTGGTGATCCTGATCATGAGCGGGCTGAACATCCTGCTCGCTCATCCGCATCTGGACTGGGGCAAGGACACCAACTGGGGGAACCACTGGGTCGATATTCCGCCCATCCCGAACTGGCTGCTGATCCCGGATCACCGCAACCTGGCCGAGGCGCGGCACTGGCACTTCTTCTTCGCCTGGGTCTTCGTCATGAACGGCCTGATCTACCTGGCCTATGGCTTCATCAGCCGCCGCTTCAAGGGCCGTTTGTGGCCGAGCCGTGAGGACCTCAGGGGCTTCTGGCCATCGGTGAAGGAGCACGCCCGCTTCCACTTTCCCAAGGACGAGGAGGCGCGGAACTACAACATCATCCAGAAGCTGACCTACGTCTTCATGATCCTGGTCGTGCTGCCGATGATGCTGATCACCGGCCTGTCGATGTCGCCGGGGTTCAACGCGGTGGGCGGCTTCCTGCTGGACATCATGGGCGGGCGGCAATCGGCGCGAACGCTTCATTTCATCTCGGGCGGCCTGATCGTCGGTTTCATCGTGGTGCACGTCGGGCTCGTGTTCTGGACGGGCTTCATCAACAACATGCGGGCCATGATCACCGGCTGGTTCGTGCTGGAGCCCTCGGCCCCCGAGGCGGCGCGAACGCCCGCGGTATCGACCGACGGCAAGGGAGATCCGGCATGAGCGACGTCGCACTGAACCGTCGATCCTGGCTGGCGCGGGCGGGCGCGGCCGTCGGCGTGCTGGCCCTGGCGGCTTGCCAGAGGGGCCAGACGATCGGGGAGTCCCTTCGGGTCTCGGCCGAGGCCCTCACGCGCCGTTCGCAGCGGCTGCTGATCCCCAGGGAGGCGCTGGCGCCGGAGTATCGGCCGCAGGACATCTCTCCCTTCTTCAAGCCCAATGGGTCGATCGATCCGGCGGCGTCGGACTATGTGGCGCTGAGGGACGCTGGCTTCGCGGATTACCGGCTGGCGGTGGACGGCCTGGTGGAGCGGCCGCTGAGCCTGTCGCTGGCCGAGCTGCGCGAGCGGCCGAGCCGCACCCAGATCACCAAGCACGACTGCGTCGAGGGCTGGACGGCGATCGGGCAATGGACGGGGGTTCGGCTGGAGACGCTGCTGGACGAGGCGGGCCTGAAGCCGGAGGCCAAGTACATCGTCTTCCACTGCTTCGACGCCTTGACCCAGACCGAGGACGGGCCGCGCTACTATGAGAGCATCGACCTGGTCGACGCCCGACACCCGCAGACCATCCTGGCCTATGAGATGAACGGCGAGACCCTGACCGTCCCGCACGGCGCGCCGCTCAGGCTCAGGGTCGAGCGGCAGCTGGGCTACAAGCAGGCCAAATACATCCGCCGGATCGAGGCGGTCGCCAGCTTCGCCGACATGCCTGGCGAGAGGGGCGGCTACTGGCCGGATCGCGGTTACGAGTGGTACGCGGGGATTTGATCCTCCGCTCAGCCCGGCACCAGGCTCATGTCGCGGCGCGCCATCAGCTTGTCGAACTCGGACCAGACGCCGTCGGCGCCGTGCCAGGCGCCTTGGGTGGCGGCCTTGGAGTATTCGGTGGCGCGGGCTTCGAAGAAGTTGGCATGCTCGACGCCCGACAGCAGCGCCTGGAGCCACGGCAGGGGGTTTTCCTTCACGCCGTAGAGCTCGGGCAGCTTCAGCTGGCGCAGGCGCCAGTCGGCGATGAAGCGGATGTAGGACTTGATGTCGTCCGGCGTCATGCCCGAGACCTCGCCGGCCTCGAAGGCGAGGTCGATGAATTTGTCCTCCAGGCCCACGACGGTACGGCAGCATTCGACGATGTCGTCGGCGACGGCGGGGGTGACGCAGCCCGTCTCCTTGTTGAAGGCGTGGTAGAGCTTGATGATGCCGTCGCAGTGCAGGCTCTCGTCGCGCACCGACCAGGACACGATCTGGCCCATTCCCTTCATCTTGTTCTGGCGGGGGAAGTTCATCAGCATGGCGAAGCTGGCGAACAACTGAAGCCCCTCGGTGAAGCCGCCGAACATGGCGAGCGTCCGGGCGATGTCGGCCTCGGTCTCCACCCCGAACTGGCCCATGTAGTCGTGCTTGGCCTTCATGGCCTCGTATTCCATGAAGGCCCCGAACTCGCTCTCGGGCATGCCGATCGTCTCGAGCAGCAGGGCGTAGGCCGCGATGTGGATCGTCTCCATGTTCGCGAAAGCCGAGAGCATCATCTTGACCTCGGTCGGTTTGAAGACCCGGCCGTACTTCTCCATGTAGTTGTCGGCGACCTCGATGTCCGACTGGGTGAAGAAGCGGAAGATCTGCGTCAGCAGGTTGCGCTCGCGGTCGTTGAGGTTGGCCGCCCAGTCCTTGCAGTCCTCGCCGAGCGGCACTTCCTCGGGCATCCAGTGGACCTGCTGCTGCTTCTTCCACATGTCGAAGGCCCACGGATAACGGAACGGCTTGTAGGCGGCCGAGGGCGTCAGCAGGCCGGCGGTCGCGGGCTTGATCGAAACGTGAGCGTTCATGGCGAAACCGAAGCGAACAGAGGTTGGAGAGCGTCTGATCCATAGAAGACCAGAATCGATCCGGACGCTACCTCTAGACGGTTAACGATCCCCAGCATCAACATCTTGTGTGGAGATGGGCACAACCGTGTCAGGGTCCGTCAAATTCGCCATGACGGCCATGACACGGCGTCAGCCGGATGGGTCACGTGACTCTGAACCGTCCTCTTCCGCGTCGAGACGCCGCAGATAGGCGGCGCGCAGATGGTCGATGTCGCGGAAGGCGTGGGCCTCGCGCTCGACGCGGTCGCCGCAGCGATCCACCAACTGAACGAGGCGCATCCAGGCGACCGCCTGCTGGGGCCGGTCCATGACGGCCTGCTCCGCGGCCTGGCGGAAGGCGAAGCGCCTCAGGGATGCGGGTTCGGCGTTGAAGAGCAGGAAGAAGCGATCGCTTCCTTCGGCCTCCTCGATCTCGGCGAACTCGGGGCGCAACTCGCCCACCTCGGACTTCGACAGCGGCGGACGAAGCCACCACGGCGGCGGCCGCACCTGTCCTTCGCCACCCGGAAGATCACGGCGTCGCCATCCTTCGGCGGACGCCCGGCGGCGGAGCTGGCGTTCGCTGACGCCGTGGCGCTCGGCCACTGCGGCGGCTGGCAGGCCCGCAGAGAAGTCCTCTCGCGCAGCGGCCCAGGTTTCGGCGGAGATTGGCGGTGCGACAGTCATCAGCCCAGTATGAGGCCGTTGCCAATGCGGGCGAGATGATCGCGTCTCAGCGGCGATGGCCCTTGAGCGCGCAGCGAAATTTCGCGCGTCGTTGGATGACAGAGAAAAATAGCAGGCGGAGTCCGCGGGGGCAGCGGCGCCAGGCTGTCGGCAGGTCGAACGGATTCCAACGAACCGTGTTAACCGTCTTGAACCGAAAAGGAGACGGCGATGCGCGGATATCTGATCACGGCGGCCTTGGCGGCGTGGGTAATCGCCCTGCCTTCAGCGGCCCAGACCTGGGGACAGCCTTATCACCGCGCGCCGGCCGTGACCTGGGGCCAGGCCCATGGCGGATGGGGCGGAGGTCTGACGGAGTGGGACGGCCGCGCCTATGCCGCGACGGGCCACGCGGCCAGCGGCTACGTGAATGCGCCGGCTCCGGGCTATGGGGGATCGTCCGCCTACGGCTATCAGAGCTACGGCCAGAGCTATGGCCATCGAGGCTATGGCGACCCGCGCGCCTATCGTCCGCCTCATCGTTACGGCCACGGGTATGGCTATGGCTATGGCGAGCACGACCGAGGCGGCCGCTATGGCTACAGCGGCGGGAACCGCTGGACGCGCTGGTCGAGCCCTCCGGGTCGCGGATACCACGATGCCTATGGCTACAACGATGATCGGGCGCCGCGCGGATATGATCATGCCCGTCGCCGTGACGATGACTGCCACTGCGGTGTCGGACCGTACCTCTACGACCGCTGACCGGCGGCGTGACGAGCGACCTTCACGCTTTGAGCGCGAAGTTTAACCACGTCTCGAACGCCCCTCTCGCGCCACGCGAGCATCCGGAACCCAAGGGCTGTGAGACGCTCTAGGATGGCTTGATCCGCCTGGAGAGTTTCGCCGTGTCCCGACTGATTTCGATGCTGATCGCTTCCCTCGCCGGCCTGTCGATCGTGGCCGGAGCGCCCGCGTTCGCCGGAGACCGTCCGGGCGGCGGCGGGCATCACGGGGGAGGCCACGGCGGAGGCGGGCACCCCGGCGGCGGCTGCCGGGGCGGCTGCGGCGGAGGCGGTCACCACGGCGGCAACATCAATGTTCATGTGAACGCCAACGCCACGGCCAGCGCCTACGCCTCGGCGGGGGCGGGCGCGGCCATCAACGCCCGGGCCTATGACCTGGGCCAGGTGCGGGGCGGATACGGGGGCCACGGCGGCATGATCGCGGTCGGCTCGGGCGGCGTCGATCTGGGCGGCTACGGCTACGGCGGCGGCTATGGATATGTCTACGTCAGCGGCCCGGGGTATGGGCCGAGCCGTCCGTTCGGATACACCGTCCACGGCTTCGGACGGCGGTATGTGACGACGGATCGCTGCGGCGGCTGCCGCCCGCCGCGTCCGCGTCCGTGCGACGACGCATGCGGCGGATACGGCCACGGCGGCGGCCATCCCTACGCAGGGTATGGCCATGAAGGGGGCTATGCCTATGGTCATGGCGCGGTCGTGCAGGCCCCGCCCCAGGTGTATTTCGAGCGGGATCACCAGAGCGCCTATGGCTCGAGCTACTCCTCCTATGAGAGCTACAGCGAGAGCGAGGCCTATGGCGGCGGTTATGCCTACGGTGGCGGCGGAGTGACGGGCGGACCGCAGTACGCCCCGGCCCCGCCGGTCTATGGGGGCGGAGTGACGGGCGGACCGCAATATGCGCCGGCCCCGCCCCTCTATCAGGAGCCGATCATCGTTCAGGCTCCGCCGGTCAACTATCAGCCCGCGCCGATCTATGTGACGCCTCCGGCCGACTATTACGGCGACCTGCCGCCGGGCGACACGGGCGAAGGCCGGCCGTACCGGCAGGAGATGCCCTATCGCCAGGAGTACGGCGAGCGGGGCTGAGGCTCAGCCGTCTTCCGTCCAGAGGCGTGAGCGGCTAGAGCCTGCCGCCATGACCGACCTGGCCGCGCTTGAACTGGATCTAATCAACGCCATCGGCGGCGCTTCGACCGTCGCCGAGGTGGAGGCTGTGCGCGTCGCGGCTCTGGGCAAGACCGGGACGATCTCGGGCCTCTTGAAGGGCATGGGGGCGATGAGCCCCGAGGAGCGACGCGAGCAGGGGCCGATCATCAACGGCCTGAGGGACCGGGTCGCCTCGGCGCTCGCGGCGCGGAAGGCCGAGCTGGAGGCGGCGGAGCTGGACGCGCGTCTGGCGGCCGAGCATGTCGACCTGACCCTGCCGGCAAGGCCGCGTCGCAAGGGCGGGGTCCATCCGACCATGCAGGTGATGGACGAGATGATCGCCATCTTCGCCGAGATGGGCTTCTCGGTCGCGGAAGGTCCGGACATCGAGGACGACTTCCACAACTTCACGGCCCTGAACTTCCCGCCCAAGCATCCGGCGCGGGAGATGCACGACACCTTCTTCCTGCGGCCTGACCCGGAGACGGGGGAGAGGAAGGTGCTGCGCACCCACACCAGCCCGGTGCAGGTGCGCACCATGATGAGCCAGGAGCCGCCGATCCGCATCGTCGCGCCCGGCCGCACCTTCCGAAAGGACTCCGACGCCACCCACACCCCGATGTTCCACCAGATCGAGGGCCTGGTGATCGGCGAGGACATCCACATGGGTCACCTGAAGACGACCTTGAAGGACTTCGTCGCGCGGTTCTTCGAGCTGGACGACGTGGATGCCCGTTTCCGACCGCACCACTTCCCCTTCACCGAGCCCAGTGCGGAAATGGACATCCGCTGCGACCGCTCGGGCGGCCGGCTGGTGCTGAACGAGGGCGACGACTGGCTGGAGATCCTGGGCTGCGGGATGGTGCATCCCAAAGTACTGAGGAACTGCGGGATCGATCCGGATCAGTGGCAGGGGTTCGCCTTCGGCATGGGGGTCGATCGCCTGGCCATGCTGAAATACGGCGTGCCGGACCTGCGGCCCATGTTCGAGGCCGATGTGCGCTGGCTGGCGCACTATGGCTTCTCCGCCTTCTCCGCCCCCAATCCCGCCTCCGGCCTGAGCTGAACATCATGAGCACTGAACCCCAAACCCTCTCGATGTCCGAGATGTTCACGCGCGACCTCGTCACGCCGAAGACCTTCACGCGAGAGGCCATCTGGCTGCCGGCCATGGCGGTCCAGCACTGGAACGCCGGCCAGATGGCGATCGAGGGCAAGACCTTCACCGACTGCCTGATCGAGGGACCCGCCTTGATGGCGGTCATGAAGGACACGCGGTTCGAGAGCTGCGCCATGGGACGGACGACAGAGGTGTCCAGCCTGCTGTACCGCCCGGTGAGCCGCGTCAAAATGGCGGGAGTCGTCGGGGTGTCGAACTGCCTGTTCGTGCGCTGCAGCTTCGCCCAGATTGGGTACACGGGCTCGGACGAACTTCTGGAGCAGCTCCAGGCCGGCATTCGTCCGCTGACGGAGATCGCAGAGGCTCCGGAGCCGCGCGCGTGAAGTTCTCGCTGTCCTGGCTGAAGGACCACCTCGACACCTCGGCGACCGTGCGGGAGATCGCGGAGGCCATGACCATGGCCGGGCTGGAGGTCGAGGAGGTCCATGATCCGGCCGCTGCGCTCGCGCCCTTCACGGTGGCGAAGATCGTCTCGGCCGAACGCCACCCCAACGCCGACCGGCTGCAGGTCTGCCAGGTCGAGACCATCGACGGCATGAAGGAGATCGTCTGCGGGGCCCCCAATGCGCGGGCGGGGCTGACGACCATCTATGCGCCGATCGGGGCCTATGTGCCGGGGCTGGGCGTGACCCTGGTCGAGAAGCCGGTGCGGGGCGTGGTGTCGAACGGCATGCTGTGTTCGGCGTCCGAACTGCAGCTGGCGGACGAGAGCGACGGCATCCAGGAGCTGCCGTCGGAAATCCCCGTGGGGACGCCGGTGGCCAAGCTGTTCGGGGCCGAGCCGGTCATCGATTTCGAGGTGACGCCGAACCGGCCGGACTGGCTGGGGGTGACGGGCATCGCGCGCGATCTGGCGGCGGCGGGCGTGGGGAAGCTGAAGCATTTCGACATCGCCGTGGTCCGGGGCGGCTTTCCCTGCCCCATCGCCGTGCGGATAGATGCGCCGGAGCTGTGCCCGGTGTTCGCCGGGCGGCTGATCCGGGGGGTGAAGAACGGGCCGTCGCCGGAGTGGCTGCAAAGGCGGCTGACCTCGATCGGGCTGCGGTCGATCAACCGGCTGGTCGATGTGACCAATCTGATCGCCTACGACCGGGCGCGGCCGCTGCATGTCTATGACGCCAACAAGCTGGTCGGATCCGAGATCGTGGTGCGCGGCGGTCAGGTCTCGGCCGGGGCCGAGCATATCGCGGCGGGGACGCCCGAGAGCCTGATCGCCCTGGACGGCAAGACCTATCAGGCCTCGCCCAGCGACTGCGTGATCGCGGACGCCGGCGGCGAACGACCCATCGGTCTGGGCGGCGTCATGGGGGGCGAGAGCACGGGATGCGACGAGGCGACGGTGGACGTCTTCGTCGAGAGCGCCTGGTTCGATCCGATCGCCACGGCCCAGACGGGTCGGTCGCTGGGGATCACATCGGACGCCCAGTACCGGTTCGCGCGCGGCGTCGATCCGGCCTCGGTCGTGCCCGGCCTGGAGCTGGCGACGCGGCTGATCCTGGACCTGTGCGGCGGCGAGCCGTCGGAAATCGTGGTGGCGGGCGAGGCCCCGGCGAACCCGGCTCCGTTCCCGTTCGATCCCGCCTATGTGAAGCGGCTGTCGGGGCTGGACCTAGACGACGACCGGATCGGCACGATCCTGGGTCAGCTGGGCTTCCTGGTGACCGCGGGCGGCGCGGGTCAGGTCGAGCGTTGGACCGTCACCCCGCCGTCGTGGCGGCGCGACGTGGAAGGCCCGGCCGATCTGGTCGAGGAGGTCGCGCGCATCCACGGTTACGACCACCTGCCGGATGCGCCCCTGCCCGATCAGGGCGCGCCTTCGCGCGGGGTGCTGAACCCGCGTCAGGCCCGCGTGCGGATCGCGCGGCGGGCGCTGGCGGCCATGGGATACGCAGAAGCCGTGACCTGGTCGTTCACGCGGCGGGACATCGCGGCGATGTTCGGCGGCGGCGACGAGCGGCTGGTGGTGGATAATCCCATCGCGTCCGATCTGGACTGCATGCGGCCATCCGCTTTGCCTAACCTGATCCAGGCGGCGGCCAGGAACGCGGCACGTGGGCACGGTGACGTGGCCCTGTTCGAGATCGGGCCGATCTATCTGGGCGATGGCCCGACGGATCAGAGGACGGTGATCGCCGGCCTGATCAGCCCCCGCGCCGCCCGGCACTGGGGCGGGACGGGCGAGGACGCCCTGTTCGCCCTGAAGGGCGACCTGATGGCCCTGCTGGAGCAGATCGGCGCGCCGGTCGCCGCCATGCAGCTTGCGCAGGGGCAGAACCGCGACTGGTGGCATCCAGGCCGATCCGCGCGGCTGCAGCTGGGGCCCAAGACGGTGATCGCGGAGTTCGGCGCGGTGCATCCGCGCGTGCTGAAGGCGCTGGACGCCGACGGGCCGATGCTGGCCTTCGAGATCGTCCTGGACGCCGTGCCCGAGCCCAAGGCCAAACCGACCAAGGCGCGTGGAAACGCGGACCTGCCCAACCTCATGCCCCTGACACGCGATTTCGCCTTCGTGGTCGAGGACGGCCGGGCGGCGGGCGACCTGGTCCGGGCCGTGGCGGGAGCGGACAAGGCCCTGATCACCGAGGTGCGGGTCTTCGACGTCTATCGCGGGCCGGGCGTGCCGGAAGGGTCGAAGTCGATCGCCCTGGAGGTCGTGATCCAGCCGCGCGCGGCAACCTTGACCGACGCCGATATCGAGGGTCTGTCTGGACGCGTCGTCGCCGCCGCCGAAAAGCTGGGGGCGCGGCTCAGAAGCTAGCGGCCGGGGGGCATAAGATGGGCGTCAAGCCAAGGATCGAGACGGCGTTCGAACGGATGCTGTTCCGCTCGCGCTGGCTGATGGCGCCCTTCTACGTCGGCCTGGTCCTCGCCCTGCTCATGCTGCTGGCGGTGTTTGTGCGCGAGCTGGTCTATTACCTGCCGCAGGTTCTGGTCGCGCGCACGAAGATGGACTCCAACGACGCGATCCTGGCGGTTCTGACCTTGGTGGACCTGTCGCTGGCAGGCAACCTGCTGCTGATCGTGATCTTCTCGGGCTACGAGAACTTCGTTTCCAAGCTCGATCTCGACGGCGAGACTGACCGGCCGCCGTGGATGGGCACGGTCGACTTCTCCGGGCTGAAGATGAAGCTGATCGCCTCTATCGTGGCGATCTCGGGCATCCAACTCCTCAAGTCGTTCATGAACATCGGCAAGCCCGGCTATCCACTGGACGAGGCGGCCATGATGTGGGGCGTGATCATCCACCTGACCTTCGTCGTGTCCGGCGTGCTGCTGGCGCTTATGGACTGGCTGACCGCGAAGACGGACAAGCACTGAGGCCGGTCGGAAAGCTTCCGTTAACCTTGCCGCCCCAAGGCTGACTCAAACGTCGCCGACCCTGATCGAACGCCAAGGGGGCGACCGATCCGGGGATATGACATGCACCGCCGCCAGCTGATCCAGACCGGCTTCGCCGCCGCGACCGCCGCCTCACTCGGCGCCTGCGCGACCCAACCGCGCCAGCCGGTCGAACCGGCCTATCCGATCGCATCGGACCAGAACGCCCCGGCCTATACCGCGGACGAACTGGTGGCGGCCGGCTCGCGCGAGCTGGGCATCGCCGCCGAAGCCATGGGCGCAGCCATCGAGCGCATATTCGCGGACCAGGGCGACCGGCCGACCGCTTACATCGCAGGCGAGGAAGGGGCCGGGGCCGCCGTCGTGGGCCTGCGCTACGGCCGCGGCGCCCTGCACATGAAGGACATGAGCGCCTCCATCGAGGTGTTCTGGCAGGGCATCTCTGTGGGTTGGGACGTTGGCGGCAACGCCAGCCGCGTGTTCACCCTGGTGTATGGCCTCTACAATCCCGATGCGATCTACCGCCGCTACCCCGGCGTCGAAGGCTCGGCGTATCTGGTCGGCGGCGTGGGCGTGAACTACCAGCGGGCGGACGGGATCGTCCTGGCGCCTGTGCGGACCGGTGTGGGCCTGCGTCTGGGCGCCAATGTGGGCACCATGGCCTACAGCCGTCAGCGCAACGTCCTGCCCTTCTGATTCTGGCTCCACCGGCCGGCGACACAGCCGTTGACACCGGGCCGTCGGCCCCTCTATGTCGCGCGCTCCTGTCGCCGATGGCGCGGGGCCGTAGCTCAGTTGGTAGAGCGCGTCGTTCGCAATGACGAGGTCAGGGGTTCGACTCCCCTCGGCTCCACCATCCCGCCTGGCGCCTGAAGGCCGTATCGGGGCTAAGCCGACAGTGTCTAATCAAGCCCATCGTCGGTGACGACAAAAGGCCTCTTTTCGGCGGCGGCCTGACGCGCCAGTTCGTCCTGAACAAGATGCCATCGACGCAGACGCTCGAAGCCGATGGCGTGATCCGGCGAGGCGTCCAGCCACTCGGTGAATTCCCGTTTGCGCCGCGCGTACTGCGGTTCGGCCGGGTCTGGAACGGGCGGAACCTGAGGCAGCCGACTTGCAACCTCGGCCGGGATCGGGAAGTCCCCGGATGTCGTCGACAGGATCATGGCGCTCGCACGCTAGGAGAAGAACCGACGCTGCGAAACCCCTGCGACGCGAAGGCGGCCGTTCTCAGGCGCAGGCCCGGCCCAGAACCTCATCCAGAACAGCGCAGGCGTGGTCGATCTGAAGGTCCGTAATGGTCGGATGCACCAGCATGGCCAGCGAGGTCTCGCCCAAGGTCCGCGCGACGGGCAGCCGCTCAGACGGTCGCCAAGGCGTGCCGTCGAAGGCGTCTTCAAGGTAGATCTCCGGCGCGGAACCCTGGAGGCATGGCGCACCGCGCGCGACGATCTCGTCGATGATCCGGTCTCTCGTCCAGCCGGGGCTCAGGCGATCCGGACGCACGAAGGCGTAGAAGCGGTACCAGGCATGGACGACCTCGGGGGGCGGCAGGGGCGCGCGGACGACGTCATGACGCGCGCAGACCCTCGCCAGTCGCATCGCCAGCTCGGCCCGCCGCGCCGTCCACTCCGCCATGCGGTCGAGCTGGATCAGGCCGATCGCCGCCTGCATCTCGATCATGCGGCCGTTGCTGCCGAACATGCCGAACCGCCAGGGCAGGCGCGCGCCAGGCGCCTCGTCCAGGTAGGGCCGCCACGTCTTGCCGTGATCCTTCCAGGACCACATGAAGGCGAACAGGTCCGGATTGGCGGTGGTGACCATCCCCCCTTCCCCGCCCGTCGTCATGATCTTGTCCTGGCAGAAGGACCACGCTCCTATGTCGCCGATGGAGCCGACGCTGCGGCCCTTGTAGCGGGCGCCGTGGGCCTGAGCGCAGTCTTCGATCACCTTCAACCCGCGTCGGCGCGCCAGGTCCATGATCGGGTCCATGTCGCACGGCCGTCCGCCCAGGTGGACGCAGATGATGGCCCGCGTTCTGGGGGTCAGAACGGGCTCGATGGTCTCGGCGGATAGCCCCTGGGTCTCGGGGTCAACATCGGCGAAGACGGGCGTTGCGCCCACGGCCACGATGCAGGACGCCGAAGCCAGGAAGGTTCGCGGCGTGGTCACGACTTCGTCGCCGGGTCCAATTCCCAAGGCTCGCAGGGCCACCTCTAACGCGATCGTTCCGTTCGCCAGGGCGACGGCGTGCGACACGCCCACCCACGCCGCATAGCGATCCTCGAAGGTCCGGCCGCAGTCGCCCGTCCAGTAGTTGACGCGGTTTGACGCCAGAACGTCGGCGACGGCCTGGATCTCCTCGGAACTGAAGCTCGGCCAGGGCGCGAAGGGGGTGTTCAGCACCGATCAGCGCTCCAGCGGCCGGCCGGGAACGCCCACGACGGTGACGCCGTCCGCCACGTTCCGGATCACGACCGCGCCCGCGCCGACGGTGACGTCCTCACCGATGACAATGCCCTGACGGACGGCCGCGCCGACGCCGATCCAGGTCCTGGCTCCGACCCGGACGCCTCCGGCGACCGCAGCACCGGGCGAGACGTGGACACCCTCCCCGAGGACCGTATCATGGTCGACCGAGGCGTTGGTGTTGATGATCGCGCCTCGCCCAGTGCAGGATCCGATGCAGACGCAGGCGCCTGCCAGCACGGCGGATCCGGGGCCGACGACCGCATGGGAGCTGACGCTGGCGTGAGGGTGAAACAGACTCACGATGCGGCCCCCGCGCGCCTCGATCCTGTCTAGCCACGTCAATCGCTCGGCGTTCGCGCCCAGGCCGACGATCACGCCTTCGTACGCTGCGAGATTGTCGAGCAGGCTTTCGGGCGAGCCATGCACGACCCACGGGCCAGCGGGCGCTGGGTGATCAGAACCATCGTAGAGATGAACCGTGCTCCAGCCCGCCTGCTCCGCACAGTCGGCCAGGACCCGCGCATGCCCGCCGGCCCCGACGATCGCCAAGGCCCCGGCGGTCATGCCGGGTTCACCGCGAGAGCGTGAGCGCCGCCCTCATGCCTTCCGCGCCCGTTTGAACCGGTCGCCACCGCATCGTCTCCCAATGACCACGGTCGATGCACAGGGGCTCGAACAGGCTTGTGACTATGGTGCTTCGCCCGATGAGGGCAAGCGGCGCGGCCAGCAGAGGTTTGGGGACGGGCCACAGACGGACGGCGCAACCCATCTCTCGCGCGATGGCGAGCGCCAGGGCGCGGGGCGTGAGGTCGTCGGGATCCGCCGGCAGGAGGACGTCTTCGGGTCCAGTGGAGAAGATCAGGTGCTCCACCGCCGAAGCGGCGTTGTCCAATGAACAGAAGCTGCGCGGCTGACGCGCCAGCTCCAAGGGAACCGGCAGCCCCCGTCGGATCAGGGCGGCCAGTTGCGCGAAGCTGCCTGTTCCTCCGGCTCCGTAGATCATCGGAGGGCGGACAATGGCTAGTTGCAAGGGCTGGGCGGCGGTCATGTCGCGCAGGGCGAGCTCGGCGTCCCGCTTCGATCGACCGTATGCGTCGACGGGTTGGAACGGAGACGCGGGACCGATCGGGGTCTCCGAAGCCTTGGCGTGGGCATGCAGAGAGCTGACGAACACGAAGCGACGGACGCCCGCCGACGCCGCCGCTTGAGCCGTCTGGATCGGCAGGCGGACGTTCGCCGCCCTCAACGCCTCGGCCGGAGCTCGGCTGGAGGTGATGCCCGAGAGATGGACCAGAACATCCAGACTATCGAAGATTGACGGTTCGGCGGGCCAAGGCAGCACGCGATGACCTCGGACCTCGGTTTCCTGTCGTCCGAAAAGGCGGAGATGGATGTCCGGTCGGCCTGAGAGGCGTTCGACCAGCCGACGCCCCAGAAAGCCGGTCGCCCCGACGATGCCGATCGATCTAGCCCCGAATGGCATCGCCGCGCCCTCGGCCCAGGATGGTGATCGCGATCAGCCGCACATATTCATCCAGACGCGGTTGAGCGGCCCAGACCGCGTCCTCGGTCGCCAGTTCGACCGGCGTGGACATGTCGAGTCCCATGGTCTGACCGCGTCCGGTGATGCCGGGACGAACCTCATAGACCCCGCGCCGCCGACGCTCCTCGATCAGCTGGGTCTGCACCGGCAGGCAGGGTCGGGGGCCCACCAAGCTCATCTCGCCGCGCAGCACGTTCCAAAGCTGCGGCAGCTCGTCGATCTTCAGCCGACGGAGGATACGTCCCGCCGGCGTCACGGCAGCGGGCGACGCCTCGTGGGTCCCTACGGTCGCCGTCCCCAGGGCCATGGTGCGCAGCTTCAGGCAGACGAAGGGGCGCTCGCGGCGGCCGACACGGACCTGACGGAAAAGAGCGGGGCCGGGCGACCCCAGCCGGATCACGATCCCTGCAGCAATGACGACCGGCGCCGTCAGCACGAGCAGCGGCCCCGCGAGGATGAGGTCGGCGAGACGGAGCATGCGGGTTTGGATGCGCGCGCTCATGCATCCGTCCCGGACATGGCGCGCTCGATCGCCTCAGTCGTCAGGGCCATGCCGCGCGAGAAGGCGTAGTGCTCCAGGTAGGCCGCGCGGGCGCGCGTTCCCATGGCCTGGCGCTCCTCGGGGCTCAGTCGGGCCATCCGGACCATGGCATCCGCCACGGCCTCGATATCATCAGGCGGGGCCGAGACGCCCGCGCCCGCTTCGACGACCATCCGGGCGGCCTCGCCGCGGAGCCCGATCAGGATTGGCCGGCCCATGGCCATGTAGAACTGCGTCTTGGAAGGGATGGTGATCTCGAACAGCGGATCGTCGGCGAGGTGCAGAACCAGTACGTCGGCCGCGGCGAAGACGTCGCCGATCTGATCCTGCGGAACGCCAGGCAGCAGCTGGACGTGCCGGGCTTGAAGGCCGTCGATCAGGGCCGCGAGGCGGTCGCGCTCCACGCCGCCGCCGATCAGGGTGAGCTGGAGCTCAGGCACCGCCTCCCCCGCCTGCTCCGCCGCGTACACGAGAGTGTCGAGGCTCTGCACCCGGCCCAGGTTGCCGCCGAAGACGAGGTTGAAGCGACCCTCAAAGCCGAGGCGGGACACCGGGTAGCGGCCGCTCGCGCGCGCGGCCTCCTCGTCGGCCCAGTTGAACACCGTCACGGCGCGATCGGCCGAGACGCCGCGTTCGATCAGCCTGTTCGTCATCCCGCGCGATTGGCCGATCACGACGGCGGCGGCTTGGTAGACGAAGCGGCATATGGGATCGAGCCACCGCGCCATCCGCCCCGTGCCCGCCATGCCCGATGCCGCCACTGAGTCCGGCCAGAGGTCCTGCACCTCCAGCACATAGGGCCGTCGCGTCACCCACCGGCTCACCGCCGCGGCCAGACCGACGGTGATCGGCGGATGATAGACGTAGATGACGTCGAACCGTCGTGCCCGGAGCAGACAGAACAGGGCGGCCGACAAAAAGAACGACAGGTAGTTCGCCGCCCGTCCTACACTGGAGTGGTCGTGACTGGGCCAGAGGTACAGGCGGTGCACGACCACGCCCTGCATCACCTCGCGCTGGTAGGCACGCAGCCGATAGCCCGGCGCGATCTTTCCGGTCGGATAGTTGGGAAAGCCGGTCGCCACCTCGACGTCAAACCCCCTGTCGATAAGGGCGCGCACGAAGGGAAGTCCCTTCATCGCCCACTCCGGCTCGAACCACTGGCACAGGAACAGCACCCGGCCGGGCACGGTCAGTAGGCCTTCCACACCGTCCGGCGGACGTAGTCGGTGTAGGACAGGATGATCCGCACCACCTTGTCCGAGACGCTTAACGGGCCGTAGTCGATGATGGGAGCGATCGTGCGGTGCTCGCCACGCCCTTGCGTCTCCAGGATCGCCAAGGCCTGAAGCACGCGCTCGGGCGACAGGCCGGTCATCATGACGGCCCCCTCTTCCATCCCTTCCGGCCGCTCATGGGCCTCGCGCAGGTTCAGCGCCGGGAAGTTCAGGATGGAGGATTCTTCGGTGATCGTTCCGCTGTCGGACAGAACGGCGCGGGCCTGCATCTGAAGAGACACATAGTCGAGGAAGCCGAAGGGCTTGAGCAGTCGCACCCGTTCGTCGAAGGCGACGCCGAAACCCTCGACGCGAGCGCGGGTCCGGGGGTGGGTGCTGACCAGGACCGGCTCCCCGGTCGAGGCGGCGACCGCGTTCAGGCAATCCGCCAGTCGGCGCAGCTGGCGCTCGTCATCGACGTTTTCCTCGCGGTGGGCGCTCACGAGCGTGTAGCGGCCGGGCGTCAGCCCGAGGTCCGCGCAGGCGGTCGATCGGTCGATGCCGGGGCGATAGTGGGTCAGAACCTCGCGCATCGGACTGCCCGTCTTGATGACCCGGTCCGGCGCGAACCCCTCCGCCAGCAGATAGTCCCGCGCGATTGTGGAATAGGTCAGGTTGACGTCGGCCGTGTGGTCGACGATGCGGCGGTTGATCTCCTCCGGCACGCGCTGGTCGAAGCAGCGGTTGCCCGCCTCCATGTGGAAGATCGGGATCTTGCGCCGCTTGGCCGGGATGACCGACAGGCAGGAGTTGGTGTCGCCCAGCACCAGGAGCGCGTCCGGCTTCTCCTCGTCCAGCACACGATCCACGGCGATGATGATCCGGCCGATCGTCTCGGCCGCCGTCGCGCCCGCGGCCTCCAGGAAGTGGTCCGGCCCCCTCAGCTCCATGTCTCGGAAGAAGACCTCATTGAGCTCGTAGTCGTAGTTCTGGCCGGTGTGGACCAAGACATGGTCCATGTGGCGGTCCAGCGCGACCAGGGTGCGCGACAGCCGGATGATCTCCGGCCGGGTGCCCACCACCGTCATGACCTTGAGCCGCCTGGTCATCAGATGGGCTCCGCGATCGTGTCGGGCCGAGCGCGGTCGAAGACCTCATTGGCCCACAGCATGACGATCATCTCGTCGTCGCCGATGTTGGTGATGTCGTGGGTCCAGCCAGGAATGGTCTCCACGATCCTGGCCTCCCCGCCCTCGGTGGTGATCTCATGACGCTCGCCGGTGACGATATGGCGAAAGCGAAAGCGGGCGCGTCCCTTCAGCACCAGGAACTTCTCGGTCTTGGCGTGATGATAGTGCTGGCCGCGCGTCACGCCGGGTCGGGCGGTGAAGTATGAGACTTGTCCGGCGTCCGGGGTCTTCAGCATCTCGACGAACACGCCGCGCGGGTCGGCGTGGCGTGGCGCGTCGTAAGCGAAGGCCTCGGGCGGCAGATAGCTGAGGTAAGTCGAATAGAGGGCGCGCGTCAGGCCCGTTCCGACTCGATCGATGGTCAGGGTCGAGCGGCCGGCGGCGAAGCCGCGAACAGCGTCGGCCACCGCCCCGACGGTAGTGGCGTGGACGGGTCCGGCCTCGGCGAAGGCGGCGTCCGTCGGCGGCGCGTCCAGCAGGGCGAGGAAGGCGTCGCAGACATCGTCGACGTGGATCAGGTTCAGCGGCGCGTCGGGATCGTCGACCCGGATCGGAATACCGCGCGCGATGTTGTGGCAGAAGGTTGCGACGGCGGAGTTGTAGTTCGGCCGCGCCCACTTGCCGAAGACGTTGGTGAGGCGAAACACGCGCAGGCCAGCACCGGTGGTCCGGGCATGGTCGAACAGGGCGTCTTCGGCCGCGCGCTTGGACCGGCCGTAGGGATTGTCGCGCTCGGCCTGGGTCGAGGAGGCGAACACGATCGACGCGCGATTGCCGGCAGCCGCCAAAGCACGGCAAAGGTCGCGGGTGAAACCGGCGTTGCCGCTCTCGAACTGGTCCTCCATTTGCGGACGGTTCACGCCCGCAAGGTGGTAGATGAAGGTCGCCTCGGTGAGGGCCGCGCTCAGATCGGCGTCGCTCGCCTCCGAGCCGATCGGCACGGCGGCCACTCCCGTCTCCTTCAGCCGGATCATCAACGTCTTGCCGATGAAGCCGTGTGCGCCTGTGACCACAACGGTCATGAGTTCAGCCCTCGATCTCGAGGGGGCGTCCCGCCAGCGCGCGCTGGATCAACGGCAGGCGCAGCAGCAAAGTCTTGAGACCCTCCACGTCCAGCCGCTCGGTGTTGTCGGAGTTGTATTCCTCGGCCTCGGTCAGCGACAGGCCGCCGTGGTCGAAGAACTTGCCGTAGTTCAGGTCGCGGCCGTCGGCAGGCACCCGGAAGTAGCCGCCGAGATCATCGGCCCGGGCGCGCTCCTCGCGACCCAGCAGCGCCTCGGACTGCTTCTCGCCGTGCCGCACGCCGATGACGCGCACCTCGTGGTACGGGCGGTCGAACAGGTCGGTCAGGGCCTGGACCAGGGTTTCCAGCGTCGCGGCCGGAGCCTTTTGCACGAAGGTGTCGCCGTTGGTCCCGTGCTCGAACGCGTAGAGGACCAGCTCGACCGCGTCCTCCAGGCTCATCATGAAGCGGGTCATGCCGGGGTGGGTCACGGTGATCGGCCGCCCCGCCAGCATCTGCTCGACGAACAGGGGAATGACCGAGCCGCGCGAGCCCATGACGTTGCCGTAGCGCGTGCCGCAGGCGACAGCGCCGGTGTCGGCGAAGCTGCGTGACGCCGCCACCATGACCTTCTCCATCATGGCCTTGGAGATGCCCATGGCGTTGATGGGATAGACCGCCTTGTCCGTGGACAGACAGATAACGCGTGACACGCCCGCCGATAGCGCGGCCGCCAAGACGTTTTCCGTCCCGAGCACATTGGTGCGCACCGCCTGCATGGGGTGGAACTCGCACGACGGCACCTGCTTCAGCGCGGCGGCGTGGAAGCAGTAGTCGACGCCCTGCATGGCCGGGGCCACGCTTCGCTCGTCGCGCACGTCGCCCAGGTGGAAGCGGAGCTTGTCCGAGGCGAAGCGGCGACGCATGTCGTCCTGCTTCTTCTCGTCCCGGCTGAAGATGCGGATCTCGCCGATGTCCGAGGTGAGAAAGCGCTCAAGCACGGCGTGGCCGAACGAGCCGGTTCCCCCGGTGATCAGCAGCGTCTTGCCAGCGAACATCGTCGACCACCCCTAAATTGAGTATCAACGATCAGCGTTCGGTGCGCAACGCCTCCAGGAACATCCGCCGATTGGCCTCCAGCGCCTCGCGCCCCGTTTCCGGATCGTCGCCGAGCGCCCGGGCCGCGCGGCGCAGCCCCTGAAAGCGCTCGGGCGAGAACGCGGCCCATTCGCGGATGCGCTCGACGAACGCGCCGAGATCCTCAAGAGACAGATCCGCCCCCGCGCCCTTGGCCTCGAGTCCGCGCCAAGGCGTCCGATCACTGATCAAGACTGGCAGGCCGGCCGAGAGCGCTTCGCGGATCACGTGGCCGTAGTTCTCACCCAGAGTTGGAAAGAGGAAGGCGTCGTACTCGGCCAGCGTCTCCTCCACCTGCTCGGGCCGCAGGGGGCCACGATATCGCACGGAAATGTTGGAGGGCAGCTCCGCGACCTTCGCCTGACATCGCGCCCAGTAGGCCGCGTCTTGAGGGATGCCGTAAATGTCGAAGGTCAGCTGGACATCGGAAATCCGGGACACGATCTCCAAGGCCCCGAGCAGGTTCTTCATCGGCGCGATGCGCGCAAGAAACACCAATCGCAGCGATCCCGTCCGTTTCGAATGCGCTTCGCTTGCGGTGCGTTGCGAGGAGCGGCTCAGGTTTCTGGCGATGGCGATGCGGCCGCCACCGGTCCGACTTCCGAGATCGATGGCGAGGCTGACGATGCCCAGTCGGAAGACGCGGCGGATGTCGTCAGCTTCATGTTGAGACGAGGCCTGAAACGTCAGGCCTGCGTGCAACCTGGCCAGGCGGCTGACCGCCAGAAAGGCCCGCTTCTTGACAGACTTCAGCGACAAGGCGCCGGGTGAGAATTCGCCGCGGGGCGCCAGAAGCACCGGGGCGCCGCCAAAGGCCCCCAGCCGACGATGGACCAGCGGCCGAATGGACCACTGGGGGCAGAAGAAGCTGTTGAGATAAATGAGGTCAGGCCGGCGCGCCTCAGGTGTGGCGAGCAACCGCCGCCACGCGGCCCAGCCCGGCGAACAGTAGTAGATCTCAGCATCGCCGAGACGGGTCCATCGATCCGTCACGACTCCGGGATAGGGCTCCTGATCGCCGAGGTCGCGGTCGGAGGTGACGACCTGGAACCGAAAGTCGTCTCCAAGCTGATCGATCAAATTGGCCAATGTGCGAATGGGTCCGCCGCCCTTGAAGCCGGGCAGGAAGTAGGCCGTGAACAAAAGGATCGTAGGCCGGGGGTCGGAGGACATCATCTCAACAGCCTGGGCTGGCCGTTCGCAGCCACGGGGGCTCGGGTCGTTCACGACCGCCGTCGGTGATTTGGATGAGGATCTCTTCGAGATAGGCCGCCCCCGCCTCGGCCCCCAACACCGCGGCCCACCGGGTCAGCCGCTCGCGCTCAGCGGGCGATGGAGGCCCTTTACGGATCATCCCGTCCAACGCAGCCTGGAGGTCTTGCGCATCGCCTTCGGCAAAGACGTTCCCGCCGCCCAGACGAACCACTTCGCGACAGCCGCATTTGTCGCTGCATACGACGGGTGTTCCCGCCAGAAGCGCCTCGGAGGCGACGGCGCCCCAGCCGTCGAACCGGCTCGGAAGAACCAGGCAGTCCGCCGAGGCCATGATGGCGGGCACTTCGCTATGAGCGCGCACTCCGAGCCAGGAGACCCTTGGGCCAAGCTTCAACTCGGCGAGCGCTCGCAGCTCCTGTTCCAGAGGACCCGAACCCACCACCACAAGCTCGACCTCGTGGCTCCCGATGATCGCCAAAGCGTTTATCAAGAGATCGAGCCGCTTCCGTTCGACGAACTGGCCGACAAACAGCACGCGAAACGACTTCTCGCATGGTGCGCGCGCTGGCCTCGCATGCCGTGCCTCCGCCAGGAAATAGCCGAAGGGAAAGACGGCGTCGGCCGGCGCCCCTCGGGCGACGAGCCACTCGGCTGTCCCTGCTCCCGTGGCGAGAAAGGCTCGAATTCGGGATCGCTGGGTAAGGACGAGCCATGCGTACAGTCCGCGGCGCAACCAGCCCTTCCATCCGCGATCATCGACGCCTTCCATCACAACGCACTGCCGCAGCCGCCGGGCCGCGAGCGCACGCTGGGCGGCGGCGACGACGCCATTGGCCCTCAACCCCTGGCAGATGTGGAGGCTGTCCCGAGCGGCCTGGCTGATCAGTTCGACCGCCGTTGCATCGTCTGGAGCGAACAGAAGACGGGCGTCGCCAAGAGATGAGAGCTCCCACCCAAGCTTGATCCGATCCTCAGTAAGGGTTCCTTCGGCGACGTAGGTGGTCGAGACGCCGCGCTGGGCGAGCGCCGCAGCCAGGCCGGCCATGTGGGGAGAAACCGTCCGCTGCCAGAACCACACCTCACCCGGCACGAGGGTTCTCTCGCGCAGAGTAGACCCAACCCAGAAGAATGATGCCCAGCAGACCTTGCCCGCCCGCCGAGAAGAACGTGTTCTCGCCGAGGTTGAGCGCGAGCAAGGTCAGGAGAACCGCCATGGGAGCGAGGCTGCTGCGTGACGCCTGCACGACCAGCCAGGCGACCCAACCCATCACCAGGATGAAGCCAGCAACGCCTGTTTCCTCAAGCACGGCCAGGGGCGCCGTGCCTTTCTCGATCGCGGCCCCGACCGGCAGGCCGAAAAAGCTGTTGCGCTCGATGACCATGAGGGACGGCGTCGAGGCGATGCCGAACCCAATGCCGCGCCAGGGATCATTGGCGATGTTGGCCAGCATCAGATCGATCAGGGCGCCCCGCGAGGCGTCATAGATGTCCAGGAGAGACGAGGAGCCGCCCCGCTTCCAGAGGAAATCCTGGATCCATCGCCACAAGGTGTTCGCAGCCGCCAACGACGCGAGAAAGCCGAGGAACAACAGCCCCCAGAACCAGTAGGTGGCGAGGCCGGGAGCAACGAACCTCAGTCGCCTGCCGCGGATGATCATGACGATGATGACCGTGAGGCCCAGCCCCGCCGTCATGGCGAGGCCTCCGGTCCTGGCCTGCGACAGGATCACCATAACGAGCCCCAAAGCCGTCAGCGCCACATCGACCCATCGAGGGTGGGGCCGCTCAAGCAATCGCGCTGCAGACCAGACGGTGAAGATCGCCATGGTCAGACCGAGAGCCTGGGGGTGGTTCATCACGCCCTGAAAACCTGAGCCATTGCGGAGGTAGCCAAGCGGCATGACCAACAGGGGCAGGCTGGCGATCATGACGATGGCGAGGAGCCAGAAAAGGCGGCTGGCCAACGCCGTTCGCTGTCGAGGGGACAGACTGACCCAGGCGAACAGGCTGGTCAGCATGGCCACGCCCCACGAGACGGCCTTGAGGATTGAAACCGAGGGGATGGGGCTCAGCAGGATCGAGTGCGCGACGAGAAACCCGGTCAGCAGGACGGTCGCGGTGAGGAAGTGATCCCAGCGAACGACGCGGTCTCTGAGGCCGTGGACGACAACGGAACCCAAGGCGCCGAGCAATACGAGGTAACGCTCGGCGCTGCCGCCGGCGGCGGACTGCAGCAGGCCTGGGTTCGCCATCGTGAAAAACCAGGACAGTGCCAGAGCTAGGATCGCGTTCGATCGGCTGGTCAGCGCGAAAACCGCCAGAGCGCCGTAGGCGAGGATGGCGGGGGCGCCCGGCGTGAACCTGAGCGCCGTTAGCGCCATGAGTTGCAGGCCAGCCATCGTGACGCCCAGCCTGATGGTCTTGGGAAGACTGGTGCTGTTGGCTGTTGCAGTCATCGAAACGCTTCCCGCGAGGGCGTCTGACTGCACCGGCCAGTGGAAGCGAGGTGCTGTGGAGTCGCTGGTCCGCCGGCTGCGCCCCTTGTGCGGATACGCCTCGCCGGAACGCCTCCGACGACATCGAAGGCCGGCACCGACTCGGTTACGACGGAGCCTGCCGCGACCATGGCTCCTTGGCCTATGCACACCCCGGCCAGGATCGTCGCTCCCGCGCCGATCCAGACTCCGTCGCCGATTTCTATCGGCTTTGAGATACCTGGTCCGGCCGCGCGTTCAGAGCCGCCATCGAGATGAGTTCCTGTGACGATCAGGACTCTCGGCGCGATGTCGCACCGCGCGCCAATGCTGACGTCGGCGTCTCCGCCGATGATCGCGACTTCGTGGCCGAGAAACGTGTCTTCACCCACCCTGATCCGCCCGGTCGTCCAGAAACTGACGCTGGAGACCAGCCGGGTGCGGTCAGCGAGTTCAACGCCCGCCCAGCGCCACAGGTGTCGTTTCATCGCGTACAGACGCGTCGGAGGCAAAAGTCCGACGACGGTCTTGGCGAGGTATCGTTTCGCGGACGTCATGCCCCACCCCTGGCCAAGACCGTGGGCTCGCTCTGCCTGAACCAGGCCCAGAACATCCCCGTCCGCAGCACGGAGGCGACGAACAGCCCGACCGAAAGGGCGTAAGCGCCCTGCGGAGCAAACACCCAAGAGACGGTCAGCACAGTCAAAGCCCAAGGCAGGAGCGAAAGCAGGATGAGGTTCTGCCGGTCGGTGACGAGCAGGTAGTTTCCAAGAGCGGTCTGCCCCGCGATGACGACGCCCGTGATCATCATGATGACGAGGACAGGCCAGAAGGGCTGAAAGGCGTTCCCCGCCAAGGCCATGATCCACGGCGCGACGAGGCAGCATGGCAATGCGATGGCCAAGGCTCCCGCCAGCTGGAACAGCGCGATCTGGCCGGACAAGCGTCGCAAGTCCTTTTCGCGGCCGTCGGCCCGAATGGACGCATAGATCGGCAGCGCCACGCGATTCGTCAGAGAACTGATGAGTACGACCACGCCAAGCATTGTGTTGGCGAAGCCAAAGACACCGACGGCGCTCAGCCCGTCAGGCGCGCGCTGGCTAATGATCAGCTGACCGAGCCAGAGGGTGGGCGCCCAAAGCGCCGAGCTGAGGAAGACGGGTAAGCCGAAGCCCGCGAGCAACTTCAGGTCAGACCGGCGGGGCGCGAGAAGCATCGGCGCGCCGGCGGCGGCCGTCTCCCGGGCATAGAAGACCAGCAAAACTCCAACCTTGGCCGCTTCGACCAGGGCCAGCCCGGCCACCGCTCCAGCCAGTCCAAAGGCGTAGGCGAGGCTGGGCACCGCGACGATCGAAAAGACGGCCAGCATGGCCGCTGTCACGCCCATGGCCGAACCTCGTTCCAGCGACAGGAGGATCGTCTGCAGGATGTTGCTGAAGGCGGACAGAACCACCCAGCCGATGACCCACGACGCAAGGTGTGGCGCGGCGTCCAAATCCAGCGTGTGAAGCAAGATCGGGCGGCCCGCCAAGAGCGCCAAGGCCGCAAAGACGAGAGACGCCGCCAGCACCAAGCCCGCGCACAGACTCACCACCTCGACGACGCGGCGCAGGCCCTCGCGTCGCAAGGCGGGTATGAAGCGAGCCAGGACGGCCCCGGCTCCCAGCACAACGACAACCTGAAGGGTGTTGACCAAGCCTTGGGCTAGGACCACGCGACCGAAGTCCATCGAGCCGAGAATGCGCGCCAGAAAGACGATCACGAGGATCGAAGCGCCCTTCTCGACGGCGAATGACACCAGCGTCCAGCCGCTGAGACTGGCCAGGCGGCGCAGGATGTCGGAACCGCCGAGGAGCTCCTCCAGGCGTGACCGACCTATAGCCAACAGGCTCACGGCGCGCCCCCTCAGACATACCGTCAGGACCCGACGGCTGTGCGCCGACAACGGGAGCGAAAAGTAAGCCCTACGCAGGCATGTCAGTCAAATATGTCGAATATGCTATCGCGCTTCTTCTTCCGATAGCGGTACTCGTCATGGTCGCGGTAGCGCGGCTGTTCGCGGTAACCGTACTGCGGAGGTTGCGGCTGTTGGGGTTGTCCCCACGGGCCCGGCTGCGGCGCGGCCTGCGGGGGCGGCGCATAAGCGGGTTGGGCGGGAGCAGGGGCGGCGCTGGCCGAGGCCTGTTCCATCAGCTTTTCCAGCTCGCCGCGATCAAGCCAGACGCCGCGGCAGGTGGGACACATGTCGAACTGGACCCCGCCCCGATCCAGGGTCTGCATCTGGGCGTTGTCGTTGGGGCACATCAGCAGAGGCATGGGCGCTCCTTGGCGGCGAGGGTGTTCAGGCAAGGTGAGGCCTCAGCCCCGCCGGCGCAACCGGGCGGGGCGTCGCGCTCGCCGGGCCAGTCCCGGATCAGCCCTCGGCCAGGACGATCAGCCGGTCCTCGGGCAGGAACTCCAGCACCTCGGCCTTGTCCGGGTTGACCACGACGCCGCCCATGTTGCGGCCGTCGGCACCGTCTTCGTCGCGCTTCCTGCGATAGCCGATGGCGGTCTCCCCGCGCCGCCTGGCCGCCTCCGTCAAAGTATAGCCGCTGACGGGTCCCGACAGGTCGACGTAGTCGCCGATGGGTCGCATGTAGATTTCCGACCCGTCCTCATCGAGCAGATCGGCGAAGATGTCGGACAGGTATTCGTTCTCCGACGCCTGAGCCAGCATCAGGCTGACCAGCTTGTTGGACACCACGAAGTCGTCGGCGCGGGTGACCTCGGCCAGCTCGCGGTTCCTGATGTCGATCATCTCCGAGACCACGCTGATGTGGACGCCCAGCCGCTCCGACAGCTTGCGCAGATGCAGGAGGGTGATCAGGGTGCGGGTGTCGGCGGACTGGGCCTCCATGGTGTCGGAGTAGCCCAGCACCATGATGGAGTCGTAGGACGCGGGGTCCAGGGCCTCGATGGAGGCCGCGTGGCCGGTGTCGATCACCTTGGCCTCGACCTTCATGTTGCCGGACCCCAGCGGCATGGAGGCGATTTCCTCGGGGAATCCGGGGGTGTCTGCCGCGACCGTCAGTAACGAACCGGGCCGCACATACTTCGACAGCTCATAGGCAATGAGGGGGCCGCGCCGGTTCCAGCCGATGATGAGGGTCCGCTCGGCCTTTCTGCGAAGCGCCTTGGGCGCGCGGATGGCCGAGGCGTCGATCAGGCTTTCGTCGATCGGTGTCAGCCGGATGGAATCGTCGTCCTCGGCGATGATGATGGCGCGGCAGCCTTCACCAATGACCTCGTCCATCGGCGGGTTCATGCGCGTGCGGCCGTCCGGATAGCGGAGCCCGATCATGGCGGAGTCGCGATAGCCCATGACGGCGTCGCCATAAGTCTTGCCGACAAGGTCCTCGAGTTCGGTCGTGTAGATTTCGCAGCCATCGAAATCGAGCAGCTCGGAATAGACGGCCGACAGTCCCAGCTGACGGCTGGACTGGACCACGATCCGAGAAATCAGATCGTCGGCCAGCACCAGTTGCACCTCGTCGCCGCCCACGATGCGGGCGACCTCGGCGTTGTGGGAGTCCCGGAGTTCGGCCGCGATGAGATACCGCTCCTCACGCCGCTTGGGATCGTTGGTCAGTGCGAGCACAGTCTTGATGACCTGACTGTCCGGGTCATGGGTTCCTTCCGGCGACACCACGATGATGGAGCGGCAGGCCTGAGGGTTGACGATCGACAGGTCGAACAAGTCCGTCGGGTCGCCCGAGCGGCAGATGATCTGGGTGTTCTTGAGATCCTGGACCTTGTCGGCGATCTCGTCCTCCATCTCGACCTTGTCCTTGTTGGCCATGATGACGATGCGCGGGTTCTTCCGGCTCTCGTTGGCGATAACCAGCTCCGAGATGATGTCGAAGATCGAGGCCGACCAGTTCAGGATGATGGTGTGATCGGTCTCGAGCACACGCGAGCGGCCTTTCCGGGCTTCGTCGATCTTGGCGTCCAGACCGGCCGAGATGACCGAGATCAAGGCCGAGAAGACCAGGATGCCCATGGCGGTGACGAACAGGTTGAGGCCTCGGAAGGCCCAACCCGAATCGCCCGCGACCGTGCCCGCGTCGGTGGTGCGCATCAGCGACTGCCACAGGGCCTCGACGAAGCTCCACCCGCCGTCCGGGCCCCAGCGGGTTAGCGTCAAGACGGTGGCCGCGAATAGGATGGTGATGAGGGTCACGAGGCCCAGCCAGCCGACCAGGGCCATCGCCCCGCCCGACATCGACTTGTCGAAGCCATACTTCAGCCGCTCGCCCAGACTGACGGCGCCGAGCTGGCGATCTTTCGTGGTGTCGGGCTTGGCTGTTCCCGCGCCTTTTCCGGCGCGTGCGGCGTTCGCGCGTGTGAGTGAGCCCATGATGCGGCGAGATCCCCAGAATTTCTGACCGGTCCCCCGACCGGATCTTCTCCGTGAACGAAGCAAAATCGTCGTTCCCCGAAGCGCGGTGTCGTCAATAGTGATGTCCGATCGCCTTGGGAAGCTGACGATTTCCGACTAAGTCAGCGCCCGACCCACGAAGCCTCGGAGACCCACTTTGCGCTACCTGCACACCATGGTCCGGGTCAGAGACCTGGACGCCTCGCTGCATTTCTGGAGCGACCTTCTCGGCCTTCAGGAGGTGCGCCGCATGGAGAATGAGCAGGGCCGCTTCACCCTGGTGTTCCTGGCGGCGCCGAAGGACCTGGAGCGGTCCGCCGCCGAGCGGTCGCCCGAGGTCGAGTTGACCTACAACTGGGACCCGGAGGAGTACACGGGCGGTCGCAACTTCGGCCACCTGGCCTACAAGTTCGACAACATCTACGAGGCCTGCCAGCAGCTGATGGACGGTGGCGTGATCATCAATCGTCCGCCGCGCGATGGACGCATGGCGTTCGTCCGGTCGCCGGACGGGATCTCGATCGAGCTGTTGCAGGAAGGCGAGCCGCTGGCGCCGGCCGAGCCGTGGGTGTCGATGCCGAACATCGGGACTTGGTGATGCGGCCGTCGGCCGCCATCGGGTTGGCGCTTGTTGTCTCGGCCTGTGCATCCACTTCGGAGACCTATCCCAGCCGCACCGCGACCGAGCAGCTGCTGCTGGCGCGCGCCGCGGACCTCGCCGTCGAAGGTTTGCGCCTGCCCGTAACTGACGGCGCGCGGGTGTTCGTCGATCATCGGTTCTTTGGCGGAGAGGGCTCGGCCTATGCGACATCGACGGTTCGCGCCGCCTTGTCGCAACAGGGCTATGCGCTCGCCGACGACAAGGCCCAGGCTGACGCCGTGTTCGAGTTGCGCGCGGGAACCCTGTCCATCGAGCAGATGCGCCGGGTCGTCGGCCTGCCGCCGCTGGCTCTTCCGATCAATGAGAGCCTGAACGTCGTGTCGATTCCGGAACTCAGTCTTTATAGCCGCCGGGACCGTGTCGGCGTCGCCGAGTTCTCGGGCTTTGTTTACGACGCGCGTACCGGGGCGCCGCTCGGCGCGGTCACGCCCATGATCGGGGAGTACCGCATCCGCAGCCACAAGATGCTGATGATGGTCACCTGGGGCCAGCAATCGGCCCGACCGGGCGAGCGCGACCCCGGCGACAGCTGGCGCGAGTTCTAGTTCAGGGTGCTCATGTCGATGACCGCGCGGTACCGCACCTCGCCGTTCTCCACGCGGGTGAAGACGTCGTTGATGTTCTGGATGTCGACGATCTCGATCTCTGGCGCGATGCCGTTGGCGGCGCAGAAGTCGAGCACGTCCTGCGTCTCTTGCAGATTGCCGATCAAGGAGCCGGCCACGCTCTGACGCTTAAAGGCCAGCTTGGAGTTGTCGACTCCATCAACCACGTCGAGGTTGCCCACGACCACGAAGGCAGCGTCCCGCTTGAGAAGGTCCAGCAGCGCTCCGATCTCGTGCTTTTCCGGCACCGTGGAGAGGATGAAGTTGAACGAACCTGCCAGCGGCGTCAGGGCGGTCTTGTCGGTCTCGATGAACGCCTGATCAGCCCCCAGACGCTTGGCCTCCTCGATCTTCTCGGGCGTGGACGTCAGCACCGTCACCTCGGCGCCGAGAGCCTTGGCCAGCTTGGCGGCCATGTGGCCCAGGCCGCCGAAGCCGAGCACCGCCACCTTGTCGCCCGCCTTGACGCCCCAGTGATGCAGCGGCGACCACGTCGTCACTCCGGCGCACAGGATGGGCGCCGCGGCCGCCGGGTCGAGCCCGTCCGGGATCTTCAGGGCGAAATCCTCCTTGACCACCACCGTGTCGGAGTAGCCGCCGAAGGTGTTGTCGCGCCCGTACATGTTCGAGCCGTCCTCGGTCTCGGTCGCGGGCGTCATCGGGCCGTTGTAGGTCGCCAGCCAGCTGTTGGGCCCCTCGCAGTAGTTCTGGTCGCCGTCCTTGCAGGGCTCGCAGACGCGGCAGCTGTCGATCATGCAGCCGACGCCGACGATGTCGCCCTCCTTGAAGCGCGTCGCCTTGGCGCCGGCCTTCTTAACCCGGCCGACGACCTCGTGGCCCGGGACGCACGGATAGACCGTGTTCTTCCACTCGTTCTTCACCTGGTGGATGTCGGAGTGGCAGACGCCGGTGAACATCACCTCGATCTGGATCTCGTCGTCCTCGGGTTCCTCGCGCTCGATCTCCATGCGCTCCAGCTTGGCGGCGGCGGACTTGGCGCCATAGGCGATGGACGGGATCATGCGGCGGCTCCGGGCTCTCTGGGGAGCGAGCGGAACACCGACCGCAAATCCTTGTTCCGAACGGCGAAGCCTCGAGGGGCGGATCGGGCCGGTGACGGGATGGGCGCGGGCGCCTATGTTGGTCCCATGTCCGACGTCGCCGCGCCCGAAGCCCCCGACCGCCCCCTGACCCAGGACGGCCCGCCGATCCGGCTGTGGCTGATCGACGCCTCGGCCTACATCTTTCGCGCCTACCACGCCCTGCCGCCGCTCACGCGCAAGTCCGATGGCCTGCCGGTGGGCGCGGTCCAGGGCTACTGCAACATGCTGTGGAAGCTGTTGAAGGACATGAAGGGGGCGGACGGCCCGACGCACCTGGCCGCCATCTTCGACCACTCGGAAAAGACGTTCAGGAACGATCTCTACGACCAGTACAAGGCCAACCGCTCGGCCCCGCCCGAGGACCTGGTCCCGCAGTTCCCGCTGGTGCGCGAGGCGACCCGCGCCTTTGGCGTTCACTGCGTCGAGCTGCCCGGCTACGAGGCCGACGACCTGATCGCCACCTATGCCTGCAAGGCGCGCGACGCCGGCGGCGAGTGCGTCATCGTTTCGTCCGACAAGGACCTGATGCAGCTGATCGGGCCGTCGGTGGTCATGTGGGACCCGATGAAGGACCGCCGCCTGGCCGAAGAGGCGGTGATGGAGAAGTTCGGCGTCACGCCGGACAAGATGGTCGACCTCCAGGCCCTGATCGGCGACAGCGTCGACAATGTGCCGGGCGCCCCCGGCATCGGCCCCAAGACCGCCGCCCAGCTGCTTGACGAATACGGCGACCTCGACACGCTTCTGGCTCGCGCGTCGGAGATTAAGCAGCCCAAGCGGCGCGAGACTCTGATCGAGCACAGAGACCAGATCCTGCTCAGCCGCGAACTGGTCCGCCTGACCTGCGACGCCCCGGCACCCGAGCCGATCGAGGACTTCGCCGTGCGCGATCCCGACCCGGCGACCCTGTCCGCCTTTCTGGAGCAGATGGAGTTCCGCTCGCTGTCCCGCCGTGTCGGCGACGGCAAGGTGGAGAACCACGACGGCTCGGCCTTCGCGCCCGCCCGTCCGGCCGCGCCTCTGACCGCACCGGTCATCTCGCCGCGCTATGCTCCCCAGGCGGTGTCGGACACGGTCGAAGAGCAGACTTTCGACCACGACGCCTACCACTGCATCCAGACGCTGGAGGATCTCGACGCCTTCCTCGCCCGGGCGACAGAGGCCGGCGTCGTCGGCTTCGACACCGAGACCGACGCCCTGTCTGCGACCCACGCGGGCCTGTGCGGCGTATCCCTGGCGATCGGGCCGAACGACGCCTGCTACATCCCCCTGACGCACGAGCATCCGCCTGTGCTTGGCAGCGGCGGGCTGGACTTCGGTGGGGAGGGCGACGTGCGCGAACCCCTGACCCAGCTGGACAAGCCCACGGTGCTGGCGCGGCTCAAGACCCTCCTGGAAAACCCCGCCGTCCTGAAGGTCGTCCAGAACGGCAAGTACGACCTCGCCGTCATGGCTCGGCGCGGCATCCGCGTGGCGCCGATCGACGACACCATGCTGATCTCCTACGTGCTGGAGGGCGGCTTGCATGGCCACGGCATGGACGAGCTCAGCCGGCTCCACCTCGGCCACGACCCCATCCCCTTCAAGTCGGTTGCCGGGACCGGCAAGACCCAGAAGTCGTTCAAGCACGTCGAGCTGAAGCCCGCGACCTGCTACGCCGCCGAGGACGCCGACGTGACCCTGCGTCTCTGGCGCATCCTCAAGCCCCGGCTGGCGCGCGAAGGTCTGGCGACCGTCTATGAGACGCTGGAGCGGGGCATGCCCGCCGTGCTCGCCGACATGGAGCTGGAAGGCGTCCGCATCGACCCCGAACGCCTGCGCCGCCTGTCGTCGGAGTTCGGCCTGCGCATGGCCGAGCTGGAGGAGAAGGCGCATGGCCTGGCCGGCCGACCGTTCAACGTCGGCAGCCCCAAGCAGATCGGCGACATCCTGTTCGGCGAACTGAACCTGTCGGGCGGCAAGAAGACCGCCTCGGGCCAGTGGGAGACCGGCGCCTCGACGCTGGAGACGCTCGCCGAGACCCACGAACTGCCGCGCGTCCTGCTGGAATGGCGCCAGCTGTCCAAGCTGAAGGGCACCTACACCGACGCCCTGATCGCGGCGATGGACGAGGCCACCGACCGTGTCCACACCTCCTATCAGCTGGCCGCCGCCACGACTGGCCGCCTGGCCTCCTCGGACCCGAACCTCCAGAACATCCCGATCCGCACCGAGACGGGCCGCCAGATCCGCCAGGCCTTCATCGCCCGCGACGGCCATGTCCTGATCAGCGCCGACTACAGCCAGATCGAGCTGCGGCTGCTCGCCCACATCGGCGACATCCCCGAGCTGAAGCGCGCCTTTAAGGCCGGCATCGACATCCACACCGCCACGGCGTCCGAGATGTTCGGCGTGCCCGTCGACCAGATGGACCCCGAGACCCGCCGCCGCGCCAAGGCGATCAACTTCGGCATCGTCTACGGCATCTCGGCCTTCGGCCTGGCGGCCCAGCTGGGCATCGATCAGGGCGAAGCGGGCGCCTACATCAAGACCTACTTCGAACGGTTCCCCGGCATCCGCGCCTACATGGACCAGACCCGCGCAGAGGTCCGCCAGAACGGTTTCGTCTCGACCGTCTTCGGCCGCAAGATCCACATCCCGGCCATCCACTCCAAGTCGGGCGCCGAGCGCCAGTTCGGCGAGCGCGCCGCCATCAACGCCCCGATCCAGGGTGCCGCCGCCGACATCATCCGCCGCGCCATGATGCGCATGCCGGACGCTCTGGCGGGAGCGGGTCTGGCCACCAAGATGCTTCTCCAGGTCCACGACGAACTGGTCTTCGAGGCCCCCGAAGCCGAGGTCGAGCGCGCCATCCCCGTGATCCGCAAGGTCATGGAAGGCGCGGCGGAACCCGCTGTCGCGCTATCGGTGCCGTTGGTGGTGGACGCCCGCGCCGCGACGAACTGGGACGAGGCGCACTGACATCCGGGGTCAGGCCGCGCTCGTCGCCAGCCAGGCGATGTAGCCCCCATAGACGAGGAGGAGGGCGGCCGCCTCCCAGCGCACGATCTTCATGCCGGTCCGCACGAAGAGGACCAGCAGGGCCGTCGCGCCCAGCATGACCCAAAGGTCGAGTCGAGCGATCTCCGGCGGCACATCCAGCGGAGAGACCATGGCCGTGATTCCGAGAATGCCCAGCACATTGTAGATGTTGGAGCCGACGACGTTGCCCAGAGCGACGTCAGCGTGCTTTCGCGCGGCCGCGACGACAGAGGTCACCAGTTCCGGCAAAGACGTTCCGACCGCCACCACCGTCAACCCGATCACCGTGTCGGAAACGCCCAGGTCGCGGGCGATGACGACGGCTGCATCGACCAGCAATCGCGCTCCACCGATGGTCAAGGCGATGCCGACAACGGCCAGACCCAGCCCGACCCAGAGACCGCCCTTCGTGTCAGGCGCGTCCTCGGAGATGTGCTCGTACTTGGCCCGTTCCGCGTCCTGCACCGAACGCTCGCCAAGGTAGGCGACCACAAGGTAGGCGATCAGCAGGGCGACCATGACGAGGCCCCAGAAGAACCCGATGCGGCCCGCCAGCACCGCCCCGGCGCAGACCGCGCTGGCGATCACCAGCATCCAACCATCCCGGCGGAAGGCGGCCCGGTCCACGACGATCGGGGTAATGAGCGCCGCGACCCCGAGGATCAGGAGAATATTGGCGGAGTTGGAGCCGACGACATTGCCCACCGCGATGCCGGGCGATCCGGCCATGGCGGCCGTCAGACTGGTCACCAGCTCGGGCGTCGAGGTTCCGAACCCCACTAGCGTCAATCCGATAAGCAACGGCGAGACGCCTAAGGATTTCGCCGCCGTCGAAGCGCCGCGCACCAGGGTGTCGCCGCCCAGGGTGAGCAGGACGAGGCCCACACCGAGCGCCAGATAAGTCATCAGGGACGCGTCCATACTGTGGCGCTTGCCACGACCGAGGCGGCCCTGCAACGGCGTTGTCGGCGACCTTTTGGCAGGCCGTTGCGGGGATGAGCCTCTCGCGGGGCTAGGCGGCTAGCCCGGCCGCCTTCATCAAGCTCTTCAACGGCGCGATCTGCTCGGGCGAGGCAGTCAGCGCGGCCCGGGCCTCCGGCGCGCGGAACAGCTTAACCGCCTCGGCCTTCGCGCGGTCGGCGGCGGGGCCAAGCGGCGCGGTTTCGCCCGCGGCCAGGCGCAAAAGCGCGGCCAGCTTCTGAGCCGGCGGCGCGGGGGCGCGGGCCAGTTGGGCGGTCAGTTTGGCCTCGGCCTCGACCACGCCTCCGACATGGCCGATGGCGCCGCCGATCTGCTGGGTGTCATGCTCGGACAGAGCGGCGGCGCGGACCGAGCGGTGCAGCAGGGCCAGGGCCTGAAGCTTCCTCGCCGCCGTTTGGGGCGCGGTGCGCATCTCCTGCTCGAACCGCAGCGACGTCACGCAGGCCGCCAGCCAGCGCGCGGCGGACCGCTTGTTGGCGACCCCGGTGACGTTTTCGCACAGGCGGGTGAGCTGCTCGGCCTCGCACAGTACGGTCTCGCAAGGATCGACATAGGCCTGGACGAAGTCGGCGGTGACCAAGGACTTGGACCGCTCGGTGAATGCGTTCTGGACCTCTTCGAGAGTCAACAGCCGCCCTGCGGTCGCGGTCAAAGCCATGGCGAGGGCGCGCAGTATGTCGATCTCCCCCGACGCATCGGTGGGGCGCAGCCGCCGGGGACCCATCAGCTCTCGCAACACCATGCGCGCCAGCGCCGCAGAGAGGATGGGATACTCGCCGGCCTCGAGCCGGGCGCCCAGACGAGCGGCTGCGCCGTCGACTGCAGGCATGACCAAAGCCATCCTGGGATCCATGCGGATCAGGGCTTCGATCTCCTTGGGTGCGACCATCCGCACCACAGCAGCCAGACTGCCGCCCTGATCCAGCGCCGGACCCAGGATTTCCGACAGGCAGGTTCGCGCCGCCATCAATTCGCACAGGATCTGCTCGATCGCGACCATGACAAGCGCGCGTGGCGCGCCATCCATCGGAGCCCGATCCGCGAGATCAACCAGGCGTTCCAGACGCGCCCTGCCCCCCCGCACTCCCGCCAAGGCCCCGGAGATGACTCCGCCCATGATGAAGGCACGATCGGCCGATCCTGCGAGCCGGTGGGCGACATCCGCCAGCGAACGGTTGGCCAGGTCTGGGAACAGGTTCTTGCGGCCCGCGACCACGACCCGCTCCATCGCGTTCTCGGCCAGCTTTTGATAGTGTCGGATCAGGTCGTGAGTGGCTTGGCCCGTGGCCTGGCTCTCTGGGATGGCGACTTTCTGGATCGCGTGCTGGACCTCCACGCCCGAGGCTTCCAGCCGCTCCACCAGATCAGGTCTGTGCAGCAGCTCAAAGGCCGTCGCATTGTTCCTCGCGAGCCAGTCTTCCAGAACTCGCCCGATCAATTCGCGGGCGTGGGGCGTATAGAGATCCTGCGGCGTCATGCAGTTGGGCCGTTCGTCGGCCTCCACCACCCGCTTCTTCGGAGCCTCCGGCGCGCCGCGCGTCAGCACGGTTACGCTGGTGAACTCCATGGTGTCCGGATCCAGTGTCTCCTTGGTCACGCGCACGGCCACCGCGCGCTTGTCGGCCAAGGTCTCTTCCGCCACCTCGATCGCCTGCTTGCGGTCCTCGGTGGCCTGCATCAGCGTCCAGGGCGCCGGCGCGGTCTTGCGGATATAGATCTCGTAGTGGACGGGTCCGGCCATCTTTGGGTCCGCTGTTGGCCGTTCATCATGATCGGAAGGGTTTAAGTTCCCGTTTCGACACCCCAAATCTGGCCAGGGCGCCCCTGTGGCCGTAATGTCACCCCGCTCTCGGGCGAACGGTTACGCTTGACGTGCGTTGATAGGCCCCGGGCGAAGCGCCTCGGGTCGCGACAAGGAGACGGACTTGGCCAACATCACCCTGGTGGACGACGACGAGAACATCGTGGCTTCGGTGTCGCTGGCGCTGGAAAGCCACGGCCACAAGGTGGTCGCCTATCACGACGGGGCCACGGGACTGGAGGCGCTGGAGCAGACGCCGCCCGATCTCGCCATCCTGGACGTCAAGATGCCCCGCATGGACGGCATGGAGGTCCTGCGCCGCCTGCGTCAGACCAGCCAGCTGCCAGTCATCATGCTGACCTCCAAGGACGAGGAGATCGACGAGATCCTGGGCTTCAATCTCGGGGCCGACGACTACATCCACAAGCCGTTCAGCCAGCGGCTCCTGATTGAGCGGGTCAAGGCCCTGCTGCGCCGCTCGGGCGGCGACGGCGGCGAGCCCGAACCTTCGGCGGAATCCTCCGGCAAGGCGATCCGGCGCGGCAAGCTGGTGATGGACCCGGCGCGTCACGAGAGCACCTGGGACGGCAAGCCGGTCAAGCTGACCGTAACCGAGTTCCTGCTGCTCCAGGCGCTGGCTCAGCGGCCGGGCTTCGTGAAGAGCCGCGACAACCTGATGGACGCCGCCTACGACGATCAGGTCTATGTCGACGACCGCACCATCGACAGCCACGTCAAGCGCATGAGGAAGAAGTTCCGGGTCGTCGATCCCGAGTTCGACGCTATCGAGACCCTGTATGGCGTCGGCTATCGATACCGCGAGAGCTGATCCTTCGGACCCTGCCGAAGACCGCCCGGCCCGCCGACGCCTGATCCGCTTCGGCGGATCGCGGCTGGGCGGGCTGATCCTGGCGCTGAATCTGCTGAGCCTGCTGATCCTGTTTGGCGGGGCGCTGGCGCTGAACGAATGGAACAGAGGGCTGGTCCAGGCGCGCCAGGAGAGCCTGCGCGTGCAGGCCGAGCTCCTCTCCAATGTGCTTGGCCAACTCGGCATCACGCGCGGCGAGCCGAGCCCGACGCTGGACCCCATCGCGGCCAGCCAGTGGCTGAGGGACAACTTCATCCCCAGCGGTCAGAGGGCGCGTCTGTACGACGCCGACGGCCTGCTCGTGTCGGACAGCCTCTCGGTGACCGACGCCATTCCTGGCAACCCCTTGCCGCCCGCCAACCCGGCCGGCACGCCCGTCGCCCCGCCCGCCAAGGCCGAGGCCGAGCGCGAGACCCTGGCCCAGGCCAACGAGGCCCTGGGCGCCGAGATCGAAGCCGCGCTGCTGGGCGTGCCCCAGGCCACCGTCAGGAAGTCCGAGACGGGAGATCGGGTCGTTTCCGTGTCGCTGCCCGTTCGGCACGTCCAGCAGGTGCTGGGCGTTCTCACGCTGGAGGCGGGCGACGTGGACCAGATCCTCGGCGCCCAACGCCGGGCGCTCCTGCCGTTCGCCCTGGTGGCCCTGGCGGTGAACCTGCTCGCCTCGCTGCTGCTGCATCTGTTCGTGGCGCGGCCGGTCATGCGGCTGTCGGCGGCGGCGGATCAGGTCAAGCTGCAGCGCGCCCGCGCGATCTCCCTTCCGGACCTGGAAGAGCGCAAGGACGAGATCGGCGACCTGGCCCGATCTTTGGAATCAATGACCGAGACCCTCTCGGCCCGGATGGACGCGATCGAACGCTTTGCCGCCGACGTGGCCCACGAGATCAAGAACCCCCTGACCTCCATCCGCTCGGCGCTGGAGACGCTGGATCTGGTGAAGGAACCGGCGCAACGGGAGCGCCTGACGCGGGTGCTGCAGCAGGACGTGCGACGCCTCGACCGGCTGATCACCGACATCTCCAACGCCTCGCGCCTGGACGCAGAGCTTTCCCGCGAACGGCCGCGTCCGGTCGACCTGACCACTCTCCTGACCGACATCGTCGGCGTTTACGACACCACCTCCAAGCCCGGCGAAGCCCCCGTGCGCCTCAAGGTGGCGACGGCGGGCTCGACGCGCGTCCTGGGCCAGGATGGCCCGCTTGGTCAGGTGTTCCGCAACCTTATCGACAATGCCCGCTCTTTCAGCCCCGAAGGGGCCGAGGTCCGCCTGACGATCCGTCGCGATGAAGCCGACGCCGAACGGCCCCTGCGCGTCTTGGTCGAGGACGACGGCCCGGGCATTCCGGCCGAGAATCTGGAGACCGTGTTCCAGCGCTTCTACACCTCGCGTCCCAAGGGGACGGCGTTCGGGGCCAACTCGGGCCTCGGCCTGTCCATCGTGCGCCAGATCGTGGAGGCGCACGAGGGCCGGGTGACGGCGACCAATCGGATTGGTGAGGACGGCGCCGTAAGCGGAGCCCGGTTCGAGGTCGCCCTGCCGGCCACGGGACGCCGGGCATGAGCCCGCTTCACGCCACGGCGGTCGCGGTATGGTGCGGGGCGGGATGGCGCGCGGCCCTGCTGAGAGGCCCCTCGGGCGCCGGCAAGAGCGACCTCGCCCTGCGGCTGATGGGACAGGGCTGGCGGCTGGTCGGGGACGATTACGTTCATGTCTTCGCCTCCGGCGGGGGCCTTTACGCCGTGCCGGCTGAACGCATCGCGGGCATGATCGAGGCGCGCGGCGTCGGCGTGGTGATGGCGCGGCACCTGCCGCTGGCTCGCGTCTGGCTGATCGTCGACTGCGTCCAGGACGGCGTCGACCGTCACCCCGAGGAGGATCACGCCGAGGTCGGCGGCGCTGTCGTGCCACGCCTGACGCTTGACATACGGCCGGCCTCGGCGACCGCCATCATCGCCCGGGCGATGCGCCGCCTTTGATCCTGTCGCGTTTTCCTCTATCTCGTCCGGCTTGCGCGCCACCCCGGGGGGCGTCGGCGCCGTCACTCTCGGATGCTTCGCCTTTGAAGACGTCTTCATGATCGGCCTGGTGATCGTCACCCACGGGGGCCTGGCCTCGGAATTCCTCTCGGCGATGGAGCACGTCGTCGGCCCTCAACGCGGGGTCGCGGCCATCTGCATCGGGCCTGAGGACGACATGGAGCGGCGCCGTCGCGACATCGTCGACGCCGCCGCCGCCGTCGACGACGGCGAGGGCGTCATCCTGCTCACCGACATGTTCGGGGGCACGCCGTCCAACCTGGCCATCTCGGTCATGGAACAGACCCACGCCGAGGTCATCGCCGGCCTGAACCTGCCCATGCTGATCAAGCTGGCCAGCGTGCGCGGCCGCGAAAGCCTGGAGACCTGCGTCGCCCACGCCCAGGAGGCCGGGCGCAAGTACATCTCGGTGGCGTCCTGGGTGCTGGCGGGCGAAAAATGACGGCGTCGCGTTCGGTTGGCATCTGCAACCAGCGGGGTCTGCACGCCCGCGCCTCGGCCAAGTTCGTCAAACTGGCCTCCAGCTTCGAGGCCGAGGTGACGGTCACCCGCGACGGCGTCACCGTGGACGCCCGCTCCATCATGGGTCTGCTGATGCTCGGCGCCGGCAACGGTTGCGACATCCACATTGCCGCCGAGGGCGTCGACGCCGATCAGGCGGTGGAGGCTCTCGCCGACCTGGTCGAGCGGAAGTTCGACGAGGATGCCTGATCCGGATCAGAGCTGGGTCCGGATCGACCAAAGCTCCGGGAAGCACCGCCGTTGCAGCGTGGACGAGAGATAGCCCACGCCGTCGGTGCCCCCTGTCCCGCGCCGGCGTCCAATGATGCGCTCCACCGTCACCACATGCTTGTGCCGCCAGGTGACCAGGGCGTCGTCCAGGTCGACCAGCTTCTCCGCCAGCTGATAGAGGGCCCACCAGCGGTCGGTGTCTCGATAGACCTCCAGCCAGGCCGCTTCGACGCCGGGCGATGGAATGTACGGCTTGGACACGTCCCGCTTCAGCACAGCTTCCGGCACCGTGATGCCGGCCGCCGCGAGTTGCCGCAGAGTGTCGTCATAGAGGCTCGGCGCCGATAGCGCCTGGGACAGGGCCGCATGGGCCTCGGGCCGGTCGGTCTGGAACGCGAGGAACTTGGCGTCCTTCAAGCCCAGCATCGTCTCCAGCCGCCGGAACTGGTCGCTCTGAAAGCCCGAGCTCGAGCCCAGCACGCCCCTGAAGCGCAGGTAGTCGGCGGGCGTCATGGTGGCCAGGATGTCCCAGCTCTGCGTCATCACCGCCTGGATACGGCTGACCCGCGCCAGGCTCTTGTAGGCGGGCACCAGATCGCCCGCGCGAACCAGCTGCTGAGCCAGCGCCACTTCATGCAGGATCTGCTTCAGCCACAGCTCCTTGGTCTGGTGGATGACGACGAACAGCATTTCATCGTGCTGGTCGCTCACGGGTTTCTGGGCCGACAGCAGGGTGTCGAGATCCAGATACCGAGCGTAGGTCATGTTCGCGGCGTCGCTCATGACCATCTCTATCGGCTGGCGCATTCAAGGGCTCAAGCGTCATTGTCTCCAAGTTTCTTTGGGAGACGTTGCAGCGCCTCTCGAGGGCGACCAGCGCAGATACGCGGAGAACATACGGCCTTGGCCCAGAAACCGCCGGGCCTCCGGCTTGGCGACTCGGGCAAGCGCGGGCGAGCCAGACGTGCTGCAAATCGGGGGTCGCAGGCTGCTTGGATTGCTCAATCGGCCGCGACGCCTGAGACCGCGGTCGTTCCGGGGCTAACCAGAGGCCTGCATCGGGAGAAGCCCCTGGCTTGCATCCTGGTCACCGACGGCCTGCACAGCATCAAACAAGGCGGCGGCGTTGACCGGCTTGGCCAAGTGAAGGTCCGCCCCGGCATCCAGGCTGGCCGTGATATGTTCGGGCAGACTGCTGGCCGTGAGCATGATGATTGGCGTCGGGCGCAGATGGTGCTCGGCTTCGATGCGCCGGATCGCCTCCGTGGCCGCGAGGCCGTCCATGACGGGCATCATCATGTCCATCAGGATCACGTCGAAGCGGTCGCGCCTGAAGGCGTCGATCGCCTGTTCGCCGTCCTCGACCGAAACCACGTCGGCGCCGACCGACTGAAGGAGCAGTTCTGCGACACGCCGATTGGTGGCGTTGTCGTCAACCACGAGCGCCCTGCTGTTCGTGGCGACGACATCGACTGCGGCCTCTGCCGCTCCCTCGACGGTTCTGATGGGGTTGAGCGGCAGAGTGAACCAGAACCGCGCCCCCTCGCCGGGTCGAGCCCAGCAATCCAATTCGCCGCCCATCACGCCGACGAGTTCGCGAGAGATCGCCAACCCCAAACCGGTGCCCCCGAACCTGCGCGTAATGCTGCCGTCGGCCTGCTGAAAGCGCTCGAAGATGACGGCGCGCTGCTCATCGCTGAAGCCTATGCCGGTGTCGGCGACCTCGAACCGCACAGCGTTTCCATGTCCTGTCACCTTCACCGTAACCGAGCCGATCTCGGTGAACTTGATGGCGTTGGAGACAAGGTTGGTGAGCACCTGCTTCAGGCGGGTCGCGTCTCCTTCGACGTGCTCGCCGAGCGCCGGGTCGATGCTGACGCTGAGCGACAGGCTCTTGGCCGAAGCGGCGACTTCCAGGCCACCCGTCACCTCGCCGATGATGTCGCGCAGGCACATGGGAACCTTGGCCAGCACGACCTCGCCTGACTCGATCCGGGCGAGGTCGAGAATATCTCCCACGAGGCGAAGAAGCTGTTCGGATGACGACTGGATGATCGAAACCAGTTCGGACTGCTGAGGGTTCAAACCCGTCTTCGCCAGCAGGTCGGCCACGGCCACCACCCCGTTCATCGGCGTGCGAAGCTCATGGCTCATGTTCGCGAGGAAGGTGGACTTGGCCTTGTTGGCGGCTTCAGCTTCGACCTTGGCCGCCAGAAGGTCTGCCGCGTTCTGCTTCCGCTCGGTGATGTCGCGGACGTTGGAGTGAATGTGTCGGACGCCGTGAATGTGGGTCACCGACATCCAGAGCTCGATATCCACAGGACTGCCGTCCTTGCGATGAGCCAACAACTCGATGCGCCGCTCCAAACGGGCCGCGCCGCTCTTGCGCCAGTGCTCGAAGCCCCTGTCGTGGGCCTCTGCTCGATCTGGCGGGATAATGATATTGATCCGCTTCCCCAAAGCCTCGGCGCGAGCAAAGCCGAAAAGCCGCTCCGCGCCAGCCGACCAGTCGGTGATCACCCCGTGGTCGTCGCAGTCGATCAGCGCGTCGGCGGATGCCAGAAGCGACTGGCGAAGCGAGCGCACTTGGTGCCGGTTGGCCAGATCGTCGCCCACGATCTTCGCAAGCCTCTCAAGCTGGCGGACGAATATGGGATCGTAGGCTTTGGGCTGGCTGTCCAGAACGCAGAGCGAGCCTACGGGGAAGCCGTTCACGACGATGGGCATGCCCGCGTAGAAGCGCAGGAACGGCTCATTCAAGACGTAGGGGTTGTTGGCGAACCGGAAGTCCGTCCTCGCGTCCTCCACCCAGAGCAACTCGTCGGGGGCCGCCACCACGTGCGTGCAGAAGGAATCCCAGCGGCACTGATCGGCGTCGGGGAAGTTCGCAATTCCTGCAAACCAGTTCCGATGACTATCCACCAGCGAGACCAGAGCCGTGGAGACGCCAGAGAGGTCACGCGCCAGAGCGGCGACTTCATCATGGATCGCGGCACGCGGCTCGCCGACGAGGCCGAAGGACCGCACCATCTCGACCCGTTGGGTCTCTCGTTCGACGACAGGCAGGACGATCAAGCCGCACACCCTCCATTCGAGGGAACTCATGCAGCCCACAAATTAAGAAAGCCGTCGAGCAACCGATGAGTAGAATTACTTAGGCCGGCGCCCGGCCTTCACCTGGCCGAGAGGCCGAGATGCGGCAGCCCTAAACCGCAGACCGGCAAAATCACGGCCGGAAAGCTTCTGCAGGGCCCGTGGTCTATTGGCCCCATCAACGATGGGTCCTGGAGGGCGACGTCCAGCGCACTTAGGGAGGCGGTGATATCACCGGGATTGGGCGCCGTGCGCCTCCGGTTTCCAGGGCGCCGCAACCCCGTCGGTTGGCGGTCGAGACGTGTCTTCAGGAGGCGCGGCGTTCCGAAGGCTGATCGTGCGAGTGGCGCACCCGACACGATTCGAACGTGTGACCTTTGCCTTCGGAGGGCAACGCTCTATCCAGCTGAGCTACGGGTGCGTCTCGCGCAGCCGCTCGTGGCGGCCGGACGAAGGGCCTTACAGCACGCGGGCGCGACCCTCAATCCCGAATGCGCGAAGCCATGCGGGCGCCTGCGCGGCCACTGGCGTCTGGATGATTTTTAGGTTGGTTCGCGCGTCGGCTGGTCTAGCGTCGGGCGGGCGGTTCGAGTGGAGGATGACGATGCGGGCGCTGGTTCTCGGGTTTCTGATCTTTCTCGGCGCCTGCGCTACGACGCCGGCTGCGCGCCCGGACCCGTCCGGAGACAGTCTGGACGCCATCGCGCGGGACTACGTCGCCCTGATCCTCGAGATCGGCGAGCGCGAGCCCGGGTACGTTGACGCCTACTATGGCCCGCCGGAGTGGGCGGCCGCCGCCAAGGCCAACCCGCGCGATGTCCCGGCCCTGATCCAGGGCGCCGCGTCGCTGACCCAACGTCTGAACGCCATCTCCGTCGCGGGCGCGGAACCCGCCGTCGTCCAGAGGAAGGCCTATCTGCTGGCCCACGTCTCGGCCGCCGCCGCGCGCTTGCGCATGATCGGCGGGGAACGCCTGAGCTTCGCCGACGAGGCCGAGGCCCTGTTCGGCGTCCGGCCCGAGCTGCGTCCGCTGTCCGACTTCGACCCCATTCTCGCTGAGATCGACCGGCTCGTGCCGGGCGAAGGCGAGCTGTCGGCGCGCGTCGCCGCCTTCCGGGGCGGGTTCCAGATCCCGACCGATCGGCTCCAGGCCGTGTTCGACGCCGCCATCGCCGAATGCCGCGCCCGCACGGTCCGCCACATCGACCTGCCGGCCAATGAGCGTTTCACCCTGGCCTTCGTCACCGACAAGCCCTGGTCAGGCTACAACTACTATCTGGGCGGCGCGGCCAGTCGCATCGAGATCAACACCGACCAGCCCATCTTCACCGACCGCGCGATCGACCTGGGCTGTCATGAGGCCTATCCGGGCCACCACGTCTACAACGCCCTGTTGGAACAGACCTTCGTCGTCGAGCGCGGCTGGGTCGAGATGAGCGTCTATCCGCTCTATTCGCCCATGTCCTTCGTGGCCGAGGGCAGCGCCAACTACGGCATCGACCTCGCGTTTCCCGGCGACGAGGCCGCGCGGTTCGAGCGCGACGTGCTGCTGCCGCTCGCCGGCCTGATCGGCGCTCCCGTCGCGGAGAAGGCCGAGCTGAACGCCCTGGTCCGTCGCCTCGCGCGGGCCGAATACACCATCGCGGACGATTACCTGGCCGGTCGCATCGACCGGGCCGAGGCGACGCGGCTCCTGTCGCGCTACATGCTGACCACGCCCCAGCGCGCGGCCCAGCGCGTGCGCTTCATCGATACCTACCGCAGCTACATCATCAACTATGGCCTAGGCCGCGATGTCGTTCAGGCCTGGGTCGAGCGCCAGGGACCGGACCGCTGGCGGGGCATGGAGACGCTGCTGGCCAGTCAGATCCTGCCGGTGGATTTGCTCGAGTAGAGGCCGACTTTCTCCCTCCCCCATGGGGGAGGGCAGGTCGCGCAGCGACCGGGTGGGGGCGGCAAAGCGATACAGCGGCGATGCTCGGCGTTTGGCTCCCCGGGCCACCCCCACCCGGTCTCCGCTACGCTCCAACCACCCTCCCCGAACGGGGAGGGAGAGCCAGAGCGTCACTGCGCCGTCATGCCGCCGTCGATCTTGAACTCCGAGCCCGTCACGAACTTGGATTCGTCCGAGGCGAGGTAGAGCACGCAATAGGCCACGTCGTCCGGCTCGCCGATGCGCTTGAGCGGGATGCCGCGCGCCAACTTCTGGTGGGCGGTGGCCTCGTCGCCCGCCATGGCGACGAAGGGGTCCAGGATCGGCGTCTTGATGAAGCAGGGGTGGACGGAGTTGCAGCGCACGTTCCAGTCCTTCTTGGCGGCCTCAAGAGCCAGCGTCTTGGTGTACATCCACACCCCGGCCTTGGTGGCGTTGTAGGCGCCCATGCCCACCCCCGCCGCCAGGCCGGCGATGGACGAGATGTTCACGATCGAGGCCGGCGCCGCCGCCCGCAGATGCGGCATGCAATGCTTGGCGCCCAGCATCACGGACTTCAGGTTGATGTCGAACTGACGCTGCCAGTTCTCAACGGTGTCGCCCTCGACGAAGGTCAGGGCCCCGCCGACGCCGGCGTTGTTGATCAGGACCGACAGCGAGCCCATCACGGCCACGGCCGCCTCGACCACCTCGGCCCAGCGCGCTTCATCGGCGACGTCGTGCTGGAAGGCGAAGGCCGAGCCCGGCGTCTCGGCGTTGATCGACGCCGCCAAGGCCTCGGCGCGGGCCCCGTGGAGGTCCGTCAGGGCGACCTTGGCTCCCTCGCGCACCAGCATGCGGGCCATCGCCTCGCCCAGCCCGCCGGCGGCCCCCGTGATCAGGGCCGTTTTTCCCGCGACGCGTCCGGTCATCTCATTTCCCTCCCAGAGCCGACGCCGCCTCGTCGATGAAGCGGGCCAGCGTCAGATCCAGCTCGGTCACCCCGCCGGCGTCGTGGGTGGTCAGCACCACCTCCACGCGGTTGTAGACGTTGGACCATTCCGGATGGTGATCCATCGTCTCGGCCTTGAGCGCCACGCGGCTCATGAAGCCGAAGGCGGTGTTGAAGTCGGCGAAGCGGATCTCGCGGCGAATGGCGGGTCGATCGCCCGATGCCACGGACCAGGCGGTCAGATCGGCGACGGCGGCTGTGGGCGGGATGACGGGGCGGCTCATGATCCTCGCCTAGACCGCCGCCCGGCCCGCGACAAGCGGCGCCTCCATCCGTCGATCGTCGTTCGGAACGCTTCGCCAAGCTTTGGCGTTTGGAAGCGTCGCCATTCTTACGGAGGCTCGACTTGGACAATCTGTGGATCGCCTCTCTGGCCGACGTGGACCGTCAGCGGCTGGAGCCGCATCTCAGCGAAAAGCCCTTCGCCCAGGGCCAGATGCTCTATGACGCGGGCGAGGAGGTCGACGAGGTCTGGTTTCCCTTGACCGGCGTGGTGTCGCTCATGACCGTCCTGCCTGAGGATCGCATGATCGAGACCGCCGCCATCGGGCGCGAGGGGCTGGTCGGCGTCACCTGCGGTCCGATGAACGGCCGCGCCTCCAGCCGCGCCATCGCCCAGATCGAGGGCGCGGCCGCCTGCTGCCCGGCAGACGTCTTCTCCGACGCGCTGGGCGAGAGCGAGGATTTGCGCAACGCCCTGTCGCGCTTCACCGAGAGCCTGTTCGCCCAGGTCCAGCAGACCGCCGCCTGCAACGCCCAGCACCGGCTGGACGAGCGCCTGGCGCGCTGGCTCCTGACGCTGCACGACCGCGCCTCTGGCTCCCGTTTCGACCTGACCCAGGCCGACATCGCCGGCATGCTGGGCGTGCGGCGCGCGACCGTGTCCGAGGTCGGGTCCGAGCTGGAGGATCGCGGCCTGATCCGGCGCGGCCGAGGCTGGGTCGAGGTGCTGGACCGCCCTGCGCTCGAGGCCCACGCCTGCGGGTGCTACTCGGCCATGCGCGGTGTGATGAAGGACCTGGGCGTGCCGAGACCGAAGGCGGCGTGACCTGATCCGCCTGCGGCCACGCGGGCGGATGACGCCGGGCCTGCGACCCGCTAGACCGCCCGGATGACCGAGACCGCCGCCACCTCCTCCTTCGGCTTTCGCGACGTGGATGCGCGCGAGAAGGTGCGGCTGGTGCGCGGCGTGTTCGACAGCGTCGCCTCCAACTATGATCTGATGAACGACCTGATGAGCGCGGGCGTGCACCGGCTCTGGAAAGACGCGGCCGCCGCCAAGCTGAACCCGCGTCCCGGCGAGGTGATCCTGGACGTCGCGGGCGGCACCGGCGACATGGCGCGGCGCTATTCCCGACTCGCACAACGCGCCCAGGAACGCCGCGGCGGGTCCGACGCTTCGGTCATCGTGCTGGACTATAACGCCGAGATGATCCTGGCCGGGGTGCAGAAGGGCGGCGAGCCCGAGATGGTCTGGACCGTAGGCGACGCCATGAAGCTCCCCATCCCCGACGCCTCGGTCGACGCCTATTCGATCAGCTTCGGCATCCGGAACGTCGCCGACATTCCCGTCGCTCTCAAGGAAGCCCGGCGGGTGCTCAAGCCGGGTGGACGCTTCCTGTGCCTGGAGTTCTCGCGGCCGACGGCGGAAGCCGTCCGCAAGGCCTATGACGCCTGGTCGTTCAACGCGATCCCGGCCATCGGCGAATGGGTCGCCAAGGACCGCGACAGCTATCAGTATCTGGTCGAGAGCATCCGCCGCTTCCCCGACCAGTCGGCCTTCAAGGCCATGATCGAGGACGCGGGCTTCAAAAACGTCGCCGTCACCAACCTTTCCGGCGGCGTCGCGGCCATTCACTTTGGGTGGGCGATCTGAACCCCAACCCCGCATATCGTGTCGCCCCGGCCGCGCCGCCGACCGTGCCCGTGCGCGATCCTTTGGGCGCCACGTTTCGCCTGATCCGCTGGGGCGGCGCGCTGGCCAAGCATGACGCCCTGATCCCGCGCGAGATCACCCACCTGCTGCCCGCCTGGTTCCGGCCCATCGCCGGGTTCGTGCATCTGTTCGCGGGAGCCGACGCCCGCACGGGCCGCCCCGGCCAGCGCCTCGGCCGCGCCTTCGAGACGCTCGGTCCAGTCGCGATCAAGCTGGGCCAGGTCATGGCGACCCGCGCGGACATCTTCGGCATCGAATTCGCCCGCGATCTCGGCCGGCTCAAGGACAAGCTGCCGCCGTTCCCGACCGACCAGGCCCGCCTGGAGGTCGAACGCTCCATCGGCCGCACGGTCGAGGACCTGTTCATCGACTTCGGCGACCCAATCGGCGCCGCCTCCCTGGCCCAGGCCCACCCGGCCTATCTAGCGGACGGGCGCAAGGTCGCGGTCAAGGTGCTGCGCCCGGGCGTGGAGCGCCGCGTGGCCAAGGGTCTGGACGCCATGCGGCTGGCGGCGCGTCTGGTGCACCGCTTCGTCGTTCCGGCGCGCCGATTGGAGCCGCAGGCCTTCGTCGAGACCGTCGCCCGCTCCATGTATCTGGAGCTCGACATGCGTCTGGAGGCGGCGGCGGCGTCGGAGCTCCACGACGTCATGGAACGCGCCCGCGCCGACGGCATGATGCACATGTCCTCGCCCAAGGTGGTCTGGGACGGGGTCGGCAAGCGGGTGCTGACCCTGGAATGGGCGCCCGGCCTGCCCATGACCGACCCCGACGCGGCGCGTCAGCCGGGTCTGGACAAGGACCAACTGGCCGACAACGTCGTGCGGGCCTTCCTGATCCAGGCGCTGGATCACGGCGTCTTCCACGCCGACCTGCATGAGGGCAACTTGTTCTGCCAGGCGCCCGCCGACCTGACCGCCGTCGACTTCGGCATCGTCGGGCGGATCGGCCCGGCCGAGCGGCGCTACCTCGCCGAAATCCTTTGGGGCTTCCTGACCCGCGACTATGCCCGCATCGCCCGGGTGCATTTCGAGGCCGGCTACGTCCCGCCCCACCACAGCGTCGAGGCCTTCGCCCAGGCGCTCCGGGCCGTGGGCGAGCCGGTGATCGGCCGTGCGGCGTCGCAGGTGTCGATGGGCCGGCTGCTGGGCCAGCTGTTCGAGATCACGGCCCTGTTCGACATGCACCTGCGGCCCGAGCTGATCCTGCTGCAGAAGACCATGGTGTCGGTCGAGGGCGTGGCGCGCCGTCTGAACCCCGATCACGACCTGTGGTCCGCCGCCCAGCCTGTGGTCGAGCGCTGGATCCGCCGCGAGCTCGGTCCCCAGGCTCAGGTCCGCGACGCCATCAACGAGGCCATAGCCGCCGCCCGCGCCATCTCTCGCCTGGTTCAGGACCCGCCCCAGCCCCAGACCGTCATCGTCGAGCGGGCGAAACCGTCGCCGTGGCTGGGCGTTGGCGTGGGCGCGGCGGTGATCCTGTCGGCCGCCGCCTTGGTTCTGTCGCTTTGGCCCGGGATTGTCGGCTGACCGCTTTCGAAGGACGCCCGATGCTCCGTTCCACCGCGCTCGCCGCCTTGCTTCTCACCGCCGCAACGCCCGGTCTGGCGCAGACTGCGGGTCAGGCCGTGCCGGTGGGCGAGACCCGCTCCCTGGCCCCGACCGCCAGCCCGACGGCGGCGGCCACCATCCCCAACACCTTCGACACCCCGGCCCGGCCGGTCACGCCACCCCCGGCCGCGTCCGCCGCCGGTCCTACCCAGGACGAGGTCACCCAGGCGGACATGGCCGAGGGCGCGCTCCGCGTCGTCATCGCCGACCTCGCCGAAGGGGAGCTGGACGCCGCCCTGTTCACGACCGATCTCGCCAACCGTCTGCGACCCCAGTTGCCGACGCTCCGTCCGATCGTTCAGGGCTTCGGCGCCCTGGAGCTGATCGAGCCGCAGGGCCTGAGCAACGGCGCCAACCAGTTCCTGGTGACCTTCGAGAACGCCGCCACCCAGTGGATCGTCGGTCTGAACGACGAGGGCCGTGTGTCGGCCCTCCTGTTCCGGCCTGCGCCTGCGGTATCCTCCGAACCCGAGCCTTCGGAGCCTGCTCCGGCCACGACCGGCACGACCCCGCCCGCTCCGCAGACCAGCGCGCCTGCGGCCGACGACGAGGGTTAGTCCAGATCCGGCCGACCCCGCCCGGCCTTGATCGAAGAGCGCCCTGCCTTGGCCTGAAGTCGCCTCTCCCTGGACGCCCGCGTCGGCCGGGTGGCGATGCGCTTGACCGGTGCGATGGACGCCTTGTCGACCAGGGCCTGAAGCCGCTCCATCGCATCGGCCCGGTTCCGCTCCTGGGTCCGGAAGCGCACGGCGGTGATGACGATCACCCCGTCCTGCGTCAGCCTCTGGCCCGCCAGCTTCATGAGCCGCTCGCGCACCGGGTCGGTCAGGCTGGGGGAGCGGCGGGCGTCGAACCGCATCTGCACGGCGGTCGCGACCTTGTTGACGTTCTGACCCCCCGGCCCGCCCGCGCGGAAGAAGCGGAAATCCAGCTCGCTCTCCGGGATAATGGTCACGACAGCACCCGCTTGGCTCGGACGACGGCCGTATCCAGCGCCTGTAGGAAGGCCGAGCGGTCCTTCGGCCCGAATGGCGGCGGCCCCGAGGTGGCGACGCCCATGGACCGCAGATGTTCGCCCACCATCCGCCCGGCGAGCGCCGTTCCGATCATGTCGGGCGTATAGACCTGGCCGTTCGATTTCAGCGCCTGGGCCCCGGCTTTCAGACAACGGTCGGCAAGCGGGGTATCCGCCGTCACGACGATGTCGCCCGGTCCGGCTCGCTCGGCGATCCAGTCGTCGGCGACGTCCGGCCCAGCGTCCACGACGATCTGCTCGATCCAGGGCTGACGCTGGGTGTTGATCCAGCCGTTCGAGACCACGAACACATGCAGGCCGTATCGCGCCGCCACGCGATAGACCTCGTCCTTCACCGGACAGGCGTCGGCGTCGATGAAGATGCGCGGCTGAGCCATGACCCAACCTCTAGCGCAGCCCGTCAGAGGTTCACCACCTCGAAGCCATCCTCCGCCGCCAGCCGCTCGGCCAGCACCGCCCGGTGACATCCCGCGTGATCCGCTTCAAAGCACAGCAGCGCCACCCGTCGCTCGCCCGCCAGCGCCTTAAGCCGCGCCAGTTCCACCTGAGCCTGCGGCTCCGTCAGATGGTCTGCGAAGATGGCGCGCATCTCCCCGATCCGACCCTTCCTCGCCGCGTCGCGCCCCGCCTTGGGCGTGCCCAAAGCGCGCAGGTGCAGATAGTCGATGCCTTCGGCCTTCAGGCTCTCGCCCAGGATGGTCTTGGAGAACCCCGCGCGCCGCGACGCCGCCACGGCGCGGACATCGACCAGCGTCTCGACCCCGGCCGCCTTCAGCCGGCCGATGACCTCGGGCTGGGCCGCGCCCTCATATCCGATGGTGAACAGCTTCATGGGGCGAAGATGGCGCGCGACCGGCCGCCGCGCCAGCGTCGCCTTGACGTTCGCGCCGGGAGGGCCGCAACTCCGCCTCCGTTCTTCGCCGCTCTCGGACCGCCCATGACCCGCGCCCTTCTCGCCGTCGCCTTCGCCGCCCTGGCGCTCCCCGCATCCGCCCAGGACCTGCTGATCCGGGGCGGGACGATCCACACCGGCGTCGAAGGCGCCCCGCCGGCGGAGGTCGTCATCGCGCGCGGCGGCCGCATCGCCTACGTCGGCCCGGCCGCCGGCGCGCCGTCCACGGAAGGTCTGGAGGTCGTCGAGCTCAACGGCGCCACCCTGTTCCCCGGCTTCACCGACGGCCACGCGCACCTGGACGGCATTGGCTGGCGGGAGCTGACGCTGAACCTCGAGGGCTCCGCCTCCGTCGTCGACGCCATGAGCCGGCTCACCGCCTGGGCCCAAGCCAACCCCGAGGGCGTCATCATCGGCCGGGGCTGGATCGAGACGCGCTGGCCCGAGAGCGCCAACGGCGCCCGCTTCCTGACCGCCGCCGATCTCGACGCTGCCGCGCCCGGTCGGATCGTGTTGCTGCAACGCGCAGACGGCCACGCCACGGTCGCCTCCACCGCCGCGATGACGCGGCTCGGCATCACGGCGCAGACCCAAGCCCCCTTCGGCGGCGAAATCCTCAAGGGCGCCGACGACCGGCCGACCGGCATGTTCATCGACGCCGCCGAGCAGCTCTTGGCCCCGCTGATGCCCCAGGCCGATCCGGAGGCGACGCGCGCCGCCTATCGCGCCGGCTTTCAGGTCGAGGCTCGCTACGGCTGGACGGGCATTCATTCCATGAGCGTGCCGTGGCGCGACGTGCCGCTGCTGGAGGCGATGGCAGAGGCGGGCGAGGCGCCGATCCGCGTCTACAACAGCGTCACGCCCGACGGCGCCGCCGAACTGTTCCGGAGCGGCCCGCGCTCGGTCGCCGACGGCCGCGTCATCACCCGAGCGGTCAAGTTCTACGCCGACGGGGCGCTGGGTTCGCGCGGCGCGGCGCTGCACGCCCCCTACGCCGACGCGCCGGAAACCTCGGGCCTCATGCAGGTCACCCGCGAGCAGCAGGTGCCGCTCTACGAACAGGCGCTGCGCTCCGGCATCCAGCTGGCCACCCACGCCATCGGCGACCGGGGCAACACCGAGGTCGCCGAATGGTACGCCGAGGCGCTCGGCAATGTGCCGCCCTCGGAACGCCCGAACGGCGCCGACGTGCGCTGGCGCATCGAGCACGCCCAGATCCTGCGGCCGCAGGATTATCGCTGGTTCCACGAGCTGCCGATCCTGGCCTCCATGCAGCCTAGCCACGCCATCGGCGACTTCCACTTCGCCCCGGCCCGGCTGGGCGACGCCCGTCTGGACGGCGCCTATGCGTGGAAGAGCCTGGTCGATCGCGGCGTGATCGTGGTCGGCGGCTCGGACGCGCCGGTCGAACGCGGCGATCCCCTGATCGAATTCTACGCCGCCGTGGCCCGCCGTGACCTGGAAGGCTTCCAGGGTCCCGACTGGCGTTCGCAGGAGGCCGTGGACCGGGCCACCGCGCTGAAGATGTTCACCCTGTGGCCCGCCTACGCCTCGTTCCGCGAGGACGAGCTCGGCACCATCGAGGTCGGCAAGCGCGCCGACTTCACCGCCTTCGACATCGACCTGATGACCGTGCCGGAAGCCGACATCCCGCGCGGCCGCGCCGTGCTGACGGTGGTCGACGGAGAAGTGGTCCATCGCGCCGATTGAACGAAAACGGCCGCTCCGTTTCCGGAGCGGCCGCCAGTCAGAGGGAAGACGTTAGAGATCAGAACCGCGCGGTCAGGCTGACCGAGGCGCTCGAACCCAGATCGTAGTTGTTGATCCGGATCTTGTTCCCAAGTTCCTGATACTCGTCGAACTCGGTGCCGAGCAGATTGCGCAGCTCCAGAGCGAAGCCCAGGTCGCGGCCCATGGCCGTGAAGTCCTTGCGGTAGACGAAGTCCAGGAACACGCCGGGCTCCTGGATGTAATCTGGCTCGCGGCTACCGCTCACGCCCGCGCCGCGCGCGGTGATGCGCTCGGACACATAGTTGACGATCAGGGTCGCCTGCGAGCGGGCGCTGTCATCCTCCCAGCCGAACTGGGCGTTGACGACATGCTCGGACTGGCCCTGCAGGCGGCTGCCGTCCTGGATGAAGAAGGCCGCGCTTTCGGCCACGCCCGCCCCGCCCAGGGTGAAGACCCGGTCGCCCGCGTCCACCTGAACCTCGGAGTCCGAGTAGGTGTAGTTGGCCTGCACCAGCCACCGCTTGTTGGCGATGAAGCTCATGCCGTTGTCAGGGAACTCGAAGTACTTCTTCACTTCGAACTCGGCCCCGATGATCGTCGCCTGCGGCGCGTTCAGGAACGACTGCTGACGCTGGTTGCCGACGTCGACGATGATCGACTCCACCGGGTTTTCCAGGTCCTTGTAGAAGATCCCGGCTGTGATGAACTGCTGACGGGCGAAGTACCACTCCCACCGGGCGTCCAGGTTCAGGATTTCGGTGTCGATGAGGAACGGGTTGCCGATGAAGGTCCGGTCCGAATCCGGGTCGGTGTAGGACTGGGGCGCCAGCTCGCGGAACTGAGGCCGGCCGATGGTCTGAGAGGCCGCCAGACGCAGCTGCATGTCCTCGGCGAAGTTCCAGGTCACCGTGGCGGCCGGGAGCCAGTACTGTTCCTCGATGCCGGTGCCCGCGAAAGGCGCGGCGCCGCCAAACAGGTCGCGCGGCGAGACCGACTGCTCGCCGTCTTCATAGCGGACGCCGACGGTCAGATTAACCAGCGGGATAATCTCCGCCTCGACCTGGCCGTAGATCGCATTGACCGTGAGCTCGGCGTCATAGGCCGCCGCGCCGTTCGAGCCGGTGATCTCCTCGATCTGCAGCGTGGTGCCGTTGATGTTGAAGTCGGAGAACAGGAAGTCGACGCGCGATTCCCGCTGGTCTTCGGTCAGGCCGCCCGGCGAGATGAAGCGCAGGTCGCGGCGCTCAGAGTCGCGGGTGTTGTCGAAGTGGGCCAGACCCAGGCTGAACACCGCCTCGCGGAAGTCCGACAGGGCCAGGGTGTAGCGGAAGTCCGCTCCGGCCGAGAAGACGTCGTCCTGCAGCTCGCTGAAGGAGATCAGGTTGCGGTTGATGTCGTGGACATACTGGCCGCCCGCGTTGAAGCCGTAGCCGAAGCGGGTTTCATAGGGCGCATCGCGCGAGGTGGTGGCGTAGGACGCCCGCCAGTCGATCTCGAAGGCCCCGTCGGCGAAGTCATGCTCGCCGGCCAGCTGCGTCGTGAACAACTCGCGGACGAAATACTCGGTGAAGTCGTCGCGAATGACCGAGCCGCCGGCGTCGAAGTCCGGGCCTTCCTGGCTGCGGGCTTCCTTCGACGTGTTGCGGACGTAGAAGTTCGTCCAAGTGACCTCGTGGTCGAGGTTCGACAGCGACAAGGCGCCGAGGAAGTTCAGCTGGACGTCGTTCTGGGTCGATTGGAAGGCCTTGGACGTCGAGACGACGAGGTTGGAGCCAGAGAACTGGCCCTCTTCCTGGAAGCCTTGACGGGTCTGGCTGCTGTAGTCGTACCCGGCCACGGCCAGCACACCGAGCGTGCCGATCGGGGTCTCATGCGAGAAGCCGCCCGAGGCCTCCAGGCTGCCGTCGATCGGGATTTCCTCGCGCTGGAGGAGGCGCAGCGGCGCGTTCTCAAGCGACTGGCCGATCCGGCGCAGCTCGGCGGCGGTGTAGTTGGGGCCGGCTTGGATGCGGTTCCCGGATGCGAAGGCCAGACCCAGGGGGCCGGGAACGTCGCGGGTGCCGTCGTCGAAGCCGAGGAAGTCGGTGCGGCTGCCGTAGTAGATCAGTCCTTCCTGGGCCGTCGTCTCGGTGTCGTAGCCGATGCCGACCTTAAGATTGAAGAAGGGCTCGCTCGGGGCGTCGACCGTGCGCAGATCTATCACGCCGCCGCCGAACTCGCCCGGATAGTTGACCGAATAGGTCTTCTGAACCGTGACGCCTTCCAGAATGCCCGACGGGAACAGGTCGAGCGGAACGACACGCTGGAGCGGCTCAGGCGACGGCAGCGGCGAGCCGTTCAGCAGGGCCGAAGAGTAGCGTTCGCCCAAGCCCCGTACGTAAACGAAGCGGCCTTCAACGACCGACAGGCCGGTGACGCGGGTCAGGGCCGCGGCGGCGCTTGAATCGCCCGTGCGCTGCAGGTCCTCGGCCGTCAGGAAGGCGGCGACTTCGGGGCTCTCGCGATTAGGCTCTGGGATATAGCGGCCGAGGACGACGATCTCGTCGACCTGGGTGGCCTCGTCCTCTTGCGGGGCGTCCTGCGTCTGTTCGGCCGGAGTCTGATCGACCGGAGCGGTTTGGGCGGTGGCCAGGCCGGGCGCGACCAGCGCGCTGGTGGCCAGGAGGACCCCCGTCAGGGTCAGGGAAAGTGTCTTCATGATCTGCGCGCCTTGAAGGGGTTCAACGGAAAGCGGGAAAGGCGGCGGCGGCCCGTCAGGACCGCCGCCTCGCTTCCGTCATCAGCAGGTCGTGTTGTTCGACAGGCCGCAGGTCCAGCCGGCGTACCAGGTGTCCGCGGCGTTCTGGACGGCGCCGATGTAGCTCGTGGCCGTGAAGAACGAGTAGACGGCCGGAGCGTTGACCGGGGTCACAGCGGTTTCGTTGGCGCCGTTGATGAAGGTCAGGACCTGATTGGTCAGGGTTGCGCCCGAAGCCGGAGCCGTGAGCGTCGAAGTTCCCGCCGCCGTGTTGCCGACGCTCGGGGCCGTGGTGAAGACGGCGGTCGAACGCGCAACGTTGTTCGGACGATAGGACACGGGGCAGGACATGAACACCGAGCGGAAGTTCGTCCCAGCCGTTTGAGTGTCGGCGTCGGCGATGTCGAGGCAGCCCGCAACCGAGCCGGCGGCGGCGGTGAAGACCGAGTTGATCACGGTCGCGGCCGTACCGGTGTCGAAGTGAGCAACCGTGTGGGCGTCGATCGGCGAGTTGCGGCCGACCAGCGTCCAGTTGGCGATCTGCGGACGCGAGTTGTAGCGGGAAGCCAGCGGGGTCGCGGCCGGGGCGGCCGAGAACTCGAAGCCGGCCGAACGGCTGGTCGAGGTCGGGGCGCGCTGGGTCACGATGCCGAACTGGGCGCCGCCGCGCCAGCCGGTGTCGGTGTCGAAGGCGTCGTCGTCGGCGCCGGTGATGACGATGCGGCGCAGGTTAACGTTGCCGCCGAAGATTTCGATGCCGTCGTCGGAAGAGTTGTGGACCTGGACGAACTCGACCGTGGTGCCCGAGCCGACGCCGCCCATGGTCAGGCCTTGCAGCTCGTTGCCGGTCGAGATCTCAAAGCCCGAGAACTTGATCTGGACGTAGCGGATGCGGCCCGAGTTATCGGTCGGGGTGTTGCCGCCGTAGAAGGCCGAGGTGCCTTCGACCTGGCCGGTGCAGGTGACCGGGGCGGTCAGCTGGCAGTTGGCCTGCGGCGCGCGGCCGGCGATGACCAGGCCGCCCCACTGGCCCTGCGAGGTCAGGGTGGTGGTGCCCTCGATGTTCTGGCGGCTGGTGAAGATGATCGGGCTCGACGCCGTGCCTTCGGCGAAGATCTGCGATCCACGGTTGACGATCAAATAGTCCGAGCCGCCCGAGGCGAAGATGCGCACGCCCGGCTCGATCGTCAGGATGCCCTGCTGGCCCGTGGTCGAGGCCGGGTCGATGCCGCGGTCGGTGCCGACCTGGGTCCGACCCGAGATGGCGTAGATGGTGCCTGCGCGGTTGGTCAGCGTCAGGTTGCCGATGATGTCGGCGGGCAGTTGGCACGCGCGCAGGGTGCCGCCGGCGACCAGGCCGACGTTGGCGAGTCCCGCCGGGCAATCGGCGGCCGGGGTGCCCGGCGGAGGCGGCGTCGGACCGGTGCCGCCGCCCGTGCCGCCGCCCGTGCCGAAATCGCCTTCACCCGGCGAAGCCACCTCGGCGGAGCCGCACGCGGCCAGCGCCATCACGGCCGCACCGGCCAGCAGAACCTTGGTCAGTCGAAGCATCGGGAATTCCCTCGCGTTGAATGTTCGGTCGCCACGCGTCCGAACGACGCAGTCCCAGCAACCCCGCGCCGCCTTTAGGACGCGAGTGCAATGCTCACGTGACAGAAAATCTGCGCTTTGTTACAGTTGTTCAGAAGCCGGAACAGTCGTCGCAAGCTTGTCGGAAATGAATACTTGCGATGGATTTGAGACGATCCGTCCGCAAACGGAACGTGTCGCCAAATCGCACCCCTTCCGCGATTGCCGCTTGAGCGGTCCGGCGGTTCGGGTAGTTTGCCCTCCGGCTGCGCGGGCGTGATGTAGTGGTAGCCTGAAAGCTTCCCAAGCTTTTCGTGCGGGTTCGATTCCCGCCGCCCGCTCCAGTATCCTTGCCCTGCGCCTCAAGCCAAAACGCCGTCCCGGAGGCCGGGACGGTGCTGACGTCGGACGTCAAGAAACGGGCTCAGCGGCGGCGGGAGTGGCGGATCGCCGTGATCGAACTCGCCGAGGTCGCCACCGCGATGGCGGCCCAGAAGAGGGCGTCGTTCCAGGCGCGCTGGTAGAGGTGAAAGCCCACGATCATGACCCAGATCACGGCCATGACGACGACGGCACCGAGGGCCGCCTGATCGCCGTTTCGGGCGTCGTTCGGGCCGCTCGTCATTGCCGCGTGACCGTGACGCCACGGTCTTCCAGAATCTCCTGAACGCTGTCATCGCCCGCGAGGTGGGCGCTGCCGACTGCGATGAAGGTGGTGCCGGACCCCGCCAGCAGGGTCTGGATCTGGTCGGCCCAGTTGGCGTTCCGACGGACCAGCAGGGCCTGGTAGATCTCTTCAGAGGCCGAGCGCATTTCGTCGACGCCCAATCGCTCGATGCCGTCTACGTCGCCCGCAGCCCAGGCGTCGACCAGGGTGTCGAGTTCGGTCGTGGCGTCCTCGAAGCTCTCAAGCGTCGCGCGGAGGAAGGCGAGTTGCGTCTCTTCGGACAGGGTCGCCAGGATGCGGACCTGCTCATCGACTGTCTCGAAGCCGGAGACGGGCTTCCCCGCGGCCTCGGCGCGGCGCTTGAGGATCAACTCGACGCCGGACTGGGGGTCGTAGCCGGCCTTGGCCAGCGGGGCGACCGACAGGGTCAGGCCCACCAGCCAGGGACGCAGCGGATCGAACTGGGCGGCGGTGGCGCCGATGGATCCCGCGGCCGCGTTCAGCTCGGCGATTTCATCGGCCGTCAGCAGGCTGGAGAGGGGCCGGTCAGGCGAGACGCCGTACTGAGCGATCAGAGGCTGGATGGCGGCTTGATCGTCGGGGTTGGAGATCTCGAAGATGACGTTCTGGCTGGCGTCGAAGGCGGCGTCGACCTTGGGCGAGCCCCACGCCGTGGTCGGGCGCAGCACATGCACGGTGCCGAACAGGTAGAGGGTCGAATCCGCGTCGCGGATCACCCAGAGCGCCGGCCCTTCACCTTGGGCCTGGGGCACGGCGGCGGGAGCGGTCTGGGCGAAGGCGTCGGCGGGGGCCGAGGCCAGCAGCGTCACCGTCAGGCCGAGACCGAGGGCGGCGCCGGCGGCCGAGCGGCCGATGCGGGCGACGGAGGACTTGAGAGCAGAGGCGAGTTTCATCGTTCCGATCCTTTCGATCAGGGAGACAGGCGTTGAAGTCAGGAGAAAGGCGTAGGCGTCAGGTCATCCCGCGCAGCGCGGAGGCGACGATGGACGAGAGCAGGTAGACGGCCATCAGAATGCCAATCATCGCCCAGGCGCTGATGGTGTCCACGAGACCCAGGCGCTCGGCCGCGGCGTAGAGGAACAGCGCCGTCTGCAGCGCCCAGAAGGCGATGGCGGAGGTCTCGGCCATGACCTGGCGCAGCATCTCGTCGGCGCGCCGCCACAGCATGACGTTGGCGAGCGTCTGGGTGGCAAGCAGCGCCACGATCCCGCCGAAGACCATGTTGGGGGCCAGCGAAGCCGGAGCGTACATGGGCACGAGGAACATGATCCCGGCGAGCAGGAAGACGGTGATCTGGAGCACGCCGCAGCCCTTTGGGATGGTCGAAGGCCGGGTGAACAGGACGATCGTGCTCATCAGGCCGATGGCGATCAGGGCGACGGCCATGGCAGTGGCGAGCGCGTCAGGCCACGTCGTGTTCGCGGGATCGAACATCTGGGCAAGGCCGTAGCCGCACAGGGCGCCGACGCCGGCGAGGACGATGACGCCGCCGATCTTCATGGCGAGGGACTGGGGACGATCTTGGACTTCAGACATCATGGTCAGGCTCCTGTGTCCGAGAAGATGGATTCGATGGGTTGTTCGAAGACGCGGGCGATCTTGAAGGCGAGCGGCAGGGAGGGATCGTAGCGGCCCGTCTCCAGCGCATTGACCGTCTGGCGCGAGACGCCCAGCGCCGCGGCCAGGTCAGCCTGGCTCCAGTTGCGCTCCGCGCGAAGGACCTTGAGGCGGTTGTTCATCGCTTCACCGACGCTGGAGCCACCACACGGCCCAGGCGACGCCGTAGCCCAGAGCCTGGGCGGTGACGATCAGGGCGGCGCCGTTGAGCAGCAGGTCCTGCGGCTCGCCCTTCAGCGAGGCCGCGCCGGCATAGGCAAGGGTGAAGAGCGCCACGGCGCCCAAGGCGCCACCGAAGGTCGAGCCCCGCCACCAGGCCCATTTGTGAGCCTCCTGCGCCGCCTCATCCAGGCCTCGCCACCAGCGGGCGCAGACCCACAGCCCGATCCCCATAGCCAAGCCGACGGAGCCAGCCACGATTGGAGCCGCCGACCATCCCTGGTCGCCAAACGCCGCCGAGACGCCGCCGGCGATCCCGCCCGCCAGCAGGCAGACGAAGACCAGGATCCCATAGCGGGCCAGGGGGCGTTCCCTCATCGCGACCTCCTCCGTCATGACAAGCATCCACGTCGGTTAGACAAGGACGTTTTACACCGTCTGTCGGTGTTGTCAAGCGAGCTTGTCAGCGACCAGTGAGATTTTCAAGGGCGGGGGCTGCAGCCGGTTCGCTGAGCAGCTCGGGGCGAGTGACAGGCCGTGGGGCTTGTTCGACGGGGGCCAGCGCAGGCAGTTCCTTGCCCTCGTGATCAACGTGCAGGTCCTCGAACCGTCTCGCCGAGACCATGACCTGGCTCTCCAGCGAGCCGACGAACTGGTTGTACTTGCCGACCGCCTGTTCCAGGGCCCTGCCGACCCCGAAGACGTGCCCCCCCATGGTGGCGAGGCGCTTGTAGAGTTCCTTGCCCAGTTTCGCGACCTCGTCGGCGTTCCGGGACTGCTCCTCGGCGCGCCAGCCGTAGGCGACGGCCTTGCACAGGGCGAACAGGGTCGACGGGGTGACGATGATGACGCGCTTGGCCATGGCCTCGGTCATCAGCTCCGGCTCGCGGTCCAGCGCCGCGGATAGGAACGCGTCCGACGGCACGAACAGGGCGACGAAGTCGGGGCTGGGCTTGAACTGGTCCTGATAGGCCTTGGCCGCCAGCGCCGAGACATGGCCCTTGATGGCCTGGGCGTTGCGGGTGGCCAGCGCGGCCTCCCGTTCCGCGTCGTCGGCGTCGCCGGGCTCGGGGAAGACTAGCGGGGCCTTGGCGTCGATGACGAACATGCCGGCGCCAGGCAGGCGCACCAGGAAATCCGGGCGTTTCTGCCGGCCCTCTTCATCGGCGGCGGAGGACTGTTCAAGGAAGTCGAAGCGGCCGGCCATGCCGGCGGCCTCCAGCACGTTCCTGCAGGTCTGCTCGCCCCAGCGGCCGCGCCGGCCGGTGTTGCCGCGCAGGACCTCGGTCAGGCGCCGCGCCTCGTCGCGGGTGGCCGACGACGCGATCATCAGGGCCGAGAGCTGCTCCTTCAGCGTGCCAGTCTCCTCGGCGCGGGCCTTTTCCAGCGCCGTGACCTTCTCCTCGAACTTGGACAGCGTCTCGGCCACGGGCTTGAGCTGGGCCTCCAGCCGTTGGCGGGCGACGCGGTCCTGGGCCTGGAAGGTCTCGGTGGCGCGGGTGACCATCTGGTCGGCCACGGCCTGGGCCGACTGGGCGGCCTGGGCCTTCAGGAACTCGGCCATGGTGGCCCGGCTGTCCTCCAGCAGCGACAGCTTCTCCTGGGCGAGCGCGATCTGGCCTTTCGCCGTGCGCCAGGCGAGGAAGGCCCAGACGAAAGCCAGGGCGAAGCCGACGGCGAGGGCGGCGAGGAGCAGGATCGGAGCGTTCATGATCCGTTCGATAGCCGGAGTCGGTCTGCGGGGCGAGACGCCGGGCGAAGGCCGCGAAACAGCGTGCGAATAGTCTGAAACGTCTGAAATCGGCAGGAGCGGCGGAGCGAGCGGTACGTCATGCCGCCAGTCTAGGTGAGCGATGCGTCAGGAATGGACGCAGGCTTCTCCCTGACGGGGGTCGTTACGCCGGCCGCCTTGCGCGGAGCGCTTGGACAATGGTGCCGTCGTCCAACCAGTCCAGCTCTCCGCCGACCGGCACCCCGCGCGCGAGCGAGGTGATCGCCAGCCCGTCGCCCGCGATGCGGTCGGCGAGGTAGTGGGCCGTGGTCTGACCGTCGACGGTGGCGGGCAGGGCCAGCACGACCTCTCGCACCTCCCCTCCCCTCACCCGCCCGACCAGTTCGGAGATACGCAGAGCCTCGGGCCCGACGCCGTCCAGCGCGGACAGGAGCCCCCCCAGCACATGATACTTGCCGCGAAAGGCGCCGGACCGTTCCATGGCCCAAAGCGCTCCGGCCTCCTCGACCACGCAGATCAGGCCGTTGTCACGCGCGGGGTCCGAACAGATGGCGCAGGGATCGCGGGTGTCGGGCGTGCCGCACACCGAGCAGGAGACGACCTTCTCGGCGGTCTCGGCCAGGGCGGCGGCCAGCGGGACCAGCAGTTGTTCGCGGCGCTTCAGCAGGGCGAGCGCCGCGCGGCGGGCCGAACGCGGGCCGAGGCCCGGCAGCTTGGCCAGGAGGCCGATCAGCCGCTCGATCTCGGGTCCGGCGGAGGCGGCCAATCAGAACAGCTTGGGCATGCCAGGGATGTTGAGCCCGGCCATCGGCCCGGCCGCCTCGCGCATCAGCTCGGCGTTGACGGCGTCGAGCTTGCGCTTGGCGTCGGCGTGGGCGGCGACGATCAGGTCGGCGAGGATCTCGCCCTCGCCCGGGACCATGAGGCTGTCGTCGATCTTCACCGCCGTGATCTCGCCAGGCCCCTTGAGCGCCACCGTCACCAGGCCGCCGCCGGAGGTTCCCTCCGCGGTGGTCTCGGCCATTTTCGCCTGGGCGTCCTGCAGCTTCTGCTGCATCGCCTGGGCCTGCTGCATCAGGGCGCTGAGGTCTTTCATGAGGGGTAGATAGGCGCGTGGGGGCTGGGGGTGCAAGGCGGTTGGGTCGTCGAGACAGCGAACGTCAACCTCGGGCAGCGGCAGAACTGACGCCGCTGACGTCCGTGGCGGCTGTGTAGCGGACCCCAGGCAGCGCCGGCGCGTCCGGTCCGGGGACCTACCTCTGCCGAGCCATAGCGACTTGATCCCAACGTATCTGCAACGGTTCAGACGACGCCTCTCGCCACGCGCCGACATGGACATGCGGGCTGCGTGACACGCCGTTGTTCCCCACCCGGCCGATGACCTGACCCAATGTGACGGGTTCGTCCTTGGCTACGGCGATGTCGTTCAGATGAGCGAGTACGACCACGACCCCCTCTGGGGTGCGGATCTGCACCATGCTCGCAGGCGGACGGCCCATCGAGCCAGGTGTGTTGGTGATCGGGTTGCGAATGACCCCGGCGACTGTGCCCGACACAGGCGCCAGGACCTCGCTGTTCCAGCCATACCAGTCTTCGTTCGCGCGACCGTCCGACCGGTACAGTGAAGAAAAACCTGACTCCCTCGTCACGCCTCCTGTGATCATGCAATCGGCGCCGAGGGCGTCGCCTGCGTATTCCAACTGACCGGCGAAATGCTCGGAACAGGTGAAGTCGGTCGCGTAGATCGGTGCAAGCGTGATCTGCTCGATAACGAGCGCAGCGGCTGCACGCGGCGGCATGACGAAATCTTGGATCGCTGTAATCGCCAACAACAGACTGAGCATGCCGCGTTCCCCCGGGCCGAGCTAAACACAGGGTCCGGCCTTCACCAAGGACTCATCGCTCCGGTCGCTACCGGCAATGTCTTGGCCCCGCGTCTAAGGGGGCTGACAGCGATTTCTGAAGCCTATCCGAGCCGCGCCGCCAGGCGTCGGCGTTGGAGGTAGAGTCCTCCCGCGCCCACCAGAAGCGTTCCCATGAGGATCATCGTCCATTCCGATAGCGTGGGAATGGGCTCGGGAGCCGCCACCACGCTCACATCGTCCATCTGCAGGCCGCTCGGATCGTTGCGACCTAGGAAGGTTATCCGGGTCGAGGCCGAGGATGCGAAGAAGGTGTATGTGGCGTTGGTGTACGAGGATACGGGGGTCTGGGTTTGAAAGACGCAGCTTCCTGAGCAGGTCCCCGCGCCGCCACCCGTGGCGGGGCCGCTCGAAACATGCGCCTGCAACTCCATGGGATTGTCAGCGGCGAAATTCGTCCGATACCAGAAGCTGAGCGTGTATCTCGCTCCTGGCGTGGTGGCGATCTCCTGGTAGATTATGGCTCCGGTCGACGGATTCAGGCACGCGGCTCCGGTGCAACCGGTGCCAGCGGCTCTCAAGCCGGTTCGCGCGGGGGAGCTGTTGCCCCACCCTGAGCCCTGCAGAGTCCATGACGCCAGAAAGTTTTCGAAGCTGCCGTTAACGACAAGGTTCTGCGCCAGGGCTGAGGGCGCGAGCAGCAAGACCGCAGCGGCAGCGATTGTGCCGCCGAGCATTCGGAACAATCTGAACAACGGCTTTCCCATTTCGTTCAAGCGCGGCTGATCTGGAGCCCCCAGTTGTTCACGCCCGCGCCGAAGCGGTCAAGCTTGCACCACAAGCTGACGCCTTTCTCGTCCAGGCTGCTCCTCAGTCCTCTTCGCCCACTTCATCCGGGATGACGGGCAGTTCGACCACCGGGGCCAGGGTCTTGATCTCGCCAAGCGTGGCGCCCGGAAAGGCGGCCATGATGGACTGGACGAAGGGGTCGGCCTCGACCTCGGCGCGGAGCGAGGCGGCGGCCTTCTTCTCCTGTTCGATCAGGGTCTCGCCGCCGCCCTGACCGTTGGCGACGACGAACCATTGGCGGCCGGTCCAATCCTTGAGGCGGCCCGCCAGGCGGGTGGCGAGGTTGGCGGGGGCCCCGGGCGCGGGCTCGAAGGTCAGCTGGCCGGGCTTGAAGGCGACCGGGCGGACGTAGCGCTGGACGTCCATCTGCAGCGCGATTTCGCGCTTCTCGCCGATCAGGGCGACCACAGCCTCGAAGCTCTGGGGGTCGGGCAGGCTGGGCTGGGCGGCCGGGCGGGCGGCCAGCTGGGCCGAGGCGCCGCCGCCGCCGCCGCCGCGCGGGGCCGCGCCGCCGGGGCCGCCGGTCAGGGGCTCGCCGGACTGCAGCTTCTTCAGCGCCTCCTCCGGGCCGGGCAGGTCGGCGGCGTAGGCCAAGCGAACGATGGCCATCTCCACCGCGTCTGCGGGACTGGGGGCGCGGCGGACCTCCTCCAGCGCCTTCAACAGCATGGACCAGGTGCGCGACAGCGTCCCGGCCGAGACCACCGAGCCGAGCGCGGCCAGCCGCTGGGCCTGGTCGTTCGGCAGGCGCGTGGCGTTGGGGCCCAGCATCTTGGCGACCGAGGCGGCGTGGCAGTGTTCGAGCAGGTCGTTGGTCACCTGCACCGGATCGGCGCCGTAGCCGTAGAGGGTGCGGAAAGTCTCCAGCGCCTCGGGCGTGCGGCCGGCCATCAGCTGTTCGAACAGCTGGATGGTCTGGCTACGGTCGGCCAGCCCCAGCATGTCGCGGACCAGATCGGTGCGGACCGGTTCGCCGCGTTCGCCCTGAACGAGCGCCTGGTCGAGCAGGGACAGGCCGTCGCGGACCGAACCCTCGGCGGCGCGGGCGATGAGGGCCAACGCATCGGCCTCGACCTTCATGCCCTCCTTGTCGGCGACGCGGCCCAGGTGTTCGACCAGGACCTCGGGCTCGACGCGGCGCAGGTCGAAGCGCTGGCAGCGGCTGAGGATCGTCACCGGAACCTTGCGGATCTCGGTGGTGGCGAAGATGAACTTGGCGTGGGGCGGGGGCTCCTCCAGCGTCTTCAGAAGCGCGTTGAAGGCCTGGTTGGACAGCATGTGCACTTCGTCGAGCACATAGACCTTGTAGCGGGCCTCGACCGGCGCGTAGCGGACGCTCTCCAGGATGTCGCGGATGTCGTTGACGCCGGTGTGGCTGGCGGCGTCCATCTCCATGACGTCCATGTGCTGGCCCGCCATGATCGCCGCGTCGTGGCGGCCATGCGCCGTCAGCTCCAGCGAGGGCCGGTCGATGGTCTCGGTCTCGTTGTTGAGGGCGCGGGCGAGCAGGCGGGCGGTCGTGGTCTTTCCAACGCCGCGAACGCCGGTCAGCATGAACGCGTGGGCGATGCGGCCGGTGGCGAAGGCGTTGGTGAGCGTCCTCACCATAGCCTCCTGACCGATCAGATCTTCGAAGGTGCGGGGCCGGTATTTGCGGGCGAGGACGGTGTAGGATTCGCCGTCGTTCTGGTGGGCCTCCGGCGGCGCTGCGACCGGGGTGGGCGCGGGCTTGGGAGCCTCGGCCGTGGGGGCAGGCGCGGGGGCGCCGAACATGTCGTCGGTGTTCTCGTCGCGCTCGGGGACGTCGTCGTCTTCCGCCCAGGGCGGATCGCCGGAATCAAGATCGACGTGGCTCATCCGCACAGGTTAGCGCGGACAGGCCTGTCGATGCGACTCAGAACGCGCTCAAGCAGCGAGACGCCGGTGGTCCCGGATCATGTCCGGGATGCGAAAGCGCCTCCACCTTAAGGCGTCAGGTCGCGGGGGAGTTGGCCGCCGTTGTCGACGATCTTCTGCAGCACCTGCTTGTGCAGCCAGATGTTCATGGTCGCGGTGTCGGACTTGTCGCCGGTGTAGCCGAGTTCGTCGGCCAGTTCCTTGCGTTCGGCGAGCGAGCTTTCCAGGCCGATCAGCTTCATCAGGTCGACGATAGAGGTGCGCCAGTTCAGCTTCTGGTCGCGCTGCTCGTTCATGAAGTCGAGGATGCCCGCGACATCGACGGGTTGGGCGGTCTGGAGCGCCGGCTGGAGGGCGGGCGCGGAGGCGGGCGGCTGGACCGGCGTGGCCGTGGGCGCCGGCTGGGCCGGGGCGCTGGGCGTGCGGGGCTGCTCCTTCTTGCGGTTGAAGATGCCGCCGAGGATCTTGCCGAGGATGCTCATGAGGTCCGCTCCGGTTGAGGTCGGACGGAGGAGCGGGCGGCGGCGGTGAAGGTTCCCCCAGCGGCGCACACGGAACGCGCTCAAGCAGCGAGGCTCCGCGCGTCCCGGATCACGTCCGGGATGCGGTAGCGCACAAGCACCGCGCTCAAGCAGCGAGCCACCGCGTCGCGAGCGTTAGCGCCGCTGACCCGCGCTCAAGCAGCGAGACGCCGCGCGTCGAGCGGTAGCGCAACAAAAAAGGGGAGGTGGAGACCGCGACCCGAAGGGGAATTCGTTGTGGCTGCTGCCTTCCGGCCCTGACCAGGTTGGCGAAGCCTTCGCCCGCGATCTCCGAGCTCCATATGACCCGCCCGCGCGGCGGGATCAAGGCGCCCCCTCCCCGGCCGGGATGAAGGCGGCTAGGACGGGGGCCATGACCCTGCCTGTCCTCAACACCTTCGCCGGCAACCCGCTGGACCGCGCCGGAGATCGGCGGAACGACCCTGATTGGCTGGCCGAACAGGGGGCGAACCCCGAGGCCCTGGCCATGATGCTGTGGCAGGGGCGGCCGCTGCTGGAGGAGACGGGCAAGGGCCCCCGTCTGGCCTGGACCGACCTTACGCGAGCGCGGGCCATGGTGGACGAGGCGGATCACGAGCTGTTCCTCGGGCTGTGGAAGGGCGCGCCGGTGTTCGCGGTGGAGTTCGAGGGTGCGGCCGATCCGACCACCGGACCGGTCGCGGGTTTGGGCGTCTTCACCGAGCTGCGCGAGGCGGCGACGGTGCTGCCGGATGCGGACGCGGCCATGGCGGGAACGGCGCGCAGCCTGTTCGACTGGAGCCGCCGCCACGGCTTCTGCGCCAACTGCGGCCAGGCGACCCAGCTGATCTCGGGCGGGTGGAAGCGGAAGTGCCCCGCTTGTTCGACCGAGCATTTCCCGCGCGTCGATCCGGTGACGATCATGCTGCCGGTGTTCCGGGACCGCTGCCTGCTGGGGCGTCAGGCGGCCTGGCCCAAAGGGCGCATGTCGGCGCTGGCGGGGTTTCTGGAGCCCGGCGAGACCATCGAGGAAGGCTGCGCGCGCGAGATCGCCGAGGAGGCGGGGCTGACCGTGACGGCGGTGCGCTATCACTCCAGCCAGCCTTGGCCGTTTCCGTCCCAGCTGATGATCGGCCTGATCGCGGAGGTGGACTCGGACGAAGCCACGCCGGACCAGACGGAACTGGAGGAGGTGCGCTGGTTCACCAAGGACGAGGCGCGGGCCGTGCTGGCGGGCGGCCATGAGGTGAAGGCGCCGCCAAAGTTCGCGATCGCGCGGACGTTGCTTGAGGCTTGGGTCGCCGAGCCCTAGGCCAGCCGCCGCGCCGCCTCCAGATCAGCGGGGTTGTCGACGGAGATAGGGGCTTCATCGACCGTGGCGGCCCAGATGGAGAGGCCGAGCTCCAGGGCGCGGAGCTGCTCCAGCTTTTCCCGCCTTTCCAGCGGCGACGGCGGGGCGGCGCAGAAGCGCTTGAGGGCCTCGCGCCGATAGCCGTAGATGCCGATGTGACGCCAGACGGGACCGTCGCCGTAGAGGGTCGAGCGGGTGAAATAGAGGGCCCGGGCGTGGCGGTGACCCTCCTCGATGGCCAGGACCGCCTTGACCACGTCGACGTTGGCGCGGTCGGACGGCTCGAGCTCCGGCGCGACCAGGGTGGCGATGTCGCAAGACGGCTCGCCGTGCAGCAGTGCGGCGCAGGCGGTGGCCAGGCCCGGATCGGCGAAGGGCATGTCGCCCTGGAGGTTGATGACGGCGTCGTACTCGCCTTCGGGATCAATCGTTTCCAGGGCGGCGAGCGCGCGGTCCGAACCGCTGGGGAGGGCCGGGTCGGTCAGGACGGCGCGGCCGCCGACGGATTCGACGACCTCGACGATCTCCGGATCGCCGGCGGCGACGGCGACGGGCAGGCCGGACAGCGTGGCCTGCTCCCAGGCGCGCACGATCATGGGCTTGCCGCCGATGTCGGCCAGGGGCTTGCCCGGCAGGCGGGTCGCGGCCATGCGTGTGGGGATCAGGATCAGGGGCGTCATTCGTGCGTTTCCCGCCGTGCGACGCCGCGCCGCCTAAACGGGCGGCCGGGCCGGTTGCGAAGGCGGCGCTAGCGTGTCAGAGACCGCGCCGCAAGATATTCGCCCGCTTCGCCTCCTCCTGGCGCGGGCCATTAGACGGGATGCGACGACGCGGATGAGCGGCGATCTGAAGTGGAACAAGATCATGGGCGCGGGCCTGGGAACGGCCTTCGTCGTTCTGGCGCTGCAGCAGGTGTCGGGCGCCATCTATGCGCCCCACCACGAGTCCGAGAAGATGGGCTACTTCATCAACGCGCCCGAGGAGGCCGAGGGCGGCGCTGAGGAAGCCGAGCTGCCGCCGGACTGGGGCACCCTGCTGCCGGTCGCCGATCTGGCAGCCGGTGAGGCCGCTTTCGCTCGCTGCCAGGCCTGCCACACGATCAATGCGGGCGGAGCCAACGGCATCGGACCGAACCTGCACGGCGTCGTTGGCCGCGCCGTCGGCGCGCATCCCGGCTTCGCCTTCTCCGAGGCCATGGTCGCCCACCGGTCGGTTGACCCGACCTGGTCGCTGGACGCGCTGGATCAGTTCATCAACGCCCCGGCCCGCTACGTCGAGGGCACCAAGATGTCGTTCGCGGGCCTGCGCGACACCACCGCGCGCGTGAACCTGATCGCCTATCTGCGCAGCCAGGGCTCGGAAAGCTTCCCGATCCCGGCGCCCGATCCGGCGCGTCAGCCTGGCGCCGCTGCGGCCCCGGCCGACGGGGCGGCTCCGGTCGATCCGGCGACGCCGGGCGGTGTCGGAACGTCTCCGGCCGAAGCGGGCGGTCCCTCGGGCGGCGCGCCCGTGGCGGGCCCGGCCGGCGCGCCGACGGCCCAGACCAGCGACGCGGCTCCGCCCGCGTCGGACAGCGCGGCCCCGCCGAACAGCTGATTGGGGCTCAGCGGACCCGCCGGAACACAGCGGGTTCGAAGCCGTCCGCCAGACAGCGGGCGTCCGCGTCCGCGAAAGCCTCGACCACGACCGCGCCATGATGGCCGGTCGCGTGGATCACGGTGGCGGCATCCAGCATGAAGGCCGAGTGGCCGGTCCAGCTCTGACCCGAGCTCGGCGTCCGCCAGACCACGATGTCGCCCCGGCGGGCCTGATCGCGCGAGATCGCCGTGCCGAGTTCGGCCTGCTCATGGGCGCGACGGGGGCCGGCGAGACCGCAGGCGAGCAGCGCCTGTTGCACCAGGCCTGAACAGTCGGTCGAGCGGGATGAGCGAGCGCCGAGTTCATGCGGCGTGCCCACGAGACGCTCCGCAACCGAGACAGGATCGTCGTCGAACGCGCCGATCGGGCGCAGGCCGGACGTCTCGGACGGCTGCGCGACCAGGGCGTTCACGGGCAGGTCGGCGTCAGCGGCGGCGACTGTGTGGGTCGGTCGCGCGGCGCCTGCGACGAGCGACGTCAGATCGATCCAGCCGACGACGCCGTCACGGCGAGCCTGACCCCAGGCGCGGCCGTCAGCTTCGTCCAGAACGTCGAAGGCCTCGCCGAACAGCAGCTGATCGATTCGCTCGGAGGCGGAGTCAGCGTCAGCATGGATGTCGGCGACGGGGACAGCCGCCCGCATCGCCCGCGTCGGCCGGTAGGCGTCAGCCCGCACGATCCCTTCCAGCGATAGGGCCGCGAGGTCAGGTCTGGCCAGGAGGGGCGGGGAAGGGTCGGTCAAGCGCGGGCTCGGTCGATTGAGCGCGCACCCTGACTCACGAAGGCGAAAATCCGGTTAAGCCGCGAGGCTGAATCAGGATTCTCCGTAGCGGCCCTTCAGCATCGCATAGGTCGCGCGCAGCCCTTGCGCCTCGCCGCCCTCGGGCCAACCCGGTCGATTTCGAGGGTTCCAGGCGAAGATGTCCATGTGGGCCCAGGCGCCGGTGGTCGGGGCGAACTTCTGCAGGAACAGGGCGGCGGTGATCGATCCGCCCTGGGCCCAGCCCGCGCTGTCGTTCCTGACATCCGCAAGTTCGCTGTCGATCGCGGCGCGGTAGCCGGGCCACAGCGGCATGCGCCAGAGCGGATCGCGGACCTCAGCGGCCGCCGCCAGCAAGTCGGCGGCCAGCGCTTCGTCGTCGGTGTAGAGCGGGGGCAGTTCCGGCCCCAAAGCGACGCGGGCCGCGCCGGTCAGGGTGGCGAAGTCCAGCGTCAGGTCCGGCGAGTGCTCCGATGCGCGGGCGAGCGCATCGGCCAGGATCAGACGGCCTTCCGCGTCGGTGTTGCCGATCTCGATGGTCAGGCCCTTGCGGCTCGACAGGATGTCGCCGGGGCGGAAGGCGTCGGCGGAGATGGCGTTCTCGACAGCCGCGACCAGGACAACCAGCCGCACGTCCAGCCCTGCCTGCATGACGAGGCGACCGAGCGCCAGCGCATGGGCGGCCCCGCCCATGTCCTTCTTCATATTGCGCATCCCGGCGGCGGGCTTGATGTCCAGGCCGCCCGAGTCGAACGCCACGCCCTTGCCGACCAGGGCGACCAGGGGCCGGTCGGCGCGGTCCAGGTTCCAGCCGATCTCGATGATGCGAGGCGCGCGGTGCGGCGCGGCGGCCCGACCGACGGCGTGGATGGCGGGGTAGTTCTGCTCCAGCAGGGCGTCGCCGGTGGTGACCGCGATCGTCGCGCCGTGCGCCTCGGCGATCTCGCGGGCGATCGTCTCCATCTGCAGCGGACCCATATCGGCGGCCGGGGTGTCGACCATCTCGCGCGCAAGCGCGCAGGCCGAGGCGATGCGGTTGGCCTCCTGGGCGTCGAAGCCGTCGGGCGCGACGAGGCGGACCTCGGCGACGTCCTTTCGCGGCTTGTAGCGATCGAAGGCGTAGCGGCCGAGCAGGAAGGCGAGCGCGGCCACGCGGGCGTCCTCCGGCTCCGCCACCAGACGGTAGAGACCGCTCGGCAGCTTCGCGGACAGGGCGCGGGCGCTCATAGGATCGAAGGTCTTGCCCGCCCCGACCAGCACCTGATCAATCCCGCCGTCCGGGCCGGGCACGACGACGACCTGACCCGGCTTGCCCTTGAAGCCCATCCGCTCGGCCCAGCCCCCGGCGGTCTCGGCGATCGCGCCCTCCGGCCCGACGAAGCGGACAGGGATGGCCCCGGCGGCCTCGGCAGAGTCGGCGGCGACGATGGGATCGGTCGAAAGGGCGGACATGGCGGGCCTTTGTCGGATTAACCAATGCTTGACGCGAAGCGCCGAGTCTTCCGCGGACAGACTCACCGGATCGGTCCGCCCCATGTCGCTGAACCGCGTCGCAAGCTCAATCCTGATCGCCGCCGCATGCTGCGTGGCCCTGCCGGTCTTCGCTCAGACGGCGCCCGCCCAGACCGCAGCCGCGCCCGCCGCCCCCGCCCCGCGCCAACCGGCCTCGGCCGAGGAGCGCGCCGCCTACAATCGCCTCGATCCTCTCGCCCGCTCGGTCTTCTGGGCGCGGGAGATGGAGGTCAATCCGATAGACCCCGTCGCGGGGGTCGAACTGGCCGAGGCGCTGCGTCAGTTGGGTCAGCATGAGCAGGCGGCGGCCACGGCCCGGCAGGTGCTGACGCTGCAGCCCGCCAATATCGAAGCCATGCTGGAGATCGGCCGGGCGGAGATCGCGCGCGGCCAGGCCTTCTACGGCATCGCGCCGCTGGAGCAGGCGCGCGACCTGGCTCCGCGCGACTGGCGGCCCCTGTCGCTTCTCGGGGTGGCCTATCAGCAGGTGCGGCGGGCCGAAGACGCCCAGGCGGCGTGGCGCGCGGCGCTCGCCCTCTCGCCGGACAATCCGGACGTCCTGACCAACGCGGGAATGGCGCTCGCGACTTCGGGCGACGCCGCCGGGGCCGAGGCCATGCTGCGCCGCGCGGTGGCCCAGCCGACGGCGACCCAGCAGATGCGGCTGAACCTGGCGATGACGCTGGGGCTCCAGGGCAAGATGCCGGAGGCCGAGCAGATCATCCGCCGCGAACTGCCGCCGGAACTGGCCGAGCGGAACCTGCAGTGGCTGCGAGCTCAGACGCCTGTGGCGACGGCCGGCCTTGAAACGGATGCGGGATCACCCGCGATGGCCCGGACGTGGAACTCCCTGCAGACCCCCTGACCACCCGAGCACAGACGAAACGCGGGTGCGCGCATCAGGGTTCGTCAGCTTGCAGCTGACCCGCGAAGCATGCCCAAAGGTCCGGCATGGGTAATGAGCGGCTCAGGGACGTCTTCATCACGGGAAGCGGCGCCTTCCTGCCTGGAGATCCGGTCGGCGCAGAAGCGATCGAGAACTTCATCGGCCGCATCGGGGGCCGGTCCTCCGCCGTCGGCCGCCGGGCGCTGCGATGGAATGGGGTCGAGACGCGGCACTATGCGCTGGGCCCTGACGGGCGGCCGCTGCACTCTAACGCCTCGATGACGGCCGATGCGCTGCGGGCCGCGCTGGACGACTCGGGGCTGGCGGCGGACGATCTCGACTTCCTGGCGACGGCGACGACCCAGGGCGACTACCTCGTCCCCGGCCATGCGGCGGCCGTGCATGGCGAGCTCGGGTGCGGCTCGATGGAGATCGCCAGCCACCAGTCGGTCTGCGCCTCGGCGCTCACGGCCCTGAAGCACGCCTGGCTTTCGGTGCGGGCGGGCGAGGCGGAGGTGGCGGCGACGGCGGCGGGGGAGTTCAGCTCCCGCTGGTTCCGGCCCGAGTTCTATGAGGGCACGGCCCTGGTCGACGCCAAGGGGCGGGCGAGGGTCGAGGCGGATTTCCTGAGGTTCACCCTGTCGGACGGGGCGGGCGCGGTCGTGCTGGAGCCCAAGCCGAGGCCCCACGGGTTGTCGCTGAAGATCGAGTGGATCGACCTGACCTCGCTGGCGGGGCGGTTCGACCCGTGCATGTGGGCGGGTTCGACCTTTGCGGACCGGTCGGACATGCGCTCGGCCTGGAGCCACGCGGGGCCGGTCGGGGCGCATGCGGCGGGCGCGGTGGCGCTGGTCCAGGATTTCGAGCTCTTGAAGATCGTGATCCGGGCGTGGATCGGGGTGTGGCTGGAAAAGGTCGATACCGGGCGGATCGTGCCGGATCAGATTGATCACCTGCTGTGCCATTATTCGGCGCGGTCGCTGCGGGAAGAGATCGTGGGCCTTCTGGAAAGCACCGCCGCCATGATCCCCGAGGAGAAGTGGTTCTCGAACCTGTCGAGCGTCGGCAATATCGGGGCGGCCTCGATCTGGGTCATGCTGGACGCCTTCCTGAAATCCGGGCGGGCCAGGCGAGGCGAGCGGGTGCTGCTGATCGTGCCCGAGAGCGGACGGGCGATGGTGGGGTTCGCGATGGGCGAGGTGGTGTGATGGCGGACGGCGCTCGGATCGATGACCCCGTGGCGGACACGCTGAGGAAGCTGGCGTTGGTGTTCGCCGACTTCGAACAGCGGCTGGAGGCGACGCCGCTGATCCGCAAGCTGACGCGCGGGCGGTTCGAGATCGCGGACTATCAAGCCTTCCTGATCAACCTGCGCCAGCAGGTGAAGGACGGGGCGCTGTGGATGAGCCGGGCGGCGTCAAACATCGGCGAGGATCATCTGGAGCTGCGCTCCACCCTGATGCGCCACGCGGTGACCGAGCACCGGGATTTCCGCCTGCTGGAAGCGGACTTTGTGGCGTCCGGCGGCGAGCTGGCGGTCATCCGCTCGGCGAAGAAGAACGTCGGGTCCGAGGCCCTGTCGGCCTGGATGTTCTATGAGGCGTCCAAGCCCGATCCCTTCGGCCTGCTGGGCGCCATGTTCGTCATCGAGGGGCTGGGTTCGATCAAGGCCGCGCCGTGGGGACGGATGGTCAAGGAGCGGCTGGCCCTGCCCGACGAGGCCGTGCAATTCCTGCTCTATCACGGGGAGAACGACGCCGAGCACATGGCCGAGTTCGAAGAGATGCTGCGCATGGTCCTGCCCGATGATGTGGTCGCCGAGCGCATCGTGACGACGGCGAAGGTGACGGCGCGGCTCTATGCCCTGCAGATCGAGGAGATCGGGGCGTGAGCCTGTCGGACGGGGCGACCGCCTGGAAATCCGATCCGTTCGATCCACGCCGGTACGACGCGCGCGATCCCGACCCGTGGCTGGCGCTCTACCTCGATCACTCCCTTCCGATCGATCCGCAGGCCAAGCGGGCGCTGCTGATGGGGGCGCGATCGTGGTCGCGGCGGTGGCTGTTTCCGGTTTCGCGGCCAGTCGTGTTCCTGTTCTTCGCGCTGGTGAAGGTGCTGAGGGCGATCTCGCCCCGGTACCCGAACCTGAACGGCCTGTTGCACAAGTCCATTCACTGGGGCCTTCGAACCTTTGGATCGCCGGAGTGCAACACCCTGATCCTGCGCCACTTTCATGTCGGGACCGAGCTGCTGGCTTTCATGAAGGCCAATGCCGGGATCGATCCGGAGTTGGTCAAGACCGTGCCGCTGAAACCCCTGACGCTGAAGGACCTGGAGGACAACGTCTTCCTCCAGCACGACCTGAACGTCTTCAACTTCATCATCGAGCTGAACCTGGCGCTGCGGGCGGCGGGCAAGGAGATCACACCGCCGGAGCGCGTGGATTTCTCCATGATCTCCGACATCGATCCGGCGTTCGAAACCTTTCCGACCGGGCCGCTGAACAAGATCGACATCCAGACGGCGGTGGAGTTCTACACCCCGCTCTACGCCCTGATGCTGCCCCGCGCCGACTTCATGCGCGCCAGCCATTCGCTGCAGCTGGACGAGATCGTGGGCATCTACATCGGCCGCATCCTGGGCACCGACTACCACATGAGCTTCGTCAAGAACGGCCATCCGCTGGTAGCGCTGTCGACGTTGCAAGCAGGCTATCGACTGATGATGCACGGCCTGGACTGCGAGGCCATGCACGGCTGGCTGCGGGTGCTGAAGCGACGCCAGGAAATGGGCCTGCCGCTCGATCCCCGCGATCCGACCGGCGGGCCGGAGCTGGACTGAGCCTCAGAAGGCCCAGCGCACGCCGACCGAGGCTCCGACGCCCGAGCCTTCCGCCGTGCCGCGCAGCGTCGAGGTCACAGCCGCCGGTGTGCCGGCATAGAAGGTTCGGGTGCTGTCGATGTCTGAACCCTGGAAGTCGATGACCATGAAAGCCGCGTCGACGACCAGGCCTGATCGGGGCGTGACCGAAGCCCCGACCGTATAGAGGAACCGGTCCGCGTCCGGGATCCGCGCGGTCCGCTCGCCGTCCTGCGTCGGCGTCGGGTCGTAGGCGACGCCCGCCCGAAGGGTCACCGCCGGGTTGAGCGCATAGTCGAAGCCGACCGCGCCATTGGTGACGTCCTTGTAGTCCTGGACGATCACGTCTCCGCCCGCGCCATAGGTCACGCGGATGGCGTCGAACTCGCTCCAGCCCACCCGGTTCACCTGGGCGTTCAGCGTCAGGCGGTCGGTGGCGGCGTAGCGGACCGAAGCCGAGGCGAACCAGGGCGTGTTGAACGTCGCCACTCCGTCCGTCGCGACATTGCCGCCCGCCAGCGGCCCCAGGAGGCCGGCGATCTCGACCTCTCCCTCCAGCTCGTGCTCGAGGGCCGAACGGTAGCTGAGACCAAGGTCTAACCGGCGGAAGTGCGCCTGGGCCCCTGCGTTCCAACCATAGGCCCAGCCGTCGCCTTCCAGGCTGTTGGTCGCATCAGGCAGGGCCGGCGACAGATTGGGAAGCGCCGACGTCAGCCGCGCGTCGGCGTGTTGGGCGTCGAAGCCGACGCCGAGGTCCAGCCAGTCGGTCACCCGGGCGGCGGCGACGAGACCGACGTTGACGGTCCGCAACTCGGACGTCCGAGCGTCGTAGCGGGCGAAGGAGGCGGGGTTGTACTTGGTCGTGAAGTTGTAGGGCGCCTGAAGCGCCAGGCCCACGGCGAAGCGGTCGCCGATCGGCAAGGCGACAGCGGCGTTCGGCACCACCCCGCTGCGGATCGGATCGATGGAGCGGCTCTGGCCCTGGACCGGGGCGATCACGCCGCCTGGATAGGTCAGGGTCGATCCCGCGTCGCGCACGTCCGACTGCAGCAGCAGGCCGTGCGCCCCGACGTAGAGTTCGCGACCGCTGCGCGCGATCGCGGCCGGGTTCCACCAGAGGGACGAAGCTCCGGCGTCCGCCGCCTCGCCCGAGAAGGCACGGCCCGCCCCGCGCACCGACTGCTCCTTGAGATAGAAAGCCTGGGCAGAGGCCGTCTCGGCGGCGGCGAGGACGAGGGCGCCGACGGCGGCGCCTGCGAGAGGGCGAAGAAACACGGGCGAACTCGAGATGAAGGCTGCGGGAGGCCAGCCCAACGTCCTCGATGGCCTGCGGCTCCTGAGTCTCCGCGTCTGCGGATCGTTTGGCGCCGGCGTGTGGCCTCACTGGCCCACACGGCGGTTGAGGAACGACGCTGTGTCGGCGGGACCCGCCGTTCAGGCGGGATCGGCGGGGATATTGAGGGCCCTGAGCGCCTCGAGAAGCGCCTGCGTCGCCGCCTCCACCGCTTCTGGATCGCGTCCGCGCACGACCAGATTGGTCCCGATCTCGCCCTGGGTTCCCGCGCCGAAGGGATAGCTGCCGAAGCTGAGGTCGCGGTTGGCCTTGGCCGCCTCTGACAGGGTCGCCGCGACCGCGCCTTCGCCGACGCCTGTGACGCGCAGCGTCCGCGCATGGACGACCGCGCCGGTGCGAAGGCGGGGCGCGACGTCCTCCAGCATGGCCGTCATGATCTTGGGCACCCCGGCCATGACGAAGACGTTCCCGACCTGAAAGCCCGGCGCGTCAGTGACCGGATTGGCGATCAGGACGCCGCCGTCGGGGATGCGGGCCATACGTCGCCGGGCCGCGTTCAGCTCGTCACCGTAGCGTCGCTCCAGGATCGCAAGCGCCTCCGGATGCTCGGAAATGCCAACCCCGAACGCCCGGGCAACGCAGTCGGCGGTGATGTCATCATGCGTCGGGCCGATGCCGCCGGTGGTGAAGACGTAGTCGTGGCTGGTGCGCAGGGCGTTCAGGGCGTCGACGATCTGGTCCTCGCGGTCGCCGACGGTGCGGGCTTCCAGCAGGTCGATGCCGAGCGCCGCCAGGAACCGGGCAATGGTGTTCAGATTGGTGTCGGCCGTCCGGCCCGACAGGATCTCGTCGCCGATGATCAGGACGGCGGCGGTGGGGGCGGGGGCGTCGGTCATGGCGGTCACCTAGGCCGTTCCGCCCGGCGTGCAAGGTCTCAAACCGCTTGAGGTTCTGTGCTATCGTCGCCATCTGACGCCCTGCCACGGTCCCGGATGGACCGCCGAGACCCGAAGACCGATGTACGAGACGCCCGAGCTGGAAGCCGACACCCTGGTCCGCACCAGCGCCATCCGCATCTATGACGACCCCGCCGACTTCGAGGGCATGCGGGCGGCCGGGCGGCTGGTGGCCGAGGCGCTGGACATGATCGCGCCCTATGTCGTGCCGGGCGTTACGACGCAGGAGATCGACGACCGCATCCGCCAGTTCACCCTGGACCGGGGCGGCCTGCCTGCCTGCCTGGGCTACAAGGGCTACATGAAGACCGTCTGCACCTCGATCAATCACGTGGTGTGCCACGGCATTCCCGGCGACCGGGTGCTGAAGGACGGCGACATCGTCAACATCGATCACACCGTTATCGTCGACGGCTGGCACGGCGATTCCAGCCGCATGTACTCGGTGGGCCAGATCAACGCCCGGGCGAGGAAGCTGGTCGACGTGACCTATGAGGCGCTAGCCCTGGGCCTGGAGCAGGTGAAGCCCGGCAACACCTTCGGCGACATTGGCTACGCGATCCAGCGCCACGTCGAAGCCAATCGCATGTCGGTGGTGCGCGATTTCTGCGGCCACGGCATTGGGCGGCTGTTCCACGACAGCCCCAACGTCCTGCATTACGGACGCAAGGGCGAGGGCGCGGTGCTGAAGCCGGGCATGATCTTCACCGTCGAGCCGATGGTGAACCTGGGCAAGCCGCACGTGAAGGTCCTGTCCGACGGCTGGACCGCCGTCACGCGCGATAAGTCCCTGTCGGCCCAGTGCGAGCACACCGTGGGCGTGACCGAAGACGGGGTGGAGATCTTCACCGCCAGCCCCGCCGGCCTGTTCCGCCCGAACTAGCGCCGCGCTCGCGCCCAGCGAACGGCGGCGCCGGCGTCCAGCAGCGGCAGGTCGATCGCGCCTTCGCCGCGCGCTGTGGCGGTCAACCCCTCAATGATCTCGGCGGGCATGAGCTCGGGGTTGACGGCCAGCATGGCGGCCGCCGCCCGCACGACGGTGGGAGCGGCGAAGGAGGTGCCGGAGGCGCGCATCACTTGGCCGCCCGGGGCGCGGACCCGGTTTCCCTCGGCCAGGGCGTAGAGCCTGACGTTGTCGCCATAGGTCGAAAAGGCGGTCGGGTTGCCCGTGACGCCCGTACCGCCGACGACCAGAAGGTTCGGATGAACCAGGGTCTGGGGCGTGGCGCGCGCGCTCTCCTCGGTTTGATCGGTATTGCCCGCTGCGGCGACGAAGAGAATATCCGGGCAGTCGCGGATCAAGCCCGAGATCGCCTCAGTCAGTCGGGCGTGGATCGCGGCGGCCCTTTCCCCCGCGCGGACCGGATCGCTCTCCTGACCGGTGAGCAGGAAGTCACGCGCGATGTTGTCGGCGGTCATGATCCAGCTCATGTTGACCACGCGCACGTTCGCGCCGCGAAGCCGCGCGCCAATGCCGGGCAGGCTCTCGGCCCAGCGGTCGGTGTCCTCCTCGGTTAAGGGAACCGGGTCCGGGTCGACGATCCCCGGAAAGCTGGTGACCGTGTAAAGCCTCACGAATGGCGCGCCGTCGGCGATCAGGCTGGCCACCCAGGTTCCGTGCGCCCAGCCGTTAAACTCCCGCGAGACCCGCACGTCCTCGACCTGCTCCACCACGTCGGCCTCGCGCGACCGCTGAGCGACGAACCTGGCCTCGGGACTGTCCTCGCCGTAGCCGATGTCCAGGAGGCCTTTTTCCAGGGCGAACTGCAGTCCGATCCGCGCGGCGAGTTCCGGCGAAGGCCGGTGGACGGGATCTCGCGTCGGACGGAAGTACATGTCGAACGTGGGACCGTTCCAGTCGTCGGTCACGCCGTTGCCGTCGTTGTCGCGCCCATCCAGGGGCTCGGCGGGATCGATGGCCAACTGGCCCGCGAAGAGATCGGGATCGTAACCGCCCTCCCAGACGGCGGCGATGACCGGCCGGGCGTCGGCCATGTCCGCTTCGGATGGGGCGCGAGCGGGCCAGATGTCGACCGGTTGGTGCGCGGGATGGTTCAGCCAGGTCCCGAGCGCCGACGCCAGCTCGCTGCGGCACGGCGGGATGCCGTCTGCTTCCATCCGCATGAAGGCGAGGGCGAGGGCCTGAAGCGTCCCCAGCGAACCCTGCTGGCGCGCCTCGTCGTCCAGCACCAGAGCGGCTGAGCCGGCATGAAAGGCGGGGCTCACGGTCTGGATCACGCCGTAACGACGAAGCACTTCGTCCCTCACGACCAGTGGATCGGCCGCGGCCAAGGTGGCGGTCAGCCGGTTCGCGGCCGCCGCGCATCGTTCGGCCTCCGGCGCCAGAGCGCCGGCGGCCAAGGCCTCGCGCGTCATTTGGCCGATCTGCTGCAGCTGGGGCTTGGTCTCGGAGGCGCGCTGCTCGCTGATGAGGCGCAGGGTGTCTTCCGGTCGGTCCTGAAGCCAGGCGATGCTCATCAGGCCGACGCGAAGGGTGGTGGCGATCGTGGGGTCCTGGATGTCGTAGTCCCGCAGCAACCGCTCGGCCTCAGCGCGCAGCGGCGGCAGGACGTCCGTCAGCAATGCCGGCGTGTTCAGCAGTTCGCTCGGCAAGACCGGCGTCGGGAAACGCGTCGGCGGCATATCGCTCTCGGCAGCGATGACGGGTCTCGCAGCCTGCGCCGCGACGGTCGTTGAGGCCATGACAGCGATCAACGCCGCCGAAGCCAGAGCGAGAGACCTGCGCATCCTTTCCTCCCCGATGAGCGAAGGATATGGCGCCCGTGATCGAGACCTGAGTCAATCTCGGACACCGCTGTTTGTGGAGACCCGCCGTGTTGCGACCCTGCGCCGCCCTCGCCGTCTCTCTGAGCCTGATGGCCGCGCCGTTGATGGGTCAAACGGAGACGGTCGCGCTGCGCCTTGTCGCGCCAGATGGGCGTTCGGCCGTGGTGACGTCCGGACCGCTCGCCACCCTGCCCCGCCAGACCCTCTCTCTGACGGCGCACGGCGAGACGCACGTGTATGAGGGACCCACCCTGGCCTCTGTGCTGGAGCGGCTGGACGCGCCGCTGGGTCAGCGGCTGCGGGGCGAGGCGCTGAAGACCTATGTCGTGGTGCGGGCGGCGGACGGATACGTCGTCGTCTTCTCCTTGGCCGAGATCGATCCGGCGATGAGCCCGACGGCCGTGATCCTGGCCGACGAGGCCGACGGCGAGCCGCTGTCGGCCGAAGAGGGGCCGCTGCGCCTGATCGTAGAAGGCGACGCCCGGCCGGCGCGGTCGGTGCGGCAGGTGACGGCGATTGAGCTGCGCGCCGTGGACTGAGGCTTGAACACCGCCCCGCAGCCGTTAGCCTGACCCCTTGATTGCAGGGGGCCGGCGTGGACGAAGACAGCGAGGAACGGCCGAGCGCCGCGCCCAAGCCCCTCCCCCACCATGCCGGTCACCGTGAGCGGCTGCGCCATCGGGCGCGGACGGCGGGGCTGACGCATCTGCCGGACTATGAGCTGCTTGAGCTGTTCCTGTTCCGCAGCCAGCCGCAGGGCGACGTCAAGCCCATCGCCAAGGCGCTTCTGGCGCGGTTCGGGTCGCTGGCGGCGGTCCTGGCGGCCTCCGTCGAGGAGCTGATGACGGTCCGGACCGAGGATACACGGGGGCGCGTCAAGGGCATCGGGGTAGAGACGGCGCTGGATATCGCGGCTCTGCATGAGGCCGCCCAGCGGGTGGCCAAGGAACCGGCTATCAAGCGGCCGGTGATCTCCTCGTGGACGGCGTTGCTGGCCTATGTGCGCGTCGCGCTCCAGCACGAGCCGAGGGAGCAGTTCCGGGTGCTGTATCTGGACAAGAAGAACCAGCTGATCCTCGACGAGATACAGAACCGGGGCACGGTCGATCACGCCCCGGTCTATCCGCGCGAGGTGGTGCGGCGCGGCTTGGAGGTCTCGGCCGCCGCCATGATCCTGGTCCACAATCACCCGTCGGGCGACCCGACGCCCAGCAGGGCCGACATCGACATGACGAAACAGATCGTCCAGGCGGCGAAGGCCCTGTCGGTCGAGGTCCACGACCATCTGATCGTGGGCCGTGACGGCGTCACCAGCTTCAAGTCGCTGGGGCTGATGTAGCGATCAGAACCGCGTTGACAGCGTCAGCCGGGCGTTGAGCGGCGCGCCGGTCGAGATGTTGGCGTTGTTGTGGGCGTCGGGGAAGTAGTCCGCATCGAACAGGTTCTCGACGTTCAGCTGAACCTCCACGCGGTCGGAGACCTCGTAGAAGGCGGCGGCGTCGACGCGGGTGAAGCCCGGCAGACGCGTCGCGGCCGAAGAGGTGCGGATGGCGGCGAACTGGTCGGACTGGTGCGTGACGCCCAGACCCAGGCCCAGGCGCGGCGTGACCTCATAGCGGTTCCACAGGCTGAACTGCTGCTCCGGCACCTGGGCTAGGCGGACGAAGTCGTTGCCCTGGAGCACCCCGTCCTGCCAGGCGTAGCCGGCGCTGATCTGCCAGCGGTCGGTGATGTTCCCGGTCGCGGCCAGCTCCAGCCCTGTGGTGCGGGTTTCGCCGACGTTGATGGTGACGAGCGGATTGTTGGGGTCGGGCGTCGTCGCGTTGGTGCGGTCCAGCTGGAACAGGGCGGCGGTCACGAACAGGTTCGGGCTGGCCTGCCACTTCAGGCCGATCTCGTGGTTGGTGAAGCGTTCGGGCTCGAGGTTCTCCTGCACCGTCGTCAGGCTGAGGAACTGGTCGCCGGAGCGAGGCAGGAAGGAGCGGCTGTAGCTGGCGTAGAGCGACAGGTCGGGCGCGGGCTTGAAGATCAGGCCCAGCCGCGGCGAGACCTTCTCGTCGGTGCGCGAGAAGGGGCGGTCCGGATTGGGCAGGAGGTCGACGCCAGTGATGTCGAACCGGTCGAAGCGCAGGCCGGCGACGATGTCGAAGCGGTCGCCCAGGCTGATCTGGTCCTGCACATAGGCCGACAGGGTCTCGACGGTGGACTGCGTCTGGCGCGCCAGGGTCGGGAAGGTCACGGTCGGGAAGACCGGGTTGGTCAGGCTGAAGTTGACGTTGGACAGGACGCCGTTGCGCCGCGCGTTGGCCGTGGTCTGGTCGCCGTATTCCAGGCCGAACAGGATCTTGTGCTCCAGCGGGCCGGTCGTGATTTCCCACACCAGATTGGACTGGATCAGGATGTTCTCGCGCGTCGTCGGGTCGGTGTAGGCGGCCAGCGGCACGGTCCCGGTCTGGCTGGTCGCCGGGCCGTTCGGATAGACGTTGGTGTAGACCTTGTCGAAGTCGCCCCACAGGGCCGTGGTCGACCAGTTCAGCCCTTCGGCCAGCTCCCCGTCCAGACGGGCCTTCAGGATGTGGGCCTCAAGCGTCGTGCGGTTGACGCCTGGAACGCCGAAGTACTGGTCGCGATAGCCCTCCAGCGGGCGACCGTTGAGCGACGGCACGCCGCGATCGGTCGAGCGGTCGTCGTCGACGTACTCATAGGACAGGCCCGCCGACCAGCCGGGGGCGAGCTCGGCGGCGACATAAGGATTCACCGCGAACCGCTGGCCTTCGTAGAAGTCGCGGTGGTTGCCCAGCTCCTCATAGACGGCGTTCAGGCGGAAGGCGGCCGCATCGCCGACCGGCGTGTTCAGATCCGCCGACAGGTCCCAGGCCCCGAAGCTGTTGGCCGACAGGCGCGAGCCGAAGAACATCTCGCCCGCCTGGGGCGTCTTCTGCACCCTGTTGACGATGCCGCCGCCGCCGCCCCGGCCGAAGATCAGGGCGTAGGGGCCCTTGAGGACCTCCACGCGCTCCAAATTGTAGAGGCCGCGGAAGTACTGGACGTCGTCGCGGACGCCGTCGAGGAAGAAGTCGGCGGTGGTGTTTTGGCCGCGCAGGGTGATCTGGTCCCGGTTGCCCTCGCCCTGACCGACGGTGACGCCGGGGACGTAACGCAGGACGTCGGACAGGCTGTAGGCGGCCTGGTCGTCCAGCTGCTGGCGGGTCACGACGTTGACGCTCTGGGGCACGTCGATCAGGGGCGTATCGGTCTTGGTCGCCGTGACCGAGTTCAGGGCTACATAGCCGCGCGATTGGCCCGTGACGATGATGGGGCTCAACTGATCCGCCGGATCGTCCGCCATGGCCACGGCCGGCAGGGTGGTGAGAAGGGCGGTGGAGACGAGCAGGACGCGCACAGGAACCTCGGCATTAAGACGGGCCGGACCCCTACTGCGACGCATTCTTAGTTTCAAGCGAAATGAGAGCGGCTCGCAATATCAGGCGTGGGCGTTGCCGTGCCCCCGCCGCCTGCGCACACTTCTCCGGATGTTGCGGCGACCCCCGTCGCCGAAGCGGGAACCCCAATGACCGAACTCACCACCGCGCGGCTGACGCTGCGTCCCGTCCGTCTCGAGGACTTCGACGACATCGCCGCCCTGTGGGCCGACGAGCGGTTTACGAGACCGATCGCCGGGCGCGGCGCGCTGACGATCGAGGAGGTCTGGTTTCGTCTGCTGCGCGACCTCGGCCACTGGCAGGCGCTGGGACGGGGCAACTGGTCGATCCGCATGAAGGACGCTTCAGGCCAGAAAGGGGGCGCCTACGTCGGCTCGGTCGGGGTGCTGGACTATCGCCGGGCCTGCGTCCCGCCGCTGGACGCGCCCGAGTTGGGCTGGGGCGTCGCGCCAGCATTCCAGGGCCAGGGCCTGGCGCGTGAGGCTCTGGAGGCCGCGCTGGACTGGTGCGACCGGGTGCTGAAGTCGCCGCGCACCGTCTGCATGATCGACCCGCCCAATGCCCCGTCTCTGAAGCTGGCGGAGCGAATGGGTTATCGGCCCTATGCCGACGGGACCTATCAGGACAAGGCCGTGGTCTTGCTCGAGCGACGGGCGTTCGGGACGTGAAAGGTGGTGGCTGGGGGCGGGATCGAACCGCCGACCTGTGGGTTATGAATCCACCGCTCTAACCATCTGAGCTACCCAGCCCCTTGAGGAGCGTCGCGGGCGGGCGCAAGCGGCCGGGCGCGCGAGAGGCGTGCCTATATCGTCCGCGCCCCGCCGGTTCAAGCCGTGTGTTGGCCGCGTGTCCGCCGCGACAGGCCGTCGCGCGCGAGCCGCAACCGGAACGGTGGCGCTTTGACGCCGTTGCCGCCATAGAACCCGACATCAGACCCTGAAACGGAGACCGATCCATGCGCCCCATGCTGCTCGCCGCCGCCACGTCCGTTCTCGCCCTCGCCGCCGCCTGCGGGGCCAATGGAGAGCCGAATGCCGCCGGGCAGCAGCAGGCCGGGGCGCCCGTCGAGACCCGGCCGGCCAATGCGCCGGATCAGCGCCCGGCCTTCGCCAACCAGACCCGGGCGCCAAGCGTGACGACCGGGCGGGCTCTGGCGCACACGGTGGTGGCGTCGGGGCTGGTTCAGCCCTGGGGTCTGGCGCTGCTGCCGGACGGGCGCTGGCTGGTGACGGAGCTGGGCGGCAACCTGCGGATCGTCACCGCTGACGGTCAGGTGGGCCAGCCCATCGCGGGTCTTCCGGCTGTGGACGCGGTCGGCCAGGGCGGCCTGCTGGACGTCGCCGTTGGTCCGACCTTCGGCCAGGACCGCGTGATCTACTGGAGCTATGCCGAGCGCCGCCAGGGCGGCAACGCCACCTCCGTGGCCCGGGGTGCCCTGTCCGCCGACGGAACGCGCGTCGAGAACGTCGAGGTCATCTTCCGGGCCAGCCCGGACTACGACGGCGACAAACATTTTGGCTCGGCCCTCGCCTTCGATCCGCAGGGCCATCTGTTCATCACGCTGGGCGACCGCTCCGACGCGCCGATGCGGCCGCAGGCGCAGCAGCTCGACAGCCACATGGGCAAGATCATCCGTATCAATGCGGACGGCTCGGTGCCGGCGGACAATCCCTTCGTCGGCCGTGAGGGCGCCCTGCCGGAGATCTGGTCGCTGGGTCACAGGAACGTCCAGGGCGTGGCCATTCAGCCGGGCACGGGCGCGGCCTGGACGGTCGAGCACGGCACGCGCGGCGGCGACGAGGTCAATCTGGTGCAGGGCGGCCGGAACTATGGCTGGCCCGAGGTCACCTATGGCATCGAGTATCGCGGCGGGCCGATCAACGGCGGCATCACCGCGCGCGAGGGCACGGAGCAGCCGGTCTACTACTGGGATCCCTCGATCGCGCCGGGCGGCCAGATCTTCTACGAGGGCGCCATGTTCCCGGAGTGGAACGGCAACCTCTTGGTCGCCGCGCTCAAGGACAAGCACGTCGCCCGCCTGGTGCTCGAGAACGGGCGCGTCGTGGGCGAGGAGCGTCTTCTGGCCGACTTGGGCGAGCGCATCCGCGACATCGCCATCGCGCCTGACGGCGCCGTCTGGGTCATCACCGACGAGGACAACGGCAAGCTGGTCCGCTTGGCGGCCGAGTAGCGCCCGACGCCGGAAGGGCGGTCAGCCCTTCCGGTCGATCTTGAACGGCACGAAGTTGGACGGGTGGCTGACCACGCGCTCGCTGGCGCGCGGCTGGCGCTGGCCGACCAGAAGTCCGCCCCACAGGGCGAAGGACATCATGGCGTGCTGGAGGTTCTTGTCCTTGTCGTTCATCGTGTGCGTCTCCTTTCGCTGAACGGAGGAAGGAGACACGTCGTGCGTCGGGGGATTTCACCCTCTCGTCGTTTCGCGTCATCGTCACCTTGCGCCACACAGCGCGCGAACGCAAGTTTTTGATCCGGTATCGGAGTAGTTTTCGTCTTTATGTCGTCATCAGGACACGCTCCGCCCAAGGCCGTCGCCACGCCCTGCATCAAGGTCTGCGTGGTCGACGGGGCGTCTGGCCTTTGCCTGGGCTGCTACCGGACGCTGGGCGAGATCGGCGGCTGGAGCGCTCTGAGCGATGATCAACGCACTGAAATCATGACGGAACTTCCGGGGCGTCGCGAGAAGATCGACCCTCGGCTGCTCGGCGACTGAGGCGTAAACCTTTCGTCAGCCACGTCGGTTCACCCCATCCCAACCGCGCTCGGGCATAGAGGAACCGCGCCGCAGAAGCGGCCGGGTCGCAGGGAAGTGTTCTGGTGCGTTTCGACCTTCAGTCCGCCGTCGTCATGGTCACGGCGACCCTGTCGTCGCTGTCCGTCGCCTGGTGGCTGACCCATCGTGAGCCGCGCCAGGCCGAGGCCGCCGTGGTGATGCCGGCCGTCGCGACGGCCCCGGCCTCGGGCGGCGTCGCCCAGATTTCGCGCTCGGCCGACGGCCACTACTGGGCCCAGGCCGATGTGAACGGCCGCGCCGTGCGCATGTTGGTCGACACCGGGGCCAGCGTGGTCGCCCTGACCCGCGAGGATGCGCTCAGGCTGGGCCTGCGGCTGACTCCTGCCGACTTCACCCAGACGGTCGAGACGGCGTCCGGTCCGGTCATGGCGGCGGCCGTTGAGCTGGATCACGTCTCGGTCGCCGGAGCCCGCGTCGAGGACGTCCGGGCCCTGGTCGTCGAGGAAGGCCTGCCGCACTCGCTTCTGGGCATGAGCTATCTGGGGCGGCTGTCCGCCTTCGAGGCGCGTCCGAACGGATTGACGCTCAGGCCCTGACGGCGGGGCGTTCCCAGGAAGAGGTATATCACGGAGAGCACGGAGGAGACGTAAAGGACACGGAGAGACCGAATCCGCGTCGAGGTCGCCGATCGGTCACCGGTCGCATCGCGGCAGTAAGGATGGGCGGCTGCGCCGCCGCCTTCCGACCGACGCCTCGCGTCGATCCTTATCGTGACGGTGCCGCTTGAAGTGAGCAGTCGACGCCCTTCCATCCCGCACGGTCCCTCCGTGTCCTTTGGGTCTCCTCCGTGCTCTCCGTGATGAACCCTTCAGCCCCAACCCCTCACAACGCCTTCACCATCACCGAGACCGCCGTCGCCAGCAGATAGAGGGCAAAGGCGCGGCGCAGCACCTTGCGGTCCAAGCGATGCGCCAGACGCGCGCCATAGGGGGCGACCAGCGTCGTAAGCAGCCCCATGGCCACGGCGGCGGGGACGTTGACGTAGCCCAGGCTGAGCGGTGGCCGGCCCGCCGCGCCCCAGCCGAAGACGACGAAGCCCAGCGTCGCCGCCAGCCCGATCGCCACGCCGAAGCCGGACGCCGTCGCCACCGCCTGGTGGATCGGCCGGCCGCAGAGCGTCATCAGCATGCCGCCGAAGCTGCCGCCGCCGACGCCCATCATGGCCGAGAGCCCGCCGATCAGCGTCCCGACGCCGCGTCGGCCCCAGCGGTCGGGCAGATCCTTGGCCAGGGTCGCGGTCTCGGGCAGCAGACCCATCTGGGCGGCCACGACCATCAGGCAGACGCCATAGACGACCGCCAGCTCCTCCATCGAGGTCAGGCCCGCGACGCCCGCCCCGATCAGGGCTCCGACAGCGACGTAAGGGCTCCAGCGCTTCAGCACCCGCTCGTCCACGGCTCCATGCGCCCGGTGCGCGCCCAGCGACCGCCAGGAGGTGGCGACGATGGTCAGGAGCGAGGTGCCGATGGCGACGTGCAGATTGGCGTCTCCGCCCAGGCCCAGCACCGTAAAGGCATAGAAGAGGGCGGGCACCAGCACGGTGCCCCCGCCCACGCCGAACAGGCCCGCGATCAGGCCGCCGAACAGTCCGGCGGCGAGGACGGCCGCGCCGAGCAGCATAAGCTCCGTCAGGTCGAGCCCGAGCAAACCCTAGGCCGCCTCGCCGAACCGCTCGCGCCGAGCCTCGGCCTCGCGCACGGCGTCCAACGCCCGGTCCACGACCTCCAGTCCCGCGTCGGGCCGGATGGCCTCAATCGTCAGGATGCGGCGGAAGGCTCGCGCCCCGGGGCGGCCGTGCATCAGGCCCAGCATGTGGCGCGTCATGGCCGACAGCGAAACGCCCTCCGCCAGCCGCGCGGCCAAATAGGGCTTGTAGCGGTCGACGGCCTCGAAGGCGTCCACGTCCGCCGTCGCGGCTCCGAACAGACGTCGGTCCGCCTGACCCAGCAGGGCGGGCTCGTGATACCCGGCCCGGCCCATCATGACACCGTCCAGGGCCACGCCGTCGGCGTCATCCAGGTGCGCCTCGGCTTCGTCCAGCGTGGCGATGCCGCCGTTGATCGAGATCGACAGATGCGGCCGCTCGGCCTTCAGACGACGCACCAGGGCGTAGTCCAGGGGCGGAATGTCTCGGTTCTCCTTCGGCGACAGGCCCTTCAGCCAAGCTTTGCGGGCATGGACGACGAAGACCGAGACGCCCACGGCGGCGCAGGCGTCGACCAGGGCGAACAGGCTCTGCTCCGGGTCCTGATCGTCCACGCCGATGCGGCACTTGACGGTGGCCGGAACCGACACCGCCTCGCGGATCGCGGCCATGCAGTCGGCGACCAGTTCCGGCTCGCGCATCAGGCAGGCACCAAAGCGGCCGGACTGGACCCGGTCGGACGGGCAGCCGACGTTCAGGTTGATCTCATCGTACCCCAACTCGGCGCCGATGCGGGCGGCCCGGGCCAGCTGGTCCGGCTCCGATCCGCCGATCTGGAGCGCCACGGGATGCTCGACGGGAGCGAACCCGAGCAGCCGTTCCGGATCGCCGTGGATCACCGCCGGCGCCGTGACCATCTCGGTGTAGAGCAGGGCCTGTGTCGTCAGGGTCCGGTGAAAGGCACGGCAATGCCGGTCCGTCCAGTCCATCATCGGGGCGACGGACAGGCGGCGGTGGGCCTTCAGAGGGTCTACGGGCGCGCTCACGGCGCTCACATAGGGCAAGGGGGCGTGGAAATCACGCCCCGGGCCGTCGCCCGGTCAGTAGGCGAAGTCGCGGTAGATGCGTGTCACGTCGCCCTGCCAGTCGCCGTGGTAGAGATCCAGCAGCCGTTCCGCCGGGGTGACCCCGCTGTCGGCGATGTCCTCCAGTTCGGCCAGATAGCCCCGTTCGTCGACCATGCCGCCGGAGAACCGCGCCCGGTTCTTCAAGCCCTGCTTGGCGATGGCGACCATGTCGACGGCCACGTCGCGCACCGAGCGCCCCGCCACCTCGGCCCGCAGGCCGAGCTTGGTCACGTCGCGGCGCAGACGCTCGTGATCGGCGATGTCCCAGTCCTTGCAGAGGTCCCAGGCGGCCTGGAGCGACGGCGCGTCATAGAAGATGCCGACCCACAGGGCGGGCAGGGCGCAGATGCGGCTCCAGGGTCCGCCGTCGGCCCCGCGCATCTCCAGATACTGTTTCAGCCTGACTTCCGGGAACAGCGTCGTCAGGTGATCGGCCCAGTCCTTCTTGTTGGGGCGTTCGCCGGGAAGCGCAGGCAGCCGGCCGTCCATGAAGTCGCGGAACGACTGGCCCGAGGCGTCGATGTAGCGGCCGTCACGCTTGACGAAGTACATCGGCGTGTCGAGCGCATAGTTCACATAGGTCTCGAAGCCGAAGCCGTCCTCGAAGACGAAGCCCAGCATGCCGGTGCGGTCCGGATCGGTGTCGGTCCAGACGTTGGCGCGCGCCGACAGGAAGCCGTTCGGACGACCCTCCGTAAACGGACTACAGGCGAACAGGGCCGTGGCGATGGGCTGGAGCGCCAGGGAGGTGCGGAACTTCAGCACCATGTCGGCCTCGGAGTCGAAGTCGAGGTTGGCCTGGATGGTGCAGGTCCGCAGCATCATGTCGAGGCCGAGGTTGCCGACCTTGGGCATGTAGGACCGCATGATGTCGTAGCGGCCCTTGGGCATGACGGGCACGTCCTCGCGCCGCCACATTGGGTCGAAGCCGGCGCCGAGGAAGCCGAGGTTCAGGAGATCGGCGACCTGCTTGACCTCCATCAGGTGCTGGCCGGTCTCCGAGCAGATGTCGTGGATGTCCTTCAGCGGCGCGCCCGACAGCTCGAACTGGCCGCCGGGCTCCAGAGAGATGGAGGCGGTGAAGCCCTCGCTGTTCTTCCGCTCGAGCGCGATCACGTGACCGCCTTCCTCGACCGGGGCCCAGCCGAAGCGCTGCAGGCCCTCCAGCATGGCGCGGATGCCGTTCGGACCCTCATAGGTCGGGCGGCGCAGGGTGGATTTGTCGAAGCCGAACTTCTCGTGCTCGGCGCCGACCCGCCACTGGTCCTTGGGCTTGATGCCTTTCGACAGGGCGCCGACCAGGTCGTCGAACGTCAGAGGTGCGGTGTCGGTCATGAAAGCCCCAGCGGACGCCTCGCCCGTCGCGGCTAGATGGGCGGGAATGTGGCAGACCTCAAGGGCTTACCGCTCCCAGTCCCCTACGGCCGCCTGCCACAGCGTCATGGCGGCTATGGCGGCCGTGTCCGCGCGCAGGATGCGCGGTCCGAGCGACACGGCGGTGGTGAACGACAGGCTCCGCAGCCGCTCCCCCTCCTGGGGCGAAAAGCCGCCTTCGGGACCGATCAGGATGGACCAAGGGCCGGGCTGGGTGACCGCTGAGGCCACCGGCGCCCCGCCGGTCTCGTCGCAGAACATCAGCCGGCGGCCGTCCTCCCAGGCGTCCAGCATCGTCTCCAGCTTCACCGGCTCGTCGACTGCGGGCACGTCCAGCCGCCCGGTCTGCTCGGCGGCCTCCTCGGCGATGGCGTCCAGCCGGTCCAGCCGGATGCGGTCGGCGTTGGTCCTCTGGGTGATCGCCAGCCGCACGCGTTTCGCGCCCAGCTCGGCGGCCTTCTCGACGATGGTCTCGACCCGCGCCTTCTTCACCACGGCGACGATCAGTTCGACGTCCGGGCCACAGGTCTGGGGCCGGACCTGTCCTTCGGCGCGCAGGACCACGCCCTTCTTGAGCACCTCGGCGACGACGCAGCGCCACTCGCCGTCGACGCCGTTGAAGACCAGCAGCGGATCGCCCGCCTTCAGCCGCATCACCTGGGTCAGGTAGCGCGACTGATCCAGCGTCGGCGCGAGCGCCGCGCCGGCAGACAGGGGTTGGGGGACGTGGAGGCGGATCATGCGTCAGGCGATCTCGATCAGGTCCACATCCTCGGCGACCGCCATCGTCAGGATGCGCAGGGAATGGTCTCGCAAGAGCTGCTCGACATAGGCCGTCGGGCGGTTCCCACACTTCAGCCACACGACCTTGGGCGGAGAGCCGCGCAGGGCCGACAGGTCCGCGAAGTCAGAATCCAGCGTCACAATGCTGAAGTCGTTCTCGGCTGCGTATCGCCAAATGGCCGCGTCGTCCGCCCGATCCAGTCCAAGCAGGCGAACCTGGCTTGATCCCGGAAAGGCGTGGGACAGAAGCGCGGGCAGCCGGTGGCTCAGGTTCTGATCGAACAGCAGCTTCACGCCGTGGCGATCACGGTCCGGCGCTGGCGGTCGGCCGCGAAGGCGAGCACGGCGCGGATGTCGTCCTCGGTGAGTTCGGGGAAGTCGGCGATGACCTCCTCATGGCTCAGGCCTTCCGCCAGCCAGCCCAGGACGTCGGCCACGGTGATCCGCATGCCGCGCACCGTGGCCTGTCCTCCGCGCTTTCCGGGCTCGATAGTGATGTGCTGGCGATAGTCGATCATCGCCGCCAATCTATCACGACCGCCGCCGACGTCCCAGCCGCCCTACAGCGACCGCGCGATCAAGAGCTTCATGATCTCGTTGGTGCCGCCATAGATGCGCTGGACGCGGGCGTCCTTGTACAGCTGGGCGATCGGGTACTCGTTCATGTAGCCGTAGCCGCCGTGGAGCTGGAGCATCTCGTCGATGGTCTCGCCCTGGATGTCGGTGACCCAGTACTTGGCCATAGAGGCCGTCACGGCGTCCAGCTGACCCTTCAGGTGCAGGCCGATGCAGTGGTCGACGAAGACGCGCGCCACCGTCAGCTTGGTCTTGACCTCGGCCAGCTTGAACTGGGTGTTCTGGAAGTCGAGAATCCGCTTCCCGAACGCCTTACGGCCCTTCACGTACTCCAGCGTTTCCGCCAGGCCGCGCTCGGCCGCCGCCACACCCTGAACGGCGATGTTCAGACGCTCCTGCGGCAGCTGCTGCATCAGCTGTATGAAGCCCAGGCCCTCGGCGCCGCCGATGATGTTCTCGCCGGGCACCTTCACGTCGTTGAAGAACAGCTCCGACGTGTCGTTGCCCTCCATGCCGATCTTGTGGAGGTTCCGCCCGCGCTCGAAGCCCTCGGCGCCGTCCGTCTCGACCACGATCAGCGAGGTGCCCTTGGCGCCCTCGGCCGGGTCGGTCTTGGCCACCACGATGATGAAGTTGGCCAGCTGGCCGTTGGTGATGAAGGTTTTGGACCCGTTCACCACATAGCCGTTGCCGGACTTGATGGCGGTGGTCTTGACGCCCTGCAGGTCACTGCCCGCGCCCGGCTCGGTCATGGCGATGGCGCCGACCAGTTCGCCGGTCAGCAGGCGGGGCAGCCAGCGCTGCTTCTGCTCCGCCGTTCCATAGTGCCAGATGTAAGGGGCGACGATGGCGTTGTGCAGCGAAATGCCGAAATGGTCCGCGCCCTTCCAGCCCAGCTGGCGCATCAGCACGACCTCGTGTCGATAGTCGCCGCCCATGCCGCCCTCTTCCTCGGGCATGGACAGGCCCAGCAGGCCCGCCTCGCCGGCCTTGTTCCACAGCGCGCGCGGCACGGTGGAGTTGGCGATCCAGGACTGGACGGCCTCCGGCGGGGCGTGCTCGTCGATCCATTTGGCGACGGAATCGGAGAAGAGGACGATCTCCTCGTCCTGCATGAAGTCGGGTTCGGGGACGGACAGGGGGTTCATTCACTAGCTCCAGTCATCTCCCTCCCCCTGCGGGGGAGGGCAGGCGCGAAGCGCCCGGTGGGGGCGGCAGGGCGATACAGAGGCGGTGCTGGCGTGTGGCTCGCCGGGCCGCCCCCACCCGGTCTCCGCTCCGCTTCGACCCCCCTCCCCCGCAGGGGGAGGGAGAGGTCTGCGTCAGATCAGAACGCCTCCGCCGGCATGGCCATCAGCACGTCCGCGCCGGTCTTCAGCTTCTTCAGGTGGGCGCCGGCGTCGGGCAGGATGCGCTCGACGAAGTAGCGGCCGGTCTGGAGCTTGGCGGCGTAGTAGGGGTCGGTCGAACCGCCGTCTATCGCCTTCTGGGCCGCCACCGCCATCTGGGACCAGACATAGGCGAGCGCCGTCAGGCCGAAGATGTGCAGATAATCCGTGGACGCAGCACCGGCGTTGTCCGGGTTCTGCATGCCGTTCTGCATCAGCCACATGGTGGCCTCCTGCAGCTGCTTCTTGGCGTCGGCCAGGCCGTCGACGAAGGGCTTGACGCTCTCGCCCGCGCCGCCGTGCTCGGCCACGAAGGCGTCGATGTCGCCAAACCAGGTCATGATGGCGCGACCGCCGTTGGCCGGCAGCTTGCGACCCACCAGATCCAGCGCCTGGATGCCGTTGGCGCCCTCGTAGATCATGGTGATGCGGGCATCGCGCAGGTATTGCGACGCCGGATAGTGCTCGGTGTAGCCGGAGCCGCCGTGCACCTGCATCGCCAGGGACGCGACATGGAAGCCCTTGTCGGTCAGATAGGCCTTCAGCACCGGCGTGATCAGGCCCATGTAGTCGCGGGCCTTCTGGGCGGTCGCCGCATCGTCCGACCGCTGAAGATCGGCCTGGAGCGCGGTCCAGAGGATGAAGGCCTGGCCGCCTTCCACGAAGGCCTTGGCCTCCAGCAGCATGCGGCGCACGTCCGGGTGGACGATGATCGGGTCGGCCGGGCCGTCCGGGTTCTTCGGGCCGGTCAGGCTGCGGCCCTGGACGCGGTCCTTGGCGAACTCGACGGCGGCCTGATAGGCGGCGGTGCCGATGGCGAGCCCTTGCAGGCCCGTGCCGAGGCGGGCCTCGTTCATCATGATGAACATGGCGGCCATGCCCTTGTTCTCTTCGCCGACCAGCCAGCCCTTGGCGTTCTCATAGGCCATGACGCAAGTGGCGTTGCCGTGGATGCCCATCTTGTGCTCCAGGCCCGCGCAGCCCACGCCCGCGTTGCGCTCGCCCAGCGATCCGTCGTCGTTGACGTGGATCTTGGGCACGACGAACAGGCTAATGCCCTTGATGCCCGCCGGGGCGCCCTCGATGCGGGCCAGCACCAGGTGGATGATGTTGTCGGTGAAGTCGTGCTCGCCCGAGCTGATCCAGATCTTCTGGCCGGTGATGGAATAGCTGCCGTCGCCGTTCGGGACCGCCTTGGTGCGGATCAGGCCCAGGTCCGTGCCGCACTGGGGCTCAGTCAGGTTCATGGTGCCGCCCCACTCGCCGGTGGCGAGCTTGGGCAGATACTTGGCCTTCTGCTCCGGCGAACCCGAGGCGTGCAGCGCCTCGTAGCAGCCATGCGTCAGGCCCGGATACATGGAGAAGGCCGGGGAGGCGGCCGCCGTGAACTGGCCGAACGCCATGCCGACCACGGCGGGCATGCCCTGGCCGCCGAACTCGGGATCGGACGACAGGGCTGGCCAGCCGGCCTCGACCATCGACTGATAGGCTTCCTTCCAGCCCGTCGGGCCGGTGACCTTGCCGTCAACCCACTTGCAGCCTTCCTGATCGCCGACCTTGTTCAGAGGAGCGATGACTTCCTCGGAGAACTTGGCGCCTTCTTCCAGAATCTGCTGGACCAAGTCCGACGACACGTCCTGGAAGCCCGGCTGGTTGGAATAGCGATCGATCTCCAGAACCTCGTTCAGGATGAAGGTCAGGTCGCGGACGGGCGCCTTGTAGGCCATGGGGTCAGGCTCTCAGCTTGAACGGATGATGGTGGTGGTGGTCGAGGCGTTCGCGCAGCACCGAGGCGTACTCCTCGGCGCCGGGCAGAAGGTCGGGGCGCTGTTCCTTGAGGCGGGCCTCCATGGCCGCGCAGGCCTCCTCGGCCATCTCGATGGCGGCGTCGAGGTCCTCGCGCTGCTGCTTCAGGGCCTCGATCTGGGCGCGGTGACGGCGCAGGGCGATGGCCATCTGATGGGTGTTGCCGTCGTTCCTGTCATACAGATCCAGCATCTCCTGGATCTCGGTCAGGGTGAAACCGATCCGCCTCCCGCGCAGGATCAGCTTCAGCCGGGCGCGGTCGCGGGCGTCATAGACCCGGGTCTGGCCCTTGCGCGCGGGCGTCAGAAGCCCCTTGTCCTCATAGAACCGCAGGGCGCGCGCCGTCGCCCCGAACTCGCGGCAGAGCTGGCGGATCGAATAGGTGCGATGATCGTCGGCGGTCGCCATGCGCGATCCATACGCAAAGTTGACGCGGACGTAAAGGGAAGGTTTCTGCGGCGGAATGTCGAGAAAGCACGTCAACAAGGGGACCTCGCCGAGAAAGGGCGACCTGCCGACCAAGGACTGCGTCGTCTGCAATCGCCCCTTCGCCTGGCGAGCCAAGTGGGCACGCGACTGGGACCGGATCACCACCTGCTCGGATCGCTGCCGGGGTGAACGGCGGCGCAAGGGCTCGACGGGGGAACCGGCGTCGTGACACTGTCGTTTTCGCGACAGAAGGAGAGCCCGCCTGTGTCCCTGATCGCCCGCCGTCCGCGCCTGATCGCCGCCGCCGCCGTGACCGCCGTGGCGGGTCTGGCGCTCGCGGGCTGGACCTTCGCGCCGCGCGCGGACTCCGACGGGCGGGCGCTCGGCCCGCGCATCGCCATCGACCTGGTGACGCCGCCGGAGCCCGAGATCGTCGAGGGCGGTATCCTGGATGTCGGACAGATCAACGACGGCTTCGACGACGCGGCGCTGGAGCGCGTCGCCGCGGTCGAGGATCCCACCTTCCTACCCGAAGACGCCTATGCTGGCCCAGGCGGCGATCTCGCCTATCTGCCGCGCATGCCCATGCCGCGCCCGATCGCCATGGACGAGTTCCCGCCGGTCGACGCGCCGCCTGCGCCCCGGCGCGATGCGCTGGACGACGGCTCGCGCTGGTTCGGTCTGGACCGGCTTCTGGGGTTCGGACCCTCTCGCAGAGTCGAGCGGGTAGAGCGGGTCGAGGCGGCCCCCGACCCCCGCTGGAACGACCGGGAAGAGCCGCCGCTGGAGGCGCCGCTGCAAGGACCTCGACCATACTACTCGGATCAGGGCCAATACTCGTCCGAATAAGTCGCAATGATTACAGCGCAGTAATCGTGACCACGATTTAATGCACCTGTCTCGATTGTAACGAGACTGACACGCGTCATCCCGCCACACCTCTCGCCACAACGAGGGGAACCCCAAGGCGATGACCAAGTCCATTCTTCTGGCCACGACGGCCGTGATCTTCAGCGCCACGGGCGTTCTGGCCCAGACGGCGCCGGCCTCGACGGCCAGCGCGCCTCAGCAGGCCGCCCAGACCCCGGTGCCGACCGGCCCCACCGCCCAGACGCCGCTGGTCGACGCCAGCCAGCAGGGCGTGCTGGTCTTCACGCCGGACTTTTTCGCCGACCAGAGGCCGAACACGGCGCTCGACATGGTCAACCGCATCCCGGGCTTCTCGGTTCAGGACGGCGACGGCTCTCGCGGCTTCGAGGGCGCGGTCGGCAACATCCTGATCAACGGCGCGCGTCCGGCGTCCAAGAACGACACGGGCTCCAGCACCATCAGCCGCATCCTGGTGCCCCAGGTGGAACGCATCGAGCTGATCCGCGGCGGCGCGCCGGGTATCGACATGCAGGGCTATTCGGTGGTGGTGAACGTCATCACCAAGTCCACCGCCTCGACCGAGCAGATCCTGACGCTGAACGGCGCCTTCTTCGAGGGCGGCGAGGATCGCTTCTTCGGCCAGTATCAGTTCACGCGCCGGGACGGCGAGCGGGTCTGGGGCTTCACCCTGGCCGACGGCGTCGCCATCGACGACTCGCGCGGCGTGGGCCGGGTGATCCGCCGCGACGCGGCCGGAAACATCATTCGTGACGAGGGCTGGCGCGACGGCCAGAACGGCGGCGGCCAAGCCGTGCGCGTCAACTTCGCCGACGCGTTTCTGGGCGGGAAGATCGACCTGACGGCCCGGCTGGGCCGCAACGACTATGACCAGTTCAGTCTGCAGGACGGCCCCGGCATCTTGCGCGACAGCCGCTTCGCCGAGGAAGGCACCAGCGGCGAGGTCGGCGCGGTGTTCACCAAGCCCCTGCGCACCGGCCTGACGTCAGAGACGCGCTTCATCCACGAGTGGAACGACTTCGAGAACGCCTCGACCTTCGTGACCACGACCAACGGCGTGGCGGGGCCGCTCCAGCGGTTCGCCTCGGAGGGCAATGCGTCCGAGAGCATCGTACGCTCGCTGCTGCGCTGGGAGCGGTCGCCCTCGGTGACGCTCGAGGCCGGGGGCGAGGTCGCCTACAACATGCTGGAGATCGCCCAGGAGCTGACCGACGGCGGCGTCGTCATTCCCCTGCCGTCGGACCAGATCAAGGTCGAGGAGACCCGGGGCGAGGTGTTCGCGCGCGGCACCTGGCGCATCCGGCCCAACCTGACGCTGGAAGGCGGGGTGCGGCTGGAGGCCTCGACCATCAGCCAGTCGGGCGACGTCGACCGCGAGGAGAGCTTCTTCTACGCCAAGCCGCGTCTGCAGGTGACCTGGACGCCCATGCCGCAGAACCAGCTGCGCTTCCGCTTCGAGCGGGAGCTGGGCCAGCTGGACTTCGGCGACTTCGCCGCCGGCGCGGATCTGGACGACGAGCAGCTGTTCGGCGGCAACGTCGACCTGGTGCCCGAGGAGCGCTGGATCAGCGAACTGACCTATGAGCGGCGCTTCATGGGCGACGGCATCGTCTCCATCGGCTACCGCCACGACGAGATCGTCGGCGTGATCGACCGCCTGCCCCTGCCCGGCGGCCTGTCGGCGGTGGGCAACATCGGCGACGCCACCCTGGACCAGCTGGCCGTCAACGTCGTCCTGCCGATGCACTGGGCGGGCTTCTCGGGCGGCGAGCTGCGGGTGCGCAACACCTGGAACGACACCTCGGTGATCGACCCTACCAGCGGTCGCGAGCGGCCCATCTCGGGCGTGCGTCCGTCCCAGCCCGCGTTCACCATCGCCCAAGACATCACCAGCTGGCGCATCAACTGGGCGGTGACCTATCTGGAGAGCTTGGAGCAGTTCAACTACGGCCCGGACCAGATCTCGGGCTTCACCGGCAGCGACTATTTCGAGGCCAACATCGAATACAAGCCCACCCCGACCTGGTCGATCCGGGGCCAGGTCAACGTCTGGAACGACTTCGTGGTTGAACGCACCGTCTTCGCAGACCGCACCCCGGCGCGACCGATCGCCTTCACCGAGCTGCGTCCGACCGACCCCCGCACCTTCTGGCAGATCCGGGTGAGGAAGACCTTCTGATCGAAGGCGAAAGCGCAAAGACAAAGGCCCGGCGGATCGCTCCGCCGGGCCTTCTTCGTATCCGGCGTCCAGGATCAGTGAACGCCGGCCATGCCCCTCTTAAGCAGGGGCGAGATGACCAGCAGCACCACGCCCGTGCCGACGCCCACCCAGCCGATGGTGCCGAAGATCGAACCATAGGTGTCCAGCGCCAGTTGCGGATTGGTGACGACGCCCGCCACTGTATCGGTCGCCGTCGCCTTGGCGATCTGGCCGGCCACGATATGCGCCACCGAACTGGACAGGAACCAGACCCCCATCATCAGGCCGACGACGCGATCCACCGACAGCTTGGTGATCATCGACAGGCCCACAGGTGACAGGCACAGCTCGCCGATGGTGTGCAGCAGATAGGTCAGGAACAGGAAGAGCAGCGGGACGCGGAAGTCGACGCCGGCTTGCGTCGCCGCCGCCCATGACAGCAGCAGGAAACCCGCGCCGACGAAGGCCAGGCCGAACGAGAACTTTACGGGGGTGGAAGGCTCGATGTTGCGCTTGGCCATCCAGACCCACAGCGCGGCCAGCAGCGGACCGCCGATCACGATGATTCCGGGGTTGAAGAACTGGGTCTGGCCCACGTTCAGCCAGCTGGGCATGCGGGTCGACTGGTCCGCGAACAGGGTCAGCGAAGACCCGGCCTGTTCGAACAGGGCCCAGAACAGGACCGAGAAGAAGATCAGGACCTGCGCCACCAGCATGCGACTCCGCTCGGCACCCTTCAGTCGGATCAGGGTGTAGCCGACCACGGCTGCGAAGATCACGCCGGCCAGGATCGGCAGCGAGGCCTCGATGATGGCGTGGCGCTGCATCAGCAGCCACACCGGCAGGACCGCGACCAGGCCGCCGATCCAAAAGATCGCCTCGAACGGCAGGCCCAGCAGCGACCTACGTTGCAGGCGCTCGGGCTCCGGCGGGGCGCCGCGCCCCTCAAGCCAGCTCTGGCCCGCGATGAAGGTGATCAGGCCTAGCAGCATGCCGATGCCCGCAAGCCCGAAGCCGTAGGCCCAGCCGTACTTGATCCCCAGCCACGAGCACAGGAGGGTCGCCAGCACGGCGCCCAGGTTGATGCCGACATAGAAGATGGTGAAGCCGCCGTCGCGACGGGGGTCATTCTCGTCGTACAGGTGGCCGACCACGGTCGAGATGTTGGCCTTCAGGAAGCCCACGCCGACGATGATCAGCGACAGGGCCAGGAACAGCACCGGCTCGGCCGTCAGGTCGCGCTGGATGCGGGTGGTGTAGCCGTCGGACGCGATCGTGGTCGGGAAGCCGGCTGCAGTGGCGACCTGCGCCCCGGAACCCGCGGGCTGACCGGCGACGTCGACGACCGCGACGCCTTCGGGTCCGATCGAGATCGGCACCCGGGTGTCGCCGGCGACCGCGTAGAGCTGGCGATCCGTGTCGCGGCCCTCCACGGCGATCGCATACTCGGTGCCGCCGACCGTCAGGAACTCGCGCCCGCCCTGGCCCTCGAAGGCCATGGTGAAGTGACCTGCGACCAGCAGGACCGCGCCGATGATGACCGCCTTGCGGGATCCAAGATACTTGTCGGCCAGAAGGCCGCCGACCACAGGCATCAGGTAAACAAGGGCGGCGTAGGCGGCGTAGATGCCCTGCGCTTCGGCAGGGCCGAACAGGAAGTGCTGGGTCAGATACAGCACCAGCAGCGCCCGCATGCCGTAGTAGGAGAAGCGCTCCCACATTTCGGTCAGGAACAGGATCACCAGCCCGCGCGGGTGCCCCAAAAACGTCTTGCGAGGCGCGAGCGCGCCTCCCCCATCCGTTGCACTCAACGGCTCACTCCCTGCATTGGCGCCTCCGGGGCGCGATCGGCGGCATAAGCAGCACGGCGGGAAAGCCCCGACAACCCTTATGGTAATCGAACCGTCACGAAACCCGGATGAACGCGGGGTGAACCTGGGTCGGAGCCGCGCTCAAGCAGCGAGCGACCGTGTCGCGAGCGGTAGCGCCCCAAGAATGCGCTCAAGCGATGAGCGACCGCGTCGCGAGCGGTAGCGCCCTCAACAGGCGCAACGCTTCTCGTGATCGAGGAGCCAGCGCTTTCGCTCAATCCCGCCCGCATAACCCGTCAGGGTTCCGTTCGAGCCGATCACCCGGTGGCACGGCACGATGACGCCGACCGGATTCGAACCGTTGGCCAGGCCCACGGCGCGCACCGCCTTAGGCTTGCCGATGGCGGCGGCGAGTTGGCCATAGCTGCGGGTCTCGCCGACCGGGATCGCGCGCAACGCCGCCCAGACCTCGGCCTGGAACGCCGTGCCTGCGGTCCGGACGGGCAGGGCTTCGAGCGCGCGCACATCGCCGCCGAAATAGGCCGAGACCGCCTGGCGCACCGGCTCGGGCGCCCGGCCGGGAGCCAACGCCGCGCTGGGCGCGTGGCGGGCGAGCAATCGCATCATGCGCGGCTCATAGTCCGCGAAATCCAGCGCCCGCACCGCGCCCTGGGCGTCGGTCACGATCAGCACCTCGCCGACCGGCGTCGGCAGACGGTCGAGCGTCAGGGTCTCAGGCGGCCTGGCGGTCATCGGAAGTCTCCGCGATTTGGGCCGGGTCTATGCCGGCGAAACGAAGGTGAAGGACGCCGTAGGCGCGCCAGGGTCGCCAGCCTTCGGCGCGGGCGTCCAGCGTCGGATATTCCAGCCGGTCGCTGGGAGCGTCGTCGCCTGCGTCGAGCCAGGCGCCGGGCAGACGCAGGCCCGGCCGCGCCTCGACGAGTGGCCTCAGCACGGGGTCGGCCGACAGATCCCCCGCGATGGCTTCCGGATCAGCGGACAGGTCAAACACCCGCCTCACCCGCGCCAGCACGCCGGGCAGCGCCTTCAAGTCATCGGCCTCGACGCACAGGTCCAGCCGTCCGGGCGCACCGGGGGTTACGATGACGAAGCCGTTTGTCCCGTCGACGCTGCGCGTCAGGCCGCGCCTCCAGGCCCGGCCCTCGACGCGGTCGCCGCGTGCGGCCAAGCCGCCGAACATCGCGTCCCAGTCATACGGCGGGCGATAGGTCAGGCCCAGCCGTACTCCGCCGTCACCGACCCGCTCGGCGCGCCGACGCAGCGCAGAAGGGGGGCGGCCATACAGGGCCTGAAACGTCTCATTGAACCGCCGGACTGAGCCGAACCCGGACGCCAGCGCCACCTGGGCCATCGACAGGTCGCTTTCCTGGATCAGGGCCTTGGCCAGGAGCACGCGCCGCGTCTGGGCCACGCTGATCGGGGCGGCGCCCAGGTGCTGGCGGAACAGGCGGCGCAGCTGACGTTCGCCCACTCCCAGCCGACCGGCCAGCGCATCGACGTCGCCTTTGTCGAGCGCGCCCTGTTCGATCAGGCTGAGCGCGCGGCTGACGGTGTTGGACGTGCCGCGCCAGGCCCCCATGTCCGGCGCCGTCTCAGGCCGGCAGCGCAGGCAGGCGCGAAATCCCGCCTCCTCGGCGGCCGCCGCCGTCGGCACGAAGATCATGTTCTCCCGCTTCGGCGTCCGGGCCGGGCAGACGGGACGGCAGTAGATGCCCGTAGTCTTCACGCAGCTGAAGAACCGGCCGTCGAACCGGGCGTCGCGCGTCAGCACGGCCCGATAGCAGGCCTCCTGGTCGAGGGTCTCGGCGGCAATCTCCATGCCGCGAAGATGCGCCCGCCGCCGATCGATGTCTCGCGATTTTCGGACGCGTCCCCTGCGAGGCGGGTCCGCTTACTGCGGTCCGGTCGGGGGGCCCGATGACGCGGCGGCGTCGGTCGTGGGGCCGCTGCGCACAGCCTCCGCCATCCAACGGCGCGCTTCGATCCGCGCCGCCGCGGCTTGCTCGCGCGTCCGGCAGCGACGCTGGTTGAAACGACTTCCGGTCACGGGACGGGTCTCGCAGATCACCTCGTCGGGGCGCTGCCGTTCGCTCACGTCTTCGCGCGTGTCTTCGGCTCGCCCTTCGACGTCGACCCCGCTTAGAACAGTGGGCGAGTTGCCGACAGCCTGGCCTGTGGGATCGGCGACTTGCGTCGCAAGCACCGCCAAGGACGCGAGCGCGCCGGGAAACAAGAACATGGCCGCCTCCGTCAGGGTTCGGCTGAAGGTCTCATGGACGGCCGCTCGACACAACCGCAGGACGCGCCGCGCGCCAGAGGTTCACGGCGACCGCCCCGAAGAACGACACTGCCAAGACGGCCGCCGACCAGGTCAGCACGATGGACAAGGTGGAGGCCACGCCGGGCAAGTCCCGCCCCCGCTCGTCGATCATGCGCAGCCAGTCGAGCGTCAGATAGGCCTGATCGATGGCGACGGTCGCCGTCTCGCCGGCCGAGCTCAGGACGAACAGGTCGCCCGCCTGGACGATCAACCACAGCAGCACGAGGTTGGCGACCGCCACGGCGGCGCGCAACAGGGCCCTCAGTCGCTCGGCCGTCGGATTGACCAGGGTGAACAGCTCGACCGCCATCTGCGCGAGGGCAAAGGCCAGGATGGGAGCGTAAAGCGTGGTCCAAATCGGCGCCCCAGCCACCGAGACAGGCTGGTCCGCGATCTCGAAGGTCGCCAGGCCCGGGAAGCTGACAAGGCCGAGCCACCACAGGACGAACAGACCGAGCGCCAGGATCGAGAACACCGCCTCGCCCGCCGGGCTCGAGCCGCCGACACGCACCTGGACGGGGCGGATGTTCACGCCGCCGGCGGTCGAGGCTTTCGACGCCTCCCTGGCCTTCACGCCCCAAGTCGTGGGGTCGGACAGACCGAACAGGGACAGGTCCTTGGCTCGCCACTCGGTCATCCACTTCGGTCGGATGCGGTAGTGCTCCATGATCGCGCCGGCCATCGTCAACGCCCCGATCAGGGTCAGGCCGGAGCCGAAAAAGCCGTGGAACGCCTGGCTGACGGCCTGGCCGGCGTCGCGCGGCCCGCTCACCAGGGTCACCACCAGGGACAGGGCGTGGATGCTCAAAAGCACCAGAAGGCCCGCCTTCACGCCAAAGAGCCACCAGGGCAGCAACTCCGGCCCGATCAGGCTGTCGGGGCCCGAGCGGTAACGCGCGGCGACGGCCAGCGGGTGGCCGATCTCCCTGAGGACGCCCTCGACCTCATCGGGCGTCAGGTCGCGGCCGAGTTCGGCCTCCTTCGCCTCCATCCGCGAGACGATGAGTTCGCGTAGTTCGTCGGTGATGTCGGCCCGGGTCTCGGGCGGCAACTGGGCGGCGACGGCCTCCAGCCAGCGGTCGATGATGTCCTCGGACGGCGTGGTCATGGCCTGTCCCTCCCCAATGAATGTTCGGATGTCAGAGAAGCCGGTCCAGCGAGCCGCTGATGGCGCGCCATTCGGCGGTCAGTCGTTCCAGCAGGGACGCGCCCAGCGGCGAGAGCACATAGAAGCGCTTCCGGCGCTTCTCCTCCTCGCGCCACTCGCTGAGCAGCAGCCCCTGGGATTCCAGGCGGCGCAGCAGGGGGTAGAGGGTGGATTCCTCCATCTCCAGGCCGTCGGCCGCCAGGGCCTGACGCAGGGTGTAGCCGTAGCGTTCGGTCCGCAGGCAGGCGAGCACCGCCAGCACCAGCGATCCGCGTCGCAGCTCCAGCCGCATGGATTCGAAAAGCTCGTCGTCGACGGACAAGGCGCAACTCCGCGCGTCACATAGTGTGTGACACACAGTGTGTGTCGTATACTGTGCGAGGGAGTCAAGCCTTGTGGATCGACGGTCAGTCGGTGAGGTAGAACAGAGCCTCGACCGTCGTTCCCAGCGCCCGTGCGAGCGCGAGCGCCAGCAGGGTGGACGGCACGAAGACGCCGTTCTCGACGGTGTTGATGGTCTTTCTCGACACTCCGGCGCGCTCCGCCAGCTCGGCCTGGGTCAGGCCGGCGGCGGTGCGAACGTCCTTCAGGCGGGAGCCCAGCCGGGGGTCACCCATCCTTGCCGAACTCGCGGTCCAGCCAGACGAAGCGGAGGCCCGCGGTCGCCCCCGCCAGCGTCAACCCGTACGCCAAGCCGTACACAGCCCACTCCGGCCGCCACAATGCGAGGCCAAAGACCGCCGTCATCGCCGCCATCAGAACGACGAACGCCGCCGTGATCGCGCGGGACCGCAGCAACTGGGTCAGTTCGTCCTCCATGAACTTGCGATGGGTCCGTGACTGGTGGTCCCAGCCCAGCGTCGTCATCGCCACGACCCAGGCGCAGAGCACCGGCAGAGGGGCCGAAACATAGTCCCCTAAGCTGCCGTTTCCGCCAACGATGTCCGTGATCGCCGTGGTCGCCTGCACTAGGAAGGCGACATTGACGATAGACAGGATCGCCAGCTGCCGGACCCGCTGGCGCTGCATCCGGTCCCGCGTCAAGACCTCGCTTTCGCCCCGCGAGCCCGGCCTGTTGAACCAAGCCAGAACGGCTCCCCCGACCGCCACGCCAACCCCGAGGCCGGCCAGCACGCCCCAGCCCGTCGCCGCGTCGCCCGTCCGCTCGACTCCCATGGCGAAACCCAGCCCCGTCATCACACCGCCCAACCCCGCCGCGAGGAGACAGAGGCGAAAGCGGAGGGTCTGGGAATGCATCCGGCCGTTCGGCTCGCGGTCATTCATAATGCTCATCTCCAAACCCTTATGTCACCTTGAGGTTACATATCACCTATGGGTTACATTCCGTCAAGCGAAGCATTGGCTTTTCTGATCCGACCGATAGGGTGAGACCACGTTCCTGGGGGTTCCTGTTCGATGTCGTCCGTCTTCGCCCGCCTCGCCGCGACGAGCCTCGTGGCGCTCGCCGTCCTGTCCGCGCCGCTCGCCGCACCAGCCCAGACCGCGTCCGAGCCCCTCATCGCCGGTGCGACTTACGACCCCGGCGTCCCGACCGTGCGCTCGGTCCTCGGCTACGACTCCGGCGACTTGGTCACCCGCCCGGCCGACGTCCGCACCTACTTCGAGACCTTACGCGCCCACGCCCCCAACCGCGTCGTCATCGGCGAATACGGCCGCACGCATGAAGGCCGCCCCCTATGGTGGGCCGCCATCGGCACGCCCGCCAACATCGCCCGCATGGACCAGATCCAGGCCAACTCCCGTGCGCTGGCGGACCCCCGCGTGACCACGCCCGCACAGGCGCAGGCCATCATCGCCGATCAGCCCGCCGTGGTGTGGATGGCCTATTCCGTCCACGGCGACGAGATCAGCCCCGCCGACGCCGCCATGGCCGCGGCCCATCACCTGCTCGCCTCGCACGATCCGGCGGTGCAGGACTGGCTGTCGAAGACCCTCGTCATCATGGTCCCGACCCAGAACCCGGATGGCCGGGACCGCTTCACCGACAGCTTCTACGCCGGCTTCGGCACGCGCCCGAACCCCGATCCCCTTTCCGCCGAGCGCGATCAGCCTTGGCCCGGCGGCCGCTTCAATCACGACCTTTTCGACCTGAACCGCGACTGGTTCATCCAGACCCAGCCGGAGACGCAAGGCCACGCGCCGCTGGTCCTCGCTTGGCGGCCCCAGGTCCTGGTCGACAGCCATGAGATGGGCACCGACGAGACCTTCTTCTTCCCGCCCGAGGCCGAGCCCCTCAATCCGCTGCTGACCCAGAACACCCTGGAAAGCCGCGAGATCATCGGCAGGAACACCGCCCGCCGCTTCGACGAACAGGGCATCGCCTACTTCAATCGCCAGACCTACGACGCCTTCTATCCCGGCTACGGCGACGGCTGGCCGGCCTACCTCGGTTCGGTCTCCATGACCTATGAGCAGGGCTCGGCCCGGGGTCTGGCCGCCCGCCGCTCATCCGGCGAGATCCTGACCTACCGCGAGACGGTCCGGAACCACCTGATCGCCACACTGTCGACCATCGAGGCCGCCGCCGCCAATCGCGAACGGCTGCTCAGGAACGCCTACGCCTTCGGTCAGGACGGGGTGTCGGGCGGACGCGGCGCCTTCGTGCTGGCCCCCAACCCGGCCGACCCGACCACGGTCGACAAGTTGGCGGGCCTGCTCACCCGCTCCGGCGTCGAGGTCGGCCGCGCCGACGCCGCCTTCACCGCCTGTGGTCAGAGCTATCCCGCCGGCTCCTACGTCGTGCCCCTGGCCCAGCCCCAGCGTCGCATGGCCGAGGTGCTGCTGAGCCAGAACATCCCGCTCGACGCCGACTTCCTCGCCGAGCAGGAGCGCCGCCGCGCCCGGGGTCTGGGCGACCAGATCTATGACGTCACCGCCTGGTCCATGCCGGTGATGTTCAACACGCCCTTCGTCCGCTGCGGCACGGTCCCGTCGGTGGCCACGACGCCCGCCGGATCGACGCTAGTCCGCCCCGGCTCCGTCGCCGAGGTCGGCGCCGCCTACGGCTACCTCGTCCACCCCGGCGTGGCGGGGCTCAGGCTCATGGCCGCCGCAGTCCAGCAGGGCTTAGCCGTCCGCTCCATCGACCGCGCCTTCGAGAAGGACAGCCGCCGCTGGCCCTCGGGCACGATGCTCATCACCCGGGCCGGCGCCCCCGCCGACCTCGACCAGCGTCTTCAGGCGCTCGCTGCCCAGACCGGCGCCCGCGTCACCGGCATCGCCGACAGCTGGGTCTCCGACGGCCCCAGCTTCGGTTCGGACGGCGCCGTCCTCGTACGTTCGCCTAACATCGCGCTCGCCTGGGACGAGCCGACCAGCCCGACCGCCGCCGGCGCCACCCGCTACATCCTGGAGCGCGAGTTCGGACTGCCGGTCACGGTCGTACGCACGTCCAGCCTGACCTCGGCCGACCTGTCCCACTTCCAGGTCCTGATCCTGCCGGAAGGCGGCAACTACGAGAGCGCGCTCGGCTCCGGCGGCGTCGCCAATCTGCGCGGTTGGGTCCAGCGCGGCGGCACGCTCATCACGCTCGGCCGCGCCAGCCGCCTCATGGCCGATGAGGACGCCGAGATGCTCGCCTCCCGCCGCCAGGACCCCTCGTCGGAGGAAGAGGACGCCGCCGCTGACATCATCGCCGACGAGGCCCACTACGAAAGCCTGATCGGCGTCGCCGAGCCCGGGCCAGCCAGCGTCGCCGGCGCCCTCGCGCTTGCCCAGGTCGACACCGAGCATTGGCTGGCCGCCGGCATCGCGCCCACGGTCAACGTCCTGGTCCAGGGCGCCGACATCTACGCCCCCCTCGGTCAGGGGGAGGGCGTCAACGTTGTCCGCTTCGCCGGTCCGAACGACCTCGTCGTCTCGGGCCAGATGTGGGCCGAGAACCGCGCGCGCCTGGCCTTCAAGCCGGCGGTGATGGTCAACAGCCTCGGCCGCGGCCAGCTGATCGCCTTCACCCAGGACCCGACGGTGCGCGGCTATCTGGAGGGGCTGAAACCCCTCCTCATCAACGCCGTCCTGCTTGGACCCGCGCGGAGTTCGCCGAGTTGGTAGAGGCTCAGATCAGCAGCGCGCCCTCGTGGCGCAGCAGCCAGGTCTTCCGCTCCAGCCCGCCCCCGAACCCGACCATGGCGCCGTCGGCTCCGACCACCCGGTGGCACGCGAGGACCAGCGGGATCGGATTGCGGTTCAGCGCCACGCCCGCCGCCTGGGCCGCGCCCGGCTCCCCGGCCCGACGCGCCATCTCGCCATAGCTGATCGTTTGGCCCACCGGCACATCGGCGAGCGCCCGCCACACCCGCGCTTGAATCCCGGCCTCGCCCGCCGCCCCGTCCAGCGACCATTCCACCGTCGCCAGCGCCGTCCGCTCGCCGTCGAAGTAGCGCCTGATCGCGCGCCGCAAGCCCTCCGGAGCCTCGCCCTCCACGGCCTCGACCGCCCCGTATTCTCGCCGCATCACCCCTGCCAGACCGCCGCCGAACGACACCCCTCTCAGCCGACCCTCCCCATCAACCGCCAGTGTCAGCGGTCCGATCGGGCTGTCCAGCCGGGCGACCGTCAGCCTCATGTCCGCCCTCGCGTCATCGCCAGGGCCGCCACCACGCACCCGCCGAACAAAAGCCCCTCCAGCCCGCTCGCCACAGCGTGCGACACCGGCCCCAGCCCAACCTCGCCGAACAACTGCCCGACTGGCGCCAGCGTCAGCCGCGACTGAGGAAAGGCCTCGGCCAGCGTCGCCAGACTGCCCACCAGCAGCCGCCCGCTGGTCAGCACGATCACAACCCCCGCCAGAGCGCCCGCCACGCCGCCGACCGCGCCTCGCCTCCGCCACGACCCGCCGACCCGCTCGCCCAGCACGACGCCCGTCCCGACCGCGCCCCCCAGCACCGCCCCCTCCATCGCCCCGGTGATGGCCCCCGGCGCCTGGCCGAACAGCAGGTCGAAGGCGTCGAGCCCCAACAGCCGGACCACGGCCCCCACGACCATCCCTCCGACCAGCCCCCCGCCGATCCGTCCCGCCACGCCCCCGGCGATCCGCTCCCCCGCTGCGATGCCAAAGCCCACACCCGCCCCGCCGGCCAGGCCGACCAGCATCGTCACGCAAACCATCACCAGCACGCCGGACACGCCCGCGCCCTCGCCGCCCAGCACACCCAGCGCTCCATAGACCAGCCCCCCGATCGCCCCGGCCACGCCGCCGCCCAGCGTCCCCGCGCGACCCACTTCGAACACCCGATCCAGCGGCCGGTGCGTCCGGGCCTCGACCGCGGAGGTCGCCGCCGCGGGAGCCGCGGCCATCGCCGGACCCGCCGGATCTCCGTCCTCCACCACCGTCACCGCGGCGATGAAGCGATATCCGTGCTTCGGCGCCGTCTCGATCATCCGGGGCCGCGCGGCGGCGTCCCCCAGCGCCCGGCGCAGAGACCGGATCGCCTGGGTCAGGGCCTCGTCCGTCACGGGCACGCCCTTCCAAACCTCGTCCAGGAACCGGTCCTTGGTCACCAACCGCCCCGGCTCGGCGACCATGAGCGCCAGCGCGTCTAGATACCGCCCGCTGATATCCACCGTCGCGCCGTCGCGGGTCAGGCGACGATCCTCGGGGTCCAGTTCGAAGCGGTCGAAGCGATAGACGCGGCGCGGCACGGGTTTCAGCGTTTCCTCAGGTCCGGCTCAGGACGCTCACCGGCCCATCCGCCACCCTCCAAGCCTCACCCGATCCGGAGCCCAAGGCAATGACCGACACCCCCACTCCTTCAGCCCCGCCCCGCGAGCGCCTGCTGCCGATCCTCCGCCTCATCGGCTGGGGCTCGGTCGCGGCGCTGCTGATCACCCCGGCCGTCGCCATGCGCTTCAACCCCGAGGTCCAGTGGACCGCCTTCGACTTCCTCCTCGCCGGAGCCATCCTGATCGGCGCGGGTCTGGTGTGCGAAGTCGTGGTCCGCGCCTCGCGCGACTGGGGCTACCGCCTGGGCGTGCTGGTCACCCTGGCCACGTCGATCCTCCTGTTCTGGATCAACGGCGCCGTCGGCGTCATTGGCTCGGAGGACAACCCGCAGAACCTGTGGTTCGGCCTGGTGCTCGCCACCGTCCTGTTCGGATCGATCCTGGTCCGCTTCCGCGCCGCAGGCATGAGCGCCGTCCTCACCGCCGCCGCCGCCGTCCAGTTCGGCATCGGGACTTGGGCCTACGCCGCCGACTGGGGCGCGGGCACAGAAAAATGGCCCGTCGTCATCTTCGTCTTCACCGGCGTCTTCACGGCAGCCTGGCTGGTCGCGGCGGTCCTGTTCCGGGGAGCGCGGCAACCCTAGGCCCGCCGAGACCGTTCTGGCGGAACCTTAGTTGGCCAGACGGACAGACCCATGAAGACCCTCGCATCCTTCGCCGCCCTCGCCGCCGGCGCCGCCGTCCTCGCCGGCCCGGCGGCGGCCCAGACCCCCTATGGCCAGACACAGCCCTCTGGCCAGGAGGTCTTCGCCCAGATCCTGCAGAACCTCTTCGGCGGCCAGACCACCACCTCCATCGACGCCGAATGGAGCCGCGGCCGCCGTCCTCTGGGCGCCCAGCAGGCCCAGTTCCGCACCCGGCTGGACGCCCAGACCCGCTCCGGCGCCCTGAGCAGCTATTCGGCCGAACGGCTGCGCACGGACTACGACGCCCTGGTCCAGTTGGAGGCCCGCTACGCGCAGGACGGCCGCTTCACCACCCAGGAGCGGACCGACCTGCAGACACGCTACAACGCCTTGGTTTCGGCGCTCGAGGACGGGGGCTACGGCGACGATCTGGGCGGCTACCAGTCCGCCGCCGACGGCCGCGCGGACTTCGAGGCCCGCGTCGACGCCGCCGTGCGCGCCCGCAGCCTGACCCGCACCGAGGCCACGCGCCTGCGCGCCGACTACGCCGCCATCGTCCAGGCCGAGGCCGGCTTCCAGCGCGACGGTCTCAGCATCCGTGAGCGCGAGGACATCGAGGCCCGCCTCGACGCCATCGACGCCCGCATCCCCGGCGGTGCCCCCGGCTACGGCGGCGGGTATCAGCAGCCCCCCCGCGACCGCCTCGCCGCCATCGAGCGCGCCCTGCCCTCGCTCGGCCGAGGCGAGGCCGCCGACCGCGTCCGCGTCCAGCTCGACGACTTGACCCGCCTGGAGGCCGCCTACGCCCGCCTCAACGCCTCGGCCGAGGAACGCGCCTACCTCGACCGCCGCATCGGCGAGCTCGAAGTCCAGGCGCGCGTGCGACGGTAGGCGCCTAACGGCACAGCCGCCCGCTCTCCGCCTCCAGGTGCAGGTGGTCCCGGTGGGCGGCGTTGTAGTCGGGGCTGAGGACCGTGCCGAAGACGCGGCAGCCGTCGTCGCGGATGCGGCGCAGGAAGCGGGCCTCGGGGCTGTCGCCGGCCCAGTCGCCCGCCACCGTGATCCGCCGTCCGTCCCTCAGCCGCACGCCGCTGAAATCCAGCGCCGCCGCGCGCGAATGGGCGCTGACGCGGGCCGTCTCGCCGCTGTCGTTCCGCACGCCCCGGCAGGCGTAGACGCCCATGTGCTCGATGGCCACGACCTCGGAGCCCAGGATCTCGCGCGCCGCGGGCTCCAGAGACTGGCGCCGCCAAACGCTGACCGCCGCCGCGAGCGCGCAGGTCATGGTCACGTCGCCCGGCGTCATGCGCGCCACCGTGCCGTAGTCCGGCCCCAGCACCCCTGCCGCCGTCAGGCCGCAGGTGGCCGAGTTCACCCGGTCCGGCGTCGGCGTGAACGTCACTCGCGCGGCCGCCAGCTCCGCCTCGCACTGGGCCAGGCTCTGTGTCGCCCGCCGCAGCCGGCCGAAGGTGTCGCTGCCGATCGGCTGGTCGACCACGCCCGTCCCCGGCGCGACTGAGACGCTCGATCCCGGCGCGACCGGCCCCGGCGCGGGCGCGCTCCACGGCCCGGGCCTCGGCGGCGCGTCCGGGATCAGCCGCCCGCACCCCGCCAGCGTCAGCACCACCGCCAGCGCCACGCTCGTCGTCCTCAAAACCCGCATCCGCGAATCGCCTGTCCGTCGCCCCTCTTCCGGCTAGCGCATCGCCCGGTTAGAACGAAGGCGCCGCCTGCTGACACCCCCTTGTCAGCATCCCCCCTCCGCCCCGCGCGTTGTCTGGCGCAGCCCCCGCCGCCGCCCTACATTCGCGTTCATGAACCGTTCCTCCTCGCCCCCGTCCAAGGCCGCTCCGGGTAAGAAGCCGGTGCACGTCCCCAACCCGGGCGTGGCGGAGGCCCAGGCCCCCTTCATCCGCGACGGCGCCCCCCTGCCCGACGTCATGGCCAGGATGCCCATGTTCGCCCCCGTCGCCGGCCCCCGCCTGACGCCCGAGGAGGCCCCCGGCGCGCCCAGCGACTGGAAGCCCCACCGTCCCGAGCGCGCCGCCGACCGCAAGGGCGGGCGGTTCCGCCTCGTCACCGACTACACCCCCGCCGGCGACCAGCCCGCCGCCATCGCCGAGCTGGTGGCCCAGGCCGAGGCCGGCGAACGCGATCAGGTGCTCTTGGGCGTCACCGGCTCGGGCAAGACCTTCACCATGGCCAAGGTCATCGAACAGACCCAGCGCCCGGCCCTGATCCTGGCCCCCAACAAGACCCTCGCCGCCCAGCTCTACAGCGAGTTCAAGGCCTTCTTCCCCGACAACGCCGTCGAGTATTTCGTCAGCTACTACGACTATTACCAGCCGGAAGCATATGTACCTAGAACTGATACATATATCGAGAAGGACAGCTCCATAAACGAGCAGATCGACCGCATGCGCCACTCGGCCACGCGGGCGATCCTGGAGCGCGACGACGTCATCGTCGTGGCCTCGGTCAGCTGCATCTACGGCATCGGCTCGGTCGAGACCTATACGGCCATGACCTTCGACCTGAAGGTCGGCGCCACCATCGACGAGGCCAAGCTCCGCGCCGACCTGATCGCGCTCCAGTACAAGCGCAACGACGCCGCCTTCGAGCGCGGCATGTTCCGCAAGCGCGGCGACACCATCGAGATCTTCCCCGTCCACCTGGAGGACCGCGCCTGGCGCGTCAGCCTGTTCGGCGACGAGATCGAGGCCATCGCCGAGTTCGACCCCCTGACCGGCAAGAAGACCGCCGATCTGGAGGAGGTCACCGTCTACGCCGCCAGCCACTACGTCACGCCCCGCCCGACGCTCAACCAGGCAATCCACGGCATCAAGGCCGAGCTGAAGGAGACGCTCGACTGGATGGTCGAGAACGGCAAGCTCTTGGAGGCCCAGCGCCTGGAGCAGCGCACCCGCTTCGACATCGAGATGATGGAGGCGACCGGCTCCTGCGCCGGCATCGAGAACTATTCCCGCTGGCTGACCGGCCGCGCGCCCGGCGAGCCCCCGCCCACCTTCTTCGAATACATCCCCGACAATGCGCTCCTGTTCGTCGACGAGAGCCACGTCACCATCGGCCAGATCGGCGGCATGTACCGGGGCGACTATCGCCGCAAGTCGACGCTCGCCGAATACGGCTTCCGCCTGCCCAGCTGCATCGACAACCGCCCGCTGAAGTTCGACGAGTGGGACGCCATGCGGCCCCAGACGGTCCACGTCTCGGCCACCCCCGGCCCGTGGGAGATGGAGCGCGCCGGCGGCGTCTTCGTCGAACAGGTCATCCGCCCCACCGGCCTGATCGACCCGCCGGTCGAAATCCGCCCGGTCAGCGGCACGACCCGCAACCAGGTCGACGACGTCATCGACGAGGTCAAGGCCACGACCCGCAATGGGTATCGCTCCCTCGTCACCACCCTGACCAAGAAGATGGCCGAGGACCTGACCGAGTACATGCACGAACAGGGCGTCCGCGTGCGCTACATGCACTCCGACGTCGACACCCTGGAGCGGATCGAGATCCTGCGCGACCTGCGCCTGGGCGCCTTCGACTGCCTGATCGGCATCAACCTGTTGCGCGAGGGCCTGGACATTCCGGAGTGCGGCTTCGTCGGCATCCTGGATGCGGACAAGGAGGGCTTCCTGCGCTCGGAGACCTCGCTGATCCAGACCATCGGCCGCGCGGCCCGCAACGTCGATGGCCGCGTCATCCTCTACGCCGACCGCATGACCGGCTCGATGGAGCGCGCCATCGCCGAGACCAACCGCCGTCGCGAGCGGCAGATGGCCTACAACGCCGAGCACGGCATCACGCCCGAGAGCGTCAAGCGCGAGATCAAGGACATCCTCGACAGCCCCTATGAGAGCCGCGCGCTGGACAAGCTGACGGCGCCGGGCGTCAAGGAGCAGGCCAAGCCCTTCACCGGCTCCAACTTCCAGGCCGCGCTCAAGGACCTGGAGAGCCGCATGCGCGAGGCCGCCTCCAACCTGGAGTTCGAGGAAGCCGCCCGCCTGCGCGACGAGATCAAGCGCATGAAGCTCATGGACCTGGAGTTCGCCAACGAGGTCCTGACCGCCGAAGGCGAGGCCGTGGATGCCTCCGCGCCCAAGCGCTGGCGGGCGGAGGCCAATGCGGAGAAGGCGGAGCGGTTCAGGAAGGGGCGGTAGGGGGCTTTAAGAGGGAGGCACGAGTGAAAGCCGCGGAATGCAGGAGGCACGACCCACGGTAGTTTGTTTCGTTGACTGCGACGCTTCTCGCCTTCTACATCGCTGCGGGAGGCGCATGTGCGGACAGGCTTGACCGTTATCGTCGGAGCAATTCTAGGGACGCTTCTGGCTCAACTGCCAGAGTTTCGTCCCAGCACGCCCGAGCTCTTTTTGGCCGGCTTCTTGATGTTCATCATTCTGACAGCCATCTTTCTGAGCATGGCCTTCCTTATCAATGGGGTCGTCGCCGATCGTGGTCGCCCCGTGGTTGTGAGCGGCTCAGCACTACTGCTTCTTTTGGGGTGCTTGGTGTGGGATTATGGCTCGTCGGTCATGGTTGGCGGCGTCGGAAGCTTGAGTTCCGCTGAAGTCATGTCAGCATTCACAAAGATACTCTTTGTCATCTCGGTAGCTGGATGGATGATCACCGATAAGGTGATCGCCAAGTTTCAGGCATGACTATTTCTTACGTTATCGGCGCAGTCGTCGGCGTTGGCTACATCATCTATGTTATAGTTGAGCTGCTTCTAAAGGCTCGCGCTAGCGAGATAACTAAGAGTAAGGTCACGTCAACTGCGCTGTACGGACGTCCAATGGAGCCGGTAGTCGGCGATGAGCAATCCGTCTCGATTGGGCCTGGTGAGAAGGGGGTGTCCGCTTGGATAGAGCTACCTAATATGATCCCCGTCCGCGTCTATGGCGTAAAGGTGGAGGCTCCAACGATCCAGCCCGTCACAATCGGATCTGCCTTTAAGCCCGGTATTCCGTACACAATCCCCATTATTGAGCCTAAAGAAATATTGGATGTGTACCACGACTATGAAGAGTTGCCGATTTCGGACACTGGGGCGAAGCAAAAGGAACGATGGCAATGAGCGATGAATTTTCATCACTGAGCGCCGACCGACACGAAGATGCTGACGAGGAATCTGTCAGAGTGCCCGCTAGCGATGTATCAACAGTCATAAATGGCATTGAGCCGATAATATCTACCGCCTTCATAACGCATTACGCCCTCGGATCGAAGGAAAGCGGCGGTTACTATCTTCTGCCTCTCGAAGAATGGGTAATGTTTGGAGACGACGACGAAAAAATACTGTCGCGTCGGGTCCCGCTCGATAATCTGATTTTCACTATCAGAAATATCACCTCTGGCGTTGAAGATTCCATGCGCTCTTTGAAAGAGCTTTCTCTCGGAACGGCGAAGCTAGCGACATCTCAAAAGGTTCGCATGGATGATTGGCTCGCTAAAGCCGAAGCCAACCTAAAGAGTGCTCGTGAGACACTTGCACAGGTCGATAGTCATACCGAGGCGTAATCGGTAAGGGCTGATTAGCCAAGCCGCCGCCATGCTGCGGCATGGCCGCCGCTAACGAACCCTTCCGCAATCTCGGCTTCGCCGAGGACGCCGCCGTCTTCGCCAGCGCGTCGCAGAACGTCCGCGTCCTGTCCGAGGGCTGGATGGCGATGCACGGCTTCTGCCCCTCCTGCGGCGCGGAGCCTCTGGCCGCCTTCAAGGCCAACACGCCCGTGGCGGACTTTCACTGCGCTTTCAGCTTGGCGCTTTCGCTTTCGGACTGCGGCTTGTCCTTTTTGCAGGCGATCGACGCTTGGGTTTACCCGAGGCCGACAGCCCCTTCACAACGCCTTCAGCGACAGCGCCGGCACCCCCGTCCAGGACGTTTCGAGCGACGCCGATCATCGCCCCTACAGTCGCGCCGGCGATAGGTCCTACAAACGGAACCGGGATCGCTATGACCGCGCCGACAGCGGCGCCCGTGGCTGCGTCCTTCGTCAAATCGTGCCTGACGACAGATTTTCCGAGTTCGCCCGCCTCGCGCACAGCGATCTTAGCGGCTCCTCCGACGGCGCTCTTGGCAATGGCGAAATCAGCCTCGTCAACCACACCGTCGCCATTCAAATCGCCGATCACGGTCGCGGCTTTACCGCCCAACTCGGCAGCGGATCGCGCCATTGAACCACCCGCCCTGGATGCCGACCGGACGGCATCCTTCGTGCTTGCTCCCAGTGCGGTCGCCGTGCGTCCAGTGGCCGAAGCGGCCGAGGCCGCGGCCCGTTTGACGGCGCCAAAGGCATCCTGAGCAGGTGCGAGCTCCACGTCCGTCGTTACCAAGCTCGGGAGCTGAGGCTTTTTCGACGATTTCTTCCGCGATGGCATGACGACTTCCCCCTAGGCCAACCTGCGAGACCAAGGGACGCTACGTCAAGGCGCCCCACAAGCCGTGGGCACGACACCGCTACCCTGAACGCGCGCGGCTGGCTGCTGGCCGTCATGCGGGCGGTGGAGGCGGTCGGCCGCCCGGAGTTCACCCTCGACGACGTCTACGCCCACGAGGCCGCCCTCTCGGCGCTCTACCCCGGCAATAACAACATTCGCTCCAAGATCAGGCAGCAACTCCAGGTCTTCCGCGATCCCGGATCAAGTCCGGGATGGCTGGCTGGCCTTCAACGGACGGGGGACGTATCGCCTCACGTCCCTTCTCCCCTTGCGGGAGAAGGTGGCCGAGCGAAGCGAGGTCGGATGAGGGGTGAAACACCGATCCAACTGGTGAGGTGCTGACCGTCGATCACCGGGTTTGCGGACGCAGACCCCTCATCCGGCCCTCCGGGCCACCTTCTCCCGCAAGGGGAGAAGGAGCTCATGCGCCTCATCGCTCCGGCTCCGCTTGACCTCGCCTCCGAAGGCGGGCTCCGTGCGGGCCAGTGCAACCGGAGCGTACCCATGCTGGCGACCCTGCTTCTCCTCGGACTTCTGCAGGAGGCGCCGCCCTACCCCCAGACGCCCCAGCAGGTCGAGGGCCGCCGGTCGAGCTTCGTCCAGGGCACCCTGAACGTGGCTCTGGGCGAGCGCGCGACGCTGAGGCGCAACGCCGACGGGACCTATGACCTGATCGCCGTCGATCGCATCGAGGTCGAGGACGTCCTGCCGCCGCAGGACGGCAGCCCGGCGGCCGAGCTGAACGGCGCCGCGCCGGGCACCTTGCGCTTTGGCCTGCATGGGCGGCGGGACGTCGGCTCGCTGCTGAAGGTCGAGAACGGCCAGGATGCGGGTCTGAAGTATTCGGGCTTCGTCGTCCGCATCGTGGGCGGGCAGGCGCGCGGGCCGGCCGAGACCTCGGTCTGCACCGTGCCGCCGGGCATGGTGAGCTTCGAACACTGGCCCGAGCCGGTGATCCAGGTCGTGGTCGGCGGACTGGAGCCATCGGCCGACACGCTCCCCACCTGTCCGCCGCATGTGGAGCCGGGGGCGGCGGCCGCACAGTGATCGCGCGCTTCGCGATCCTGGCCGGCGTCCTTCTGGGCGCAGGCGTGCTCCTGCCGGGTTGCTCGTCGTCGGGCGAGGTCGTTCTTGGTCCGGCCTGGAACGGTCCTCGCCTGAACACGGGATCGCGAATGTACTATCCGGCCGCCGCCCTGAACGCGGGGGTGACCGGCGTGGTCATGGTCGACTGCACGGTCACCGAGACGCGCGAGCTGCGCGACTGCCGCGCCGCGCGCGAGACGCCCACGGGATGGGGCTTTGGCGAAGCGGCCGTGCGGATGCATGAGAACGTCCGGGTCCCTCCGGCGACGCCCAGCGGACCGGCCTTCTTCACCGTCCCCTTCTGCATGACGCCCCAGAGCTGCGAGGCGCAGACCGCGATATCGGAGGGCTGGCGGCGAGAGATGCGGGCGCGGACGCGCGAGGCGGAGTGATCGGGGCGCGCGCCTCAATCATCCAAACTCGCGCCAAATTCCGCCGTCGGATCAACGCCCCTCCGCGCTGAGACCCGAAATAGCGAACGGGGCTCCCGCCTCGCTTACAATGGCCGGTTTCACTGCGGCGGGGACGCCGCCGGACGGAGAGAGGGGCCATGCCGGATTTCGAGAACGCCGCGTCCTGGGACGACGCAGACCCGCCGACGCGCGGGGTCTGGTACGACGCCGAGCCCGACACGCGCGAGCGGGGCGCCAAGCCCCCGCCCGCCCCGCGCGGCGGCTATCGCATCCGCTCCGACGAGACCTGGGCCAGGGCGCGCGACGCCTATCTGGCGGGCGAGACGGCCGAGGAGGTGGCCTTCCGCTTCGACCTGACGCTGGGGTCGCTGCGCCACCGGGCCCGGCAGGAGGGCTGGCGCCGCGCCGACCAGGACGACCCTGAGCACGAAGAGCGCCTCGACGATCGCTGGGGCCACATCTCCGACGACGAGGGCTATGCGTCGCTGGCGGAGCGGGCGCTCTATCAGCTGCGCCGGGCGATGGCCCAGGGGCGCGGTGGGGCCGCCGCCAGCTGGATGCGGGTCCACGACCGCCTCATCGCCCGCGCCGAGATCGAGGAGGCTCGCCAGAAGAAGGCCGAGGCCGCCGCCCGCGCTGCGGTCGACATGGCCGAGGTCAATGCCCGCGCCCAGGCCCTCGTCGACGACATGGCCGAGCAGGCCAGGGTCCGCGACCTGGCCCGCGCCGCCGGCCGGGCTGCTGCCTTGGCTTCCCGCTCCGATGTGGCCCACGGCCCTATCGACGCCGAGCTGGATCGTCTGGCCCGCTTTGGCGCCGACCTGGACGCCGCAGATTGCACCTCGGCGTCCCAGCCGATTTCAGACGTTTCAGACGGTTCGCACGCGAATTCCGCATGGCCCGGCGGCGGCGATCCTTGAAGGACCTATTGCAGCCGCCAGACGCCGCTGAGGTTGCGCCATTCGCTGGGGCCGATCAGGCGCTGATGGGCGTAGCGGACGCTGTGGAGCGGCCCGTCCAGCGTGCGGCGCCAGAAATCCAGGAACTTCTCCAGCTCCGGGAAGTGGGGCGCCAGGTCGTAGGCCTGCCAGACATAGGTCTGAAGCAGGCTGGGGCTGTCGGGCATGCGGTAGGTGATCTCGGCCGTGGTCAGGCCATAGCCCTTGAGCTGGAGATCGATCTCTGTGTGGTCGGCGGCGTGGCCCATGCGGGCGGTCCTCTCGGTCAGTTGCGCGCCGGCGCCCCGCCCGGCCGACCGCTCCCGCGGAGAAGGAGCCCCGGCGCGAGAGGCGGCGCCGACGATCCGATGCTGCCGCAGGAATCGTGACGGATCAATGAACAAAATCGTTGGGAATCAGAGAGTTATCAGCAGCGCATAGCGACTGCTGCCACGCCGGCGTCGGCGGCTCTAGCTCAGGCGCGCGGCGAAGGCCTGGCCGGCGGCGGCGGCGGCCTTGGGCCCCAGCACGGCCGTGGCGGCGCGCCCCGACTGGATCGTGCGGCGGCCGGCCTCGGCGACGGCGTCGGCGGTGACGGCGTCGATGCGGGCGGCGGTCTCCTCGGACGGGATCGGCCGGTCGAGCATCAGGGTCTGGGCGGCCATGCGGCCCGCGCGGCTGGCCGGGCTCTCGTCCGACATCCACAGCCCGGCCTTCAGCACGGCCTTGGCGCGCGACAGCTCTGCCTCGGTCGGCCCCCGATCGGCCAGATCGCGGATCTGGTCGGCGGTCAGCTCGGCCAGTTCGACGGCCCGCTCCGCCGCCGCGCCGGCGTAGACGCCCAGGATGCCCGCGTCGTCGTAGGGGTCGTGCCAGGCGTCGATGGCGTAGGCCAGGCCCCGCTCCTCCCGCGCCGTCTGAAACAGCCGACTGGCCATCCCTCCGCCCAGGATTTCGCTGAACACCCGCATGGCCGGCGCGGCGGGGTCGGATGCGCTGACGCCCGGCAGCTCGAAGACGAGATTGGCCTGTTCGATACGGCGGCTCAGGGCGGCCTGCCCTCCCGTGAAGGCGGCGGGCGCCGGGGCGTCGGCCGGGGCTGGGACAGCATCGCCGAAGAAGCGCTCTGTCAGCGCCAGCAGCTCGTCCTCGTCCACGGCGCCGGAGACGGCCACGGTCATCCGGTCGGGCGAATAGAGCCGGGCGCGCCAGGCCTGCATCGTCGCCCGGTCGGCCTTGGCCAGGCTCTCGACCGATCCCAGGATCGGCCGGCCCAGCGGCTGGCCTGCGAAGGCCTGGGTCTGGGCCATCTCGAAGACGTGGTCGTCGGGCGTGTCGAAGGCCTCGGCGATCTCCTGGGCGACGACGTCCTTCTCGCGCTCGATCTCGGCGGGATCGAGGGTAGGCCGGAAGACGAGGTCGGAGACGACCTGCATGGCCAGGGGCAGGGAGCCGTCCATCGCCCGGACGTCGAAGCTGGTCCGCTCATAGCCGGTGGCGGCGTTGATCGACCCGCCCTCGCCCTCGATGCGTTCGACGATGTCGCGCGCGCCCATCTCGCCCGCGCCCTTGAAGACGAGGTGCTCGAGCAGGTGGGACCAGCCCGAGCGGTCCTCCGGCTCCCACCGCGCGCCGCCCTTGACGGCGACGGTCAGGGCGAGCGTGCGCAGGCCCGGCATGGGGTCGCAGACGACGCGCACGCCGTTGGACAGGGTGTGCAGCCGGGGGCTCACGCGCGGCCCCGGAGGCGACGAACCAGCACGGCGACGTAGACGCCGGCCAGGGCGAGCGCCAAGCCGAACCACGTCAGGGCGTAACCGAGGTGATTGTTGGAGAAGGCCGCGGGCGGGGCGGAGGCGACCAGGGCCTCGATCTCCGGATTGGGACTGACCAGAGCGTAGAGGGTGAACTCGGACAGCGCGGCGGCGCCCAGCGCCTCGGCCATGGCGGCGGTGTCGCGGCCATAGAAGACGCGGCCTTCGGGCGCGGGCGTCATGCCGCCCTGCGCCGGCGTGCGGCGCAGTTCGACGGTCAGGCTGAGCGGCAGGGTGGAGGCGGCGACGCGGGGGCGGCCGGCGACGGTCTCGGGCACGAAGCCACGGTCGACGAGGAAGGTCTGGTTGAGCCCCTCGGGCGCGCAGGCCGAGATCAGACGAAAGCCGGGCGTTCCGTCCTGGATGGAGCGCAGCTCGACGAAGGGGGCGGTGGGCAGGCCCCGGCACAGCACCAGCGCCTTGCGGAACTCCGGATCGGGCGCGGCCAGCACGTCGGCCAGGAGCGCGGGCGGCTGAGCGGCCGCCGCCTCGGCGCGGGCGATGAGGTCGGTCTTCCAGGCCAGGCGCTGTGACTGCCAGACGCCCAGCCCAATGAGCAGGCCGAGCGCCGGGATCAGCAGGATCGTCAGCAGCCAGGGAAACCCCGGCCGGGCGGCAGGATCAGCCAAAGGTGACGTAGACGAAGGCGAAGAGGAACAGCCAGACCACGTCCACGAAGTGCCAGTACCAGGCCGCTGCCTCGAAGCCGAAGTGCTTCTCCGGGCGCAGCTGGCCGGCCAGCAGGCGCAGCAGGCAGACGGCCAGGAAGATGGTGCCCACCAGCACGTGGAAGCCGTGGAAGCCCGTGGCCATGAAGAAGATGGAGCCATACAGCCCCGAGCCCGCCGCTTCGTCGTTGAAGAACAGGTTCTCGTGGATGATGTGGTAGTACTCGTACCCCTGAACGGCGGTGAACAGCACGCCCAGCGCGACGGTGATGATCAGGCCCAGGCGCGCGCCGTTGCGGTCGCCGACCTGCAGCGCGTGGTGAGCCCAGGTCACCGTCGTGCCCGACAGCAGCAGGATCACGGTGTTCAGAAGCGGCAGCGACCAGGCGTCCAGCGTTTCGACCCCGCGCGGCGGCCAGGTCGACCAGGCGGCGGCGGTCTCGGCCCAGCTGGAGATCTCCGGGATGTTCGTGCGGGCCTCGTTGAAGAGGGCCATTTCGAAGAACATCCAGAAGAAGGCGGCGAAGAACATGATCTCCGACGCGATGAACAGCGTCATGCCGTAGCGCAGGCCGATGGAGACGACCGGCGTGTGATCGCCCTTCTGGCCCTCGCGGATGACGTCCCACCACCAGGCGCCCATGGCGTAGAGGGTGCCGGCGAGGCCCGCGTAAAACAGGACCGGATTGCCTTCGGGAATCCCGAACAGACCCTTCATCCAGGCGACGGCGCCGACCATCATCACGGTGACGGTGATGGAGGAGATCAGCGGATAGGGGCTCGGATCGACCAGGTGGTAGTCGTGATGCGGAGCGGCGTGGGCCATGTCGTGTCCGGGTCAGGCGATAGGGGTTTGCGGGAGGCTATAGCGTCGGGTTTCAGCCCGCGCCAGTGGCGGCGGCGTCTTCCGCGAGGGGATAGAAGGTGTAGCTGAGGGTGATCTCCTGGACCCCGTCGGTCTCGGCGTTCTCGGCCATTTTGGGATCGACGAAATACTGGACCGGGAACTGGATCGTTTGGCCCGGTCCGATGGTCTGGTCGTCGAAGCAGAAGCACTGGAGCTTGAGGAAGTACTGCCCCGTCTGCTCGGGCACGACATTGTAGCTGGCCCGGGCCGCGATCGGCTTATCGGAGGTGTTGGTGACGTCGAAGTAGGCCAGCCCGGTCTCGCCGATCCGCACCGTCTGCGTCACCTGCTCGGCCTTGAAGGTCATGGGCAGGTTGCGGACGTTGGTGTCGAAGCGGACCTTGACCGTGCGGTCCAGAACGACGTCGGACGCCTTGTCGGCGCGCATGGTCGTGCCGTCGAAGCCCGTGACACGGCAGAAGAGATCGTACAGCGGCACGGCGGCGAAGGCCGCGCCCGTCATGGTGAGGACGACGCCGGCGCAGGCGAGCGCCACGGCGCGGGTGGACCAGCGAGGCGTGCGCTCTTCGGCCATCAGCGCGCGGCCTCCGCCGTCGCGGCGGCGTTCAGCGCCTTCCGTTCCTCGAGGTTCGACTGCATGCGCAGGAAGGTGGTCAGGAAGATCAGGACGATGAAACCGACGAGGCCCAGAGCGATCCAGAGGCTGCGGCGGTTGCGGGCCTGAAGCTGTTCGGGGGTGAGAAGAGTCGGCATCACAGGGCTCCGAATGGCGCGAAGCGTTCGACCAGCAGAGCGGCGAACAAGGCCATCAGGTACAGGATCGAGAAGGCGAAGAGGTTGCGTGCCGGTTTGGCCTCGGCGCGGACGTCATACAATGCGGCCTCTCGCCCCACGGCCTCGGCCTTGTCGGGCTGATCGCCGGCGCGGGAGCGCCACAAGCGGAAGGCGAGCGCCAGGAACAGCAGGCCGCCGGCCCCGGAGACGGCGAGGTAGATCGGGCCGCCCAGTCCCGTCAGGCCGGGCGCGATCGCCACGGGCACGAACACCAGCGAATAGAGCAGGATCTGCAGGCGGGTGGACTTGGCTCCGCGCGCCACCGGCATCATGGGGATGCCCGCCTTGGCGTAGTCGCCGGTCGAATAGAGCGCGAGCGCCCAGCTGTGCGGCGGGGTCCACAGGAAGATGATGAGGAACAAGAGCCACGCCTGCCACGGCGCCTCGCCGGTCGCCGCCGCCCAGCCGATCACAGGCGGAAAGGCCCCGGCCGCTCCGCCGATGACGATGTTCTGGGGCGTCCGGCGCTTCAGCATCAGGGTGTAGAAGACGGCGTAATAGGCGATGGTCAGCAGCAACAGCCCGCCCGCCAACCAGTTGGTGTTCATGCCGAGAAGCATGACCGAGAACACCGACAGGACCACGCCGAAGGCCAGGGCGTCGTTGCGGCGCAGACGCCCCGCCGCGACCGGCCGCCCACGCGTGCGACGCATCAGGGCGTCGGTCTCATGCTCCAGGGCCATGTTCAGCGCGCCCGCAGCCCCGGCCCCCACGGCGATGCACAGGATGGCGATGGCGGCGGCGAGAGGATGAATGTCGGCGCCCGCCACGATCAGCCCCGTGGCCGCCGTGAAGATCACCAGCGACATGACGCGCGGCTTCAGCAGCTGGAAGAAATCCTCCGGCTGGGCCGTCGACAGGGCGGGGGTGGCGGGTGAGGTCATGTCGTCCTTCTAATCCTCCCCCGTGAGCAAAGCGAAACGGGGGAGGGGGACCGCGAAGCGGTGGAGGGGGCGACTCCAGACACCGTGTGCGCGTCCGCCCCCTCCACCAGCCTTCGGCTGGTCCCCCTCCCCCGCTGCGCGGGTGAGGACTGTGGTCCTCTTAGTGGCTGTCGGCCTTGACCACCGGCAGTTCGTTGAACTGGTGATGCGGCGGCGGGCTGGACAGGGTCCACTCCAAAGTCGTGGCGCCCTCGCCCCAGGGGTTGGGCACGCCGGCGCGGCGACGGATCGCGGCCTCGGCCAGCATGACCAGGAAGACCACCACGCCGACCGCCGTGATGGCGTAGCCGATCGAGGAAACCTGGTTCCACAGGGTGTAGGCGTCCGGATAGTCGATGTAGCGGCGCGGCATGCCCTGCAGACCCAGGAAGTGCTGCGGGAAGAAGACCACGTTCACGCCGACGAACATGATCCAGAAGTGCGCGGCGCCGAGGAACTCGTTGTACTTCACGCCGAACATCTTCTCGAACCAGTAGTAGAAGCCCGCGAAGATGGCGAACACGGCGCCCAGCGACAGCACGTAGTGGAAGTGCGCCACGACGTAGTAGGTGTCGTGCAAGCTGTAATCGATGCCGGCGTTGGACAGCACCACGCCGGTCACGCCGCCGACGGTGAACAGGAAGATGAAGCCGATCGCCCACAGCATGGGCGTCTTGAAGCTGAGCGAGCCGCCCCACATCGTGGCGATCCAGCTGAAGATCTTCACGCCCGTGGGAACGGCGATGATCATGGTCGCGGCCACGAAGTAGGCGCGCAGGTTCACGCTCATGCCGACCGTGTACATGTGGTGGGCCCACACGATGAAGCCGACGAAGCCGATGGCGACCATGGCGTAGGCCATCGCCAGATAGCCGAAGACGGGCTTGCGGCTGAAGGTCGAGACAATGTGGCTGATGATGCCGAAGCCCGGCAGGATCAGGATGTAGACCTCGGGGTGGCCGAAGAACCAGAACAGGTGCTGGAACATCACCGGGTCGCCGCCGCCGGCCGGATCGAAGAACGACGTGCCGAAGTTGCGGTCCGTCAGCAGCATGGTGATGGCGCCCGCCAGAACGGGCAGCGACAGCAGCAGCAGGAAGGCCGTGACCAGCACCGACCAGGCGAACAGAGGCATCCGGTGCAGGGTCATGCCCGGCGCGCGCATATTGAAGATGGTGGTGATGAAGTTGATGGCGCCCAGGATCGACGAGGCGCCCGCGACGTGCAGCGAAAAGATCGCCAAGTCCATGGCCGGGCCGGTGTGACCGCTGGTCGACAGCGGCGGATAGATGGTCCAGCCGCCGCCGAAGCCGCGGCCCGGTCCGCCGTCCACGAACATCGACAGGCACAGCAGCACCCAGGCCGAGACCAGCAGCCAGAACGATACGTTGTTCATGCGCGGGAAAGCCATGTCGGGCGCGCCGATCATGATCGGCACGAACCAGTTGCCGAAGCCGCCGATCATGGCCGGCATGACCATGAAGAAGATCATGATCAGGGCGTGGGCCGTGACGGTGACGTTATAGCCGTGCTTGGACGCCTCGACGATGCCGAGCTGTTCGATCAGCCCGCCCTCGACGAAGTACTGGATGCCCGGCTCGGCCAGCTCCAGGCGGATGAATCCGGACAGGATGCCGCCGACGATGCCCGCCATGATGGCGAACAGCAGGTACAACGTCCCGATGTCCTTGTGGTTGGTGGACAGGAACCAGCGGGTGAAGAAGCCCGGCTTGTGGTCATGCTCGGCGTGGGCGTCATGCCCGGGGGCGACGTGGGTGTCGGCGGTGATGTCGGTGGCCATGATCGGTTTCGGTCTGACGATTACTGCGCGGGCGTAGCGGCGGGGACGGCGGTTTCAGAGGGCTCGGCGCCAGCGGGCGGTTGGCCGGCGGGCGGGGCGGCCGCCGGGGCCTCGCTGGCCACCGTCGCGCCGGGCGCGACCGGTCCGCCCGTGGTGCCGGCGGCGACCTGGGCGGCCGTTCCGCCGGGAGCGGCGGCAGCCGCGGCCGGGGTCATGGAGCCGCCCTTGGAGGCGACCCAGGCGGCAAATTCGGCTTCCGAGACGACGTTGATCTGGATCGGCATGAAGGCGTGGTCGACGCCGCACAGTTCCGAGCACTGGCCGTAGAAGACGCCCTCGCGCTCGGCGCGGAACCAGGTCTCGTTGACCCGGCCAGGGATAGCGTCGGTCTTCAGGCCGAAGGCCGGCAGGGCGAAGGCGTGGATCACGTCAGACGCAGTGACCAGCACGCGCACGGTCTTGCCGACCGGCACGACGATGGGCTCGTCCACGGCCAGGCGGTACGGCACGCCCTGGGCCTGGGCCTCGGCTTCCGGCAGCATGTTGGAAATGTATTCGGCGACGCCTTGGTCGGGATACTCATAGGCCCAGTTCCACTGGTTGCCGGTGGCCTTCACGGTCAGGTCCGGCGTCGGCATGTCGTGGTAGGCGAACAGCAGGCGGAACGAGAACAGGGAGATGCCGACCAGGATCATCACCGGCAGGACCGTCCAGACGATCTCGACCAGGGTGTTGTGGCTCCACTTGGCCGGAGTCGGATTGGCCTTCTTGTTGTAGCGGACGACGACCCAAACCAGCAGGCCCAGCACCAGGAGGCAGATGCCCGTGATGATCGGCATCAGGATGGCGTCGTGGAAGAAGTGCGCCTCGTGCTTCAGCGGCGAGGCGGCGGGCTGGAGCCCGATGCCGCCCGGCGTGGGCTGACCCATCAGGTCCTGCGCCCAGGCGGGCGCGGCGAAGAAGGCGGCGAGCGAGGCCGTGGCGATGCCGCCCATGACCCCGTTCAGGGCGCGCTTGCCCAGACGCATGCGATTGTTCCTCATCCTGCTCAACGAACCGGGCCTGGCGGGGAAGCGCGGACCCGGCGCCGTCCCCCGATAGACGGGGGCCGACGATTTCAGCCGGTCCTTATCGCCCGGACCCCCGCTTGCCAAGCGATTGGACGCCGCACTGGCGATTTGGCGCAGGGCGACGCTGACCTTGCGTCAGCAATCCGGGCAGTCGGGCAGGACGTCGGTCTCGAGCTGGAAGGTGGTGTGCGCGATGCCGAAGCGCGCCTTGGCCAGACCTTGCGCCTCCGCCAACAGGGCCTTGGGGTCGCCCCGGTCGTGGACCAGATGGGCGGTCAGGGCGGTCGTCGTCGTGGACAGGCCCCAAACGTGGAGGTCGTGGACGGCGGTCACGCCCGGCAGGGTGGCCAGGGCCTGCTTGACCGCCGCCACGTTCACAGAGGCCGGGGCCGCGTCGAGCGCCAGGTTAAGCGATTCCCGGAACAGACCCCAGGTCCCGAGCAGGATGACCGCCACGATGACGAGGCTGACCGCCGGATCGATGACGCTCCAGCCGGTCAGCAAGATCAGCCCGCCCGAAACGACGACTCCCAGCGACACGCCGGCGTCGGCCATCATGTGCAGATATGCGCCCCGGGCGTTGAGGTCGTGATGATCCCTCATGAACAGCATCGCCGTGCCCAGGTTGATGACGAACCCGATCCCGGCCACGGCCATGATCAGGGTGGACTCCACTGGCGCCGGCTCGGCGATCCGCCGCACGGCCTCGAAGGTGATGGCTCCGCAGGCGAAGATCAGCAGGAGGGCGTTAGCCAGCGCCGCCAGCACCGTCGCCTTGCCGAAGCCATAGGTGCGGCTGGGTCCCGCCGCGCGTCGGGCCAGCACCGCCGCGCCGCCGGCCATGGCCAGCCCGAGAACATCAGAGAGATTGTGCCCCGCGTCCGCCAGCAGGGCCGTCGAGCCTGAGATCACACCCGCGACGGCCTCGCAGACCACAAAGGCGAGGTTGACGACCAGACCCACGCCATAGCGCCAGTCGCCAGTGTCGACCGGGCCGTGGCTATGGCCATGCCCATGCCCATGCCCATGCCCATGATGCGCGTGGTCGTGGCCATGATCGGAGTGATCATGGTCATGGTGCGCATGGTCCGCGTGTGCGTGTCCGCCCGACATGGCTCCAGCCTAGTGCTGGTGCGTCACGATAAGAAGGCCGATCGCGATCAGGGCCACGCCCAGCACCGCGCCCTCGTAGCGGGCCCACCGCTCCAGCCGCAGGATCGAGGCCCCGGCGCGAGCCAGGAGGGTGAAGACGGCCATGCCCAGCACTGTTCCGACCGCGAAGGCGAGCGTCAGCAAGGCCAGCACCGACGCCCCCTCGCCCGCCGCAGACATGTAGATCGGCAGCAGCACCTCGCCCGGCGACAGGGCCATGATGCCCACGAGGCCCCAGAAGGCGGCGGCGTGCGACACCGTCGGCTCGGCCAGGTCCATGCCGGGTCCGCCCGCTGTCACGGGTCGGCGGACCATCGCCCGGATCAGGTAGAAGCCGCCGAACGCGAACAGCAGCCCCGCCGACAGCCAGGGCAGAAGACCGTCGATCACTGTGTCGAGCACCAGCCCGGCCGCCACGATCAGGCTGCCGACGAAGACGGTGGATGCGACATGCGCCAGTCCCGCCGCCGTCACCGCGGCCATGTTGCGCGTCAGGCTCCACCGCTGGGCTCGCCCGACCAGCACGAACGGCAGCCAGTGCGTCGGCAGGGCCGCGTGCAGGAAGGCGGCGGCGAACCCGCCCCCGACGAGCGAGAGCAGGACCGGCTGTTCAAGGTCGGACGGCGACATCGCCGACCCTATAGCGTGTTACTTTATAACGGTCGAGAGATTTCAGGCGTACAGGCTACGCCGGTCCAGCGGCAGGCCGCTCGGCCCCGCCCGCCGACGCTGGGCGACCGTCTGGTAGACAAGGATGGAGCCGCGCTCGAACCCCTTGGCGCACATGGCGAAGAAGATCAGCCACAGCCGCGTCCGCTCCTCGCCGACCATGGCCACCGCCTCCTCGCGGCGGGCCATCAGGCGGCGCGACCACTCCGCCGTCGTGCGCTGGAAGTGTTCGCGCAGATCCTCGACGTCCAGCACCTCGAAGCCCAGCCGGCCGAGGTTGGTCACCGTCATGCCGATGGTGTCCAGCTCCCCGCCCGGGAAGATGAAGCGGCTGATGGCGCGGGTGGCGTGGGTCTGGGGGGCGATGTTGGCCGGGTCGCTGCCGCCGCGCCGCACCGAGGCCTGATGGAAATAGAGGCCGCCGGGCTTGAGCAGCCGCTTCATCTCCAGGAAATGCCGGTCGTGGTTGGCGAAGCCGACGTGCTCGAACATCTCCACCTGACTGATGGCGTCGAAGTGGTCGGACATGTCCAGGTCGCGGTAGTCGCGCAGCTCCAGGGTGATCTTGTCCGAAAGGCCCAACCGCTCGACCTTGGCGCGGGCGAAGGCCAGCTGCTCCTCCGACAGGGTCACGCCGTGCACGGTAACGCCGTAGTGCCGCGCCGCCCAGCACGACAGCCCGCCCCAGCCGCAGCCGACGTCGAGCAGCTTCTGGCCGGGCTTGAGGCGCAGCTTGCGGCAGATCAGGTCCAGCTTGCGGGTCTGGGCCTCCTCCAGGGAGGTCGCGTCGTCGGCGTAATAGGCGCTGGAATAGACCATCTCCGGATCGAGGAAGAGGCCGTAGAAGTCGTTGCCGACGTCGTAGTGGAACTGAATGAAATCCTTGTCCTTGCGCGCAGCCTTGTCCTGGCGCTGGCCGGCCATGCCCTCGACGTCATAGGCGGCGTCGCCGACGTCGCGCGTCTTGCCGCCCATCAGGAAGGGGATCAGCTCGCGCGCGATCAGGCCCTTGTCGACCCGGCGCGGCAGATGGACGGCGCGGCCGTGATCCCAGCGTTCGGCCGCCTCCAGCGGACTGCCGCCCTCGATACGCACGTCGCCGGCGCCATAGAGCTCGAACAGGGTCATCAGGCTGGGCTTGAGGATCAGCCGCCGCACCGCGCCCGGATCGGTCAAAACGATGCGGATGTCGTCGCGCGCGTTCGGCCCCAGCGGCAGGACCTCGCCGGTCCAAAGCTGGAGAGACAGGTCGGCCTGGAGATGCTCGGCGACATGCGAGGCGATCCGGCGCGCGGCCTGGACCCGGCGGTCTTGGGTCATGGCGGGCTCAGTCTTGCGGTTCGGCCAGCGAGCGGCGCGCGGTGTCGAAATACTGCCAGCCGGTCCAGACCGTGGCGATGGCGGCGAACCAGATCAGGGTGTCGGCGAACAGCTGGAAATACGGCAGATAGTCGAACTCCAGTCCGAAGCCGTCCCAGTTGCGCGCGAACAGCTGGGCGCCCAGCGCCACCAGCTGGACCGTGGTCTTCCACTTGGCGAGCGTGGTCACCTCCAGCGTCACCCGCCCGGCCACGGTCTCACGCAGCGCCGAGACCGCGAACTCCCGGAACAGGATCAGGCCGCAGGGAATGGCGATCTGGGGCACGCTGCCTGACGTCAGCACGCCCAGGATGGCGCCGGTGACCAGGATCTTGTCCGCGATGGGGTCGAGGATGGCGCCCCACCGCGACATCGCGTTCCAGCGTCGCGCCAGATAGCCATCGACCCAGTCAGTCGAGGCGGCCACGACGAAGATGTAGAAGGCGGCGCGATAGAGCCCGAACTGATCCTCGGGGCTCAGATAGGACGACAGGATCGGCACGCCTCCCGTCGCGCCGGCCAGGATCAGGAACATCACCACCCCCGCGATCAGCCGCAGCCCGGTCAGGATGTTGGGAATGGGATTGTGGCGGGCAGCGTGTGACATGGGAGCCTTCAGGACGATCAGGACGGCAGATGCCATGCTTTGCGGCGCGAAGCGAACGCCGGATCAGTCCAGCGCTTCGAATCGCGGGTTCTCGGTCAGCACTCTCAGCACGCCGTCGGCGATACCGAAATGAACGCCGCTGAGGGCCAGAGTTCCGGCGGCCTCGCGCTCGGCGATCCAGGGAAAGGTGCGCAGGTTCGCCAAAGACAGGCGAACCACCGCCTCCTCAGTCATTTGTTCAACCTCCTCTGGCGCGCAGGCCTCGGCCACGCGACGCACAACGGGCGCGCCCTGCGCCACCCAGGGCGCGACAAAGTCCTGACAGTTCGCGGGGGCGCCGTGGACCATGGCGTTGACCCCGCCGCACTGGGCGTGACCCATGACCAGGATGCGGCGTACGCCAAGCACCTTGACCCCGAACTCCAGCGCCGCCGAGACGCCGTGCAGTTGACCATCGGGCTGATAGGGCGGGACCAGATTGGCGACGTTGCGCACCACGAACAGCTGTCCCGGCGCGGTGTCGAAGATCAGGGCTGGATCTGCGCGACTGTCCGAGCAGGCCACGACCAGGGTGTGGGGTTTCTGGCCATCGACCGCGAGCGCTTCGTATTGCGCCCGGGCCTCCGGCCAGTGGTCTTCCCGGAAGCGACGATATCCGGCGAGGAGGGCGGCTTGGGAATGTTGGGGCATGGGACTCGATGCAAGGTGATCAGTAAAGGCTGAGCCGCAGATGGCTCGCGTGGACTGTGGCTACGGACGGCGGCCCTCTCGATCAATACGCACCGCCTGCTGCCATGCGCTGGGCGCCTTGTCAGTGCGATGGATGCAGCCGGCCCAGCAGCAGGGGCGCTTCTTGCCCTCGCGCATCTCCTCCAGCGTCCGGACGATGCGGCGCTCGCGGGTCTTGGCCTGCTTGGCGTCCTCGACCCAGCAGATGAACTCGTTGCGGCCGAGGGGGGTAAGGGCCTCCCAGATGGCATGTGCTTCACCATCGCCCTCGATGGCGGCGCGCAGGTCGGGACCCGCCACATGCACCGTGCCCCGGGAAAAGTCGCTCATGCGCGCGGCTTCGACATAGGGCGACCTTATCGCCGCGTCTCGGGGTGGAAGAAGCCGTAAATCCGTTCGGCCAGGGCCTGGTTCACTCCCTCGACCTTGACCAGATCGACGACCGAGGCGCGCGACACCCCCTTGGCTGAGCCGAAGGCGTGCAGCAGGGCGCGCTTGCGGCCCGGCCCGACGCCCTCGATCTCGTCGAGCGGGTTCTTCTTGATGTCCATGGCGCGGCGCTTGGCATGCGCGCCGTTGGCGAAGCGGTGGGCCTCGTCGCGCAGCCGCTGGATGTAGTAGAGGGCCGGCGACTTCAGCGGCAGCATGAAGGGCGGCTTGCCGGGCACGAAGAACCGCTCCAGCCCCGCGTCGCGGTCCGGCCCCTTGGCCACTCCGACGGCCGTGATGTCCTCCAGCCCCAGGTCGGCCAGCACGGCCTGCACTTCCGCCAGCTGGCCGGCGCCGCCGTCGATCAGCAGCAGGTCGGGCCGGACCACCTCCTCGGTCCCCTCCTCCTCGTCCTTGACCAAGCGGGAGAAGCGGCGGCGCATGACCTCGCGCATCATGCCATAGTCGTCGCCGGGGGTCAGGTCGGTCCCCTTGATGTTGAACTTGCGGTATTGCGACTTCTGGAAGCCCTCGGGCCCCGCCACGATCATGCCGCCCACGGCGTTCGAGCCCTGGATGTGGGCGTTGTCGTAGACCTCGATGCGCTCGGGCCGGCTCTCCAGGCCGAAGGCCTCGCAGACTTCGTCGAGGATTTTGGACTGGGCCGAGCTTTCGGCGAGCTTGCGCCCCAGAGCTTCGCGCGCATTGGTCAGGGCGTGGTCGACCAGCCCCTTGCGATCGCCGCGCATCGGCCGCTCGATCGAGACGACCCGGCGCCCGTCCGCCTGCTTGGCTTTCAGGGAGAAGGCCTCCTCCAGCAACTCCTTTTCGAAGGGCGCGACGTTGGTCAGGATCAGACGGGGAACCGGCTTGTCCTCGTAGAACTGGCCGAGGAAGGCCGACAGGATCTCCGGATCGGTGTCGGAGCGATCCACGCGCGGGAAGTAGGCCCGCCCGCCCCAGTTCTGGCCGCCGCGATAGAAGAAGACCTGCACGCAGGCCTGGCCGCCCTCGCTGTGGAGCGCGAAGACGTCGGCCTCGGCCACGCCGTCGGCGTTGACGCTGTTCTCCATGGCGATGGCCGACAGGGCGCGAATGCGGTCGCGCACGCGGGCCGCCTGTTCGAAGTCCATCCGCTCGGCGGCCTCGGTCATCTCCTTGGACAGTCGGCCGATGACGGCGCGGGATTTGCCCCGCAGGAACAGCGACGCCTCCTCGACCAGATCGCCGTAGTCCTCCAGGCTGATCAGGCCGGTGCAGGGGGCCGAGCAGCGCTTGATCTGATGCAGCATGCACGGCCGGGTGCGGGTCTCGTAGACGCTGTCCGAGCACGACCGCAGCAGGAACGCCTTCTGCAGCGTCGTCAGGGTGCGGTTGACCGCCCAGGTCGAGGCGAACGGCCCGAAGTAGTCGCCCGGCGTGGTGTGGGCGCCCCGGTGCTTCCTGACCTGCGGCGCGCGGTGATCCTTGCGGATCATCAGCTCGGCGAAGGACTTGTCGTCCCTCAGCACCACGTTGAAGCGGGGCTTCAGCTTCTTGATGAAGTTGGATTCCAGCAGCAGGGCCTCGGTCTCCGACGCCGTGACCACCAGCTCCATCGAGCGGGTCAGCGACACCATCAGGCCGATGCGCTGGGTGTGGAACCGCCCTTGCGCGTACTGCAGGATCCGCTTCTTCAGCGACCTGGCCTTGCCGACATAGAGGCAGGTCCCGTCCTCGCCGTACATGCGATAGACGCCTGGCTTGTCAGGCGCGCGCCGGGCCTCGTCGCGGATCAGGTCGGCGGCGACGAGGGATGGGGGCGCGTCGAGGGCGGGCGTGTCGGAGGGCATCACAGGCAATATAGGGGCGCGGGAAGCCGCGTCACGGCCCGGATTTCAGGCCATTTGCGTTGACTCGGGTGCGGCTCTTGTCTATGTCGCCGCTCTTCGCCCGCAGGGGATCCTCCGGCGGGCGCATTCTTTTTCGCGTTAAGCCGAGGCCTCAACATGTACGCGGTGATCAAAACCGGCGGCAAGCAGTACCGGGTTCAACCGGGCGACACCATCGTGGTCGAGAAGCTCGACGGCGAGGCCGGCGCGGCCGTGAACTTCGGCGAAGTCCTGATGCTGGGCGGCGACAAGGGCGTCACCGTCGGCGCTCCGCTGATCGACGGCGCTGTCGTCGCCGCGACCCTGATCGAGACCCGCAAGGGCGAGAAGGTGAAGATCTTCAAGAAGATCCGCCGCCAGGGCTATCGCCGCACGCGCGGTCACCGCCAGATGGAATCGGTCCTGCGCATCACCGGCATCGAAGGCGCCGGCGAGAAGGCCAAGTGGGACGGCAAGGTCGAACTGCTGACCAAGGCAGAGATCAACGCCCGCGCCCGGGGCCTGGCTCCCCGCGTGGAAGCCGCCCCGGCCGCCGAAGAGGCTCCGAAGGCCAAGCCTGCGAAGGCTCCGGCCAAGAAGGCCGCCGCCAAGACCGAAACCGCCGCTTCGTCCGACGAAGCCTAAGCACTGAAGACGTAAGGGAGCGCTCCCATGGCACACAAGAAATCCGGCGGTTCGTCGCGCAACGGTCGCGACTCCGAGTCCAAGCGCCTCGGCGTGAAGAAGTTCGGCGGCGAGCGCGTGCTGGCCGGCAACATCCTCGTGCGTCAGCGCGGCACCAAATTTCACCCGGGCACCAACGTCGGCCTCGGCCGCGACCACACCCTGTTCGCCACGGCGACCGGCGCGGTCCAGTTCCAGACCAAACGTGGCGGCCGCTGTTACGTGTCGATCATTCCGGCGAACGACGACCAACAGGCGCTCGCCGCCGAGTAACGCGAAACCGGCCTTCGGATCGCGTTGCTCCTCTCCAAGAAGCAGCCGATCCGGACCAAGGGAAATATTCCGCGGGGAGTCTGGATCACCAGGCTCCCCGTTTGCGTTCCCCGCCTCGAAGTCCGCCCGAGCCCTCCCCAAGGAGGCGGACACGTCATCAGGCGAGGCCGCCCATGTGCGTCATTGAAACCTCTCCGGTCGTGGAGACGCGGCGTCTGCTGCTGCGCGCGCCCGGACCCCAGGACATCCCCGCGATCGCGCGGCTGGCCAACGATCCCGACATCGCGCGCATGACCTGCCGCATGCCCCATCCGTTCGGCCAGGGCGACGCGGAGGACTTCGTCGTCCAGGTCGCGGCCCAGAACCCGGCGAAGGCCGCCACCTTCCTGATCGAGCACGAGGACCAGGGCCCCGTCGGCGTCATCGGCATGTTCGAGGACAGTGATGTGGCTCCGGAGACCGGCTACTGGATCGGGAGACCGTTCTGGGGCCGGGGCTTCGCCACGGAAGCGTTGCAGGGCGCGCTCGTCTGGGCCGGCAAGCGGTGGAAGCGGCGCGCCCTGATGGCCGGCCACTTCGCCGACAACCCGGCGTCGGGACGCGTGCTGGAGAAGGCGGGCTTCCTCTACACCGGCGAGACGCGCAAGCGCTTCAGCAAGGCCCGGGGCGAGCCGGTCGACACGCGCATGATGGTCTGGCTGGCATAGAGCCGGTCAGGCCCCGCCGCTCTCCAGGAACCGCAGCGCGCTCAGCACATGGGCGCGCACGCCCACGACCAGCACATCCTCGTTGACGTCGAACTGGGGCGAATGGTTGGGCGCGGCGGTAGCTGGGTCCACCCCATCCGCCGTGCCGCCGAGGTGATAGAAGACCCCCGGGACCTCGGTCTGGAAGTAGGAGAAGTCCTCGGCCACCGTAGTCGGCGGGGTCGCCGGGTTGACGTTGCCCGCTCCGGCCGCCTCCTCCAGCACGGGGGCCAGCCAGGCCGATAGGGGCGGGTCGTTGAACACCAGCGCCGCGTTCTCGGTCAGGCGGAAGTCGGCGGTCGCGCCATAGGCCTCGGCCACATGGTCGATGGCGGCCTCGGCCCGATCCACCAAGGCCTGGCGCTGCGCTCGGTCAAAGGTGCGCAGCGTGCCCGACATCGCCGCTGTGTCGGGAATGATGTTGTAGCGCACGCCGGCATCGAGCGTGGCGATGGTGAAGACGGTCGGCGTCGTGGTCGGATCGACGGTCCGCGCCGTCAGGGTATTGATCGTCGAGATCACTTGGCCGGCCACGGCGATGACGTCGACGCCCCGCCACGGCCAGGCCCCGTGGGTCTGACGGCCCGTCAGGGTGATGTCGACGCGATCCGAGGCCGCCATGAAGCCCTGCGGCCGATAGAAGATCGTCCCCGGCCGCCCCGGCACGACGTGCAGGCCGAAGATGGCCTCGACCTCGGGGTTCTCCAGCGCGCCCGCCTCTATCATCAGCCGCGCCCCGCCCATCGGCTCGCCTGGAGGCACGCCCTCTTCAGCCGGCTGGAACAGGAAGACGATCGTGCCCGAGAAGCGATCGCGCATGTCGCTCAGCACCTCGGCGGCGCCCAGCAGCATGGCGACATGGGCGTCGTGACCGCAGGCGTGGGCGACCGGCACGGTCTGGCCCAGATAGGTTCCGGTCGCGGTCGAGGCGAAGGGCAGGCCGGTCGCCTCCTGCACCGGCAGGGCGTCCATGTCGGCCCTCAGAGCCACAACCCGCTGCGGTCCCTGGCCGGTGCCGCGCAGGATGCCGACGACGCCCGTGCGGCCTACGCCCTCCCGCACCTCGTCGAGCCCAAAGCCGCGCAGGCGTTCGGCCACGAAGGCGGCGGTCTGCACCTCCGCCAAGCCGAGTTCAGGGTTCTGGTGCAGATGTCGCCGCCATGACACGACGTCAGCGTTCACGGCATCGGCCGCTGTCCTGACCTCAGCGGCGGTGACCTGGGCTAGGGCGGGCGCACCCGCCATCGTCAGAAGCGCGGCGAGGGTGGCGGTGCGGATCATGGAAACAGCCCCTGAAAGCGAGGCGCGATGATGGTCAGAGGCGTCAGGCCGACGCAAGCGGCTTGCGGATCGGGGCGACGCAGCCGATCTGTCGGACATGGCGATCAAGACGACCAAGACCCGCTGGAAAGACGTCGTCCTGGTCTGCAAGAAGTGCCAGAAGAAGCTGGACGGCGGTTTCGGCCCCGACGGCGACAAGTCGCTGAAGAAGGCCCTGAAGAAGTATCTCCGGCCCGGCGACGGCAAGGGCAGAAAGGCCGAACTGGCCGTCATCGAGACCGGCTGCTTCGACATCTGCCCCAAGAAGGCCGTGGTCGCGGTCAACGCCGCCGAGCCCAAGCAGCTGCTGATCGTGCCCGCCGGCGCCGACCTGTTCGAGGTCAAGGCGCGGCTGGGGCTCGACGACGGCCGGCGATTGAAGCCTACGCTGACGGTGGTCGGCGAGGACTGACCCTCAGGCGGGATTGGGGTAAGGCAGGTCATGTCCCCGACCTCGCCCGCCTTCGTGATCCTGTTCGTCGTCAGCCTGATCGCGGCGGCGGGGAACATGGGGCTGCAGTCGGTGCTGCCGAACATCGGGCGGACGTTCGGGTTGGCGGATACGCTTGTGGCCGCCGCCTTCGCCATCTCGGCCCTGATGTGGACGGTGGCCTCGCCGTTCTGGGCGCGGCTGTCGGACCGGGCGGGCCGAAAGAACGTCATCCTGATCGGTCTGATCGGCTTCGTCGTGTCGATGGCCGGGTTCGGACTGGGGGCGACCTTTGGCCTGGAAGGGTGGCTGGCCCCGATCACCGCCTTCGTCCTGATGGCCATCGCGCGCACCGTCTATGGCGTGCTGGGCTCGGCCGCGCCCATCGCGTCGCAGGCCTATGTCGCGGATCGCACCAGCCCGGAAGAGCGCACCCAGGCGATGTCGCTGCTGGCCTCGGCCCAGGGGCTGGGCACGGTGATCGGGCCGGTCCTGTCCCCGTTCCTGGTCCTGCCGATCGTCGGCCTGGCCGGGCCGATGTACGCCTTCGCCGTGATCGGCCTGGTCGTGCTGATCGTCGTCTGGAAGCGCCTGCCGTCGGGCGACGTCGCGCGTCAGCCGACGGTCCGGAACAACAGCAGGGGCCTTTGGCGCGATCCGCGCGTGCGCGACTTTCTGCTCTACGGCCTTCTGGTCACCAGCGCCCAGGCCGTGAACATCGCCGTCCTCGGCTTTCACATCATCGACGAGATGGCCGAGACCGGCCTGCCGGCCGCCCAGGCCCAGGCGTTCATCGGGGTGGCCATGTTCGCGGGCGCAGCCGCCACCCTGATGGTCCAGTGGGGCCTGATCCCGCTTCTGAAGATGCAGCCCCTGGCCCTCATGCGCTGGGGGGCGAGCCTGGCGCTGGCGGGCAATCTGCTCAGCATGGTCGCGCCGGGCTACTTCGGCGTCGTGGTCGGATACGCTGTGGTGTCGATGGGCGTCGGCTTCGCCCGGCCGGGCTTCACGGCCGGTTCGTCGCTCGCAGTCGGACCCGGCGAGCAAGGAGCGGTCGCTGGCCTAATGATGTCGCTAGCGGGACTGAGCTTCCTCGTGCCTCCCGTCGCCGGCGTGGCCCTCTATGGTCTTGGCGAGGCCGCTCCATTCGGAGCCAACGCCGTCTTGCTCGCCGCCGCCACCCTCATGGCTCTCTTGAGCCCGACACTGAGATGCGACCCACATCCCGAGGTGATAGACACACCTGCAGCTGAGACGCCCCCGGCGTCCCAGCCTGGCCCGGAAGGCAATCGCTAGCGGCGCGACGAACGCCCGCGCTTGCGTGTAGGCCTCGTGCTTGCGACATCGCCCCCATGAACCCGTTCAAGATCGAAAAGCGGATCGGCGTCCAAACCAGCGCCGAGCGCATCTGGGAGTTGATCGCGGACCTTCCCGCGTGGGACCGCTGGAACCCCATCGAGACTGAAGTTGAGGGGCGCATTGGCTTCGGCGGAGCCCTGACCCTGTCGGAGAGCATCCCTGAAGTGGGCGAGCGCCGAGCGACGCTGACGATTGTCGAATGGACGCCGAACCGGCAGCTGATCCTCGCAGAAAAGCGCGGCTTCCTGTTCAACGCGACCCGGTATTTCGACATCGAACAGCTGGACGTTCGAAGCTGCATCATCGCCAACGGCTTCATCTTCTCGGGCTTCCGCGGCGAAGGCTTCCACGACAGACATCGGCCGAGGCTCCGCGCCGCCTGCGAAGCCGTCAACGAAGGCCTGAGGGCCCACGCCGAAGCGGGATAAGGACCTATTCAGTCTGCGGAGCGGTTGCTTGTTGGCCGTCGCGGGTCTTCATCTGATCCTGGATCTGGATGATCGCCGGTCCCAGGATCACAACGAACAGCACCGGCAGGAAGAACAGGATCATCGGCACCGTCAGCTGGGCCGGCAGGGCCGCCGCCTTCTTCTCGGCCGCCGACAGACGCAGTTCACGGTTCTCCTTGGCCATGGTGCGCAGCGCGGTCGCCAGCGGCGTTCCGTACTGCTCGGCCTGGACCATCGCCGTCGCCACGGCGCGCACCCCCGGGTGGTTGGTCCGCTTGGCCAGGCCGTCATAGGCCATGCGCCGATCCGGCAGATAGCTGAGCTCGGCCGACAAGAGCGCCAGTTCCTCCGCCAACTCCACCGATGTAGTGCCGATTTCCTGGCTGACCTTCACGATGGCGGATTCGATCGACATGCCCGATTCCACGCAGATCAGCAGCAGGTCCAGCGCATCGGGGAAGCCCAGCATGATCGACTGGCGTCGCTTGGTGATGCGGTTCTGCAGATAGACGTTGGGGCCATAGAAGCCGAGCACGGTCGCGCCCATGATTATCGGCAGCTTCGTGATCGGCGGAAGGCCGAAGTCGTTGATAAAGAACAGATAAAAGGCGCTGAACAGCAGGAAGAAGATCGGCGTGGCGAAGCGGAAGAAGTAGAAGGTCGTGACCGGCTTGGGTCCGCGGAAGCCCGCCTGGATCATCTGCTCGGCGACCTTGGGGTCTTCCAGCAGCTTGGACAGGTTCAGCTGCTCGACGATCTTCTTCTTGAATCCGTCGTCAGTGTGCCTCAGCCCGCCCTGACCGCCAGCGATGGCGGCGCGGGACTTGCGCTTCAGTTCGTCGCGGCGCGTCGAGACCGACTGCATCCGCTTGTTTAGCTCGACTCCGCCCGTCATGGAGCCGAGCAGGGTGATCATCGTGGCGAACACCAGCACGCCCACGCCGATGCTGAGCAGGTTCCGGGGTTCGACGATGGCTTCGATGATGCCCATGCCCCGCTCCTAGATCTTGAACGAGATCATGCGCTTCATCACGAAGATGCCGCAGCCCATCCAGATCGCCGAACCAAGCAGCATGATCTGTCCCCGGACGTCGGTGAACATCAGGGCCATGTAGGACGGCGTCGTCAGACCCACGAGCGCCATCACTACGGGCGGCAGCGAGCCGATGATGCCCGCTGACGCCATAGCCTCGGACGACAGCGCCTTGACCTTCTCCCGCATCATTCTCCGGGCCCGGAGGACGTGGGACAGGTTGCCCAGAGCCTCGGCCAGGTTGCCGCCGGTCTTCTGCTGGATGGCGATGACGATGGTGAAGAACTTCAGCTCTGGCGTCGGGATGCGCTCATACATCTTCTCCAGCGCCTGAGGCAGGGTAAGCCCGACGCCCAACCCCTCGACCAGGGTCTGGAACTCCGGCCCTAGCGGCGCGGGGCTCTCCTTTGCGATGATCTTGAAGCAGTCGTGGACGGGCAGGCCGGACTTAATGCCGCGCACGATGACGTCGACGGCGTTGGGGAACTCCAGCCCGAACTTCTTCATCCGGCCGGCCGCCACGAAGCCGACCACCCAGCGCGGCAGACCCAGACCCGCCGCGACGCCCGCGCCCAGCGCCACCAGAATGTGAAGGCCAAACACCAGGGCGACCAGCGCCGCCACGACGCCCAGGCCGGCGCTGATCAGCCAGAAGGTGCGCACGCTGATGTCTAGACCGGCGTGCTTAAGGCGGGCCGCGATGGTCATGCGAGCCTTACGCTCCTTGCGCTCGGCCTCCTTAAGCTGGTTCTCGATGGCCTTGCGGCGCGCCTCGGGCGTATTGGCTTCAGCCTTGGCGGCCTTGACGCGGGCGGCCTTGGTCTGACCCAGACCCATGGCCTCGGCGCGCTTCACCGCCTGGGCGGAGCTGTCGTCGCCGCCGACGAAGACCCAGCCCAGGCCGCCGATCGTGATGAAGGCCAGGATCGCGGCGAGGACTTCCAGCATCGGCCCTACTCCGCCGCGTCCAGGGCTTCGGCCAGCTCGCGTTCCAGCCCGTAGTAGCGGGCGCGGTCCCAGAAGCGGGGACGGGCGATGCCGGTCGAGCGGTGACGGCCGACGATCTTGCCGTTCTCGTCCTCGCCCGTGATCTCGTAGACGAACAGGTCCTGGGTGACGATCACATCGCCTTCCAGACCCACCACCTCGGTCACATGGGTGATGCGGCGCGAGCCGTCGCGCAGGCGCGCGGCCTGGATGATCACGTCGACCGAGCCGACGATCATTTCACGGATGGTCTTGGACGGCAGGCCATAGCCGCCCATGGTGATCATCGATTCCATCCGGCTGATGGCCTCGCGCGGGCTGTTGGCGTGCAGCGTGCCCATGGAGCCGTCGTGGCCGGTGTTCATGGCCTGCAGCAGGTCGAAGGCCTCGGGTCCGCGCACCTCGCCGACGATGATCCGTTCAGGACGCATCCGCAGACAGTTCTTCACCAGGTCGCGCATGGTGATCATGCCCTGGCCTTCGAGGTTCGGCGGCCGGGTCTCCAGCCGGACCACGTGCGGCTGCTGCAGCTGCAGTTCGGCCGCGTCCTCGCAGGTGATGACCCGCTCGGTCGGGTCGATGAAGGCCGTCATGGTGTTGAGCAGGGTGGTCTTGCCCGAGCCGGTGCCGCCCGAGATGACGACGTTGCATCGGCAGGCCCCGATGACGCCCAGGACCCGCGCCCCCTCCGGGCTGATGGAGTTGTACTCCACCAGATTGCGCATGGTCAGCTTGTCTTTCTTGAACTTCCGGATCGTGAGCGTCGCGCCGTCGATGGCGAGCGGCGGGGCGATGACGTTGACGCGCGACCCGTCCGGCAGGCGGGCGTCGCAGATCGGGGAGCTCTCGTCCACGCGGCGGCCGACTTGACTGACGATCCGCTGGCAGATGTTCATCAGCTGGGCGTTGTCGCGGAAGCGGACGTTGGTCAGCTGGACCTTGCCGCCGACCTCGATAAACACCCGGCCGGCGCCGTTGACCATGATGTCGGCGATGTCGTCGCGGCTCAGCAGGGGCTCCAGCGGCCCATAGCCCAGCACGTCGTTGACGATGTCCTGGACCAGGTGCTCCTGCTCGGCCACCGACATGGAGACGTTCTTGATCGCCACCAGCTCGGCGACGATGTCGCGGATCTCCTCGGCCGCCGCCTTGGGATCGAGCTGGGCCAGCTGGGCCAGGTCGATCGTGTTCATCAGGGCGTTGAAGATCGTCGTCTTGGTGGCGTGGTAATAGTCGCTCTGTTCCCGGACGATCTCGGCGACCGCTTGGGCCTTCTTCAGCTGCTCGAATCCCGGCGTGGCCTTGGGGCCGGGGCCGGTCGATGCCTGAGGCTGGGGCTTCGGCTTGGGCTTGGAGGCCAGGGCGTCGAGCCGGTCCACGCCGGCGGAGGCGCCGACGGCCGGGCCGGGTCGGGGTTGGGCGGCCGGGCCCGGCTGAGGCGCGATGCCTTCCGCCGAGAAGCCGAAGGCCTGTGCCTGGTGGCCCTGCTGGGGCTGAGGCGAGGCGGCGGCGTGGTCGAAGGCGGCCGCGGGCTCGGGCATGGGCGCGGGCTGGGGCGGCGGGGGGGCCGTCGCGACGCCGGGCGAACCTGTGCGCTTGCCGAACACGGATCAGGTCTTCTTTTTGAACAGGCCGGAGAACAAGGACTTGCCTTCGCCCTTGGGGGCTTTCGGCGCCTTGCCGGGCGCGGCCAGCGCGGGGAGTTCGCGCCGCGACACGATCTGGGCCAGCAGCTGGAAGGCTTCGGCCGCCTTGGACTTGGCGCCCATGTCCAGGATCATCTGGCCGTTGTTGGCCGCCGCCCCGAACAGCTTGGCGTCGAAGGGGATCGACAGGCTGGGATGCACCCCCAGGGCCGCACCGAAGTCCTTGGCCGAAATCTCAGGCCGTCCCGGCACCCCGACCTGATTGAGCACCAGCCGCGGCGGGGCGTCGTTCGGACGACCCGAGCGGATCAGGTCGATCATGTTCTTGGCGTTGCGCAGGCTCGCCAGATCCGGCGTCGCCACCACCACCACCTCGTCGGCGGCGATCAGGGTGCGGCGCATCCAGCCCGACCAGATGTGCGGCAAATCCAGCACCACGAAAGGCGCCGTGCCCCGGATCTGGGTCGTGACCTCCTCGAAGGCCTCGGCGCTGATCTCCCAGTCGTTATCCAGCGTCGCGGGCGCGGCGAACAGGCTGAGCTTGTCCGTGCACCGAACCATCATCCGGTCCAGCAGCACAGGGTCGAGACGATCGGGCTGGCCGAGCGCGTCGGCCACGCCGTTCAGCGGATCCTGGTTGAAATCGAGCCCCGCCGTGCCGAACGGCAAGTCGTAATCGACGATGACGGTGTTGGCGCCGATCTTCTCGGACATCGCATAGGCGGTGTTGTGCGCCACCGACGACGCGCCCGACCCGCCCCGCGCGCCGACAAAAGCGATCGAACGACCGACGAAGGGCTGGGCGGGATCGGAGAACAGCCCGCCGATCGCGGCGATCAGCTGCAGCGGCTGGATGGGCGCGACCAGATATTCGCTGACGCCGCGCTTCATCAGCTCCCGGAACAGGATGATGTCGTTGGTCGCGCCGATGACGATGACCTTGGTCCCGGCGTCGCAGACCTCGGCCAGGCGATCGACTTGCCACAGCAAGGTCCCGGGGTCCTGCATGCATTCGACGATGATCAGGGGCGGTGTCGGCTCCTGATTGTAGGCATCGACCGCGGCCGGAATGCCGCCGACCCGGATCTGGGTCGTGGCGCGCGCCATGCGGCGATCCTGGCCGGCGCGTTCGGACGCCGCGAGCGTGTCCTGCCGCTCGGCGAAGACATGGATGGCGATGCGGGGAATGGTGACTTCGTTCTGCAGTCCCCCGGGCGCAGCGTGGGGTTGGATCGCGGCCGAGGCGCCCGCCACCAGATCGCCGACGGGATTGTAGCCCGCGCCGACGGGCAGGCCGCCTTGGGCGACCGGCAGGCCAGCGGGATGTGCGACCACGGCTCCGCCCGGCGCGACAGGGGCGTTCGGATCAAATCCGCCGGGCATCGTAAACTGCAGCGGCTCGCGGGGATTGATGTCACCTGCCGCTACCGCCGCGGCGGCTGAGGGCGCAACGTCTAGTTCGGCATCGAACTCGTCGTCCAGGGGATCGTAAGAACGCGGGGCGAATGCATTGGTCATCGACCATTAGTCCACGGCATTCGAAACCTCCGCGTTCTCGAGGAGGGTTTCGCTGACGGCCGCCGTCGGTTCTCCACGGCGGTATCTGTCGAAGACGACAGCGCGGCGACCGCTGTCTGGAGGGGTCATGGCGCGCGGCGTCACGATATCGCGCGGGTTGGCGATCTGCGCCGCCAGATTGGCGTTCACGGCGCAGCCGAAGTTGGCATGGCCGGCATTTGAGGCCGTGCGCGCCAAATTGGTCCACTGCGTTCCACACCGCGGAACGGAAGCCCTGACCGTGTCGTATCCGACCAACACGGGTGCGCGCGGATCGGGCGCGACATAAGTGACAACCTGAACCTGGTGTCCGGGGACGCCGAGCGCTTCCAAAGCGTTTCGCACGCTCCAAGCCATCTCGCTCGAGACTGGATCGTCGCCTGACGGAGCCTCAACCCGGACGACGGGCGCACCCTCGGCGGAGAAGCGGTAGGCGAACTCCTGCAGAGCGCGGTTTTGGTTCGCTGACGGCCCGGTCTCGTGCACCGCCAGGGCGATGCGCTCCACGCCCGGCTCTACCGCCAAAGCGAAACGGCTGATCGGATTGATCGGTCTCGGCTCCGTCCCTTCGGCGGGGAGACCCATGCAGCCGGACAACGCCAGGATTGAAGCGGCGGCGGCAGCGGCAATCAGTGTGCGATTCATTGGCGCGCTCATTCGATCACATAACCGACCGGCCCAGACCAGGTCGGCGCGGGCGGCGCACCCGGCGCCGGAGAACCGTAGGCTTGGTTCAGTTGGCCGAAGAAGATGGTCTGTGCGTCGTGCGCGATCTGCAGACCGTCGGCCGGCGTCTGCATCTGGTCGCGAGATGTTGGCGTGACGATGAAGGGTTCGACGATCACAACGAGTTCGGTTTCCCCTGACAGGAAATCCCGTGAGCGGAACAGTTGCCCCAGCACCGGCAAGGCGCCGAGGCCTGGAAAGCTGTCGATGGCCTGGCGCGTATTCTCCTGCAACAGGCCGGCGATCATCATCGACCCGCCAGAAGGCATTTCTACCGTGTTCTCGACCCGGCGGACGTTGAGGCCGGCGATGTTGAGCGGATTGTCCGATCCGGCGCCCAGGGTGATCCCTCCGGTCTGCGTGAGCTCGGAGACCTCGGCCTTAATCTGCAGAGAGATACGACCTTCCGACAAAACCACGGGGCGAAAGGCGAGGCTGACGCCGTAGGGTTTGAACTCGATGGTGATGTTGCCGTCGCGGTCCCGCCCTGTGGGTACAGGAAACTCGCCGCCCGCCAGGAAGCTGGCCGCCTCACCGTTGACGGAGGTCAGGTTCGGCTCCGCCAGGGTCCGCAACAGACCGACCCGTTCGAACGCCTGGATCGTGGCTTCGCCTCGGTTCAGGCCGTTGGAGCCAGGGCCGGTGCCGGGCTGGGCCGTGTCCCAGTTCGCTGCGTCAGAGGGTCCCCGCACGGTGAACGGGCAGAGCGATCCATCGGGAAATCCTGGGCCGCATGGACGCTCGAGTTGGAAGTTCCGGGTCGTGTCGCGCGAACTGCCAAGGCTTCCGCCGCCGAGAAAACTGCCGTTGATGCCAAAGCTGGCGGCCTGTCCCAGCAGAAACTGGGTGTTGCCCACCTGACGAAGGACAGCCTCTGTATTGAAGCCAAGCTGCTTGATTGCGTTACGCTGCACCTCGACGATCCGGACCCGGAGAGTGACCTGGTCGGACGCCGCGATGGTGGTCAGGTTCAGCACCTTCTCGGGCGCCGAAACGAAGGCGCGCGCCACAGACGCGATCCGCTCCGATTCCGCTGCGCTGGTGACGATGCCCGTCAGGATGATGCTGTCGTTGACCGCTTCTGCTCGCACCGGGGAGCCGGGCGCGATCCGGCTGAGCGTATCCTGCAGCGCCGACACGCCAGCATCGACGCGAACGCGAAGGGTCAGGATCGACCGGCCAGCGGCGTCGAGGAAAACCGCATCGGTCTCCCCCGGCGCTATGCCGATGACCGTGATACGGCGCGGAGAGTGAACATTGGCCTCGGCGACGGCGGGATTGGAGACGATTACGTCCCGGGCGTCGGCCGGGAGATCAACGGCGAACGAGGTGCCGCGCGGAAGATTGATCAGGCGAGGCCCAGAACCAGCGGCCACGGTCTGACTGGCGCTGTAGCTTTGCGCCAGCACCGGTGTAGCGATCGGCGTCGCCGCCGTCAGGAGGGCGCAGGTCAGGGCGACGAATGACGTCATGGATGGTTTCATCGGCGTCCTCATTGGACGGTCACCGTTTCAGCCTGACCGGCGCGATAGATCGTGACCGTTCGGCTTTCTGGCGTTGATGCCCGAGCACGAGGCAGAGGCTGGACGCGACCCGAAGGGCCTGCCGTGTCGGCGTAGGAGCGGAGCACCAGCGATAGAGTCCCTGCGGCCTTGGCCAAAGCCAGGGCTTCGGCGTCCGTAGGTGCGACTTCGAGCGTGGCGGTGGCGCCGACGACCGCCTGCTGGTCGTCCTCGGCGCGCGTGGACTGATCGACCGCAAGGACCTTGACGTTCTGGAGCACCGTGGACGTCGCGTAGCGGGTCTGACCCCCGCCCTCCTCGCCGGTGTCCTGAAGCTCGACGGTCACCAGGACATCGACGCGGTCGCCCGGCAGGATAAACCCGCCCGCCGCCGTCTCGACAGAAACGCCGATCGACATGGCTCGCATGCCTGGCTCCAGATAGGCGGCCATGTAGCCGCTGTCGCCGGCGCGAACGATCTTGCGCGCGACGATCGGCTCTCCGGCCAGAATGGGTTCGCGGACGACGGAGCCGTAATAGTCGGCCTCTGCCCCGCCGCCGGCCAGGTCCGTCGCGGCGCGGGCGACGCGGGCCACCGCGCCTTCCGCCCCCGCCTTCTCGGCATCCTCTGCGGGCTTGTCCTCTTCACTCTCTTCGGTGGCGGGGCCGGGAACCGGCACGGAGCCATCGGTGATGAAGGCCGGGTTGACCTCGGCGGCGGGCCAGTCCTTCCACTCCAGATCCGAGTCGGTCAACCGCTGCCCTGGGGCGAGGTCTCGGGCCGCGACCAGAACCTTGGCCATGGGCGCAGCGGGTTCCGCGGACGCGGTCGCGACCGCCTCGCCCGAAGACGAGCCCATGGCGCGCACGACGAGCGCCAGGCCGATGGCCGAGACGGCGGCGATGCAGATGACGGCGATGCGTGCGGGCTTCATCCTGGGTCTCCGGCGCGACCGGACGCACGACTCAAGGGTGCGGGCGGCCTACCGTTAACGACCATGCCGGGCGCAGGTTAACGCGGGCCTAAATCGTTTAGCCGCCTACGACTTGCTGGAAGATGGCGCTTGAGGGGAAGGCCATCAACGTTCCGCCGCATATGGCGACGCCGTAAGGAATGTCGCCCTTAGCGCTGAACAAGGTCGAGACCCAAGCCGGCGCGCCGGCTAGATACGGCTGAGCCCTACCTCGCCCCAGCAGCAGCACAAGGCTGAAGGCGCCACCCAGAATGGCGGTCCAGACAAGGAAGGGAAAGATCGCCGCCGAACCGAGCCAGAGGCCAGTCGCCGCGATCAGCTTGGCGTCGCCTCCGCCGACGACCCGCAGAGCAAACAGCACCATGCCGCCGAGAAGCAGCAGCGCCCCCAAACCCAGATGCGTTGCGACGGAAAGCGGTGACAATCCCGCGGCGAAGGCTACCGGGAAGAAGGCGACGATCAGCGAAGCCGAGATCCAGTTCGGGATCTTCATCCGCGTTAGATCGGTGAGGGCCGCTACGACCACCAGGATCGGAAGAGGAGCGAGGAGGAGCTGGGCCAAGCTTTGCATACCCCACCATCGCACGCTTTCGTTAAGGCTGAGTTCGCCTCTCTCGCGACGGAGAGAAGTGAAGCGTGCTCGGTTCTGCGCCGGCCAACAGAGCGCAAAAAAGAAGGCCGGAGCGATATCGCTCCGGCCTCCTCAGTCTAGCTCGGCTGTGATCGCTTAGCCGAGCTTGGCTGCGATCTTGTCGAAGGTGCCGGTCAGGTTGGTGCCTACAGCGCCCACGGCAGTGATGATAATGACGGCGATCAGCGCCGCGATGAGGCCGTATTCGATGGCGGTGGCGCCCGACTCGTCCTTGACGAACTTCTTGATGAACTGGGTCATGTGACTTCCTCTCAGGTAAAATGGCTAAGCGAGCAACGATGGCTGGGAGGCTCCGGTCGCCCGCTTGTCCCCCAAACGCAGGGTGACCATGCACCCGTATCGGTTAAGGCTGCGTCAGAGGGCGTGGTTACCACCGTCTTTACCTTAAAAACCAAATTGCAAAGCCGACGACGGGGCGAAAACTCCACAATGAAGCTAGAAACCGCCCCGTTCTATGTATGTCGGTCTTACCTGTTATTAGATCGACATTAACCTGGATTGACGCTCCCTTGCCTGCCCGGGCCATTTTCAGGAATTGTAGAGATTTCCCGCTGATCCTCGATGCCTAGACCCGCGCACCAGCGCGAAGGACAAAGGATTTGTTCATGGCCGGACTCACCGCCCGAACACTGTCGACCTTGGCCGCCGCCGCGCTGCTCGGAGCCGCGGGCGTCGCTCAGGCTCAATCCCTCAATGTCGAGATCGACCGCTCCAGCCGGATCAACCTGCGAGGCCAGGCCGCGTCGGTCATCGTCGGCAACCCCGCCATCGCCGACGTGACCGTCGTCGACGCCAATACCCTCTTCGTGACCGGCAAGGGCTACGGCGTGACTGAGGTCGTCGCCGTCGACGCCCTCGGTCGAACTCTCTACCAAGGCGAAGTGATCGTGACCGGCGGCTCGTCCGGTTCGGTTCGGGTCTGGCGTGGAGCTCAGGCTACCGAGATGGCTTGCGCCGCTTCATGCTCGCCCTCCGTCCGAAATGCGAGCGGCTCGGGCGCTCCCAACCCCTGATCATGTGTCATTCGGCGAAACGCATGCTTGAGCCTCTGCGCATCGCTAAGCGCGTCCGGCTTCGTCCGAGGCGTCAGGGAGCCACTGCGGTCGAGTTTTCGATCGTCGCCATCCCGTTCTTCTTTGTGATCTTCGCCATCCTAGAGCTCGGAGTGATCTTCCTCGTGGACTCGACCCTGGAGGGAGCTGTCCAGCAGGCAAGCCGCCTGGTCCGGACCGGTCAAGCTCAGGGTGGAACCTTCACGGCAGCCGAGTTCCGCACCGCGATGTGCGGCGCAATGTCGGTGTTTCAGGGCGATTGCGAGGCCCGATCCGTGGTCGACGTTCGTCCGATCCCCCAATTTCGTGATCCGAACCCACCGAACCCCCTCGTCGATGGTGAATTGGATCCCGCTCAGACCACTTTCAATCCTGGTGGCGCTGGCGATCTGATGCTGGTCCGCGTCTGGTATCGACACCCGGTGGTGACGCCTCTCCTTTCAAGAGCCCTGACGCGGCTGGACTCCGGCGAAGCCCTGATTTCCGTGACCACCGCCTTCCGCAACGAGCCTTTCTGATGACACGCGCGATGGCCATGCGTGCACGGACATTCGCCGCGCGGTTCCTCCATGATCGTACAGGGGTCGCTGCTGTCGAATTCGCCTTGGTCGTGCCGGTCCTGATCGTGTGCTACTTCGGCCTCGCCGAGTTCTGCCAAGCTTACATGGCGCAAAAGCGCGCTCAGCACACCACATCGCAGATCGCGGACATGGTGGCGCGCGCGCCCACGACGAGCCGGTCACAGATCGATGCGATCTTCGACGTCGGTTCGCTCATCATGCAGCCATTTCCAGAAGCTCCGCTGTCGCTGAGGGTGACCAGCATCACGCGCGGAGCCGACGGTGTCGCTCGAGTCGACTGGAGCCGTGGCCGGGGCATGACGCCTCTGTCCGGAACGCGGACAGTGCCGGCGGGTCTCATCGCCAATGGCGAGACCGTCATCATGGGTGAATCCCGTTACGCCTATCAGTCGCCCTTGAACCAGTTGTTCTCAGGCGTGACCAACTTCGGCGGCACTCACTATCTCCGGCCGCGTTTGACGGATCGAATTCCGTGCTCTGACTGCTGACTGGAGCTAGCCGACAAGCGCTCTCCGGATCGCGGCGAACTTGACCTCGGTCTCCTTCAGTTCCGACTGAGCATCGCTGCCGGCCGTGATTCCGGCGCCAGCCTGGGTACGGAACCGCCACCGCCCGTGCTCTCGCCAGAGCGCCACGGTACGGATCAGCACCGAAGCGGTCATCCTGCCTAGATGGTCGACGTGGAGGAGGCTGCCGCACCATGGGCCGCGCGGCGGCTCATAATCGGCGATCACCTTCATCGCCTGATGTTTCGGCGCCCCGGTGATCGATCCCGGAGGGAAGGCTGCGCCCAGTATGTCTCCCATGCCTGCGCCTTCCCTTGCCCGCCCGGTCACCGTCGAAACCAGATGATGCACCGTAGCGAAGCTCTCCAGCTGGAAGAGCCGTTCTACCGTGACGCTGCCTATCTCTGACACGCGCGCCAGATCATTTCTCATGAGATCGACGATCATGAGATTCTCGGCGCGATCTTTCTCGCTGGCGATCAGTTCAGCCGCCTGGCTGGCGTCCTCGGTCAGGTCAGCGGAGCGCGGTCGGGTGCCCTTGATTGGGCGGGTCTCAATTCGGCGTGTGTTCGGGTCGAAAGTCAGGAAGAGCTCCGGCGAATTGGACACGACGGCGTAGTCGCCGATCCGCCAGAACGCGCCGTAGGGTGCACGGCCCTTCGCCAACCGGACGAAGAGGTCGAAGGGATCGGCGCCGTCGACCAGTCCACCCGACCAGGCTTGTGCGATGTTGGCTTGGAACAGTTCGCCCTGCCCGATGCGGGCGACCACCTCGGCGACGGCCTTTTCATAAGCCGCAGGTTCGGCCTCCGCCGCCAGCGTCTCGCCGGGCGGGCCGGGATCGGACGGACTCAACGCCGCAGCCAACCAAGCCGCCCCCTGGGCTGGATCCCCGACGATCGCGACGCTTAGCTCTGAATGATCGAAGACCAGCACCGTGGGGTAGCGGCCGAGCATCAGATCGGGCCAGATCACCTCGCGCGGCCCGGTAGCCAAACGGGCTCCCCAGTCATAGGCGATCAAGCCGACCTGATGGCGTCCGACCGCGGGCTCGAAGGCCGTCTCGAGACCCTCGGCTTCCAGCGGCCCGACCCGGATGGCCTCAGGCTCCGCCGCGACGAAGGAATATCGTCCCGCCGGTCCGCCGTCGGACAGCAGACAGACGAGACCGTCCTGATCCCTGAGCCCCGCCGCGACGGCCAGGGGCTCAACCCAGCCGTGCCGTTGAACCGCATCGGTCACGCCGCCAGACGCTCCGCGATCTTGTCGCGCAAGGCGTTGTCGACGCCAAGCGCCTGGTCCAGATAGGCGTCGATCGACCCGTTCCGCTCGACCATTGCCGCGATAGCCGCGTGCAGATAGGCCGCCTCCACCCCCATGAAGGCTACTACCGCGTCATGCGACGCCGATCGCCCCGTGAAGGTCTTGAGCTGCTCGGCGATGCCCGGGGCGCGCGCCTCCAAATCCACCGCCGTGTTGGTCAGGAGGTAGTCCTCCATCAGGTCGTCCTCGGACACGCCCAGCATGTGATGCGTCAGAGCCGCCAGCATGCCTGTCCGGTCCTTGCCCGCCGCGCAATGGATCAGGACAGGCCGCTCGCTCGCGGCCAAGGCGCGGAAGTAGCGGGAGAACAGGTCCAGATGCGCCGGCGCGAACGGCAGCTCGCGGTAGGTCGCCGTCATGAACCGCCGCCCGCTGTCCGCCGTCAGGTCGGCGGTCTTCAGGAAGGTGATGTGCGGCGCCTCCCCGACCTCGTCGAGGTCGCTCTCGATCACGACGCCATTGAAGTTGGCGGGCCGTTTGGAGGGCTGCCTGCGGCGCTCGACCGGCCGTCTCAGGTCGATCACCACACCGAAGTCGATCTCCGCCAGCCGCTTCAGGTCCGCGTCGCTGACGCCCGCATGGTGCGCCGAGCGATAGAGCCTGCCCGACCGCACATGTCCGCCGGCCACGGTGGCGTAGTCGCCGTAGTCCCGAAAGTTGTCGAGCGCGTCGAAGGCATGGATGCGGCTGGCCATGCCCCTTCTATACGGGCGGCGGGAACGCCCGGCGAGGGGTACCGATCAGCGCGGCTGAACGAGGCCCGCCATGGCGTCCAGATAGGCCACGAAGGCCTTTCTGCCCGCATCCGTCATGGACGCTTCTGTCAGAGGTTTTCTGCCCACGAACCGCTTGGCGACGGTAACGAACCCCGCCTCTTCCAGTTTTCTGAGATGAACGGACAGATTGCCGTCCGTCGCCTGAAGCCGGGCCTTGAGCGTCGCGAAGTCCGCGCTTTCCACCCCGGACAAGGTCGCCATGATGCCCAGCCGCATCCGCCCGTGGATCACGTCGTCAATGCGGCCGATGTCGAAATCGCCCGGCATCGTCAGGCCTTCGCCGACTGCATGATCAGGAAGCCTGGCAGAGCCATGAGGCCATACAGCGCCCCCGCATAGGCCAGGTACTGCCAGCTGGTGCCCGACAGAACCGCCAGCACGGGCGCGGCCGCAAAGGAGGCCAGCGCCAAAGTCCATAGGGGTTTGGAGCGCGTCATAGTCGCCGTAACCGCCCAGCCCACGCCATAGAAGGCCATGATGATTGATGGGATGATCAGCGACCATTCCGCCAAGTCCGATTGCCCGGACCGCGCCAGATCACCCGCCATCAGCGACATGAACAGACTGAAGATGCCCCAGCCAAGGGCGGTCCAGACGATGCCGAAAGCCCGGTTGGCAGCCGTCTCCACCCCGCCTTCGCGCTTCAGCCGCCCAATCAGGACGGACAGCGTGGCCAGAAAAATCAGAACAGTGACGCCCCACATTGCGCCATAGGCCTCAGGCGAGACCGCCACGATGCCCGACGCGATCAGCCAGTGAGCCACACTCGCTGTTCCGAAAATCAGGCCCGCCGCGAACAGGATGGAAGCCCCCTTGATCGGCGCCTTGGCTCCTTCCTCAGCAAGGCCTCTCAGCCAGGCGATGTCAGTCATTTCGTCTCGTGTGTCGCTCATCGGAGCGCTCCTCCAGAGTTTGCGGGCGTCGGAAATCGGACGCCGCCGATGTCAGGCATATGAGCCATTTGCTTTATATTGTAAAGCACTTTTTCGCTGCGACAGTTGGAGCGCTCGCTACAAGCGACGGATGGCTCCCGATTACCACCACATCGCCTATGTCGGCCTCGAGGTCGCCAACCCGGTCACGATCGAGGCTGTGCTGGCGACCGCCAGCCGCAGCGGCCTCCCGCAGGGCGCCAAGGTGCTCGATATCGGGGCGGGTACGGGCGGGGTCTCGGCGGCGCTGGCCCGCAGGTTCAGCTATCAGGTTTACGCCATCGAACGGGATCCGGTAATGGTCTCCCACATTGCCGGACGGGTGCGCGCTGAAAGTCTTGATGGTCGTCTTACCCCCGTTGAGGGCGTGGCGCCCCAGATCCTCGATGTGCTGGCCCCGGCCGATATGATGGTGGCGATGGGCTCGACCCGTATCGGCGGCCCGGACGTAACGACACCCGCCGGCCTGTTCCAGACCCTCGCCTCGCGCCTGACCAGCCCGGGCTATGTCCTGTGGGGCGACCTGACCTGGACCGCCGAACCCCCGCCCCCCCTGCGTCAGGTCGTCGATCTGGCGGGCATCTACGCAAGCGACGAGGGCTGGAAGGCTGCCGCCAAGGCGGCGGGCATGGAATGCGTGTCCGCCGAAATCTCCCCACAAGAGATCTGGGACGACTTCTTCAGCGGTGCCGACCGCCGCGTCCGGGAGTGGCTGGACGCTCATCCTGATATCGAGGGCCGGGAGGTCCTGAAGCGGCGCGCCGACCAGATCCAGGCCACCTTTGACTTCGGCCGGCCCTACCTCGGGTTCGGTCTGTATCTGTTCCGAAAACCCTGACGTCTTGCTCTGAAAAGCAGGCGCACCTCACCGTCTGCATATCCCCTTTTGGCGCGCCCTATGCAGCGGAAGGAACCTTAAGGGACCTGGCGTCCCGATCCGGACCGCCGAAGATGCCGTTTTCACTCAGACCTGTACTGGATCAGGACGCTTGCGCGCTGAACGCGCTTCACGCCTCGGTCGGGTGGCCCTGTCGCAGCGAGGCCGGATGGCGCTGGTTCCTCAACCATCCGGCGCGGTCTGAGGTCGAGGCTCTGGCTGGCTGGCTGCTGATCGACGATGATGGCCTGCCCTATGGCTACACCGGCAACTTCGTCCAAAAGTTCTGGCGCGGCGATCAAGCGCTGTTCGGGGCCAGCGCCTACTCGATCGTGGTTCAACCTCCCGCGCGAGGTCAGAGCCGCATGCTGATGCGCGCCTTCGCGGACCAGCCCAACCTTTTCGCCCTCTACACCTTCAACGCCAACCCCAAGTCCAGCCCGCTGTTCGCCCGATACGGGTTGAACCCTTGGCCCACGACGACGCATGCGCTCAAGCTGGCTTGGAGGCTCGATACGATCACCTGCGCAGCCGGCCGCCTGTGGCGTGAGATCGACCAGCGGGCCCCTCGCCTCGTCGACCCCAGCTGGGAACGCTTCCTGAATCGCCGGCTCGTCGATCACGACCCCCTTGTGCTGCCCGCAGGCGTCTCCCTGCTGACCGATCTGGGAGACCGCTCCAGCTTCGCGGAGTTCTGGAACGCGTTCCGAGCCGAGGGACGCATCGTCGCCGACCGCAGCCCCGAGACGCTGCGCTGGCGGCTCGCCGACCCCGACCGCACGATCGAGCCTCTGGTCTTGGCCTTCAATCGAGGCAAGGCCATCACGGGCTATGCGATGGCGATGATGGCCAAGGCCAGCATCATCGAACCGCCGGTGCTGGAGATTCTGGACCTCGTCGCCCTGCGCGACGAGCCGCGCGCCGTGCCGGCCCTGATGCAGGCGCTCTTGGCCAATGCCCGCGCGCTCGGCGCCGCCAAGGTCCGCATCCAGGTCGTCAACGAGGTCCTCTTGCGCCAGTTGGGTCCGCTCGCCGCCTCGGCCCGGCGCGAAGGCGGCTGGGGTCACTGTCATGTCCGCTTCGAGCCGGGCGTCGAGGGAGTCGACACCTGGGCTCCGACGCCTTTCGACGGCGACTACCAGATGTGCCTCAGACCTGTGCCGATTGGCGCCGAGGCGCGCGCTGCCGCCTAGACTTTCGGCCGCGCCTTCAGCTCATCGCGGATCTCCGCCAGCAGGGCTTCGGTCGGCGTGGGCGCGGCCGGGGCCGGATCGGGTTTGGCCGCCTCGGCGCGGCGCAGTCGGTTGATGGCTTTGACCAGCAGGAACACGACAAAGGCCACGATCAGGAACTGGATCACGGTGTTGATGAAGGCGCCGTACTGAATGGCGACTTCCTCGATCGCCTCCGTCGTCGGATCCTCGGGGGCCAGCACCCACTTCAGGTTCGAGAAGTCCACGCGGCCCAGCACCAAGCCGATCGGCGGCATCACCACCTGTTCGACCAGGCTGGTGACTATCTTGCCGAAAGCCGCGCCAATGATGACGCCGACCGCCAGATCGACCACGTTTCCGCGCGCGGCGAATTCCTTGAACTCACTCAGAAGTTCCATCAGGCGTCGCCGCCCGCGTTCAGCCGCTCGCGCAGCTCCTTCCCGCTCTTGAAGAAGGGCACGGACTTGGCGGGCACGTCGACTGTCTCGCCGGTTCGGGGGTTGCGTCCAGCCCGCGCCGGCCGCGACCGCACGGAAAATGCGCCGAAGCCGCGCAGCTCGACCCGGCCGCCCTCGGCCATGGCCTCCGTCATGCGGCCCAGGACGACGTTGACGACCCGCTCGACCTCCGCATGGGTCAGATGGGTGTTCTCGGCCGCGAGCTTCTCGATCAGCTCCGATTTGATCATGTCAGGCCCCCGCCTTTCCCGCTCTGAAGAGCACCTACGGGTGCAACGACAACCCGTTGCAATCCCACACTAGCCTTCGCTCGCCGGGCGAAAAAGGCCTGATCGGCGGTCACCTGAACGGAAAATGCGTTAACCCGCACAAACCGCATACGGATTCTGCACCTAACGACAAAGGGCGGCCGGATTGCTCCGACCGCCCCAAGTTCCGTCACCGGATCAGTGGCTTGAACAGATCAAGCCGCCAGGATCACTCCTTGCCGGCCTTCTCGCGAAGCGCAGCGCCCAGGATGTCGCCCAGCGACGCGCCCGAGTCCGACGAACCGAACTGCTCGATGGCCTCCTGCTCGTCCTTCATCTCCAGCGCCTTGATCGACACCGAGATGCGGCGCGTGGCCTTGTCCACGGTGGTGATCATGGCGTCGACGCGGTCGCCGACCGAGAAGCGCTCGGTGCGCTGCTCGTTGCGGTCGCGCGACAGGTCCGACTTGCGGATGAAGCTGGTCACCGGGGCGGTGTCGTCGCCGAACTTGACCTCGACGCCGCCGCTCTCGATGGCGGTCACGGTCACGGTGACGATCTGGCCCTTCTTGTAGGTGTCGCCCTCGCCGATCGGATCGCCGCCCAGCTGCTTGATGCCCAGCGAGACACGTTCCTTCTCGACGTCGACGTCCAGCACCTTGGCCTTGACCATCTCGCCCTTGCGGTAGCGCTGGATGGCTTCTTCGCCCGACACGTTCCAGTCGAGGTCCGACAGGTGGACCATGCCGTCGATGTCGTTGTCGAGCCCGATGAACAGGCCGAACTCGGTGGCGTTCTTGACCTCGCCCTCGACGGTCGAGCCGATCGGATGGGCGGCCACGAAGGCGTCCCACGGATTGTCCTGGGCCTGCTTCAGGCCCAGCGAGATGCGGCGCTTGGAGGCGTCGACGTCCAGCACGACCACATCCACTTCCTGCGAGGTGGAGACGATCTTGCCCGGATGGACGTTCTTCTTGGTCCAGGACATTTCCGAGACGTGGACCAGGCCCTCGACCCCGGCTTCCAGCTCCACGAAGGCGCCGTAGTCGGTGATGTTGGTGATGCGGCCCGTGTACTTGGCGCCCGGCGGGTACTTGGCTTCCACGCCGTCCCACGGATCGGACTGCAGCTGCTTCATGCCCAGGCTGATGCGCTGGGTGTCCGGGTTGATCTTGACGATCTGGACCTTGACGGTGTCGCCCACGGCCAGGACCTGCGACGGGTGCGAGACGCGCTTCCAGCTCATGTCGGTGACGTGCAGCAGGCCGTCGATGCCGCCCAGGTCCACGAAGGCGCCGTAGTCGGTGATGTTCTTGACGACGCCGTCGCGGACTTCGCCTTCCTGCAGCTGGCCGACCAGTTCGGTGCGCTGCTCGGCGCGGGCCTCTTCCAGGATGGCGCGGCGCGAGACGACGATGTTGCCACGCGGGCGGTCCATTTTCAGGATGGCGAAGGGCTGTTCCTTGCCCATCAGCGGGCCGACGTCGCGGACTGGACGGATATCCACCTGCGAGCCCGGCAGGAAGGCCGAGGCACCGCCCAGGTCGACGGTGAAGCCGCCCTTCACGCGGCCCACGATCACGCCGTTGACCGGCTGACCTTCGGCGAACACGACTTCCAGACGGGTCCAGGCTTCCTCGCGGCGGGCCTTGTCGCGGCTGATGACCGCTTCACCCAGGGCGTTCTCGACGCGCTCCAAATAGACCTCAACGTCATCGCCGACCTTGGGGATCACGGCGCCTTCGCCGATGCCGAACTCGCGGGCCGGGATGCGGCCTTCGGTCTTCAGACCGACGTCGATGATGATGATGTCCTTCTCGACGCCGACCACGCGGCCGTGGACGACCTGGCCTTCGCCGAGATCGCGGCCGCCGAGGCTCTGGTCGAGAAGCGCGGCGAAGTCGTCGCGCGAGGGGGAAAGGATGTCGGTCATGAAACTCTGGGGTTGGAGGAAAGGCTGAAGGCGCACGACCGGACGGCCCTGCGCGAGGTTGAGATGGCTTTGGGTAGACGGGTCGAGGCGAGGCGGATGAGCCAGAACGCCCGCGGAAGCCGAGGTTGGGTGCGTTGGATTGGCTCTTATCGAGCGCGCGCCGCCTCGACGATACGGCGGGCCGCATCGAAGGCGGCCTCTATATCCATCTCGGTGGTGTCGAGCAAGACCGCGTCCGGCGCTTGCACCATGGGCGCGGCCCCGCGCCCGGCATCGCGTTCGTCGCGGCGCAGGATGTCGGCCAGCATGGCCTCATAGGTGATGACGTCGCCGCGCTCGTTCAGCTGCTTCCAGCGCCGCCGCGCGCGCACCTCGGGCGAGGCCGTGACGAACAGCTTGGCCGTGGCGTTCGGAGCGATCACGGTGCCGATGTCGCGCCCGTCCAGCACAGCGCCGCCCGGCTGGCGCGCGAAGGCCTGTTGCAGCTCCAGCAGCGCCGCTCTGACGCCTGGAATGCCGGCCACTCGGCTGGCCGCCTCGCCGGCGTCGCCGGTGGTCAGAGCCGCGTCGTCCGACAGCCGATCCGGCCTCAATGCCCGCGCAGCCTCTTCCGCCGCCCGCGCGTCGGACAGATCCCGCCCCCCGCTCAGCAGATCGACGCCCACCGCGCGATACAGCAGGCCCGTATCCAGGAACGGCAGGCCGTAATGCGCCGCCAACCTCGACGCGATCGTCCCCTTGCCCGAGGCGGCAGGCCCATCGACGGCGATGACGAGGGGGCGGGTCATGACATCCCACCGCTATCACGCCGCCAACGGGCGACAAGGTCCCACGCGAGGGAAACGAAGAACACCAGTGCGGCAAGTCCCGCCAGTCCGATGGCGACCAGGATGACGTGAAACTTCACCGGGTCGTCGAGCCTGTCGGCGAAGAAGGCGTCACCGGGCCAGCCGATACGTCCTGTGTCCCACACCCTGAAGAAGCCCGCGACTAGAAGCACAGTCACGACGCCGGCCAGGAGGACGCCGTTGGGATCGCCCCGCTCCGGCCGCCAGACCCTTACGCCCTGAAGCCGGATCACGAGATATCCCCGCCCAGCCCGCGCATCATCTCCACGAAACCTGGAAAGCTTGTCGCGATCATCTCGGGCTCGTCTACGGCCACCGCGGCCTGCGCCGCCAGCCCCAGCACGAGGTGGCTCATGGCGATGCGGTGGTCGTGCGCGGTGTGCACCATCGCCCTGCCCGGCACGGCGGCACCGGAGACGATGAAGCCCTCGGGCTCCTCGTCCACAGCCACGCCGCAGGCGCGCAGACCATCGACCATCAGCCGGATGCGGTCGCTCTCCTTGACCCGCATCTCGCCGACGCCGCGCATCACCGTCTCCCCCTCGGCGAAGGCGGCCGTGGCGGCCAGGATCGGGTATTCGTCGATCATGGAGGCGGCGCGAGCTTCCGGCACCACCACGCCCCTGAGTGTCGAATGCCGCGCGGTGATGTCGCCGACCGCCTCGCCGCCGGAAACGCGCCGGTTCGAGATGGTCAGGTCCGCGCCCATCTCGCGCCAGGTCTCGAAGAGGCCGGTTCGCAGCGGGTTCAGCATCACGCCTTCGACCGTCACCTCCGACGCCGGAACGATCAGCCCAGCCGCCAGCGGAAAGGCCGCCGAAGAGGGGTCTCCGGGCACCGCGACCGACGTGCCCGTTAGCGGCTGCCCGCCCTTCAGGCGGATGACCCAGCCCTCGCCGGCCTCCTCGACCTCCACCTCGGCCCCGAAGGCGCGCAGCATGCGCTCGGTGTGATCTCGGCTCTTCTCCGGCTCGGTCACCGACGTCACGCCCTCGGCGTTCAGCCCCGCCAGAAGGATCGCCGACTTCACCTGGGCCGAGGCGACGGTCTGAACGTGATCGATCGCGCCCAGCCGTCCGCCGGTCAGGGTCGCGGGCAGCAGCTCCTTCGACCCGCTCCAGTCGAACCGCGCCCCCATCCGCTCCAGATGATCCGTCACTCGACCCATCGGCCGCTTCCGCAGCGAGGCGTCGCCGTCGAAGGTCGCCGACAATTCGTATCCCGCCGCCGCCCCCATCAGCAGGCGCACGCCGGTCCCGGCGTTTCCACAGTCGATCACGCCCGCCGGAGACGTCAGTTGACCGCGACCAGTCACCCGCCAGCGCCCTTCGCCCAGCCGCTCCACCGTCGCGCCGAACGCCTCGATGGCCCGCGCGGTCGCCAGCACATCGTCGCCTTCCAGCAGCCCGTCCACCTCGGTGACGCCCCGCGCCATGCCCCCCAGGATCATCGCCCGGTGCGACATCGACTTGTCACCCGGCGCGCGCACGACGCCTTTCAGGCCGGAGGATGGACGCGCGGTCAGATGGGGGGCTTGGCTCACCCGCTCGGGCTCCTTAAGGAACTGAGGATCGGCGGCGCGAAAGGCCAGGCCGTATCGGGGTTTTGACAGCGGCCCCTAGGGGTGGCAAGGGACGCGCCCAAATCTCCCCACCCCTATCCGAAGGCATCGCCCCGTGGCTGATCCCAAACTCGGCGCCAAGCAGGTCTGCCCGAACTGCCAGGCCAAGTTCTACGACCTCAACAAGCGCCCGGCCCACTGCCCCAAGTGCGCCACAGAGTTCGACCCTGAAGAGGCGATCAAGCTGCGCAACCGTCGCGGCCGTCCGGGCGGCTATGCCGCCGACGAGGCCGAGGATCAGGTCGCCGACAAGTCGACGGACGGCGACGAGGAAGAAGAAGAGACCGTCACCCCCGAGATCGACGAGGAGGGCCACGAGCCCATCCTGACGCCCGACGACGACGACGAGGCCCCCGTCGATCCGACCGAGGAGCCCGGCATGGGCGAGGCGGGCGACGATGACGACGACGTCCTCGCCGACGACGACGACGATTCCGTGCCCTTCCTCGAGGACGAGGACGACGACGCCTTCGATGAGGACGTGGTCAAGCCGGGCAAGGACGACGACTGATCGAAATGATCTTCGGAGCGGGTTTCAGGCCCGCTCCGGCGGCCTTCGCGGGGGTCGAAAATAAATCCTGCGGGCGGGCTTGATCGGCAAAATGGCCTGACATAGGTTCCGCCGCCTCGCCGGGGGGCGCTTTCCCGCCCGGCGATCCGACCGAAAGGTTCGGGGCTATAGCTCAGTTGGTAGAGCGCTTGAATGGCATTCAAGAGGTCAGCGGTTCGACTCCGCTTAGCTCCACCATTTCCCGAAACATGATCTGATCCTCGGGACTTGGACCGCGCCGTCGCGGGGCGATGGCCTCCGCGCCATTGTTACAGACAAGTAATGTTTCGGCCTTTGACGGACGAGCGTGACGCTCTTCTAATCCCCGCCGTGTGCGCCGACCGGGCGCGACAGGGGAGGCGTTTCATGTTTCGAGGTTCCTTGCGGGGTTCCAGCCTCGCGGTTGTCGCCTGCGCGCTCGCGCTGTCGGCCTGCGCCACGACAGAGGGCGGTTCAGGCGGTGAGGCCGAGACGCCTCGGCGAGAGGCGCGCGCCTTGCCGGCGGGCCTCGATTACGCCGCCAATCCCGATCCCTTCCCCTCGACCTATGAGCCCCTGCCTCGGGACAACATGGTGATCGTCGGCGCGACGGTGTTGACCGGGACGAACCAGCGGATCGAGAACGGCGTCGTCGTCGTCACCGACGGCCGCATCACCGCCGTGGGCGGGGCCAACACCCCGGTTCCGGGCGGCCACCGCGTGGTGGACGCGCGCGGCCGGTTCGTGACGCCGGGCATCATCGACGTGCATAGCCACCTCGGCGTCTATCCCTCGCCCGGCGTGACGGGCATGAGCGATGGCAATGAGGCGACCAGCCCGAACACCGCCCAAGTCTGGGCCGAACACTCCATCTGGCCTCAGGACCCCGGCTTCAACACCGCCCGCGCCGGCGGCGTGACAACGCTCCAGATCCTGCCGGGCTCGGCCAATCTGTTCGGCGGACGGTCGGTGACGGTCAGGAACGTCCCGTCGGTCACGATGCAGGGCATGAAGTTCCCCGGCGCGCCCTACGGCGTGAAGATGGCCTGCGGCGAGAACCCGTCACGCGTCTACGGCAACCGCAACCAGAGCCCGGCGACGGGCATGGGCAATGTCGCCGGCTATCGCGCCGCCTTCATCGCGGCCCAGGACTATCGCGACAAATGGGACCGTTGGCGCGAGACCGGCGAGGGCAGCCCGCCCACCCGCAACCTGCAGAACGAGACCCTGGCCGGCGTTCTGGACGGCTCGATCATGGTGCAGAACCACTGCTACCGCGCCGATGAGATGGCCGTGATGATGGACATCGCCGAGGAGTTCGGCTTCCGGATCACCGCCTTCCACCATGCCATCGAGGCCTACAAGCTGGCTCCCCAGCTAGCCGCCGCCGGCATCTGCGCCGACATGTGGACCGGCTGGTGGGGCTTCAAGATGGAGGCTCTGGACGCGGTCGAGGAGAACGCCGCCCTGGTGGACGCGCAGCCCGGCTCCTGCGCCGTCATCCACTCCGACGACGCCCAGCTGACCCAGCGCCTGAACCAGGAGGTGGCCGCCGCGCTCGCCGCCGGTCGCCGCGCCGGGATGAACATCACGGAGGAGCGCGCCATCAGCTGGATCACCTCCAACGCCGCCCGCTCGCTAGGCATCGCCGACGAGACCGGCTCGCTGGAGCCCGGCAAGCGCGCCGACGTGGTGATCTGGAGCGCCAATCCATTCAGCGTCTACGCCCGCGCCGACCAGGTCTACATCGACGGGGCCCTGACCTTCGACCGCGCCGATCCGCGCTACCAGCCCCTGTCCGACTTCGAGCTCGGCCAGCCGGGTTACGGCATCGCCGCCGCCAACATCGCTCCGGGAGCCCGCTGATGCGCCGCCTCATCTCGCTCCTCGCCACGGCCGCGACCCTGGCCGCCGCCCCCGCCCTGTCTCAGGAGCTGACCGCCATCACCGGCGGCCGCGTCCTGACCGGCACTTCCGTCATCGAGAACGGCACCGTCGTCATCCAGAACGGCCGCGTCGTCTCCGTCGGAACCGGCGCCGCCCCGTCCGGCGCCCGCGTCATCGACGCGCGCGGCAAGGTGGTCACGCCGGGCCTCGTCGCCGTCGACGCCGGTCTCGGCGCCTCCGAGATTTCCTCGGTCGAGGGCTCCAACGACCTGTCGAACAGCGCTAACTCCATCTCGGCCTCGTTCGACGTCTCCTATGGACTCGATCCCTGGTCTTTCACCCTGCCGGTCGCGCGGCTGGGCGGCATCACCCGCGCGGTGGTGATCCCCAGCCACGGCGGAGGCGGCGGCGGCCACGTCCATCACCAGGACGACTCCGACTTCGCCGGCGTCGGCGAGGGCGGACTGCAGTCGCCGGGCCTGTTCGCGGGCCAGGCCTCGGTGATCCATCTGGCGTCGGGGACCGACATCCTGGTCCGGCCGCGCGTGGCCATGGCCGCCCCCTTCGGCGAGGCCGGAGCCGGCATCGCCGGCGGCTCGCGCGGCGCCCAGTTCGTCCAGTTCAAGGAGACGCTGGCCGAGGTCCGCCTCTATGCCCGCAATCGCGCCGCCTATGATCGGGCGGGCATCCGCGACCTGTCGTTGTCGCGGGCGGATCTGGAGGCCCTGATCCCCGTGGCCAACGGCTCCATGCCCCTGATCGTCACCGTGCGCCGCGCGGCCGACATCCTGCAGGTCCTGCGTCTGGCCGAGGAGGAGGGCATCGACCTGATCCTGGACGGCGCCGACGAGGGCTGGCTGGTCGCGTCGCAGATCGCGGCGGCGGGCGTGCCGGTGCTGCTCAACCCCATCGACAACCTGCCGGGCAACCTCGAGACCCGGGCGGCCCGGATGGAGAACGCAGCGGCCCTGAACGCCGCGGGCGTCGTCATCGCCATCAAGGGCAATGGCGTGCACCGGGCGCGCGAGGCCCGCTTCAACGCGGGCAACGCCGTGTCGCACGGCCTTCCGTTCGAGGCGGCGATCGCGGCCCTGACCGTCAATCCGGCCCGCATCTTCGGCATGGGCGGCCAGTTCGGCGAGCTGCGTCCGGGCGCGGCGGCCGACGTCGTGGTCTGGGACGGCGATCCGCTGGAGCCGCTGAGCTCGGTCACGGCCCAGTTCATCAACGGCCAGGAACAGGACCTGACCAGCCGCCAGATCCTGCTGCGCGACCGCTATCGCAATGGCGGCCGTCCGGCGGGCGGCATGCCGCTGGCCTACGGGAACTAGCGCCCGGTGTGGACGAGACGGCCGGGCGGTCGCAAAAGGGCCGCCTCGCCGTTTCCCGGAGCCCGCCTTGACCCAGCCCTTTCCGATCCCAACGCCGACCGACTGGCGCGCGGAGGCGGAAAAGGCGTTGAAGGGCAGGCCGCTCGAAGGGCTGGTCCACCTCGACGCCGACGGCCTGACGGTCCGGCCGCTCTACGGCCGCGCCAATGCGGTCGAGCCGATCTTCGCGCCCCGCGCCGCCGACGCCGACGGCCGCCCCTGGGACCTGCGCACCCTGGTCGAGGGCGACGACCCCGAAGCGGTCAACGCCGCCGTCCTGACCGACCTCGAGGGCGGAGCGGCGTCGGTCATCCTGGCGGGCGCGGTCCTGTCGGATTCCGAGCCTCTGTCGCGCGCGCTGGACGGCGTGGCGATGGAGCTGGCGCCGGTCGCCCTCGAAGCCGGGATCGACGGGCCGGACGCGGCCAATGCGCTCGCCGTCGCCGCCAAGGGCTCGCCCCGCGCGCAACTGCTGTTCCATATGGACCCATTGACCGCCTTCGCCACGGCGGGCGGCTCGCCCCGGCCCATCGCGGCCCATGTCGAACTCGCGGCCAACACCGCCGCGCGTCACGCCGGGGCCTATCCGCAAGCCCGCTTCTTTCTGGCCACCGGCCGAGCGGCGCACGAGGCGGGGGGATCGCAAGCACAGGAGCTGGGCTTCGCGCTCGCGGCCGCCGCGACCTACCTACGAGCCGCCGTGGACGCAGGCCTCTCGGTCGACCGGGCGCTTGAAGGCACGGTGCTCGGGGTCAGCCTCGATGCGGAGTATTTCGACAGCCTCGCCAAGGTCCGGGCGCTGCGGCTGATGTGGCGCTCGCTCAGCCGCGCCTTCGGGCATGAGACGCCCGCCGTCGTCGAGGCGCGCTCGTCGCGGCGGATGCTCAGCCGCCGCGATCCCTGGCCCAATCTGCTGCGCCTGACCGCCGCCGGGTTCGCCGGAGCCGTCGGCGGGGCCGAGGCCGTTGTTCTGGACGGCTTCAGCCGCGCCCGGGGCCGCCCCGACGCCTTCGCCCGGCGTCAGGCGCGGAACACCCAGCTGGTCCTGATGGAGGAGGCGCGCATCGGCCGCGTCGCCGATCCGGCCGCCGGATCCTGGTTCCTCGACCACCGGACACGTGACCTCGCCGAAGCTGGCTGGGCCGAGTTCCAGAGGATCGAGCGCGAAGGCGGCCTGATCGCCTCCCTGCACGGCGGCGCGATCCAGCAGCGCGTGGCCCAGAGCCGGGCGACGCTGGCCAAGACCTTCGGCGAGGGCCGGACCCACCTGGTCGCCGTGACAAAATTCGTCGATGCCGATCCCCGGCCGGTCTCGGTTGAAGCCGATCCGCCGCCGCCATCGCCCGGCGACGGCGACCGCTGCGACCCCCTGACCCCCGTCCGCTGGGCCGAAGCCTTCGAGGGAGAGGCGGCATGAGCCTGCATCCCGACCTGACCCGCGCCACGCTCGACCTGTCGCCGCTGGACGCTCCCACCGGCCCGGCCGCCGCGACGCCCGAAGGCATCGACATCGCCGCGTCTTACGGCCCCGCCGCGCTCGACGGCGTGGCCCACGCCGACGGCCTGCCCGGTTTCGCGCCGTTCGTGCGCGGGCCCTATCCGACCATGTATGCGTCCAATCCCTGGACCATCCGGCAGTACGCCGGCTTCTCCACCGCCGAGGCGTCGAACGCCTTCTATCGCCGCAATCTCGCGGCCGGTCAGAAGGGACTGTCGATCGCCTTCGACCTGGCCACCCACCGGGGCTACGACAGCGACCATCCGCGCGTGGCGGGCGACGTCGGCATGGCCGGCGTGGCGATCGACTCCATCCTGGACATGCGGACCCTGTTCGACGGCATCCCGCTGGACCAGATGTCGGTGTCGATGACCATGAACGGCGCGGTCCTGCCCGTTCTGGCCCTCTATGTCGTCGCGGCCGAGGAGCAGGGGGTACCGCACGCGGCGCTGACCGGCACCATCCAGAACGACATCCTCAAGGAGTTCATGGTTCGCAACACCTACATCTATCCGCCGGCGCCCAGCATGCGGATCGTGTCGGACATCTTCGAGTGGACGGCGAGGGAGACGCCGAAGTTCAACTCCATCTCCATCAGCGGCTATCACATGCAGGAGGCCGGGGCCTCCGCCGATCTCGAGCTGGCCTACACCCTGGCCGACGGGCTGGAGTACATCCGCGCGGGCGTTGCGGCGGGCATGGACGTGGACCGGTTCGCGCCGCGGCTGAGCTTCTTCTGGGCCGTCGGCATGGACTATTTCATGGAGGTGGCCAAGCTCCGCGCCGGCCGCCTCTTGTGGGCCGAGGCCGTGCAGGCCGAGTTCGCGCCGAAGGACCCGCGCAGCCTGTCGCTTCGCGCCCACTGCCAGACCTCGGGCTGGTCGTTGGCGGCGCAGGACGTGTTCAACAACGTGAGCCGCACCATGGTCGAGGCCATGGCCGCGGCGGGCGGCCAGACCCAGTCTTTGCACACCAATTCGCTCGATGAGGCGCTGGCGCTTCCGACCGACTTCTCGGCCCGCATCGCGCGGAACACCCAGCTGTTGCTCCAGCTGGAGACCGGCCTGACCCGCGTCATCGACCCCTGGGGCGGCAGCTTCTACGTCGAGCGCCTGACCCACGATCTGGCGGAGCGCGCCCGGTCCCACATGGCCGAGGTGGCTGCGCTGGGCGGCATGGCGAAGGCCATTGAGGCCGGCCTGCCCAAACGCCGGATCGAGGAGGCCGCCGCGCGCACACAGGCCCGGATCGACACCGGCCAGCAGACGGTGGTGGGCGTCAATCGCTACCTGTCGGACACGCCCGACGACATCCCGGTGCTGAAGGTCGACAACGCCCAGGTCCGCGCCCGCCAGATCGAGAAGCTGCAACGGCTCCGCGCCGAACGCGACGAGGCGGCGACGCAAGCGGCCCTGGCCGCCCTGACCGAGGGCGCGCGCGGAACCGAGAACCTGCTGGAACTCTGCGTCCGCGCCGCCCGCGCTCATGCCACCGTCGGCGAAATGTCCGACGCCCTGGAAGCCGCCTTCGGCCGCCACGTCGCCTCGGTCGAAACGGTGTCCGGCGTCTATGGCAAGGCGGCCGGGTCCGACGCCCGCGTGAGCCGAGCCCGCGACATGGTCGCCGCCTTCGTCGAGAACGACGGCGGCCCGCCGCGCATCCTGATCGCCAAGCTGGGCCAGGACGGCCACGACCGGGGCCAGAAGGTCGTCGCCACCGCCTATGGCGACCTCGGCTTCGACGTCACCGCCGGGCCCCTGTTCCAGACGCCTGCGGAGGCCGCGAAGGACGCGGTGGAGAAGAACGTCCACGTCGTCGGCGCCTCATCGCTCGCGGCCGGCCATCTGACCTTCCTGCCCGAGCTGAAGGCCGAGCTGGAGCGGCTGGGGCGGCCCGACATCATGATCACCGTCGGCGGCGTCATCCCGCCCGACGACGTCCAGACCCTGATCGACATGGGCGCGGCCGCCGTCTATCCGCCCGGCTCGGTCATCGCCGAGACGGCCATCGACCTGATCGAGAAGCTGAACCAGCGCCTGGGCTACGCCCAGAAGCCCTGAGCGTCAGGGACGGCTTCGCGCCGGCAGGGCGGCGATCTCGGCTTCTGTCAGGCGGGGCCCCACGCGAGCGGGGCAGGACTGGACACCCGAGGTGTAGTCGCGGGCGATCAGACGCGCGCTGTCACCCTCGCACAGGCGGCTGGAGGAGCCGATCCCGGTGTCGAGACCGATCTGGAAGTTCGTCTCCAGCCCCGGACAGGCGACGGCGTCCAGCCGGAACACCTCGTCTCCCACCGTGCGGACGTAGACGTTTTGGCGGACGTCGGCGCGGAAGCTGGTGACCTGCTGCACGAGAAAGCAGGGGCGCGCCTCCGAAGACCGGCCGGCGACGGCCCCGTCTACGGGCGCACAGGCGGCGAGCGTCAGGGGCAGGGCAAGGAGTGGGATCAGCCGCATCGGGGCCTCCTGAACGGACCTGAACCCTAACCGTCGCCCCGCCCGGATGGTTGCGCAAGGGCGGCCGGACGACCGGGGTCGACACGCCGGGCGATCCCGGCCGGCATCGGCGACGGCCGATCCAGCACCTGCGCCGCCACATGTTCCGCCAGCAGCGGAGCCAGGCAGAAGCCGCGCGAGCCCAGACCTCCAAGTACAAACAGACCTGGCTTGCCGGGCATGGCTCCTGCAAGAGGCAGACGGTCTCGCGTGGTCGCCCGCACCGCGGCGCGGGACCGCACGGCGGTCTTCCGCGCGATGTCGGCGAGGTCCGGCAGCCGCCCGGCGAGCGTCGCCAGATTGCGCTCAGTGTCGCCCGCCCGAACATCCGCCGCTGTGTCCCCCCGGTCATGCGTAGCGCCGAACAGGAAGCCGTCCGCCGTCGGTGCCACGTATCCGCCCCACGCTTCGGCGGGCGGGCGGTCCGCCTCGACCCAGTCGGCCTGTCCGCGCACGGGGGCAAGCGACAGGTCCTCCAGCAAGGTCGGGAGGCCCCATCCGGCGGCGACCACCACGGCGTCCACCTCATGCGTCTCGCCGGTTTGGGTCTGGAGCGCCCAGGCGCTGCCTGTGGGCGCGAGGCTCTCGACCCGTGCAGCGACCGGCGCGACGCCGTCCAGCCATGCCTCGAGGATCGCGCTCGGCCGCACCGTCAGGGCGCCGGCCATCGTCAGCGTCCCGTCGGCGTGGGCCGTCATGGCGCCGGGTTCCCAGATCGCCTGCTCCGCGACGCGAGCGAACCGGGCAGCGTCCCGCTCCAGCGCCGGACGCTGCATGACGCCCCTGGCCAGAACCGCTCCCGGCGTTTCGCTGTAGAGGGTGCGCGCCCGCTCCAGCGCCTGGGCGAACAGGGCGGCAATGTCCGCGTCGCCGAGGTCGAACCGGGGCGTCACGAGCGCCGACGGAAACCCCGAGGCCCCCGCCCCCACGCCTTCAGCCTCCAGCACCACCGGCGTGACGCCCTCGTCTCGGAACGCCCGGACCAGCGCCGCGCCTGCGACGCCCGCGCCGAGGATGGCCACCTTTGGAAGGCCCACCTCTCTGACTGGCGGACCGACGCGGCGCGCCTCCAGCCGCTCGCGTTTGCGTCCGTGGCCCGGCTGCTTGTCGACTGTGAAGCCGCGCTCTGCCAGCCCGCGCCGAACGACCCCGGCGACCGTGAAGGTGGCGACGCGCGCGTCCTGCGCCGAGCGGGCGGCGATCCCGTTGAGCACGGCGTCGGACCACATCTCCGGGTTGGTCGAAGGCGCGAAGCCGTCCAAGAACCAGGCGTCGGCGAGCCCGCACCACTGCTCCAGCGCCCAGCCTGCATCGGCGACGGCCAGGTCGAGGACCGCACTCAACTCGGGCAGATCGATCCTGTGAAAGCCCGGGGTCGCCGACGGCCAGCGCGCGATCAGCACATCGACGATCGACTGGAGCTGGGGCCATCGCGAGAGCGCCCGGGCCGCGTCGTCGCGCGACAGGGGAAAGCCCTCGATGGAGAAGATGTTGAGTCGCGCACCCTCCGGACGCGTCCGGGACCAGAGGTCGAGCAGCGCCACGATGTTCAGGCCCGTGCCGAAGCCCAGCTCTCCGACCGTGAAATGCCCCCGTCCCGCCCAGACCTCGGGCAGGCCGCAGCCCTGCAGGAACACCGCCCGGCTCTCCGCGAGGCCGTCCTCGGCGGAAAAGTAGACATCGCCGAACCGACCCGAGCGCGGCTCGCCCGCCTCGGTCCAGATTAGTCGAGGATCGCGCTCGTGAATCACGGCCGGTGCATACGCTGGCGATCGGGCAAAGAAAAAGGGGCCGCCGGAGCGACCCCTTCTCCCGACGGGCGTGAGCCCGTCGAAGCAACTAAAGACCAGAAGGTCTTAGGCGGCCGGCTTTTCAGCGGCCGGAGCGGCTTCAGCGGCCGGAGCCATGGCGCCTTCGGCGGCCGGAGCAGCGCCAGCAGCGGCAGCGGCGTCGCCAGCGGCGGCGGCGGCGTCAGCAGCGGCGGCGTCGGCGGTCGCGGCGGCGTCCGTGGCGGTGTCGGCGGCGGCGGCGGCTTCTTCGGTCGCGGCTTCGGTGGTTTCTTCGGCGGCGGGCTGGCAAGCGGCCAGAGCCAGGGCGGCGGCCGAGGCGGCGATCAGGGCGACGATGCGCATGTTGGTTTTCCTTCAGAAGGGTTCAAACGGGGTCATGAATCCCCGTCACGGCGAGATAACGGGATCGTGAGCGGAATCGCAAGCGAATTCTCACGGGTTCGTGATCGCCCGTGATGGGAGGCGACGGAACTTTCTGGAGGCGGTCGGCCGAGCCTCTCGGGGTCCGGCCGACCTCAGGGACGTCAGGCGGCCGGCTTCTCGGCCGGGGCCATCGCACCGTCGGCGGCCGGAGCCATCTCGTCGCCCTCGGCCGGGGCCATCGCGCCCTCGGTCGATTCAGCGGAGTCTTCGGCGGCCGGCTGGCAGGCGGCCAGGGCAAGCGCGGCGGCCGAGGCGGCCACGGCGACGATCAGGTTGCGGTTGAACATGGAGAACCCCTCGAGATGCGGAACCGGACGGCGCGTCCGGCCATGAGAAAGCCCCCACGACCCTGACGAGTCATGGGGGCGATCCTGCCTACGTCGGCGACAAGCCGCGCGTTACACGCGGCTGTGACCCGCACATGAGGTCACTGGGCCGGCGGCGTGGCTCCGGTCGAGCCGGGCGCGGTGGTCGGCGGCGGAGAGCCGGGGTTGGCCGAGCCGTCGCTCATCGTGCCGTCCGGGTTCATCGTGCCGGTCGTGCCGGTCGTCGAACCGGTAGAGCCGGTCGTCGAGCCGGGCGCGGTCCCGGTCGTGGAGCCGTCGCTCGGCGCCATGGCGCCGCCGTCGGCCGGAGCCATAGCCGAGGTGTCTGCCGCGCTGTCGGTGGCGGCGGCGGTCTCTTCCTCGGCCGAGGGCTGACAGGCGGCCAGGCCCAGGGCGGCGACGGCGGCGACAGCCATCAGGGTGGTCTTCATGGTTTAGTCTCCCGCATCTTCGACCCGCCGGCCCCAATGGCCGCCCCACGGCGGGGCATGACGGGATCGTGATAGCTCGGGAACCGGCGTGAACCATCCGTGTTCCAGCGTGACCGCAAAGAAACTCAGGCGCCCGCCGGGCGGCGGGGAATACCTCCCTCGCGCTGTGACACTCGGGTCAGTTCGACGTCAGGCTCGACTGTCGCCGCGCTCTTCATTCAAGGCTGAAGCTTCGGAGAAATCGTCCTCCGCCAGGGCGCTTTCCACGTCGTCGCCTTCGAACGTGCGGGTTTCGGCCGGGCGGCCGGCCTGAAACTCGGCCATCGCGGCTTCCTTCCTCGCCCGCATGCGGTCCGCCAGGTCGTCCATGTCGAGGCCCGCGGCCCGGGCCTGCGCGAACATGCCCTCCGAGCGCTTCTCCTCCTCCTCGACGTGGTGCTCGATCATCTCGGACAGCACCTTGACCTTCGCGTCGTAGAAGGCCTCCTCCGGGCTTCCGGCCTCGATCTCGTTGATCAGGGTCTTGGCGGCGTCGTGCTCGACATAGGCCTCGTCGAGCAGGTCGTCCTCGACATCGGCGCTGCGACAGGCGGGATAGAAGATCTCTTCCTCGATGACGGTATGCACCTTGAGCTCCAGACAGGCCTGCTCGGCCAATTGGCGCTTCTTGGATGCGCCGGACGCCTTCTCGAACTGCTCGAAGATCTCCTCCACCTTGCGGTGGTCGGCCTTCAGCATGGCGATGGCGTCCATCTCTTCGTAGGTCTGAGCCATGGGGTCCTCCTTGGCGGGGCTGATGCCTGCCATAGCGACGCTGGAGCGCCGCCGTTCCCACGGCCAAGCTAGGTGAGAGTCGTTCTCTGAACGCTCAAGGCCTGCGGCCGTCCACATTCCCCGGCGGGGCGTAGCGGCAGGCCAGCAACTGCTGGTCGCCGCGCGCCTCGATCGCGCAGCCGACATGCGTCGTGCCCGCCCAGATCAGCTGGGTGTAGTGGCCGACCGCCGTCCAGTTTCCGGTGCGGCTGACGTTCGGGAAGACGCCGGGGCGATAATCCTTCCGCTCCTCGATCCAGTCCTCGACCATCTCCTCCGGCGTCCAGGTGCGGTCGCCCCAGCCCGTCCAGAGGTTCTCGCCGTGGCCGTGAGGGCGCGGGTCGTGGGCGAAGCGGCCCGTGGCGATGAGCTCCCGCGCCCAGCCGCGCGCCTCGACTTCCAGGTCCGCGCTCCAGAGCAGCGGCGGGGCCCCGACCCGCCGGCGCTCATCGTTGTGGGCGGCCAGCAGCCGCGCCTCGACCACGTCCGACGGCGGGGCGTCTCGCGGCGGAGCGATGGGGACGGCGGCCCGAGGCGCCGGCGACGCCGGTTCGATCCAGCGCGGGCCACCCGGGTCGGCGGGGGCGGCGGGGGCAGGCGCGGAGACGGGGACGGGAGCGGGGACGCGAATGGGGGACGGCAGGAGGGCGCAGGCCGAGGTCAGAGAGGCGGCGACGAGAACGGAGGCGAGGCGTATCATGGCCTCCTCAATAGCCGACGAGCGCGGCCGTTCCGAGGCGGCGTAACTCTTATCTTGACGTTGACGTAAACGTCGGCTTTAGACGCCTGCACGCGATCCGTCCTCAATGGAGACTGACACCATGACCGACGCCTACATCTATGACGCGGTGCGCACGCCGCGCGGCAAGGGCAAGAAGGACGGCTCGCTGCACGAGATCACCGCCCTGTCGCTGGCGACCCAGGTGCTGGAGACCCTGCGCGACCGGAATGGGCTGGACACGTCGAAAGTCGACGACGTCATCCTGGGCTGCGTCTCGCCGGTGGGCGAACAGGGCGCCGACATCGCCCGCACCGCCGTGCTGAACTCGGGCTGGGCCCAGACGGTCGCCGGCGTTCAGATCAACCGCTTCTGCGCCTCGGGCCTGGAGGCCGTGAACATGGCGGCGGCAAAGGTGAAATCCGGCGAGGCCGACTTCGCCGTCGGCGGCGGCGTCGAGGCCATGAGCCGCGTGCCGATGGGCAGTGACGGCGGGGCCTGGCCGGTTGATCCGTCCTCGGCCTTCCCGACCTATTTCGTGCCCCAGGGCGTGTCGGCCGACATGATCGCGTCCAAGTGGGGCTTTTCCCGCGACGACGTCGACGCCTATGCGGTCGAGAGCCACAAGCGCTCGGCCAGGAGCTGGGCCGAGGGCCGGTTCAACAAGTCGGTGGTGCCGGTCAAGGACCAGCTGGGCCTGACCATCCTGGACCATGACGAGACGATCCGTCCGAACACGGACATGCAGACGCTGGGTGCGCTGAACCCGTCGTTCGCCATGATGGGCGAGATGGCCTTCGACGCCGTGATCAACCAGCGCTATCCCGAGGTCGAGCGCGTCAATCACGTCCATACGCCGGGCAACAGCTCGGGCATCGTCGACGGCTCGGCGGGCGTGCTGATCGGCAGCCTGGAGGCCGGCAAGGCGCTCGGCCTGAAGCCGCGCGCGAAAATCCGGGGCGCCGCCTCGATCGGCTCGGAGCCTTCGATCATGCTGACCGGACCGGAGTTCGTGGCCAACAAGCTGCTCAGCAAGCTGGGCATGTCCACGTCGGACATTGACCTGTGGGAGCTGAACGAGGCCTTCGCCGCCGTGGTGCTGCGCTTCATGCAGGCGCTCGACATCCCACACGACCAGATCAACGTCTGCGGCGGCGCCATCGCCATGGGCCATCCCCTGGGCGCCACCGGGGCCATGATCACCGGCGTGGTGCTGGATGAGCTGGAGCGCTCGGACAAGGAAACCGCGCTGATCACCCTGTGCATCGGCGGCGGCATGGGCACCGCCACCGTCATCGAACGCGTCTGATCCGGGAGCTGAGCGACATGGAAAACTTCAAGATCGACGTCGACGCCGACGGCATCGCCCTGGTCACCTTCGACGTGCCGGGCCGGTCGATGAACACCCTGACCGGCTCGGTCATGGCCGAGATCCCGCAGGTGGTCGAGCGCATCAAGTCCGACGACGCCATCAAGGGCGCGGTCCTGACCTCGGGCAAGGCGTCGGGCTTCTGCGCAGGTGCCGACCTGGGCGACATGGCGGCGGGCATGCTGACGGGCGGCTCGTTGCAGGACGCCTTCGACGCCGGCTGGCGGCTGAACGGAGCGCTGCGGGCGCTCGAGACCTGCGGCAGGCCGGTGGCGGCCGCGATCAACGGCCTGGCGCTCGGTGGCGGTCTGGAACTCACCTTGGCCTGCCACTACCGCGTGGTCGGCGACAGCCCGAAGATTCAGCTGGGCCTGCCCGAGATCAAGGTCGGTCTGTTCCCCGGCGGCGGCGGCACCCAGCGCCTGACGCGCCTGATCGGCGTCCAGGCCGCCATGATGGCGATGAGCGAAGGCAAGTCCTTCCGCCCCAACGACGCCAAGGGGGCGGGCATCGTCCATGAGGTCGTCCCGGCCGGAACCGAGGTCGAGGCCGCCAAGGCCTGGATCAAGGGCGGCGGCAAGGCCCAGCAGCCCTGGGACGACAAGTCCTTCAAACTGCCCGGCGGCGGCCCCTATCACCCGGCCGGCATCCAGAACTTCCTGGTCGGCAACGCCATGCTGAGGAAGCAGTCCTACGGCAACTATCCGGCCGTGCTGAACCTGATGAAGGCGGTCTATGAGGGCGTTCAGGTGCCGATGGACGCCGCGCTCCGCATCGAGACCCGCTACTTCATCAAGACCTTGATGACGCCCCAGGCCCAGGGCATGATCCGCAGCCTGTTCCTGTCCAAGCAGGAGCTGGACAAGGGCGCGGTGCGTCCCAAGGACGTGCCCCAGTCCGATCCGAAGAAGGTCACCGTTCTGGGCGCCGGCATGATGGGCGCAGGCATCGCCTATGTGAACGCCATGGCGGGCATCCAGACCATCCTGATCGACCGCGACCAGGAGAGCGCCGACAAGGGCAAGGCCCATGTCGAGGAGCTGCTGAAGAAGCGCCTGTCGCGCGGCCAGCTGACCCAGGACAAGTACGACGCCCTCTTGGCGTCGGTGATCGCCACCACCGACTATGACCACATCAAGGGCTCGGACCTGGTCATCGAGGCGGTATTCGAGAACCGCGAGATCAAGGCCGATGTGACCAGGCGCGCCGAGGCCCAGCTGGCGCCCGGCGCCGTGTTTGGATCGAACACCTCGACCCTGCCGATCACGGGTCTGGCCGAGGCCTCGGTCCGGCCGGAGGACTTCATCGGCATCCACTTCTTCTCGCCGGTCGACAAGATGATGCTGGTCGAGATCATCATGGGGGCCAAGACCGGCCAGGCGGCGCTCGCCAAGGCGCTGGACTACGTCATGAAGATCAAGAAGACCCCGATCGTCGTCCAGGACGGCCGCGGCTTCTACACCTCGCGCTGCTTCGGCACCTACGTCGCCGAGGGCCTGGCCATGCTGGAGGAGGGCTATGCGCCGGCCCTGATCGACAACATCGGCCGCATGACCGGCATGCCGCGCGGCCCGCTGGAGATGCACGACGACGTGGCGCTGGATCTCAGCGTGAAGATCGCCAAGCAGACGAAGGAAGACCTGGGCGACGCCTATGTCCCGCTGCCCGGCTGGAAGATCGTCCAGACCATGGTCGAGGACCTGGGCCGCTATGGCCGCAAGAACGGCATGGGCTTCTACGACTATGCGTCCAAGCCCAAGACCCTGTGGAAGGGCCTGTCGGAGCTGGCGCCGGTCACCATCAACGACTCGACGCCCGAGATGGTCGAGGATCAGAAGCGCCGCCTGATCTTCCGCCAGGCCGTCGAGGTCGCCCGCTGCTGGGAAGAGGGCGTGATCGACGACCCGCGCGAAGCCGACGTCGGCGCCATCCTTGCCTGGGGCTTCGCGCCCTGGACCGGCGGCCCGATCACCTACATCGACCAGTACGGGCTGAAGGCCTTCGTCGAACAGGCCGACGCCTATGCGGCCAAATACGGCGACCGGTTCAGCCCGCCCCAGCTGCTGCGCGACATGGCGGCCAAGGGCGAGACCTTCTACGGCCGGTTCACGGGCCAGAAGGCGGCGGCCTGATCGTCCGCTCGCAGACATGAGATCGGCCCCGGGATCGCTCCCGGGGCCGTTTCCTTCTGATCGGTCACCTGATCAGTTGGTGAACTCGTACACCGTGCCATCGATCTCGCACATGTCGACGCGCTCGACGTAATCCGTGCCGTCGTCGAAGCTGTAGTAGAAGTCGTACATACAATCCTCCAGACCGTCGTCGATGGTGATCTCCACCGTGTCGCCAGGCTCGACCTGATAGTCCAGGATGTTGTCGCTCCATTCGTCGGAGGAAGATTGTCCGTACAGGATCGACTCGATGGTCTTGTCAGAGTTGTTCTCGATCGAGAAGGACACCGACGCCGTCTGAGCGACGGCGGACGAGGCGACGACCAAGGCAGCGGCTGCGGCCAGGAACAGATTACGCATAGAATACCCCTCAAGGCGGACGAAACGTCCGCATCGCCGACTTATCTATCGACGGCTCTCTCTAGAAAGCGAAGTTCCGCCAGCTGTCGTCTCTGGTCAGCCGCTTGGCGGCGCCGCGAGGCCGCCCTACGGTTTGCGCCTCACTCTTCATCTTGGCACGACGCTGATGTTGACGCGCTTGATCCAGACCGACGGTCTTCGCCAGCAGGTGCTGGAGGCCGGCGACGGCTCGCTCATCCTGCTGATCCATGGCTTCCCGGAGCTGGGGATCAGCTGGCGCGCCCAGGTCGCGGCCCTGGCGCAGGCGGGCTATCGAGCCGTGGCCCCCGACATGCGCGGCTACGGCGGCACCGACAAGCCGGATCGGACGGAGGAGCACACCATCCTCCATCTGGTCGGCGACATGGTCGACCTAGTGCGGGCCCTGGGTCATGAGACCTGCGTCGTCGTGGGTCACGACTGGGGCGCGCCGGTCGCCTGGCACTGCGCCCTGATGCGGCCGGACGTGTTCACGGGGGTCGCGGGCCTTTCTGTGCCGTTCCAGCCGCGCCGCACGGCCGGACCGCCGACCCCGGCCATGGCCGCGATCTCGAAGCGGCTGGGCCGGGGAGAGCTCTACATGAACCAATTCCAGGCCCCGGACGCCCACCGCATCTTCGAGGCAGACGTGGCAACGGGTCTGAGGAAGGGCTTCTACAGCTATGACGGGGCGACGCCGGACGGTCGTCGGTCGACCGGCTTCATCGCGCCAGGCCACGACTTCCTGTCCGAGGTTCCGGATGACGCCACCCTTCCCCCGTGGATGAGCGAGGATCACTTCGCCGAGTATGTGGCGGCCTTCACGGCGTCGGGCTTCAAGGGGCCGATCGACTGGTATCGGTGCCTCGATCTGAACTGGTCGCTGACGGCCTTCCTGCAAGGCAAACGCATCAACCAGCCATCGTTGTTCATGGTCGGAGAGCGCGATCCCGTTCGCCACTACGCCGGCCAGCACGAGGCGGGGTTGAAGGATTGGCTGACCGATCTCCGCAGCCAGATTGTCCTGCCCGGCGCCGGCCACTGGCTGCAGCAGGAACGCCCCGATGAGGTCAACGCCGTCCTGCTCGGCTTCCTGCGGTCGCTGTGACCCGATCCCAGACCTACGACGTCGTCATCGTCGGCGCGGGCGCGGCCGGGATGATGTGCGCCATCGAGGCGGGGCGGCGGGGGCGGCGCGTGCTGGTCGTCGATCACGCCCGCGCGCCGGGCGAGAAGATCCGCATCTCGGGCGGCGGGCGCTGCAACTTCACCAATCTGGAGGCCGGGCGGACCGACCGCTTTCTGGGAGCCAACCCGCGCTTCGCGGCCTCTGCGCTGGGCCGCTACACGCCCGCCGACTTCATCGCTCGCGTGGACCGTGCGGGCATCGCCTGGCACGAAAAGACGCTGGGCCAGCTGTTCTGCGACGACAGCGCGAAACAGATTGTTTGCATGCTGACCGATGACCTGCGGGCCGCAGGCGCCGAGCTGCGGTTGGGCACGGCGGTCGAGACCTACAGCCAGGCCGGCGAGCGTTTCAATCTGACCCTGTCCGACGGATCGGCCGTGTCGTCGGCGTCGCTGGTCGTGGCGTCGGGCGGCAAGTCGATCCCGAAGATGGGGGCGACGGGCTGGGGCTATGAAGTCGCGCGCCACTTCGGCCTGGCGGTGACCGAGACGCGGCCTGCGCTCGTGCCCCTGACCTTTGAGCAGGGTTTGCTGGAGCAGACCACGCCGCTGGCCGGGGTGGCGGTCGATGCGGTCGTCAGCCACGGCAAGACCCGCTTCGAGGAGGCCATGCTGTTCACCCATCGCGGCCTGTCGGGTCCGGCGATCCTGCAGATCAGCAGCTACTGGCGTGAGGGCGATCCGATCACGGTTCAGATGGCCCCGGGCGTGCCCGTGCTGGAGCGGTTGAAAGCGAGGAAGGCCGAGAACGGCGGCAGGCAGGCCGTCCACACCGCCCTGTCCGAGATCGTGCCCCGCCGCCTGGCCGAGACTCTCGCCGCCCGCGAAGGCGCGACGGGCAAGCTGGCCGAGGTCGGGGACAAGGCGCTGGCGCGGCTGGAGACCGCCGTGAACGCCTGGACCGTCAAGCCTGTGGGATCGGAGGGCTATCGCACCGCGGAGGTGACGCTGGGAGGCGTCGCCACCGATCAACTGGACCAGAAGACCCTGGAGGCCAAGGTTGTGCCGCGCCTCTACTTCATCGGAGAGGTCGTCGACGTCACCGGTTGGCTGGGCGGCTATAACTTCCAGTGGGCCTGGAGCTCGGGCTGGGCGGCCGGTCAGGCGTGCTAGTGCGCCTCCGGCCCCCGGGCGGCGGGGCTGTGGTATTCGTTCTCGCGCCGGCCGGTCGCGGCCAGCACGAAGCGGCGGTCGCAGTAGCCGCACTCGACGAAGTCGTCCTCGCCCATGTCCATATAGACGAGCGGGTGGCCCAGAGCCCCGCCGCCGCCGTCGCAGGCCACGCGCTTGGAGGTCACGACGATCTCCTCTGGCGGCGGGACGGGCGTGTCGGGATGGCGGGGCGGCATGGAGAGGTCCGTGGTCTTGGCGCAGGGCTTGCGCGCGCATAGTTAGACGCCACGGCGCGCCGCCGAAAGCCCCGATCCTTCCGAAAGCCCGCATGACCGAAGCCGCCGCCCTGCCCGCCAACGCCATCGAGGTGCGGGGGCTGGAGAAGACCTATGCGGGCTCCAAAAAAGCTCCGCCCAAGGTGGCGCTTAAGGGCGTCGACCTGGCCATTCCGCGCGGCTCGATGTTCGGCCTGCTCGGCCCCAACGGCGCGGGCAAGTCGACGCTGATCAACATCCTGGCCGGCGTGGTGAACAAGACGGCCGGCCACGCCGCCATCTGGGGTCGCGACATCGACGAGCGGCCGAGGGACGCCCGCGCCGCGCTCGGCGTCGTACCCCAGGAGATCGTGGCAGACGTCTTCTTCAGCCCGCGCGAGGCGCTGGAGGTGCAGGCGGGGTTCTACGGCGTGCCTGCCAGCGAGCGGCGGTCCGACGAATTGCTGGCCGCGCTTGGCCTGTCGGACAAGGCCAACGCCTATGTGCGCGCCCTGTCGGGGGGGATGAAGAGGCGGCTGATGGTGGCCAAGGCGCTGGTGCACAATCCGCCGGTCCTGATCCTGGACGAGCCCACGGCGGGGGTGGACGTCGAGCTGCGCCGCCAGCTGTGGGAGTACGTCCGGCGCATCAACGCCGAGGGCGTGACCATCCTGCTGACCACTCACTATCTGGAGGAGGCGCAGGAGCTGTGTGACACGATCGCTATCATGAACCGGGGCGAGGTCGTGGCCTGCGAGCCGACGCCCCAGCTGCTGCGCCGACTGGACACGCGAAACGTGGTGGTGACGCCGGAAGGAGAGCTGACGACCCCGCCGACCCTGCCGGGGTTCGAGGTCGCGCCGCGCGCCAACGGGGCGTTCGCGGTGACCTACAAGAAGGGTCAATCCTCGGTGGAGCAGGTGCTGGCGGCCGTCCGCGCGGCCGGGGTGACCATCGCCGACATCACCACCGAAGACCCCGACCTGGAGGATGTCTTCGTCGCCCTGACCTACGGCGACCCGAACGCGGCCGATCCGATCAAGGATTGATCGCTTCGGGAGCCAGGCTCAGTCCTCGTCGGCGTAGATGGCCACGCGGGCGGGTTCCGACGAGGTGACAGCGCCACGATACATGCCCGAGGTCGTCATCGCGAAGCCGGGCACGCCGTTCGCATCGACGACGATGACCCCGCCATAGCCGCCCAGCGACAGGGCGTCGTCGACCTCGGCCCGACCGGCGTCTTCGGACGAGGCTCCGTCGGCGATGCGGGTGCAGATGTCCCGGGCGACGGTGGCGCGGATGTAGAACTCGCCGTCGCCGGTGGCCGAAACGGCGCAGCCGTCGCGGTTGGACGCATAGGTGCCAGCGCCCAGCACCGGCACGTCGCCGACGCGGCCCCAGCGCTTGCCGGTCGTGCCGCCGGTCGAGGTGCCGGCCGCGAGCGTGCCGGACTGGTCCAGCGCCACGGCGCCGACGGTGCCGAACTTGCGCTCGTTCAGGGGCGGGGCGGGTTCCAGCGAAGCCATGCCCGCAGCGGGCGCTCCAGCCGGCCGGGCGGGGATGGGCAGGTCGCGCTCACGGAGAAAGCTCTCCAGCCCCCGCCAGCGGCGCTCGGTGAAGAAGTAGGAGGGATCGACCTGCTCCAGCCCCTGCGACGCCGCGAACGTATCCGCCCCTTGGCCGATCAGCATGACGTGGGGCGACTGCTCCATGACGGCGCGGGCGGCGGCGATGGGGTGGCGGGTGGTGGTCAGGCCCGCGACGGCGCCGGCGGACAGGTCGCGGCCGTTCATGACGGCGGCGTCGAGCTCATTGCGCCCCTCGGCGGTGAAGACGGCGCCCCGGCCCGCGTTGAACAGGGGGTCGTCCTCCATGATCTGAATCGCGGCCTGGATGGCGTCGAGCGAAGACCCGCCGTCGCGCAGGATGGCGGCCCCGGCTTCCAGCGCGCGCGACAGCGAGGCGCGGTAGGCGGCGTCCTGTTCCGGCGAAAGATCGGCGCGCTCGATGACACCGGCCCCGCCGTGTATGGCGAAAGCCCAGCGCGGCGTTGTTTCCTGGGCTGCCACGGGCGCGGCGAGGGTAAGGGCGGCGGCGAGGCCAGCAAGGACGCGAAAGGTCATGCTGCGGGGTCCATTCCAGTAAGGTGCATGGCCATCGTGCACCGAGTGGCGTGGCCGGGTCCAGCAGGGTCGGGCGAGCGAAAAACGCAGTCCACTGAGTCCACTCAGTCCGCCTCGCGTCATTGCGCCTGCTTGAGCGAAGGCCCAGAACGCAACCCTAGCAAGCCGACACGTCAGAAACGGACGTCGGCTCGGCGGACATCAGGATCCGCGCTTGTGATGCGACCACTTCCATACCCGGTAGGCGACGATGGGCGCGAAGCCGCCGACCAGCGCCGCGATCAGCACGGTCCAAAACCCGCCGCCCAGACCAAACTGGCCCACCAGCCCGCCGACGATCGCGGCGGCCAGCGGGCCGAGGAACGGCAGCCAATGAGGCGGCGCGACCTTAATTCGCGTCGACCTTGATGACGCCGCGACGGATCTGGTCCAGCTCGATGGAGTCGAACAGGGCCTGGAAGTTGCCCTCGCCGAACGCCTGGTTGCCCTTCCTCTGGATGATCTCGAAGAAGATCGGACCGAACATGTCCTGGGTGAAGATCTGCAGCAGCAGGCCGTCCTCGTCCGACCCGTCGATCAGGATGCGGTTCTTGCGCATTCGGGCCACGTCCTCGCCGTGGTTGGGCAAGCGCTTGTCGATCAGTTCGAAATAGGTCTCGATCGTGTCCTGGAAGGGCACGCCGCGGTCCTTCAGCGTCTCGACCGTGTGGAAGATGTCGTCGGTCGCCAGCGCGATGTGCTGGATGCCCTCGCCGTTGTAGCGACGCAGGAACTCCTCGATCTGGGAATTCTCGTCCTGGCTCTCGTTCAGGGGGATGCGGATGGCGCGGTCGGGCGCGATCATGGCCTGGGAGAAGAGGCCCGTCGCCTTGCCCTTGATGTCGAAATACTTCTGCTCCTCGAAGGCGAAGACGTCGCCGTAGAAGCCGGACCAGGTCCGCATCTGTCCGCGCCGGACGTTGTGGGTCAGGTGGTCCAGCAGATGCAGGCCGACGTTGTTCTTGCGCTCGGCCTCTTCCCACCCCTCGATCTCGTCCCAGCCGTCGTAGAGCGAGCCGTTTTCGCCATAGGCGTCGATCAGATAGAGCAGCGAGCCGCCGATGCCGCGCAGCACATAGGCGCCGGGCCCAAGCGCCCCGCCGTCGTGCATCTCGGCCGAGTGGGCGCCGCGCGCGACGGCGCCGTCATAGGCGGCCTTGGCGTCGGCGACGCGGAAGGCCATGCCGTTCGCCGACGGGCCATGATCCCTGGCGAACTCGCCGGCGTGACCCCTGGGATTGGTGTGGACCAGGAAGGTGATGTCGCCCTGCTTCATGCGGACGACGCCGTTGGCCGGGTTGCGGTGGGTCTGGACGAAGCCCAGCACCTCCAGCTGGCGGATCATGGCCTGGGGGTCGGGGCCGGTGAACTCGACGAATTCGAAGCCGTCGACGCCGAGCGGGTTCTCGCGGGCCGCCGTATCGGTCTTGCGGGGAGCCAGGTCGTCCATGGGCGCGTCTCCTGAAAGCGGGTGTGGCCGTGGGGGTCGGCCGATTGGCGCGGAACCTAGTGGCGTGAGGCCGGGAAGCCAACCCGCCGGGTCGAAGGGCGCTCCGGTGCTTGCCCGCGCGGCCCGTGCGGCCTAATCGCAGGACATGGCCAGTCCTCCCCTGATCTGCCCGTCCATCCTCGCTTCGGACTTCGCGAAACTGGGCGAGGAAGTCGCCGCGATCGAGGCGGCGGGGGCCGACTGGGTTCACGTCGATGTGATGGACGGCCACTTCGTGCCCAACATCACCATCGGCCCCGACGTGGTGAAGGCGCTGCGGCCGCACACGTCCCTGCCCTTCGATGTCCACCTGATGGTCGCGCCGGTCGATCCCTGGCTGGAGGCCTATCGCGCAGCGGGCGCAGACATCCTGACCGTCCATCCCGAGAGCGGGCCCCACCTGCATCGGACGCTGAGCCGCATCCGGCAGCTGGGGGCCAAGGCGGGGGTGGTGCTGAACCCCGGCACGCCGCTGTCGGTGCTGGACGAGGTGATCGACCTGGTCGACCTCGTTCTGCTGATGTCGGTCAATCCAGGCTTCGGCGGCCAGTCCTTCATCGACAGCGCGCTGAGGAAGATCGAGCGGACCCGCGCCCTGCTGGATGCGGCCGGCTCGAAGGCGCACCTGCAGGTCGATGGAGGCGTTACGGCCTCGAACGCCGGCGCCTGCGTCGCAGCCGGAGCGGACGCCCTGGTCGCTGGAACCGCCGTGTTCAAGGGCGGACCGTCCGCCTATGCCGCCAACATCGCGGCCCTGAAGGGCGTCGCGGCTTGAACCCCATCGGGCCCTTCGCGGACCGGTCGCCGCCCTCGGTCGGGCCCGACGCCATCCCGGGCCTGAGGGGCGCGCCCATGCGCACGCCGGTGAAGAGCGCGGGCGTGGCCACAGGTCCGCAGCTATGGCCCGCCATCGCGGGGCGCATGCTGACGCGGCAGATGTGGATCGAGCTCTACGGCCTGCCCGGCTATGCCCAGACGCTGGCCGCGGGCAAGGCGGTGGCGTTCGCCGCGTCGCCGCGGGATTTCCGTCCGGTGGACGGGGCGGTCGGCAAGGCCGTCCTGTCGGGCAAGTTCCACCTCGCAGGAACCCACATGGAGGTCGAGACCGGGGGCGATCCGTGGAACCGGCCGAGCCCCTCCAAGGCCTTCGCGACCGATCTCCACGCCTTCGCCTGGCTGCCGTCGCTGATGCTGCATGAGGAGCGGGGCGCGCGCGAGGCGGTGCGGCTGACGCTGGCCTGGGCCCAGACGTTCGCGCGGTGGTCACCGTTCGCCTGGGACCCTCAGATCCTCGCGCGGCGGACCTTCAATCTGTCGTGCGCGGCCCGGCGGATGGGGGCTGTGGCGAGCGACGCCGACCGGTTCCGCCTGGCCGACATCCTGGGCCGCCAGGCGCGTCAACTGTTGCGCCCCCCGGGCGGTCTGGCCGGACAGGCCGAACGTCTCACGGCCGCCGCCCTGGCCGGCGCGGTGCTGGCGGGACCGCCGGGCCAGCGCATCCGTCGCTCGGCGCTCGGCCCCCTCGGCGGAGCCCTGCGTACGACCGTCGCTGGGGACGGCGCCCATGCCACGCGCAGTCCCGAAGCCGGGCTCGAACTGCTGCTCGACCTGCTCGCGCTCAACGAGGCCCTGTCCCAGCTGTCCGAGCCCACCCCGGAAGCGGTGTCGGGCGCCATCATTCGCCTGACCACGGCGCTCCGCATGCAGGTCCTGCCGGATGGCCGGCTCGCGGCCTTTCAGGGCGGCGGGCCGTCGACGCCCGTCCGCGTCGCCGCCGCGCGCGCCCATGACGAACACGCCGAGACCCCGGGCGGCGCCAGCGGAACCGTCGGGGGCCTCGCACGGATCCGGTCGCCGCTCCTGACCGTCATCACCGACGCCGGCCCGCCCGCGCGAGGGGCCTGGTCCGAAGCCGCCTGCGCCCAGCCTCTGGCGTTGGAGATTGTGTGCGGCAAGGACCGGCTGATCACCGGCTGCGGCTGGACGCCCCGCGCCGCCGACCGCCAGGGCCTGCGCCTTTCACCCGGCCATTCCACCCTGACGCTGGGCGAGACCGCCTTCGCCGAGCCGTTGGGCGGCTGGAAGGCCGAGTTGCTGGGGCCCCGTCTTTATGGTCGGCCGTGGAAGACCACCGTCGAGCGGCGGGACGCCGAGGGCGCCGTCTGGCTGGAGGTCGAACACGACGCATGGGCCGCGCTGTACGGACTGCTGCACCAGCGGCGCCTCTATCTGGACCAGCGGCTGGACGAACTGCGAGCCGAGGAACGACTTCATCCGTGCCCGGAGCATCGGGGTCAGGTTCGCCAGATCGCGGCGCCCTATGCGGTGCGCTTCCACCTGGAACCGGGGGCCCAGGCCTCGCTGGCCCGCGACCGGCGCTCCATCCTGCTCCGCGGTCAGTCCGGTCGGGGCTGGTGGTTCAGGACGGACGGACCGGACGTCGCCATTGAACCGTCGGTGCATGTCGAGGACGGCCTGACGCGACGCTCTCTGCAGGTCGTGGTGCGCGGTTCGGCGCGGACCGACGCGGAAAGCAAGATCCGCTGGAAGCTGAGCCCGGCAGGCGCGGCCGGCGATCCGGTCTGACCAGGATCAGCCGCCGATCCGCACCTCGACCTCTTCCTCGCCCCGCGTGACGGTCAGGACAGGGTTGCCCCGATCGTTGAGCCGGGCGCCCAGCGCGGCCAGGCTGTCGACCGGGCGGCCGCCGACCTCGGTGACAATGTCGCCCGCACGAAGGCCCGCGGCCGCAGCCGCAGAGCCGCCCTCGACCGCTTGGACCTGAAGGCCTGACGAGGTGGAGGCGAAGCTGGCGCCGTAAGCCTGGACGGCGGTTGCGCCGATCTGGACGCCGCCGGGCTCGGAAACCTCTACAGTCATGGACGCGCTCCCCTCGACGCCATCGCGCAGATACACCAGCGCCAGGGCTGTACCCGGAGGCGCGATCCCGACCACGGCCTGAACAGACCCTGCGTTGGCGACCGGACGGTTCTGGATGCGGGTGATGACGTCGCCGCGCCGAAGCCCAGCACGGTCGGCAGGTGAGCCGGGAACCACGTCCTCCACAATGGCCCCGCGAACGAAGCCCAGCCCCAGCTCCACCGCCCGTTCCGCCGGCAGAGACCCTAGCGTCGCGCCGATACGGCCGCGCGTGACCTCCCCATTGGCGCGGAGCTGCTCGACGACGAAGCGCATGATGCGGGTCGGCACGGCGAAAGCGATGCCGTCGTTGCCCCCCGAGAAGTCGCCGGACAGAATGGAGGTGTTGATGCCGATCAGCCGCCCCCGGCTGTCCAGCAGCGGCCCGCCTGAGTTGCCGGAGTTCACCGCCGCATCGGTCTGGATGTAGTCCTCGACCGCATCGCCCATGCCGGAACGGCCCAGGCCCGAGATCACGCCCATGGTCAAGGTCTGGTCGAGGCCGAGCGGATAACCGACGGCGAAGGCGAGATCGCCGGTGCGCAGCGTGTCGGAGTCGACGGTCTCCACCTCGGCCAGGCCTCCGGTTGGGATGCGAAGGACCGCGAGATCGGTCGCAAGGTCCTTACCGATGAGTTCAGCATCGAGCAGTCGACCGTCGGAGAGGTCGACACGGAACTTCTGCCCCCCCTCGATGACGTGGTTGTTGGTGACGATGATGCCTTCGTCGGCGTCGATGATGACGCCGGAGCCGCCGGACACGGCCGTGGGTTCCGACCCGTTACGCGACGGGCCGGTCGAGCTGCCTAGCGTCGTGACCCGGACCACGGCGGGCAGGGATCGCTCCAGCCCGGTGGCGAAGCTGAAGACGCCGCGCTGGCTGTCGTAGGGCAGAGGCGCCTCGGGGGCGGTCTGGGCCGACGCCGTCCCGGCCGTCAGCAGAACAATGGCGGTCGTCGCCAGGAAACGGGTGCGGTTCACGGTGGTCCCCTCGATGTCTCTCAGCGAGCCTATCGCGTGAAATGCGCCGTGACGATGGTCCCGGGCGAGGCGTCATCAATCGTCATGCGAGCGCCATGGCGACGCAGGCTGGCCCGCACGAAGGCCAGGCCCATGCCGTGGCTGTCAGGCCCGGCGCCGGCCTTACCCATGCCCGGTCCCTGATCCGAGACGCTGAGGATCGGGCCATCGTCGGTAGGCCGGGCGCGGATCACCACCGCGCCCCCGTCCGGCGAGAATTTGACGGCGTTGTCGACCAGATTGGCGACGGCGCGCTGGAGCAGGGACCGCACCCCCAGCACCGCGACCGGCTCGACTTCGGCGCTGAGACAAACGCCGCGCTGTTCGGCGATGGGCTCGTAAAGTTCGACCGCGGCCTGGGCGAGCGTATCGAGACGAACGCTTTCGAACGACCAGGCCTCGCCATCGCGCAGCGCCATCGCCTCGGTCATCGCGCGGGAGATGTCCGCCAGATCATGACGCGCCTCGCGGATCAGTCGGGCACGGGTGTCGAAGTCGTCGCTGGTCGCCAGCTGGTCGAGACGGGCGGTGGCGCGTGCCAGCGGCGTGCGGAAATCGTGGGCCAGCTGGTCGGCGGAATCGCGCAGCCAGGTCAGCAGTTCATCCAGGCGATCCAGCGTTCGGTTCACCTGACCGGACAGCTCGGTCAGTTCCGGGGCCACCGACACCTCGGGCGCGCGATGGGAGAAGTCGCCGACGGCGGCGCGATCCAGCGCCTTGCTGACCTTGGCCAAGGCGGTCGTCAGGCGGCGCCGGGCGAAGGTGGCGGCCGTCAGTCCCGCCGCCAGGATCAGCACGCCGACGCCGAAGACGGCCAATACGGCCAGTCGCCACGCGGAGCCTGCCGGATCGACGACCCGGCCGACCGTGACGTCCAGCGCCCCGACGGACCGGCGCACGATGACGGCCTCCACGGCCCGATTGAGGCACAGCTCTCCAGGGGCCAGCCGGACCAGATAGACGTTCGGTCCGAGCCCGGTCAGACGAGTGGCCCGCGCGGTTTCGAGCGCCGCCAGGCCGGCGGGCTTGCCGACTGGCGCACGGATCAGACGCACGCCCGCCCCGCCCCGGCCCGTTCGACAGGTCTCCTCCAGCGTGGTGGCCTCGCGGCTTGGGCCGTCCTGAAAGGCGGTCAGGACCGCAGACAGATAGGCCGCATCCGCCTCGGTCATGGACGCCGCGTCCATGCCCGCATCGGGCGGAAGTTTGACGGCGATGGCGGCGAAGTCAGCCAGGGCCGCCAGGGCCGCCTGCTGGCGCTGGTCCAGCTGGGCCGCGCGACCCGTCACCATCAGCGATCCCGAAAGCGCCACAGCCGCAAGGATGGCCAGAGCCGAAGCGAGTTCGGTCGTGGTCCGCCGTCCGAGCCAGGCCAATGGGGCGGACAGATCCAGCCGCCGTCGAAGCTGCTCCCAGCGGCTCACAGCGCCGAACTCACAGGGCTATCTGGATCACGCGGCGTCCAGATCACGGAAAACCAGGCTCTGGCTGCGTGCCGAAACGATGAGGGGGTGCAGATCCTCGCCGATCTCGGGCGCCTGCTCCTTGAGCCGACGCCGCAGCGCCGAAATGCGCGCATCGATGATGTTGACGAAGTTGTCGGGCAAAAACGTCCACTCCACCCAGCAGCGATCCCACAGCATAGTCTTGGTCACCGGCTGGCCGCGCGCGGTCATCAGTTCGGAGACGATGGCGAACTCCAGCGGCGACAGGTCGATCAGCCGATCGCCCTCGGCCGCTTTCAGCTTCAGCGTCCGCGCGCCGGGCGAAAGCCGGAATGGGCCGTTGGTGAGGTCGCTGGAGATGGGCTTGGCGCGGCGGGCCACGCGGCGCAGTTGCGCTGCGATCCGCGCCAGAAGCTCCTCGTCGCCGATGGGCTTGGACAGATAGTCGTCAGCGCCGCCCAGCAGACCCTCGACCTTCTGACGCTCGCCCGTGAGGGCCGTCAGCATCAGTGCTGGGGCGTCGGCGGAGGCCCCCGCCGCCGAGCGCAGTCTCTTGAGTGTTTCCAGCCCGTCCAGTCCTGACGTCAACCGATCCAGGATCAACACGTCGTAGGGCTGACGACGCGCCGCTTCCAACGCCATCTCACCGGCCTCGAACCGGTCGACCGCAGAAAAGCCGGCGCGCAGCAAACGCTCCGCCACATGGTCAGCCAGCGCGGGATCATCCTCCAGCAAAAGGGCGCGACGCCCGGCGAAGACCTCCGCCAGGGCCGCGAACGGATCATCGACCGACTGGTCTACTTGCTCGGTGATCAGCTCGCTCACGTCGTTCCCCCGCCTCGACGGGAGGTTAGCCGCCCCCTCGTCCGATGAACAATCCCGGCCCTCCGGCCGCGTGCGACACCGTAGCGCGGCCCTTATGTCTCGCCGCTGATCCTTCCTGACGGCGATCACCCAAAGATGAAGGATTTTTAAGGTTGCGGTCCGTCCTGGCGCCTTAGGGTCCGGCTCAAGCGCGCGCCAGACCGCGCAGAGGCTTCAACCCCCGGGACATTCCATGAAAAGACTGCTGATCGGCGCCGCTGCGGCCGCCTTCCTTCTACCCTCGGCCGCACTGGCCGGACCCGAGCACGACCACGGCTGCCTGGACGAGGCCTGCACCGTCTGGTCGATCTTCCAGACGCCCGCCGCCAGCATCGGCGCTTCGGGATGGGCGGGCGTCGAGGCGCCTCGGTTTGGGACCTGGGGCTTCGACACCTCCGGCATGGACCTGTCGGTGGCGCCGGGCGACAACTTCATGCGGTACGCAAACGGGACTGCGCTGGATCAGCTGACCATCCCGGCTGACCGCTCGAACTACGGAGCGTTCGCGCTCCTGCGCGATTTGTCGGACAACCGGCTGGAGGCCATGATCGAGGCCCTGCTGGCCCGTACCGACCTGGCCCCGGGCTCCGACGAGCAGAAGATCGCCGACGCCTATCGCAGCTACATGGACACGGCCCGCATCGAGGCGCTGGATGATCAGCCCCTGCAGCCGTACCTGGCCGAGATCCGGGCCATCGACAGCCATGAGGCCATGGCCGCCTACATGGGCCGCACCATTGGCGGGCTGGGCGGCTCCTTCTTTGCCACCGGCATTTCGACCGATCAGAAACAGCCCAATCGCTATGTGGTCTCGGCCGGACAGTCGGGCCTGGGCATGCCCAACCGCGACTTCTATCTGTCGCCGCTCTACGCCGACAAGAAGGACAAGTACCTCGCCTACATCGCCCAGATGCTGGAGATGATCGGCTGGGACGATCCGACCGGCAACGCCCAGCGGATCTTGGATCTCGAGACGCGTATCGCCCAGGCGCACTGGACCCCGGCGGAGAACCGCAACCGCGACCGGACCTACAACGAGTACACCATCCAGCAGCTGGTCGCTGATGCGCCGGGCTTCGACTGGAACGGCTATTTCGGCGCGGCCCGGCTGGGCGAAATTCCGCGTCTGATCGTTCGCCAGAACACAGCCATGCCGCAGATCGCCGCCATCTATGCGGAAACGCCGATGGAGACGCTGCGCGCCTGGCAGGCCTTCCACACCACCGACCAGGCCGCGTCGCGCCTGTCGAACCGCTTCGCCGACGCCCAGTGGGCCTTCCGCCTACGCGACCTGCAGGGTCAGCCGGAGCAGCGTCCGCGCGACAAGCGCGCGATCGGGTTCGCCGAGGGCGCGCTGGGCGAGGCTCTGGGTCGCCAGTACGTGGCGGAGTACTTCCCGGCCGAGTCGAAGGCCCAGATGGAAGAGCTGGTCGCCAACCTGCGCCGGGCGCTGGCCCTGCGCATTGAAAACTACGACTGGATGAGCGCCGAAACGAAGGCCGCCGCCCAAGAGAAGCTGGCCAAGTTCACGGTCAAGATCGGCTATCCGGAGACGTGGCGCGACTACTCCGCCCTCGAGATACGGGCCGACGACCTGTTCGGCAATGCCGAGCGCGCAGGCCGCTTCCGCTGGGAGTATCAACTCGCCCGCCTGAACGAGCCAGTCGATAAGGCCGAATGGGGCATGACGCCCCAGACGGTGAACGCCTATTACAACTCGACCAACAACGAGATCGTCTTCCCGGCCGCCATCCTGCAGCCGCCGTTCTTCGATCCGAACGCGGACCCGGCGGTGAACTACGGCGCCATCGGCGGGGTCATCGGCCACGAGATCGGCCACGGCTTCGACGACCAAGGCTCCAAGTCCGACGGCGACGGCGTGCTGCGCAGCTGGTGGACGCCCGAGGATCGCGCGAACTTCGAGGCCCTGACGGCGCGTCTCGGGGCCCAGTACGACACCTATGAGGTCCTTCCGGGCTATTTCGTACAGGGCGCCCTGTCGATGGGCGAGAACATCGGCGACGCCGCCGGCGTGGCTGTCGGGCTGGAAGCCTATCACCTGTCGCTGAACGGGCGGGAAGCGCCAGTGCTGGACGGCTTCACGGGCGACCAGAGGTTCTTCCTAGGCTGGGCCCAGGTCTGGCAGTCCAAGGGTCGCGACGATTTCCTGAGGAACCAGGTCGCCACCGGTCCGCACAGCCCGGCGGAGTTCCGCGTGATCGGCCCTGTCCGCAACGTCGACGCCTGGTACGACGCCTTCGACGTCCAGGCGGGCCAGCGCTACTACCTGACTCCGGAACAGCGCGTCCGCATCTGGTGAGGTGAAAAGGCCGGAGCGGCGATCCCGCTCCGGCCTTTTCTTTCTCAGCTCCGAGGACGGCGGATCAGGCGGCGTTGGCCGCCTTGCCGCCCGCCTTCTTGGCCTCGGCCTCACGGTGCGCGATCACGCCGCGCGCGATCAGCTCGGCGGCTTCGCCGGCGTCGCCCCAGCGCTTGACCCGCACCGACTTGTTCTTCTCCAGGTCCTTGTAGCGGGTGAAGAAGTGCTCGATCTGCTCGACCATGATGGTCGGCAGCTGCCGATAGCTGGCGATGTCGGTGTAGTAGGGATGGAGCGCATCGACCGGCACAGCCAGGATCTTGTCGTCGCCGCCGGCCTCGTCCTCCATCATCAGCACCCCGATGGGACGCGAGCGGATGACGCAGCCCGGAACCACCGGCGTCGGGTTCAGCACGATGACGTCGCACGGGTCGCCATCGTCCGCCAGCGTATGGGGCACGAAGCCGTAGTTGCCCGGATAGTACATAGCCGTGTGCAGGAAGCGATCGACGAACAGGGCGCCCGACGCCTTGTCCATCTCGTACTTCACGGGCAAGCCCCCTTGCGGGATCTCGATGACGACGTTCAGGTCCCAGGGCGGATTGGGACCGACAGGGATGGCGTCGAGGTTCATGGCGAGCCCTTGAATTGTGCGACTGCGAAAGGAAGCCGCGCGTGATAAGCCTCTGGAGCCGTCGCGGCAAGCGCGGGCGGTGACGCGGATGCGGAGACCGCCGAGAGATGACCCCTCTGGACTGGCTGGGCCTAGCCCTCTTCTTCCTGTGCTGGCTGGCCTATGAGCCCCTGCTGAGGGTGCTGGCCAAGCGCAGCGGCTCGTTGAACGACGACATGCTGACCGTCCGCCACGCCTGGATGACGGCCATGACGCGGCGAGAGGTGCGATTGCTGGACAGCCAGCTTCTGGGTCATTCGATCAACTCCGGCTCCTTCTTCGCCTCCTCGAACCTGCTGCTGATCGCCGGCGTGGCCAGCGTCCTGTTCGGCGGAGATCAGGCGCTACAGGGGTTCTCGGCTGTCGGGGCTGAAGAGGTGCCCCTTCCCCTTTTGGAGGCCAAGCTCGGGCTGGTATTGCTGTGCTTGGCGCGAGGCCTGCTCGATTTCATCTGGTCGATCCGACAGATGAACTATGCGCTCGCCATGATCGGAGCCGCGCCCGAGATCACGGCCGAGGCCGACCAGGAAGCCTTCGGCCGTGCGACGGCTGATGTGCTCAACCCCGCGCTGGGGGCCTTCAGCCAGGGTGTGCGCGGTTATTATTTCGCTCTTGCGGCGGCCGCCTGGCTATTTGGGCCGCTGTGGCTCTGCGCCGGAGTGGTGTCTGCGTTCGCTCTTCTGGTCTGGCGTCAGTCGGGATCGCCAGCCGCGCGCGCCATTCGGATGGCGCGCCGTCTGATCGACGCGGATCAGCCCAGGACCCGTTGATTGTTGCGTTGCAACAGAAGGTTTGAGCCCAAACCTGGGTATTCCGTGCGCTGAAACCGATTACAACGTCACGCTGGAACACGATCGCCCTGTAACGCGGCGTGATGCCGCGACGATCGAAGCGCCTTGACGCATTGTGCATTGCAACCTAACTTGACCGTCGACGCCTGCGGGCGTCTTGCCCTTCCTGGGCGTTTCCTCCCTATAGACTTTCAAGCCGCGCCCTCGGGCGCGGCTTTTTTTCGCTTCAGCGCGGCCAGGCCTCGCGGGCCAGGGCGGCGATGACCCGCGTCAAGAGGCCGACGAACCAGTCATGGTCTGCCGACGGCTCCAAAGTCGCCTCGTTCAGGTAGAGGGCGCGATTGATCTCGACCTGGACGGCCTGGAACCCCTCGTCTGGTCGGCCCCAGCGCTGGGTCGCATAGCCGCCGGCATAGGGCGTATTGAGCGCGACCTTCAGCCCCTCCGCCTCCAGGATCGCCCGTAGCCGCCGCGTGACGGCCGCCCGGCTCGCCGCCCCGTGCCGATCTCCCAGGACGAGGTCCGCCCCCCGCACGCCTCGCTTGCCGGCGCCGACCCCCGCTGTGGCGCGCGAGGGCATGGAGTGCCAATCCACCAACAAGGCGACACCGTGTTGGGTCCGGGCGTCCTGCATGAGGGCCTCCAAGGCCGCATGATAGGGCTCATGAACCCTCTCGATCCGTGAACGGGCTTCGTCGAGCGACAGACGGCGCCGATACAGGTCAGCGCCGTCGCCCGCGCGACGCGGAATGACCCCGTAACCGGCCGTCACCTTGGCCGACGACGTGCTTGCCACGTCATCGATCAGGGCCGGATCCAGTTCGTCAGGAGCCCGGTTCAGGTCGACATAGACGCGAGACGCTCGGGCCAGGATCAGGGGAGCGCCGAACCGTGGTCCGGCCGCGACAAGTCGATCGACCCCCACGTCCTCGGCGCTGCGCAGCGTCAGGTTCGACAGCTCCGGAGCATGTCGCATATCCGTCGGCATCCACCCCCCGGAGTGAGGCGAGGCGAACACCATCGGTCCCCGTTCGCCGATCGCGGGGCGAACCTCGAACGGCGGCGGGTCCCGGGCCGGGTCGGAGGTCGGGGCCAGGGTCATCGCCTCGCCATAGACTGTTTTTCCCCAGCGGCCAGCGCCCCTGGGTCTGCCGTCACGCCGAATTTCATCGCCGGTTTACCGTTCCCAGCCTAGCGTGGCTGCAACGAGAGAGGAACGATCGGGCATGGCGCGCATCCTGCTGGCGGAAGACGACAGCTCCCTGCGGGGCTTTCTGACCCGGGCGCTGGAACGCGCCGGACATGATGTGGTCGATTGCGAGAACGGCGACGATGCGATCGACGCATTGGAGCACGGCCCCTACGATCTCCTTCTCACCGACATCGTCATGCCCGGCGCCGACGGCATCGAGGTCGCCCGCGTCGCCGCGGCCCGTCAGCCCGGACTGCGCATCATGTTCATCACCGGCTTCGCCGCCGTAGCCCTGTCCGCCGCCCAGGCCAGCCCCCAGGCCAAGGTCCTGTCCAAGCCCGTCCACCTGCGAGACCTCGTCAGCGAGGTCGAGAAGATGTGTGCCGCGGCCTAAGGTCCCTCCTGATACGCCGACGCTCCGCTCGGAGAATCTCGCGCCATCTTCACCGCCGAGGCCAAGCGCGGGATTGCCCCTTGCGAGGCGCGCGATCGCCGGGTTATAGACCGCGCCTTCCCGGACCGGCCTTGCCGGAACCGCCACGGCGGACGCGTAGCTCAGCGGGAGAGCACTACGTTGACATCGTAGGGGTCACAGGTTCAATCCCTGTCGCGTCCACCATTCTTTTCAATGACTGGCCAGGACTTCAGGCGCTCCAAGCAGGAGCCTGCCCATGATTGGCCCAGGAAACGTTGATTTCGCCAAGGCGCAGCTTCGCCGCCCGACCCGGATGCTGGATGGGAAGGAAGCAAACATCTAGCTGCGCTAAAGTCCTCAGCCCTCCGCGGAAACACATGCTCGCGTCGACGGTGGCTGTTCAGTCTATGCAATCACGCCGTCGGATTGCCGATAACCCTCCGCTCGAGGCCGTACGCGTTGCCCTCGATCACAGGGAGAAACTGAGCCCTAGCGCGGGTGGGAGCATGGCAAGCATGGCTCGAGCATTTCGCTGGTCTTGCCAGCGATCGGTGCTGTCAGGCGAACGACAAAAGGGCTGCGGTATTTGTGGTTTAAGCCACTGACAAGGAACACGTTCCGTGAAGCCGATTTCGTTCAAGCGTCATCGCTTTCCCGCCGATGTCATATGTCACACCGTCTGGCTTAAGGTGACAGCATCTGCAGGTTTTCTAGAAGTTGACGTTGAACCCGATGAATGGCGCGTGCCCGATGCGATCCGGACCGTTCTCGCGGATGTCATGCTCGCGCAGATACCCGAGGCTCAGGTCAAAGCGGCCGAGCGATCGTTCAAAACCAAGGAACGTGCGCAGGCGCGTCACGCCTGTCTGGCCGTCAGGTTCGGTCGGCCGCAGCGTCACAAAGACTTCGGCGTCACCTGTCAGGCTCCAAGCATCATCTCCTTCTGACATCGGGATTGACCCACCCAGGCGCTGACGAACACGCAGCCCCACGTCGGGGTCCGATGAAACCCAGCGCTGCTCGAAACGAGTCCGCATGTCGATCGGGCCGAGCGCGTAGCTGACCTGCTGAAGAAGGCGCTGTTCTTCCTCATCTGGGCCGTTCCACCGCTGCTCGACGCCGAAGCTCCATGTCCTTCCAGCAGCATCGTCACGATTGACCCAGCCGCGGATGAAATAGGTGTCGTCTCGCGGAGCGCTGCGAAAACGCTGGGCTGTCTCCATCTCAATCGAGGTCCGATTGTCCAGCGATCGCGTCACGCTCGGGTTCAGCCAGAACTCGCCCGCCTCGTCATCGTTCGCGAGTGCTGTGGGGGCCGAGAGAAGCGTGATTGCGGAAAGAACAACGGTGGCGGCAAGCGGACGCATGGGGTCTCCGGGGAAGAAAAACTGCCGCACCGCCGGGGATGAGCGGTGCGGCAGCACACACGACTAAGGCTGTGTGATTCAGTCCGCGTCGTACGGCAGGGAGGAGTGGTGCAGCACGATGCGGAGCGCGCCGTTGGCGTCGCGCACCCAGCCCCAGGTCTTGTTGACCGTGGTCGTCTCACCGTCCTTGTTGGTCAGCATGACATTGCCCGTCGAGATGGCGGTCGTGCCATTGATGACGATGGCGGCGTTGTCGATCTCGTAGGAGCGCCAGCCCTTCAGGGCGAAGCCCGTGTCGCCGGCGAAGCGGCTGTTTCCGCCGACGAAATAGGCCAAGGCGCCTTCGCGGGTCGTGCGGAAGGTCTGCTCGCCGTGCGCCAGGGTCGGCTTGAAGGCGACTGGGCCAAGGTTGTAGCCGTAGGCGGTGTCCAGCACTTGGCCGGCCAGACGAGTGGCGGCGGCCTGGCCGTTGCGCTCATACTCGGTCGCGATGGCGACCAGGGCGTCGCCCCAGGCGCGCTGGGCGGCCTCGACTTCGGCGACGGTGATCGGGGCGGCGGCGGCAGCGGGGCTCAGGTTGGCGACGGCGTAGCTGTCGCTGGCGATCGCGATGGTGGCGGGGGTCTGCGCCAGGGCGGGAGCGGCCAGGAGGCCGAAGACGCCTGCGAGGGCGAGAGTCTTGCGCATGGGGTGTCCTTTCGACGGAGCCGGTGTGCGGCGACGGCAGAAAGATGCGAAAGGTCTGGCTTGGCCGCGTCGGCGGCTTGGCTCGCCGCGCGGCGTATGCCGATTGGCATATGGCGCACGGGCAAAGCTCGGCTAGGACGAGCCTCGAAGCTGGAGATCGGCCCGATTGAGCCCTGACGCCGCCCTGACGACGGATCTGCGCTCCTTATTCCGGGATTCGGAGGCGCGCGCCGCCCGCCTGAAGCTGCTGATCGAGGTCAGCCGCGATCTGGCCGCGGCCCACGGCGGCGATTTGGACGCGGCCATTGAGCGCGCCGCCAGCCGCGCGGCTCTTTTCGCCGGATATGGCCGCGGGATGCTGCTGGGGGCCGAGGCGGACGACCCCCAGGCCGCTTTCGTCATCCCGATGCAGACCTTGGCCGAACGCGGGCGGCCCGGCTTGAGGCTGGCCTTCACCGCGCCCCTGAACCCGGAGGCCCTCTCGGGCACAGAGGATGCCGAAGCCCTCCGGCTTCTGGTCGAGATGATAGAAGCACGGCTGACGGTCGACCTTCAGGGACGTCGGGAGGCCGAGCTGCTGAGCCGTCTGGAGCGTAGAGAGAAAGACCTGGAGCAGGTTCTATCCAGTGTCGTCACGGCCCAGGAGGGCGAGCGCGCCGCGATCTCGGCGGACCTGCACGACGGCGTGGCCCAGCAGGTCGCAGCCTTGTACAGGCGGTTGGAGCTTCTGAGGCTTGACCTCGATAGCGACGCTCGGCCCGGCGCCGCGGAAGACCTCGACGCCGTGATCGCAATGGCCCGTCAGGCGGTCGCGGATCTGCGCGGCGTGATCGCGGGCCTGCGGCCGACCAGCTTGGACGACCTCGGCGTTATCGCAGCCCTGACCGAGGTGGCGCGGCGGCTCGAGGACGCGGGCCACGCGGTCACCATCATCGACCGGCTGCCGGGCCGACTGCCGGACTGGCAGGAGACCCTGCTGTTCCGCATCGGGCAGGAGGCGTTGACCAACGTCGCGAAGCACGCGCAGGGGGCGGCCGTCTGTCTGGAACTCGTCCTGAGCGAAAGCCAGGACGCTGTGGTTCTGACCGTCGAGGACGCCGGCGGAGCACCGCGCGCGGCGACGGTTGAGACCGCCCCCCGGTTCGGCCTGGAGATCATGCGGGAGCGGTTGTCTGCGGTCGCCGGTCGGCTGGAGGCGGGTCCTACGGCCGGAGGTTTTCGCATTCGCGCCAGCGTTCCAATGGCGGGGCTCCGCTGATGCGCCTGTTGATCGCCGACGACCATGAACTGACGCGCGCCGGCCTGCGCGCGATGATTGAGCGCGAACCCGACATGACCGTCCTCGCCGAGGTCGGGGCCGCCGAGGCCGCCGTGGCGCGCGCGGCCGAGGGTGACATCGACGTCGCCGTTCTCGACATCCGCTTCGGCCCCGGCATGAACGGGCTCGAGGCGGCGAAAGCCATTCTGGAGACATCACCGGCCCGTGTTCTCTTGCTCACCCTTCACGACACGCCGGAGTATGTGCGCAGCGCCTTGGCCGCGGGAGCGACCGGCTATGTGCTCAAGGACGCCGGACGCGAGGAACTGCTGCACGCCATCCGTGCGGTGGCGGCCGGACGCACGGCCTTGCCGACCGATCTGCTGCGGAAGGCCATGGCGCCGAGCGCCGGCCCTCGCCCGGACGACCTGGCCCGACTGACGACGCGGGAGCGCCAGGTTCTGGACGGCGTCGCGCGCGGCCTGACCAACAAGGAGATCGCCCGCGATCTCGGCATCGGCCCAGGCACGGTGAAAACTCACGTCGAGCGGCTCATAGCCAAGCTGGGCGTGGCCGATCGGACCCAGGCGGCGGTGTTCGCCGCGAGGACGCAAGTTTGAATCGGCTGCCGCTCTGGACCAGCGCGGCGCGGGCCTGGGCCGATCTCGGCCTGGGCGCGAAGGGGCTGATCGTGGTCGCCCTGCCGCTGGCGATCCTCTTGTCGGGCATCGGGGCGCTGCACCTTTCCGGCCGGGCCGAGGCCGAGGCCGAGGCTCGGGTCCGGCTGACCTTCGCCATCCAGAGAGACATCCATGAGGTCCACGCCCTGTTGGCCGAAGCAGCCAGCGGCGTGCGCGGCTATCGACTGACGGGCAGGCGCGCCTTTCTGGAGCCGTATGTGAGGGCTGAGGCGTTGTTGCCCCAGACGCTGGATCGGCTGCGCCGCACCACGCGCGATCCGGAGATCCGCCAACGACTGGCCCGCGTCGATGCGCTTGTGATCCAGAAACGGCAAGGCCTGGCCCAACTGGCCGCCATGCCCGGGGCGGGCACCGCCGCCGGCATAGAAGCGGCCGACGTCGCCTCGGCCCTCGTGGCCAACAAGGCGGTTCTGGATGCGCTGCGCGACGAGATCGACGCCATGCAGCGACGCGAGCGCGAACTGCTCGAACAGCGCCAGGCCCAGGCCGACGCCGAACGTCGCCGCACCTGGACCCTGACCGCGGTCATGGCCGGGATCGGATTGTTGGGCGGACTGGCGGCCGCGCAGCTTCTGTTCACCGGCATCGTCCGCCGCGTGAGGGGCCTGGAGCGTGACGCCGAGCGGCTGGAGCGAGGCGAACCGCTGACCCTGGCCGACGAGGCGCAGGACGAGATCGGGCGGCTGGCCCGACGTTTGGTCCAGGCCGGCGATCTGCTGCGTTCGCGCGAGGCTGCACTGCGCGAGGGGGAGGAGCGTTATCGCCGAGTGATCGAGGGCGTGCGCGACTACGGCATCTTCGCTCTCGACGTGGAGGGCAATGTCGTCAGCTGGAATACCGGGGCAGAGCGCATCAAGGGTTGGAGCGCCGACGAGATCCTGGGTCGCCACTTTTCGACGTTCTACCCACCCGAAGCGCGGGAGGAGACCCCGGCGCGCCTGCTTCAGCTCGCGCGCCGCGACGGCCGGGTCGAGGACGAGGGCTGGCGCTTGCGCCGCGATGGCGGCCGGTTCTGGGCCAATGTGGTCATCACCGCATTGCGCGACGAGGAGGGAACGCTGACCGGCTTCTCCAAGGTCACACGCGACGTCACAGAGCGCCGTCGGGCCGAGGAGGCGCTGAGCCATGCCCGCGCCGAGGCCGAACGGGCCAGCCGCGCCAAGAGCGAGTTCCTGTCGCGCATGAGCCACGAGCTTCGGACCCCGCTCACCGCCATCCTCGGCTTCAACCAGTTGTTGGGCATGGACCGCGACACCCTCGAGGATGACCAACGCCACGCGGTCGATCAGATCGCCAAAGCCGGCGGTCACTTGCTGGCGATGATCGAGGAAGTGCTCGACATTGCTCGCATCGAGGCTGGCGGCCACGCTCTCACGCCGGAGACGTTGGATCCGCTGCCGTTGCTGAACGATGTCTGCAACCTGATCGCGCCCCAGGCCCAGGCGGCGGCGGTCGAGGTGCGTATTGAAAGCGAGAGCGGCCCGCCGATGATCGCGGATCGAAGGGCGACCGTGCAGATCCTGCTGAACCTCTTGTCCAACGCCATCAAGTATGGGCCGTCCGGCGGAACGGTCACCCTGACGGTCGCCGAGATTGCCGATCGCGTTCGCATAGAAGTCCAGGACGAGGGCCCCGGAGTACCGGCAGCCCTGGAGGATCGCTTGTTCATGCCCTTTGACCGTCTCGACGCCGAGCGCTGGAGCGGGGCGCAAGGGTCGGGTCTCGGCCTCGCCCTGTCGCGGGGCTTGGCTCAGGCACAGCGCGGCGACATCACCTACCGTACGCGTGTCGACCGGCAGGGCGCGGTGTTCACCCTCGACTTGCCGCTCGCGTCAGCATTGGATGGAGACGCCGCATGAGAGTCATCCCTGACGAGCCGTTCCTCAAATCCGCGTTGATCCTGGCCGTGGACGACGAGCCGGCGAACCTGAGCCTGGTCGATCGCGCCTTCAAGCGTGAGGGTTTCGACCGGCTCGTCACCTTTCTGGACCCGCGAGACGCCTTGAGCGCGTTTGCTGAAAGCAAGCCAGATCTCGTCCTGCTCGACCTGATGATGCCTGGCGTGGACGGTTACGAGCTGCTTGAAAGTTTTCGGCGCCTAACGGCCGCCAACGACTATCTGCCGATCCTAGTCCTCACCGCAGACTCGACCATGAACGCCAGGCTCCGAGCTCTGTCACTAGGGGCCAACGACGTGCTCCTTAAACCGTATGACGTCGCCGAACTGCTAATGCGCAGCTGGATCCTGATTGAGACTCGGCGCCGCTTTCAAGCGCTCAAATCCAGCTGATCCCAGAGGCCGCAGCCAGGAGACTGCGTCGACCAAAGCCGGCCAGCTAGCGCACGCCTCGGATGGCCGTGACGATCAAACCGCCGGCGGCAGCCAGAGCGCAGGAGGCTGCAAATACAGTCCGCAACCCCGCGTTCGATTGTGAGAGCACCGCCGCTCCGAGGAGCGGCGCGGCGATCTGGGGGAGGGTGATGGCGAGGTTCATGACGCCGAGGTCTCGGCCCGCCCGGGATCGGTCCGGCAGAACCTGGGCGACGAGGGCGATATCGACCGTCGAATAGAGGCCGAGGCCCGCGCCGAACAGGATCTGCGCCAGCAGAGGACCGGGCCAGGTCGTGGCCAGAGCCAACCCCAAGGCCCCGGCGGCCATCATGAGCCCTCCGGCCGCCACCAAGGACTTGCGGCGATTCAGCCGGTCCGAAACAAGGCCGCCGAGGAAACCCACCACGAGAGCCGAGAGCGTGCCGGCGCTCAACAGCGCGCCGAGCGCCGCATCGGGGTCGCTGAACGGGCCGCTCGGCAGGCGCGCCTCGTCCTGCAGATAGAACAGGAGGTAGAGGACGTTCAGCGTGATCGCCGCCTGAACCAGAAGCCGGGAAAGGAAGGCCAGTCGGAAGTCACGATCGCGCAGCGCCGACAGGTCGAACCCCGCCGATCGGGCCGTTGGCGCCGGGGGGTCGTCCCGCAAAAGCAGGACGAGCGGGGCGAGACAGAGGGGGATCACAAGAGCGGTCACTGCCGTGCGAACCTCGAGCCCGTCGAGCGTCAGGGCGAGAAACAGGCCTGAGAACAGCCCTGCGATCGGCAGGGCCAAGCCCTGCCAGGCGGAGACCAGCCCCTTGCGCTTGTCGGCGACGACGTCGGGCAGGAGGGCGTTGAGCGGGCCGAGCATCAGGTTCACCGCGACCTGAAACAGCACGACCGCCAGGATCAGGCTCGGTGTATCCGGCGCACCGATCACGGCGAGGTGGGCGACCGAGACCGCTAGAGCGCCCACCAAAATCCACGGGCGGCGTCGGCCCCATCTAGAGCGTGTGGCGTCGCTGAGGCCGCCGACCACGAGGTTCGACGCCGCCGCCGCGAGCGCCCCAAGGACCGCGACCTGACTGAGCAGCACCGCCTTGCCCGTCGGGTCCAGCGCCTGGGCCTTAAGCGGCAGGAGCAGGTTCAGCATAGGCACGAAGGCGATGAAGGCCCCGATCTGGGCCAGGGTGTAGAGGCCGATGAAGGCGGCTGAGACGGGTCGGTCAGGCGAGGCGCGGACGATCACGACCCGGTGTGGCCCGTCCGCCTCGCCGCGGCAAGCGGACTCAGGGCGTCGGGCAGATGGCGTCGCCCTCGTTGGACTCCAGACGGATCTCCGAGACGGACAGCGTGAGGGGGGCGTCCGTCGTCAGTTGGAACGGGCGCTCCAGCGACGCCAGGTCGGCCCCGGCGTCGCGCAGGCAGCTGAGGCGAATCTTCACTTCCCGCCACTGGCCGACCGGCGCCTGACCGAGGAGCGAGGCGAGGTCGATCGCTCCGCGCCCGGCCTGGCCCACGGCGGCCAGCGTCACCGTCCCGCGCGGGGCGGCGTCCAAGCGATAGCGGAAGGCCAGCGCCATCTCGCCGTTGGCCTGACGCGTCAGGTCGATGGGACCGCCCCAGATCAGGGCGCTCTGGGCGCCCGCGCCGGTGAAGGCGAGGCGGCGCCCGCTTTCCTGGGCGAGGTCGTCGACGACGGTCAGGGTGACGTCGCCCCGCGGGCTGGCGGCCGATTTCTCGGTCCCGACGCGCGTCTGACCGCCTGCGTCCTCGAGCGCCAGCGACCAGGGCGAGACCACGCGACCGTCGACGAAGTAGGAATCCAGGCTATCGCTGGACGCCGCCACGCCGCTCTCTTCCGAGACCGGCCCGACCGGGGCCGGCGCCGCATAGGACAGGCCATAGCCATAGGCGAACAAGGGGTCGTAATCGGCGTCGCCCTGGTTCAGCGGCCGGCCGGTGGCGTCCCTCGGCCAGGAGTAGCTGAGCCTTCCGGTGAAGTCGTGACGCGGGGCGCCGGAGCCGTCCGCCACCAGCACGTCGGCGATGCCGCCGCCCTCCGTGCCCGGCAGCCAGGCGGCGACGAAGGCGTCGGAGGCGTTCAGCTCCGGATTGATCCACATCGGCCGGCCCGAGAGGAAGACCGAGACCGTCGGCACCCCCGCCGCCTGAAGCCGACGCAGGATGGCCAGGGGCTCCTCGGGCTGGAAGTCCAGGTGCTCCAGGTCGCCCTGGAACTCGGCGTAGGGCGTCTCGCCGAAGACGACGATGGCGACGTCCGGGCGGTCCTCGAAGCTGCCGTCGACGCTCAGGGTCGCCGCGCCGCCGCCGGCGCGGACCGTCTCCTCGACGCCCGACCAGATCGACTGGCCGTTGGGGAAGTCGGCGTTGCTGTTGCCCGTCCCCTGCCAGGTCAGGGTCCAGCCGCCCGCCGCTTGGCCAATGTCGTCGGCGGCCGAACCCGCGACCAGCACGCGCGCGTTCGGCCGGATCGGCAGGACGCCCTCGTTCTTGAGCAGAACGAGCGACTTGCGCACCGCCTCCCGCGCCAGGGCGCGGTGTTCGGGCGAGCCCAGGGCCTGCAGCCGGCCTTCCAGGGGGCGCTCGGCGCGGAACAGCCCGGTCTTCACCTTGGCGCGCAGGATGCGGCGCACGGCCTCGTCGAGGCGGGCCATGGTGATCTGTCCCGACCGGACCTGGGCCAGGGTGTTGTCGTAGAGCGGCCGCCAGCTGTCGGGGGCCATGAACATGTCGATGCCGGCGTTGAAGGCCTCGGGGCAGCTCTCGTTGGAGCAGCCGGGGATCTGGCCGTGAGCGTTCCAGTCCGAGACGACGAAGCCGTCGAAGCCGAGCGGTCCGTGCAAGACATCGCGCAGCAGGGTCGGGTTGGCCGAATGCTTGACCCCGTTCCAGCTGGAGAAGCTGGCCATGATCGAAAGCACGCCGGCGTCGATGGCCTGGGGATAGCCGCTCAGGTGGAGGTCGATCAGGTCCTGCTCGGAGCCGACGAAATCGCCCTGGTCGCGGCCGTCCTGGGTGCCGCCATCGGCGAGATAGTGCTTGGCCGAGCCGGCGATGCGGCCGGGGGCCATCGGAGCGTCGGCGCTGAGCCGGCCCTGCAGGCCGAGCGTCATGGGCGCGGCGTAGAGGCGGGCGATCTCGGGCGTCTCGCCGAAGCCCTCGTAGGTTCGGCCCCAGCGGTCGTCGCGCGGAACAGCCAGGGTGGGCCCGAAGGTCCAGTCGGCCCCGGTGACCGCCACCTCCAGCGCCGTCGCCTCGCCGATGCGGGCGATCAGGTCCAGGTCGCGCGCGGCGCCCAGGCCGATGTTGTGCGGAAAGAGCGTCGCGCCGACGACGTTGTTGTGGCCGTGCACGGCATCGATGCCGAAGATCAGGGGCACCACCGTGCCGCCGCGACGGGCGTTCGCCTCGCGATAGGCGCGGGCGAGATCGACCCAGGCCTGGGGCGCCGCGCGCTCGTCGCCGCCGGGCGCCGAGTTGCCGCCGGCCAGGATGGAGCCGAGCGGATAGGTCAGCAGGTCCTCGGGCCGGACCGAGGAGATGTCGCCCTGGATGATCTGTCCGACCTTCTCCTCGACCGTCAGCCGGGCCAGAAGTTGGTCGACGAAGGCCTCGGTCTCCGCGTCCGTCATCGCCGCGGGGGAGGATGCGGTCGGCCAGTTCGCCGGATCGGCGCGGGCGGCGTCGGGGACGACCGGGGTCTGGGCCTGGGCGGCGTGGCCCAGGGCGAGGCTGAGGACCAGGGCTGAAACCGCGCTACGCATGACATCCTCACTCGCTGACAGTCCGCCATGTTCGCAGGCATGACAGCGCTGTCAAGCGCCGAGCGCCGCCGTCGAGTTGCGCACGATCAGACTGTAGGGCGTCATGTCCGGCTCGTCGGCCGTGGCGGTGGACGCGCGCAGGGCGGGGATGAGGGAGCGCGCCGCCCGCGCAGCCATCTCGGCCACGGGCTGGCGGATGGTGGTCAGGGCCGGGGTGCTGAACAAGGCGCTGGGCGTGTCGTCGAAACCCGCCACGGAGACATCGCCCGGAACCGACCGGCCGGCGGCGGCCAATCCCTGAAGCACGCCGAGCGCCATGTCGTCATTGGCCGCGAACACGGCGGTGGCCTCGGCGGCCAGGAGCGCGGGCGCGGCGGCCACGCCGGAAGCGAAGGTGAAGTCGCCCTCGACCACGGAGCGTTCGGAGACCGTCACGCCCGCTTCCGTCATCGCCGCCTCGAAGCCGTCCCGCCGAAGCCGGCTGGCCGCGTAGGCCTGTGGGCCCGCCACATGCACGATCCGACGGTGGCCCAGATCGAGCAGATGCCGGGTCATGTCATGGGCCGCCTGCCGCTCGTCCATGCGCACGGCCACCCCACGGTCCAGCGCCTTCTCCGGGCTGATCCGGGCATAGGCCACGCCTGCGCGGTCCAGCACCTCCAGCACCGTGGGGTGGTCGGAGTTGGGCGGCGTCAGCAGAACGCCGGCCGGCCGGATCGAACCCAGCAGCGCCAGCAGCTCCCGCTCCAGCGTCGGCGAGCCGTGGTCGATCAGCTCGACCATCAGATGGTGATCGGCCTTGCGGCACTCCATCAGGGCGCCGAGCTCCAGACGGCTCAGGTAGTCGTTGCCCCGCCCGCTGCGCCAATGCTCGATGGTCAGGTCGGCGTCGACCAGGGCGGCGATGATGGAGGAATGGGAGCCTGCCAGCGACCGGGCCGACAGGCTGCGGCGATAGCCCAGCTGCTGAACGGCGGCGTTGACCTTGTCCCGGGTCGCCGGGGTGACGTGGCCCTCGCCGTTGACGACGCGGGAGACGGTCTTGATCGACACGCCGGCCAGCGCCGCCACATCGTAGATTGTCGCACCCGCCATCGTCGCTCTCGTCGTCTCCGCCCTGCCTAGGCCAGGCGAAGCTTTGCGACAATGCGGCCCGGGAGATCGAAACCTCCCGGGCCAGTTTCGTCAGGAGACTTAGAAGTTGGCGCGAAGGCGGAAGCCGGCGGTGCGGGCCTGGTTGAGGAACAACAGGTTGACGTTCTGGTCGGACACCAGCTGCTTGTCGACGACGGTCTCGTCGAAGACGTTGTTGACGTAGGCTTCCAGCCGGTAGCGACCGTCCTGCGTCTCCCATCCGGCCCCCAGGTTGACCGTGACGTAGCCCTCCTGGCGCGCCCAGTAGCCGCCCTGACGCGCATCGGTGCTGCGCAGGAAGGGGCTGGCCAAAGGCGCGGTCGGGTTGATCGTCGTCCCGGCCACCGAGGTGCGGAAGGCGTTGTAGGCGGCCAGAGCGGTCGGGTCCGTCGGAGGCGCGACGAACTGGATGACCGGCAGCTCATTGTAGATGTTGAGGTAGTAGGACGACCGGTAGTTGGCCAGCAGGTGGAAGTCCGCGCGGCCGCCGAAGAGGTCCATCGTCTTCTGCAGGTGGGCGTTCAGGTTCACCTTCGACACGTTCGGCAGCTCGTTGCCGGTGATGTCGACGTTGAAGTTCGGCGTGCCGTCGCCGTAGTCCGTCGCGCGGGTGTCCGTCAGCGAGCCCTCGTCGGCGGTCGCGTCGATGTAGGCGCCGATCAGGTCCAGCCGCATGTCGAAGGGCAGGTCGAAGCGGGTCTCGACCTCGAAGCCCTGGATGGTCGACTGGGCCACGTTGACGTTCTGCTGCGAGAAGCCGGCGCTGGAGCCGCCCGGGCCCGTCCCCAGCGACACCAGGGTCTGAAACACCTGGTCCGCATAGTCGTAGTAGAAGATGTTGGCGTTCACATCGATCCGGCCCGACGCCAGCCGGAAGGTGTTCTTGGTCCCGATTTCGTAGAGGGTGACCTCTTCCGGAGCGAAGGTCGGGGCCGTCGAGACGCCGTTGATGGTGATGGTGTCGTTGAACCCGCCGGACTTATGGCCCGTCGAAATCGTGCCGTAGAACAGGTTATCCGGCGTGTAGTCGTATTCGAAGCCGACGCGGAAGTCGCTGAACGAGTCCTCATAGGACCCGACCTGTGCGCCCGGAGCCGACAGAGTGAAGAAGCTGTGCTGGCCGTTCGCCGGGCAGACCTGGCCGCCATATGACGGCTGGGTGTCGGGCCGGTTCACGCAGGTGCCGTTCGGACGGCTGCCGTCGGCCACGCCGGCGATCTGCTGCAGCAGGGTGTCGCGCGCGCCGGGAATGAAGGCGTTCTGGAAGTAGCGCGCCGCCTCGACGTTGTTCGTCGGCGCAGTGTAGTTCGGCCGGCCTCTGAAGATCGGCGTGAAACCCTCCGTGCCCAGGCGCGTGGTGAAGCAGCAGTTGAAGCCCTCGGACCCCAGGCCCAGCACCCAGTTGCCGCCGATGCCGTTCCGCGACTTTGTCTCTTCGGTGTAGCGATAGCCGCCCTTGATCCGCAGCTGGTCGGACAAGGGATAGGTGATGTCGACATAGGCGGCGAAGGAGTCCGCATCGACCTCCGGGAAGGTGAACTCGGTGCCCGAGTAGAACAAGCCCTTGTCGGTCAGCGACATGTAGCCGACTTCCTGGCTCTCCTTGAAATAGAAGAGGCCGGTCGACCAGACGACGTCGGAGTCCGGCGATGACGACAGCCGCAGTTCGTGGATGTCGGAGTCCGACAGCGTGAGCCACCACTGGGTGCCGAAGTTGTCGTAGTCGACGTTCGCGGCCCCGAAGCCAGGGCGGACCACGCCCTCGTTGGCGGCGTTGACCTGATAGAAGTCCACGTGCCGGCGGCTGCCGAGATACTCGAGCACGGCCGGTCCGAGATCGTAGGAGACGTTGATCGCGACGCCCCAGTTCTCGTTGTCGACCGAGCCCTGGGCTCCGCGGAACAGGATCTCGCGCAGTTCCAGGTCGTCTGGCGTGCCGCCGCCGACGAGGCCGTTGCGGATATTGGTGGCCGGATAGCCCGTACCTTCCTCGGACTCGAAGTCGGCCACCACGCTGACGCGGAAGCGGTCGTTCGGCTCGAACAGGTAAGCCGCGCGGGCAGAGAACAGCTCCTGTTCGCCGGTCGGGCGCAGGTCGCGGTTGTTGCCGACGTTCTCGTAGGACGAGCCACGATCCATGCCGTAGACCGCCAGACGGAGCGCCTGGGTCTCGCCGAGCGGCAGGTTGACCGCGCCTTCGTAGCCGCTGGTCTCAAGCGTGCCGATCTCGCCCTGGATGAAGCCTTCGGTGACGCCCAGGCGCGGCATGTTGGGGATGATGTTCAGGGTGCCGGCCACGGCGTTGCGGCCCCGCAGCGTGCCCTGCGGCCCCTTGGCGATCTCGACTCGCGCCAGGTCGAAGAACATGCCGCCCAGACCGCGCGGGCGGGGCAGGTAGACGCCGTTGAAGTGGGTCGCCGCCGACGGGTCGCCGAGTTCGGTGTTGTTGGCCGTGCCGACGCCGCGGATGTAGATCTGGACGTTGCCTTCCTGGTTGGCGATCGACAGGCCGGGCACCGCCGACTGCAAGTCCTCGATCTGGTCGATGCCGACCGCGCGCAGGTCCTCGCCCGTGATCGCCTGGGCCACGCCGGCGTAGTTCTGCAGCGTCTGCTCACGGCGCTCGGCCGTGACGACGATCTCCTCGACCTCGGTCGCCTCGGTCTCGGGGTCGGTCTGCGAGCCGCTGGCGCTCTGGGCGTAGGCCGCGCCCGAAGACAGGGCCGCAAGGCCGCAGCCGAGCAGAAGCGCACGTTGCAATCGGATCATCTTTTCCCTCCCGCGCCCCTTTGTCGGAGCATCTGACCGAGCCTCTCTCGCTCGACTACGGTGCAAGCTGACCGGTTCTGACAGCGCTGTCAATGCGGCTTTGCGCAGGATATCTGGAGGTGATTGGCGCGCGCCAAGTGGGGTGAAAGGCGCTCAAAGACCAGCCGACCTGTGCCGTTGAAGATCGCTGACCTTACTGTTGGACGCAGTCAGCGCGCCGCCGGACCCTGATGACTTCTTGCAGCGCGACACGACTGGATCAGTCAGGCCCGGATCGACCAGGCTTGCCCGACTGCAGGCGCCACCGCTCAGGTGAGGCCGCCTTCACGCGCGAGCGCAGCGAACACAGCTCCCTGCTCCATGAGTTCGCGATAGCGACCGCGCTCCACGATCCGCCCGCGCTCCATCACCAGGATCTGGTCGGCGTCCACGACGGTCGACAGGCGGTGAGCGATGATGAAGGTGGTGCGGCCGCGCGCGGCGGCGTCGAGCGCTCGCTTCACGCGCGCCTCCGTCGCTGTGTCGAGGGCGCTGGTGGCCTCATCCAGGATCAGGATCGGCGCGTTCTTGAGGATGGCGCGCGCGATCGCGAGCCGCTGGCGCTCGCCGCCGGACAGAAGCCGGCCGCCCTCTCCGATCACGAAGCCGAACCCGCCGGGCTTCTGCTCTATGAAGGAGAGAGCCTCAGCGGCTTCGGCGGCCGCTCTCAGGTCCGCATCGCTGGCGTCGGGTCGAGCGAGCCGGAGGTTGTCGGCGATCGAACGGTTGAACAATCCCGCGTCCTGGAAGACCACGCTGATCGTCTCGCGCAGCGACGAGACGGTGGCCCGTCGGATGTCGTGACCATCGATCAGGATGCGGCCCATCGACGGCTCCCTCTGCCTCTGGAGCAGGCTCATCAATGTGGTCTTGCCCGCGCCGCTCGGCCCGACGAGAGCCACCACTGATCCGGCGGGCGCGACCAGGTCGATGTCGAACACCCCCATGTGGGTGTCGAGGAACCAGTGGCTGACGCGCTCGAAGGCGACGTCGCCCCTGACCTCGACGAGGGGCTCCGCGTCGGGCTCGTCCGAGACGGCGAGGTCGGTGTCCATCAGCTCGAACAAACCCTGCAGCGTCGGCGCCTGGACGAAGACGCGGGCGAAAGCGGCCGTGACCTGATCCAGCCGCGATATGAGCAGCCCCGCGAAGCCGATGAAGCTGACGATCTCGCCGACGGAGGTCTGACCCGCGCTCAGCAGCAGGGCTCCGGTCGTGAACAGGGCGACCATGGCCAGCGTCGAGGCGCCCCGCGTCATCACCGTCAGCACCGCCCACCAGCTGAGCACCGGGTACTGCGCGCCCAGCAGCCGTCCTGTCAGGGCTCGCAGATCGGCGCCCTCGTCGCGCGTGCGTGTGTAGGCCTGGATCACCCCGACGTTGGCGATGACATCGCCGATCCGACTGGAGACCACCTGATGGTGTTGCTCGACACGGGCCTGCCCGACCTCGGTGCGGCCGACGACGAACCAGCTGGCGGCGAGATAGATCACAGCCAGGGTCAGCAGCACGGCCGCCATCACCGGCTGGATCAGAAACGCGAGCGGGATCAGCAGGATCAGGCTGACCAAGGCGGGCTGCTGCTCGCGGAAGAAGGAGAGGATCAGGGTGAACAGGGCGTCGCCGCCCGACAGCATGGCGCGGATCAGTCGCCCGGTCCCGCGCTCAGAGACGAAGGGAGCCGGCAGCGCCACGGCCCGCTCGAACGCGACGTTCATGGCCGCCAGCCTGCGTCGGTGCGCCATCCGGTCGGCCAAGAGGGAAACCAGCGCGGACCCGCCGATCGCGACCGACCCAAGCGCCGCCCAGGCCAGGATCAGCGTCCAGGGCGTGCGCCCCTCGGTCAAGGCGTCCACCACGCGGCCGAACAGCACCGGCTCCAGCAGAGCCAGGGCGCCGAGCACGATGTTGCCGGCCGCGAGCGACAGGGCGCGTGGGCGCTCCCGCTCGAGAATGGCGAGGGCGCGAGCGTAGAGGCTGGAGATCATGGGCCGCCTGAAGGCATTCGACGGCAACCACCGACGTGCGCAGAAGGTTCAGACGAGACGGTGCGCCGACAGGACGGCGCGGAGGCCTTGAAGGCTCAGGCCGCCTGCTCGACAACGACGCCCTGCGCGCTCGCGTACCGGCGGATCATGGCGACGCAGAAGTCGGCGAACTCCTCGGCGACCTGCGGCGGGCTGGTGTGATGGGGTTCGATCCCCCGATGCTCGGGCGTGAAGCAGAAGGTCACCGTCACGTCGAACTCGGCGAGCGCGTCCATCTGACGGTCGAACCAGTCGAGCGCGTTCGGCCGGAAACTGTCCGCCCAGGACAGGCCGGTGCGCAGATGCCGGACGCCCAGCCGCCTCAGCCAGGCGACGGCGTCGTCGAGCCGATGATCCTCGAAGTGGAACCACTGGCACACTCCCAAGCCGCCCGCATGCTCGGCGAAGGCGTCGAAGGCGGGCTTCGGCGTCCCGTCCTCGCGCAGCAGCCCCATGTGGAAGTGGCGGTAGTAGGACGACCCCTCCGCCTCCCGGTGCCGGGTCGTCGCCTCCCACGCCATAGGCAGATCATAGAGGCTGTACCAGTGGATGCGGGGGGCCTGACCGCGCAGCAGCTCGGCGGTCTTCTTGACGCCCCAGGCCTGAACTTCCTCCGAGCCGAAGGAGGAGACGCCGACCTCGGTCACCCAGACAGGCTTGTCCGTGACTGCGCGGATCTCGGCCACCTTCTGGGGCCAGGCGTCGATGGGCCACAGGTTCCAGTCCAGCGGGAAGCCGTGAACCGCCACAACATCGACGTGGTCCAGCGCTCCGTGCCCCTCTAGTCTGGCCAGGAACGACGGATCGATCGGCGACATGCCGCCCAGCACGCGCGTGACCGCGCCGCTCTCGGCCCGGATCGCCTGACCGGCCAGCCGTGTCATCTCGGCGAAAAGGCTCCATTCGGGATCCAGCAACGGGTCCCAGTGCGACTTGTTGTTGGGCTCGTTCCAGATCTTGGCGGCCTCGATCATCGGCGGTCCTCTGGGTCTTGCGGTCGGGCGGGATAGATCGGCTCAGCCCCGTAGGCGCGCTCGGCGCGGCGGCAGAGGTAGACCTCGGTCTCGGGGTGCTCGACGATTTTGAACCCTGCGCTACGCAGCATGGCCTGAGACGCCGCGGCGTTGGGGGCCCACCAGTTCGTCGGGTCTCCGGCGTAGCGATGCTCGATGAAGTGCATCCTGGGCCAGGCCGGGTTCTCGAAAGGCGAGGCGTCCTCGAACGGGTAGTCGATGGCCGCCGGCTCGGCGCGCAGGGCGCCGCGCTGGAGCGTCTGGAACAGCATCAGGTCGTCGGCGACGTGCTCGCGGATCAGATCGAGCGCCAGCAGCGGGTGACGCAGGTGGTAGAAGACGCCCATGAAGACGACGAGGTCGAACCGCTCGCCCAAAGCCGCCACGTCGTAGACCGACAGCTCGGCCAGCTCAATCTCGAGCCCGGTCACCTCCGCCGCCAGCCGAGCCTGGGCGAGGTAGCGCGGGTCGGCGTCGATCCCGAGCACGCGTCCCGCGCCGCGCCGCTTCATCTCCAGACTGTAGAAACCGCCGTTGCAGCCGATGTCGAGCACGCTGCGACCGGCGAGATCGTCCGGCAGCACATGGGCGAAGCGGGCGAACTTGGTCCGGGGATAGCCGTAGAGGAAATGGTCCGGCGCGGTGCGCACCCCGTCCAGCTCCATGTCGTGGAACCAGGGGCCGAGCTCGGCGATCCGCTCCGCCAGCCGCTCGGTCAAGCCGGGACCTCGTTGAGCGAAACCAGGCGCGGCGCGTCGCCGCCGATGCCGATGCGGGTGATCGAGCCGGGCGACACCTCGAAGCGCGGCCAGGCATTCAACGACAGCCCAAGCACGCGGCAGACGATCGCCTTGATGACGTCGGCATGGCTGACGGCGGCGATGGTCTCGCCCGCTTCGATCCTGCGCGTCAGCCAGTTGGCCACACGATCCGTCAGAGCGGACGCCGCCTCTCCGCCCGGTGCGGCGCTCTCCGCCCGGTGCGCGTTCCAGCGCGCCCAAGGGGGGTCAGGCTTTAGGGCCTCAAACGTCCGCCCCGCCCAGTCGCCGAAGTCGATCTCCTGCAGCGCCTCATCCTCGAGCACTTCGAGGCCTAAGCTGTGGCCGACAGCTTCCGCCGTCTCGCGGGTGCGTACGGCCGGGCTGGTGAGGACACGCGCGACGCCCGCGTCCTGGAGCCGCCGTGCCGCCGCCTCCGCCTGCGCTCGTCCTGCGGCGTTCAGCCCGATCGGATGATCCCGGCCGCACAGGACCTTGCCGATCAGATCATGCGCCCCGTGGCGGATCAGGTGCACGACCGGCTCGCTCACGAGGCCAGCCGCACGGGCGGCTGATCGGTGCCGGCGATGAAGGCCAGGGTCTTCTGCCGGGCCTCCTCGTCAGTGAACTGCTCGGGTGGGGACTTCATGAACCAGCTGGACGGGCCGATGAGCGGTCCGCCCACGCCCCGGTCCAGCGCCAGCTTGGCGCAGCGCACCGCGTCGATCACCACGCCCGCGCTGTTGGGGCTGTCCCACACCTCCAGCTTCAGCTCGATGTTGAGCGGCACATCCCCGAAGGTCGTGCCTTCCAGCCGGATGTGCGCCCACTTGCGATCGGTCAGCCACGGCACATAGTCGCTGGGCCCGACGTGGACGTCGTCCTCGGGCAGGGGTTCGTCGAGCTGGCTGGTGACGGCGCGGGTCTTGGACAGCTTCTTGGACTGCAGCCGCTCGCGCTCCAGCATGTTCTTGAAGTCGGTGTTGCCGCCGAAGTTCAGCTGGTAGGTCCGGTCCAGCCGCACACCGCGCTCGCGCATCAGATTGGCCAGCACCCGGTGGACGATGGTGGCGCCGACCTGGCTCTTGATGTCGTCGCCGACGATCGGCAGGGCCCGCGCCTCGAAGCGCCGCGCCCATTTCGGGTTGGAAGCGATGAACACCGGGATGCAGTTCACGAAGGCGCAGCCGGCGGCGAGCGCCTGCTCGGCATAGAACTCCGTCGCTTTCTGGGACCCGACGGGCAGATAGGACACCAGCACTTCGACCCGCGCCGCGCGGAGCGCGGCCGCCACGTCCACCGGCGCAGCATCGGCCTCCTCGATGTCGTCGGCGGTGTAGCGGCCCAGCCCATCCAGGGTCGGGCCGCGCAGCACCTGGACGCCCTTGAGTTCGGGCGAGGCGAACCGCACCGTGTTGTTGGCGCCTCGGAAGATCGCCTCGGACACGTCTCGCCCGACTTTCTCGGAACAAACATCGAAGGCAGCCACGACCTCCATGTCTCCGACCCGGTAGCCGCCGAGCTCCAGGTTCATCAGTCCGGGCGGGGCGACGTTGGACGCGTCGTCGCCATAGCGCGTCAGCCCCTGGACGAAGGACGAGGCGCAGTTGCCGACGCCGACGATGCCCACCCTGATCCGCCTGTCGGTCATGTCGTCCTCCGCCGGGCCTCGCTGATCGAGACGGTCGAGCTTCAGTAAGCATCTACAAAGCTCGTGGTTCCGGATCCTTCAAGGAACGGATGAATACTGCTCTGTTTTCCTATGATGAGGCGAAGCGTAGCCGTTACTGTGTCGTCTACTCGACACCGACACTATTCGAGGAACACCCCCGTTGAAGAAGATGTTGCTCACGTCCGGGTGATCGCCTCCGCCGCTGCGACGGAGGCGCGCCACGACAGCGAGGCGACAGATGGCGGAACGGGTGCTGATTACGGGCGGAGCGGGATTCGTCGGCCGCCATCTGGCCTCCGCCCTGGTGAGCGACGGCCACGAGGTCCGGGTGCTCGACAGCCTGATCGAGCAGGTCCACCCCGACCAACGTAGGCCAGACGCGCTCGATCCGGACGTCGAACTCTGCGTGGGCGACATCCGCGACGCCGACGCGGTGCGCCAGGCGCTGGAGGGCGTCGACGCCGTCGTTCACCTGGCGGCCGAGGTCGGCGTCGGCCAGAGCATGTACGCCATCGACCGCTACACCTCGGTCAACGACTTGGGCACGGCCGTGCTGTTCCAGCAGTTGCTGGACCGGCCCGTGCGCCGCGTGGTCGTGGCCTCCTCCATGAGCATCTACGGCGAGGGCCTGTACCGCGACGCCGACGGCGCTGTGCATGAGGACGTGATCCGAAGCGGTCGCAACCCCGACGGCTCCTGGGACCCGCTCGACCGGCAAGGTCGCCCTCTGACGCCCGAGCCCACGCCCGAGACCAAGCGGCCGGCTCTGCGCAGCGTCTACGCCATCAACAAATACGTCCAGGAGCGACTGACGCTCACGCTGACCGCCCAGTACGGCATGGAGGGCGCGGCGCTTCGGCTCTGGAACATATACGGGCCCGGTCAGGCGCTCTCCAATCCATACACCGGCGTGCTGGCCATCTTCGCCTCGCGCATCGCCAATGGGCAGCGGCCGATGGTGTTCGAGGACGGCCGACAGCGGCGGGACTTCGTCCACGTCGGCGACGTGGTGCGCGCCTTCAAGCTGGCGTTGGAACGCCCCGAAGCCAACGGAGAGATCTTCAACATCGGCTCGGGCGAGGATCGCACCGTCGATGAGGTCGCGCGCCTCCAGGCCGCCTCCATGGGTCGGCCCGACCTCGAGCCCGACATCACCCAGCAGGCCCGCGCCGGCGACATCCGCCACAATATCCCGGACCTCACCCACGCCCGCGAGGTGCTCGGCTATGAGGCCCGGCAGGACTTCTCCGAGGGCCTGGCCGAACTCGCCGATTGGGTCGCCCGCCAGGATGCGAAGGACCGGGTCGACGACGCCCGGCGTGAACTGGAGCTCCGGGGGCTGGTCGCTTGAGCGCCGCCGCCGATCCCGTGGTCGTGACCGGCGGCGCCGGCTTCATCGGCTCCAACCTGGCCGACCGTCTGGCCCGGGACGGCCATACGGTCATCCTCTTTGACGCGCTGAGCCGCCCCGGCGTCGAGCGCAACCTCGCCTGGCTGCGCGCTCGCCACGGCGCCCGGATCGAGAGCTGCGTCGCCGACATCCGGGACGCTTCGGCTGTTGAACGAGTCGTCGACCGGGCTTCGGCCGTCGTCCACCTTGCGGCTCAGGTCGCGGTGACCACCAGCCTGATCGACCCTCGCGCCGACTTCGACATCAACATCGGTGGCACGCTGAACGTGCTCGAAGCCGCGCGGCGCCGCGGCGTCCCCGTCGTCTTCGCCAGCACCAACAAGGTCTACGGCGACCTCGCCGACATCGAACTGCAACAGGCCGAAGGCTGGCGCCCCGCCGATCCGGCGCTCGCCGCGACGGGCATCGACGAGCGCCGTCCGCTCGATTTCCACACGCCCTACGGCTGCTCCAAGGGCGCGGCGGATCAGTATGTCCTGGACTACGCCCGCAGCTACGGCCTGCCCGCCTGCGTGCTGCGCATGAGCTGCGTCTACGGGCCGCGCCAGCTCGGCACCGAGGATCAGGGCTGGGTCGCCCACTTCCTGATCCAAGCCCTGGAGGGCCGCCCCATCACCCTCTACGGCGACGGCCAGCAGGTGCGCGACATCCTGCATGTCGAGGACGCCGTGGCGGCCTATGTCGCCGCGCTCGAGCGGATCGAGACGATCTCAGGCCGCGCCTTCAATCTTGGCGGCGGTCCCGCGAATGCCGTCAGCCTGAGCCAGGTCGTCACGCGGATCGAGCAGATCACCGGCCGCCGCGTCGCCGTGGAACGCGGCGACTGGCGGGCGGGCGACCAGCGATACTTCGTCGCCGACGCGCGGGCCGCCCACGAAGCTCTGGACCTGCCCCAGCCGCGCGACTGGACGGGAGGGCTGGAGGATCTGGCCCGCTGGCTGGCCGACGAACGCGCGGTCCCCGCCACGCCCCGGGACGTGGCGGCATGACGCGCCCCTATCGCCTGCTCCTCACGGCCGACGCGGTCGGCGGCGTCTGGACCTATGCGGCCGATCTGGCGCGTGAACTGACTGCGTTTGGCGTCCACGTCACCCTCGCCGTCCTCGGTCCGCCGCCGTCCGAAGAGCGCCGGCGACAGCTGCCGGACGGGGTCGATCTCGTGCTCACCGATCTCGACCTCGACTGGATGAATCCCGAGGCGTCCGGCGCCGAGGCCGGTCGCCGCCTGGCCGAGATCGCCTCCGAGACCAGCAGCGACCTGATCCACCTCAACAGCCCCAGCCTCGCCGCCGAGACCCGCTTTTCGATTCCCGTGGTCGCCGGCTGCCATTCCTGCCTGTCGACATGGTGGCGGGCGGTGCGCCCCACCCAGTCCATGCCTGCGGGCTTCCGGCTGGCGACCGAGCGGCTGGGCCAAGGCTACCGCGCCTGCGACGCCCTGATCGCCCCCAGCAACGCCTTCGCTGACGCGACCGAAGCGGTGTACGGTCTGCGCCCTCATGTGGTCCTGAACGGCCGCGCGTCGCCTGACCGGACGCTCGACCGCCCCCGCCGCCCCGTCGCGCTCGCCGCCGGCCGCCTGTGGGACGAAGCCAAGGGCGCCCGTGCGCTCGACCAGGCCGCCGCCCGCATGCGCCACCCGATGGAAGCGGCCGGGTCCGTCATCGGCCCGGACGGCGTCGGCCTGTTCCTCAATCATCTGACGTTGCTGGGCGATCTCGATGCGGGCGCGTTGCGCGACCGGATGGAGACCGCCGAGGTCTTCGTCTCGCCTGGCGCCTACGAACCCTTCGGCCTGTCGGTGCTGGAGGCGGCCCAGGCCGGTTGCGCCCTGGTGCTCGCGGACATCCTGACCTTCCGCGAGCTGTGGAGCGATGCCGCCGTCTTCGTCCCGCCGAACGACCCCGCCGTGACGGCCGAGACGCTCGACCGCCTGCTGGGCGACATCAAGACCTGCCGCTGGCTGGGCGAGCGCGCCCGCGAGCACGCCCTCGACTACACCGCCCGCCGCATGGCCGAAGGCACCATGGCCGTCCATCGGTCCGTCCTCGACGCCCGGGCCCGGAGGGCGGCGGCGTGAGGATCGTCTACTTCAGCCACTCCCTGTCCAGTTGCTGGAACCACGGCAACGCCCACTTCGTGCGCGGCGTGCTGCGCGAGCTCCAGGCGCTCGGCCACCACGTCGAGGCCTGGGAGCCGGACGACTCCTGGAGCCGCACCAATCTGTTGTCCGACCATGGCGCCGCCGGCTTCACGGCCTGGCGCGCCGCCTATCCCGAACTCTCCAGCCGCATCTACGCCCGGAACCGCCAGGCCGAGGAGGCCTGCGACGGCGCCGACCTGGTCATCGTCCACGAATGGACGGACCCGGCCCTGGTCGCGGCCATCGGACAGATGCGCAAGGCCAGCGCCCGCTTCACCCTGCTGTTCCACGACACCCATCATCGCGCGGTGACCGATCCGGATGCGATCACCGCCTTCGATCTGTCGGGCTACGACGGCGTCCTCGCTTTCGGGGAGTCGCTGGCGGAGGTCTATCGCGGCTGGGGCTGGGGCGAACGCGTCTTCGTCTGGCACGAGGCGGCGGACACCCGCCTGTTCCGCCCGCCCGCCGAGCCCACCACGCGCGAGGGACTAATCTGGATCGGCAACTGGGGCGATGGCGAGCGCACCGCTGAGATCGAAGAGTATCTGCTGGCCCCTGCTCAGATCGTCGGCCTCCCGCTCGACATCCACGGCGTGCGCTATCCGCCCGAGGCTCTGGCGCTGCTGGCGCGCTACGGCGTCCGCTATCGCGGCTGGATTGCCAACGCCGCCGTGCCCGAGGCCTTCGCCAGCCGCCTGGCCACGGTCCACGTCCCGCGCCGCGCCTATGTGGAGCAGCTGCCCGGCATCCCGACCATCCGCGTCTTCGAGGCGCTCGCCTGCGGCATTCCGCTTGTCAGCGCTCCATGGCGCGATGACGAAGGCCTGTTCCGCCCCGGCGAAGACTTCCTCTTCGCCGCCGACGGCGAGGCGATGACCGACCATCTCCGCGCGCTCGCCGCCGACCCAGACCTGCGTCGCGGCCTGGCCGAGAGCGGCCTTGAGACCATTCGCGCTCGCCACACCTGCGCCCACCGCGCCGCGGAGTTGATGGCCGTGGTCGAACGCCTCTCACCCGCCCCAGCTCTGGAGGCCGTGGCATGAAGCTCGCCTTCTACGGCTCAAGTCTCGTCTCCGCCTATTGGAACGGCGCGGCCACATATTATCGCGGCGTGCTCGGCGCCCTGGCCGCGCGCGGGTGGCGTATCACCTTCTTCGAGCCCGACGCCTTCGACCGGCAGGCGCACCGCGACATCGAGGCCCCCGACTGGGTCGAGAGCGTCGTTTATCCCGCCACGCCCGAGGGCGTCCGCGCCGTCATGGCCCGCGCCGCCGAGGCCGATGTCGTGGTCAAGGCCAGCGGCGTGGGCGTCTTCGACGACGTGCTGCTCCAGGTGTTCGACCGCGCGCGGCCCGACGCGCTGCGCGTCTTCTGGGACGTCGACGCCCCCGCAACCCTCGCCGAACTTAGGGCCGAGCCGCACCATCCTCTCCGAGCCGTGCTGCCCGACCTCGACATCGTCCTGACCTACGGCGGCGGCGAGCCGGTGGCCGAGGCCTATCGCGCGCTCGGCGCCGTGGACTGCGCGCCCGTCTACAACGGCCTGGACTCCGCCACGCACCACCCTGTTCAGGCCGAGCCCCGCTTCGCCGCCGACCTGTCGCTCCTGGCCAACCGGCTGCCCGACCGGGAAAGCCGCATCGAGCGCTTCTTCCTGGAGCCCGCCGCCGTCCTGCCGGACCGCGCCTTCCTGCTGGGCGGCAGCGGCTGGGAGGACAAGCCGATCCCCGCCAACGTCCGTCGCCTCGGCCACGTCGGCACGGCCGACCACAACGCGGTGAACGCCTCGGCGCTAGCGGTGCTGAATGTGTCCCGCGACAGCATGGCCGAGGTCGGCTTCTCGCCCGCCACCCGGGTGTTCGAGGCCGCCGGCGCCGGCGCCTGCCTGATCACCGACGCCTGGGAGGGCGTCGACCAGTTTCTTCAGCCCGACCACGAGGTCCTCGTCGCCCGCGACGGCCAGGACGTGGCCGAGCACCTGCGCACGCTCACGCCTGCACGCGCCCGGGCCATCGGCCAGGCGGCGCTTCGCCGAGTCTTGGCCGACCACACCTACGACCGTCGCGCGGCCGGGGCCGACGCCCTTCTCCGCGACCTCCTCAAAGCCCGTCAGGGGAAGACCGCCGCATGACCGAGACCACGCCCACGCCCATGCGTATCGTCATCCTGGGCCTCAGCCTGTCGTCGTCCTGGGGCAATGGCCACGCCACGACCTGGCGCGCGCTGATCCACGCGCTCGCCAAGCGCGGCCACGACATCGTCTTCCTGGAGCGCGAGACCCCCTGGTACGCCGCCCACCGCGACCTGGACCGACCCCAGGACTGCCAGCTCGCCTTCTATCGCGACCTGGACGAGCTCCGGACCTGGTCCCGCGTCATCCGCGACGCCGATGCGGTCATCGTCGGCTCCTATGTGCCGGATGGGGTCGAGGTGGGCCGCTTCGTGCGCGACTGCGCTCAGGGCGTCGTCGCCTTCTACGACATCGACACGCCGGTGACCCTGGCCGGGCTCGACCGGGGCGAGACCGAGTATCTGCACGCCGACCAGATCCGCGACTACGACGTCTACTTCTCCTTCACCGGCGGCCCGACCCTGCGCCGACTGGAGACCCAGTATGGCTCGCCGGCCGCCCGCGCCCTCTACTGCTCCGCCGATCCGGGTGTGCACGCCCCGCAGGAGACCGAGCCACGCTGGGACCTGTCCTACCTCGGCACCTACAGCCCGGACCGCCAGCCCATCCTGAAACGTCTGCTGATCGAGCCTGCCCGCCGCGCCCCGCACCTCCGCTTCGTCGTCGCCGGCCCGCAGTATCCGGACACGATCGACTGGCCCGCCAACGTCGAGCGGATCGAGCACGTCCCGCCCGCCGATCACGCCGCCTTCTACGCCGCCAGCCGCTTCACCCTGAACGTCACGCGTGCGGACATGGCAGCCGCCGGCTTCAGCCCGAGCGTCCGCCTGTTCGAGGCCGCCGCCTGCGCCACTCCGATCCTGACCGACGCCTGGTCCGGCCTGGAGACCGTCTTCGAACCCGGCCGTGACCTCCTGACCGTCGCCGACGCGGACGATGTCCTGGCCGCCCTCGCCCTGTCGGAAGAGGCCCGCCGCGCGCTCGGCGAGGCCGCCCGCCTCCGCGTGCTGGAAGCCCACACCCCCGACCATCGCGCCCGCACGCTTGAGGAGGAGCTCGCCGCCGCCAGCCTGCGCAAGGCCCCCGCCGCGCCGAAGGCCCTGCCCCGCCACCTCCGCCGCCCGCTCAGCGAGCAACGCATCCTCGTCGCCGGCGGCGCGGGCTTCCTCGGCTCCCACCTCTGCGACCGGCTTCTGGCCGAGGGCGCCGAGGTGGTCTGCGTCGACAACCTCCTGACCGGAGACCTGTCGAACCTGCGCAGCGCCATGCAACGACCCGCCTTCAGCTTCGTCGAGGCCGACATCATCCAGCCCCTGCCGCGCCGCCTGACCAAGAACCGGTTCGATCGCGTCTACAACCTGGCCTGCGCCGCCTCGCCGCCGCTGTATCAGGCCGACCCCGAGCACACCCTTCTGACGAGCGTCATCGGCACCAAGATCCTGCTGGAGCTGGCCGAGCGGAACGGCGCCCGTTTCCTGCTGACCTCCACCAGCGAAATCTACGGCGACCCCCACGTCCATCCCCAGCCGGAGACCTATCTCGGCAACGTCAACTGCACCGGCCCCCGCGCCTGCTACGACGAGGGCAAGCGCTGCGCCGAGACGCTCGCATTCGACTACGACCGGGCCGGTCGGGGCGAAGTGCGCGTCGCCCGCATCTTCAACACCTATGGCCCGCGCCTGTCCGCCGCCGACGGTCGCGTCGTCTCCAACCTGATCAGCCAGGCGCTCGCCGACGAGGAGATCACCGTCTTCGGCGACGGCTCCCAGACCCGCTCCTTCTGCTACGTCGACGACATGATCTCGGGCCTGATTGCTCTGATGGAGCACGAAGGCCCCCAACCGGGTCCGATCAACCTCGGCAACCCCATCGAGCTCAGCGTGTCGCAGCTGGTCGAGGTGATCCTCGACCTGACCGGCTCGTCCTCCCCCGTCGTCCAGCACCCCCTGCCGATCGACGATCCCAAGCGCCGTCGGCCGGACATCGCCCGCGCCGCCGCCGTGCTGGGCTGGACGCCGACCGTGGCGCTGGAGGACGGGCTGCGCGCCACGATCCGCTGGTTCGACGAGGACCGCGACCGGGTGCGACCGGATCGCCAAGCCGCTCTTTCGGCCTGAGGCATGCCCGCCTTCGATCCTGCCCTGACCGCGCCCGCGCACCCCGGCGACGTCGCCACGACGCTGAAGCGCAACATTGAGCTGCTGCGGCGTCGCCGCGAGGCGGAAGAGGCTGGCGCGTCCCTCAGCGACCGGATAGCCCGCGTCATCACCGCCTTCACGGGCAGCCTGACCTTCGTCGTCATCCACCTGGTGCTGTTCGGCGGCTGGATCGGGATCAGTACCGGCGTCCTGCCCGGTCCGCGCTTCGACCCCAGCCTGGTGATCCTGGCCATGGCGGCCTCGGTCGAGGCCATCTTCCTGTCGACCTTCGTCCTGATTAGCCAGAACCGGAACGCCGCCGCCGACGCCCGTCGCGCCGAGCTCGACCTGCAGATCAACCTGCTCGCCGAGCACGAGGTGACGCGGCTCATCAGCCTGACCACGGCCATCGCCGATCGGGTGGGCGCGGAACGGCCGGATGGCGAGATCGCCGAGCTGGAACGCGACGTCGCCGTCGACGCCGTCCTGGACCGGATCGAGGACGCTGAACCCACCGGGAGCCGCCCATGATCGCCGAGACCCTGACCCGGACCATGCCCGCCGCCGTCCTGATCGGCCCCGGCCAGGTCGAGGTCCGCGCCGTTCCCCGCCCCGAGCCCGGCCCCGGGCAGGTCCGGGTGCGGCTGGAGGGCTGCGGCGTCTGCGCCTCCAACCTGACGCCCTGGGCGGGGCCGGACTGGATGACCTTTCCCACCGAGCCCGGCGCGCTAGGCCACGAAGGCTGGGGCCGGATCGAGGCTCTGGGCCCTGATGTCGATCCCACGCTCGAGGGCCGCCGGGTCGCCGTTCTGTCGCACCATTCCTACGCCGCCTACGACCTGGCTGCGCCGGATCAGCTGATCCTCCTTCCGCCCGAACTGGACGGTCGCCCCTTTCCCGGCGAGCCCCTCGGCTGCGCCATGAACATCTTCCGGCGCAGCGACATCCAGGCGGGCCAAACTGTCGCCGTGGTCGGCGTCGGCTTCCTCGGCGCCATCCTGATCCGGCTCGCCGAACAGGAGGGCGCGCGTGTCATCGCCGTCTCGCGCCGGCCCTTTTCGCTGGACCTCGCGCGCCATATGGGCGCCGCCGAGGTCATCGCCATGGACGATCACTACGGCATCATCCAGAAGGTCTCCGAGCTAACAGGAGGGGTCTTCTGCGACCGCGTGATCGAGGCCGTCGGCAAGGCCTGGCCGCTTGACCTCGCCGCCGAACTGACCCGCGAGCGCGGCCGCCTGGTGATCGCCGGCTACCACCAGGACGGCCCGCGCCAGATCAACATGCAGCTGTGGAACTGGCGAGGTCTCGACGTCGTCAACGCCCATGAGCGCGACCCCGCCGTCTACGCCCAAGGCGTGCGGGAAGCCGTCGATGCGGTTCTGGACGGCCGCATCGACCTCGACCGCCTCCTGACCCATCGCTATCCGCTGGCCGAGCTCGGCCGGGCGCTCGACGACACCCGCGACCGGCCCAAGGGTTTCCTCAAGGCCTGGATCGACCTGACGTGAGCCGCCCTCGCCTCGGCTTCCTCGGCGTCGGCTGGATCGGACGCCATCGCATGGAGGCGATGCTGGCCACAGGCCTCGTAGACGCTGTCGGCGTGGCCGATCCCTCCGACGACATGGCCGAGGCCGCCCTCTCCCTCGCGCCGACCACTCGCCGCGTGGCCGACCTCGACGCGTTGCTGGCGCTCGATCTCGACGGCGTGGTCATCGCCACGCCCAGCGCCCTTCACGCCGATCAGACCCGGCGCGCGCTACGGGCCGGCGTGGCCGTCTTCTGCCAGAAGCCGCTGGCCCGCACGGCCGAGGAGACCGCCGAGGTCCTCGCCGCCGCCGAAGCCGCCGACCGCCTGCTGGGGGTGGACATGTCCTACCGCCATACCGCAGCGGCGATCGCGGTCCGCGACCAGATCCGCTCCGGCGCGCTCGGCCCCATCCACGCCATGGACCTGACCTTCCACAACGCCTGGGGGCCGGACAAGCCGTGGTTCCGCGACCGCGCCTTATCCGGCGGCGGCTGCGTCATGGACCTTGGCGTCCACCTCGTCGATTTGGCCCTGTGGATGCTCGATGAGCCGGCGGTCGAGGACGTGCACGCCCGCCTCTTCACCCAGGGCCGCGCCTGGACCCCCGCTGGGGCGGAGGTCGAGGATTACGCCGTGGCGACCCTGACGCTGGCCGGCGGCGCTGTCGTGCGCCTCGCCTGCTCCTGGAATCTGCCGGCCGGAACGCCCGCGGTCATCAACCTGCAAGCCTATGGCGCGCGTGGCGGCGCACAGATGCGCAACCTTGACGGCTCCTTCTACGATTTCACGGCCGAGCGTCTTTCAGGGCCGGAGCGATCGGTCCTGACCGCCCCGCCAGACGATTGGGGCGGCGCGGCCGCGGCGGCCTGGGCGCGCGCGCTCGCGACGGACAGGCGCTTTGACCCTTCAGTCCAGAGCCTGATGTCGACTGCGGCTGTCCTCGACCGGGTCTACCTCAGCGCCCAGAGGACGCCCCCCATCTTCGCCCCACGCCGGGCCGCTTTGACCGCCGTCGATGCCGCATTCCCGTGACGCTTCGGCCACATCACGGAGCAAGATTCGAAGGAACCTCGTTGTTTATGGAGGTTTCATTGACCCGGCGGACAACGGGTGTCTAATCGCAAAGTCCAAGGGCGGAAACGCCTGTTTCGGACGCGGGAACCGGCCGAAAGCGCCGGCTCGAAGGGTAGGATATGCGGCTGTCGGTCGTCATCGCCGGGATTTTCGCCCTCGCCGCCTTCGTCGGCGTGAGCACGGACGCATCGGCGCAGAGCCGGTCTCGCGCGCCCGCCGTGACCCTGGCCGAGGCCTCGACCGCCGCACAGCGCAGCTCCCCCGCGCCAGCCCCGCGCCGCAGCCTTCGCTGGAACGAGAACGGCCGCTGGGGCCTCGACTTCAACCTGAACCAGCCGGTCGGGCGCGAGGCCGAATGGGGCGATGTCGAAGCGGGAGCCTATTACCGCCTGTCCCCGCGTCTGCGCGTCGGGGCCGCGGCGGGTCTGGCCGCCCCGGAACAGGATCCGGCCCGCGCCCCGGAAACCGACCGCCGGGCCCAGCCCCGCGTCCGTCTGGAATCCATCTTCCGCTTCTAGACCGCCTCAGGCGTCCGGCACGTTGGCGTCCAGCTCGTCGAGCCAGACCCTGGCCGTCCCGTCCGAGGGCGCGCGCCAGTCGCCGCGCGGCGACAGCGAGCCGCCGGTGACGACCTTGGGCCCGTTCGGCAGGGCCGAGCGCTTGAACTGGCTGGTCTGGAAGAAGCGGACCAGGAACTTCCTCAGCCAGGCCTTGATCGTCGCCAGGTCATAGGCGACTCGTTCCGCCACCGGCACGCTGGGCGGCCAGTCGCCGCGCGATGCGTCGCCCCAGGCCTGATGCGCCAGATAGGCGACCTTGGACGGGCTCAGGCCATAGCGGGTGATGTGGAACAGGAAGAAGTCGTTCAGCGCATAGGGGCCGACGGTCCCTTCGGTCGACTGCAGTTTTCCGTCCACGGCAGGCACGAGCTCGGGCGAGATTTCCGTGTCCAGAATGGCATGGAGCGTGGGAGCCGCCGAAGCCATGTCCTCGCGTCCGGCGACCCAGCGGATCAGGTGCCGGATCAGCGTCTTCGCCACCCCGCCGTTGACGTTGTAGTGGCTCATGTGATCGCCGACGCCATAGGTCGCCCAGCCGAGCGCCAGCTCCGACAGGTCGCCGGTGCCGAGCACAAAGGCGCGGTTCTGATTGGCCAGACGGAACAGATAGTCCGTCCGCAGACCCGCCTGGACGTTCTCGAAGGTGATGTCGTGAACCGGCTCGCCGCGACCAAAGGGATGGCCGATGCCCTTCAGCATCTCGGTCGCGGCCGGCTTGATGTCGATCTCGGCGCCGGTGATCCCCAGCGTGTTCATCAGGGCCCAGGCGTTGGACTTGGTGCCTTCCGATGTGGCGAAACCGGGCATGGTGAAGCCGAGGATGTTCGTCCGGGGAAGGCCGAGCCGGTCGAAGGCGCGGCAGGCGACCAGCAACGCCTGTGTGGAATCCAGCCCGCCGGAGACGCCGATGACGATCCGCTCGCCGTTGGTCGCCTTCAGTCGCCGCATCAGGCCCTGGACCTGGATGTTGAAGGCCTCGTAGCAGTCCTGATCCAGCCGCGCTGGATCGTCCGGGACGAAGGGGAAACGGTCTAGCGGCCGGATCAGCGGACCAGTGGTCGCCGCCTCGCGCGTGCGGAAGCCCAGCCGGATGTAGCCCTCATCGTCCAGCTCTCGCCGGGCGCAGTCGGCGAAGGTGCCGTTCCTCAGCCGCTCCAGGCCGATCCGCCCGACGTCGACATCGGCGATCGTCAGGTGGCTTTCGAGCGCGAACCGCTCGCCCGACGCCAAACGCGCGCCCAATTCATGGATCGTCGCCTGGCCGTCCCAGGCGAGGTCGGTGGTCGACTCACCCCATCCCGAGGCGGCGAAAACATAGGCGGCAGCGGCCCGCGACGACTGGCTGGCGCACAGCAGGGCGCGCTCGTCCGCCTTGCCGATCACGATGTTGGAGGCCGACAGGTTGCAAAGGATCCGCGCCCCCGCCAGCGCCTGGCGTGTCGAGGGCGGCAGCGGCGCCCAGTAGTCTTCGCAGACTTCGACGCCCACGACGAAGCCCGGCCGATCGTCGGCTTCGAACAGCAGCCGTGTGCCGATCCAGCTGTCGGTCCCGGCGATGCGCAGGGTCTCGGCGCCGATGTCATCACCCGGCGAGAACCAGCGCTTTTCGTAGTACTCCCGATAGTTCGGCAGATAGGTCTTGGGTACGGCCCCTACGATCTCGCCGCCGGCCAGCACGACGGCGCAGTTCAGCAGCCGGTCGCCGTGCCGGATCGGAGCCCCGACCACGGCGACTAGGCCGGCGTCTCCCGCCGCTCGCGCCAGAGGCGGCAGCTGAGCTTCGACGGCGTCCAGCAGGGCGGCCTGTTGGTGCAGATCGTCGATCGCATAGGCTGAGACGCTGAGTTCGGGAAACACCACCAGGTCGCAGCCCTGATCGCCGGCCTGACGGATCAGGGCGACATGGTCCTGCGCGTTGGCGGCGGGATCGGCGACATGCACCACCGGCGTGGCGGCGGCGACGCGAACGAACCCGTGGGTGCGGGGCGAGTGGAAGGCGCGAGGATCGGTCAAACCATGTCACCGTTCAGCTTGCGCCCATATAGGGCAAAGGAGGTCGGATGCCCAAAACGGAACGCGAAAGCGCCGGTTCGCATGTCCAACAAAAGATTTTCCGCGACACGCCGCGACGCGGCCCCATCGAGCTTTCCGGGTCGATCCGGGGCCTCAATGCGTCCGAGATGACGGCAGGTGTATAATCCGGTCGTGACCGTCGCTCGCCCGCTCTCGCCCCGCCTTCATGTCATGTCCGTCATGGCGTTTTCGACGCGACATGACACGCCGGCCGCCCCACCGGGACGATTGCGGATGACGCCTTCTCGCGCCGCCGCTAAAGCCGTCCCATGACAGATGCGCCCAAGAAGGGCTGGTTCCAGCGCCTGAGCGCCGGGCTGGCCCGCTCCAGCCAGCAGATGACCGAGACGGTCGTCTCCGCCTTCGTTAAGGAGCCGCTCAGCGAGGCCGCGCTCGATCGGCTTGAGGAGCATCTGCTGGAGAGCGATCTCGGCCCGGCGGCCACGGACCGGATCGTCGAGCGCTTCCGCCAGCTCCGCTTCGGCAAGGTGTCCGACGAGCGGGAGGTCAAGGAGGCCCTGGCCGAGGCCGTCGCCGCCGAGCTGTTGCCGCGTCAGGCGACGTTCGACCCGCTGGGGCCTGAGGGCGTCGGCGGCGGAATCAAGCCGTTCGTGGTGCTGTTCGTCGGGGTCAACGGCTCGGGCAAAACCACGACGCTGGGCAAGATCGCCGCCGACCTGACCCGCCGGGGTGCCAAGGTCATGATCGTGGCCGGCGACACCTTCCGCGCCGCCGCCCGCGAGCAGCTGAAGGTCTGGGCCGAGCGGGCCGGCGCCCACTTCGAGAGCCGCCGTGACGGCGCCGACGCGGCCGGCCTGGCGTTCGACGCCTACGCCAAGGCCAAGGCCGAGGGCTTCGACGTCGTTCTGATCGATACGGCCGGGCGGCTGCAGAACAAGACCGCCCTCATGGACGAGCTTCTGAAGATCGTGCGCGTGCTGAAGAAGACCGATCCGGACGCCCCGCATGAAACCCTGCTGGTGCTGGACGCCACGGTGGGAAGGAATGCCCTGGCCCAGGAGCAGATCTTCGGCCGCGCCGCCTTCGTGTCGGGCCTGGTCATGACCAAGCTGGACGGCACGGCGCGGGGCGGAGTGCTGGTGCCGGTGGCACAGGCGTCGGACGCCCCCATCAAGCTGATCGGCGTGGGCGAAGGGATCGACGACCTGCAACCCTTCGACGCCCGGGCGTTTTCCCGCTCTCTGGTGGGGCTGGAGGACTGATGTCAGGAGATGCCAAATCCCCGGCGTCCAACCATAACGCCGGCATCCGCCAGGCCGTCGACTTCGGTGCCCTGGCGGCCTTCATTGCGGCCTATGCCATCAACCGGTTCGTGCGCGGACTGGAAAGCGGCGAGGCCATGGTCCAGGCCACCTGGGTGCTGGTCGTCGCCTCGGCTCTGGCGCTGCTGGTCGGCTGGATCGTCGAAAAGCGGCTGGCCCCCCTGCCCTTGCTGGCCGGTGGATTTGCCCTGCTCTTCGGCGTGCTGACCCTGGTCTTCAATGACCCGGTCCTGCTGAAGATCAAGCTGACGATCCAGAACGCCCTTCTGGCGGCGGTGCTGCTGGGCGCGCTGCCACTGAAGAGATATCCGTTCAAATACCTGCTGGGCGAAGCGATTCGCATCACCGATGAGGGCTGGCGGGGATTGACGCTGCGCTATGGCCTGTATTTCGCCGCCGTCGCCGTGGTCAACGAGATCATCTGGCGCACTCAGTCTGACGATACCTGGGTGGCCTTTCGCGGGGGGCTCTGGATCGCTTCGGCGGCCTTCGGCATCTGGCAGGTGTTCTTCATCATGAAGCATCTGATCAAGGACGATGAGCCCGAGGCGGTGAACCCCGATCCGGGGCTCTAGGTTGCCGGCGGTGGCTGCCTGGCCGACGAGCCTGGAGGCCCGACCACCAGACTGTCGTCAAACCGTAAAGGCGCGCTGATAACCCTCCGCACACGGCAAAGGGGATGGCGTGGATGGTGAAGTCCGGAAAACAGGCGCGGCGTTCGGGAACGCTCGCCGAATCCCCCAGCCACCTGATGCATCGGGCGCTGCAGCTGGCGCTCGACATCTACGCCGAGGAGCTGGGCTCCGACGGCCCGACCCAGCGGCAGTTCGCGGTCATGGAGGCGGTCTCGGTCAAGGAAGGCCTGACCCAGACCGATCTGGTCAAGGCGACCGGCATCGACCGTTCGACGCTCGCCGACCTGGTCGCCCGCATGACGACCAAGGGCCTGTTGACCCGCGAACGCTCGACCCTGGACGCCCGGGCCAAGGCCGTGCGCCTTTCGGCCGAGGGTCAGGCCCTGCTGGACGCCGCTCGGCCCAAGGTCGAGGCGGCGGACCGCCGGATCATGGCGCTGCTGCCCAAGGGCAAGCGCGACGGCTTCCTCGACTTGCTGTCGGAACTGGCCTCGGCCGCTGATTCCGCGCCCGATCAGGCCAAGGCCGAGGCCAAGGCGCTGAAGAAGGCCCAGAAGGAAGCGCGCAAGGCCGAAAAGGCGGCGAAGAAGGCCGCCGAGCCCAAGAAGGCTCGCAAGCTCAAGAAGCCGAAGGTCGTCGAACCGGCCGCCTAGACGCGGATGTCGAGCAAGGCGCCGGGGCGAGGAAGCCGGGGCGTCTCTTCAGACGGCCTCGCCTGACCCGCAGACGTCGCGGTCGCCGGCGCTGCGGCGGGCCCCACCTCCGCCAAGGCGGCGCGGAAGAAGGCGGCCTGGGCCGCGCGCACTTGGGCCGTTGGTCCCGCCGGCGTGGGCTGGACAGCGGGCAGGTCGGGACGGATCGCGCTCATGCCGACAAGGTTAACGAACCCGGTCGAAAAAGGGTTAACGCGCCGCCGCTTCTCTTTGGACCGCCAGCTCCTCGGGCGTCCGGGCCGTAGGCAGGGGGCGCGAAGGGGCGTCGAGCGCCGCGACCAGACGGTCGACGTCGGCCTGCGTCAACAGCGGCCCAGAGGCCTTGGCGACCACCCGGCCCATGGCGTCGACAGCGAAGGTCTCCGGCACGCCTGAGACGCCCAGGTCAAGCCCGGCGCGGCCTTCCTGGTCCACCAGCACCATGGTGAAGGGGTCGCCGAGCTCGTCGAGGAAGGCGCGGGTGGCGATGGGATCGTCCTTATAGGCCACGCCGACCACGGCGACGCCACGTTCCTTCAGCGCCATCAGCTGGGGGTGCTCGACGCGGCAGGGGGCGCACCAGCTGGCGAACAGATTGACCAGCATGGGCCGTCCGACCCCGGCGGTCTTGAGGTCGACGTTCTGGGGGCCCGCTACATCGCCCTGCAGGATCGGCAGAACGGTCTCGGGCACAGTCTGGCCCACGATGGCGTCGGGCCGATACTCGGGATCGCGTTGCAGCGACCAGCCGATGAACAGCGCCGCCAAGCCGGCGAGCACCACCAGCGGAATGACCGTCAGCCAGCGGCTCACGCGGCGTCCTCGTCTTCCAACCGCTTCAGCTCCGCCTTCCAGCGCCGGGCCGAGGCGACGGAGCGCGCCACGACGGCGCCGAGCACGATCGCCGTGATCGCCCAGGCGGGCCAGACGAAGGCGCCGTAGGGGCTCATGTCGAGATCGAGCATCAGGCCTCCAGCGCCCGGCGCGCGCGGATGCCCTGGACCCGACGGCGCACCACCTCTGCCCGGATGGTGGTCAGCCAGATCGCGCCGAACAGCGCCCCGTAGGCCGCCATCATGGTCAGGAGCGGGGCCAGGAAGACGGGGTCGAGACTGGTTCCTCCAGCTCGCAGCAGCGAGGCCGGCTGATGCAGCGTGTTCCACCAGTCCACCGAGAACTTCACAATCGGCAGGTTGATCAGACCGACGAGGCCCAGCACAGCGGCGGCGCGCGCAGCCTTCTGCTCATCGTCGATCGAGGACCGCAGCGCCATGTAGCCAAGGTAGAAGAGGAACAGCACCAGCACGCTCGTCAACCGCGCGTCCCAGACCCACCACGTTCCCCACATCGGCTGGCCCCACAGGCCGCCGGTGATGAGCGCCAAAGCGGTGAAGGCCGCGCCGGGCAGGGCGGCGGCGCGCGCGGCGGCGTCGGCCAGGGAATGGCGAAACACCAGGGCGAAGAAGCTCGAGACGCCCAGAGCGGCATAGGCCGCGAGCCCCAGCGAGGCGGCGGGCACATGGACGAACATGATCCGCACCGTGTCGCCCTGCTGATAGTCGCCCGGCGCGGCGAAGCTGAGCCAGGTGCCGATCGCGAGCAGCAGCGTCGCCAGCACCCAGAGCACCGGGGTCACGGGCGCGGTAAACCGCATGAACCTGTCTGGGTTGGCGAGGCCGAACATCGTCATCGCGCTCTACGCGGCGGGTGTCGCAGGGGCAAGCGCTCGCGTGTCGCGGTCCGCGCACGCAAACGGGGCCGGAACAGGCGTTCCGACCCCGCGTCTCGCCGTCGTCCGTGAGGACGGACGGTTTGACTATTCCGGCGTCTTCAGTTGGCCAGCGGATTCCTTGCCGGTCCGGCGGTCCTTTTCGATCTCATAGGAGATCGTCTGGCCTTCGTTCAGGCCGCGCAGGCCCGCGCCTTCAACGGCCGAGACGTGCACGAACACGTCCTTGCCGCCGTCGCTCGGCTCGATGAAGCCATAGCCCTTGGTTGCGTTGTACCACTTGACAGTTCCGGTCGCCATTTCAGCTCTCCGTTCGAAGTTGGCCGCAGGCAAGAGCGCCTGAAGCCGGTCGGGTCTGAATGGGATCGGCCAAAAACTCGGTGCGTGCGCAGAGAGAAGGGGCGTTACGCAGAGAGATCGACGCCGGGCTTATGGACCGGAAAGCCCGTCAGCGCAACCACGGGCTTCAGTCGCCGGCGCGGACGCCGTGGGCCCCGGCGGTTTGCGCATCAGGCGAAACATAATGCTCTGCGCACAGCTTGCGCAGCGCCGCGGTCAGCGACGCGCCGTACAGCCGGTCCTTCACCCCTTCATAGCCCTCGGCCTGGAGCCGGGTTTTGATGTCCCCGACCGTCCGGCAGGAACCGCTGCGCGCCAGGTCATAGGCGCGCTCGAGGGTGGTCTGACGAAAGCTGCTCATCCACCTAGATAGGGTCGCCGCCCCCGTCTTGCGACCCCGAAGGCGACGCGGGCCGGTTTCGCCGGCGTCCGAGGCGATCGGCCAGGGCCTCGGCGTGGCGCAGGGTGAAGGTCAGGGCGGCAGGGCTGCCGCGTCGTGGGCCGACCGTATCGGCCATGACCGCGCCGCGTTCGCCGAGCGGCCTCGGGTCGCCTGTGGTCGTGTCCTGGGCCGTCTGATGCTCGATCTCGGCGTTCAGCTCGGCCCCCATCAGGATCACCTGGACCGAGATCCAGGTCCACAAAAGGAAACCCATCGCCGTGGCCAGCGGGCCGTAGGAGTCCAGCCGCACGAAGTTCGTTAGGTACCAGCTGAACAGGAAGGACGTCAGGACGCTAAGCACCGCCGCGAACATGGCGCCGGGCGTCAGCCACCGCCAGCGGGCGCGAGCCCGGCAGGGCCCGAACCGATAGATGACGGCGAGCGCGCCGACGTAGAGCACGAACAGAAGCGGCCAGCGCAGCGGCGCGAGCGCCTGCCACTCCTCGGCCAGGCCGAGCGGTCCCAGCACCACCGGCACACCGACGACGAGGGCGGCCGAGATCAGCACCGCGGCGATGCCCGTCAAAGTGAAGGCGAAGCAGATCAGGTTGTAGCGGACGATGTTGCGCTTCTCGACCTCGTGATAGGCGACGTTGAGCCCGTAGAAGAGCGTCTTGATCCCGTTGTTGGCCGTCCAGAGCGACAGGGCGAGCGTCCAGATGAGGGTGAAGGTCAGCTGCGACGTCGAACCCGCCGCCAGCCGGGTCATCTCGGCGCCGAGGAATTGGGTCACGTTGGCCGGCAGCACCGAGTAGAGGAAGGACAGACGCATCCAGGCGTCGTTCGGATCGGCGAACAGGCCGTAGATGGTCACGAAGGTGCCCAGCGTCGGGATCAGCGACAGCAGGATGAAGAAGGTCACGCCGCCGGCGACGAAGCCGACCCGGTCGCCGAAGTAGGACGCTCCGACCCGCCACGCGATATCAAGCCAGCCCTTGTGCGGAATTTGGTGCGGGTGGCGAGCCAGGCGCCCGCGGCCTGGCTCTTTGGCGTCATAGTCGACTGGGTTGGGCGGTCGGTCCGGGGTGGGCTCGGGGCGAGGAGGGCGCAGTTCCAGCCCGTACTTGTGCCCCTGGCTGTAGATCAGGTGCGCCGCGCCCGCCCCGGCCGCCAAACCGCCGAGCACGGCGCCAGCGAAGGCCCAGAGGCTCGAGGGCGGGCGACGGACGGGGGCGGAAGACATCGTCCGCTCAACGGCCACGCCTCCCGCCTGTTCCAAAGGGGTCTTCTTGCCTGGCCGCCCGGGCTGCGGCACTGACGGGACGTGTCCATCCTCCCCGCCGCCATGGTCGCCGCCCTTCATCGCCATCCGGTCAAGGGCCTGACTCCGGAGCCGCTGACGAACTGCACGCTCGAGCCCGGCGAGGCTTTTCCAGGCGACCGGCTCTTCGCTGTCGAGATCGGCCCGTCCGGTTTCGATCCTGACGCGCCCCAGCACATCGCGAAGATGAGGTTCGCGGTCCTGGCGCGCACGCCGGAGATCGCCCGGATCCAGAGCCGATGGGACGAGACCACGCGCACCTTGACCGCATCTGCGGCCGGCCTTCCCGATCTGGCGGCGCGGCTCGACGAGGACGAGGGCAAGGCGGCTCTGGCCGCTTGGCTCACGGCCTTTCTCGGCGAGGAGGCGACCGGGCCGTTGCAAGTGCTGGACGGGGCCGGACACCGCTTCATGGACGACCCGGCCGGCCGGGTCTCGCTGCTGAATCTGGCCAGCGTGCGGGACCTCGCCGCAAAGGTCGGCCGACCGATCGACCCTGCTCGCTTTCGCGCCAACATCCATGTCGAAGGCTGGCCAGCCTGGTCCGAGAACGAGTTGGTCGGTCGCACGCTTCGCCTGGGAGAGGTCGAGCTGTCGGTGACCAAGCCCATCGCCCGCTGCGTGGCCATCGACGTCGATCCCCGAACAGCCGCACGCGACGGCGATCTGGTGCGAGACCTTGTCTATCTGTACGGCCACACGATGTGCGGCCTCTATCTGTCGATCGAGCGGGGCGGCGCCCTGAAGCTCGGCGATGTTGTGGACTGCCTGTGAATGACTGACTCGCCCACCCTGCTGACCGCCTGGAAGTCGGCCCAGACCTCCCTGAAGGCGCAAAAGATCGACAGCCCCGCCATCGACGCGCGGCTGCTGCTCGAGGCCGCGACCGGCTGTTCGCGGCTGGACATCCTGACCGACCCCTACCGCGCCGTGACGCCGGATCAGCAGGCCACCCTGGACGGCTATCTGGAGCGGCGGCTGCGGCGCGAGCCGGTGTCGCGCATCTTGGGCCGCAAAGGGTTCTGGAAGATCATGCTGAACGTCACCCCCGACGTGCTCAGCCCCCGCCCGGACACCGAGACCCTGATCGACGTGGCGCTCTTGGCCTTCGAGCCAGGGCGGCACTTTCATGCGATCGACTTGGGGACGGGCTCGGGCGCGATCCTGCTGGCGCTTTTGACCGAGCGCCCCGCGGCGCATGGCGTGGGCACCGACATCTCGTCCGAAGCCCTGGCGGTCGCGCGGGAGAACGCCGCCAACCTCGGGCTCGACGGCCGCGCCGCCTTCCTGCGGACCGAATGGGCGGCGGGCTTCGGCGACCACAGCTTCGATCTGGTGGTGTCCAACCCGCCCTACATCCCCTCGGACGACATCGCGGGCTTGGACCCGGAAGTGCGCGATCACGATCCGGTGCTGGCGCTGGATGGCGGTCCGGACGGGCTTCAGGCCTATCGGGATCTAGCGCCTGAGATCATGCGCATCCTCAAGCCCGGCGGCGTCTTCGCCGTCGAGATCGGCTGGGATCAGGGCCCGCAGGTCAAGGCCCTGTTCGAGGCGGCGGGCTTCACCGACGTGAAGGTCGTCAGGGACCTGGGCGACCGCGACCGGGTCGTCACCAACGGCCCGGACCCGCGCACCACGCCGATCCGGCAGGGCTGAGCCGCGTGCGCCTGGCCACCTGGAACATCAACTCTGTCCGCCTGCGCATCGACCAGGTCGCCCGCTTCGTCGCCGAAAGCGGGACCGACGTCCTGTGCCTGCAGGAGATCAAGTGCCTTGAGGACCAGTTTCCCCGGAACGCCTTCGCGGACATGGGCCTGCCGCACCTGAAGATCGCGGGACAGAAGGGCTGGCACGGCGTTGCCATCGCTAGCCGCCTTCCGATGGAAGAGAGCCGCACCTTCGACGCCTGCAAGCTGGGTCACGCCCGATGTGTCTCGGCTCGGATCGCGGGCGTGGATGTGCAGAACTTCTACATTCCGGCCGGCGGCGACGTGCCCGACCGGGCGCTGAACCCCAAGTTCGATCACAAGATGGACTTCTACGAGCGCCTGACCGAGACGGTGCGGACGCTCGACCGATCGAATCCGCTCCTTCTGTGCGGCGACTTCAACATCGCGCCCAGCGAGTACGACGTCTGGAACCACCGCTACATGTCCAAGGTGGTCAGCCATACGCCGATCGAGGTGGAGACGCTCAATCGGCTCCAAGCCGTCGGCGGCTTCACGGATGTGGTCCGAGAGGCCTTCCCCGAGCCGCAGAAGCTCGCCAGCTGGTGGAGCTATCGCGCCGTCGATTTCAGGAAGACCAACCGGGGCCTGCGGCTGGACCACATCTGGACCTCGCAAGGGCTGGCGCCGAGGGTCAGGCCCGGCTCGGTCGTCATCCACGAGGACGTGCGCGCCTGGGAGCAGCCGTCCGACCACTGCCCCATCACGGTCGATCTCGATCTTTAGGGCTGCAGCCGGTAGCCGCCGGAATCCGTGAGCAGCAGTCGAGCCAGGCCCGGCTCAGGCTCGATCTTCTGACGCAGGCGGTAGATGTGGGTCTCCAGCGTGTGCGTCGTGACCCCGGCGTTGTAGCCCCAGACCTCGGTCAGCAGCTCCTCGCGCGACACCGGCTTGGCCCCGGCGCGATAGAGATACTTGAGGATGTTGGTCTCTTTTTCCGTCAGCCGGACCTTCTTGCCCTTTGTGTCCATCAGCACCTTGGCGGCGGGGCGGAACTCATAGGGGCCGATCTGGAAGACGGCGTCCTCGGACTGCTCGTGGCTGCGCAGGTGGGCGCGGATGCGGGCCAGCAGCACGGCGAAGCGGAAGGGCTTGGTGACGTAGTCGTTGGCGCCGCTGTCCAGGCCCAGCACGGTGTCGGCGTCCGAATCCTGGGCCGTCAGCATGATGATAGGCGTCGAGACGCCGTCCTTGCGCAGCAGGCGGCAGGCCTCGCGGCCGTCCATGTCGGGCAGATCGACGTCCAGCAGGATAAGGTCGGCGCGGATCTCGCGGCCCAGACGCACGCCCTCGGTCGCGGTCGCGGCCTGGACGGTGCGGAACTCCTCGTGCAGCGCCAGCTGCTCGGCCAGCGCCTCGCGCAGGTCGTCGTCGTCGTCGATGATCAGGAGGGTCTTGGCTGTCGGCATGGACCTAACATGGCGAGGCTTGTCGTCCCCGCCAAGGCGAAGGTCGAAAGCGGAGTGGAATCAGGCGTTAGAGGGCGCGAGCGCCGGGTTTCGTTCCCCGAACAGCGCCGTTCCGAGCCGCACGTGCGTCGCCCCCAGGCGAATCGCGGCCTCGTAATCGCCGCTCATGCCCATCGACAGGACGGGCAGGCGGTTCCGCTCGGCGATCCGGGCCAGCAGGGCGAAATGCAGGATCGGCTCCTCGTCCGCCGGCGGAATGGCCATCAGGCCCTCGACGTTCAGCCCCGCCGCTCGCGCCGCGGCGATCAAGGCATCGGCGTCTCGAGGGGCCACGCCCGCCTTCTGCGGCTCCTCGCCGGTGTTGACCTGGACCAACACACGGGGCCGCCGACCGGTCTTGTCCTGGGCGGCAGCGAGAGCTCCGACCAGCTTCTCGCGATCCAGCGTCTCGATGACGTCGAACAGGACGGCGGCGTCCTCGGCCTTGTTGGACTGCAGCGGCCCGATCAGACGCAGCTCCAGATCGGGCAGGCTGGGGCGCCGGTCGGTCCAGCGCGCTTGAGCCTCCTGCACCCGGTTCTCGCCAAAGACGCGCAGACCCGCGGCCAGCGCCGTATCGATGGCGTCCGGCGGCTGAGTCTTCGAGACGGCGGTCAGGGTGACGGAGCCCGGATCGCGCCCGGCCGTGCGGGCCGCGGCGTCCATGCGCTTTTGGATGGCGGCCAGACGCACGGACAGGCTCTGGCTGGACGGCGGCGCGGAAGCGGGGGATGAGGCGGCCATGGAGGATGCGTCGCGTTCGGAAGGAGCCCGCCTATGGGCCGGAGCCCAGGCTCTAGCGCGCGCCCGGCTGACTGTCAGGGGGGGCGAACCGTCGCGCGTGCCGCCCTTGCTGTTCCTGACCGACCCGGAGCGGACGCCCCGCCCGTGGAAGATAGCGGCGCGCATGCCGCCGGGCTCGGGCGTGGTTTATCGCGGCTTCGGGCGGCCGGACGCGCTGGAGGAGGCGAAGCGGCTCAGGGCGGTGACCCACGAGCGCGGCATGACGTTGCTGATCGGGCTGGACGCCGATCTGGCCGATGCGGTGCAGGCCGACGGGCTGCACCTTCCGGAGCGCAGCCTCAGCGCCGCCTACGCACTGTCAGGCCGCCGACCCGACTGGATCCTGACCGGCGCGGTTCACTCTGTGGATGCGGCGCTGTCCGCGCGCGACCTCGACGGCGTTCTGCTTTCCCCGATCTTTCCGGCGGGTGGGGCGTCGGGCGGTAAACCCGCTCTCGGTGTAGCCGCCCTGAAGGCGGCGTCGCGCGGATCAACCCCGGTTCTAGCGCTGGGAGGCGTGGCCTCCGCTCATCTGCCTGACTTGATCACGTCAGGCTGCCACGGTCTTTCGGGCGTATCCTTCGGCCTTAAGGCGATCAGCTAATCGAAGACGAGTGCCAAGATGGCTAGGAACGCTCCTAGCGGAAAGGCGGCACGGATGATCGGCACGAGTGCGCGCGTGTGACCGTCGAGGAGACGCAGCCGGGAGCTGTAAAGATAAGCCAGATCGACACCTACGTTCCATCCGAGAAGCTGATCGGTCTTTCGGGGCAGGTCGCCGGACTGCCGAAGCGCATGGATTCGCAGATCGAGATACAGCGCCAGAAACAGTCCGATACCCCACGCCAACCAACCGAAAGCGAAAAAGACGACCGCGACCGTCATCTCAGGGCAGGTCGCGCAGGAACTCGAAGATTTCGGACTTGGCTTCCGGTTCGTCCAGCATCGGCGCATGGCCCACGCCGGGAACCTCCACGTAGCGCATCGAGGGCGCGGCCTTCTGCATCCGGGCCGCGATGTCGGCGCTGAGCAGATCGGAGGTCTCGCCCCGGATAAGCAGGGTCGGGCGCTTCCTCGCCAGTCTGCGGAAGTAGGGCCACAGGTTGGGGACGAGCGCCTTGGCCCCCGCCGCTCGGATCGGAACCGCGATGTCCGGGTCATAGTCCAGCACGGGCGACCCTTCCGTCCCCTCGCGGAACACCCGGCGGGCGAAGGCGTCCCAGTCGGCGTCGGTGTAGTGGGGAAAGGCCACGCCGTTGATTTCGCGGACGTAGGCCGCCGCCGCCGCCCAGGTCGGCGTCTCGACAGGCTTGCCGGAGTAGGCGGCGATGCGCGCCAGCCCCGCCTTGTCCACCTCGGGCCCGATGTCGTTCAGGATGGCGGCGGCCACCAAGCGGCTCCTCAGCGCCGTCACCGCCATGGTGATCAGCCCGCCCATCGAGGTGCCGAGGAAGACCGCGCGCGCGATGCCCGCCGCGTCCAGCAATTCCAGCACGTCCTTTGCATAGACCGGCGGCTGATAGGTCATCGGATCGGTCGCCCGATCGGACTTGCCTCGCCCGCGCACATCGACCGCCAGGACACGACGGCCGCTGCGGGCGATCAGCCCGGCGATGTGCTCGAAATCGGCGGAGTTGCGCGTCAGGCCGTGGATGGCGACGACCGGCAACCGCACTGGTCCGTCCCCGCCGCCATAGTCCCGCGCATATAGGCTGAGGCCGTCCGAGGAGGTCCAGCGGCGCTCGGCATAGGGTTGCGGCTCTGACACGTCTCGCTCCGTCATGGACGCCCCCGCGTCGGTCGACAGACTATTTCATCACCGGGAGAATTGCGATCAGGCGCCGATCAGGTCGCGCACGAAGGCGTCGAGATTTCCCGTCTCGAAGAGGAAACCCGGAATGCCCGCGCGTCGCGCCGCCTCTAGGTCGCTCTGACGGTCGCCGATCAGGTAGGAACGCGACAGGTCGATGCCGTGGTCGGCGGCCGCACGAAGAATCATGCCGGGATTGGGCTTCCGGTCCGGGTGATCCGGATGGCGATACCGCTCGTTCTCGGCGTCTGCGTGGAACGGGCAGGCATAGACCGCGCCGATCCGCGCGCCCTTCGCGGCCAGCCGCCGCACCAGCAGGTCGTTGAAGCGGTGCATCTGCTCTTCGCTGAACAAGCCCCGCGCCACGCCCGACTGGTTCGTCACGATGACGACGAAGTAGCCCAGCGCATTCAGACGCCGGACAGCTTCCGGCGCCCCGGGGATCAGGACCAGATGCTCTTCGAGATGCGGATAGCCGCTGTCCTCGATCAGGACGCCGTCGCGATCCAGAAAGACGGCGGGCGTGGTGGACTGGGCGGGCGACACGGGGAACTCCGAAGCGGGGCCGTCTGCATACGGTCGACCGTTGCAAGGCGCAACGCGATGTGAGCCGCTGCGGTTTGGCTTTGGCGGCCGCTTCGCGCTAGAGGCGGCCCACCCCACGGACGGGCGCGGATCGCGCCGTCGCGACAGAGGCATCCCCGCACATGAGCATCGCCTTCATCGACCTGCAGGCCCAGCGCCGCCGCCTGAACGGCAAGATCGAAGCCGCCGTCATGGCCGCCGTCGAGAGCGGGGCCTACGTCATGGGTCCGCAGGTCCGTGAGTTCGAGGCCATGCTCGCCGAGTTCGGTCAGGCGAAGCACGCCCTGTCCTGCGCCAACGGCACCGAGGCCCTGGTCCTGCCGCTCATGGCTTGGGGCATCCGGCCGGGCGACGCGGTGTTCGTGCCTAGCTTCACCTTCTGCGCCACCGCCGAGGTCGTGCCGTGGCTGGGGGCCACGCCGGTCTTCATCGACATCGACCCGCGCACTTACAATATGGACCCCGCCCACCTGGAGGCCGCCATCGAGGCGACGATCGCCGAAGGACGGCTGAAGCCCAAGGTCGTCATCGCCGTCGACCTGTTCGGCCAACCCGCCGACTATCCGGCGATCCGGGCGATCTGCGACAAGCACGGTCTGAAGCTGATCTCGGATTCGGCGCAAGGGTTCGGCTGTACGCTCGACGGATCCCACCCCCTGAAATGGGCTGACGTCACCACCGCCAGCTTCTTTCCGGCCAAGCCGCTGGGCTGCTACGGCGACGGCGGGGCGGTCCTGACGAACGACGACGATCTGGCCCAGGAGATCGACTCCTACCGGGTGCACGGCAAGGCGGTGGCCAAGGACCTCGAGGGCCGGACCTTCGACCACGATCCCAAGTATCTGAACATGCGGGTCGGGATGAACAGCCGGCTGGACACGGTCCAGGCCGCCGTCCTGATCGAGAAGCTGAAGGTCTTCCCCGAGGAGATCGAGTGGCGCAACCGCATCGCCGCCCGCTACAACGACCTGCTCGCGCCCCACGTCACGGCTGTGCCGCATGTGCCTTCGGGCAACGTCTCGAACTGGGCCCAGTACACGATCGAGCATCCGAACCGCGACGGCTTGGCCGCGCACCTGAAGGCCGAGGGCGTGCCGAGCGCCGTCTACTATCCCATCCCCTGCCACTTGCAGCCTGCGTATTCGCACCACCCGCGCGGCCCCGGCGGCCTGCCCGTGACCGAGGCGAAAAAGGAGGTGGTGATCAGCCTGCCGATGCACTCGGACCTGGACGAGACCACCCAGGACCGGATCGTCGCCGCCGTCGCCTCGTTCAAGGGTTGATCCGATGAGCCCGCAATCGAACCCCCTCAAGGTCGGCGTGGCCGGCGTCGGCGTCATGGGCCGCAATCACGCCCGCGTGCTGGCCCACATCCGCGACTTCGATCTGACCGCCATCTTCGACGTGGACGATGTGACCGCGCGCGGCGTGGCCGAAGTCTACGAAGCGAAAGCCTACACCTCGGCCGCCGATTTCGTCGCCGCCGGTCTCGACGCCGCTGTGGTGTCGACGCCGAACCGCACCCACGCCGATCTGACGGTCGCCCTGCTGGACAAGGGCGTCCACGTCCTGGTCGAAAAACCGATCGCCGCGACCGTCGCCGACGCCCGGCGCATGATCGACGCCGCCGAGGCCAACGGCCGGGTGCTGATGGTCGGTCAGGTCGAGCGATTCAATCCGGCGGTCGAGGCGGTCAAGCGCGCCATCGCCGGCGAGGACGTCATCTCCATCCAGATCACCCGCGTGGGCCCCTTCCCGCCGCGCATGGGCGAGGTCGGCGTGGTCATCGACCTGGCGGTCCATGACATCGACATCATCCGTCACCTGACCGACGCCGAGGTGGCGGAGGTCCAGCCCCAGCTGGCCCGCACCCGCGCCGAGCGCGAGGACACGGCGCTGCTGCAGTTCCGCATGGAAAACGGGGTGATCGCTCACATCACCACCAACTGGGTCACCCCCTACAAGACCCGCACGCTGCAGGTCGCCACCCAGAACAAGTTCGTCGTCGCCGACCTGATGACCCGCCAGGTCACCGAATACTTTGGCCAGCAGCCGGACGGCAGCTATTCGACGCGCGGCGTCCACTCTTGGCCCAACGAGCCGCTCAAGAAGGAGCTGGAAGCGTTCGCCCACGCCATCCGCACGGGCGAACCCCCCGCCGTCACCGGCGAGGACGGTCTACGCAATCTCGAAGTCGCGCTGCGCTGCCTCGGCGAGGGCTGATCAGGAGCCGCCGAGCCGCGTCGCGCCGGTGATCCGACAGGCGTAGTCGAGTTCGGGTCGGCCGGTCGTGGCGCTGCCGTTCGGCGTCAGAACGCCGCCTCGGGCTCGGCAGTCCGCAGTCAGACGGTCGAGGTCGGCGGTGTAACGGTTCTCGCCGGCGGGCGCGGTTGCGCAGGCCGTAGCTCCGGCGCCGGCCAGGATCAGGCTGATGAGGATCTTGCGGGTCATGTTAAGGCTCCTTGAGAGACGGTAGCGTTCCATGCGCGGGTCGGTTCAGGTCTGCGCGGGGATGAGAGCATCGTCCAACTCGCGCGCCCGCTGCGCCGCTGGCCGTGCGGTGATGCGAGCGGCGTAGGACTTGAAGGCCGCGCGATCCGGCAGCGTCTTGAACTGCAGCCCCCAGCCGATCTGCGCCCCCACATAGATGTCCGCGGCGCTGAACTGGTCGCCAAGGATGTACGGGCCCGGCTCAACCGCCGTTTCCAGAGCGTCGACCATCTGGTCGAAGGTGCCGTAGCCCACCATGCCCTGGCGTTCGGCCGGCGCTTGCCAGCCAAGGGATTTCGCGGTCACGGCGGCCTCCAGCGGTCCCGCGCCGAAGAACATCCATCGCAGATAGATCCCGCGAGCGGGGTCGTCGAGCGCCGGAGCCAATCCGGCCGCCGGGAAGGCGTCAGCCAGATAGGCGCAGATCGCCGCGCACTCGGTCACCGTCACGCCGCGGTGACGAATGGCCGGCACCTTGCCCATCGGATTGATCGCCAGATAGTCCGCACCCTTCATCGTCGTGCCGTACTCCAGCACCTCGGTCCGATAGGGCTGGCCCAGCTCCTCGAGCATCCAGCGCACGATGCGACCCCGGGACATGGGGTTGGTGTAGAAGACGATCTCTTCGGACATTGAGGGCTCTCCGCGTTCGAGCCTGACGATGCTCGCGAGGAAGCGGGCCCGCAAGCGGCGCGCGCGCCTGTTCATTCACGTTTCGCGGACGGACATCCACCGCCGTTCACGAAATCCGGGCGGCCGTTTCCGCAAGTCCGATGGCGACACGCCGGGGCCCGGACAATGGTCGGGGCATCGGAGGCCGGTCGTCGGTCTCCTCCTTCGCAAATGGAGCCCTGGAATGATCCGCACCGCCGCCCTGCTCGCCGCCCTGACCCTGACCGCCGCCCCTGCGCTGGCGCAGCCTCAAGGTGCTCTTGTCGTCACTTTCGAGACCCGCTCCAACACCGGCGCGATCATGTTCGGTCTCTACGACGCCGCGAACTACGGCGCCGGCCAGCCGATCCGCGGCGCGCGCCTCGATGTCGCGGCGGGCCAGCGCACCGCGACTTTCGAAGGCCTGCCGCCCGGCGACTACGCCATTAAGGCGTTCCATGACGTCAACGGCGACGGCCAGATGAACCGCAACCCGTTCGGCATGCCGACCGAGCCTTTCGCTTTCTCGAACAACGCCGTGGGCAATATGGGTCCGGCGAGCTGGGATCGCGCCCGGTTCACCGTCGATGGCGCGACCTCGCAGACCATCAGCATCCGCTAAGCCCAACCGTCAGGAGTCCGCCATGAACGCCTCCCGCCGCCAGTTCCTGATGAGCGCCGCCGCCATGTCGGCGGCGGTCGCCACCCCCGAGACGGTCTGGGCCGCCATGGCCCAGGACGCCGCCGCCCCTTGGGCGCTCGCGACCGCCGACCTGGAAGCCGATGTCGCGCCCCGCGCCATGAGCCTGGTTCACGGCCGGGCGCCCGCGGGTCTTTCTGGAACCCTGTTTCGCAACGGGCCGGGCAAGTTCCGCAGGCCCGGCGGCTCGGCCACCCACTGGTTCGACGGCGACGGGCTGATGCGGTCGTTCAACATCGAGGATGGCGCGGTCACCCTCGCCGCCCGCTTCGCCGACACGCCCAAGCGCCGCACCGAGATCGAACTCGACGCGGTGGTCACGCCTGGCTTCGGAACGGCGGGCGACGCCCGAGCTCGCATCGGCTCGAACGACGACGCCAATGCCGCGAACACCGCCGTCATGGTCACGGGCGACAAGGTCTGGGCGCTCTGGGAAGGCGGGTCGCCGCTCCAGATGGACGCGGCCACCCTGGCCACCGAGCAGTTCGTCACCCTGCGCGACGATCTGAAAGGCATGCCCTTTCAGGCGCACCCGCGGCCCGCGTCGGACGGCACGATCTGGAACGTCGGGACGAGCGGAGACCAGGCCGTGGTCTGGCATCTCAACCGCGACGGCGGCTTGATCTCCGCCGGTCTGGTGACCCTGCCTCGCGCCAGCTACCTGCACGACTTCACCGCGACTGAACGCTCGTTGATCTTCGTGCTTCAGCCGTGGGTGTTCGAGCGGCGCGGCATGCCGTTCTCGACCCAGTTCGCCTGGCGACCGGAAATGGGAACGCAGGTCCTGGTCGTGGACAAGGCCGATCTGACCCGCACCCGGCTGTTCGAGCTGCCGACCTTCAGCTTCTTCCACCTGGGGGATGGTTGGGAGGAGGCGGACGGCACGATCCGCTTCGATCTCGCAGCCAATGAGGACGTCAGTTTCGCGGTGGAGGGGGCTCGCGTCCTGGTCGCCCAACGAGGGACCGTGCCGGGCCGCCCGAGCGTGCTGAGCCTGGTCACCCTGCATCCCAATGGTCGCGCCGAAATCCTGTCTTCCGGCGTCACGGCGGAGTTCCCCAAGAGCGACCCGCGCCGCCCCGGCCAGCGTCGCGACCTGACGGTTCACGTCGCAGGAGAGACCGGCGGCCGCCCCCTGCCCGACGGCCTTGCGCTGCACGACTGGAGCACGGGCCGCAGCCGCGCCTTCAGCTTCGGCGACACCCAGATCATGGAAGAGGCGGTCTTCGTGCCCAAACCGGGCCGCACCGCGGAAGCCGACGCCTGGTTGGTCGCTCCGTCGATCAATCTGGCGGAGGGCGTGACCGAGCTGCACGTCTTCGACGTCGCGGGTCTGGAGGACGGCCCGGTCGCGACCTGGCGCGCGGACTTGGCTCTGCCCGCCGGGTTCCACGGAGCCTGGAGAGGCTGACGCTCAGTACCAGCCGGCGTCGCGCAAGGCCTTGGCGTAGCGCCGACTGACGGGGGCGGTGAGGCCGCCCTCCAACGTCAAGGTGGCGCGTCCGTCGCCTCGAACCACATCGCGCACGGCGTCGCGAGCGACCCACCAGCTGCGATGGGTCTGGGCGCCCTCGAGGCCCTCCAACTCGTCCAGGGCATCGGAGAGCCGCATCAGGATGAGGTCCGAGCCTCGATCGGTGTGGATGCGCAGATAGTGGTCCTCCGCCTGCACCGCCCGGATGGCGGCCCCGCGCAACCGAGGGGGCAGACGTGCGGGGAAGCGCGCGGGGGCCGCGCCGACCGTGGCGGCGTGGGTCTGTACCGGCTGAGCCCTGCCCAGAAAGACGTTGATCGCGCTCATGACCGCCGTGATCGTCACCACCGGCCCGACCATGTAGGGCAGCGCGGCGAGCGGATAGGCCTCGCCCTCGAACACCAGTCCCGTCACCGCCCAGACGAACAAGGAGACCGGGCCGGTGATCGCTGCGGTCAGCGCCAACACCGCCAGCCACGGCCGCTCGTCCGGATCCACGCGCAGGAACACGACCCGCGAGCAGAGGTGGCCCCACAGCGCGCCCGCCAGCATGACCGGGACCCAGTAGACAAGGCGCAGCCACAGCGGCGCCGCCATGCTGCCAAAGGCCCCCATGAAGGCCAACACCACGCCGGCCGCCGTCGCAACCAACAGGCCGCGCACGAGGCCGAGCGTCAGAGGACGCGTTTTTCGGAGAGGGGGCGCGGCGCCTGCGGTCATGACTGGACGTGAGGTCTCGACTGGTGTTTCGCTGTCTCAGGGGCGGCGGGTGCACGAAAAGGCGTTTCGATGAAGTTGGCAATCGTGGCGACGCTGGGGGTCCTGCTCAGCGCGGGCGCGGCCCGGGCGGCGGACCTGACCCTGACCTTGCGGGCCCAGGGAGCGGGTGGAACCCTGGCCATCGCCGTTTACGACGACGCGACCGCTTTCCGGTCGAGCCGCGACCCTGTCTTGACCCGGGTCGTTCCGGCGGCCGGCGGCGCCGTGCCCGTGACCCTCAGCGGGCTTGCCCCAGGCCGCTACGCCGTTGCGGTGTTCCACGACGCGGACGGGAATGGAGAGCTCACGCTCTGGCCGTTCGGCCTGCCCAAGGAGGCCTACGGGTTTTCGCGCAACGCCCGGGGCCGTTTCGGACCACCCGCTTTCGAGGCCGCTGCGTTCGACCTGCCTCCGGAGGGCGCGCGCCAAGCCATCACTTTGCGGTAGGCGCAGGCGGGCAGACAGCGCGGAAACCCGCCGCAGCGAAGCGCACCATGTAGTCGCAGGCCGTCTCCAGATCGCCGGACCGACACAGGCCCCCTGACAATCGATCAAGCCGCCCCGTCTCGCCGAGCGTCAGCGTCAGGGCGCCCGACAGATTGTGATAGGCCCAGTACAGATCGACCTCACGCGCGTCCGGTAGGACGACCTTGACCAGCTCGATCAGCCGTCGGATCGCCGGATCGAAGTAGCGGGCCATCGTTTCCCCGCCGAAGGTCGGGTTGGCGTTGGTCTGGGCCACCAGCGCGGAATAGTGCTTCCAGCCCGGCCCGCCCTTCAGCGACCACTGAAACGGCGGCTCCAGAAAGGCCCGGAGCAAGCCCTCAAGCGTCATCGACCCGGTATTGGCCAGGGCGTAGCGATTGATCGCCTCGACCCGTTCGTTGTTCCAAACCTCTGCACGACGCAGGAAAACGGCGTCGAACAGGCCGCGCTTGGCTCCGAAGTAGTAGTGGACAAGCGCCGTATCGACGCCCGCTTCACGGGCCACTTCGCGGATCGTGACGCCATAGAAACCATGCTTGGAGAAGAGGTCTTCGGCGGCGTCCAGAATCGAGGCGCGGGTGTCGCCGGCGGCCTCGGCCTTGACCTTGGGCGGGCGCCCGCGACGGGCGGGCGTGGGCGGGCGCGTGTCCAGCTTGGTCATCCGGCGAAGCTAGTCCCCCTACACCGCCCGGTGCAACGGCGCCACAGAGCGTCGCCGTCGCGGCCCTCGGAGGGTCCTCCAGTTTGACACCGGGGCCAAACGTCGTCAGGTTCCGCGAAAATCATTGAACGCTGAATAAAGCGTCTTTGGAAATACATCAGGGAAGGGGTTTTTCCATGAACAGGATCATGAAGAGCGTACTGCTGGCCGGGGCCGCCTGGAGCGCCGCCTCGACCATGTCGATGGCCCAAGACGCTCCGCCTGCCGAAGAGCAGGCCACGGCGCTCGATGAGATCGTCGTCACCGCCCGTCGCCGCGACGAACAGCTGAAGGACGTGCCGATCGCCGTGTCGGCCCTGTCGTCCGAGCGGCTTGAGCAGACAGGCGCGGTCGACATCACCACCCTGCAGCAGCAGACGCCCAACGCGACCGTCCAGGTCGCGCGTGGCTCGAACTCGACGCTCATCAGTTTCATCCGCGGCATCGGCCAGCAGGACCCGCTGTGGGGCTTCGAGCCGGGCGTCGGCCTCTATATCGACGACGTCTATGTCGCGCGCCCGCAGGGCGCGGTTCTGGACATCTTCGACGTTGAGCGGATCGAGGTCCTGCGCGGGCCCCAGGGCACGCTTTACGGCCGCAACACCATCGGCGGCGCGATCAAGTACGTGACCCGTCGCCTGGGTAATGAGCCCAACTTCATGGCGCGCGGCACGCTCGGCAGCTACAACCAGCGTGACATCGTCGTGGCGGCTGACCTGCCGTTCACCGACCAGCTCTCGGTCGGTGGCGCCTTCGCCAAGTACGACCGCGACGGCTATGGCACGAACCTGTTCACCGGCGAGGACCAGTACGACAAGAATGTCACCGCCTACCGCGCCAGCGCGGAGTGGACGCCGACCGACCGACTGTTCGTGCGCTTGGCCTTTGATCGCGTCGAGGACGATTCCAATCCCCGCCACGGTCACCGCGAGGTCAACTCAACGACCGGCGGCTTTACGCCCCCGGCCGGCATCTACGACACCAACGCCGGCATTCAGGGCAACCAGGAGGTCGTGACCCAAGGCACGTCGATCACGGCGGAATACGTCGTCAACGACATGCTGACCTTCAAGTCGATCTCGGCCTGGCGCAGCGGCGACACCGCCACCGTGATCGATTTCGACCAGACACCCCTGCCGACGCTGGACGTTCCGGCCATCTATGCCGACGACCAGTTCACCCAGGAATTCCAGGCCATCTTCGAGGGAGACCGCTGGTCGGGCGTCGCGGGCCTCTACTATCTCGACGGCGAAAGCTCGGGCGTGTTCGACACCATCGCCGGAAACCTCGGCGTCGCCATCGCCGCCGCAGGTTATGTGAACACCGAGTCCTTCTCGGCCTATGCCGACGTCAGCTTTGATCTCTCGGATCGCCTGCACGCCTCGATCGGCGGCCGCTACACCCGCGACGACAAGGACGCTCAGGTCCAGCGCTTCTTCTACCTCGGGGCGACGCGCTCGCCCCTGACCGGCGGCGCGGCCCGGCCGATCCTGCAGACCCGCACCAACTACACGGCGTCCGACAGCTTCGAGCAGTTCACGCCGCGCGCCAGCATCTCCTACGACTTCACCGAGGAGCTGACCGGCTACGCCTCTGTCAGCCAAGGCTTCAAGTCGGGCGGCTGGGACATGCGCGGCGACGCCTTCCTGGTGCCCCAGACCGTGAACGGCTACGATCCCGAGACGGTCACGGCCTATGAGCTGGGCCTGAAGGGCACGGCTTTCGACCGACGCCTGTCGTTCGCCTCGGCGGTCTTCTACTCGGACTACGAGGACCTGCAGATCACGACCCAGCAGGTCGCGACCCCGCCCGCGACAGGCATCGCCTCGGTGGTCGACAACGTCGGCCATGCCACGATCTACGGCTTCGAGTTCGAGGGCACCGCCTTCCTGACCGACAACCTGACCTCCAACTTCGCGATCGGCTATCTGAAGAACGAGTTCGACGAGTTCATCACTCTGGTGACGGGCACGCCGGTCGATATCTCGGCGACGCGCTCGCCGCAGAACTCGCCGGAATGGACGGCCTACTGGGGCGTGACGTGGACGGGCGAAGTGGGCGGCGGGGAGCTGGCGATCACGCCGTCACTGTCTTATCGCGATGACTACAGCCTGTTCGACGCGCCCGATCCGGTTCTGGATCAGGAGGCCTACACCCTCTTCGACCTATCCGCCGTCTGGACCTCGCCGAACGGCCACTACCAGGTCGGCGTCTACGGCAAGAACCTGACCGACGAAGAGTACAAGATCGGCGGCTACAACTTCGCCGGAGCAACCTTCAACAACTCAATCTCGGCCTTCTACGGTCCGCCGCGCACGGTTTCGGCGTCTTTGACCGTCCGGTACTGATCACGCTGGAGCGACAAGGGGGCGGCGGTTCGAAAGGGCCGCCGCCTCAATCATTCGGCGCCTTGGCCTCGACCTGCGACCGCTTCTGACGCAGCCCCATGCGATACTCTCCGGACAGTGAGAGTCAGGCGGCAGAATTTCGCACATTTCAGACGTTTCAGACTCTGTTTCCGGCCCGCGTTCAGCTTCACGCGACAGGCGCCGCAAGCCTTTTCCTTTTGCACTCCCGCCGGGCCTCGCTACGGTCCGGCCAAGGACAAGAGACGACCGGAGGGATCCATGACCACCGCAGCCGCGCCGACGCCGATCGAGCGCCCGGCCTACAAGGTCTATGTGTTGGGCCTGCTGACGGTGGTCTACACCTTCAACTTCATCGACCGGCAGGTGCTGGCCATCCTGGCACCCTACATCCAGGCCGAGATGAACTTCACCGACAGCCAACTGGGGCTGCTCGGCGGACCGGCCTTCGCCGTCGTCTATTCCACCCTGGCCCTGCCGATCGCCTGGCTGGCCGACCGGATCAGCCGCACCTCCATCATCGCGACATCGCTGGCGGTGTGGTCCGGCTTCACCGCGCTGTGCGGCCTGGCGACGGGCTTCTGGTTCCTGTTCGGCTCGCGCATGGGCGTGGGCGTGGGCGAGGCAGGCGGGGTGGCCCCGTCCTATTCGCTGGTGGCGGACTACTTCCCCAAGGCCCAGAGGGCGCGGGCGCTGGCGGTCTATTCGTTCGGCGTCTCGATCGGCACCGCTCTGGGCTATCTGTTCGGCGGGCTTCTCGCCGCCGCCATCGACTGGCGCGCGGCCTTCATCGTACTGGGCCTGGCGGGCGTGCTCCTGGCGCCGGTCGTCAAGCTGACCATCAAGGATCCGGAGCGGGGCCGCTATGACCGCGAGCCCGCGCCCGAGGGCGTTATCGCCACGCCCGCGCCGGCCCAGAAGGCGGCGTCGTTCGGCGAGGTCTGGGCCATCCTGCTGAAGAAGCCGAGCTTCTGGTTCATGGCCTTCGGCGCGGCCTGTTCGTCGGTCTACGGCTACGGCGCGGCCTTCTGGTTGCCCAGCTTCTTCCAGCGGAGCCTGGGCATGGAGGGGGCCGAGCGGGCCGTCTACATGGCCGGCATCGCCTTCGTCGGCGGCACGATAGGCATCTGGCTGGGCGGCTGGCTGGCGGACAAGTTGGGCCGGGGCGTCAAGCGCAGCGCCTATCCGCTGGTGCCCGCCGTCGGCTTCGTCATCGCCGTGCCCCTGTTCTTTCTGGCCATGAACGTCGAGGACAAGTGGACGGCGTTCGCCCTGTTCCTGATCCCTCAGGCGCTCAGCCTGGCCTGGCTCGGCCCCATCGTAACGGCGGTCCAGCATCTAGTGCCGTCGCACATGCGCTCGACGGCCTCGGCCAGCTTCCTCCTGATCAACAACCTCGTGGGCATCGGGCTCGGCATCTATCTGCTGGGCGCCGTGTCGGAGTATCTGACGCCTCGCTTCGGCGACGAGGCCCTGCGGTACTCGCTCTATGTGGGCCAGTGGTTCTACGGCCTGGCGGCCATTCTGCTGTTCATCTCGGCGCGCAGCATCCGGCGCGACTGGGTGGACTGACGATCGTCCGGCGAACGGTTGCGCCTGCGAAGGGGCCCCGCCTATAAGCGCCGCAACTTCTCCCCATAAGACGGCGGCGGTCCTCCCATGAACATCCACGAATACCAGGGCAAGCAGGTCCTGAAGGGCTTCGGCGCGCCAGTCGCCGAGGGCGTCGCCATCACCTCGGTCGACCAGGCCGAGGCCGCCGCCCGCCAGCTGCCCGGGCCGCTTTACGTCGTTAAGTCCCAGATCCACGCGGGCGGCCGCGGCAAGGGCAAGTTTAAGGAACTGGGCCCCGACGCCAAGGGCGGCGTCCGCCTGGCCAAGTCGATCGACGAGGTCGTCGCTCATGCGAAGGAGATGCTGGGCAACACCCTGGTGACGGCCCAGACTGGAGACGCGGGCAAGCAGGTCAACCGCCTCTACATCGAGGACGGCGCCGACATCGCGCGCGAGCTCTACTGCTCGCTGCTGGTGGACCGCTCGGTGGGCCGCGTCGCCTTCGTCGTGTCGACCGAGGGGGGCATGGACATCGAGGCCGTGGCCCACGACACGCCCGAGAAGATCCACACCATCGCCATCGACCCGGAAGCGGGCGTGACGCCGGCGGACGTCGCGCGCCTGAACGCCGCCTATGAGCTGACCGGAGAGGCGGCCAAGGACGGCGAAACCCTGTTCCCGATCCTCTACAAGGCCTTCGTCGAGACCGACATGAGCCTCCTGGAGGTCAATCCGCTCATCGTCATGACCAACGGCCGCCTGCGGGTGCTGGACGCCAAGGTCAGCTTCGACGGCAACGCCCTGTTCCGCCACGCCGACATCAAGGACCTGCGCGACGAGACGGAAGAGGACGCCAAGGAGATCGAGGCCTCGGAATGGGACCTCGCCTATGTCGCGCTCGACGGCAACATCGGCTGCATGGTCAACGGCGCGGGCCTGGCCATGGCGACGATGGACATCATCAAGCTGTACGGCAAGGAACCGGCCAACTTCTGCGACGTCGGCGGCGGCGCGTCGAAGGAAAAGGTGGCGGCGGCCTTCAAGATCATCACCGCCGATCCGGCCGTCCAGGGCATCCTGGTCAACATCTTCGGCGGCATCATGAAGTGCGACGTCATCGCCGAGGGCGTGGTCGCGGCGGTCAAGGAAGTGGGCCTGAAGGTGCCGCTCGTCGTGCGCCTGGAAGGCACCAATGTCGAGCTGGGCAAGAAGATCCTGAACGAGAGCGGCCTGGCCATCACCGCCGCCGACGACCTCGACGACGCCGCCCAGAAGATCGTCGCGGCGGTCGGCTGAGCGTCTCGCTCTGCCACCGACCGTCCTGCTGACCGACTTATTCAGAGCTGAACCATGTCCATTCTCGTCAATCGCGACACCAAGATCATCGTCCAGGGCCTGACCGGAAAGACCGGCGGCTTCCACACCGAACAGGCGCTGGCCTACTACGGCACCCAGATGGTCGCGGGCGTGCACCCGACCAAGGGGGGCACGAACTGGACGGGCAGCCATGGCGAGACCCTGCCGATCTACGCCTCTGTCGCCGAGGCGCGCGACGCGACCGGCGCCGACGCCTCGGTCATCTATGTGCCGCCGGCCGGGGCCGCCGACGCCATCATCGAGGCCATCGACGCCGAGATCCCCTTCATCACCTGCATCACCGAGGGCATTCCGGTGATGGACATGGTGCGAGTCAAGGCGCGGCTGGACCGCTCCAACTCGCGCCTGCTCGGCCCCAACTGCCCCGGCGTCCTGACCCCGGAGGAGTGCAAGATCGGCATCATGCCGGGCTCCATCTTCAAGAAGGGCAACGTCGGCATCGTCTCGCGCTCGGGCACCCTGACCTATGAGGCGGTATTCCAGACCACCAACGAGGGCCTGGGCCAGACCACCGCCGTCGGCATCGGCGGCGACCCGGTCAAGGGCACGGAGTTCATCGACGTGCTGGAGCTGTTCCTCGCCGACCCGGAAACCCAATCGATCATCATGATCGGCGAGATCGGCGGCGGCGCCGAGGAAGACGCCGCCCAGTTCCTGATCGACGAGGCCAAGAAAGGCCGCAAGAAGCCCATGGCCGGCTTCATCGCCGGACGGACCGCCCCCAAGGGTCGCACCATGGGTCACGCTGGCGCGGTCGTCTCGGGCGGCAAGGGCGATGCGGAATCCAAGATCGCGGCGATGGAAGCGGCGGGCATCAAGGTCTCGCCGTCTCCGGCGCGCCTGGGCAAGACGCTCGTGGAAGTGCTGAAGGGCTGAGGTCGCCTTCTCCCTCCCCGGCACGGGGAGGGGGGTCGAAGCGAAGCGGAGACCGGGTGGGGGCGGCCCGGTGATCCAAACTCGGAATTTGCCTGAACTCGCCTTGCCACCCCCACCCGGCGCTGCGCGCCTGCCGTCCCCTGAAGGGGAGGGAAAGGCCGCTTTTCACCCCCCCTGTAGCTGCTGCTTCACCCGCTCGGCGAGCGTCTTGATGTCCAGCGGCTTGGGCAGGAAGGACACGCCCGTCTCGTCCTGCAACAGGTCGGAGAAGTCGCTCTCGGCGTAGCCCGAGATGAACATGACCGGCGCGTCGCCCAGATAGGGCCGGGCCTTCTTGAGCAACGAAGGCCCGTCCAGGCCCGGCATGATGACGTCGCTGATCAGCATGTCGATCTGGCCCGACCATTCCTCGGCCAACAGCAGGGCCTCCTCGCCATCGGCGGCCTCGATGACCTCATAGCCGCGCTGGCGGAGCAGACGGGCGGCGATGCCGCGCACGGCCGCCTCGTCCTCCACGAACAAGATGCGGCCGTTTCCGGACAGGTCGCGGGGCGCGGCCTTGGCCTTGGTCTCGACGGGGGCGACCTCGATCAGCTCCTGCTCCGACGCGGCGGGCAGGAAGATGCGGAAGGCGGCGCCCGCCCCGTCAATGTTGGCGACGGCGATGTGACCGCCCGCCTGCTGGACGATGCCGTAGACGGTGGCCAGGCCCATGCCGGTGCCCTCGTTCACCGCCTTGGTGGTGAAGAAGGGCTCGAAGATCTTGTCGAGGATGGCGGGCGGGACGCCGGGGCCGGTGTCGGACACCTCGATCAGGGCGCCGTCCTCGGCCGGAGCCTCCAGCCAGCCGAGCTCGCGGGCCTGGGCTTGCGTCAGGCGCCGCGTGCGTATGGTGACCACGGCGTCGCCGGGCGCCACCACGCCCCGCATGGCGTCCCGCGCGTTGACGGCGAGGTTCATGACGGCCGTTTCCAGCTGGGACTTGTCGGCCAGCACGACGGGCAGGTCGCGGCCGTAGTCGGTCTCCAGCCGCACGTCCTCGCGCAGCAGGCGGCGCAGGAGGACGGCGAACTCGCCGACCAGTTCGCCGAGGTCCAGCCGCTCGCGGCGGACGGTGGACTTGCGCGAGAAGGCCAGCAGCTTCCGGACCAGGTCGGCGGCGCGGATGGCCGTCTGCCGGATCTCGTTCAGCCCCTCGTACGACGGGTCGCCGACGGGGTGGCGTTCCAGCAGGCCCGAGAGCTGGAGCTGGATGGCGGTCAGCAGGTTGTTGAAGTCGTGGGCCACGCCGCCCGCCAGCTGGCCCACGGCCTGCATCTTCTGCGCCTGCGACAGCTGCAGCTCCATCGACTTCTGGGTCGAGACGTCGAACAGCCAGACGCGGCGCTTGTCGCCTTCGGGCGCGACGTAGAGGTGCAGGCTGCGGTCTGGATGGGCGCGTGCGACCAGCTCGATGGGGCCGGACGAGCCTTCCGCCAGCCGCCGCCGGGCCTCGGCGACGCCGGTGGGCTCGAACAGATGACCGAAGGCGGCGTCGCGGGCGGCGGCGGGGCCGGTCAGGACGGCGAGCGCCGGATTGGCCTCCTCGGCGCGGCCGGCGAACAGATCCTCGCCCGCGATCACGGCCGATCCGAACGGGGCGCCGGCGGCCATGGCGCGGCCTTCGCCGGCGGAGGTGACATAGCCGTTGTGCGCGACGGGCGCCGGGGCGGCGGAGTGGGTGAGCGCGGCCTCCGGCGCCTCGCGGACCAGGAAGCGGCCCTGGCCGGCCTGGGCGATCAGGACCTCGATCTCGCGCTCGCCGATAGTAACGATGGCGCGGCCCTGCTCGCCTTTGCGGGCCTGGGCGAAGGCCATGTAGAGGGCCTGGGCCGAGCCGCCGCGCGGCAAGGCCGTCGTCGCCCCGTTCTGGGAGGCCCAGGCGCCGTTAAAGGCCAGCACCTGACCGGACGCCCAGACCAGCGCGGCGGGCTCGGCCAGGGCGTCCAGCATCTCGACGGCCACGTCGCCGTCCGGCCGGGCGGGCCGGCGCGCCTCCTGGCGTCCAAAGGCGAAGAGGCCCAGCAGGGCCACGGCGGCCACGGCCACCATCAGGATCATGTGCGGCGTCGAGGTGGGGGCGGTCTGGAAGGCGGGCCAGGCCAGCGCCGCGACGGCGACGGTGAAGCCCAGCGCCATCAGGACGAGCGACAGGTCGAAACGGCGGGGGGCGGCGGTCATGGGCGCACCTTTCGAATCAGGGAGTATAGCGCCCGCGTCGCTTCTGCATCACGAAGCCGATGACCTTGGCTGCGGCCTCGAAATGCTCGCGCGGAATGGTCTCGTCGATGTCGACGGCGGCGTAGAGGGCCCGGGCCAGCGGCACATTCTCCACGATCGGTACGTCGTGCTCGCGGGCGACCTCGCGGATGCGGAGCGCCACGGCGTCGACGCCCTTGGCCAGGCAGACGGGGGCGGCGTCGCCCTGATCGGGCTCGTAGCGGAGCGCCACGGAGTAGTGGGTCGGGTTGGTGACGATGACGGTGGCCTTGGGGACGTTGGCCATCATGCGCTGGCGGCTGCGCTGCATGCGGATCTGGCGCAGGCGGGCCTTCACATGCGGGTCGCCCTCGGACTGCTTGTAGTCCTCCTTCAGCTCTTCCTTGGTCATGCGCATGCGCTTGGCGAAGCGAAGGCGCTGCCAGAAGACGTCGCCGATCGCCGTCAGGCCAAGCAGGACAATCGTCGAGGCCATCAGGGCGATGACCAGGTCGCGCGCCAGCGGCAGGATGGTGGCCGGATGCATGGCGGCCATGCCCTCGAACTCTCGCGCGTGGGGCTTGAGCACCATCCAGCAGACGACCGAGACGACGACCAGCTTGATCAGGGTCTGCAGGAACTGCATCAGGCCGTCGGGGCCGAAGATGCGCTGGAAGCCCTTGAGCGGATTGATCTTGTCCAGCTTGGGCTTCATCCGCTCGGCCGAGAAGATCAGGCCGCCGGTCTGGGCCACCGTGCCGGACACGCCGCCCAGGATGGTGGCGACCATGACGGCGGCGAGAAAGGGCGCGGCCGCCCACAGCGCCTTGACGCCCAGCTCGACGCCCGCGCCCGCCTCGATCCCGCCCATCAGGCGATGGGGCATGGCGATGAAGGGGACGAGCGCCTCGGTCGCCGTGGTGGCGAACCAGCCGCCGCCCATCAGGATGACCGCCGCCGCGCCCATCAGGCTGAGGGTCGGGGCGACGTCCATGGACTTGGCGACGTCGCCCTTGCGTCTGGCCTCCTCGAGTTTTCGCGGGGTGGCCTCTTCTGTTTTCGACTCGGGATCCTGATCCTCAGCCACCGGCGCCTCCCGATGAGACGAACAGGTTGGCGAGGTCCCGGTAGCGGTCGATGAAGACCGTCCCGAGGACGCCCAGCGAGAGGGCGAAGACCGACAGGCCGAGGATGACGCTCAGCGGGGCGGCGACGAAGAAGATCTGGAACGCCGGCATGACCCGCCCAACCAGACCCGAGGCGAGGTTGAAAACGAGGGCGAAGACGATCACCGGGGCGGCGAGCTGGACGCCCAAGAGGAAGCTGTCGCCCAGGGTGCGGACCGCCAGTTCGACGAAGTCGCCGGTGACCAGAGGCCGGGCCGGCGCGATCAGCTCGTAGGATCCGACAAGGCCCGCGATGAACAGGTGATGGGTGTTGGTGGCGAAGACCAGGACCGTCCCCATCAGCATCAGGAAGGCGGCGATGGTGGTGCCCGGCGAGGCCTGGAGCGGGTTGGTGGTCTGGGCGAAGCTGAGGGTGGTCTGCAGCGACACGATCTCGCCCGCGACGGCGAGCGCGGCGGTGAACGCCCGCAGGATCGCGCCGATGGCCAGGCCGATGATGACCTCGCGGATCACCCAGCCGACGGAGGCGCCGAGGCTCTCCGGCAGGGGCGGAAGCGAACCGCCGACCACGGGCCAAAGGGTGAGCGCCACGACCAGCGCCAGCGAGAGGCGGATTCGCGGCGGAACATAGCTCTCGCCGATGCCGGGCAGGCTGAGGAAGATGGCCCCGATGCGGGCGAAGATCAGCCCGCCGGCCCAGACCTGATCGGCGGTGGCGTAGGGCTCCACTACATCCCCGAGATGCGGGCGGCGATCTCGCGCATGAAGGCGCCCAGCAGTCCGCCCATCAGCGGCAGGAAGAGCAGGAGCGACACGAAGATGGCGATGATCTTGGGCGCATAGACCAGCGACTGTTCCTGGATCTGGGTCAGGGCCTGGAACAGGCCGATGCCGACGCCGACGATCAGGCCGACGATCAGCACGGGGGCGCACAGCTGGATGGTCAGCCACAGGGCGTCGCGGCCCACGTCCAGAACTTCCGCGCCGCTCATGGCCCGCACACTCCCGAGATACTGGGCAAGAAATGCCGGGAGCGTGGTTAACGGGCGGTTACGCGGCCGCCTGTTCGAGCGCGGCCTGGGCTTCGTCGCGGCGGCCGAGGCGGTTGAGCGCGGCGGCGTGGGCGAGATGCAGCGCCCGCCACCCGGGAGCGAGCGGGATGGCCTGCTCGTACCTGGCGACGGCCGCCTCATATCGGCCCTGGGCCGCCAATGCGTCGCCCATGCCCTTCAAGGAGTCGGCCCACGTCGGGCCTCGCTCGTGAGCATCCCGGAAACGGGTGAAGGCGCGGGCCGTGTCGCCGCGCGCCAGCAGCGCCAGGGCGCGGCGCTGATAGGCGAAGGGCAGCGATGGCGCGAGCCGGATGGCCACGCCGTACTGGCGGTCGGCCTCGGCCGTCAGACCCCGCGCCTCCAGCACATCGGCGCGGAAGGCGGCGCAGGCGACGTAGCGGTCGCCGCGCACGAAAGCGGCCTCCGCTTCGCGCTCACGTCCCGCAAGACCCAGCGCGAGACCCAGAAAGCACGGCCCTTCATGGAAGGTGTAGGCCACGTCCTCGTCCTCCCGCGACAGGCGGTCGACCACCGTCATGGCCTCAACGGCGGCGGCGTAGTCGCGTCGTTCGAAGGCGGCGTAGGCGGCGACCATTTGGGCTGCGGCTTGGGTCAGGGGCTGGTTGGCAGGCGCAGCCGTCAGGTGCTTGCGGGCCGCGAGCCAGTGGTATCGCCGCCCCTCTGCATCGGCGAGCCCGATCTCATAGCCGAGGGCGCCAGTCTCGGCGTTGGCCTCCTCCGAGGCGATAAGGCCAGCCCAGTCCTGCACCAGCAGACGGTAGTTGCCACTGGCCATGGTCTCGTGATCGTATCCCTCGAAGGCCATCATCTCGCGGCCGGCGCGATAGGCGGCTTCCTCGCCCTCGGTGTCGAAGAGGGTCGCGATCAGCATGTCCCAGGTGCCTGGGTCGTTTGGAGAGGATTCGAGCGAGATTCGCAGCTTCTCAGCCGCCTCCTCCGACTGACCGAGCGTGACCAGGAGAACCCCCCAGTAGTAGGCGAGGTTGGCGCGCGAGCCTGGGTTTTGTGCATATGCCGTTGGGATGAAGGCTTGGGCGTCCTCGTAGCGCTGGCTCTGGATCAGGTACCAGCTGTAGAGCTCGGGCTCGAACTGGCCGTAAATGTACTCAGACGCCTCAGCGATCAGGCGAGGCATCTCCGATTCAGGTCCGGTGAAGGTGCGGCCGCGGACGCGGTCGGCGCGAATGGTCAGGGAGACTAGACCCTCAGGGCTGACGGTCACCGAGCCGCCGACGTGGGTCTCGTTGCCGAACCAGGTGCGCAGCAACTTGTCGATCTCGCCCAGGGACACCCCGGTGGTCGGGACCACCACCGCCATGTCGCGCGTCCATGTCAGGGTGACGGCGCGGCTGTCGCTCGCGCCCCGGCCGGCGTCCGCGGCGATGCCGCTGACGACGTCGGCGACGCCGCGCGCGATCACTTGGCCGGAGTGGCCGCGACGGGTGAGGCCGTACGGACTGTCGAAGGGATCGACCACGATCGATGTCGATCTGTGGGCCGTCCAGACCATCCAGCCCAGCCCCAGCACGAAGGCGAGGCCGACGCAGGCCGTCATGATGCGCAGGACGAAGCCCATGCGCTCGTTCGACACCTGGGCCTTAATCAGCCGGCGCTGTTCCTCGACGAGCAGGACGGCCGGGTCGGGCGGGCCCATCGTCGGCTCAGCCTGCTCCAGCGCCTCTTCGGCCATTTCGATGGCGTCCAGCGTCTCGACCGCCTCCTTGCGGCGGCGGCCCAGGCGGATGCGGCCCTCTTTCGGATCCTCGTCAGTCATCGGCCCCCCGGTCGTGCGGCAGGTTAGCGCAAGCAGTCTGGGCGGCAAGCGGCGGCCCGACCCTTGCGCCGCGAGCCCCAGAACAGAGGTTTCCCATGGCCTGGACCGCGATTTCGACCCGAAACGAGACACCGCCCATCGCGCGAGGCGGCTGGCTGGATGCGCTCCGTTTCATCGTGGCCTCGCTGATCATCCTGCATCACTTCCAGGCGGCGGGGCCGGTTCCCCTGGCCGAGGCCCTGCATCCGATGTTCGAGCGGGGCGGGTTCCTGCTGACCAACTTCTTCCTGATCGACAGCGGCTATGTCCTGATGCGGGTCTATGGCGGCTCGGTCGGGTCGGGGCGGATGTCGCCCGGGGACTTCTTTCTCAAGCGGTTCCTGAGGGTCTATCCGGCCCATCTGATCATGGTGCTGGGGCTTTTGGCGCTGGTCGTCGTCGGGTCGGCCGCGGGGTTCGCGCCGCGCAATCCGGAGTGGTTCGCCTGGGACCAGCTGCCGGCGCAGGCGGCCCTGGTCCAGTCGTTCGGCGTCTACGGCGGCTTGGGCTGGAATGCGCCGAGCTGGTCGATCTCGGCGCTGCTGGGTTGCTATCTGGCCTTTCCGTGGATCCTGACGGCGCTGAAGCGGGTGGGGCCGTGGACGGCGCTGGTCGCGGCGGCGGGGCTGTATCTGCTGGCCAATCAACTGACGCACAGCCTGCTCGGCTATCCCGTCTACCAGATGCCCATGATGTACGGCGTGTGGCGGGCGCTGCCGCTGTTCATGCTGGGCATGGCGCTGGCGGTCTTTTCCGAGAGGGTGTTCGTGGCGCCGCGTCTGGCCCGGATCGTCGGCGTGGCGGCGGCGGTTGGCCTGGCGACGGTGCAGGCCTTCGACAAGCATGCGCTGATCTCGATCGTCTTCATCAGCCTGATCCTGCTGGCGGCGGGCGCGATCCCCGTGACGCGCCCGTCCAAGTGGGTGGAGAAGGCCAGCGTCGTCTCCTTCGCCATGTTCATCACCAACGAGCCGGTGCGCATCGCATGGTTCGGCGTGGTCAATGTGCTAATCGCCCGCTTCGCCCTGCCGGTCGGAGTGCAGTGGGGCCTGTGGGCGCTGGGAGTCGCGGCGGCGTTCGGCTTCGCCTTCGTTTTCCACGCGATGGTGGATCAGCCGATCCAGACCCGAATCAAGGGGTGGCTGGCGCGGCGTCATGGCGCCCGGCGGCTTGTGGAAGCCGGACCAGTCGTGTCGATCGAGGGCTGAGGCGCTACCGACGGCCTCCGGAGCTTCACGGGCCTGACGACGGGCCCTATATCCGTTGAATGATCGACGACCTCTACAGCGCGCGCATCCTGACGCTGGCGGCGAACCTGCCGCACGCCGGGCGGCTGGCCGCGCCGGAGGGGACCGGCGAGCGTGTGGCCAAGCTGTGTGGATCCAAGGCGGTCGTGGATGTGGTTCTGGACGACGCCGGGCGCATCGGCGACTTCGCTCAGGACGTGAAGGCCTGCGCGCTGGGACAGGCGGCGGCGGGCGTGCTGGGCGAGAGCGTGATCGGGGCGACTGCGGATGAGCTCCGTCAGGCCCGCGACGCCATGCGCGACATGCTGAAATCCGGTGACGAAGGCCCGGCCGGCCGGTTCGAGGGCCTGCGCGCGCTGAAGCAGGTTGCGGACTATCCGGCGCGGCACGCCTCCACCATGGTCGCCATCGAGGCGACGCTGGAAGCGGTCGAGGCCGCGCTGGCCGCCCGAACTAGGCTCGCCGGCGCCGCCTGACGGCCCGGTTGCAGCCCCTGCGCTTGCGAGGGATAAGCCCGGCCCATGGCCCGCTCCGGCAGTCTCTATGAACGCGGCGTCCGCGCGGCCCACCGGGGCTACAAGCTGACGCTCAGCCCCGTCTTCGGCCAGTCCTGCCGCTTCCTGCCCACCTGTTCGGACTATGGCCGCGACGCCCTGATCCAGCACGGACCGATCCGGGGCGGGTGGCTGACCGTGCGGCGACTGTGTAGATGCCATCCCTTCGGAGGCTCGGGATACGACCCGGTGCCGCCTGTCGAGACCAAAGACCCATGATCCAGCTGACCTTCCCCGACGGCGCCACGCGCGAGTACCCCGCCGGTTCGACCGCGCGCGATGTCGCCGCCGCCATCTCGCCGTCCCTGGCCAAGAAGGCGGTGCTGGCCGAGCTGAACGGCGAGCAGCGCGACCTGAACCGGGTGCTGGAGACGGGAGGATCGTTCCGCTTGATCATGCGCGACGACCCCGAGGCGCTCTACACCATCCGCCACGACACGGCCCACGTGTTGGCCGAGGCCGTGCAGAAGCTGTTTCCCGGCACCCAGGTCACCATCGGCCCGGCCATCGAGGACGGCTTCTATTACGACTTCTATCGGGAGACGCCCTTCTCGACCGACGACTTCGCCGCCATCGAGAAGGAGATGGCGAAGATCGTTGACCGCGACGCGAAGTTCGAGCGCGAGGTCTGGGACCGGGACGAGGCCATCGTCTTCTTCGAGGCGCGAGGCGAGAGCTTCAAGGCCGAGCTGATCCGCGACCTGCCCGAGAGCGAGACCATCACCCTGTATCGTCAGGGTGAGTGGATCGACCTGTGCCGGGGGCCGCACTTCCCCTCCACGCGCCACGTCGGCAAGGCGTTCAAGCTGACCAAGCTGGCCGGCGCCTATTGGCGGGGCGACTCCAAACGCGAGCAGCTGCAGCGCATCTACGGCACCGCCTGGGCGACCAAGGAGGACCTGGACGCCTACCTGAAGCGGCTGGAGGAGGCCGAGAAGCGGGATCACCGCAAGCTCGGCCGCCAGATGGAGCTCTTCCACATGCAGGAAGAGGGCCGGGGCATGGTCTTCTGGCACCCCAAGGGCTGGGTGCTGTGGCAGGTGATCGAGGCCTATATGCGCCGCCGCCTAACCAAGGCCGGCTACGTCGAGGTCAAGACGCCCCAGGTGCTGGACCGCAAGTTCTGGGAGGCGTCGGGCCACTGGGAGAAGTACCGGCCCAATATGTTCGTGTGCGAGACGGTCGAGGGCGAGACCCTGTCGCTCAAGCCCATGAACTGCCCCGGCCACGTCCAGATCTTCGACCAGGGCCAGAGGTCGTACCGCGAACTGCCCCTGCGCATGGCCGAGTTCGGGGCGTGCCACCGCTATGAGCCGTCGGGCTCGCTGCACGGCCTGATGCGGGTGCGCGGCTTCACCCAGGACGACGCCCATATCTTCTGCCGCGAGGACCAGATCGTCGAGGAGACGGCGGCCTTCATCGCACTGGCCCGCAGCGTCCACGCCGACCTGGGCATGGAGACGGCCTACATCTCGCTGGGCACCCGGCCGGAGGTGCGCGCGGGCACCGATGAGTTCTGGGACAAGGCCGAGGCCCTGATGCTGGAGGCCGCCCGCGCGGCGGGGTCCGAGCCGGTGGTGACGCCGGGCGACGGGGCCTTCTATGCGCCGAAGCTGGACTTCATCGTCAAGGACGCCATCGGCCGCGAATGGACCTGCGGCACCATCCAGCTGGACTATGTCCTGCCCGAGCGGCTGGGCGCGGAATACGTCGGCGAGGACGGCCAAAAGCACCGGCCGGTCATGCTGCACCGGGCCATCCTGGGCAGCTTCGAGCGGTTCATCGGCATCATGATCGAGAACTACGCCGGGGCCTTCCCCCTGTGGCTGGCCCCGGTCCAGGCGGTGGTGGCGACCATCACCTCGGACGCCGACGGATACGCCGAACAGGTGGCGGGGCGCCTGCGCGCCGCGGGCCTGCGGGTCGAGACGGACCTCCGGAACGAGAAGGTCGGCTACAAGGTGCGCGAGCACTCGGTCGGCAAGGTCCCGGTCATCGCCGTCGTCGGCCGCTCCGAGGCCGAAAAGGGCGAGGTGGCGATCCGTCGCCTTGGCAGTCAGGAGCAGATGGTGGCCAGCCTGGACGAGGCGGTGCGGATCCTGACCGAGGAGGCGACGCCGCCGGATTTGCGGCGGGGGTGACCCTGGATGATAGGCGGTCCAGCCCTTCGAGATGACCGTCGACATAGCGGGCAGCTGCCAGGGCAAACCAGCGTGCGCCGACGCAACCGTCTTTGCCTTGTCATCGCCCCTTTTCACCGTGTTATAGAGCCTCGCTTCGCCGCGCGCCTGTGATCGGCCCCGTCGAACGCCTCAGATCGTTTGGAGACGTGCCTCAATGAGCTTCGTTCGCGGCAAGACGGTCGTTGTGGCCGCGGTCCTGATGACTTCCAGCCTGGCGCTGGCCGGCTGCGGCGGCGGTCTGTTCGGAGGCGGTCGCCAAGCCCCCCGCGCCGATGTTCAGACCGGCATCGGCGTCAACGGCTACCTGTGGCGCGCCACGCTCGACACCCTCAGCTTCATGCCTCTGCTGACGGCGGATCCCTGGGGCGGGGTCGTGAACTACGACTGGTATGTCAATCCTCAGACGCCGAACGAGCGGTTCAAGGCGACGGTGTTCATTCTCGACACCCGCCTGCGCGCCGATGCGCTGAACGTCACGGTCACCAAGGAAGTCCGCGACGCCGCTGGCGGCTGGACGGCCGCTCCGGTCGCCGCCCAGACCGAGGCGGACCTCGAGAACGCCATCCTGACCCGCGCGCGACAGCTGAACCTCGCCAACGCGGGCTGAACACCGCTAACTAGACCGTCTCCTTCGGTTTCTCCGCTAGGAGCCGCCTGAAGGAATCCCGTGTCCGCCTCTCCGACCCGCTACGACCCCAAGACCGCCGAACCGCGCCAGCAGGCCCGCTGGGCCGCGGCCGACGCCTTCGTGACCAGGGACACGGGGCGGCCCAAGTACTATGTCCTTGAAATGTTTCCCTATCCCTCGGGGAACATCCACATGGGGCATGCGCGCAACTATGTGATGGGCGACGTCGTGGCGCGTCACAAGCGAGCGCAGGGGTTCGACGTTTTGCACCCCATGGGCTGGGACGCCTTCGGCATGCCGGCCGAGAACGCGGCCATGGAGCGGGGCATCCATCCCAAGGGCTGGACCTACGACAACATAGCCAACATGCGCGAGCAGCTGAAGCTGCTGGGTCTGTCGCTGGACTGGTCGCGCGAGTTCGCCACCTGCGATCCGGACTACTACGGCAAGCAGCAGGCCTGGTTCCTGGAGCTGTATCGGCGCGGCCTGGTCTATCGGAAGGACGGCGTCGTCAACTGGGACCCCGTCGACAACACCGTGCTCGCCAACGAGCAGGTTATCGACGGCCGCGGTTGGCGCTCAGGCGCCCTGGTCGAGAAGCGCAAGCTGAACCAGTGGTTCCTGCGCATCACCGACTACGCCGACGACCTGATCGAGGGTCTGTCGACGCTGGATCGCTGGCCCGAGAAGGTCCGGCTGATGCAGGAGAACTGGATCGGGAAGTCCAAGGGCGCGACCCTGTGGTGGGATATCGCCGAGGCTCCGGAGTTCCTGCCCGCATCGGGCGACGGGGAGCCCAACCACGCCCGCGATCCGATCGAGGTCTACACCACCCGCCCCGACACCCTATTCGGGGCCAGCTTCCTGGCCCTGTCCGCCGACCACCCCCTGACCCGAGCCATCGCCGAGCATCGGCCCGACGTGGCCGACTTCATCAAGGCCTGCGCCCAGACGGGTACGTCGGAAGCCGACATCGAAAAGGCCGAGAAGCTGGGCGTGGATCTGGGCGTGCGCGTGCGCCACCCCTTCGATCCCGAGCGGACCGTGCCGGTGTGGGCGGCCAACTTCGTGCTGTCGACCTATGGCTCGGGCGCCATTTTCGGCTGCCCCGGCCACGACCAGCGCGATCTGGACTTCGCCCGCAAGTACGGCCTGCCGGTCCTGCCCGTCGTCCGTCCGGACGGCGCCGAGACCGTCGAGATCGGGACCGAGGCCTACGTCGGCCCCGGCCGCATCTTCAACTCCGGTTTCCTGGACGGTCTGAGCGTCGAAGCGGCCAAGGCCGAGGCGATCCGCCGGCTGGAGGCCTCTGGCCACGGCAAGGGCGCGACCATCTATCGCCTGCGCGACTGGGGCGTCAGCCGCCAGCGCTACTGGGGCTGCCCGATCCCCATCATCCACTGCCCGTCCTGTGGGGCGGTTGAGGTTCCCGCCGACCAGCTGCCCGTCGTCCTGCCCGACGACGTGACCTTCGACGTCCCCGGCAATCCTCTGGACCGTCACCCGACCTGGAAGCACGTCAAATGCCCCTCCTGCGGCGCGGACGCCACGAGGGAGACCGACACGCTCGACACCTTCGTCGATTCCAGCTGGTATTTCGCCCGCTTCGCCGATCCGACCGTGGCCGAGCCGATCAGCAAGGCCGCCGCGGACCATTGGCTGGCGGTCGATCAGTACATCGGCGGGGTCGAGCACGCGGTGCTGCACCTGCTCTACGCCCGCTTCATCACCCGCGCCCTGTCCGACGCCGGCATGCTGTCGGTGAAGGAGCCGTTCGCGGGCCTGTTCACCCAGGGCATGGTGGTCCACGAGACCTACCGCCGGCCCGACGGCGCCTGGGTCGAACCCACCGACGTCGAGCTGATCAATGAGGGCGGCAAGCGCGCCGCGCGTCAGCGCTCGACCGGCGAGACCCTGGTCATCGGCGACATCGAAAAGATGTCGAAGTCCAAGAAGAACGTCGTCGCCCCGGCCGAAATCCTGGAAAGCCACGGCGTCGACGCGGGCCGCCTGTTCGTCCTGTCCGACAGTCCGCCCGAACGCGACGTGCAGTGGACGCCCGGTGGCGTGGAGGGCGCCAGCCGCTTCGTCCAGCGCGTCTGGGCCCTGTTCGACGGCTTCGATCCGGACAGCCCCGCGACGGATCAGGACGCCGCCCTGATCCGGGAAACCCACAAGGCCATCAAGGCCGTGTCGGACGGGGTCGAGGGCTTCCGCTTCAACTCGGCCATCGCCAAGCTCTACGCCTTCGTCGCCACCGTGCGCGACCACGAGGGCGCGGGCGGCGCGGCCAGACGCGAGGCCCTGTCGGCTCTGGCCCGCCTGATCGCTCCGTTCACCCCGCACCTCGCCGAGGAATGCTGGGCTCGGCTAGGTGAGACCGGCATGGTGCTGGACGCGCCCTGGCCGAGCTACGACCCCGCGCTGGCGGCCGACGACGAGGTCGTCCTGCCCATCCAGATCAACGGCAAGCGCCGCGCCGAAATCTCCATGCCGCGCGGGGCCGACACCGCCGTCGTCGAGGCCGAGGCGCTCGCCAATCCGGCGGTGAAGGCGTATCTGGAGGCCAACGGCCAATCCATCCGCAAGGTCATCGTCGTGCCCGACCGCATCGTCAACCTGGTCGCCGCATGAGCCGGGAGCGCCCGGCAGCGCTGACTCCTGCGGTAGGACTGCTGTCCCTCGTCCTGCTGCTGGCGGGGTGCGGGTTCACGCCGATGTATGCGGAGACCGCGCAGGGATCACCGATCCGGCGGATCGCCGTGTCGACGCAGGACGATCGCTTGGGATACCGGCTGCGCGAGCAGCTGGAAGACGCGCTGGCCTGGGACCGCTCGGCCGCGCCGCTCTATCGGCTGGAGACGGCGGTTGAGCAGAACCGCCGCCCCCTCGGCCGCCGCATCGACGACACCGCGACCCGCTACGAGCTGACCGTCCGCGCGGCCTGGACCCTGACACCGACATCGGGCGGCGTGCCGATCACCGGCGTTCAGACCGTGACGACGACCTACGCCTCGGCCGACCAGCCCTACGCCTCCATCGCCGCCCAGCAGGACGGCGAGGACCGCGCCGCCGCCGAACTGGCCCGCCTGATCCGGCTCGACCTGCTGCGGGTGCTCTCCGAGTGATCCTGGCGAAACGGCCGGAGGTCGATCGCTTCCTGTCGAAACCCGACGCGGGCGTCCGCGCCGCCGTCATCCACGGCAAGGACCGCTCGGGCGTCGCCGAACGCGCCGAGATCCTGTGCAAGGCCATCACGCCAGACCTGAACGACCCTTTCAACGTCACCGTCCTGACGGACTCGGACATCGACGCCGACGAGACCCGGCTGGAGGAGGCGTTGACGGCCTTGTCCATGATCGGCGGCCGTCGCCTGGTCCGCGTGCGCCTCGGCTCCGACAAGGCCTCGATCGACAAGGCCGTGGCCGCCGCGCTCAAGACCCACGGCGAGGGCGGCTACAACCCCGACGCCATGCTGGTGGTGGAGGCCGGGGCTCTGGGCCGCGACTCCGCCCTTCGAAAGGCCGCAGAGGCCGGCAAGGCCACCGTCGGCATCGCCTGCTATGAGGACGAGGCCGGCGACATCGCCCGCATGACACGCGAGGCGCTGGCCGCCGACAAGGTGGGCCTGACGTCCGACGCCCTGGCCGTCTTCGTCGCTCGCCTGCCCAAGGAGCGGGGCCTGATGCGTCAGGAGATCGAGCGCCTCGCTCTCTACATCGGCCCCGGCTCGGCTCGCACCATCGACGTCGAGGAACTGGAAGCCCATCTCGGCGTCGAGGCCGACGCCTCCCTGTCCGACGCCGCGCTCCAGGCTTTCGGCGGCCGGCCCGGCCCGGCGCAAGGCGGACTTCGCCGGGCGTTGGCTGAAGGCGAAAGCGCCGTCATGGCCGTGCGCTCGGCCTCCATCCATCTCGGGAAGCTGCGCCGCATCAACGTGCTGCAAGGGTCCGGGGCTGGAGCGAAGGAGGCCGCCAAGGCGGCCGGGGTGTTCTGGAAGCAGGAAGCCGAGATGCTCCGCCAGGCCCGCGCCTGGAGCCTCGATCGGCTAGACGAAGTTCAGGACAGCGTGAACACCGCCGACCTGATGACCAAAACCACGGGCATGCCCGAACACCTGATCGCCGAGCGTCTGCTGCTAGAGATCGCCGCCCGGGCGAGGCGGCTGGGGCTCTAGCCGCGCTTGGACGCCTTGCGAAAGGCCGGCTTGGCCAGGGCCGTGTTCCTGGCGCTGACGGCTTTTTCGGGATGCTGGCCGGGCTTGAAGGCGGGACCGCCCGGGCGCGTCCCGGCCTTCTTGGCCGCGAGAACGCGCTTCAGGGCTTCTGCGGGGGTCTCGGGCACGTCGGTCATGGCGTCAGCCTAGCACGCCCGCATGATCAGCCTCGCATCAATCGACGGCACAGATCGTCCAGCTGCTCGAGATTGGCGTAGGACAGGGTCAGCTCACCCTTCCCACCCTTGTCGGCCAAGGCCACCTTCATGCCCAGGGCGTCCGCTAGGTCCTGTTCAAGGGCCGCGATGTCGGCAGAGCCTTGCCCGGAACTTGTCGCGGCGCGCGCAGGCCGAGGTCCCTGCGCGACTCGCTTCGCCAGCATCTCGGTCTGGCGGACGTTCAGCCCCTGTTCGTGAACCTGTTTGGCCAAGGCGCCCGGGTCCGGGGCCGTGATCAGGGCGCGCGCATGACCGGCGCTCAGGTGACCGTGGCGGACGTACCAGAGCACCTCCTCCGGCAGCTGCAGCAGGCGCAGGGTGTTGGCGACGTGGCTGCGGCTCTTGCCGACCACGCCGGCCACCGCATCCTGGGTCCGCCCAAACCGCTCCATCAGCGAGGCGTAGGCTTGCGCCTCTTCCAACGGATTGAGGTCGGCGCGCTGGACGTTCTCGATGATGGCGACTTCCAGCACCTCCAGATCGTCCATCTGGCGCACAATGATCGGCACTTCTGTGAGCCGAGCGGCTTGCGCGGCGCGCCAGCGGCGTTCCCCGGCGATGATCTGCCACACGCCGTCTTCGCCCGGCTGGGTGCGGACGAGAATTGGCTGCAGAACGCCCTTGTCGCGGATCGACTGGGTCAACTCCGACAGGTCTTCCGGTCGGAACACCTTGCGCGGTTGATCCGGGTTGGGCTTCAGGCTCTCGATCGGCGCGAGTTGCACACCGGCCGGGAGAGGCTGACCCGGCGCGATCGGCGCAGCTTCGGCGGCAGCATCGCCCAGAAGCGCCGACAGACCGCGACCCAGACCTCTTTGACGTTCAGACAAGGTGTTGTTTCCGTTGTTTAATCAGGCGGCGAGGCGGCGACGTTCGCGGCCCACCACTTCCTTGGCCAGCCGCAGATAGGCCTGGCTGCCGGTGCATTTCAGATCGTAGATCAGGACAGGCTTGCCGAAGGACGGCGCCTCGGACACGCGCACGTTCCGGGGGATCACGGCCTCATAGACCTTGTCGCCAAAGTGGGCCCGGACGTCGGCCGCGACCTGTCCGGACAGGGCGTTGCGCCGATCGAACATGGTCAGGACGAGGCCCTGGATCTCGAGGCTAGGATTCAACGATTGACGGACCATCTCGATGGTCTTCATCAACTGCGTCAACCCTTCCAGCGCGAAGAACTCGCATTGCAGCGGCACCAACACTCCATCCGCCGCCGCCATGGCGTTGAGCGTCAGCAGGTTCAGCGACGGCGGGCAGTCGATCAGGACATAGTCATACCGAGCGCTACCGCCCTGCCCCTGCGCGGCCAAGGCGTCCCGCAGGCGATAGGAGCGCCGATCCGCCTGGCTTAGTTCGATCTCGACGCCCGACATGTCCGCGTCGGCCGGGATGATGTCGAGGCCGGGCACCGCCGTCGGTACGGCCGCGTCATCCACGGACCGGCCGTCGACAATGACGTCGTAGATGGTGATCCGGCGTGTTTCACGTGGAACACCCAAGCCCGTGGACGCATTGCCCTGGGGATCCATATCCACGATCAGCACCCGCTCGCCGATGGCGGCCAGCGCCGTGCCCAGGTTGATCGCGGTCGTGGTCTTGCCCACCCCACCCTTCTGGTTGGAGACGGCGAGGACGCGAGCGGGACGGCTGGAACTAGCCACGGCGTTTCAAGCTCCGGACGGTGACGATGCGGCCGCGCGGATCGCTGCGCGAGACGGAGAGGTCGGCCTCCACTTGCCAGACCTTGGCGGCCTCCCGCAACTCGAGCTCGGCCTTCTCCCCCTTCAGAAACAGGCCTTGTGCACCGCGCTGCAGATAGGACTGTGCATAACCCAGCAGCTTCTCCATGGGCGCCACCGCCCGGGCGGTGACGACGTCGACCTTCAGCGTCTGCTGCTCAGCCCTGCCCCAGATCACCGTTGCAGGAAGCGACAGCTCCTCCACAACGCTTTGCAGGAACCGGCAACGTTTCTGGAGCGAGTCGATCAGCCAGACGTGACGGTCGGGCCGGTCCTTGAGCAGGATAGCGAGCACCAGTCCGGGGAAACCCGCCCCCGCGCCGAGGTCTGCCCACGTCCGAGCGTCGGGCGCGAGGTCGAGCAACTGGGCCGAATCCCATGCATGACGGTTCCAGAAATCCGGAAGGCTGTCGGGGCCGACCAGGTTCATCACGGCATTGGCTTCGGTGAGGCGAGCCAGAAAGCTCTCGAGCTCGGCCATGCGCTCAGGGGCGGCCCCGGTCAGCCGCTGGAACTCTTCAGCCGTCATCAGGCCGCGACGGGTGAGCGTTTTACGTGGGCCAGGAGCGCCGTCAGCGCGCCCGGCGTCACGCCTTCTATCCGCGCCGCCTGCCCAAGCGTACGGGGTCGCACGCGATCCAGCTTCTCGCGGACCTCGTTCGACAGGCTGCCGATCGCGGCATAGTCCAGATCCAAGGGCAGGCTGAGCGCCTCCTCCCGGCGCAACGCCTCGGCATCAGCGACCTGACGATCGAGATACCCGGCATAGCCCGCGTCGATCTCCACCTGCTCACGGACGGCCGGCGACCAGTCGCGGATCGCCGGGAAGGCCGTCTCGAAGTGCGCTAGTGTCACGCCCGGATAGGCCAAGAGATCGCGCATCGATCGCCGCTGGCCGTCCGGGTTGACCGTGATCCCGAGCGCCTGCGCCTCCTTGGGGGTGAAGCGGGTCTCGCGCGCCAGCGTGGTCGCCGCAGCGAGCGCCTCGGCCTTTGCCTCGAACGCGACCCGGCGGTCGGAACCGACCACGCCCGCCGCGACGCCAAGGGAGGTCAACCGTTGATCGGCGTTGTCGGCGCGGAGCGTCAACCGGTACTCGGCCCGGCTGGTGAACATGCGGTAGGGCTCGGTCACACCGCGCGTGACCAGATCATCGATCATGACGCCGAGGTAGGCCTGGTCGCGCCCCAGCACGATTTCCGGCGATCCGGCCGCGGCGCGGGCGGCGTTCAGCCCGGCAATCAACCCTTGAGCGCCCGCTTCCTCATACCCGGTCGTGCCATTGATCTGACCGGCCAGATACAGGCCCGGCCGACGCTTGACCTCCAGCGCCGGGGTCAGTTCGCGCGGATCGACGTAGTCGTACTCGATGGCGTAGCCGAAGCGGAACACCTCGACCGCCTCAAGCCCCGGCATGGTGCGCAAGAAGGCCATCTGGGTCTCGGGGGAAACCGAGGTCGAGATGCCGTTCGGATAGACGGTCGGATCGTCCAGTCCCTCGGGCTCCAGGAAGACCTGGTGGGAGGTCTTGTCGGCGAAGCGGACGACCTTGTCCTCAATGGAGGGGCAATAGCGGGGCCCTCGGCCAGTCAGCCGGCCCCCGTAGACGGCGCTCTCGCCGAGGTTCTCGGCGATGATGCGATGCGTTTCTTCCGTCGTCGCCGTGATGCCGCAGGCGATCTGGGGCACGGTGATGCGGTCGGTCAGGAAACTGAAGGGGACGGGCGTCTCGTCCGCCTCCTGCATTTCCAGCCGGTCCCATGCGATGGTGCGGCCGTCCAGACGAGCGGGCGTGCCGGTCTTAAGGCGGCCCATGGCCAGGCCCGCGCCATAGAGATCGGCCGCCAGGCCCGTGGACGGCGCCTCGCCATGACGGCCCGCGGGGATGCGCTCGTCGCCGCGATGGATGACGCCGTTCAGGAATGTGCCTGTCGTGAGCACGACCGCGCCGGCGCGCAGTTCGACCCCTTCGCCGGTCGTCACCCCGACGACGCGGTCGCCGTCGAGGATCAGCGCCTCGGCGGTTGCGCCCATCAGGGTCAGGTTCGGCGTCGCCGCGAGCTCGGCCTGCATGGCCTCGCGATAGAGGCGTCGGTCGATCTGGCTGCGGGGCCCCCGCACCGCCGCGCCTTTCGAGCGGTTGAGCATCCGGAACTGGATGCCCGAGACGTCCGCCAGTCGGCCCATGAGGCCATCCAGAGCGTCGATCTCGCGAACCAGATGTCCCTTGCCCAGGCCGCCGATGGCCGGGTTGCAGGACATCTCTCCGATGGTCTCTAGCTTCTGGGTGAGCAATAGGGTGCGAGCGCCGAACCGCGCCGAGGCTGCGGCAGCCTCGCAGCCGGCGTGTCCGCCGCCGATAACGATGACGTCGAAGGAGATCATGGGAGGCGGGACATAGTCGAGATGGGCCGAAAACGCCACCTCGGGACTTCTTGTGCGCTACCGCTCGCCTCGCGGAGGCTCGCTGCTTGAGCGCGGTTCTGTGCGCTACCGCTGGCTCGCGGAAGCTCTGCTTCACCGCGCCTGTTTCACGTGAAACAGAGGAGCGTCACTTGCCGATGCAGAAGGTGGCGAAGACCTCGCCGAGCACGTCCTCGACGCCGATCTCGCCGGTGACACGCGACAGCGCATCGGCCGCCCGGCGAAGATCTTCGCCCGCCAGCTCCGGCGCGTCGATCAGGCGAGCCCGCGCGGCCTCGACGGCTTCGGCCGCTTCCAACAGTCGGCGTCTGTGCCGCTCGCGCGTCACGGCGGGGAAGTCCGCGCCCGACAAATCCCGCGCCAGTCGCTCCGCCAGCGCCTCATGCAGCGTCTCGATCCCCTGCCCGGTGACGGCGCTGACGGCGAAGCCCTCCGACGCCTGGACCTGTCCGAGATCGGCCTTGGTCCAGACGATCAGGTCGTCGGCTCGAACATAGGCGGCCGCCGGACCGTCCGGATCGCCCGGCGCGCGGACCCACAGACGCAGGTCGGCCGCCTCGGCGCGCGCCCTCGCCCGGCGCACGCCTTCGGCCTCCACAAGATCGTCGCTGTCGCGGAGGCCCGCCGTGTCGGACAGGGTCACGGCGTAGCCACCGATGATCAGATCGGCGTCGAGCACGTCTCGCGTCGTGCCCGCGATCGGGGTGACGATGGCCGCCTCGCGCCGGACCAGGGCGTTGAACAGGGCCGACTTGCCGGCGTTGGTCTCTCCGATCAGGACGATGCGGTAGCCCTCCCTCACCCGCCGACCCCGGTCGGCATCGGCCAGAGCGGCACGCAGGTCCGACAGCAGCTTGTCCAGAACCGGCCCGGCGGAACGGGCGAGGTTGTCCGGGACGTCCTCGTCGGGAAAGTCGATCTCCGCCTCGACCAGCGCCAGCGCCGTCAGCAGATCGCGGCGGAAGCCGGCATAGGTTTGGGACAGAGCGCCATCGAGTTGACCCAAGGCCTGGCTGGCCTGGGCAGCGGTCTCGGCATCGACAAGGTCGGCGACGGCCTCGGCCTGAGCGAGGTCCATCCGACCGTTCTGGAAGGCGCGGCGCGTGAACTCCCCGGGCTCTGCCGGAGAGAGGCCGAGGTCGAGCAGCGCACGGGAAACGGCCTCCACAACGGCGCGGCCGCCGTGCAGATGCAGCTCGGCCGAGTCTTCGCCCGTGTAGCTGTGCGGCGCGACGAATCGCAGGACTAGGGCTTGGTCGAGAACCGCGCCCCCGTGGCTAAGGGTGCGCAGGCTGGCGAGGCGGGGCTTCAGGCCGCCCGCTCCTAGCGCCTCGAGGGCGCGTTCCGTGTCCGGGCCGGACAGGCGGATGATCGCGACGGCTCCGCGACCGGGCGGCGTAGCGAGAGCGAAGATGGTGGTGGTCACGGCAATCCTCCCCCATGGGGGGAGGGGAACCGCGAAGCGGTGGAGGGGGCATGCCGCGCACGCCGGAGGCTGGGTCGGGCCCCCTCCGTCTGCTCCGCTGCGCTCCGCATCCACCTCCCCCGACGGGGGAGGATGGTCTGGGTCACGGCTTCACCACCGCCGGCATCATCTGGCGGAACTGGTCCTGGGCTTGGAGGCCGAAGGCGGTCCAGGACTTCATCAGCTCCTCGGGCTGCATGGCCGTGATGTTGGCCTCCATGCGCGACTGCATCTCGGCGACCAGGCGCTCGTTCAGCGGGGTGACGTCCGGCAGGCCCAGGAAGGCACGGGCCTCCTCCGGCGTGCACTCGGCCTCGACCTTGAATTTCATCATGGCGCTCCAACCTCTCGGATCGATCTCATAGGCCGATCCGGCCCCCGAAAGGAACCCGCCATGCCCGACGCCACGATGCGCGCCGTCCGTCTCGACCGCGCTGGCGGACCGGAAGTCCTGGAGATCGCGACGATCGCAGTCCCGCAGCCGGGGCCGGGCGAGGTCCGGGTGCGCCATCACGCCGTCGGCCTGAACTTCATCGACATCTACCAGAGGGACGGTCTCTACCCCCTGACCTATCCGACTGGACTGGGGCTCGAAGCGGCGGGGGTCGTCGAGGCGGTGGGTGAGGGTGTCACCCGCTTCGCCATCGGTGACCGCATCGCCTATGCGAATGGCCCGCCTGGCGCTTACGCTGAGGCTCACGTCGTTCATCAGGATCGGGCTGTCCGCCTGCCTAGCGACATCGCGTTCGAGACGGCCGCCGCCGCCATGCTGAAGGGCATGACCGCCGAGTATCTGGCCCAGCGTGTGTTTCACGTGAAACAGGGTGACGCGATCCTTGTCCACGCCGCCGCCGGCGGGGTCGGCCTGATCCTGTGCCAGTGGGCGCGCAGCCTCGGCGCGACGGTCATCGGGACGGTCGGCTCGGAGGCCAAGGCGGCGCTCGCCAAGGCGCACGGCTGCGACCACGTCATCCTCTATGACCGCGAGGATGTCGCCGCTCGCGTCCGGGAGATCACCGGCGGGGAAGGCGTCGCCGTGGCCTACGACTCCGTCGGGGCGGCGACGCTGGACGCCTCTCTGAACAGCCTGCGTCGACGAGGCATGTTCGTCACCTACGGCAACGCCTCCGGGCCCGTGCCGCCGTTGGAGCCGCTCCGTCTGTCACGCGGTGGTTCGCTGTTCATGACGCGGCCGACCCTGTTCGACTATGTCGCGACACCCGAAGAACTCGACGCGTCGGCGCAGGCGCTGTTCGCCGTCATCCGTTCGGGGGCGGTGAAGATCGAGATCGGCCAGACCTTCCCGCTCGACCAGGTCCGCCGGGCGCACGAGGCGCTGACAGGACGCAAGACCGTGGGATCGACGCTGCTGATACCATAGCGCCGGCCGGGCTCCCGGCCTCAGGTGTTCATCGACTGGAAGAAGTCGGCGTTGTTCTTGGACTGGCGCAGCTTGTCGAGCAGGAACTCGATGGCGTCCTGGGGACCCATCGGGTTCAGGATGCGGCGGAGCACATAGGTCTTGGTCAGCTGGTCCTTCGGCGTGATCAGGTCTTCCTTGCGGGTGCCGGACTTCAGCACGTCGATGGCCGGGAAGATCCGCTTGTCGGCGACCTTGCGGTCCAGCACGATCTCGGAGTTGCCGGTGCCCTTGAACTCTTCGAAGATCACCTCGTCCATGCGGCTGCCGGTGTCGATCAGGGCCGTGGCGATGATGGTCAGGCTGCCGCCCTGCTCCACATTCCGCGCCGCGCCAAAGAACCGCTTGGGCCGCTGAAGGGCGTTGGCGTCCACGCCGCCGGTCAGGACCTTGCCGGAGGACGGCACGGTCGCGTTGTAGGCGCGGCCGAGGCGGGTGATGGAGTCCAGCAGGATCACCACGTCCTTCTTGTGCTCGACCAGGCGCTTGGCCTTTTCGATCACCATCTCGGCGACGGCGACGTGCCGGGTGGCGGGCTCGTCGAAGGTCGAGGCCACGACCTCGCCCTTCACCGTCCGCTGCATGTCGGTGACTTCCTCCGGGCGTTCGTCGATCAGCAGGACGATCAGGAAGACCTCGGGGTGGTTGGCCTCGATCGACTTGGCGATGTTCTGCAGCATCACCGTCTTGCCGACCCGCGGCGGGGCGACGATCAGGCAGCGCTGGCCCTTGCCCAGGGGAGCGACGATGTCGATGACCCGGCCCGAGCGGTCCTTCAGCGTCGGGTCCTGGATTTCCATGTGCAGCCGCTCTTCGGGATAGAGCGGGGTCAGGTTGTCGAACAGGACCTTGGTCTTGACCGCTTCCGGGTCTTCCAGATTGATCGTGTCCACCTTCAGCAGCGCGAAGTAGCGTTCGCCTTCACGCGGGGCGCGGACAGCCCCGTGGATGGTGTCGCCCGAGCGCAGGCCGAAGCGGCGAATCTGGGACGGCGACACATAGATATCGTCCGGACCCGGAAGATAGTTGGCGTCCGGACTGCGCAGGAAGCCGAAGCCGTCGGGCAGGATTTCCAGCACGCCGTCGGCGATGATCTCGACCTCTTCCTCGGCCAGGGCCTTGAGGATGGCGAACAGGAGGTCCTGCTTGCGCAGGTTCGAGGCGTTCTCGACCTCGAGCTGCTCGGCGAAGGCGACCAGGTCGGCCGGGGTCTTGGCGTTCAACTCCTCGAGCGTGATCCGGCCCGAGGGGACGACGGGATCGCCCTCCTCTTCCGCCTCGTCCCCCAGATCGGCGGCGGCGTCCGCGTCGTTCAGGCCGTCGGCCTCGCCGGTTTCGGCCAGCAGGGTTTCAGTCTCGGGGGCGGTCGGGTCGGTGTCGCGGACGTCGGTCATGGGAAGGCTCGGATGCGCGCCGCCGGGCGTCCGGCGCGGGGCGACGGAGCGGGCGGGGCTGAAGGTGCTGGCCTTGCGGCCGGATGGGAGGGCGACGGGTCCGAAGGCGGCATCCCAGAGAGGGCCAGCGGTCGGTCGACGCGGAGAGAAGGGCAGCGCACCGGAATGCGCCTCAGGGTCAGCGGAACCACGAACCGAGGGTTCGGGTCAAGCGTCGCGGCTCAGAAGGTCCATTCCAGGGTCACGGACAGGACCATCAGGACGGCGAGGACGAACGGCACCTCATTGGTCATGCGCCAGAACTTCGACGTTCGGGTCGAGGTCCCGGCGAGGATGCGTTTCCGCTCCGCCACGAGGAAGCCGTGCCAGCCGAGCAGGAGGAAGACGCCGATCAGCTTCAGCCAGATCCACGGCTGGGTCAGGATCACCGCGCCCCGCAGATGGATAAGCCACAGCCCCACCACAAGAGCCACGATCATGGCGGGGTTGAGGATGATCTTCAGCAGCCGGGTCTGCCACAGCCGCAGCTGCTCGCGCATGCCGTCGCGCACGGCGTCCGGCTTGTCGGCCTGTTCGGCGTCGTAGGCGTAGAGGCGGGGCAGGAAGAGCAGACCGGCCATCCAGGCGATCACCGCCAGGATGTGAAGCCCGCGCGCCAGATTATACCAGTCCATTCGCCTCTCCTCAGGCCGCGCGGCGTTCCGCCTGGCACGGACAAGCCTTCCACCGGCCCTGACAGCCGGGGCCGGCCGGGGCCGTCCCGATGCGGTGAAGGCTCTCGGCGACCGCGCCTGCCAGACCGTCGATGAAGGGCGCCATGACGCTGACGGTCGGGGCGCGCAGATAGGGGTGGACCCCCGCCTCATGCGCCAGTTCGCCGTATTCGATGTCGAGCTCGACCAGGGTTTCGATGTGCTCGGAGACGAAGGCGATCGGGGTCACGACCACGCCGACGCCGTCGCGTCCCGCCTGGACGATCACATCCGGCGTCGCGGGACCCAGCCATTTCAGCGGTCCCACCCGGCTCTGGTAGCAGAGCACCCAGTCGGTCAGCTCGGCGCGGGCGGCGACGGCGGCGACGGTCGCCTCCACCTGCTCCTGATAGGGGTCGCCCTTTCCGGTCACCAGCTTCTCCGGGATGCCGTGGGCGGAGAAGAGGACGCGGAGCGGCTTGCCCGGATGGGCGGCCTCGGCCTCGGTCAGCTTGGCGCACACCGCTTGGGCCTGGGCTTCGATCCAGCCGTCCAGCCGGGGATAGCAGCAGATGGTGCGCACGCGACCCGAGCCAGCGTAGGATTCGCGCCAAGCTTTGAGCGACGAGGCCGTCGTGGTGGTCGAGAACTGGGGATAGAGGGGCAGCAGCACCACCTCGTCCGGCCCCCAGACGGCCACGTCGGCCGCGGCCTCGTCCGTCAGGGGATGCCAATAGCGCATGGCCATGAAGCTCCGGACCTCGTCCCCGGGCAGGAGCCGGGCCAGGGTCGCGTCGAGCGCCGCCATCTGCTTGAGCGTCTCGGCCTTCAGCGGCGATCCGCCGCCGGCGTCCATCTGGGCGTAGTTAGCCTGGGCGCTGGCTTCGCGCCGTGAGGAGATCAGGCGGGCCAGCGGCGTGCGCACGAAACCCGGCAGGCCAATGATGGCCGGGTCGTTGAACAGGTTGAAGAGGAACGGCTGGACCGTCTCGGCGTCGTCCGGCCCGCCGAGATTGAACAGCACCACGGCGATCCGCCGACCGCCCGATGAAGGACGGTCTTGCGAACCTCGGGTGTCTGGCCTGCCGGGCTTCCGGCTCACTGGGCTCCGATCCGCTTCAACACCTGCTCGACGTGAGCGATCGGCACGTCCGGCAGGATGCCGTGGCCGAGGTTGAAGATCCATGGCCCAGAGCCCCAGGCCTCGACAAGCTCATCCACCCTGCGGTCCAGAGCCGCACCGCCGACGCGCAGCAGGAGCGGGTCGAGCGCGCCCTGGATCGGCTTGATCTTTTGGACCTCGCGACCCTTGGCCAGGGAGCAAGCGGTGTCGAGCGCCACGCCCTGGACCTCGACCTCGCGGGCGTAGCGGTCGGCGTGCAGCGCCGAGCCGCGTGGGAAGCCGATCAGGGGCACGGTAACGCCGAGCTCGCGCAGACGGGCGACCAGAGCCTGATGCGGCTTGAGCACCAGCCGCTCGAACAGATCGTCAGGCAGGCCCTCGGCCCAACTCTCGAAGATCTTGAGGCAGTCGGCGCCGGCGTCGGCCTGCATCTTCAGATAATGGGCCGTGGCCTCGACCAGGACGGCCAGGACGGCGTCGACCTTCTCAGGCTCGGCGTAGGCGTAGGAGCGGGCCGTGGCGCGCTCGCCCTTGCCGATGGTGTCGTGGCCGCCGTCCAGCATGTAGGTGGCGACCGTCCAGGGCGCGCCGGCGAAGCCGATCAGGGCGCGATGGGGCTCCAGCTCGGCGCGAACGCGGCTCAGGCTCTCGCCGACTTCCGACAGGGCGCGGCCGGCGCCTTCCGCCAAGCCCTGCATGTGCTCGACCGACGGGAGTTCGCCCAGGCGAGGCCCCTCGCCGGTCTCGAACCAGACCTTCTGGCCCAGAGCCTGCGGGATCAGGAGAATGTCGGCGAAGACGATGGCGGCGTCGAAGCCGAAGCGCCGCATGGGCTGGAGCGTGGCCTCCGCCGCCATCTCCGGGTTCAGGCAGAAGGCGATGAAGTTCGGCGCCTTGGCCCGCAGCTCGCGATACTCGGGCAGGTAACGTCCCGCCTGACGCATGAACCAGACCGGGGGACGGTCCAGGGTCTCGCCCCGGAGGACACGGATCAGCGAAGGCGTGGTGCTCATGGATCGGCTTTACGGGGCGAACGGCGTCCTCTCAAGCCCACGCTCCTTCCCCTTCACCTGATCAAGATTTGAAAAGGATTGGAGGAAGTCAGCAGGAGGCGGGACGGCGGGGATGAATCGCCTCCCTTAGGCGCTCGTCGGAGGCTTCTCCTGTGCCTGGCCGGGACAAGACGACCACTGTGTGACGGCCTGTCGAAAACGGGGACATGTCTTAACGGGGCGTTAACGCGCGGGCTCGGCGGCGCTGCTCCAGCGAGGCGTGGGCCTGGGCGCCGTTTACCCTTCGTTAAGGATTTCCCCAGCCGACCTGCAGCGCGGTGCTTCGTCGGGGATGATCCGGGTCCGGAGCGGCGGCGCTGTCCGAATCCGTCCCGCCCTCGCCTCCGCATCTCGGCGCGGCTATAGACATCGGCGCCCCGGCTCGGCCGGTCGGCGCCCCGGGTCGTCCACAGGATTCCTCGCCATTCGCCCCTTCGCCGCCCTCCCTTTCCCCGGACGATCCGCATGAGCCCGGCGCGCCCCGCCGGCGCCTCGCGCCTGGCCACCTATTTCCACGTGCACCTGGTGTCGGACTCGACCGGCGAGACCTTGAACGCCATGGCCAAGGCGGTGACGGCCCGGTTCGACGGCGTCATCCCCATCGAGCACATCTATGCCCTGGTGCGGTCGGACAAGCAGATGGAGCGGGTGCTGGCCGAGGTGGCGTCGGCGCCCGGCGTGGTTCTGCACACCATCGTCGATCGCGATCTGCGGGCCCAACTGGAGGAGGGCTGCCGCGCGCTCGACATGCCCCAGATCGGGGCGCTGGATCCGCTGGTCGGGGCCCTGTCGCGCTATCTGGGGGCGGCGCTGTCGACCCGGGTCGGGGCTCAGCATGCGCTCGATCACGAGTACTTCAACCGCATCGGCGCCCTGGACTTCGCCATGGCCCACGACGACGGCCAGGGCACGGCCGAGCAGCTGGAAGGGGCCGATGTCGTGCTGGTGGGCGTCAGTCGGACCTCCAAGACCCCGACCTGCATCTACCTGGCCCATCGGGGCGTTCGGGCCGCCAATGTTCCGCTGGTGCCGGGCCAGGAAGACGGCGAGCGGCTGGTCGGCCTGAAGAACCCTCTGATCGTCGGCCTCACGGTGTCGCCCGACCGGCTGGTCCAGATCCGAAGGAACCGCCTGGACGGGCTGAACGCCAACCACGCCTCCGCCTATGTCGAGCCGGACGCCGTGCGCGAGGAGACAATCAAGGCCCGGCGCGCTTTCGAACGGCGGGGCTGGCCGACCATCGACGTCACCCGCCGCTCGGTCGAGGAAACGGCGGCGGCCATCCTCAACCTGTTGAATGAGCGGCGCAGCAAGCAGTTGGGAGCTTCGTGGTGAGCGAGCGCCTGATCCTGGCGTCCCGCAGCGCCGCCCGCCGGGCCATGTTGGCGGGGGCGGGCGTGGCCTTCGCGGCCGAGGACGCCGGTGTGGACGAGCCGGCGGTCAAGGCGGCCTTTGGCGGCGACGACCCCGCGGCCCTAGCGGTCGAACTGGCCAAGGCCAAGGCCCTGGCCGTATCGGCGCGACGACCCGGCGCCTGGGTGCTGGGGTCGGACCAGACCTTGGCTTTTGACGGCGGCCTGATCTCCAAGGCGCCCACTCTCGAAGCCGCGCGCGATCGTCTGAGGGTCATGCGGGGCCGGGAGCATCAGCTTCATTCCGGCGCGGCGTTGGCCAGGGACAATGAGGTCGTCTGGTCCGGCGTCGACACGGCTCGGATGGCGATGCGGGAATTCTCTGACGCCTTCCTCGACGCCTATCTGGCGGCCGAGGGTGAACCGGTGCTGGCCTCGGTCGGGGCCTATCGGCTCGAGGGTATGGGTAGTCAGCTCTTCAACCGGGTCGAGGGCGACTACTTCACCGTGCTCGGCATGCCGCTGTGGCCCGTGCTGGCGGAACTGCGGCGGGTCGGGGTAATCGCGACATGAGCCGAATCACCGGGGCGGCGCGGCTGGCTGGCATCGTCGGCAACCCGGTCGCCCATTCGCTGAGCCCCATCATTCACAACGCCTGGATCGAAGCGCTCGGCCTGGACGCGGTCTATGCGGCCTTCGCGCCCCGCGACGCTGCTGGGTTCGCAACCCTGGCCGAGGCCGGACGGGCCGGTCTGCTGGTCGGCGTCAATGTCACCGCACCGTTCAAGGAACAGGCCTTCGCCTTGGCCGATCAGGCGTCCGACACCGCGCGGGCCAGCGGCTCCGCCAACATCCTGAGGTTCCGGGACGGACAGGTCGAGGCCGACAGCGCCGACGGCGAAGGCCTGCTCTGGGCGCTCAGCGATCAGGCGCCCGGTCTGGATCTGAACGGCGCGCCTGTGGTGATGCTGGGGGCCGGCGGAGCGGCGCGTGCGGCTGTGGCGGCGCTGGCGAGCGCCGGCGCGCGCGTCCGGATCGTCAACCGGACGCGCGAACGGGCCGAGGCCCTGGCGGCCGACATCGGGCTCGGCGTGGAGGCGGCGGACCTGGCGACCGCCTTCGACGGTGCCCGGCTGGTGGTCAATGCGCTGAGCGTGAAGCCCGAGATCGATCCGGCCCGGTTCGAACCAGGCACGGTCGTCATGGACATGACTTACCGCCCTGTCGAGACGCCGTTCCTGCGCGCGGCCAAGGCCGCAGGCCTGACCACGGTCGACGGTCTGGCCATGCTCATCGGCCAGGCGGGGCCGTCGTTCCGGGCGCTTTTCGATGCTGAGCCGCCCGCGCTCGATCCCCGGCCGCTGTTGCTGAGGCATATGGGAGAGGCGGGTTGATCCTGCTCGGCCTCACGGGCTCCATCGGCATGGGCAAGTCGACGACGACGGCCATGTTCGCCGAGCACGGCGCGGTGGTCTGGAACGCCGATGACGCCGTCCATGCCCTTTATGCGCCGGGCGGGGCGGCGGTCGGGCCGGTGGGCGAGGCTTTCCCTGGCGTCGTCATCGACGGCGCGGTGGATCGCGCGCGGTTGGCCGAGGCCCTGGGGCGGGACGAGACGGCGTTTCGGCGACTGGAGACCATCGTCCACCCGCTCGTCGCCGCCGGTCGGGTCGCGGATCTCGAGGCGGCGCGGGCGGCGGGGGCCCGGCTGGCTGTGCTAGATATCCCCCTGCTCTTCGAGACGGGCGGGGACCGGGCCGTCGACGCCGTGGTCGTGGTCACGGCCGATGCGGACACGCAGCGGCAGCGGGTCCTGGCCCGGCCCGGCATGACCGGAGAACGCCTCGAGGCCATCTTGGCGCGCCAGATGCCCGACGCCGAAAAGCGCCGCCGAGCCGACTTCATCGTCGACACTTCGGCGGGGATGGACGCCGCGCGCGCCCAGGTCGCCGAAATCGTGGGGACGGTTCTGGCTCCGGAGTGGACGCCGCCCCGCCGGACTCTTTCGCCTACGACCGAACACCCCCATTAGGGGGTCATGGCCCGCGAGATCGTCCTCGACACCGAAACCACCGGCTTCGACCCTAAGACCGGCGACCGCCTGATCGAGGTCGGCTGCATCGAGATCGAGGACCTGCTGCCGACCGGCCGGACCTTCCACCGCTTCGTCAATCCGGAGCGGCTGATCCCCGAGGGCGCGATCAAGGTCCACGGCATCACCGACGACAAGGTCAAGGATGCGCCCAAGTTCAAGGAGATCGTCGTCGACCTGATGGAATTCATCGGCGACGCACCGGTGATCGCCCACAACGCCAACTTCGACCGGGCCTTCATCGACCACGAATGCGGCCTGTGCGGCCACGCCCTGATCCACGAGACGCGGTGGATCGACACCCTCGCGCTGGCCCAGAAGCGGTTTCCGGGCATGGCGAACTCGCTCGACGCCCTGTGCAAACGGTTCAAGATTTCGCTGGTCGAGCGCACCCTGCACGGCGCCCTGATCGACGCCCGCCTGCTGGCCGACGTCTATCTCGAGTTGAAGGGCGGCAAGGAACGGCGGCTGGATCTCTCCGCGCGGTCGGCGGTGCCGGCCACGACGGTCGAGGTCTCCGCCGGCGGCTATGCGCCCCGTCCCAGGCCGATCGGATCCCGCCTGAGCGAAGCCGAGGCGGCCGCGCATGAGGCCTTCCTGCTGGAGACGCTTAAGGATCGCTCGTTGTGGGCGGGCTACGGCGTCGAGGTCGAGCCCGCCGCTTGACCGATCAGGCCGCGCCGGCCTGCTGGGCCGCCTGCTGCATGCGCGCGGCGTAGATGCCGGCGAAGTCGATCGGGTCCAGCATGAAGGGCGGATAGAAGCCGCCGTCTGACGTCGCGCGGGCCACGATCTCGCGCGCATAGGGGAAGAGGTAGCGCGGGCACTCGATGAGCAGCATGGGCTCGATGTCCTGCTCGGACACGCCCTGCAGCTGGAACAGGCCGCCGTAGAGCAGTTCCACGTGGAACACCGGCGTGGTCTCGGTCGAGGCCTTGATCGACAGTTTGACGTCGACCTCGAACAGCCCGTCGGGGCGACCGGCGGCGTTGAGTTCGACGCCCATGTCGATCTGGGGCTTGCCTTCCAGACGCAGGCTGTCCGGCGCGCGGGGGTTCTCGAACGACAGATCGCGAACGTATTGGGCGAGGATGCGGAAGCCGGCGGGCGGCTGCTGGGCGGGAGCGCCGGAGGCGTCGGCGGGCGTGGCGTCGGTCATGGTGCGAACAGTCGGCTGGGCGTCGGAAGGACAAAAGGTGCGCGCGACTAGCACCGGGGACGCGATGTCGCAACGTTCGCAGGAGGTCGGGCAGGGTGCGGCCCGCCTTGCGCGCGCCTATATAGGCTCCTAATCGTCCAACCGAGTTCGTCCAGGCGGCCTTCCAGGTCGCCGTCGGACGCCAACGTCAGGAAGTGACCGTGCCGGTAGAATTCTCGATCGTGATCTTCGCCGTGATCGCGGCCGTCGTGCTGTTCCAGCTCTACAATGTGCTGGGCAAGAAGGTCGGCCGCCAGCCCGAGGACGGCTCCAAGGTGCCGGTTTTCGCCAAGGCTCCGCCGACGCCCGAACCTGTGGCCAAGGTGCCGGCCGCCGACGCCGCGGCTCTGGCCGCCGCCGCCTCCCTGCGCGCCCGCGACCCGGGCTTCGATCCCGGCAAATTCATCGAAGGCGCCCGTCAGGCCTATGAGACCATCGTGCGCGGTTACGCGACCGGCGATCGGGCGGCGCTGAAGCCGCTCCTGACGCCCGCCGTTCTGCAATCCTTCGAGGCCGGCATTGCCGCGCGTGAGACCCGAGGCGAGACCGAGGAGGTCGAATTCCTGCACGGTCCTCGCGCCGACCTGGAGATCGCCTCGGCCGAGGGCGACAAGGCGGTGGCCAAGGTCCGCTTCCTCGCCGAGCTCCGCTCCAAGATCTTCCCGGCGGGCGGCGACGCCGCGGCCGAACCCCGGATCGAGGAACGCCGCACCGCCGAGCACTGGACCTTCGAACGGTCGCTCGGCGCCACCGACCCCAACTGGGTCCTCGCTCGCGTCGAACCCGCCACCGCGTGAGCGCGGACGGCCGCGCGGCCAGGACCGCCGGGCTTTGGCTCGGCGTCCTTGGGCTGATCCTGGCAGGGTGCGCGACGCCGGCGCCGCGTCCGCTCGCGACAGAGCCCGTCGCGCCCGCGCCGTCTGAACCCGCTCCAGAACCGAGCGGCCTGCCGAGCCTTGCGGGCTGGGGCGACGAGGATCATCTCGCGGCCTTCTCCGCCTATGTCCGGACTTGCGGCGTCTCGCGCGAGACCGCTGCGGTTCGGCAGTGCGAACGCGGCCGACTGATCCAGCAGACATCGCGACCGGTGACGCCCTCCCTCGCGCGCGCCTTCTTCGAGACCGGCTTCTCGGTCGTCCAGGCCGAGACGGCGGGTGGGGGTCCGGGTCTGCTGACCGCCTACTTCGCTCCGGAGTACGAGGCGCGCCGGGCGCCGGACGCGGTGTTTGACACGCCTGTCCTGCCCCGGCCGCAGGGGTGGACGCGCGGATGGGTCGGCCCAGTGCGCGCCGAGATCGAGGCCGGACCGCCGCCCGCCGCGCCGCTGGCCTGGATGCGGGCCGAGGACCTGTTCTTCCTCCAGATCCAGGGCTCCGGCTATCTGACCTTTGAGGACGGGTCGAAGGCGCGCGCCGCCTATGCCGCCGACAACGGCCGCCCCTTCGTCGGAATCGCCCGCCCGATGGCGGGCCAAGGCCTGCTTCCCCGCGACGGAACCTCCGGCGAGGCCATCCGCGCGTGGCTGGCGGCGAACCGAGGACCCAAGGCGCGGGGGATCACGGCGCTGAACCCCCGCTATATCTACTTCGCCCTCGACCCGGACGACGGGGGCGATCCGGCCGGCGCGGCCGGCGTGCCCCTGCCGGCCCGGCGCGCGATCGCTGTCGATCCGGCGAGCTGGACCTACGGCGACCTCGTCTGGATCGCGGCGGACGCCGGCAACCTGCGCGGCGCGCGGGGCGGGTATCAGGGGCTGGTCATGGCTCTGGACACCGGCTCGGCCATTCGGGGGCCGGTCCGGGCCGACCTCTACATGGGTCGGGGTGCGGCGGCCGGCGAGGAGGCCGGAGCTGTCCGGCATCCCTTGCGGATGTGGCGCCTGGTTCCGCGCTGAGGTTCAGCGGCGGCGCAGACCGCCCAGAACGCCCCTCAGCAACTCGCGCGTGATCGTCGATCCCGCCGTACGCAGGACAGACTTCGTCAACGCCTCCATCGGCGTCTGGCGGTTGGACCGACGCGGCGCGCGAGGTTCGGCGGGTGCGCGGGTCCGAGCAGGCTCTCGCGGCGCGGGGGCCTTTTCGGCCGCTTCCAACTGCTCCGCCTCGGCCTGCGTCCGGGCGTGGCGGGCGGCGAGGATTTCCTCGGCGGATTCGCGGTCCACCATGGTATCGTAGACGCCCTTGACGGGGCTTGCGGCCATGACGGCGGCGCGCTCGGCGTCGGTGGCGGGGCCGAGACGGCTGTCCGGCGGGCGAATCAGGGTGCGCTGGATGACGGTGGGCGCGCCCTTCTCGTCCAACACCGAGACCACGGCCTCGCCGGTGCCCAGCGCCTGGATCGCCTCGGTGGTGTCGAAGGCGGGGTTGGCGCGGAAGCTGTCGGAGGCCGACTTCAGGCCGCGCTGTTCGGCGGGGGTATAGGCGCGCAGAGCGTGCTGAATGCGGTTGCCGAGCTGGGCCAGCACGCTGTCGGGGATGTCGGCCGGGTTCTGGGTGACGAAATAGACGCCTACGCCCTTGGAGCGGATCAGACGGACGACCTGCTCGACCTTTTCCAGCAGCGGCTTGGGCGCGTCGCGGAACAGCAGGTGAGCCTCGTCGAAGAAGAAGACCAGGCGCGGCTTCTCCGGATCGCCGACCTCGGGCAGCTGCTCGAACAGCTCCGACAGCAGCCACAGCAGGAAGGCGGCGTAGAGACGCGGCGACCCCATCAGCCGGGTCGAATCCAGCACATTGACCTGGCCACGGCCGTCCAGGCCGACGCGGATCATGTCTTCGAGCTTCAGCGCCGGCTCGCCGAAGAAGGCCTTTCCGCCCTGCTGTTCCAGCTGGAGCAGGGCCCGCTGGATGGCCGCGACCGAGGCCGGGGCGACGTTGCCGACCTCGCGCCCGATCCGGGCCGCGTTCTCCGAGACATAGGTCAGGACCGAGCGGAGGTCGTCGAGGTCGAGCAGCAGCAGGCCTTCCTTGTCGGCGACATGGAAGGCGACGGTCAGGACGCCCTCCTGCACATCGTTCAGGTCCAGCATCCGGGCCATCAGCAGCGGCCCGATCTCCGACACCGTCGTGCGGATGGGGTGGCCCTTCTGGCCGTAGAGGTCCCAGAACACCGTCGGCGCGGCCTTGGGGACAAGCGTCAGGTTCATGCCGGCGGCGCGGGCCAGCAGCTTTTCGTTCGGCGCGCCCGGCTGGCTGATGCCCGACAGGTCGCCCTTCACGTCGGCGCAGAAGACCGGCACCCCGGCCTCCGAGAAGCCCTGGGCTATGATCTGGAGCGTCACGGTCTTGCCGGTTCCGGTCGCGCCCGCGACGATGCCGTGGCGGTTGGCCCGGTTCCAGAGCAGGAGCTCGGGCTTGTCCGATTGACCGAGAAACAGGCCGGCGGGCGCGTCGGGCATGGGGCGGGTCTCCGGTGAGGCTTCATCCTGATTAGCCGAGGGCCACCCGTCTCGCCAGCCGATCCCTGGTTGACCGGCCGGCCGCGCGCCCCGACAGTCCGGCCATGAAGCCGCCCCTGACCGTCGCGACCTCGGTGGTCGCCCGCAACGCCCTGGTGACGCTCGCCGTCGTCGGCGTAGGGGCGGCGCTTTACTGGCTCCGGGACATCCTGACGCCGCTGGCCATGGCCATCTTCCTGATGATCATGATCGCCGGCGTGAAGCGGTTCATCGAGAACCGGACCCATGTTCCGGACCGCCTGGCCGGGACTGCGGCCCTTCTGCTGGTGACGCTGGCGTTTCTCGGAGCCATCGCCTTCATCGTCAACGGCGCAGCGGGGTTTTTCACCGACGCCTCGGGGGTGTCCAGCCGGATCGGCCCACGCATCGATCAGATCATCGCCGACGGTGCCCGACTCGTTGGCGCCGAGGCGGCCCCCACGGCCGCCGAGTTGATCGCCGGCATGGATATCCGCGGCTACCTCACCAGCCTGGCCTTCCAGATGCAGGGCGTGGTGTCGGGCGCCTTCTTCGTCCTGGTCTATCTCGGCTTCCTGTTGGCGGCCCAGGCGGGGTTTCGGCGCAAGATCGTCGCCATGTTTCCCCACCGCGAGCAGCGCGCCGAGGCGATGGAGGTGTTCGAACGGGTGCGCGGCGGTGTGGAGGGTTATCTCTGGGTGCAGACCGTCACGGGCGCCATCATCTGCGCCGCCGCATGGATCCTGATGCGGGTGGTGGGTCTGCAGAACGCCGAGTTCTGGACATTCGTCATCTTCGTGGTTGGTTTCATCCCGGTGCTGGGGGGCGCGGTCGCGGGCCTGGCGCCGCCCCTGTTCGCCCTGGTCCAGTTTCCGACCTACTGGCCCGCCTTGATCCTTCTGGTCGGACTTCAGCTGATCCTGTTCGTGGTCGGCAATCTGGTTCAGCCTCGCATGCAGGGCGATAATCAGAACGTGGATCCGGTGGCGGTGCTTCTGGCGCTCGCTCTCTGGGGCAAGATGTGGGGGGTCGTCGGCATGTTCCTGTCGACGCCGCTTCTGGTCATGGCCATGGCGATCCTGGCCGAGTTCCGGGGGTCGCGCTGGATCGCGGTTCTGCTGTCAGGCGACGGTCGCCCCTACGAAGACGAGGAACCGCATGATCACGGGCCCCCCGCCCGGCGACCCGCCCGCGTCAAACCGCCGCGCCCAGCCGCGTCCGAGCCCTGACCGGGCGCCCTTGCATCGCCGCAATCGGGCCCCATCTGGGTATCACACGCTGTGGCCCACCCCTCCCCCTCCCAGGCCGCGGCGGCATCGGCCGGCGCCACCCCCCTCCAGCGCCGGCTTGACGAGAGGCCGTCGGACGCCCGTCCGGCGGCCTTTTCGTTTGTCTGACGTTTCCAGGGCTTCCCGCCGGACGCGGGCGGGCCTATTGCCGGGGTCTGCGACCGGCGGCCGCAACCAGGCCGCGCTAAACGAGACCTGCCCATGTCCGGCGAAACCCGCGCCTCTGCTCCGATCTCCAGCGCGGAGGCCCTGAGAGCGGCCTTCGCCCAGGCGAGGGGCGGCGGAGGGCCGCTGGACGGACTGGAGCAATCCTTTGTCGACCAGGCGTTCGAAGACTACGGCGAAGACGAGACGCCTGAGCTGTCTTTAGGCGACGTCGCCGGCCTGCTGGCCGACGCCTGGCGCTGGAGCGAGCGTCGCGCGCCGGGCGAGCCCCCGCTGATCAACATCGAGCCGCTGAGCGCAGCGGGCCGTGAAACGCCCTACGACGTCCTCCGCATTGTTCAGGACGACCGTCCCTTCCTGGTCGATAGCGTCATGGGCGAGCTGGCCGACGCCGGCGTGTCGGTGCGAGCCCTGTTCCACCCGGTGCTGGCCCTGTCGCGCCAGGCGGACGGATCGCGGCGCGCGAACGGCGGCGACACGCGGGAATCGGTCATCGTCGTGGTCCTCGATCCCCTGCCGCAGGACCGCCGAGAGGCGCTGGCAAAGTCGGTGGCCGAGGCGCTTGCCGACGTTCATCTGGCCGTCGCCGACTTCGGCAAGATGAGCGCTCTGATGGAGCGATCCGTCGCCCATCTGGAGGCACGGCCGGGCGGCATCGACCCTGAGGTCGTGGCCGAGAACCTCGCCTTCCTGCGCTGGTTGAACGACGACCACTTCGTCTTCCTGGGCGCGCGCGACTACGACTATCCGCGCACTGCCGACGGCGGCTATGCGCACGAGGCGCCGCTGGACCAGTCGGCCGAGGGCGTGGGCGTGCTGCGCGATCCGGAGCGCACGGTGCTGCGCCGCTCCTCCGAGCCCGCCGTTTTGACCGCTCAGATGAAGCGTCAGATGGACCTGTCCGAGCCGGTCACGGTCGCCAAGGCCAACCTCCGCAGCCGCGTCCATCGCCGCGCCTACATGGATTACGTCGGGGTCAAGCGGTACGGCGACGACGGCCGTCCGTCGGGCGAAACCCGCTTCGTCGGCCTGTTCACCGCCGAGGCCTATGACCGCGCCGCCTCCCAGGTGCCGCTGATCCGCAGGAAGGTGGCCAATGCGCTTTCTCGCGCGGCCAAGGCGCCCGGCAGCCACAACGAGAAACGGCTGAAAAACATCCTGGAGAACTATCCCCGGGACGAGCTCTTCCAGATCACGGAGGACGAGCTGCTCGAGACCGCGCTCGGCATCCTGCACCTCTACGACCGCCCGCGGATCAAGACCTTCACGCGCAAGGACCCGTTCGATCGGTTCGTCTCGGTCCTCGCCTTCATCCCGCGCGAGCGCTACGACGCCGGCGTCCGCGAGCGGATCGGCAAGATCCTGGCCCGCGCCTGGGGCGGCCGGCTGTCGGCCTGGTATCCGCAGTTGTCCGACGCGCCGCTCGTGCGCATCCATTACATCGTCGGCGTGACGCCGGGCGACCATCCGACCCCTGACGCCCGGGCTCTGGAAGCCGAGATCACCGAGGCCGGCCGCAGCTGGATCGATCGCTTCGAAGGCGCCCTGCGCGCCGCCGACATCGATGACGTCGAGATCGGGGCGCTCAGCTCGCGCTGGGCCGAGGCTTTTGGGCCGGGCTATCGCGCTCGCTACGACGCGGCCGAGGCCGTGGCCGATCTGCAGGAGTTCGACCGTCTGGGCGAGGGCGAGCCGGTGGCCGTGCGCGCCTTCCGCCATGCCTCGGACAGCCCGCTGCAATTCCGCTTCAAGCTCTATCACCGGGGCGCGGCGGTGCCGCTGTCCGACGTGCTGCCAATCCTGGCCGACATGGGGCTGAAGACGCTGGAAGAGTTCGGCAACGCGGTGCACCCGACGGGGGGCGGCGAGATCCACGTCCACGAATTCCTGCTCGAGGACCCGCGCGGCGAGGCCCTGGCCTTCGGCGATGTGAAGGGTCCGTTCGAGGAGGCCTTCAAGGCGGTCTGGACGGGCCGCACCGAGAGCGATGGCTTCAACCGCCTGGTGCTGGAGCTGGGCGTCGGCTGGCGAGAGGCGGCGTTGATCCGCACCCTGGCCCGCTATCGGCAGCAGACGGGGCTCGACCCGTCGCAGGCCGTTCAGGAAGAGGCGCTGCGGGACTACCCCGCCATCGCCCGCGCTCTGGTCTCGCTGTTCGCCTGCAAGTTCGACCCCGCCCACGGGGGCTCCGCCGACGGCCGCGCCGGACAGGTCGCCGAGCTCCAGGCCAAGATCGACGGCCTGTTGATGGAGGTGAAGAGCCTCGACCACGACCGCGCGCTGCGCCGGATCGCGGCCCTGATCGGGGCGGTCAAACGGACCAACTACTACCAGGTCGGTTCCAACGGGGCGCCCAAGCCGCACATCTCGATCAAGATCGCCTCGCGCGAGCTCGACGATCTGCCGTTGCCGAAGCCCTATCGCGAGATCTTCGTCTGGGCCCCGCACATCGAGGGCGTGCATCTCCGCTTCGGCCCGGTGGCGCGCGGCGGCCTGCGCTGGTCGGATCGCCGCGACGACTTCCGCACCGAGGTGCTGGGCCTGGTGAAGGCTCAGCAGGTCAAGAACGCCGTGATCGTGCCGGTCGGCTCCAAGGGCGGCTTCTTCCCCAAATACCTGTCGCGGATCGTCCGCGCCGGCGGCGACCGCGACGCCCAGCAGGCCGAGGCCGTTCGAGCCTACAAGACCTTCCTGTCCGGCCTTCTGGACATCACCGACAATATCGGGGCCGACGGCGGGGTGATCCGTCCGGCGAACGTGGTGCCGTTCGAGGGCGACGACCCCTATCTGGTCGTGGCGGCGGACAAGGGCACGGCGACCTTCTCGGACATCGCCAATGGCGTTTCGGCCGAGTACGGCTTCTGGCTCGACGACGCCTTCGCCTCGGGCGGCTCGGTCGGCTACGACCACAAGGCCATGGGCATCACGGCGCGCGGGGCCTGGGAGGCGGTCAAGCGCCACTTCCGCGAGATCGGCAAGGACATCCAGTCCGAACCCTTCACCGTCGTCGGCGTGGGCGACATGTCGGGCGACGTGTTCGGCAACGGGCTGTTGCTGTCCAAGGCTTCGAAGCTGATCGCCGCCTTCGATCACCGCGACATCTTCATCGACCCCAATCCCGACCCGGCCCGGTCGTGGGAAGAGCGGAACCGCCTGTTCCAGCTGCCGCGCTCGTCCTGGCAGGACTATGACAGGGCGCTGATCTCGACAGGCGGCGGCGTATTCTCGCGCGGGGCCAAGTCGATCGAGCTGACGCCCGAGATCAAGGCGGCGCTGGACATCGCCGAAGACAGCCTGGACCCGGTCAGCCTGATCCGCGCCATCCTGAAGGCGCCGGCCGAGCTGCTCTACCTCGGCGGCATCGGCACCTATGTGAAGTCGGCCGCCGAGACCGACGCCCAAGTCGGCGACAAGGGCACCGATGCTCTGCGGATCAACGCCGACGAGCTGAGGGTCAAGGTGGTGGGCGAAGGCGCCAACCTCGGCTTCACCCAGGCGGGCCGGATCGCGTTCGCGGCCGCCGGCGGCCGGATCAACACCGACGCCATCGACAACTCCGCCGGCGTCGACACCTCCGACCACGAGGTCAACATCAAGATCCTGGTCGGATCGGCCGTGACCAACGGCGTCCTGCCGCTCGAGGAGCGGGTGCCGCTTCTGGCCTCCATGACTGACGAGGTCGCCCAGAAGGTCCTGGCCCACAACTACGATCAGACCTTGGCTCTGACCCTGCAGCAGGCCGAGGGGCCGGGGGGGCTGGACGCCCAGCAGCGGTTCATGCAGGCGCTGACGGCGCGCGGAAAGCTGGACCGCAAGGTCGAGGGTCTGCCCAGCGACCAGCGCGTGCAGGAGATGAAGCACGCGGGTCAGGCCCTGACTCGACCGGAACTCGCCGTGCTGATGGCCTATTCCAAGCTGGAGCTGTCCGACGACATCGTCGCCTCGACGGCGCCGGAGGACCCCTTCTTCGAGGAGACCCTGGTCCGCTACTTCCCGCAGGCGCTCGCGCGCTTCGAAGAGCAGATGCGCGGACACCGGCTGCGCCGCGAGATCATCGCGACGGTGCTGTCCAACGAGATCGTCAACATGGCGGGGCCGACCTTCCCGGACCGGCTGCGGGGCGCTTCGGGCTGCGACACCACCGCGCTGGTCATCGCCTTCGAGGCGGCGCGGCGGGTGTTCCGGCTGGACGAGGCGTGGGACGCCGTCAACGCGCTCGACCTCAGGGTTCCGGCCGAGACCCAAACGGCGCTCTACACCGAAATCGCGACGGTGCTGCGCCGCCAGACCTTCTGGCTGGCGCGACGCGCGGGCCAGAGCGGCGCGACCGTGGCGGGGCTGATCGCCGCCTATCGTCCGGCGGCGGATGCTTTGCGGGCCGCGGGCGGCGACGTCCTGTCGCGCTTCGAGCAGACGCGGCTGGCCGAGCGGCTCAAGCGCTTCGCAGACATGGGCGTCGGCGAGGATCTGGCCCAGACCATCTCCATGCTCCGGCCACTGGTGGCCACGGCCGATATCGGCGACCTGGCGCGCGAGGCCGGCTGGTCCGAGCCCCGGATGGCGCGGCTTTATCACCAGGTCGGAGCGGCTTTCGACTTCGACCGGCTGCGCGCGGCCGCCGGCGCCGTACCGTCCGCGGACCACTTCGACCGGCTGGCGGTGCGCCGCCTGATCGAGGACCTGATGGGCGAGCAGGTCGTCCTGACGCGCGCCGTGGCCAAGGTCTCCGACCCGGCCGTGGGCGACAGCGAGGCGACCGCCGAGGCCGCCGTCGACGCCTGGATCGGCTCTCGGCAGGAGCTCGTCGAGGGCGTGCGCGCCTCCGTCGACGAGATCGAGGCCTCCGGCGCCGGCTGGACCTTCGCCAAGCTGACCATCGCCAACGGCCAGATCCGGCAGGTCACGGGGGCGCTCTGATGCCCAGGAAGTTCCTGGTCGTGGTCGACGACAGCCCGGAGTTCGAGGCGGCGCTGCGCTACGCCTCGCGCCGGGCGCGCTCGACCGGCGGTCGGGTGGCCCTGCTTCGGATCATCCCCGATCAGTCCGATGAGCACTGGGCGGGCGTGCGCGAAGAAATCGAGCGTCAGCAGCGGGCCGAGGCCGAGGAGCTGCTGAGCCGCCTGGGAGATGAGGCGGCGAACCGGTCGGGGGCCCAGCCGGTCTTCCTGATCGAGCAGGGCGATCCCCACGCCGCCATTCGCAAGGTTTGCGCCGACGATCCCGAGATCAAGATCCTGGTTCTCGCGGCGGGGTCAGGCGGCCGGGGGCCGGGGCCGCTGGTCAGCGCGGTGCTGAAGGGCGCGGGATTCGGTGGACGCAAACTGCCCGTGACGATCGTGCCGGGCGAGCTGACAGACGCCGAGATCGAGGATCTGGCCTAGTCGGCGGCGCTGACGCTCGCCGCGCGGCGGCTCCCTGCTTGAGCGCCGGGTCTTGAAGGCCGCGGATCAGAGGCGCATCTCTGCCTCATGTTCATCCAGACCGAACCCACGCCCAATCCGAACGTCCTGAAGTTCATCCCGGGACGCATCGTGTCGAGCACGCCGCGCGAGTTCCTCTCGATCGATCAGGCGACGGCCTCGCCTCTCGCCGAGGCCCTGTTCCAGCTGGAGGACGTCACCGGCGTCTTCTTCGGGGACGACTACGTTTCGGTGACCCGCGCCCCGCACGGCCGGGACTGGAGCGACATCAAGCCCGAGGTCCTGGCGGCCGTCATGGACCACTTCACATCCGGCGCCCCCCTGATCCGCGAGGGCGCGGAGGGCGAAAGCGAAGTGGGTGAGGACTCGGAGATCGTCGCCGAGATCAAGTCGCTGCTGGACAGCCGTATCCGCCCGGCCGTGGCCCAGGACGGCGGCGACATCCTGTTCGACGCCTTTGACGAGGAGACCGGCGTGCTGTCCCTGCGGATGCGCGGAGCCTGCGCCGGGTGTCCGTCCTCGGCCATGACCTTGAAGGCGGGCGTGGAGCAGATGATGCGCCACTATGTGCCCGAGGTGACGCGGGTCGAACAGGTGCTCTGAGGTGTCAGACCCGTGACCGCAGTGGACGCGCTTGAAAACAAAACAAGAACATGCGATCTTGGCAGTCTAACTGGAAGAGCCGCATGCCTCGTAGTCCGCAGGCCGTCGATACGATCGTTGGGGCGCGGATCGCTCGCCGCAGGCGCGCTTTGGGCATCACCCAGGCCGAACTCGCCAAACAGGTTGGTCTCAGCACGCATCAGATCCAAAAATATGAGACGGGCGCCAATCGGGTTTCGGCGTCCACTCTCGTCCGCATCGCGGCTTGCCTCGGTGATCACGCCGGCGCCTACTTCCCGGACTCCCCGATCCCCTTCGGCGCCGGGCCTCCGCGAAGTCCCGATCTGCCGCCGTGGGACGGTGACGTTCGCATGCCTCGGTCCGCACGATGTCGGGGCGTGTCTGAATCCGACATCGCCTTTCTGTTCGATCGAGCCCTTTGCTAGAAGGGGCGCATGAGGACCCTGGTCATCGACACGGCGCTGGGCGCATGCACGGCGGCGGCCTGTCAGGCGGACCGGGTCCTGAGTTCTAGAAGCCAGAGCATGGCGCGCGGCCATGCCGAACATGTTGCGGGCTTCGTGCGCGACGTCATGTCCGAAAGCGGTCTCGACTTCGACTCTCTGGACCGGATCGGGGTTTCAGTCGGGCCCGGCTCCTTCACCGGCCTGCGTGTGGGAATCGCATTCGCCCTGGGCCTCGGTCAGGCGCTCGGCCGCCCCGTGGTCGGCCTGCAGACCTTGCAGTCGCTCGCCTGGTCCGTCGAGGGTTCCGGATCCGGTCCCGTCGCCGCAGTGATCGACGCCCGCCGAGGGCAGGTCTACTTCCAGGCTTTCCTTGATGGTCGACCCTTGGACGAGCCCCGCGCCGAAGACATCGAGGCTGCCGCCCGCTCCCTTTTCGGGATCGGGCGGGACTGGCGATGGGTCGGAGATGGAGCCCACCTGATCGAGGCAGACGCGAAGCCGATCGTCACCGACCCGAGCGCTTCCGCCCTCTCAATGCTGACCCAGGCTCTTGACCCCGCTCACCATCCCGCCCGCCCCCTCTATCTGCGCGCGCCCGACGCCACGCCGCCGACCCGTCGGCCCGGACAGGCCCGGACCTCGTGATCGTCGATGACCTTCCCCGGGCGCTGGCGGCCATCCACGCCGAGGCGTTCGACGCGCCCTGGTCGGCCGAGGCCTTCGCGGCGCTTCTGGCCCAGCCGGGCATCATACTGGAGGCGGCGCCGGACGGCTTCGTGATGGTTCAGGCGGCCGCCGACGAAGCGGAGATCCTGACCCTGGCCGTGCGTCCGACCGCGCGCCGCAAGGGCGTGGCGACAGCCCTGGTCGAGACGGCGGCGCAACGGGTCGAACTGGCGGGCGCCGGTCGCCTGTTCCTCGAGGTGGCCGAGGACAACCTCGCCGCAAGGGCTCTCTACGCCCGTCTTGGGTTCGAGCCGGTGGGCCGTCGACCCCGTTACTACGCCCGCGCCAACGGCCCCGCCGTAGACGCCCTGCTACTCGCTCGCAATTTGCCTGCCCCGCTTCCCAGCGCCTGATCCGGGGCCTATCTTGCGGCGCATGGACCGGATCGAGAAACTCTGCGCCGAGCGCGGCATGCGTATGACCGAACAGCGCCGGGTCATCGCCCGCGTCCTCTCCAGCGCCGAGGATCACCCGGATGTCGAGGAGCTGTACCGCCGCGCCTCGGCCATTGATCCCCACATCTCGATCGCCACCGTCTATCGCACCGTACGGCTGTTCGAGGAGGCGGGCGTGGTCGAGAAGCATGACTTCGGCGATGGCCGCAGCCGCTATGAGGAGGCCGGCGACGATCACCACGATCATCTGATCGACACCCGCACGGGCGAGGTCATCGAGTTCTTCGACGCCGAGATCGAGCGGTTGAAGTCCGAGATCGCCGAGCGGCTGGGCTTCGAACTGGTGGGCCACAAGCTGGAGCTCTACGGCAAGCCGATCCCGGGAGCCGAGCCGTCGCGCCGCGAGGGGCTGATCTATACGCGCAACGTCGCCAAGGTCGCGCCCGAGAAGGTCTCCTGATCCACGCCGGCGCCCGCCCGCCTTGCGGTCGCCGGGATCGACGATCATAAGCCGCCCATGTCCGAGACCCTGACCCCGCCGCAGGCCGGGACGGTCGCGACGCCGGAGTCCGCTCCGGCCGTCAAGCGGCTGTTCATCAAGACCTACGGCTGCCAGATGAACGTATACGACAGCGAGCGCATGGCCGATGTGCTGCGCCCGCTGGGCTATGCCCCGACCGACACGGCCGAGGGCGCGGACTTCGTCATCCTGAACACCTGCCACATCCGCGAGAAGGCGGCCGAGAAGGTCTATTCCGAGCTCGGCAAGCTGAGGGAATTGAAGGACGAGCGGGCGAGGACGACAGGGAATTCGATGACCATCGCCGTAGCGGGCTGCGTCGCCCAGGCAGAGGGCGAGGAGATCATGCGCCGCCAGCCGGCGGTCGATCTGGTGGTCGGCCCCCAGGCCTATCACCAGTTGCCGGAGCTGCTGACCCGGACGGCGCGGGCGCGCGGCGAGCGCATCGGCGCAGACTTCGCCGCCGATGAGAAGTTCGACAGTCTGCCCGAGGCGCGGGGCGTCAACGGCCCGACGGCCTTCCTGACGGTGCAGGAGGGCTGCGACAAGTTCTGCAGCTTCTGCGTGGTGCCCTATACGCGCGGCGCGGAATGGTCGCGTCCGGCCGAGGCCGTCCTTGCCGAGGCGCGCGGTCTGGCGGCCCAAGGCGTGCGCGAGCTGACCCTGCTGGGCCAGAACGTCAACGCCTATGACGGCGCGGGGCCGGATGGATCGGTCTGGACGCTGGCGCGGCTGGCGCGGGCTTTGGCGGAGATCGAGGGCGTCGACCGCATCCGCTATACGACCAGCCACCCCAACGACATGGCCGACGACCTGATCGCGGCGCATGCCGAGCTGCCGCAACTGATGCCCTATCTCCATCTGCCGGTTCAGTCGGGCTCGGACCGGATCCTGCGGCTGATGAACAGGAAGCATGGGCGTCAGAAGTATATCGACCTGATCGGACGGATCCGTGAGGCGCGGCCCGACATGGCGCTGTCCGGCGACTTCATCGTCGGCTTCCCAGGCGAGACCGACCGGGACTTCGAGGACACTCTCGATCTGGTCCGGCAGGTGAACTACGCCTCGGCCTTCAGCTTCATGTATTCGCCTCGCCCCGGCACGCCCGCCGCCGGCATGGGGACCCAGGTTCCGGCCGAGGTTTCTCTGGCGCGTCTGCACGCGCTGCAGGCCCTGCTGCTGGAACAGCAGGTCGACTTCAACAAGGCCCAGGTCGGCAAGACGCTGGACATCCTGTTCGAGAAGAAGGGCCGACACGGGCGTCAGGCCATCGGCCGCTCGCCCTATCTCCAGTCTGTCCACGCCGAGGATGCGGATCATCTGATCGGGCGGATCGTTCCGGTGGAGATCGTGAGCGGCCAGCAGAACAGTCTGACGGGTCGTCTCATGGAAGCGAAGGCGGCCTGAGTGGCGCGAGAATCCGAGTTTTTGGCGCTGGACGACCGGGCGTTGCGCGCCGTCATCGGGCCGAACAGTCGCCACGTCGCTCTGATCGAGGACGCCTTCAAGGTGCTGATCGAGGCTCCGGGCGGGGGCGTCTCCATCAACGGCGGAGCGCGCGACCGGGCTAGCGCCAAGACCGTGATCGCGGCGCTCGTCGCCCGTGCCGACAAGGGGGCCGAGGTCAATGAGGCCGATGTGCGCGCCGGCATCGCCACGGCGCGCAGCGGCGGCAAGGGCGGGCCGAGCTCCGATCCCATGGCCCTGCCGATCGGCAAGCGTGGGGCGATCGTGCCCAAGACCAACGCCCAGGCGCGCTATCTGGAGACCCTGTCGCGCTGCGAGTTGACCTTCGGCGTCGGACCGGCGGGAACGGGCAAGACCTTCCTGGCGGCGGCCTATGGCGCGTCCCTGCTGCGGCGGGGGCAGGTGGATCGGCTGGTCATCACGCGCCCTGCGGTCGAGGCGGGCGAGAAGCTCGGTTTCCTGCCCGGCGACCTGAACGAGAAGGTCGACCCCTACCTGGCCCCCATCTGGGAGGCGCTGAACGACATCCTCGGGGCGGAAGACGTCCAGCGCCGTCGCGACAAGGGCGAGATCGAGGCCGCGCCCATCGCCTTCATGCGCGGCCGCACGCTCAGCCACGCCTTCATCATCGTCGATGAGGCCCAGAACACGTCGCGGCTGCAGATGAAGATGGTTCTGACTCGCCTGGGCGAAGGCGCGCGCATGGTGGTGACGGGCGACCCTAGCCAGATCGACCTTCTGAACCCGCGCGACTCGGGCCTCGCCCATGCGCTCCGCATCCTCAAGGACGTCGAGGGCGTCGGCGTCCTCGCCTTCGAGGCTGAGGACGTGGTGCGTCACGCCATGGTCGAGCGCATCGTGCGGGCCTATGACGCCGATGCGGCGCGGGGTCGCCCGGTCCCGGACCTCGAGGATCCGTCAGAGCGATGATCGAGGTCGAGGTGGAAGACGACGCCTGGTCAGCGGCCATCGGCGATGTCGAAGCTGTCGTGACCCGCGCAGCCGAGGCGGCGCTGGGCGAAGCCGCCGGCGGGGTGACGATCCTGCTGAGCGACAACGAGACGGTGCGTGATCTGAACGCCCGCTTCCGGGGCAAGGATCGGCCGACCAATGTCCTTTCCTTCCCGGCGGCGCCGATGCCCGGCGCGAAACACCCGCCGCTCGGCGACATCGTGCTCGGCTACGGCGTCTGCGCCGAGGAAGCGCGGGCGCAGGGCAAGTCCCTGTCCGATCACCTCGCCCATCTGACCGTGCACGGCGTGCTGCACCTGCTCGGCCGCGACCATGAGGACGACGTCGAAGCCGAGAACATGGAGGCCGAGGAGCGCGCGATCTTGGCGGGCCTGGGCGTGGCCGACCCGTACCGGGCCACCGCATGACCAGCGGGCGCGACGTGTTGCAGCCCGCTTTGGCCGGCCGCTGGAGCCGGATCGGCTTGTCGCTCGCCGCCGGGGTGCTGGCGGCGGTCGTGCATCCGCCGTTCGGCTTCCTGCCCGGCTTGATCGCCTATCCACTTCTGATGCTCTTGGCGGAGCGGTCGTCGACCATACGGGGAGCCTTCTGGGTCGGCTGGCTGGCGGGTTTCGGTTACTTCCTCGTCAGCTGCTGGTGGGTGGCCGAGGCCTTTCTGGTCAATCCGGCCCAGGCCTGGATGGCGCCTTTCGCGGCGAGCCTCCTGCCGGCCGGGATCGGTCTGTTCTGGGGGGCGGCGACGGCGCTTTATCGCCGCTTCGCTCCTGAGGGCCTGACGCGGGTCCTGGTGTTCGCGGCCCTGTTCGCCCTGCTGGAGTGGCTGCGCGGCCATGTCTTGACAGGCTTCCCGTGGAACCCGGCCGGCGCCGGCTGGCGGGCGGGTTCCGCCGCCTCCCAGTTCGCCGCGCTCGCGGGCGTTTATGGGCTCGGCCTGGTCACCGTCGCGGCGGCCGCGGCCTTCGGACCCTTGATGGCTCCGGGACCGAGGAAAGGCCGGGTCGGCTTCGCCTTGGCTGGAGCCGCCGTCTTCACGGCTCTGATCGTCGGAGGGTCGATCCGTCTGGCGGGGGCCGAGCTGCGCGACACGCCCACCGTGATCCGCATCGTCCAGCCCAACGTCGATCAGGAATCCAAGTGGACGCCGGAGGCCTACCGCTCGATCGTCGATCGCTATGTCAACCTGACGGCCCAGCCGGGAGAGACGCTGCCGGCTCTGGTCGTCTGGCCGGAGGGCGCGCTGCCCGCCAGCTTCGATGATGTCTTCTCACCGGGTTCCCCTGACGGCGCCGCAATCGCGCGCGCCTTGCGCCCAGGACAGACGCTGCTCGCCGGATTCGCGCGCGGCGAACGCAGCGAGGACGGTCGCGTTCGCTACTTCAACAGCCTGATCGCACTGCATGACGAAGGCGGTGAAGGCCTGCGGATCGCGGCGATCTACGACAAGCATCGACTTGTCCCGTTCGGCGAGTTCCTGCCTTTGGGCGGCCTGATGAGCGCGCTGGGCGTGCGCAGCCTCGTGCACATGCCGGCAGACTTCACCGCCGGCCCGACGCCGGCTCCCATCGATCTGCCGAACGGGCCGAGGGTCCAGCCCCTGATCTGCTATGAAAGCCTCTACCCCGGTTTCACTCCGGGGGGGCGCGGCCGACCGGAGTGGATCGTTAATGTGTCCAACGACGCTTGGTTCGGGGCGACCTCCGGGCCGGTCCAGCATCTGAACCTGGCCAGCTATCGCGCCATCGAGACCGGCCTTCCTGTGGTCCGCGCCACGCCGACAGGCATTTCGGCGCTGATCGACCCCTGGGGTCGTGTGGTTGACGGCCGTCGATTGGATCACGGCGAAAGCGGCTTGATCGATGTCCCGCTGCCCCGAGCAGCGTCGAATACGCTTTACGGCCGGACCGGCGAGTTGATCTTCTGGCTCCTGATTTTGGTCAGCCTGGCGCCCTTGGCAGTCGGGCCTGCGCGGCGGTTGCGCCTGAAGAGCGCCTCCTGACACCGATCGTCCGTTGCCAGACCAAAATCTGGGAAATGGCGATTATTGGTGATGACAGGGAGACGATGACGGCGCATTGCAGACCGCAATACCCAATTTTGAGGACGGCGGGCGGGCGATGGCGAGAGGCATGGGGCAGGATGGGCCTCACCCGGTGGATCGACACGTCGGTCGCCGGGTCTGCGAGAAGCGGATCAGCCTCGGCTACAATCAAAGCGATCTCGCGCGAGCCCTCGGCCTGACCTTTCAGCAGGTCCAGAAATACGAGAAGGGCGCGAATCGCATCTCGGCGTCCAAGCTCTGGGACATCGCGCGCTTCTTCAAAGTCGACGTCGCCTACTTCTTTCAGGGCCTGGGCGGGCAGCCGGGAATGGCGGAGGACGACGCCCCCGCGTTCGAACACGATTCCCCGGTCACGCGGCACACGATCGAGATTTCAAGACTGGCCACACGGCTCTCGCCACGCCAGCAGAAGCTGGCCCTCGAGCTGATCCGGGAAATGGCGGAACGGCCCGACCCCAACTGAGGCGGCGAGCACGTTTGGTCGACCGGTTCAGCCGTCCGAGCGCCGCTGGCCGAATGTCGGGGCCGCGGATTTCTGCTCGTCCCAATACGCTTGGCCCTCGGCAGGCTTGAACATCGTGCGCGGCGTGCCGTTGCGGGCGACCACGGCGAAGGTGTTGGTCGAGGCCTGATACAGCAGAGTATCGCCGTTCGGCCGGGTCGCCCGTTCCGTCCCCTCGGGCGGCGAGGTCGTGAAGGCCGTGATCTTGGCCAGGAAGTCTTCCGGAGACCGGGCGCCGAAGTCCGCGCCGTTGCGGTCATAAAGCCGTTGAATCTTTTCATCGACCGTCTCCCGTCGGTTCGCGGTGAGCGAGGCGGGTTGCCCAGCCGCCTCCTCGGCCATCGGTCGCGACGCCTCGACAACCGGCGATGCCGAGCTCACCGACGCCGGAGCGCCCTCGGCGCGATCGCGCGTCTCCACCGCCGACTCGCCCGCCCCGCACGCGGAGAGCGCCAATAGGGCGACCAGCGCCGCCCCCGTCTTGATCGTCATCATCGCCTTGCTCCGTCCAAATCGCAGATCGATGTTATGCACATGTAGCATGTTCTTGCAATGTTCTATTGAGGTCGCTGCGGTCTTGACGGAGGCAGGGCGTCTTTCGCCGCGCCTCGACGGTCGCAGCATCCACCGCTAGAGGGGACGCCATGTCCGAAGTCGCCCTCACCAGCCGAAAGATCCTGCTGATCGTGGGCGGCGGAATCGCGGCCTACAAGGCGCTGGAGCTGGTGCGGTTGTTGAAGAAGGCGGGCACCGAGGTGCGCTCGGTGCTGACTGAAGGCGGGGCGGCGTTCGTGACGCCCCTGTCGCTCGCGGCCCTGACCGGCCATCCCGTGCGGCAGGGCCTGTTCCTGCCCGACGACGAGACGACGATGGGCCACATCGAGCTGTCGCGATGGGCCGATCTGGTGGTCGTGGCCCCGGCCACGGCGGGTCTGATCGCCAAGGCGGCCAACGGCACGGCCGATGATCTGGCCTCAACGACATTGCTGGCTACGGACAAGCGCGTACTGCTGGCCCCAGCGATGAACGTGCGGATGTGGACCCACCCGGCGGTGCGGGCGAACGTCGAGCGGTTGAAGGGTTTCCCCGGCCTGCACGGCATGGCGGTGGTCGGCCCCGATGACGGCGAGATGGCCTGCGGGGAGTTCGGACCCGGGCGCATGGCCGAGCCGGCGGCGATCCTAGAGGCGATCAGGGCCGAGCTCGCGGGCCCGGCCGGGCGGCCGCTGGCCGGGCGAAAGGCCGTGGTCACGGCGGGCCCCACGTTTGAGCCGATCGATCCGGTGCGGGGTTTGACCAATCGTTCCAGCGGCAAGCAGGGCTACGCCATCGCCGCCGCCCTCGCCGAGCGGGGGGCGGAGGTGACCCTGGTGTCGGGGCCGACGGGGCTGCCCGCGCCGCTCGGCGTGACCCGCGTCGACGTCGAGACGGCGTTGCAGATGCAGGCGGCGACGCAGGCCGCGCTTCCCGCCGACATCGCCGTGCTGTCCGCCGCCGTGGCCGACTGGCGCGTCGACACCATCGCAGGCGGCAAGATCAAGAAGGCGCCCGGCGGGCCGCCTGCGCTCGCCCTGATCGAGAACCCGGACATCCTGGCCGGAATCGCGAAGGCGGGGCCGAACCGGCCGACGCTGGTCGTGGGCTTCGCAGCCGAGACCACCGACCTGGAGGCCAACGCCCGGGCCAAGCTGTCCCGGAAAGGCTGTGACTGGATCGTCGGCAACGACGTCTCCGCCGACGTCTTCGGCGCAGACGGAAACACCGTGCTGCTGGTCACGAAAGACGCCGCCGAGCCCTGGCCGCGCCTGTCCAAGACCGAGGTCGCCCAGCGCTTGGCCGACCGGATCGCCGATCACTTCGCCGCCAGAGCCTGAGGACCGCCGTTGAGCACGCTCCGCATCCAGCGTCTGCCGCATTCCAAGGGGTTGGCTCTGCCGGCCTATGAGACTGCCGGTTCGGCGGGCATGGACCTGCGGGCGGCGGTGGCTGAGGACGCGCCGCTGACGCTTGCGCCAGGCGCGCGGGCGCTGGTGCCGACTGGGCTCAAGATGGCGCTGGAGCCCGGCTGGGAGGCGCAGGTGCGTCCGCGCTCCGGCCTGGCGCTGAAGCACGGGATCACCTGCCTGAATACGCCGGGCACCATCGACAGCGATTATCGCGGCGAGGTGGGGGTGATTCTGGTCAACCTCGGCCAGGAACCGTTCGTGATCCGCCGGGGCGAGCGCATCGCCCAGATGGTGATCGCGCCCGTCGCGCAGGTGACAGTCAACGAGGTCGACACGCTGGACGAGACCGAGCGCGGCGCGGGCGGGTTCGGCTCGACCGGGCGCTAAGCGGAGCCATTTCCGGCGACCGGCGTTAACCCTGCCGGCGGCCAAGCGGGGCCGTGGGGACATCGAACCGGAGCGGCGCGTCATGGAAGACCTTCTTGCCCAGCTGGGCAATCTGCTGCAGGGGCTGCTGGCGCTGGCCGACAGCGGCTTCGACGGCGTCAATCAGGTCATGGGCCTGGTGATCGCCGCCGTGTTCGGCTTCTTCCTGATGGGTGCCTGGGGCGGTCTGTGGGGTTCGGCGCTGGGCGCGACCCTGGTCCACACCCTGATCGAGGCCCTGCGGCCGATGCTGGACGGGGGTGCCTTCCTGCTGCCCGACCTGACCGAGGGTGGGTTCTGGATCACGCGGCTGGCGCTGTTCCTGGGCTATGCGATCGTCATCGCCGTCTTCTTCTTCATCAAGACCCTGCTGACCGGCGGGTTCGGGCGAAAGCGGGCCCACGCGCACTGACGGTTGAGAGGGGCGGCCGACGCCGCCCTTTTCTTTCGGCGAAAGCGGGTCTATAGGGCTCCCCACATCGTTAGACCGGCGTCCAACGGCGTCGTTCAAAGCGGCGGCCTGGATGGCCGACCGCTTTTTCTTTTGCCCGAAACAGACACCCTTGCGCGCCAAGACCGTCGAAGACCGTGAGATCCTGGAGCTTGTCGATCCCGTCGCGGAGACGCTCGGCCTGGAGATCGTGCGCGTGCGGCTGATGGGGGGGACGCTGCGGCGTCGGCTTCAGATCATGGCCGAGCGGCCGGCGGACAACGACATCTCCGTCGAGGAATGCGCCCGGCTGAGCCGCGCGGTGTCCGAGGTGCTGGACGCGGCGGATCCGATCGCGGGGGAATATCTGCTTGAAGTGTCGTCGCCCGGCGTCGACCGGCCCCTGACCCGGTTGAAGGATTTCGACATCTTCGAGGGGCTGGAGGCGCGGCTGGAGACCGATCGGATGATCGAGGGGCGCAAGCGCTTCAAGGGTCTGTTGGCCGGGACCGATGAGGAAAACATCGCCATCGACCTGGATGGTGAGGACGACACCGCGCTGATTCCCTTCGACTGGCTGGCGGACGCCAAGCTGGTCATGAACGATGCGCTCCTGAAGCGCGGCGCCGCGATCCGGGCCGCGCGGGGCGAACCCGAAGACGACGGCCTTCCCTCCGGAAGCGTCGAGCAACACACCAACATCAAGACCACTGAGGACGACGCCTGATGGCCGTGACCGGTATCTCCGCCAACCGTCTGGAGCTGCTCCAGATCGCCAATTCGGTGGCGCAGGAAAAGAACATCGACCGCGAGATCGTGATCGAGGCCCTGGAGGAGGCGATCCAGAAGGGCGCCAAGTCGCGCTACGGCGCCCACCACGACATCCGCGCCAAGATCGATCCCAAGACGGGCGAGCTGGCCCTGACGCGCCACGTCACCATCGTCGAGGACGACTGGCAGCCCGAGGACGAGCTGGAGGAGTTCAACGACAGCGCCATGGTGCGGCTGCGCGACGCCCTGAAGCGCGATCCGGAGGCCGTGGTCGGCAAGGAATACGTCGAGGAGCTGCCGCCGTTCGAGTTCGGCCGCGTCCAGACCCAGATGGCCCGCCAGGTCATCACCGGCAAGGTCCGCGAGGCCGAGCGCGCCAACCAGTACGAGGAGTTCAAGGACCGCGTCGGCGAGATCGTCAACGGCACGGTCAAGCGCGTCGAATACGGAAACACCATCGTCGACCTGGGCCGGGGCGAGGGCATCATGCGCCGCGACCAGTCGATCCCGCGCGAGGTGTTCAACATCGGCGACCGGATCCGCACCTACATCTACGACGTCCGGCCCGAGGCCAAGGGTCCGCAGGTCATGCTGAGCCGCGCCCACCCCGGCTTCATGGCCAAGCTGTTCGCCCAGGAGGTGCCCGAGGTCTATGACGGCGTGATCGAGATCCGCGCCGCCGCCCGCGACGCCGGCTCGCGCGCCAAGATGGCGGTGCTGTCGAACGACAGCTCGATCGATCCGGTGGGCGCCTGCGTCGGCATGCGTGGCTCGCGCGTGCAGGCGGTGGTCGCCGAGCTGCAGGGCGAGAAGATCGATATCATCCAGTGGAACAACGACGAGCCGACTTTCATCGTGAACGCGCTCGCTCCGGCCGAGGTGTCCAAGGTCGTGCTGGACGAGGAAGCCGACCGTGTCGAGGTGGTGGTGCCGGACGAGCAGCTGTCGCTCGCCATCGGCCGTCGCGGTCAGAACGTGCGCCTGGCCAGCCAGCTGACCGGCTGGCAGATCGACATCATCACGGAGAGCCAGGATAGCGAGCGTCGCCAGCGCGAGTTCGCCGAGCGCACCCAGCTGTTCCAGGAAGCGCTCGACGTCGACGAGGTCATCGCCCAGCTGCTGGTCACCGAAGGCTTCGCCACGGTCGAGGACCTGGCCTATGTCGAGAGCTACGAAGTCGCCGAGATCGAGGGCTTCGACGAGGACACGGCCGAGGAGCTGCAGGCCCGCGCTCGCGACTTCCTGGACCGTCAGGCGGCCGAGCTGGACGCCAAGCGCAAGGAACTGGGCGTCGAGGACGGCGTGCTGGACGTGCCGGGCGTGACCCTGCCCATGGCCGTCGCTCTGGGCGAAGGCGGGGTGAAGACCGTCGAGGACCTGGCCGACCTGGCCACCGACGAAATCCGCGGCGGCTATGAGGTTCGCAACGGCGAGCGGGTGAAGGTTCCGGGCGTGCTCGAGAGCTTCAACCTGGCCCAGGAAGACGCCGAGATGCTGATCCTCCAGGCCCGCGTGGCCGCCGGCTGGATCGACGCGTCCGAGCTGCCGCAGCCCGAGCCGGAGTACGAGGAAGACTACGCCGAGGGCGAATACGACCCCGAGGCCGTCTTCGACAGCGCCCCGCAAGACGCCGATGCTGACGCCGAGGTCCTCGCCGAGGATCCGCACCAGCCGCGCGACCAGTGATGGGAGCCGCCGCACGTCATGGGTCTCGCCGCCGCGACATCGGATAGGGAGCGCCGCGACCTGGTCACGCACCAGGCGATGGACGAGACCTGTCTGATCCGCTTCGTGGCGGGCCCGGACGGCGCGGTGGTCCCCGACCTGGCGCGCAAGCTGCCGGGTCGCGGCATGTGGGTGGCGGCCGACCGGGCCTCCATCGAGACGGCGGCGAAGAAGAACCTGTTCTCGCGCTCGGCCAAGGCGCCGCTGAAGGCGCCGGCCGATCTGGCCGATACGGTCGAGAGCCTGCTGGTCCGGCGCTGTCTGGACCAGCTGGGTCTTGCCCGACGCGAAGGCGTGCTTATCTCGGGCTTCGAGAAATGCGCGGCCGCGATCCGCACGGGCCAGGCGGCCTGGTTGATCGAGGCGTCGGATGGCGCGGCCGACGGACGGGGGAAACTGCTCAATCTGGCGCGGCATCGGGCGACGCGGGTCTGCGGGGCCTTCAGCGCGGACGATTTGAGTTTGGCCCTCGGGCTGGAAAATGCGATACACGCCGTCCTGCTCGCCGGAGGGCGGGCGGATCGCTGGGGCCAGGAGGCCTCGCGATTGGCGGGATTTCGACCGCTCCGCCCCCCGGAGTGGGACCTCGGCAAGGGGTCCGGCGGCGGGAGCGGGTCAGACGAAGACCCAGGATCAGGCCCGTGAGGGCGAACGGGCGGGGTTCGGTCCTTCCTTGGAAGGGCCGGGCGTCGCACGGCTTTTTGCGTTTGACGAGACGACCTTAGGACGACCGGCGGACCTTCCCGCCCACGAGTAAAGCGACCGGATGACCGACGAGAACGACAAGACCAACGAAGGCCGCGAGCAGCCGACCGGAACCCCGTCCGCGACGGGACCGCGCGCGCCGCTGAGCCTGAAGCCGCGCGCGGTGGGATCGGTTTCGACCGGCACCGTCCGCCAGAGCTTCAGCCACGGCCGCACCAAGACGGTGGTGGTCGAGACCAAGCGGCGCGTCGGCGCGCCGCCCGCCGGGGGTCATCAGCGGCCCCAGGGCTTCGATGTCGCGCGTCCCCGGACCGAGGCTCCGGCCGCGTCCCAGCCGCCGCGTCCCGCCGCGCCCCAGCCCGCCGGCGGCCGTCTGTCCAACGAGGAGCAGGAGGCCCGTCGCCGCGCCATCGAACTGGCCACGCGTCAGCAGGCCGAGCGCGCCAAGGCACAAGCCGAGGAGCAGGCGCGTCGCGACGCCGCCGCCCGCGAACAGGCCGCCGCCGCCGAGCGCGCCGCCAGCGCCGCCCAGGCCGAGGCCGCCGCCGCCAAGGCCGCCGCCGAAGCCGCCCGCGCCGAGGCCGCCAAGCTGGGCGCCGCCGCCCCCGCCAAGCCCGCGCCCAAGCCGGCCGCGCCCGCTCCGGCCCCGGCCCCGGCCGCCGCCGCGCCGACCCCGGCTCCGACGCCCACGCCCACGCCGGCCGCCCCGGCGCGCCCGACCCCGCCCGCTCGCCCCGTCGTCAACTTCGGCCAGCGCGTGCCCAAGGCTCCGACCCCCGGCCGCACCCCGGCTCCGGGCTTCGGCGGCCGCTCGGCGCGCGAAGAAGCCATGGGCGGCGGCGAACGCTCCTATTCCGACCGGCCGCAGGGCGCGCGTCCGCCGTCGGCCCGTCCCGGCGGCGCGCCCGGTCGTCCGGCCGAGCCCGTGCGCTACTCGGCGCTGAACCCGCGTCCGGCCCCCGGCGCCGCCCGTCCGGGCGGCCCGCGCACCGGCCCCGGCGGACGTCCGGCCCCGAACGCGCCGCCGGCCGAGCCCAACGTCCTGCGCCCCAGCCGCGCACCCGGCGCCGGCTTCGGCCGTCCCGCCAAGGCCGGTGAGGACGATCGCGACAAGCGCTTCTCCGACGCCGGTCCGGGCAAGGCCGTCAGCCGCACGCGCGGCGAGCCCAAGCGCCGCGAAGGCCGTCTGACCATCCAGGCCGTGGCCGGGGGCGACGAGGACGCCGCCGAACGGATGCGCTCGCTCGCCTCGGTTCGCCGAGCCCGTGAACGCGAGAAGGAAAAGAGGAAGGGCGGCTCGACCGATACGCCCAACCGTCCGCGCGAGGTCGTCATCCCCGACGTCATCACCGTGCAGGAACTGGCCAACCGCATGGCCGTGCGCGGCGTCGACATCATCAAGTTCCTGATGCGTCAGGGCATGATGATGAAGATCAACGACGTCATCGATTCCGACACCGCCGAACTGGTGGCCGACGAATACGGCATGACCGTCAAGCGCGTGTCGGAAAGCGACGTCGAGGAGGGCTTCCTGTCCGACGCCTCGGACGACGAGGCGGCGACCCCGCGCGCCCCGGTCGTGGCCATCATGGGCCACGTTGATCACGGCAAGACCTCGCTGCTGGACGCTCTGCGCACGACCGACGTCGCCTCGGGCGAGGCCGGCGGCATCACCCAGCACATCGGCGCCTATCAGGTCCGCACCAAGGACGGTCAGGCCGTGACCTTCCTGGACACGCCGGGTCACGCGGCTTTCTCCGCCATGCGGACGCGGGGCGCCAACGTCACCGACATCGTGGTGCTCGTGGTCGCGGCCGACGACGGCGTCATGCCCCAGACGATCGAGTCGATCTCGCACGCCAAGGCGGCGGGCGCTCCGATCATCGTGGCGGTCAACAAGATCGACAAGCCGGAGGCCGACCCGCAGCGGGTCGTCAACGAACTGCTGCAGTACGAGGTCATCTCGGAGGCGCTCGGCGGCGACACCCAGATCGTCGAGGTCTCGGCCAAGGCCAAGACCAACCTGGACGGCCTGATCGACGCCATCCTGCTGCAGGCCGAGGTCATGGACCTGAAGGCGGACCCCGAGCGGTCGGCCGAGGGCGTGGTCATCGAGGCCAAGCTGGACAAGGGTCGCGGCCCGGTCGCCACCGTCCTGGTCAAGCGCGGCACGCTGAAGCGCGGCGACATCGTCGTGGCCGGCTCCTCGTGGGGCAAGGTCCGCGCCCTGCTGAACGAGCGGAACGAACAGCTCAAGGAAGCCGGACCGTCGGTGCCGGTCGAGATCCTGGGTCTGGACGAGGCGCCGTCGCCCGGCGACATCTTCGCCACCGTGGAGAGCGAGGCCCGCGCCCGCGAGCTGACCGAGTTCCGCGCCCGCCAGAAGCGCGAGAAGGCCACGGGCGGCATCAACCAGGTGTCGCTGGTCGACATGATGTCCAAGCTGGGCTCCAAGAAGATCTCGGAGCTGCCGGTCGTCATCAAGTCCGATGTCCAGGGCTCGGGCGAGGCCATCTCCGGCTCGCTGGAGAAGATGGGCAACGACGAGGTCCGCGCCCGCGTCGTCTATTCCGGCGCCGGGGGCATCACGGAATCCGACGTCCAGCTGGCCAAGTCGGCGGGCGCCCCGATCCTGGGCTTCAACGTCCGCGCCTCGAAGCAGGCCCGCGACCTCGCCGACCGCGAGGGCGTGGAGATCCGCTACTATTCGATCATCTACGACCTGCTGGACGACATGAAGGGCGTGCTCTCGGGCATGCTGGCGCCGCTCCAGCGCGAGACCTTCCTGGGCAACGCCCAGGTGCTGCAGGTCTTCGACATCTCCAAGACCGGCAAGATCGCCGGCTGCCGCGTCACCGAAGGCGTCGTGCGCAAGGGCGCCAAGGTCCGCATCATCCGCGAGGACGTGGTGGTGCTGGAGCTGGGCACGCTCGCCACGCTCAAGCGCTTCAAGGACGAGGTCAACGAGGTGCCGTCGGGCCAGGAGTGCGGCATGCACTTCCAGGGGTTCCAGGACATCAAGGTCGGCGACTACATCGAGTGCTTCACCGTCGAGGAAGTGAAGCGGAGTTTGTAGGTCGCGCTTCTCCCTCCCCCAGCGGGGGGAGGGCAGGCGCGTAGCGCCGGGTGGGGGCGGCAAGGCGACACACAGGCGATGGCGGACTTCGTTCCGTCGGGCCGCCCCCACCCGGTCTCCGCTCCGCTTCGACCCCCTCCCCGTGCCGGGGAGGGAGAAGCTACACCCGCCTCCCTTCCGCCACGGATCGCGGTATCAGTGCGGCCATGCGTCGTCTGATCGCCAGTCTCTGCCTTCTCGCCCTCGCCGGACCGGCGATGGCGGACACCCGCCTGCTGGCTTTCGATCCGGCGGATCGGGTGACTCGGGCCCTGACGCGGGGCGTGACGCTGGAGGTCGAGCGCGGGCTGTTCGGAGCGATTTCGGTGCGGCGCATCCTCTCGACAAGCGCGCGGGGCTCGGCCGCCATCGCGCGCGGCGGTCCGGACGAAGCGCGGCGTGTCCTGCCCGACGGCGTGTCGGAAGCCACCGTCTACACCATACCGCTGGAGGGCGACGGACGCGGCCTGGCCCGCGCGCTGTGCCCCGGCGCCGACCAGACCTTCCTGGTGCTCGGCCGGGTGCGCGCCGGGCGGCCGATGGCCATGCACGGGGTCGGCCGCTGGCCAGACGGCGCCTATCGCCACTGCGTGACCCTGTCCTACCTCTATCGAGGCGAGTGGAGCGCCCCGCCGCGCGCGCCGGTCGGCGAGACCCCCTGATGCGCGGCCTGGGGGGACTGTTCATCGCAAGCCTGCTGGGCCTGATCGCCGGGCTCTGGACCTGGACGCGGCCGGGGGCCGAGGTCGCGTCGAGCGAGGGGCCGCCGGTCGTGGTCCACATCCTCAACAACGGCTTCCACACTGACCTCGCCGTGCCGCGCGCGGCGCTGGAGGCGCGGGGCGGTCCCCTGGCCGAGGCATCGCGGTCGGTGGGCGCGGGCGACTGGATCCTGATCGGCTGGGGCGACGCCAGGTTCTTCGTCGATCAGTCGCCGATGGAGACCCGCCTGCCGGACGGCGCGCGCGCCTTCTTCCGGCCGGGCAATCCGTCGGTGGTCATGTTGGACCCGCACGCGGGCGATCCCACGCGCGGCCTCCCGCCGGAGAAGGTGCGGACGCTCCGCCTGTCGCCCGCCGCCTTCGCCGCCATGACCGGCAGGGTCGAGAACTCCCTCGCGCTGGAGGACGGCCGCGCCCGGCTCTCGACCGCGCGCCCCGGAGCGGGCGCCCGCTTCTTCGCCAGCCACGAGCACTTCTGGATCGGCTACCTCTGCAACAGCTGGACCGCGAGGGTGCTGAACGCCGCCGGTCTGAACATCCGCCCGATGCGCGCCGTCACGGCCGGAGAGGTCGTCGCCACGGTGGACAGGGCCGCCCAAGGGGCCTAGACCGCCCGCCTTTCGCTTTTCGAGCCGGGTCCGAGCCCCGGCGGGCGAAACACGGAGACCCGAAATGGGCAAGCAACACACTCGCAACGCCTCCGGCCCCGCAGGGCCCTCGCAACGCCAGCTCCGCGCTGGCGAGCTGATCCGCCACGCCCTGGTCGACGTGCTCCGCGAAGAGGAGATCCATGACGAGGCCCTGCGCGGCGTCTCCATCACAGTGACCGAGGTCCGCCTCAGCCCCGACCTGAAGCACGCCACCTGCTTCGTCGAACCGCTGGGCGCCGGCGTCGACGCGGCCGAGACGGCGGGCCACGAGGACGAGATCATCAAGGCCCTGAATGCCCACGCCAAGTTCCTGCGCGGCCAGCTGGGCCGCCACATCGACATGAAGTTCACGCCCGACCTGCGCTTCCGCCACGACGAGAGCTTCGACGCCGCCAGCCGCATCGACCGCCTGTTCGACGATCCGCGCGTCCGGGCCGATCTGGAACGCCGCGACGCAGACGACGACGCCTGATGGGCCGCAGGAAGAAGGGCAATCCCGTCCACGGCTGGGTCTGCCTCGACAAGCCGCTGGAGATGGGCTCGACCGAGGCCGTGACGAAGGTCCGTCGCCTGTTCGACGCCCAGAAGGCGGGACATGCGGGAACGCTCGATCCCCTGGCCACCGGCATCCTGCCGATTGCGCTCGGCGAGGCGACCAAGACGGTGCCGTTCCTGATGGACGCCCAGAAGGTCTATCGCTTCACGATCAACTGGGGTGTTTCGACCGACAGCGTGGATCGTGAGGGCGAGATCGTCGCCCGCTCCGACGTGCGGCCCTCCGTCGAGGCCGTCCGGGCCGCGCTGCCGGCCTTCGTCGGCGAGATCGACCAGACCCCGCCGCGCTTCTCGGCCATCAAGGTCGACGGCCAGCGCGCCTATGACCTGGCCCGCGACGGCGCCGAGTTCGAGCTGGAGAGCCGACGCGTCGTAATCCATGAAGCCGCCGTCACCGACGCGCCGGACGCCGACCACGTCGAGATCACCATCCGAACCGGCAAGGGCGTCTATGTCCGGTCCCTGGCCCGCGATCTGGCGTTGGCGTTGGGCGCCGAGGGGCATGTTTCGGCTCTGCGGCGCGAGCGGGTGGGGCCGTTCTCGACCGAAAACGCCGTGTCGCTGGATTTCCTGACCGATCTGGTGCATAGGGACGCCGCCTTTGAGGGCTTGCTGCCCGTCTCGACCGCCCTGGACGACATCCCGGAGCTGGCCGTGACGGACCAGGACGCCTTCTCGCTTCGGCAGGGACGGCCGATCGTTCTGCTCCCCCGACAGGTCGAAACCCTGAAGAGCCGCCTCGCTGGCGGGTCTCGCACCGTTTCCACCTTTCAGGGCCAGACGCTGGTCGCCCTCTGTCAGTTGCGGGCCGGTCGGCTCGAACCCGACCGCGTTTTCAACCTGTCCTGACCCATCCCTTCGGGGCCGGAACGGACACTTCCCCGGGCTCAAGCAGCGAGACGCCGCGCGTCGAGCGGTAGCCCACAAGAAAGGAAGCTGCGGATGTCGATCACTGCTGAACGCAAGGCCGAGGTCATTGCGGACAACGCCCGCTCGTCGGGCGACACCGGCTCGGCCGAGGTCCAGGTCGCGATCCTGTCGGAACGCATCGCCAACCTGACCGAGCACTTCAAGACCCACAAGAAGGATAACCACAGCCGCCGGGGCCTGCTCAAGCTGGTCTCGCAGCGTCGTCGCCTTCTCGACCACCTGGCCAAGACCGACAAGGACCGCTACGGCGCCCTCGTCGCCAAGCTGGGCCTGCGCCGCTAAGCGCGGGCTGCGCGGAACAGATCACGAGGCGCGGGTTCACGCCCGCGCCTCTTTCCGCATATGAAGACCGGTGCGCCGCCGGACGTTCGGCGCAACGACCCGATCCGATGCCCGAGGGCGCGAGGTCTGGTCCAGACTACCGACGCGAGGGCTCCATAGCGGTCCTCATCACACCCGGACCGATCGCCATGGGGCGGCCGGTCCACGGATCGAAGGACGAGAAAGGCCCGACGCTCCACCCCCTGACGGGACGCCCGCCCGGAATCCGCCGCGCGGGGCACGAAAGACGAAACGACTATGTTCGACATCAAACGCAAGACGATCGACTGGGCCGGCCGGCCCCTGACGCTGGAGACGGGCCGCATCGCCCGCCAGGCCGACGGCGCGGTCCTGGCCACCTACGGCGAGACCGTGGTTCTGGCCACCGTCGTCTATGGCCGCGCGCCCAAGCCCGGCATGGATTTCTTCCCCCTGACCGTGAACTATCAGGAAAAGACCTTCGCCGCGGGCAAGATCCCCGGCGGCTACTTCAAGCGTGAAGGCCGTCCGACCGAGAAGGAAACCCTGGTCAGCCGCCTGATCGACCGTCCGATCCGCCCCCTGTTCGTCAAGGGCTTCAAGAACGAGACCCAGGTCGTCGTCACCGTGCTGCAGCACGACCTTGAGAACGATCCCGACGTCGTCGCCATGGTCGCCACCTCCGCCGCCCTGACGCTGTCGGGCGTGCCCTTCATGGGCCCGATCGCGGGCGCCCGCGTTGGCTACATCGACGGCGAACTGGTGCTGAACCCGACCATCGACCAGATGGAGTCCTCGGCGCTGGATCTGGTGGTCGCCGGCACCGCCGACGCCCTGATGATGGTGGAATCCGAGGCCAAGGAACTGTCGGAAGACACCTTCCTGGACGCCCTGATGTTCGCCCATCGCGGCATGCAGCCGGTGATCGAGGCCATCATCGAACTGGCCGAGCACGCCGCCAAGGAGCCCTTCGACTTCCAGGCCGAGGACCATTCCGACGTCGTCGCCGCGATCAAGAAACTGGTCGGCGAGGACATCAAGGCCGCCTACACCCACGTGACCAAGCACGAGCGTCACAACGCCGTCGGCGCCGCCAAGAAGAAGGCCGCCGAGGCCCTGGTGAAGACCGACGAGAACCCGGACGGCGTCGAGCCGGCCAAGTTCGGCGCCGCCTTCAAGGAGTGCGAGGCCGAGGTCCTGCGCCGCGACATCATCGAGAACGCTCACCGGGTCGACGGCCGCGCGCTGGACAAGGTCCGTCCGATCGTTTCGGAAGTCGGCGTCTTCCCGCGCACCCACGGTTCGGCCCTGTTCACCCGCGGTGAAACGCAAGCCATCGTGGTCGCCACGCTCGGCACCGGCGACGACGAGCAGTACATCGACGCCCTGACCGGGACGTACAAGGAGAAGTTCCTCCTGCACTACAACTTCCCTCCCTATTCGGTCGGCGAGACCGGCCGGATGGGCGGCGCGGGCCGTCGGGAAATCGGTCACGGCAAGCTGGCCTGGCGGGCGATCCGCCCGATGCTGCCCAGCCATGACGAGTTCCCCTACACCATCCGCCTGGTGTCGGAGATCACCGAGTCCAACGGCTCGTCCTCCATGGCCACGGTCTGCGGATCGTCGCTGGCCCTGATGGACGCCGGCGTGCCGCTCAAGAAGCCGGTCTCGGGCATCGCCATGGGCCTGATCCTGGAGCCGTCGGGCGAGTTCGCCATCCTGTCGGACATCCTGGGCGACGAGGATCACCTCGGCGACATGGACTTCAAGGTTGCCGGCACCCGTGACGGCATCACCTCGCTGCAGATGGACATCAAGGTCGCCGGCATCACCGAGGAGATCATGCGCAAGGCCATCGCCCAGGCGTCGGCCGGCCGCCTGCACATCCTCGACGAGATGGACAAGGCCATCGACGGCGCCCGCACCGAGCTCGGCGAGTTCGCGCCCAAGATCGAGACCATCAAGGTCCCGGTCGACAAGATCCGCGACATCATCGGCACGGGCGGCAAGATCATCCGCGAGATCGTCGAAAAGACCGGCGCCAAGATCAACATCGAGGACGACGGCTCGGTGAAGATCGCCGCCTCCGAGCAGGAGAAGATCGACGCCGCCAAGAACTGGATCAGCTCGATCGTGTCCGAGCCCGAGCCCGGCATGATCTACTCCGGCAAGGTCGTGAAGGTCGTCGACTTCGGCGCCTTCGTGAACTTCTTCGGGGCCAAGGACGGTCTGGTGCACGTCAGCCAGATCGCCCTGGAGCGCGTGGCCAACCCGGCCGATGTCCTGTCCGAAGGCCAGGAGGTCAAGGTCAAGTTCCTGGGCTTCGACGATCGCGGCAAGACCAAGCTGTCGATGAAGGTCGTCGACCAGACGACCGGCGAGGACATCACCGATAAGATCAACGCCGAGCGCGCTGAACGCGGCGAGCCGCCCCTGTCGGAAGACACCGGCGGCCGTCCCAAGCGCGACGGTGAGGGCGGTGGTCGCGGCGGCGATCGCGGCCGGCGTCGCCGGGACTAAGGTCCCGCGTCATCGCTGAACTGAAGAAGGCCCCGCCAACGACGGCGGGGCCTTTTTCTTTTCTCCCTCCCCCAGCGGGGGAGGGCAGGCGCGCAGCGCCGGGTGGGGGCGGCCGGGTCAGCCAGACGCCGATCGCGTGTGTATCGCTCTGCCGCCCCCACCCGGTCTCCGCTTCGCTTCGACTACCCTCCCCGTGCCGGGGAGGGAGAAGCCGCATCAGCCTACGCCGCGCACTCCGCCGGTTTCTGCTCGCCCTCGGCGTACATGGCGCAGGCGCGGTCGATCTCGCCCTGGATCAGTTCGCAGGCGTTCAGGGCATTGCATGGCGGACGGGTCGCCGGGCTGACGGCGATGCAGCGTTCCACCAGGCGGGCCGAGGCGGCCTCGCCGATCTCCTCGCGGCAATTGGCGGGCGATGCGGACGCAGGCGCCGCCTCGCCGGGCGCCTCCTCCTGCGGCGGGGCGTCGTCGGGCATCATGGCGGGCGGTGCGGCGACGGGGGCGGCTTCCGTCGCGGGGGCCTCGGCCGGTTCAGCGGGCTCGGAGCCGCAGGCGGCGAGCGACAGAGAGGCGATCAGGACGAGGGACAGGCGAACGCGAGGCATGGCGGGCTCTCCGGGCGATCGAGGCCCGGACGATGCGCCGCTTCGGCCAGGCTGGGAAGCCCGCTACGCCTGACGGGCGAGCGCGGCCTCGACCGCCTCGCGCTGGAGCGTGAACAGGTGGCTGCAGCCCAGCTCCGCCAGCTCGAACAGCCGGTCGAACTCGGGGCGGGAGAAGCCGCGTTTCTCGCCCGTCGCCTGGATTTCGACGATCGAGCCCGAACCGGTCAGCACGAAGTTGCCGTCGGCCTCGGCCTGGCTGTCCTCCTCGTAGTCGAGATCCAGCACCGGGGTGTCGGCGAAGACGCCGCACGAGACCGCCGCGACCTGGTCGAGTATGGGATCGACCTTCAGCACGCCTTCGTTCCTTAGGTATCCAAGCGCCGAGGCCACCGCGACCCAGGCCCCGGTGATGGAGGCCGTGCGGGTGCCGCCGTCGGCCTGGATGACGTCGCAGTCCACCAGCACCTGACGCTCGCCCAACGCCTTCAGGTCGACGACGGCGCGCAAGCTGCGCCCGATCAGGCGCTGGATTTCCTGCGTCCGGCCCGACTGCTTCCCGGCGGCGGCTTCGCGCCGGCCGCGCGTGTGGGTGGCCCGGGGCAGCATGCCGTATTCGGCCGTGACCCAGCCCGCCCCCTTGCCGCGCATCCAGCCAGGCACGTTTTCCTCGACCGAGGCGGTCACCAGCACCTTGGTGTGGCCGAACGAGACCAGGCACGAGCCCTCGGCGTAGCGGTTGACGCCAGTCTCCAGCGTCACGGCGCGGAGCTGGTCGGGGGTGCGGTCGGAGGGGCGCATGATCGGGTCTCGGAGGCGTTGCGGAACGGGCCGCGCTGCTTATCCTGAAACCATGAGCCTGTATGCCCCCGAACGTCAGGCGAGCCCGCCCGCAGCCCCGGCGGTGACCCTGAGACCCGCGACCGTCGCAGACGCCGCCACCCTTGCCGCCTGGGACCTGGAGCCGCACGTCATCGCCTGCTCTAGCGACGACCCTCTGGCCGAGGTGGCTTTCGACGGCATCGACTGGACCGACGAGCTGACCAACTCGGCCTATGAACTCACCTACGTCATCGCCGAGGTCGAGGGCCGGCCGGTCGGCGTCATGGCCGTGTGCGATCCCCACACCGAGCCCAGCCACTACTGGGGCGAGATCGAACCCGACCTGCGCGCAATCGATATCTGGATCGGGCCGCCGGAGTGGCTGGGGCGCGGCGTCGGAACTTCCATGATGACCCAGATGATCGACCGCTGCTTCGCCGAGCCCCAGGTCAAGGCCATCGTCATCGAGCCCCTGGCGACCAACACCGCCGCGATCCGCTTCTACCAGCGGCTGGGGTTCGTTCCGGAAGGCCGGCGCATGTTCGAGGACGACGACTGCCTGGTGCACCGTCTGACCCGCGCCGACTGGGAGGGCCGCGCATGACCTTCCTCCATCCCTCGCCTGGCCTGCCGGCGCTGGACCAGCGGGCGCGCGACATCTTCCGCAGCATCGTCGAGACCTATCTGGAGACCGGCGAACCCGTTGGTTCGCGCACCGTCTCGCGCGGCGGCGTGGCCCTGTCGCCCGCCTCGATCCGCAACACCATGCAGGATTTGACGCTGGCCGGGCTGCTGGCCGCGCCTCATACCTCGGCCGGGCGCATCCCGACGCACGCGGGCCTGCGGCTCTTTGTCGACGGCCTGCTCGAGATCGGCGACATCGGGGCCGACGAGCGCCGTGAGATCGACGCGCGTCTGGCCGGGCGCGGACGCGGCTTCGACGAGGCGCTGAACGAGGCCTCGGCCCTGCTGTCAGGCCTCGCGGGCGGCGCGGGCATCGTCGCCAGCCCGGTGCGCGACGCCGGCGTCAAGCATGTGGAGTTCGTGGCGCTCGGCTCGGGCCAGGCGCTGGCGGTGCTGGTCGCCGACGACGGCACGGTGGAGAACCGGCTGATGACGCTGGCGGCCGGGGTCACGCCCTCGACGCTGCAGGAGGCCTCGAACTTCCTGAACGCCCGGCTGAAGGGCCGCCCCCTCTCCGAGGCGCGTCAGGAAATGCGCGGCGAACTGGACGCGGCCCGCAAGGAGCTGGACGCCGCGGCCGCCCGGCTGGTCGAGGAGGGGCTGGCGGCCTGGTCCGGCGGCGGCGACCGCGACCGGTCCTTGATCGTGCGGGGCCGGGCCAATCTGCTGGCCGATCCCGGTGCGGTCGAGGATCTGGAGCGGGTGCGCGTCCTGTTCGACGACCTGGAGCAGAAGGAACAGCTGATCGGCCTGCTCGACGGCGTCACGACGGCGCAAGGGGTGCGCATCTTCATCGGGGCGGAGACGCGGCTGTTTTCGCTTTCGGGTTCCGCTGTCGTCGCGGCGCCCTATATGACGGGCCGCCAGCGGGTTCTGGGCGCCATCGGCGTGATCGGACCCGCGCGACTGAACTATGCCCGCATCATCCCGTTGGTGGACTACACCGCCCGGGTGCTGGGGCGCATCCTGGACGGACAAGAGACGTGACCGATACGACCAACCCCGACGCCGGCCCCTCCGCCCTCGATGAGGCGATCGCCAACGCCGAGGCCGGGCTGCACGCCGCGCCGCTCGCGTCGGACGCTGGCGACCTGTCGACGGTGGACGCCCTGATCGCCGAGCGCGACCAGTGGAAGGACCGCGCGATGCGCGCCGCCGCCGACGCCGACAACACCCGCCGGCGCGCCGAGACCCAGATGAACGACGCTCGCGCCTACGCCATCCAGCGTTTCGCCAAGGACCTGCTGGGCGTGGCCGACAATCTGGAGCGCGCGCTGCAGGCCGCGCCGAAGGACGCCGACAGCCAGGCGGCCGGCCTGATCACCGGGCTGGAGCTGACGCAGAAGTCGCTGCTTCAGGCCTTCGAGGCCAATGGACTGAAGCGCGTGGCGCCGGGTTTGGGCGAGGCCTTTGACCCGCACCTTCACCAGGCCATGATCGAGCAGCCTTCGACGGAGGCGCCCGGCGGCACCGTCATCCAGACCATGCAGGCGGGCTATGAGCTGTTCGGCCGGACCGTGCGCCCGGCCATGGTCGTCGTCGCCGCCAAGGGCTCGGGCCCGCAGGCGCAGAATCCCTATGGCGCGGCGGCGGGGGCCAACGGCGCGGCCTTCGACGGCAAGGCCTGAGTCCGCTCAGGCCGCGCGTCTGAGGGTCAGATTGATGCGGCCCCCGCCGGGGATCAGCGACGACGATCCGCCGAGAATGCGATCGATCCCGTGCCGCGCCAGTCTCGCCGGTCCGGTCAAGGCGCAAACGTCGCCCGACGCGAGCTTCAGCGTCCGGGTCTTGCCACCCTCGGCCGGACCGATGCGGAACACCGCCGTATCGCCCAGCGACACCGATAGCACCGGCTGGGTCAGATCGGCTTCGTCCCGATCCTGATGCAGCCCCATGCGGGCGTTCGCGTCGTAGCGGTTGACGAGACAGGCGTCCGGCGGCGATGCGCCGGTCAGCTCGGCCCATAGCGACAGCAGCGACGCCGGGATCGGCGGCCACGGCTGGCCGGTCTCAGGGTGGGTCGGCTGGTAGCGATAGCCGGCGCGGTCGGAGACCCAGCCGAGCGGTCCCAGATTGGTCATCCGCACCGAGAAGGGCCGCCCGCCTGGCGTGATCGGTCGATACGGCGGGGCCTCGGCCATCGCGGCCTCGATCTCGGCCAGCAGCCCGGCCTGGGCGGCGGCGTCGAGGCGGCCCCGCCAGTAGAGGAAACCCGGCAGGTCGGGAAAGGGCGTCATCCGGCTCAAGTAGCGAGCGACCGCGTCGCGAGCGATAGCCGGACCCAAACCTGCGTCATCCGGCTCAAGTAGCGAGCGACCGCGTCGCGAGCGATAGCCGGTCTATCGCGTGAAGTAGTAGTCCGCGATCTGGCAGCTGTTGATCCCGCCGCGCTCCAGCGTCTCGCCGCTATCAAACCGGGCGCGCAGGGAATATCGGCACGCGCCCGTTCCGTCGTCGATGGCCACCACGACGCTCCGGCCTGCGGCCAGCCCGCCCTGGCCGAGCAGATCGCCCGTCCAGCCCGACCCCGACGAAGCCTGCAGGGCCACGATCGTAAGACCAGTTTGATTGTGGACGCGGACGTTCCTGTTGTTGCCGTCGCGGGCCTGCATCGCCGCGATCCGCGTGATCGTCCCTTGCCGCGCTTTGGTCTCGCTCTGGGCGGATGAGGTCCCGGCCCAGCCCGCGCCGAGTAGCGACAGACTGACCACCAAGCTCAGGGAACGACGCAAAATCAATGACATGGCGGCATGGCTCTGGCGACCCACAGGGCCACAGCGGACGCCATAGTGCCGCAAGGCCTGCTCGATCGCCACTGACCGCTCCTGACTCGCCCTGATTCGGCGCCAAGCCCTTGCGGCGGATCGGGACTTTCCCATATGCCGCACAGCGCGGAAGACCCCGCCGATCGTGGGGTTTCCCGGATAATCGAACCCAACCTGCCGGCATCCGCGCCCTCGCGGGGTTGGCGCAAACAAAACGGGGGCGGTCACGCGCGGCGCTTTACGACAAGGCCGCCGCATCGCCCGCCAGACGGAGAAAAGACAGGCTCATGGCCAAGATCATCGGTATCGACCTCGGCACCACCAACTCGTGCGTCGCCGTGATGGACGGCAAGAACCCCAAGGTCATCGAGAACGCCGAGGGCAACCGCACGACCCCATCGGTGGTCGCCATCCAGGAGGGCGGCGAGACCCTGGTCGGCCAGCCGGCCAAGCGCCAGGCGGTGACCAACCCGGCCAACACCTTCTTCGCCATCAAGCGTCTGATCGGCCGTAACTTCGACGATCCGATCGTGGCCAAGGACAAGGGCATGGTGCCCTATGAGATCGTCAAGGGCCCGAACGGCGACGCCTGGGTGCGCGCCCACGGCAAGGACTATTCGCCCCAGCAGATTTCGGCCTACACCCTGATGAAGATGAAGGAGGCGGCCGAGGCCTATCTGGGCGAGAAGGTCACCCAGGCCGTCATCACGGTGCCCGCCTATTTCAACGACAGCCAGCGCCAGGCGACCAAGGACGCCGGCAAGATCGCGGGGCTGGAAGTCCTGCGCATCATCAACGAGCCGACGGCGGCTGCCCTGGCCTATGGGCTGGAGAAGAACGACGGCCAGAAGATCGCGGTTTATGACCTCGGCGGCGGCACCTTCGACGTCTCGATCCTGGAGATCGGCGACGGCGTGTTCGAGGTGAAGTCGACCAACGGCGACACCTTCCTGGGCGGCGAGGACTTCGACGTGCGCCTGGCCGACTACTTGGCCGACGAGTTCAAGAAGGAGCAGGGCGTCGATCTGCGGAACGACAAGCTGGCGCTCCAGCGCCTGCGCGAGGAAGCGGAAAAGGCCAAGAAGGAGCTCAGCTCCACGACCCAGTACGAGGTCAACCTGCCGTTCATCACCATGAACGCGTCCGGCCCGCTGCACCTGAACATCAAGCTCAGCCGCGCCAAGCTGGAAGCCCTGGTCGATGATCTGGTCCAGCGCACCATCGAGCCCTGCCAGAAGGCGCTGAAGGACGCGGGCCTGAAGGCGTCCGACATCGACGAGGTCGTCCTGGTCGGCGGCATGACCCGCATGCCCAAGGTGCAGGAGGCCGTGAAGGCCTTCTTCGGCAAGGAGCCGCACAAGGGCGTGAACCCCGACGAGGTCGTGGCGCTGGGCGCCGCGGTCCAGGCCGGCGTTCTTCAGGGCGACGTCAAGGACGTGCTGCTGCTGGACGTGACGCCGCTGACGCTGGGCATCGAGACGCTCGGCGGCGTCTTCACCCCGCTGATCGAGCGCAACACGACCATCCCAACCAAGAAGTCCCAGGTCTTCTCGACCGCCGACGACAACCAGTCGGCCGTGACGATCCGGGTCTTCCAGGGCGAGCGCCCGATGGCGGCCGACAACAAGCTGCTCGGCCAGTTCGACCTGATGGGCATTCCGCCGGCGCCGCGCGGCCTGCCCCAGATCGAGGTCGCCTTCGACATCGACGCCAACGGCATCGTCAACGTCTCGGCCAAGGATAAGGCCACCAACAAGGAACAGTCGATCCGCATCCAGGCCAACGGCGGCCTTTCGGACGCCGACATCGAGAAGATGGTCAAGGAAGCCGAGGCCAACGCGGCGGCGGACAAGGCCAAGAAGGACCTGGTCGAGGCCCAGAACGCGGCCGACAGCCTGATCCACTCGACCGAGAAGGCGCTGGCCGAACACGGCGACAAGGTCGCCGAGGCCGAGAAGACCGCCATCGAGACCGGCCTGGCCGAGCTGAAGGCCGCGCGTGACGGGACCGATCCGGACGACATCCGGGCCAAGACCAACACCCTGGTCCAGGCCTCGATGAAGCTGGGCGAGGCCATGTACGCGGCCCAGAGCGGCGGCTCCAACGACGCGCCGGCCGACGACGGCGTGGTCGATGCCGAGTTCGAGGAAGTCTCGGACGAAGACCAGAAGAAGAGCGCCTGACCCAGGCGCGGCCCCGAGGAGAGTCAGGAGAGTCGTTTTTTCGCGACTCTCCTCTCCGATCGGCCATCAACTTGCATCATCTGCCCCGGCGCCCATGTCTTGGGCGTCGGCCATCCGACAGTCGCTCGTGAGAGGCGGCAACGGATCGTCAGGGGTTGGGCTTTAAGGACATCGGCGCATGGCGCGGGATTACTATGATGTGCTGGGGGTCGACCGGGGCGTCGATGCGGCCGGCCTGAAATCCGCCTATCGCAAGCTGGCGATGGAGCACCACCCGGACCGCAACGGCGGCTCGGAAGAGTCCATGGCCAAGTTCAAGGAGATCTCGGAGGCCTATTCGGTCCTGTCCGACGATCAGAAGCGCGCCGCTTACGACCGCTTCGGCCATGCGGGCGTGAACGGCCAAGGCGCGGGCGGCTTCGGCGGCCAAGGCTTCCACGACGTCAACGACATCTTCGCCCAGGTCTTCGGCGACGCCTTTGGAGACGTCTTCGGCGGCCGGCGCCAGTCGAACGGCCCCCGTCGGGGCTCGGACCTGCGCTTCGACCTCGAGATCACGCTCGAGCAGGCCTATCAGGGCGCCGAGGTCGAGATCGCGGTGCCCACCACCGTCACCTGCGAGACCTGCACCGGTTCGGGCGCAAAGCCGGGGGCCAAGCCCTCGACCTGCGGCACCTGCAACGGCGCGGGCCGCATCCGCCAGGCCAACGGCTTCTTCCAGATGGAGCGGACCTGCCCGTCCTGCGGCGGCGCCGGCCAGCGTCTGGCCCAGGCCGACGTTTGCACCACCTGTCATGGCCACGGCCAGGTGCGGAAAAACCGCAAGTTGGCGCTCAAGGTGCCGGCCGGCGTGGACGACGGTTCGCGCATCCGTCTGTCGGGCGAAGGCGACGCCGGCCAGCGCGGCGGTCCGCGCGGCGACCTCTACGTTTTCCTGTCGGTCCAGCCCCACGACCTGTTCGAGCGCGACAACCTCGATCTGCTCGTCACCGTGCCCGTGCCCATGACGGTCGCGGCGCTCGGCGGCGAGATCGAGGCGCCCTGCCTCGTCTCCAGCGCCTGCGACGGCCAGTGCAAGGCCCCGGTCAGCGTCCCGGCGGGCGCCCAGACCGGCAAGACCGTCCGCATCAAGGGCAAGGGCATGCCCCACCTGAACGGCCGCCAGCGCGGCGACCTGGTGGTCGAGCTGTTCGTCGAGACCCCCACCGACCTCACGCCCCGCCAGAAGGAGCTGATGCAGGAACTGGCCGCCTCGTTCGGCGAGGACCAGAGCCCCCGCAACTCATCTTTCGCCGGCAAGGCCAAGCGCTTCTGGGCCGACATCCTGGGGGCCGATGAGCCCCGGCGCGAGAACGCCCAGTGACTTTCGGCAGGGCTGGGGGGCCTCGGACTTGAGCGACATCTTCCACGTCGGCATCTCGGGCGCGCGCGGCCGCATGGGCCGAGCCGTGAGCCAGGTCTTGGACGCCCGCGACGACGTCATGGTCGCCGCCCGCTTCGACTGGGGCGAGACGCCCGACCTGTCGCTGTGCGACGTGGTCATTGACTTCTCGACGGCCGAGGCCTCCGTGGCGCTGGCGCAGTCTTGCGCCGAGCGGGGCGGTCCGGCCCTGGTGATCGGTTCAACCGGTCTCTCGCCCGAACAGGACGCCGAAATCCTCAAGGCGGCCGAACGGGTCGCCATCGTCCGGAGCGGCAACTTCTCTCTCGGCGTCAACATCCTGATCGGCCTGGTCGAACACGCGGCCCAGAGGCTCGACGCCCGCGACTGGGACATCGAGATCACCGAGGCTCATCACCGTAAGAAGGTCGACGCCCCCTCCGGCACCGCCCTGATGCTGGGCGAAGCAGCCGCCTCGGGCCGGGGCCATGATTTGGCGGCGCTGCGCACGCCCCCCTACGACGGCGTCGGCGAGGCGCGCCAGACCGGCAAGATCGGCTTCTCCTCCATCCGCGCGGGCGGCATCGTCGGTGAACACACCGTCCTGTTCGCCTCCGAGGACGAAGTCGTAACGCTGAGCCACTCCGCCATCGACCGCAGTCTGTTCGCCCGCGGCGCAGTGGCCGCCGCCGCCTGGGTCCGGAACCGCCGTCCGGGCCTCTACGACATGCAGGACGTGCTGGGCTTTCGGCAGGCGTAAGTCTTCTCTTTCGTCATTCCGGGCGGCGGGAGCGCAGCGACCAGAGACCCGGAACAAGGCGGCGCGCGCGAGCGCGAACCTGCAACGTACGAGCCCGCTGACGCATTTCGCCTTCGCTCCGCTTCGGCGCCGCCCCGTTCCGGGTCTCCGCTCCGCTTCGCCCGGAATGACGAAAGAAGAAGCAGCCGTGCTCTCAGACCCGCTCGAACTCCAGGAAGATCGGATCGGTGTCGCCCAGACGTTTTTCCTCGTAGCGGGTGACGACGTGGTCCGGCGGCGCGACGGTCCAGTCCGCCTTCTCGTCGGCCAGCCAGACAAGCCCCGGCGTCGCGATCAGCCGTTCCAGCGCCCAGCCGGCATAGTCCTTCCAGTCGGTGACGAACCTCAGCCGCCCGCCGGGCTTGAGCACGCGCGCCAGTTCGGCCGCGAACACCGGCTGGATCAGCCGGCGCTTGTTGTGTCGCGCCTTGTGCCAGGGGTCGGGGAACAGAATCATGACCCGATCAAGGCTCGCGTCCGGCAGGGCCGCCACCACCGCGCGCGCGTCGTCGTCGTGCAGCCGCACGTTCTTCAGCCCCCGTTCGTCGATGTGCCGCAGCGCCGAGGCCACGCCGTTCAGAAAGGGCTCGCAGCCGATCATCAGAGCTTGCGGATGGCGCGCCGCCTGCGCCGCCAGATGCTCGCCACCGCCGAAGCCGATCTCCAGCCAGACTTCGGCCGCGCCGGGCATCAGGGCCGCGACGTCGACCTCGCCCTCGGCCGGCACGGGCAGACGCACCGTCGGCATCAGGGTGTCGAACAGCGCCGCCTGACGCGGCTTGATCGGACGCGACTTGATGCGGCCGAAGGATCGGAGGGGGGGATGGGGCATCAAAGAAGGGGCTAGGTTCTAGGGGCTGGGTTCTAGGGCAGTCCGGGGCTGACCTCGGCTTGGCACCTCAACTGCGCAGCAACCCTAACCCCTGAAACCTAGAACCTAGAACCTTCAAACAAGCGCCTTCAGTTGATCCACCAGATCGACCTTCTCCCAGCCGAAGCCGCCGTCGGCGTCCGGCTCGCGGCCAAAGTGGCCGTAGGCCGCCGTGCGGGCGTAGATCGGCTTGTTCAGGCCCAGGTGCTCGCGGATGGCGCGCGGCGTGGCGCCGCCGATCAGGTCGAGGATGCCGGTCTCCAGCTTGGCTTCGGTCGCGCCGTTCTTGCCGGTGCCGTGCAGGTCGACGTGGATCGACTGGGGCTTGGCCACGCCGATGGCGTAGCTGATCTGGATGGTGCAGCGATCCGCCAGACCGGCCGCCACCACGTTCTTGGCCAGGTAGCGGCACGCGTAGGCCGCCGAGCGGTCCACCTTGGTCGGGTCTTTGCCCGAGAAGGCCCCGCCGCCGTGGGGCGAGGCGCCGCCATAGGTGTCGACGATGATCTTGCGGCCCGTCAGGCCGGTGTCGCCGTCCGGCCCGCCGATCTCGAAGATGCCGGTCGGATTGATGTGCCAGACGGTCTGGTCGGTGATGAAGCCCTTGGGCAGCACTTCCTCGACGATCGGCTTGACCACGGCGGCGACCTCAGCCTGGCTCTTGCCCTTGGCGTGCTGGGTCGAGACGACGATGGAGGTGGCCTCCACCGGCTTGCCGTCCTCGTAGCGCAGGGTGACCTGGCTCTTGGCGTCCGGCTCCAGGATGGTGCCGCCCGCGTGGCGCACCTCGGCCAGACGCTTCAGGATGTTGTGGCTGTACTGCAGCGTCGCCGGCATCAGTTCGGGCGTTTCATTCGACGCATAACCAAACATGATGCCCTGATCGCCCGCGCCCTCGTCCTTGTTGCCCGAGGCGTCGACCCCGACGGCGATGTCGGCGGATTGGCCGTGCAGGCGGTTGATGAACTCAAACGTGTTCCAGTGGAACTGGTCCTGCTCGTAGCCGATGTCCTTCACGGCCGCGCGCACCGCCGCCTCGATCTCGGCCTCGATGCCCGGTTCCCAGGTGTCCTTTTCCGAGTTCCAGATGCCCTCGCCCCGGATCTCGCCGGCCAGCACCACCAGGTTCGTCGTCGTCAGGGTCTCGCACGCCACCCGCGCATAGGGGTCCTTGGCCAGGAACAGGTCGACGACGGTGTCGGAGATGCGGTCCGCGACCTTGTCGGGATGGCCCTCGGACACGCTTTCCGAGGTGAAGAGGAAGGACGAACGGGACAAGGCCTGGCTCCGATGGCTCCCGCGGCCGCGCCGCGTGGGCGCGAGACATATAAAGATATGTTTATGCGATCAAGGGAGGGGGGTGCGCAGGCGCGCGGACGAAGCGACGCGTTCGTCTCGGTTGCGGTGTCGGAATGGGAATGGTGCCGCTTAGGTGACTCGAACACCTGACCCCCTCATTACGAATGAGGTGCTCTACCAGCTGAGCTAAAGCGGCCTGCCAGCCAGGCGGAACGCGCCCGGCGACGGAAGCGGCTCTTTATACGGCGGGCTCCGGCTTGCCAAGGGCCGCCAGAAGGGCGTCCTCGGTGGGCGCGGCGGCGACGCGAACCTCGGCGAACGGCAGCGGCCCCAATGACGCGGCGGCGGCCTCGGAGATGACGCAGGCGAAGCGATCTACGACATCCGGCGCGGCCAAGGCCAGGGCGTGAGCGGCGCGGGGGCTGTGGATCAGAACGGCGTGCCATGCCTCGAAAGGGCGGGCGTCGGTTTCGACGGTCTCATAAACCGCCACGGTGCGGACGTCGGCCCCGTCGCCGACGAGCGCGGCGAGGTCTCCGGCGGGCTGGGCGGCGGCGGGGTGGAGCAGATTCAGGCCCTTGGCGTCGGTGCGGATCAGGGCCGCCAGCGCTGTCAGGTCGCCATCGGCGGAGCGGACGGTGGCGAAGCCCGCCTCACTCGCTGCACGGGCGGTGGCGTCGCCGACAGTGAACACGGGGCGGTCGCGCGCCGGGCTCGAGGCGATGAAGGCAGCGACGGCGTTGATGCTGGTGAAGACGAGGCCGTCGATGCCGGTCAGGTCGATCTCGGCCTTCACGGGCCGCACCTCCAGCAGGGGCGCGACCACTGGCGTGAACCCCAGCGCGGTCAGTCGGGCGGCCGTGGCCTCGGCCCCGGGGCGGGCGCGGGTGATCCAGACCTTCATGGCCTGACGATCAAACGGGGACCCTCTGGTCTCCCGCCGCGGCGTGGACTTGCTGGCCCAGATCCAGCCCTAGCGCGCGGGCGCGGCTCTCGGCGTCCGGGCCGGTCAGGTCGATCTGCCCCGAGCGGCGCCAGCGGGCGGAGCCGTCGGGGGCCAGCATCTCGGTGGTCAGGGTCAGGGTCTGGCCAGCCACCGTGGCGTGGGCGCCGACGGCAGTGCGGCACGAGCCCTCCAGCGCCGTCATCGCGCCGCGCTCGGCGGCGACGGCGAGCCGGGTTTCACGATCGTCCAGCGCCCGGACCCAGTCGTGGTCGGTGTCGCCCTCTCGCGTCTGGAGCGCCAAAGCCCCCTGGCCCGGCGCGGGGAGGAAGGCGTCGAGCGAGAGATAGCCCCGCACCGCCTCCGCCCGCCCCAGCCGATTCAGCCCGGACGCGGCCAGCAGGATGGCGTCGAAATCGCCGTCGGCCGCGCGGCGCAGGCGGGTGTCGATGTTGCCCCTCAGCATCTCGATCTGCAGGTCGGGGCGGAGCGTCAGGGCCTGGGCCTGGCGCCGCAGGGAGGCGGTGCCGAGGCGCGCACCCTGCGGCAGGGCGTCGAAATCCTCGTGGTCGCGGCTGATGAAGGCGTCGCGGGCATCCTCACGCTCGGGGATGGCGGCGATCGTCAGGCCCGGCGGCTGTTCGGCCGGCACGTCCTTCATGGAGTGGACCGCGATGTCGATGCGGCCGTCCAGCAGGGCCTCCTCGATCTCCTTGGTGAACAGGGCCTTACCGCCGACCTCCATCAGGCGCCGGTCCTGGATCTGGTCGCCGGTGGTGACGATCTCGACGAGCACGACCTCTTCGATCGGCAGGCTTATGGCGGCCGCGATGGCCCGCTGCATCATGCCGGATTGAGCGAGGGCGAGGGCGGAGCGGCGGGTGCCGATACGGATGGTGGGCATTCGGGTCCGTTGCGTCGGGTGGGCCGGGTCGTTACCTGACGCCGGTGCAGAACTCAGGCGACCTTATCAGCGAAAGCGGCGCCGCAAAGCCGTTTGATGATCGACCGCTGACGGTGCTCGGCATCGAGACGAGCTGCGACGAGACGGCGGCCTCGGTCGTTCGCCTGTCGCCGGACGGGTCGGCCGAGGTGCTGTCGTCCATCATCCACAGCCAGATCGATGACCATCAGGCCTATGGCGGCGTGGTGCCCGAGATCGCGGCCCGCAGCCACGTTGAGATGATCGAGGGCGTCGCGGCTCGCGCCATGACCGAGGCGGTGCTGGGCTATGGCGATCTCGACGGCGTGGGCGCGACCGCCGGGCCGGGGCTAGTCGGCGGGGTCATGGTGGGCCTGGGCTTCGGCAAGGCCGTGGCCTTGGCGCAAGGCCTGCCGTTCGTCGCGATCAACCATCTGGAAGGCCATGCCGTCTCTGCGCGGCTGGGGGCGCGGGTCGACTATCCCTTCCTGCTGCTGCTGGTCTCCGGCGGGCACTGCCAGCTGCTGGAGGTGCGCGGGATCGGTGACATGAGCCGGCTGGGCACCACCATCGACGACGCGGCGGGCGAGGCTTTCGACAAGATCGCCAAGGCGATGGGGTTGAGCTATCCCGGCGGCCCTGCGCTGGAGCGGCTTGCGGCGAGCGGCGACGGATCGCGGTTCGACCTGCCCCGGGCGTTGCTGGGCCGCAAGGACTGCGACTTCTCCTTCTCCGGCCTGAAGACGGCCGCCTCGCGGATCGCCCAGACGCTGGAGACAGAGCAGGACCGGGCCGATCTAGCCGACGCGGTTCAGACCGCCATCGCGCGCCAGCTGTCCGAGCGGTCGGACCGGGCCATGGCGGACTATGCCGAGAGGCACGAGGCCCGGACCTTCGTGGTCGCGGGCGGGGTCGCGGCCAACAGGACCGTACGCCGCGTGCTGGAGGAGACGGCGGCCCGGCGCGGGTTCGGCTTTGTGGCGCCGCCCATGGCCTACTGCACCGACAACGCCGCCATGATCGCCCTGGCCGGGGCCGAGCGGCTCAGACTGGGTCTGGTTTCCGACATCGATGCGCCGGCGCGGCCGCGATGGCCGCTGGACGAAGCGCGGGCGATCGCCGACCCTGTCCATCCGACGGGGCGCAAGGGGGCCAAGGCCTGAGCCCGCAACAGGACTCGATGATGGAATTTCGAAAGGCGGGGGTGATCGGCGCGGGCGCCTGGGGCACGGCCCTGGCCCAGGTCTGCGCGCGCGCCGGGCTGGAGACGGTGCTTCAGGCCCGCGAGCCCGAGGTGGTGGAGAGCATCCGCGCGCGCCGGGTCAACGAGGCCTTCCTGCCGGGCGTCGAGCTGGAGCCGGGCATCTCGGTGACCCCGGAATTCGCGGATCTGGCGGACTGCGACCTGATCCTGGCCGTGCCTCCGGCGCAGTTCATGCGCGCGACTCTGACGGCCTTTTCGTCCCACGCCCGGGCTGGCGCGCCCATCCTGCTGTGTTCCAAGGGGATCGAGCGCGGGTCGCTCAAGCTGATGACCCAGGTGCTGGCCGAAACGATCCCAGCCGCGCCCGCGGCCGTCCTGTCCGGTCCCAGCTTCGCCGCCGATGTGTCGCGCGGCCTGCCGACCGCCGTCACCCTGGCCTGCGAGGACGCCGCGCTTGGCGAGGAGCTGATGTGGACGCTGTCGGCGCCGGGCTTCCGGCCCTATCTGGCGACCGACCTCATCGGGGCCGAGGTCGGCGGCGCGATCAAGAACGTGCTCGCCATCGCCTGCGGCCTGTCCGAGGGCCGGGGGCTAGGCCGCAGCGCCCATGCGGCCCTGATCACCCGGGGTTTCGCCGAGATGACGCGGCTGGGTGTGGCGCTGGGCGCCGAGCCGCAGACGGTGGCCGGGTTGTGTGGTCTGGGCGACCTGGTCCTGACCTGTTCCAGCCCTCAGTCCAGGAACATGAGCCTGGGCCTCGCGCTCGGTCAGGGCCAGACGGTGGAGCAGGCGCTGGCGGGCAAGCGGTCGGTCGCCGAGGGCTATGAGAGCGCGCCGGCGGTGCGCGAGCTGGCGGCGCGGGCCGGGGTGGAGATGCCGATCTGCGGGGGCGTGGCCGCCTTGCTGGCGGGAGAAACCACCGTCGATGGCCTGATCGACGCCCTTTTGTCGCGGCCGCTCAAGTCCGAGCAGGGATGAGCGACGCCCCTTCGACCGAGCGGAAGCGCGTCTGGACCACGCCGCCGGACGTGGCGCTGTGCGCGCTGGACGACATCGCCGAGCCGGGCTCGCGCGGCTTCGTGCTCCAGATCGGCGAGGCCTTCTTCCACGGGTTCGTGGTCCGCAAGGGCGGCGAGGTCGCGGGCTGGGTCGACCGCTGTCCGCACGCGGGTTTCCCGATTGCGGTGGAGCTGGACCGCTATCTGACGCCGGACGGCGGGCTGATCCTGTGTGGCTGGCACGGGGCTGTGTTCGAACCGATCACCGGCGCCTGCGTGGGCGGCCCTTGCGCGGGTGGAAAGCTGACTCCGTGGCCGGTCAAGGCCGAGGGCGGCGTAATCCGGACGGCCTAGGCTACTTCTTCAGACGCCGAGCGTTGGCTGTGGCCGCGGCGTGGATGGGCTTGAGGGCTTCCGCCTGGGCTTTCAGCAGTTCCGCGTTGACGCTGAGCGCCTGGCTGGAGGCGCGGCTCCACCATCCCATGGCCCACGACATCTGGGCGTACAGGGCGGCCTGTGGGGTCCGCGCGCTCGCCATCGCCGAGGCGGCGCGGGCGGCATGACCCATCTCCTCCATCGCCGAGGCCGAAGTTCTGGCGGTCAGATCGCCCATGACGCCCGCCAGCGCTGTCGCGGACGCCCCCATCGCTTCCAGCTTCTCGGTGCCCATCAGCGACATCTCGCGAATGTCGGCCTTCATCGGGTCGGCGAGGCCGTCGGCGAGGATGGTCATGCGCGCGGCGATGACCTCCGACGCCGCCCGCATCATCTCGGCCCCGGTCGCAGCATGGGCGGCGGCCCCCTGAGCCATTGTCGCCGCCTTGCGAGCCGCGCGGCCCGCCCTCGTCGTCTTCGTCATGCCCCAGCCCTGCGCCCGTTTCGTCAGCCGGGCAAGACCTCGGCCGAGAAGTCGGCGACGTCCTTCAGCAGGGCGGTCACGGCGGCGTCGATGATCCTCTGGCCCTTCTCCGGGCTGGCCTGTGCCGGGTCGGAGCCGATGCGGCCGTCGGGGAAGCGGGCGCGGTAGTCGAGTGCGTCGCGGATCGGCCCGCTGGGCGCGATCTGAGGCGAATAGTCGGCGGTCTTGATCCGGTCGGGATAGGCCGCCTGCGTCACTGCGATCTCGGACGGGGTGGCGTGCATGCCGTGGCCGGTCGGGAAGATCGAATTGCACAGGCTGTTCACGCCGGGCAGGTCCCACCAGTTCCGCAGCTTGAGCACATAGGGGCAGGGCTCCTCAGCGAAGGACCATTCCGCATAGAGCTCCGAGAAGGTCGCCTCGATGGTCGAGACGTTGCCGCCGTGGCCGTTCAGGAAATAGATCCGCTCGAAACCGTGGCGGCTGAGCGAGCTGACCCAGTCCGAGATCGCGGCCATGAAGGTCGAGGGGCGCAGCGAGATGGTCCCGGCGAAGGCCAGGTGGTGCTGGGCCATGCCGATGTTGAAGGTCGGGGCGACGATCAGGCCGTCGTCGGCCTTCTCGGCGGCGTGGGCGATGATCTCCGGGCACATCCAGTCGGTGCCGAGCAGGCCCGTCGGCCCGTGCTGTTCGTTGGAGCCGATCGGCACGACCACCGTCTTCGTGGACTTCAGGCGGGCGTCGATCTCGGGCCAGGCGGAGAAGGCGATCAGCATGCGGAACTCTCGGGGTCGGGGACAGGCGGCCTTCCTACGCCTGTCCGCCCTGCGGCGTCGATGCCGACTTGCGCCGGGCGGCCGAAACCGCATCTATCGCCGCGTGACCGCCCTTCCCGCCTCCATCGACGTCGCCGTGATCGGAGCGGGGGCCGCCGGCATCGCCGCCGCGCGGGCGTTGATTGATGCGGGCGTCTCGGTCGTGGTCCTGGAGGCGCGCGACCGGATCGGCGGTCGGGCCCATACGATCCGCTGGAACGGCCACGGTCTGGATGTTGGGTGCGGCTGGCTGCACTCGGCCGACGAGAACCCGCTGGCGGAGCGGGTCGAGCCGCTGGGCCTGACGCTGGACAAGACGCGTCCGCCCTGGCGGACCCAGGCCTTCAACCTTGGCCTGACGCCCGACGAGCAACAGGCCTTCCGCGACGCCTTCGACGCCTTCGACGAACGGGTGGCCGAGGCCGCGCGACGCGGCGAGGATCGACCCGCCGCCGACCTGTTCGTGCCCGGAGATCGCTGGAACGGGCGGATGGACGCCATCTCCGGCGCCCTGAACGGCGCGCGCTTCGCCGAGGTCTCGACGCTCGACTACGACGCCTATCGCGACACGGGGGTGAACTGGCGGGTCGTGGAGGGCTATGGCGCGCTGATCGAGCGGCTGGGGCAAGGGTTGCCAGTCGTTCTGGACTGCGCGGTCCAGCGCATCGACCGGCGGGGGGCGACCCTGAAGATCGACACGACGCGGGGCGTGGTCGAAGCCCGGGCCTGCATCCTGACCCTGCCGACGTCGGTCCTCGCGGCCGAGGCGGTGCGGTTCGACCCGCCCCTGCCGGACCTGATCGAGGCGGCCGCGGGCGCGCCGCTGGGTCTGGCGTCCAAGCTGCACATGGCGGTCCAGGGGGCGGAGGACTTTCCGCCGGACAGCCAGCTGTGGGGGCGGACCGATACGGCCGACACGGGCGGCTATCACTTGCGGCCCTTTGGACGGCCGATGATCGAGGGCTATTTCGGCGGCGACCTGGCCTGGGGACTGGAGGCGGAGGGCCAGGCGGCCTTCTTCGACTTCGCCGCGGGCGAGCTGTCGGACCTTCTGGGATCGAGCTTCAGGAAACGGCTCCAGCCCGTGTCCATGTCCATGTGGGGGGTCGATCCGTGGTCGCGCGGGGCCTATTCCCATGTCCTGCCGGGTCAGGGCGATCCGGCCTCCGGGGCTCGGGCAAGGCTGAGGCGGCCGGCCGAGGACCGCATCTTCGTCGCGGGCGAGGCGACGTGCCCCGACTTCTACGGCACCGCGCACGGGGCCTGGATGGAAGGCGAACGGGCCGCGCGGGAGGCGCTGGCCCTGCTCGGCGTCGAGGTTCGACCCGTCGAGGAGGAAACGTGAGGTCGCCGTCCTCTCGACCCCGACCGCGAAAGGCGACGGCCGCCGCGCCGCCGATCCGCAAACCGAGCTCGGTCATGACCGGCGCCCCGGTGCCCGCCTTCGCATGGCCGCCGGCCGAGGCGCGGGTCGAGGAGATCTTCGCCCGGCTGTCCCGCGTCATGCCGGAGCCGAAGACCGAGCTGCGGTTCCAGGATCCCTACACTCTGGTTGTCGCGGTCGCCCTGTCGGCGCAGGCGACTGACGTGTCGGTGAACAAGGCGACGGAGAAGCTGTTCGCCGTCGCCGACACGCCGGAGAAGATGCTGGCGCTCGGCGAAGCGGGACTGATCCCCTACATCGCCTCGATCGGCCTCTATCGGAACAAGGCGAAGAACGTCGTCGCGCTGAGCCGCATCATCGTCGAGCAGCACGGCGCGGTGACGCCCCTGAACCGCGCCGACCTTCAGGCCCTCCCCGGCGTCGGCCGCAAGACCGCCAGCGTGGTGCTAAACGAACTGGGGATCGAGCCGGCCATCGCGGTCGACACCCATGTGTTCCGCGTCTCCCACCGGCTCGGCCTGGCCAACGCCGCGACCGCCGACAAGGTCGAGGACCAACTGCATGCCGTCGTGCCCGAGGCCTTCCTCGCCAAGGCGCACCACTGGCTGATCCTGCATGGCCGCTATACCTGCACGGCCCGAAAGCCGAACTGTCCGGGGTGCGTGATCTCGGACCTCTGCCCGTCGCGGGGCTTCCTCTACGCAGCCGAGGCGACCGCTGAACCCGAGATGCGAGCCGCTGCGGCCTCGGCGAAGAGGCGGCCCCTGTCGGGGGCTTCGGACAGGTAGAAGTCGGGCTCGATCAGTTCGGCTTCCATCAGCAGCCATCGACCCTCGTGCTGGACCATGTCGAGGCGGGCGTAGAGGAGGTCTTCCTCGATCACGTCGAACACCTGACGGGCGAGGTCGAGGGCGGCAGGGGACGGCTCGGCGACGGTCTGGTAGCGGCCGCCGAACTGGGACTGGATGCGGAAGTCGCCCGGCGCGGCGGTCTTCAGCACGGCGTGGCTCAGCCGGCCGCCGAAGAAGAGGAGCGACAGCTCCCCCGCCGTGGCGAGGTCGGGCAGGAAGGGCTGGATCATGGCCGAGCCCTCGGGCGCATCGACGAGGGGCTCGCCGCGCGCGATCTTCAGCGTCTTCCATGCGCCGCCGGACACCGTGGGCTTGACGATCAGGGTGTCGGTCCCGAAGCGGTCGAACGCGGCGACGACCTCGGCGTCCGTCACGCCCTCGGTCCAGACCGTCGGCGGGATCGCGACGCCTTCGGCCTCGAAGTGCCGGAGGTAGGTCTTGTCGGAGTTCCAGGCCAGGACCGAGGCGGGGTTGGCGATGCGGACGCCGGCCTGCGCCCAGGTCTGCGTCGCCTTCAGCCAGCGGGCGTGGTGCTGGTGATAGCCCCAGGTCAGCAGCGGCAGCACGAGCGGAAACTCCAGCAGCGCCGAGGCGTCCTCGACGTGAGCGAGCCAGGCGAGAGGTCTGACCGTCAGGTCCGCCAGCGCTAGGGCGGCAGCCAGACGCTCCATGACCTCGGGCCAGTGCGGGCCATAGGTCCCGTCGTCGGCGGCGGGGGTGAGGACGGCGATCTCGGTCATGTCAGCCTCGAAAACATATAAGGATGTCCTTATATGATTGTCTGGCGAGGGCAAGCAGGGCTGGCGCGGCGCGCGGGCGGCGGCTAAGGGGCGCCGCATGACCCAGACCGCCTCCTACGACATCTGCGCCGTCGGCAACGCCATCGTCGACGTGCTCGCGCCCTGCGACCCACAATTCCTGGCCGATCAGGGATTGACTCCAGGCTCCATGCAGCTGGTCGACGAGGCCCAGAGCGCGGCCCTCTATGTCGCCATGGCGGCGGGGGTGGAGGCGTCCGGCGGCTCGGCCGGCAATACGGTCGCCGGCGTCGGATCCTTTGGCGGGCGGGCGGCCTATATCGGTAAGGTCGCGGCCGATCCGCTGGGCGAGATCTTCGCCCACGACATCCGCGCCGCCGGCGTTCACTTCGACACTCCGGCGCTGGAAGGCGGGGCGGGCACGGGCCGCTGCCTGATCAATGTCACGCCCGACGGGCAGCGGACCATGTGCACCTTCCTCGGCGCCGCCAACCAGCTGACGGTCGCGGATGTGGACGAGGCCCTGATCGGGGACAGCGCCATCGTCTATCTCGAAGGCTATCTGTTCGATCCGGCCCCGGCGCGGGCGGCGTTCGAGGCGGCGGCGAAGGCCGCGCACGCGGCGGGCCGCAAGGTCGCCATCACCCTGTCGGACGCCTTCGTGGTGGGTCGCTGGCGGGCCGAGCTGCTGGCCTTCATCCAGGCCTCGGCCGACATCGTTCTGGCCAACGAGGTCGAGCTCCTGGCCCTGTTCGAGACCGAGGATTTCGACTCGGCCGCCGAGCGGCTGGCGCAGATCGTCGAAGTCGCAGCGGTGACTCGGGGCGAGCACGGGTCCGTGGTCATCCGGGGCGCCGAACGGGCGGTGGTCCAGGCCTTCGCGGTGGACCGCGTGGTGGATACGACGGGCGCCGGCGACCAGTATGCGGCGGGCTTCCTGCTAGGTCTGGCGCGCGGCCTGTCCCTGGCGGACGCCGGTGCGCTTGGATCCCTGGCGGCGGCCGAGGTGATCGGCCACTGGGGCCCGCGCCCCATGACCTCGCTGCACGAGCTCGCCGAGCAGAAGGGGCTCAGGCTCGACGCCGCCTGAGGGTGACGTAGAAGGCTCCGTCGCCGCCATGACGGCGGTGTGCGGAGGCGAAGCCGGACACCACGCCGCGCAGGGCGTGGGACTGGAGCCACTCCTGGATCGAGGCGCGGATCACCCCGCCGCCGCGCCGGCCCTGACCCGTGACGACGAGCACGGCGCGCAGACCACGCGCCTGGGCGGACAGCAGGAACGCGCGCAACTGGTCTTCGGCCTCGAACCGGCCGAACCCATGCAGGTCTATCGTCGCCTCGATGGGATCGCGTTCGCGCGACAGGCGGCGCTGTCGCCGGGGTTCGAGCGCCTCGGGCGCGCCATGGGCCGGAGGCTGGCGGACGACCAACGTCGTCGGGCTCGGCGAAGTTTTGGCGACCGTGGACTGGGGGCGAGGCGCGGCGGCCGCGGACTGCTTCACCTCGACCCTGGCCGGGGCTTCCAGCGCGATCCGCAGAGCTTTCCGGACGCGGGCGGGCGTGACCGAGCCTGACACGCGGGCCCATAGGCGGCGATCCTCGGCGCTCATGTCGGGCGGCGGACGCCGGGCCACGCGCCTCAGGCCTCTTCGTCGTCGAGGTCGGGCTCGGGCGGGCCGGGCTCATAGGTCAGGAGGTCGCCTGGCTGGCAGTCCAGTTCCCGGCAAAGGGCGTAAAGCGTGGTGAAGCGCACGGCGCGCGCCTTGCCGGTCTTGAGGATCGACAGGTTAGCAACCGTCACGCCGACACGGTCCGCCAGCTCGGTCAGCGACATGCGCCGTTCGACCAGAAGTCGGTCCAGCTGCACCTTGATGGCCATCTAGAAGCGCCTCCCCGCGCCAGCGCCGCTCATATCGTCAATTCTGATTCCCGCCGCAGGCGCGCACCCTCGCGGAAGACCTCGGCCAGGACGAAAACGACCAGAACCGAGAAGATCGGGGTCAGAAGTTCGCCGAAGCCTTGCGGTTCCATCACGCCGGGAGCCAGACGGGCGGCGACGACGCCCTGGGCGACCCAGACGCCGCCCGTGACGATCGCCAGGATCAGCCCGACCTGGCGCAGTCGGCGAACGTTCTCGGGCTGGAAGGGGTCGCCAATCGTCAGGGTGCGAAAGATCAGCCGCAGGTTCCTGAGGATCATCAGGAAGCCGCCGAAATAGGACGTGAGCGCCCCGACGCCGAACAGCAGCAAGGGTCGCGTCAACGGTTGCTGGCGGCCGCCTTCGTCGTTCGAAACGGTGATGTTGAGATTGGCGATCGGGATGAAGATCGAGGCGAGGAACAACAGCAGCAGAACCGCCGTGATGATCATCAGGAGCACATAGGCCACGTCCAGCGCGATCTTCAGCAGGCTGGATACGGACCCGGGGCCCAAAGTTCGGAAGGGCGTCCGGAAAGGCGCCGCCACGCCGATGCGCGGCATCTTGGGCAGGCGCGGCATGGGCGAGCCGGCGGTCGCTTGGTCTGAAGGGGGCCGGTCGGCGGTCATCGGCGATCTCTCGCCGGGGGATCAGGCCGCGACGGCCGCGCGGGGTCCGGCGAACCCCGACGCGGCTCTATACATCGCGTTCCTGGTCAATGGTCAAAAGCGCCTTGTTGTTTGCCGCCAGAGCTCCACTCGCGGAGCTAGCGGGAGAGAGAACGAGTCGGTCGATGCAACCTTCGCCCATGTCGCGAGCAATGGCGTTGCCGACGATAGCGACCCGCCTTAGAGCGCTTGCACCAGGATGGCGACCAGGGCGGTCGGCAGAGCGGCGAGCATGGCGACTTGAACCAGCAGGGAGCCGACCTTGTCGAGCATCAGCGAGGCGTTCAGGGTGGTCATCTTGTCTATCCTTCGATCCTGAGTGCGGGTCGTTCGTTGCCCGCATTCTGCGCCACGGGGGTTCGATTTGCTCGTTTCGATCAAACCGGGGAACGTTGTGGCCTCCGTTCGTGAGAACATAGATAGGCCGTGCAAGGCCGGTTTGCACGTTACATATCGTTTAACGATATTAAACTTCGGCAATGGAATGTTTCTGGACCGGGAGTTCGCGTGAACCTGAAGCTTATCAAGGGGATGCGGCTTGTCGCGGCGACCCACAACGCCGGAAAGGCCCGCGAAATCCACACGCTTCTGGACGGACATTACGAGGTGGTCACCGCAGGCGAGCTGAATTTGCCTGAACCGGCCGAAACGGAGACGACTTTTGTCGGCAACGCCATGCTGAAGGCGCGCCATGCCGCCGACCGCTCGGGCGAGGTCTGTCTGGCGGATGATTCCGGTCTGTCTGTCGTGGCGCTGGACGGCGCGCCCGGCATCTTCTCCGCGCGCTGGGGCGGACCGCAGAAGGACTTTGGCCTGGCGATGCGAAAGATCGAGGAGCGGCTGGAAGATCTCGGAGCGACCGATCGCTCGGCCTTCTTCACCTCGGCGCTCGCCGTGGCCTGGCCGGACGGACCCTGCGTCGTGGTAGAGGGCCGCGTCGACGGCCGCCTGACCTTTCCGCCGCGCGGCGACCGGGGGTTCGGCTACGACCCCATCTTCATCCCCGACGGCCACGATCAGACCTTCGGCGAGATGGACCCGGCCCTGAAGGACAGCCTCAGCCACCGCGCCGTCGCCTTCCGCAAGCTGAAGGCCGCCCTCATTGACGGATGACCGGCCGGACGGCGTCGCCGTCTATGTGCACTGGCCCTACTGCGCCCGCATCTGCCCCTACTGCGATTTCAACGTCGTCAAAGATCGGGGATGGCGTGAAGAGCAGTCGGTCCTGGTCCAGGCGATCCTGACCGACCTGGAGACGCAGGCCGCCCGGCTGGGCGACCGGCCGCTGACCTCGATCTTCTTCGGGGGCGGCACGCCGTCCCTGATGCGGCCCGAGGACGTCGCGAGCGTTGTGGCGGCGGCCCGGCGACTGTTCCCGACCGCCGAGCCTATCGAGATCACGCTGGAAGCCAATCCGACGGACGCCGAGGCCGCCCACTTCGCTGCCCTCGCGGAGGCCGGGGTCAACAGACTGTCTCTGGGCGTCCAGTCTCTCGATGACCGCGATCTGGCTTTTCTCGGCCGCAATCACTCGGCGGCGGAGGCTCGGCGAGCCATCGCTGTGGCCTCAGGCGTGTTCGATCGCCTGTCCATCGACCTGATCTACGCCCTGCCCGGCCAGACCGTGGATGGCTGGCGAGCGGCGCTCGACGAGGCCGTGGCGCTCGGCTTCGAGCATGTGTCGCCCTACCAGCTGACGATCGAGCCGACGACCGCCTTCGGCCGGGCCTTCGCGCGCGGCGCCTTGATCCCGCCGGACGAGGACACGGCCGCCGACCTTTACGAGGCGACCCAGACGACGCTCGAGGCCGCCGGCTTCGAGGCCTATGAGGTCTCCAACCATGGCAGAGGCGCCGCCGCCCGCTCGGCGCACAATCTGCATGTCTGGCGGGGCGGAGACTACGTCGGCGTCGGGCCGGGCGCCCACGGCCGGCTGACCCTGGGCGAAGGACGCACCGCCACGGTCGCTCACCGCCGCATCGCTGATTATGTCGAAGGTGTCGCCGCCGGATTCCCAAGGAGCGAGACCCAGACGCTGGACCCGCGGGAGGCTGCGGAGGAGCGGCTGCTTCTGGGCCTGAGGACGACCGAAGGCGTGCCCCTTTCGCTGTTGCCGGTCCTTGGCTTGGACCCCGTCGCGGCGCCGGTCGCGGACTTGATCGAAAGCGGCTTCCTGACGCTCGCCGCTGGCCGCCTAGCCGCCACAGCTCAGGGCCGCCCCGTGCTGGACGCGCTCCTGAAGACGCTCCTGACCTGAGCCTCGCCTTGCTCCGCCCGCGCCCCGCTGGCACGGTCCGGCGATGACCGAGGCCGCCCTGTTTCCGCCGACCGCGCCTCCGCCCCGGCGGGTTTCGCCGGGGCTGTATCTGGTCTCGACCCCTATCGGAAACCTGCGGGACATGACGCTTCGGGCGCTGGACGTGCTCGCCGCCGCCGACCTTGTCCTGGCCGAGGACACCCGCGTCACCGCCAAGCTGCTGGCCGCCTATGGGCTGAAGGCCCGGCTGGAACGCTGTGACGACCACGCCTCGGGCCGCGCGGCTGAGATCGCCGTGGAACGCGTTGCGGACGGAGCCGTGGTCGCGCTGGTGTCGGACGCCGGCACGCCGATGGTGTCGGACCCTGGCTTCGTCGTCGCGCGGGCGGTGATCGCGGCGGGGCTGCCGGTGCATCCGATCCCCGGCGCGTCCAGCCTGCTGGCAGCGCTGGTGCTGTCGGGCCTGCCCGCCGATCGCGTGACCTTCGTCGGCTTCCTGCCGCCCAAGTCCGCCGGTCGGATCGGCGCACTGGCCGAGCTGAAGGCGGGCGGGCAGACGCTGGTCTTCTTCGAGAGCGGTCCGCGCCTGCGGGCCAGCCTGACCGACATGGCCGCCGTGCTGGGACCCCGCCCCGCCGCCGTGTGCCGCGAGCTGACCAAGCTCTACGAGACCTGCGTGCGAGGGAGCCTGACCGAACTCGCCGCCGATCCCGCGCTCGACGCGCCCAAGGGCGAGATCGTCGTGGTCGTCGGCCCCGGCGAGGCGGAGATCGCCACCGCGGCCGATGCCGATGCGGCCCTGACCGAGGCCCTGACCCGGCTCGCGCCTGGTGAGGCGGCGTCGGAGGTGTCGAGGGCGCTCGATCTGCCGAGAAAGGCGCTCTACCGCCGGGCGCTCGAACTCCAGGGCCGGGGATGAAGCCGCCGAGGCTGGCTCGCCCCCGCCTCCCCCGCGCCGCCAAGGCGGGCTGGCGGCAGGCCAAGGGCGGCGCGGCCTTTCGGGCGGGCCATGCGGCGGAATGGCTGGCGGCGGCGTGGCTGGTGCTGAAGGGCTATCGCATCCTCGGCTTCCGGCTGAAGGCGCCCGGCGCCGAGATCGACATCCTGGCCCAGAAGGCCGGGGTGCTCGCGGTCGTGGAGGTCAAGCGCCGCGCCACGGTCGAGGCGGCGGAAGCGGCGCTGTCTCCGGTGCAGCGCGAGCGTTTGCGGCTCGCCGGCGAGCGACTGTTGCGCCAAAGACCCGGTCTGAGGGGACTTCGTCTCCGACTGGACACGGTGACGCTGGCGTCCGGCGCGTTTCCACGCCATCGTCGCGGGCTGTAGTTTCTCGCCCGACGCGTTCTGGGGCGAGGGAACGGGTCGTCGGGGAGGACGTCGCCGTGACACGGGAGGAGGCGGAGGACCGGCTGAGCCTGGCGGGACAGGCCGACGACGACGCCTTTCCGCTGCTCGACGCAGCCATCGCCTGCGCGCTCCACGACATCCCTTTCCGGGACGACCGGCCTGCGCGACGCCTCGCGGACGCCGCCGCCGAGCGACTGGCCGAGCGCGTCCAGAACGAGAGCCCCGACGATGCGCTCGCCGAGACCATGGCGGCCGATCTGCGGCTGAACGGCGACCTGCTGCGCTATGACGATCCCGCCAACACCGACGTCGTCGACATCGCAGAGCGGCGACGCGGCCTGTCCGCGGCCCTGGCGGTCTTCTATCTCGACGCGGCCCGGCGGGCGGGGGTGAAGGCGGCGGGCGTGGATTTCCCGAACCACTTCCTTCTTCGCGTCGAGACGCCGGCGGGTCCGGTGGCGCTCGACCCGTTCAGCCAGGGCCGGGTGGTGATGCCGTCGGAGCTCACCCGGCGGGCCCTTCGCGCCGGGCTGACGCCGCATGTGGCGGATCGGCTCGACGTGCTGATGGCTCCGGTGACGGAGCGCCAAGCCCTGATCCGGCTGCAGAACGTCCTGTTCAGTCGCGCCATCAAGGCGGAGGACTATGAGACGGCTGAACGGTCGGCGGTGCGTCGCGCCCTGCTCGACCCCGAGGATCACCGGCCGTGGCTAGACGTCGCCGCCGCGCGCGAGAAGCAGGGCGCGCTGAACGGAGCCATCGACGCGCTCGCTCGCGCACGGGCCGTGTCCGGCGAGGCCGCGCCGGTGCCGGAAGTCGCCTTCGAGCGGCTCAGGATGCGGCTCAACTGAGCCGCGCCCTTGCGGCCACCGGCGGAGCCGTCCATGTCCGGCGGACCGGACGCCGAAGGACTGCCCATGCTCAAGGTCGCCATCCAGATGGACCCCATCGAAGGGGTCAACATCGCCTCGGACACGACCTTCTTCCTGGCGTTGGAGGCGCAAGCGCGGGGCCATCCGCTGTGGGTCTATGATTTCCGGACGCTGGCGCTGGAGGATGGCGACCTCTTCTGCCGCGCCCGGCCGGTGACGCTGCGGCCCATGGTCGGCGATCACGTCAGCTTCGGCGAAGAGGTGCGCCTGAACCTGGGACGCGACGTCGACGTCATCCTGATGCGGCAGGATCCGCCGTTCGACATGGCCTATGTGACGGCGACCTATCTGCTGGAGACCGTGCACCCGCGAACTCTGGTCGTGAACGATCCGGCCGAGGTGCGTTCGGCGCCGGAGAAGCTGTTCGCCACCCGCTTCGAGGGCGTCCAGCCGCCGACACTGATCAGCGCCGACCCGGTGGCCCTGGTCGATTTCCACGAACGGCACGGCGACGTGGTGCTCAAGCCGCTGCACGGCGCGGCGGGGTCTGGCGTGGTGCGGCTGAAGGCTGGCGACCCGAACCTGGAGGCCCTGATCGAGATCCACGCCGCCGCCAGCCGCGATCCCCTGGTGATCCAGAAGTTCATTCCGGCCGTCTCCAAGGGCGACAAGCGCATCATCCTGATCGAGGGGGAGCCGGTCGGGGCCATTAACCGCGTGCCCGCCGAGGGGCAGGTGCGCTCGAACCTGCGGGTCGGCGGCACCGCCGCCCCGGTCGAGATCACCCAGCGAGACCGGGAAATCTGCGCCATCATTGAACCGGAGTTGAAGGCGCGGGGCCTGATGTTCGTCGGCATCGACGTGATCGGCGACTATCTGACGGAGATCAACGTGACCTCGCCCACGGGCGCGGTGCAGTTGAAGGAATTCGGCGGCGTCGATGCGGCGGCGATCCTTTGGGACGCCATCGAGGCCAAGCGTACGCCGAGCGCGTAACGGCGCTCTTGCAAAGGCCGTAAGTTCATGGTCTGTTCTCCTCGCTGAGGGAGGACGCCCATGCTGGCGAGCATCGCGACGGTGGCGTTCGAGGGGGTCGAGGCGCGCCGCGTCGACGTCCAGGTCCAGCTGGTCGGCAACGACGGCCCGATCGTCTTCGCCGTCGTTGGCTTGCCCGACAAGGCGGTGGCCGAGAGCCGGGAGCGGGTGCGGGGCGCCTTCGCCGGCATCGGCCTCGCCCTTCCGCCAAGGCGGATCATCGTCAACCTGGCCCCCGCCGACCTGCCCAAGGAAGGCAGCCATTTCGACCTGCCGATCGCGCTCGCCTTGTTGGCGTCGCTGGGCGTGGTGCCGCCCGACGCCCTGAACGGTTGGATGGCCGTCGGAGAGCTCGGCCTGGATGGGCGCATCCTGCCCGTGGGCGGAACCCTGCCCGCCGCCGTCTCGGCTTCGGCGATGGGGCTGGGCCTGATCTGCCCAGAGGCGAACGGGCCTGAGGCCGCGTGGGCGGGCGAGGTGTCGATCCTGGCGCCCCGCTCGCTCATCGGACTGATCAATCACTTCAAGGGCACGCAGGTGTTGCGGGCGCCCGCCGCCGGGCCGGTGACGTCGGGAACCGCCGTGCCGGACCTGCGTGAGGTCAAGGGCCAGGAGAGCGCCAAGCGGGCTCTCGAGGTGGCCGCCGCCGGGGGCCACAACCTGCTGTTCGTCGGCCCGCCGGGATCGGGCAAGTCGATGATGGCCCAGCGGCTGCCGGGGCTTCTGCCGCCCCTGACGCCGCAGGAGCTGCTTGAGACGTCGATGGTCTGGTCCGTGGCGGGCCTGATCGAGCGCGGGGCCCTCACGCGAGAGCGGCCGTTCCGGGCCCCGCATCATTCGGCCTCGATGGCGGCGCTCACCGGTGGCGGCCTGCGCGCCAAGCCGGGAGAAGCCTCGCTGGCTCACAACGGCGTCCTCTTCCTCGATGAACTGCCCGAGTATTCGGCGCAGGCGCTCGACAGCCTGCGCCAGCCGCTGGAGACCGGCGAGATCGTGGTGGCGCGGGCCAACGCCCACGTCCGCTATCCCGCCCGGTTCCAGCTGGTGGCGGCGATGAACCCGTGCCGCTGCGGGCTCGGCGGGGCGGGCAAGGGGGCCTGCGGCAAGGCCCCGCGTTGCCAGCGCGACTATCAGAACCGCATCTCCGGCCCGATGTTCGACCGCATCGACCTGACGGTCGAAACCCCGCCCGTCACGGCCGCCGACATGGCCCTTCCCCCGCCCGCAGAAGGGACCGCCGAGGCCGCCGCGCGCGTCGCGGTCGCCCGCGCCATGCAGGAAGAGCGGGTGAGGGAGGCGGGGCTGGATCCGCTCCAGGCTCTGAACGCGCGGGCGACCGGCGAGACGCTGGACCGGTTCGCCCGACCGGATGGGGCGGGCCGGGCGCTCTTGATGCGAGCGGGCGAAGCCGGCGGCCTCACCGCGCGGGGCTGGACGCGGACGCTCCGTCTGGCGCGGACCATCGCCGATCTCGAAGGCTCGACGGGGGTCCTGCGCCGCCATATCGCCGAGGCCCTGATCTACCGCCGTTCCACCGTGGGGGCCCAGGCCGACTTCGAGCGGCAGGACGGAGGTCGCGCGGGGGTTCCGGCGTGGTGACCCGCCAGCGGAAAGACTTTGGAAACCCTGAGGGTTGAGCCGCCCTTAAGCCGATGCCGTTAAGCCTGTTCCCTGATCGGGGGACGGTGGATGACGAAGAAGACGGCGACCACGGCGAGACTGGCGGCGGAACAGGAGCCGGCGTCGGGCGGAGCGGACCCCTTCCTGAGGCTCATGAGCCATGAGATGCGCACGCCGCTCAACGGCGTGATCGGCATGCTGGGCCTGCTGACCCGGACGCGGCTGGACGGCGCCCAGCGCGCCTACGCCGAGGCCGCCAAGGACTCGGCCGAGCATCTGCTGGGGCTGGTCAATGATTTGCTGGATTACGCCCGGCTGGAGGCCGGCAAGCTGGAGTTCGATCTGGCCCCGGTCGATTCCGAGACCCTGGTGCGCGGGGTGGCGGAGCTGCTGAGCCCCAAGGCCCATGACAAGGGGCTCGAGATCGTCTGGTCGGTCGCAGCCGATGTGCCGGACATCATGGCCGATGAGGGCCGGCTGCGGCAGGTGCTGTTCAATCTGGCCGGCAATGCGGTGAAGTTCACCGAGACCGGCGGCGTGCGGATCGCCGTCGAGCGCCCCGGTGGGACGGATCGCAAGCCCACGCTGGCCTTCATCGTCGACGACACGGGCCCGGGCGTCCCGGCCTCGGCGCGCCAGAAGATCTTCGAGGAGTTCGGCCACGTCGACGCCTCGGACGCCACGCGCCATGACGGGGCAGGGCTGGGTCTGGCGGTCGTGCGCAAGCTGGCCGAGGCCATGAAGGGCAAGGTCACGGTCGCGGACCGGCCGGACGCCGACGGACGCGGCGGCTCGCGCTTCCGCTTCCAGGCGACGTTCACGGCGGCGGCCGGCGCCGCCCCGCGTCAGCGGGCGCTGGAGGGCATGTCGGTGGCGGTCCGCTCGCCCGACCTGTTCGTGGCGGAAGCGTGCCGCGCCCAGCTGATGGCCAGCGGGGCCGAGCCGGTGGACGGCCGGGCGCCCGTCACCCTGGTCGATCACGCGGAGGCGAGCGCCTCCGGTCGCCCGATGGCGGACGCCCCAGCCGGTGGGCGGGGGATCATCCTGCTCAAGCCGTGCGAGCGCGAGCTGATCGCGCGGTACCGGTCGGCCGGGTTCCACGGCTATCTGATCAAGCCGTTGCGGCGCGCCTCGCTGGTCGAGCGGGTGCTGGCGGCGGCGACGGCGGGCGATCCGGTCCCGGCCGGGGCCCGAACCTTGCCGCCCGAGGACGACCGCGTCCTGCCGGTCCGGTTCGCCGGCACGCGGGTGCTGCTGGCCGAAGACAATCCTGTGGGGGCGCTGCTCGCCAAGACGCTGCTTCGCCGCGAGGGTTGCGTAGTGGAGACCGCCGGCACCGGCCGCGAGGCGGTCGAGGCGCTGAAGCGGGCGCGGTATGATCTGGTGTTCATGGACATGCGCATGCCCGGCATGGACGGGCCGGAGGCGACGCGCGCCATTCGGGCGTCGGGCGACCGCACGCCGATCGTCGCCCTGACCGCCAACGCCTTCGAGGAGGACCGGCGGGCGTGTCTGGAGGCCGGGATGAACGATCATCTGGTCAAGCCGCTGGAGCTGGAGGCGCTGCGGTCCGCGCTCGCCCGCTGGACGACCGGAGACTTCCGCGCCAAGGTCGTCGCCGCATAGGGCCAGCCGACGTCAGAGCGGCGGCCATGAGGATGAGGCCGCCCCGACAATGACCGCCCCCGCCGCCGAAGTTCCCGCGACAGACGTGAAGCCCAAGGGGCTCGGCGTGCTGAAGGCCGCGTTCCGCGAGCGGCGCACGTTGGCGATGCTGCTGCTGGGTTTCTCGGCCGGCCTGCCCTTCGCCATGCTGCTCGGCACGCTGAACGCCTGGCTGGATGCGGCGGGCGTGTCGATCGCCACCATCGGCATCCTGTCGTGGATCGGTCTGTCCGGGGCTTTTCGTTTCCTGTGGTCCCCGGCCGTGGGATGGACGCCGCCGGTCATCGGCAAACGGTTCGGAAGGCGGCGCAGTTGGCTGCTGGTTCTGCAGATCATCATCGCCGTCGCCTTGGCGCTGGTGGCCGTATCGCGGCCGGAAAGCGGGGTGCTCGGTCCCCTGGCGTTGGGCGCGGCGCTGGGCGCTTTCGCCTTCGCCACGCAAGACATCGTCATCGACGCTTGGCGCATCGAGGTGGCGGACGAGCGGGTCCCCATTGATCTTCTGTCGACCATCTATCAGCTCGGCTATCGCACGGCGGCGCTGGCGGGCGGAGCCGGGGCGCTTCTGCTAGCCGACGCCATCGGCTGGCCGGGCGTGTTCGCCACGGCGGCGGTGCTCATGGGCCTGGGTCTGATCGGCACGCTGATCGCCCCCGAGCCCGCGCCCGTGTCGCGTGAACAGGTGGCGCGGGAGCGCAAAGGTTCGCCGGCGCTGCGCAAGATCGTCCTGGGCGCGACCCTGCTGGCGTGGGGCTGGGCGGCTTTCATGCTGGTCCAGTTCATGGTCACGGCCCTGACGACCAATCCGGCGCCCAGCGCGCGGGAGTTCACGACGACCTGGGGCCCATGGATCGTGGCGGCGACGGTGATCCTGCCCGCCGCCCTGTCCGGGCTGATCGTCTGGAAGGGCCGGGCGGCGACGGCGGCCGAGGGCGCGGCTCCGTCCAGTTTCTTTGACACTCTCTATGATGCGATCCTGGCTCCTCTCGTCGAGTTGATGGGGCGGCTGGGCTGGGGCGCGGTGATCGTGCTGTGCCTGATCCTCACCTACCGGATCACCGACGGCGTCTGGGGACCTTTCGCCTTTCCGTTCTACATGGGCGACACGGGCGGGGCGCTGGGCCACACCAACGCCGAGGTGGCGCTGGCGTCCAAGACCTTCGGCGTCATCATGACCATCGTGGGCATCGCGCTCGGCGGATGGGCGCTGCTGGTCATCGGGCGGATGTGGAGCCTCTTGCTGGGGGCCGTCGTGACATCAGCGACCAATCTGCTCTTTGTCGACCTGGCGTCCGGCGCGCCGAACGTGCACGCCTTCATGTCGGTCACCGGGCTCTATTCGCTGTTCGGGGCCTTCCAGATCGGGGAGCCGCTGGCGCGGCTGATGCTGGTGATCGCGGGCGAGAACATCGCGGGAGGGTTCGCGGGCGCCGCCTTCGTGGCCTACCTGTCGGCGCTGTCGAACAAGATGTTCGGCGCCGTGCAGTTCGCGGTCTTCATCTCGCTCGCTCTACTGATCGGGACGCTGGGACGCGGTGCGCTGGGCGAGATCGTGGAGGTCGAGGGTTTCGCCTCCATGTTCATCATCGCGGCGTGGTTGGGTCTCCTGGCGATCGTCTTCGTGCTGGTGGAATGGGTCCGGCTGGCGTTCGAGGCGAGGAAAGCCTCCGCCGCTTGACCCGTCACACCGTCGGCGGGACCGCCGTCGCCGCCATCGAACGCTCGGCCGCCGGGCTGGGGTGAGGCGCCGTGGTTTCGTCGTCGGGTTCGAACTCGACGGTGACGCCTTCCTCATAGGCGGCGAAGGTGGCGGCGGTGATGATCTCCGACACGGAGGCGCCCAGCGAGACGATCTGGACGGATTTCTCCAGCCCGACCAGCAGCGGCCCGATCACGGTCGCGCCGCCCAGCGCCTGGACCAGCTGGGTCGAGATGGCGGCGGAGTGGAGCGCCGGCATGACCAGCACATTGGCCTCGCGGCTGAGGCGCATGAAGGGGTAGTTGGCGCGCTGGTCGGGGTCGAGCGCCAGCTCGGGCGGCATCTCGCCCTCGTATTCGAAGTCCACGCCCTTGGCGTCGAGGATGCGGATGGCCTCGCGGACCTTCTCGCCGCGCTCGCCCGGCGGATTGCCGAAGCTGGAGTAGCTGAGGAAGGCCACGCGCGGGGTGCGGCCGAGCTTGCGCACGGTCGCGGCGGCCTGGATGGCGATGTCGGCGAGCTCCTCGGCCGAGGGCAGTTCGTGAATGGAGGTGTCGGCGACGAAGATGGTGCGGCCCTTGGCGAGCACGATCGACAGGCCGATCAGGCTGTCCCCCTTGACGTCGAGGACGCGGCGGACCTCCTTCAGCACCATGTTGAAGTTGCGGGTGGCGCCCGTGACGACCGCGTCGGCCTGGCCGCGCGCGACCATGGCGGCGGCGAAGTAGTTGCGGTCCTGATTGATCATCCGCTGGACGTCGCGGCGCAGATAGCCGCGCCGCTGGAGCTTGGCGTAGAGCCAGTCGGTGTAGGCCTCGTTCATGTCCGAGACCCGGGCGTTGACGATCTCAATGCCCATCTCGTCGAAGTTCAGCCCGGCCTCGGCGGCGTTCTTCTTCACCAGCTCCTCGCGGCCGATCAGGATCGGCGTGCCCAGCTCGGCCTGTTTGAAGGCCCAGGCGGCGCGGATGACGGTCGATTCCTCGCCCTCGGCGAAGACGACGCGCTTGTTGGGCGCGGCGCGGACGGCGGCCGAGATCTTCTGCATCAGGGCGGCCGAGGGATCGACGCGTTCCCGCAGGGCCGCGCGATAGGCGTCCATGTCGTCGATGCGGCGGCGCGCCACGCCGGTGTCCATCGCCGCCTGGGCGACGAAGGGCGGGATGTACCAGATCAGGCGCGGATCGAACGGGGTCGGGATGATGTAGTCCGGGCCGAACTTGAGCTTCCGGCCGCGATAGGCGACGGCGACCTCGTCGGGCACGTCCTCGCGGGCCAGCTGGGCGAGGGCGTGGGCGCAGGCGATCTTCATCTCGTGGTTGACGCGCCGGGCCCGGACGTCGAGCGCGCCCCGGAAGATGTAGGGGAAGCCCAGGACGTTGTTGACCTGGTTGGGATAGTCCGACCGGCCCGTGGCGATAATGGCGTCGGTCCTCACGCTCATGATGTCTTCCGGCGTGATCTCCGGATCGGGATTGGCCATGGCGAAGATGATGGGGTTGGGCGCCATCGAGGCGACCATCTCCTTGGTGATGGCGCCCTTGGCCGACAGGCCCAGCACCACGTCGGCGCCGACCATGGCCTCGGCCAGGGTGCGGTGCGGCGTGTCGGTGGCGTGCGCCGCCTTCCACTGGTCCATGCCGGTGGGGCGGCCCTTGTAGACCACGCCCTCACGATCGCAGATGACGGTGTTCTCGGCCTTAACGCCGACGGCCTTCATCAGGCCGATGGAGGACAGGCCCGCCGCGCCGGCGCCCGCCAGCACCACCTTGATGTCCTCCAGCCGCTTGCCGGTGATGTGGCAGGCGTTGATCAGGCCGGCGGTCGAGATGATGGCCGTGCCGTGCTGGTCGTCGTGGAAGACGGGGATGTCCAGCAGGTCCTGGAGCTCGCTTTCGATCACGAAGCATTCCGGGGACTTGATGTCCTCCAGATTGATGCCGCCCCAGGTGTCGCCGATGTTCTTGACCACGGTGACGAACTCGGCCGGGTCGGTGGTCTTGACCTCGACGTCGAAGCTGTCGACGTCGGCGAAGCGTTTGAACAGGACCGCCTTGCCTTCCATCACGGGCTTGGAGGCCATGTGGCCGAGCGCGCCGAGCCCCAGAATGGCCGTGCCGTTGGAGATGACGGCGACCAGATTGCCCTTGGAGGTATAGTCATAGGCCCGGTCGGCGTCCTCGGCGATGGCGTTCACTGGCACGGCCACGCCCGGCGAATAGGCCAGGGACAGGTCCCGCTGGGTCGCCATCGGCTTGATCGGCGCCATGGAGATCTTGCCCGGGTTCGGCAGGCGGTGGAAATCCAGCGCCTCCTGGTCGGAGAAGGTCTGCTTTTCGGTCTGGTCGGGCATGAGGGCGTCTCGGCTGCGGGCCATTCCGTCGTAGCGGCGCGGGCCGGGAGGGACAACCAGGGACGGGCGTGGGATCGTGCGGCGTGCGCGGTCACGGGCCCGCCTCTGGCGGCTCCCCCGCCTGTCTCCGCCCAGGGGCGGAGAGATGGGGTGATCGGACACGCCTCATCGTTCTTCCGCTGTGAACGGGTCGGAAGGGCGGGCGGAGCGCTCGGGCCTTCGCCCGGTGACCGTATGGGTTTGTGGTTTCGGCAAAGACTGAACGCTCCGCGCGGCTGGTCTGATCGGAAGCGGACGGCCCCGCGTCGTTCTCCCGCGACTGCCCGGGGACCAACGGCCCTGTTAGAGCCTTGCCGCTACTGACGCCTCCGGCGGGAAGGTCGGCGTGCTTGCGAAAGCCGATCCCCTGAACGGCGCCGGTCTTCTGCCGACGCCCTTTTTGGTGGGCTGCCGCTCGACGCGCGTCCCGGATCAAGTCCGGGATGACAAGCCGAACGGCGTCGTCGCCCACGCCACCCGCCCGCGTCGAACGCCGGAACCCACCCCTGGCGGTCTCCGACGTCGGACGGGCGAGCCCCCGCTCCAACCGCTTCCGCCGCAGCAAGCTCGCAAGGCCTTGCGCCCTTCCCAAGCGACGGAACCGAGGGCGAGGGTAACACACCCGCATATGAGGGCGCGTTCGCGAGCTCTGAAACCGGGAGGCCGCTGATTACCAACGCGAAATCCCGGCGTCGTTGGATGATTGAGAAAAACAGCGCGTTTCGCTCCCTGCCCGGAGCGGGGGAGGGGAGGGTGTCGCCGCCGTCAACGCGCGTCGGACAGGTGGTCGGACAGGATGCTGTTCATCTCGAACATGGTGAAGCGGTCCTTCTTGAAGACCGCCTTGAGCTTGTCGTCGGCGACGATGTCCTGGCTGTCCTGAAGGTCGTTCTTCTTGATGTAGTCCCAAAGCGCGGAGACCACGTCGGCGCGGCCCATGGGGCCCTCGCCCACCACCTCGGCCAGTTCGGGCGAGGGTTGGACCGGCCGGTGCAGGCCGTCGTTCTCCTCACCGGCGCCTTCGCCCTCGCGGGGACCATCGTTATTGCTGGCCATGTCGTTCTCCTTCGGCTGTGAAGGCGAAACCGGCGAAGGGGCGGTCGGTTCAGTCGCGCAAGCTCCGCATTGCCGCGAGCCGGGCGAAGGCAAGCGTCAGGGCCTTGCGGCGGGCGGGCGCGAGGGGGATCGCCGGAGCGTCCCGCACCACCGCCCCGCCGAAGCCGTCGGCGACGATCAGGCCGGGGTGCTCGGGCAGGAGGCCTTGCGGGAACTCGGGCGCCACGGCGAAGAAGAAGGCGTCGCAGAAGGGGGCGTACTCCGGCCATTTGCGGTCGACGCGGTAGTCCTCGACGCCGGATTTCACCTCGCAGATGACGATGTCGCCTTTCCGACCGAGCGCCATGACGTCGGCGCGGCGGCCGTTGGGCAGGCCGACCTCGAGCAGGGGCGCATAGCCCATGTCGGCCAGCAGACGCGCGGCGCCGCGCGTGACCGAGAGCGTGGTCTCGGGACGGCTGAAGACCAGCTCCAGGTGGACGGCGGCAGCGGGCATTCCGCCACTATGTTCCGCTTGTGTTCCCGGACGCAAGTGGGACCGTTCGGCCTGCGAATTTGTCCTTTCGTGCGCCCGGAGGTAGGGTGTTTCCATCGCGAGCTGGCTACCGGGCGCTCGCGGCTGGTAGAGATCGGTAACGCACGCCGCACACTTCCGCCCCGTCTTGGCTGAGAGTCGGTCGTTGACCTATTTCTGTTTCATCGAGCTTCGCGCTCTGTCCGTTCCGCACATGGAGCCCCTGCTCGCCGACGATCGGGAGAGCGCCCTGAACGAGGCGCGCAGCCTGATGGCGCGGCACGCCAGCGCGGTGGCGGCCCACATCTATCTGGACGACGCGCTGGTCGGCACGGTTCGGCTCGATCCGGACGCGACCGCCGGTGAGGCGGATATCCCCGACGACGTGCGCTCGTCCGGGACCGCCGGCTAGACGCCCGTCTGGACCACACGCGCGGTGTTGAAGCCGAGCGCCCGGGCGCGGGCCAGAGTCGCCGTGCGCACCGACGCGGCCGGGCTCTGGCTGCGGTGCCAGATCCACCAGCTGGACTTGTCGGGCAGGCCCATGATGGCCCAGCTGTAGTCGGGCGCATGGTCCCAGACCCAGTACTGCTGGGACGCCAGGCCGCCGAAGCTGAGCAGGCCGGTCAGGCTGAAGCGAAACTTGGCGTTGGTCCCGGGGTCGGTGACGCGGGCCGTGGCGCGGAGCGTCTCGGTGCGGCCGGTGTCGCGGCGCGCACAGGTGACCAGGATGGCGTAGCGGCCCTCGGCGGCCGGATTGAAGTCGATCTGGGCGCGGCTGCAGTCGCGCTGCATGCCGTTGGGGTTGCGGGCGATCTCGAACCAGCGCCCGTCGAAGCGGTCGAGGTCCACGGCGGTCGCCTGGGCGAGCGCCGGGGCGGCGGAAGTCAGCAGGACGGCGGCGGCGGCCGCGCCGAGCAGCGGTCGAATCATTCGGTCTCTCCCTTGGGCGGGAGCTACGGGCGAGACGTCGGCAGGGTTGCGGCTCAGCTTGCCCGCGCGCGCCACTGCTCGCGCGACTGGCCCCAGCGGTCGACGGGGAAGGTCTCGAACGGCGGGGGCAGGACGGCGGGGCCGAGGTTGGTCGAGCCGAGCGCCCTGGCCAGGTTCTGGGAGCCCGTGTTGTCCGGATCGATGCAGTGGATGACCTCGGTCCAGCCGAGCACATCGAAGGCGTAGTCGATGGCGGCGGTCGCGGCTTCGATCCCGTAGCCCTTGCCCTGGGCGTCCGGATGCAGGCCCCAGCCGACCTCGGTTCCGGGCCAGCCGAGCGGGGTCCAGGGGCCGATGCGGCCCAGCCATACCCCCGACTGGCGGTCGATGACGGAGAACATGGCCACGCCCGACAACGCCCATGCCCCGGCCATCGTCATGAAGCCGCGCCAGGCGGCCTCGGCCGGCTGGGGGCCGCCGACGAAGCGCGAGGTCGGATGGGCCATGAACTCGGCCCAGCGGGGGAAGTCCTCGCTCGCCGTGGGGCGCAGGATCAGGCGGTCGGTATGGAGCGTGGGGCCGGGCGCGGTGGTCACAGGGGGTACTCGCGTTCGAGGTCGTAGTGGCTGCCGTCGTCGGTCAGGACGCTGGAATACAGGCCGAAGCGGTCGACGCGGATCGGCGGGCTGTGCAGCAGATTGTGGTTGGTGATCCAGGCGCCCACGCGGGCCGGGTCGGTCTGGGTCTTCAGATAGGCCAGGGTGACGTGAGGCCGGTAGGCGCGGGGCTCCATGCGGACGCCGGCACGCTCGGCGGCGGAGCGGCAGCGGCCGGCCAGCACCGTCAGCCGCTCGTTCGGTTCAACGCCGGCCCAGATCGCGTGGCTTCGATGGGCGTCGCCGAAGGCGCCGACGCCCTTCAGTTCGATGTCGAAGGCGCCGCCGGGGATGCGGGACAGCTCGGCGGCGAGATCGTCGGCGGTGCGTTCATCGACCTCGCCGTAGAAGGCGAGGGTGACGTGCAGCTGCTCGGCGGTGCGCCAGCGCGCGCCCGGCAGGCCGGTTTGGCGGCGCGCGAGCGTCTCGGCGACGTCGAAGGGGATAGCGAGCGCGGTGAACAGCCGGAGCATGGAACGGTCCTAGCCCTCACGGGATTGCGAAGGAAGGCGGGCGGCCCTGCGGCGTCCGTTCCCTTGCGTAAAATCCGCGCGGGCACGATATTCCCGACTTCGGACCTGGGACTTTCCCCTGGGCCCCAAATGGAGACGACACTCGCGATGAGCGACTTCAGAAACGGTTACTCGACCCCGGCGCCCGCCTCGGCCGACATGGCCGTGGATGCCGGACTGCGCAGCTTCATGCTGGGCGTCTACAACAAGCTGGCGCTGGGCCTCGCCGTGGCCGGCGTGCTGGCCTACGTCGTCGGCAATGTGCCGGCGGTGCAGCAGTTCTTCTTCGCCCAGACGGCGGACGGCCGGATTGGCCTGACGGTGCTGGGCATGGTGGTGCAGTTCCTGCCCATCGTCCTGCTGTTCGGCTCGATGTTCTTCATGAAGAACCCGACGGCGCGCGGCGTGAACATGCTGTACTGGGCCGTGGTGGCCTCCATCGGCGCGGGCCTGGGCCTCCTGTTCCTGCGCTATACGGACGCCAGCCTGGCCTCGACCTTCTTCGTGACGGCGGCGGCGTTCGGCGGCCTGTCGCTGGTGGGCTACACGACCAAGAAGGACCTGTCGGGCATGGGCACCTTCCTGATCATGGGCGTGATCGGCCTGATCATCGCCTCGGTGGTGAACATCTTCCTGCAGTCCGGGACGTTCTATCTGATCATCTCGGGCCTGGGCGTTCTGATCTTCGCGGGTCTGATCGCCTATGACACCCAGCGGCTGAAGATGACCTACTATGCGCTGGGCGGCGACCAGGCCGCGCTGGGCGTGGCGACGGGCTTCGGCGCGCTGAGCCTGTTCATCAACTTCATCAACCTGTTCCAGTTCCTGCTGGCCTTCATGGGCAACCGGGAATAGGGCGCGGGCGAGCGCTTGATGCGACGAGGGCCCCGGTGGTGACGCCGGGGCCCTTCTTCTATTCGACGACCTGAAACCGCCGCGCGTCGAACACCCGCAGCACCTGAGCCAGCTCGCGGCCGCGGCGCAGGATCTGGCCGCCCTCGCCAATGACGGCCCACTGGCCCTGGCGGGTCTGGAGCGAGGGGCGCTTCTCGATGCGATAGGCAGGAGCGTCGCCCGAGCGGCGGAAGACCGCGAACTCGGCGGCGTCCTTGCCGCCCAGCATGGCGTAGTCGCGCCATTCGCCCTGCGCCACCATGCGGCCGTAGACCCGCAGGATCTGGTCCAGCTCGCGCCGGTCGAAGAAGACCTGGGCGGGGGCGCCGGAGGGGGGCAGGGTCTCGAGGCTCATCGGGATCAATCTAGGCGCAATGGAGCCGAACGCCAGCGACGCCGTGAGCGCGTTGCGGCGGCGGGGCGACAGGTCATGAAATGGCCCCGTTTCGGTCCTTCGCCGGACAGATGGCGGCGCGAGAACCTGACTGTCGGCCTGACGGAGTTCGGAAGCGTCCCGGATCCTGAACAGCCCCCCCAGCCCCCCTGGATGTCTCCATGAAGGGCTCCGCCGGGCCGACGCTTCCTCCAAAGCGAGACGCCCGCCCGCCCTCCTCCCCCTCCCGGCGCGGCGGGCGTTTTGCTGTCCGGGGCCGAGGTGACGGGGCGGCGCGAGGGATGCTAAGGGCCGCGCGCCCTCCCCTCCCGACCGGACGATCCCCATGCCCGCCGCCCCCGCCTTTCCGCCCGCGCCTGACGCCGTCCGTCCGGTCCGGGCGCTGATCTCCCTGTCCGACAAGACGGGACTGGAGGAGGCGGCGCGCGCCCTGCACGACACGGGCGTGGAGCTGGTCTCGACCGGCGGCACGCGAGCGGCCATCGCGGGGTTTGGCCTGCCGGTAAAGGACGTGGCCGACCTGACCGGCTTTCCGGAGATCATGGACGGGCGGGTCAAGACGCTGCACCCGGTGGTTCACGGCGGCCTGCTGGGCGTGCGCGACGCCGCCGAGCACAGGGCGGCGATGGAGGCCCACGGAATCGGACCCATCGATATCGTCTGGATCGACCTCTATCCGTTCGAGTCGACCATCGCGGCGGGCGGCGACTTTGCCAGCGCGGTCGAGAACATCGACATCGGGGGCCCGGCCATGATCCGCTCGGGCGCCAAGAACCACGGCTATGTCGCGGTCGCGGTCGATGCGGCGTCCATCGGCGAGATCGTGGCGGCCGTGAAGGCGGACGGGGCGACCTCGCTGGCGCTGCGGAAGCGGCTGGCGGCGCGGGCCTTCGCGCGCACGGCGGCCTATGACGCGGCGGTGTCGGGCTGGTTCGCGGGGCAGGTCGAGGACGCGGCGCCGGCGCGGAAGTCGGTCGCGGGATCGCTGGCCCAGACGCTGCGCTATGGCGAGAACCCGCATCAGACGGGCGCCTTCTATCGCACGGGCGAGGCCCGGCCGGGCGTGGCGCGGGCGGAGCAGGTCCAGGGCAAGGAGCTGGGCTACAACAACATCGCCGACGCGGACGCGGCCTATGAGCTGGTGGCCGAGTTCCAGGCGCCGGCCTGCGTCATCGTCAAGCACGCCAACCCGTGCGGCGTCGCGGTCGGGCGCGATCTGGCCGACGCCTATCAGCGGGCGCTGGAGTGCGACGCGGTCTCGGCCTTCGGCGGGGTGATCGCGGTCAACCGTGGACTCACGGGCACCGATGCCCGGGCCATCACCGACATCTTCACCGAGGTGGTCATCGCGCCGGGCGCGGACGAAGAGGCGCGCGCGGTGTTCGCGGCCAAGAAGAACCTGCGTCTGCTGCTGACCGACGGCCTGCCCGATCCGTTGGCGGCGGGCGAGGTGTTCCGCTCGGTGGCGGGCGGCTTCCTGGTGCAGTCGCGGGACGTCAGCCGCATCCGGCCCGAGGACCTCAAGATCGTGACCCGCCGCCAGCCGACGCCGCAGGAGGTGGAGGACATGCTGTTCGCCTTCACCGTGGCCAAGCACGTCAAGTCCAACGCCATCGTCTATGCGAAAGACGGCCAGACGGCGGGCATCGGGGCGGGGCAGATGAACCGGCGCGACAGCGCCCGCATCGCCGCCATCCGGGCGCGGGAGGCGGGCGAGGCCAAGCGGCTGGCGCACTCGCTGGCGCAGGGCTCGGCGTGCGCGTCGGAGGCCTTCTTCCCCTTCGCCGACGGGCTGATCGAGGCGGCGCAAGCGGGGGCGACGGCGATCATCCAGCCGGGCGGCTCGATCCGCGACGAGGAGGTGATCGCGGCCGCCGACGAGCTGAACCTGGCGATGGCCTTCACGGGCGTGCGGGTGTTCCGGCACTGAGGCCTAGGCCGACAGCATCCCTGTCCGTTCGACCTCGACGGGGCCGGTCATGAGGACGTGGCCGGTGGCCTCGTCCCAGTGGATGTCGAGTTCGCCGCCGTCGACCACGACGGTGGCCCGGCGGCCCGTCAGGCCTCGGCGGCTCGCGGCGACCAGGGCGGCGCAGGCGCCTGTTCCACACGATTTCGTCAGGCCCGCGCCGCGCTCCCAGACGCGCAGGCGGATGCGGTCGGGGGCAAGCACGTGGGCGAAGCCGACGTTGACGCCCTCGGGGAACAGGGGGTGGTGCTCGATCAGGGAGCCGGAGCCGGTGACGAAGGCGTCGTCGAGCCGGTCGGTGAAGAAGACCACATGCGGATTGCCCATGGAGACGGCGCCCGGCGTGTGCAGGACCGGGGCGTCGATCGGGCCGATCTGGAGCTCGATGCCGCGAGTGTCCATCTCTTCGGCGAGCGGGATCTCGGTCCAGTCCAGCCGGGGCGGACCCATGTCGACCGTGATGCGGTCCGGGCCGGCGCGGCGGGCGACGGTCGGGCCTCCGAGCGTGTCGATCGTGACGCTGTCCGAGCCGCTGGCCTCCATCAGCATCCAGCCGACGCAGCGCAGGGCGTTGCCGCAGGTCTGGACCGAGCCGCCGTCGGCGTTCCAGACGCGCATAAAGGCGTCGCCGGTGGCGGACGGCTCGATGGCGATGAGTTGGTCGAAACCCTGGCCGGTCGCGCGGTCCGACAGGGCGCGGACCTGATCGGCGTCGGGCGTGAAGGGGCGCGCGAGCGCGTCGACCACGACGAAATCGTTGCCGCAGCCGTTCATCTTGACGAAGGGACGCCCGCTCATGCGCGGCATATAGGCGTGGGCGGTTCCGAAGGCGAGCGACGCGCGTTATGCCTGGGCATGGCCGCCACGGACGCCTCCAACAACAAACCCGGCCTGAGGCTGAGAGCGCGGCTGAGGGCGCTGTATCACGGGCAGTCCCGGACGGCGGTGCGGTTCCGGATCGGGGTTTTGGTCGTCGACCTGCTGATCGTCGCCTTCTTCATCGCCGCGCCCCTGCTGCGGGACCAGCCGCTGGCCTTCTACGTCATCGACTATGTGATCGCCGCGATCCTGGCGGCCGATCTGGCGGCGCGGGCGTGGTGCTACTCGGACCTGAAGGACTGGCTGAAGAAGCCGATCGTCTGGGTCGATCTGTTCATCCTGGCGACCCTGCTGTTCCCGGCCTGGCTGTTCAACCTCGGCTTCCTGAGGGTGCTGAGGCTGTGGACCCTGATCAACTCCGAATTCTTCTGGCGCACCATCGGGCGGCGTTATGACGACACCCAGGTGGAGGAGGTGACCAAGGCCCTGGCGGCGCTGGTGACCTTCGTCTTCGTGGCGACGGGCTTCGTCTACAGCGCCTTTCTCGGCCGCACCGAGGGGTTGGTGGGATGGATCGACGCCCTCTACTTCACCGTGACCAGCCTGACGACGACCGGCTACGGAGACATCCTGCTGCCCGGCGCCTGGGGACGCATCGTCTCCATCTTCATCATGCTGACCGGGGTGACCCTGTTCGTGCGACTGGGCCAGGCGCTGCTGAGACCGCACAAGGTGAAGTATCCGTGCGAACGGTGCGGCCTGCAGGTGCACGATCCGGACGCCGTTCACTGCAAGGCGTGCGGCAACATCTTGTGCATCCCCGACGAGGGGCGTTAGCGCCGCAGGAAGCCGCCGATGAGGTCGGCGATGCCGCCGCCCTCGCCGCCGGGGATCTGGCCGCCGGGGGTCAGGCGGTCGATGGCCTCGGGCAGGAGACCGGCCAGGGTCTCGGACGCCTGTTCCGGAGAGATGCCCAGGCGCGCGGCGAAGTCGGCGATGGGGCCGGAGCCGAGAACCTGGGCGATCTGCTCGGGGCTGATGTGGGCGTTGGCCCCCGTGCCGATCCAGGACTGGACCGTGTCGGCAAGACCCGCGCCGCCGAAACGTTCGGCCAGACCGGCGACGCCGCCCTGGCTCTGCAGCAGGTCGCCCAGGCCTCCGGCCGCCTGATCGCCCAGACCGTTCAGCACGCTGTCCATCAGTACCATGATCGCCTCCTCGCGTCGGACGCGAGCATGATCCGCCAAGGTGACGCTGTCGTGTCGCAGGACGGTGAACGCGAAGAAGCCCGCCGGGTCGCGGCGGGCTTCTATCAGCGCGTCAGTGCGCCGACGCCTAGTTCTTGGCTTCCTCGGCGGCGCCCGAGACGGCCGAGCCGGCGGCCGAGACGTCGCGGCCGATGCCCGAGACGGTGTTGCAAGCCGACACCGCGAGCGCGGCGGCGATCAGGGACAGGGTGACGATCTTCTTCATGGTGAAAACCTCCGTATGGCGAAGCTTGCCTAACGCCACGCTTGTGTCCCGGTTCCATCTGGCTGTCCATCGCCAATCCACGCCCTCATCTGCTAGGGCGACGCCATGACCCAGAGCCGCACCCAGCCCGCCGGAACCGCCGCCCGCCGCATCGTCGAAACGCTGGCGATCAACGGGGTGACCCGGGTCTTCTGCGTGCCGGGCGAGAGCTATCTGGCGGTGCTGGACGCGCTCGTGGACCACCCCGAGATCGAGGTGGTGACGTGCCGGCACGAGGCGGGCGCGGCCAACATGGCCGAGGCCTATGGCAAGCTGACCGGCAGGCCCGGCGTCTGCATGGTGACGCGCGGGCCTGGGGCGACGCACGCCTCGATCGGGGTGCATACGGCGCATCAGGATTCCACGCCGATGATCCTGATGGTCGGCCAGATCGCGCTGGCGGATCGCGGGCGCGGCGCGTTCCAGGAGGTCGACTACCGCGAGGTGTTCGGCGGCCTGGCCAAGTGGGCGACCGAGATCGAGAGCCCGGAGCGGACGGTCGAGATCGTCGAGCGGGCGTTTTCGACCGCGCTGCAGGGGCGGATGGGGCCGGTGGTGATCGCCCTGCCGGAGGACATCCTGCATGAGCCGGGCGGGCCGGAGCCGGTGCGGGCGGTGGAGCCCGCCAAGGCGGGGCTGGACGCCGGGTTTCTCGCGGCGCTGGGCGAACGGCTGGCCAAGGCCGAGCGGCCGCTCTTGGTGCTGGGCGGGTCGGGCTGGACCGACGCGGCGGCGGCCGCCATCGGGGACTGGTCCGAGCGGCTGGGCCTACCGGTCGCCCTGTCGTTCCGGAGGAAGGACATTCTGTCGAACGCGCGGACGAACTATGCCGGCGACCTCGGGCTGGGGTGCAATCCTGAGCTGATGAAGCGGGCGCGGGACGCCGATCTGCTGATCGCGGTCGGGGCGCGGCTGGGGGAGAACCCGACCCAGGGCTACACCCTGTTCGACCGGGCGCACACGGCCGGGCGGCTGGTCCACATCCATCCGGGGCCGGAGGAGCTCGGGCGGGTCTGGCCGACGCTGATGAGCGCGTGCGCCGACAACAGCCGGGCGGCCGAGGCCTTGGCGACGCTGGAGCCGGGCCGGACCTGGCACGAGGAGGCCAGGGCGGCGCACGCCCACTATCAGGCCTTCTCGACGCCGGTGGCGGTGACGGGCGCGGTCAACGTGGCCGAGTGCATGGCGCATCTGGGCGAGGCCCTGCCGGCCGACGCCATCGTGACCAACGGCGCGGGGAATTTCGCGGCCTGGCTGCACCGCTTCTATCGGCACCGGGCGTGCCGGACGCAGCTGGCGCCGACGTCGGGCGCGATGGGCTACGGCTATCCGGCGGCGATCGCGGCCAAGTCGCTGCATCCGGACCGGGAGGTGGTCTGCGTCGCCGGGGACGGCGACTTCCTGATGACGGGGCAAGAACTGGCCACCGCCGTCCAGCACGGGATCAACGTCGTGGTGATCGTGGTCGACAACGGGACCTACGGCACCATCCGCATGCACCAGGAGGGGCACTACCCCGGCCGGGTGGTGGCGACGGACCTGAGGAACCCGGACTTCGTCGCCTATGCCAAGGCCTTCGGGGCGTTCGGCGTTCGGTGCGAGCGGACCGAGGATTTCCCGGAGGCCCTGAAGGCGGCGCGCCAGGCGGCGGGGCCGGACGGGGTTCCGGCGCTGGTCCACCTGATCACCTCGGCCGAGGACATCGCGCCGAACCGGACCATCACGGCCCTGCGGAACGGCTGATCACTCCGCGTCGGCGACGGCGCGGATGATGCTGGACGACGAGGGGCGGCCGGCCAGGCTCTGGTTCGGATTGACGACCACCCGCAGGTCGCCGCGCTGGAAGGTGACCGAGGCCCGGCTGCCCTCCACGAAGGTGATGCTGCGCAACTCCGCCAGTTGGGCGCGGAAGGTCGGGGACCGGGCCATGCGGATGACGGCGTCGGTGGTGACCACCAGCGCATCGACCATCAGGGCCTCGGACTCCTCGCCGGTCAGGTTGATGACGACGAGACGGCCCAGGGCCTGGCTGACCAGGCTGCCGCGCTGGTTCATCAGGCTGAACAGGCGGATGGGGCCGAGCGTGGGCAGCGTCAGGGGTTCGGCTCCGCCAGTCAGGGACGCGGGCGAGCCGTTCGGGCTGCGGACCGTATAGAGAGTCATCCCCCCGCCTTGGGCGAACCTAAGGACCTGGGCGCCCGCGTCATTCCGGTAGATGACATCGCCGCGAGGGGCTGGCGTCGGCCGCAGCACCCAGGTCTCGGTCCGCCGCTCGAAGCGGAACAGGGGAAGCGCGCCGGTGCCATCGAAGACGAAGGCCTCGCCGCCCTCGGACTGGTAGCGCCCTGAGGGGGGATGGCCCGGCCGCGAGGGGCGGACCGCGAGGTTGCGGCTCTGCTCGGCCTGGGCGTTGCTGCGGACCTGGGCTTCGGAGCCGCCTGCTACGGCCGCGCCGCCCAAGGCGACGGCCGCGACGACGGCGAACGCCATCGCCGTCGGGAGCGGCGTTCTCGCCCTCTCGACCTTCAGCCCTGAAATCATGGCTGAAGCCGTTGAGACCGGCGCGGGGCGGATTTTGGGCAGACGGCTCGTCAGCCGACCAGATACTGACCGCCGTTCAGCGACAGGGTGCAGCCTGTGACATATCCGGCACGCTCGCCGGCCAGCCAAGACACCATGTCGGCGATTTCCTCGCCCTTGCCGAGGCGGCCGACCGGGATCTGGGCGATGATGCTGTCGAGCACCTTCTGGTCCATGGCGCCGACCATCTCGGTATCGATGTAGCCGGGCGCGATGCAGTTGACGGTGACGCCCTTCCTCGCGTTTTCCAGCGCCAGGGCCTTGGTGAAGCCGATCATGCCGGCCTTGGCGGCGGAATAGTTGGCCTGGCCGATCTGGCCCTTCTGGCCGTTGATCGAGGAGATGTTGACGATGCGGCCGAAGCCCCGGTCGCGCATGCCGTTGATGACCTGGCGCGTCATGTTGAAGACGCTGTCCATGTTGACGCGGATGACGTCGGACCACTGGTCGTGGCTCATCTTGTGGAAGAAGCCGTCGCGGGTGATGCCGGCGTTGTTGACCAGGGTGTCGATGGGGCCGAGCGCGGCCTCCACCTCGGCGACGGCGCGCTGGCAGTCCTCGAAGGAGCCGACGTTGCCCTTCACCACCATCACTCCGAGCTCGCGGGCCGTGGCTTCAGCAGCCTCGGTGTTGCCCGAATAGCCGGCGGCGACAGCCATTCCGTCTTCCTTTAGCCGCTGGACGATCGCCCTGCCGATGCCCCGGGTGCCCCCGGTCACGAATGCCACGCGCGCCATGTTTCGTTTCCCTGTCCCTGACGGCCCTCTGGGTGCGGAGCCTGTTGAGGGAAAGGTTTAGCGGGGGAGGTCGCCTCTGTCTCCCCCGACTGGGCGTCAGAGCTGCGCCATGTCCAGTACGAAGCGGTAGCGGACGTCGGAGCGGCCCATGCGCTCATAGGCGGTGTTGATCTCGGACGGGGCGATGACCTCGATGTCCGAGGCGATGCCGTGCTCCGCGCAGAAATCCAGCATCTCCTGGGTCTCGCGGATGCCGCCGATCAGCGAACCGGCGATGCGACGACGACGCCACAGCAGCGGCAGGGCGTAGACCGGCAGGCCCTCTGTGGTCAGGCCGAGCATCACCATGGTGCCGTCGCGCGCCAGGAGCTGGATGTGGCTGGCGATCTCGTGCGTGGCTGAGACGGTGTTGATGATCAGGTCGAACTTCTCGGCCGCCGCCTGCATGGCCGCCTTGTCGGAGTTGATGAGGAAGTGCTTCGCCCCCATCCGCTCGGCGTCGGCCTCCTTGCGGTCGGAGGTAGAAAGCACCGTGACCTCGGCGCCCATCGCCGCGGCCTGCTTGACCGCCATGTGACCGAGACCACCCAGGCCGATGACGGCGACCTTCGAGCCCGGTCCGACCTTCCATTCCTTCAGCGGCGAATAGGTGGTGATCCCGGCGCACAGCAGCGGCGCGGCGGCGTCCAGCGGGATCGCGTCCGGGATCGACAGGACGTAGTTCTGATCGACCGTGATGTGGTCGGAATAGCCGCCCTGGGTGATCTTCTGATTCACGGCTGCGCCCTTGGGATCGGGCGAGCCGTAGGTCTGGGTCATGCCGGGAACGCAGTACTGCTCCTCGCCCTGGCGGCAGGGTTCGCAGACACGGCAGCTGTCGACCATGCAGCCGACGCCGACCCGGTCGCCGACCTTGAACTTCGTCACGTTCGAGCCCACCGCCGAGACGATCCCGGCGACCTCGTGGCCCGGCACGATGGGGTAGCGGGTGTTGCCCAGGTCGTTGATGGCGACGTGCAGGTCGGAGTGACACACGCCGCAGAACTTGATGTCGATGGCCACGTCGTCCGGCCCGGGGTCGCGACGTTCGAAGCTGTAGGGCTCCAGCGGCTTGTCGGCGGCGACGGCGGCGAAGGCGCGGGTGGCGATCGGCATGGCGAGGTCTCGGGGCTCACGGGGTGGGGCGTAAATGTGGCCGCTGACGCCGCCCCGCAACCGGATCAGCGAAGCTTTTCGATCAGGGCCTGGGCCGCCGCCGGATTGCGGACCTTCGCCCCGGCGATGAAGTAGGCGAAGACGTCGCCACGCTCCGCCCAGCCGCGCGCGCGGGCGGCGACGGCGTCGAGCTCGGCCGAGGTCATGCCGGTGGGCTCGTCCTCGCGGCTGGACATCAGGCGCGCGTAGGTGAAGTCGGCCGTCGGCTGGTCGATGCGGGGCCACTCCGGGGCCTCGTCGTCCTCGGCGTAGACGATGGCCGCGCCGTACTTGGCCGCGAGATCGAAGAAGGCGGGGGTGTCGAAAGTGGGATTTCGCACTTCCAGCGCATGCCGCAGGCGGAGGCCGTCGAGCTCCTTCGGCAGGAGCTTGAGGAAGCCCTCGAAATCCTCGGCGTCGAATTTCTTCGTGCCCATGAACTGCCAGTTGATGGGGCCGAGCTTGTCGCCCAGCGCCGTCAGCCCCTGACCCAGGAACCGGTCCATCGCCTCGCCCATGTCGGACAGCACCTTGCGGTTGGTGCAGTAGCGGCTGGCCTTGACCGAGAAGACGAAGCCGTCCGGCGTCTCGTCCCGCCACTTCATCCAGCTGTCGGGCTTGAAGGTCGAATAGTAGGTGCCGTTGATCTCGATGGAGGTCAGGGCGCGAGAGGCGAACTCCAGCTCCTTCTTCTGGCTGAGCTTGTCCGGATAGAAGACGCCGCGCCACGGCTCATAGGTCCAGCCGCCGACGCCGATACGGATGGGGTGGGTCATTGTTCGTATCCCATAGGATCTGCGATCCAGTCCTCGCGGCCGTGACGGACCCGCAGGATGATCACGTCCGGTGGTCGTGTCTCATAGATGATGACGTGTGATCCCGTCGGAAGCGTGCGGATTTCGGACGTCAGATGCTCGCGCAACCGGCCCAGGTTCGGGAACTCCGCGAGGCGCTGAAACGCTCGCTCAAGGTCATCCTGATAGGCGTCCGCCTGCCGCTGTCCGAACAGATCGTATCCCTGAAGGTAGATGGCCAGAACGTCCTCGGCAGCCGGCGGGGCGAGCCGATAGCCCATCAAGCCGACGTCTTGCGCTGAGCGATGATGTCCAGCGCCTTCTGCCGGATGTCCTCCATCGTCAGATCGCTGACGCCGCTGGCGCGGGCCTCGTCGATCAGCCTCTGCCAGTGGGCGATCTTGGCCGATCGTTCCTGATCGCGACGAATGAGGTCGCGGATGTAGTCGCTGGAGTTGGCGTAGCGCACGCCGTCCGTCTGCGACTCCACCCAGGACTTCATCGGGTCCGGCAGGGAAATGTTCATCGTCGCCATCGGGAGCTCCTGTTCCGCCCTAAGCAATGACAAACTTTGGCATAGATGTCGAGGGTCGGCCGTTTCCCTCTAGCCGCTGACTCGCTATCACCCGCCGATGACCACCCTGCTCTACGGTCGGCCGCCGCTGGTGTTCGATCCTCCCGGCGACGCCGTCCAGACCTCGCCCCTGATCCCCGGTTCGACCGCGATCGAAAGCCTGGCCGACGGTTCGGTCGAGGCGGCGATGATCTATGCGCCGCCGGGGGTGCTGGAGCGGCGCTATGTGGTGGCGCAGGCGCTGCGGGTGCTGAGACCCGGCGGGCGGCTGGATGTGCTGGCGCCCAAGGACCGGGGCGGGTCGCGGCTGAAGAAGGAGCTGGAGGCCTTCGGTCTGAGCTTCACCGAGGCGGCCAAGGCGCACCATCGGCGATGCATCGCGGTGCGGCCGGAGACAGTGGGAGGCGTCGAAGCAGCGATCCAGGCCGGCGGACCGCAGAAGGTCGCGGGACTGGACGCCTGGTCTCAGCCGGGGGTTTTCGCCTGGGACCGGATCGATCCGGGTTCGGCGCTGCTGGCGGCCCATGTGCCGGAGCTGAAGGGCGCCGGGGCGGATCTGGGATGTGGTTACGGCGCGCTGGCGACCGTGGTGCTGAGGTCGGCGGGCGTGACCGCGCTGCGGATGGTGGACCTGGACCGGCGCGCGGTCGAGGCGGCCCGGCGCAATGTCGAGGATGCGCGAGCGACGTTCGAGTGGGCCGATGCGCGGACGCTGGACGAGGGCGGCGATCTCGACTTCGTCGTGTCCAACCCGCCCTTCCACGACGGGGGCGCAGAAGATCGACGGCTGGGGCAGGCCTTCATCCGCAAGGCCGCCGGGCTGCTGAAGAAGGGCGGGGTGCTGTGGCTCGTGGCCAACCGGCACCTGCCCTATGAGGCCGAGCTGAACGCGGCCTTCAAGCGGGTGCGGCCGGTCGCCGACCAGGGCGGCTACAAGCTGTTCGAGGCGGTGAAGTGAAGACGCCCACCGCGCGTGTGGACAAGCTGCTGTCGTCGATGGGCTATGGCTCGCGGGCCGAGATCGCGCGGCTGGGCAAGGTCGGGGGCATCGTGCTGGACGGCGTCGATCTGACCGATGTGTCCAAGCGCATCGCCGTGCCCCCGGACCTGCCGGAGCGGATGAGGATCGACGGCCGGCCGGTCGACCCGCCGCCAGGGCTGGTGCTGATCCTGAACAAGCCGCTGGGCATGACCTGTTCACACAAGGAGGACGGGGCGCTGGTCTATGACGTCCTGCCCGACCGGTGGCGACGGAGGGATCCGGCGATTTCGACCATCGGCCGGCTGGACAAGCAGACGTCGGGCCTGCTGCTGCTGACCGACGACGGCGACCTGCTGCACCGGGTGATTTCGCCCAGGCGCCATGTGGCCAAGGTCTATCGCGCGACGCTCGCGCGGCCGCTGACCGGTTCGGAGGGGGCGCTGTTCGCCTCGGGCGAGCTGGTGCTGGAGGGGGACGACAAGCCGCTGGCGCCCGCGCTTCTCGAGCCGCTCGGTGAGACGGAGGCGCGGCTGACGGTGACCGAGGGGCGCTATCACCAGGTCCGGCGCATGTTCGCCGCCGTCGGCAATCATGTCGAGGCCCTGCATCGCGAGCGGCTGGGCGGGCTGGCGCTGCCGGAGGACCTGGAGCCCGGCCAATGGCGGCGGGCGACCGAGGCCGAGGTTGGCGCGATCTTTCTCTGACCCGGCTGGCGTGCCTGCATCGTCGACAATGGCCACCTCGATGGCTATTCTGACACCATGAGCGAGTACACTGTGGCCCAGGCGAAGGACCAGCTTCCGCGTCTGATCAACCGGATGCTGGACGGCGAGGCCGTGACCATCACTCGGCGCGGTCGCCCGGTGGCGCGCGTTGTGCCGGTCGAGCCGACGCAACCGTCGCCTCAAGCCATCGACGGTGAATGGCTCAGACGGCTGAGAGAGGCCGGAAGGACGCCGACGTCAGGGTTGACGGACAACGTCAAGGCCATGCGCGAAGACTACCGGTATTGACGGTCTATCTCGACACCAGCGTCCTCGTCGCGGCGCTGACGGTGGAGCCGCAGTCCGACCAGGCCCAGCGGAGTCTGGAGCAGAGCGAGACCTGGGCCGTCAGCGACTGGGCGATCGTTGAGTTCAGCGCCGCGATCCGGGCCAAGGCTCGCCGGGGCGAACTCGAAGCCGCGCTGGTTCCGGTGCTGGATCGCGCGATCGACGAGTTCGCCGATCGGGTCGGGGGCGCAACATCCTTGCGGCCGGCGGATCATCAGGCGGCGCGCACCCGCATCATCTCGGACGGGAAACTGCGGGCCGCGGACGCCCTGCATCTCGTTGTCGCGGAGCGGCTCGGAGCGGTGATGTTCACGCTCGACCTCGATCTCGCGCGCGCCGCCCGCGGGGCGGGCCTTGAGGTCTTCGCCCCATGACCCGCGTAAAGATCTGCGGCCTGACGACGGCCGAGACGCTGGGCGCCGCGCTCGACCACCGGGCGGCTTTCGTGGGGGCGGTGTTCTTCGCCAAAAGCCCGCGAAACCTGTCGCCGGAAGACGCCCGGCCCCTCTTCGAGCGGGCGCGGGGGCGGGCCGGGATCGTAGCGGTGACGGTCGACGCCGACGACGACCTGCTGGACCGGATCGGGGCGCACCTCAGGCCGGATTTCGTTCAGCTGCACGGCCGGGAGACCGTCGCGCGGGCGGCGGAGGTTCGGCGGCTGACGGGGGCCGGGATCATCAAGGCGTTGCCGGTGTCGGCGCCGAATGACCTCGAGGCCGCTGTCGCGTGGGAGGATCACGCCGATCACCTGATGTTCGACGCCAAGCCGCCGGAGGAGTCCGCCCTGCCTGGCGGAGTGGGCGCGTCCTTCGACTGGACCCTCCTGCGGGGCCGAAGCTTTCGCCGGGACTGGTTTCTCGCGGGCGGACTGACGCCGGAGAACGCGGCCCAGGCTGCGGCGATCAGCGGTGCGCCCCTGCTGGATGTGTCCTCTGGCGTGGAAAGCAGCCCCGGTGTTAAGGACCCCGTCCGGATCGCGGCCTTCCTGAAGGCCGTGGCCTGACTGTTTCCGCCCGGCCGTATTTCGGCCCCTGCCGACCGCAAGGCTGAGCCCCGTGAACGCCATCATCCCCAACCAGTACGCCATGCCCGACGCCGAAGGGCGGTTCGGCCCCTATGGCGGGCGCTTCGTGGCCGAGACGCTGATGCCGCTCGTGCTGGAGCTGAACCGGGCCTATGAGGCGGCCAAGGCCGATCCGACCTTTCAGGCCGAGCTGGACGACTTCCTGACCCACTATGTGGGGCGGCCCAGCCCGCTCTATCTGGCCGAGCGTCTGACCGCCCACCACGGCGGGGCCAACATCTGGTTCAAGCGCGACGAGCTGAACCACACCGGCGCGCACAAAATCAACAACTGCATGGGCCAGATTCTTCTCGCCATGCGCATGGGCAAGAAGCGCATCATCGCCGAGACCGGCGCCGGCCAGCATGGGGTGGCGACGGCGACCGTCTGCGCCCGCTTCGGCCTGGAATGCGTGGTCTACATGGGGGCCGCGGACGTGGAGCGGCAGTCGCCCAACGTGTTCCGCATGAAGCTGCTGGGCGCCGAGGTGGTGCCGGTGACGAGCGGGCGCGGCACGCTGAAGGACGCGATGAACGAGGCCCTGCGCGACTGGGTCACCAACGTCGCCGACACCTATTACCTGATCGGGACGGCGGCGGGGCCGCACCCCTATCCGGCCATGGTGCGCGACTTCCAGTCGGTGATCGGGCGCGAGGCCAAGGCCCAGATACAGTCCCGGCGAGGCAAGCTGCCCGACGCGGTGGTCGCGGCCATCGGGGGCGGGTCGAACGCCATCGGCCTGTTCCATCCGTTCATCGAGGACGCGGGCGTGCGCCTGATCGGGGTCGAGGCGGCCGGACGGGGGCTGGACGGGCCCGATCACGCGGCGAGCCTGCAGGGCGGGCGGCCGGGGGTGCTTCACGGCAACCGGACCTATCTGCTGCAGGACGAGGACGGGCAGATTCTGGAAGGCCACTCCATCTCGGCGGGGCTCGACTATCCCGGCATCGGGCCCGAGCACGCGTGGCTGAAGGACATCGGCCGGGCGGAGTATCGCGCGGCGACCGACGCCGAGGCGCTGGAGCATTTCCAGCTGTGCTCCAAGCTGGAAGGCATCATCCCGGCCCTAGAGCCCAGCCATGCGCTCGCCCGGATCGGGGAGATCGCGGCGGAGGTCGGCCAGGGCGGCGATGTGGTGCTGAACATGTGCGGGCGGGGCGACAAGGACATCTTCGCCGTGGCGAAGCATCTGGGCGTGGAGTTGTGAGCATGAGCCTTTCGATCCTGATGGCGGCCGTTCTGGCCCAGACCGCGACCCCGGCCCCGCCGCTGGACGTGAGGGTTCCTCCAGTCGCCGGCGTGACGTCCGATCCGACCTGCGGCGGACGCGCCCAGCTTGCGACCATGGCCACCTGCGTCGCAACCACCCAGGCCGCTATCGAGGGCGTGATCGACGCCTGGACGGCCGGCTTCGCCGAACAGGGCTGGCTGGCGGCAGGCGGCGGCGACAACCGCGTCGTCTATGTCCGTCGGCGGCCCGAAGGCGGCTGCGACGGCTTCCAGATCATGGCCTTTGCGGACGGGACGGTGGCGGCTCCGGCCGCTCCGGCCTACCTCGCCATGGCCGCCATACCCGGCGACGTCTGCGCGGCGCAGCCGACGGCCCCGGCGGCCCCTGCCGCGCCGCAATGACCACCGCCCGCATCGATGCCCGCTTCGCCGGGCTGAAGGCCGAGGGCCGGGCCGGCTTCGTCGCCTATGTGATGGCGGGCGATCCCTCGCGCGACGAGGCGCTGGAAATCCTGCGCGGCCTGCCGGCGGCCGGCGCCGACATCATCGAACTGGGCTTTCCGTTCAGCGATCCGATGGCCGAGGGACCGCCGATCCAGCGCGCGGCGCTGCGGGGATTGAAGGCCGGGCTGACGCTGAAGGGCACGCTGGATCTGGCGCGGGCGTTCCGGGACGGCGACGCCGACACGCCGCTGATCCTGATGGGCTATCTCAATCCGATCGAGTCCTATGGATACGACGCCTTCGCGCGGGACGCTGCGGCGGCGGGCGTGGACGGGGTGATGGTGGTCGACTGCCCGCCGGAAGAGGCCGATCCCCTGACGGACGCGCTGGACGCGAACAACCTCTCGCTGATCCGGCTGGCCACGCCGACGTCGGACGACGCGCGGCTGGAGGTCGTGGCGCGGCGGACCTCGGGCTTCGTCTACTATGTCTCCGTCGCGGGCGTGACCGGTGTGAAGGAGGCGCAGTCCGCCTCGGTGGCTCCGGCGGTCGAGCGGGTGCGCCGGGCGTCGGGCCTGCCGGTCGCGGTGGGCTTCGGGGTCAAGACGCCAGAACGCGCCGCCGAGATCGCGCGGGTGTCGGACGCCGTCGTGGCCGGATCGGTGCTGGTCGACGAGGTCGCCGCCGCCCTGGAGGCCGGTGAACCCGCGGCGCCGCGCGTCCTGGCCAAGGTGCGCAGCCTGGCCGAGGCCGTGCAGGGTGCGCGGGTCGCTGAAACCGTCTAAGAGCCCGCCGATGGCCGACAAGACCCCTCTCCGACCCCCCCAGGAAAAACGCGGCGGCTGGCTCAGCCGCTTCGCGCCCGGCGTGCGCAAGATCGTCAGCCGGCGGGACACGCCCGACAACCTGTGGGTCAAGGATCCGGACTCGGGCGACATGCTGTATCGCCCCGACCTGGAGGCCGCCCTGTGGGTGACGCCGTCCGGCCGGCACATGCGCATCAATGCGAAACAGCGGCTGGGCTACACCTTCGACGGCGGCGAGTATGAGCCGATCGATACGCCCGACGTGCCCGAGGACCCGCTGAAGTTCTCGGACGGCAAGCCCTATCGCGAGCGTCTGGCGGCGGCGCGCAAGGCCACCGGCCAGAAGGACGCCATGGCCATCGGCTATGGCGAGGTCGGCGGCGCGGAATGCGTGGTCGTGGTCCAGGACTTCACCTTCATGGGCGGGTCGCTGGGCATGGCGGCGGGTGAGGCCTTCATCGCCGCGGCGCGAGCGGCGCTTGCTCGCGGCGTGCCGCTTGTGTGCTTCACGGCGGCGGGGGGCGCGCGGATGCAGGAGGGCGCCCTGTCGCTGATGCAGATGGCGCGGACGACACTGGCGGTGCAGGAGCTGAAGGATGCGGCCCTGCCTTATGTGGTCGTCCTGACCGACCCGACCACGGGCGGGGTGACGGCCTCTTACGCCATGCTGGGCGACGTGCATCTGGCCGAGCCGGGGGCCCTGATCGGCTTCGCCGGCCCGCGCGTGATCGAGACCACCATCCGCGAGAAGCTGCCGCCGGGCTTCCAGCGCTCGGAGTATCTGCAGGAAAAGGGCATGGTCGACCGCGTCGTCGCCCGCGCCGACCTGCCCGAGACCCTGGGCCGCATCCTGTCGATGCTGATGGGCGGACGGCGCGAGGCGGCCTGAGGCCGTGGACCCCGTTTCCGCCCGCCTGCGCGCGCGCCATCCGCAGAAGATCGACCTGTCGCTGGACCGGATGCGGACGCTGTGCGCCATCTTAGGGCAGCCGCAGCATCGGCTGCCGCCGGTCATCCATGTGGCGGGGACCAACGGCAAGGGCTCGACCGTCGCCTTCCTGCGCGCCATGGCCGAGGCGGCGGGGCTGAAGGTCCACGTCTACACCTCGCCCCATCTGGTGCGGTTCAATGAGCGTATCCGCCTGGCGGGGCGGCTGATCGAGGACGAGCATCTGTCGGCCATCCTCGACCGCATCGAGGCGGTGCGAGGTGTCGAGACCACGGTGTTCGAGAGCACGACGGCCGCCGCCTTCGTGGCCATGAGCGAGACGCCCGCCGACCTGGCCATCGTCGAGGTGGGGCTGGGCGGGAGGCTGGACGCGACCAATGTGATCGAGCGGCCGCTGCTGAGCGTCATTACCCCGGTCGACCTGGACCACGCTGAGTTCCTGGGGACAGAGATCGGTCAGATCGCTGGGGAGAAGGCGGGCATCCTTAAGGCCGGGGCGCGGGGGATCGTCGCGCGTCAGGCGGAAGCCGCGATGGCGGTGATCGAGGCGAAGGCGGCGTCTGTGCACACGCCCCTGACCGTCATGGGCACGGACTTCGACGCCTGGGCCGAGCGGGGCGGCATGGTGTTCCAGAACGCCGAGCGATTCCTCGACCTGCCCGCGCCCGCGCTGGCGGGGCCGCACCAGGTGGCCAACGCCGGGCTGGCTGCGGCGGTGGCGCTGGAGCTCGACCTGCCGGAGGCGGCGATCGCCGAAGGCATGGCGGCGGCGCGCTGGCCCGCGCGGATGCAACGGTTGACGGCCGGGCCCTATGGCGCGGCGGCCAAGGCGGCGGACGCCGAGCTGTGGCTGGACGGCGGGCACAATCCGCACGCGGGCCGGGCGCTGGCGGATGCGCTGGCCGAGCGTCAGGCGCGGGCGCCCCGGCCGCTGGCGCTTATCGTCGGCATGCTGGCCAACAAGGACCACGGCGGCTTCTTCGAGGCGCTGAAGAACAGCGGGGCGCACGTCTTCACCGTCGGCTTCGAGGGAACGGCCGCCGATCCCGAGGCGCTGGCGGCCGTCGCGCGCGGCCACGGCCTGGGCGCCCAGAGCGCGCCGTCGGTGGGCGAGGCGCTTGACCGCGCGCTGAGACTTGGGGCCGGACGGGTCGTGATCTGCGGGTCGCTGTATCTGGCGGGCGAGGTGCTGGGCGCGGACCGGGCGACCTGGCCGGACTAGACGCGCCTTACTAGACGCGCCTTGCCATTCCGGCGGAAGGCGGCAGAACCTTCGCCGCTGGAGGTTCCCACATGATCCGTCGCTCCCTGCTCGCCCTCGCCTGCGCCTTCGGCCTCTCTGGCCCGGCCGTCGCCCAGACCGCTTCGCCCCTGCCGGCTGATCTGCAGGTGTTGTTCTGGCCCGCCGAGCGGCGCGAGCAGGACCTGCGGCGCATGCCCGAGCTGATCCCCCACGCTCGGATCGAACCCTCGCCGACGCCGCGCGCCTTGCCACAAGGAGAGGCGCTCAACTTCGACCCGAGCGCCTTCATGGAAAGCCAGAGGGTGGCCGGCCTGCTGGTCATCCAGGACGGCCGCGTGCGGCTGGAGCGCTATGGCCTGGGGCTGACGCCGCAGGACCACTGGGATAGCTTCTCCATGACCAAGTCCCTGACCTCGACCCTGGTCGGGGCGGCGATCGCGGACGGGGCGATCCGCAGTCCTTATGATCTGGTCACCGACTACATCCCCGAGCTGGCGGGCGGGGCCTATGATGGAGTGCAGATCGCCCACGTCCTGACCATGACCTCTGGCGCGCGGTGGAACGAGGACTACGTCGATCCGAACTCCGACGTGGCGCGCTTTTATCTGACGCCGCCCCCGGCCGACATGGACGCGACCGTCGCCTATCTGCGCGCCCTGCCGCGCGCCTATCCGCCAGGCGAGCGGTGGCACTACAACACCGGCGAGACCAATCTGATCGGGGTGCTGGTGGCCCGCGCCACGGGGCGGCCGCTGGCGCAATATCTAAAGGAGAAGGTCTGGGACCCGGCGGGGATGGAGGGGCCGGCCTTCTGGATGCTGGACGCCCAAGGCAAGGAGGCGGGCGGCTGCTGCGTGTCGGCGTCCCTGCGCGACTGGGGTCGGGTCGGGCTGATGGCGCTGGAGCGGGGGGCGGTTCCCGGCGGCCAGATCGCTACGGCGCGCTGGTTCGAGAGCGCCACCTCCCAGATGGTCGACTTTCCGGAGAACGACCGAGGCTATGGCGCCCAGTGGTGGACGCGCGGCGACGGGGCCCAGTTCGAGGCCTCGGGCATCTTCGGCCAGATGATCCACGTCGATCCGGCGCGGAACCTGGTGGTCGTCTTCCTGTCGGCCTGGCCCAGCGCGACCAGCCGCGAACGCTCGGACGAGCGGCAGGCGTTTCTCAGGGAGCTGAAGGCCGCGCTCTAGACCCTGATCGGCTGAGGTGGAATCGCTTCGCGATTCCGCCGATGCCGTGAATCAGGGTCCAGGATTTAGCGAGAGCTTGATTCACGCTTTCGGTAGACCCGCGAAGCGGGTCTACCTAAATCGATCAAGCTCTAGGGTCTCAGACCCGCTCGACGCACATGGCCACGCCCATGCCGCCGCCGATGCACAGGGTGGCCAGGCCCTTGGACAGCCCCTCGCGCTTCAGCTCGTGCAGCAGGGTGGTCAGGATGCGGGCGCCGGACGCGCCGATCGGGTGGCCGATGGCGATGGCCCCGCCGTTGACGTTGACCTTGGCCGGGTCGAGGTCGAGCTCCTTGAGCACGCACAGGCTCTGGGCGGCGAAAGCCTCGTTGGATTCGACGCGGTCGAGGTCGGCGACGGTCCAGCCGGCCTTCTGAAGCGCCTTCTTCGACGCCGGGATCGGCCCCGTGCCCATGACCGCCGGGTCGACGCCCGCCGTTGCGGCCGAGGCGATGCGGGCCAGCGGCTCCAGCCCCCGCGCCCTAGCCTCCTCAGCCGTCATTAGCACGAGGGCGGCGGCGCCGTCGTTCAGCCCCGAGGCGTTGGCGGCGGTCACCGTGCCGTCCTTGGTGAAGGCCGGCTTCAGCTTCTCCATGGAGTCCAGCGTCGCGCCGTGGCGGATGTATTCGTCCTTGTCGACGACCACGTCGCCCTTCTTGCCGGCGATGACGACGGGCGCGATCTCGGCGTCGAACTTGCCGGCCTTCTGGGCGGCCTCGGCCTTGTGCTGGCTGCCCAGCGCGAAGGCGTCCTGGTCGGCGCGGGTGATCTGCCATTTCTCGGCGATGTTCTCGGCCGTCTGGCCCATGTGATAGCCGTTGAAGGCGTCCCAAAGGCCGTCCTTGATCATGGTGTCGATCAGTTGGAGGTCGCCCATCTTGTGGCCGCTGCGGAGGTGCTGGGCGTGCGGCGCCTGGCTCATGCTCTCCTGACCGCCCGCCACGACGATCCTGGCGTCGCCCAGAGCGATCTGCTGGGCCCCGACGGCGACGGCGCGCAGGCCGGAGCCGCAGATCTGGTTCAGGCTCCAGGCCGGCGTTTCCTTCGGAATGCCGGCGCCGATGGACGCCTGGCGCGCCGGGCCCTGACCGGCGGCGGCTTGCAGGACGTGGCCCAGGATGACCTCGTCGATGTCGGCCGGGTCGACGCCCGCTCGCTCCAGCGCCGCCCGGATGGCGATCTCGCCCAGCTTCGACGCCGGCAGGCTGGACAGCCCGCCCAGGAACGATCCCACGGGCGTGCGGGCGGCGGAGACGATGACGACGTCGGTCATGGGGAGGTCCTTGATCGGAGCTTGCCGGGCGGGGAGGCCGTTAGGCGGTCGATAAGTTTGCGTGGCGTTTCTGCCGCATCCGGCGGCTTTCGTCACCACCAGCGCGGCCGTTCAGGTGAAAGTCATCGTCTTCGACCAATATGGCAGGGAACGACAGGCGGAACCGCCGAGTTGATGCGACCATGCTGCAAGCCGTGAAACGCCACGTCCGTCGCCTCTGCACTCCCGATCAGATCGATCTGGAGGAGCATTACCAGTCGCCCGCCGAGCACACCGCCGATCTGGTGGTCCACACCGTGGGCCTGACGCTGGCGGCCGTGGGCGGGGTCGTGCTGGCGGTGCTGTCGGCGCTGAACGGCGGGGTGGGCGTGGTGATGGCGACGGCCATCTACGCCCTGTGCCTGGTGGCCATGCTGACGGCGTCGACCGTCTACAACCTGACCCGGCCCTGCGCGGCGCGGCCGGTGCTGCGTCGGCTCGACGAGGCGGCCATCTTCCTGATGATCGCGGGCAGCTACACCCCCTTCACGACGCAGCGGTTCGAGGGCTGGTGGGCGATCGGCTTCACCCTGGTGGTCTGGACCATCGCCTTCGCCGGTGTCGCGGCCAAGCTGGTGGCGCCGCGCATCTCCGACGCCTTCTGGAGCGGGGTCTATGTGGTGTTCGGCTGGATCGCCGTGATCGCGCTCAAGCCCATGATCGACACGGTCCACCCCATCGCGCTGGGCCTGCTCGTGCTGGGCGGGCTGATCTATACGGCGGGGGTCTTCTTCTTCATCTCGCCCAAGCTGAAGTACCGCCGGGCGATCTGGCACGGCTTCGTCGTGGCAGGCGCCGGCGTGCACTGGGCCGCCGTGCTGGTGGGCGTGGTGCTGGCGCCCAACCTGGCCTGAAGACCGCCGCGACACGAAACCGTCATGGCCCCTTTCGTCGGGCGCCGCGCTGCGGGATAAGGGCGGCTGCACTGCAGGGATGGAACCGTGGCCGACAGCACCCAGCCGAACGGCAAGACGAAGGACGGCGAGGCCGTCGTCATCAAGAAGTACGCCAACCGCCGCCTCTACAACACCGCCAGCTCCGCCTACGTCACGCTCGACGACCTCGCCCGCATGGTGCGCGAGGGGACCGATTTCGTCGTCTATGACGCCAAGACCAATGAGGAGCTGACCCGCCAGATCCTGACCCAGATCATCTTCGAGGAGGAGAGCCGGGGTCAGGCCCTGCTGCCCGTCCAGTTCCTGCGCCAGCTGATCGGCTTCTACGGCGGCCAGATGGAAGGCGTCCTGCCCAGCTATCTGCAGATGTCGCTGGAGAACTTCGCCCGCCAGCAGGAGACCTTCCGCGAGCAGATGACCAAGGCGCTGGGCGCCACCCCCGGCGGCATGATGGGCGCCGGCATGATGGAGGCCGCCGCCAAGCAGAACATGGCCATGTTCGAGCAGGCGATGAAGATGTTCCCGGGCTTCGGCTATGGCCGCGCGCCCGAGGCCCCGGCCGCCGCCGCCTCACCGTCCGAGGCCAAGGCCGATCCGGCGCTGGACGAGATGCGCCGCCAGATGGACGAGATGCGCGCCCAGATCGAGCGGCTGGCCTCCTCGCGGGGCGGCTAGGCCATGACGCGCGAGGTCGGCCCCATTCCACCGGTCGGCCCGCGCGATCGCCGCGAGACCGAGCGCCGCACCGCCGCCGACCGGCGCGCGGCGGCGCAAGGCGGCAAGGGGCCGGCGTCGGCCTCGACCCTGCCGGTGCGGGTGCAGGAGACCATCGAACCGGCACATCCTGCCGAGGATCATGCTCCGCTCGATCCCGCCGCCGCCTTCGCCGCCCAGCTGATCGGCCAGTCGGGACAGAAGCGGGGCGTGAAGGGCGGGCCGCCCGTGCTGGACAAGGCGCGTTCGACCTACCTCGGGGCGGAATACTCGGGCGAGAAGGACCGCCGCCCGCCCGCCGGAGTGGTGAAGAAGACCGAGGTCTGATCACCGCGGAGACTGGCCCGGCGCTTGCAGGGACGGGGGCGACCGTCCCTTCGCCGTTCGAGCCTCGCCCATGTTCGCCGCCTCCGCCCTCTCGGCCGCCGCCCGCGTCTTCGACATCGCCGTGGTCAGCCTGATCTTCGCCGTCTTGCTGTAGGCGGGCGAAAAACAGCGTGCGAACAGTCTGAAACGTCTGAAATCGGGGTCCCTCCAGCCGGATCCCGGGCCGGGATCGGGCGCAGTATCGCACACGCCTATGTCAGAACTGGACGTAGGCTCTAGAGCCTCGGCCCCCACGGCCCCATCGGGGGTGGCGGCGGGCGACGCGGCAGGAACAGCGGGCCGAGAAGCAGGCCGAACAGATAGCCGCCCAGATGCCCCTCCCAGGCGATGCCGCCCTGGGCCCCGGCGGCGGCGGCCAGGCCGTTGATCAGCAGCACCAGGATGGCGTTGGAGATGACGAAGTCGCGCGTCACCCGCAGCGCATGGGGCGACCACAGCGCCTTGTCCGGCCCGCCTTCCGGGTCGATGCGGGCGAGCAGGCCCCAGAGCGCGCAGATGGCCCCGGACGCGCCGACCATGGGCAGGGTCTGGTCCAGGTTCATGGCGATGAACAGCCCGGCCGAGGCCAAGCCGCCCAGCACGAAGAACAGCAGATAGCGCACGATCATGGGCGCCCCGCCCCGGCCCCGCCGCATGGCCCGCACCACGAGGGGGCTGAAGGTCAAGAGCGCCAGGGTGTTCATGATCAGGTGCGGCAGGCCGGCGTGGCTGACCATGTGGGTCAGGATCGTCTCGTAGCGCCCCTCGTTCAGCGCCGGGATCGACAGGGCCCAGGGGATGGGACCGCCGTTGGCGATCTGCCACCCCGCCACGACGGCGAACAGGGCGCCCAGCAGATAGCCCGGCCAGCCGCCCTCGCCGGCCCGGGGCCGGTCCGTCACGCGCGAGAGGGCGGAGGACTGGGACATGGGCACGGAGATGGTTGGGGGGTGGCGAGGGCGCCAGTGCGACCGTTGTTCCCTCTCCCACACCGACCCTCTCCCATTGGGAGAGGGCTTGAGCGCACGACGGCGCAGCCGTCGTCCTTGCGCGAAAGGGTGAGGGGCGGCCGTCTGAGATGCGCACCTTGCGGCGGCTCACGCCGACTGAAGCGTCCGACCCTCATCCGGCCCTCCGGGCCACCTTCTCCCAATGGGAGAAGGAACCGTGTAGGTTGCACCCATGACCGCCTCCCGCCTGACCCCGCGCGCTCGGTCGTTGCGACAGGGCTCCGGCCTGGCCGAGGACCGGGTCTGGCAGCGTCTGCGCGGCGGGGCGGTAGACGGGTGGCGGGTGCGGCGACAGCATCCGGTCGGACCCTATGTCGTGGACTTCGCCTGCCTGCCGCTGAAACTGGTCATCGAGATCGACGGCGGGGTGCATGAGCGCGATGAGGTCGTGACCCGCGACCACCACCGTCAGGTCGCCATCGAGGCCCTGGGCTGGACGGTGATCCGTTTCACCAACGCACAGGCGCTCGGCGAACCCTGGCGCATCGACGCGGCGATCCGCGACCAAGCGAAGGTGTTGGGTCTGTAGCCTCCCTCTCCCATTGGGAGAGGGCTTGAGGCTCGCAGAGCGGAGCGATGCGCTAGCCGAAAGGGTGAGGGTCGATCGCCGAAATGGACGCACCGCGCAACGGCTCACGCCGACTGCGCCATCCGACCCTCATCCGGCCCTGCGGGCCACCTTCTCCCAATGGGAGAAGGAACTAGGTGTCGCAAGCTTCAGGGTCCGCCCGAGTGGCGGTGCTCCGCTTGCGTAGCAGGATGGACGTGGGGCGGGCTGGACTCAACGTGCGACTGTCCAGACCAAGCTTTCTCCCCGAAAACGAGAGCCTATAGTAGAGCTTAAGTCCTTCACGTTGACGTTGCCGACCGCGATGACCTGTCCGATTTGGAATACGCCAGCCCAGCTCACACCGTCCGGCGATGGCACGAAAGTTGTGTCGCCGAGGGCCGGCGGGGAATTTCGCGTGACAGGCTCGGCGTGGAATACACTCGAGGTTCTGCAGCCGGAGGTCAGAGCCCGCCTTACGACTTGGATAATCGACCAGCATCGAGCCGGAGTTGAGTGTCCGGTGGTGAGCCACGACGTGCTTCGCCGAGCGCGGGATCGTAGCCCAATGTCACTTGCCGAGCGGAAGGAGCGGTTCTTTCGAGCGATAAAGACAACCAAACCTGAGCTCAATTTATCAATCAAGCTCTCGGGAGAGGCAGACGACCATTATCGGAAATGGCGTAACCTGCTAGGTAGCTGGACAGAGTCAACCACGCCAGAAGCCGATGATTTAACTCGTCTTTGTGAAATTCTGAAAGAAGACGGGCTTCTCGGAATCGACCATGGGTTCGCGCGTCTCACTAGTGCCGGTTGGGATTTCCTAGAGGGCCTAAATCGATCCGGTTCCGACTCAAATCAGGTCTTCGTTGCCATGTGGTTTGCGACTGATATGTCAGAGGCTTATGAGGAGGGATTGGCTCCTGCAATCCGCGACGCAGGGTATGTTCCGACCCGGATCGATCGCAAAGAACACAACAATAAGATCGACGACGAGATAATTGCAGAAATTCGCTTGTCGAAATTCTTAGTAGCAGATTTCACATCTGGATCTGTGACGGAGAATGGCCATCACGTTCACGTGCCTCGGGGCGGGGTTTACTATGAGGCGGGGTTTGCTCGAGGTTTAGGAATGGACGTGGTCTCATGCATTAGAGAAGATCAGATCGGCCAGGTCCACTTCGATACTAGACAGATAAGCCACGTCTTGTGGCGAACGCCTGAAGAACTTCGAGAGCGTCTCTACAACAGGATCGTTGCTACGATTGGTCCGACTTCCACCGCTCCCGGCAGAGGTAATGGCTAGGATGCACGCGGCGACATAGGCTACACCCTCAAGGCTGATCGGCCCCCTAATGCACCCGCGCCTTCCCGATCTCCAGCCCGTCCTGCCCCGCTGACACCGCGATCACGCTGCCGTCCGCGATCTCGCCGGCCAGCAGCTTCTTCGCCATGGGGTCGACCAGTTCCTTCTGGATGACCCGCTTCAGCGGGCGCGCCCCATACACCGGGTCGTAGCCCTTGTCGGCGAGCCAGGCCGAGGCGCTGTCGTCCAGGGCGAGCGTCAGCCGCCGGTCGGCCATCAGCTTTTCGAGCCGCGCGAGCTGGATGCGGACGATGCCGGCCATCTGGTCGCGGCCCAGGCGCCGGAACAGGATGATCTCGTCGATGCGGTTCAGGAACTCGGGCCGGAAATGGGCGCGGACGGCCTCCATGACGAAGGGGCGCACGGCCTCGACGTCCTCGCCCTCGCCCTGGTCGGCCAGCGCCGCCGAGCCGAGGTTGGAGGTCATGATGATCAGGGTGTTCTTGAAGTCGACCACCCGGCCCTGGCCGTCCGTCAGGCGGCCGTCGTCCAGCACCTGCAGCAGCACGTTGAAGACGTCCGGGTGGGCCTTTTCGACCTCGTCGAACAGGACGACCTGATAGGGGCGCCGGCGCACGGCCTCGGTCAGGGCGCCGCCCTCGTCATAGCCGACATAGCCCGGAGGGGCGCCGATCAGGCGGCTGACCGAGTGCTTCTCCATGTACTCGCTCATGTCGATGCGGGTGATGGCCTGGTCGTCGTCGAACAGGAAGGCGGCCAGCGCCTTGGTCAGCTCGGTCTTGCCCACGCCCGTGGGGCCGAGGAACAGGAAGGAGCCGAGCGGGCGATTGGGGTCGTTTAGGCCCGCGCGCGCCCGGCGAACCGCGTCGGCGACGGCGGCCAGAGCCGCGTCCTGGCCGACCACGCGGCCGCGAAGCGCGTCCTCCATCTTGAGCAGCTTCTCGCGCTCGCCCTCCAGCATCTTGTCGACGGGCACGCCGGTCCAGCGGCTGACGACGGCCGCAATCTGTTCGGCGTCGACGACCTCGGGCGTCAGGGAGGCGGCGGCCGCTTCGGCGCTCTCGGCCTCGGCCAGTTGCTTTTCGATCTGCGGGATCTGGCCGTAGGCGATCTCGGAGGCGCGGGCGAGGTCGCCGTTCCTCTGGGCGCTGGCCAGCTCGGCGCGCAGGCGGTCCAGCGTCTCGCGCAGCTGGGCGCCCTGGCCGACCTTTTCCTTCTCGGCCTTCCACTGGGCGGTCAGGTCCTCGGACTGCGCTTCCAGGTCGGCGATCTCGTCCTCCAGCGTCGACAGGCGCTGCTTGGAGGCGGCGTCGGTCTCCTTGACCAGGGCCTCGCGCTCGATCTTGAGCTGGACCAGGCGACGGTCGATCTCGTCCAGAGCCTCGGGCTTGGAATCGACGGCCATGCGCACGCGCGACCCGGCCTCGTCGATCAGGTCGATGGCCTTGTCGGGCAGGAAGCGGTCGGTGATGTAGCGGTTGGACAGGGTGGCGGCGGCGACGATTGCGGAGTCCGAGATGCGTACCCCGTGGTGGACCTCGTACTTCTCCTTCAGCCCGCGCAGGATGGAGACGGTGTCCTCCACCGTCGGCTCCGACACGAAGACGGGCTGGAAGCGGCGGGCGAGCGCGGCGTCCTTCTCGACGTGCTTGCGGTACTCATCCAGCGTGGTGGCGCCGACGCAGTGCAGCTCGCCGCGGGCGAGCGCGGGCTTGAGCAGGTTCGACGCATCCATGGCGCCGTCCGTCTTTCCGGCGCCGACCAGGGTGTGCATCTCGTCGATGAAGAGGATGATCTGGCCCTCGGCGGCCGTGACCTCGCCCAGCACGGCCTTCAGCCGCTCCTCGAACTCGCCGCGATACTTCGCCCCGGCGATCAGGGCGCCCATGTCGAGCGCCATGACGGTCTTGTCCTTCAGACTCTCGGGCACGTCGCCGTCGACGATGCGCTTGGCCAGGCCCTCGACAATGGCGGTCTTGCCGACGCCGGGCTCGCCGATCAGGACGGGGTTGTTCTTGGTGCGACGGGCGAGGACCTGGATGGTGCGGCGGATCTCCTCGTCGCGGCCGATGACGGGGTCGATCTTCTGGTCGCGCGCGGCCTGGGTCAGGTCGCGGGCGTAGCGTTTCAGGGCGTCATAGGCGTCCTCGGCCCCGGCGCTGTCGGCGGTCTTGCCCTTGCGGACATCGGCCACGGCGGCGTCGAGCGTGTCGGCCGTGACCCCGGCGGATTTGAGCGCGTCGCCGGCGGGGCCGCCCTCGCGCGCGATGGCGGAGAGCAGGCGTTCGGTGGTGACGAAGGCGTCGCCGGCCTGCTTGGCGGCCTCCTCGGCCTTGGCGAAGACGCGGGCGGTGGCGCCGTCCAGATACAGCTGGCCCGAGCCGCCCTCGACCTGGGGCCGCTTCTTGAGCAGGGCCTCGGCGGCCCCGTCGGCCTTGGCCGGATCGCCCCCGGCGGCGGTGATGAGGTTGCGGGCCAGGCCGTCGCGTTCCTCGAGCAGCACCTTGAGCAGGTGTTCGGGGGCGAACTGCTGGTGACGACGCGCGAGCGCCAGGGTCTGGGCCGACTGGACGGCCTGTTTGGCGCGGTCGGAATAGAGGTCGAGATTCACGGCGTATCCCTCTGACAAGCGGATGCCGGTCGGCGCGCCCTCTGATGCAAGCGACGCGCCGGACCGTTGGCGATCACTTGGGTGTGGCGGAGGGGCCACACAAGTGGTCAGGGTGAGGGGGCTGGGTGATCGGGAGCCACCGGCGGCTGCGGGAGATTCATCAGGGATCGCGCACCGGCTCTTGATTTAACCCTGCTTTCGGGGCTCGCTCGCCGCCGCCTCAGTTGGAGTTGTTCGATGTCCCGCGCCCGTCTCGCCATGATGGCGTCCGCCCTCGCCCTGGCTGCGGCCTTGTCCGCTTGCGAGGGGTTCGGGGAGCTGAAGTCTGACATGCCGCCGCTTCCCGCTTCCGCCACCGCCCCGGTGACCTACGTGCGAGACATCCACTCCTACGCCCAGCCCCAGATCGCCCGGGTGAAGCATGTCGCGCTCGATCTGATCGCCGACTTCCAAGCCCAGACGTTGTCGGGCACGGCGACGCTGGACGTGACGGGCGAGCCCGGCGCGACCCAGGTCATCCTCGACACCCGCAATCTGGACATCCGCTCCGTCGCCGATGCGGATGGCCGGCCCCTGACCTTCGCGCTTGGCGAAGACGACCCGATCCTCGGCCGTCCCCTGACGATCACCGTGCCCGCCTTCGAGGCCGACGAGACGAGGAAGATCGTCGTCAGCTATGCGACCCGACCCGACGCGGCGGCGCTCCAGTGGCTGACCCCGGCCCAGACGGCGGGTGGACAGCAGCCCTTCTTGTTCAGCCAGGGCCAGGCCATCCTGACCCGCACCTGGGTCCCGACCCAGGACAGCCCCGGCATCCGGCAGACCTATTCGGCCCGAATCACGGTCCCCGAGGCGCTGAAGGCCGTCATGTCGGCCGAGATGCTGACCCCCGACGGCGGGGACGCCGGCGAGGGGCGGAAGACCTATCGCTTCCGCATGACCAATCCGGTCCCGCCCTATCTGATCGCGCTCGCGGTCGGCGACCTGGCCTTCGCCGAGGTGGGCGAGGGCGTCGGCGTCTGGACCGAGCCGTCGCGGTTGCAGGCGGCCGAAAACGAGTTCGCCGAACTGCGCCAGATGGTGGACGCGGCCGAAGGCCTCTACGGCCCCTATCGCTGGGGTCGTTACGACCTCCTGATCCTGCCGCCGTCCTTCCCGTTCGGCGGGATGGAGAACCCCCGCCTGACCTTCGCCACACCGACGATCGTCGCGGGCGACCGGTCGCTGGTGTCGCTGGTCGCGCACGAGCTGGCGCACAGCTGGTCGGGCAATCTGGTCACCAACGCCACCTGGGCCGACTTCTGGCTCAACGAGGGCTTCACCGTCTACTTCGAGAACCGCATCATGGAGGCGGTCTACGGCCGCGAGCGGGCCCAGATGCTCCAGGTGCTGGGCTGGAACGACCTGCAGAACACGCTCGCCGACCTGCCGCCCGCCGACACACGGTTGCGGCTCGACCTGACCGGCCGCGATCCCGACGACGGCCTGACCGACATCGCCTATGAGAAGGGCGCCGCCTTTCTGCGCACCATCGAACGCATCGTCGGGCGCGAGCGGTTCGACGCTTGGCTGAAAGGCTATTTCGAGCGGAACGCCTTCCGGCCGATGACGACAGACGGCTTCCTCGCCGACATCCGCGCCAACCTGATCCAGGGCGACGCCGAGCTGGAGCGCCAGCTGATGCTCGAGCAATGGATCGACCAGCCCGGCCTGCCGTCCAACGCCCAGGCCCCGACCTCCACCGCGCTGGCCGCCGTCGATCAGGCGGCCCAGGCCTTCTACGTCGCCAGAGGGCCGGCTTCGGCCATCCCGTGGCGGCGCTGGTCGACGCAGGAGCGTCAGCACTTCCTGGCCTGGCGTCCGGCGGGCGCGGCGGCCTCGCGCGACTGGCTGACGCCCGCCCAGCTGGCCGATCTCGAGACGACGCTCGCCCTCAAGGACGAAGGCAACGCCGAGGTGCTGTTCGCCTGGCTCCAGATCGCCGTGGCCCACCGCTATCAGCCCGCCGTGCCGACGCTTGAGCGGTTCCTAACGACGCAAGGGCGACGCAAGTTCGTCCTGCCGCTGTTCACCAGCCTGTGGGCCGAGGGCGACTGGGGCCGTCCGATCGCCACGCGCCTCTACGCCCAGGCCCGGCCGGGCTACCACCCCGTGACGTCGGGCTCGGTCGATGAGGTGGTCGGCGTTCCCGCCGCCTAGGGGCGCTCGGCCACCATCATGAAGTTGACGTCGGCGTCCGCGCTCTCGGACCAGCGGTCGGTCAGAGGGTTGTAGGCCAGGCCGTAGGGGCCGCGCACGGCCACCGGCTCCTCCGACAGCATCCGCCGGATCTCGTCGGGCTTGAGGAACTGGTTCCAGTCGTGGGTGCCCGCCGGCACCCAGCGCAGGACATACTCGGCCGCCACCTTGCCGAGCGCCAGCGACTTGAGCGTCCGGTTCAGGGTGGCCACGATCATGATCCCGCCCGGCGCGATCAGGCGCGAGCAGGTGCGAAGGAAGGCCTCCGGATCGGCCACATGCTCGATGATCTCGAGCACGAGCACGACGTCGAACGGCCCCGCGCCCTCGGCCTCCATCTGCTCCACCGTGGCGGCGCGATAGGCGATGTCGAGCCCCATCTGCTCGGCGTGGGCGCGAGCGGTGCCGATGTTCTCGGACGAGGCGTCGACGGCGGTGACGTCGAAACCCATACGCCGCATCGGCTCGGCCACCAGCCCGCCGCCGCAGCCGATGTCAATCAGGCTCAGGCCCTCGAACGGTCGGAGGGCGCGCGGGTCGCGGCCGAAGCGAGCGGCGACCTGATCGCGGATGAAGGACAGCCGGGCCGGATTGAACTTGTGCAGCGGGGCGAACGGACCCCTCGCGTCCCACCATTCCGCCGCTTGCGCCGAGAAGCGGGCCACGTCGGCCGGGTCGATGGACGGGCCCTGCGCCTCGCCTTCGAAGCCTTGGTCGGCAAGGGGTTTGCGCATCGCGGAGGGGTCGTTAGAAGCGGCCATGGGCTGACAGGGTGAACCCCTTTTCGGAAGGCCGCGCAACAGGGAGACCCCGTCACGATGACGCGGCCTGCAGCCAATCGGCTGGTCATGAAGTTCGGCGGCACCTCCATGGGCGACCTGGAGCGGATCCGCCGCGCCGCCCGCATCGTCGCCGCCGAGGTGAACGCCGGGCACGCGGTCGCCGTCGTCGTCTCCGCCATGGCGGGCAAGACCAATGAGCTGGTGGCCTGGACCGACGGGGCCGGTCCGCCGGCGCAGGGCATCCCGTTGTCGGACGACGAATACGACGTGGTGGTCGCCTCGGGCGAGCAGGTGACGGCGGGGCTGCTGGCCCTGACGCTGCGCAACATGGGCTTTCGCGCCCGGTCGATGATGGGCTGGCAGGTGCCGATCCTGACCGACGACGCCCACGGCAAGGCGCGCATCGAGGACATCCCCGGCGACGCCTTGGCCGCCGCCGTCGACGGCGGCGAGATCGTGGTGGTGCCCGGCTTCCAGGGCGTGACGCGGGACGGCCGGATCACGACGCTGGGCCGGGGCGGGTCGGACACCTCGGCGGTAGCAGTGGCGGCGGCGCTGGACTGCGCCTGCGACATCTACACCGACGTGGACGGCGTCTACACCACCGACCCCCGCATCGAGAGCCGGGCCCGGCGGCTGGAGAAGGTCTCCTATGAGGAGATGCTGGAGATGGCGTCGCTCGGCGCCAAGGTGCTCCAGACCCGCTCGGTCGAACTGGCCATGGGCATGCGCGTGCCCGTGCGCGTCCTGTCCAGCTTCGTCGAGCCCGATGAGCATGGAACTCTCCCGCCGAAGTCCGGCACCCTGATCTGCGACGAGGAGGAAATCGTGGAGAAACGCATCGTGTCCGGCGTGACCATGAGCCGAGACGAGGCCCGGATCACGCTCCTGGGGCTGTCCGATCGCACCGACGCCCCCGCCGACGTCTTCACCCGCCTGGCCGAGGCCAACGTCAACGTCGACATGATCGTGCAGAGCCAGGCCCGCACCGAGGGCGCGGTCAACCTGACCTTTACGACGGGCCGCCGGGACGCCGCCCGCGCCGCCGAGCTGATGCGGTCCGCGCAGGCCGAGATCGGCTTCGCCGACCTGCGCGTCGACGAGGACGTGGCCAAGGTCTCGGTGGTCGGCGTCGGCATGAGGAGCCATGCCGGCGTCGCCCAGACCATGTTTCGGGCGCTGGCCGACAAGGGCGTCAAGTTCCAGGCGATCTCGACGTCCGAGATCAAGATCAGCGTCCTGATCGACGCCGCCTACGCCGAACTGGCCGTCCGCGCCCTGCATGCGGCCTACGGACTGGAAGCGGTATAGGTTTGGCTGAAGCCGGCCCTATGTTGGGGCCGAGCAGGGAGACCGGATGGCCGTAGCGGGCGGAGCGATGACGAGGGGACCGCGCGTCCTCCTGCGCCAGATCCGCGAGGCCATGGCCGACGGCGGCCCGGCGCAGGGTCGCCTCGATGTCGTGGTCAAGACCATCGCCCAGTCGATGGTGGCCGAGGTCTGCTCCATCTATCTGCGTCGGGCGTCCGGCGAGCTCGAGCTGTTCGCCACACAGGGCCTGAACCCGGACGCTGTCCACAACACGCGACTGAAGCCGGGCGAGGGCCTGGTCGGCGAGGTGGCGCGACTGGCCCAGCCCATCAGCCTGTCGGACGCGCCCGCCCATCCCAGCTTCTCCTACCGACCGGAGACGGGGGAGGACCCCTACCACGCCTTCCTCGGCGCCCCCTTGCTGCGCGGCGGCCGGGCCATTGGGGTGCTGGTCGTCCAGAACCGCGCCGAGCGTCGCTATGACGAGGACGAGGTCGAGGACATCCAGACCATCGCCATGGTGCTGGCCGAGACGGTCGCCTCGGGCGAGCTGCTGGCGGCCGACGAGCTGCGCGATGTCGAACTGGCGCCTCACCGGCCCGAACGCATCAAGGGCCAGAGGTTCGCCGAAGGCCTGGCGTACGGCCACGTCGTCCTGCACGAGGCGCCGCTGCCGCCCGAACGGCTGCTCGCGGAGAACCAGCAGGTCGAGGAAATTCGCCTGCGCGAAGGGCTGAACACGCTCAAGAAATCCATCGACGACCTGCTGGACGGTGGCCAGGGCAAGCTGGCCGGCCAGTCGTTCGAGGTGCTGGAGACCTACCGCATGTTCGCCGATGACCGGGGCTGGAACCGGTCGCTGGAGGAGGCGGTGCGCGGGGGGCTGACCGCAGAGGCGGCCGTGGACCGGGTCAGGAACGAGCACCGCGCGCGCTTCGCCCAGGCGCGCGATCCCTACATCCGCGAGCGGCTGCACGACTTCGAGGACCTGGCCAACCGGCTGCTGCGCATCCTCGCGGGCGACAATCCGAGCGAGCGGGAGCTGCCTGACGACGCAATTCTGGTGGCCAAGAATCTGGGGCCGGCGGACCTTCTGGAATACCCCCGCGATCGCATCCGCGGCCTGTTGATGGAAGAGGGCTCGGCGGCCAGCCACGCCGCCATCGTGGCCCGGGCGCTGCAGATTCCCTGCGTCGGCCGCCTGCAGGGCGTGCGCGACCGGCTGAGCGAGGGCGACCTCGTCATCGTCGACGGCGAGACGGGCGAGGCCCATCTGCGGCCCCGCCCGGACATGCTGGACTCGGTGCGCTCGCGCATGGCCGTGCGCAGCCAGCGCCAGGCGGAGTTCGCCAAGCTGAGGGACACGCCGGCCGTCACCCTTGACGGAACGCGGATCACGCTCTTGACCAACGCCGGTCTGGCCGTCGACCTGGAGAACCTGGACGCGACGGGCGCGGAGGGCATCGGCCTGTTCCGCACCGAGTTCCAGTTCATGGTGTCCGAGGAACTGCCGCGCCTGAACTCCCAGACCGAGCTCTACAAGCTGGTGCTGGACGCGGCGGGCGACCGGCCGGTGACGTTCCGCACGCTCGACATCGGCGGCGACAAGGTCCTGCCCTACATGGAGACGACCGAGCGGGAGGAAAACCCGGCGCTGGGCCGCCGCGCCATCCGTCTCGGCCTGGACCGGCCGTCCTTGCTGCGCCTCCAGCTGCGGGCGCTGCTGGCGGCGGGGGCGGGGCGCGAGCTACGCGTCATGTTCCCCATGATCGCCACGGTCGATGAGTTCCGCGCGGCGCGCGATCTGGTCGATGTCGAGTGCGAATGGGCGCGGCGCCGAGGGCGGCCCCTGCCGGCCCTGTTGCGGGTCGGGGCGATGATCGAGTGCCCCAGCCTGCTGTGGCATCTGGACGCGCTGTTGCCCCTGACCGACTTCGTCTCGGTCGGGTCCAATGACCTGTTTCAGTACATGTATGCGGCGGACCGGACCAATCCGCTGGTGTCGGACCGCTACGATCCTCTGTCGCCCCCGGCGCTGCGGGCGCTGCAGACCATCCAGAAGGCCTGCGCCGAGACCGGCACGCCGGTGTCGGTCTGCGGCGAGCTGGCCGGGCGCCCGCTGGAGGCCTTCGCCTTGATCTGCCTCGGCTTTACGCGCCTGTCCGCTCCGGCGGGCGGGGTCGGGCCGGTCAAGCGGATGATCCTGTCGACCGATCTGGCGGCGGCGCGGCGCGGCATGGACAAGCTGCTCGGCTCTTCGGCGGGGTCGGTCAGGAACGAGATCGAAAGTCTGGCCCGGAAACTGAACGTCGGTCTGTGAGCCGTTCCCTTTCGGGACGGCGAACAAGCTTAACAAGACGTTGAACCAGCGGCCGAAATGGGTTATCCACAAGACGATTTCAGTATCCCCGGGGGGCCGGGCGGGTTTCGTCACAGCACCATGCTAGGCGGACCCGTGTGGGGTACTGCGACGGAAAACGTCAGTCCGTCGCTGAGTATGGGGCAGGGCGTCATGGCGCTGGACACGGGGAACGTCCCCGACGAGTTTCGGGCTCATCCGGACTGGAAGGACCCTGTGCCCTCCATCACTGACGCACCGACCCTGGGCGATGGCCTGAGACGCACGCGCGAGGAGTCCGGACGTTCGCTGGCCGAGCTGGCCGCCGACACCCGCGTCCACGAACGCTACCTGCGCGCGCTGGAGCAGAACGACCATTCGGCCCTGCCGTCGCGGGTCTTCGCCATCGGCTATGTGCGGGCCTATGCGGGCGCGCTGGGTCTCGACGAGCAGCTGGCCGTCGAGCGGTTCAAGCGCGAGACGCCGGACGCGGCCGTGCCGCTTCAGCCGCCGGTCGGGATCGCCTTCGAGGAAGTCCGCCGCTACTCGCCGCGCATCATCGGCGCCATCGCCCTGATCGTATTGTCCATCGTCGGCTGGAACGTCTGGCAGCGCGTCAGCCTGATGCGCGCGCCCCAGCCGTCCGACATCGCCGAGGTGCCCGAGAGCTGGAGCCTGGGGGCCGTCATCGGCCAGCAGCCCGTCAGCGTCGGCGCGCCCCTGCCGGCGCCGCCCGATCAGACCACGCCCGCGCTCTATCTGACGCCCGGTCTGGAGGCTCAGCTGACCGGCATCGACCCGGCCGACACCGAGGCTCTGGCCGCCGCGGCGGCCGCCAACGCGCCTCCGGTGCAGGCCGCCTTCAATCCGCGCGGCGCGGTCTATGGCGCCGAGGCCGCCGCGTCGCAGGTGGTGATCCAGGCGCGCAAGGCCGCCGCCTTCGTCGTCCGGATGTCGGACGGCCGGGTCCTGTTCGCTCGCCAGTTGGCCGCCGGCGAGGCCTGGCGCGCGCCCGTGGGCGTCGCCGCCCTCGTCGACGTGTCCGAGCCTACGGCGTTCGACGTCTATCTGAACGGAGAGCACGGCGGGGCTTTGCCCGCGCCGGTGACGCCGCTGGCCCAGCTGAACAGCCGCGCCGCGGATCTCGCTCGCCAGACCGCCGCCCGCATCGAGGCGGAAGCCACGGCGCGTCAGGCCGCCGCCGCCCGCGCCGCCTCCGCCGCCCAGGCCGCGGCGACGCAGACCACCGGGGCCGCCCAGGCCTCCGTGACCCCGGCCGTCGCTCCGCGCTGATCCGGCGCGCGGGGCCGTCATGGCCTTGTCTTGGCGACTGGCTTATATCTGCCGTCATGAGCCACGACGCGACTGAACTCGGCCATATCCGCCCCTGGCGGACCATCGAACGCAGGAAGAGCCGCCAGATCCGCGTCGGCTCCGTCGCGGTCGGCGGGGACGCGCCGATCAGCGTCCAGTCGATGACCAACACGCCGACCTCGGACGCGGCGGCCACGATTGACCAGATCCGTCAGCTGGAAGAGGCCGGGGCGGACATCGTCCGCGTCTCCTGCCCGGACGAGGAGTCGACGGCGGCGTTCCGGACCATCGCGCGGGAAGCCAAGGTTCCCCTCGTGGCCGACATCCACTTCCACTACCGCCGCGGCATCGAGGCGGCCGAGGCCGGCGCCGCCTGCCTGAGGATCAATCCTGGCAACATCGGCAGCCCCGACCGGGTGCGCGAAGTCATTCAGGCCGCCAAGGATCACGGCTGCTCCATGCGCATCGGCGTCAACGCCGGCAGCCTCGAAAAGGAGCTGCTGGAAAAGTACGGCGAACCCTGTCCCGACGCCATGGTCGAGAGCGCCCTGAACCACGCCCGCATCCTGCAGGACCACGACTTCCACGAGTTCAAGATCTCGGTGAAGGCGTCGGACCCCTTCCTGACGGTCGCGGCCTATCACCAGCTGGCCGAGGCGATCGACTGTCCTTTGCACGTCGGCGTCACCGAGGCCGGGCCGCTGCGCACCGGCACGATCAAGTCCTCCATCGCCATGGGCAATCTGCTGTGGGCGGGGATCGGCGACACCATCCGCGTGTCGCTGGCGGCCGATCCGGTCGAGGAGATCAAGGTCGGGTTCGACATCCTGAAGTCGCTCGGTTTGCGCCACAGGGGCGTCAACATCATCGCCTGCCCGTCGTGCGCGCGTCAGGGCTTCAACGTCATCGAGACGGTCGGCGTTCTGGAAGAGAAGCTGGCCCACATCGCCACGCCTATGAGCCTGTCGATCATCGGCTGCGTCGTGAACGGCCCAGGCGAAGCGCTGTACACCGACATCGGCTTCACCGGCGGCGGGGCCGGCTCGGGCATGGTCTATCTGAACGGCAAGATCGCCCACAAACAGGCCAACGACGGCATGATCGACCGGATCGTCGAACTGGTCGAGCAGAAGGCCGAGGAACTGAACGCCGCCCGCGCCGCCCAGGCGGCGGCGTTGGAAGCGGCGGAGTAGTCGCTGCCTTTCCGATTATGTCGCGCTAGGGTGCGGCATGTCCAAGGGAAGGGATTCGTGATGACCAAACTGCGCCTGATCGGCGTTCTGGCTGCGAGCCTCGCGCTCGCGCCGGTCTCGGTCGCGGCCCAGGACGCCGCGACCGTCGCCGCGCCTGCGCTGGGCGAACTTACGCTGAAGGCGTCCGATGGCCGCGACATCCCGGTCTTCGTCTTCCCGGCCGCCGAGGAGCGGGCGGTGATTGTGTTCAGCCACGGCCTGGGCGGGGAGCCGCGCGCCTATCAGGAACTGATCGGCCGCTGGGTCCAAGCGGGCTTTACGGTCGTCGCGCCGCTGCATGTCGACAGTCAGCGCCATCCGGGCGGCGGGCGCGTGCCGGGGGCCGTGGCCTTGATGACGCGCATCGCCGACCTGGCGGCCGCGCGCGCTCATGCGCGTGAGAGGCATGCCGGAAAGCCGATGGTCGCGGCAGGGCATTCCTTCGGCTCCCTGCTGTCGTTGATCGAGGCGGGCGCAGTGACGGCGGTGGGCCCTCAGGGCGATCCGGACATCCGGGCGGTGGTGGCGATCTCTTCGGCGGGAGAGCTTCAGGGGCTGGTGCGGCCCGACACCTATGCCGGCGTGACCGCGCCGCTGCTGATGGTGACCGGGGACGCCGACACGGTCGAGACCTATGCGCCGGACTGGCGCGCCCATCGGATCCCCTTCGATCGGTCGCCGGCGGGGGACAAGATGCTGGTCGTCTTCGAAGGCGGCGATCATCGCCTGGTGCGGGACGGCACGGAGGCGCAGCGCGATTTCCTGGCCGGGGTCAGCGTGGATTTCCTGCGCGCCCACGTGCTGGGGGACGTCGAAGCGGAGGCGCGGCTGGCGGCCCTCCCTGCCCCGGCGGGCGTGCAGATCGAAAGGCGTTGATCCCATGAAGCTCTACATCGCCCCGCCCTCGCCGTTCGCGCGCAAGTGCCGGATCGTGGTCCGCGAGAAGGGGCTGGCGAGCCGCGTCGAGGAGATCCTCGTCAATCCGTACGAGAGCCCCGAGGCGCTGCTGGCGGTCAATCCCATCGCCCAGGTGCCGGCTCTGCTGACCGACGAGGGCGAGGCAGTCCTGGACAGCCCGGTGATCTGCGAATGGCTGGACCGGCAGGGGTCGGGGGCGGCGCTGCTGCCGGTCGATGGACCGGGTCGGTGGCGGGTCAAGCGGGTCGAGGGTCTGGCGTCGGCGGTGCTCGAGATGGGCGTCAAGCTGGTCCTGGAAAAGCGCCGACCCGAGAGCGAGCGGTCGCCGTCGTGGATGGCGCGCTGGACCGAGAACATGAGCCGGGCGCTCGATGCGCTGGAGGCGGCGGGCGTTGCGACCGAACCGCTGGACATGGGCGTCATCACGGCGGGATGCGCGGTGACCTGGCTGGATTTCCGCCATCCCGATTTCGACTGGCAGACGGGGCGACCGGGCCTGGTCGCGCTCCAGGCGGCGCTGGAGCAGCGGGCCAGCTTCCGCGAGACGGTCCCGGCCTGATCGCGCCCGGCGGTCATGCCAGCTCGGCCAGAACCTTGAGCACGCCCGAGCCATAGCGGTCGATCTTGGTCTGGCCGACGCCCGGGATGGCGGCGAGCGCGTCCAGCGTGCCGGGCTCGCGCGTGGCGATCTCCAGCAGGGTCTTGTCCTGGAAGATGACGTAGGGCGGGACGTGCTGTTCCGAGGCCCGGTCGCGGCGCCAGGCGCGGAGCGCGTCGAAGCGGGCGCGGACATCGGCGTCCAGCGCCTCGACGGCGGCGTTCCTGTCATTGCGGGCGCGGTTGCGGGGATTGCCGGAGCGGGTGCGGGCGTCGAAGCCGGCGGGAGTGCGGCGCACCTCGACCTTCGTTTCGCCGCGATAGACGGCGCGGACGCGGTCCGGGTCGCCGAGGGTGACGAGCGGCTTGCCCTCGTTGGGGTCCTCGACCAGCAGGCCCTCGAACATCAGGTGATCCAGTATGTCGCGCCAGCTCGTTGGGGCGATGTCCCGGCCGATGCCCCAGGTCGAGAGGTCGCTCTCCCACGGCTGGACGTCCTTCGTCTTGCCGGTCAGGTGGTCGACGATCCGGCCCCGGCCGAAGCGGCCGCCGAGCCGCTGGACCGCCGCGAGCGCCTTCTGGGCCGGGACGGTCGCGTCATAGAGGGCGGGCGGGTCCTGACAGATGTCGCAGACGCCGCAGACGCCGGCGTCGGCCTCTCCGAAATAGCGGCGCACGGCCTGCGGGCGGCAGGTGGCGCCGTCCAGCATGGCGAACAGCTGGCGGGCCTTGCGCACCTGCACCGCCTTGACCTCCTCGGCCATCGGGCGGGTCTCCAGACGGCGCAGCGTCCAGGCGATGTCGGAGGGGCCGTAGAGGGTGATGCCGTCGGCGGGTTCTCCGTCGCGGCCGGCGCGGCCGATCTCCTGCCAGTAGGCCTCCAGGCTGCCCGGCGGATCGGCGTGGATGACGAAGCGGACGTCGGCCTTGTCGACGCCCATGCCGAACGCGATCGTGGCGACCATGACCGCCCCGTCCTCGGCGAGGAAGCGCTCCAGGCGGCGGTCGCGCTCGGGCCCCGCCATGCCGGCGTGATAGGCGATGGCGTTGGTTCCAGCGGCCTTGAGCGCGTCGGCCACGCGTTCGCAACCGTCGCGGCTGCCGCAGTAGACCACGCCAGACTGGCCTTTCCGTGCACGGACCAGTTCGATGACGTGGGCGTCGGTCCTGGCGCGGGAGGCGGAATCCTTGCGGACGGCGGAGAGCTGCAGGTTCGGCCGGGCGAAGCTGTCGACGAAGACGGCGGCGCCGTCCAGATGCAGGGAGGCCAGGATGTCGTCGCGGGTGCGGGCGTCGGCGGTCGCGGTGACGGCGATGCGGGGCACGCCGGGGAAGAGCTCGCCCAGCCGGCCGAGCGTGCGGTAGTCCGGGCGGAAATCGTGCCCCCACTGGCTGACGCAGTGGGCCTCGTCGATGGCGATGAGGGCGAGCGGCGTCTCGGACAGGCGGTCGAGAAGGGCGCCGGATTGCAGGCCCTCAGGCGAGACGTAGAGCAGGTCCAGATCGCCGGAGCGGGCGGCGCGAAGCACGGCGGAGCGTTCGTCCAGCGACAGGCCGGAATCGAGCCGGGCGGCCCGCACCCCCTGCTGGCGCAGCGCCTCGACCTGATCGGTCATCAGGGCGATCAGCGGCGAAATGACAAGGCCGAGACCGGGCCGGATCAGGGCCGGGACCTGATAGCAGACGCTCTTGCCGCCCCCGGTCGGCAGGACGGCGAGCACGTCGCGTCCGGCCAGCGCCTCGGAGACGACGGACGCCTGCAGACCCCGGAAGTCGGCATGGCCCCAGACGCGCTCCAGAACGGCGCGGGCGTCGGCGAGGGCGTCGTGAATCATGGGGTCAGGACATAGGGGAATCGGCAAGGAATGGGAGGGGGAATGCAGGCGCGCGCCATCGCTCTTCCGCTGTGAGCGGGGTGGGAAGGGCGGGCGGAGCAGCCGGGCCTTCGCCCGGAGACCGTATGAGACTGTGTTTCGGCGAAAGACGACTGCTCCGCGCGGCTGGTCTGACCGGAAGCGGACGGCCCCGCGTCGTTCGGACGCGACTGACCGGGGACCAACGGCTCTGTTAGAGCCTCGCCGCTACTGACGCCTCCGGCGGGAAGGTCGGCGTGCTTGCGAAAGCCGATCCCCTGAACGCGCCCGGTCTTCTGCCTGACGCCTTATTGGTGGGCTACCGCTCGGGACGCGGTCCCTCGCTGCTTGAGCCCGGGACCCCAATTCCGAACGGCGTCGTTTGCCCACGCCACCCCCTCCGCCCGGACGCCGGACGGACGTCCCCTTGGGACGATCTCCGGTCGCTGGACCTCGGGAGCTCCCGCTCCAACCGCTCCCGCCGCAGCAAGCTCGCAAGGCCTTGCGCCCTTCCCAAGCGACGGAACCGAGGGCGAGGGTAACACACCCGGATATGCGGGCGCGTTCAGAGCGTCTCAATCGCGACGGGCGTTGGATTCACTGGGAGAATCCGGGCCTCGTTGGATGATTGAGAAAAACAGCGCGCGTTTCTCCTTCTCCCCTTGCGGGAGAAGGTGGCCCGGAGGGCCGGATGAGGGGTGAAAGGGAATGGCGCCGATGAGAGGGCCGTCGGCTTCCCCGCCTCCGACCACCGAGTTTCACCCCTCATCCGTCAGCCTTCGGCTGCCACCTTCTCCCGCAAGGGGAGAAGGGATCTGGAGCGCGGACCGGCGGAGGGGGTCCGGTGCTCAGCGCTCTCTCTCAGCCAGGATCGCCTCGATCCCCTCGCGCCACGTCGGATACGCCGGCCGCCAGCCCAGTTCGGCCTTGGCGCGGGCGTTGGAGAGGCGCTTGGAGTCCAGGTAGAAGCGCCGCATGGCGTCCGACACCGAGGGGTCGGTCCAGGAGACCTCGGGCGGCTTCGGCAGGCCCAGGCGCTCGGCGGTCCATTCCATGACCACGTCGGCGGGGGCCGGTTCATCGTCGGCGAGGGTGTAGGCGCGGCCGGGGTTGGGGCGGGCCATGGAGGCGAACAGGCCCGAGACGGCGTCGTCGACATGGATGCGGTTGAAGATCTGGCCGGGCTTTCGCACCAGCCGCGCGGAGCTGTCGCGCAGCCGGTCCACGACCGACCGGCCGGGGCCGTAGATGCCCGGCAGGCGGAAGACCTGAACCGTCAGGCCCATGCCGCGGCCGGCGTCCAGCCAGTCGGCCTCGGCGCGGACGCGGCGCGCGCCCTCCAGCGAGGACGCGTTCAGTTCGTCGTCCTCGAAGGCCCAGCCGCCGTCGCGGTCGCCATAGACGGCGGTCGAGGAGACATAGCCGATCCAGTCGGGATAGGCGCCGCTGGCGCTGATGGCTGGGATCAGGGCCTTGAGGCCAGGGCATACTGTGGCCTCCGGCGGGGCGGTGACGAGGATGGCCGAGGCCTTGGCCACGGCGGCCTGCAAGTCGGCTTCGTCGGCGGGATCGACCGCAGCGACGCCGGATTGCTCGAACGCCGCGCGGCGGCCGGCATCACGCGAGGTCGCCGCCGCCGTCATGCCGCGCCGGAGCGCCTCGGCCGCTGCGCGTTGACCGACGTAGCCGCCGCCGAAGACGAGGAGCGAGCCGGTCACCGTGTCGATCAGACGGCCCGCGCGCGCGCCGAAGCGGGGGCGGCAGTCTCAATCGCCCGCACGGGCTCGGTCTCCAGAGCCTTCGCGCGACCCGCGTTCCAGGCGGAGACGCAGGGGATCTTGGAGCGGTCGCAGCGGTCGGCGTAGCGGCGTGCGATGTCGGTGACGTCGGCCATCAGGCCCTCGGCGAGCGTAATGGGCTTGAGCCCCAGGTCGCGGAACTGGTCGTTGGCGACGACCAGCTCGTTCTCGTCGGCCTCCTGACGCGGGTTGGGCACGTTGTGGACCTCGGCGCCGGTCATCTCGGCGACCATGCGGGCCAGGTCGCGCACGCGCCGGCTCTCGGTCATCTGGTTGAGGATCTTGACCCGGTCGCCCCGCCTGGGCGGGTTCTTCAGCGCCAGCTCGACGCAGCGCACCGTGTCCTGGATGTGGATGAAGGCCCGCGTCTGGCCGCCCGAGCCGTGCACCGTGAGCGGATAGCCGACCGCCGCCTGCATCAGGAACCGGTTCAGCACCGTGCCGTAGTCGCCGTCGTAATCGAAGCGGTTGATGAGGCGCTCGTCCTGCCGGGTCTCTTCGGTCTGGGCGCCCCAGACGATGCCCTGGTGCAGGTCGGTGATCCTCAAGCTGTCGTTCTTGGCGTAGAACTGGAACAGCAGGGCGTCCTGGGTCTTGGTCATGTGGTAGATGGAGCCGGGGTTCGGCGGGAACAGGATTTCCTGCTCGGCCGGGCCGAAGTCGGTATCGACCGTGACCTTCAGATAGCCCTCTGGAATGCGCAGGCCGGCCGTCGTATAGCCATAGACGCCCATGGTCCCGAGGTGCGCCAGATGCACGTCCAGTCCGCTCTCGACGATGGCGGCGAGCAGGTGGTTGGTGGCGTTCAGGTTGTTGTCGACGGTGTAGAGCTTGTGCCGGGCCGACTTCATCGAATAGGGCGCGGCGCGCTGTTCGGCGAAGTGGACGACGCTGTCGGGGCACTCGGCGCGGATCAGCTCGACCAGGCGGTCGAATTCCTTGCCGACGGTCATGTTGACGAAGCCGATGTCGCGGCCCGAAACCTCCTTCCAGGCGGCGATGCGCTCGCCGATCGGGCGGATCGGGGTCAGGGACTGGACTTCCAGCTCGTTGTCGATGTCGCGGCGGCTGAGGTTGTCGACGATCACCACGTCCCAGCCGCGCGCCGACAGATGCAGCGCCGTCGGCCAGCCGCAGAAGCCGTCGCCGCCCAGAACCAGAACCTTCATCGCCGCCGTTTCCTCTTGTCGTTCCGCCCTGACTAGCGGAACGGGCGGCGAGGGCAAAGCTCGGCCTTAGCGCGGGGCGCGCTTGGCGAGGATGCGCTGGAGGGTGCGGCGGTGCATTCCGAGGCGACGCGCGGTCTCGGAGACATTGTGGTCGCAGAGCTCATAGACGCGCTGGATGTGCTCCCAGCGGACGCGGTCGGCGCTCATGGGGTTCTCGGGCGGCTCGGGCGCGTCGCCGGTGGCGAGCAGGGCCTTGACCACGTCGTCGGCGTCGGCGGGCTTGGAGAGGTAGTCGACGGCCCCGGCCTTGACCGCCGCGACCGCCGTGGCGATGGCGCCGTAGCCGGTCAGCATGACGATGCGGGCGTCCTCGCGCCGGTCGCGGATGGACTCGACGACCTTGAGGCCGTTGCCGTCCTCCAGCCGCATGTCCAGAACGGCGAAGGCGGGCTGCTTGGCCCGCAGCGCCTCATTGGCCTCGGCGACGGAGGAGACGGTCGTGACCTCGAAGCCGCGCGATTCCAGGGCCCGGCCCAGACGGGTGCGCAAGGCCTGATCGTCGTCGAGCAGGAGGAGCGAGCGGTCTTCCAGGGCGGCGATTCGCTCTTCGACGGACGGGGCGGCAGCAGCGGCGGTGACCATGACGGTGTTCTCCCTTGTCGCCGAAGTCGGCGGTTTGCGCCGTGAATTCAAGCGGTGCGGCGATGCGTCGCCATGCCCTTATAGTCGCCTAACGCTCCGGTCGCGGACCGTCGCTGCTTGAGGCGGGTCACGCCTCCAGCGCCTCGCGCGGCCAGCGGATGGTGACCCGCGCCCCGCGGTTGCCGCCGGGGCCGCCGTCGCCGTGGCCGACGGCGACCTGGCCGCCGGTGCGCTCCAGCAGGGTGCGGGCGATGAAGAAGCCGAGACCCATGCCGCCCTGGCTGGGGGCGATCTCGGCGAGCGGCGGGGCGACGACGGGGCGGCCCTTCTTCACGTTGCGGCTGGCGTCGCGGGCGGCGGCGAGCTGCTTGGCCACGGCCTGGCGGGTCTTGCTGTTGGGGCGGGAGGTCACATAGGGCTCGCCCAGACGGGGCAGGATGTCGGGCGCGAAGCCGGGGCCGTCGTCGATCACGGTCACGGTGATCCAGCGTTCGCCGGCGCGGGCCTCGACCCGCACGGAGGAGGCGGCGAAGTCGGCGGCGTTCTCGACGATGGCGGACAGGCCGTGGACGACCTCGGCGAAGCGCTTGACGCGGGGCTCCTCGACGCCGGGCGGGGTCTCGACCGAGACGGTGATGGCGATGTCGAAGCCCTCGTGGGGCTCGACCACCTCGTTCAGCAGGGCCTTCAGGCCGATGTCGACATAGAGGTCGTCGCCGTCCTCGGGCCGGGTCGAGAGGCGTTTGAGAATGTCGCGGCAGCGGTCGGCCTGGCTGAGCAGCAGGCGGGCGTCCTCGGCGACGGGGCCGTCGGGCGGGGACGCGCGCAACAGCTCCTTGGCCACGACCTGGATGGTGGCGAGCGGGGTGCCGAGTTCGTGCGCGGCGGCCGCCGCCAGGCCGCCCAGCGCCGCCAGCCTCTGCTCGCGCTGGAGCACGTCCTGGGTGGTGGCGAGCGCCAGTTCCAGCGTCTCGGCGTCGGCCGCCACGCGCCAGGCGTAGGCGGCGGTGAAGACCACGCCGGTGATGAGCGCCAGGCCGATGCCGAACCGGTAGAGCGCCGGCAGCTCCAGCTTAGTCCCGGCTTCCCAGGGCAGGGGCATGGACCAGAAGAACAGGCTGACGGTGGCGATCAGCACGAGCAGGCCGAGGAACAGCGCCTGCCGGCCCGGCAGCGACGCCGCCGCGACCGTCACCGGAGCGACCAGCAGGAGGCAGAAGGGGTTCTCCAGCCCGCCGGTGAAGGCCAGCAGCGCGGTCAGCTGCAGGATGTCGAAGCCGAGGTGGATGGCCGTCAGCCGGCCGTCGGGCAGGCGCCCCTCGACCTGACGCAGCCGCGACATGGCGATCAGATTGACGACCACGCTGGCGAAGATGACCGCCAGGCACTCCCACAGCGGCAGGGGGAAATGGAGCCCCGCCACCAGAACGATGACGGTCGCCGTCTGCCCCGCGATGGCCAGCCAGCGCAGGATGATGAGGGTGCGAAGGCTCAGCCCCCGGCTGCGGCGCGGCAGGCCGGGGCGCCCGCCGGGGGCGACCATGGGCTGCGACGAGAGGCTGGCTTCGCTTGAACTCACGACCGGTCTATAGACCGCGCCCGCCCCGCTGTCGGCCCCTTCGTCCGGAGACACGATGCCACGCCGTTCCATCCTGCTGTTCGCCGGCGCCTGCATCGCCATCGCCGCCGCCCTGGCGACCGTCACCGTCATCGTGGTGACCGGACGCGAACGCGCCCAGGCCGTGGCCGAAGGGACCGCGACCGGCCAGCCGAGCGTCGGCGGGCCGTTCCAGCTGGTCAACCAGGCGGGCCAGGCGGTCGATCAGACCTTGCTGAACGGCAAGTGGAGCCTGGTCTTCTTCGGTTTCACCTACTGCCCTGATTTCTGCCCAACGACCCTGACCGCGCTGGAGGCCACGCGCCAGCGGCTGGGCACCGCGGCGGATGATCTGCAGATCGTCTTCATTTCCGTCGATCCCGAGCGCGATACGCCCCAGGCGCTGAAGGACTACCTGTCGTCGGACGGCTTCCCGCCCGGGGTGATCGGCCTGACGGGATCACAGGAGCAGGTCGCCGGCGCTGCCCGGGCCTATCGCGCCTATTACGAGAAGGTCGGAGAGGGCGAGGGCTACACCATGAACCACTCGCTGACGGTCTATCTGATGGGCCCGGACGGGCAGTTCCGCTCGGCCATCGCGCACGATCTGGGGCCGGAGCGGTTGGCCGAGCTGATCCGGCGTGTGATGGCGCGAGGCTGAATGGGCGCGAACCGTCACGCTTGGTAACGGTTAAGGGTTATCAGCGATAATCCTTTTGCCAAGCCGTGCGTTCTATGGCCCCATCCCCGCCTCGGCGGGGGCCGTTTCAAGGATTCCATGCTCTACGCGCTTCACGAGCTCGCCTATTCCTCGGCGCAGCCTTTCCGGATCGGGGCCCAGTTCGCCCGGCGGTTCTGGACCTCTCCGTTCAATCCGGCGTCGCAGACGGCGATCGGGCGCACGGCCTATGCCTCGGCCGAGGTGTTCGAGAGCATGACGCGGCGCTACGGCAAGCCGGCCTGGGGGCTGGAGGTCGTCAACATCGACGGCCATCCGGTGCGCACCACCGAACAGGTGATCTGGCAGAGCCCGTGGGTGCGGCTGGTGCGGTTCGCCAGGAACGTCGGCGACCTGAAGCGAGCGAGGAAGCCGGTCGCGGCGCCCAGCGTGCTGATCGTCGCGCCGCTGTCGGGCCACTACGCCACCCTGCTGAGGGGCACGGTGGAGACCTTCCTGCAGGATCACGACGTCTACGTCACCGACTGGGTCAACGCCCGTCAGGTACCGATGCTGGAAGGCCGGTTCGACTTCTACGACTTCATCGACCATGTGCGTGAGATGTTGGCCCAGATCGGCCCGCGCGCCCACGTGGTCGGCGTCTGTCAGCCGGGGCCGCCGGTTCTGGCCGCCGCCGCCGTGATGGCGGCCGAGAACGATCCGAATCGGCCCGCGTCGATGACCTTCATGGGCTCGCCGATCGATGCGCGCCTGTCGCCGACGGTGACCAACCAGCTGGCGGAGGAGAAGCCCTTCACCTGGTTCAAGTCCAACATGATCCACACCGTGCCCTGGCCCTATCCGGGCGTGGGCCGGCAGGTCTATCCGGGCTTCGTGCAGCTCTACAGCTTCATGTCGATGAACGAGCAGCGCCACACCGACGCCCACTGGGACTATTTCACCAGCCTGGTGAAGGGCGACGGCGACGGGGTCGAGAAGCACGAGCAGTTCTACGACGAGTATCTGTCGGTGCTGGACCTGACCGAGGAGTTCTATCTCCAGACCATCGACATCGTCTTCCAGCAGCACCTCTTGCCGCGCGGCCTGCTCGAGCATCGGGGCGAGCGGGTCGATCTGACGAAGATCACCGACATCGGCCTGATGACGGTCGAGGGCGAGAAGGACGACATCTCCGGCGTCGGCCAGACCCAGGCGGCGCACGGCCTGTGCGTGAACATCCCCGACGACCGGCGGGTGCTTTACGTCCAGCCCGAGGTCGGCCACTACGGCGTCTTCAACGGGCGGCGGTTCCGCGAGGAGATCTACCCCCGTGCCCGGGACTTCATCGCCGCCAATGAAAAGCTCTGCGCCGTACCGGACCGGTCAGCGACTGCCGCTTGAGGGCGGCGGCGCCCTTCGTCTGAGCGTCAATCCGCGCGCGCGGCGCATCTCCATCCGCATCGACGGCCGTCGGGGCGAGGCCGTGGCGGTGGCGCCGTCCGAGCGGCGGCTGGCCGACGCCGTCGCCTTCGCCCGGTCCAAGTCCGACTGGATCGCCGAGCGACTGGCCGCCCGTCCGGCCGGCGCGGCCCTGGAGCCCGGCGCGGTCATTCCGGTGGAAGGTCGCCCCGTGCGGCTGGAGACGACCGGCGGCGCGGGCGCGGCGCGAATGGTCGAGGGGGCGGACGGGCAGCGCATCGTGTCGGGCGGCGAGGGCGAGGCGTTTTCGCGGCGCGTGCTGAACCTGCTGAAGCGCCTCGCGCGCGAACGGCTGGCGGAGCGGACCGAGGTCCATCGCAAGGCGCTGGGACAGGGCCCGGTCAGCATCGCCATCAACGACGCGGGAACGCGCTGGGGGTCGTGCACGCCGAAGACTCGCGCCATCCGCTACTCCTGGCGGGTGATCCTCGCCCCGCCCGTGATCCTCGACTACCTGGCGGCGCATGAGGTGGCGCACCTCGTCCACGCGGACCATAGCCCGGCCTACTGGTCTGTGGTGCGCGGCCTGATCGGCGACCATCGTCCCCACCGGGCCTGGCTGCGCGCCAACGGCGCGGCGCTCCACGCCATCGGGCGTTGAGCACGAAACAGGAACAAACGCGCCTTATTGTCCCCGGCCCGACCCCGTGCATCCTGAGGCCACGGAGGTTTTCATGGCCAAGGCGAAATCCGCGCTGGATCACCTGAACAGCGGGCGTCAGCCCCACATCGTCCACGTCATTCCGCCCGGCGCGCCCGGCTATCGCGAAGCCAACGGCGGGGCGATGGTCGTCTCCTCGCCCGCCGAGGTGGATGAGTTCGTGCGCCGGATTGGGCCCGGAGAGGTGGCGACGCTGGACGATCTGCGCGCCGCCCTGGCCCGTCGCCACGGCGTGGAGACGGCGTGTCCGGTGTCCACCGCCATCTTCGCCGGCATGTCGGCCCGCGCGGCCGAGGAGCTCCGCCACGCCGGTCGATCGGCGGAACAGCTGACGCCGTGGTGGCGGGTGCTCAAGCGGGGCGGCTTCCTCAATCCCAAGCTGCCGGGCGGCGTCGAGCGCCAGAAGATGCTGCTGGAGGCCGAGGGCGTGAAGGTCTCCCCGCTCCGGAAGCAGCTGGCCGTGTTCGACTATGAGGCCCGAAGGCCCGCCGATCTCTGAAACTCAGAAGAACAGCGGGTCGCGCTCGCGTTCGCGGGGCTGGGCCGGTTCCGGGTTCTGGGCGGGCGGCTCCTCGCGGCGGCGCGGATCGACGGGCGGCGCGGGGCGCGGATTGTCGTTCTCCACGGGCGCGTCGGGGTCGTAGGGCTCGCCCGCCTCCATGTCGACGCCGTCGATGACGCGGCTGTCGCCGAAGGGGTCTTCGATCGAGTTCATCAGGTCGCCGACCGGATCGGGCGCGACCCAGCCCTCGGGCATGGGCGGTCCGTTGGGGATGGGCTGGACCGCCAGACGCGGCAGGGCCGCCTCCATGAAGCCGCGCCAGATGGCGGCGGGCGAGGAGCCGCCGGTCACGCCGCGCATGGCGGTGTTGTCGTCCTTGCCCACCCAGACGGCGGTGACGAAGCCGCCGGTGTAGCCGACGAACCAGGCGTCCTTGTAGTCCGACGTCGTGCCCGTCTTGCCCGCCAGATCGCGGCCCGGAATGGCCACGGCCTGGGCCGTGCCGCGCGTGACCACGCCGCGCAGCATCTGGTTCATATAGTAGAGCGGCGGGTTGTTGATGGCCTGGCCGCCGCCTGCGTCGCGGGCGCCGCGCTGATAGATCACTCGGCCCTGCGGCGTGCGGATGCGGCTGATGCCGTGGGCCTCGACCCGGCGGCCGCCGTTGGCGAAGGCGGCGTAGGCGTTGGCCATGTCGATGGGCGAGACCTCGACGGCGCCCAGCGCCATCGCCGGCTCCAGCCCGATACGCGAGCTGATGCCCAGGCGCCGCGCCGCGCGGGCCACGCTGTCGCGCCCGATCTGGTCGGCGACATAGGCGGCGACGGTGTTGGTCGACTGGGCGACCGCATTGCCGAGTGTCGTCTCGCCGATGAAGTTTCCGGAATAGTTGCGCGGGCTCCAGTTGCCGATGCGGATCGGCTCGTCGACCACGGGGGTCTCGGGCGTATAGCCGGCCTCCATGGCGGCCAGATAGACGAAGGGCTTGAAGGCCGAGCCGGCCTGGCGGCGGGCGTCCACCGCCCGGTTGAACTGGCTGTCGGCGTAGGAGGCCCCGCCGATCATGGCGCGCACCCGACCGTCGCCGTCCAGCGCGACCAGCGCCGCCTGCTGCACCCCGCGCGAGCGGTCGCGCTCCAGGATGCGGCGGACGTTTCGCTCGGCGGCGGTCTGGAGCGTCAGGTCGAGCGTCGTCTCGACGATCAGGTCCTCGGTCGGCTCGCCGACGAGGCCGCGGATCTCCTGGTCCAGCCAGTCGATGAAATACTGCGCGTGCTGGGTGGCCAGGGTGCGCGAGACCCGCACGGGCTCCAGCACGGCGGCGGCGCGCTGTTCCGGCGTGATGACGCCGGCGTCGACCATCTCGTTCAGCACGACGGTGGCGCGGGTCGCCGCCCGCTCGCTCTCGGAGACGGGGGAGTAGCGGCTGGGGGCCTTGAGCAGCCCGGCCAGAAGCGCGGCCTCGCCGACCGTCAGCTCTCGCGCCGACTTGTCGAAGTAGCGCTGCGACGCCGCCTCGATGCCGTAGGCGCCGGCGCCGAAGTAGACGCGGTTCAGGTAGAGGGCGAGGATCTCCTCCTTGGAGAACTTCATCTCCAGCCAGACCGCCAGCATCAGCTCCTGCACCTTGCGGCGCATGTTCTGGTCGGGCGTCAGGAACAGGTTCTTGGCCAGCTGCTGGGTCAGGGTCGAGCCGCCCTGGACGATGCGGCCGGCGCGCATATTGGCCGCCATGGCCCGCATCATGCCGATGGGGTCGAAGCCGGGGTGCCAGTAGAAGCGGCGATCCTCGATGGCGATGAAGGCGGCCGGGACGTAGTCGGGCAAAGCCTCCAGATCGGCCGGCGGGGCCTGCTGGGACCCCCGCGTGGCGATCAGGGCGCCGTTGCGGTCCAGATAGGTGATCGAGGGCTGGCGATCGACGTCATACAGGGCCGAGGTGTCGGGCAGGCCGCGCGCGAACACGGCGAAGAAGACCACGAGGAAGATCAGGCCCCAGACCGCCAGCACGGCGGCCCAATAGAGCGCGCGCTGAAGCGGCGTCCGGCTCGCCGCCGCGCCGCCGGGGCTCTGCCCGCGTCCGAAACCTGGACCCGCCATAGACATCCTCGAAAAGCCCGCCCGGCCGCTCATAGCGCGCCGAACGCCGGTCTGGAACGCCCCACTGTTCTCACGCGAATGTGAAGGTCGTTTCGGCCCAAACTAGGGCCGGGAGGTTAATGCGAATTCAGCCGTAATCGACGCCGGTCAGATAGAGGCCGTCGGACGGGGCGACCGGCCCGCAGGCGGCGCGATCCCGAGCCTCCAGCGCCGCGCCCACGTCTTCGGGCGACCACCGGCCTAAGCCCACCTCGACCAGGGTGCCGGTCATGGAGCGGACCTGGCGATGCAGGAAGGAGCGGGCCTCGAACACCAGACGGACCTCCTCGCCGATCCGCTCGACGCGGGCGACGTCCAGCGTCTTGACCGGCGAGGCGGACTGGCAGGCGACATCGCGGAAGGTGGTGAAATCGTGCTGGCCGACAAGAAAGGCGGCGCCCGCGTTCATCGCCTCGACGTCCAGCGTCCGCTTGACGTGCCAGACACGGCCCCGGTCCAGCGCCGGGCGGCCGGGGCGGTTCAGGACGCGGTAGAGATAGCGCCGCCCGGTCGCGGAGAACCGCGCATGCCAGTCGCCCTCGGCGATCGCGCAGTCCAGCACCGCGACAGCCTCTTTCACCAGGTGGGCGTTCAGCGCGTTCATGACCGTCGCGGCGGGCCAGTCCTTGTCCAGATCGACGTGGACCACCTGGCCGGTGGCGTGGACGCCGGTGTCGGTGCGCCCGGCCGCCGCGATGCGAACGCTTTGGCCCGAGAAGGCCGTCACCGCCGCCTCGATCGCGCCCTGGACCGTCGGCTGGTCGGCCTGCGCCTGAAAGCCATTGTAGCCCGAGCCGTCGTATTCGACCGTCAGTCGATATCGCGGCATCAGCCCAGGACCGTGCCCGGCGGAAGCGGGAAGCCGTTGAGGAACTCGGCCGCGTCCTGCGCCGCCTTGCCGGGGCGCTGGACGCGCAGCAGGCGCACCGCGCCGTCGCCGGTTCCGATGCGAAGGTCGCCGTCCAGCACCTCGCCGGGCGCGCCGGAGGCCTTCAGGCTGACCCGGCTCATCAGGGCCTTGATCCGCGTCGGCTGGCCGTCGGGGCCCATGACCTCGAACCAGGCGCCGGGCGCGGGCGACAGGCCCCGGATGTGGGCGTCGATCTCGGCGGCCGGGCGGGTCCAGTCGATGCGGGCCTCGGCCGGGGTGATCTTTCTGGCATAGGTCGGCTCGCCGACCTGAGGCGTTTCCACCGCCCCCCCGCGCTCGATGGCGGCGAGCGCGCGGGACCACAGGGTCGCGCCGGTCGCGGCCATGCGCTGGCCCAGGCTCGCGGCCGTGTCGTCGGGCAGGATCGGCAAGACCTCGCTCAGCAGGATCGGTCCCTCGTCCAGCCCCTCGGACATGCGCATGATCTGCACGCCCGTCTGGCGGTCGCCCGCCATGATGGCCCGCTGGATCGGCGCGGCCCCCCGCCAGCGCGGCAGGAGCGAGCCGTGCAGGTTGAAACAGCCCAGACGCGGCGCCTCCAGCACCTCCGCTTTCAGGATTTGGCCGTAGGCGACGACGCAGGCGGCGTCGAGCTCCAGGCCCACGAAGTCGGCGATGGCGTCGGGCGACTTCATGCTCTCGGGCGTGAAGACCGGCAGGCCCATGGTCTCGGCGAAGGCGTGGACCGGCGAGGGCGTCAGCTTCTGGCCCCGCCCGCGCGGCCTGGGGGGCTGGGACCAGACGGCCACCACCTCGTGGCCCGAGGCGATCAGCTCGGCCAGCGACGGCACGGCGAAGTCGGGGGTTCCCATGAAGGCGAGGCGCATGGGCGCCTCTCTAGGGCCTGAACGGCGCGGCGTCGATCAGGCCGTGCTGCCGAAGTCCAGGTCCTTGCGGGCCGAGATGATGGTGACGATGAAGCCCGCCAGCACGTCCAGCATGACCATGGTCACGATCAGGAAGAAGGTCGAGGTGGCGAAGCCCCGGATCAGCAGGAACTCCACCAGACAGACGACGAACAGGATCATCGACAGGGCGTGGTTTACGATGGCCACCTTCTGGCTCGACGTCGACTTCAAGAGTTCGAAGAAGAGCAGGATCAGCGACAGGAACAGGATCAGGTCGCCGACGCCGACCTGCCAGCTGGCGCCCGAGGCCATGGGGATGGAGAACATGGGCTGGCGCAGCACCTCGTCGGCCGCGGCCATGCCGCCGCCCCCGCCGCCGAACAGGATGACGATGTTGTAGAGCACGACCGGAATGATCAGCAGGGGAATGGCGATCAGCATGGTGCGGTCCTCTCTGCGATCAACGGTCCAGCTTGGTAACGATGAATACCCCGGTTCGCTCCGCCGGGCCACGGGGTTCGCTTGCTGGGATCAGTATTCCGTGACCGGCCCCGGCCGGCGCGAACGGGTCTTCAGCCACATGACTCCCAGGATGTCCGATACCGACGCCTTCAGCCGCCCCCAGTTGGTGTACTTGGACCGACCCGTGTCGCGGTGCCGATGGCCGATGGGCAGGTAGCGGTTCTCAAAACCCTCGCGGATCACCAGGGCCGGCAGGTAGCGGTGGATGTGGTCGAAGTAGGGAAGCCGCAGGAAGACGTCGCGCCGGAAGGCCTTGAGCCCGCAGCCCGTATCGTCGGCGTCGTCGCCCAGCAGGCGCTTCCGGATGCGGTTGGCCCAGCGCGAGGCCCACAGCTTGGCCTCCGAATCCTGCCGCTTCTGGCGCACGCCGCCGACGAGGGCGACCTGCGGCGGCGCCGCGAGGAGGGCGTCGACGAGCTTGGGCGCATCGGCGGGCGGGTTCTGGCCGTCGCCGTCCAGCGTCACCACGACCTGGCCTCGCGCGGCCAGGACGCCTGTGCGCACGGCCCGGCTCTGGCCGGCGTTGGCGCCGTGGCCCAGCACGCGGAGCGTCGGCAGTTCGGTGGTCAGGGCGCGCAGCTCGGCGAGCGTGGAATCCCGGCTGGCGTCGTCGACGAAGATGATCTCATGGGAGCGCCCGGCGAAGGCGGCCGCGATCTCGCGCGCCAGGGGACCTGCGGCCCCCGCCTCGTCGTGGACGGGGACGACGATGGAGATGTCGGGCGCGGCGTCGGCGGTCATGGCCGCTCTGTGCCGGATTTCGGCGTTTGGCGCCACGGTCTCGGTTCCCGCGCCTCGCAGCCGCTGACGGTCCGTTCATCTTCGTGTTAGCAAGGCCGGATGATCGCCCGCCCCGACCTCGACCGCCACATCGCCGGCTGGCGCGGACCGTTGCTGGCGGCGCTGGTGGCGCTGCTGGCGGGCCTGCCGTCCATGCTGCTGCTGCCGCCTCTGGACCGGGACGAGAGCCGTTACGCCCAGGCGACCAGCCAGATGCTGGAAAGCGGCGACTATGTCGACATCCGCTTCCAGGACGATCCGCGCTGGAAGAAGCCCGTCGGCATCTACTGGATGCAGGCGGCGGCCGTGGGCCTGACTTCGGACGTCGCCGACCGCGAGATCGCGCCCTACCGCATTCCGTCGCTGCTGGGGGCCATGCTGGCGGCGTGGGCGGCGGCGTGGCTGGGGTCGGCCCTGTTCGGGGCGCGGGCGGGGTTCCTGGGCGGGGCGTTGCTGGGGGCCACCTTCCTGCTGTCGTCCGAGGCCGGCATCGCCAAGACCGACGCCATGCTCTGCGGAGCCGTGACGCTGGCGATGGCGGGGCTGGGTCGGCTCTACATGGCGTCGCGGGCCGGGACGCTGATCAAGGGCGATCCGGCGCATCGGCCGTGGAAGCTGATGATCTGGCTGGGGCTCGGCTTGTCCATCCTGGTCAAGGGACCCATCGGCCTGCTGGTCGTCGTGCCGGCCGTGCTGATGCTCAGCCTGTGGGACCGGCGGTTCGCCTGGCTGAAGCGGTTGGGCTGGGGCTGGGGCCTGCCGTTGCTGGCGCTCATCGTCGGGCCGTGGGCCATCGCCATCACCATCGCCACCGACGGCGGCTTCTGGCGCGAGGCCATCGGCGGGGACCTGGCCCCCAAAATCGCGGGCGCCCAGGAAAGCCACGGCGGCCTGCCGGGCATGTATCTGCTGCTGAGCCCGCTGCTGCTGTTCCCGGCCACCCTGATGCTGCCGGCCGCCCTGTCGACGGGCTGGAGCCGGCGTGCCGAGCCGGCGGTCCGCTTCCTCGTGTGCTGGCTGGTCCCGGCCTGGCTGGTGTTCGAGATCGCGCCGACCAAGCTGTGGCACTACACCCTGCCGACGTTCGGGGCGATCACCCTCTTGATGGCCGCCGCCCTGACCCAGCCCATCGGGCGCATCTCGCGGTGGAGCGGAGCGGGGCTGGCGGTCCTCGCCGCCGTGGTGATCAGCGGCATCACCGTCTATGGCCTGACGGCGTTCGGCACCTCCACGGCCCAGACCTGGGCGACGATCACGGTCGTGTGCGCGGCCATGGCGGCCCTGGTCGGCGGGTTCCTGCTGGTCAATCGCGCCGCGGTCACCGGGGTTCTGATCGCGCTCGTGTTCGGCGTCATCGCCCACGCGGGACTAGCGGGGACCATCCGCCAGCTGCGGCCGCTCGCCATCGCGCCCCGGCTGGAAAAGGCGCTGGAGGAGAACGGCCTGCACCCGCGCCAGGGCCTGACGCCCGGGCCAGTGGCCATCACCACCTTCCATGAACCCAGCTTCGTCTTCCTGACCGGCCGCGACACCCAGCTGACCGACGCCGCGGGGGCCGCCCGGGCCCTCGCCGAAGGCCGCCCCGTCATCGTCGAGGACCGCGACGCCGAGGCCTTCCGCGCCGCGACGGTCGAGACGGGCGTGCCGGGCACGGCGGTCGCCGTGGTGACGGGCCACAACTACTCCTCCGGCGACGACGTGCGTCTGACGCTCTACGCTCCACCGGAAGCGCGCGCCGCCCGCACGGCCGCCGCCGATCCGGTGGTCGAGGACGGTCGATGAGCCGCCCCATCCAGATCGTCGAGGTCGGCCCTCGCGACGGGCTGCAGAACGAGAAGGCCATCCTCGACCCCGCCGTTCGGGCCGAGCTGGTGCTGCGCCTGGAAGCGGCGGGCGCGCGCCGGATCGAGGCGGTCAGCTTCGTCCATCCCAAGCTGGTACCCCAGATGGCCGGGGCGGAGGAGGTTATGGCCGCCTTGCCACCCATCGAGGGCCGCAGCCGCATCGGCCTTGTCCTGAATGGCAAGGGCTATGACCGCGCGTTGGGGACCGGCGTGGACGAGGTCAACGTCTCCTTGTCCGTCACCGACGGCTTCGGCCTGAAGAACCAGGGTCTGGCGACCCGGGACCAGATCGCGATGCTGGAGGCCATCGTCGCCGGCCGGGCCAACTCGGCGGGCGGCGATGCGCCCGTTCCGTCGCTGTCGGCCACCCTGTCCTGCGTCTGGGGCTGCCCCTTCGACGGGGAGGTGTCGGTCGATCAGGTCACGGCGGTCGTGCGCGAACTCGTCCGGCTGGGTGTCGAGGAGATCGGCCTGGCCGACACTATCGGCGTCGGCGACCCCTGGAGCGTGACGCAAAAGATCGAGGCCGCTCGCGCCGCTGCGCCGGACGCGACCCTGCGCCTGCATTTCCACGATACGCGCAACACCGGCGTCGCCAACGCCTATGCGGCGGTCCAGGCGGGGGTCGATGTGCTGGACGCCTCGGTCGGCGGCATCGGCGGCTGCCCCTTCGCCCCGGGCGCCACCGGCAATGTCGCGACTGAAGATCTGGTCTATATGCTGGAGCGCGCGGGATACGCCACCGGCTACGATCTGGACGCCCTGATCGACACCGCCCGCTGGATCGGCGAGCGCATTGGCCGGCCGACGCCCAGCGCCCTCAGCCGCGCCGGCGGCTGGCCGCGCTGACGTCCCAGTCTTTTGGCCCGTCTCGCCAAGAGCCCTCCGACCCGCTAGATCGTCCCATCCCGTTCACGGTGAGAGCCGCCCGCCCCCGATGCGCATCGTTCTGGCCACCGACGCCTGGGAGCCCCAGGTCAACGGCGTCGTCCGCACCCTGACCCGCACGGTCGCGGAATGCCGCGCCATGGGCCACGAGGTCGAGGTCATCGAACCCAGCCAGTTCAAGACCATCCCGGCCCCGACCTATCCCGAGATCAAGCTGGCGCTGGGCGCGGAAGAGGAGATCCGCGAGCGGTTGCGCGCCATCGAGCCCGAGGCGGTCCACATAGCCACCGAAGGGCCCATCGGCATCGCCACGCGGCGCATCTGCGTGGAGTGGAAGCTGCCCTTCACGACCAGCTATCATACGAAATTCCCTGAATATATCTCAGCCCGCTTCCCGGTGCCGGTGCAGGTCGGCTACGCCTATATGAAATGGTTCCACAAGCCGTCGGGCCGGCTGATGGTCGCCACGCCGACGCTGAAGCGCGAGCTGGAGGAGCACGGCTTCAAGAACATCTCGCCCTGGTCGCGCGGCGTCGACACCGAACTGTTCCGCCCGGACCTGGAGCCGATCTACGCCGAGATCGGCGGCAAGGACTGGCCGCGTCCCTTCTGGCTGAACGTCGGGCGGGTGGCGGTGGAGAAGAACATCGAGGCCTTCCTGGAGCTCGACTTGCCGGGCACCAAGATCGTGGTCGGGGACGGGCCGGCGCGCGCCGATCTGGAGGCGCGTTATCCCAAGGCGAAGTTCCTGGGGGCGAAGTTCGGCGAGGAACTGGCGCGGTGTTTCAAGGACGCCGACGTCTTCGTCTTCCCCAGCTGGACCGACACCTTCGGCCTGGTGATCCTGGAGGCCATGGCCACCGGCACGCCGGTCGCCGCCTATCCGGCGCACGGCCCCATCGACCTGATCCCCGGATCGAACGCCGGGGCCATCGACGACGACCTGAAGACCGCCTGCATGAAGGCGCTGGAGTGCGACCGGGGGGCCACCCGCGCCTATGCCGAGACCTTCAGCTGGCGCGCCTCGGCCGAGCAGTTCGTTCAGAACCTGGAGCCCTATCCGGAGCCTCAGCGGGGAAGGTTCTGGCGACGGCTGCGCCGGATCACCCGACTGCGTCGCCGCGCCACCGCCGCGTGACGCCATGTTTGGGCTGAGCTGGCTCAAACGGCTGGAGCGTCGCCCGTACGGCGAGAGCAACCCGACCAACCGTGAACGGTTCACCCGGGTTTTCGAGACCCGCCGCTGGGCCACGGGGGAGTCGGTCTCCGGCCCCGGCTCGGATCATGGCTCAGGCTCGGTGGCCCATGCGAGCCGCCTTCTGCACCGCTTCATCCCCGAGCTTGGCGTCCGGTCGCTGGCCGACATTCCTTGCGGAGATTTCCACTGGATGGCGGGGGTCCTCGCCTCCCACCCAGGGATCCATTACGTCGGCTATGACATCGTCGAGCCGCTGATCGCCCGCAACGGGCGTATGCACCCCACGCGCTCCTTCATCGTGCTGGACATCGTGACCGAAGTGCCGCCTCGCGCGGACATGATCCTCTGCAAGGATTTGGTGAATCATCTTTATGAGCGGGACGTTCGGGCGGGCCTCCGCAACATGGTTGCGTCCGGCTCGACGTGGCTGTTGATCACCTCGAATACCGGCTACGAGAATCTGGAGCTGGAAATGCTGGCGCCCGGCGCCTCGCGCGAGCTGGATTTGGCGGCCCCGCCCTATGACCTGCCGCCGCCGGTCTATGGCGATCACTATCTTTCGCTATGGCGACTGGAGGATGTCGGTCGAGCTTTGGATCGCAGCGCGCGCTGATCACTCCTCGGGACGGGCCATCACCGTCAGATTGGCGGCGACGGCGCGTTGGGCCTCGCGCTCGGCGGGCGGCAGGGGAACCATGCCGCGATCCTGCAGATAGCCGCCACGTCCGACGGCCGCTTCGGAGGTGAACTCGATCAGGAAGTCCTGCAGACCCGGCGTGACGCCGATGTGGGCCTTCTTGACGTAGATGAACATGGACCGGCTGATCGGGTATTGGCCCGAGGCGATCGTATCCAGCGTCGGGGAGACGCCGTTGACGGTCGCGGGCTTCACCTGGCCGAAGTTCTCTTCCAGGAAGGAATAGCCGAACACCCCGACCGAACCCGGCGTGCGGGTCAGGGTCTGGACGATGGCGTTGTCGTTCTCGCCGGAATCGACCCAGCCGCCGTCCTCGCGCAGCGTCTGAGCCACGGATTCGAAGCGGTCGGGGTCGCTTTCAGCCAGCGCCTCCAGCGCGGGCAGGGCCTCGGCGGAGGCCAGCATGGCCAGCTCGTTCCAGCTGTCGCGCGTGCCGGACGTCGGCGGCGGGCCATAGACCTGGATGCGCACGTCCGGCAGGCCCGCCCGGACCTGCGCCCAGGTGCGGTTCGGGTTGGGGATCAACTCGCCGTTGGGACCAGGAATCTCCTTGGCCAGCGCCAGATAGAGGTCCGAGCCTTCCAGCACGAAGTCGGCACCGGAGCGGGCGGTGGCGACGGCCAGGCCGTCATAGCCGATCTTGATCTCGATGATCTCGGTGACGCCGTTCTCGGCGCACTGGTCGAACTCCGAGGCCTTGAGGCGACGCGAGGCGTTGGCGATGTCGGGTGTGGTCGGCCCCAGGCCCTGGCAGAAGGCCTGGATGCCGCCGCCGGTGCCCAGCGCCTCGACCCGGGGCGGAGCGCCGTCGGGGAAGTTCCGGCCGAAATTCTCCGCCACCCGCGTGGCGAAGGGAAACACGGTCGAGGAGCCCGCCGCCCAGATGCCGTTCCTCTGCTGGCCGCCGGCCTGTCCGCAGGCGGCGACGATCAGGGCCATGGCGGCGGCGCCGGCCACGAACAGGCGGCGGGGCAGGGTCGAGGGCATGCGAGGCGGCTTTCGAAGGCGACGAATCGGCGACGCTTAAAGCAGACGTTTGCGCATGGCCTGTGACAGCATGTCGATCAGGGTCACGGCGACGACGACGACTATGACCGCTGCTGCGACTTCGCGGTAGCGGAACGCGTTCATGGCGTCGAACAGAACAGCGCCGATCCCGCCTGCGCCAATGACACCGAGAATCGTGGCCGAGCGGCTGTTGGACTCGAACCGATAAAGAGCGAACGAGGTCCACAGCGGGGCGACCTGAGGGATAACACCCCAGACGATCTCGTGCAGTCCCGAGGCTCCCGTGGCCCGCACGCCTTCAACTGGCCCTTTGTCGATCGACTCGACTGCCTCGGAGAAAAGCTTGGCCAGCACGCCCGCCGTGTTGAGTGTAATCGCCAAAACACCGGGCAGCGGCCCAAGGCCGACGGCGACCACGAACAGCAGACCGATCACCAGGTCGGGTATGGACCGCAGCATGTTCATCACTAGACGAACTGGAAACACCAGCCAGCCTGGAGCCACATTACGGGCAGCGGCGAGCCCCATCGGAACAGCCGCGAAAACCGCAAGGAAAGTTCCCCACAAGGCGATCTGAATGGTCTCCCACATCTTCTCGACGAACAGCCTCCAGTTCGTGAAGTCGGGCCGGAGGAGTTCTCCGACAAGCAACTCCGTGGTCGGGCTGTCGCCGAAGAGACGGGGTAAGTTCTGGAGGTCGACGTCGCCGATGCTGTAGACCAGCACCACGGCCACGCCGCCCCAGATGAGGACGTCGAGCAGCCAGGCGCCGAGGGACTTGGACGGCGGCTTGGGGATGGCGCCGCCGGTTACGCTGGCGTCGATCAAGGCTGGACCTCACGAAGCGCGCGCAGGCGCTCGAGCTGGGCCTGGGCCTCGGCGACGGCGGCGTTGTCGCCGCGCGCGCGGGCCTCGGTCAGCTGCTGGTCGGCCACCATTTCGCGGATGGGGTTCAGGTAGCTGTCGTCGGCGGCGCGGAACTGGGAGTACTCCAGCCCGGCCAGCACCTCACGCTGACGCTCGGCCTCTACGCCTTCGCCCTGGCCGTAGGTCAGGAAGAAGCTGCGGATCTTTTCCTTGGTCGCGGGGTCGAGGTCGCCGCGCACCAGGATGCCGCTCTCCGGGATCGGCGGCGACTGCCAGATCTCGGTGATCTGCTCGGCCACGGCCGGGTTCTGGCGGACCAGGAAGACGGTGTTGACGGTGTTGGACGTCGCCACGTCCACCACGCCGGTGGCGACCGCGAAGGCGTTGGCCTGATGGTTGGCGGCGCGCACGGTCTTAAAGCACTCGCTCGGATTGATGCCGCGCGGATTGAACAGGAAGGCCAAGGGCGCGAGCGTGCCGGACGTCGACTGGGCGTCGCCGATGCCGAAGTCGAACCGCCGCCCGCAGGCCAGCACCTGATCCAGCGTGATGCCCGAGCCGGTCTTGACGATCAGGGTCGAGCGATAGCTGTCCTGGCCCTCGCGGTTGACGGTGCGGGCGATGACCTCGGCGTCGGCGCGGTCGATGGCCTCCACCGCCGGCTTGGCCGAGAACCAGGCGACCTGGGTCTGGTTGCCGCGCATGGCCTCGACCAGCACGGTGTAGTTGGAGCCGAAGAACGGCTCGACCGGAATGCCGATGGCCTCTTCCATGTCCGCCAGCAGCGGCTCCCACAGCGGCCCGGCCGAGGCCTGGCCTTCCGCCGACAGGATGGAGAAGGTGATGGTCTCGGGTACGCCGGTCGCGGCCTTCTCCTCGCCGCCGCCGCAGGCGGAGAGCGCCAGCAGGGCGGCCGAGGCGGCGATCAGACCGGCGCGGCGGGTGAAGCGGTGAAGGCTCATGCCTTGGTCTCCCAGAAGGCGTCTTCGAATTCGGGGCCGTAGATGTCGATCAGCCGGGCCGTGTCCAGCCCCGTCGACGGGCCGTCATAGACGACCTTCCCGGCCTTCAGCGCGACCACGCGGTCGCAGTAGCGGATGGCGTAGTCGACCTGGTGCAGGGTCACGATGACGCCCAGCCCGTCGCGCTTGTTCAGCTCGACCAGCAGCTCCATGACCTTGCGCGCCGACACCGGGTCCAGCGAGGCGACCGGCTCGTCGGCCAGAATGGCCTCGGCCCCCTGAACCAGGGCCCGGGCGATGGCGCCGCGCTGCTGCTGGCCGCCCGACAGGGTGTTGGCGCGCTGGGCGGCGTAGTCGGAGACGCCGACGCGGTGCAGCGCCTGCATGGCCCGGGTCTTGTCCGCCGACGGCCACAGGCCGAGCGCGCCGCGCCAGCCCGGCAGCCGGCCGAGCGCGCCCAGCATGACGTTGGAGAACAGGCTCAGACGTCCCACCAGGTTGAACTGCTGGAAGATCATGCCCAGCCGGCTGCGCGTCGCCCGCACCGTCCCGGCCACCCGGCCGTTGGACTGCACGGTCTGGCCGAAGACGCTGATCGTCCCCTTGCCCCCGTCGATGGACTGCAGCCCGGTGATGGAGCGCAGCAGCGTCGACTTGCCTGAGCCGGAGGGGCCGATCAGGGCCACCATCTCCCCGCAGGCGACGGACACCGAAACCCCGTCGAGCGCCTTACGCTGCCCGAAGGTTTTGGAGACGTCGCGCGCGAGCACCAGGCTGGTCGCAAGGGAGCCGGGCGCGGCGGCGGCTGCGGCGGATGAACTCATGAACTCGCTGACGGCGGCTGATGAACAGGCGCCGAATGCCGCGAGGAGCGCGGTCCGGCAAGTCTTAATGCCACGCGGGCAAAGGGTGCGTAAAGCGGGGCGGTCGCTTGCGCGCCGCGACGTTGAAATCAAAGACCTTCCGTCCTCGGAGCGGAATCCTGTCCACAGGACCTCGCCGCGAAAAAACCGCTTTACATGACAGTCGCGTGACCCCATATGGCCGCTTCCGGCGGACCCCGTAGGTCTAACCGTTACGCGCTGCTAACGCCGGTCTGGGTTAACGACTTACAGGGGGTTACGTGAATTGCGCACGTACCAGTTTCCCCTGGACCTGGTCCGTGAGCGGCCTCCTGAGCGTCCCGTCGCACTCGTGCGGCCGCGCTCGGTTTCCGTAGCGGCCCGCTGGTTCCAGGATAATCTCAAGGCCGACGTCTTTTATGCGGTGAAGGCCAATCCGTCGCGCTGGGTCATCGAGACCCTGATCGAGGCGGGCGTCACCGGTTTCGATGTCGCTTCGCTGGCGGAGATCGAGCTCGTGCGCTCGGTCAGCGCCGATGCGCGCCTGGCCTTCATGCACCCGGTCAAGAGCCGGTCGGCGATCACGCGCGCCTATTTCGACCACGGCGTGCGGACCTTCTCGCTGGACTGCGAGGAGGAGCTTCAGAAGATCCTCGACGCCACGGGCGGCGCGGATGACCTGAACCTGATCGTGCGCATGGCGGTGTCGGCGGACGGCGCGGCCTATACGCTGTCGGGCAAGTTCGGCGTCTCGGCCGACCAGGCGCCGTCGCTGCTGCTCAGCACCCGCCGGGCGGTCAAGGACGGCCTGATGGGCGTCAGCTTCCACGTCGGTTCGCAGTGCATGCGCCCCTCGGCCTATGAGGCGGCGATGGCCCAGGTCGGTCGCGCCATCACCCGCGCGGGCGTCTTCGTCGACATCGTCGACGTGGGCGGCGGCTTCCCCTCGGTCTATCCGGGCATGGTCCCGCCGGACATGAGCGAATACGCCGACGCCATCCATCGCGGCTTCAACGAGATGCCGGTGTCGGAAACGACCGAGCTGTGGTGCGAGCCCGGCCGCGCGCTGGTGGCCGAGAGCTCCTCGGTGCTGGCCCGCGTCGAGCTGCGCAAGGGCGATGCGCTGTATCTGAACGACGGGTCCTATGGCTCGCTGTTCGACGCGACGCATTCGCGCTGGCCCTTCCCGACCAAGCTGGTGCGCGACGGCGAGCGGTCGGCCGAGCTGAAGGCGTTCCAGTTCTATGGACCGACCTGCGACTCGATCGACCACATGCCGGGTCCGTTCTGGCTGCCGGCCGACATCCGCGAAGGCGACTTCATCGAGATCGGCATGCTCGGCGCGTATGGGGTTGCGATGTCGACGGGCTTCAACGGCTATGGCGAGCATGAGGTCGCCGCGGTCGAGGACGCCCCGATGGCCTCGCTGTACGGTCTCGCGCCGCGCTCCATCCCGACCGTGCGCACCACGGCGGAAGAGCAGGCCCGCAAGATCGTTCGCCTGTCTCGCCCCAAGGGCAAGGCGGGCCAGCGCAAGCAGCGTCGGCGCTAAACCGTCACACAGACGTTCTAACTCGCAGCGGCCCGTCGCTCCGTCCGGGCCGCTGCTTCTATTGACGACGGGCGTCCAAACCAAAGGGAAACCCTTGCAATGAACGCTCCCGTTCAATCGAACCAGAAGGCCCAGCTGCTCCAGAACGTCGTGGAGCACATCGACATCACCAGCTTCGACGCCCGTCCGATCATCGACAGCATGCGCAAGATGTCGTTTTCGAGCCGCGACACGGCGCGTGCGTCCGACATCTTCAACATGGCCATCGAGGACGAGACCTGCTCGCCTTGGCTGATCCTGGCGGGCTCCACCTCGGCCGGCGGCTGCATGCACGTGTACCGCGACATGGTGAAGTTCGGCATGATCGACGCCGTGGTCGCCACCGGCGCCTCCATCGTCGACATGGATTTCTTCGAGGCGCTGGGCTTCAAGCACTATCAGGCCGCCGGCCCGGTCGACGACAATGTGCTGCGCGACAACTACATCGACCGCATCTACGACACCTACATCGACGAGGAAGAGCTCCAGGCCTGCGACCACACCATCCTGGAGATCGCCAACCGGCTTGAGCCGCGCGGCTATTCCTCGCGCGAGTTCATCTGGGAGATGGGAAAGTGGCTGTCGGAAGGGAATGCGAAGAAGCAAGGCTCGCTGATCCAGACCGCCTATGAGCAGGGCGTTCCGATCTTCTGCCCGGCCTTCGTCGACAGCTCGGCCGGCTTCGGCCTGGTCAAGCACCAGAAGGAGCGCGCCGCCGCCGGCCAGCCCTATATGATGCTGGACGCCATCGCCGACTTCCGCGAGCTGACCGACATCAAGATCGCGGCGGGCACCACCGGCCTGTTCATGGTCGGCGGCGGGGTTCCCAAGAACTTCGCCCAGGACACCGTCGTCTGCGCCGAAATCCTCGGCGTGGAGGCCGACATGCACAAGTACGCGGTCCAGATCACGGTCGCCGACGTCCGCGACGGCGCCTGCTCGTCCTCGACGCTCAAGGAAGCCGCCTCGTGGGGCAAGGTCTCGACCACCTATGAGCAGATGGTCTTCGCCGAGGCGACCACCGTCGTGCCGCTGATCGGCTCGGACGCCTACCACCGCGAAGGCTGGAAGAAGCGCGAGCCGCGCCGCTGGCAGAAGCTGTTCGAGAAGGCGGCGTAAGCGTCGCTCAAGCAGCGAGCCGCCGCGCGGCGAGCGTTAGCGACAACAAACAAAAGGGGCCGCGAGCGATCGCGGCCCCTTTCTTTTGTCTGACGGCTCAGCCCTGCTCGCTGTCCATAAACCGCAGCAGCTGTTCCGGATAGCGGGCGCCGGCGACGGCGTCCTTCGGCACGGCCGCCTCGATGGCCGCGCGGTCTTCCGGCGTCAGGGTCAGGGCGACGGCGCCTAGCGACTCCGCCAGCCGGTCCCGGCGGCGCGCCCCGACCAGGGGCACGATGTCCGCGCCCTGCGCCGCTACCCAGGCGACGGCGATCTGGGCCACCGTCGCGCCGCGCGCCTCGGCGACGCCGCGCAGGGCTTCGACCAGAGCCAGGTTGCGATCCAGGTTCTCGCCCTGGAAGCGCGGGCTCATCGCGCGGAAGGTGCGATCGACCGAGCGGTCCTTCGACCAGTGGCCGCTGATCAGGCCGCGCGCCAGGACGCCATAGGCCGTGATCCCGATGCCCAGCTCGCGGCAGGTCGGCAGGATCGCCGCCTCGATGCCGCGCGAGGCCAGGCTGTATTCGATCTGCAGGTCGGCGATGGGGTGCACGGCGGCGGCCCGGCGGATCGTCTCGGGGCCGACTTCCGACAAGCCGATGTGGCGGACGTAGCCCTTCTCGACCAACTCGGCGATGGCGCCGATGGTGTCCTCGATCGGCACGGCGGGGTCCAGCCGCGAGGGCCGGTAGATGTCGATGTGATCGACGTTCAGCCGCCGCAGCGAATAGGTCACGAAGTTCCGCACCGACTCCGGCCGGCTGTCATAGCCGCGAAACCCCATGTCGGGATCGCGCAGCGCCCCGAACTTGACGCTGAGCAGGGCCTGTTCGCGCCGCCCCCTCAGGGCCTCGGCGATCAGCATCTCGTTGTGCCCCATGCCGTAGAAGTCGCCGGTGTCCAGCAGGGTCACGCCGGCCTCCAGCGCGGCGTGGAGGGTGGCGATGCTCTCGTCGCGGTCGGCCGGGCCGTAGAAGTCGGACATGCCCATGCAGCCGAGACCGATCACGGAGACCTCGGGGCCGGTCGCGCCCAGGCGGCGGGTGGGAAGAATGGTCATGGCGTCGCTCCTCTGATGTGAGGCCTGCTAGCTACGGCTTGCCTCCCTGTTCGATAATCCGGCAATCTCCGCATGAACTGTGCGGATCAGCGAACAATGACGCCGTCCCTGGATGACCTGGCCCTGCTCGCCGCCGTCGCCCGGCGCCGGGGCTTCCGCAAGGCGGCGGCCGAGGCCGGGCTGTCGCCGTCCGGCCTGTCCGAGCGCATCCGGGCGCTGGAGGATGCGCTGGGCGCCCGCCTGCTCAACCGCACCACCCGCAGCGTCAGCCCGACCGAGGCGGGGGAGGCGCTGCTGGCCCGCATCGCGCCGGCGCTGGCCGACATCGAGGGCGCGGTCGCCGCGGTCGGCCTGGCGGCCGACGCGCCGGTGGGCCGCCTGCGCATCAATGCGCCCGACGCCGCCGAGATCGCGCTCGGCCCGCTGCTCGGCCCCTTCATGGCGGCACATCCGGGCGTGTCGATGGAGGTCGTCTTCGACAACGCCTTCACCGAGGTCGTAGCCGACGGCTTCGACGCGGGGGTCCGCTACGGCGAGGCGCTGGCCAGGGACATGATCGCGGTTCCGCTGGGGGGACCCGAACGGTTCGTCCTGGTCGCCGCGCCGTCCCTGATCGAGCGCGTCGGGATGCCCGCCCACCCGGACCAGTTGCGGACCCTGCCCGCCATCCGGCTGCGCCTGCCCGGCGGCCTGATTCCCTGGGAGTTCGAGAAGGCCGGGGAGGTCGTCCGCTTCCAGCCGCAGGGGCGCCTGACCGTCACCTCGGCGGACCTCGGCTTGCACGCCGCGCGCGACGGTCTGGGCTTCTTCGCGACCTTCGAGGCCTGGGCGCGCGACGACCTGGCGTCCGGGCGGCTGGTCGCCGTGCTGGACGACTGGCAGCAACCGTTCGACGGCCCCTTCCTCTACTACCCCTCGCGGCGTCATCCCCCGCCCGCGCTCAAGGCCTTCGTCGACTTCCTCCGGACCCGGAGGAAGGAACCGGCGGGGTCCGCCGACGCTTCCTGAGGCGAAGGAGCGATCCCATGACCGACGCCAGACCCGACAGTCCCGAAGCCCGCGAGGCCGACGACATGGGCGAACGCCCCGACCTCGGCCGCACCCCCGACGCCCTGGTCGAGGCCCTGTCGGGCAGCGACATGGGCTCCGACACGCGCGCGGGCTCGCTCCAGGGCGGATCGGCCTCGGGCTCGGACGTCGATCCGGACCAGGCTTCGGTCAACCGCGTGCTCGCCGAGGAGGGTCGCGCCTCGGCCGATCCCCAGTCGCCGTCCGGCGTCGATCCCGACCCCATCGAGAACACCGGCGTGACGCCCGGCGACGGGGATCAGGACCCGGTCGAAGGCAAGCGCGACGACGAGGCCGACGCCGCCACGGGCTGAGCCTCAGACCTCCGCCATCGTCCCCGCGTTGATGGCGATCCGGCCAAGCAGGCCCTTGACGATCAGGTCCAGCGGCTGGCCCTCCCGATAGTCGGCGGCGGCGACGAAGTTCACCCGGTCCTCCGAGATCAGGCCGTAGATCTTCTCCTGGTCGCGCTCGGAGTTCCTCGGGTCATAGACCGCGATCGAGAAGCCGCCCTTGGTGTGCATCATCTTCATGGTCGGAACGTCGGTGTCGCCGTCGCCCAGGAAGATCATCCGCTCGAACGGCACCGGCCGGTCCTCGTCGGCCATGAACTTGTTGATCTTGTCGTGCTCCCAGTGGTTCAGCACGCCCTTGTTGATGCGGAACAGATACTGGGTCTTGGTCGTGTAGTTGACGCCGACCGCCGGCCAGATCGCCACCCCGTGGTCGTCATAGGCGAACTTGGAGGCGAAGACGTGTCGGAAGGCCGGGCGGATCGGGCATCCCTCGATCATCTCCTCCAGCCCGGCCGAGACGATGTAGTGCTCGATCTCAAGGCCGTATCTTAGGCCCACCGCGTTGATGCGGTCGAACCAGCCCCGGCCCGTCAGGTCGGATTTCAGCCCGTCGAACAGCTTCACGTCCTCGCCGTGCTCGCGGAGCAGATTGCGCGTGATCGGCTGGCCGTTCTCCCGCGCCCGCGCCAGCATCAGCTGCATGTACATCAGGATGTTGTCGCCGTCGGCGGCGCGCGTCAGTCGGTCCGCCTCGCCCCAGAAGTCGCCGACCCCCATGCCCACCGACGGGATGAAGGTCACCTCCTGCATGTTGCCGCGCGCGAGCGTGCCGTCGAAGTCGTAGATCAGGGCGGTCTTGAGCAGGTCGGCCATGCGGCCTCCGAGGGCTTAGGGCTTAGGGCTTAGGGCTTAGTGATTGCGCGCATCCGGCTCAAGCGGCCGTATCCTAAGGCCTAAGCCCTACTCACTACCCCTTAACCCAGCGCCAGCTCCGGCGCCGCGGCGACCCCCTCGGCCTCCAGCGGCAGATGCAGAATGAAGGCCGCGCCCTTGCCAGGTTCGCTCTCGACCTCGGCCCAGCCGCCGTGGAGCTCGACCAGCGCCTTGACCAGCGCCAAGCCAACGCCTGGTCCGCCACGCTCGCGCTTGACGAAGCGGTCGAAGACGTGGGCCTGAAGGTGATAGGGGATGCCTCGGCCGGTGTCCTCGACGCGGATGCGCAGCTCGGTGGCGTTGGCCTCGGCCTTCAGCGTCACCGACCCGCCCTCGGAGACTGAGCGGGCGGCGTTGTCCAGCAGGTGATCGACCGCCTGCCCCAGCCGCCGCCCATCGGCGCGGAGCACCGGCAGGTCGGCGGGAACCTCGGCGTGGAAGGTCGCGCCCCGGCCCTCGATCCGAGGCAGATGCTTCTGCGCGGCTTCCGCGAACAAATCCTTGATGCGCACGTCGCCGAGCGACAGCTCCATCTCGCCGGCGTCGATCTGGGCCATGTCCAGCACGTCGTCGATGGAGGCCGCCAGCTGCCCCGCCGCCACGCGGATCGCGCCCGCATGCTGTCGGCTGCGCTCCGGCAGGTCGCCCATGGCTTCCAGCAGCTCCGAGTAGCCGACGATGGTGGTCAGCGGCGTCCTGAGCTCATAGCTGACCGAGCCCACGAACTCCCGCTTCAGGGCCTGGCTCTCCTTCAGCGCCGCCTCGCGCTGGGCCAGAGCCTGCTCCAGCTCGCGTCGCGCGGTGACGTCGGAGAAGGCCACCAGCGTCGCTCCGTCGGGCAGGGGGCGGGTCTGCCAGGCGGCGATGCGGTTGTCGGTGGTGCGGCCTTCGCCCGACACCGGCACGCGGCTTTCGGGATCGGGATCGGCCACCCGCGCCTTCAGCTCCAGCCACAGGGCGGCGTCGGGCAGATGGGTCTTCAGTAGCGCCGCGATGGCGTCGAAGTCGCCGGCGTCCCTCAGCTGCTCGGCCGACAGGCTCCAGAAGGTCTCGAAGGCGTCGTTGTGCAGCCGCAGCCGCCCGTCCGAGCCGAACACGGCGACGGCGTCGTTCAGCTTGTCAAGCGTCGCCGTCTGCACCTGAAGCTGGGCGTTGAAGCGGCTTCTCAGATCGAGCTCGCCGGTGATGTCCGAGAACAGCAACAGGATGCCGCCCAGCGGGTGCGGCTGGCGCACGATCCGCAGCGTCCGCCCGTCCGGCAGCGACCAGCTCTCGTCCGGCGCCACGTCGGCGGAACCGTAGAAGTCCAGTTCGCGCGCCTTCCACCCGGCGTAGTCGACGACCTCGGGCAGCATGCGGCGCTGGCGCAGCCGGTCCAGCAGCTCGGCGTGCGTCGGCCGCTCGTCCAGCCAGGCCGCGTCGAGCCCGAACAGGGCCTGGAACGCCGTGTTGTGGAACGCCAGCCGCCGCGACGGCCCGAAGATGGCGACCGCGTCGGCCAGATGGTTCAGCGTCTCGTCATGGGCCTCGACGTGACGGCGCAGGGTGTCGCGCGTCTCCTCCGCCTCGGTCATGTCCAGCGCGAAGACCAGCACAGGGCCGGCGGTCGCGGACAGGGGCTCGGCGATGATCTTCCAGGCGCGGCGGCGTCCGTCGCCCGGCGTCCAGCGGAAGCCTTCCTGCCGCGTCCCGATCCGCCCGGCCTCGGCCGCCAGCAGGTCGGCGCCCCGGTCGAAGGAGACGTGACGCTCGCGCGCCGCCTCCAGACTGTCGCAGCCCGTCTCCTTCAGCCAGGCGCGATTGGCCCAGACCAGCGATCCGTCAGCGCCTAGCACCCAGGCCGGAGAGGGCGACGCCTCGGCGATCAGCCCGGCCCCCAGCGACGGTTCGGCCGCGGCGTCCGTCCGTTCGCTCAGCCTCAACCAGGCCACGCCGCCGTCGGTCCGGCCCTCGACGGTCCAGCCGCTCTCGGCGTCGCGCGTGCGGAATGGAGTTCCGTCGGCGAGCAGGCGGTCGATCGCCCCGGCGTGCCGGGCGTGCAGGGCCTCGGCGATGGCGACGGCGCTGGTCCCCTGCGCATCGCCCGCCAGCGCCTGCCGCGCCGCCGCGATGCCGGCCTCGCCGCCCAGCAGGATCGGGGCCTCGTCCGGCGTCAGGCCCAGCCGCACCTCGTCGAAGGCCGCCACGGCGCCCAGGCCCGCCGCAGCCTGTCGCTCGGCCGCGTCGCGGATCGCCTCGGCCGCGTCCAGCCGGGCGCGCGTCTGGTGCTGGAAGCGCCAGGCCCAGGCGCCGACGGCCAGCGCCAGTCCCGCCGCCCCCGCCGCCGCCGCGAATGCGATGTCGGCCTCCGCCATGCCGTCCCGCCCGTTGATGCCGAATCACGACCATAGCGCAGACGCGGCCGCGTCGCAGGAGTCCGCCCGTTCTTTCCGCTCGGTGGAAGGAAAAAGGGGTTCATCACCAAGAGCACCAAGGGTTCACAAAGGACACGAAGGGACCGAGTCCTTGGACAAGTCGCGGACCGCTCATTGGATATGCAGAGCGCATCGCATGGCGGCTTGCGCCGCTGCCCTGGATCGACGCGAAGCGTCTGTCCTTCAGGTCGGTGTTAGAGGTAGGCGATCGGCGCTGTGGACATCTGCTCGGTCCCTTCGTGTCCTTTGTGAACCCTTGGTGCTCTTGGTGATGAACCTCTTGCAGCTCCCACGAAGCACGACGCCAGACGGAACTCGCGCTCGGCAAAGGAGTCGCCTCCGTCGCGGAAAGCGTTAGAACGCCCCCGATGAAGTTTCTCGATCAGGCCAAGATCTACATCCGCTCCGGCAATGGGGGCGCGGGCTCGGTGTCGTTCCGGCGCGAGAAGTTCATCCCCAACGGCGGGCCCGACGGCGGCGACGGCGGCAACGGCGGCCACGTCTGGATCGAGGCGGTCGAGGGCCTGAACACCCTGATCGACTATCGCTACCAGCAGCATTTCAAGGCCGGCACCGGCCACCACGGCCAGGGCCGCCAGATGCACGGCGCCAAGGGCGAGGACGTGGTGCTGAAGGTCCCCGTCGGCACCCAGGTGCTGGACGAGGACAAGGAGACGGTCGTCCTGGACCTGACCGAGGCCGGTCAGCGCGAACTGCTGCTCTCGGGCGGCAACGGCGGCTGGGGCAACGTCCGGTTCAAGGGGCCGGTGAACCAGGCGCCGCGGCACGCCAATCCGGGCCAGGAGGGCCAGGAGCGCTGGATCTGGCTGCGGCTCAAGCTCATCGCCGACATCGGCCTGGCGGGGCTGCCCAACGCCGGCAAGTCCACCTTCCTGGCCGCCGCCAGCGCAGCCCGACCCAAGATCGCCGACTACCCGTTCACGACGCTGGCGCCCAACCTCGGCATGGTCGACCTGTCGCCTGGCGAACGCTTCGTCATCGCCGACATCCCCGGCCTGATCGAGGGCGCTTCGGAGGGCGCGGGGCTCGGCACCCGCTTCCTCGGCCACGTCGAACGCTCCGCCTCCCTGATCCATCTGGTCGACGGGACCCAGGACGATGTGGCGGGCGCCTACCGCATCATCCGGGGCGAGCTCGACGCCTATGGCGAGGGCCTGGCCGACAAGACCGAGATCCTGGCGCTCAATAAGATCGACGCCCTGACCCCCGAAGCCCGTGAGGAAAAAGCCGCCGAGCTGGAGGCCGCCGCGGGCAAGCGCCCCATGCTGGTCTCCGGCGTCTCGGGCGAGGGCGTGCCCGAACTGCTGCGGGCCGCCTGGGCCGAGGTCCGCAGGAACCGCGGCGAGATCGACGAGGACGGCGAGGAGCGCATCGCCACCGGCGGCTGGGCGCCTTAGCGCACGGCGCCTTCTCCCTCCCCCTCGGGGGAGGGTGGTCGAAGCGAAGCGGAGACCGGGTGGGGGGGCCCCGTAATCCAAGCTCCGACATCGCCTGTGTGCAGCCTTGCCGCCCCCACCCGGCGCTGCGCGCCTGCCCTCCCCTGAAGGGGAGGGAAAACGTCGCGCGGAACCTCATCCGCCTCCAGCCGCTCCCCCATCATGACCGACCGCCCCGTTCAGACCGACGGCCGCGACGCCAATGGCGCCATCCCGCTGGGCAAGCCCGACGCTTCGACCTCCGACAAGGACGTCAAGAAGAACGCCGAGCGTGAACGCCGCAGCGCCGGCCCCGATGGCCCCTCGGCAGCCGAGGTCGGCGACTTCCTCAAGAAGGGCCCGGGCTGACGTCGGGGGAGACAGCTCCGGACGCGGCGTGTTAGCTCCCTCGTGAGCATAAGCCCCCTCAGCCCGCGAGCCCGCCCTGTCCTTCTTCCACGCCGGACCCGCGCCCCAGGCGATCGGCCCTCGTCCGGGGGTCTTGCGCGACGGGTTGAACCTGGCGCCGGGGATGTCGGTCGGTCTGTTCGGCGGCTCCTTCAATCCCGCACACGACGGCCACGCCCATGTCGCCGAGACCGCGCTCCAGCGGCTCGACCTCGACCGCGTCGTCTGGCTGGTCTCGCCGCAGAACCCTCTCAAGGACTCCGCCCAGACCGCCCCGCTCGCCGAGCGGATGGCCTCGGCTCGCGCCGTGGCGCCCGGCCCGCGCATGATCGTCTCGGACTTCGAGACGCGCGCGGGCACCCGCTGGACCGTCGACACCCTGCGCGCACTGAAACGCCGCCATCCCGGCGTGCGCTTCGTCTGGCTGATGGGCTCGGACAATCTGGAGAGCTTCCACCGGTGGCGCGGCTGGACCGACATCATGCGGATGATGCCCGTCGCCGTGGTGGCCCGCCCCGGCTCCCTGCTGGAAAGCCGCGCCGCTCCAGCCGCCCGCCGGTTCGCCGGTCACCGGGTGTCCTCGCGCGAGGCGCGTCTGCTGGCGCACATGCAGGCCCCCGCCTGGACCTATCTGCGGGCGCCTTTGAACCCGTCCTCGTCCACGGCGTTGCGGGCCCAGGTGCGGGCGGGATGACGCTCGACGCCGTTCATGCTAGAGAACCGCTTTAGTGACCACCTTCGGAGCCCTCCGCTGACCCCCTCGCCCGCGCACGATGCGCAAGACGACGCCGTTTCGAACGCGGCGCACGAGATCGAACCGATCGAGCCCCTCCACGCCGAGGACGGCGCTCCCGAGGACGACGACTCCTCCGATTTCTCCCTCTTCGGCACCGGTTCCGAGGGCGCCGAGCCCGAGGACGACGACGCCCCCTTCACCCGCGACGCCCCGCTCCCGGTCGGCTCCACGCCGATCGAACAGGCCGTGCTGGCCAAGCTGGACGAGGACAAGGCCCAGGACATCGTCCTGATCGACCTGAAGGGCAAATCGCCCATGGCCGACACCATGATCGTGGCGTCCGGCCGGTCGCACCGCCACGTCGGCGCGCTCGCCGACCACCTGCTGCGCACGCTGAAGGACCACGGCCTGGGCCGCGCCAAGGTCGAGGGCCTGCCGCACTGCGACTGGGTGCTGATCGACGCCGGCGACGTGATCGTCCACCTGTTCCGCCCCGAGGTCCGCGTCTTCTACAACATCGAGAAGATCTGGGCCGTCGACAGCGCGCACCGGACCCCCGCCTCGGCCTGAGCCGAGCGTGAAGCTCGCCATCCTCGCCATCGGTCGGCCCGGGCGCGGCCCCGAGGCCGATCTCGCCGCCGACTACGCCGCTCGCGCCACCGCCGCCGGTCGTCCGTTGGGGCTCGGCCCGCTCGACCTCGTCGATCTCGAGCCGCGAAAGCCCGGCAAGGCGCCGGAGGCCGAGCTGATCCTGGCGGCGGCGGAGGGCGCGCACCTGATCGCCTGCGACGAGCGGGGCAAGACCTTCTCCAGCCGCGCCTTCGCCGACCACATCGCCCGGCTGCGGGATCAGGGCGAGCGGCGGCTGGTCTTCGCCATCGGCGGCGCCGACGGGCTGGACGCCTCGGTGCTGTCGGCCGCCCGGTCCAGCCTCGCCTTCGGTCCCCAGACCTGGCCCCATGCGCTGGCCCGCGCCATGCTGGCCGAACAGCTCTATCGCGCGGTGACGATCCTGGCCGGATCGCCCTATCATCGCGACTGATGAAGCGTTTCCTCGTCCTAGCCGCCGTCCTGCTGGCCGCTCTGCCGGCCGCTGCCGCCGTGCAGGAGGATCTGGACCAGCTTCAGGCCCGCTACCGCGACGAACAGGTCCGCGCCCGGCGCCTGCGCGCCGACGCCGAGGCCGCGCGAGGCGAGATCGCCGCGCTCGACCGCGAGCTGGCCACGCTGGCACGCGATGTCGCCTCGGGCGATCAGGAACTGACCGCACAGCGCGCGCGGCTCGCGCAGCTCGGCCGGCAGGAAGCCGCCATCGTTTCTGAACTATCCAGGGCGCGCGACAGCCAGATGCGCCTGCTGTCCGCGCTCCAGCTCATGAGCCGCCGCCCGCCGCCGCCGCTGCTGATCCCTGCCGATCGCGCCGTCGACACGGTGCGCGCCGCCATCCTGATGAAGGCCATGGCGCCTGATCTGCGCGCCCGCGCCGATGCGCTCGCCGCCCGCCAGGCCGAGGTCGGCCGCATCCGCCGTCTCGCCGTCCTGTCCTCCGAGCGCCTGATGACCACCGAGAGCGCCCAGGGCGACCGCAGGGCCGAGATCGAGGGCCTGTCCGCCCGCCGCACCGCCCTGCTGGCCGTTCTCCGCGCCGACGCCGAGCGCGCCGAACGTGCCGCCCGATCGCTGGAGGACCGCATCCGGGCGCTCGGCGCGACGCCAGTTTCCGCGACTCCCGATGCCGGCGCCTCGGCCAGTCGCCTGCCTGCGGGTCGCAATCGCCTGACGACCCCGGTCCCGGGTCCGCCTTCCGTCCGCTTCGGTCAGGGCGGCGACGGCGCGCGCTCCCAAGGCTGGCGCTGGACGGCGTCTGGCGACGTCGCCGCCCCTGCGGGCGCGTATGTGGATCATGCCGGCCCTCTGAGCGGGTGGGGCGAAGTGGTGATCCTGGATCTTGGCGACGGCTGGCGCGCCGTGCTGGCGGGGATGGACACCGTCACGGTCGCCCCTGGCCAGCGCGTCGCCGATGGCCAGACCGTGGGTCGCGCCGAAAACGGCGGAGAGGTTTATCTCGAACTGCGCCGTGGCGACCGTCCGGTCGATCCCGGACCGTTCTTCTAAGACGGAAGCCCCGCTTTGGAGGCGCTGCTCACCGCCTGACGAACAACCCCCGGGTCAGGCATGAGAAGACCAGACGCCCGCCCTCGTCCAGCAGGTCGTGCTGGGCGATGATGATGCCCTTCTCGTCGCCCACGGGGTCCTTGCCCATCACCGTCATACGGCCGCGCAGCAGCTCGCCGGCGGGCGGATTGCGCAGGAAGCGCACGCCGTCGACCGCCAGAACCTTCGACTGGGCCCACTCGGCGGACTTCTCGGCCGCCAGACGGCTCCACAGGGCGTAGGTCAGGGCGTCGCAGGCCCCATAGGCCGGGTCCCAGCCGGGCGCGAAATGCTCCACGAAGAGGGCGATGGCCGCCTCGTCGACGGCGCAGGCGCCCAGGTTCAGCACCTGGCCGACCTCCAGATCCTCAAAATGGACGTGGAGCGGATCGCTCATGGCTCCTCCGAGACTCTCACGAGCAGCTTGCCGTCATGGTCGCCGGTGAACAACCGGTTCAGCGAGCGGACCGCGCCTTCCAGGCCGTTGTCGACGTGGACCTTCCACTTGACCTGCCCCCCCGCCAGCCACGGCCCGACTTCGGCCACGAACTCCTTCGCGCGCGGGCTGTAGTCCATGACCAGGAAGCCCTGCATCGTCATCCGGTGGGTGATCAGGCGGCTGAGGTCGGGGCTCGGCGGGCGCTTGGTCGCGTTATAGGCCGAGACCATGCCGCACACGGCCATGCGGGCGTGGATGTTCAGCCGGTTCCACACCGCGATCATGATGTCGCCGCCGACGTTCTCGAAGTTCAGGTCGATGCCGTTCGGCGCATGGCGATCCAGCGCCTCGCCCACGTCCTCGTTCTTGTAGTCGATGGCGGCGTCGAAGCCGAGCTCGCCGGTCAGCCAGGCGCACTTCTCGGGTCCGCCGGCGATGCCGATGACGCGGGCGCCCTTCTGCTTGGCGATCTGGCCGGCGATGGAGCCGACGGCCCCGGCGGCGGCCGAAACGACCATCGTCTGGCCCGGCTGGGGGCGCAGCACGTCGGTCACGCCCGCCCAGGCGGTCAGGCCCGTCATGCCCAGGACCGACATGTTCGCCGTCAGCGGCAGGCCGGGGAAGCGATGCACCCGGCTGACGCCGCTGTCAGGCACCACGCCGTAGTCCGCCCAGCCGCCCATCGCCGTCGTCACGATATCGCCCACCGCGAACCGCTCGGACTTCGATCGCTCGACCACGCCCAGCGTCAGCCCGCGCATGACGTCGCCCAGCCCCACCGGCGGCAGATAGCCCACCGCGTCGTTCATCCACGTCCGGTTCGTTGGGTCGAGCGACAGATAGATGGTCCGCACCAGCACCTGACCGTCCGCCAGATCGGGGACCGGGGTGGAGACGAGCTCGAGATCGCTGTCCTGCACCAGGCCGTGCGGTCTCTGGCGCAACACCCATTGGCGGTTCATCAGGCCCATCGGTCGTCTCCCGGTTGGTTTCTTATCGAGACGGGCATCATGCCGGGCGGGGCGGAGCGGCGAAAGCGGAAAACCGCCGCGCTCAGAAATCGACCGCCAGCCCCTTCTTCTCCCAGTCGCCGTAGCGGGTCGGCTCCGGCCCGCGCGGTCCGCCGTCCTCGGGCGGCAGGACGACGATGGCGGCGGCCGCCCGGCGCGCCTCGGCTTCGGCGAGCGCCCGCTTGGCCGCCTCGCTCAGCACGCGGGGTTCGGACGTTTCGGCGGTCTGGGGCGTGGGATCATCGGTCACGGGGTCGGCCTCTTGAGCGTCCGGCTGGGCTGAACCACATAATCCTCGCCATGAACCATCTGAAGACCTTCACCCTGATCGCCGTGCTGACCGCCCTGTTCGGCGGCATCGGCTTCCTGATCGGCGGGGCCAACGGCATGCTGATCGCGCTCGTGTTCGCGGGCGGCATGAACCTGTTCAGCTACTGGAACGCCGACAAGATCGTGCTGCGCATGTACCGGGCCCAGATGGTGGACGAGACCCACCCCGACGCCCGCATCCGCACCTACGTGACCGACACCCTTCAGATGGCCGAGCGCGCGGGCCTGCCCCGGCCCAAGATCGCCATCATCCCCAACGATCAGCCCAACGCCTTCGCCACGGGCCGCAATCCGGCGAACGCGGCCGTCTGCGCCACCACCGGCCTGCTCGACATGCTGACCCGGGACGAGATCCGGGGCGTCATGGCCCACGAACTGGCCCATGTGAAGAACCGCGACACCCTGACCATGACGGTCACGGCGACGCTGGCCGGCGCCATCTCGGCGCTCGCCAACTTCGCCCTCTTCTTCGGCGGCGGGGACCGCGAGCGTCCGGGCGGCATCATCGGCACCCTCGCCCTGATGCTGCTGGCTCCCATGGCGGCGGGGCTGGTGCAGATGGCCATCAGCCGCGCCCGCGAATACGAGGCCGACCGCGTCGGCGCCGAGATCGCCCAGGACCCCCAGGCTCTGGCCAGCGCCCTGCAGAAGATCGAGGCCTATTCGAAGCGGATCGTGAACCTGACCGCCGAGCGCAATCCGGCGTCGGGCCAGCTGTTCATCATCAACCCCCTGGCGGGTCGCGGCGCCGACAACCTGTTCTCGACCCACCCCAACACCGGCAACCGCGTCCGCGCCCTGATGGAGCTCGGAACGAGGATGGGCATGGCGCCGCGCGCCGCCTCGACCTTCGTCCCGACGTCCGCGTCGAGCACCTCCGTCCCGCTGACGGGCGAGGCGCCCCGCCCGCGTGGCCCGTGGGGCTAACGGGCAAAGAGGGGCGCGACGCCTGCCACCAGCCCGATGAAACCTAAAACAAGGCCTACCACCGAGAATCGGGCGGCTACGCGATTGGTTGGGTTTGATGCATCGAAGGCCCACATCATTTCACCCCACCATCCCGCCTTGGACAGCTCGAAATCGTAGTCCTTCCCGGCAGAAACGCCGAGCCGTTCGCGCTGTCGGGAATCTAGCCAGATCTTCCCCTTGGTGCGGCTCGGCGCACCCCGAGCTGCTGCATAGATCTTTCTTCCGCCGACTCTGACTACCAAGATTTGTCCTGCGCGGCAGCTGGGCGGCCGGTGGCTCATCTCGACCCTCACGATGTCTGAGAAAACATCTTCCAACTTTGACTGTTCGACCGTCAGGCGAGCCATGTCTTCGCTTCCTCCTGCTTCCCACTGGGGTTGCATCTAGCATTGTGAAGCCGTTTAAGGCCCACGCCTTCTGGCCCAATGGTCTTCCCGAAAACTTGGATTCACGCCCATGACCCAGCCGCCCGTAAAGAAGGTGGTCCTCGCCTATTCCGGCGGTCTGGACACCTCGATCATCCTCAAGTGGCTCCAGACCGAATACGGCGCGGAGGTCGTGACCTTCACCGCCGACCTGGGCCAGGGCGAGGAACTGGCCCCCGCGCGCGAGAAGGCGCTCAAGCTCGGCATCAAGCCCGAGAACATCTTCATCGACGACCTGCGCGAGGAGTTCGTGCGGGACTTCGTCTTCCCGATGTTCCGCGCCAACGCCCTATACGAGGGCCAGTATCTGCTCGGCACCTCCATCGCCCGGCCCCTGATCGCCAAGCGCCAGATCGAGATCGCGCGTCAGGTCGGCGCCGACGCCGTCTGTCACGGCGCGACTGGCAAGGGCAACGACCAGGTCCGCTTCGAGCTCGGCTACTACGCGCTGGAGCCCGACATCCGCGTCATCGCCCCCTGGCGTGAGTGGGAGTTCCGCTCCCGCGAGGCGTTGCTGGAATTCGCCGAGAAGAACCAGATCCCCATCGCCAAGGACAAGCGCGGCGAGGCCCCCTTCAGCGTCGACGCCAACCTCCTGCACTCGTCCAGCGAGGGCAAGGTGCTGGAAGATCCCGCCGTCGAGGCCCCAGAGTTCGTCCATCAGCGCACCATCAGCCCGGAGGACGCGCCGGACCGGCCGACGGTCATCACCATCGCCTTCGAGAAGGGCGACCCCGTCGCCGTTGACGGCGAGGCCCTGTCGCCCGCCGCCCTGCTGACCAAACTCAACCAGCTCGGCCACGACAACGGGATCGGCCGTCTCGACCTGGTCGAGAACCGCTACGTCGGCATGAAGTCACGCGGGGTCTATGAGACGCCGGGCGGGACCATCCTGCTGGCCGCGCACCGGGGCATCGAATCCATCACGCTCGATCGCGGCGCCATGCACCTGAAGGACGAGCTGGCGGTCAAATACGCCCAGATGATCTACAACGGCTTCTGGTTTGCGCCCGAGCGCGAGATGCTCCAGGCCGCCATCGACCACAGCCAGCAGAGGGTGTCCGGCACGGTTCGCGTGAAGCTCTACAAGGGCAACGTCACCGTCGTCGGCCGCGAGAGCCCCAACAGCCTCTACGACCAGGACCTCGTGACTTTCGAGGAAGGCGTTCAGGCCTATGACCACACCGACGCGGCGGGCTTCATTAAGCTGAACGCGCTGCGCCTGCGGGTCCTGGCCAAGCGCGACCGGCGGGGCTGATCCCCGCTTGGCTTGACCGGACTCTCCATGCGAGGGTCGGGGCCTGTCCAGCGGAGTTCCTCCCCATGCGTTCCATCGTCTTCGCCGCCGCCCTGATGGTGGCTGTCCCGGCTCTGGCGCAGGAGACCGCTCCTCCGCCGCCGCCCGCGACGGACACCGCCGCCGCCGAAGCCGCCATCGAAGCGCGCGCGGAAGCTTTCGAGGGTCGCATCCGCCAGATGGGCGAAGAGATGGGGGCCGCCATCACCGCCGCCGGACCGGATCGCGCCAAGCGCGCCGCCGACCTCGACGCCATTCAGGCCCGCTACCAGCTGGAAGCAGACGCCTTCGCCTCAGAACTGGAAGCCTTCGTCGGACCTCAGTTCGCCGCCCTGCCGGCCGACCAGCAAGCGGGTGCGCGCAGCGGGTTCGAAGCCGGCATGGCCCAGATCCGCGGCCTCCCGGCCATGGTGCGCGCCCAGGCCGAGCAGTCCGCCGACGCCCCGTCCGCCCGGACCTCGGCGCCGCCGGCCCAGTAAGGCCGCCTCCGCGCGGAACGGCCAAGCTTGAAGCTGTCACGGTTCGTCTTCATCCTGTCGAACGCTGTTCAGGAGTGACGCCTATGCGAACCTTTCGTCTCGTCTCCGCCTCGGTCCTGGCCGTGGCCCTGATGGCCGCGCCCGTCGTGGCGGCCGCCGCCGTCCAGCAGATTCCGCCCGCCGACCAATGGCGCGACAATCCCCAGCTGGCGCCCGCCGTCACCGATCCGGAGATGCGCGCCCGCATGAACGCCGAGATCGTCCAGGCCATCCGCGACGCCAACGGCGATCAGGAGGCGGCCCGCCGCGCCATCAACGCCATCGCTGCTCGCTACCAGGAGGCCGCCCAGGCGCAGGGCGCACGCGGCCGCCCCGGTCCGAAGTAGGCTTCGACAGCGTCGCGCTCAGGAAGCGGCCGAGGCGCCTTACCGCGATTTCACTTGAGCAGAACCGCGTTCGGGCGGACCCTTGGTCTCAGACAAGGGAGCCCCCGCCATGATCCGCGTTCTCAGCCTCGCCGCCGCGCTCGCGGTCCTGCCGCTCAACGCCGCCCTGGCGTCCGACCCCGAGACCGACGCCGAACGCGCCATCGAGGCCGCGTCCGAAGCCTTCGAAGCCCGCATGGAAGCCTTCGGCGAGCGCGCCGAGGCCATCGCCGAGGACGAGAGCCTGACGGAAGAGCAGCGCGAGCAGCGCATCGGCGCCCTGTGGGCCGAGTACGCCCCGGAAGTCAGCCGCTTCACCGCCGAGATCAGCCGCCACGCGGGCGCCATCGCCGCTCAGGCGCTCGCCGATATCGATGTCGAGGCGCTGGTCGAGGAAGCCATGAACGATCCCGAGGTCCAGGGGGCCATCCGCGCCGGCCAGGGCATGGCCGAGAACGGCGCCTGGGCCTCGAACGACCCCGAGCACATGCAGACCTACGGACTCGTCGCCCAGTACGCGCTGGACCAGGCCGCCGAAGCCGTCACCGAGGCCGAAGCCGACGCGGACGAAGCCACGCCGGAGTAATTCCGCTTAGCGCGGCGCCATCCGGATCGCGCCGTCGAGGCGGATGCATTCGCCGTTGATGTAGACGTTCCGCGCCAGCTCCAGCACCAGCGACGCATAGTCCGCCGGCGTGCCCAAACGGCTGGGGAAGGGGATCTGGGCGGCCAGGGCGTCCTGGATCTTCTGGTCCATGCCCGCCATCATCGGCGTCCACATGATGCCCGGCAGGATGGTGTTCACCCGCACGCCCTCCTGGGCCAAGTCTCGCGCGATCGGCAGGGTCATGGCGTAGACCCCGCCCTTGGACGCGGAATAGGCCGCCTGTCCAACCTGCCCGTCCTGCGCCGCCACCGAGGCCGTGTTGACGATCAGGCCGCGCTCCCCGTCATCCATGCGGTCCAGCGTGATCATCCCCGCCGCCGACTGGCTCAGCACGCGGAAGGTGCCGAACAGATTGACGCGGATGGTGCGCTCGAAGCTGGCCATGTCGTGGGCGCGGATCTCGCCGGTGTCCTTCTTGCGGCTGACCGTCTTCTGGCCCGTGGCGATGCCGGCGCAGTTGACCACCAGACGCTCCTGTCCGTTCGCCGAGCGGGCCTTGTCGAAGCCCGCCGCCACCGAGGCGTCGTCCGTCACGTCGACCGCGCAGAACACCCCGCCGATCTCCCTGGCGATCGCCTCGCCCTTTTCGGCGTTCATGTCGAACAGGGCGACCTTGACGCCTTGCGCCGCCAGCGCCCGCGCCGTCCCCTCGCCCAGCCCCGATGCCCCGCCCGTCACCACCGCAGAAATGCCGCTGTCGAGTTTCATGGCGTTCGTCCCTATGTTCTCTGAACCCGTCGAAGTTGGGGGGATTTAGCCGCCATGACCGCAAACGCAAACCCGACGTCGCCCGAGGACGCCATCGACCCGGACAAGGCGCTCCTGCCCGCCGTCCAGCGTGTCAACGAACAGCGCGTCCGCACGGCCTTCTGGCCCAAGCTCGGCCGCGTCGCCGCCCGGATCCCCTTCGCCGACCGCCTGGTCAGCGTCTACTACGCCGCCCGCGACCCCGAAACGCCGCTGGCCGCCAAGGGGATCATGATGGGCGCCCTGGCCTATTTCGTCCTGCCGACCGACGCCATTCCCGACGTGCTCGCCGGCATCGGCTTCACCGACGACGCGGCCGTCATCACCGCCCTGATCGCCACGCTCGGCGCCAATGTGAAGAAGAAGCACCGCGAGGCGGCCGAGCGCGCTCTAAGAAGGCTGGCCAGGGATTAATCCTCGATCGTCACCACCACCTTGCCCATGACGCTCCGGTCCGACAGGGCCTGGATCGCCTCGTGGGCCCGCTCCAGCGGGAAGGTGCGGCTCACGCGCGGCCGGATCTTCTTCTCGGACCACAGCCGCATCAGGTCGGCCATATTGGCCTTGTGCCCCTCGGGATCGCGCGCCACCGCAGCCCCCCAGAACACCCCCACCACCGACACCGACTTCAGCAGCGTCAGGTTCAGCGGAAACGAAGGAATCCCCGCCGGGAAGCCGATCACCAGATACCGCCCGTTCCAGTCCATGGCCCGAAGCGCCGGCTCGGCGTAGTCGCCGCCCACGCCGTCGAACACCACGTCCGGCCCGTCGCGCCCAGACGCCAGCTTCAACTCGCCCGACAGCTCCTTCTGCGCCGCCTTATCCATCGGCCCCGACGGATAGATCAGCCCGTTGTCGGCCCCCAGCTCCAGCGCGAACTGCACCTTGTCGGCGGTCGAGGCGGCGGCGATCACATGGGCCCCCATGGCCTTGCCCAGCTCCACGGCCGCCGCCCCCACGCCGCCCGCGGCCCCCAGCACCAGCAGCGCCTCGCCCGCCTGCAGGTTCGCCCGATCCTTCAGCGCATAGTAGGCCGTGCCATAGGTCAGCACGAGCGCCGCCGCCTCCTCAAACGGCATGCCGTCCGGGATCTTGATGACGCTCTCGGCCCGCACGGCGATGCGCTCGACCAGCCCGCCCCAGCCCGGCACGGCGATGACGCGGTCGCCCTTGAACAGGCCCTTCACGCCCTCTCCGACCGCCTCGATCACGCCGGCGACCTCGCCGCCGGGGGCGAAGGGGCGTTCGGGGCGGAACTGGTATTTGTCCTCGATGATCAGGGTGTCGGGGAAGTTGATGCCCACCGCCTTGACCTCGATCACCACCTCGCCGGCCTTGGGCGTCGGATCGAGGATGTCCTCCACGACCAGGGACGAGGGGCCGCCAACGGTTTTCGACAGGACTGCGCGCATGGATGAACCTTCTGGAACGCCGCCCCCTTGGCGTGCGTATGGGCCGGACGCTAATCAGGCCCCGGCCCGCCGGTAAAGAGGCCGAACGCTTCAGGAGACGCCATGCCCGCCCCCGCCCTCATCCTCCACGGCGGCGCCGGCGCGCGTCGTGGGACCGACTACGACCGCGAGATCGCCCATATGCGCGAGGTGGTCGAGACCCTGCGCCCCCGCCTGAACGACGGCCTGTCCGCGCTCGACGCCGTGGTCGAGGCGGTGGTGATGCTGGAGGAGAGCGGCCTCTACGTCGCCGGCCGCGGCGCGTCCCCCAACCTCGCGGGCGACTACGAACTGGACGCCAGCCTGATGGACGGCCCGAGCCGCCGCGCCGGCGCTGTCGCCGCGCTTCAGGGGTTCAAGAGCCCCATCCGCGCCGCCCGCGCCGTCATGGACCACACGCCCCACGTCCTGCTGGCCGGCTCCGGCGCCGCCCAATTCGCCGCCGAACAGGGGCTGGACGCCATCGCCGACCCCGACGCCTGGTTCACTCGCGCCGGTCAGGGCGAGGACAACCACCCGCCCGGCCACCCCAACGCGCCCCAGCTCGCCCACGGCACCGTCGGCTGCTGCGCGCTGGACGTCGACGGGCACCTCGCCGCCGCCACCTCGACCGGAGGCGTCTTCGGCAAGCTGCCCGGCCGCGTCGGCGACACCCCCATCCCGGCGGCGGGCGTCTGGGCCGACGGCGACGTCGCCGTCTCCTCCACCGGCCAGGGCGAATACTTCCTGCGCGTCGCCGCCGCCGCCCAGGTCAGCTGGCGCGTCCGCGCGGGCTCCCCCGTGGATCAGGCGGCCCGGGCCGTCATCGACGAGATCGGCTCACTCGGCGGCGACGGCGGCCTGATCGCGCTCGACCGCCAAGGCCGCCACGCCGACCCCTTCAACAGCCAGGGCATGAAACGCGCCTGGCTGTCGCCCGACGGCGCAATCGGGGTGGACGTGTTCGGCCGCTGAGCGAGCCTGGCGGTCGCGCTCAGGAACTCGGCGCATCGACCTCGTCGCGCCAATCGTCGACACCGTCGCCGATGCGCAGGCCCAGATTGGCCAGCCTTGGGGGCTCTGGCGCCTTGCCGCCGAACTCGTGGATGATGTCGACCAGCCGCAACACATACCGAAAGCGCGCTTCGTGCTGCTCCGCGACTTCCCGCCTCAACGCGGTCATGTACTCGCAATAGGCCTTGCGCACCTCATAATCCGGGCTCTCGGGCTCATCGTCCCAGATCGCCAGCCGCTTGCCCGGATTGGGATGCATCAGGATCTCGGCCAGCAGCTTCAGGTCCACGGTCTCGACCGTCATGCCGTTTCGCCGATCCGCCACAGCCCGGCTCTCCAGCCGCGCATAGGTCTCCGCCAGCCCGGCCAGAGCCTTGGCCTCGGCCCACAGCCGCCCCTTCATCGCCCGCCCGCTGGCCAGCGTCGCGGTCCGCGCCAGCCTCGCCGGATCGTCCTCGTCCTCGCCCATCTCGATCCCGGAGAACAGCCGCGCCGCCACCGCCTCCGGACTGTTCCGCCGCGCCTCCTCCAGCTCCGCCTCGCGCGCCAGCGCCTGCCCGATCGCCTGGGCGTCGCCCCAGTCGCGCTTGGTCGCCCCGTGCTGGGTCACGCGCTTTCGGATCGCATGCTGCGACACCCGCCACTTGCGCGACAGGAACGGCGCCGTCGCCCCCTCCCGATACTCCTTGACGATCAGCTCCCATGTCTCGGTCGACAGCCGATAGTGCGCCGGCCGGTCGGCGGCGGGCGGCGTGGGCGGGGGCGTCGGGGTCATGCTCATGCGCCCCAGTCTGGCGCCGCCGCCAATGCGGGCGCATTCAACCCGCCTTGTCAGGCGCGGCCCTTGATCCGACAGGCGAATTCGGCGCGAGTTCGGATGATTGGCGAAAACAGCGAACGTCCCCGTCGTCTCCTCCCCCGCGCGCGGGGGAGGAGACCCTTCGAAGCCTTGGCGAAGGAGGGTGGAGGGGGCGGCCGCGCGATCGATCTCGGAAGAGCTTCGACGCCTCTCGGCAATCAGCGCTGTCGCAAGCCCGCGAAGAATGTCTCAAGCAGGTCCGTGCGGTCACGGACCGGAGGATGGGCCGCGAAGTGCCGTTCCAAATCCGCGAGGATGACATCTACCGCTCGCGCGTCCTCGATGGACTTGGCCGCCCATGATCGGCCGGGATGCAGTGTGTCCCATGGCGACCGCTTGTTGGCCCGCGTGGCCGCGTCATCGCCGTGCTTGCCCAGTCCGAAGAGGATGTTGGTCTCGCTGTTCCAGATCGGCCGGAACAGATGGATCAGATAGTCCTCCGCCGCCGTCTCCCATCCGGACTGGACCACCAAGAACCGCGCGTCGAAATCGTTGACGTCTAGGGTGCTCTTGGCCTTGGCGATGTTCTTGCGATGCTCGTTCAACCGAGCGGCCAATCGCGGACCCTGATCGCGCGCGGTGTGAGCATTGGCCTGCGCCGGCGCCGCCTGGCCAACGTAGATGGGCGTCTCCGTGCCGCTCAAGGGGCGGTACGGCTCATGGTCCCCGCGATAGTAGATCGCGTACACGCCCGAACCGTAGAACTTGCCGAGGTCCGCCAGGGGCAGGCGCTCCTGCGCCACCAGCGCCAGCGCGGTGAACCGCCCAATGACCTTCGGATTGCTCGGGTCGAACACCACCGTTGGCAGGGCGACCGGGTCGATGCGCTCCAGCGCCTGCTCCACGTCTCCGGCCAGCGCGCGCAAGGCCTGGTCGACCTGGTTCCGACGCGCGGCGGGAAGGACCCGCTCAGTAGCGGCCTCGACAAGGCGACGCACCTCCTCGCGGATGCGCTGGACATCGCCGGCGAAGTCCTGGCGCGTCACGCCGCGAACCTCAATCGCCGCGCCACGTCCCGGCCCACCATCTCCGCCAGCCGCACCGGCACCGCGTTCCCCAGCTGCCGCATCGTCTCCGTCCACGACCCGTGGAACACATAGTCGTCGGGAAAGGTCTGCAGCCGCGCGCTCTCGCGCACCGTGAAGTACCGCACCTCGCCCGTCGGCTTCCTCAGCATGTTCTCCCCGCCGGGCACCCCGTGCACCCCGGCCTTCAGGGTCTTGGCCGGCTCGTCCAGCGGACTGCCCGTGTGCCCCGGATAGCTCCTCGCCCCCGGCTGGAACCGGTGGTTGGCCACCGCCCGCGCCCGGGCCGGATCATGCTCGGGATCGGGCAGGTCGTGGATCGCGTCGCGCACCGTCTTCCACGCCTCGCCGACGGGCCGCGCCTCCATCCGCGCCGCCCGCGCGGCCAGCGCCTCGTTCTCAGGCCGGTCCTTCCTGGCCACCCGGTGCCGGTCCCAGTACGACCCGTCCCGGTACTGGTCCCAGATCAGGGCCTCGGCCGAATGCGTCCGGATCGGAAAGCTCCACTCCAGGTCCAGGTCCTCCCGGAATCCGACGAACAGCACCCGCTCCCGCTTCTGCGGCACGCCGTGATCCGCCGCGTTCAGCAGCCGCGTCACCAGCCGATAGTTCAGCCCCCCCTTCGGCCCCGCCGTGTGGTGCTGCTCCAGTCGACGCAGGTGATCGGCCCAGTCCTCGTCTGGGCGCGCGACCACCTCGGGGTGGCGCATCTGCAACTGGATGTATTGGAAATAGTTCTGGAAACTGGCCCGCGTCAGGCCCTTCACGTTCTCGAACACGAAGGCCCGGGGCCGCGCCTCGCGCACCGCCCGTACGGCCTCTGGGAACATGTCACGCGCGTCGTCATAGGCCTTGTGCTTGCCGCCCATGCTGAACGGCTGGCACGGCGGCCCGCCCGAGATCAGGTCCAGCCGCCCCTCGTGGACGCCGAAATCCACCGTCCGCACATCGCCCTGCTCCAGCGGCCAGTCGGCCACGACCGATCCCGCCCGCCCCGCGTTCTCGCGGATGGTGTCACAGGCATAGACATCGCGCTCGACCACCTGGACCGGGTGGAATCCCGCCCGGTGCAGCCCGATGCCCAGGCCGCCGGCGCCGGCGAACAGTTCGATGGATCGCATGGTCGCTCCCGCGTCGCCGTGGCTCATGCGCCCAAGAATGTTCTAATTCTGTTCTCGAGTGAACCCATGTCGCGCAGCTCGCATTCCCAGATCGTCATCACGCCCCACCCCGCCTCGGCCAGGGCCGTCTCCTTGCGAAGATCGCGCGCCCGGTTCCCCTCCAGCTTGGGCCCCCAATAGTCCTGCCGCGATTTGGGCATGCGCGCCAGACGACAGCCGGGGTCGGGATGCCGATGCCAGAAGCAGCCGTGGACGAAGATGACCTTCCGCCGTCCGGGAAAGACCAGGTCGGGCGTGCCGGGCAGGTCGCGGCGATGCAGGCGGAAGCGATAGCCGAGGCCGTGGATCAGGCGTCGGACGGTGAGCTCGGGGCCGGTGTTCTTGCCGCGAACGCGGGACATGAGGGCGGAGCGTGCAGGCTCAGTGAGGCTGTCCAAACCAAGATCTAGTCAGCAACTTCCTGATAAAGTCTTTGTCGAGCTATTTCGGTATCCGGATCATCAAGATATCGAACCAAGTCTTTGAGGATCACAGCGTCGAAAGCGTGAGCTCCAGAAACAGAATGAATAAATCGATGAGTGGTGCCGTGGATCTGACGATGGTGCGTATTCTCTGGGTCGAGGAAACTTATCACCTCGAACATTTGGGCCCATTTAGAACCGATATCCCAGGCAACCGCCAATCCTATATCGCCAACTATCTTCACTTCACCTTGTAGCTCTTCAACCAAGCCATCTAGAGAGAACTTGTACTCCAAAACCTTCACGGGGGTCTGGAGCCGTTCATCAACACCAGAAAACATTTCTTCGTCGATGCCGAGCGGGTTATCGTCAGAGAGAATGAAACGCTCAAACGGCCGCTCCATAAGCACCCTATAGAGACCGTCATACTGCTTGTATTGGCTGCTAGCTATCAGTTGCACTCCCCGAACCAAGCCTGATGTCAGCATCTGATTGAACAAAGCTACCACGTCCTGCTCACAGACCGGCTCTGATCTGATCGCCAACTCTTCTGTAGGAAGGAACAAGCCTTTACCGGTGATTATGAGAGCGTGATCTTTCTCGTGATTCTCTTGCTGCTTAATCCAGTCCTGTAGAGCAAGCTCACTGCCAAAAATGCTTGCCACGCCTGGCTTTTTCAGGAGGTGATTTCTTCGCCTAAACGCCGTGACGGCCGACACCGAAATCTTTTCAGCAATCTGGACAACCTCTGGTTGAAAACCTTTCCGACCAAGGTCCGGCTCCGCATTCTCGAAATGAACTATGACGTGCGCTAGGTTCTGGAAGCCGATGTTGTTTGTCATGGGGATGGTCAACGCCGACCCCTGAGCCATATGGCGGGTTGCCAGTTGCAACCCGCCTCGCAGAACGCGAGCGCCCCTTCTCAGTCCAAACGAGTTGTCATTTAGCGCGTCCCAAAGGTCGGTGGAGAAGGCCAAATAGACATATACTTTCAGCCCAAGCTCTCGTACGAGCTGCTGTTCTTCCGTATCCAGGCGAACGCGGATTGGACAGTCGCTTGGCACATCCCCGATAATCTCCTCACCAGTCCACTGTCCCCAGATACCATTCAGCTTGGTGAACTTCGGGTTTATCTTAGAAGTGTCTAACCCTTTTGCCGCCCGATCTGCCTGATCAGCCATGAATAGCCGAAGATCAGCACTACGAGAAATTATCTCATGCGGATAGAGGTAGGCAGGCGAACTCACTTGGTCGGTAGTCTTGTTTCCGCTAGAATCAGTGACTGTTACTATCGCTTCGATTTCGGGCGGTGTTTGACCACAGAGATAAATTCCGCCTAGCGGAGTCATGAGCCTTAGTAGGACGAGCCACTGTTGAGCTGTAGTGGCTCCTGTCCATGACAGGTCTTTCGGACGGACATTATTTCCGCTCAAGGTCAACTTGATGGAAGTACCGCGATCCACGAGGTCGAAGGCTGCAAGTGTCGGTAGCTCATGAACGATCTTTGGGCGTGCAATCGTTCCCGATCTGTCGTCCACCCACTCACGCCCGTGTTCTATCTTGCCTGATAAAACCTTCCCATCCCGCTTCGTAGATATTGCTAGACTGTTGAAGCCGTAACCAAGATAGGTCGCGCCAACCCCTTTCGATCCCCGTGACTGACCGTCTATTTTGAACGAAAAGTTAGGTCTCAAGAACTGGCGGAACTGGTCTGCATCCATCCCGCAGCCATTGTCAGTCACAGTTACGCTATGCTCTTGCAGATTGATGTCGACTGAGATCTGACCCTTGTAATCGGGGCCCTCGCCTGCAGAGCGCTTCTCAATCGCGTCAAGAGCGTTTTGAATAAGCTCACCAAAAAGATCGCAATAGCCCGTATAACTTTTGAGAATGTTGCCGATCTCACGCCGTTGCGCGCTTACGATCAGGCCGGGGTCAGCGCCGCCCGACTGCTCCAGCGGGTCCCAGGATTCAAACTCGTGGATTGTGTCCATGGGCACTCCTTCTCGTCCAAGCTTTAGCTTTTGGACCCAGTCACCTGTCAATCCTCATCCATCTTCAGCGCGGCGATGAACGCCTCCTGCGGGATCTCCACCTTCCCGAACTGTCTCATGCGCTTCTTGCCGGCCTTCTGCTTCTCCAGCAGCTTCTTCTTGCGCGTCGCGTCGCCGCCATAGCACTTGGACGTCACATCCTTCCTCAGCGCGCGCACGGTCTCGCGGGCGATGATCTTGCCGCCAATGGCGGCCTGGATCGGGATGACGAACATGTGGGGCGGGATCAGCTCCTTCATCTTCTCGACCATGCCCCGGCCGCGCGTCTCGGCGCGGGCGCGGTGGACCAGCATGGACAGGGCGTCGACCGGCTCGGCGTTGACCAGGATCGACATCTTGACCAGGTCGCCGGGCTTGTAGTCCGTCAGCTCGTAATCGAACGAGGCATAGCCCTTCGAGATCGACTTCAGCCGGTCGTAGAAGTCGAACACGACCTCGTTCAGCGGCAGCTCATAGACCACCAGCGCGCGGGCGCCGACGTAGGACAGCTCCAGCTGGGTCCCGCGCCGGTCCTGGCACAGCTTTATGACCCCGCCCAGGTATTCGTCGGGCGTCAGGATGGTGGCCTTGATCCAGGGCTCCGAGATGGTCTCGATCTGCATCACGTCGGGCAGGTCGGCCGGGTTGTGGAGGTCGATCTCGGTCCCGTCGCGCTTGGTGATCTTGTAGACGACCGAGGGGGCCGTCGCGATCAGATCGAGGTTGAACTCGCGGGAGAGGCGCTCCTGGATGATCTCCAGGTGGAGCAGGCCCAGGAAGCCGCAGCGGAAGCCGAAGCCGAGCGCGGCGGAGCTCTCCATCTCATAGGTGAAGGAGGCGTCGTTCAGGCGCAGCTTGCCGATGGCGGCGCGCAGGTCCTCGAAATCGGCGGCGTCGACCGGGAACAGGCCGCAGAAGACCACCGACTGGACCTCCTTGAAGCCCTTCAGCGGTTCGGCGGTCGGGCGTTTCTCGTCGGTGATGGTGTCGCCGACGGCGGCGTTGGCGACCTCCTTGATCTGGGCGGTGATGAAGCCGACCTCGCCGGGGCCGAGCTGGTCGACCGGGGTGTTCTTGGGCAGGAAGACGCCGACGCGGTCGACCAGATGGGTCGAGCCGGCCTGCATCATCTTGACCCGCTGCCCGGCCTTCAGCACGCCGTCGAAGACGCGCACCAGCAGCACCACGCCCAGGTACGGATCGTACCAGGCGTCGACCAGCATGGCCTTCAGCGGCGCGTCCGGATCGCCCTTGGGCGCCGGCAGGCGGGTGACGATGGCCTCCAGCACATCCTCGATGCCGATGCCGGACTTGGCCGAGCAAAGCACGGCGTCCGAGGCGTCCAGCCCGATGACGTCCTCGATCTGCTGGCGCACCCGGTCGGGCTCGGCGGCCGGCAGGTCGATCTTGTTCAGGACCGGCACGATCTCGTGGTTGTTGTCGATCGCCTGATAGACGTTCGCCAGCGTCTGCGCCTCGACCCCCTGCGAGGCGTCCACCACAAGCAGCGACCCCTCGCACGCCGCCAGACTGCGCGAGACCTCATAGGCGAAGTCCACGTGCCCCGGCGTGTCCATCAGGTTCAGCACGTAGTCGTGCCCGTCCCTAGCTTTGTAATTCAGACGCACGGTCTGCGCCTTGATCGTGATCCCCCGCTCCTGCTCGATCTCCATGTTGTCGAGCACCTGGCTCGTCATCTCGCGCGCCGACAGGCCGCCCGTGACCTGAATCAGGCGGTCGGACAGGGTCGATTTGCCGTGGTCGATGTGGGCGACCACGGAAAAGTTGCGGATGCGGTCGATGGGGGGCGTCGTCATGGTGCGGCGCCGTTAGCATGGCGTTCGCTTGTGCGCCAACGCGGCCGGTCGCCCCAAGGCGGTTGCTCAACAAGCGTCGCCATTACGTCTTTGTAATCCCACATGGCGACGTTTGAGCAGAGGTCGGGAACGCGCTATGGAGCCTCGCCGGTCAACCGGCGATGACTTACGGCCTCCCCGCCGTTCAGCGACAGGATCTCCCGTGGCTTCCACGATCTCGACCCGCCCGGCAGCACGCACGCGGGGTCTTCGCGCATTTACACTCCTGACCATGGCGGCGGCTGCGGTGGCGCTCTCCGCCTGCGGGAGCTCCGAGGAGAAGGGAGAAGGGGAGGCTCAGGCCGCCGCTGGACAGGCCGTGACAGTCGCAACCGTCAGTCTCACCAACCTGCCTCGGATCATCACGGCTTCGGGCACCGTCACGCCTTGGGAAGAGGTGCCGGTCGGGGCCGAGACAGGCGGCCTTGTCGCCACGGCCGTCTATGTGGACGAGGGCTCCTACGTCCGCCAAGGCCAGCCGTTGGTCCAGCTGAACGATGCTCTCCTGCGCGCCCAGCTGCGCCAGCAGCAGGCGCAGGTCCAGACAGCCGAGGCCAATCTGGCGCGCGACGACGCGGCCCTGGCGAGGTCGCAGGAACTGAAGGAGCGGGGCTTCCTGTCGCAGGCGTCGCTGGACACGGCCTTGGCCAACCAGCGCGCCTCGGCCGCCAACTTGGCCGCGTCTCGAGCGGCGCTCGCCGAGACCCAGACGCGGGTCAACCAAGCGACCATCCGCGCGCCTGTCTCGGGCCTGATCTCCAGCCGCAGCGTCACCCGCGGCCAGATCGTTCAAGCGGGATCAGAGCTGTTCCGCATGGTGCGCGACGGCCGGCTGGAGCTGGACGCCCAGATCCCCGAGGCCGAGTTGAGGCTGGTGCGCGCCGGAATGGGCGCGACCGTGATCTCCGATCAGGCGGGTGAAACCAGCGGCACGGTAAGGATCGTCACGCCGCAGGTTGATGAACAGACCCGTCTGGGCGTCGCGCGAGTGGCGCTGGCCGGCGGCTCCGCGCTGCGGCCGGGGATGTTCGCCCGAGCGGAGATCGACGCCGGATCGCAACCGTCGCTGACGGTGCCATCCGCCGCCGTCGTCTTCCGCGAGAACCGGCCGGGCGTCTACGTCGTGGCCAACGACTCCACAGTCCGCTTCCAGCCGATCACCGAAGGAGGCCGTGCCGACGGAACCGTCGCGGTGACTGCGGGTGTGCAAGCCGGTCAGAGGGTCGTGGTCGAGGGCGCCGGCTTCCTCGGCGAAGGCGACCAGGTGCGGATCGTCCAGCCGACGGCCAGACCAGCTCCGGCTCAGGCGGCTCCGACCGCGGCGGCCGCCCCGACGTCGGGGCGCTGAGCCATGAACTTCAACAACATCTCCTCCTGGTCGATCCGGAACCCGATCCCGATCGTCCTGCTGTTCATCGTGCTGACGGTCGCCGGGATCATCAGCTACGGCCGCCTGCCGGTGAACAACTTCCCCAACGTCGACCTGCCCGTCGTGGCCGTAACGGTGGTGCAGTCTGGCGCGGCGCCCACGGAGCTGGAGACCCAGGTCACCCGCCTGATCGAGGATTCGGTCGCCGGGCTCGGCGAGGTCGACGACATCACCTCGGTGGTGAACGACTCGGTTTCGACCACCTCCATCACCTTCAACCTTGGCGTCGATCTGGAGAAGGCGACCAACGATGTGCGCAACGCCGTCGCCGGCGTGCGCCAGAACCTGCCGGCCGACGTACAGGAACCCATCGTCCAGCGCATCGAGTTCACCCAGTTCCCGATCGTGACCTATGTCGTGCGGGCGCCGGGGATGAATCCGGAGGAGCTCAGCTGGTTCGTCGACAACACCATCGCCAAGCGCATGCTGTCCGTGCCCGGCGTCAGCCAGGTCAGCCGCGATGGCGGCGTCAGTCGTGAAATCCGGGTGAAGCTGGACCCCGTCAAGCTGGCCGCCCAGGGTGTCAGCGCGGCGGCTGTGTCGAACCAGCTACGCGCCGCCAATATCAACCTGCCGGGCGGGCGCGGGGAGATCGGCGGCAACGAACAGGCCATTCGCACGCTCGGCTCGGCGCCCTCGGTCGAGGCCCTGGCCGAGACCTTGATCCCGGTCGGCGGCCGCACGGTCAGGCTGGGTGACCTCGGCGAAGTCACCGACGAATGGTCCGAACCGCGCGGCCGCGCCCGGTTCAACGGGGAAGAGGTCGTCGCCTTCTCCATCAGCCGCTCCCAGGGATCTTCGGAGCTGGACGTCTACGAGCGGACCAAGGAAGAGGTTGAAAAGCTCGACGAGGAGCTGCCGGGCGTCACCATCGAGGAGGTGACCAACACCACCCAGGACGTGATCAACAACTTCCACGCCTCGGTCGAGGCGCTGGTCTTGGGCGCGGGCCTGGCGGTGCTGGTGGTTCTGGTGTTCCTGCGCGACTGGCGCGCGACCTTCATCGCGGCGGTGGCCATGCCTCTGTCGCTGATCCCGACCTTCCTGATCATGGACCTAACGGGCCAGTCGCTGAACGTCGTGACGCTGCTGGCGCTGTCTCTGACGATCGGCATCCTGGTCGACGACGCCATCGTCGAGATCGAGAATATCGTCCGACACATCAGGGACGGGAAGCCCCCCTATCCAGCCGCCATCGAGGCCGCCGATGAGATCGGCCTGGCGGTCATCGCCACCACCGCGACCCTGATCGCGGTGTTCGCGCCGACGGGCTTCATGCCGGGGGTGGTCGGCCAGTTCTTCAAGAGCTTCGCCATCGCGGCCTGCGTCAGCGTCTTCTTCTCGCTGGTGGTGGCGCGCACGCTCACGCCTCTGATGGGCGCCTATATGCTCAAGGCCGATCAGGGCAAGGAGCACGCCGATCCGGCCTGGATGCGCTGGTATCTGGTGGCGCTCCGCTGGGGCATGGGTCACTCGGGGTCTGACGACCTGAAGCGCGACCGTGAACGCAAGACGGGCGGCTTCTTCCGGCGTCACTTCGTCTGGCGGGGCCTGGATCACCGCATGTGGGTGATGGGGCTAGGCCTGCTCTTCTTCGTCTTCTCGCTGTTTCTGGCCTCGCGTCTGCCGTTCGAGTTCATTCCGGTCGAGGATGTGTCGCGGTCCAACGTGACGGTCCAGTTGCCGCCCGGCGCGACGCTGGCAGAGACCGACGCCGCGGTGCAGCGGGTGACCCGCGAACTGACAGCCCGTGAGGAGGTCCGTTCGGTCTACGCCTCCATCGGCTCTGCCACGACCAGCTTCGGCCCGGGAGGTGGCGGATCGGCGGGCGAGGTCCGACGCGCCTCCATCACCGTCAATCTTGTCAAGAAGAGCGAGCGAGACATTCGCCAGCAAGCCTTCGAGCAGGAGATGGGGCCGATCCTGCGCCAGATCCCGGGCGCCCGCGTCCAGTTTGGTCAGGACGGCGGCGGAGGCGGGCAGGTGTCCATCTCGCTCGTCGGCGACGACGGAGAGGTGCTGGAGGACGCCGCAGCCGCTGTCGAGCGTGAGATGCGCTCTGTCCCCGGACTGTCGAACGTCATATCGTCTGCCGCCCTGGTGCGGCCGGAGATCCTGATTACACCCAAGCCCGACATCGGCGCGCTGCAGGGCGTTTCCGCCTCGGACATCTCATCGGTCGCGCGGGTCGCGACGCTAGGCGACGCCGATCAGCTCCTGCCCAAGTTCAACCTGGGGGATCGCCAGGTGCCGATCCGGGTCATGCTTACCGAACAGTCCCGCACCGACCTCGGCTTGATCGAGAACCTTCAGGTGCCGACGGCGTCGGGCGCGACCGTGCCGCTGTCGTCGGTCGCCGACATCAGCTTCGGGGCCGGCCCCAATCAGCTGAACCGTCTGGACCGGCGACGGGTCGCCACCCTGACCGCCGAGCTGAACGGCATCACCCTCGGTCAGGCATCGGAGCGGGTGAACCAGCTGCCGTCCATGCAGAACCTGCCCACCGGCGTCAGCCAGGCGGTGTCGGGCGAGCTGGAGAACCTTCAGGAGACGGCATCGGGCTTCATCTTCGCCATCACCACGGGCATCCTGCTGATGTACATCGTGCTGGTCCTGCTCTTCAAAAGCTTCTTCCACCCGATCACCATCCTGGCGGCGCTTCCGGTGTCGTTCGGCGGGGCCTTCTTCCTGCTGCTGGTGACGGGCAAGGCGCTGTCGATGCCGGCTCTGATCGGCATCATCATGCTGACCGGGATCGCGGCGAAGAACTCCATCCTGCTGGTGGACTACGCGATCATCGCCATGCAGCGCGGCATGAACAAATATGACGCCATCATGGACGCCGCCCACAAGCGCGCCCGGCCGATCATCATGACGACGCTGGCCATGGGCCTGGGCATGCTGCCGATCGCCATGGCGTTCGGGGAGGGCACCGAGTTCCGCTCGCCCATGGCGATCGCCGTGATCGGCGGCCTGATCACCTCGACCCTGCTGTCGCTGCTGTTCATCCCGGCGGCCTTCAGCCTGATCGACGGGGTCAAGACGCGGCTGGAACGGGTGCTGGAACGTCGCTTCGGCAACCAGCACGGCGAGGTGAAGCCGGCCGAGTGAGAAATCGCCGCATTTTCTCGAAAACCGCCCCCATTCGGTCATGACCCATAAGGAAACAGGGCCTATATGAGCCCCGCCGGCCTCACGCGGATGTGACCGCGAGCCACCCGGGGCCGATGTCGGGACGACGAGATACGATGGCGGACGATGCCGGTCGGCTGAACCAGGTCTTTGCCGAGACCAGCTTTCTCTATGGCTCCAACGCCGCCTACATCGAGGAGATGCACGAGCGCTGGGCGGCCGATCCGTCGAGCGTGCCCGCCGAGTGGCGCGGCTTCTTCGACCAGCTGAGAGACTCGGCCGAGGCGGTGAAGGCGTCCTCCAGCGCCGCCGGCTGGGGTCGCGCCCCGACGACCGAGCCGTCGGAAACCACCGCCGTGTTCGACGGCCGCTGGCCCGCTCCGAAGGCGGATCCCAAGGCCGAGGCGCCGGGCGCGGCTCCGGCTCAATCGGCTCCGGCGTCCGCCGGGGTGTCGGCGGAGGAAGTCCGCGCTGCGGCCCACGATTCCATCCGCGCCCTGATGCTGATCCGCAGCTATCGCGTGCGCGGCCATCTGGCGGCGACGCTGGATCCGCTCGGCATCGAGCAGCCGGGCTCCAACCCGGAGTTGAAGCCCGAGTTCTACGGCTTCACCGAGGCCGACATGGACCGGCCGATCTATCTGGACGGGGTGCTGGGCCTGCAGACCGGGACGCTGCGCGAGGTGCTGGCGATCCTGAAGCGCACCTACTGCGGCAACATCGGCATCCAGTTCATGCACATCGCCGAGCCGGAGGAGAAATCCTGGCTCCAGCAGCGGTTCGAGGGTCCGGACGCCTTCGAAAACAACGGCTTCACCAAGGAAGGCAAGATCGCCATCCTGAACAAGCTGATCGAGGCCGAGGGCTTCGAACGCTTCCTGCACAAGCGCTTCCCCGGCACCAAGCGGTTCGGCCTGGACGGCGCCGAGGCCATGGTTCCGGCCATGGAGCAGATCATCAAGCGCGGCGGCGCGCTCGGCGTCGACGAGATGGTGTTCGGCATGGCCCACCGGGGCCGCCTGAACATGCTCGCCGCTGTCATGGGCAAGCCCTACAAGGCGATCTTCCACGAGTTCCAGGGCGGCTCGACCGTGCCCAGCGACATCGAGGGCTCGGGCGACGTCAAGTATCACATGGGCGCCAGCTCGGACCGGGCGTTCGACGGCAACAACGTCCACCTGTCGCTGACCGCCAATCCGTCGCACCTGGAAATCGTCAACCCGGTCGTGCTGGGCAAGGCGCGCGCCAAGCAGGCCTTCGACATCCGCGAGGCCAACGCCGGCCTGCCCGAAGCCCAGTGGGTTCTGGACCGCTCCAAGGTCATGCCGGTGCTCATCCACGGCGACGCGGCCTTCGCCGGCCAGGGCGTGGTGGCCGAATGTTTCGCCCTGATGGGGCTGAAGGGCTATCGCACCGGCGGCACCATGCACTTCGTGGTGAACAACCAGATCGGCTTCACCACCTCGCCCCGCAACAGCCGTTCGACCCCCTATCCGTCGGACGTGGCCCTGATGGTCCAGGCGCCGATCTTCCACGTGAACGGCGACGATCCGGAAGCGGTTGTCTTCGCCGCCAAGGTCGCCACCGAGTTCCGCCAGAAGTTCAAGAAGGACGTGGTGGTGGACATGTTCTGCTACCGCCGCTTCGGCCACAACGAAGGCGACGACCCGACCTTCACCCAGCCGATCATGTATTCCAAGATCCGCTCGCTGCCCTCGACGCGGGAGATCTATGCGAAACGGCTGGTCGAGCAGGGGATCATCACCCAGGCCGAGATCGACGCCGAGGTCGCCCGCTTCGAGGCCTTCCTCGACGCCGAGTTCGAGGCCGGCAAGAGCTTCAAGGCCGAGAAGGCCGACTGGCTGGACGGCCAGTGGAAGGGCGTCGGCCTGCCCGACGGCGACGAACGCCGGGGCGACACCGCCGTGCCCGAGGCCAAGCTGCGCGACCTAGGCCACCGCCTGACGACCATCCCCAACAGCGTCGACATCCACAAGACGCTGAAGCGGGTCATCGAAGGCCGGCGCGAGATGATCGACAGCGGCCAGAACATCGACTGGGCCACGGCCGAGAGCCTGGCCTTCGCCTCCCTGCTGACCGAGGGCTTCCCGGTCCGCCTGTCGGGCCAGGATTCGGTGCGCGGCACCTTCTCCCAGCGCCACTCGGGCATCGTCGATCAGACGACCGAGGAACGCTACGTCCCCCTGAACAACCTCGGCGGCGACCAGCAGCAGTTCGAGGTGATCGACTCGGCCCTGTCGGAAGAGGCGGTGCTGGGCTTCGAGTACGGCTACGCCCTGTCGGACCCGAACACCCTGGTCATGTGGGAAGCCCAGTTCGGCGACTTCGTGAACGGCGCCCAGGTCGTCATCGACCAGTTCATCTCGTCGGGCGAACGCAAGTGGCTGCGCATGTGCGGCCTGGTGATGCTTCTGCCCCACGGCTACGAGGGTCAGGGGCCCGAGCATTCCTCGGCGCGGCTTGAGCGGTTCCTGCAGCAGTGCGCCGAGGACAATATGCAGGTCGCCAACTGCACGACCCCGGCCAACTACTTCCACATCCTGCGCCGCCAGATGCACCGGCCGTTCCGCAAGCCCCTGGTGCTGATGACGCCGAAGTCGCTGCTGCGCCACAAGAAGGCGGTGTCGACTCTGAAAGACATGGCGGAGGGCTCCTCCTTCCACCGCGTGCTGCATGACGACGCCCAGACGCGGCCGGAAGTCAGCGGCATCTCGATCAAGGCGGACAAGGACATCCGCCGCGTCATCCTGTGCTCGGGCAAGGTCTATTACGACCTGCTGGACGCGCGCGAGAAGAAGGCGATCGACGACGTCTACATCCTGCGGCTGGAGCAGTTCTATCCGTGGCCGATGAAGTCGCTGCTGACCGAGCTGGCCCGTTTTCCCAACGCCGAACTGGTCTGGTGCCAGGAAGAGCCCAAGAACATGGGCGGCTGGACCTTCGTCGACCCGTGGCTGGAGCTGACGCTCGAGAAGCTGGACGTGAAGTCCAAGCGCGCCCGCTACGTCGGCAGGCCCGCCTCCGCGTCCACCGCCGCCGGATTGATGAGCCGCCACCTCAAGGAGCTGGAAGCCTTCACCACCGAGGCTTTCGCCTAAGCCGAGGGCGGGATGTCTCCCGCCTGACGCCAAACCTGACTATATGACCGCCTGACCTGAACGACCGGAACTCCCCCATGGCCGACATCCTGACCCCCACGCTCGGAGAATCCGTCTCCGAGGCGACCATCGCCAAGTGGTCCAAGAAGGTCGGCGATCCCGTCAAGAAGGACGAGATCCTGGTCGAGCTGGAGACCGACAAGGTCTCGCTGGAAGTCGTGTCCCCCGCCGACGGCGCGCTGGCCGAGATCAAGTTCGGCGAAGGCGACACCGTCACGCCCGGCGCCGTGCTGGGATCGGTGACCGAAGGCGCCGCCGCCCCCGCGCCCGCCGCCGCCGCTCCGGCCGCCGAGGCCAAGCCCGAGCCTGCTCCGGCCGCCGCCGCGCCGTCGGCCAACACCGGCTCGGCCGCCTTCAAGGCTTCGGCCGGCGACGCCGTCCTGTCTCCGGCGGTCCAGCGCGTGGTGACCGAGAACAACATCGACCCCGCCGCCATCACGCCGACGGGTCCCAAGGGCAACATCACCAAGGGCGACGCGCTCGCCGCCATCGGCGCGGCCGCTCCGGCTCCGGCGGCCGCCCGGGCCCCTGTGGCCGCCGCCTCGGCCCCGCGCGCGGATCATCCGCGCGAGGAGCGGGTGAAGATGACGCGCCTGCGCCAGACGATCGCGCGCCGTCTGAAGGAGAGCCAGAACACCGCCGCCCAGCTGACCACCTTCAATGAGGTGGACATGACGGCGATCATGGCGCTCAGGAACCAGTACAAGGACGCCTTCGAAAAGGCCCACGGCGTGAAGCTGGGCTTCATGTCCTTTTTCACCAAGGCGGTGGTCCACGCCCTGAAGGAAATCCCGGCCGTCAACGCCGAGATCGACGGTGCGGACATCATCTACAAGAACCACTACGACATCGGCGTGGCCGTCGGCACCGACAAGGGCCTGGTCGTGCCGGTTCTGCGCGACGCCGACCAGCTGACGCTGGCGGGCATCGAAAAGGGCATCGGCGAGCTGGGCAAGGCCGCGCGCGACGGCACGCTGAGCCTGGATCAGCTCCAGGGCGGCACCTTCACCATCACCAACGGCGGCACCTACGGCTCGCTGATGTCGACGCCGATCCTGAACGCCCCTCAGTCCGGCATCCTGGGCATGCACAACATCGTGCAGCGCCCGATGGCGGTGAACGGCCAGGTCGAGATCCGGCCCATGATGTATGTGGCGCTGAGCTACGATCACCGCCTGGTTGACGGAAAGGAAGCGGTGACCTTCCTGGTGCGGGTCAAGCAGCTGCTGGAAGACCCGGCGCGGGCGCTGCTGGATCTGTAGAGGCGCGGATGGAGCGGGTCCCGATCGCGCATTTCGCGGACCCCCAAACGGCCGTTCTTACCGCCGAGTTCCTCGAGCATCAGGGGTTCGACGCCACATTCCACGATAAGACGGCGTGGCGTTCGCCCGATGCAGGCGCCGTGGTGCTAGTCGCACGAAACTAAGCCATTCTGGCCGTTTCGATGCTGCACCGCGTGCGACGAGGTGAGTTTAAGGACGTGCCGGCGGACTGGTCATTCGAGCCATATGAAACGGCCCGGGAGTTGTCTGAAGCGCTAGGTGCCAGTGGCGTGATCCAAGTCTCGTGGCTTCATGCGCTTCCAGTTCTGCTGATCGCGAGCGTGCTCGTTGGCGGGATCGCGGCGTTGTTGATCTTCGCCGCGCTCGCGTGACCAGGACCAGGCCACCCTTCCCAAAGCATGCTTTTTTGTTCCTCGGGCCAGCATGCCCGTGAGCACCGCATAATAGACCTGCGAGGGTGGGTTGATGACGAAGTGGGTGCCTTGATCAAGAGCGAGTCTTCGTCCCCGCCTCAGAAGAAGCGCTCGCCGATGCGGATGGTGTCGCCAGGGGCCACTTGGGTGTTCGTCGTCAGCGGATAGGCCTGTTCCCCAGCGCTGTCGGCCCGGCGGATGTAAACCCTGCGGGTGTCTGCCCGGTAGGTGAAGCCGCCGGCCGTCGCGACAGCGTTCAAGACGGTCAGGTTGGCCGTGTAGGGATACTCGCCGGGCGTGTTCACCTCGCCCAGGATGTAGAAGGGCCTGTAATTCAGAACCTCTGCGTTCACGCGGGGCTCGTTGATGTATCCCTCACGCAGGGCTTCGGCGATCGCCAATTGAAGCTCGGCGATCGTCAGGCCCTCGGCTTGAACTTCCCCGATGAGGGGGAGGGACACCTTTCCGGAGTTGCCGACGGTGAACTCGCCAGTGAGGGCCTCTTCGCCGAAGACATTGACGCGCACCTTGTCGGCGGGGCCCAGGCGATACTCGGGCACGATCCGGACCGCACCGGCCAGATCGGCTCCGGCACTCGGAGCGATGGCAGGAGCCGCGGCGCATCCAGCCAGTACAAGGCCAAGCACCAGACCCGTCACCCAGGCCAGACCCTTATGCATCGCGCCGCTCCCCGTATGCAGGACATGTTGTAGCCGCGCCCAAATGAGCAATCCAGTCCGGGACCACAGTTCGCCGACCGGTCACATCAGAGTTGCGATCGCCAATACAACCAGGCGCCGGATCGCTCTGACTTCGTCGGCTCGTCGGGTCCAACTCGTCGAAAACCTTCATCGGCCAGAAGCGCAGCATAGCCCTGAGCGCCCAGGCTGGCGTGATAGAGGGGCTCGCCTCGCCAAACTCCAACCGTCGCTCCCGCTTCAGCCGGGACCGTCATCATCAGGATCGATGCGGCACTCGCGTGGTTCAGCATTCTCCTAAGGGCGGTCCGCTGATCTTCAGGCTTGAGGTGGAACAGGCTGTACCAGACCAGCAGCCCATCGAAGGTGCGTTGGAGGTCGAAGGTCCGCATGTCGCCGACCATCCATTCCCCGCTGGGCAGCGTCTGTGTGGCGTGAGCGATCAGGCGGGCCGAGGCATCGAGGCCGGTCACGCTATAGCCCCGGTCGATCAGGGCCGCGCCCCAAGGCCAGCCCGAGCCGCAGCCTACATCCAGCACCGATGCGCCGGGCGGCAGGGCAGCGCAGAACCGCTCCAGCGCCTCCAGTTCGTCTATGGATTTGCCGGGGCCGCCGAGGGCCAGACCGCGATCCGCGATCCAGCCCTCGGCCTTGTCGTCGTAGAGGCCGATGATGCGATCGGCCGGGTCGGTCATCGCGCCAGGAAGGCGTCCAGTTCGGCGAAGAAGGCCTGGGGCTGATCGATGAAGAGGAAGTGGGCCGCGTTGTCGATGCGGGTCAGCTCCGCCCCCGGCAGGGTCGCATAGGACATGCGGTAGATGGCGTCGGTCATCTCGGGCGTCATGCCGGGGAAGTCGAAGGCGACATAGACCACCTCGGTCGGGACGTTGATGTTGGCCAATTCAGGGCGCAGATCGGTGACGATCAGCTCCCGGTAGGCGTTGGACGAGACCGTGCGGTCGCTTGCGGCGGTGTCGGCCAGGATCATCGGCTCGGCGGCTTCGTCGCGGACCATGGCGGCCACAGTCTGGGCGGCCTGGGCGCGGTAGGCCTCTTCCGGGCTGTTCAGCATCTGGGCGTGGACCTGGTCGGCGATGCGCGTGACGCTCTCGACGGTCGGATTGGTCCCCGGCTGGCCGAACATCGCGCCCATGAAGGGCACCATGTCGACGACCATGAGCTTGCCGACCGCGTCGGGATGGCGCGCCGCCAGCATCATGCCGATCGTGCCGCCCATGGAGTGGCCCACGACGGCGGGCTTATCCAGCCCCTGTTCGGCGATGTAGCGGGCGATCTCCTCGGCCACGGGCGCGGCGACGGGGCCCTCCGCATTGCCCTCGACCGGCGCGCCGGCGAAGCCCTGGATGTGGATGGAGTGCACCCGCCAGCCCGCGCCCAGATGATCGATCGTGCCCTGCCAGACCTTGGGCGAGGAGCTGAGGCCGGGGATCAGGATGATGTCGCGAACGCCCGGACCGCCCTCGCCGTCGACACGGACGTGCATGCGAGTGGACTCGAAATCGGCGTGGTGGTGATGCGAGTGGTCGGCGTCCTCGCGGCTCTGGGCCAAGGCCGTGGCGGCGAGGCAGAGGGCGGCGGCGGCGCAGACGAGGGTCTTGAACATGGCGATGTCTCCTGTGCGGCCGGCATATGCCGCAATCACTTTAGAATGTAAAGTGCTTTTCACGATCGGGCCGAGACGACCTGCATCCCCAGCCACTCGGCGATCAGGGCGGGCTTTTCGGAGCGTTCGATCTCGACGGTCAGTTCGTGCTTCAGCAGCCAGCGTCCGCCGCCCTTGTCCTCGGCCGACAGCAGTCTGAAGCGGCCCCGCACCTTCGATCCGGCGGGGACGGGGGCCAGGAACCGCAGCTTGTCGAAGCCGTAGTTGACGCCCATCACCACGCCCTCCAGCGGCTTCACCGCATCGTAGGACATAGCCGAGGCGAGGCTCAGCGTCAGGAAGCCGTGGGCGATGGTCCCGCCGAACGGCGTGGCCTTGGCGGCTTCCGGATCGACGTGGATGAACTGCTCGTCCTCGGTGATCTTAGCGAAGGCGTCGATGCGGGCCTGGTCGATCTCGATCCAGCGGCTGACGCCGACCTCCTGGCCGATCAGGGATTGCAGGTCGGACGGCTTGGTCATGCGGCGGCTCCGGTGAAGCGGTCTTCGATGATCTCGGCGAACAGGGCGGGGTCGATGTTGCCGCCCGACAGGACGACGGCGGTGGTCCGGTCGCGGGTTTCGACCTTGCCCGCCAGCACGGCCGCCAGCGCCGCCGCCCCCCCCGGCTCCAGCACCAGCTTCAGCGTATGGAAGGCGTAGCGGACCGCCTCGGCCGCCTCCAGGTCGCTGACGCCCAGCGCGCCTTTGAGGACGCGCTGGTTGATCGGGAAGGTCAGCTCGCCGGGGATCGGGGTCTGGAGCGCGTCGCATATGGAGGGCGGGGCCTTCGGATGGCCCACCCGCTGCTTGGCCGCCAGGGACCGCGCCGTGTCGTCGAAATTCTCGGGCTCGACCGCCCAGCTGAGGGTCTTGGGGCTCTTGGCCTCCAGCACCAGGTTGATCCCGGCCATCAGCCCGCCGCCCGAGCAGCAGCAAACCAGCTGGTCGATCGCCGTGTCGGCCTGCTGCAGGATCTCCAGCCCGCTCGTGCCCTGACCCTCGATGACAAAGGGATCGTCGAAGGGCGGCACCAGGACGGCGTTCTTTTCGGCCGCCAGCGCGGCGCCGATCTCCTCGCGGCTCTCGGTCCAGCGGTCGTAGAGGCGCACCTCGCCGCCGAAGCGCCGGACGCCCGCGATCTTGATGGCCGGGCTGTCGGCCGGCATGACGATGGTGGCCTTGGTTCCCATCTTCTGCGCCGCCGCCGCCACGCCCTGCGCGTGATTGCCCGACGAGAAGGCGACGACGCCGCGCGCCCGCTCCTCATCCGTCAGGCGGCTAATGCGGTTGTAGGCCCCCCGGAACTTGAAGGCGCCCGCGACCTGCAGGTTCTCGGCCTTGAGCAGGACGCGCCCGCCCATGCGCTCGTTCAGGGCGGGGCTTTCGATCAGGGGGGTGCGGACGGCGACCCCCTCGATCTGACGGGCGGCGTCGAGGACGCCCTCGAAGGAAGCGATGCGGTCGGCCATGTCTGGCGGATTAGCGCATCGCCCGATCCTGCGTAAGGTGGAGCCATGACGACCTGCATCCTCGCCATCGACCAAGGCACCACCTCCACCCGCGCCATCGCCTTCGAGCTGAGGGAGGATGGGGGATTGCACCCTGTCGCCATCAGCCAGATCGCGCTGCAGCAGCATTTCCCGGCCTCGGGCTGGGTGGAGCATGACGCCGCCGAGATCTGGACGGCGACGCTCCAGACCTGCCGCGAGGTCATCGCCAAGGCCGGCGGGATCGGCCGGTTCTCGGCGGTCGGCATCACCAACCAGCGCGAGACGGCGGTCGTCTGGGACGCCGCGACGGGCGAGCCGCTGCACCGCGCCATCGTCTGGCAGGATCGGCGCACCGCCGACGTCACCGACCGTCTGAAGGCCGAGGGGCGTGAGGGGGCGGTGCAGGCGGCCACCGGCCTGATCCTGGACCCCTATTTCTCGGCGACCAAGTTCGCCTGGCTGCTGGACGCCGTGCCCGCCGCGCGGGACCGGGCGGAGCGGCGCGAGGTCCTGCTGGGCACCATCGAGACCTGGCTAATCTGGAAGCTGACAGGCGGGGCGTCCCATGCCACCGACGCCACCAACGCCAGCCGAACGTCGTTGATGGATCTTAAGGACCGGGTCTGGCGCGACGACCTGTGCGCCCTGTTCCGGGTTCCGCGCGCGGCCCTGCCGGAGATCCGCGAATGCGCCGGTGAGCTGGGGAGGACGGAAGCCGGGCTGTTCGGCCGCGCCCTGCCCATCACCGGCTCGGCGGGGGACCAGCAAGCGGCGCTGGTCGGACACGGGGCGCTCAAAGCGGGGGACGCCAAGATCACCTACGGCACCGGGGCCTTTCTGGTCGCCAATGTGGGGCGGGGGCCGGTGGCGTCCACCAGCCGGCTTCTGGGCACGCTCGGCTATGCGGTCGACGGCGAGGCCGCCTATGCGCTGGAGGGCTCCATCTTCTCGGCGGGGTCGGCGATCCAGTGGCTGAGGGACGGCGTGGGCATGATCGCCGACAGCCGGGGCTCCGAGGCGCTGGCGCAGGGGCTGAAGGACAACGGCGGGGTCTATCTGGTACCCGGCTTCACGGGCCTGGGCGCGCCGTGGTGGGAGCCGGAGGCGCGCGGCGCCGTCATCGGCCTGACGCGGGATTCGACGCCCGCCCATTTCGTCCGCGCGGGGCTGGAGGCCCTGGCCTATCAGACGCGCGATCTGCTGGATGCCCTGGCCGCCGACGGGGCGCCGCAGCTGGGCGTGCTCAAGGTCGACGGGGGGGTGACGGCCAACGCCTTCGCCATGCAGTTCGTCGCCGACATCTGCGAGGTCACGGTCGAGCGGCCGGCCTTCCAGGAGATGACGGCCTTGGGGGCCGCGCGGCTGGCGGCCTATGGCGCGGGGCTGATCGACGACCTGAAGCCGCGCGGCGACGAGGCGCCCGCCGTCTGGACGCCGCGCATGGACGCCGCCGAGCGCGAGCGGTTGCTGGGGGGCTGGCGTCGCGCCGTACGGGCGGCCATTGTCGCCGCCCATGACTGACGCAGCCGCCCTCGACGATCCGCAATCGACCTTCTCCGGCACCCGCGAGGTCGATCCCCGCTATCGCCTGGACGAGGCCGCGCTCGACGCCTGGATGACGGTGAACGTCGCGGGCTACGCCGGGCCGCTGACGGTGCGCCAGTTCAAGGGCGGGCAGTCGAACCCGACCTATGAGCTGACCACGCCGACGGCCGCCTATGTGCTGCGCAGAAAGCCGCCGGGGACGCTGCTGCCGTCGGCGCATGCGGTGGACCGGGAGTTCACGGTGATCTCGGCGCTTCACGCGCAGGGCTTCCCGGTGGCGCGGCCGCATGCGCTCTGCGCCGACGACGGCGTCATCGGGTCGATGTTCTACGTGATGGACAAGGTCGAGGGCCGGGTCCTGTGGGACCTGAAGCTGCCGGGCATGACGCCGGACCAGCGCCGGGCGATATACGACGCCCAGGTGGACACGCTCGCGGCGCTGCACCGCTTCGAGCCGGAGGCCATCGGCCTGGGCGACTACGGCAAGCCCGGCAACTACTTCGCGCGTCAGGTCGCGCGCTGGACCAAGCAGTATCAGGCGTCCGAGACCCATTCGATCCCGGACATGGACCGGCTGATCGCCTTCCTGCCGCAGGGGTTGCCGCCCGAGGGGCCGACGCGGATCGTCCACGGCGACTTCCGGCTCGACAACATGATCCTGGCGCCCGACGCGCCTGAGGTGCGGGCGGTGCTGGACTGGGAGCTGTCGACGCTGGGCGATCCGATGGCGGATTTCTCCTACCTGCTGATCGCCTGGGCCATTCCAGCGACGCTGCGAAACGGGCTGGCGGGCGCGGACCTCAAGGAGCTCGGCATCCCCTCGGTCGAGGAGACCGTCGCCCGCTATGCCGAAAAGACCGGCGCGGCCCCGCCCGCCAACCTCGACTGGCTGTTCGCCTACAACCTGTTCCGGCTGGCCGCCATCTGTCAGGGCATCGCCGGCCGGGTGCGCGACGGCACGGCCGCATCGGCCCACGCCCGCACCATGGCGGCCCAGGTCGAGCCTCTGGCGGCGGGGGCGTGGAGCTTCGCCAAGAAGGCGGGGGCCTGAGGCCTACAGGAAACTGTAGGGGTCCACGTCGACGCTGAGCCGGACCGAACCGGGGACCTTCACGCGCGCCAGCCAGGCCCGCAGGAAGCCTTGCAGGTCCACATCGCGGTCCGCCCGGACGAGCAGACGCTTGCGGCGGCGGCCTCGTACCAGGGCCAGGGGCGCGTCGGCGGGGCCATAGACCTCCAGCCGCTCGGCGTTGGGGATGGCGGCGGCCAGAGCCGAAGCCGTTCGCTCGACCGCGCCCGCGTCCTCGCCCGACAGGATCAGCGCCGCCAGCCGGCCGTGGGGTGGGAGGGAGGTCATCTCCCGCTCGGCCATCTCGGCCTCGACGAAGGCGTCGCGGTCGCCGGCGGCCAGCGCCTGAAGCACCGGATGCTCGGGCGTCCACGTCTGCAGCAAGGCGCGTCCGGGACGATCGGCGCGGCCCGCGCGGCCCGTCGCCTGGGTCAGCAGCTGGAAGGTGCGTTCCGCCGCGCGCAGGTCGCCGCCCCTCAGGCCCAGGTCGGCGTCGACCACGCCAACCAACGTCAGCCGTGGGAAGTTGTGGCCCTTGGCGGCGGCCTGGGTGGCGACCAGGATGTCGGTGTCGCCCTCGGTCATCCGCTGGATCAGCGCGCGGGCCGCCTTGCCGTCGGGCACGGTGTCGGAGCTGAAGACGGCCGTGCGGGCGTCGGGGAACAGCAGCCGCACCTCTTCCTCGACCCGCTCCACGCCGGGGCCGACGGAGACCAGCGTGTCCTCGGCTCCGCACGCCGGGCAGGCCTTGGGTCGCAGCATGGAGAAGCCGGTCAGGTGGCAGATCAGCCGGCCGGTATAGCGATGCTCGACCAGCCAGCTGTCGGTGTCCGGCGCCGTCAGCCGGTGGCCGCAGGCGCGACACAGGACGACGGGCGCATAGCCTCGCCGGTTGAGGAACAGCAGGGTCTGCTCCCCGGCCCCGAGCGTCTCGGCCATCGCCTGACGCAGGGGCGGCGACAGCCACTGCTCGCGCTCGGGGGGGTGTTCGCGCAAGTCCAGCAGGCGGATGTCCGGCAGGGTCGCCGCCCCGTGTCGCCGTCCGAGCCGGAGCCAGGCGTAGCGGCCCTGTCGCGCGTTCCACAGGGTCTCCAGCGAGGGCGTGGCGGAGGCCAGGACGGCCGTCGCGCCCTCGCTCCGGGCTCGGGCCACGGCGAGGTCGCGGCCGTGATAGACCAGTCCGTCTTCCTGCTTGAAGGAGCCGTCGTGCTCTTCATCGACGACCAGCAGGCGCAGGTTCTGGAAGGGCAGGAACAGGGCCGAGCGCGCCCCCACCACGATGTTGCAGCGGCCAGCAACGACCGCCTCCCAGACCTGACGTCGACGGGGCCCCGAAACGCCCGAGTGCCATTCGGCGGGAGCGGCTCCGAAGCGGTCGGTGATGCGCTCGATCACCGCCTGGGTCAGGGCGATCTCGGGCAGCAGGATCAGCACCTGGGCCGTCGGGTCCGCCCGCAACGTCCGCGCCACGGCCTCCAGATAGGCCTCGGTCTTGCCCGAGCCTGTGACGCCGTCCAGCAGGAAGGCGGAGAAGCCGCCCCTGGCGGCCGCGTCGCCGATCGCCTGCGCCGCCGCCGCCTGATCGGGGTTGAGGGTCGCCGGGCGGTGGTCAGGGTCGGGCGAATCGAAGGCGGCGACGGCCGCGATCTCGACGACCTCCAGCACGCCCTCATCGATCAGGCCCTTGACGACGCCGGACGACACGGCCGCCGCTCGCGAAAGATCGGCGGCGGGCAAGGCGCGGTCGCCCAGCGCGTCCAGCACCGCCGCGCGGGCGGGCGTGGGTCGGCCAGGTTGGCGGTCGCCGACGCGCCGGACGCGCCGTTCGGGGCGCGGCGCGGGGTTGCGCAGGCCCTTCAGCGTCAGGGCCGCCATCTCGCCGGGCGGGCTGAGCGTCCAGCGTGCGGCCCATTCGACGAAGTCGAGCGCGCCGGCCGGCACCGGCGGGTCGATCAACCGTTGCTCCACCGCCTTCAGCCGGCGGTTTGAGCCGGTCGTCTCGCGTACCTCCGAGACGATGCCGCGCATCAATCGTGGACCGAGCGGCACGGCGACCTGATCGCCCCGCGCGAGGTCGAGCGCCTCGGGGACCTCGTAGTCGAAGGCCTCGGGCACGGGCAGGGGAAGAAGGACGGATGCGACTTTCACCGGGCGGCCCGCTCGGCTAGACACCGCGCCATGAAACTGTTCCTCGACACCGCAGACGTCGCCGTCATCCGGGAGATGGTCCCCACCGGCATGGTCGACGGGGTGACCACCAACCCGTCCCTGATCGCCAAGAGCGGTCGCAACATCGCCGAGGTCATCGCCGAGATTTGCGCCCTGGTCGAGGGGCCGATTTCGGCCGAGGCCGTGGCGACCGATTTCGAGACCATGGTGCGCGAGGGCGACAAGCTGGCCGCCATCGCCCCGAACGTGGTCGTCAAGCTGCCCCTGACCTGGGACGGGCTGCGGGCGGCGCGCAACTTCGCGGACAAGGGGATCAAGACCAACGTCACCCTGTGCTTCTCGGTGGCCCAGGCCATGCTGGCGGCCAAGGCGGGCGCGACCTTCGTCTCGCCGTTCGTGGGGCGGCTGGACGACCATGGGGCGAACGGCGGCGAGCTGATCGAGGCCATCCGCGTCCTTTACGACACCCACGGCTTCGAGACGGAAATTCTGGCGGCGTCGCTGCGCCACCCGGCCCATGTGGAGGCCGCGGCGCTGGCGGGGGCCGATGCGGCGACTCTTCCGGCCGACACCTTCAAGGCCCTGGTCAAGCACCCGTTAACCGACAAGGGGCTTGATGCCTTCCTGGCCGACTGGGGCAAGACCGGCCAGTCGATCCTGTAGAATTCGCCCGGCGTTCCGGGCAGGAGCGCCGCGTGACCAAGGACCAGACCGCCGACCTGTTCGCGCCCCGCGAGCTCCACTGGCCCGACGTACGCGCCTGGTTGCAGGCCAACCCCCAGACCCTGCTGGACGACCGGTCGCTGCTGGAGGAGATCGGCCTGATCGTGCGCGGCCGTAACGTCGTCGAGTTCGGCCGCACCGCGCTGACGAAGCTGGAGGCGGCCGCCGAGCGCGAGGCGGACGCTAGGAAACGCATCGAGGACGTCGCCCGCGCCAACTTCGCCGCCCAGACCCAGACCCATGTCGCCGCGCTGGACCTGATGGAGGCGCGCAGCCACTCCGACCTCGCCCGACGTCTGGACGCCGCCGCCCAGGCGCGCTTCGGCCTGTCGGCCGCCGCCATCGCGGTGGAGAAGCCGGGCGGCGTGCCCTTCGGCTGGAAGGCGCTAGAGCCCGGCGGCGTCGACGCCTGGCTGGGCGGTCACGGCCTGACCTGGCTGGGGCCGATGTTCCCCGAGCTCGATCTGTTCGGCCCGGCGGGCGAGGAGGTGAAGTCGGTCGCCCTGATCCGCATGGCGCTGCACCTGGGCGGCGAGCGGGGCGAGGAGGCGCGGCCGGCGCTGGCCGCCTTCGGATCGCCCGAGCCCGAAGGCTTCACCGCCGGGATGGGCTGCGAGCTGGTGGCCTTCGTCGCCGCCGTGGTGGCGCGCACGGCCGAGCGCTGGCCGGTCCTGAGCTGAGATGACCTCCGCCGAGGCGCTTTCAGCCTGGCTGGAGCATCTGGCGCATGAGCGCCGTCTGTCGCCCCGCACGTTGGAAGCCTATGGCCACATTGGCCGGACGTGGCTGGCCTTTCTAGAACGCCATCGCGGCGAGCCCCAGCGGCTGGCGGACCTGGGGATCGTCACGGCCGCCGAGGTTCGGGCGTATCTGGCCGAGCGGCGGAGCGGCGACCATCCGCTGTCGGCGCGGTCGCTGAGCCAGACCCTGTCGGCCATCCGCACCTTTCACGGCTTTCTGGACCGGCGCTGCGGCGTGCCGACGCCGCAGCTGGCGCTGGTGCGCGGACCCAAGGTCAAGCCGTCCCTGCCCCGGCCGGTCAGCGCCGATCAGGCCAAGGGTCTGCTGACCGAGCCCGGGCTCGATCCCGACGCCGAGCCCTGGGAGGCTCTGAGGGACGCCGCCGTGCTTAGTCTGCTCTACGGCTGCGGCCTACGAATTTCGGAGGCGCTGAGCCTGACCCGTGCGGACGCGCCGCTGCCGGAGACGCTGCGCATCACCGGCAAGGGGGGCAAGACCCGAATCGTGCCTGTCCTGCCAGCCGTGCGTCAGGCGGTAGATCGCGCCGTCGCCGCACAGCCCGTTCCGCTGGAGGCGTCAGACGCCCTGTTCCGGGCCCGGCGCGGGGGACCGCTGTCCGCTCGGCACGTCCAGGCGACGGTGCAGCGACTGAGGGGGCGGCTGGGTCTGCCGGCTTCCGCAACCCCTCATGCGCTCCGGCACAGCTTCGCCACGCACTTGCTGGGCGCAGGCGCCGACCTGCGCTCGATCCAGGAACTGCTGGGCCACACCAGCCTGTCGACGACGCAGAAGTACACGGCGGTCGACTCCGCCCATCTGCTCAGCGTGTATTCCGCCGCGCATCCACGCGCCTAGCCGTCACGGCGGCTTTGGACGCGTCATGCTTGAGCCGGCGGCCCCCGGGGCGCCACGCTCATCCCACCGCTCTGCGCTTGAGCGAAGGGGCTGTGCGTGCCTAACTCCGGCGCGAACGGGAGGGTCCTCATGAAGCCGATCATCGCCATCGCCGCGCTCAGCCTGCTGCTGTCGACCACCGCGGTCGCTCAGGACGCGCCGCCGACTGGCTCCATCACTCTGGTGCAGGCCGGACGTCTGCTGGATCGGCCGGGGCAGGCGCCGCGCGGGCCCTCTACGGTCGTCATCCGTGAAGGCCGGGTGGTCGAGGTGCGCGACGGACTCGTCGGCGCTGAAAGCTTTCCGGGCGCCCAGATCGTCGATCTGTCCGACCGGTTTGTCCTTCCGGGCCTGATCGACAGTCATGTCCATCTGGCGACCAGCCAAGCTGGCCAGGCCGGCCTCATCGCCCAGTTCACCGAAAGCGTGCCGACGACCGCCTACCGCGCCGCCGAGAACGCCCGAGCGACCCTGATGGCGGGCTTCACGACCGTGCGGAACCTGGGCGATGCGGACGGCGTGACCCTGGCGCTGCGCGACGCCGCCGCCCGCCATGCTCTTCCCAGCCCCCGCATTGTCGACGCCGGTCGCAGCATCTCGACCACTTCAGGGCACATGGACGGTCGCAACGGGCTGAACGACGAGCTGCGCGAGCATACCGATCACGACAACGTCTGCGACGACACCGCCTCCTGCCGCGAGGCGGTGCGCCTGCAGATCAGCCGGGGCGCCGACGTGATCAAGATCGCCACGACCGGGGGCGTGAATAGCCGCATCGGGGCCGGTCTGGGCGCTCAGATGTTCGAGGACGAAGCTCGCGCTCTGATCGAGACGGCGCACCTCTACGGCAAGAAGGTCGCTGTTCATGCGCATGGCGCCGACGGCATCGCGCTGGCGCTTCGTCTCGGCGCCGACTCCATCGAACACGGCACGATCTTCGATGATGAGACCATCGCCCTCTTCCGCCGTTCCGGGGCCTACTACGTGCCGACACTGTCGACCGTGAACGGCTATCGCGAGCGTCTGGCTGCCGATCCCAACGCCTATTCCGCCGAGGTCCTGCCCAAGATCCTGTGGCGTATCGAGATCACTGGTCAGTCCCTGGAACGGGCGGCGCCCGCCGGCGTCCGCATCGCCTTCGGCACCGACGCGGGCGTTTCGATGCACGGCCGGAACGCCGATGAGTTCGAGCTGATGGTCCAGCACGGCATGACCCCGGCCGCCGCCATTCAGGCGGCGACTGTGAACGCAGCGGACCTTTTGGGTCTCGGATCCGAGATCGGGAGCCTGGAGCCCGGTCGCCGCGCCGATATCATCGCCGTCGACGGCGATCCCTTGACCGATGTCACGGTCCTGAAAGACGTCGACTTCGTGATGCGCGACGGCCGCGTCTACAAGCACGAGGACTGACCTCCACAGTTGCCTGCGCGACGGTCATGGGACAGGAAGCGCCCATGACCGTCGATCCCGCGCTCCCCCGCCACGACTGGACCCTCGCCGAAGTCGAGGCCCTGTTCGCCCGCCCCTTCATGGACCTCGTATTCGAGGCCGCCAGCGTGCATCGCCGCTGGTTCGATCCGTCCGAGGTCCAGACCTCCCAGCTCCTGTCGATCAAGACCGGAGGCTGCGCGGAGAACTGCGGCTATTGCTCCCAGTCCGCAGCGTTCGACACCGGGCTGAAGGCCGAAAAGCTCATGGACGCCACCTCCGTTATCGCCGAGGCCATGGCGGCCAAGGCGGGCGGAGCCTCGCGCTTCTGCATGGGCGCGGCCTGGCGGGAATTGAAGGATCGCGACACCCCCAAACTCGCCGCCATGATCTCGGGCGTGAAGGCGCTGGGTCTGGAGACCTGCGCGACGCTGGGCATGCTGACGGCGGATCAGGCGCGCCAGCTGAAGGACGCGGGGCTGGACTACTACAACCACAACCTCGACACCGGTCCTGACTACTACGCCGATGTCGTGACCACGCGGACCTACCAGGACCGGCTGGATACGCTGGAGCATGTGCGGTCGGCGGGGATGAAGACCTGCTGCGGCGGCATCGTCGGCATGGGCGAGAGCCGCCGGGATCGGGCGGGCCTGCTGCACGCGCTCGCGACCCTGCCCGAACATCCCGACAGCCTGCCGGTCAATGCCTTGGTGCCGGTCTCGGGCACGCCGCTGGGCGACCGGGTCAAGCGCGAGGGAGAGATCGACCCGATCGAGTTCGTACGGACTGTCGCCGTGGCGCGACTGGTCTGCCCCAAGGCGATGGTCCGCTTGTCGGCGGGCCGCGAGGGCATGAGCGCGGAAATGCAGGCGCTTTGTTTCCTTGCCGGCGCCAACTCCATCTTCGTGGGCGGGCGTCTGCTGACCACGCCCAACCCGGGCGAGGACGCCGACGCGGCCCTGTTCGCCAAGCTGGACCTGAAGCCCATGTCGCTGGGAGCCGAGGCGCAAGCCGCGTAACCCGACCTTAAGCGGGGCCGTGGCACAACGATGGTCATGGACCGTCGCGCCCTCTTCGCTCTTCCTGTGCTCATGGCTGCCGCCACACCCGCGCTCGCGGGCGGGGGAGGCGGTGGATCGACAAGCTCGACCGGCGGCTACCTGCGCTATCCGACGATCACGGCGACCACGATGCGATCCGACGGTCGGCGTGGGGTCATGACGGTCGAGACCGGCGTCGACGTCGCCGATCCCGCCATGCACCTGCGCGCCCAGCAGGCCCAGCCCCGCATGCGCGCCGTCTTCGCCATCCTGGTCCAGCGCGAGGCCGAGAGCCTGCTGCCCGGCGGCGTCCCCAATGTCGATCGTCTGGCGGCGCAGCTTCAGTCTGCGGTCAACATCATCCTCGGGCGCCGAGGCGCGGCGAAGCTGCTGCTCGGCACCGTGATGGTGGTCTAGGACCAACCTTGGTCGTCGACCAAAACCCGATAGGCAAACGGGTGCATCAACCGACGCACCCGTTCCCTAGCCCTGATTAGCTGAGCACCACGATCGCCACGCGGCGGTTCTGGGCGCGGCCTTCGGGCGTGGAGTTGTCCGCGACCGGCGCTTCCTCGCCGTAGGAGATGGTCGCCATGCGGTTCAGCGCGATGCCTTGGCGGCTGAGATAGCGGCGCACCGCCTCGGCGCGCGCGGCGCCGAGCGCGTCATTGTAGGCTTCCGGGCCCGAGGCGTCGGTGTGTCCCTGGATTTCCAGATAGACGTTGACGTTCTCGGCCTTCAGCCGGCTGGCCAGTTCGGCCAGGCGCGCCTCGGCTTCGGGCGACAGGGCGTCGCGGTCCGTCGGGAACTTGACCGAGTCATCCGACAGCACGACCTCGTACATGAACTTGCCTTCGGCCAGCACATAGGCGGCGTTGGCGCGCTCCAGCGCCTGGCCAGCCGTACCCTCGACCTGGGTCACGCGGCCATCGACCACCGCGACCTGGTCACGCACGAAGTTGCGGGTGGCGCACCCGCTGGCAAGCAGGCCAAGACCAAGGACGGCGCCGGTCATGACCAGCGGGCGGGAGGGGAACTTCATCTGGGAAAGGATCAAGGGGAGGCATCCTGAGCGGCCGGGCGCGCGCACCCGTTACAAATCAGCGCGGACCCATTGGACGATGCGAGACGGCCATCCCATGACCCGTTTCAGGCCTGAATCCGGCAGCTTGACCGTTCTCTGGGGCCGCCCAATCGCCCTTCGCCCGCCCCAAAGCTGACGCGCGGCGATGGTCTGCATTGCGTCCGTCAGGCGCTGCTCCGCGTCGCTGACCGAGCCCCGCCCTTGCCGTCAAGCGACGAAAAGCAAAGCCGAAATCCGGGCGTTCGCGCGGCGGCCGGTCCTCGTCGACGCCCTCCAGGCGGGGTCTGGAGCGCGGGCGTCGCGGTCAGCGTGATGGCGCATCTCGCCGCCCTTCTCGCCTTCCTTCTCGCGCGACCGACCGTCGAATCTTTTTCCGCGCCCGAGCCCATTTCGGTGATCGTCGTCAGTCTGCAGCCGCCTCCAGCGCCCCCTCCGCCGCCGCCGGAGCCGAGCGAAGCGGAGCCTGGGGCAGCCGGGGGCGCGCCTGCGGAGCCGCCCGTCGAAACCTCGACCGAAGCCGAGCCCGCCGGCACGCGCGCTCCGCCGAGACCGGCTCCTGCGCCCCGTCCGCGACCACCCCGCACGCCGCCGCCGCCGGAAGTCGAGACCGTGGCCGCCCGCCCGGCCTCGCCCAGCCCGGCGCCCCCCGCCCCTCCGGCCGGTCTGACGGCGGCCCAGCTGGCGGGGGCCGCTACGGCGGGTGCGGGGCTCGGGACAGGGGCGGACAGCGGCCAGGGCGCGGGCTCAGGAACCGGTACGGGCGCGGGTGGATCGGGCTCTAGCCGTTGCGACATGATCGGCCGCATCCAGCAGGCGCTGCGCGAGGACGCCCGCATGGTCGCCGCCGCCGCGCGGGCGCAGGCGCTGCTGCCGTCGGACCGACGCGCCCTGCTGGTCTGGGACGGCGACTGGGTGCTCAACCCCGGCGAGGCCGGACGGGGTCTGGCCGGCCTGCGTCAGGCCATCGCGGTGGAAATCGCCTTCGCCCCCGCCGAGTGCCGCCGTCAGACCGAGCGCGGGCTGGTGCTCCTGACGCTGGCCGACGGCCCCGGCGCGCCCCGTCTGGCGCTGGGGGCCGGGTCGTGGCGCTGGTCCGATCTGACCGGCGGCCGCTGAACCGCCGCCTTACATTACCGCCGTGTAACGTGCGCCCGTTCAATGCGCCCGATACGGTCCGCACCTCTGTTCTCTGGAGCCCGCTGGACCCATGAAGTCGCGCCTGAAGTCGGCCGTCGCCGCGCTTGCCCTGATCACCGCGCTCGGGGCCCCGGCCCTGGCCATCCCCGCCGTCGCCGTGGCGCAGGAAGCGTCCGCTTCCATCGCCGTGCCGCCGCTCGGGTTCCAGAAGCGCACCCTGCCCAACGGCATGGACGTCTACACCGCGCGCGACACGACGACCTCCAACGTCACCATCCAGGTCTGGTACCGCGTCGGCTCCAAGGACGATCCGGAGGGCCGCTCCGGCTTCGCCCACCTGTTCGAACACCTGATGTTCAAGGCGACCAAGGACTTCCCCGACGAGACCTTCGACCGCCTGACCGAGGACGTGGGCGGGAACAACAACGCCTTCACGTCGGACGACGTCACCGGCTACTACCAGACCGTCCCCGCCAACCACCTGGAGCGGCTGATCTTCGCCGAGGCCAGCCGCCTGTCGTCGCTGGTCGTCAATGAGGCCGTGTTCGAAAGCGAGCGCGACGTCGTCAAGGAAGAGTACCGCCAGGGCGTGCTGGCCCAGCCCTATGGCCGGCTGTTCAGCGTCTTCATGCCGGCGACCATCTATCAGGAACATCCGTATCGCCGAACTACGATCGGCTCGATCGAGGACCTGGACGCCGCGACCCTGGACGACGTGTTGCGCTTCCACGCCACCTACTATCGGCCCGACAACGCCGTCCTGATCGTGGCGGGCAACTTCGATCAGGCCCAGCTGGACGGCTGGATCGACGAGTATCTGGCGCCGATCCCCAACCCCGACCGGCCCCTGCCCGAGAACAACGTCCGCGAGCCCGAGCCGACCGGCCCGCGCGAAGCGACCTTCTATGCGCCGAACGTGCCACTGCCCGCCGTGGTGCTAGCCTGGCCGACGGTCCCCTATGCCCACCCGGACCGGGTCGCCCTGACCGTGCTCGACGGCATCCTGTCGACGGGCGAGAGCTCTCGGATGTACCGCTCGCTGGTCTATGAGCAGCAGATCGCGGCCCAGGCCTCGTCCAGCCCCGATTTCTCGCAACAGGCCGGGGCCCTGTCGGCCTATGCCATCATGGCCGGGGGCGAGACGCCCGAGACCGGCATCGCCGCCATCCGCGCCGAGATCGCCCGGCTGCGCGACGAACCCGTCACCGCCGCCGAACTGGCCGAGGCCAAAAACGAGCTGGTCGCCGACGCCCTTCGAGGCCGCGAGACCATCGAGGACCGCGCCACGACGCTCGGCTTCGTCCTGATCAACACCAACGACGCCTCGGTCGCCGACCGTCAGATCGCCGACATCCAAGCCGTGACGGCCGAAGACATCCAGCGAGTCGCCCGCCGCTACCTGACCGACGACCGCGCCATCACCATCCGCTACCTCAACGCGGACGAGCAGAATCCGCCCACGCCTCAGAACACCGACGTCACCGCCCCGGTGACCGTCGCCGACCTCGCGCCCGTCGGTCGGGTCTTTACCCTGCTGCCGGAAGCCGAGCGGACGCCGCTGCCCGAGCCGGCCGAGCCGGTCTCGCCGACCACGCCGCCGGTCGCGGATTTCCGGCTGGACAACGGAATGCGGGTTCTGGTGGTCGAGAAGGAAGGACTGCCGCTGGTCTCCGCCCGCCTGAACTTCGACGCAGGCGCGGCCTATGAGGCGCCGGGCAAGGCGGGTCTGGCGGGCATGACGGCCGCCCTGCTGACCCAAGGCACGACGACCCGCACCGCGCCCCAGATCGCCACGGAGATCGAACAGCTGGGCGCGTCCATCGGCGCGGGCGCGGGCTCGGACTTCGCCAACGTCTACGCCAACGCCCCGGCCGATGTCTTCCCACGCGCGGTCGAGCTGATGGCCGACCTCGTCCGCAACCCCACCTTCGCCCAGGAGGAGCTGGAGCGTCAGCGCGATCAGGCGCTGGACGGCCTGCGCGTCGCCCTGTCGACGCCCGGCCCCGTCGCGGCCCAGGCCGCCGGTCGCGTCATCTACGGCGAGGCCCCCTATGGCGCGCCGGGCGGCGGCACCCTGACCAGCCTGCCCGCCCTGACCCGAGAGGACGTCGCCAACTTCCATCGCCAGCGCTACCGCCCGATCGACGCAACCCTGGTCTTCTCCGGCGCCATCGACGAGGCCGAGGCGCGGCGTCTGGCCGAGGCCGCCTTCGGTGATTGGACCAGCCCGTCGGCCGTCGGCGCCGCCGTCGATCCGTCCGGCCCGGCGCTGCCGCCTCGCGTCGTCGTCATCGACCAGCCCGGCGCCGGTCAGGCGGCGGTGACGGTGGCGCTGCGGGGCGTGTCGCGCACGGATGCCGACTACTTCCCGCTGACGCTCGGCAACACGCTTCTGGGCGGCAGCTTCACCTCGCGGCTGAACCAGGAGATCCGCATCAAGCGCGGCCTCAGCTACGGCACCCGCTCGTCACTGGGCGTGCGCGCCGACGAGGGCCTGTTCACCGCCAGCGCCCAGACCCGCAACGATGCGGCGGCGGAGGTCGCGGGCCTGATCCTGGCCGAGATCGAGCGGTTGTCGACCACCCAGCCGACCGAGCAGGAGATGACCACCCGCCGCGCCATCCTGACCGGCGCTTTCGGCAGTTCCCTGGAGACGGTGGACGGCCTGGGCACCCTGGTGGCCAACCTCGCCCTCTACGACCTGCCGATGAGCGACTTGGAGGCCTACGTCAGCAATGTCGAGGCCATCAGCGCCGCCGATGTGCAGTCGGCCTTCGCCGAGCACCTGCCGGTCGACCGGGCTAGCTTGGTGATCGTGGGCGACGCCGCCCAGTTCATTGACGCCATCCGGGCTCAGTATCCGCAGGTCGAGGTCATCCCGTTGACCAGCCTGAACCTGGACCGGGCGGCCCTCCAATAGGCGAGGCCGGAGCGGAATTGGGGCGACATGCATTTTCGGCTTGCGAGCCGGTCGCGCCCTCCGCTATAGGCCCCGCTCTCGACTGAGACGCGGGCGTAGCTCAGGGGTAGAGCATCACCTTGCCAAGGTGAGGGTCGGGCGTTCGAATCGCCTCGCCCGCTCCAGTCAGAGACTAAGAAAGCCCGGCGGCGACGCCGGGCTTTTCTGTTATCCGCTGATGGGCGCAACCAGATCGCCAAGGTGAGGGTCGGGCGTTCGATCAGCCATCGCCCGCGCCAGTCAGAGAACAAGGAAGCCCGGCGTCGCCGCCGGGCCGTTCTGATTTTCGACCTGGATCAGAGCCCCAGGGCCGCCTTCACGTCGCCCCAGTCGATGTATTTGAAGTTCTGGGTGCCCACGTCGTTGACGTCGTCCTGCACCACGATCAACCCCTCCGGAAACGGGCCGACCGCCCCGCCCAGGGCCGCCAGGCCGTCGGTGCCTGTGACGGCATCAACCACGCCCTCTTCGACAACGAAGCGGCCGACGTAGACGGGCGCCGCCCCGTCGATGCGCCAGACCGGGAAGGCCGAGTCGCCCTGGCTGGAGCCGATCAGATAACGCGCCGTGCCGTCAGCGATGATCGTCAGCCCCTCCGCGTCGGCGACCAGCACGTCGGGCTGGATCGCCTGCACCAAGGTGCGAGCTTCGCCCGAGGCGGGGTCCAGACCATAGCGCCAGATGCCGACGTTCTCCTCGCCGAGATAAAGGGCGTTCGTCGCCTCGTCCGCGACGCAGCCTTCCGAGATCGTGCCGATGTCGAAGCGACGAACCTCGCGCGCCACCGGCTCGCCCGACGCGCCGACGCTCAGCACCCACTGGCGCACCTCGCCTTCGTGACCGACCAGAACGGCGTGGATCTCGCTCCCGCGCTTCGCGAGGCAGAAGCCGTAGGGCTCGACCACATCAGTCTGAATCGCGCCCCAAGGCGTGACCCCGTTGCCGGCCCCGCCCGCGAGATCGAAGCGATAGAGCGACACGCCCGTGCGACCTGGCGTCCGATCACTGGCCCCCAGCACCAGTTGGTCGCGTCCCCCGATGCTCAACCCGTCAACAGCGTCAACGTTGTTCAGCAGGCCCTCGGGCATGAACTGCAGCACCTCGCCATCGAGCCCATAGACATACAGGCCAGCCTTCTTGTCGGTCCCGACAACGAACCCAGGCGTGGTCGTCTCGCCCACCGTCACCGGCTGGTCGAACATCCAGATCGCCGGATCGTCGGCCGCATCCTCACCACCGCCCGTACCGACCGAAGGTGTTTCCAGCCGCGCCTGAACCCGCACACCGGGACCAACAAGGCCTTCGCCCTCGCCCTGGAAGTCCACCTCGCTCGTAGCGCAGGCGGTGGCCAGCAAGGCCGCTCCCGCGATGAAAAGCGCGCGTTCGATTCCCATGGAAGACCCCCGTCCGTCAGAGCAACGGGCGGCGCAGACCACGCGGGGAAGGCTCCGTCAACCCGGTCCGCAGGGGCCGATGCCGGGGTTTCGACCGTGTTCGGACGGACTGTCACAAAGTCATTCACGAAACGACGTTCGGCCTTCACCGTCGCGTCGTCACCGCGTCGTTCACCGAGCGTAGCAGCGCGCCCAGAACCGGCGGCCGGGGGGGGCGACCGGGCATCGGGGATGTCTGAAATGAAACTCGCTCTTATGGTCGGCGCCGCCGTCGCGCCGCTCCTCTTTGTCCAGCCCGCTCTGGCCCAGGACGCCACAGCCCAGGTCGACGACATCATCGTCACCGGCCGCCGTCCCATCGCCGAGTCCGAAGCCGCTGCGCTCCAGGTCCAGCGGAACTCCGACAATCTGGTCACCGTCGTCGCCGCCGACACGGTGGGCCGTCTGCCCGACCAGAACGTGGCCCAGGCCATCGCCCGCGTGCCCGGCGCGGCCGTCGCCAGCGACCAGGGCCAGCCGCGCTACGTCTCCCTGCGCGGCGCGCCGGTGAACTGGACCACGCTGTCGATCAACGGCATCGGCATCGTCAGCCCCGAAGGCCGCGACACCCGTTTCGACAGCCTGCCCTCAGCCATCGCCTCGCAGATCATCGTCAACAAGGCGGTGACGCCGGACCTGAACGGCGAGACCATCGCCGGCAACATCAACATCATCACTCGCTCGGCCTTCGACTACTCGGGCCTGAACATCTCGGGCAAGCTGGGCGTCGGTCGCGTCGAGCTGGGCGAGGGCGACGAATACGAGGCCCAGCTGGTCCTGTCGGACCGCTTTGATACCGGTATCGGCGAGATCGGGGCGCTGCTCTCGGGCAGCTACTACGAACGCAACATGATCACCGACAACTACGAGACCGACTGGGAGCTGGTGTCCCAGGACGTCCAGCCCGGCGGCTTCGGCGTCGGCGGCACGCGTCTGTGGGCGCGCGAAACCGAGAACAAGCTCTATCGCCTGACCCGCGCCAACTATTCGTACTCAGGCCGCCTGGACTGGGGTCCGGCCGACGGCCATCGCCTTTTCGCCGAGTCGATCTTCTCGACGTTCACGGACGATGAGGCGCGCGACAACTACATCTTCGACACCGACGACCGTCAGGCCGATCCCTCGGTCCCGCCGCGCTCGGCCGCCAACCCCTGCACCATCGCCACGACGGGCGTGGTCACCAACACCGCCTACGCCGACGTCTGCGTCGGCAACACCTCGCTGGTCGGCACGGTCTACGGCATCGACATCAACCAGCGCGCCACGTTGCGCGCCTTCGAGCAGTCGATCTTCACCAACACCCTGGGCGGCGAGCATGAGCTGGGCGCCTGGAACCTGAGCTGGCGGCTGAACTACACCGAGTCCAAGGACGACCGCTCGGTGGTCGGCGAAGCCCGCTACGAGAGCCCCTCGGCCCGCGCCTCGCGCCCGACCATCTTCTACGATTTCACCGACGTCGATCGTCACAACATCGAACTGTACCGCACGATCGTGACCGGCACGGGCGCGGCCACGACCTATAGCCGCGGCGCGCGCGTCACCAACATCGACGACTTCCAGCGTGACCTGACGCAACTGACGTCGCTGGACGCCGTCGACGAGACCGAAGCCTACACCGCCCGCTTCGATCTAAACCGAGAGCTGTCGCTGTTCGGAGCTGACGCCCGCGTCACTTTTGGCGGCCAGTACGATCAGCGCTCCAAGGAATCGAACGAGTTCCAGCTGTCGCTGGCGACGAACAACGCGGCCCAGAACGCCATCCTGACGGCTGCCAACGTCTCGCGCACCTTCGGGCCGGTCTCGCTCGACCTCCCGTTTCAGGGCGAGATTCCGCTCGGCTACACCTTCCGCTACTTCAGCCAACAAGCCATGCGTGATCAGGTCGCGAGGGCCGTCGCGGCGGGCGCTGTCTACAACCCGGTGACCGCCAACTTCTACGACGTCGAGGAAGAGGTGCTGGCCGGCTACGGCATGGTCCGCCTCGGCTACGACTGGGGTTCGGTCTTGGCCGGCCTGCGCGTCGAGAACATCACCAATACGGGCGAGGCCATCGTGCCGCTGGGCGGGGTCAACACCCGCATCACGACCGAGAGCGACCAGACCCTCGTCTATCCGAGCGTGCACGTGAACCTGGACATCGACGAGGAGCGCAAGCTGCGTCTGTCCTTCTCGACCGGCGCGGCCCGTCCGGACTACGATCAGCTGCGTCCGAACTTCACCTTCAACGACGCCAACCAGACCATCTCGGGCGGCAACCCCGACGCCCAGCCCGAGCGCGCCTACGGCGTCGACGCCTACTATGAATGGTACATCCAGCCGCAGGGCTATTTCTCGGTGGGCTTGTTCTACAAGCGGGTCGAGGACGTGCTGTTCAGCGACACCCGGGTGTTCAACTCGACCGTCCTGAACACCACGGGCGTCGACCGGTCGCAGTACCGCCTGTCCACGCTGGTCAATGGCGGCGAAGGCTACATCTGGGGCTTCGAGGGCGCGCTGCAGTTGCAGCTGGAACCCTATGTCGATCAGCTGGACCTGCCGGAATGGATGGGCGGCTTCGGCATTAACGTGAACGTCACCGCCAGCGAGAGCCAGGCGGAGGCCCCGGACGGCTCGCGCGTGTCACTGCCGAACACCTCGGACGTCGTCTACAATCTGGCGGGCTACTATGAAAAGTATGGCCTGTCGGCGCGTCTCAACTTCCGCAAGCGCACCGCCTGGCTGGACAGCTATGGTCCGGCCGTGGACGGCGGCAACACCTATTGGGCGGCCGACGACGAGCTGGACGCCTCGGTCCGCTACGCCGTCACCGACAACCTGGAGGTCTATTTCGACGCCTCGAACCTCACCGACAATCCGGGTCGCCGCTACTCGCGTGAGAGCCAATACACCATTGAGTGGGAGCGTTTCGGCCGCCGCTTCGACGTGGGCGTCCGCTTCAACTTCTGACATCTTCGATGTCTCGAAACGGAAAGGGCCGGGCGGCGACGTCCGGCCCTTTTTCGTGGCCTTTCGTGCCCTCGCGCGATTGCGACTGGACCGGCGCTGATCCCGCCACTAACCGCCGTTCGACACGGGGTCCGGCATCGCCCTTGCTGGACTCGTGGCAGGCGCCCGGGTCGCGGCGCCATTTCGGGAAGAGTGCTGTTCAATGTTCATGGAAGGCGATGTCGACTGGGTCCTGGTGCTGGGGCTGATCGCCGCCGTCACGACCGTCGTCGCAGTCCTGTCGCTGGCCTATGCCTGGACCCACCGAGAGCGGCACGTCACGACCGCCGACGAGCTGTCGGCCGTGGCCCGCGCCCGGCAGGAGGCCGAGACGCGCCTGTATGAGACGCTGAACGCCATCCCCGTGGCCCTCGTGCAGACCGATCGGGGCGGAAAGTTCGTCTTCGCCAATCGTGCGGCGCACCAGCTGCTGGGGCGCAAGGACAACGAACTTCTGGGGCTGCGCTTTCACTCCGCGACGTGGGGCATCACCTATCCGGATGGGCGTCAGGTGCCGCCCGACCTCCTGCCCAGCGCCCGCGCCCTTCGCGGCCAGACCGTCAAGGGCTTTCAGCACATCCTCGCCAATCCGGCCACGCGCCGGAAGATGCTGGTCTCGGTCACCGCCATGCCGATCGAGGACGCCTTGGGCCAGATCATCGGCTCGACCGCCGCCATCGTCGAGACTGAGGGCCTGACCACGCCCGAGGCTCCGCCGGCCGAGCCGCCGGCTGCGGCGCCGGATCCCAATGAGACCACCCGCCGCGTGTTCGAGGCGGCTTCCAGCGCCCTGGTCGTGGTCGCCCCCAACGGCGTGATCAAGGAGGCGAACCGCACGGCCCTCGCCAGCTTCGGTCGCGAAGCCGGGGTGGTGGGTCTGGATTTCGCCGATCAATTCCTGGCTGAGCACGAGCGGGTCGAGGGCCGTCAGACCTTGCGGGCGGCGGCGGCCAGCGCTCCGGGAGCCGACGCCATCCTCTCGACGCGTGGCGGGCCGCACGGCTTCGCGTGGCGGGTCTTGCCGCTCGTCGACGCCAATGGCGCGGTCGACGCCCTCCTCCTCGCAGGCGACGCCGTCGCCCCGCCCGCGGAGACGGAGGGCGCCCCCGAACCGGTCGGCTCGACGCCTGACGAGATAGAGGCCGCTCATCGCGCCGCTCTCGCCGTCGCGGCCGAACGCGAAGCGGCGCTCGCTGCCGAACGGGACGCGGCGTTGGCCGCCGCCGAGGCCGCTCGCGCCGACGCGATCCGCGCCATTGAACGTGGCGAGGGGTCGCAGCGGCTGGAGAGCGTCGGACGCCTCACCGGCGGCGTGGCCCGGGACTTCAACGCCCTCCTGACCGTCATGACCAGCGCGCTCGACATGATGCTGAAGACCGCCGACGACCCAGCTCGGGTGCGCCGCCTCGGCCAGGCCGCCCTGGCGGCGGGGCAGAGGGGCGAAGCCCTGACGCGGCGTCTCGCCGCCTTCACCCAGGGCGAGGAGGCTGAGGCCCGCACGCTGGACGCCGGCGTCCTGTTGCGCGCGTTGGAGAACCGGCTGCGGGGGCTCGCAGGTCCCAGCGTCGACCTGATGATCGAGGCGCCCGAGGTCGACACCCCGGTCCATGTCGATCCCGTCGCCTTTGAGGGTGCGGTCACGGCCCTGGTCCGCAACGCCGTCGAGGCGATGGCCGGCTCCGGAGCCGTCGCCGTGCGGCTGGAAGCGATGCAAGACGCCGTCCGCCTCACAGTGCGCGACACCGGTCCCGGCGTGGACGAGGCGACAGCCGCCCGTGCGTTCGAACCCTTCTTCACCACTCGACCGGGCCAGGACGGCCTGGGTCTGGCCCAGGTCCACGCCTTCGCCCGCCTGTCGCGGGGCGAGTTGACTTTGGGCGGCGAACCCGGCGTGGGCGCCGAGGCCACACTGACGCTACCTCGCGCGCCAGCCGCCCTCTGAGGCCTCGTCCGACGACCGGCGTTCTGCTAGATGTCAACCATCCGTGCGGGGGCGCAGATGGTCTGGGTGTGGCGAGCGTGTCTCGGTCTTCTCATCGCGGCCTATGCCGGATGGCTTGTCTGGCCGCTGCTCGAGCCTCTGACGGCGGGCGGGGACGCATCCGACGTGGCGGCCGCCCTGACAAGGGAGACGGCGCGGCTCGGTGCTCTCCTGCCCTCGCTCTGGCTCGGCCCGGCGTTGCTCTATGTCATCTCGGCGGTCCTGACGGCGGCCCGCATCGGGGCGGCTCCCGGCGCCTACTTCCTGGCCTTCGGGGCCGAGATCACCCAGCGCGTGCTGCTGCAGACCGCGCCGGAGGCGACCCTCTCCGACACCCCGGCCCGTGTCGCGGCGGCGCGCCAGCCGCTGAACCTAGCGGTCGAACCGGCCCCAGCGTCGCTCGCCGCCCTCTTCGCTGTTGGCCTGTTAGTCCTGATGGCCGGGACTTGGCGCGGGCTCAAGGGTCACGCCCTGACCCGGCACTGGACCCAGCCGCCCGTCTACACCTGACCTCTTCGTCTCCCGCGAGGCCGTCATGACCTTTGTCCGATACCTGCTCGTCGCGGCGGTGATCGCCTACGCCGGCTGGCTGGCCTGGCCGTTCCTGACACCCTTCTTCGAGGGCGCGCCGCTGGACGTAGCGCTGGAGCGCGCACGCGGCATGATCGAGGCGGGCGGTGGTCTCTCGAGCGCGGCGCTGTGGGTCGGGGCGGTGCTGCTTTATCTCATCGCAGCGGTGATGCTCAGCGCAGGCAATCCGCGCGCCGCCGTCGCCTACTTCCTGGGCTTCATCGCCGACGCCGTGTTGCGCCTTGCGATCGACCGGGGCCGCGCCGGTCCGGCCGAGGCTTCGATTCAGGCCGACAGCTATGCGGGCGGCGAACTGTCCCAGCGTTCGGCCGAGGCGGTGGCGCCCGCAGGCCTTCCGATCGATCCCACCTGGCTGATCCTGGGCGTCCTGCTCGTCACCGGCCTGGTCATCGTCGCCGTATCCCGACGGAGGGGACGACGGCGCGTCCCCGGTCAACTCGCCGGCTGAGACCTCCCGAACCGGCGAGCGGGCGCCCATATCGGTTCCGGCGGTTGACCCCGCCTCGTCAGGCGCTAGGACAGCGCCCGTCCTCCCGACCGCGCCCATTTCCGAGGTTTACATGGCCGACGCCACGCCCGCCGCTCCCGCCCAGTACGATGTCGTCGTGATCGGCGGTGGTCCCGGCGGCTACAACGCCGCCATCCGCGCGGGACAGCTGGGTCTCAAGGTCGCTTGCGTGGAAATGCGCGAGACGCTGGGCGGCACCTGCCTGAACGTCGGCTGCATGCCGTCCAAGGCCCTGCTGCACGCATCGGAGATGTTCGAACTGGCCGCCAAGGACTTCGCAGGCATCGGCATCGAGGTCGCGCCGAAGCTGAACCTCGCTCAGATGATGAAGCAGAAGCAGGAGAGCGTGACGGCCCTGACCAAGGGCATCGAGTTCCTGTTCAAGAAGAACAAGGCCGACTGGATCAAGGGTCGCGGCCGCATCACCGGCCCCGGAACTGTCGAGGTCGAGGCGGCGGACGGCTCCAAGACGACGCTGAAGGCCAGGGACATCGTCATCGCCACGGGCTCGGAGCCCACGCCCCTGCCGGGCGTCGACTTCGTCGAGGGCAAGGTGGTCGACTCCACCGGCGCCCTGTCCCTGCCCGCCGTGCCGAAGAAGCTGATCGTGGTCGGCGCCGGCATCATCGGGTTGGAGCTCGGCTCGGTCTGGCGCCGCCTGGGGGCCGAGGTCACCGTTGTCGAATACCTGCCGCGCATCACGCCGGGCATGGACTCCGACCTCGCCACCGCCTTCCAGCGCGCCCTGACCAAGCAGGGCATGACGTTCAAGTTGGGCGCCAAGGTCATGGGCTCCAAGGTGACCAAGGACGGCGTTGAGCTGACCGTCGAGCCGGCGGCCGGCGGCGCGGCCGAGACCCTGACCGGGGACGTGGTGCTGGTCGCCATCGGCCGGCGTCCCTACACGGCGGGCCTGGGCCTGGAGACGGTCGGCGTGACGCCCGACCAGCGCGGCTTCGTCGCCTCGAACCACTTCAAGGTTGCCGACGGCGTCTGGGTCATCGGCGACGTGACCCACGGCCCGATGCTGGCTCACAAGGCCGAGGAAGACGCGGTTGCGGCAATCGAGCTGATCGCGGGCAAGGCCGGTCACGTCGACTACGACCTGGTTCCAAGCGTCGTCTACACCTTCCCGGAGGTCGCCTGGGTCGGCAAGACCGAGGACCAGCTGAAGGCCGAAGGCGTGGCCTACAAGGCGGGCAAGTTCCCCTTCACCGCCAACAGCCGCGCCAAAATCAACCACGAGACCGACGGCTACGCCAAGGTCCTGGCCGACGCCGCGACCGACCGCATCCTGGGCGTGCACATCATGGGTCCCCAAGCCGGCGAGATGATCGGCGAGGCCTGCGTGGCCATGGCCTTCGGCGGCGCTTCTGAGGATCTCGCCCGCACCAGCCACGCCCACCCGACCCGCTCCGAGGCCGTCAAGCAGGCGGCCATGGGCGTCGAGGGCTGGACCATGCAGGCCTGATGTCGGGCGCCTGATCTCGGTTAGATCAAGCCGGCCGGGGCTCCCCCGGTCGGCAGGGGCAGCTCAGGCCTCGCCGCAGGCTCAGATATGTATGGCGTGGCCCAGCGCCCGCAGGCTCGCCTCGTGGAAGGCCTCGCCCAGCGTCGGGTGGACGTGGATGACGCCCGCGACGTCCTCCAGCACCGCGCCCATCTCCAACATCTGGGCGAAGCTGTTCGACAGTTCCGCGACGTGCTGGCCGACGGCCTGGAGGCCGAGAATGCGGTGGTCGGCCTTGGATGCGATGACGCGGACGAAGCCGCCGTCCTCCCCCGCCTCGATCGCCAGCGCCCGGCCGATGGCGGCGAGCGGGAAGACCGAGGTGATGACGTCGTCGCGGCCCTCGACGTCGGCAGGCAGCAGGCCGGCGGCCACGATCTCCGGCTCGGTGAAGACCACCGCCGCGATGGTAACCGGATCGAACTTGCGGTCCTTCCCGGCGATGATCTCTGCGACCATCTCGCCCTGGGCCGAGCCCTTGTGGGCCAGCATGGGTTCGCCGGTCAGGTCGCCGACGGCCCAGACGTTTCGCATGCTGGTGGCGCAGCGGTCGTCGATCTTCACGAACGGCCCGGCCATGGCGACCCCCATGTTCTCCAGGCCCCAACCCTGGGTGCGCGGGCGACGGCCGACGGTGACCAGCACCTTATCCGCGTCCAGCTGCAGCGGCTCGCCGTCCTTGGTGGTGATTGACAGTTTCCCGTCCCCGAAGCCGCCCGCCCGCGCGCCGAGATGCAGTTCGACGCCGTGCTTCTCGAGCCACTTGGCGACCGGATCGGTGAGGGCCTTGTCGTAGAGCGGCAGGATGCGGTCGGCCATTTCGACGATGGCGACTTGGGCCCCCAGCTTGCGATAGGCGATGCCGAGCTCCAGCCCGATATAGCCCCCGCCGACGACGACCAGTTTGCCCGGTACGGCGTCGAGTGACAGCGCCTCGGTCGAGGAGATGACGTCTCCGCCGAACGGCAGGAACGGCAGTTCGACCGGCTCGGACCCCGTCGCCAGGATGACGTGCTCGGCAGTGATGGTGACGGGACCGTCCGCGGTCTCGACGCGGCAGGTCTTGGCGTCCTGGAACGTCGCCCAGCCCTTGATGACCTTGACCTTGGCCTTCTTCAGCAAGGCGGCGACGCCGGCGTTCAGCTTACGGACGATGCCGTCCTTCCAGGCGCGTGTCTGGACCAGATCGATGGCGGGAGACGCCGCCGTGATGCCCAGAGAGCCTTCGCCCGCCGCCTTGGCCACGGTCTCGAACTTGGACGCCGCGTGGATGATGGCCTTGGACGGAATGCAGCCGACGTTCAGGCAGGTCCCGCCCAGCCCGTCGCCGCCGTCGACCAGCACCGTCTCCAGCCCCAGCTGGCCGCAACGAATGCCCGCGACATAGCCGCCTGTGCCGGCACCGATGATGAGGACCTTGGTTTTGATCTGCTGCATCGCGCTCACATCCACAACGTCGCCGGCTGCTCCAGCAGACCCTTGATCCGCTGCACGAACACCGCCGCGTCGTGGCCGTCGACGATGCGGTGATCGAAGGACGACGACAGGTTCATCATCTTGCGCACGACCATCTGGCCGTCCTTCACCACCACCCGCTCCTGGATCTTGTTGGGGCCGACGATGGCGACCTCGGGGTGGTTGATGATGGGGGTGTGGACCACGCCGCCGAGCGTGCCCAGCGAGGTGATGGTGATGGTCGAGCCGGTCAGCTCGTCCCTCTTGGCCGAGCCGTCCTTGGCCGCGCCCGAGACGCGGGCGATCTCCAGCGCGGTGTCATAGGGGTCGCGCGCCTCGGCGTGGCGGACCACCGGCACCATCAGGCCGTTCGGCGTCTGGGCGGCGATGCCCAGATGCACGGCCGCGTGCTGGGTCAGGACCCCGGCCTCGTCGTCATAGTGGCTGTTGATCTGCGGCTGGTCGCGCAGGGCCACCACGATGGCGCGGGCGATGAAGGGCAGGACGTTCAGCTTGGGCCGATCGGTCCCCTTGTTCTGGGCGTTCAGGTGGGCGCGCAGCTCCTCCAGCGCCGTGACGTCGATCTCCTCGACATAGGTGATGTGGGGGATGCGGCGGACGCTCTCGGCCATCTTCTCCGCGATCTTGCGGCGCAGGCCGATGATGCGGACCTCGGTCGTCCCTTCAGCGCGGGCGTAGGTCGAGCCGGTGGCCGTCGAAGGCGCCGGACGCGATCCGCCGGCCAGGAAGGCGTCGAGGTCGCCGTGCTCGATGCGGCCGGCGGGGCCGGAGCCGGGCACGAACTGGAGCTCGACGCCCAGCTCGCGGGCGCGCTTACGCACGGCCGGAGAGGCGAGGGGCCGGACGCCGGGGGTCTGGGGGGTTCGGGCCGGCTGCGACTTGCCCGCCTCTGGCGACTGCGTCGCCTGTCTCCGACCAGGGGGCGGAGAGACGGTCGCGGCCGTCTGTCCCCCCTCCGGGGGGACCGAAGCCTGCGCAGCAGGGTTCGAGGAGGGCGTCGCGGCGACATTCCCCACGCCCTCGACATCGAAGCGCACCAGCGGGCCGCCGACCGGAACCTGGGTTCCCGCCTCGCCGTGGAGCGCCGTGACCACGCCCGCGACGGGGCTGGTCAGCTCGACGGTGGCCTTGTCGGTCATGACCTCGGCCAGCAGCTGGTCTTCGGAGACCGTATCGCCGACCGCGACGTGCCAGGCGACCAGCTCGGCCTCGGCCGTGCCCTCGCCAACGTCGGGCAGTTTGAAGACGTAGTTGCCGGGGGCTGCGGCTGCCGGGGCGTCGACAGCCTCGGCTTCGGGCGCTTCGAGAGCCGGAGCGGCCTCGGGCTCGGCGGTCGCCGACGTTTCGGCCGTCGGCGTAACGTCCGCTTCGGCGGAGGCGTTCCCAGCCCCCTCGACCTCGAACTCCACCAGTGGCCCGCCGACCGGCGACATCACGCCGGGCTCGCCATGCAGGGCCGTGACCTTGCCCGCCACCGGGCTGGTCAGCTCCACCGTCGCCTTGTCGGTCATGACGTCGGCCAGGATCTGGTCCTCGGCAACCGCGTCGCCCACGGCGACGTGCCAGGCGACCAGCTCGGCCTCGGCGGTGCCTTCGCCCACGTCGGGCAGCTTGAAGACGTAGCGGCCCATCAGCGTCCTCCCGCCATCACGGATTTCAGGGCGTCGGCGACCCTCTGCGGGCCCGGGAAGTACTCCCACTCGAACGCGTGCGGATAGGGCGTGTCCCAGCCGCAGACGCGGGTGATCGGCGCCTCCAGCTCATAGAAGCAGCGCTCCTGCACCAGGGCCGACAGCTCCGCTCCGTATCCGGAGGTTTTCGGCGCCTCGTGCACGATGACGCAGCGACCGGTCTTCTTCACGCTGGCCTCGATGGTCTCGATGTCGAGCGGCACCAGGCTGCGCAGGTCGATGACCTCGGCGTCGACGCCCGCATGCTCGGCCCCCGCCAGCGACACCCACACCATCGAGCCATAGGCCAGGATGGTGACGTCGCCGCCCTCGCGCATGATGCGCGCCTTGCCGATCGGCTCGACGTATTTGCCGGTCGGCACCTGGGCCAGGGCCTGGGCCTTCCACGGCGAGACCGGGTTCTGGTGCCAGCCGTCGAAGGGGCCGTTGTAGAGGCGCTTGGGCTCGAAGAAGATGACCGGATCGTCGTCCTCGATCGCCGCGGTCAGCAGGCCCTTGGCGTCATAGGGGTTGGACGGGATCACCACCTTCAGCCCGGCGATGTGGGTGAACAGGCTCTCGGGCGACTGGCTGTGGGTCTGGCCGCCGAAGATGCCGCCGCCATAGGGACTGCGCACCACGATGGGGGCGGTGAACTGCCCGGCCGAGCGATAGCGCAGCTTGGCCGCCTCCGACACGATCTGGTCGTAGGCGGGATAGATGTAGTCGGCGAACTGGATCTCGACGACCGGACGCAGGCCGTAGGCGCCCATGCCGATGGCGGCGGCGACGATGCCGCATTCCGAGATCGGAGCATCGAAGCTGCGGGCCAGGCCGTGCTTCTTCTGCAGATGGTCGGTAACGCGGAAGACGCCGCCGAAATACCCGGCGTCCTCGCCGAAGGAGAGCACGTTCGGGTCCTCGGCCATCTTGACGTCCAGCGCCGAGTTCAGCGCCTGGATCATGTTCATGGGGGCGACGGCGGGCGCCTGGGGCGCGTCGGAGGCGGGGGCGTTGGACTGATCCGCCATGTCGGGCTCGATGCCGTCCTGGATGTCGGCGTCGGTGAAGGCTTGCTCGGTCATCGGCTCAGACCCCCACTTCGCGGCGCTGTTCGACCAGGCGCCAGTCCTCGGTGGCGTAGACCTCCTCGAACATGGTCTTCACCGACGGGCGCGACTGGCCCAGCGTGCCGATGGCCTCGGCCTCCTTGCCCGCGGCCCGGACCTGTTCGACGGCGTCGGTCTCGGCCTCCGCCTGCTGCTCCTCGGACCATTCGCCGAGCGCGATCAGGTGCTGTTTCAGCCGCGCGATGGGGTCGCCCAGCGGCCACTTCTCGTGCTCGTCGCCGGGCCGGTAACGGCTGGGATCGTCAGAGGTCGAGTGCGGGGCCCCGCGATAGGTGAACAGCTCGATCACCGTGGCTCCCTGATTGGTCCGCGCCCGCTCCTCGGCCCACTGCGTCGCGGCCCAGACGGCCAGGAAGTCGTTGCCGTCGACCCGCAGCGCCGGCAGGCCATAGCCGATGGCCTTGGAGGCGAAGGTGGTCTCCAGCCCGCCGGCGATGCCCATGAAGCTTGAGATGGCCCACTGGTTGTTGACCACATTCAGGATCACCGGCGCGCGATAGACGGCGGCGAAGGTGAGCGCGTTGTGGAAGTCGCCTTCCGCCGTCGCCCCATCGCCGATCCAGCTGATGGCGATCTTGTCGTCGCCCTTGTAGGCGCTGGCCATGGCCCAGCCGACGGCCTGGGGGACTTGCGTGCCCAGATTGCCGCTGATCGTGAAGAAGCCGTAGTCCTTGGCCGAATACATGATCGGCAGCTGGCGGCCTTTGATCGGGTCCTCGGCGTTGGAATAGATCTGGTTCATCATCGCCGCGAGCGGATAGCCGCGCGCGATCAGCAGGCCCTGCTGGCGATAGGTCGGGAAGCCCATGTCCTCGCGGCTCAGGATCATGCCCTGGGCCACCGCGATGGCCTCCTCTCCGGTGCACTTCATGTAGAAGCTGGTCTTGCCCTGGCGGTGGGCGCGGTGCATCCGGTCGTCGAAGGCGCGGGTCAGGATCATGGCCTTCAGACCCCGGCGCATCGTCTCCGGATTCAGCTTGGGATCCCACGGCCCGACGGCCCGGCCCTCGTCGTCCAGCACCCGCACCAGTCGGAAGGCCAGATCCAGCATGGCGACCGGGCGCGCATCCACCGGCGGACGGTCCACGGCGCCGGCGGCGTCGATCTTGATGTGGCTGAAGTCCGGTGCGTCTCCCGGGCGGCCCGAAGGCTCCGGCACGCGCAGCGAGAGCGGCCTTAAGTTCCTGGTCATTCCATCCTGCCGTCCGGTTGATCCGAGCGCGTCATCGATTTCCGGCGCTCATAACACGCACCCCGCGTTAACGCTCGCCTATTATCACCTTGCACAAGCCCGATTTAGGGTATTTTATTGCGCAATAACGATAATCGGAGAAACGCCTTGGCTGACGAACTGGACCCGATCGACGCCCGCATCCTGGACATCCTGCAACAGGACGCCGGCCTGTCGGTCGCGGAGGTCGCCGAGCGGGTGGGCCTGTCGGCCTCGCCGTGCTGGAGACGGATCAAGAGACTGGAGGATACGGGCTTCATCCGCAAGCGGGTGACGCTGCTGGACGCCGGCCTGCTGGGTCTGGACTTCGAGGTCTACGCCATCGTCAAGCTGAGCCTTCCGTCCAAGGACAACCTGGACGCCTTCGAAGCCGCCGTCGCCCAGTGGCCCGAGGTGGTGCAGTGCGCCACCATCACCGGCCGCGAGGATTATGTGCTGAGGATCATCACCTCCGACATGCACGCCTTCGACCAGTTCCTGAGGGAGAAGCTGCTCAGCCTCGGCATCGTCTCGGACTGCGAGAGCCACATCGTCACCCGGGGCGTGAAGAACGTGACCACCCTGCCGCTGGGCATCGTCACGCCGCACGTGCAATAGTCCCAGGCACAGTTCGTCAGGAGGCCAGCCCATGATCGAGATGGTGATCGACGCCCGCAGGAAGGACCTCGGCGGCTTCGAGGTCGGACGGGTGCTGCCCTTCCATTCGCGCCGCATGATCGGGCCCTTCATCTTCCTCGATCACATGGGCCCGGCCGATTTCGCCCCGGGCGCCGAGGCGATCAATGTGCGACCGCACCCGCATATCGGGCTGTCGACCCTGTCCTATCTGTTCGAGGGCGAAATCCTGCACCGCGACAGCCTGGGCTACACCCAGCCGATCCGTCCCGGCGAGGTGAACTGGATGACGGCCGGCACGGGCATCGTCCATTCGGAACGCACCGATCCGCTGAGGAAGGCGCAAGGAGGCAAGCTGAACGGCATGCAGGCCTGGATCGCCCTTCCGACCGAGGCGGAAGACGCCGATCCCAGCTTCCAGCACATCGGCGAGGAGGGCCTGCCCCTCTATGAGAACGGCGGCCTGTTCGCGCGTCTCGTGGCGGGCGAGGCCTATGGGGCCAAGGCCGGGGTGCAGGTGTCCTCGCCGCTGTTCTACGTCCACTGGGAGCTTCAGGACGGCGTGCGCACCGCGCCGCCTCCGGGCAAGGGCTCGGGCGGCATGTCGGAGCGGGCGCTCTATGTCGCCAAGGGCTCGGTCGAGATCGGCGACCGAACCTTCCACGAAGGCCAGCTGGTCGTGTTGGAGCCGACGGCCGAACCGACCGTGCGGTCCATCGGCCCGTCTACGGTCATGGTGCTGGGCGGGGAGCCGGTCGGGGAACGCCACATCTGGTGGAACTTCGTCCACTCGTCGCGCGCCCGGATTGAACAGGCCAAGCACGACTGGAAGGCGGGCCGAATGACCCTGCCGACCGAGGACGACCACGAGTTCATCCCGTTGCCGGACGACGCGGCGGTGACCACGCGCTCCGACCCGGTCCAGCCGCCGCCGACCCACCCGGTCTAAGGCGACGGAACCCACAAGTCTCCGGCTCCGGCAGCGAGCCTCGCCGAAATGGAAGATTTCGTCAGGCGGTAGGGTCGCGATCGATCAGAACACTCGCCGTGTCCGCGCCCAACTTGGGCGGTGGGCGATGATACGTCAAAGGGGTGGCGGACATTCGAATGGGATTGGCGATCGTCTGCAGGGGCAGCGCGAGATCGTCGCGGCTCATCGCCACCTGCAGCTGGCGATGAGCCGCCTGGGGGTCTGCGAACACCTGCTCCACCGTATTGATCGGGCCGCAGGGTACGCCGGCAGCCTCCAAGGCTTCGATCAGCCCCGCCTGCGCCCAGCTCGAGGTTAGAGCGACGAGCGTCGCAGTCAGCTCCTGTCGGTTGGCTATCCGATCCGCATTCGTCGTGAACCGCCGATCGAAGGCGACCTCCTCGGCATGCAGCACCCTGCACAATGTCCGAAACTGCGCGTCATTCCCGACGGCGATGACCACGCTGCCATCGGAGCAGGGGAAAGGCTGGTAGGGCGCCAGGTTCGGGTGAGCGTTGCCCATGCGCGTCGGGGAGACGCCCGACACGAGCCAGTTCGTCGCCTGGTTGGCCAGCATGGCGGCTTGGACATCGAACAGGGCGATATCGATGTGCTGGCCCTCGCCTGTCGCCCGCGCATGCAGCAGGGCGGCGAGAATCGCGTTCGATGCATAGAGGCCGGTCGCCAGGTCGACCACGGCGACGCCGACTTTCATCGGCTCGGCGCCCGGCGTCCCATCGGGTTGGCCGGTGATCGACATCAGCCCCCCCATGGCCTGGATCATGTAGTCATAGCCCGCCTGCTCGGCGCGCGGCCCGGTCTGGCCGAAACCGGTGATCGAGCAGTAGACGAGCCGCGGATTGATCTCGGCCAGACTGGCGTAGTCCAGACCGTACTTCTTCAAGCCCCCAACCTTGAAGTTCTCCACCAGCACGTCCGACGTCGCCACGAGAGCCCGGATCGCCTTCGCGCCCGCCGGCGCGGCGAGGTCCAGCTCGACGGACTTCTTGCCCCGGTTGGCGCACAGGAAATAGGCAGCATCCCCGCGCGAGCCGTCCGTCTTCGTGGTGAACGGCGGCCCCCACTGGCGCGTGTCGTCGCCGACGCCGGGCCGCTCGATCTTGATCACCTCGGCGCCCAGATCGGCCAGCATCTGCGTCGCCCAGGGACCGGCGAGCACGCGGGACAGGTCGAGCACGCGAACGCCCGCGAGGGCCTGGGGCTGGGTTGTCAAAGGCGGCGGCTCCTACAGGCCAGGGTCCCAGGCCCCGGCGTCCTTCATTCGCGTCTCGCGCGCGACCTCCGCTCGATAGCCCAGATCGTCGGCCATGCGCTTGATCTCGCTGGACACCGTCGTCTTGTGCACGCCGGGCACAACCGCATGGGTGAAGGCGCAGGCCGACAGGCGCGCCAGCTTGAACCCGAACCGCGATGCGGCCGCTGCGTGGTGCAGATAGGTTTCGCCCACCTCTCGGGGATGTTCGACGAACAGACGGTTCAGGGCGCGGATCATGACGCCGATCCTAGCGAACCGCGTCGGCTTCCTCCAGCGTCGGACGATTTCGCGACCAAGGCCCTTGCGCGAGGCCCCCGGCGACGGCGACCATGCCGGGACGGCGCGGTCGCGCGCCGCGATCCACTCATCGGGAGACGGCATGGCGGGGGCCCACGGCGGGGGCGGCGAATACAAGGACCTCGTCGTCTTCCTGGCGGCGGCGGGCGTCGTCGTGCCCCTGTTCAGCCGGTGGAAGATCAGCCCGGTGCTGGGCTTCCTGGCGGCCGGCGTGCTGCTGGGCCCGGACGGCCTCGGACGCTTTTCCGATGTGCTCCCCTGGCTGTCCGTCCTGACCATCTCCGACGCCGAGCAACTGGCCCAGCTGTCGGAACTGGGCGTCGCCTTCCTGCTGTTCATGATCGGGCTCGAGCTGTCGTGGGACCGTCTACGGGCCATGCGGAGACTGGTGTTCGGCCTGGGCATGAGCCAGATCGCACTGTGCAGCGCGGTTCTCGCGGCCGTCTTCATGCTGATGGGCCAGCCCCTGGCCAGCGCCGCCGTGCTGGGGCTGGGCCTGTCACTGTCCTCCACCGCCGTCGTCCTGCCGGTCATGGCCGAGCGGGGCCGCATGAAGGGGGCGGCGGGCCGCGCGACCTTCGCCACCCTTCTCGCCCAGGATCTCGCCGTCGCGCCCATCCTGGTCAGCGTGACGGTGCTCGCGGCGATCGCCGCCGGCGGCAGCGAGATGAACGCGCCGGCGATCGGCCGGGCGCTGCTGACGCTGGCCCCCGCGGCCGTCGGCATCGCCCTTCTGGTGGTCGTCGGAAGGTTGGGCTTGCGGCCTCTGTTCCGCTCCGTGGCCAAGAGCCGGGCCAACGGCGGCGGGCAGCAGGAACTGTTCGTCGCCCTGTGTCTGCTGATCGTGGTCGGGGCCGGCGTGGCGGCAGAGGCCGCCGGCCTGTCGATGAGCCTCGGCGCCCTGATCGCCGGCTTGCTCTTGGCCGAGACCGAGTATCGCCGCGAGATCGAGGTCAACATCGAACCCTTTAAAGGGCTGCTGCTCGGCGTCTTCTTCGTCGGCGTGGGCCTCGGGCTCGATCTCGACGCCGTGGTGGCCGATCCGGCGGGCGTGTTCGGCGTGGCCCTGATGCTGACGGCGATCAAGGCCGGCCTGATCTTCGGCCTGGCGCGGCTGTGGGGCGTGCCCCTGCGCGCCGCCATCGAGACGGCGCTGCTGCTCGGCCCGGCGGGAGAGTTCGCCTTCGTCATCCTGAACACCGGCCTGGTGGAAGGCATCGCCGACCCGGGCTTCACCCAGGGCGTGCTGGTGTCGGCCACCATCAGCATCTTCACCGTGCCGTTGATGGCCCTGATCGCCGAACGGCTGCTGAAGGCGGCTCCGGCCGAGCCCGTCCCCGTGCCGACCGACCCCGCGCCCCAGTCCGGCGACGTGTTGATCGTCGGCTTCGGCCGCGTCGGGCATCTGGTCGCCGAGATGCTGACCGAGCACGGCCAGAGGTTTATCGCGGTGGACAGCGACGTCTCCACCGTCGCGGCCGCCCGCCGCGAGGGCTTCGACGTCTCCTACGGCGACGCCAGTCGGCCTGAGCTGCTCAGGCTCTGCGGCATCGATGAAGTCCGCGCTCTGGTGGTCACCATGGATGCGCCCGGAAAGGTCGATGAGGTGGTGGTCGCCGCTCGCGCCCTGCGCCAGGACCTGCCCATCATCGCGCGCGCCCGCGACGACCGTCACGCCGCCCGCCTCTATGCGCTCGGGGTGACCGACGCGGTGCCGGAAACGACCGAGGCCAGCCTGCAACTGGCTGAGAACACCCTGGTCGATCTGGGCGTGCCGATGGGTCTGGTTCTGGCCTCGATCCACGAACGCCGGGACAGGTTCCGGGAGGTCTTCCAAGCCGCCGCGCCCGAGGATCGCCGCGATCGCCCGACGCGCGCCTTGCGATCGCGGCTTCAGACTTAACTCTGTTCCCGACCCATTTTGGTCATGCTTTGCTGATGAAAGCGGCGGCTCCTCCGGGGCGGCGCCTTGCGAGGACCGTCCGTGCGCGTCCGTCTCCCGACCGCCGCCGGTCTTCCCGGACCGCTCCAGCCCGTTCACCGGCCGTGCGCTTCCCCTCCGCATGGCGACAGTCAAAAGAGTACCCGTGTTCATGCGTGAGTCCGCGTCGACCGCCTCTTCTCCGTCTTCCTCCGCCTCGGCCGAGCCCCGGCTGAACCGCCGCCAGGCCGCCAAGGTGCGCACCCGGCAGAAGGTGCTCGACGCCGCCCGCAACCTTTTCGCCGAGCGCGGCTATGAGCCGGCCACCATCCGCGACATCGCCAAGGGCGCCGGCATGTCGACGGGCGCCGTCTTCGCCAACTTCCAGGACAAGGCCGAGCTGTTCGAGGCCGTCCTAACCGAGGACATGGCGGGCCTCGCCGAGACCATGAAGAACGGCGCGGGCGACGGCTCGACGCGCGATCGGCTCGTGAACGCCCTCTCGGCCGGCTACCACGGCTCGATCGACCAGCTGCCCCTGTTCCAGGCCATCGTGGCCCGCTCGTGGTTCCAGCCTGTCGCCGCAGAGACCCGCCAGCGCGCCGCGACCCGGGCCCTGACCGACGTCATCGCCGGCGTCCTCCGGGACGGCGTGGCCTCGGGCGAGCTCAAGCAGGACGCCGACGTGCCGTTGCTGACCGAGCTGACCTGGGACGCCTATTTGTCCAACTACCGCCGCGCCGCCTACGACGGCTGGACGGTGGACCAGCTGGCCGATCACGTCGGCCGCCAGGTGGACGCCCTGCTGGCGGGCTTCAGCACAAAATAGAGATCGGCGGCTTGGGGCGGTGCCCTCGATAGGCCTCCGGGAAAGGAGGCCCGTTCCAAGCCCGGATCAGGCAGTCAGCTGATGGCGGCGTTGAATCCATACTGCCGCCCCAGCCGCTAGCAGCATGCCGATCAGGATCAGCGTCCATTCCGAGGTCGTCGGCACCGGCTGCACGCAGACGCCGCCGGGACACTCGGTAATATTCCCTGGGCCGGTGATCACGAAGGTGTTGCTGCTCACGCCCGCCGTTGCTCCAATGTTGTAGGCCACGAGCGCGGTGTAGGTCTGGCCGGCCGTCAGATTGAATCCCGTGAAGGTGCCTGTGCGGGTAGCGCCGGGCGACAGGACCGCAACGATGTAAGCGCTGAGGGGCGTGCTAGGAGCACCAGGGGGGTTCGGCAAGAATTGGCCGTTGAGTATCCAAGTGGTGTTGACCACGTCAGACGTGGTCGAAGTCGCTGTATAAACGCCCGTTTGGTCAACGGTGAACACATGAAGGGCATAACGATAAGGTCCACTGATGTAGCCAGTGAACGAAGTCTGCTGAGCGTCGGCGGGACCATTGATATTGGTGGTCAAGGTCGTGGTGTTGCTAGCGACGCCGTTGAAGGTCCGCGTTCCCGCTAAAGCCTGACCCGAGACGAACGCTGCAACAAAGGCCAAGGCGCAGATGAGAAGCCGCATGCGTAACCCCCTCAAGACGAAGCCCCGAGGCTAACGTCAGCATTTCCTCGGGAATAGTGTCGAAGCTTGGCAGGAAATCAACTCTTCCACCTCAACACCGCCTTGGGGACGGGATTGACGAAGCCGCGGCCCTCGCCGCGGCTTTTCGTCCATTCGCGCTTCAGCTGCTGATACCACTTGGCCTGTGTGTCGGCGTCGTCGATCCAGATCAGGGCCGGGTCGTAGCGCAACCCCTCGTTCTGCAGGTTCACCATGCCGCCGTCCTGCTTCAGGAAGGCGACCACGCCCATTCGCAGGAAGGGCTTGGCGATACCGAACACCCAGTGGTCGGACCAGAAGATCTGGGTGATCCGCGTCTTCGTCTCCGTGATTGGCGTTAGGCAGGTCAGGGCCAGCACTTGCCGCTCGCCCACCTGGATATGCTCCCAACGATAGCCGGGCAGGCGGAAGGTGATCTCCGTCGCCGGCGCCCCACCCAGGATCTTGTAGGCCCGGCTGTTCGACGACGGCGCGTGCCGCACCATGGCGAAGCCCAGCTCGCGCGGCTCGAAGCGCTTGGCCTTCTCGTGCATCGAATGCTCGGAGCGCCACCACCACTGCTGATGCACATAGGGGCCATGCGCCGGGTCCATCAGGCCGACGACGGCGTGATCGATGTGGCTGTCGAAGTCCATCCATTCGACCAGCTTCGCCCCGCCGCCCACCACGCCCGGGAACGTCGGCGGCGGATGATCCGGCTCGGCGTCGGAGCGGGGGTCCGACCGCAGGAAGACGAACACCATCCCCTGGCTTTCCGCGACCGGATAGGACCGCACCCGGATGCGCTCGGCCTCGAAGGCCTGGTCGTCGACCAGCGAAGGGATGGCCGCGCATACCCCGTCCGTGCGGAAGCGCCAGCCGTGATAGGGGCACTCCACGACCTCGCCCTCGCCCTTGTCGACCATCCGCCCGGCCGACAGCGGCGCGGCCCGGTGGGGACAGATGTCGCGCATGGCGAACAGCTGTCCGCCCTTCGTCCGGCCGATCAGGACCGGCTCGCCCAGCAGTTCGTGCCGCTTCATCGAACCCGGGGCCACGCCGCGGGCCAGGGCCGCGAAGTACCAGGTGTCCAGCACGAAGCCACGGCCGAAGCCTTGGGGCGGAGCCTTGCCTTGGGCTGCGGTGGCGGCGTGGGCGCTGTCTGCGGGCATGGCGGCAATCTAGGGCTTCGTCGGGCGCGTGGGAACCGGCTGTCCCGCCTCTGGGATCGCGCCACGAGACGGGTTAGGCTCCGCGCATGGCCCTGCTGGACTGGATGACGGACGCGACCGGTCCCGTGGTGGAGGGGGGCGCGGTCATGCTGCGGCCGCCCCGGTCCGGCGATTTCGAGGCGTGGGCCGACCTGCGCCACCTGTCCCGCGAATACCTCCGCCCCTGGGAGCCCACCTGGCCGGACGACGACCTGACCCGCGCGGCCTTTCGGCGGCGGCTCGGCCTCTACGCGCGCGAGATGGATCAGGGCCACGCCTGGCCCTTCTTCGTGTTCGACCCGAAAGGGCGCACGCTCTACGGCGCCATCACCCTGTCCAACGTCCGGCGCGGCGTCGCCGAGACCGGAACGCTGGGCTACTGGATCGGCGAGCCTTTCGCCGGAAGAGGCCTGGCGACGGCGGCGGTTCGGACGATGGCGGGCTTCGCCTTCCGCTCGGCGCGGCTGCATCGGCTGGAGGCCGCCTGCATCCCCAGCAATCTCGCCTCGCGCCGCGTGCTGGAGAAGGCCGGGTTCCGCAAGGAGGGTGAGGCCCGCGCTTATCTCAAAATTAACGGCGCATGGGCAGATCATCTCCTGTTCGGCCTGGTGTCGGACGAGTTCATCGCGCCCTGAAGGACATCGCCCGCCGTGACCCCGCGATCCCGCAGCCTGACCTGGGACGCGACCACGGCGATCGAGGCCCTGGCCGCCGCCGAGAGCGCGCTGTGGATCTGGACGCCTGCCGAGGACTCCCTTCGCCTGACCGGGGCGACCCGGCCACTGGGCCTTGGGCCGCTGGCCCCCGAATGCTCCGGCGCCGCCTTCATCGCCTTGGCCCTGCCGCAGGACCGTGCGCTGGCCGAGCGGATCCTCAAGCCCGCCGAGGAAGGGACCGAGGTCGTCGTGCGTCTGCGCATGCGGGCCGGCGAGACCTGCTTGTGGCGCGGCGTCTGGCTGGAAGACGGCTTGCGGGCTGCGGGCATGGTGGCGCTGGACACCAAGATCGCCGGCACGGACAAGGACGCCCTGACGGGGCTGCTGGACCGCAAGACCTTCCTCGCCCGCGTCGGCGAGACCCTGACGACGCCGGGCGACTATGAGATGATCGTGGCCGACGTCGATCGCCTGCGCCGCCTGAACGAGGCGCTCGGCCACGAGCGGACCGACATGGTCATCTCGGCGCTGGGGTCGAGGATGGCGGCGGCCTTCTCCGACGGCGCGCACCCCGCGCGGATCGGCGAGGACGAGTTCGCCGCCATCGTGCCGCGCGGCCTGGGGCAGGCCGCCGACCGCATCCGCGACGCCTTGGAACAGCCGCTCCGGGTCGCGGGCTTCGACATCTATCCGACCGTTTCGATCGGTTCGCTCGCTTGCGAAGGCGGCCCCGACGCCGCCGATCCGGCCGAGCTGCTCCGGCGTGTCGAACTGGCCGTCGGCTCGGCCAAGAAGCTGGGTCGCGGCGGGACCGCCGCCTATGGCCGCTCGCTGGAGAGCGACTCCTTGAGCCGCCTGGCGCTGGAAGCCGACCTCAGGAACGCCTTCGTGCGCGGCGAGATCGAGCCCTTCTTCCAGCCCATCGTGAACCTGCACACCGGCGCTGTCGCCGGGTTCGAGGCCCTGGCCCGCTGGCGGCACCCCAAGCGGGGCATGGTGCCGCCGGACGAGTTCCTGGGCCTGACCGACGAAATGGGCCTGATGAACGATCTGGGCCTGATGATGATGACCCAGTCGGCGCGGCAGCTGGCCGAGTGGCTGCACAGGCACCCGGCAGCCGGGAAACTGTTCTGCAGCGTCAACCTGTCGGTCGGAGAGATCGAACGGCCGAACCTGGTCGAGGACGTCGCCCGGGTCATTGCCGAGACGGGTCTGCCCAAAGGCGCGCTCAAGCTCGAGGTCACCGAGGGCGACATCATGCGCGACACGGCCTCGGCGGCGATCATCCTGCAGAAGCTCAAGGACGCGGGCGCGTCGTTGGCGCTGGACGACTTCGGCACGGGGTTCTCGTCGCTCTCCTATCTGGCGCGGCTGCCGTTCGATACGCTGAAGATCGACCGCTACTTCGTGCTGACGATGGACAAGGACGAGGGCTCGGCGAAGATCGTCAAATCGGTCGTCAATCTGGGCCGCGACCTGTCGCTGGAAGTCGTGGCCGAGGGCGTCGAGAACGCAGGACTGGCGCGCCTGCTGCTGGACCAGCAATGCCACTACGGCCAGGGCTTCGGCTATGCCCCGGCGCTCCCGGCCCAAGAGGCCGAGGTCTATCTGAACGAAAGCCTGTCCGACGGCGTCGCGCCGCTGAAGGCGCGCTCGGGCTAGGCCCGCCCCGTCTGGGCCGACAGCATAGCGGCGTCGACGCCGAGGGTGGCTAGAGCCCGCGCCCACTTGGTCTCGAAGTCGGTGTCGAACAGCAGGTCGAGATCCGGCTCGGCGACCAGCCAGACGTTGTCGGCCAGTTCCTCCTCCAGCTGACCGTCGCCCCAGCCGGCGTAGCCCAGCGCCAGCACCGACCGGCGCGGCCCCATGACCGGGCGCGTCATGGCGGCCAGCGCCTCGCGTGTGCCGGTCATGGCCAGGCCGTCACCAAAGCCCACCGAGCTGTCCTCGATCATCCAGTCGTCGGTATGGAGCACGAAGCCGCGCTCGCGTTCGACAGGACCGCCGACCAGCACGGGACGACCCGTGGCCGTGGCGGCGCCCGGGGTGTCGAGTTTTTCGAGCACCGACTTCAGATCGACGCCCGGCGCAGGGCGGTCGATCCTCAGGCCCATGGCGTGGTCGGGGCCGTGGGCGCAGACGATGATCACCGCGTGCTCGAAGCGCGGATCGCCGATGCCCGGCATGGCGACCAGCAGACGACCGGCGAGGGAGGAGAACTCGGTCATGGTCTGATGATCGGGGCGGGAGACTTAGAGCGCAAGAGCCGATGGCGTCGCGGGCGGGCTTGGCCAGACCGCGGCCGGGGACTATCAGTCCGCTCGAACGCGATGTCCGCGTGATCCCAGACTTCCCGGAGCCTGCCATGACCCTGCAGATCGGCGACCGCATCCCGTCCGCCACCCTGATGACGCCGACCCCGGACGGCCCCCGGCCGATCACGACCGACGAGATTTTCGGCGGCAAGACGGTCGCCCTGTTCGCCGTTCCGGGCGCCTTCACCCCGACCTGCTCGGCGCGGCACCTGCCGGGATATGTCGAGAACAAGGACGCCCTGAAGGCCAAGGGCGTGGACGTCATCGCCTGTCTGTCGGTCAACGACCCCTTCGTCATGGGCGCCTGGGCCGAGAACCAAAAGGTGGACGCCGACACCGTGCTGATGCTGGCCGACGGCAACGGCGAGTTCACCCACGCGGTCGATCTGGTCATGGACGCCAGCCGGGGCGGCATGGGCCAACGGTCCAAGCGCTACTCCATGCTGGTCAAGGACGGCGTCGTGACCCAGCTGAACATCGAAGAGCCCGGCGTTTTCGAGGTCTCGTCGGCGGAACACCTGATCGCGCAGCTCTAGGGGCGCTATCGCTCGCGACGCGGTCACTCGCTGCTTGAGCGCAAATCCAAGGGCGCTACCGCTCGGCTCGCGGAGCCTCACTGCTTGAGCGCATTTCGTTGGAGACGGACATCACCGACGTCTTCACGCCCGAGCAGCGCAGCGCCGTCATGCGCCGGGTCAAAGGGCGCGACACCGCTCCAGAGCTCTTCGTGCGTCGGGCTCTCCGCGCCGCCGGGATCGGCTACCGGCTCGACGGATGCGGCCTGCCGGGGCGGCCCGATCTGGTGATGAAGGGGCGGCGGGTCGCGGTCTTCGTGCATGGCTGTTTCTGGCACGGGCACGACTGTCCACGCGGCTCGCGGCGGCCCAAGGCCAACGCCGCCTACTGGGACGCGAAGCGCGCCCGAAACATCGCCAGGGACGCCGACGTCGTCGCCAGACTGACCGCAGGCGGCTGGCGCGTGGTGACGATCTGGGAGTGCGATCTGAAGGGCGACGAAGCGGCGGCCCGGATCGTCGCCGCCGTGCGCGGTCAGGCGGCGGCGACCTCGGAGGGTGAAGCGTCGGTTTCGGACAGCACCTGCTCCAGCGCGCCCAGCAGGGCCGGCGGCGTCAGCGGCTTGGAGACGAAGTAGGTCATGCCTGCGGCCATGCAGGCGGCGATGTCCTCGGGCGCGGTGTCGGCGGTGACGGCGATCACGGGAACGCCCGCGTTCGGTCCGCCGCCGGCGCGTAGCCGCCGGGTAGTCTCGCGGCCATCCAGCTCCGGCATGCGCACGTCCATGAAGATGACGTCGAACACGCCCGTCTCGCACTGGGCGAGAGCCGCCAGGCCGTCGGCGGCCGTGGCGATGTCGCAGCCGAGCGGCGCCAGAATGAGTTCGACCGCGCGGCGGTTGATGTCGTGGTCGTCGACGACGAGGACACGCAGGGGGCGTTCGGCCTCCGCTTCGGCGGCCTCGGCGAGCGGTGGTTTGTCGGATGCCGCCACCGCGATTGGCGTACCGGCGACGGGCGTCGCTGGTGGCTTCGGTTCCGCCACGGGCTCGGCCGGAATGTCGGCCCCCAGCTGCGCGAGGAGGGCCTCAGTGGCCGACACAGCGGGCGCGGCCTCGACGGCCGGCTCCGGCTTTGGCTCGGACTTGCGCGGCGCGCGGGAACTGGGCTTGCGCGGCGCCAGGCTGCGGACGATGTCGCCCCGGCTGTCCTCGCCGAAGGTGCGCGGCGCAGCGGCTTCGGCGTCCCCGCTGGGCAGGACGAGCGAGAGGGTGAAGACCGCGCCCTCGCCGGGCCGGCTGCGCGCCGTCAACCGACCGCCCATCAGCTCGATCAGGTCCCGGCTGATGGTCAGGCCCAGCCCTGTGCCGCCATGGCGTGCGCTGACGCCTTCGGACAGCTGATCGAACGGCGTGAACAGGCGGGCCAGCTGATCGGCCGACATGCCCGGGCCGGTATCGGCGATCTCGATCAGGATGGCGTGCTCGGCCGGCTCCTCGGGCCAAGAGGCCAGGCGCAGGGTCACCGAGCCCGCCTCGGTGAACTTCATCGCGTTGGAGACCAGGTTGTTCAGCACCTGGCGCAGCCGCATGGGGTCGCCCTTGACCGAGGCGGGCATCGACGACGCCCCCTCGACGCGGAGAGACAGGCCCTTGGCGCGGGCCTCGCCCTGCCAGAACATCAGGGTCTGGGCGATCAGGCTGCGCAGGTTGAAGTCCACGCTCTCGACCGCCATGTGGCCGCCCTCGAGCTTGGCGTGGTCCAGAAGGTCGTCCAGCAGGGCCTTCATCATCACGCTGGCGTCCGAGATCAGGGCGGCCTGAGCCCGCGCCGAACTGGTCTTGGCGCCGGCTTCCAGCTCGGCGGCGCCCGTCATGATGGCGCTGATGGGGGTGCGCAGATCGTGACCCACGGCGGCGAGGAAGGCCTGTCGGCTGGCCATGATGCGCTCGGCCTCGGCCCGCTTGCGGTCGGCTTCGACCCGAGCGGCGCGCTCGGCCTGCTGCGCTCGGTTCATCCGTTCCCAGGTCGAGACGCAATAGACGCCGAAGACGCAGAAGGAGATGGTCACCGCCATGACGAAGGCGTGGGACGCCCCGTAGAAGCTCATCCAGAACGGCACCGTGGCCATGTAGAGGAAGTGCGGCGCGATGGTGATCGCCAGCACCTTGCGCGAGCCGGGCGAGTTGATGACGCCGTAGATCGCCCCCGACGCGGCCACGATGGCCGCGCAGACCCCGCCCATGGGGCCGCCCAGCAGCCAGAGCGGAATGGAAAGGCTCCCGAACGACGCCGCGTTCAGGAACAGCATGACATTGCCCGCCGCGCTGCGGATCGGGCCCATGCGCTCCACCCGGCCGGAGAGCACGGGTGCGAAAATCCACAGGTCCAGCGCCTGGACCAGGAAATAGCCGACGCACCACAGGGCTGAGACCTGCCAGCCGAACACCGGCGTGAAGATGAGCGCCGTCGCGGCGCCCATGCCGAGCCGCTGCATCAGGGCGCGCCGACGGGCCTGGATCGCGGGCGTCCAGTCCGGCGCCGAATCCTCATAGGCCTGCGACATGCACGTCCCCGAAATGAGGCGCACAGGCCCCTGCCGGAAACCATCATGACCGAAGCGGCCTAACGCTCCGTCAACGCAGGGTTGGCGGAGGCCTCGGCCAGGGAGGCGAAGCCGTCGGCGCGCAAACGAGCGGCCAGATCACGCTTAATGCGGCCGACCAGGCCCGGCCCGCCGTAGATCAGGGCGGAGTAGATCTGGACCGCCGACGCGCCCGCCCGGATGCGTCGATAGGCCTCGGCCCCGCTGTCGATCCCGCCGACGGCAATCAGGGGGAGGCGGCTCTTCGCCGCCTCGGCCGCGTGGATCAGGGCCTTGTGCGCCTTTTCGCGCAGCGGCGCCCCGGACAGGCCGCCGGCCTCGCCCCGGTCGCGCGAGCGCAGGCTGGAAGGGCGGTCCAGCGTGGTGTTCGAGACGATCAGGGCGTCGATCCGATGCGCCAGCGCCGCCTCGACGATCATGGCGATCTCGTCCGGCGTCAGGTCCGGCGCGATCTTGAGGAAGACGGGAGCCGGCGTCGTCCGCGCTTCGGCCACGCGGCCGAGCAGATCGTCGAGCGCCTCACGCCCCTGCAGCGCGCGCAGCCCCGGCGTGTTGGGCGAGGAGATGTTGACGGTGAAGTAGTCGGACAGCCCCGACAGGCGGCGCAGGCCGGCGACATAGTCCGCCGCGCGATCCTCCGTGTCCTTGTTGGCCCCCAGGTTGGCTCCGACCACGACGCCGGAAGGGCGGCGCGACAGGTTGGCGGCGAAGGCCTCCAGGCCGTGGTTATTGAAGCCCATGCGATTGATGATCGCCTGGTCCTCCGACAGCCGGAAAAGGCGCGGCTTGGGGTTGCCCGTCTGCGGGCGCGGCGTGACGGAGCCCGCCTCGACGAAACCGAACCCGAGGCGGGACAGGCCGGTCAGGGCCTCGGCGTTCTTGTCCAGACCGGCGGCGAGGCCGATCGGGTTGGGCAGCTCGAGACCAGCGAGCGTCGTCCTGAGGATCGGATCATCCGGCGGCGGCGCGGGCAAGGGCGCGTGCTTCAGGCCGCCGATGGCCAGACTGTGGGCGGTCTCCGGGTCGAGGGTGCGGAGCAGCGCTGTCAGCATGCGAACGGCGTCGCCTCGGTCACCGCCGTGGTCGGCAGGGGCCCGTAGATGTGCGGAAACAGCGCCCCGCCGCGAGAAGGCTCCCAGACCACCGTATCGCCGAGCGCCTCGAGATCGACGGTCAGGCGCATGAGATCGGTCCGGCCCGCGAAATGCTTCCGCGCCGTCTCGTCCAGCTGGGCCGCCGTCGATAGATGGATATAGCCGTCGGCCAGATCGACCGCCGAGCCGTGGAAGACCCCCTCGGCCAGGGCCTCGCGCCATTCCGCGGCGTCGAGCAGCTTATAGGCCCAGCGCTCTGCCATCAGTCGTCGGCCCCGCCGCCGAAGGCCTTGGGCGTCAGGAAGCCGTCGTAGGCGCAGCGACCGGCGACATCGACCTCGAACACGGCCGCCGCTCCGGTCGGAAAGCCGCCGGCCAGACGGTCCAGGATGGCGGGGGAGGCGGCGCTTTCCGTCAGATAGTCATAGGCCAGGGTGTGAATGCCCGGATTGTGGCCCATGACCAGCAGGCATCCAGCCTCGTCCTCGGCGTCCTGAACCAAGCGCCGGATGGTGTCGGACGAGGCGTCGTAGAGGCGGGGCTCGATCCGCACCTCGACGTCGCCGAAGGCCTCCTGCACCGCATCCCAGGTCTGGCGGGTGCGGGTGGACGGGCTGAGCAAAGCCAGATCGGGCCGCAGCTTCTTCTCCGCCAGAACGCGACCCATCAGGGCGGCGTCGGCCAGGCCGCGCTCGGTCAGGGCGCGGTCCCGGTCCAGGCCGGAGGCGGCGGCGCGCTCGGTCTTGGCGTGTCGCATCAGGATCAGGCGGTGCATGAGGCCGCCGTTACAGGGGTTCGCCGCGCGCTTCCACCCCGTCGCCGTCACGCGGCGACCGCGTCGCGGGCTGGGGCTGGAGCACCCCTTGCGGGACCGCAACCCGCGCCCCGTGGCCGGACGGGCGGATGCGGGCATAGGCCTGCCGCGTCGCCTCCAGCAGGATGACCCCGGCGAAGCCCGGCGCGACGCGCCTTCCAATCTGCTCGAAGCCGTCGGCCATGCCCAGAATCGGCGTCCATGGCGGGACATACAGCGTCTGGGACCAGGCGGTCGGCTCCAGCCCGACGGCGCGGACCAGCCGCTCCAGCTGACCGCGCGTGAAGGGCCGGCCGTGGCCGAAGGGCGTGCTCTCGGCTCGCGCCCACATGCCGCCCCGCGCCGCCGCCGCCAGGATGATCCGCCCGGCCGGCGCCAGCGCCCGAACCGCCTCGGTCAGCAGCAGGGTGGGGTCGTCGGCCTCTTCCAGAGCATGGACCAGCAGGACGCGATCGAACGTCCCCGCCGCGAAGGGCAGGCGCTTGTCGTCGACCAGCAGCGTCCGGTTCTTGCCTATGGAGGGCCACAGCTCCACGCCCTGGCCGCCCGGCATGGCGGCGATGACCCGGCGTGCGCCGACGAAGGCGTCCAGCCACGGTGTCGCATAGCCGACGCCCAGGACGTCGCAGCCCTCGGCCTCACCCCAGGCGTCTTCCAGACGCTTGGCCAGCAGCCGCCGCACCAAGGCGCCCCGGGGCTCGCCGTAGAAGGCGCGAAGATCCTCGATGGCGCGGCGCATGGTCTCCACTATATGGCGGATCAAGCCTCGCCACCAAGGACCGCACCATGCCCCTGACCGTTCACCTGTTCCCGGCGCGCGAGGACAACTACGCCTTCCTGGCCCGCGACGAGGCGACAGGCACGGTCGCCGCCATCGACACCCCGGATGCCCAGGTGATCCTGGACGCCGTCCAATCGCTGGGCTGGGGCAAGCTGGACCGCGTCATCAACACCCACTGGCACCCCGACCACACCGAGGGCAATGAACGGCTGAAGGCCGAGACCGGCTGCGACATCTGGGGGCCGGAGGAAGTCCGCAAGGTCGCCCCGGTGGACCGCATCGTCGAGGAGGGCGACGTGGTCCGGATCGGCGACACGACGCTGCACGTCACCGCCACGCCCGGCCACACGCTGGGCCATGTGGTCTTCCGCTCGATCCCGGACAACATCGCCTTCACCGGCGACACCCTGTTCACCCTGGGCTGCGGGCGTCTGTTCGAGGGCACGCCCGAGCAGATGTGGGACAGCCTGCAACGCATCGCCGCCTGGCCGGACGAGACGGTGCTGTATGGCGCGCATGAGTACACGGCGTCGAACGCCCGCTTCATGCTGAGCGTGGACGACCGGCCCGAAGCCCGCGCCCACGCCGAGGGCGTCTTCACCCGGCGCGCGCTGGGCGAACCGACCGTGCCGACGACCCTGGGCGTTGAGCGGCGGTTCAACCCCTACCTGACCGCGCGTGACGGCGCGGAGTTCGCCGCGCGGCGCGCCGCCAAGGACGTCTTCAAGGGCTGACGCCTCGTCGCAGCCGGAACCGTGGCCGCGAGCGGGCCGTTGGACACCCCTCGACATCAGGGGTTCCAGCATGAGCGACACCGTCGCCGATCCGAGCTTTCATCCGCCCGAAGACGCGGTCGAGTTCTATGAGGAAAGCCTGCGCCTGCTGAAGGAAAGCGGCATACCCTTCCTGCTGTCGGGCACCTATGCGGTCACGGCCTACACGGGCATCCGGCGGCCGACCAAGGACCTGGACGTCTTCTGCAAGCCCGGCGACTACCCCCGCATCCTCGCCTTCTTCCAGGCGCGGGGGTACCGGACCGACGTCGAGGACGAACGCTGGATCGCCAAGGTCTGGAAGGACGAGGACCGCTTCTTCGACGTCATCTTCGCCATGTCGAACGGCGCCATCGCGGTGAACGACAGCTGGTTCGGCCCCGACACCATCGAGGTCTATGGCCACGAGGTCGGCATCACGCCCCCGACGGCGCTGATCCTGTCCAAGGTCTTCATCCAGGACCGCTACCGCTACGACGGCGCGGACGTGAACCACATCATCCTCAAGCAGGCGGCCAACATCGACTGGAAGTCGCTGCTGGATCAGATGGACCTCTATTGGGAGGTGCTGATGGCGCACCTGCTGAACTTCCGCTTCGCCTATCCGACCGAGCGCGAGAACGTGCCGGCCTGGCTGATGACCGAGTTGACCGAGCGGCTGCAGGCCCAGGTCAACCTGCCCGCCCCCCGGATCAAGGTCTGCCGCGGCCGTCTGTTCAGCGCGCGGGACTACGTCTCCGACATCGCCGAATGGGGCTTCGGCGACGTGGTCGGCAAGGGCCTGGAAGAGCGCCATGACCCCGTACATTGATCCGAAATCCTCCCCCGTTGGGGGAGGGGGACCGCGAAGCGGTGGAGGGGGCCAACCGCGCACGCCGGAGTCTGGAGCGAGCCCCCTCCGTCATTCCGCTGCGCTCCATGCCACCTCCCCCAATGGGGGAGGATTTGCGCCATGACCGACGCCCAGACACAGCAACCCGGGCTCGAACCCGGCCCCGCCCGACGGCTGCGGGTCGCGGCGGTCGGGGATCTGCACGTGGGCGAAGGTCAGACGCGGCCGCACCGCGCCCTGTTCGAGCGGGTCTCGGACGACGCCGACGTGCTGTGCCTGTGCGGCGACCTGGTCAACTTCGGCAAGACCGCCGAGGTGGAGGTGCTGCTCGACGACCTCAGAAGCTGTCGCATCCCCATGGTCGGCGTCATGGGCAATCACGAGCACGAGTGCGGCCAGCCCGAGACGGTCGAGAAGATGCTGGCCGACGCCGGCGTGACCATGCTGTCGGGCGGGCGCAGCTGCGAGGTCGGCGGCGTGGGCTTCGCCGGCGGCAAGGGCTTCGTCGGCGGCTTCGGCCGCTACATGCTGAGCGCCTTCGGCGAGGCCTCGATCAAGAGCTTCGTGCAGGAGGCGGTGGAGGACGCGACCGCGCTCGAGACCTCCATCCGCTCGCTGCGGACCGAGCGGTCGGTCGTGCTCCTGCACTATTCGCCCGTCGTCGACACGGTGGTGGGAGAGCCGCCGGAGATCCACGCCTTCCTCGGCTCGTCGCGGCTGGCCGAGACCATCGACCGCTACGACAACGTCAGGCTGGTCCTGCACGGCCACGCCCACCGGGGCGCGCCGGAGGGCAGGACGAACCGGGGCGTGCCGGTCTTCAACGTGGCCCTCCCCGTGCTGAGGACGCTCGGCGAAACCCCGTATCGCGTGTTCGAGGTCTGACGGCCGCCGCTTGCCGCTCGGCCGGCCCCATCCCATATTCCTCCTCGAAGCCGAGGGCGCGCCGCTTCAGGGCGCCTCCGGCTCTAGTCGCTTCTGAGTGAGGACTGACCATGACCGGCCGCCCCGTGCTGTTCGACAGCCCGTTTCTTCTGGGTTTCGACCAGACCCGCGCCCTGATCGACCGCGCCGCCAAGGCCGCGGCCGAGAGCTATCCGCCCTACAACGTTGAACAGATCGGCGACCACGGCGTGCGCATCTCCCTGGCCGTGGCGGGCTTCTCGCCCGACGACCTGGCGATCACGCTCGAAGGCCGGCAGCTGACCATCGCCGGCAAGCGCGAGAGCGCCGGCGATCAGGCCTTCCTGCATCGCGGCATCGCCTCGCGCGGCTTCGTGCGCAGCTTCGTCCTGGCCGACGGTCTGGAGGTCGAGGGGGCGACGCTGGAGCACGGCCTGCTGCACGTCGATCTGAAGCGGCCGGAAGAGGCCGCGACCGTGAAGCGCATTCCGATCAGCCTCGGCTGATCTCAACCCCAATGGCGACGCTTGGACGCGCCGGCGAACCCGCCGGGCGCTGCGGCGTTGTCTTTTCGAAGGAGGCGGTCCTGATGACGCCGATAATGACCAAGGAAGACCTGAAGGGGCTGGGCGCGCCCGACCTCGTCTATGTGCGCGAGATCAGCGCGGCCGACGTCCTGGCCGACGTGCGGGTCGAAGAGGCCAAGGGCCTGATGATCGATCCCGACCAGACCCTCTATGCGGTGCACAGCGCCGACGGCGAGCGGCTGGCGGTCATGCTGGATCGCGAAACGGCCTTCGCCGCCGCCGTGGCCCACGAACTGGCCCCGGTTTCCGTCCACTAGCCGACGAAAACCGCCTCAGGCGGCGGTGGCCGTCTCGTTGGTGACGAACAGGGCGTGGATCGCGTCGACGGTATGCGCCTGACGCAGCTGCTCGCGCATTTCCGGCGACCGCAGGGCGCGCGACACCGCCGCCAGCGCCCGTAGATGCTCCGCGCCGTCGCGCGGCGGGGCGAACAGGGCGAACAGCAGATCGACCGGACGATCGTCGACGGCGTCGTAAGCCACAGGCGTATCCAGCCGCACGAACACCGCGCGCACGCGGTCCAGACCCTCAAGGCGGGCATGGGGCACGGCGACGCCGGAACCGAGCCCGGTCGAGCCAAGCGCTTCGCGTTCCAGCAGGGCCTCGAACACGCGGTCTTCGGCGACGCCCAGAGCCTGGGCGGCGCAGGCGGCCACGGTGTGCAGAGCCTGTCGCTTGGACGACGCGCCGCCTCTCAGGACGACGCCGTCCCGGACCAGCAGTTCACCAATATCCATGATCGTCTCGACTCACACACTCTTACGAGGTTCAGGCGGCCCAAGAGGGGAGGCGACGGGCGCGGGCCGCATAGCCCGAACCGCGCCTCTTTGGAAGGCTTATGCGCCAGAACCGTTTACAGAACCGTGTCCGTTCGACGACACGGTGCGTTCAGGGTCTATCCACCCGACATTGCCGTCCGGCCGGCGATAGACCACCGACAGCCCGCCGTGGGCGGCGTTCCGGAACATCACGACCGGATAGCCGGTCATGTCGAGCTCCAGCACCGCCCGACCGACGGTCAGGGTGCGGATCTCGGCCTCAGTCTCGGCGATGACCATACCGACCGGAGGCGGCCCGTCGGCCCCGGCCTCGCCGAACTCTTCATCCTCGACCGAGTCGGGATCGCGCAAGACAATGGATCGGGCGACCTCGCGCGCCGCATTCTCGGTCTTCTCGGGCGACAGGGGCTTGGGCCCGATGTGATGGTCCTTGAGCCTGCGCTTGTAGCGACGAACCCGCTTCTCGAGCTTTTCGAGGCTTTCGCTGAACGCCGCATGGGCGTCGCCGCCGAGCCCGGAGGTGAACACCACCTCGCCGGACGCCAGCCGGACCCAACAGTCCACCTTGTAGCCGTGACCCTCCTTGGAGACGATCACCTCGGCTCCCTGGCCGCCGCGTTCGAAGTATTTTCCGACGCCCTCTTCGAGTTCCTGGGAGATGCGCGAGCCTAACGCTTCGCCGACATCCACGTGCTTGCCGCTGACTTGGACTTGCATGTCACACAGAACGCGACCGACGGCGAAAAGTGTCAATCGGGAACGGCGATTTCACAGTCACGCTTTTGCGATCAGCAAAGCTTGGGCCAAGCGGCCGGTGTACGGCTTCTTTACGAGGCCTTGAGCAGCCGTCTGCGCTCGACCGAGGACGGAATCCTGAGGGCTTCCCGATACTTGGCGACGGTGCGGCGGGCGATGTCGATGCCAGCTTCTTTGAGAATTTCGACGATGCGATCGTCGGACAGAACATCGCCGTCGCGCGCCTCGTGGTCGATCATCGACTTGATCCGGTGACGGACGGCCTCGGCGGAATGGCTAGCCCCGCCGTCCACCGCTTGGATCGCGGCGGTGAAGAAGAACTTCAGCTCGAACACCCCGCGCGGAGTCGAGACGTATTTGTTCGAGGTCACCCGGCTGACGGTCGATTCGTGCATGCCGATGGCGTCGGCGACGGTCTTGAGGTTCAGGGGCCTTAGGAACTCCACGCCGAAGGCCAGGAAGGCGTCCTGCTGGCGCACGATCTCGGACGACACCTTCAGGATGGTCTTGGCCCGCTGGTCCAGCGACTTGACCAGCCAGTTGGCCTGGGCGGCGCAGTCGGCGACGAAGGTCTTCTCGGCCTCGGTGCGGGCGCCCGCTGAGATCGAAGCGTGATAGCCTTTATCGACCAGCAACCGGGGCAGGGTGTCGGAGTTCAGCTCTACCTTCCACCCGCCCGCCGGATCGGGTCGCACGTGGACGTCCGGGATCACCGTCTGGGCCACCTCGCCGGCGAAGCCCGCGCCCGGCCGGGGCGTGAGCGCCTTCAGCTCCGCGATCATCTCGGCCAGGTCCTCGGCGTCGACGCCGCAGGCTTTTCTGAGCGCCCCGAGGTCGCGTCGGGCCAGCAAATCGAGGTTGTCCAGCAGCGCCGCCATCGCCGGATCGAAGCGGTTACGCTCGACCAACTGGAGCTTGAGGCATTCCGGCACCGAGCGCGCCATGACGCCCGTCGGCTCGAAGCCCTGGCACACGGTCAACACCGCCTCGATCCGGTCCAGGCCGCACCCAAGGCGATCGGCCAGCTCCTCCAGTTCGCCGCGCAGGTAGCCACCTTCGTCGACCCCGTCGATCAGGGCCAGCGCGATGGCGTGATCCGCAGCCGAGAGCCCGGCTGCCGAAGCCTGGGCCTGCAGATGTTCCCACAGGGTCGGATCGTGCCGCTCGGGTCGTTCCCCGCCGTCGCCGTCGTTGAACGATCCACCCTTGCCCGCGGTCGACCAGTCCGACAGGCCGGGCTGCGACGCCCCGTCGTCGGAAAGACGGTCCGACGTCCGTTCCCCCGGTGCCGCGTCGCCATAGACATCGTCCTCGCGCGCGTCGACGGTGGAGGAGCGGTCTGCCGCTTCGGCGTCCGAAAAGCTAAGCTCCGCCTCATCGGAGCGGCTCTCGGCGATCGGTTCGACGGGACCTTCGGCTTCCTCGCGCTGAAGCAGCGGGTTCTTCTCGAGCTCGGCCTCGACGTATTCGTCCAGTTCCTGATTGGACAGCTGCAGCAGCTTGATCGCCTGCTGCAGCTGGGGCGTGATGACCAGCCCCTGCCCCTGCCGGATCTCAAGCCTTTGACCGATCACGCCTGCGCCGCCCCTGACGCCGGACCGCCGTGGCCCGGAACTTGCTGGGACGATGGCGCGAAGCGGTTAACGCCGCTCTAAACGTCGGAGCATCAGTAGATCCGGAAGGTGAAGACGCGGCCCGCCGGCACCTGGATTCGGCCGCGAGCGTCGCCCACACCGATCGTGCCGCCAGCGACGTCCCAACATCCTGCCGAGACGGTGAAGTCGTAGACGCCTCCCGCGGGGACAGCCATGCCGCTCGGCAGACGATTGAGGCCGTAAGTCGAGGCGCTGCATGCCGAGATCAAGACGGCGTGCAGCTGATCGCCCGTTTCGTTGACCACCCGGATCACGCCCTGAGGTTCGCCTGGGCGGATCAGGGGACCGCCGGTCACCATGTCCGCGCAGCCCGTCAGAGCCAGACCGCCCGCAATGGCGGCGCTGATAGTGGCGAGTCTTCTCATTCGACTTCTCCTTGCGTTCCCGCAGGCGCGGCTGATGTTTCCAAAGGGTCTGGCGCGACGGTCGCGGGAACAGCCCCGACGGCGGAACCAGAGGCTGGAGCGGCTGGCGCGCCGGCGTCGGTCTCGCCGCCAGGCACGCCTTCGGCGGGTGCGGAGGCGGGCGCCGCAGAAGTCTCGCTGGCGGTCGTCACCACGGCCGGCGCGGGCGCGCCGCACTGCCGACCCTGGTAGATGCCCGTCAGGAGGCTGTGTCGCTGCTGGGCGACCCGGATGCGCTCGGCTTCGGCGCGCGCGCGGGCCTCGGCGTTGCGGCGAGCCGCTTGCCCGGCGAAGTTTGCGAACAAGCCGAGACCGGGCACGGCCCCAAGAGCCCCGGAGTAGAGCGCCGCGTTCACCGCCACCGAAGTCGCGCCCGTGGCCATGGCTCCCTGGTTTTCAGCGTTGCGGGCGTTCTGGGCCGAAATGCCGGCGATCTCCTCCATACGGGTGATCTCGGCTGTCAGCTGCTCACAGGTCAGACCAGCGTCTGTGACGTAGGAGACCTGCAAAGGCGGTTCGGCCTGGCGGCGCTGCGCCTCAGCGGAACTGGGCATTACTGTCGCGGTCGTCAGGACAGCCGCAGTGGTCAGGCCGAGGGCCCGATGGAGTGGTTGGATCATGGTCGCCTCCCGTGGTGCGCCGCTGATCAGCGTCGCGCTCTAGGCGGCACGATCGCTCCCATCCCTGCGTCCGTCGTCATCCAAACGGATGAAGAGCCCGGGTCCGCCCCGTCGAGGCGCGGCCCTGTGGCCAGCCCAGCCAGGAGCGCCGCGACCTCCGCCTGCCGAGCGCACCCGGTCTTTTCCAGCACGCGCCTCAGCTGGGTTCGAACAGTCGTGATGGAGACCCCGCCGTCAGCCGCGATCTCTTCGAGCGTCCTACCCGCCGCCAACCCCGAGGCGACCCGCGCCTCCGAACGGGTCAGATCGAAGAGAGACCGCATCAGATCGGCCGACGGGCCTTGTCCGGAGCCCACGGGGGTGATCACCGCCAGGCCATAGGCCCGGCCGAAGATGTCGTGCGCCGTGCGGCGTATCGGTATGAGATGAAGCACCCCTGCGGCCGCTCCGGCTTCGTCCCTGAGCGGCAGGCTGACCGAAGAGCTTGCGCTTGGCGTGCCCAAAGCGACCAGGGCCTGATGCAGCCGCTCGGCGGCGGCGCGGTCTGCCAAGGCCAGCCGGCCAGACGCCGCGATATCTACGGCGGTCAGCTCATGCGCTTGGTCGTTCGCCTCGACCACGCCTCCCTTCTCGTCCAGAAGTACGGCGGGCATCCGCAACGTCGTTAGGATCTCAGTCGCGCCTTCCGCTCTTTGAAGCCCCAGCCGCGCGCTGATCAGCGCGCTGCGGGCCAGATGCGGGCGCAGCGCGTTCAATCGCTCCACATGATCGCGTTCCATCGGACCACGCTCGAAAGTCCTTTCAACGCTGAAAACGATCTGGTCGCCGCTTGGCGTGCGAAGTCCGGTGCCCGCGGACCAGCCCAGCCCGCGAGGACGGAAGAAGTCGCGGTAGATAGGATCGGCTGCGATCTGGTCCTCGCTCCAGAAATCCTGCTCCGTGAAAAAGGCGGGCTCGTCGGCCGCCATGAGACACAATCGGCGGCTGCAGCGCTGGAACCATCCATCGCTGACGTAGTCCGCGAACACGGCCCTGACGGCGTCCGAGGCGGTCCAGTGCAGCACCTTACGCGCCGAGAAGAGGAGCCCGCCTCGAGAGTCCGTCATTGCCGCGACATCGTCGAGCACGGCGGGCCAAAGCTCGGGCGCCACGGAGGCTTCGTAGATGCGGTCGATGAAGTCGCTGTCCACGCCTTCATCTAACGGCGCTATGGATCAGCCGTAAAGATCGCCCAGGTAGACGCGGCGAACCTCAGGGTCGTGGATGACCTCGTCCGCAGTGCCCTCGAACAGGACCTCTCCGTTCGAAATGATCGAGGCGCGGTCGATGATGTCCAGCGTCTCGCGCACATTGTGGTCGGTGATCAGAACGCCGATGCCCTCGCCGGCCAGATAGCGGATCACCTGGCGGATGTCGGCGATGGCGAGCGGATCGATGCCGGCGAAGGGTTCGTCCAGCAGCATGAAGCTGGGTCGACCCGCCAGCGACCGGGCGATCTCGACGCGGCGGCGCTCGCCGCCCGACAGGGCCGTGGCGGGCGCGTGCCGCAGATGGCCGATGTTGAGCTCGTCCAGCAGGCGGGTCGTCTCGGTCTCGATGGCCTTGCCCGTGGCGTTCAGCTCGACCACCGACATGATGTTCTGCTCGACCGTCATGCCGCGAAAGATCGAGGCTTCCTGCGCCAGATAGCCCAGGCCCATGCGGGCGCGCTGGTACATGGGCTGGCTGGTGATATCGACGCCGTCCAGCCAGATCGAGCCGCTGTCGGCAGGGATCAGGCCGGTGATCATGTAGAAGCAGGTGGTCTTGCCCGCGCCGTTGGGACCGAGAAGGCCCGCGACCTCGCCGCGCTGGACCGTCAGGGAGACGTCGCGCACCACCTGACGCGCGCCGAAGGCCCGAGCGATGTTCTTGACCCGCAGGCCCTTGTCCAGCGGCGCGGGCGCGGCGGCCGGTTCGGCCTCGCGCTCCTTCAGGTTCAGGGCCGAGAGTTCCTTGCGCGCCATCGGGTCGCCGAACGGGCCTTCAGGGCCTCAGTTCGACCCTTCCGGATAGAAGACGCCGCGCACCCGACCGCCCTGGCCGCCGCCCTCGATGCGGGCTTGGCCTGTGTCGACGTTGTAGCTGAGGCGCGAGCCGGTCAGGACGTTCTGGCCCTGGCGCAAGATCACGTCGCCGGTCACGACGACGGTGGCGTTCGACACGGTGTAGACGGCCCGGTCGCCCCGGATCGTCTCGTTCGGGGTGACGTAATAGACGTCGCCGGAGGCCTCGATGGTGGTCAAGCCGCCCGAGGCGTCGCGCGCGCCCTCGATGGCGTTAGCCCGCAGCCGGGCCTGACCCTGGGTGATCTCGGCGCGGCCGCGCAACGACACCGAGGTGTTGGTCAGCTCGCCGGTGTCGGCGCCGTAGCCGATCGGCTGGTTCGACGTGTTCGGTCGGCTCTGGGCCAGCGCCATGCCGCCCGCCGTGAGCGCGAGGACGGTCGCGGCCGTCGCGAGGAGATGCGTCGTCTTCATGGTCATTCACCGGAGGCGGCGGCGATCGTGCCCCGCACCTTGTTATCGCCCGAGCCGCTGAACACGACCCTCTGGCCCTGTTCATATATGGCATAGGATGTCGCGGAAATGGTTCCAAGCGGCCCGCGGCCTTCGACGCCCTTGTCGCCGGTGACGACACCGGTGGCGGTGTTCACCACGGCCTCTGGTGTGGTCAGGACGAAGCCGGAGCCGCCGTCGGAAATGCGGACGTTCGGGCCGATGGTCACGGTGCGCGCGGTTTCGTTGTATATCCCGGCATCGGCGGTCATCTCGGTGACCTTCGCTCCACCGAGATTCAGCCGGAGCACTGGCCCGTTCAGGCGAAAGCGGCCGGTGGCCGGATCCCTGACCGCGCCCTCCGCCCCGATCACGAAGCTGCGCCCTTCGGCGTCCTGGCCGTGGAACATGGGATTGTCGAGCCGGATATCGCGGGCCTGGCTGGCCTCCCGCTCCACGCCGGACATCACGGTGCGGAACACCGTCCAGGTCAGGGCGCCGCCCGCCAGAACCACGATCAGAATCGGCAGCAGGCGGCGATAGAGGCGCACCCGCTGCGAGCGCGCGCGCCAGCGTTCGGCCTCCGCCGCCAGCCGCGCCTCGTCGGCGGCCTTGCGTTGCTGGGCCGGGTCGGTCTGGCTCATTTCGTCCAGGTGTGGGCGAAGACGTCGTCCTCGAAGCCCATGAGGTCGAGCCGGGCGCGGACGGGCAGGAAGTCGAAGCAGGCCTGGGCGACCGCCGTGCGGCCCTCGCGCGCCAGCATCTCGTCCAGCCTGGCCTTGATGACGTGCAGATGCAGAACGTCCGACGCGGCGTATTCCAGCTGGGCTGGGGACAGCTCGGCCGCCCCCCAGTCCGACGACTGCTGGGCCTTGCTGAGGTCGATGCCGGCCAGTTCGCGGGCCACATCCTTCAGGCCGTGCCTGTCGGTGTAGGTGCGGGCGAGCTTGGACGCGATCTTGGTGCAGTAGACCGGGCGGGTCTCGACGCCGAGGTGCAGCTCCAGCATGGCGATGTCGAAGCGGCCGAAATGGAAGATCTTCAGCACCGCCGGATCGGCCATCAACCGCTTCAGGTTGGGGCAGTCATAGGCGGGCCGGTTCAGCCGCACGACATGGGCGTCGCCGTCGCCGGCAGACAGCTGGACCACGCACAGAGGATCGCGGCGGAAGCGCAGGCCAAGCGTTTCGGAATCGACGGCGACTTCGGGGCCCAGGTCCAGGCCGGCGGGCAGGTCGCCCTCGTGGAAATGAACGGTCATGGCGCTTCCTAGCGCACGCGGGTTTCAGAGGCGATAGGCCGCGCTGCAATGCAAAAGGGGCCCGGACGCTGTCCGGACCCCTCAAGCATTCCGATGTGGCGCGGCTTAGTGGCCGCCGTCCACGGGCGTGCAGACCGTGCCGTCGGTGCAGTCCGAGAAGTGGACCTGCGGCGGCTCGACCAGGATTTCCGACGGCCGCACATGGACCTCCGGACGCTGGACATAGATCTGGGCGGGCGCGATGCGGATCGGCGGCGCGTCCACATAGACCGGCGGGCCCTGGATGTGGACCGTCGGGCCGGCGACGTGCACCGGGCGGCCGATCACCCGATAGCCGGGCGAGGCGACGTGGATGGCCGGACCGGCCGGAACGTTGATCGGTGGCGGCCAGCCGCCGGGGGGCGTGTAGCCGCCTCCGCCCGTCCACGGGCCATAGAAGTCGACGACGCGGGTGCACGCGCAGGCGTCATGCGAGCCGTGCGGGCGTTCGTAGCATCCGTGACCTTCCGACGCCGGCGCGCCCGAGATCAGCATGGAGGCCACGATCGAAGTGATCGGATCCATTCAGTCAGCTCCCCTCTCAAGTCCTTGCGAGACTTCACTTTTCCCCTTTCAGGCGAACCTTAGAGGAGGTCTGCGACCCGCAGCAACACGGTTATATTAACCATTTTGGACTGTCTACCATCCGGCCTTCGCTTGCCCTACGGTGTGGCGGCGACTACACGACTTTGCGTCATCGGGGAGTAGTCGCCCGCATCTCCCGCGGGGTCCGCGTCAACAGACTTCCTCTCGCCCGGAGAGGATGGCGCGGACGGAGCATTCGAGGTGGAGCAGCCCTCCGCCGTCGTCCCTCAAGCAGCGAGGCCCCGCGAGCCGAGCGTTAGGGACACCAGCAATGCCCTGACAAGACCGCTGGCTTCGCAGGGTCGATTCCGCGCGGGGTCCGGCTGCGAACGCCACAGGTCCGTCCGCCGAGGCCCCGCGAAAGAGTGCGTTTTGGACGCCGTGCTGATTTCCATTGGCCTCGTCTCCCTCGCGGAGATCGGGGACAAGACCATGCTGCTGGCCATCGCCCTGGCGGCCACCTGGCGCCGCCCGACGCCGATCGTCCTGGGCATTCTTGCCGCCACCCTGGTGAACCACGCCTTCGCGGCTGTGGCCGGCGTTCTGGCCGCCCAGTACCTGGAGGGGCCGTGGATGCGATGGGTGATCGGGATCGCCTTTCTCGGCTTTGCGGTTTGGGCGCTTGTCCCCGACACCCTGGAGGTCGATCAGGCCGAACCGGCGGAGAAGAGCGCCTGGGGCGTGTTCTGGACGACCACGGCTGCCTTCTTCCTAGTCGAGATGGGCGACAAGACCCAGATCGCCACGGCGGGACTGGCCATCCGTTTCGAGAGCCTGCCTTTAGTCATCGCCGGTTCGACCGTCGGCATGATGCTGGTCAACGGTCCGGCGGTGTGGCTGGGCGAGGCGACGGCGCGTCGCCTGCCGCTCAGGTACATCCGCATGGCTGCGGCCGCAGCTTTCGCAGCCACGGGAGCATGGGTGTTGATCGCGGGGTGAGCCAGAGCGCTAACCCCGTTCGGCCCCATGCGCAGACCAGGATGCGCTCGTTGACGATCGCCTTGGCACTGATGGATGGTTGAGTTAGGCGTCCGTCGGCGCCGCCGACAGAGCTTCTTCCATCTCGGCGAATGAGGGCTGGGCTGTCGAGGGGATGTCGCCCCGGCCGATCTCGACCGAAATCTGCGCCGCATTGCCGTGCAGGTGGGCCACCAACACGGACTGGATGATCTTGTAGTAGGCGGCGTCGCCGTTAATGATCCCGGTCAGGCGCGCCGCCAGCGGCCCGACCAGACCATAGGCCAGGAACACCCCCAGGAAGGTGCCGACCAGGGCCCCGCCGATCATGCCGCCCAGCACTTCCGGCGGCTCGGTGATGGCGGCCATCGTCTTGATGACCCCCAGCACGGCCGCGACGATGCCGAGCGCGGGCAGGGCGTCGGCCATGTTCTGGAGCGCGTGGGCCGGCTCCAGCGCCTCGTGGTGGTGCTTTTCCAGCTGCTTTTCCATGGCGTCCTCGATCTGGTGGGGGTCCTCGAGGTTCATGGTCATCATCCGCAGGGTGTCGCAGATGAAGTCGGTGGCGAAATGGTCCTTCAGCACCTTGGGATACTTCTGGAAGATGGTGCTCTCGGCCGGCTTCTCGATGTGGCTCTCGAGCGCGATGACGCCCTTGGACTTCATCGTCTTGGTCAGCTGGAACAGCAGCGACAGCAGGTCCTTGTAGTCCTGCTTCTTCCATTTCGGCCCGGCGAAGATGCGCCCGAAACCCGCCGCCACGCCCTTCAGCGTCGAGGGGGCGTTCGAGGTAAGCAACGCCGCGATCGCCGCGCCGCCGATCATCATCATCTCATAGGGCAGGGAGTGGAGGATCACCCCCATCTTGCCCCCGGCGATGGTGTAGCCGCCGAAGACCATCGCGAAGAGCACGACGATGCCGATGATCTGAAACATGAAGCGCCCGAGCCCAGAGTGAGGCCGCGATCTTGGCCGTTAATGCTTAACGGCGGCTTGCCGCGCGCCGGGGTCGCAGGCGCCGCGAACGGCCCAGCCTTGCGCCTCCCCGGCATCGGCCTATATTGACAGTAGTTATGCTAACATTGAGCATAAGTATCGGGAGGGCGTCTTGGGCGTCACGCTGCAACTGAATCGGGCGACCGCAGAGGCCACCGCGCCGGTCTGGGAGAAGGTCAGGAACCACGTCACGCCGCTGGAGTGGCCCGACCAGGCGCGCCTGATCACCGAGATCAATGCGCTGAAGCGCGAGCGCGACGCCGTCATCCTGGCCCACAACTATATGACGCCGGAAATCTATCACGGCGTGGGCGACTACGTGGGCGACAGCCTCGGTCTGGCCAAGGAGGCGGCGCGATCGGACGCCAGGGTGATCGTCCAGGCGGGCGTGCACTTCATGGCCGAGACGTCCAAGATCCTGTCGCCCGACAAGACCGTCCTGATTCCCGACCTGAAGGCCGGCTGCTCTCTGGCCGAGGCCATCACGGGCGCGGACGTGCGGCTGATCAAGCAGCGCTATCCGGGCCTGCCGGTCGTGACCTACGTCAACACCACCGCCGACGTGAAGGCCGAGACCGACATCTGCTGCACCTCGGCCAACGCCGTCCAGGTCGTGGAATGGGCGGCCAGGGAGTGGGGCGTCGACCGCGTCATCCTGATCCCAGACGAGTTCCTGGCGAGGAACGTGGCGGCCCAGACCAACGTCGGCATCATCGCTTGGAAGGGCCGCTGCATCGTCCACGAGCGCTTCAAGGCCGAGGACATCCACGCCATGCGCGAGGCCTATCCGGGCGCCGAGATCCTGGCCCACCCGGAATGCCCCGAGGACGTGCTGGGCGCCGCCGACTTCGCCGGCTCGACCGCCGCCATGACCGACTACGTCATGGCGAAGAAGCCGCGCCAGGTGGTGCTGATCACCGAGTGCTCGATGGCCTCCAACATCAAGGGCGACGTGCCCGAGGTCGACTTCATCGGCCCGTGCAACCTGTGCCCCTACATGAAGCGCATCACCCTGACGAACATCCGCGACTGCCTGCGTGACATGCAGTTCGAGGTGAGCGTGCCCGAGGACATGATCGAGAAGGCCGCCCTGGCCGTCCAGCGCATGATCGACCTGCCGCCGCCCGCCGTCCCGGCGCGCTACGACATGATCAAGGCGCGTCATCATGTGCCGGTGGAGCTGATCTGATGAGCGACATCGGGCCATGGGGTTCGAGGGACGGCAGGCAGGCTGCGCCCTCGGCGGCGCTGCCGCCGCGCGAGACGATCGCCTCCTCCACCCCCGGAGCGCCCGTGATCGACAAGGGTCAGAGCCCGGCGTGGGTGGTGATCTCCACCTTGCTGATGCTCGGCTTCATCTGGTTCCTGACGGGCAGCTGGATCGTCGCGGTCGCGGCCATCTTCGGCCTGTTCGTGCACGAGTACGGCCATGTGCTGGCGATGAACCGGCTCGGCATGGGTCCGGCGAAGATCTACATCATCCCCTTCCTGGGCGGCCTGGCGCGCGGACAGCGCAATCCGAAGAGCGAGTGGGACGGCGTGCTGGTTTCGCTGGCGGGTCCGGCGTTCGGCCTGCTCGCTGTGCTCCCCGCCGTCGGCCTGTGGCTCGCGACCGGCCAGCGCGAGTGGATGATGGGGGCCTTCCTCATCGCCATGATCAATCTGGTGAACCTGGCCCCCGCCCCGCCGCTGGACGGCTCCAAGGCGCTCGGTCCGGTGCTGGCCCGCATCGACCCGATGGTCGAGAAGGCGGCCCTGATCGCCATCGGCGCCCTGGTCGTCTGGTGGGGCTTCTCCACCGGCCGCTACATCCTGGCCATCTTCCTCGGCATCGCCGTGCTGGGTTCGCTGCGGCGCGGCGCGTGGCGGCCGGGCGAGCGCAAGCTCAGCTGGGCAGAGGCGACCAAGTCGCTTGGGCTGTTTCTCGCCGCCGGCGCGGCCTGCGCCGGTGCGGCTCTGGGCGTGCTCCTGCCGATCTCGGACGGCTCGGTGCTGGGCGCGCTCGACATCGCCGGCCGGTTCACCGGCTTCGATCCGGGGCTGTCGCGATGAGCCGCCTCCAGCACGACGGGCCCCTGATCATCGGGGGAGGCCTCGCCGGCCTGTCCGCCGCCCTGTCCGCCGCGCCGCGTCCGGTGCTGGTGGTCAGCCCGGCGCCGCTGCTGGAGGCCGCCTCCAGCGCCTGGGCGCAAGGCGGCGTCGCCGCCGCCTTGTCCGCCGACGACGCGCCCGCCCTGCACCTCAAGGACACCGAGGCCGCTGGCGCCGGTCTGGTCGATCACGCCGCCGCGCAGGCGCTGACCGTCGACGGCCGTGCGACGGTGGAATGGCTGGCCTCGCTCGGCGCGCCCTTCGACCGCGACGCCTCCGGCGACTTCGCCGTCAGCCTTGAGGCCGCCCACTCCCGCGCCCGGGTCGCCCGGGTCGGCGGCGACGGCGCCGGTCGCGCCATCCTGTCCGCGCTCGTCGCCTCGGCCCGCGCGGCCGACTACGTCACCGTCTGGGAGGGCGCCCGCCTGCGCGCCCTGATCCAGGATGCGACCGGCCGCGTCGTCGGCGCCGTGATCGAGAAGGACGGCGACCTGGTCGAGGTCATCGCCCCGGCCGTGGTGCTGGCCACCGGCGGCGCGGGCGGCCTGTTCGGACGCACGACCACCCCCGTCGCCCTCAAGGGCGAGGGCTTGGCCCTGGCTTGGCAGGCGGGCGCCGAAATCCTCGATCCCGAGTTCGTCCAGTTCCACCCCACCGCCATCGACGTCGGCCTCGACCCCATGCCGCTGGCGACCGAGGCCCTGCGCGGCGACGGCGCCCGCCTGATCGACGCCGGGGGGCGCTATCTGCTCGGCCTCGAACCGGACGCCGACCTCAAGGCGCGCGACATCGTCGCCCGGGCTGTCCACGCCGCCGTGGCCGAGGGACGCGGCGCCTTCCTCGACGCCCGCGCGGCGATCGGCGACCATTTCCCGCAGGCCTTCCCTGCCGTGTTCGCGGCCTGCATGGCGGCGGGCTTGGACCCTCGCGTCAGCCCCATCCCCGTCGCTCCGGCGGCGCACTATCACATGGGCGGGATCGTCGCCGATCCGGACGGCCGGACCACCCTGCCGGGCCTGTTCGCCGTCGGGGAATGCGCCGCCACCGGCGTCCACGGCGCCAACCGCCTCGCGTCCAATTCCCTGCTGGAAGCCGCCGCCTTCGGCCGTCGCACGGGACGGGCCGCCGCCGCCGAGACGAGCCGCCCGGTCGGGTCAATCACGGCCGGCGCCGCCATCGACGACCTGCCGCCCGAGGCTCTGGCCGAGCTCCGGGCCGCCATGAGCGCCGACTGCGGCGTGGTGCGCGACGGGACCGGACTGACCCGCCTCGTCACCCTGATCGACCGGCTGGAGGCGGCCCACGGGGCCCCGCCCGCCCTCATCGCCGCCCGCCTGATCGCCGAAGCCGCGCTGGCCCGTCGGGAAAGCCGGGGCGGCCATTATCGCCACGACTATCCGGTGTCGTCGCCGACCCCGACCCACACGCGCCTGCGCCGCGACCTGACGACTGTCCGGGCCGCCGCATGAGCACGGTCACGGCGCTCCCCGATGTGCTGATCCGGTCCGTGGTGCGCATGGCCCTGGGCGAGGACCTCGGCCGGGCCGGAGACGTCACGGCCGCCGCCTGCATCACCGAAGGCGCACGCATGCGTGCCCGCTTCACGGCGAGGAAGCCCGGCGTCGCGGCCGGTCTGGCCTGCGTCCGCATCGCGCTGGAGGAGATGGACGCCGGCGCCTCGATCGCCCTGAACGCCGCCGACGGCGACGCCTTCGCGGTCGGGGCCGTACTGGCCGAAGCCGAGGCCGACGCCCGCGCCTTCCTCTCGGCCGAACGCACGGCGCTGAACCTTCTGGGGCGCCTCTGCGGCGTCGCCACTCTGACTCGCGACTATGTCCGCGCCGTCGAAGGCACAGGCGCGCGCATCGCTGATACGAGGAAAACCACGCCGGGCCTCCGCGCGCTCGAGAAGCACGCTGTACGCTGCGGCGGCGGGGTCAACCATCGCTTCGGCCTGGATGACGCGGTGCTGATCAAGGACAATCACGTCGCCGTCTGCGGCGGGGTGGAGGCGGCCGTCCGCGCCGCCCGCGCCCACGTCGGCCACCTGATGAAGATCGAGCTGGAGGTCGACGGGCTGGACCAGTTCCGTCAGGCGCTGGCTCTGGTCGAGGCGGGCGTCGGCCCCGACGTCGTCATGCTCGACAACTTCGCGCTCGCGGACCTGTCCGAGGCCGTTCGGTTGCGCGATGTGGCGGGCGTCCGGCTGACGCTGGAGGCCTCGGGCGGCGTCAATCTCCAGACGGTGCGCTCGATCGCCGAGACGGGCGTGGACGTCATCTCGGTCGGGGCCCTGACGCATTCGGCGCCCGTTCTCGACATCGGCCTGGACGCCGTCTGAGGGAACGGCCGGCGCCGGGCGGGGTTGTCTTTCGGGACAGCACCCAAGGAGCCGACATGGCCACGCCCCCGAAAATCCCCAAGGAACAGACCAGCTTCGTCGACCACGGCGCGATGGATCCCAACGACCCGCTGGCCGATCGCCGCGATCGTCGCACCGGCGTGCCGACCGGTCAGCCCGGCGACGCCGACGTGAACACCAAGCAGCAGGGACGCTTCGGCGACATCAAGCAGAACACGACCCATCAGGGCTATCAGCAGGACCGCTGATCATGGCCGACAACAATCAGCACACCCCCGAGCCTGTCGACGAGAAACGCTGGGGCGGTCCGGGCTCCAGCCATCAGAACGCCAAGGCCGAGCCGCCGGCGTTCGAGGATCCGCGCGACGGCGGGCCGACCAACCCCAAGAACAGCAAGGTGTCCGGCGGCGGCGGCGAGCGCGACATCAAGCACAGCCACATCGACGAGCGCCGCTCGTCCAAGGGCGACCGCGACGCCTGAGCCTCAGGCCTCGGGCGCGGAGACGGAAGCCGCGTCCACCGCGACCGGTTCGATCGCCGGAGCGGGAGTCGCCGCGGGGGCGGGCGGAGTCGAGGCGGAGGCGGTGGCCGGCGCCTCCCCATTCGCCAGACCTTCCTGGGCCAGCAGGGCCGTATAGGCAATGGCCTGTCCCGCCTGACGCAGCGGGGAGGTCGGATCGAGGCTGGCCTGAACCAGCTGAGCGCCGTCGTTCACGCCCGAGGGACGCGCGGCGTAGCTGAAGGCCGTCGACGAACCCGCCCGTCCCCCGAAGCGATAGAAGACATGGCTGCCGACCTGGTTGACCCGTATCAGGCTGTTCCGCCAAGCCGGGGCGACACCCGTCGTATGGAAGTGGGTCGCGTTGCCGACGCCCACATAGACCGCGCCGGACAGGGCGGCCGAGGCGATGTCGCGGGCCCGGTTCCAGGCCGCGCGGTTGACGCCGCCGCGCATGGACCCGTCGCAGGTGAAGCTGAACTGGCAGCCGACCCGACGGTTCGACCCCTGGAACACCACGCCGCAGACGCTGTTGGGGAAGGCGGGGTGCCGGGCGCGGTTCAGCACCACCTGAACCACGGCGCGCATGCCGTCCGAACCCTCGCCCCGCGCCTCGTAGTAGGCGGCCTGGGTCAGGCATTCGAGATCACGCGAGGCATCCAGCGCATTGGACAGGCGAAACGGACGGGCCGCATCGGCGAGCGTCGTCAGATCGGCCCGGCGCAGATCGGCGGGGCCGTTGGGACGCAGCTGCTCCAGCCGCGCGGTCAGAAGCTCGGCCTGGCGGTCGCGCTGGGCGCCGCCGGCCACGGTGTAGGGGTCATGCCGGCGCGCGATGGCCAGCGCGCTGGCGTCCAGACCGCCGGCTGCGGCGGCCAAGGCCTCTTCGGTAAAGCCCGCGGCCGTGGCCCCCTCCAGGCGCTCGGCCTGGGCCCTCACGGTCGTCGCCTTCGCCACGCTGCCGCCCAGATAGGCGCAGCCGATCGCCAGTCCCACCAGTCCGCCGAACAGGGCCGCCGCCGTCACGGGCCGAATCCGGGCCACATGGTCGGGGCGCGCGTCAGCGCTCGTGGAAGACGAATCGAACAAAGGCTCAGTCCTGTGCGGCAGGGCGGAAAGCGTCGCCCCCTGGGGTCGTCTCGCGTGGGGACCGGGCGCGCAACCCGCCACATCCAGTCCCTCGCGGATCGGAGATCGACGAACGCGCCGATATCCGGAAAGCGGGCCTTTATCCCGGACAGTATGGCCAGAATGGGGCTGATTCGCAAGTCGTTGTTGCGGCGCAGCAATTCGCCCGACCTCGCTCTTCCGCGCCTGGCTGGCCTTCGTCGAGAGGAACCTGCGCGCCACGGCGACGTTTGCCGGGCTCAACGCTATTCAGGAGTTCGATCATGCGCCGCCTAATCCTTCCGGCCCTCATCTTGTCAGCCGCCGCCTTGGCCGCGTGCGGTCAGACCATTGAACAGCGCGCCGCTACCGGCGCGGTGGCCGGCGCCGTGGTTGGCGGGCCAGTCGGCGCGGCGGTCGGCGGGGCCGCTGGCGCGGCCGTGGGCCAAGCCGAGAAGCCAAACTGACGCTCGCACGCCGATTCGCACGGATCGGCCGTCGTGGTCTGGCCATTTGCCGGCGGGCGTCCTATGTGACGCCCGCCGCCTTGCGTGTTCCGTATGGATGATCGCGGGCGGATGGGCGCCGCTCGGCCCCGTCCGATCGTCCCGCACGATCCTCTTCACACGCCATAAGGACCGCTGATCTCCCGCATGAGAGACCTGAAACAGACCGGTTTCACCGATCGCCTGACCGCTCAGCAGCAGGCCAAGAAGGCCCTGCTCGCCAAGTTCAAGCCCAAGCCGGCCGCCCCCGACCCCGAGTTCGACAAGCTCGCCGAGAAACGCGCCGCCGAGAAAGAGGAGGCTCGCCGTCGTCTCGAGGCTGAGAAGGCCGAGATCCGTCGTCAGAAGGCTCAGAAGGAAGCCGAGCGCCTTGAGGCTGAACGCCTGGCGCAGGAAGCTATCGACGCCGAGAGGCGCGCTGCCCGCAAAGAGCGCAAGCAGCTCACCAAGGAAGAACAGAAGGCGGCTCGCGACGCCCGCTACGCCGCCCGCAAGGCTCGCCAAAAGCGCTGACGGTTCACCTTGATGCAAACAGAGAAAGGCGCGGCCATGTCGGACCGCGCCTTTGTTGTTGGAAGAGACCCTCAGCCCAAGGCGGTCATCAGCTCGGGTACGATGGTCTTGTAGTCGCCGACCAGGCCGTAGTCTGCGACCTGGAAGATGGGGGCGTCGGGGTCCTTGTTGATGGCGACGATGACCTTGGAGTCCTTCATGCCCGCCAGGTGCTGGATGGCGCCTGAGATGCCGACGGCGACGTACAGAGCCGGGGCTACGACCTTGCCGGTCTGGCCGACCTGATAGTCGTTCGGGGCATAGCCGGCGTCGACGGCGGCGCGGCTGGCGCCGACGGCGGCGCCCAGCTTGTCCGCCAGGGGTTCGATCACGGCCGAGAACTCCTCCGCCGAACCGAGCGCGCGGCCCCCCGACACGACGATCTTGGCGGCGCCCAGTTCGGGGCGGTCCGACTTGACCATCTCTTCCGAGACGAAGGCCGCCTTTCCGGCGTCCTGACCCGCGACGATCTCGACGGGCGCGGAGCCGCCTTCGCCCGCCGGGGCGAAGCTGGTGGCGCGTACGGTGATGACCTTCTTGGCGTCCGAGCTCTGGATCGTCTCCAGGGCGTTGCCGGCGTAGATCGGGCGCACGAAGGTGTCGGGCGACACCACCTCGATCACGTCCGAGATCGGGGCGACGTCCAGCTTGGCGGCGATGCGCGGCATGAAGTTCTTGCCGTCCATCGTGGCCGGAGACACGACGGCGTCGTAGCCGCCGGCCAGACCGACGACCGTGGCGGTCACGGCCTCGGCCAGGGTGTGGGCCAGCTCGCCGCTCTCGGCCAGCAGCACCTTGCGCACGCCAGAGATCTTGGCGGCCGCGTCGGCCGCAGCCCTGGACCCCTGACCCACGACCAGCACATCGACGTCGCCGCCGACGGCGAGCGCCGCCGTCACGGCTTTGTGGGTGGTGTCGCGGACGGTCGAACCGTCGTGATCGGCGATGACGAGGACAGCCATTTACAGCGCTCCCACGGTCTTGAGCTTCATGACAAGTTCAGCGGCGTCGGCCACCTTGATCCCGGCCGAGCGGGTCGGCGGGGCGGTCACCTTCTGCACCTTCAGGCGCGGGGCTGTGTCGACGCCGTAGTCGGCGACCGTCTTCATGGCGATCTCCTTCTTCTTGGCCTTCATGATGTTGGGCAGCGACGCATAGCGGGGCGTGTTCAGCCGCAGGTCCACGGTCACCACGGCCGGCAGGGCGGCTGACAGGGTCTGGACCCCTCCGTCGACTTCACGGGTCACGGTCGCCTTGCCACCCGCGATCTCCAGCTTGGCGGCGAAGGTCGCCTGGGGCCAGTCCAGCAGGGCCGCCAGCATCTGGCCGACCGCATTGTTGTCGCCGTCGATCGACTGTTTGCCCATCAGGACCAGATCCGGCTTCTCCTCCTCGACCACGGCCTTCAGCAGCTTGGCGACCGCCAACGGCTCCAGGTCGGCGTCGGACTGGATCAGGATGCCCCGGTCCGCGCCCATGGCCAGAGCCGTACGGATGGTCTCCTGGGCCTGGCTCACCCCGATCGAGACCACGACGATCTCCGACGCCGTGCCGGCGGCGTGATGCTCCTTGCCTTCCTTCAGGCGCACGGCCTCCTCGACGGCGATTTCGTCGAAGGGGTTCATGCTCATCTTGACGTTGGCCAGGTCGACGCCGGTCTGGTCCGCCTTCACGCGGGCCTTGACGTTATAGTCGATCACCCGTTTGACGGGGACGAGAACCTTCATGTTCGCAGTGTCCTAGGATGGCCGGAATGTTGCGGCAGGGAATGGAACGGGCGAACGGGCCTGTCAACGTAACGCAACGTGAACTCACGTCGCAGCCGGGACGATCCAGACGATGAGACGCTTTCTGACCTTCCCGCGCCTGGCGCTGCTGTTCGGGGTGGTGTTCGCCTTCTTGGTGGGCGGTCTGGTGCTCTTCGACCGCTTCTGGATCGGGCCGGAGAAGGCCTGCGAGCAGGACGGGCGGTGGTGGTATCCGGAGGAGCGCCGTTGCCTGACGCCGATCTATCTTCCCGACATCACCGGCCGGCCCGCGGGCGTGACGCGTGAAGAGGCGTCAAATGAGGCCAACCGCGAGCTTTTGGCCATCGAGGACCGTTTGGCCGCCGAACGCGAGGCCCGCGACGCCGCGGTGCGTCAGCAGCGTGAGGCGCTGGAGGGCCGCTGAGGTCGACTAGACGGCGGCGTCGAACAGGGCGTCGCGGACCACGTCGGCTCGGACCATGGGAAACAGATGGTGGCTGCCCGGCACGGTCTCGACCGCGACATGGGCCAGACCGCGCGGCCGTTCCGGCACCTGTGTGATCGAGCCGGTTTCGGCCTTCAGGATGCGGATGAGGCCCCGATAGGTTCGCATCGCCCGCCAGGGATCGTGGCCCTGGCTGACGTAGTTGGAAGCCTCCCACTGTGGCGCGCAGGCTAGGCCGAATCCGCCCTGGGTCCTTTCGACCAGGCCGTCAGACAGGTAGTCGATCAGGGCCGCGTCGCCCCAACCCTTGAAGGCGCCTCGTCCGCGATAGCTCTCCAGCGCCTGCTCGCGGCTGTCGAACACGGCCCGGCGGCGCAGGGCGCTCCTGACCAGGGGAATGCGATCCGAAAGGCGACGAAGCCCCGGTGAGCGGAAGACGACCGACGTCAGCCCGCCCCAGATCACCGGATCGAATAGGACGAGCCGCGACACCCTCTGCGGTCGCTCGGCCGCCGCCAGCAGCGAGGCGGTCCCGCCCATCGAATGCCCGGCCAGGACGACGGGCGGTCCCGGAAAGGCGTCCAGCAGCGCGAGCAGGTCGTCGCGGTGGTCGTGCCAGTCGCGGCGGCCTTCCATGACGGTCGGCAGGGTCGTGCGCCCGTGCCCCCGCAGGTCCGGAGCCAGGATGCGGAAGGAGGAGGCGAGCGGCGCCAGGATCGAGCGATAGGTCGCGGCGTTGAACCCGTTGGCGTGGCTGAACACCAGATCGACCGGGCGGTTGGGATCGCCGAAGTCCAGCACGGCCATCTCGCCCCCGCGCGCGGGCAGCGGGACCATCAGGCGGCGGGGCGGGGAGAGCCGGGCGGCGTCCATGCGCCTAATCTAGGAGTGGCGGATGCGCCTCGCCAGCGCACAGGCCCCTATGCGGCGATCCGGCAGGCCGGGCAGCGGCCGTGGCCCTCGATGGTCGTCCGCTCCAGCGCATAGCCCGCGCTGTCGGCTGCGCGGCGCAGGGCCTCGCCCTCCGGCGGCGTGACCTCGACCGTCGCTCCGCAGCAGTCGCAGATAAGGAAGGCCGCGGCGTGGGCCCGGTCCCCGACCGAACAGGCGACATAGGCGCTGATTGAAGCGATGCGGTGCGCCAGGCCGTTCTTCTCCAGGAACTCCAGCGCGCGATAGACGGTGGGCGGCTTGGCGGCGACGCCGTCGTGACCATAGCGAGCGATCAGGTCATAGGCCTTCACCGCCTCCCCCGCTTCCAGCAGCAGCTCCAGCACGCGGCGGCGCGGCGGCGTCAGGCGCTCGCCGCCGGAGGCGCAGCGGCTCTCGGCCTCATCAAGCGCGCGCACGATCTGGCCGGGAGTCATGCCATTATCCGGATGATCGTGACCGCAGTCGTGAGACATGGCCCAGAGCTAAGGCGTCAGGTCGCCGCCTGCAACCGTCCGATCCCTTGCGGAGCGACCCCGTTTGCCGCCCCGGCCGGGTTCCGCTAAGAGGCCCCCCTTTCCCGCCAATCCAGAGCCGCTCGACCTCATGACCGACACCACCGCCGCCAACGCCCAGGGCCAGCTGGACGGCAACGTCCTGTTCTACTCCAAGCCCGAGCCCCTCTCGGTCGAGATGCACGGCACGCTGGGCGTCAATCCGGTCGACAAGCCCTACGCCTTCGTCGCCGCCGCCCACGTCGTGCCGATGACGGTGACCGAGTTTGCCCCGGCCGCCCTGTCCTATCCGGTGATCTTCCTGGGCGACACCAAGCAGCCCGTGGCCGTGATGGGCCTGCGCCAGGGCGAGAACCTGTTCGTGTCGGCGGCCGGCGACTTCCGTCCCGACGCCTACATCCCCGCCTACGTGCGTCGCTATCCGTTCGTCTTCGCCAACGACGCGCCGCAGCAGCGCCTGATCCTGTGCATCGACCGCGCCGCGCCCTTCATCACCGAGGGTGGCCAGGCCCCGCTGTTCGTCGACGGCAAGCCGTCGGACTACGTCAATCAGGCGATGGACTTCTGCAACAACTTCGAACAGGAGCGGCTGCGCACCGAGAGCTTCGTCAAGCTGCTCAGCGACCTGGACCTGTTCGAGGTCAAGGAAGCCGTCTTCACGCCGCGCGACGAGAACGGCCAGCCCGGCCAGCCGCAGAAGTTGGCCGACTATTTCGCCGTCTCGGAAGAGAAGCTGAAGGCCCTGCCGGCCGAGAAGCTGGCGGAGCTGCGCGACAACGGCGCGCTGGGCCAGATCTATGCCCATCTGGTCTCCCTGCTCGGCTGGGACCGTCTCGTCGCCCTGGCCTTCGAACGTGTCCGCCAAACGAGCGGTGCGAGCGGCAACGCCTGACGGAACGGCGGTCGCAAGGTTCGCCGGGGCGTTGATCGGCCATCAGTTTGCTCTTTTCTCGCCCCGCCGACGCTGATCTTATCGGCGGCCGCGGGGGCGCCATGATCGGCCATGATGGTCGTTCTGCTTGTCCCTACCTGTGGGGCTGAAAGAGACCGAATGCGCAGATTTCTCGTCGCCGGAGCCGCCATCGCGGCGCTTGGCCTTTCCGCCGCCGCCGTGGCCAGTCAGACGCCCCGGAACGAGACGTTCCGGATGCTCCAGCTGTTCGGCGACACCCTGGCGGTGATCGAGCAGGCCTATGTTGTCCCCGTCGACAACAAGAAGCTGATCGAGGCGGCGCTGGCGGGCATGATGACGGCCCTCGACCCGCACTCGAACTACCTCGCGCCCGACGGCTTCTCGGACTTGCAGGAGCGGACCTCCGGTGAATACTCCGGCGTCGGCCTGACGATCACCACCGAGGGCGGCCTGGTGAAGGTCATCTCTCCGATGGACAATGGTCCCGCCGCCAAGGCCGGGGTCCAAGCGGGCGACGTCATATCGGTCATTGATGGCCAGAACGCCGCTGGCTTGACCGTGTCTGAGGTCTCCGAGAAGCTGCGTGGCGCCATCGGCACCTCGGTCAGCGTCACCTTCCTGAGAGACGGATCGGATCCGCTGGAAGTCACCCTGGTGCGCGAGGTCATCACGGTCGACAGCGTCACCGGCCGCCTGGAAGGCGACTTCGGCTATCTGCGGATCGCCACTTTCAACGAAAACACCGGCCGGGAACTGACCGAGGTCATCGAGCGGCTGAAGCGCGAGAGTCCGAATATCCGAGGCTATGTGCTGGACCTGCGCAATAACGGCGGCGGCTTGCTGACGGCCGCTATCGACGTGTCCGACGCCTTCCTCGAGCGCGGCGAGATCGTCAGCCAGCGCGGCCGTCGGCCGGACCAGATCGAGCGGTATGCCGCGCGGCCGGGCGACCTGACCGGCGGCCTGCCGATCGTGGTCCTGATCAACTATGGATCCGCCTCGGCGTCGGAGATCGTCGCGGGCGCTCTGCAGGATCAGGAGCGCGCGACGCTGGTCGGCCTGACCAGTTTCGGCAAGGGCTCGGTCCAGACCGTGATCCCCCTGCGCGGCGGGCAGGACGGAGCGCTATCGATCACCACGGCGCGCTACTACACGCCTTCCGGCCGCTCCATCCAGAAAATCGGCATCGAGCCGGACCTCGAGGTCGCCCGCACCGAGGCGGAGGCGCGGATCGTCTCGCGCTCCAGCTTCGTCTATTCCGAGGCCGCCTACGCCACGGCTCTGGACGCCTCCATCGGGGCGGAACGCAGGGGGCCGCATACACCGCGCGAGGCTCCCGGTCCCGACTACGACAAGGACGCCGACTATCAGCTGCAGCGGGCGCTCGACGTCCTCCGCGCGGAAGGGAACCTGACACGGTTGGCGGCAGCGCCGGCAGGCATCATTGTCACAGAACCCGGGGCTCCAGCCGTCCAGACGGCGGCGCTTGAGGACACGACCGAGCGGGAGTGAACGTGACTAACGGCGCGTTAGGCTTTCTTAACCGCCGGCCGGCATTCTGACGCTCGAAGAGCGCCGTCCGGAATCCGTCCGGCGGCCAGAGCGTTCGACGTCGTCTATGTTCGCCAAGCGCCAGTCCGCCCTCGCCGCCGCCGCCGGCAGCCCTCCGCCCTCGCGGATGCCCAAGATCGACGCAAAGGCCATGCTGGCCTTCCTGAAGCGCCCGCCCGTCGCCGTCGGCGCTGCCGGACTGCTGCTCCTGTCCGCCGCCGCCCTGTTCCTGACCGTGCTCGGCGACCCCCGCGCCGGCACGCCGTCCGCCCGCGTGGCGCTCAAGCGCGAGGCTGCCCCGGCTCCCGCGGCTCCCACAGGTCTGGAAGCCTTCTCCATGGGCGGGTTCGCCGCCTGGCAGGGCCTGTCCGACCCGGCGCTGCTAGGCGAAGGCGGCGCGGCCGGAGGCGAGGCTCTCATCACTTTGCCGGACGGCGCGACCGTGGCGGGCGGATCGGCCGTCGCCGCCCCAATCATCCCGGCCCGACCGCTTCCGGCCGCTCCCATCGCGGGCCTCAGCCAGCCCGGCCCCAATGGTCCGCTGCCTGCCATCGCCACAGACGGCCGCGTCCCGGCCCAGGCCTATGCCCGGCCCTTTACGCCGAACGGCCGCCCGCGGGTCGCCTTGATCGTCGGCGGCCTTGGCCTGAACGCCGTCACGACCCGCGCCGCCATCGAGCGACTGCCGGCCGAGGTGACCCTGTCCTTCGTGCCCTATGCCGAAGACCTCCAGGGCTGGATCGACCTCGCCCGACGCCAGGGTCACGAGGTGCTGATCGAGATCCCCATGGAGCCGACCGGCTATCCCAACAACGATCCCGGTCCCCAGACCCTTCTGGCGAACGCCACGCCAGACGACATTGAAGCGCGCATGACCTGGCTCCTGGGTCGCGCAACCGGCTACTTCGGAGTGACCAACTACCTCGGCGACCGCTTCGTCACGTCGGATGCCGGCATGAGCGCCTTCCTCGGCATCCTACGCCAGCGGGGGCTCGCCTTCTTCGACGACGGCGTCGCCCGTCGCCGTCCCGGCGCCTGGTCGCGCGCCTCGGCGGACACCATCGTCGACGAGACCCAGACCCCCGCCGCCATCATCGCCCGTCTCAACGCGCTGGAGGCCGCGGCCAAGACGCGGGGTGCGGCGCTTGGCACCGGCTTCGCCTATCCGGTTACGGTCGAGGCCGCCGCCCGCTGGACCGCAGGACTGGAGGCGCGGGGCGTGCAACTGGCCCCCGCCTCGGCCATGGCGGCGCGGCCGGGTCGCTGATCTAGGGCTTAGTGAGTAGGGCTTAGGGCTTAGGTCTGGCCGATCGCATCGCACGTTGAGCGCGCGTTTACTGGCTAAGCCCTAAGCCCTACTCACTAAGCCCTCATGTCCGAACACCCCAACCACCGCCCGAACGTCGGCGTCGTCCTGTTCAATGCCGAGGGCCTAGTCTGGTACGGCCGCCGCGCCGGCATGACCGAGGGGCACGCCTGGCAGTTCCCTCAAGGCGGTGTCGATCCCGGCGAAGATCTAGAGGTCGCCGCGCGCCGCGAGCTGGAGGAGGAGACCGGCGTCACTTCGGCTGAGCTTCTAGGCCGCACCGAGGGCTGGATCATTTACGACTTCCCTGAGGCCCTGAAGGCCCAGCATCGCCGCGATGGCCGCAAGCCCTGGGACGGTCAGAAACAGGTCTGGTTCGCCTTCCGCTTCACCGGCGACGAGACCGAGATCGCGCTCGACCGCCATGCAGAGATCGAGTTCGACGCCTGGTGCTGGGGCGATCTGGCGGAAGCCCCCAACCTGATCGTGCCGTTCAAGCGCGACGCCTACGAACAGGTCGTGGCGGCCTTCTCGCGGTTCGTCGGCTAGGCTCCAGCGCCCGAAGGGGCCAGCCGCATCAGCACGAGACCCGCCACGATCAACCCCGCCGCCGCGACCCGCATCGGGTGGACGCCTTCGTTCAGCCAGATGACCCCGACGATGAAGGCCCCCACCGCCCCGATGCCGGTCCAGACCGTGTAGGCGGTGCCCAGCGGCAGGCTCTTCATGGCCAGCGACAGCAGGGCGAAGCTGACGCCCATCGCGCCGAGCGTGACCAGGCTGGGAACCAGCCGCGTGAACCCGGCCGATTGCTTCATGGAATAGGCCCAGACCACTTCCAGCAGTCCGGCGACGATCAAATAAACCCAGGCCACGGTCGGCCCTCCTTGCAAAGGGCCGGGCCGTCCCGGACTTGACCCCGGCCAGCCGGGGGCGAGGACGTGGCCTCGTCTTTCAGCGGCTATGTGGGTCAGGCGGATGGGAGATCAAGCCTTCAGCGTGCCCCTGAGGCGATCAGGCGGCCGCGATCTCGGCGGCTTCCTCGGCCAGGATGGTCAGGCCGGCGGGCGTGACGTCGGCGAAGCCGCCCTTGACGGTGAAGGTCCGGCGCGACGAGCCGTTGATGACCGTCACCTGGCCCTCGCGCAGCGCCGTCATGAAGGGCGCGTGGTCGGCCAGCACGCCGAAATCGCCCTCCACGCCCGGCGCGTCGACCTGGTCCACGAGGCCGGAGAAGACCTCGCGTTCCGGGGCGACCAGGGAGAAGTTCAGCTTCCCGGCCATTAGGCTTCCGACGCCATCTTCTGGGCCTTCTCGACGGCCTCTTCGATCGCGCCGACCATGTAGAAGGCGGCTTCCGGCAAGTGGTCGTATTCGCCGTCGCAAATGGCCTTGAACGAGCGGATGGTGTCCTTCAGCTCGACGAACTTGCCGGGCTGGTTGGTGAACTGCTCGGCCACGAAGAAGGGCTGCGACAGGAAGCGCTGGATCTTGCGGGCGCGGGCCACGACCAGCTTGTCGTCTTCCGACAGCTCGTCCATGCCCAGGATGGCGATGATGTCCTTCAGCGACTTGTACTGCTGCAGGATCTCCTGGACGCGGCGGGCGACCTGATAGTGCTCCTCGCCGATGACCAGCGGGTCCATGATCCGCGAGGTCGAGTCCAGCGGGTCCACGGCCGGGAAGATGGCCTGGGCGGCGATGTCGCGGCTCAGCACGGTCGTGGCGTCGAGGTGGGCGAACGACGTGGCGGGCGCCGGGTCGGTCAGGTCGTCGGCGGGCACATAGATGGCCTGGACCGAGGTGATCGAGCCCTTCTTGGTCGAGGTGATGCGCTCCTGCAGGTTGCCCATCTCGGTGGCGAGCGTCGGCTGATAGCCCACGGCCGAGGGGATGCGGCCCAGCAGAGCCGACACTTCCGAGCCGGCCTGGGTGAAGCGGAAGATGTTGTCGACGAACAGCAGCACGTCCTTGCCTTCCTCGTCGCGGAAGTACTCCGCGATGGACAGGCCGGTCAGGGCGACGCGGGCGCGGGCGCCCGGCGGCTCGTTCATCTGGCCGTAGACCAGGGCGCACTTGGAGCCCTCGGTCGAGCCGCCGTTCTTGGACGGGTCCACGTTGACGTTGGACTCGATCATCTCGTGATAGAGATCGTTGCCCTCGCGCGTGCGCTCGCCGACGCCCGCCAGCACGGAGTAGCCGCCGTAGGCCTTGGCGATGTTGTTGATCAGCTCCTGCATCGTCACGGTCTTGCCGACGCCGGCGCCGCCGAACAGGCCGATCTTGCCGCCCTTGGTGTAGGGGCACATCAGGTCGATGACCTTGATGCCGGTGACCAGGATCTCGGCCGAGGTCGACTGCTCCTCGAAGGACGGGGCGTCCTTGTGGATCGGACGATAGAGCTGGGTCTGGATCGGGCCGGCCTCGTCGATGGGGTCGCCGACGACGTTCATGATGCGGCCCAGCGTGCCCGGGCCGACCGGGGCCAGGATGGACTTGCCGGTGTCGGTCACCGGCTGGCCGCGGGTCAGGCCCTCGGTGGTGTCCATGGCGATGGTGCGGACCATGTTCTCACCCAGGTGCTGGGCGACTTCCAGCACCAGGCGGAAGGGCTCGCCCGTGCGCTGGTCCACGTTCTGGGTCTCGAGCGCGTTCAGGATGGCCGGCAGGTGGCCGGTGAACTCGACGTCCACGACGGCGCCGATGACTTGGGCGATCTTGCCGGTGGCGACGGCCGAGACCGGCGCGGCCGACGTCGGGGCGGCGGCGGCCTTGGGCGCCTTGGGCGCGGGGGGCTTGCGGGTCGTGGTCTTCTTGGGGGCGACGGTGTCGGTCATGGGGCGGTCCGTTTCGAAGGGGGCGTCAGGAGGATCAGATCAGAGGGCTTCGGCGCCGGAGATGATCTCGATCAGCTCCTTGGTGATCTGCGCCTGGCGGGAGCGGTTGTACTGGAGGGTCAAGGCGTTGATGAGGTCGCCGGCGTTGCGCGTGGCGTTGTCCATGGCGCTCATCTGCGAGCCGTAGAAGCCGGCCTGGTTCTCATAGAGGGCGGCCAGGATCTGGGTCGTGATGTTGCGCGGCAGGAGCGTCTCGAGCAGCTCCTCTTCAGAGGGCTCGTACTCATAGACCGCGCCGTTCAGGTCGACCTGGGGCGCGTCGGCCTCGGCCACGGCGGGGGCCAGCTGCTTGGGTGTCGGGACTTGGCTGATCACCGACTTGAAGCGGCTGTAGAACAGGGTGACGACGTCGGCGCGGCCTTCCTCGAACTCCGTCGCGATCAGCTCGGCGATCGGCTGGGCGGCGGGCAGGCCCAGGGTCTTGTGCTCGGACAGTTCGAAGGTCTTGACGACACGGTCGCCGAACAGGCGGGTCAGGCCGTCGCGCGACTTCCGGCCCACCGCCACGATGCGGACGTCCTTGCCGTTGGCGATCAGGCTGTTGATCCGGTCGCGCGCGGCCCGGACGACGTTGGTCGAGAAGCCGCCGGCCAGGCCCTTGTCGGCCGTCGCCACCACGATCAGGTGACGCTGGTCCGAGCCCGTGCCCGATAGCAGCTTGGGCGCGCTGTCGCCCGAGACGCCCTGAGCCAGGTTGGCGATCACGGCCGCCATGCGCTGGGCATAGGGGCGGGCGCTCTCGGCCTGGTCCTGGGCGCGCTTCAGCTTGGCCGCGGCGACCATCTGCATCGCCTTCGTGATCTTCTGCGTGGCTTTCACGCTTCCGATCCGATTGCGCATTTCCTTGAGGCTGGGCATCGGCCGCTACTCTCTCGTCAACCGGTCCGGGCTCAGGCGAAGGTCTTGGCGAAGGCTTCGATGGCGTCCTTCAGCTTGGCTTCCAGATCCTTCGAAAGCGCCTTCTCGGTCTTGATCGCGGTCAGGATGTCGGCGTGAGCCGAGTGCATCCGGGCAAGCAGCTCCGACTCGAAGCGCTGCACGTCGGCGGTGGCGATGCCGTCCAGATAGCCGCGCGTGCCGGCGTAGATCGACACCACCTGCTCCTCGACGGTCAGCGGCGAATACTGCGGCTGCTTCAGGAGCTCCGTCAGGCGCTCGCCGCGGGCCAGCAGCTTCTGGGTGGAGACGTCCAGATCCGAGCCGAACTTGGCGAAGGCCGCCATTTCCCGGTACTGGGCCAGCTCGCCCTTGATGGTGCCGGCGACCTGCTTCATCGCCTTGATCTGGGCCGAGGAGCCCACGCGCGAAACCGAGATGCCGACGTTCACGGCCGGGCGGATGCCCTGGTAGAACAGGTCCGATTCCAGGAAGATCTGGCCGTCGGTGATCGAGATCACGTTCGTCGGAATGTAGGCCGAGACGTCGTTGGCCTGGGTCTCGATCAGCGGCAGGGCCGTCATCGAGCCGGCGCCGTTGTCCTCGTTTAGCTTGGCCGAACGCTCCAGCAGGCGCGAGTGCAGGTAGAAGACGTCGCCCGGATAAGCTTCACGGCCCGGGGGACGGCGCAGCAGCAGCGACATCTGGCGATAGGCCACCGCCTGCTTGGACAGGTCGTCATACACGATCAGGGCGTGCATGCCGTTGTCGCGGAAATACTCGCCCATGGCGGTGCCAGCGAACGGGGCCAGGAACTGCAGCGGCGCGGGCTCCGACGCCGTGGCGGCCACAACGATGGTGTATTCCAGGGCACCGCGCTCCTCGAGCGTCTTGACGATCTGGGCGACCGTCGAGCGCTTCTGACCGATGGCGACGTAGATGCAGTACAGCTTCTCGGACTCGTTGTCCGAGACGTTGACCGACTTCTGGTTCAGGATGGTGTCGACGGCCACGGCGGTCTTGCCGACCTGACGGTCTCCGATGATCAGCTCGCGCTGCCCGCGGCCGACGGGGATCAGGGTGTCGATCGCCTTCAGGCCCGTCTGCATCGGCTCGTGCACCGACTTGCGCGGGATGATGCCGGGGGCCTTGACGTCCACGCGGCGACGCTCGGTGAACTGGATCGGGCCCTTGCCGTCGATCGGCTCGCCCAGCGGGTTGACGACACGACCCAGCAGGCCCTTGCCGACCGGCACGTCCACGATCTCGCCCAGGCGGCGGACCTCGTCGCCCTCGGCGATCTGGGCGTCGGCGCCGAAGATCACCGCGCCGACGTTGTCGCGCTCCAGGTTCAGGGCCATGCCCTTCACCCCGGCCTTGGGGAAGGAGATCATCTCGCCGGCCTGGACGTTGTCCAGACCGTGGATGCGGGCGATGCCGTCGCCGACCGACAGGACCTGGCCGACGTCGGAGACGTCCGCCTCGACGCCGAAGTTGGCGATCTGCGACTTGAGGATGGCCGAGATTTCAGCGGCGCGGATGTCCATGGCGGGCTCTTCTTCTCTATCGTCTTCGTGTCGAGTGCGCCGAAGCGCGCTGCATTTGGGGGTCGAAGCGCGTCAGGCGCGCTTCAGGGCAAACTTCATCTGGTCAAGCTTGGTCTTCAGCGAGGCGTCGAACAGCTTCGAGCCGACCTTGACCTTGAGACCGCCCAGGATCGACGGATCGACGCGAGCGGTCATCTCGGGGGCCTTGCCCAGCGCCTGCATCAGGGCCGAACGAACGTGGGTGGCTTGGGCGGTGGTCAGCGGTACGGCCGAGACAACCTCGGCGGCGACGACCCCCGTATGGGCCGAGTACAGGCGCTCGAAGCCAGCGATCACGGCGGGCAGGTCCTTCGCCCGACCGTTCTGGGCCAGCAGGCCGAGGAAGTTCCGGGTCGTAGCGTCGAACCGGGCCTTGTCGGCGATGGCCACCAGGCCCTTGACCTGGTCGTCGGACGCCATAACCGGCGAAGTCGCCAGACGGCGCAGGTCGGCGCTCTCGATCCAGGCGGCCTTCAGCGACTTCAGGTCCGCGCGCACGGGCTCCAGACGGCCGGTCTCCAGCGCCAGGTCGAACAGCGCCTGGGCGTAGCGCCCTCCGACTTCCGTCGTTCTGAAATCGTCAGCCAAGACCTGTCCGTCCGATATGCGGTTTCGTCAAACGACCGGTCGCACGCCTGCGCCGGTCAAAGGCTTGTAATGCTTAAGGAAAGCACGGAGGGGGCCGTCTCGCTGGAAACGCCCCTCGCTAAGCCGGGCGCCGGATAGCACCCTTTGTCCCAAGGAGCAACCGAGGCAGGACCGCACAGGCAGGGCCTTGAACGAGATCAGCGGACGTGCGCTTAGGTGGCGGCTCGACCACAGGAAACTCTCATGCTCGACGGCTTCGTCCAGATCTTCACCGACCCGGCCGCCTGGGCTGCACTGGCTACGCTCGTGGTGCTGGAGGTCGTGCTGGGGATCGACAATCTGATCTTCATCTCGATCCTGTCGAACAAGCTGCCCGAGCATCAGCGCCAGCGCACCCGGCGCATCGGCATCGGCCTGGCCCTGATCATGCGGCTGGCGCTGCTCATGACCATCGGCTGGATCGTCGGCCTCACCGCCCCGGTGTTCGACCTCGGCATTGTCGGCCCGCTGAACGAGCACGGCGAACCGGCCTTCGAGACTTCCTTCAGCTGGAAGGACCTTATCCTCATCGCCGGCGGCCTGTTCCTGCTGTGGAAGGCGACCAAGGAGATCCACCACACGGTCGACCCGACCCCGTCGGACCACGACGTGCTCGACAAGAAGTCGGTGGCCATCAACAACGCCGGCGCGGCCATCGTCCAGATCATCCTGCTGGACCTGGTGTTCTCGATCGACTCCATCCTGACCGCCGTCGGTCTGACGGATCATGTGCCGATCATGGTCATCGCCGTCCTTACCGCTGTCACCGTCATGCTGCTGGCGGCCGACCCTCTGGCCAACTTCATCGAGAAGAACCCGACAGTCGTGATGCTGGCGCTGGGCTTCCTGCTGATGATCGGCATGGTGCTGATCGCCGACGGCTTCGGCGTCCATGTGCCTAAAGGATACATCTACGCCGCCATGGCGTTCTCGGCCCTGGTCGAGGGTCTGAACATGCTCAGTCGGAGAAGCGCGGCGAAGAAGGCGGTCCAATCGCCGCCTGCCGCCCACTGATGCGCCTGACGGGCCTCGGCCTCGCGCTCGTCCTCGCCCTCGCGGCGGGGGCAGGCGCCGCCGTCGCCCAGACGCCGGCTCCGGCCGCCGCCCCGCAGACGTCGACCCCGCCCGTCGCCAGACCGCCGCGTCAGGGCTATGAGATCGTCGCCGTTCATCCGCATGACGCAGCCGCTTTCACCCAGGGGCTGGTGTTCCGCAACGGCGAGTTCCTGGAGAGCACCGGCCGCTATCCGTCCACCGTGCGCCGCGTGCGGCTGGAGGACGGCGCGGTCCTGGTCCGACGCGAGCTCGACACCACGTATTTCGGAGAGGGCCTGACCGTCTTCGGAGACCGCGCCTTCTCCCTGACCTGGCAGAACGGCAAAGGCTTCATCTGGAACGCCGAGACGCTCGAGCCGCTGGGCGAGTTCGCCTATGCCGGCGAGGGCTGGGGCCTGACCCACGACGGAACCCGGCTGATCCTGTCGGACGGCACCGCCCGCTTGCGCTTCCTCGACCCTCAGACCTTCGCCGAGACGGGCTCGGTCACCGTCAACTGGCAAGGGCGGCCGGTGGCGCGACTCAACGAGCTTGAGTTCATAGACGGCGAGGTTTGGGCCAATGTCTGGCAGACCGACGCCGTCTTGCGCATCGATCCGGCGACTGGGAACATCCTGTCGGTCATTGACCTGTCGGGCCTCCTGGCGCCGGGCGACATCACCGATCCCGCCGACGAGGTTCTTAACGGCATCGCCTGGGACCCGGCCACGCGCCGCCTGTTCGTCACCGGCAAGAACTGGCCCAAGCTGTTCGAAATTCGCGTCACGCAGGCTCGCTGACACGGCTCAGGCCGGACACCCCGCGACGTAGGCGATAACGCGAGTCAGTTCGTCAGAACCTGCACCCGCGACCAAACCGAACCGCGGTTGACGACCTCGATCCTCACCGGCCCGCCGCGAGGCCTTACCAAGGTGCAGACCGGATAGTGATCGAGCGAGCTGTCCGAGCAGAGGACCGCGCCCTCTCGTTCTCTCAGCACCAGGTCGATGTTGGTATCACCGTCGCCGATCGCGGCCACGCGCAACACCTCATTCGGTCGGGCGTCCACCTCGAAGCCGAAGGTCTCGCGGGCGCGGACACGGCGCACCATGACGATCGGACCGGCCCCGAAAGCGGAGGCGCGAACGCCTTTCTCTAACGTTCGCATCCGCAGGACTTGGGCCTGAACCGCCGGATCATCGCCCGCCATTCGCTCCGCTTCCTCGAGCAGGGCGCCGGGCGTCAGAAAGGGTTCATCGCCGCTCTGCGGCCGGGTACGGACCTCGTCCAGCATGCGCGCGGCGACGAGCAGAGCCTGAACGTCTCCATTCGCCCGGGCCCAGGTTGCGACCTCGGCGGCGGTGACCATCTGAGTGACCGCCGCGGCTTCTGCATCCGGATCGGGCGGGGCCATGCGCGCTTGGCGCCCAGCGGGCGCGGCGGCGAGGCTAAGGGTCGCCAGCAGCATCCCCGTCAGCAGGGTCAGCCGACGGCTGATGACGGCCGGATCCCGTCCGATGAACATTCAGCTTGCCCCCCGTCGAGGCCCCGATAACGGTGCTCTTCAGGACGCGGACACTGGCCGAAGACGGCTGGCCGTTCAAGCGTTTGCAGCGATCGCGGAGGACGGACTCAGTTCACCGCCGCCGCGAGGATTCGACGATCACCAGACGCCTGGACGAGGACGGCTGTCCTTTCCCCGGGAGTCGACGGTTCCGGCAATCCGAGCAGTATCGGATGACCCCGCCACTCCCCCAGCCGGGTCAGACGACGTACGACATTGACGTGCCGCACCTGTTGGCCGCGATTGTCGCCCTCCTGAACCGCCACTACCTGTGGCCCTGGCAAGAAGGTGACCGCCCAAACCTCCGCCCCTCCCTCCGGGACGCGGCCGGAGCCGATGCCGACGGCGTCGCCGCTGTCGCGGAATTCGACCTCCGGCGGGAAGACCCGCATTTGCGCTTCCGCTTCCACCGCCGCCTCGATCGCATCGCCTTCGGCCCCCGACATCTGGCGACGCCCGTCGATGACCACCTGGGGCGTGTAGACGTTCCTCAGTCGCATAGCGGTCTGATAGGCCCTCTGCCGGGCCTCGAACTCGGGCCGGGCGAACGTGTCCTCCCAGCCGAGATAGTCCCAATAGTCCACGGCGTAGGTCAGGGCGATCACGCCGGGTTCGTCCGCCACCGCCTCGACGGCGAGATTGGCCTGGGGGCAGCCCGAACAGCCCTGGGCGGTGAACAGCTCCACCACCACGGGCTCGATCGGCGCGTCGCGCACGCTGGAACGCGCGCCGACGGGCTGGGCCACGCTGGCGACCCCGCCAATCAGCGCAAGTCCGCCCGCGGCCCCTATGATCCAGCCCCTGATCTTCATGGCGGCGATTGGTAAACCGCCCGCTCCGGCGATGCGCCTCATAAGTCCGTGAGCGCGCCTCAGTCCATCAGCTGCTGGGCCAGATAGGTGTAGTGCCGCGCCCAACGCCGGGCGTTGGCCACCGGATCGGCGTCGTTGGAATGCCCGCCAGCGGTCTCCTCATAGTACAGGTGGTCGTGGCCCTGATCGCCCAGCCGCGCGGCGAACTTCCGCGCATGACCCGGGTGCACCCGATCGTCGCGCGTGTTCGTGGTGATGTAGACGCGCGGATACTCCACCTCGGGGCTCAGCCGCTGGTAGGCCGAATACCGGCTGATGAAGGCGGCGTCCTCGGGGATGCGCGGGTCGCCGTACTCCCCGATCCAGGACGCCCCGGCCGGCAGCTCCTGATAGCGCAGCATGTCGATCAGGGGGCTTTCGATCACCGCGGCGTTGAACAGCTCCGGATGCTGGGTGATCGACACCGAGGTCAGGACCCCGCCGTTCGACCGGCCATAGATGCCCAGATGGCGGGGCGAGGAGATACGGCGCGCGTGAAGATCCCGCGCCACTGCGGCGAAATCGTCGAACGCCAGCTGGCGGTTCTCGCGCAGGACGGACTGGTGCCAGGCCGGTCCGAACTCGCCGCCGCCCCGGATGTTGGCCTGGACGAAGACGCCGCCGTTCTCGAGCCAAAGCTTGCCCATTTCCGGCTTGTAGGCGGGCGGGAAGCTGACCTGGAAACCGCCGTAGCCGAACAGGATGGTCGGCGCCGAGCCGTCCATCGCCAGATCGCGAGGGCGGACGACGAAATAGGGGATCATGGTCCCGTCGCTGGAACGGGCCTCGAACTGCTCCACGACGTGGGTCGAGGGGTCGAACAGGTCCGGCGCCGCCTTCAGCGGCTGGGGCGCCGCTCCGCTGGCGTCCAGCAGGCTCAGCGTCGGCGGCGTAAGGAAGCCCTGGGTCGAGACGAAGACGCGGCCGGAACCGCGCGACGTGTCGCCCAGCCCCACGGCGCTGTTCTCGGGCGCAGGGATCGCCTCGGTGGTCCAGCGCGGCTGGCCGTTCGCGCCAAAACGGGCGCGGCGAAGCGTGCCCACGACGTTGTCCGAAACCGCCAGCACGAGGTCCCGATCGAACACGGCCACGTCCTCGACGGACTGGCGCGGTCCCGGCGAGAAGATCAGGTCCGGCGCGCTGTCGGGCGGCGGCAGGCGCTTCTCGGCCTCCAGCAGGGTCGCGACCGGCGCGGTTAGGACGGTCCCCGGCGCATAGGGCTCGCCCTGATAGGGCGACCAGGCCTCCTCGACGGTGAAGACCAGGCGCTGATCCATCATGCCGTGCAGGCCGACCCGCGCGGGCAGGTTCAGCTTGCGCACCCCTCCGTCGGTCACAAGCCACCGCTCGGCGCGGAAGGTGTCCAGCGGACGATTGACGACGACGCCCAGGATCGCGCCAGCGCCGTCCCGGAACACCGAGGCGCTGACGCCGTAGCCGCCGTCGCCTTGGTCGCCGCGATAGACCTCGGCCGCCTCGGCCAGGCTCTGGCCCCGGCTCAACGACTTGACGATGAAGGGATAGCCGCTCTCGGTCAGGGTGCCCGGCCCGAAGTCGGTGGCGATCAGCAGGGTGTCGCGATCCAGCCAGCTGATCCGGTGCTTGCCTTCCGGTAGGGAAAAGCCGCCCTCGACGAACGTCTTCGTCGTCGTGTCGAACTCGCGCACCACGACCGCATCCTTGCCGCCGTCCGACAGGCTGATCAGGCAGCGGGTCTCGTCGGGCGGGAGGCAGCTGGCGCCTTTCCAGACCCAATCCTTGCCCTCGGCTTGGGCCAGGGCGCCGACGTCGATCAGAGTCTCCCACTGCGGCGGGTCGGACCGGTAGCTGTCCAGCGTCGTGCGCCGCCACAGACCCTTCGGGTTCTGGGCGTCCTGCCAGAAGTTGCCGATGCCGTCGCCGAGGAAACTCGGCGTCGGAATGCGGGCAGTGGAGGACAGCACCTCGAACGCCTCGGCCCGGAAGGTCTCGTAGCGAGGATCGCCGGTCAGCGCCGACAGCGCCCGCTCATTGGACGCCCGGACGAAGGCCATGGCCTCGGCGCCCTCGACCTCCTCGAGCGCCAGATGGTCGTCGGCCGCCCGCACGCCCGCCGGCGACAGGTCGGTGGGGAGATGGGGCAGGGACTGGGCGAAAGCGGGGGCGGCCAGAACGGTCGCGATGGCGGTCAGGACACTCAAACGCATGCTTCTACTCCGTGATCCTCGGCTCGACCCGAAGATCAGATGATCCGTGTCGCAGGGCAAAAGGACGGAAGCACCCCGCCAAAGCCCCACGACGTCATTCGTTGACCCTCCGATCCTCGGGTCTAGCCCAAGGATCGGAGAAAAGGCTCGCGACTTAGTCCATCAGCCGCCGGCTCAGGTAGGTGTATTCCAGCGCCAGACGCCGGGCGGTCTCGCGCAGGTTCGCCGCCGCGCCGTGGCCGCCGTCGGTGTTCTCGTAGAACAGGACCGGGTAGCCGAGCTCCTCCAGACGCGCCGCCGCCTTGCGGGCGTGGCCCGGATGGACGCGATCATCCTTGGTCGAGGTGTGGATGAAGACCTCCGGATAGGGCTGCCCGGCGCGCAGGTTCTGGTAGGGCGAATAGGCCTGGATCCAGGCGCGCTCCTCCGGGATGTCCGGATTGCCGTATTCGGCGATCCAGCTGGCTCCGGCCAGCAGGCGGTGGAAGCGCAGCATGTCGAACAGAGGCACCTGAATGACCGCCGCGTTGATCAGTTCCGGGCGCTGGGTCAGCATGGCTCCCATGAACAGCCCGCCCTGGGAGCCGCCCATGATGCCCAGACGCGGCTGGCTGGTGATGCCGCGCGCGATGAGGTCCAGCGCCACGGCCTGGAAGTCCTCGTGCGCGCGCTGGCGGTTCTCCTGCAGCGCCGCCTCGTGCCAGCGAGGGCCGAACTCGCCGCCGCCCCGCGTGTTGGCGACGACATAAACCCCGCCGCGCTCCAGCCAGAGCTTTCCGACCGTCGCCGAATAGCCCGGCAGCTGCGACACTTCGAACCCGCCATAGCCGTAGAGCAGCGTGGGATTGGAGCCGTCCAGTGCGATGTCCTCGCGGTGCACGACGAAATAGGGGATCATCGTCCCGTCGGCGGAGCGCGCCTCGAACTGCTGGACCGTCAGGCCCTCGGCGTCGAACTTGGGCGGCAGCGACTTGACCGCCTCAAGCTCGCCGGTCGCGGCGTCCGCAAGATACAGCGTCGACGGTGTCAGATAGCCGGCCGCCGAGACGAACACCTGATCGTCCCGATCAGAGGCCGAGCCGACGCCAACCGTGACGTTCTCCGGGAGATCGAGCCGCGTCCGCGCCCATTCGCCCGACGGATTGGGCCGATAAACGTAGACGTTTCCACGCACGTTCTCGAACAGGGCCACGACCAGGCTGTTGCGGGTCGCGTTCATGCCCTCGATGGCCTCGCGCTCGCCCGGCCGGATGACCAGCTGGGCCCGGGCGCTCTGGTCCGCCAGCCAGTCCGACAGCGTCCAGGAGATGACGTCGCCGCTCTGGAACGCCTGTCCCGACGGCGCAGTCCAGTCCTCCTTCAGCGAGACCACCAGCTGGCCCTGAACGAAGCCGCTGATGTCCGCCTTGGCCGGCAGCCGCAGCTGGGTCGTGGAGCCATCCGCGTTCAGGACGTGGGTCTCGCTCTCGTAGAAGCTGACGCCCCGGTTGATCAGCACCGCCTGCACCACGCCGTCGGCGTCACGCAGGGTCGATGCTCCGACCGAGACATCGGTCGGCTGGCCGGTGAAGATCGTCTCGGCCTGGTCGATCGTCTGGCCACGCCGCAGCCGCTTGACAATCATCGGATAACCCGAGGTCGTCAGCGAACCCTCGCCGAAGTCGCGCGCGATCAGCAGGGTGTCTTGATCGACCCAGGTCACGCCGCCCTTTGATTCCGGTAGCTCGAAACCCCCCTCGACGAAGGTGTTGGTGACGCTGTCGAACTCGCGGATCGTCACCGCGTCCTTTCCGCCGTCGGACAGGGAGACGAGGCACAACCGTTCTTCCGGCGGCAGGCAGTTGGCGCCGCGATAGACCCAGTTCTTGCCCTCCGCGCGCGACAGGGCGTCGATGTCCAGCACCGTCTCCCACTCGGGCGCGTCAGTGCGATAGCTCTCCAGCGTCGTGCGCCGCCAGACGCCCCGGATGTTAGTCGCGTCCTGCCAGAAGTTCGAGATCAGGCCCGAGTGCAAGAAGGCCGGCGCCGGGATGCGGTCGCGCGATTCCAGAATGGCCAGGGCCTGATCGTGCAGTTGCTGGTAGCGGGGATCGCCTTGCAGCGTGCCCAGCGACCGGCGGTTCTGTTCCTCGACCCAGGCGAGGGCCCGCTCGCCCTCGACCTCTTCCAGCCAGATGTAGGGATCGGACGCGTCCGTCGTGGCGAAGGCGACGGTCTCGAGGGGGGGAGCGGAAGCGGTCTGGGCCAGGGCGGCGCTCGTGAGGCTGGTGGTGGCGAGAAGCGCGGCGAGCGCGGCGGAACGGATCATCGACGATACCCTCATGTCTCGGACGGAGGGCACCTTAAGGACTGTGACGCGGCTGTGAAGCCGTCTGCATCGTCTCGCCGTCAGCGGCCCCCGGCGCGGGTCCAGGCCTCGCGCGCCGCCAGCCAGCGGGACGGCACCAGACCCCGGAGACTCGCTTGGCCCCGCCGCTTCAAGCCGGTCTCGGCCCCGTTGCGCCAGGCGGTGTCCGCCTCGATGGCGAGGCCCGCGGCGACATCGACGACAATGACCTGCGCCGGCAGCGCCAGCGCGCGATCCAGCCGCACCTTCAGTCCGCCGTCGGACGTATCGGCGATGACGCAGGCGATCTCGATGCCGGGCGCGACGACGATCCCTCGTGCGTTGGCGGCGCTGCGGGGCGTATGTCTACGATCGGCGGGCTGGGACTTGAACACGGGGACTCAAACGCGGCGTGAGGGCGAAGGTCCCTCAACCATGACCCGGTGTGGCCCAGTCCGGAGCCCGCGTCCAGCGGTCCCGACGCCCAGCGGTCAGTGCTGGCTCTGCGGCAGGCGGACGATCAGACCGTCCAGGGCGTCCGACACCCGGATCTGGCAGGACAGGCGCGAGTTAGGCTCGACCTCCTCGGCGAAGTCCAGCATCGACTCCTCCATGGCCGAGGCCTTGCCCGTGGCCTCGCGCCAGGCCTCGTCGACATAGACATGGCAGGTGGCGCAGGCGCAGGCCCCGCCGCAGTCCGCGTCGATGCCGGGCACATTGTTGCGGATCGCGCCTTCCATGACCGACAGGCCGGGCTTGACGTCGACGACGTGCTCACGGCCGTCGTGCTCGATGTAGGTGATCTTCGCCATAGCCGCCTCTTAGCGTCTGTTCGCTCAAGGGCAATGCGGAACGATGCCCGCCTGCGGCGATTGGCCCGGGATGCGCATCCATCACCTGAACTGCGGAACGGACTGCCCCTTCGGCGGCGCCCTGATGGACGGCCGCAGCCGGGGGCCTCTGGCCAAGCTCGTCTGCCATTGCCTGCTGATCGAGACGCCGTCCTCGGGCCTTGTCCTGGTCGATACCGGCTATGGCCTCAAGGACGTGCGCGACCCGCATCCGCGCATCAGCCGGACCATGCGCGGCCTGCTCAACATCCAGCTGCGGGAGGAGGAGACCGCTCGGCGTCAGGTCGAACGGCTGGGCTTTCGCGCTGGCGACGTGCGCCATATCGTCATTACCCATCTGGACTTCGACCACGCCGGCGGCATCGAGGACTTTCCGGATGCGGATGTGCACCTGACCCGCACCGAACTGGCCTCGGCGCGGGCGCGGGACGGCGGGATCACCTCGAACAAGCGCTATCGCCCGATGCAGTTCGACGGCGTGAGGCGCTGGCGCGAATACGACGGCGGGCGCGGCGAGCCCTGGTTCGGATTCGAGGCCGTGCGTGACCTGACCGGCCTGCCGCCCGAGATCCTGCTGATCCCGCTGAAGGGCCACACCTGGGGTCACGCGGGTGTGGCGGTGCGCCAGAACGATGGCTGGCTGCTCCACGCCGGCGACGCCTACTTCCACCGCGACGAGGTGCGCCGGCCCGACCGGCGCTGCACGCCTGGCCTGAAACTCTATCAGAACCTGATGGAGGTCGATCGCGCCTCGCGCCTGATGAACCAGGATCGGCTGAGGGCCCTCTCGCTGGACCGCGAGCAGGCCGTGCGCATGATCTCGGCCCATGATCCGGTCGAGTACGAGCGGGCCGCGCGCGGCGACCCGCTCGTCTGAGCCTCAGTGGCTGGCGTGGTCCACGCCAGCCATGCCGGACTGCATGCCCACGATCTCGTTGTAGTGGCGGGCGACGATCGGCACGGCGGCCGTGGCCGCGCCCTTCAGTTCCTCGGTGTCGCCGTTCTCGGCATAGCTGGTGTGCAGCGTCAGGGCCTCGCGGTGCGCCATGACCTGCTGCTCGATGTAGAGGGCGTCGCGCGCCGCGCCCTGAGCGGCCTGCAGCTGGGCGATCATCTGGGACTTGCGGGCGTCGAGCGCCGGCGGGGGCGGAGTCATGCCGGCGGCCTGGGCCGCGCGGGTCAGGGTCGCCGTCGTCAGGGTGTGATGCTCGATCATCATCTCGGCGAAGCGGCGCAGGTCCGCGTTCTGCGTGGTCTGCAGCACCGCCTGGCTGGACTGGATCTCGTACTGGTCGCTGGCGCCGGCCATGCGGAGGAACTCCATGGCGGGCGGGGCGGTCTGCGCTCGGGCGGCCTCTGCGATGGCGGCGGCTTCGCCGGTGGGGCCGCCCATGCAGGCGGCTGTAAGGGCGGCGGCGGCCGCGACGATCATCAGGCGTTTCATAGGGGTCTCCCAGGCGCGACATGCGCGCCGGGGCAACCGTCGTTACGCCCTCCCGTTGCCGAGAGTCGGCTGGGCGTCAGGCGCTCGGCTCAGGCCGCCTGCTTCCTCCGGCCCGGCGCGACCATCAGTTTCTTTGTCTCGGCGATGGCCTTAGCGGGGTTCAGGCCCTTGGGGCACACCTGGGCGCAGTTCATGATGGTGTGGCAGCGGTACAGCTTGAACGGGTCTTCCAAATCGTCCAGCCGCTCCTGGGTCTTGTCGTCGCGGCTGTCTGCGATCCAGCGGTAGGACTGCAGCAGCGCCGCTGGACCCAGATACTCCGTCTGGTTCCACCAGTAGCTGGGGCAGGACGTCGAGCAGCAGGCGCACAGGATGCATTCGTACAGCCCGTCCAGCTTCTCGCGATCGGCCGGGCTCTGGCGGCGCTCCTTCTCCGGGTCCGGCTCGTCGGACTGGAGGTAGGGCTTGATGCTGTCGTACTGGGCGTAGAACAGGCTCAGGTCCGTCACCAGGTCCTTCACCACCGGCTGGTGCGGCAGGGGGGCGATGGCGATGGTCGAGGACTGGCACTCCTCCCAGCCCTTGGTGCAGGCGAGCGTGTTCCGACCGTCGATATTCATCGAGCAGGAGCCGCAGATGCCCTCCCGGCACGACCGGCGGAAGGTCAGGGTCGGGTCGATCGTCGACTTGATGTGGATCAGGGCGTCCAGCAGCATCGGGCCGTGGTCGTCGGCCGAGACCTCATAGGTGTCCCACCGCGGATCGGCGTCGACCTCCGGGTCGTAGCGGTAGACCTTGTAGGTCTTGACGTTCTTGGCGCCCTTCGGGGCCTTGTGGACCTTGCCCTTGGTCGGCTTGGAGCCACGGGGGAGCGAAAGCTGGACCATCGGTTCCTCAGTAAACCCGCGCCTTGGGTTTGATGTACTCGATGTCCTTGGACATCGTGTATTCGTGCACCGGGCGGTAGTCGATCTGGACACCCTCGCCCGGCCGCTTCCAGGCCAGGGTGTGCTTCATCCACTCTTCGTCGTTGCGGTCGGGGAAGTCCTCGCGGGCATGGGCCCCGCGGCTTTCCTTGCGGTTGGCCGCGCTCTCGATGGTGACGAGCGCCTGGTCGATCAGATTGTCGTACTCCAGCGTCTCGACCAGATCGGTGTTCCAGATCATGCCGCGATCGGTGGTGCGGATGTCGGCGCCGCGCGCATGGATGGCGCGCAGCTTGGCCACGCCCTCGTCCAGCGACGAGCCGGTGCGGAACACCGCCGCGTCGGACTGCATGGCTCGCTGCATCTCGCGACGCAGCTCGGCCGTTGGCGTGCCGCCCGACGCGTTGCGGAAGCGGTCCAGGCGCGCCAGGTGCGGATCGGTCGTCGAGGCCGGCGCATCGGGCACGGCAGACCCCTTGTCCACGATCTCGCCGGCGCGCAGGCCCGCGGCACGGCCGAACACCACCAGGTCGGTCAGGGAGTTGGAGCCCAGACGGTTGGCGCCATGCACGCTGACGCACGCCGCCTCGCCGACGGCCATCAGACCCGGCACCACGCTGTCCGGATTGCCGTCGCGCAGCGTCAGCACCTCGCCGTGATAGTTCGTGGGGATGCCGCCCATGTTGTAGTGGACGGTCGGGATGACCGGGATCGGCTCCTTGGTCACGTCCACGCCGGCGAAGATCTTGGCGCTCTCGGAAATGCCCGGCAGGCGCTCGTGCAGCACCTTGGGATCGAGGTGATCCAGGTGCAGGTTGATGTGGTCCTTGTTCGGACCCACGCCGCGACCCTCGCGGATCTCCATGGTCATGGAGCGGCTGACGACGTCGCGCGACGCCAGGTCCTTGGCGGACGGCGCATAGCGTTCCATGAACCGCTCGCCCTCGGAGTTGGTCAGATAGCCGCCTTCGCCGCGCGCGCCTTCGGTGATCAGGCAGCCCGCGCCATAGATGCCGGTCGGGTGGAACTGCACGAACTCCATGTCCTGCAGCGGCAAGCCGGCGCGGAGCACCATGGCGTTGCCGTCGCCCGTGCAGGTGTGGGCCGAGGTCGCCGAGAAATAGGCGCGGCCGTATCCGCCGGTCGCCAGAATGACCATCTTGGCGCGGAACCGGTGGAGCGTGCCGTCGTCAAGCTTCCACGCCGTGACGCCGGTGCAGGCGCCGTCCTGCATGATCAGGTCCAGCGCGAAGTATTCAATGAAGAACTCGACCTCGCGGCGCACCGACTGGCCATAGAGGGTGTGCAGGATGGCGTGGCCGGTGCGGTCCGCCGCCGCGCAGGTGCGCTGGACCGGGCCTTCGCCGTAGTTCCGCGTCATGCCGCCGAAGGCGCGCTGATAGATGCGGCCGTCCTCGGTCCGGCTGAAGGGCACGCCCCAGTGCTCCAGCTCATAGACGGCCTTGGGGGCCTCGCGGACCAGGTATTCGATGGCGTCCTGGTCGCCCAGCCAGTCCGACCCCTTGACGGTGTCGTACATGTGCCAGCGCCAGTCGTCCTCGCCCATGTTGCCCAGCGACGCTGAGATGCCGCCCTGGGCCGCCACGGTGTGGCTGCGCGTCGGGAAGACCTTGGTCACGCAGGCGGTCTTCAGCCCCGCCTGGGCGCAGCCGAGCGCGGCCCGCAGGCCCGAGCCGCCCGCCCCCACCACGACGACGTCATAGGCGTGATCGACGAATTGATACGAGGAAGCCATCAGAACGCGAGCCCGGCCGGCAGCGGCGCCGAACCCAGCGCCAGCCGCGTGATGAAGAAGACGCTGGCCGCCGCCAGCAGAAGACACACCAGGCCGATCAGGCCCGACAGCGTCCGGTTCGAGCCCGGCGTGTGGATGTAGTCGTCGACGATGACCTTGGCGCCCATGTTCATGTGCCAGATGGAAATCAGCAGGGTCGCCGCCAACAGCGCCGCATTGACGCGGTTCGCGAACCAGTCGAGCGCGCCCTCATAGCCCGCCCCGGCGAGGGAGAAGCCGCTCCATAGCGCCCACAGCGCCAGAGGGATCAGGATCAGCGACGACAGCCGCTCGGCCGTCCACTCGCCCGCGCCGTGCCGCTCCGACACCTTGACGCCCTTCACGAAAGCCTTGGTCTGGCGGCTCACAGCGTCACCTTTCCGGTCGCGAACAGAATGGCCCAGAAGCCGACGGCGAGGATCAGCGCGCCCCACAGGCTGAGCCAGGTCAGGCTGGTCGCCGCCTTGGGCGTCAGACCGGAACCGGCGTCCCAGATCAGGTGCCGCACGCCCGCCGTCAGGTGATAGGCCGCCGCGAGCGTGATCCCGAACCAGATCAGCAGCCCGATCGGCGATCCCATCAGGCCGCTGAAGGTCGCATAGGCCTCGGGGCCGAACGCCGCCGCCGCCAGCCAGGCCACCAAGAAGACCGACCCCACCGACAGCGCTCCCGCGGCCATGCGGTTCAGGATCGACCCGGTCATGGTGGCGTGGAAGCGCCAGACCTGCAGATGGGGGGACAGGGGACGCGGGCGGCCGTTCGGCTGGATCACGAAGCGGCCGGTCTGGTCTCCGGTCGGATCGTTCGACGTATCGAGCGGCGCGCCGGGGGAGGCGTTCGACATGCGAATGGTTCTCAAAAACCTTGGAGGATCAGCGCACAAGCTGATGCGCGACAGGCTTTAGGGATCGTCGCGGGGGGGTGTCAACGAAGCGGAGGCGCGCAATCGGCCGCACTGCACAAGATCGCTAAGACTCGTGGAGAACCGATCACATTTTCGCGTGTTGCGGCTACAGGCTAGCCATGTGGGCCGACCGGCGACAGTCTGACGGAATGAGCTTTTCCGTCCTGATTTCGCTTGCTCTTTCTCCGGCCGTCCAGGACCGAGTCTTTCCCTATACCGCCGAGGTCTATAGTCCGCCGGTGGTTCGGCCCTTCGAGCCGCCCTCCAACTTCGGCCGCGTGACAGCCGAGGGCGACGGCGGCGGCGACCCGCGCCGCCGGCCGATCGTGGCTCCGGTCGTGGTGGAAGCCTACAGCCGCAGTTACGAATATGCGCCGTCGACAGCCGACACGGCCTATGATCAAGGAGTGGCCAACGCCGAGGCCGCAATGGATGCGCGCATGGGTCCGCTGGATGGACTGTGGCGTCTCGTCGACGAGGACGGCCGCGGCCTGGCGCAGATCGCCCTCAGCGATCGCGGCCCAAACCGTCCGCTGGAGGGGGCCTGGCGCAAGCTGGACGCACAGGGCGCGCTCGGTCCGCTGGGCGGAGTGGAGCGGACCGACGAGCGTCTGAGCTTGACTTTGGGTCAGTCTCGCCTGCGCCTGACAGCGGGTCCGCAGGGCTGGTCCGGAACCCTGTCGGAAGACGGTCGCGTGAAGCCGGTCAGGCTGGTGCGCTAATCCCGCTCATCCGGGCGGGAGACCTGGCGAACGGCTTCAACCACAGCCGCCAGCGCCGTCGGCGCGTAGCGCTCGACCCCGCCGCGTCCCCAAACCGGATCTGGCCACAGCGGATCGTCCCGTCGCCGACCGACCACATGCACATGCAGTTGCGCCGTGACGTTGCCCAGCGTGGCGACGTTTAGCTTGTCGACCGGCCGCCCCACTGCCTCGCCCAGCGTCCGAGCAATGCGACCGGCCTCAACCGTCTCCTCCACCAGCTGCATTCGGTCCTCGACCGACAGATCCTCGAGCTCCGTTGCGCCCGCCGCGCGCGGGATCAGGATCAGCCAGGCAAACCGCGAGTCGTCCTGGACCCGCACATGACACAGCGGCCAGTCGACGGCGTAGACAGACCCTGCGTCGAAGGCCGGGTCGGGACGAAAGCCGCTCACCCTCAGTTGAGCCCGTAAACGACGCAGGCCTGGTCGGTCAGCACCTGCAGGGGCGGTTGCAGCGCCAGCCGCGCGGCCTCGATCTGGGCCTCGGACGGGGCCTGACCGGAGGCCGGCGGCGGCGGCGGGGCCGGGGCGCGAATGCGCGAGCCCGTCACGACGATGTCCTCGGCCGCCACCGTGGTCGCCTGACCGACACCGGCGCCGTAGGACGGCCATCCCGCCAGCACATCGGTCTGGCAGGCCCGCCCGCTGGGATCGATCACCCTCGCCGAACCGAGGGTCGCGCCCGCGTTCTCGACGGCGGCGAGGGCGCGGTTGCGAGCGTCGCGCATGGCGGCCGCAGCCAGGTTTGCCTTGGCTTGGTTATCGGGTTCGAGGCTGAAGTAGACCTGGCTGACTGAAGTCGGCTGCGACGCCGTGACGGTGGCGTAGACCCGCTCCAGCACCGCCATGTCGCGGACCGCAAGGCTGACTGTGGCCTCGGCCTGATAGCGCTCGATCCGGTCGGCTCGCTCGTTCTCCCGCAGTTCGCCGTCCCCGTCGCGGTACTGGTCATACAGGGGTTGCGTCGTGACGTTGGTCTCCACCCGCACCCGCTCGATCCCGTATTCGGCGAGGCTGCGGCCCAGCGCCCGGACCTGATCGGCAGCTCGCCGCGACGCATCTGCCGCTGTCCGCTCGACGGCCAGAAAGGTCGCCGAGAAGTTCGCCCGGTTCGCGGGCAACTCGACCCGGACATAGCCGATGGAGGCGATCACGGGATCGCGCATCCACCAGGGCGCGGGAACGTACTGCTGGCCGATCGTGGCCGGCGGCGTCTGGGCCAAGGCCGGGGCGGCGACGGCGGTCATCAGGACGGCGGCGAACATGGCGCGCATGGGCGAACTCCTTCAGGAACGGCGGCGAGGCTCGCAAGCCCCGGCGCATCGGTAAACCCCCGTGGTCCACCGCTTGCGACTGTGCCCCATGGGGTCTAGACCGCCGCCCGACGATTCCTGACATCGCACCGCAACAAGCCTTCAAGGAGAGACCCATGGCCCGCGCGAAGATCGCCCTCATCGGCGCCGGAATGATCGGCGGGACCCTGGCCCACGTGGCGGCGCGCGAGGCGCTAGGCGACGTCATCCTGTTCGACATCGCCGAAGGCACGCCCCAGGGCAAGGCGCTGGACATCGCCGAGGCTTCGGCCGTCTTCGGCGCCGACGTGGCTCTGAAGGGCGCCAACGACTACGCCGATATCGCGGGCGCCGACGTCTGCATCGTCACGGCCGGCGTACCGCGCAAGCCCGGCATGAGCCGCGACGACCTGATCGGCATCAATCTGAAGGTCATGAAGGCCGTGGGCGAAGGCATCAAGACGCACGCCCCCAACGCCTTCGTCATCTGCATCACCAACCCGCTGGATGCGATGGTGTGGGCTTTGCAGAAGTTCTCGGGCCTGCCCAAGGAGAAGGTCGTCGGCATGGCCGGCGTGCTGGATTCGGCCCGCTTCGCCTACTTCCTCGCCGAGAAGACCGGCGTGTCGGTGCAGGACATCCACGCCTGGACGCTGGGCGGTCACGGCGACGACATGGTGCCGATGGTGCGCCACTCCACCGTCGGCGGCCTGCCCTTGCCCGACGCGGTCAAGGCCGGCTTCATGACCCAGGCCGAACTCGACGCCATCGTCGATCGCACCCGCAAGGGCGGCGGCGAGATCGTGGCCCTGCTGAAAACCGGCTCGGCCTTCTACGCCCCGGCCGAGAGCGCCATCGCCATGGCCAAGTCCTATCTGCTGGACGAAAAGCGCGTCCTGCCCTGCGCCGTCTGGGTGTCGGGCGAATACGGCCTGTCGGACCTCTACGTCGGCGTGCCCGCCCTGCTGGGCGCCGGCGGCGTCGAGAAGATCGTCGAGTTCACCACCAACGACGAGGAAAAGGCCATGCTGGCCAAGTCGGTGGCCTCGGTGCAGGGCCTGATCCAGGCCTGCAAGGATATCGAGCCGAGCCTGGCGTAAGCCTCCCTCTCCCGGCGGGAGAGGGTTATTGCGCCTGAGGACTGACGGTCCGGCCGAGGTCGATCGCCAGGCTCCGCCAGACCTGGATCGGGTCGTCGAGCTGGGCCGCGCCGCCGCCCGCGTTGAGCAGCACATCGTACTGCGCCACCGCCTGGCCCGGCGCGTTCGAGCCTTCCTCAGGCGCGGCGTAGAATGCCTTCACGAAGCGGCGCTCCCCGTTCCAGCGGCCGATCACGGCCTCATTGGCCTGCGGACCGGTGAAGGCGGCGGTGAACTGCACGTCCGGGCAGGCCCCGTTGGTGCAGGAGAACAGCGTGAGCACCCACCGCAGGGGACCGTCGTCCACCCGCAGATAAACGCGGTCGCCCGCGACCTGCGGCTCCGAAACCGTCAGCCCGGCGGCTGTCAGCCGCCCCGTGATCTCCGCCACCGGCAGCCCGGCCCAGCGGCCGGCGGGCGCGGCGGCGGTCGTCTCCTGGGCCAGGGCGGCGGGGGCCGTCGCGCTCAGGGCGAGAAAGGCGGCGGCGATCAGAGCGGTCGGCTTCATGGCGAGATTCCTTGCGGACAGGCGCAGTCAATCTAGCGCCGATTGCGGCGAAGCGGCGACGGGCGCGTCCAGCGTCTCGGTCGAGGCCGCCTCCAGCCACTCCGCGCCCTGCATCTCGTTCAGCCGCGAGACCGTCCGCTCGAACTCGAAGGCGCCGTCGCCCTTGGGGTACAGCGCCTCCGGCGATCCAGCCGCCAGCACCACCAGACGCCGGCGCGCCTCGTAAAGGGTGTCGATCAGGGTCACGAACCGGTTCGCCGCCTGACGCTTGTCCGGCGTCAGCAGCGGAATGTCCTCGACGAACAGGGTGTGGAAGCGGGCGGCGATGGCTAGATAGTCTCGCGACCCCAGCGGTCGGCCGCACAGCTCCGCGAACGTCGCCCGCGCCAGCCCGCCCGCCGTTCGCTGGATCGTCACGTCACGCCCCAGGATGTGCAGCGTCGCCGGGCACTCCGGCATCTCGCCCTTGAGGTCCGACCAGAGGCGGTCGAAGCCCTTACGGCCCCCGTCACCCTGCCACCAGACCTTGGCGGTCTTCAATCGGTCCAGCCGCCAGTCACGTCCGCCCTTCAGCTCCACAACCTCGCAGCGTTCGACGATGCGGTCGATGAAGGGAACGAACAGCGGCCGGTTGATGCCGTCCTTGTAGAGCTGATCCGGCGCGCGGTTCGAGGTGATGCAGACCACGACCTTTCGCGCGAACAGGGCGTCGAATAGCCGGCCCAGGATCATGGCGTCGGCGATGTCGGTGACCTGCAGCTCGTCGAAGCACAGGAGCCGCGCCTCCGACGCGATCAGGGCCGCGACCGGCTCGATCGGGTCGTCGCCCTTGTGGGCGCCGAACACCCGCTGGCGGGCGCGCCTGTCGCCTTCGCGCCACTGGCGGATCAGGTCGTGCACCCGCGCCATGAAGGCGTGGAAGTGGGCGCGGGTCTTCCGCTTCTCCGGCGCGCAGGCGAAGAACAGGTCCATCAGCACGGACTTGCCCCGCCCCGGCGGCCCCCAGAGATACAACCCCCGCACCTCCGGAACCCCGCCGAACAGGCCCCGCTTGCCGAGGTCCTTCTCCAGCCGGGCCAGCGCGTCGACGGCCTGCTTCTGCGCCGGATCGCGCGTCAGGACTCCGGTCTTCAGCCGGTTCTCATAAGCGGCGCGTGTGCGTGATCCCATGCTTCTGGGGCTTAGCGAGGCGGCCCGCATGAGGAAAGCGGTTGCTTCGCACACGCGAAGGCATAAATGCCAAGCCACGGAAGTCCGCTTCCAAACTCCCCAGATACCGCGCTCAAGCAGCGAGGCTCCGCGAGCCGAGCGTTAGCGCGTCCGAAGGACTGACAAACATGGCCTACAACGTCGCCATCGTGGGCGCGACCGGCAACGTCGGACGCGAAATGCTGACCATCCTCGAGGAACTGGAGTTCCCCGTGGCCGAGATGCACGCCGTGGCCTCGCGCAAGTCCAAGGGCGTCGAGGTCGCCTGGAAGGACAAGACCATCAAGTGCGAGGTCATCGACAGCTTCGACTGGTCCAAGGTGGACATCGTCCTGATGTCGGCCGGCGGAGATGTGAGCCGCGAATGGTCCGAGAAGATCGGCAAGGCCGGCCCCATCGTCATCGACAACTCCTCGGCCTTCCGAAAGGACCCCGACGTCCCCCTGATCGTGCCCGAGGTGAACCCGGACGCCATCAAGCTGGCGACGAAGAAGAACATCATCGCCAACCCCAATTGCTCGACCGCCCAGCTGGTCGTGGCGCTCAAGCCCCTGCACGACGCGGCCAGGATCAAGCGCGCGGTCGTCTCGACCTACCAGTCCGTCTCGGGCGCCGGGAAGGAGGGGATGGACGAGCTGTGGAACCAAACCAAGGCCATCTACGGCCTGGGCGACGCCTCGCCCAAGAAGTTCCCCAAGCAGATCGCCTTCAATGTCATCCCCTTCATCGGCTCGTTCCGCGACGACGGCTACACCGACGAAGAGGCTAAGATGTGGGACGAGACCCACAAGATGCTGGACCCCGCCATCAAGCTGACGGTGACCTGCGTGCGCGTGCCGGTCTTCGTCGGCCACTCCGAGGCCGTCACGGTGGAGTTCGAAAAGCCCATCAGCCCCGACGAGGCCCGCGCCATCCTGCGCGAGGCGCCGGGCGTGCTGGTCATCGATAAGCAGGAGCACGACGGCTACATCACCCCGGTCGACGCGGCCGGGGAGCACGCCGTCTACGTCAGCCGGATCCGCAAGGATCACACGGTCGAGAACGGCCTGAGCCTGTGGGTGGTGTCGGACAACCTGAGGAAGGGCGCGGCTCTGAACGCTGTCCAGATCGCCCAGCTGCTGGACGAGACGGGCACGATCAAGCCGAGAAGCGGCTACCGGTCGATCGGGGTCTGATGAGCCCTCTCCCGGCGGGAGAGGGTAGGACCGCATGACCGTCTCCAAGTCCCAGGCCCCCTTATTCTCCGCCCTCGGCTGCTACGTCATCTGGGGGTTCATGCCGCTCTTGTTCATGGGGCAGGCGGCGATCGGCTTCACCGCGCTGGAGATACTGTCGCACCGCGCCCTGTGGTCCGTGCTGTTCGCCGGCGGCCTTGTTCTGCTCGCCAGCCAGTCCGGCCAGGTCCGCACGGCGCTCAGCCAGCCGCGCACGGTCGCCTGGCTGTTGCTCGCCACCGTCCTGATCGCCTTTAACTGGGGCGTCTACGTCTGGGCGACGACCCATCAGGCCACGCTGGAGGCCAGCCTCGGCTACTACATCAACCCGCTCCTCAACATGATGGTCGGGCTCTGGCTGTTCCGCGAGCGGATCGACCGCTGGGGCTGGGTCGCCATCGGACTGGCCGCCGTCGGCGTGCTGTTCCAGGCGCTGGCGCTCGGCCGCCCGCCGTGGATCTCGCTGATGCTGGCCTTCAGCTTCGGGGCCTATGGCGTCATCAAGAAGCGCGTTCCGGTCGAGGCCCAGGCGGGGCTGTTCATCGAGTGCCTGATCCTGCTGCCCTTCGGCGTCGCCTATGTCGCCTGGCTGCAGATGGCCGGCCAGGGCCACGGCTTCTCCACGCCCGAGGGCTTCGTCTGGGCTCTGGCCAACGGCCCGGCGACGGTCCTGCCGCTGGCCTTGTTCGCCTTCGCGGCTCGGCGCATGCCGCTGTCGACCATGGGCTTCATCCAGTTCCTGGCCCCGACACTGCAGTTCTGCGTCGGCCTCGCGTCCGGCGAGGACTTCACCGTGCTGCGCGGCGTCTCCTTCGCCTTCATCTGGCTGGGCGCGGGCGTCTTCGCGGCCGCCGCCCTGATGCGCGCCCGGGCCGCGCGACGCGCGGTGGCGGAGAGCGCCCAGCCGGTCTAGCCTGCCCTCGTCCTTCAGGAGGCGAGATGCACGGTCCCCAACCCGCTCCTTGCGAGGATGGCCTCGTCCGCTCAGCTCCGGCGGCCCAGACCGGCCTCTCCGCCGGCCGCAAGCGCGCCATTCTCGCCGCCACCGTGCTCGGCTCGTCGCTGACCTTCATCGACGGCTCGGCCCTGGGTGTGGCCCTGCCGGCCATCCAGAACGACCTCGGCGCGGGTCCGGCGGCGGCCCTGTGGATCTCCAACGCCTATCTGCTGACGCTTGGGGCGCTGGTTCTCACCGGAGGCGCGGCGGGCGACCGGTTCGGACGACGGCGTGTATTCCTGATCGGGGTCGTGCTGTTCGCCCTGGCCTCGGTCGCCTGCGGGCTGGCGCCCACCGTGGACCTGCTCATCGCGGGACGCGCCGTGCAGGGCGTCGGGGCGGCGCTGCTGACGCCCGGCGCGCTCGCCCTCATCGGCGCGACCTTTCCGCCGGAGGAGCGCGGCCGGGCCTTCGGGACCTGGGCCGGGGCCGGCGCCCTGTTCGGCATGGCCGGGCCCCTGATCGGCGGCTGGCTGGCCGACAACGCCGACTGGCGCGCCATCTTCTGGATCAACGTTCCCCTCGCCGCCCTGACCATCGCGGTCGCCCTGCGCGCCGTCCCGGAAAGCCGCGATCCCGACGCCCAGCGACTGGACGTGCCCGGCGCGGTGCTGGCGGTGGGCGGCCTCGCGGCCCTGACCTGGAGCCTGACGGCCGCGCCCGATCGGGGCTGGGATCCGACGGTGATGATCGGCCTGGTCGGCGGCGTCGCACTCTGCGCCGCCTTTGTGATGGTCGAGGCCCGGGTCTCGCATCCGATGATGCCGCTCGACCTGTTCCGCTCGCCGGTCTTCAGCGGGATCAACCTGTTGACGCTGCTGCTCTACTTCGCCCTGGGCGGGGCCATGTTCTTCCTGCCCTTCGACCTGATCCGGGTTCAGGGCTGGACGGCGACCCAGGCCGGCGCCGCCATGCTGCCCTTCGCCGCGGTCATGGGCCTGTTCTCGGGTCTGGCGGGCCGGATCGCGGACCGGTTCGGCGCCCGGCTGTCCCTGACGCTCGGTCCATTGTTGACCGGAGCGGGCCTGATCGCCCTCGCCGTGCCCGGCCGTGGCGCGGGCTTCATCGACGGCCCCCTGATCGGAATGACCGTCATGGCGGTCGGCATGACGCTGGCGGTCGGGCCGCTGACCGCCGCCGTCATGGGCGCGGTGGAGCCGGGGCACACGGGCGTGGCCTCGGGCGTCAACAACGCGGTCGCCCGGATCGCGGGGCTGCTGGCGGTCGCGCTCTTGGGCGTGGTGCTGTCGGCGGTCTTCGTCCAGACCGTCGACCAGCCGGACGGCCGCGCCTTGCTGGGTCAGGTCATGGCCGGTTCGGGCGCGCTGGACGACGCCGTCACGGACGCCTTCCACGCCGCCTTCCGCTGGGTCATGGCCATCTCGGCCGCCTGCGCCCTGCTGGCGGGACTGGTGGGTCTGCTGACCGCGCCCGGGCGCGCTCAGAGCGCCGCGTAGAGCGCCTCGATCAACCGCTGCGCCCGGGGGTCGCCGATCAGATAGGGCGACTGGCGCGTCATGGCGTAGGCGGCCGACAGCCTCTTCGCCGGATGGGCGAAGGTGCAGCTGCCGCCCCAGCCGCAGTGCCCCACCGCCTCCGGGTTCGGGCCGAAGATGTCGAGCCCCGCGTTGCGGGTGAACCCCGCGCCCCAACTCATCACGAAGGGCAGGACCTTGTCCTGGCCCGCCACCCGCTCGCGCGTCGCCTCGGCGACCACGGTCGGCGACAGGACCCTCGTGCCCTCCAACACGCCGTCGTTGGCGATGACGCCCAGGATGCGGGCGAGGTCGCGCGCCGTCCCGTGCAGATTGGCCGAGGGAATCTCGATCGACCGCCACTCCGCCGAGCCCCGCCCACCCGGAGCCGAGCCCTTGTCGAGGAAGGCGGCTTTCTTGATGGCGTCGATCGTCCCCAGGTCGGTGGCCTTGGACGGCTTCCTCAGCGCAGCCACCCGGCCGTGCTCGGCCTCGGGCAGGCCGATCCACAGATCCAGTCCGAACGGCCGAGCGAAGTCCTCCGCCAGCGCCCGGCCCATGGTCCGGCCGTCGGCGAGGCGGAACACCTCATTGGCCAGATAGCCGACGGTGACGGGGTGATAGCCCGACCCGGTCCCCGGCGGCCACATCGGCGCCTGGGCCGCCAACCGATCCAGCACCGCCTGGCGGTCGAACCAGATGGCCGGATCGACGGGTTCGGAGAACCCCGGCAGCCCCGCCTGGTGCGACAACAGCTGCGCCACCGTCACACGCTCCTTGCCGTTCGCCCCGAAGGCGGGCCAGAGCGCCGCGACCGTCTCGTCATAGGCCAGCTTGCCGCGCTCGACCGCCGAGGCCATCAGGATGGCCATCACCGCCTTGCCGGTTGAGAAGACCGGCACCAGCGTCCGCTCCGTCATCGGCACGGCGCCCGCCGCATCCGCTTGGCCGGCCCAGATGTCGAGCACGACCTCGCCCTCGACCACCGCCGAAAAGCGCGCGCCCTGTTCGTTCAGCCCGTCGGGCGCGTCGACGAAATTGGCGGCGAAGGCGTCCTTCACGGTGGCGAAGCGTTCAGGGCAGGAGCCGGAAATCTCGGGCAGGCTGGTCATGTCCCCTCCCTAGCGCCGCCGCGCGACGCCCGCCACTCCAGCGCCCCGCGCCCCGCCACGACGCCGGACGCCAGGCTGGCCTGCAGCAGATAGCCGCCGGTCGGCGCCTCCCAGTCGATCATCTCGCCCGCCACGAAGACGCCGGGCCGGGACCGCAGCATCAACGATGGATCGAGTGCCTCGAACCGGACCCCGCCCGCCGAGGAGATGGCCCGCTCCAGCCCCTGAATGCCGGTCAGCTTCAACCGCACCGCCTTGATCCGCTTCGCCAGCTTTTCGACGTTGCCGGGAACCTCACCGATCTCGCGCAGCATGGCGACCGCGACCGGCGACAGGCCGCCCGCCTTCCGCAGATGGTTGGTCAGGCTGTCCTTTCCGCGCGGCCGCGACAGCCGCTCGGCCAGCGACGCCTCGCTCAGGTCGGGCCGGAGGTCGACCGTCAGCACCGCCGTCCCGTCGCGCGCGATCGCCTCTCTCAGCGCCGCCGACAGGGCGTAGACCGCCCCGCCCTCGACGCCGTAGCGCGTCAGGACCAGCTCGCCGCGCACAGAGCGGTCTCCGAACGTCAGCACGGCGGGCTTCAGCACGGCTCCGGCGAAGCGATCGACCAGCACGGGCGACCAGGCGACGTCGAAGCCGGCGTTGGCCGGAACCAGCGGTTCAACCTGCGCTCCTTGGGCTACGAGCGCCGGAACCCACGCGCCGTCCGAACCCAGCCGGGGCCAGCTCGCCCCGCCGAGCGCCAGCACCGTCGCCGCCGCCCGCTCCCGCCGCTCGCCCTCGGGCGTCTCGAACACCAGGTCCTCGCCATCCCAGCCGACCCAGCGCGATCGGGTCCGCACCTCCACCCCCAGGTCGGCCAGCCGCGCCAACCAGGCCCGCAGCAGCGGCGAGGCCTTCATGGCCTTGGGGAATACCCGTCCCGACGATCCCACGAACGTCGGCTGGCCCAGCCCCTCGGCCCAGGCGACCAGTTCGGCCTGCGAGAACGCCTCGAGCCACGGTGCGATCAAGGATTGACGATCCCCGTAGCGGCCGAGGAAGGCGCCGGCCGGCTCGGAGTGCGTCAGGTTCAGCCCGCCGCGCCCCGCCATCAGGAACTTTCGCCCCACCGACGGCATCCGGTCGTGCACCACCACCCGCGCCCCGCCGCGTGCGAGGGTCTCGGCGGCCATCAGACCGGCGGGACCGGCGCCGACGACGTGGACGGGATCAGGAGCGTTCATCCCCGCCCCTTAGCCCCTCCGGCCTTGCGGCGGAACGCCGGGCGCGCGCATACGCTGATGCCCCATGAGTGTCGCCTTCACCCGCGAGGAGGACCTGGAGGCCACGGCCGCCGATCTTCCCGACCGCCCGATCTCGCCCCACCCCAACCTCGTCACGCAGGACGGGCTGGCGGCCATCGACGCGGCGCTGGCCGAGGCCCGAGCGGCCTATGCCGCCGCCCAGGCCCAGGGGTCGATCGAGGCCGACCGAACGGCGATGGCGCGCGCCACCCGCGACCTGCGCTACTGGTCCGCGCGCCGCGCCTCCGCGCAGCTGGTGGAGCTCCCGCCGGATGGCCGCGTCCGCTTCGGAGGCTCCGTCACCATCGAGCGCGAGGACGGCCGCACCCAGACCTGGCGCATCGTCGGCGAGGACGAGGCCGATCCGGCTAGGGGCTCCGTCAGCCACGTCTCGCCGCTCGCTCGCGCCCTGATCGGCAAACGCATCGGTGATGAGGCGATGATCGCCGGACAGTCGGTCGAGATCATCGCGGTGGACTGAACGGCCCGTCATCCCCACAGTGCGCCTGACGCGCGCGAATCCGCGCTCACGCGCGAGCCTCCGCAAGGCGAGCGTCAGCGCCCCGACCGAGGAATGCCGATGGCCAGAAAGCCCAACTACAGCTTCGAGCGCATGGAACGGGAAAAGGCCGAGGCCGAGAAGGCCGCCCGCAAGGCCGCCGCCAAGCAGGCCAGGAAGGACGCCAGGGCCCGCGGCGAGGATGTCGATCACCCAGACTGGCAGCCGCCCGAAGACGAGGCCGTCTAGGCTCAGGCGAACTCGGCTTCCAGGTCGGCGAGACGCGCCGCCTGATCCTCGGCGATCAGGGCGTCCAGCAGGGGATCGAGCTCCCCCTCCAGGATTTGCGGCAGGCTGTGCAGCGTCAGGTTGATGCGGTGGTCGCTGACCCGGCCTTGCGGGAAGTTGTAGGTTCGGATGCGCTCGGACCGGTCGCCGGAGCCGACCTGGGACTTTCTCGCGTCGGATCGCGCCTGATCCTTCTGCTGGCGCTGTAGGTCGTAGAGGCGGACCCGCAGGTTCTTCATCGCCTTGTCGCGGTTCACGTGCTGGGACTTCTCGGACGAGGTCACCACGATGCCGGTGGGCAGGTGGGTGATGCGCACGGCCGAATCCGTCTTGTTGACGTGCTGACCGCCCGAGCCCGAGCCGCGATAGGTGTCGATGCGGATGTCCTTGTCCTGGATGTCGATCTCGACGTCCTCGACCTCAGGCAGGACCGCCACCGTCGCCGCGGAGGTGTGGATGCGACCGCCGGCCTCGGTCGCCGGGACGCGCTGCACCCGGTGGACGCCGCTCTCGAACTTCAGCCGGCCGAACACGCCGTCGCCGGTGACGGTCGCGATGATCTCCTTGTAGCCCCCGGCCTCGCCTTCCGTGGCGCTGTCGATCTCGACCCGCCAGCCGCGCGTGGAGGCGTAGCGCGAATACATCCGGAACAGATCGCCCGCGAACAGGGCCGCCTCGTCCCCGCCGGTGCCGGCGCGCACCTCCAGCACAGCCGAGGCGTTCTCGTCCGCATCGCGGGGGGCCAGCAGCAACGCCACGTCCCGCTCCATCTGGGGCAGGCGCTCGGACAGGGCGCGGAGCTCCTCCTCCGCCATGGCCGCCATCTCGGGGTCCGAGGCCATGGCCTTGAGGTCCTCGATCTCCGCGCGCGCGCGGCCTAGCGCCGTGACCGCGTCGGCCACGGGTTTCATCTCGGCGTGCTCCTTGGACAGGCGTACGATCTCCTGCCCATCGGTGGCCGCGCCCATGCGCGCCTCCACCTGATGGAAGCGGTCGAGGACCTGATCGAGCTTGGATTGGGGCAGGCGCAACGGGGACTTGGGCTCCGGTTCGGCGAAGGGCCGGACCCTTATCGCGGGCCATGCGCCCTGTCGATGCGGGGACCGCCGCCGGTCACGGCGGATAAAAACGGCGTCATCGGCGGTTACCCCAGCCTGACTGGCGCATTAGCTGTGCCGTAGCGGCCGTGACGGCGGCGTTCCGGGGGCTTCATGGACACCTTCCTGCTGTTTCTCCTCGTCGGCATCCTGGCCCAGGCGGTCGATGGGGCCCTCGGCATGGCCTATGGCGTCATTTCGTCCTCCGTGCTGCTGGCGCTCGGCGTGCCGCCCGCGACGGCGTCGGCCAGCGTGCACGGCGCCGAGGTCTTCACCACCGCCGCCTCGGCCGGCTCCCACGTCTGGCACAAGAACGTGGAATGGCGGCTGTTCGTCCCCCTCGCCGTCGCCGGCGTGATCGGCGGGGTGCTGGGCGCCTATGTGCTGTCCGGCATCGACGGAGATGTCGTGAAGCCCTTCATCATCGCCTACCTGGCCGGCATGGGGCTCTACATCCTGTGGCGGGCCGGCCATGAGTTCCGGCCGCGCCGCATTCGTCCCGCCTGGATCGTCGCGCCCCTGGGCACGGTGGGGGGCTTCTTCGACGCCATCGGCGGGGGCGGATGGGGGCCGACCGTGTCCTCGACCCTGGTCGGGGCGGGCGCGGAGGCCCGGCGCGCGATCGGCACGACGAACACGGCCGAGTTCTTCCTGACGCTGGCCATCTCCGCCACCTTCGTCTGGGCGCTGGTGACCGGTCACTGGGAGCAGGCCGGCGCGCTGGAGAACCACGCAGCGGCCGTCGGCGGCCTGGTGGTCGGAGGGCTTCTGGCCGCGCCGTTCGCCGGCTGGATCACCAAGGCCGTGCCCCAGCGGGCCCTGACCTATGCGGTGGGGAGCCTGCTGATCCTGCTCGCCGGATTTCAGGGCCTGCAGTTGGCCGGGGTCTTCGCCTAAAGCGCCGTTCGTTCGCGCTACCGCTCACCGCGCGGCGGCTCGCTGCTTGAGCGCGGAGCTAAAGCTCCACCCCCGTCGTGCGCATGATCTCGGCCCGCAGCTCTGGCAGGCCGACGCCCTTCTCCGCCGACGTCACCGCCACCGCCGGAAACGCTGCAGGGCGCTTGGAGATGGCCTTGAGCGTCGCCTCGCGCATGCTCTCGCGCTCATGCGCCTTGATCTTGTCGGCCTTGGTCAGGACGACCTGATAGCTGACGGCGGCCAGATCCAGCGCATCCAGCGCCTCGGTGTCCACCGCCTTCAGCCCGTGTCGGCTGTCGATCAGCAGATAGACCCGCTTCAGCGTCACCCGGCCGCGCAGATAGTCCCGCCCCAGGTTCTGGAACTGCTTGACCGTCGACTTGGACGCCTTGGCCCAGCCATAGCCGGGCAGGTCGACCAGCCGCATCTTGCCGTCCAGGTCGAAGAAGTTGACCTCGCGCGTTCGGCCCGGCTCGTTGGAGGCCCGCGCCAGCTTGTGCATGCCGACCAGGCCGTTGATCAGGCTGGACTTGCCGACGTTGGACCGGCCCGCAAACGCGATCTCGGGCAAGTCCGGCTCGGGCAGCTGCTCGATCTTGGCGCAGCCCATGACGAAGGTCGCGGGCCGGGCGAAGAGCACGCGCGCGGCCTCGATCTCCTCGTCCGAATAGGCTCCGGTTTCGGGCTCCGTCACCCTCGCGCGATCCCGAAAAGTGGCCGCCGGTTTTCGGACCAGATCGCGCGCACTAGGCTGCCTTGTTTCTCAGCTTGGCGATGAAGTCGTCGATCGGGTTCTCGGCCCCGAACCGGTGCATGATGAAGTACTGCTGGGCGATCGACAGCACGTTGTTCCAGGCCCAGTAGACCAGCAGGCCCGCCGGGAACACCGCCATGATGAAGGTGAAGATCACCGGCATCCAGGCGAAGATCTGGCGCTGCACCGGATCGGGCATCGGCGGGTTCATCGCCTGCTGCAGCCACATGGTGAAGCCGTAGAAGATGGCCAGAACGCTGAGCGCCAGGGTGAAGCCGCCGCCGGAATTGACCAGCAGGCCGCCCACCAGCGGCAGCGCACCCGGATCCCACGGGATCAGGCCGAACAGGGTCCAGATGTTGGTCGGATCGGGCGCCGACAGGTCGCGGATCCAGCCGAAGAAGGGCGCGTGCCGCATCTCGATGGTGACGAACAGCACCTTGTAGAGCGCGTAGAAGACCGGGATCTGCACCAGGATGGGCAGGCAGCCCGCCAACGGATTGACCTTCTCGCGCTGGTAGAGCGCCATGGTCTCCATCTGCTGCTTTTGCGGGTCGTCTTTGAACTGCGCCTTGATCTTCTCCATCTGCGGCTGGAGCTTGCGCATCTTCGACAGGCTCTCGTAGCTCTTGTTCGCCAGCGGGAACATGATGAGCTTGATGGTCAGCGTCAGCAGCAGGATGGCGACGCCGAAGTTGCCGACCAGACCGGCGAACCAGTGTACCAGCAGGAAGATCGGCCGCGTCAGGAAGAACAGGAAGCCCCAGTCGATCGCATAGACGAAGCGCGGCAGGCCCAGCTCTTCCTCGTATCCGGCCAGGATCTCGTTCCGCTTGGCGCCGGCGAACAGGCTCTGCTCCTCGGTGATCTGGCGGCCGGGGTTGATGGTGCGGGCCTCGCCCAGCAGGCGCGCCTCGCGCATTTGCAGGCCGTTGGCGTCGCGCGCCACGAACTCGGCCTCGACGGTCTCGTCCTGGCCGGGGATCAGGGCCGCCAGCCAGTATTTGTCGGTGATGCCCAGCCAGCCGCCGGTCGAGCTGTGCTCTTCGCGCGGCGTCTTGGCCCAGTCGCCGTACTTCAGCTGCTCGGTGACATAGCCGTCGCCCTTGGAGAAGGTGCCGATCCCGCCCTCGTGCAGGATCTGGTTCTTGCCGAGCGTATCGGGCACGCCCTGGCGCTCGATGCGGCCATAGGGGGCGATGACGATCGGCGTCGTGCCCAGATTGGCGACGGTGTCGCGCAGCGTGAACATATAGTTCTCGTCCACCGACACCACGCGGGTGAAGCGCAGGCCCTGGCCATTGTCCCAGGTCAGGGTGACCGGCGTCGTCGGCGTCAGGGTCGAGCCGCTGGTCAGCCGCCACAGGGTGTTGGGGCCGGGAACGCCGCCGGCGATGTTCTGGCCGGTCCAGCCGAACTGGGCCAGGAAGGCGTGCTCCATGCCGGCGGGGCGGAACAGCTCGACCGGCGCGGGATCGTCCAGGGTCTCGCGGTAGTCGGTCAGGAACAGGTCGTCGATCCGTCCGCCCTGCAGCGACAGCGAGCCGCGCAGCTTGCCGGTCTGGATCGGCACACGGGCGACCGTGCCCAGCGCCTGGCTACGGTCTTCAGTGAAGACGGCCGCGGACGGGGCCGGAGCGGCGCCCGGAACGGCGCGGTCGCCGTCGGCGTCGACGGTCTGTTCGGCGCGGGCGGCCTCGGCGGCGGCCTTCTGCTGCTCGGCCTGGGGGCCCAGGATGAAGATCTGGTACAGGATCAGGATCACCGCCGTCGCGACGACGAAGATCACCATGTTCCGCGTGTTCTCGTTCTTCATTCGGGGTCAGGCGTCCTGGTCGGGCTGTGAGGCGGGCGAGGGATCGGAGATGGAGGCGGCCTGGCGCGAACGCGAGGGGTCCGGCGGGCCCGGCTGCGCCAGCCTTGTAAGGGCCGACGCCACATCGTCAAGCAGACGGTCCCAGGGCCGCTCGGCTGTGCCTTGGCGGGCGATCAGCACATAGTCGGACCCTGCGACGCCGTAGACGGGCAAAAGGGCGCGGGCGGCCTCGCGCAGGCGGCGCTTGGCGCGGTTCCTGACCACCGCCCCGCCGATCTTGCGAGTGGCGGTGAAGCCCACGCCGATGGCCAGATCCCCGTCGGCCCGATCCAGCCGCTGGATCAGCACCGCGCCGCGCGCCAGCGAAACGCCTTTCGCGGCCGCCAGGAACTGGGGCCGCTTGGTCAGGCGTCGCAATGGGGGACTGTCTTTCATCCTCACCCGTGCAGCGAAGCGAAACGGGGGAGGGGGACCATGCGGAGCATGGTGGAGGGGGCGGACGCGAGCACTGGGTCTGGGGTCGCCCCCTCCACCGCTTCGCGGTCCCCCTCCCCCGCTACGCGGTGGAGGAGAGGCGTCAGGCCGTCAGGCGCTTGCGGCCCTTGGCGCGGCGGCGGGCGACGATCTTGGCGCCGTTCTTGGTGGCCATCCGCGCGCGGAAGCCGTGACGGCGCTTGCGCACGAGTCGCGACGGCTGATAGGTCCGCTTCACGGTCGGCTCCTGTGTTCGAATAGGGTGGCGCGGCCGGACAAGGCGTCCGTCGCGGGAAGGGCGGGCGTATAAGGGCGGGGGCCGCGGCTGTCAACGCCGGTAAGGCCGCCGATCCGGGAGTTGCGGGCGTTGAGACATCCATGAAGCGCCTCTCGCGGTTTCTCCCCCTCCTCGTGCTGGCGGCGGTGATCGTCCTCATCTTCTCCATGGGCTGGCACCGCTACCTGTCGCTGGAGACGCTCAAGGTCCACGGGACGGCGTTGCGAGCCTTCACGGCGGAGAACTATATCCTCGCGCTGCTCGCGCTCATGGCGTTGTTCGCCGTCCTGACCGCCAGCGTCGTGCCGGGCGTCTTCTTCCTGACCATCACGGCCGGCTACCTCTTCGGCCCATGGGTCGGAGGCGTCTCGACCGCCATCGCCGCGACGCTCGGCGCCCTGATCGTCTACGGCGTGGCCCGCACAGCCCTGGGCGAGGATCTGCGGCGGCGGGCCGAGCGGGATCAGGGGATGTTCGCCAGCGTCTGCGCCACCATCGACAAGGACACCTTCTGGTATGTGCTGGCGTCGCGGCTGGCGGTTGTGGTGCCGTTCCACATGATCAATGTGGCCGCCGGGCTCATGGCCGTGCGACTGCCCCCCTACACGGTCGCCACCGTGATCGGCCTGCTGCCAGCCCACATCATCTACTGCTGGATCGGGGCGCGGCTGAACACCCTGCTGGTCAACGACCCCGACCCTGACATCCAGGCCCTGTTCGGCCAGTTCTGGGCGCCGATGCTCGGGGTGTTCGTCCTCGCCGTGGTCCTGCCGCTGGCGCTCAAAGCCATCCAGCGCCGCCTGCCGGGAGCAGCCGCGCCATGAGCCCCCGCGCGCGGCTGGATGACCTGCTCGAGCGCGCCCGCCGCTGGCGGCCGTCCGCGCCCGACGGCCTGCAGTCGCGCCTGCTGATTCTGACGGTGCTCTTCACCCTGGCGGTGGAGGCTTTGATCCTGCTGCCCAACGCCGCCAACTTCCACGAAACCTGGCTCCAGGACCGGCTCCAGGCCGCCGAATTGGCCTCCGTCGGCGTCGAGGCCCTCCCTTACAACGCCGTGGACCCGGAGACCGCCGACCAGCTGTTGCGCATCGGCGGCGTGTCGGCCGTGGCCATCTCCGATCAGGGCGTGATGAGCCAGCTTCTCCGCGCGCCCGACCTGCCGCGCACGCCCGACTTCATCGACTTGAGGCGCCGGAACACCGGCGCGCGTCTGTGGGAGCCGATGGAGACCCTGATGGGCCATCCCGATCGCTCCATCCGGGTCCGCGCCGCGCCCCGCTATCGCTCCGGCGACTTCATCGACGTGGTCGCGCCCGCCGAGCCCCTGAAGCTGGAGCTGCGCGCCTTCCTGTTGAACAGCCTGCTGGTTTCGTTGATCATCTCCGTCGCGGCGGGCGGCCTTCTCTACGCTGGCCTGGCCTATCTGGTTCTTCAACCGCTGCGGCGCGTGACCCGCTCCATCGAGGGTTTCGCCGCCGATCCGCTCCAGCCCGCGCCCGAGCCCTCGGATCGCCAGGACGAGATCGGCCGGGTCGAACGCGAGCTGGCCCGCATGCAGGAGGAGGTCCGTCAATCGTTGAAGTCGCGCGCTCGTCTCGTGGCGCTGGGCGAAGCCGTGGCCAAGATCAATCATGACCTGAGGAACATGCTGACCTCCGCCCAGATGGCGTCGGAGCGCCTCGCCGCCTCGCCCGACCCGCAAGTCGCCAAGGCCCTCCCCCGGCTCGAGCGGGCGCTGGGACGCGCCGCCGCTTTGGCCAGGAACGTCCTCGACTACGGCAAGTCCGAGGAACCGGCTCCCGTCATCGACCGTCTGGCGCTGGCTCCCGCCATCGCCGCCGCCGCCGAAGACGCGGGGCTGGAGCCGACCGGGGTGCGGCTGGCCAAGAGCCTCCCCGCCCGCTTCTCGATCCGCGCCGACGGCGACCAGCTGCACCGCATCCTGGTCAATTTGATGCGGAACGCCCGTCAGGCCATCGAGGCGGATCCGACGCGCAAGCCCGGCCGTCGCGGCGCGCTCGGCTGCGTCACCGTCTCGGCGACCGAGGAACCGGGCTGGAGCGTGATCCGCATCGCCGACGACGGCCCCGGCATCCCGCCGCGCCTGTCCGAACGCCTGTTCGAACCCTTCGTCAGCGGCAGTGGTTCGGAGGGGACAGGCCTGGGCCTGACCATCTCGCGCGAACTGGCGGCCAACCACGGCGGCGACCTCCGCCTTGTCGAGACGGGGCCGACGGGCACGACCTTCGAGCTGCGACTGCCGGCCTAGATTTCCTGGTTGTAGGCCCCGACCTCAGGGTGGCGAGCCAGGCGCGGCTTCACCTCCTCGCGGAACAGGGCGCGCATGTCGTCCTCGGACCGCATGCTCTCGACGACGACCACCAGCTCCGGCTTATTGGACGAGGCGCGCACCAGCACCCAGGACCCGTCCTCCAGATGCACCCGCGCGCCGTTGACGGTGATGACCTCGACGATCTTGCGCCCCAGGACCGAGCCGCCTTCGACCCCCAGCTTTTCGTACTCGGCCACGATCTTGGCCAGGACATCGTACTTCAGCTCGTCGTCGCAGTGCGGCGACATGGTCAGGCTGGTCCAGGCGGCGGGAAGCGCCCGCTTCAGCTCCGACAGGCGCTTGCCCGGATTGCGATCCAGCATCTGCAGCACGGCCGCCGCAGCCACCAGGCCGTCGTCGTATCCCCGCCCGATCGGGTCGGCGAGGAAGAAGTGACCGGACTTCTCGAAGCCCGCCAGAGCGCCCAGCTCGGCGGTCTTCCTCTTGATGTAGCTATGGCCGGTCTTCCAGTAGACGGTCGTCGCGCCGTTGGCGGCCAGAACCTCGTCGGTCTTGTAGAGGCCGGTCGACTTCACATCGACGACGAAGGTCGCGTTGGGATGCAGCGCCGACAGGTCGCGCGCCAGCAACAGGCCGATCTTGTCGGCGAAGATCTCCTCGCCGGTGTCGTCGACCACGCCGCAGCGATCGCCGTCGCCGTCGAAGCCTAAAGCGAGGTCGGCCCCGGTCTGGCGCACCTTCTCGGCCATCTGGACCAGCATGGCGTGGTCCTCGGGATTGGGGTTGTACTTGGGAAAGCTCCAGTCGAGGTCGGCGTCCATCTCGATGACCTCGGCGCCCATGCGCCGCAGGGCCTCGGGGGCGAAGGCCCCGGCCGTGCCGTTGCCCGTGGCGCAGACGACCTTCAGCGGGCGGGTCAGCTTGATGTCGCCCACGACCTCCTGGAGATAGCGCTCACGGAAGTCCTCGACCCGCTCGATGCGCCCGCCGGGGCGAGGCATGCCCGAGCCCGACAGCACGATCTCCTTCAGCCGCCCGATCTCCTCCGGGCCGAAGGTGACGGGCGGATTGGTCCCCATCTTCACGCCCGTCCAGCCGTTCTCGTTGTGGCTGGCCGTGACCATGGCAACGCACGGCGCTTCCAGCGCGAACTGGCCGAAATAGGCCATGGGCGACAGGGCCAGGCCCACGTCCAGCACCTCCATGCCGCCCTCCATCAGGCCGATGGTCAGGGCGTGTTTCACCGTCGAGGAGTAGGAGCGGAAGTCGTGGCCGACGACGATGCGCGGCTGGACGCCCTGCTCATGGGCGAAGGTGGCGACGGCCAGGCCCAGCGCCTGGATGCCCAGGAGATTGATCTCTTTCTCCAGAATCCAGCGGGCGTCGTATTCGCGGAAACCCGTGGGCTTCACCAGAGGAATGGTCTCGTACTCGAAGGTGTTCGGAACCAGGTCCTGGCGGGGCTTCAGCATTCGGTGATTCCTTAGGGACGGCCCTTGGCCTTATCGCGCGCGGTATAGACGGGGGGTCGAGGGCCGACAACAACGCGGCCGCGCGCGGCTGGCTCCCGGCTTGACCCCCGGATGGGCCGCGCCTACCCCGGACGCATGAGTTTTCCGGAGATCCCATGCCCCGCCTGATCCTGCTGCGTCACGGCCAGAGCCAGTGGAACCTGGAGAACCGCTTCACCGGCTGGGTCGACGTCGATCTGACGGCCGAAGGCGAGGCCCAGGCGCGGCGCGCGGGCGAGCTTATCGCACAGACGGGGTTCACGCCGGCGGTGATGTTCACCTCGGTGCTGACGCGGGCAAAGCGCACGGGAGCGCTCGCGCTCCAGTCCGCCGGCCTGAGCGGCGTCCCGGTCATCGAAGACTGGCGGCTGAACGAGCGTCACTACGGCGGCCTGACTGGCCTGGACAAGGCCGAGACGGCCAGGAAGCACGGCGAGGATCAGGTCAAGGTCTGGCGGCGCAGCTACGACATCCCGCCGCCGCCGCTGGAGCCCGGTTCGGAATGGGACTTCGAGGGCGATCCCCGCTACGCCGGCCAGACCATTCCGAACACCGAGAGCCTGAAGACCACGCTCGACCGCGTCCTGCCCTACTGGAACGCCGAAATCGCCCCGCGTCTCCAGTCTGGCGACGACGTCCTGATCGCCGCCCACGGCAATTCGCTGCGCGCCATTGTCAAGCATCTGTTCGGCGTGCCGGATGACCAGATCGTCGGCGTCGAGATCCCGACCGGCAATCCACTGGAGATCGAGCTGGACGCAGGCCTCAGGCCGACCGCCGCCCGTTACCTGGACGCCGACCGCGCTCAGCCCCTGCCCGAGGCCGCATGAGCGCCGAGGACGCCCGCTTCATGGCCCGCGCTATCGAGCTGGCGCTGGCGCGCATGGGCGAGACCTGGCCCAATCCTGCGGTCGGCTGCGTTCTGGTGAAGAACGGCGAGGTGATCGCCGAGGCCGCCACTGCCCCCGGGGGTCGCCCCCACGCCGAGGAGCAGGCGGTCCCCGCCGCCGGCGAGGCCGCGCGCGGCGCGACCGCCTACGTCACCCTCGAGCCCTGCGGCGCCCGTTCGTCCGGGCGCGCCTCCTGCGCCCAGTTCCTGGCCGAAGCCGGCGTTGCCCGAGTGGTGGTCGCCGCGCTCGATCCCTCGCCCTTCGCCGCCGGCCGGGGCGCCGAGCGCCTGCGGCAGGCTGGCATCCAGGTCGAGACCGGCCTCATGGGCGAACAGGCGGCCGTGCTCTCAGAGGGCTTCCTCCACCGTCACGAGACTGGCCGCCCGATGGTCCGCATCAGCGAGGACGGAAAAGGCTTCGACGCCCGTTTCGCCGCGAGCCCACGCGCCGACCTCGTCACCGAGCTCAAGCGTCTCGGCGAAGCCGGCTACACCCGTCTCTGGACTGGACCGGGAGAACTGGCCGACGCCTTGGCCGAGCAGGGTCTGCTGACGCACTGAACAGCGTTAGGAATCAGGGTTTCCGAAAACCTTCCTTAAGCGACGCTGTGCCATGGTGGGACCATGTCAGCGGTCCAGGAAGGCGTCGTCCGGCGCCGCATCAGCCAGCAGGAGCTCGACGCCATCTGCGCGCGGCACGACCGGCTGTGGCAGGCGCGCCCGGGCGGCGCGCGCGCGGTCTTCGCCTGGATGGACCTGTCGGGCCTCAATCTGAAGGGCCGGAACCTCGCCGACGCCGACTTCTCCGCCGCCTGCCTGATCGGCGCCGACCTGACCGGCGCTCGGCTCGACAACGCCGCCTTCTTCGGGGCCGACATGCAGGACGCCATCCTCGTCGACGCCTCGCTGCGCCGCGCCGATCTGCGCGGCGCCTGCCTGCGCGGGGCCGACCTGTCCGGCGCGGATTTGTTCGAAGCCGACTTGCGCGAAGGGGCCATCGCCGCCGCCGACAAGTCGGTCGGCTTCCGCATTGTCGAGGCCCAGAACCGCAACCCTACGGAGGCGCAAGGCGCATCGCTGGTGGGCGCCAATCTCCAGAGGTCCCGCTTGTCGGGCATCGCGGCCCAGTCGGCCGACTTCTCCGACGCCATCATGAAGGACTGCAAGTTGGTCCGGGCCAATCTGAAGGGGGCGGCCTTCCGCGGGGCCGACTTGGCGGGCGCCGACCTGTCGGGCGCGGACCTGACGGGCGCGGACCTGCGCGATGCGGTCCTTGTCGGGGTCACCTCGGCCATGTGGCGCACCGACGGGGCGAACCTCGAAGGGGCTCTGACCGACACACGCTCGTCGGGCGCCCCGGTCGCCAAGCTGCCGGCCGCCGACATGCTGCACGACCACGCGGTCTGGTGCGAGACGGGCGGGGCCGAGGGCCAGCCTTCGGTGTTCGACGACGTCGACCTTCGGGCCCTGGGCTCCATCACCGGCCTGAACCTGACGGCGCTCTCGGCGAGGCGCGCTGTCTTCTACGGCTTGAACATGGAGGGAGTTCAGCTTCAGGGAGCTCATCTGGAAGGCGCGGACCTGCGCTCGACCAACCTGCGCCGGGCCGACCTCCGGGGCGCGCGCCTGACCGGGGCCCGAGTGAACGGCGCCGATCTGCGTGAAGCTCAGCTTGGGCCTCTCATGCTCGGCCCCGAGCGACTGCTGCCGGCTGACCTGACCGGCGCTGTGCTGCGGGCCGCCGACCTTTCCGGCGCTGACGTCCGCCGGGCGGTCCTGGTTCGCGCCGACCTCACCCGGGCGGTGATGCACGGTGTTCTGGCCCGCAACGCCGACTTCGCCGGGGCGATCTTGGCCGGCGTGCGCGGCCTCGAGCCGGTGGATGCGTCCGCATGACGATGGGTCGCCGCCGTCTGAGCCAAGGCGATTTCGACCTCTTCGCCGGCGCGCACGAACGGTTCGCGGCGGGCAAGCCAGGCGGCCGCAAGTTGTCGCTCAAATTCGTCGATCTGACAGGCGTCAGCATGGCGCACCGCGTCCTCGACGACGCCGATTTCTCAGGCTCGGTTCTACAGGGGTGCAAGCTGGCCGGAGCCCGACTGGAACGCGCGGTCCTGTTCGGCTGCGATCTGCGGGGCGCGGACCTGGCACGAGCGCGGCTGGTCCGGGCCGACATCCGGGGAAGCTGCCTGCAGGGAGCCGACTTGTCGGAAGCGGACCTGACGGGGGCCGATTTCCGCGAAGGCGTCATCGCCATACCCCACGAGACCAAGGGGCTCGCCGCGGTCCGGCACGAGACGCGGGGCGGTCAGGCGGACGGGGCGCGCTTTGCGGGCGCAACCCTGGACGGCTCGCGTTTCGACGGCATGAGCGCCATGAAAGCGGACTTCACCGACTGCTCGCTGCGAGGCGCCAATCTGACCGGCGCCAATCTGAAGGACGCCGACCTGTCCGGAGCCCAGATGGATGGCGCGGCGGTTGCGGGGGCCAACCTGGCGGGAGCAAGGCTTTGCGGAGCCATCCTGAGCGGCGTGGCGATCGAAACGGCCAAGCTTGATCGTACGGACACAACCGGCTGCATCCGTGATCCGAACACCGCCGCCATCGCGCGCGCTGAAGAGCTGTTTCAGATGGCGCTGGACGCCAATGCGTGGGTCGAGAGCGGCGGCGCGCTGGGCGGCGCGGCCATTTTCGACGGTGAGGATCTGCGCCCCCTGGGCGATCGCCTCAAAGGGCTGAAACTCTCGGCCATGAGCGCCAAGGGCGCTTGCCTGGCTGGTCTGGATCTGCGGGGCCTGGCGCTTCAAGGCGCCAACTTCGAGAACGCGGATCTGCGCGGCGCCAGGTTGTGCAAGGCGGACTTGCGGGGCGCCCGGATGGGCGGGGCTCTGCTGACCAAGGCTGACCTGACGGCGGCCGATCTCAGCCCTCTGCCGCTCGGCCCCTCTCGGTCCATTCCGGCGAACCTGACCGGCGCGCGGCTCCGCTATGCCGAGTTGCGTCGGGTGGATTTCAGCAAGGCCGTGATGAAGGCCGTCGACTTGTCTGGCGCCGATCTGGTCGATGCCTGCCTCGCAGGCGCGGACCTGACCGACGCACGCTTGGAACGCGCCGCGGGTCTCCCGGACATAGCGGCGGCATAGAAAAAGGGGGCGGCCCGGAAGCCGCCCCCTCTCATTCGTCGACGGGCCCTTGGGCTTACGCCGCCTTGGTCTTGGCCTTGCCTTCGATCAGGCCGGTCGCGGTCGAGGCGATCTCGATGCGACGGGGCTTCAGCGCCTCGGGCAGCTCGCGCTTCAGCTCGATCGACAATAGGCCGTTGTCGAGGCGGGCCTCGGTCACGATCACATAGTCGGCCAGCTGGAAGCGGCGCTCGAAGTCGCGCTCGGCCAGGCCGCGATGCAGATAGGTCCGGTTCGCCGCGCCGTCGTCGTTGGCCGTCTTGCGGCCGGTGACGGTCAGCAGATTCTCCTTGACCTCGATGTTCAGCTCGTCGGGCTTGAAGCCGGCGACGGCGATCTCGATGCGATAGGCGTTCTCGCCGGTCGTCTCGATGTTATAGGGCGGCCAGCCGTTCTCCTGGCTGGTGCGCGCGGCGCTTTCCAGCAGGGAGGCCAGGCGGTCGAAGCCGACAGCCGAACGATAGAGGGGGGTGAAGTCGATGGTACGCATGTCGATCTCCTGATCAGTCAGCAAGATGGAGCCGCCCCGCGATTTGGGCCCGGGTCGGCGTAGGGATCGAACCGCCCGGTCCCGATCTGGGCCCCGAACCGTCCGCGAGAGCCCGGGAACCGGCGCTCTCGAAGCGTCAGATGGTGCGCTCCGGTGCGGCGTCAAGACCCCGGCCGTCGCCGGATCGTCACTTGCCCGATCAGGCTTCGCGGCTATGGTCGCCGCCAACCACAACAACGCTTCGGGAGACCCAGTTCATGCGCGCATCCGTGATCGCCCTCGCCGCCGTCCTGGCCGCGACCACCGCCTCGGCCCAGGCCCTGCCCGCCGCGGGCTCCAACGCCCTGACCGCCGCGCCGCCCGTGCTCCAGGAAGACGCCGCGCTCCAGGCCGCGATCGCTTCGGACGCCCGTCCCGCCGCCGACAAGGCCCGCGACGCCGCGCGGCGTCCCTATGAGGCCCTGACCTTCTGGGGCCTGACGCCGGGATCGACCGTGGTCGAGATCCAACCCGGTCGCGCCGGCTGGTGGTCGGCGATCCTGCAGCCCTATCTGGCCCAGACGGGCGGGCGCTACGTCGCGGTGAACAATCCCGGCGAAGGCATGGGCGTCGAGCCCGAGACCGCCGATCTGGTTCTGGTCGCCCGGGCCTTCCACAACTGGCACCGGGCTGGCCGCACCGACGCCTTTATGGCCGCCTTCTTCGGCGCGTTGAAGCCGGGCGGCGTCCTGGCCGTCGAGCAGCACCGCGCCGCGCCGGGCACGAACCCCGACGCCACGGCCCCCTTCGGCTATGTGTCGGAGGCCTACATCATCGCCGCGGCCGAACGCGCCGGCTTCGTGCTCGACGCCAAGAGCGAGCTGAACGCCAATCCGCGCGACGACCGGGATCACCCCTACGGCGTCTGGACCCTGCCGCCCGTCCGCACCTCGGCGCCGCGTGAGGGCAATCCGAACGATCGCGCCACGCCCCTGACCGAGGCCGAACGCGCCGAGTACGACGCGATCGGCGAGAGCGATCGCATGACGCTCCGTTTCCGCAAGCCGGCCTGATCCAGACGGCTTTGACGCGCTTGGCGAAGCCCTCTATCCCAACCGCTTCCGGGACGGCGTCGCGGGCTGGCGGCGCCGGGGCAGGATTGACGAATGCGGGACGATAAGGGGTCGGGATCAGCGGGACCGTCCAGACGGGCCATGCTGGCCGCCTGCGGCCTGATCGCCGTCGGCGGCCTCGCGGCCTGCGGCGACCGGGAGCCGGAGAAGGCCGATCCCGAAGCCCCCGCCGGACCGCCCGAGGGTTCGCTGGAATGGGCCATAGCCGGCCCTTGGCGCGCGGCGGATCGGGCCCGCGATAGCTGGCGGCACCCTCTGGAGACGCTGCGTTTCTTCGGTCTGCAGCCGTCCATGACCGTCGTCGATTTCTGGCCCGGCAGCGGCTGGTACACCGAGATCCTCGCCCCCTACCTGGCCAAGGGCGACGGCGAATACTACGCCGTGGGCTTCTCGACCGCTCCGGGCGCCGACCCGGCCCAGGCGGCGCTCAACGCCAACTTCGAACAGCGGTTCGGCTCCGATCGCCGCTTGTACGGCGAGGTCAAGTTCAGCCAGTTCGGGGCGACGACCGGCCCGGTGGCGCCCGCCGGGACGGCTGACATGGTCCTGTTCATGCGCTGCATTCATTCGTGGATGGCGGCCGGCATCGCGGAAAAGGCCTTCGCCGACGCCTTCGCGGCCCTTCGCCCGCGCGGCATTCTTGGCGTCGAACAGCACCGCCTCGGCCCCGACCAGGATCAGGATCCGGCCGCCGCGGACGGCTATGTCCAGGAGGCCTTCGTCAAGCAGCTGGCCGCCGAGGCCGGCTTCATCTTCGAGGCGGCGTCCGAGATCAACGCCAACCCCGAGGACGACAAGGACCACCCCTTCGGCGTCGAGACCCTGCCGCCGCGCCTGTTGACCGCGCCGCTGGGCTCGCCACCCGATCCGACCTTCGACAGCACGCCGTATCGCGAGATCGGCGAGAGCGACCGCATGACCCTCAAGTTCCGGAAGCCCGAGTGAACCGCGCCGCCGCCTTCGCCGCCAATGCGCCCCTGATGGGCGTGCCCGGAGCCGCCGCGCCGCCCGGTGGTCAGGGCGAGTGGTTCCGGGGTGCCGGCGGCCTGCGCCTGCGCGCCGCCTTCTGGACGCCGTCGACCCTCGTCGCCGCCAAGCCGCGCGGCACGGTCGTGCTGTCGCCCGGACGCACGGAACCGATCGAGAAATACTTTGAGCTGATCGGCAACTTCCTGGCGCGGGGGTGGTGTGTTCTGGCCCACGACTGGCGCGGCCAGGGCCTGTCCGCCCGTCTCCTGCCCGACCGGCTCAAGGGTCATGCCCGCGCGGTCGAGGAGTTCCTCGACGACTACGCCCGGCTGATGGACGCCTTCGAGGCTCGGGCTCCCAAGCCTTGGGTCATGGTCGGCCATTCGATGGGCGGAGCGTTGAACCTGCTGACGCTCGAGGCTGGCGAAAACCGCTTCGCCGGAGCCATCCTGTCCAGCCCCATGCTGCGGGTGAAGACCGGCAAGCGGTCGATGTGGTCCGTCAAGCTGGCCGTCCGCTGGAACGTGCGTCACGGCAAGGCGGGCGACTTCGTGCTGGATGACCCGGACGACCCCTTCGACCACACCTTCGAGAAGGACGCCCTCACGTCCGACGAGACCCGCTACGAGCTGTGGCGCCAACAGCTGTTCGCCTGTCCGCACCTGGCGGTCGGCGGCCCCACCTGGGGCTGGCTGGCTTTCGCGCTGGACGCCGGAGAGCGCGCGCTCAAGCCCAAGGCGCTGAAGTCCGTGTTGATCCCTTGCACCATTGTCCAGTCGGGCGAGGACGACCGGGTCTGGAAGCAGACCAACCGCTGGGCCGCCAAGCGGCTGGGCCGCGGCCGCTACGTCGAGGTCGCCGGGGCCAAGCACGAGGTCATCATGGAGACCGACGACATGCGCGCGGTTTTCCTGAACGAGTTCGACGCCATGGCCGACTATGTCTCGCCGGTGAACGATCTCGCGCCGCTCGCCGCGCCGCAAGACGCCGAGGCGCCCGCCGCCTGAGTCTCAGCGCACGCCGCGCTTGAACGCCACCAGCGCGTCTTCGCGCACCCTTGCGTCGCCGACCGCGATGATCCGCCCGTCTCCCGACGGCTGTCCGCCGGTCCAGTCCGTCACCTGTCCGCCCGCGGCCTCGACCACCGGAACCAGCGCCGACCAGTCCCACTCCTTCAATCCGGTCTCGGCCACCAAGTCGATCCGGCCCATTGCGACCATGGCGTAGGCGTAGGCGTCGCAGCCAAAGCGCGCCAGTCGCGCCGCCGCCCGCACCTGGGTCCAGGCCCCGAACTCCGGCGGGGTGAAGATGTCCGGATCCGTCGTGGCGATCACCGCCTCGGTCAGGCGAGGGCATTGCCGCACCCGGATCGCGCGCTCGCCGCCTCGCGACATCAGACCCGCGCCCGAGGGGCCGCCCAGGAAGACCTCGTCCAGATAGGGCTGAGCGATCACGCCCACCGTCGGCCGCCCCGCCTGTTTAAGCGCGATCAGCGTGGTCCAAAGCGGCAGGCCTGAGATAAAGGCGCGGGTCCCGTCGACGGGGTCCAGCACCCAGACGTGCTCCGCGTCCGGCCGGTCCTCGCCGTATTCCTCGCCGATCACGCCGTGGTCGGGATAGCGCGCCTCGATCAGCCGCCGGATCGCGGCCTCGGCGCCCCGGTCAGCCTCCGTCACTGGATCGAAGGCGCCCTCGCCAGCCTTGTTCTCGGCCGCCGCCTCGTTTCGGAACAGCGGCAGGGTGACCCGCGCGGCTTCGGCGGCCAGCTCCAGGGCGAAGGCTTCGTATTCGGTCATTCGCAGGGTCCGGGCTTGGGCTGGGGCGGGCCGCTCGTGTATCGTGCCGAAGCCCGATCTCCAATCCGTCAGGTCCCTTGATGAGCGACGCCTTCCACACTCCGACTTCCGTCGATCCCCGCCTGCTGGAGGTCCTCGTTTGCCCGGTCACGCGCGGAAAGCTGGACTATGACCGCACGGCCAACGAGCTGATCTCGAAGGGAGCCAAACTCGCCTTCCCCATCCGCGACGGCGTCCCGATCATGCTGGCGGAAGAGGCGCGTCAGCTGGACTAGCCCAGCTCGCGCTCAAGCAGCGAACCGCCGCGCGGTGAGCGGTAGCGCCTCAAACAGGCTCGCCCCGCAGCAGCTTCGGCAGGTCGCCCGTCGCTCCCCCGGCCTCGCCCATGAAGGCTTTGCGCAGGGGCGCGATGCGGTTGACCGCCGCCATGCCGAGGTCCCGCGCCAGCCGGACCGGCGCGAGGTCGTTGGAGAACAACCGCACGAAGCCGTCGAACCCGGCCGCCAGCGCCAGGATGTCGAACCGCCGCCAGCGGGCGTAGCGATCCAGCACCGCCTCCGACCCGATGTCCTCCCCGAGCCGCGCCGCCTCGATCAGGACCTCGGCCAGGGCGGCGGTGTCCTTCAGTCCCATGTTCAGCCCCTGACCCGCCACGGGATGCACTCCATGGGCCGCGTCGCCGATCAGCGCCGTCCTCAGGCCTGTCAGCCGCGTCGCAAGCTCCAGCGCCAGGGGATAGACGAACCTCGGACCCTCCGGCCGGGCCTCGCCCAGAAACTCCCCGAAGCGCCGCATCAGGTGCGAGCGGAAGGCCTCGTCTGGACAGTCGCGCAAGGCCTCGGCCGCCTTCGTCGTTTCGGTCCAGACCAGGCTCGCCCTCTGCTCGGTCAAGGGCAGGATGGCGAAGGGCCCGCCCGGCAGGAAATACTCGTGCGCCACATTGCCGTGATCGTGGTCCAGCCGCACCGTCGCCACCACGCCCGACTGGCCATAGCCCCAGCCGACCGTCTCGATTCCGGCGGCCTTGCGGACCAGCGATCCCCGCCCTTCGGCCCCCACGATCAGCGGGGCCGCCAGCACCCGGCCGTCCTTCAGCGTCACGACCGCCCGCGCGCCGGACCCGTCGACGCTTTCGACCGCCGCCGGGGCCATCAGCTCGACCGAGCTCTCCGCCAGCACCTCGGCCAGCGCCGCTCGGATGCGACGGTTCTCGACCATGTAGCCCAGAGGCTCGCCCCCGGTCGCATCGCCCACTTCCTCGGCGTCGAAGCGCAGAAAGGCCGGAGACGCGGCTTTCGACGCCGCTCCCGGACGCCGCCCATCCGTGACCAGGATGCGATCCATGCGGCAGGCATGCGGCCGCAGCCGTTCGCCCAGCCCCAAGGCATCGAGCATCCGAAACGTCGACCAGGCGATGGCGGTGGACCGGCCGTCAAAGGTCTCGGCGAGCTGAACGGAGAACGGTTGTGGATCGATCAGCGCGACTTTCAGACCCCCGCTCGCAGCCGCCAGGGCGAAGGTCGCGCCCGCAAGGCCGGCGCCGGCGACGATGACGTCATGGGTGAGGGGAGGGGTCATGGCGAAAGGTTAGAGGGGCGAGGGGTGAGGGTCGAGGGGCGGACGTGTCGCGGCCTCTCCGGTGGTTGGCCCTTAAAGCCGCTACTCTTCCTAGAACCTCGAACCTGGCCCCTCGTCCTCTCTTCCTAAACAGCCCCTTAACCCTGTCCGGGCCACTCTGCGGCTCCCTTCGTCCGGAGCCTTGAATGTCCGCCGCCCTCGCCATTGGTCAGCGCGCCTGGCAAAGCGCCGTCATCCTGTGGGACGCGCCCTTCGTGGTGCGGTTCCGGGGGGTGCTGCAGGCGCTCTTGGCGACGCTGCTGGTCATCGCGCTCGTGTCCTGGAACCCGGCGGACCCCAGCCTGAACGCCGCCTCCTCGGCCGCTCCGACGAACTGGCTCGGCGCGAACGGGGCCCTGTTCGCCGACCTGTTCATGCAGTCGATCGGCCTGGCCGCCTGGCCCGCCGCCGCCCTGATCGTCGCCTTCGGCCTGGCCGCCGCCATCGGCGAGGCGATCCAGCAGCGGCTGAAGCCCACGCCGCTGAAGGCGCTCGCCGCCACCGCCGGCGTCCTGTCGCTGGCCGGCGCCCTGTCCGCGCTCGCCGCGCCCGCCGTCTGGCCGCTGGCGTCCGGCCTCGGCGGCCTGTGGGGCGACGCGATCATCGGCCTGTTCGACAGCCTGTTCCGCGGCCTAGACATCCCCGGCGGAAAGATCGTCGGCGGCCTGATCTTCCTCGCCTTCGGCCTGTGGACCTCGGGCTATGCCGTGGGCCTCCGCGCGTCGGACTTCGGCGACGCCGCCGCCTGGCTGGGCGGCCTTCGCCGCGCGCCGGCTCCCGCCGCGCCCACCCCGACCCGCCGCCGTCCGGTGCTGGAGCCCGAGATCGCCGCGCCCCAGAAGGCCTCGCGCCGTCCCGCCCGCCTCGAACTGCCCGATGACGAGGACGACAGCGCGCCCCTGCCCTGGGACGAGCCCACGCCCGCGCCCGCCCCGCCGTCGGCCCGCGCCGCCCCCGAACCCCGCGTCGCCGCCCCCAAGCCCGCCAAGACCTCCAAGAAGGCCGTCGATGACGCCCAGGCCGCCTTCGACTTCGCCCGGCCCGAGGGCGACTTCGACCTGCCGCCCCTGGCCATGCTGGCCAAGCCCCAGGCGCGCACCGCTTCCGTCGACGAGACGGCGCTGAAGCAGAACGCCAAGATGCTGGAGGGCGTGCTCGCCGAGTTCGGCGTCAAGGGCGTGATCGACCAGATCCGCCCCGGCCCCGTCGTCACCCTCTATGAACTGGTCCCGGCGCCCGGCGTGAAGCACGGCCGCGTCGTGGCGCTATCCGACGACATCGCCCGCTCCATGTCGGCCCGCGCCTGCCGCATCTCCGTCGTACCGAACCGCAACGCCATCGGCATCGAACTGCCCAATCTGAAGCGCGAGACGGTCTACCTCCGCGACCTGCTGGCCTCTTCCGAATACGGCAAGCCCGCCCACCTCCTGCCGCTCGCGCTGGGCGAGACCATCGGCGGCGAACCCTATGTCGCCGACCTGGCCCGCATGCCGCACCTGCTGATCGCGGGCACCACCGGCTCGGGTAAGTCGGTCGGCGTCAACGCCATGATCCTGTCGATCCTGTACCGGCTCTCGCCCGCCGAGTGCCGCTTCATCATGATCGACCCCAAGATGCTGGAGCTGTCGGTCTATGACGGCATCCCGCACCTTCTGGCCCCTGTCGTCACCGATCCGAAGAAGGCCGTCGTCGCGCTCAAGTGGACCGTGCGCGAGATGGAGGATCGCTATCGCCGCATGTCCAAGCTGGGGGTCCGGAATGTCGCCAGTTACAACGAGCGCGCCCGCGAGGCCCAGGCCAAGGGCGAGCATTTCGAGCGCACGGTCCAGACCGGCTTCGACGACCAGGGCCGCCCGGTCTTCGAAAGCGAGAAGATCCGCCCCGAGCCCATGCCCTATCTGGTCGTGGTGATGGACGAGATGGCCGACCTGATGCTGGTCGCCGGCAAGGACGTCGAGGGGGCCGTCCAGCGGCTGGCCCAGATGGCCCGCGCCGCCGGCATCCACCTGATCATGGCCACCCAGCGGCCGTCCGTGGACGTCATCACGGGCACCATCAAGGCCAACTTCCCGACCCGGATCAGCTTCCAGGTCACCTCCAAGATCGACAGCCGCACCATCCTGGGCGAGCAGGGCGGCGAACAGCTGCTGGGCCAGGGCGACATGCTCTACATGGCCGGCGGCGGTCGGATCACGCGCCTGCACGGCCCCTTCGTCACCGACGGCGAGGTCGAGGAGGTCTGCAAACACCTGCGCGCCCAGGCCGAGCCTGACTACCTCGACCTGATCACCGACGATCCGGACGGCGACGGCGACGCGGCCTTCGACGAGGACGGCGGCGGCGGGTCCGGCGACGACCTCTATGACCGCGCCGTGGCCGTGGTCACCCGCGATCGCAAAGCGTCCACCAGCTACGTCCAGCGCCGCCTGCAGATCGGCTACAACCGCGCCGCCTCCCTGATCGAGCGCATGGAGCAGGAAGGCGTCGTCTCGCCCGCCAACCACGCCGGCAAGCGCGACGTCCTGGCCGGCCCGCCGCCGATGGTGTGAGGCTCACCGCCTTGGATCGAGCAGCACGCCTGACACCGTCGCCGCCAGGATGCGCGCCGCGAACGGCAGGCGCGCGACCTTGCCCAGCACATGGTCCCGCACCCACGGCAGCAGTTTTCCGTCCGCCTGATAGAAGGGCGTGAAGCCCCAGCTCAGCGCCTGATAGAGCCGGATATGCCAGCGCCGGATACGCGCATAGGCCATCAGCGCCTCGTCCAGATCGGCGTGGGTCTCCAGCGCATCGGCCAGCGTCAGCGCGTCCAGCAGCCCCATGTTGACCCCCTGCCCCAGTTGAGGACTGGTCGAATGGGCCGCGTCGCCCACCACCGCCAGCCGGTCCGCCACCGGCAGGGGCAGGGTGTGGTGGCCATAACGCGCCAGCGTCAGGGCCTCGGCGTCCGGAATGGCGTCCAGCACCGGCTCCGTCTGCGGCCACAGGCCCAGCACCTCGGCCTTCCACCGCTCCATCCCCGCCGCGACCCAGGCCGGATGGTCGTCCGGCTTCAGGCTCCAGAAGAAGGTCGCCAGGCGGTCGGGCGACCCCGGTCGCACCCCACACGGCAGCACCCCGATCATCCGCGACGCCCCGCGATAGACCTGCTCCAGCGCGCCTTCGTCGAACGGATCGCCCGGCCACGGCACCGTCCCCCAGACTGCGCCCCATTCCAGCTCGATCCGCCTGCCGCCCTCACATTTCAGCAGGTCTCGCGCGATCGGCGACCGCGCTCCGGACGCATCCACCACCAGGTCGAACGCCGCGCTCGCGGTTCCCCTGGCGTCCACGATCCGCCCGTCCGACGCGGACGCGATCTCCCGGTCGGTGACGAACTCGATCCCTTCGCCCAGGCAGGCGTCGTGCAGCACATGGAAGATCGCCGCCCGATGCACGCCCAGCGCGTTCAGCCCGTCCGGCCTTGGCGATCTCAGGTCCGAATACTTGACGTCCAGCACCACGCGCCCGCGCCGTGCCTCGCGCCCGAAGATGTGGTTCAACGGTTGACCCAGCGCCGCGACCTTGTCGGTCAGCCCCAGCCGGTCCAGCACATGCAGCCCCGTCGGTTGCAGCATGAAGCCCGCCCCGATCGGCCGGGCTTCCGCGAAGCGTTCATGCACGACGACGTTTCGCCCCTGTCGCTTCAGCAACAGGGCCAGCGCCAGCCCCGTCGGACCCGCCCCGACGACGGCGATGTCGCGTATAGGGCTCAGGCCGGGACCAGTTCGATCAGGTCGAGGTTCGATTCATACTGCGGCCACGGCAGCACCAGCCGCCACCGTTCCGGCCCGATCCGCTCCAGCACCGCGATCAGGTCGCGGTCCGGCCTCTGGCCATAGGAGTTGGCGGGCGGTTCGGTCGACAGGGCCATCGACCCCAGCATGACCATCTGCCGGTCGGTCTCGGGAAACAGCAGGCCGCTCGGCCGCTGCGAGCCGGTCAGCTTGGAGAACTTCAGCCCCCGCGGCGTCTGCTCGATGCGGCAGGCGAACCAGCCGTAGACGACGTAGCCCAGTCCGGCTTCCCCGCCCTGCGACCCCAGCTTGACCGTCCGGCAGCGATAGTCCCCGACCGGCGGCGTCACGCCGCCCCGCACCGCGCCCGGATCGATCAGGTCGCCGACGCTCTCCAGATCGCCCGACCCCGCCTGCCGCCGCGCCTGCTCCAGCGCCAGCCGCCAGGCCGCGTCGCGCCGGGCATAGCGGTCCCGGTCCGTCGCCGTGACGATGCCGCGCCAGTCCCTCAGCACGGCCTGGCCTCCCGTCCCCGGCGGCGGCGGAGGAGGGGGCGGCGGCGTGCTCGCGCAGGCCGCGACGATCAGGACGGCGAGCGCCGAAATCAGGATACGCATGGACCGAGAGGGAGCCCCAGCCGACCGCCACCGTCAAGCGGCGCTTCGCCTCACTCCTCGGCAGGCGCGACCTTGCGGGCGCGGGGAGCGCGCTTCTTCGGCGCGGGCTCCTCGCCGTCCGGCGCCTGCGCAGGAGCCGCCGAACGAGTCAGGAAGCCCGGCAGGGCGCCCGCGTCATCGCTTTCTGCCTGCTCGGCCCGTGGTGCGCGGGTGCGGCGCGCGGGCCGCTCCGCACGCGCTGGCGTCTCTTCTGTAGCCGGAGTCTCTTCTGCGGCGGTCTGCACCGGGGCCGAAGTCACCGCGGGCGCGTCGTCGAATTCTCCGCCGCCCTGATCGTTCGATCCATGACCCTCCGGCGCCTCGCCGGCGCCGCCGCCTTCGGCCTGAAAGCGGCGGTTGCGTTCCTCGCGGCGACGCTCCCAGCGTTCGCGGCGGGTCTCCCGACGGCCGCCCTCGGGACGGCCTTCGCCCTCGGCGCGCGGTTCGCCGTCGCGGGGCTCGCGCGGCTGCCATTCCCGGTTCTGATCCCGGTTCTGGTCGCGGTCGCGCCACTCGCGGGGTTCGCGCGGCTCCCGGTTCTCGCGCTGCTCGGCCTCCGCCTGCTGGCGCGCCTCGCGCTCGGCCTGCTGCTGGGCGGCGGCCAGGAAGGCGGCGGCCTGGGCCCCGGTCTCATCCTCGAAGTCGATGTCGAAGCCCTGGTTGGACAGCTCGCGCGCCGCGATCTCCGACACCGGCCGTTGCGGCTGGAGCGCCCTCAGAACCCGGAAATAGTGCTCGGCGTGCTGCAGATAATTCTCGGCCAGAACCCGGTCGCCCGACGAGGCCGCGTCCCGCGCCAGCTGTTGATAGCGCTCATAGACCGTCTGGGCGTTGCCCCGGACCTTGATATTCTCGGGCCCTTGCGAGTCCCACGAACGGTTCGGATTGGCCGCGTTCGCATTGCCGCCGCCCGGTTTCCGGTTGCGGCCGCGCTGGCGCTTCATGCCCTTGAAATCTCTCATCGAACGTCCGTGCTGGTCGGCGTCCCCAAGGCGTCAGGCGTGGGGGTAAGGCCGCTGTTCCTGGTCCGGTCGCCGCTCGCGGTCGCTGGGGTCGGATCCCCAATGGCGATGTGATCGGAAAGACCGTCGTCGCCCGGCGTGGTCCGCCCGAAACCTTCGGACCCTCACGCGCGCCCCGGCCCGCGCGTCGCCGATCCTTGAGCGGATCGAGAAGGTGCGGATTGGGTGGGAGACGGTTGAGACTTAGCGCGCCCCGACCGGGTTTCCAAGGGCTTTCGCACCTTTGACGGTTCCGGAACGAAAAAAGCCCCCGGCGCGAGGGCCGAGGGCTGGAGGATGTCTCTCTCGCCGCCGTCGGGAGGGGATGAGGTCCGAAGGCGTCAGGACGGGGCCGCCGTCCTGTGTCCAAAGTGTCACGGCTGCCGGAAAGAGTCAAACTTCAAGTGTGCGCACTTGCCTGTGTTGATCCGAACACGGTCAACGAGTCATGAATCCGTCAGTTTCGGCCCGGCCGCCGCGTCGGATCACGCAGCTGGAACAGGCTGGCGGCCAGTCCAGAGGCGGGCTGCAGGGTGGTCAGCTGGGTCCGCGTGCGCGCGCCTTGCGCGTCCGTGATGGTCCATTCCTGCAGTCGCAGCGGATTGCCGGCGAAGGCGAGGATCACCTGCCCGTCGCGCGGTCGCCGGGCGTCGCGCGCGGTGATGGCGAAGGCGCCGGACTGCATGCGCGTCACCCGCTCGATGGTCACGCCCTGATCCAGCCGGACGTTCCTCGCCAAAAAGGTCGACAGCGGAGTCTGGCCCAGCGGCACCTGGCGGAAAACTTCCAGTCGGGGATCCCACCGCTTCACGTTCGATCCATCCGACACCACCAAAAGCCCGGCGGGCGTGGTGTACTCGAACCGCATCCGCCCCGGCCGCTGCAGATAGAACCGGCCCTCGCGACGCTGTCCGCCCGCGCCGGTCTCCACGAAGGTCCCCTGCGCTGCGGTCAGGTTCTGCAGATAGGCCTGGGCCTGGTTCAGCACCGCGCGATCCGCCTCGCTGAGGCCGCTTTGGGCCGAAGCGGGCAGGGCGGCCAGCGCCGCGACGGCGGCGAAGCCGAAACCGAGATCTCTGCGGGACAGCGTCATGTCTTTCCTTTTCCCCGGACGGGGACCGTTGTCGATCGCGCCGAACATGGACGGCGGTCACGGCGCGGCCATGACGCGACCCTGACCATATTCCGGCGGCCCGATGAAGCGTCGTTCAGGCTCGCAGGTTCCGCAGGCCGCCTCAGACCCGCGTCAGCCGCAGGTCCTGATAGTCATAGCTGAAGTCGATGTCCGGGCTGACGCCCTTCATCGTCGCGCGCACCGGCCGGCCGTTCTCCAGCTCGAAGGTGATGAAGGCGTCCTCCTCACGCTTGTCGGGAAAACGGGTGCGCATCGTCTCGCCGTCATAGGGCTCCAGCGGCCCCTGCAGCGCGGGCGTCCGGCTGAACCTGAGCCACAGCTGTACGTCCTGCGGCTCGATGACGATGTCGCCGTACCACGGGTCGCGCCACGTCCCGGCATAGGCCGATAGCGGAAGCGACGGGGGCGCGCCCGTCGCCTGCTTGGCGTCAATCTCCGCCGCCGCCGCGATCGAGCGGGCGTTCCCTTCCGTCTCGAGCCGCTTGGAGTCCGCGATCCAGTCGAAGCCGGTCTTGCCCATGACGATGTCGGCGATTCCGCTGCGGAGCGCGCGCAGCAGCAGGCTCTCCTCCGCGTTCGAGAACACCGCAAACCCGGTGTTCCGTCCCGGCAGCAACACGGTCGCCGAGATGCCGCCCGGCGACCCGCCGCCGTGGCTGATCAACCGCTCGCCGCGATAGTCCTGGACCTGCCAGCCCATGGCGTAGGTCGAGGCGATGGCCCGACCCGGCAGCTCCGCCGTCGGACCGGGCGACGACCCGACGATGATGTTGGGCCGCCACATCTCGCTCGCCCGCGCCTCGGAAAACAGCCGCGTCCCGTCCGGCAGCGCCCCCATGGCCAGCCGCACCTGGATCCACTTGGCCCAGTCCGCCGGCGTCGAGCAGAAGCCGCCTGCCGCGCCTGCCGCATCCCAGTTCCAGATGCCGGCGATGGTGTCGCTCAGCAGCGTCATCGCCCCCTGATACCGCAGTGGCGGCCCGATCCGACCATGCGGCAGGGCCGACTTGGCCGGATCGGCCATCGAGGTGAACGGCACGGTCTCGGTCATCCCCACCCGATCCAGGATGCGCGTTTGGACGAAGGTCTCCCACGGCATGCCGCTGACCGCCGCGATCACCTCGCCCGCCACCACGAACATCAGGTTGCAGTAATGGTAGTTGGCCCGGAACCCGTCCTCGATCGGCACATTCGGCACCGCAGCCATGATCTCGGCGCGGGTCCGGTCCGAGTTCGGCCAGAACAGCAGATCGCCCGCGCCCAGGCCGAACCCCGCCCGGTGGCTCAGCGTATCGCGCACCGTGATCCGCTCGCCGATGAAGGGGTCCGACAGGGTGAAGCCCGGCAGATAGGTCCGCACCGGCTCGTCCCACTTCACCTTGCCCTCGTCGACCAGGATGGCGAGCGCCGCCGCCGTGACGTTCTTGGTGTTGGAGGCGATGGCGAACAGGGTGTGCTCGTCGGCCCGATCCTCCGTCCTTTGCCGTTTCACGCCATAGCCACGCGTCAGGATCGGTTGCCCGTCTTTCACGACGGCGACGCCTAGCGCCGGCTGGTCCGGCCAGGCGGCCATGCATTGCCGCACATAGGCGTCAACAGCTTCGGCGATCCCGGAGTTGTCGTTGGCCGCGCCCGCCGTCTGGCTCCAGGCCACGGAAGGCAGGGCCGCGACGCCCGCCGAGGCGAGCAGGGCTGAGCGGCGGGTCAGGGCGGGCAGGCGGTCGGTCATGCGCGGGCTCCGGTCGATGTCGGCAGGGAGGCTAGCGACCCCCTGAACCCCGCGCCAGTCGCCGCACGAGGCCGCCGTGTTTTCGACACCTTCATTGCACGAACGTAACCTTATGAAATCGCGCCGAAAATCATGACAGCGAAGTAACTAGGGCGCGTCAAGGAAGCTTGATATGCGGCGTGAAAGGAAGGCGCAGACGGCGCCAGGGGGCTGATCCATGATCCGACTGAAGACCATCCTGATGGCCGGCGCCGCCATGGCCGCCATCGGCTCACCTGCGCTGGCCCAGACCGCTCCAGCTCAGCAGCCTCCTCGGACCCAAACGCCGGCTCCCGCCCAGCAGACGCCGCCCGAGCAGGAGGAAGAGCCGACCGACGCCGTCACCGATGTCGTGGTCACAGGCAGCCGCCAGGAGACCCGCACCTCGATCGACTCCGTCAGCTACAGCCTGGCCAATGATCTCCAGGCCACGACGGGCAGCCTCGCCGACGCCCTTCGCAACGTCCCTTCGGTCGACGTCGACCCCGAGGGCAATGTCTCGCTGCGCGGCGACTCCAACGTCACCATCCTGGTGGACGGCCGCCCGTCCGGCATCCTGTCGGGCCAGAGCCGGGGACAGGCCATCCTGCAGCTGCCGGCGGATCAGTACGCGCGCATCGAGGTCATGACCAACCCGTCCGCCGCCTACAGCCCCGAGGGTTCCGGCGGCGTCATCAACCTGATCACCAAGCCCACCGCGCCGCGTCCGGGCCGCCAGACCACCGGCTCGATCCGCGTCAACGTTGGCGACGACGGCCGCTGGAACGCCGGCGCTTCAGGCTCGCTGCAGCAGGACCGCCTGACCCTGTCCGGCGACGTCAACTATCGCACCGACCCCATCACCATCGACTTCGACCGGGTGCGCCAGCAGTTCAGTCCCGCGACCGGCGCCCTGATCTCCACGACCACGACGGACCAGGAGGTGGAGAACGATCAGTCCGGCATTTTCGGCCGCGTCACGGCCGAGTACCGCCTGACGGATCGGATTCAGCTGACGGGCGAGCTGCGCGGCAACGCGTTTGAAGGCGACGGCCAGTACAGCGCCCTGTTCACCACCACCAACGCCGCTGGGACCACGACCAGCGCCTTCACCCGCAGCGGGGACAACGACTTCCGCTTCGAGAACTGGGGCGCGACCGCCCGCCTGCTGCACCGCTTCGACGACGCCGGTCACGAGTGGTCCAACGAGCTGCGCTATGACGAGAACTCCAATGAGTTCGGCGGCCTGGCCCTGACGCGCTTCACCACGCCCGCCGGCGCCGACCTCTATGAACAGACCGCCCAGGAAGGCCGCCAGCCGACGCTCGGCTTCACCAGCGCCTACGTCCGTCCCTTCGCCGAGGGCGGCCAGCTGCGCCTGGGTTACGAGCTGAATCGGCAGGAGACCGAGCAGGAATCCCGGTTCCTGCGTGGCGCTTCGACCGCGACGCTCGCGCCTGTTCCGGCCTTCAACAACAGCTTCGAGGCCGAGCAGACGGTCCACGCCTGGTACGCCACCTGGGAGAAGCCGCTGACCGAACAGTTCTCGGCCCAACTGGGTCTGCGCCTGGAACAGGCCGACATCGAGATCACGGATCTGACCGGCGGGGCCTCAGCGGAGCAGGACTACTTCAAGGCCTATCCGACCGCTCACCTGCAGTACAAACTGTCCGACGCCCAGACGCTGCGCGCCAGCTATTCGCGCCGCATTGCACGCCCGGCCCCCCAGCAGCTCAATCCCTTCATCTCTTTCCAGGACCCTCAGAACCTCGCCTCCGGCAACCCGGACCTGGAGCCGCAGGAAACGGACGCGTTTGAGGTCATGTGGCAGATGCGCCAGGGCCAGACCTTCTACATGGCCACAGCCTATCTGCGGGACACCGAAGGCGCCTTCACCCCCGTCGCGCGCGACATCGGCGGCGGCGTGCTCCTGACCCGGCCCGAGAACCTCGGCACCCGCCGCGATACCGGCGTGGAGTTCACCGCCAACGGCCCGATCACCTCGACGCTCCGCTACAGCGGCGCGGTCAACGTCTTCCGCCAGGAGGTCGATTCCACCGGCATTCCGGGAGGCGGGGATCGCGAAGGGACCTTCGCCAGCGGCCGTCTGAACTTGAACTGGCAGGCGACGCCGGACGACTTCGTCCAGATCTCGGGCTTCTGGCAGGGTGAGCAGTTGCTGGCGCAGGGAACCCGCGAGGCCGGCGGCATGCTCAACATCGGCTACCGCAGGAAGCTGACCGAGAACCTCTCCTTCAACTTCACCGGCCGTGACGTGCTGGGCACCTTCAACAACGACACGGTGTTCGAGACCCCCGCCTTCCGCGACGAGCTGAACCAGGACATCAACCTGACGGCCTTCTACGTCGGCCTGACCTGGACGCTTGGCAACGGTCAGCGCCGCCAGCCCGAGCAGTTCGACTTCTCGACTGGCCCGACCGGGGGCTGATTCGCGTCGGCCTGCCGAGAGGCCGCCGGCCAGCGCCTCCGATCAATCTGGCCGTCACACCGCTAGGCCAGGCGGTTGGCGGTTGGCGGAGACGGCGTCAGGGCGCGTTTCGCCTCGTGGCGAATATGCCTGAGAACTGTACTGGGCGGGCGGAACCTGACGCCACTCAGCGGGCGGCATGCAGTGGCGGAGCGTTCCGAGCCACGAACAGCCGGCCCTTCTCGGCGACGAGGACGAAGCCGAGCGCAACCAGGCCGCAGACGGTGATGCCCACGGCCATGGGCGTGACGGTGCCGTCGAACTGCTGGCCGATGAACAGGCCCGCCAGCGAGCCGAAGACGGTTGAGATGAAGCCCTGGGCGGAGGACGCCGTGCCCGCGATGTGGCCCATCGGCTCCATCGACATGGCCCCGAAGTTGCCCGCCAGGAAGCCGAAGCAGAACATGGTCAGGCCTTGCAGCACGGCGAAGGTCCAGATGTTTTCGTGACCCGACAGGGTGACCGCGGCGTGAATGGCCGCGAAGCCGATGAAGCCCAGGAGCGCCGTGTGGCCGATCAGACGCGAACCCAGCCGCTCGACCAGCCGCGCATTGGTGACGGCGGCCACCGCGATGCCTGAGGCGATCACGGCGAAGGTTCCTGCGAACAGGTGCGGCGCCTTGAACACATCGAAGAAGATCTGTTGCGAGGAGTTGATGAAGGCGAACAGGGCTCCGGTGATGGCCGTCATGGCCAGGGTGTAGCCGATGGATTGGCGGTTGGTGACGGCCTCGGCGAAGGCGCGGGCGATGCGCCCGGCCTGGACCGGCTGGCGATGTTCGGGATGCAGCGTCTCGGGAAGCCGGATCGCGATCCAGAGGATCAGGGCGAGGCCCGCCACGCCGAGCAGGCCGAAGATCGCCTCCCACGGCGCGACGGACAGCACCAGCTGCCCGACCGTCGGCGCGATGATCGGCACGCCGAGGAAGACGAGGAAGCTCAGCGACATGACCCGCGCCATGGTGCGGCCGGAGTAGCGATCGCGCACGATGGAGACGGCGAGCACCCGGGTCGCCGCCGTCCCCATCCCTTGGCCGACGCGTGCCAGGATCAGGGTCTCGAAGCTGGGAGCGAGCATGGCCACCGCGCTGAAGGCCACAAAGACGCTGATGCCGAGAAGGATCAGCGGCTTCCTCCCATAGCGGTCCGCCAACGGGCCATAAACGATCTGCATGGCGCCGAAGCCCAGCAGATAGGCGGTGATCACCCACTGCCGGCTGTTCTCATTGGCGACGCCCAACGCCTCGCCGATCTGCGGCAGCGCGGGCAGCATGATGTCGATCGACAGGGCGTTGATCGCCATCATCGAGGCGATGAGGCAGACGAACTCGGGAAACCCCGGCCCTTTGGCGGGCGGAGCGGCGGCGTCGGGGGAGGTCATTCGGGCCAGATGCGCGCCGGGTGCGACAGGCGCAACCGCCGCGCCTTCACTTTTGGCGCCGCCGTTCGAGGCTCAGGGCGTGAAAACGAGGGTCCGGGCGAACTGCACGTCGCGCGGACCCGGTTCGACCTGTGCCCCGTTCATCAGGGCGATCGCGGCCTCGCCAAAGCCCAATCCGGGGTGGGTTTCGTCCATCACCCGGCAGGCCTCGACCTTGCCGCTGGCCTTCGCCGTGCACTCCAGCGTCACCGTCACCCCCTGAAGCAGCGGCGCGGGCGCCGGAGCGGGAGCGATCGCGGCGGCGGGCGCCACGCGAAGCGCGCTCGGCACGATCGAGGGGTTGGCGACGAGAGCGACGGAAAGGATCAGCGGGATCATGACGTTGGACCAGGGTTGCCCATTTCCAATGTCTTAATGCGGCTTGCGTTCCGGGCTTCGACGAACGTCGCGCGTGGTGCGCCGGATTGGACGAAAGTGCGCACTTTCGAATCGTCAAAAAAATTTCGACAAAACAGCATGTTAGAACCACAGGATCGCAACTAGGCGACCTCGACCAAGAGGTCTTGACGCTGCTGGAGGGCCGAACGACCCCGGTTTCGACCTTGGAGTTGGCGGCGAGTCTGGCTGACCGTCTGAACCAGAGGTTCACAGTTAGAGAGGAGCGATACAACTTCCGGCACAATCTTGGTAAGCGCCTGCACGCCCTGAACCGACGGGGGCTCGTCGCTGCCCACAAGAAGGGGCGGAGGATGTTCTGGACAGTGGTATCGTCGGGACTACTGAACCCCGACTTGATCTAGAACAAAGGTGGAACTCACGTTAGAGTCGCCGCATGGCGATTCTGACGACGCTTCTGACGACTGCGTTCACGTGGGCCGGCGAGCGGATGCTCGACGCCAGCCTCAACAACATCCGCGAGCGCCTCAGAGACAAGGCCGCCAACGCCGAACTCGTGACGATTACGGCTACAGCGATGGAGGCGGCGGTCGGCGTAGCGCCCGACCTAGGCGAAGACTTCCGCTCCGCGAGCTTCTTGAACGACGTGGTCGCGCCGATCGTCATCGAGCGCCTCGCCGATCCTTCCGACGTTTTGGACCCGGAGACTTTGGCCGAGGCCTATCTCACTCGGTTCGTGCAGCCTTGGGCCAAGGTCGGTGATGCCGAGGGCACTTTAACGCGCTTGTTTCAAACAGAGCGCTCCACTCTGAGCAAGGCGCTCCAGGCCTTCGTTGAAGCGCTCCGGGTCGGCCTGTTCGCATCTGAGCATTGGAAGGAAGTCGGCCTCCATCGCACGGTCGCCGAGGTGCATCAGCGAGTCTCCACGCTCGTGGAACTTCAGCGCCGGGCCGAGCCGCCGATAATCGATCTCGCCACGGCGATGGCTGACTCGAAAGCCGCGTCGCGTGACCTGCTTGAATGGCAGCGCACGATCCGGGGACTTTTCATCGAGAGGTCCGAACTCGATCTTCTCCTCAATCGCATACGAACCGAGCCGCGTGGCCGAACTCTGCTCGTAGGCGAGGCGGGCTCGGGCAAATCTGCACTTCTGTCGGAACTGACCGCTCGCCTCCAAGCTGACGGCATGACAGTGTTCGCGGTCAAGGCCGACATGATTCCTCCGGACGTCGCCACAGCGGACGCTCTTTCGCGTGCGCTCGGGCTGCGGGGCGATCTTGAGGCGGAGCTGCGGCTGCTGGCGCAGGCTGGTCCTGTCGTCCTGGTGATCGACCAGATGGACGCAGTCAGCAACGTGATGGATCACTCGTCGCAGCGGATGAAGCTGCTGCTGAGGATCGCCAACAGCTTCCGAACCGACGCACGTTTCGACGACGGTCCGCCCGTGCATGTGGTGGTGTCATCACGGCCCTTTGAGGCCGCCCACGACGGTCGGTTCCATAGTCTCGGCGCTGAAGACATCAAGCTCGGGTTGCCCTCCAACGAGAAAGTCCAAGCGCTTCTCTCGAACCTTGAGATCGATCCCAAGTCAGTTCCTGAGGCGCTTCAGGAGACGCTGCGGCGCCCGTTCGCCCTGCGGCTCTTCGTCGAACTCGTCGACCGGGGCGTGGACGTCAGCCAGGTGAAGGCGGCTGATCTCCTTACCGAATGGCTGAGGTCCGCCAATCTGGGCGACGCCCAGCGTCGTCCGACCGTAATCGCCTTTTTGGAACGTCTGGCGTCGGCGATGACGGAGACCGAAACGCTCTGGCGACCGGCGGACGCCTTTGACCTCGACTGGGGAGACGCCGTCGCTCTGGCGGAGGCGTCGGGGCTCGTTCTGAGGCAGGAAGGGCGGCTCGGCTTCAGCCATCAGTCCTGGCTTGATGATTTCCAGGCAAAGGCCTTCGTCGACGGAGCTGCCATCGCGGCGTTCGCCTGGGACCGGCAGGACGGTCTTTTCGCCCGCGCCACCGTGCTGCGGGCGCTGGAGCGACAGAGACGATACGACATCACGGCCTACGAGGCCGCGCTCGACCTTCTCCTGGGAGATGCGCGGACCCGACGACATGTCAGGCATCTCGTCGTCGACGTGATGGCCAACCAGGAAACGCCGACTCCTCGCGAGATCGGCTGGGCTCAGGCGCTGCTCGAGGGAGACGTTCCTTTGGCGCGTCGAGCGGTCGGCAATTTCGCCCCACACTGGGCCGGCTGGCGGGTGGGATTGAAGCAGCTTTTGCCGAAGCTGCTCCAGTCCAACGATCTGCGATGGTCTGGAGCCCGTTTGATCCAAGCGGAGGCCTTAGTCGACGCAGAGTCCGCGATCGCACTCTTGCGCGAAGAGTGGTCAGGGCCGGACCGAGACCTTGACCTGTTTCAGGTCGCCTCATTCGCCAAGCTGTGGAGCCCTTGGATCGAAGCACGGGTGCAGGAGGTGCTGGATCGGCACGACATCCAGGACTTCGCGATCGCCAATTACATCGACGAGTTGCTGAAGACCGGCAAGGTCGACGCGGCGGTCGACCTGCTGGCCACATATTTGGCTGTCAGGCCAGTCGGACAGCGGCAACGACTTCGACTCTATGGCCTCGGGAAGCTTGTCGAAACGGCACCGCTCAAGGTCGCTGAACGGCTCGTCCCTTGGTTCATTGGGCTGGTATCCGACGCCGTCGACAGCGGCGGTTTTCGGTCAGAGTTCCCAAGCTCCCCGACCTTGCCCTTCGATTGGAACCACAACGAGGGAGAGGACAGCATCTATGCCGCGCTGAAGTCAGCGCTGGCGCTCTCGGCAAGGGCTGAACCCGACGCGGTCGCAAGCCTCGTCATGAAGCTGAGCGAGATCGAGTCCGACGAAGCGCAAGCCTTGGCGGCCGACACAATGGGCGAGAACCCTGCGGCCTTCGCAAGCCAAGCACACGCCTTCCTTTTGGCCGACTCCCGTCGCTTCTCGCTAGGAGAGGCGCATCTACAAGATGAGACAGGGTGCGGCCATCACGTGAGCGGATGGTCTACGCAGCAGTTGATCTTCGGGATCGCACCCTACCTGACACCAGATCAGCTCGTCAGCTTGCGCCAGGCCATCGAGGTCTGGGATCGCTACCGGCCCGAGGCCTGGGATGGTTGGACCGCCGCAGACAAGAAGATGAGGCTCGGGTGGGTTCAGGATGCCCGCTTCGTATTGCTGGATCGGCTGCCGGACAGCCTGTTCGGTGCGCGAGAACTGCGTCGGATCAAGGAATGGAAAGCACGTCAGCCCGTCCTCACGGGTTCCGGTCGGTTGATGGCGAGTTTTGTCGGCGCGCCGATGTCCAAGGACCAAATGGCGAAGGCCTCCGACGACCAGTTGATGGGTCTCCTGGACGACTGCCCGGACGGCAGCGAATGGGGTGATCGGCGTTGGGAGAAGCGCCGGCACATCTCGCGCAGTGGCGGAGCGATCCAAGTTGCACGTGAGCTTGCGGAAATGGCCAAGGACGAGCCCGGGCGTGCCCTGCGGTTGGTTCGGGATCGACTGTCACCGGAACGCCACCAGTATGCAGCGGGAAGCGTCGTCAACGAACTTGCCGGGTTGGAGAAGGTCGATGCGGATGAACTGGTCGCTGTGATCCATGAGATGTCTGCCAGAGGCTTCGACGGCGAGTCCTGGCGGAGAGATGCGGCCTGGGCGTTCCAGAAGCTCGCGCAGCGGAACAACGGCTTGGCGTCCGCCGACCTTGAGCTGCTGGAAAGCTGGATTGTCGATGATGTTGAGGTCGCGCGTGATCGAACCATCCGCCGGATGAACCTCGACGCGGCCAACAATGAGAGAAACAAGAGAGACGACGAACCGAAGTCGGCGTCCCCCGTCATTTTCGGCAATCGGTTCGGCGGCGGTGTCGGGGTTCTTCCTCAGGACAACTACGCCTATCTCGCTGCCATGGCTTCGGGGGTGTTGTGTCGAGACCCCGCCGAGCGCGATGAGTGGCTTGGCATGCTGGAGCGTCATGTCGGCCGCGCCGACGATCCGCACATCTGGGAAGCCCTCCTCCTCTATCATGGTCCCACGCTGTTCTGGGCGAACCGTGAGCGCACATTGGAGCTGTTCAGGCGTATCTGGCAGCGTTTCCCGGAGGCTCTGACGGTGTTGGCCGCCGGGCGTCTGTGGGCCTACCGAGCCATGCTCCCAGCAGATGTTCAGCGCGGCATGATGGCGCGCTGGATCGAGCAGGAAGGGGACAGGGGCGCTCAGGCGGCCGGCGAGTTCGCGATGGCGTCGAAGATCGTCGGTGACGATGACGACCCGCTTCGCGATCTCGCGACGGCCATGCTGGACGGGCCGCCTTCTCGGCAGCGCTTGGGATGCCTGTTCGCCGCTTCGGCTGCCTGGCGGCACAACGCCGGTCGCCTACGAGATGAGGCGCATCGAATACTTACGGTGTTCTCGTCTATCGCGTCCGGTGATGAGGCCGAAGCCTTGTCCACGTCCCTAGATGGCAGCCGGACCCTGCTCCCGGATCACGCCACAAGGGAGATGCTCGGAGCGGCGCTGCGCAACGATGCGATCCTTTCGGCGGCGTTGACAAGCTGGTTCGGGGACGCGCTGCAAGAGCTCCTTCTGCACCCAGGATTCGAGGACATCGTCCTGGCCGTAGCCGAGCGCGCGGTCGACAAGCTCATCGGCCGCGAAGACGACAGCCGACGGGGAATGATCGACAGCGATTTCGTCTCCATCGCCATTGCGCTTCAGCGCGCTCATGGCAGCCAACGAGCGCGTGCCATGGACCTTTACGAGCGCCTTCTAGATGCTGAGGCCTATGGGGCGAGTGAAGCGGCGGCAGCCGCTCTGAGGCATTGATCGGGAGCCGGGGCGTTCCCGTCAGGCCTCTCCCCCTGCCGCCAAGTCGCCAAGGATCGGACAGTCGGGTCGCTCGTCCCCAGCGCAACACTTCGCCAGATGCCTCAGCGTGTCGGCCATTGCTTGCATCTCGGCGACCTTGCCGTCGAGGTCCGCAACATGCTTTTCCGCCACCGCCTTAACCTCACGGCTGGGGCGGTCGCGGTCGCGCCAGAGGGCTAAGAGGCGACCGATCTCGACGACCGAAAAGCCGAGATTGCGTGCCCTCCGGATGAACCGCAGTTCGTTGACGTCGCGTTCGCCGAAGTCTCGGTAGTTGCTGCCCGTCCGGTCGGCCGGCCGGATCAGGCCGACGGACTCGTAGTATCGGATCATCTTGGTCGATACGCCCGTCGCCTTGGAGGCCTGGCCGATGTTCATGTCTGGGCTCCTTCGAAACGGGTCTTGAAGCCCCGCAGCCGTAGCGCATTGGTCAGGACGCTGACGCTGGACAGGGCCATGGCCCCGGCCGCCAGCATGGGCGAAAGCAGCCAGCCGAACGGCGGGAACAGCAGGCCTGCCGCGACCGGGATCAGCACGACGTTGTAGCCGAAGGCCCAGACCAGGTTCTGGCGGATGTTGCGCATCGTGGCGCGCGATAGGGCGATGGCGTTCACGGCGCCGCGCAGGTCGCCCCCGGTCAGAACAACGTCCGCGCTCTCGATGGCGACATCCGTGCCGCCGCCAACCGCGAGCCCGACATCAGCCGCCGCCAGCGCCGGGGCGTCGTTGACGCCGTCACCGACGAAGGCGACGCGGCGACCGTCGGCCTGAAGGGAGCGGACGGCCTCGACTTTGCCGTCCGGCAGGACCTCGGCGCGCACCTCGTCGATGCCCAGGCGTCGAGCCACGGCCTCGGCAGTTCGACGGTTGTCGCCGGTGATCATCGCGACCTTAAGCCCGAGCGCATGGATTGCCGCGACAGCGCCGGGCGTTGTCGCCTTGATCGGATCGGCGACAGCGATGATGGCGGCGAGGCGGCCGTCGATGGCCGCGTAGATGGGGCTCTTGCCCTCTTCGCCAAGCCGCTCAGCTTGGTCGGCGAAGGCGGACAAGTCTTGGCCGAGACCGTGCATCAAGCGGTCGGCACCGACCTGAATCCAGTGGCCGGCGACCTGGCCTTCGGCGCCGAGACCGGGGCGCGATGAGAAGGTTTCGGGTTCCGGCACGGGCAGTCCTCGCGTCTCGGCGGCTTGGATGATAGCGCGGGCGATGGGGTGCTCCGAGCGGGTCTCCAACGCGGCGACCAGACTCAGCACCTCGTCCTCGTCGAAGCCCTCGGCGACGGTGAGGTCGGTGAGTTTGGGCCGCCCTTCGGTCAGCGTGCCCGTCTTGTCGAAAGCGACGACATCTACGCCTTGGAGCGCCTGAAGCGCCTCGCCTTTGCGGAACAGGATGCCGAGTTCGGCGGCGCGGCCGGTCCCGACCATGATCGAGGTCGGGGTCGCCAATCCCATCGCGCAGGGGCAAGCGATGATGAGAACCGCGACCGCGTTGACGAGGGCGAAGCCCAGCGCCGGCTGCGGGCCGAACACCAGCCAGACGCCGAAGGTCAGCACTGCGATGGTGATCACGGCCGGAACAAACCAGCCGGTCACCTTGTCGACCAAGGCCTGGATCGGCAGCTTCGCACCCTGCGCCGCCTCGACCATGCGAACGATCTGGGCCAGCACGGTTTTGGAGCCCACCTTCTCGGCGCGGAAGCGGAAGGCGCCCGTGGTGTTGATCGTGCCGCCGACGACCTTGGTGCCCTGGACCTTCTCGACCGGAATCGGCTCGCCGGTGAGCATGGACTCATCGACGAACGAGTTGCCGGACAGCACCATGCCATCGACCGGAACGCATTCGCCGGGTCGGACCACGATCACGTCGCCGGGCGTGACCTGATCGATCGGCAGTTCGACCTCTGACCCGTCCCGCTCCACGCGGGCGGTCTTGGCCTGAAGCGTCATCAGGCGGCGGATGGCCTGGCTGGTCTGGCCCTTGGCGCGGGCCTCGAACCAGCGGCCGATCAGGATCAGCGTCACGATCACCGCCGCCGCCTCGAAGTAGACGTTGGCGGTCCCGGCGGGCAGCCACTGCGGGACCAAGGTTGCCACGGTCGAGAACGCCCAGGCGGCTGTGGCGCCCAGCACGACCAGCGAGTTCATGTCCGGCGTCAGCCGTATCAGGTTCGGCACGCCTTTCCGGTAGAAGCGCAGACCCGGAACGAAGAGCACGAAGGTCGCCAGCACGAAGCTGATGATCCGCCAGGGTGTCATGCCGATAGAGTCCATCAGCCAGCCGTGGGCGCCGGGAATGAAGTGCAGCCCCATCTCGATGACGAACAGGGGAAGCGTCGCCGCGCTGGCGACGGCTACGGCGCGTCCCAAGCTGCGGATTTCGGCGGCGCGGGAGGCCTGCTCGCGGTCCTCGCTGCTTGCGTCGGGCGCGGACGCCGCCTCTGCGCTGTAGCCCGCCTTGGCCACGGCTTCTGTCAGGGCGCCGGCATCTGCGGCGTCTTCAAGCACCCGGACGGTGGCGCGTTCGGTCGCCAGGTTGACGCTGGCGTCCAGAACACCTGGCGCAGCCTTCAGGGCACGCTCAACCCTCCCGACACAACTGGCGCAAGTCATGCCGCTGATCTTCAGTTCGACGGTGTGCTCGATGGGCTCGTAGCCGGCCGAGCGGATCGCCTGGGTCACGGCGGCCGGGGAGCCGGCGTCGTCGAACTCCACCCGCGCGCGCTCGGCGGCGAGGTTCACAGTGGCGCTCTTCACGCCGGGCGCGGCGCGGATGGCCTTCTCGACCCTTCCGACGCAACTGGCGCAGGTCATGCCGAGCACGGGAATGTCGAGGGTTCGAAGGGTCGTGGCGGTCATCGGGACGGTCTCCAAAATCGAAGTCCTGCCCCTCATGAAGGTTCCAGTCATGGGAAGGTCAAGCGCTCTTTGGGAACGGCGCGACGGTCGAACGGTTCGTTGTTCTTCACCTCATTCGGAGAACCACGATGTCGATCACATTCAAGACAGCGCTGTCTGGCGTCGCCCTATCCGGCCTGCTGATGGCCTGCACCCCCGCCGAGAACACGGAGACCGCCGCAAGCGGCGAGACCGAAATGGCCGCCAACGCCGAGATGTCCGGCGGCATGTCCGGCGAGAAGATGTCGGGACCGCAGACGCCGTTCACCCCGTCCGAGGACAAGATGCATCAGGACATGATGCAGGCCACGGGGGCGGACGTGCAGGAGACCTACGCCCGCAAGATGATCGCCCATCATCGCGGCGCGATCGAGATGTCCGAGGTCGTGCTCCGGGAAAACCCCGACGCCCAACTGCGAGCCATGGCCGAGAAGACCATCGCCGACCAGGGGCGCGAGATCACCATGCTGGAGCAATGGCTAGAGCAGCGCCCCGCCGCCGGCGCCGCGACGACGCCTGAGAAGGCCGGTTGATCGTTCCCGGCGCAGTTAGAAGAAGGCGTGGAATTTGGAACGACGAACACGTCGTGGGACCTGTCACCGGCGCGACCCAGTCTGTAGAGGACCGACCAGTGACGAAGCGTTTTTCAAGCGAGGTGCCGCAAAAGGTCACGGCTGACGAAACGGTTCGATCAGTTGATTGAGATAGCCTCGGGGATAATCAGGTCGGCCCGAGACGCCTATCTCTCCGGCCCTCGGCGTCGGTCGGTCAGCCCGGAACGTTCCGAGCAGATGGTCCCATAGGCTGGTGAACAGACCGAAGTTGACGTCGCCGTCGGTGTCGGACGCGAGATGGTGATGCCGATGTGCGGGTGCCACGGCCCAGATGTGAACGAGCGGGCCGATCTTCATGTCGACATTGGAATGCTGGAGCAGCAACTGGATCGCGACGGCGAAGGCGACCAGCCAGGCGACGTCTTGCGGCATGCCCAGCAGAAGAAGTGGGGTCGTCCCTGCCGTCAGTTCAATCGCCTGGTGTAGCGGGTGCTTGAGCAAACCGTTGAAGCCATACATCCGCTTGACGGAATGATGCACTGCGTGGAGAGCCCAAAGGGCGCCGATGCGGTGACTGGCGTAGTGGGCGATCGTGATACCGAAGTCCGCGACGATGATGGCAAAGCCTAGCTGAACCCAAAGCGGCCAGTCAGACGGCCAGAGCCCGAAATCGGGAACGAACGTCGCCGCCAGCGGCAAGGCGAACACCGACAAAGCGATCGCGGTCTCGTTGACGATGGCATGGGCTACATCGCGGGCGGTATCGCCATGCGGTTGGTTCCACACAGGTTCGTAGGGAGCCAGTCTCTCGGCCAGAGCGGAAACCGCCAACGCCAAGGCGAGCAGAATGGGCAACACCCAGGTCGGAGCACCTCCACCGACCAGGGCAATGGCGACGCTGAGAAAGCCGACGAAGAAGGCAGGCGCATAAAAGACGCGGATGATGGACCTGACGATGGGCATTGGACTCTCCTTTGAGAGCCATCCTGCGCTTGTGTGATCGTCGGTTATTGAACGTTCCGCTTGCCTGTCCGCCTCACCGCTCCCGACGCCTGGGCCGGCGTCACGCCGAACATGCGCCTCATGGTGCGGCTGAGGTGGGCTTGATCCGCGAACCCCCCGGCCAGCGCAGCATCGACAAGGCCGCCGCCAGTTTCCATCGCCGCGCAGGCCCGTCGAAGCTTACGCCACAGGAGCCACTGCGAAAGCGGGGTCTGCATCTGCGCCTTGGCCAGGGCTCTCAGCCTAGGAGCCGAAAGCCCCACCGCGTCCGCTGCCCGAGCGATCGCGCCTGGGTTTGGGTCGGTGGCCGCGATCTTCAATGCACGATCGAGCCTTGGATCAAGATTGGCGGCTGCGATCGTCAGCCCGTCATTTAGGCGGGCGAATACTCGATCCGGCGGGTCATCTGAACTCACCAAGTCCGCGATGCGGCGCGGCGCAACCGCAGCGGTGTTGGGCGAGATCGCCTCCATCAGGCGCGTCGCCAAAGGCGAGTGCGTTTCCAGATACATCATCAAGACGGGATTGCCCGCGTCGAGCATCCGATGCCGAACACCAGGCCCAACGATGATAAATCGGCCCGTCAGGACTTGCGACTGGGCCAGACCCACGACCGCCGATCCCGACCTGGCCACGAACAGTTGCACCGCGACGTGAGCATGGCTCCTATGGTCCGCATGCGGCCCCGAGTAGGCCGCCCAGCCGTCGTCCGAGATGATGACCTCTGCCACTGGTTGCTGAAGCACCACGTCCTCAGCCTCGTTCAGCCGTGATTATGGCCAGCCCGCCGATCCTGCCAATGGCGCGAGACCGGCCTTGATCTGAAGGCTTTTCGAGATCGACGTGCATTCGTCCACCTTCAGGGTTATGGTTCGCGCGATGATGTTCCTGCGCCGCACAGCCATCCCGCTTGCAGCCGCACTTCTTGCGGCGCTGGCCGTAATGTTCGTCTCTACCGTCTCGATGGCGTGCGAGGCACCCGTCGTTGCCGGCGCGGTCGCGATGTCGATGGGCGCGGATGACGGCCCCTGTGAGCAGGAGGCGGAAGACATCTCCTGTCTGAAGGCCTGTCTGGTTTTCTGTCATGGGTTGGTTGCGCGACCAGAAGGCCTTGCGGTCGACCGTGCCTTCGCGTCCGTGCGGTATGCGTCGCCTGATACGACGACCACGGACTTCACCCGCGAGGCGGAAGACCCCCCTCCGCGAACCTGACGTCATCAAAGTCAAGGCTAACATCCATTTCAATCAACAGAGATCAAACTATGAAGCGCACTCTCACCATGGCAGCCCTGGTGCTGCTGGCTACCGGTTCCGCCGCTTTCGCGGCCGCGCCGGATGCCGTGGCGCAGGCTGTCTGCGCTTGCTGCGAAGCCATCGCGGCCTGCACCTGCTGCTGATCGCTTGATCGCGGACGCCCGCCCGAAAGGGCGGGCGTCTTGCATATCGCGTCGTCAATCGTGCTCGGCGCTGTCGCTCGCGTTGCGCAAGATTTCGATTCCGCCCTTGACCGCAAGCGTCGCCACCAAGACCCCCACCACAAGATCGGGCCACGCTTGGTCCAGCCACATGACCAGCCCGCCCGCGACCAGGATGCCGCCGTTCGCGGCGAAGTCGTTCAGGCTGAAGGTTTCGGCGGCTTCCATGTTGACGTCGTCGGTCCTGACCCGCTTCAGGAGCATCAGGCAGACCAAGTTGATCACCGCCGCGATCAAGGCCAGTCCCATCATGGTCCAGCCGACGGGTTCCGCGCCGACCCACCACCGTCGGCCGACATCCAACAGCACACCGACAGCGAAGATCAGGAGGAGGATGCCGGACAAGCGGGCCGCCCCCTTCTTCCACGCCAGCGCCCGACCTACGGCGAGAAAGCTGATCAGATAGACAACGGAATCGGTGCCGTTATCGACCGCGTTGGCTAGGAGCGCGCTGGAGTCGGCGAGGATGCCGCCGGCGCCCAGGCCGATAAAGAGCAGCGCGTTAAGGACCAAAACCGCCAGCAGCGTGCGTTGCTGCTGGCGATCCTGTGAGGCTGCATGGGTCAATCGTCCATTCCTTCCGAAGCGCGGTGCTTGACCGCCCTGGCTGCGAACGTCGGCAGGACGAGCAGGGTCAGGATGGTCGCCGTCAGCAGACCGCCGATCACCACCGTCGCCAGCGGCTTCTGCACCTCGGCGCCGGCACCGTGGGCCAGCGCCATCGGGATGAAGCCGACGATGGCGACGAGCGCCGTCGTCAGCACGGCCCGCAGGCGGCTGGACGCGCCTTCGATAGCGGCCTGATACGGCGTTGACCCTGCCGTCAGCCGCTCTCGGATGGCTTGCATGAGCACGAGGCCATTGAGGGTCGCCACGCCCGACACGGCGATGAAGCCGACCGCCGCAGAGACCGAGAACGGCATACCACGCAGCAGCAGCGCCAGGGCTCCGCCCACCAGCGCCAGGGGGACACAGGCGAAGACCAGACCGGCCTCCGTGAACGAGCCCAAGGCCAGGAACAGCAGAACGCCGATCAGAACGAACACGATCGGAATGACGAGGCCGAAGCGTTGCTCGGCTCGCTTCAGGTTCTCGAACTGCCCGCCCCAGTCCAGATAAACCCCGGCCGGCAGGGCGATCTCCGCGACCTGGCTCTGGGCCTCGGTGACGAAGCCGCCCAGGTCACGCCCGCGAACATTGGCCTGGACCACCATGCGGCGGCTGCCGTTCTCGCGGCTGATCTGGTTTGGACCCTCCGCCGTCTGAATCCGCGCCACGGAAGACAGGGGCACGATCACGCCGGTGTCGGACACGATGGGAAGCGCCGCCAGGGCCGCTGGGTCGTTGCGCGCATCGTCGGGCAGACGAACGACGACGTCGAACCGGCGGTCGCCCTCGAAGATACGTCCCGCCTCGGCGCCGCCGACGCCGGCCGAGACCGCCTCGCTGACGTCCGCCGCCGACAGGCCGTAGCTGGCGGCAGCGGTCCGATCAACGCTGACGGTCAGGGTGGGCAAGCCGGAGGCTTGTTCGACGCGAACGTCGGCCGACCCGGTCGTCTCCCGAAGCGCGGTTGCGACCTGATCCGCCACCCGTTGAAGGGTGTCGAAGTCGTCGCCATAGACCATGACGGCGAGGTCCGTGCGGACGCCGGAGATCAGTTCGTTGAAGCGCAGTTCGATCGGCTGGCTGAATTCAAAATTGTTGCCGATCTGCTGGGCGGCCACGCCTTCGATCCGCTCAATCAGTTCTTCCTTCTCCAGGCCCGGATCGGGCCAATCCTTGCGGTCCTTCAGCACGATGACGCTGTCGGAGATGTTGGGCGGCATGGGGTCCACGGCGGCCTCGGCCGTGCCGGTGCGCGAGAACATGGTCTCCACCTCCGGCTGGGCCTTGATGGCGCGCTCCAACGCCATCTGCATCGCCAGGGATTGCTCCAAGGAGGCGGACGGCACGCGCAGCGCCTGCATGGCGATGTCGCCCTCGTCGAGCGTCGGGATGAACTCCCGGCCCAGCGCCATGAAGGACGTGAGCCCGACGGCGAGGGCCGCGACGGCGGAGATCAGCACGATCTTCGGCCGTGACACCGCCGCCTGGATCGCTGGTTGGAGGAACCGCCGGGCGAAGCGGAGAAGCCAGGTCTCGTGCTCTGCGACCTGACCGTCGGGTCCGATGTGAACTGTCTTGGGATCGCGCACCAGCAGCGCGGTCATGGCGGGCACGAAGGTGAAGGAGAAGATGAAGGCGCCGACGAGGGCGAGCATAACGGTTGCGCCCATGGGCTGGAACGTCTTGCCCTCGACCCCCTCAAGCAGCAGCAGCGGCGCGAACACCAACAGGATGATCAACTGACCGAAGGCGGCCGGTTTGACCATCTGGCGCGCCGATTGGACCGCCACGTCCAGCCGCTCGTGTCGTGTCAGCATCCGGCCGAGTTGAGCCCGTCGCTGCGTCAGCATCAGCAGGGTGTTCTCGATCACCACGACCGCGCCATCGACCATCAGGCCGAAGTCCAGCGCGCCCAGGCTCATCAGATTCCCGCTGATGCCGAACCTATTCATGCCGATGACGGCGAACAGGAACGACAGCGGGATCATCAGGGCCGTGATGGTGGCCGCCCGGATGTTGCCCAGCAGCAGGAACAGGACGACGATGACCAGCAGCGCGCCCTCGGTCAGGTTCCGAGCGACGGTCGAGATGGTCGAGTTCACCAGTTCACTGCGGTTCAGGACCGGCAGGGCGACGATGCCAGGAGGCAGGCTGTCGTCCACCACCGCCAGCCGCTCGGCCGCCGCCTGGGCCACCGTGCGGCTGTTGCCGCCGGCGATCATCAAGGCGGTGCCAAGGACCGCTTCATGTCCGTCGCGGCTGGCGCCGCCCAAACGTGGAGCCTGCCCGATCTCGACCGTCGCGACGTCGGCGACCCGGACGACCAGACCGCCGCGATTGACCACGGGGGCCTGGGCCAGATCGTCGATGGTCAGCGCCAAGGCGTCCGTGCGGACGACCAAAGCCTCGCCCGCACGCTGGATATAGCCTGCGCCTGCTTGGGTGTTGGCGCGTTCGACCGCCTCGACCAGATCGCCGAGGCCAAGACCATAGGCGGACAACCGAGCGGCATCGGGCCTGACGGCATACTCCTTGACGTAGCCGCCGATGGTATCGACGCCGGCCAGGCCGGCGGTCGTGCGCATCTGCGGCGCGATGATCCAATCCTGGACGGTGCGGAGATAGGTCGCGCGCTCCTCGGGCGTCGTCAGTCGCTCGCCCTCGGGTGTCAGATAGACGCCGCCCGCCTGCCAGCCCGGCTGGCCGGGGCTGGCAAGATTCTCGGTGTTGAAGGGGATGTAATCGACCGTCCACATCAACACTTCGCCGAGGCCGGTGGTGATCGGCGACAACCCCGGCTCCACGCCTTCAGGAAGTCCCTCGGACGCGGCGGCGAGCCGTTCGGCCACCTGCTGACGCGCGAAATAGATGTCGGTCTGGTCGGTGAAGATCGCGGTAATCTGGCTAAAGCCGTTGCGCGACAGCGATCGCGTGCTGGTCAGGCCGGGGATGCCGGCGAGAGCAGTTTCCAACGGATAGGTGACCTGCCGCTCGATCTGCTCGGGCGCCAGGGCGGGAGCGACCGTGGTGATCTGGACCTGTCTATTGGTGATGTCGGGAACGGCGTCGATGGGCAGTTTGGTCAGTTCGAACAGACCCAGGGCCGCCACGAGGCTGACCGCCAGGATGACGAACCAACGGAAGCGGACGGATGCCGCGATGATTGCGCTGAACATGCTCTCGCTCCCTAGTGGCCGTGCTCGGCCTCGCCCTTGGCGAGTTCGGCTTTCAGGAGGAAGGCGTTGGTTCCGGCGATGCGGTCGGTGCCGGTGAGGCCGCTCAGGATTTCGGTCCGGCCGCCGGCCTGCCTGCCGACCAGGACGGGAGCGGCGCGAAAGCCCGTCGCGGTGCGCACGAACACCACGTTCGCGCCCTCCACCGTCTGAACGGCGTCGGACGGGACCGTGAGGCCGCCTACGGACTGGCCCGTGACCACAATGCCGGAGACGGCCGATCCTGCCGGCGGCAGACCCCCGCCCGCCGGTCGGGCGCGGATGATCGTGGCTCCGCTTTCCTCGCCTGCGTCGGCGGCGACGCCGGTGACGACGGCGTCGAACTCGCCCGCCGGTCCCTGCACGCGCATGGTCGAACCCGCGCGAACCTGCGCGGCGAGTGCGGGAGGCGCCGTGAAGACGATCTCGACCCGCGCAGGATTGGTGACCTCCGCGATGACGCCACCTTGGGCGGCGAAGCCACCCGGCCCGACCTGAACGCTGGTCACGATCCCGCTGATGGGGCTGACGACGCTGAGTCGACCCGAGGAATTGGGAGAGCCGGCGGCCGAGACCCGCGCTCGCGCCGCGCGTGCGGCGGCGTCCGAACTCAGCGACTGAGCCCGCGATGTCTCGACTTCCTGACGCGCAACGACGCCGGCCTCTTCCAAGTTACGGTCACGCTCATAGGCGCGACGAGCGGCATCCGCTGACGCGTTTGCGGCGTCCGCTTCGGCGCGCAGGGCGGCGGCGTCGCCGCTCACCAGCACCGCCAGGGGCTGACCCGCGCGAACCGACTGCCCAGGCGCCACCAGGACCCGTTCGACGCGTCCGCCGACGCTCGCGGCGACGGCCGCGCGCGCGTCCACCATCGGCTCGACGCGCCCGGAAAGGCGAGTCTCGCTTCCGCCGCCGCCAGTGACCGCAACGATCGAGATGTTTGCGGCGGCGATCTGCGCCTCGGTCAGGACGACGACGCCTTCCTCGGCCGCGCCTTCCTCGGCATGACCTTCCTCACCTTCGGCATGTTTTCCTTCGGCGGACGCGGCCGGTGCTTCCGGCGATCGCGTCATCGCGTAGAGACCCGCACCGCCGAGAACGACGACGGCGGCGACCCCGGCCATGAGCCAGGTCTTGTTGATGTCAGGGGTGCGTTTCATTGCGATGTTCCAAACGGGACGCGGCCTTGCAGGCGCGCGAGATCGACTTCCGCCCGGACCCGCGCGAGGCGGGCGTCAACGGCGGCGTTGCGGGCCGCGATCAGCGCGGCTCGGGATGAACTGAGTTCGAGTTGCGAGATGCGTCCGGCTTCGAAGCCGATCCGGGAGAGGCGATAAGCCTCCTCTGCGGCCGTCACGCCGCCGTCGGTCGCCCAGACACGGCTGTTGGCGGATCGCAATCGAGCCTCGGCCCCGGCGAGATCGGCCTGCGCGGTCTGTGTCGCAGCCATGACGCGGGCGTCGGCGGCGCGAAACTCGGCCTGGGCGGCGTCGTAGTTGCCTCGGTTTCGGTCAAACAGCGGCAGCGGCATGCTGACCCCGAACGTCAGGGCTGTCGCGTCTTCAGCCTCGTAACGACGCACGCCGACCGAGACGCGGACGTCGGGCCTCGCGCGGACCCGCTCCACTTCGATCCGGCTTTCGGCGGCGTCGCGTTCAGCCTGGGCCACCCGCACCTCGGGCGACGTCGAGGAGGTCGGCACGACGGCGGGCGGCTCCCGATCCAGCAGGCTGGCGCCGATGGAGGTCACCGGGTTCGGCAGCATCGCCACGGCGGTCAGCCTCGCGAAGGCGGCGTCGCGTTCGGCTTGGGCCTCGTCGAGCGCGGCTCTCGCCGCCGCCGCTTGGCTTTGCGCCTGGATGCCGCGAAACAGCGGCTCTCGGCCCTCTTCGACCAGGATCATCAGCGCCCGCGCGTCGGCGATCGTTAGGTCGAGGGCTTCCTGCGCCAACTGAAGGCGCCGTTCGGCCGCCTCGGCTTCGGCATAGGCGAGCGCCAGCCTGCCGGCCGCGTCCAGGGTGGCGAGGTCGCGACGCAGCAGCGACGTTCTGCCCTCGGCCTGGGCGACGCCCACCCTGGCGCCTCGCCGGCCCCAGAGTTCCAGGTCCTGGCTGACCGACAGCGTGGTCTCAGCGTTGTCGTAGCCGGAGAAGGGTCCGCTACCGAAGGCGTTCTCGGCTTCCAGGCTTAGTTCGGGGTTCGGCCGGACGCCCGCCTGACGGACGCGGGCTTCGGCCGCAGCGACCAGGGCGTCGGCTTCCAGCGCGCCGGGCGTCAGGCCGATGCGTTCGAGCAGTTCTTCATATGACGGCACGGGGTCGGCCCAGGCAGGGCCGATCGCAACGGTCGCCATAGCGACCACGGCGCAGCCGAGCGCGAGGCGCGACCGACAGAATTTGAGGGGTGGCATGTTCCATGTCCCAGAGGTTCCAGACGATTGACGAGCGCCATCAGGCGCAGGGCATCGTCAGGCTCTGGGAGGGCGCTTGAGACCGCTGGGGGTTCGGGACGTGAAAGGCTCTGAACTCGGCAGGAGCGGCTTCATTGTCGCGAGGGCCGCCGCCGCCCCCGGCTGCGGCGCCGAAGGCAAGGGTGCGCCTCCGTGGTGGCAGTGGCCGTGCGAGCAGATCGCGTGATCGTCGCCAGCATCGCCGCGGTCCGTATCGGTCGGGTTGACCGACACCCCAGCGGCGGAATGATTCGCTGGTTCCACGGCGCAGGTCGCAGCATCGACGGCAGAAGTCAGCACGAACAACGACATGAACGCCGCGAGCAGCGCCGCCATCAACCCCTGTCTGACCCGCATCGCGTCCACGCCATTCCATAGCACGCGGCCTGCTGAAAAAGAACGCGCGGACGCCGCGCGGGCGCTTCGTCGCATGGCGGCTTCATCCGACCGGCCCATCATGAACCCTGCCTCAACTCGTCGCGCGACTGGCGGATGATCGCCCAGGCCGACTGAAGGAAGACGAGAGCCAGGATCACGCCCGCGATCAGGTCGGGCCAGCGCGAAGCCGTGATCCACACCAGCCCGCCGGCCGCAGCCACGACGAGGCTCTCGATAAGATCGTTGCGGGTGCAGAGCCAAACGGAGCGGACGTTGGCGTCGCCGTCACGGTGGCGAACCAACAGCAGGGCGGCGACCCCGTTGGCGACGAAGCCGAGCAGCCCCAGTCCTGAGATGACGGCCCCCTCCGGAGGTGCGCCGGACACAGCCCGCCAGACCGCGAAGCCCAGGATGAAGGCAGCCAGCAGCCCGAGACTCGCGCCCTTCAGCAGGGCAGCGCCCGCCCTGACCCGCGTGGAACGGCCGATGGCCCACAAGCTGATCGCATAGGTCGCGCTGTCAGCCAGAAAATCCAGAGCGTTCGCCCCGAGGGCCGCTGACCCTTGCAACCACGCGCCCCCGGCCAACGCCACGAACGCGAGGGCGTTGATGGCGATCACCGACCACAGGATGCGGCGATAGGTGGGCGTGGCGCCGTCGAATTTGACGGCGGCGCCGCATCCGCAACCTGCGGACGGCTCTTCAAGGACGGGCTGGCTCATAGGCGACCTCCAAGTCGGAGACGCCCTTCTGCTTCCTATAGCCACTAGAGGATCAAGCGCCTATTTTCGCGACATGACCCCCTCCTCACCGTCCGCGCGAAGCATCGGAAAACTGGCCGCGCTTACGGGCGTCAAGGTCCCGACCATCCGCTTTTACGAGCAGATCGGGATCATGCCCGCCCCGGAGCGGACCGCGAGCGATCGCCGCGTATACGACGACGCGGCGCTGCGCCGTCTCTCGTTCGTCCGCCACGCCCGGCAGTTGGGCTTCGATCTCGACTCGATCCGCTCGCTGCTCGACCTCGCGGATGAACCGGAACGCCCGTGCGGCGAGGCCAACGTCATCGCCGAACGCCATTTGAACACGGTGGTCAAGAAGATCGCCCAGCTTGAGGCCTTGAAGGCGGAACTGTTTCGCATGACGGCGGAGTGCGCCGGAGGCCGGGTCTCGGGCTGCAAGGTGATCGAGGTCCTGAACGATCACGACCACTGCGCAGGGGATCACAACGCCGCGTGAGGCCAGGTATCGCTGTCACCGGAGGGAGCAGGCCCGCTGGCTGCGCGGACCGGAGCGGCGCGAGGTGGATGGATCGAAAGGTTATGCGTAGGTTCGGTTCATGGCCGACCACGCGACACCGAACCTCCCAGCGCTCGACTTCGAGGCGACATCGCAATTCTACCAGGCGCTCGGCTTCCAACAGGGTTGGCGCGACGATGGCTGGATGATCATGACGCGGGGAACGCTGACGTTGGAGTTCTTCCCCTACCCAGACCTCGTGCCGGGAAAGAGTTCGTTCAGTTGTTGCCTCCGGCTCGACGACCTGGACGCCTTCCACCTCGCAGCACGCGGAACTGGTCTTCCGGATACATGCTGGGGATGGCCACGTCTGGGTGAGCCCCGCATGGAAGAGTCGGGCATCCGAATAGCTTATATGGTCGACCCAAATGGGTCGCTGATCCGGCTCATTCAGAACTGAGACGCGCGCTGGCGAACCTGCCTTGGACCCTCTGACGATCTACGGTGAGGGCGTCGCCTCGTCGATGCGTAGGGAACACACAGCCTCTAGAAGCCAACGTCCGGAGACCGAGTATGCGTCACTTGCACCCCACCCCGTTCGTCGCGGTCGTCGCCGCCGTGGCGCTCGCCGCCGGACCGGCGTCGGCCCACTCCCGCCTGGTGAGTTCGAACCCGGCGGCGAACTCCACGATCGCCCAGACCCGGACGGTCAGCCTGACCTTCAGCGAACGCAGCGTGCCCGCCTTTTCCAGCTTCGACCTGATCGATGCGGCGGGCGACAAGGTTGCGATCAGGGTCGCCGTGTCCGAAGACGGCAAGACGCTGACCGGGACCCTGGCCCGCCCGCTCGCGGCCGGCGTCTATCGCGTCGACTGGCGCATCGCCTCCGGCGACGGCCACCGCATGACCGGGACCTACAGCTTCACGGTGCGATAGGCTGTGCTCGACCTCGCGGTCATCGCCCTGCGCTGGCTTCAGTATGTCGGCGCGGTCCTCCTCATGGGCGTGCCGCTGTTCCTGACCTACGGCTTGCGCAGTTCTGATCGCCCCGCCCTGAACTGGACGCGGCCGGTGCTGGTCGGAGCGGCCGTGGCCGTCACTCTGGGCTCTTTGGCGGGCCTGATCGCCCAGACCGCCGTCATGGCCGGATCGTTGAGCGAGGCGGTCAAGCCCTCGTCGCTGTCGTTCATGGTCACCGGGACGGCCTTGGGTAAGGCCTATGTCGTGCGGGTGATCGCGGGCATCATGGCTCTCGGCCTGATCCTGATCCTGCGGCCCACACGACCCCTCTGGATTCTGGCGGGCGTGCTCGGCGCGATCGTCACCGCCAGCTTCGCCTGGACCGGCCACGGCGCGGCGACCGAAGGGTCGGGGCGCTGGCTTCATCTGGGCGCGGACGTCGTCCATGCCCTGGCTGCGTCGGTCTGGCTGGGCGCGCTGACCTGTTTCGTATTCCTGCTGACGCGTCGGTCGGCGCCTGACGATCCGGCGATCCACCGCGCCCTGGCCGGGTTTTCGGGGATCGGCACGGCGGCAGTCGGCCTGTTGATGGTCAGCGGACTGGTGAACACCGCCTTCCTGGTCGGGCCTCCGAGCCCTGAGGCGTTCGGCACCGGGGCCTATGTCTCTCTGTTGGTGGTCAAGCTGCTGCTGTTCGGATGGATGGCTGTCCTGGCGGCCGACAATCGCTACCGTCACGTTCCCGCGCTGGAGTCCGCGCGCGCCAAAAACGAAGACCCCGGACCCGTGATCCTGAGCCTGCGTCGCAGCGTCGTCCTCGAAACGGCGGCGGGCGCGATGCTCCTGGCGGTCGTCGCCGTGATGGGCACCCTGCCGCCGCCGTCGCCACTCTAAAGCCGTCCGCGAGTCGGGCGATACGCCGCGAAGCGGGTCTGCCCTCGCGCTGGCGCCTCAAAACAATGTGCAGGAACGGCTCAAGCGACGATGAGTTGGTTCTCCAATCCACCTCAGGAGAGCTCTATGCACGCCCAGCAACTCATCGGCGCCCACCCGCACGTCAGGGGGGCGGTGAACGCCGCACTCGCCCGCTGCATCGACGAATGTTACGACTGCGCCCAATCCTGCGTGATCTGCGCCGACGCCTGTCTCGGCGAGGAGATGGTGCAGCAACTCCTCCAATGCATTCGCCTCAACCAGGACTGCGCCGACATATGCGCCGTGGCCGGCGCCGTCGCGTCGCGGCGGACCGGGTCGAACGAGGCGGTCATTCGGTTGACCTTGCAAGCGTGCGCCGAGGCCTGCCGCGTGTGCGCGGAGGAATGTGAGCGTCACGCGGACATGCACGAGCACTGCCGCATGTGCGCGGAGTCCTGCCGGCGTTGCGAAGAGGCCTGCAACGCGGCTGTCCAGACGGTGCAATAGCGAGTCGGCGACCCTTCGATCGCCGTGCTTATGACTACCGGGGCGAGCGCGAAGACCAGTGGATGTGCTGGATGCGCCAGCCGTCGCGGCTGCGCCTCAACACCATGGTTTCGGTGGTCAGCAGGTTCACGGCGCGGCCGTTGAACTGGCCCGTCGTGCGGCCCTCGCTGACGATCCAGGCGACGTCGCCCGACGCCCAGCCCGATCTGCGCGTGACCGACGCCTCGGTGGCGGCCGAGAAGGCGGCGTCGGAGCCTAGGTGGTGGGACGCATACTCTTCTCGCGACCGCTCGGCGCCGCCGCCCTCGAAGATCATCACGTCGGGAGCCAGGAAGTTCAGGGCTCCGGCGGTGTCGCCGGACTGCAAGGCGGCATGGAAGGCGTCGACGATCGTCGCGGCCTCCGTCGCTTCGGCCGCCACCGATGCCGCAGCATGGTCAGCCACGTGGGCATGGTCCTGGGCGAAGGCGGGCGCGGCCGAAAGCGCCGCAATGGACAGGACGAGAGGGAAGAGTTTGCGGGACATGACGGCTCCGGTTCGGATGCTGAGTTGTGGTGGTCCGCGTCAGGCGGGCTGGTTGTGACGTGCGAAGACTCGGGTCTCGCCGGAGCGGAGCACCAGCAGGGTGTCGTAGGGCTGCCGACGCCCCTGCGGCGTCTCCATGCCCGGCGACCCCAGCGGCATGCCGGGCACCGTCAGCCCGACAGCCGACGGCTTCTGGTCCAGCAGACGAACGACGTCCGCCGCCGGGACATGGCCTTCCACGACGTAGCCGCCGATCATCCCGGTGTGACAGGACGCCAGGGCATCCGGCAGTCCGGCGCGTTGGCGGATGGGCTGGAGATCGTCCAGCACCGTGACCGTCGTCGTGAAGCCGGCCTCCCGCATATGGGCGACCCAACCGTCGCAGCAGGGGCAGGTCGGCGTCTTGTAGACCCTCAGATCGCGAGGCGCGGGCGTCTGAGCGCAGGCTGCCCCCGTCGTCGCCATAGATGCGATGGAAGCCAAGATGAGGCGGCGCGAGATGGTGGTGGCGTTCATAGCGGTTCTCCCTGATCGCTGCGGACCGAGCGTCTAGATTCCAAAGAGTCGGGCGGCGTCGGCGCGAACATCCCGCGCAGGACCTTCCGTCCTGGACGCTCGACGAACAGATGGATGGCCGCCGCCGCCACGAGCGTCAACAACAGCATGGCCGCCAGTTCCGCAGGCACCATCCTGTAATCTCTCGGCACCTCGAACAACGCCTGGGCCGCGTTTCGCCAGACCATCAGGATCGGAATGTGGACGAGGTAAAGCGCGAAGGACGCTTCGCCTCCGAATAGCAGAGCGGGGTGTGACAGGAACGTTCGCACGCCGCTCTTCGCCAGCATGGCGAGCGACAGGATGAAGGGTCCCGCTGCTAGAACGATCAGTCGGTCATCCGCGCCGATCTGCATCAGCGCCAGCAGGACCATCGTGCTCGACAGGGCGGCGACGACTGCGACGCGGCGGGACCATATCCAGCCTTGGCCCAGGTAGTAGATGCCGATGCCGAACAGAAACTCCGGGATGATCCGGAGAATGCCCATGTTGTCTTCCGCACGAGGCAGGACCTTGCCGAACCGCGCCTGATAGAGCGCATCGAGGACGATGAAGGCGGCCGTCGCGAGCGCGATGATCGCCCAAGGCCCGCGTCGCAGCCGGAGCGCGATCCAGGCGAAAGCGGGGAAGGCTAGATAGGCGAACCACTCCGCCGACAACGACCAGGCCGGACCGTTCCACAGGGCGAGAGTGTCACGCGGAAACCATGCCTGAACCAGCAGAAGGGTCTGCACGAAGTCGCCGGGGTTGAAACGGCCGGGCTCCAGCCCGATCCCAAACACGGGAGCCACCAGGACCAGACCGAGCATCGCCAGCAGGATGAACAGATGCGCCGGATAGATGCGGGCGAATCGCGCCGTAAGGAAGCGGCGGTAGTCCGGCGGGCGATCACCTTGCAGGTAGACGTGGGTCAGGATGAAGCCTGACAGGATGAAGAAGACGTCCACGCCCAGTCGCGCACGATTGAGCAGCCCTGCGGCCTCGGGCGGAAGGGTCCAGTAGAGCTGAAAGTGGAACAGCACGACGCCGAGCGCGAGGAAGAACCTCACGCCGGTCAAGGGCTCAAGAGCGTCCGGAAACGGCGCCGCCGGCGTGACCCCACATCTCGTCAATTTGCGCCCCCGGCGCGATCCCGGCCTTCCGCGATCGATCTCTGCTATCTACGCGCGGCGCGCTTAGCCCCCTCATGAGGGAGGTTGGGCCGGCGCGCGTACAACCCGTGGGGCGTGACGCAGGTGCGCGATGACTGACGACATGGATGAACTGCTGGCCATGGACCCGCCTTCGGGCTCTGCGGGTCTGATGGACCTTGAACCAGCCGTCTGGGCCCGCGTCGACGCGCTTCGGGCGCGATCAGCTCGCCGGAACGCCCGCGTCGTCGCCGTGGTGGTCGCGCTCGGCGTCGGTGCGACGAACGGCGGGCTGATGCTGGCCATTCAACCCGAGCCCACGGAGATGCAGGTCTTCAGCGTAGCGGCCAACCTCGGACCCCTCGGCGGATTGGACGGCGTCGGATGAGGGCGCACTGGAGATCGATCGTATTGACGGCGATCCTGGCAGCGGTCGTCAGCAGCGGCGCCACCTGGGCCACCGCCGCCTGGATGATGCGTGAGCGCCAGGTGCCCAGCCTGCACAGCATCGTGCATGAAGAGCTGGACCTGAGCCCTGAACAGGATCGCCGCCTCGACGCCATCGAGGCCCGCTTTGCCGAGCGGCGCACCTCTCTGGAAGCCGAGGTGGAGGCGGCACATCGCGAACTCGCCGCCGCCATTGCGGCCAGCGATGGCAACACGGCGGAGGTCCAGGCGGCGGTGGATCACTTCCACGCCGCCATGGGCGACCTGCAAAAGGAAACGATCACTCACGTCTACGACATGCGCTCGGTCATGACGCCGGCGCAGGCGGAGGTGTTTGACGACGCGGTCGTGGACGCCCTGCGCCGCGAAACCAACTAAGCGACGCGGTGGGGGCCGAGGAAAGCATCGAGACCCGCGCGGCCAGCGGTGACCGCACGGCCTTCAGCGCCTTGATGACAGGCACAAAGGCGGACCTGTATCGCTTCATTCGCCGCTATGTCGGGGACAAGGACGAGAGCCACGACCTGCTCCAGGAGACCTACGCCGCCGCCTGGCTGTCGATCCGACGCTACGATCCGGCCCGGCCTTTCGACATCTGGCTGCGGTCTATCGCCCTGAACAAATGCCGAGACTGGGGCCGCCGCCGGGCTGTCCGGCGCGTGGTTCGCGGCGTGATGGGGCTGGATGCGCCGGAAGCGGCAGCGGTCGGCGAGGATGTGCCGCTGGCGGAAGTCCGCCTGGATGCCCAGCGCCGCTACCAGCAGATGCAAAGGGCGCTTGTCGATATGCCCGACACGCTGAAGGGGCCTTTGCTGCTCTCGGCATTCGAGGGGCGGTCTCACGCGGAGATCGCCGCGATCCTCGGAGTAACGACCAAGGCTGTAGAGACGCGGATCGCAAGGGCGCGGCGCCGCCTCGCCGACACCCTGCAAGCCTCGCCGCGATCAGGCGCTTGACCTTCCCAAGGTGGGAAGGCGCATTCGTATACACGGAGACGCTGCGGCGACCTGACACAAGGGATCAGGGCCGTTCGTGCGTATCTGGACCAACGACGCAAGAACCGCCTCTAGGACGCGCCTGAAGCATGATGACGACAAATCTCGATCGCCGATCGATTCTGCGTGGCGCCGTCGCCGGCGGCGCCGTGGCGGGCCTGTCGGGACTTCTGCCCGCTTGGGCGCAGACGGGTTCGGCGGGCCTGCGCGCCGACCTGCCCACCCTGACCGGGCCGAACGTCAATCTGACGGTGGGTCACTCGCCCTTCACCGTCGGCGGTCGCACAGGGCACGCGATCACCATTAACGGCGTCCTTCCGGCCCCCCTGATCCGCCTGCGCGAGGGCCAGAATGTGCGGCTGTCGGTGGCCAACGGCCTGGACGAGGACACCTCGATCCACTGGCACGGCCTACTTGTCCCGTTCCAGATGGACGGCGTGCCGGGCGTCAGCTTCCCCGGCATCGGGGCGCGCGAGACCTTCGTCTACGAGTTCCCGATCCGGCAGTCGGGCACCTTCTGGTATCACAGCCACTCCAACCTTCAGGAGGCGATGGGCCACTACGGGCCGATTGTCATCGATCCGGCCGGGGCCGATCCCGTCGCCTACGACCGCGAGCATGTGCTGGTCCTGTCGGACTGGAGTTTCATTCATCCGCACGAAATCCTCGACAAACTGAAGAAGAGCCCTGGCTACTTCAACCGCTCGCGCACCACCTTGTCCGGCCTGATCTCCGGCGAGGACGGCATGAGCCTGGAGGAGCGGCGCATGTGGGGCCAGATGCGGATGGACCCGCGCGACATCGCCGACGTCAACGGCACCACCTACACCTATCTGATCAACGGCCACGGACCGCAGGAGAACTGGACCGGCCTGTTCCGCCCCGGCGAGCGCGTGCGGCTGCGCGTCATCAACGCCTCGGCCATGTCGATCTTCAATGTGCGCATCCCCGGCCTGCCGATGACGGTGGTCCAGGCCGACGGCGAGAACGTGCGCCCGGTCGAGACCGACGAGTTCCAGATTTCGGTCGCCGAGACCTATGACGTGATCGTCCAGCCGACCGAGGACCGGGCCTACACCATCGTGTCGGAGTCGGTGGATCGCTCGGGCATGGGCCGCGCGACCTTGGCCCCGCGCCTTGGCATGACCGCCGAGGTTCCGCCGCTGCGCGAGGTTCCGACCCTGACCATGCGCGACATGGGCATGGGCGGAATGAACCACGGCAACATGGCCGGCATGGATCATGGCGCGATGGCGGGCATGGACCACAGCGCGCACGGACAAGCGACGCCGTCTGGCTCCCCTGCTGCGATGGATCACGGCGCCATGGACATGCGCAATCCGCAAAATGCGCCGCCCGACATGGCGGTGGGGGTCGGCGTGGACATGGTGGCCATGGACCCCGCCAACCGCCTGGGCGAACGGCCGATGGGTCTGGAGGAGGTCCCACACCGAGTGCTGGTCTATACCGACCTCGTTTCGCTGATCCCCAACAAGGATCAGCGTCCGCCCTCGCGGACGATGGAAATCCACCTGACCGGCAATATGGAACGGTTCATGTGGGGCTTCGACGGGCGCAAGTTCTCCGAGATCGTCGAGCCGATCCGCTTCGAGCGAAACGAGCGTGTGCGGGTGACCCTGGTCAACGACACCATGATGGCCCACCCAATCCACCTGCATGGTCACTTCTTCGAGCTGGTGACGGGCGGCCCGGCGGGGCATCAGCCGCTGAAACACACGGTCAACGTCGCGCCAGGCTCCAAGGTCACCTTCGACCTGACCGCCGACGCGCCGGGCGACTGGGCCTTCCACTGCCACATGCTGATGCACATGCACGCCGGCATGTTCAATGTCGTCACGGTGCGGCCCATGGATGGAGGCGCGTCATGAACCGCCTCGCCGTCGCCCTCGCTCCGCTGATCCTCGCCGCCAGCGCCTTCAGCGCCCAGGCCCAGGACCCGCACGCAGGTCACCGGATGCCTGCGAGTCCGCTGCAGTCGTCGGCCTCGCCCGCTCCAGTCGCGTCGCAGGCGCCTGCCCCGCCAGCAACGCAAGACCCCCACGCAGATCACGTCATGCCGGCGCAGGCTCCGCCCGCAGCCGATCCGCACGCGGGTCACCAGATGCCCGCGCAGCCCGCGACGGCCGATCACCATGCGGGTCACGACATGCCGAACACCGCGCCGAGCCAGTCTGATCCCCACGCTGGTCATGACATGTCGACGATGAGGATGGGGCCGCCGGATGTGCCGACTAGCGCCGACAATCCCGGCCGACCTCCGGAAGACCCGTTGCCGGCCGCCGCCCTGAGCAGCCCGGTCCACGCCGCCGACCTGATCTTCGGCGCCGAGGCAATGGCCGCCGCTCGAAAGACCCTGGTCCGCGAAAACGGCGATGTCCGCGCCACGGCCGTCATCATTGATCGTCTCGAAGCCGGGTTCGGCGACGAGGACGAAACCTACCTCTGGGACGTCCAGGGTTGGAGCGGCGGCGACCTCAATCGCTTCTGGTGGAAGTCCGAGGGCGAAGGCGACTTCGGCGGCGAGCTGGAAGAGGCCGAAGTCCAGGCTCTTTACAGCCGCGCCGTCTCACCCTTCTGGGACGTTCAGGCCGGCGTGCGTCAGGACTTTCGACCTGACGGCGAGGACACCACGCATCTGGTTCTCGGCCTCCAGGGCCTGGCGCCCTACTGGTGGGAGATCGACGCCGCCGCCTTCCTGTCGACCGACGGCGACCTGACCGCCCGCGTCGAAGCCGAATACGACGAGCGCATCACCCAGCGCCTGATCCTCCAGCCACGCCTCGAAATCGACGCCGCCGCGAGCGACATTCCGGAGCTTGAGATCGGCGCGGGCTTGTCCTCAGTCGAGGCGGGCCTGCGGCTGCGCTACGAGCTCCGCAAGGAGTTCGCGCCCTATGTCGGGGTCGAGTGGAGCCGCGCGCTCGGCGACACCGCCGACTATATCGAAGCCCGAGGCGGCGAAGTCGAAGACACCCGCCTCGTCGTGGGCCTCAAGGCCTGGTTCTAACCCAAGGATACCACCCCATGATCCGCACCCTCGTCCTCACCGCCGCCGTGGCGTTCGCCGGCTCTGCTGCCGCCCAGGACCCCCACGCGGGCCACGCCATGCAGGCCCCTGCCGCCGCGCCCCAGGCGGGCATCACCACCGTCCCCGCCGACGGCGCCATGACGCACGGCTCGCCCGAACGGTTCAGCGCGACCTTCCCCCACGCGATGGTCCTGAAGACGGTCACGGTCACCGCCGAGGGCCAGCAGGCCGTTTCGGTCCCGGTGCCCGCCGCCTCGGCGACGGCGACAGTCAGCATTCCGCTGCCGACCTTGGCGCCCGGCAACTATACCCTCGCCTGGAAAGCCAACGGCGAGGACGGTCACGAGATGACCGGCGTCGTCCGCTTCATGGTCCACTGACGTGGCCCGCTCTTTCGGCTTCGCCCTGTCCGCCGGCCTTGGCCTCATCGCCTTGACCATGGCCAACGGCGCGGTGGCGCAGTCCAACCACGCGGACCACGCCGCCCACAACCGCCCGGCCGAGGTCGTAGCGCGGGGCGAGCAGGTGATGCCCTTCGACCTTGAACGCACCACCCACAGCTTCACCAAGACGTCGACCGGCGGCATCCAGAGGGTAGTGTCGGACGATGGCGACGAGGGCCAGATCGGCTTGATCCGCACGCATCTGGCAACGGAATCTGAGGCTTTTGGCCGAGGCAACTTCGCCAGCCAGGAGCGCATCCACGGCACGGACATGCCCGGATTGACGGTCCTGCGTCAGGGAGGTTCAGCCCTAAGCGTCGCCTATGTCGACACGCCGACGGGCGGTCAGATCACCTACGCGACCAGTCGGCCGGAGGTCGTGGCGGCATTGCACCTCTGGTTCGACGCCCAGACCAGCGACCACGGGGATCACGCAGCGCATTGATCTGCCGAGGATGGCTCACGCCCGAGGTTGCCCGATTGGGCACCCAGGTTCGCCGTCAAGCCGTCCGAACGCCCTCTCCACCGTGCTCGTCGCGGCCGAAAAGCACGATCCCGTGGTCCAAGAGGGTGCGGATGATGGCTGCAAGGTTCGCCGGCATGATCGAGCACGGGCCGTCAGAGGCCTCTGCGCGCTTGATCGTGTTCAAAGACACGCCGGACAGATCAGCCAGTTCTTTGGCAGACAAGCCTCCCAAAGCCCGCGCGGCGCGAAGTTGGCGGCCGGTTGGACTAACTGCGTCCGACCGGGTTGAAGGAACAGCCTTCATGAGCTATATGGCCCCACCTGATGCCATATGGCTTTTTTCGGAGTTGTCCTTTGCGCCTGTCTGGTTCAACTTTTTGCTCCATCCATGGGGCCAACCCCGTTCGCAGCAAATGCGGCGAATGTAACGCCAACTACATGCGCGACTATCAGCGTAACCGTCGCGCTGCCAATCCCAAAGCGGCGATGCTGGAGCGCGCCAGGGAACGCGCCGGCCGTGCCGGTCTCAAGTTCGCGCTGACGACCGAGGACATCGAAATTCCGGACATCTGCCCGGTCCTGGCGATCCCCATCGTCGTTGGCGGTAGCCGGAGCGGCAACTCGCCCTCGTTGGACCGCATCGTTCCCAACGACGGCTATACGCCGGACAACGTTCGCGTCATCAGCAGCAAGGCCAACGGCATGAAGGGCAACCGCTCCCTGGCCGAGTTGCAGACCATGGCGAACACCGGACCGGTCAAGTCGCGAAGCGCCTATGGGCTGATCGCGGCTTACGTCGAGCGGGAAGACGTCTTGCGGCAGGTTCGAGCGAAGGCTCTGACCTTGGCGCGTCAGGCTAGCGAGTGGGCGAAGGTTGAACTGTTCCTGGATCGCGCCTTCCGTCGTCACCCGGTGGCTGCCCCCAAGCTTCATCACGCCTAGGACCGATACAGTTTGTAACGATACAACTTGTCACGCTAACCGGACGGTGATATGGGAGTTCGTCATGATCGTGAAATGCACCATCGCTGAAACCGTGTGGACCGCCGCCGAGGCCTTCGAGGTCACGGGCGTAAATCCGTTGCTCCAGCGGGCCTGGCGCAATCGCGGGTTCATGGGGGCGCGTCGGCATGCGCGGGGCCTGACGTCTCATGATGTCGCTCAACTGCGCACCCTGAAGACGCTGCGCGATCGTGGCGTCGATCTCGAACAGGCGGCGCCCATCGCTGACCGAGCGCCCGACGTGCTCTGGTTCGCCGCGATGCACGCGCCCTATCGTCTGATCGATCCGGTCGGGACGCTGGACCAGAAGGCCGCCTTCCAGACCGCGTTGCGGCACATGCTTGATGATGCCGCCGGTGACCTGTCGTTCTTCGAACACGCGGTGGCGATCCACGGTCGAAGCGTTTCCCGCTTCGTCGCCGCTGTCGAGGGCGAGCAGTTGTCGATCGCCGACCTCTCCACGGTCTTCGACACGGAGGACGAGGAGGCGGCGATCGTTTTGGACCTCCTCGTCATCGGCCGTCGCTTGGCCGAACAGGCCACCCGCCCGCTGCTGACCGCCCGCATCACCGCCGTCGACGGTGCCGATGTTACCCATCGAAAGACGCAACCCCGGATCGTTGTTCAGGACGCCAGTTGATATGTCTCGTTCGTTTCCTCTCGAAGTCGCCAACGACAACGCCCTCGGTCGGACGGTCGTTGTGGCAATTCCTCGTCCCGGCGAGGCCCAGCTTTCGCTTTTGGCGGACATCTTCGCAGGCCTGCTGATCGACCATCCCGTGGCCGACAACGACAATGCGCCGGCTCGTCGGCGCAGGGATCGCTAATGAACGAGGGGGTTGGTTACGTCCGTTGTTCGACAGGCCGTCAGATCACCAACGGCATATCGATTGACGCCCAGAAGTCCGCCATCCTGGCCTGCGCCGAGGCCAAAGGCGTTACCATCACCGAATGGTTTCAAGACGCGGTCAGCGGTGGCGAGGAAAAGCGACCTGCCTTCCAGAGGATGATGGACAAGGCGCTGGCCAAGAACACCCCCATCAAGGCCATCTTCGTTTTCTCCGGCAGCCGCTTCTTTCGTGATCAGATTTATGCGGGCCTTTATCGCCGTGAACTGGCGAAGAATGGCGTGCAGGTGATCTCGGCGAGCGAGTCGTTTGGCGACGACCCGGAAGGCGAGTTGGCCCGGCGCGTTAGCGAGATCGTCGACGAGATCATGCGCAAGAAGAACGCCGTGGCGGTGCGTAACGCCATGAAGGAGAACGCGCGACAGGGGTTCTGGAACGGCTCCCATGCTCCTTTGGGGTATGAATCTACAACGGCCGAGATTCGCGGTGAGAAGCACAAAAAGAAGCTGACCGTCCACCCGGTCGAGGCCCCCGTCGTCGATCTCATTTACAAGTTGTGCGTCAACGGTGATGGCCAGAGCGGTCCGCTCGGGATCAAGTCGATCTGCGTCTATCTCAACGAGCGTGGCTACCGGACGCGGTCAGGCAAGAGGTTCGCGAAGAGCACCATCGAGGTCATTCTCAAGAATGAGACCTACACGGGGGTCCACTGGTGGAACACCAAGGACCCCGAGACGCAGAAGGCCCTGCCCAAATCCGAATGGATCAGCATGGACGTCCCGCGTTTGATCAGCGACGATCTGTTCCAGAAAGCCCAAATGGCCCTGCGCCAGCGCGCCCCGAAGATCACGGCTCCCCGGATCACCAACTCGGATGTCCTGCTCACTGGCCTCGCCTACTGCGAATGCGGTGCCAAGATGAAGCTGTCGACTTCGAACGGACGCAGCAAGCTGTATCGCTACTACGCCTGCTCGGCCCAGAACTCGAACAACACCTGCACGGCCAAGGGCACCACGCGGGTCGCCGAAGACAAGTTGGACGACATCGTTCTGCGAACGGTTGCCGACGATGTCCTCGTGCCCGACTTCGCTGCGGACTTGATTCAAACGGTATCTCAGCGCCGCCAGTCCGGTTTGGAGGAAGCCAACGAACTCCTTGCGCAGCTAAAGGGACAGCTTAGCCAGGCCAAGAAGCGGCTTTCGCGCCTCATCGAAGGTTTCGCCCACGGGATCATTGAGCCTTCGGACGAATTTCACGAGGCTCAAGCGAATGCTAAGGCCGAGTGCGACAGCATCAGTCAGTTGGTTGAGCGTCAGGAACGCTTGGTGGCCGCCGAGCCGCAAGTGCTGACGGCGGACACCGTCCGCGACAGACTGACGACCCTGAAGACCAAGATCATGACGGCCGGCATCCAAACGAAGAAGCGCTTCCTGCGTGCGATCGTGTCAGCCGTGGTCGTACGTCACAACTCCATCGAAATTATCGGCTCCAACGGCGGGCTGGTCGATGCCGTAACGGGCTCGCACATCGGAGCTCTGAGGCCTGAACCGCCGGTGCGCGGTTTTGGCCGGGAATGGTGCCCCGGGTCGGGCTCGAACCGACACTCCTCTCGGAACCGGATTTTGAGTCCGGCGCGTCTACCAATTCCACCACCGGGGCGCGGGACTGCTCTTAGCGGGCGAGGCCGGGTTGCGTCATCAGGAAAATGGGCGGGGGCCTTGCGTTCCACCGTGGTGTAACGCATCTGGCGGGCTATGAGCGCGCCACTGCCTGACCTCGCCGTCGTCTATGAGCACCCCGAGTGGTTCGAGCCCCTGTTCCGCGCGCTGGAGCGGCACGGCGTCAGCTATGTGAAGGCGCCGCTGGCGGACAGCACGTTCGACCCCGCTGCTTCGCCCGCGCCCGCGACGGTGGTGTTCAGCCGGGTGGCGATGTCGAGCTTCCTCCGCGAGCCCGAGCATCCGATCTTCTACGCCCAGAGCCTGTTCGAGCACTGGCAGGGGCTGGGGACGCGGGTGGTCAATGCGTCGGCGTTGAACATCGACACCTCCAAGGCGCGGCAGATGAGCCTGATCGCGCGGCTGGGGCTGAAGGGCCCGGCGACGCGGGTGGCGCACCGGCAGGCGGACATTCCCGCAGCGGCGGAAGGGTTGCGGTTCCCCGTGCTGGTCAAGGCCGACATCGGCGGGGCGGGCGCGGGCATCACCCGCTATGAGACGCCGGAGAAGCTGGCCGAGGCGGCGGGCGAGAAGTGGTGCCCGATGGGCGTCAACGGCATCTCCCTGATCCAGGAATACGCCCCGCGCCGGGACGGCAAGGTGACCCGGGTCGAGACGCTGAACGGCAAGTATCTGTACGCCATCGACATCGAGAGCCCGGGCGACGCCTTCGACCTGTGCCCCGCCGACGCCTGTCTGGTGCGGCCGGGCGCGCCGACCCTGACCATGACGAAGGCCGAGCCGTCGGCCGAGATCATCGCGGCGGTCGAGCGGATCGCGGTCGAGGGCGGGCTGGAGGTCGGGGGCGTCGAGTATCTGATCGACGAGCGTAACGGCGACGTCCTCTTCTACGACATCAACGGTCTGTCGAACTTCGTGGCCAATCCCGTCCAGGTGCTGGGCTTCGACCCGCACGACGACCTGGTGGAGTGGCTGAAGACGATCATCGCGGACGAGAAGGCCAAGCGCGGCGGAGACCTGGCGGCATGAGATATGGATCATGAGATACGGGTATTGGGCCCCGGTGTTCGGCGGCTGGCTGAGGAACGTCGACGACGAGCGCGAGGCGAGCTGGGAGAACCTGTCGCGGCTGGTGAAGCGGTCCGAAGCGCTGGGCTATGATCTGACCCTGATCGCCGAGCTGAACCTGAACGACATCAAGGGGATCGAGGCGCCGGCGCTGGATGCCTGGTCCTCGGCGGCGGCTCTGGCGGCCATCACCGAGACGATCGAGCTGATGGTGGCGGTGCGGCCGAACTTCCACCAGCCGGCCCTGTTCGCCAAACAGGCGGCCAACATCGACCGGATCTCGAACGGGCGGCTGGCCCTGAACGTCGTCTCGTCCTGGTGGGCCAAGGAGGCGGAGAGCTACGGCCTGCAGTTCGACCAGCACGACGACCGCTATGCCCGCACCGGCGAGTGGCTGGAGGTGCTGAACCGTCTGTGGACGGAGAAGCGCGTCGATTTCGAGGGCCGCTACTACACCTTGAAGGACGCCATCGTGGAGCCCAAGCCGACGTCGAGCCCGGATCGGCCGCGTCCGGTGATCTATGCGGGGGGCGAGTCAGAGGCGGCCAAAACGCTGATCGCGCGCTTCTGCGACGCCTACGTCATGCACGGGGACGAGCCGGAGTTCATCGCCGAGAAGGTCGCCGACATGAAGGCGCGCCGCGAAAGCTTCGGCCTGCCGCCGATGCAGTACGGCATGGCGGGCTACGCCATCGTGCGCGACAGCCAGGCCGAGGCGGAGCGAGAGCTGGAAAGAATTACGACGATCCCCGGCCTGGCCGAGGGTCAACCGCCCGCCGGTTTCGCCAACTTCGACCAGTGGCTGTCGGGCACCGAGCTGGAGCGCGAGCTGAAGATCCGCGAATACAGCGTCTCCAACCGCGGCCTCCGCCCCGGCTTCGTCGGGACGCCTGAGACCGTCCGGGAACGGATCGAGGCCTTCGAGGCGGCGGGGCTGGACCTGCTGCTGCTGCAGATGTCGCCGCAGGAAGAGGAGATGGAGCGGTTCTCGGCCCAGATTATGCGGCTGAACTAATCTCAGGGAAGCCAAAAGCGCATAGTGAACGTCACAAGACCTCTGGGTTGAGCGGAGTCTTGAGCACCGACTGCGTTCAGTCTCGCATCACGCGTCGCTCGTAATGATGCGGCTCCGAATCCAGCCCGAGCGGGGCGTTCCACCTCGATCTCGCACTGATCGAGAGCTCCATCGTCACGTGCGACACAACTGATCACTGCCATCCCCGAAACCCCTCTTTGTAGCGCCAAGCCGGGATAGCGCGGCTGGGGATGGCGTGCCCACCTAATCGGGGAGGGTTCGCTTGCCGTTGGAGCCTCAGACGTTTCATCTGCGCGCAGCGCGTCGCGAGGCTCGACCGTGGGCTTTCCGCAGGCGACGAGCACTTGGTTGATGGACGTGGCCGAAGGAGGCAATGTCACAACGTATCGCCTGGGTGGCTGGTCGCCGCGAGCCTGGGTCCGCAACTGCAAATCGCCACCGGAGCGAAATCTCCGGGCCAGCGGACCTGGAAGATCGGCGAATATGACACTGCCGTCCTCATTGACCTGCCACGTTGATGCGCGGAGCGGGCCACTGCCGACCGCGTAATCAATTGTCCTGCGGGCGTCGTCGCGAGGCCGATCTGGCGTAAGCCCTTCTATATAGGTTTCCAGCCCTCCCGCCTGGCAGCGAACAACGACAGAAATCCCGCTATCATACGCAACAGAGGCGGCTTGGGTGTCGCCTCTAACCGTCAGCTGCCAATCCTCCGACACATCCTGAGCCGACGCCGGGGCGACGAACAAAGGGACGAGAACGGCGATAAGGACGCTACGCATCAAGAGCTCCAGAGCCGACGATCACTGCAACGCTAGGCTCGGGTCTATGACATCGGCAAGCGTGGCGGTTCAGACCGTTTCCACCACCTGCTCGATCGCTCCAAAGATCGAGTGGTGCTTCTCGTCGAGCATCTCGATACGGACCGTGTCGCCGTGCTTCAGGAACGGCGTGACCGGTGCGCCGGACAGGATCGTCTCGACCGTGCGGACCTCGGCGATGCAGGAGTAGCCGAGACCGCCCTGGTCGACGGGCTTGCCGGGGCCGCCCTCGGCGTCGCGGTTGGAGACCGTGCCCGAACCGATGATGGAACCGGCGACGAGACTGCGGGTCTTGGCCAGATGGGCGATCAGGACGCCGAAGTCGAAGGTCATGTCGACGCCGGCGTCAGCCCGGCCGAAGTCCTTGCCGTTCAGCTGGACCGACAGGGCCCCATGCAGCTTTCCGTCCTTCCAGCGATCGCCCAACGCGTCGGGCGTGACGAAGACGGGTGACAGGGCGGACGCCGGCTTGGACTGGACGAAGCCAAAGCCCTTGGCCAGTTCGCCGGGGATCAGATTGCGGAGCGAAACGTCGTTCACCAGGCCGATCAGACGGATGTGCTCGCGCGCCTCCTCCGGCGTCACGCCCTGGGGCACGTCGCCGGTGACCACGACGATCTCGGCCTCCAGGTCACAGCCCCAGCTTTCGTCGGCGAGCGGAATGGGATCGCGCGCGCCCATGAAGTGGTCGGACCCGCCCTGGTACATCAGGGGATCGGTCCAGAAGCTGTCGGGCATCTCGGCGCCGCGCGCCTTACGCACCAGTTCGACGTGGTTCACGTAGGCCGAACCGTCCGCCCACTGATAGGCGCGCGGCAGGGGCGCGGCGGCGTCGCGCTCATGAAAGCGGCCGCGTGGAACGGCCTCGTGATCCAGACTTTCGGCGAGCGCCCGCAGACGCGGCTCGCACCGCTCCCAGTCGTCCAGCGCCGCCTGCATCGTCGGCGCGATCAGGAACGCGTCGGTGAACCAGGCGAGATCGGAGGAGACGACGACGAGGCGGCCGTCGCGGCCGTGCTTGAGCGAGGCGAGTTTCATGGGCGGAGGCTTACGGCCTTTCCGCGTCGATGGGAACGGTCAGCGGCGCGCGCTCAATGGTGTGAACCGTGCGGCTTGACGGCGGAGGCGGGCGGGCGGCGCGACAGGGCGGCGCGGGCGGCCTTGAGCTCACGGATGCGGGCCGGGCCGTCCAGCCAGTGGTCGTGGAACTGGCGCACGGCGCGCGCCAGGGCCTCGGTCTGCTCCGGGCCCGTCATGGGCTGGGTCTCCGGCTTGAGCGACGGCTTGGGCTCGGGCGACGCCGTCGGGTGGGCGCAATCGGGCTTGTGCGCGCCCTGACAGCCGCAGCTCGCGGATGCGGCGACGGGGGCTCCGCCGATATAAACCTGGTTGACCGTGACCGGCCCCGTCGCGGGCTTGGGACAGGTGCAGGCATCGGGCTTGCCGCAAGCGCAGGCCGGGGCGGCGGGCGGTTTGGCGGGCCTGGCCGCTTCCGGCTTGGCCTCGACCTTCTTTTCGCCCTTGAGCGCCTCGTCGAGGGCCTTGAGGCCCGGTGTCAGCCCCTTGGCCACATCGAGCACCGGACCCAGCAGGTCGACGATCCGGTCGCGCAGCACCTGGGCCTTGCCCTTCAGATCGTTGGAGGAGGCGGCCATAGCGGCGGCCGATGCCTTGAGGATCGCCTGGTGGATCTCACCCGGAGCCGCCTCCTCGGCGCTGGAGCCGCCCGATCCGCCGCGCCCCAACCACCAGCCCAGCAGGCCGGCGGCCGCGACGAGCATCAGGAGAAGCAGCAGGAGCAGGGGCGAGACGCCGAGAAACAGGCCGTTGCTCACGGGGGCATAGGCCGCTTCGGCCGCGCTGAAATCCTCGGAGTACATGCCGTCCCTCGCCTCGCCGGCGCGATCATGGATCGACGTTCGCTCTGCGCCAAGGAAAAGGTTAACGGGCGACTGTGAAGGTTGTGGGTCGCCGCTCAGCCGGGCGCATGCAGCAGGGCGCGCGCCTCCACGCCCGTCCTGGCCGCCGCGTCGCGCACCTCGACCTCCACGATGATGGCCCCGGCGGGGTCGTGAGCCCAAAGATAGCGCCGCTCGACCTCGACCGTGCGGCCCGACGGCGCGAAACCTTCGAAGGTGTCGCCCCAGGGGGTGATCCGCTTCAGCTCCGGCCAAGTCAGGGCGCAGGCGGCGTTGAGCTCCTCCTGGGCCATCTCGGTCAGCTCGTCGGACATGGACCTCGGACCGCCTTCTCAGAATGGTTCAGCGGGATCAGCCGCGGAACGCTTGGACCGCCTCGACCGCCGCGCGAACGGAGGCTTCGATGCCTGCCCAGTCGCCATCGCGCACGGCTGCGTCGGTGATCAGCTTCGACCCCATGCCGGCCGCCACGATGCCGGACCCGAACCATTTGGCGATCGACGCCGGATCCGGATCGACGCCGCCCGTCGGCATGATCTTGGTCCAGGGCATGGGCCCCAGCACCGCCTTGACGAAGTCGGGCCCGCCCACGCTGGCGCCAGGGAACAGCTTGATGATCTCGCAACCCAGCGCTTGAGCCTCGGAGATGTCGCGCACCGAGCCGCAGCCGGGAAAATAGGCGACCATGCGTCGATTGCAGACCTGGGCCACCTCGGGAACCAGGGCCGGTGACACGACGAACCGGGCCGCGCGGTTCAGGAACATCGCCGCCGTACCGGCATCCAGCACCGAGCCGATGCCCAGCACGATCTCCGGATCGGTGCGTGACAGCTCGCGCGCGATATCGCCGAACAGATCGACGGCGAAGTCGCCCCGGTTGGTGAACTCGATGACCGGCGCCCCGCCGCGCGCGCAGGCGCGAATGACGTTCAGCGCCGTCCCGGGGTCGGAATGATAGAAGACCGGGCAGATGCCTTGCGTCTGGAGCGCGGTCAGGACGGACAGGCGATCGTGCGGCATCGGGGGTCTCCGGCGGGGCGTGGAGCCGGGATCGGACGGACGACGGTCCCCGTCAAGTGACGTTGCGTTGCACCGATGGCGCCGGCTACTGCCAGCGGGTCGAGACCCCGCCGCCTTCGTCCCACTCGCCGCCGGCGTCCAGCGCGTCGTCGAAGTCGAGCAGCCGGTCAAGCAGCACGCCCGCGATGACACCGAGCGCGGCCACGGCGACCAGGGTCACCACCGAGCCGATGCCGATTTTCTCGGACCGCGTCAGGCGGCGGCGACCTGTGGGATCGACGACATAGGATTTCCGACGGGCCATCAGGCGGCCTCCCTCGCGCGCATCGTCTTCTTGACCTTGGCCATGGCCCGGTCCTTCCGCAGACGCGACAGATGGTCGATGAACAGCACGCCGTTCAGATGGTCCAGCTCGTGCTGGTAGCAGACGGCGTAGAGGCCCGCGATCTCCTCCTCGACCCGCTCGCCCTCGCGGTTCAGATAGCCGACGCGGATGCGCGCCGGGCGCTCGACCTGGTCGAAGTATTCCGGGATCGAGAGGCAGCCTTCCTCGTAGCAGAAGGTCTCATCGGACGCCCAGAGCACCTCGGGATTGACGAAGTAGCGGGGGTTGGGAACGCGCGGCGGGTCCTGACCCTCGGGCACGGCGGGCGCGTCTTCCGGCACCGGGCCATCGCCCAGGTCCATCACGACGACGCGGCGCAGGTCGCCGATCTGCACGGCGGCCAGGCCGATGCCCGGGGCGTCGTACATGGTGTCCAGCATGTCATCCATCAGCGCGCGCACGCTGTCGTCGACGGCCTCCACAGGCTTGGACACCTGCTTGAGGATCGCCAAGTCGGCGGGATTGTCGATGGTCAGGATGCGACGGATGGCCATGCCGGTCAGGTAGGCCCCGCTTACGTTTGGGTCAAGTTTGGCCCGGCAGGGGCCGGGGCTTCCGGTCCTGATCGATGGCGACGTAGGTGAAGACGCCCTCGGTCACGCGGGTGATCTCCTGGCCCGTACGCGGCCGCTTCCACGCCTCGACCTTGACCCGGACGGAGGTGCGTCCGACGCGGACGACCGTCGCATAGAGACTGACCTCGTCGCCGACCGACACCGGCTGGTGGAACACCATGGCGTCGACCGCGACGGTGGCGCAACGGCCGTGCGCCAGATCGAAGGCGGGGGTCGCGCCCGCCACGTCCATCTGGGCCAGCAGCCAGCCGCCGAAGATGTCGCCTTCAGGGTTGGTGTCGGCGGGCATGGCGATGACCCGCCCGACGAGTTGCCCGTCAGGCTGTTCCGGGGAGGGATGGGTCACGCGCTCAGTCCTGGGAACCGATGTGGCGGTCCAGCCAGCCGAACACCTCATTGTGCCATTGCAGGCTGTTCTGCGGCTTCAGCACCCAGTGGTTCTCGTCCGGGAAGACCACCAGCCGGCTCTCGATGCCGCGCCGCTGCAGGGCGGTGAAGGTCGACAGCGCCTGGGTCGTCGGCACACGGAAGTCCCGGTCGCCCTGGATCACCAGCATGGGATCCGACCAGTTGGCGACATGGTTCGCCGGGTTGAAGCGCTGATAGGCCTCGGGGTTCTCGTACGGCGTGCCGCCGTTCTCCCATTCGGTGAACCACAGCTCCTCGGTGGAGTACCCCATGGCGAAGGTGTCGAAGATGCCGTCGTGGTTCACCAGGCAGCGGAACTCGTCGTTCCAGCGACCGGCGATCCAGTTGATCATGTACCCACCGTAGGAGGCCCCGAGCGCGCAGGCGCGGTCGCCGTCAAGGAAGGGGTAGCGCGCCTGAGCGAAGGCCCAACCCTTCTGCAGGTCCTCCAACGGACGGTCGCCCCAGTGCTGGCTGATCGAGTCCGTGAAGGCCTGGCCGTAGCCGGTCGAGCCGTGGAAATCGATCATCACCACCGCATAGCCTGCGCCTGCGTAGGTCATGGCGTTCCAGCGATAAGACCAGGCGTTGCCGAAGCTGGACTGCGGCCCGCCGTGGATCAGGAAGGCCACCGGGTATTTCCGGCCTTCGACGTGGCCGGCGGGCTTGATGACATAGCCGTGGACCGTCTCATTGTTCCAACCGGGGAAGCTGAACTGCTCCGCCTCGCCGAAGACGCGCTCGGCCAGTTGCGGGTTCACATTGGTGATCCGGCGCGGCATCTCGCGGCCCCGGAAGGCCTTTACATACAGCTCCGACGGCGAGGTCAGGCTGTCCATCGCATAGACGAAGCCCGAGCGGGTCTGGTCGAAGGCCGAGACATGGCCGGGGCCCGTGATCGGCACGACCGATCCGCGTGCCACATCGATCGCGAACAGCCGCGTCTGGCCCACGTCGCCCGCGACGACGTACAGGCTGCGGCCGTCCGCCGACCACTGAAGGCTGTCGGCCGAGCGATCCCAGTCGGCCGCCACCTCGCGTCGCGCGCCCGTCGCCACGTCCATCAGGACGATCTGCCAGCGGTCGGCCTCGAAGCCCGGGCGGCTCATGGCGCGATAGGCCAGGGTGCGGCCGTCGGGCGAGAAGACCGGACCGGTGTCCCAGGCCGGGTTGTCCTCGGTCAGATTGACCCGCTCGCCGCCCGAGGCGGGCACGCGATAAAGGTCGAAGTCGGTGCTCCACGGCTCGCTGCTCCCGGCCTCGCGGGAGGAGAAGATCACCGCCGCACCGTCAGGCGTGAAGGTGAACTCTCCCTCGTCCCCAAAGGGCTTGGAGGGGGTGTCGCCGTCGAAACCCTGCGTCACCCAGACCGGCTCGCCCGAGCCGTCGGCGTTCACGACGAACAGATGGTTCTGGGTCCCGTCGTTCCACGTGTCCCAGTGACGCACGAACATGCGGTCGTAGACCTGACCGGTCGACTTCCGCGCGGCCGCCTCCTCGCCGCGCGCGACCGAGCACGCCAGGTCCTCGCAATCGGGGTAGACGGCCAGAGACACCACGACCTTTGAGGCGTCAGGGCTCAGCCGATAGGCGTTGACGTCGACCGGCAGGTTGGTGACTTGGGTCGCCGTCGCGCCCTCGGCGTCGGTCTTCCACACCTGGCTGGTTCCGGAGCGGCCCGACAGGAAGTAGAGCGCCCCGTCCGAGCCCCAGCGCGCCGTGTTGGCCCCGCCATCCGAGATCGCCAGCCGCCGCGGCTCGCCTTGGCCGTCCAGGCTCTGGATGAACAGGCTCGTGACGCCGCGATTGCCCTGCATGTCGGTCGCTCGCACCGCATAGACGACATGGCGGCCATCCGGCGACACGCGCGGGTCCGACAGACGGTTGGCGACCAGCATGTCGTTGTAGGTGAAGGGCTGGCTGGCCGACTGGGCCGCAGGAGGCGCAATCTCCGCCACCGCCGGAGCGACCGTGAACAGGCTGAGGGCGGCGCAGGCGGACAGCAGATGACGGCGCATGGACAGGCTCCAGAGAGGGACAGGCGGCTGGCGTAGCACCAGCACGTAGCGGGCGGAAGTTGCCGCCGCGAGCAAACTCCTGTGCTTGCCAGCCTTGATGCGACCGGCGACAACCGCATGCCGATGACCTCCGCCGATCCCGCCTCTTCAAGCCCCGTAACCGTCCCGGCCCGGCGATCGGACAGCCACATCGTCGACATCCTGATCGCCGAGCGCGCGCCCCGACTGACGGCTTCTCCGCTGTGGCCGGTGGTTCGCGCGGGGCTCTATCCGCTGCTCGGCTACGGGCAGGCGCGTCGTATGGCCGACGCCATCGCGCCCCTGTCTGGACAAGCGGCGCTGGACCACGTCTCGCAACTGCTGGACCTGAAGGTCTCCAGCCTCAACCTCGACCGCCTGCCGGCGACCGGCCGCTGCATCGTGGTGGCCAACCATCCGACCGGCATCGCCGACGGAATCGCCGTCTACGACGCCATCCGCAAGCGACGCGCCGACGCCATCTACTTCGCCAACGCCGACGCGCTGCGGGTCTCGCCTCGGCTGGGTGAGGTCGTCATCCCCGTCGAATGGGTGGTCGAGAAGCGCACTCGAGAGAAGACGCGCGCCACGCTGGACGCCGCCCGCGCCGCCTTCGAGGCCGAGCGCTGCGTGGTCCTGTTCCCCGCCGGCCGCCTTGCCCGCGTCGGCAAGGACGGCCAGCTGACCGATCCCGACTGGGCGCCGACCGCCGCGTCTCTGGCCCGCAAGTACAATGCCCCCATCGTCCCAATTCACGTCACGGGACCCACCTCGACCCTGTTCCACCTTTTCGACCGGTTCTCCCAGGAGCTGCGCGACGTGACCCTGTTCCACGAACTGCTGAACAAGCGGAAGAAGCCGTTCCGCCTGAACGTCGGCAAACCCATTCCCCCCGCCCGGCTCGACATCGATGCGACGCGGGCCACCTATGCGCTCAAGGCCTTCACCGAACGGGTCCTGCCGACCCAGCCCGACGCGGACTTCGCGTGAGGACGCTGCGGCTCTCCGACGAAGCGGCGACGACGCGGCTCGGCCAGGCGGTCGCGCCCCTGCTCGCGCCCGGCGAGGCGGTGCTGCTGGACGGCCCGCTGGGCATGGGAAAATCGACGCTCGCGCGCGGCCTGATCCGCGCCCTGGCGGGGCCTGAGGAGGACGTGCCCAGCCCGACCTTCACCTTGGTGCAGTTCTACGAGACCGATCCCCCCATCTCCCATTTCGACCTCTATCGTCTGGAGCGCCCCGAGGAGGCGCGCGAGATCGGTCTGGATGAGGCGCTGGACGTCGGCGCGGCCCTGATCGAATGGCCCGTTCGGCTAGGCGATGATCTGGCCAGGGTGTTGGGCCCCGACCGGCTGATGATCTCGCTTTCCGAGGCGGACGGCGGACGCGATGCGACCGTTTCTGGCGTAGGGGCGTGGGCAGAGAAGATCGAACGACTGGTCGAAGGCTGGAATGACTGAGGCTAATCCTGATCGAGAAGCCGAACGCCGCGCCTTCCTGGCGGCCGCGGGATTGGCCGATGCGCGGCGTGAGCCGCTCCCCGGCGACGCGTCCACGCGCCGCTACGAGCGGCTGTTTCCGGCCGACGGTCCAAGCCTGATGCTGATGGATCAGGTCGCGGCCGCCGAAAGCCCGCCCGCCGATCCGTCGTGGTCTCCGGAACGCCGCCGCGCCGAGGGGTGGAACGCGGTCGCCCGCCTGTCGGCCGGACGCATCGAGGCCTTCGCCGCCGTCGCCGCCCATCTGCGCTCGGTCGGTCTGTCGGCGCCGGACATGCCCGCGCTGGATGCCTCCGCCGGTCTGGCGGTTCTGGAAGACTTCGGCGAAGGCGTCTTCGCCCGCGTGATCGAGAGCGGTCAGGACGAGACGCCGCTCTATCTCGCCGCCGTCGAGGCGCTCGCCCGGCTGCACGCGGCGGGAGCGCCCTCGACCCTGACCGGTACGGCGGGCGACTGGCCGCTCCAGACCTATGATGAGACCGCGCTTCAGGGCGGGGCGGATCTGTTCGTCGAATGGCTGCCCCGGCTTCGGCCCGAGCTGTGCTTCGACGAGCCAGCGATCGTCGAGTGGCGCGAGGCCTGGGCGCCCGTCGTGGCCGAGGGCGCGGCCGGGGCCTCCGTCATGGCCCACCGCGACTATCATGCCGAGAACCTGATCTGGCTGCCGGAGCGCGATGGCGTCGCCCGCGTCGGCATGATCGACTTCCAGGACGCGGTGCTCGCCCACCCGTCATGGGATCTCCACTCCCTGCTGCAGGACGCCCGCCGAGACGTCTCGGGGGAGCTGGAGACCGAGGCGCTCGACCGCTACTTCGCCGTGGCCGATGTCGCTGACCGTGACGCCTTCATGCGCGGCTATGCTGGGTTGGCGGCGCTCAACGAGACGCGGATCCTCGGCATCTTCGCCCGCCTCATCGCCCGCGACGGCAAGCCGCGCTACGCCCAGTTCATGCCTCGCATGTGGGCGCATCTGAACCGCAACCTGACCAAGCCCGGGCTCGAGGGCGTCGCCCGGTGGTTCGACCGCCACGTTCCGGCCGAGGTGCGCCAATGACGATGCCGCCCGATGCGCCGAAGACAGCGATGGTGCTGGCCGCCGGGCTCGGCACCCGCATGCGGCCCCTGACCGACGACCGTCCCAAGGCGCTGGTCGAGGTCGGAGGCCGTGCCCTGATCGACCATGTGCTGGACCGGCTGGCCGAAGCCGGAGTGACGACGGCGGTGGTCAACGTCCACTGGTTCGCGGATCGCCTGGAGGGCCATCTGGCGGGGCGCGAGCGGCCGCGCATCCTGATCTCCGATGAGCGCGAGGCGCTGCTGGAGACCGGCGGGGGTCTGAAGAAGGCGAAGGGCCTACTCGGCGACGACCCCGTCTTCGTCGCCAACATCGACAGCGTCTGGATCGACCGGGGCGACGGCATCGCCGACCTCGCCCGCCTGTGGGACCCGGTGAAGATGGACGCCTGCCTGCTGCTAGCCCGGCGTGAGGGCTCCATCGGCTTCGAGGGCGACGGAGACTTCTTTCTCGCCGAGGACGGCCGCCTGACGTTCCGGGGGGAGGCGGCCAGCGCGCCCTTCGCCTACATGGGCCTGCACATCACCCGGCCGGACTATGCCGACGGCGGGCCGGACGGGCCGTTCTCGCTGAGCCCCCTGTGGCGCGCCTCGGCGGCGGCGGGGCGGCTCTACGGCTGCGTGCTCGACGGCGACTGGATGCACGTCGGCGACCCCAAGGCGCGCAACGAGGCCGAGGCGCGGCTGGCGGCCCTTTGAGCACCCGTTTCAACCCATTCTCCGGCGAGCGCCCGCGCTGGTTCGCCATCCCGGCCCACCGGCCGTTCCTGGAGGATCTGGCGGCGGGCGTGCTCGACTGGCTCGGCGGCCGGCCGCCCGAGACCCTGTCGGACGCGGTGATCCTGCTGCCCAACCGCCGCGCGGCGCGCGCCTTCGGCGCGGCGCTGGCGACTCAGAGCCTGGGCCGTCCGATCCTCCTGCCCCAGGTGCGTCCGCTGGGTGATCTGGAGGAGGACGAGCCGCCGTTTTCGCCCGGCGAACTGGGTCTGGACCTGCCGCCCGCCATCGCGCCCCTGACGCGCCGCTTTGAGATGGCGCGGATGATCGTGGAGAATCACCTGCCCGGCCACCCGCCTCTCCGGGCGCTGGAGCTGGCTGACGCACTGGGCCGCTTCCTCGATTCCTGCCACATCGAGGAAGTCGAGGCGCCCGAGCGGGTGGCGACTCTGGCCCCCGACGACCTGGCAGAACACTGGCAGGCCTCGGCCGAGTTCCTGGGTCTTGCGGTCCAAGCATGGCCGAGGCGACTGGAGGCTATGGGCCTAGTCGACGCCAGCTGGCGCAGGACCCGCCTGCTCCGGATGCTTGCGGACCGCTGGGCCGAAACGCCGCCGACTGGCCCCGTCATCGCCGCGGGTTCAACCGGCACGGTCCAGGCCGCCGCCGATGTGTTGAGGGCCGTGGCGAACGCGCCTCAAGGCTGCGTCGTCTTGCCCGGCCTGGACCTCGACCTTGCCGAGACGGCGTGGGCGGAGGTGGACGAGCCCCACCCGCAAGGCGCGCTCAAGCGCCTGCTGGAGCGCGCCGAAATCGATCGCGCCGCGGTCCGGCCCTGGTTCCGCACCTCCGTCGCCCCCGCCGAGGAGGCCAGAGGCCGCGCCCGCGCACGTCTGCTGAACGAGGCGCTCCGCCCCGCCGACGCCACCGCTGATTGGCGCACTGAGATCGCTGACCTGCGCGCCCGCGCCGCCGAGGCGGGCCAGTCCGTCGACCCCGTCGCCCTGGGGCTGCAAGGTCTGTCGGTCGTCGCCTGCCGCGCTGAGGAGGAGGCCGCCCAGACCATCGCGCTTCTCATGCGAGAGACGCTGGAGACCCCCGGCAAGACCTGCGCCCTCGTCACGCCCGACCTCGCGCTGGGCCGCCGCGTCGCCGCCCGGTTGGAACGGTGGGGCATCGTCCCGGACATCTCCTCCGGCGCCACGCTGGAGCGTATGCCGGTCGGGACCCTGGTCGATCTCGCCGCGCGGTTCATCGCCGATCCGCTCAACCCCCAGACCCTGCTGGGCCTACTCAAGGCCGAGGCGATCACGCTTCCGGAGGCGACCCCGACCGCCGTCCGCGCGCTGGAGAAATCCGCTCTGCGCGGCCCCTCGCCGCGCCGCTGGAGCCGCCTCGCAGATCGTCTGAAAAAGGCCGGCGAGCCTCGCCGCGCGGGCGAGGCCGTATCTGATCACACCTTGGCCGCCCTGGCCGAGGCGGCGGCGCTGGCCGACCGCCTGCGCGGGCTTTCGGAAGCCGCCCGCGCCCCCTTTACGCCGGATGCCTCGCTGGATCAGGCCGCCCGCGCCCTGACCGCCCTGATCGAGGCTCTGGCGGGCGTCGATGTCTGGTCCGGCCCGGATGGGGAGTGCGCCGCCGCCCTCCTGTCCCAGCTGATCGAGGGCGGCGCGGCTCTCGGCCCCGTCGGGCGGGACGCCTTCGCCGAACTGATCCAGGCCCTGCTGCGCGAGACCACCGTCCGCACCGGCGGCGCGACGCATCCATCCTTGCGCATCCTCGGCGCCATCGAGGCGCGGCTGGTGCGCGCCGACCGGATGATCCTGGCCGGGCTGGAGGAAACGGTCTGGCCGGCCGCCCCGCCGACCGACCCCTTCCTGTCCCGACCGATGCGAAAGGCCCTCGGTCTGCCGCCGCCTGAGCGCCGGGTCGGCCAGACGGCGCAGGACTTCGTCCAGGCGGCGTCCAACCCCGAGGCCATCCTGATCCACCGCGAGCGGCTGGGCGGCCAGCCCGCCGTGCAGAGCCGCTGGCTGTGGCGCCTGCGCATGCTGACCGGCGGCGCGCACGACAAGAACAATGAGGTGCAGATCGACGCCGCCTGCCCGGCCCTAGATATCGCACGCGCGCTGGACGCCCCCGCCGGCCCAGCCCGGCTGGCCAAGCGCCCCGCCCCGCGCCCGCCGGTCGATCGCCGTCCGCGCCAGCTGCCCGTCACCGGCGTCGAGCGCTGGGTGCGCGACCCCTACGCCGTCTACGCCCGCTATGTGCTGGGCCTGAAGGAGCTCGACCGCCCCGGCCAGTCCGCCGAGGCCATGGCGCGCGGCTCGGCGATCCACAAGGCGGTGGAGCGGCTGACGCTGGCCTGGCCCGACGTCCTGCCCGACGACTGCGAGCAGCAGCTGGTCGACCTGCTCCACGAAGAGCTGACCCATCACGGCTTCGAGGACGCCGCCCTGGCGCGCGAGACGCCGCTGGCCAAGAACTGCGCCCGCTGGCTGGCCGGGTTCGAGACGCGGCGCCGCGCGCGCGGAATCGAGATCCGCGTGGAGGAGGAGGTCGCCCTGACCTTCCCCGCCCCCTTCGGTCCCTTCACCGTCACCGCCAAGGCCGACCGCATCGAGCTGTCCGCCACCGGCGCGGCCATCCTCGACTTCAAGACCGGTGCGGCCCCGACCGCCAAACAGGTCAAGGCCGGCTTCTCGCCCCAGCTGACACTGACTGGCGCCATCTTGGCAGAGGCCGGTCTGAAGGTTCGCGGGCCGATTCCGCCCGAGGAACTGACCTACGTCCGCGTGGTCGGCCGCAAGGTCGCCGGAGAGGTCGCCGTGCGCGGCGAGGGCGCGGAAGCCCAGGCCCTGTCCGAGGCCGCGCTGGCGGGTCTCAAGAAGCGCGTCGCCCGCTTCGACGATCCGATGACCCCCTACCTCAGCTGGGTCGCGCCGCAGTTCATGGGGACCTTCGGCGGCAACTACGACCGCCTGGCACGGGTCTGGGAATGGTCCGTGATCGGCGGCGAGGAGGGTTCGGAATGAGCGCCGATCCGACCGTGCGCATCCTGCCCGATCCGGCCCAGATCGACGCCGCCGATCCGCGCCAGTCGGTCTTCGTCACCGCCAACGCCGGCTCGGGCAAGACCTCGACCCTGGTCGACCGCGTGGCCCGGCTGCTGCTGGCCAGGGTCGAGGCCGCCGAGATCCTGTGCGTCACCTACACCAAGGCCGCCGCCGCCGAGATGCAGGCGCGGCTCTACCAGCGCCTCGGCGCCTGGGCCGTGGCCGACGACGAGACCCTGCGCCGCTCGCTCGCCGACCTCGACGGCCGCGACCCCGCCCGGCTGTCGGCCGCCGCCCTGCGTCAGGCGCGCAAGCTGTTCGCCGAGGCGCTCGACACCCCCGGCGGGCTGAAGATCCAGACGCTCCACGCCTTCTGCGAGAAGCTGCTGCGGCGCTTTCCGCTGGAGGCCGGCGTCACCCCCGGCTTCAAGGTGCTGGAGGATCAGGCCGCCGTCGCCCTGTCCTACGCCGCCCGCGAAGACCTGGCGCGGCTCGCCCTCGCCGATCCGGAGGGCAAGGTCGGCCGCGCCTACGCCCACTTCGCCGTGGCCCTGGCCTATGCCGATTTCGAGGCCCTGCTCAGCACGCTGGAGCAGGACCGCGCCAAGCTGACCGACTATATCGCCCGCGTCGCTGAGGGCCGCTCTCCCCGTCCGCACGTGCTCGCCGGCGCAGACCCGGAACGCGACGCCGAAACGATCGAGGCGGAGTTCCTGCGCTTCCTCGACCGCGACGCCTGGCTGTCGGTCGCCGAGCAGATGGCGACCGGCGGGACCAACGACGCCAAATGCGCCGACCGGATGCATACGGCCGACTGGACCTTCGCGGGCGTCAGCGCAGTCTTCCTGACCCAGGCGGGTCAGCCGGTGAAGACGATGGCCACGTCCAAGGCCCCCGCCTTCGCTCGCGACTGGCTGACGACGCTCCAGACCAAGGTGCTCGCTGCGCTGGACGAGGTCCGAAAGGCCCGGCTGGCCGAGGACACGCAGCACGTCCTCACCCTCGCCCAGGCGCACGCGCACCTCTACGAGCAGAGGAAGGCGGCCAAGGGCGCGCTGGACTTCGGCGACCTGGTCGCCCGCACCGTCGATCTGCTGACCCAGCGGACCAGCGCCGCCTGGGTGCTGTACAAGCTGGACGGCGGCATCGAGCACGTCCTGATCGACGAGGCCCAGGACACGGCGCCCGAGCAATGGGCCATTGTCGATGCGCTGACCGAGGGCTTCTTCTCAGGCATCGGCTCGCGTCGCTTCGGCGCCGGCGACGTGGAGCGGACCGCCTTCGCCGTCGGCGATGCGAAGCAGTCGATCTACTCTTTTCAAGGCGCGAAACCGGAGAAGCTGGTCGAGAAACGTCGCGACTACGAGAACCGGGTCACCGGCGCGGGCTTTCGCTTCGCCGGGGTGCCTCTGGAGGCCTCCTTCCGGTCGACGCCCGAGGTTCTGTCCTTCGTAGACGCGGTGTTCTTCGATCCGGCCGCCCCTGGCGCGCCGGATCGCGCCCGAGCCCTCGTCGGCGACCAGGGCGACATCACCCCGCACAAGGCGGTGCGGGCCAACGATCAAGGCTGCATCGACCTTTGGCCGCTTTATCAGGATGACAAGCGCCCAGACTTCGACGCCTGGGAGCCGGTCGACGCCGAGGCTCCCGACAGCGCCAGGAAGCGGATGGCCTCGGCTCTCGCCCAGGAAATCAAGCGCCAGGTCGAGGACGGCGTCGCTGTTCAGGACAAGGGAAGCCGCGAACTCCGCCCGGCCCAATACGGCGACTTCCTCATCCTCGTGCGCCGCCGCGACGCGACCTTTGAGGAGATCATCCGTGCTCTGAAGACCGCAGGCGTGCCGGTGGCGGGGGCCGACCGGCTGAGGCTGTCCAGCCACATCGCCTTCTCCGACCTGATCTCTCTGGCCCGCTTCGCCCTCTACCCGGACGACGACCTTAGCCTGGCCGAGGTGCTAAGGAGCCCCTTCTGCGACGTGGCGGACTTCGGCTCTCCCGACAGCCTCTACGAACTCGCCGGCGCCGATCCGGAGCGCAAGCGGCTGTGGCGCACCCTGCGCGACCGGGCCGCCGAGCATCCGTCCTGGACTCGCGCCCGCGCCTTGCTCGACTTCGCGATAGACACGCGCGGCCGCGACCCCTTCGCCTTCTTCTCCGGCCTGCTGAACCGCGTGGACGACACCGGCCTCAGCGGCCGCGCCCGCATCCTCGCCCGGCTGGGTCGCGAGGCGGAAGAGGCGATCGACGAGACCTTGAACCAGGTGCTGGCCGCCGAGGATCGGGGCGGCCTCGATCTGGAAACCGCGCTCGCCATGCTCGAACAGGCCGACGTGGAGGTGAAGCGCGAGCTGGAAGGGCCGCGCGGCGAGGTCCGCGTCATGACCGTCCATGGGGCCAAGGGGCTGGAGGCGCCCGTCGTCATCCTGCCGGACACCACGTCGAAGGCGAAGGGCATGGGCCCCGCCCTGATGCCGGTCGCGCTGGAGGACGGCTCCGAGGGCTGGCTGATGTGCCTGGGCCGAAAGGAAGAGGACGCCCCGGCCGCGGCGTCCGCCCGCGCCGCGCGGGACCAGCGGGCGCTCGAGGAGTCCCTGCGTCTGCTCTACGTCGCCCTGACCCGCGCGCGCGACCGCGTCATCGTCATGGGCCGGGGCCTGTCGAACCGGACCGACGGCTTCGACGAGGGCAGCTGGTGGTCCATCATCGCCGAGACCTTCGAGCGCCTACGGCCTCAGGTCCGCGATATCGGCGAAGACCGCCGCCGCTACGGTCACGACCCGGTGGTGCTCGGCCGAGGCTCGGCCGCCGTCCCCGCGCCGCAGGTGGTCATCCCCGATTGGGCCCGCAGCGCACCGGCGATCGATGCGTCCGCCCGCTATGTCTCCCCGTCGCAAGCCAAGGGCGCCAAGCGCGCCGCCGCCCCGTCTCCGCTCGCTGTGGCGTCGGCTGGAGCGGGCCCTTCGTTGGGCCGCTTCCGACGTGGCGACCTGATCCACCTCCTGCTGGAACGCCTGCCCGAGATCGCGCCAGAGAACCGGTTGGACGCCGCCCGTCGCCTCCTCGCTCGCGAACGAGGCCTTTCGGACACTCAGCGAGAGGAGATGATCGCGGCGGCCTTCGGCGTGCTGGACGACCCCCGCTTCGCCCCCGTCTTCGGCCCCGGCTCCCGCGCCGAGGTCGCGCTGGTCGGCTCCGCGCCCGATCTTCCGCCCGGCGTCTCCATCAACGGCCGCATCGACCGGCTGGTCATCACGCCGGAACGAGTCCTCGTGGTCGACTACAAGACCAACCGCCCCGCGCCCGACCGCATCGAGGACGCCGACCCCGCCTATGTCGTCCAGATGGCGGTCTATGTCGCCGTGCTGCGCGCGCTCTACCCGGACCGCCCGGTCGAGGCGGCGCTGGTCTGGACGGACGGGCCGAGGCTGATGGCGGTGCCCTCCGCCATGATGGCCGATGCTCTTGCAGGGATCGCTTGATCGCGCTTGGAGCGGGCGGTCCAGAGGTCTGTCTCGATGCAGGGTTCGCACCGGGCCTCAATTCACGCCGGTTGAACGGGATGACCCTGACGGTCGTTGTCTGCACGCTCGAAGCGCGAGCGTGCGGAGCTGGCTCGTGAATGAGTGATGTTGACCTGAGTGACGCCGATCTGGCCGGCATCGTGTTCGAGAACGTGCGCAGCCACGGCGTCATCGCCATGCGCCCGGACGGGACGATCGTCGCCTGGAGCGTCGGCGCCGAGAGCATCATCGGCCGGAGCCGCGAGAGCGCGCTCGGCGCGAATTTTTCGGAGATCTTCGTGGAGGTCGACCGTGCGGCGGGCGTTCCCGAGGCGGAGCTCCAGACCGCGATTGAAGCGGGGCGCGCCGAGGACAGTCGCTGGCACGTCAAGGCCGACGGCAGCTATTTCTGGTCCAACGGCGCCACGGTGCACGTCCCGGCCCGCGATCTGCTGATCAAGATCTTTCGCGACGAGACGGCGGCCCAGAAAGCCGAGGAGCAGCGCCTGCTCTTGCTCAACGAGCTAAACCACCGGGTCAAGAACACCTTGGCGACGGTACAGTCCGTGGCGGAGCAGACCCTGCGCATAGCAGGGGTAGACCCAGAGGTGCGCACCAACCTGACCGAGCGGATCATCGCCCTTTCCCGAACCCACGATGTGCTGGTCGACAGCAACTGGGCGGGCGCGGAACTGAGAGCTCTGCTCATGGAGGTTTTCGCGCCTTATCCCCAGTCGCAGGACCGCATCGATATCGCCGGGCCGCTTGTCTATCTGCACCCCAGCCAGGCCGTGTCCATCGCCATGGCGTGCCACGAGTTGGCGACCAACGCCGTGAAATACGGCGCGCTCCAGGGACTGTCCGGGCGTGTCAGGGTCAGCTGGAACCTGGCCCACAACGGCCAGGGCGAACGTTTTCTGACCCTGCTCTGGAGAGAGGAGGGCGGCCCGCCCGTCAGCCCCCCGGTCAGCACGGGCTTCGGCTCCAAGATGATCCGTCAGACCTTCGCCGGGGGCGGCCGGGCCGAGGTGACCTATCCTCCAGAGGGCGTCCAGGCCGTTCTGGTGCTCCAGCTTCGGGACGACGACGTGGCCTCCATGTGCAACGTCGATGTCCGGGAAGCGACTGAAAGCTGAGCTGTCAAAGGCCGCGGCTCTACAGTCCGGCGTCATCCTTCCGTTGATTTCCTCCGGAATCGCCCCACATGCTCAAGCCGAATGACAGCGGGCGCGACCGCCCGACAGGAGAACTCCTCATGGCCACGCTGAAGGTCACCGACGACAGCTTTGACGCCGACGTGCTGAAAGCCTCCACCCCTGTCCTGGTGGACTTCTGGGCGGAGTGGTGCGGGCCGTGCAAGCAGATCGGACCGGCCTTGGAGCAGATCTCCGACGAGCTGGCCGGCGCCGTGACCATCGCCAAGGTCAACATCGACGACAGCCCCATGACCCCGTCCAAGCTGGGCGTGAAGGGTATTCCGACCCTGATGCTGTTCAAGGACGGCCAGATGGCCTCGCTCAAGGTCGGCGCCATGCCCAAGGGCAAGATCCTGGAATGGCTGGCCGAAAGCGGCATCCAGGCGGCGTGAACTGACCCAGGCCCCGATGTCAGGCGGGCCTGACATTTCGCACTATTCAGACGGTTCGCACGCATTTTTTCCATGCCCTTCACCGCAACCGTTCTGACCATGTTTCCGGAGGCCTTTCCGGGGCCGCTGGGGGTCTCCCTGATCGGGACGGCGTGGCGCGAGAAGGGGCTGTGGAGCCTGGAAACCCTTGACATCCGGGGCTTCAGCGAGGATAGGCGCGGCTTCCTGGACGACACCCCTGCGGGGGGTGGTCCGGGTCAGGTGCTGAAGGCGGACGTGGTGGCCCGGGCTCTCGACAGCCTCGATGGCCCGCCCCGGCCGCTTTTGTACATGAGCGCTCGGGGTCGGCCCCTGACCCAGGCGCGCGTGAAGGAATGGGCCAAGGCGGACGGCGTCGTCGTTCTCTGCGGCCGGTTCGAGGGGGTGGACCAGCGGGTGCTCGACGCCCGGGGGTTCGAGGAGGTCAGCGTCGGAGACGCGGTTCTCGCCGGGGGCGAGGCGGCGGCGATGGTGGTGATCGAGGCGTGCGTACGACTGATCCCCGGCGTTCTGGGCCAGGCCGAAAGCCTGTCGTCCGAGAGCTTCGAGGACGGTCTTCTGGAGCATCCGCAGTACACGCGACCGCGGACGTTCGAGGGGATCGACATCCCGGAGGTCCTCCTGTCCGGCGACCACAAGCGCGTGGCGGCCTGGCGGGCGGAACAAAGGGAACTCACCACGCGGGAGCGACGGCCGGACCTCTGGGCGGCGCATCTCGCCAACTCACAAGCAAGGGGCGGCAAAGCCCGAGGAGAATAGACATGGCCAACATCCTTCAGACCCTGGAGGCCGAAGAGCGCGCCCGCCTGGTCGAAAAGCGCGCGATCCCCGACTTCCAACCCGGCGACACCCTGCGGGTCATGGTCAAGATCAAGGAAGGCGAGCGCGAACGCATCCAGGCGTTCGAGGGCGTCTGCATCGCCCGCGCCGGCGGCGGCGTGAACGAGAACTTCACGGTGCGCAAGATTTCGTTCGGCGAAGGCGTGGAGCGGGTCTTCCCGATCCTGTCGCCGAACATCGACTCCATCGAGGTCAAGCGTCGCGGCGTCGTCCGCCGCGCCAAGCTGTATTACCTGCGCGATCGTCGCGGCAAGTCGGCGCGCATCGCCGAGCGCCAGTCGGTCCGTCCCTCCAAGGGCGTGGTCGTGCCGGAAACCGGCAAGGCCGAAGTCCCGGCGGCCGACGAGGCCTGATCCCGCGATCACGAGACGCTTGAAGGCCTCGGTGGAAACGCCGCGGCCTTTGTCGTTGCGGCCTTAGCTCTCGGCGGCGGGCAGTTCCAGCACGGCCTTGAGGCCCCCGAGGTCGCTGGCCCCCAGCGTCAGCCGGCCGCCATAGGCTCGGGTCAAGTCGTCGACGATCGACAGGCCCAGACCCGATCCGGGCGCGTCCTCGTCCAGCCGGGTTCCGCGCTTGAGCACCGCCTCGCGCTGATCTTCCGGCAGGCCCGGACCGTCGTCTTCCACCACGGCGATCATCTGACCCAGACCGCTGGCCCCGGCCGAGACGCGCACGCGCCGCTTCGACCATTTGCAGGCGTTCTCCATCAGATTGCCGAGGATCTCCTGCAGATCCTGCCGCTCGCCCAGGAAGGCCAGGTCGTCCGGCGCGCGCCAGTCGATCTCGACATCCTTGGACTGAAAGACGCGCTCCAACAACACCGCCATCTCGTCGATCACCTCGCCGACGGGCGTGCGTTCGCCCAGGCCATGGGCGGCGCGGGCGGCGGCGCGGGCGCGGCGCAGGTGGTGATCCACTTGGCCCTTCATCACCTCGGTCTGACGGCGGACGATCTCGGCCAGAGGGTCGGGCCGGCCGTCGGCCTCGGCCAGCATCACCGACAGCGGCGTCTTCAGCGCATGGGCCAGATTGCCGACATGGGTCCGCTGGCGCTCCACGACCTCCTGATTGTGATCCAGCAGGCGGTTGACCTGTTCCGCCAGCGGCTGGATCTCCCGAGGATAGTCCCGTTCGATGCGCGCGGCGCGCCCTTGGCGGACGTTGGCGATCTCGTTGCGGAGCGCGAACAGGGGCCTGAGGCCGATCTGGACCTGCAGGAAGACGGCGACGACGAGGCCCAGTCCCAAGACCAGAAGCGCGATCCAGACGTAGGCGGCGAACTCCCGCGTATCGGCTTCGATGTCGGATCGATCGATGCCCGCCATGAAGACCAGAGGTTCGGCCCGGCCCGGGAGGGTCTTCAGGCTGGCTGCGATCCGGAGTGGCTGGCGCTGCGGCAGACGCAGGATGCCGGGATCGTTGTAGCTCAGCAGATCGCCCATCGAGGCCTGCAGGCGCGCGGGCAGTTCGGGCGCGATGTAGAGGGTCTCGCCCGCGAGCGACGGCGAACGCGCCAGCACGCGCACCCCGCCGTCCGGAAGGACCTCGGCCACCATCCAGTATTTGCCGGACAGGCCGCGCAGCGTGGGCGCGTCCTGAATTTCGGCCACATTGACGCCATCGGGCGTGACAGAGGTGGCGATCACCACTTCGTCGATAGTGTCGCTAAGCATGTCGCCCAGACGGCGAAAGGCGCTTTCCTGATACTGCGTCGTCAGGATCCAGCCGGTGGCGGCCAGAGCCACGACGATCCACGCCGAAGCCAGCCAGATCAGCCGACGCGTCAGGCTGCGGCCCGGCCGCCCGATGAACCGGCCCCAGCCCGCGCCCCCCGACGCCTCGTCCGTCACGCCGCCTCGGTCTCGCCGGCCAGAGGCGTCAGGCGATAGCCCAGGCCGCGCACCGTCTCGATCCGTTCGGCCCCGACCTTCTTGCGCAGGCGGCCGATGAAGACCTCGATGGTGTTGGAATCCCGGTCGAAGTCCTGGTCGTACAGGTGCTCGACCAGCTCGGTGCGGCTGATGACCCGACCCTGGTGCATCATCATGTAGTGCAGAAGGCGGTACTCCAGCGAGGTCAGGCGCAGGGGTTCGCCGTTCACCGTCGCCCTCGCGGCCTTGGGGTCGAGCCGCAGGCCGCCGCACGACAGAGTCGCCACGGCGATGCCCGCCGAGCGCCGCAGCAGGGCTCGCAGGCGGGCCAGCAGCTCCTCGGTGTGGAACGGCTTGGTCAGATAGTCGTCGGCGCCGGCGTCGAAACCCGACACCTTGTCAGACCAAGCGCCGCGCGCCGTCAGGATCAGGACTGGCGTGGTCTTGCCGTCGCGGCGCCACCGCTCCAGTACCGAAACCCCGTCGATCTTGGGCAGGCCGAGATCGAGCACGACCACGTCATAGGGTTCGGTATCGCCGAGAAAGTGGGCCTCCTCGCCGTCGGCGGCGTGATCGACCGCATAGCCGGCGTCCGAGAGCGCGCCCTTCAGCTGGCGCGACAGGTCGGCGTCATCCTCGACCAGCAGAACCCGCATGCTTCTTCCTTCTTGGCTCTCAGCCGCCGCGCGCGTCGACGGCGATGTCGATGATCTGTCCGTCGCGCTCGAAACGGAAGACATAGGTCGTTCCGCGCAGACCCAGCGAGCCGACGAAGCGGGCGCCGCCCGCGCGCCGTTGGGCGATCGACAGGGCCTGGGCCTCGCTCATCAGGCGCGGGCCGTCCTGTTCGCGGTCGTTTCCGCCGCGACGGCCGCGGTCCTGCATTAGGCCGACGCCAGCCGAGACGCCGAGGCCGAACAGGTCGGCGGAGACGCGCGCCTGGGCCTGGGCCGCGCTCACGGGAGCAGCGGCGATCAGGGCGGCGAGAGCGAGAGCGGTGACGCGGGACATGGCGAACTTCATGGCGCAACGGCCGTGAACAGCGGCTGAACACCATCCTTAGAGAGGTTTAACCGCGCTGGAAATCCGGCTCTCCGAAGAGGCGTAGGCCGATGAACGCCGTCTGAAACGCCGTGTTCAGGTCGGGCTCAGGCGCGATGCGCTTTTCTGGCGTCAACGCAGCCGATCCGGTTGTGGAGTAACGCACAGGAGTGATCCGATGAACAAGCTGTTCGTCCCCGCCATCGTCCTCGCCACAGCCTCGGCCGCCGCGCTTCCCGCCGCCGCCCAGGTCTACGGCCCACGGGCGCACGTCCAGGCCAACGGCTATTGGGAGCCGATCAACGCTCGGTTGAACAACCTGGACCGTCGCATCGACGTCGGGCTGAGGAACGGCCAGCTGAGCCGACGCGAGGCGACCCGCCTGCGCGGGGAGTTCAACAGCCTCCTGCGGCTCGAGGCCAGCTATCGACGGGGCGGCCTGACTGGATGGGAGCGCGCTGATCTCGACCGACGTTTCGACCGTCTGGCGGCTCAGATCCGCGTCGAGCGCCGCGACCGGGACAATCGCCGCTGGTGATTTCATGAGCTTCGGGCGGCCATGACACAGCCCTCCCAGCCGGCCGTCCGCGAGAGGGGCGCGATCCATCTGGGTCGCGCCCTTTTCTCTAAAGGCCGAGCTCACGGTAGAATGCGAAGTCGGCTTTCCATGATCGTGATCGCCTGACCCCGGATCAGGACGCGATCGCTTAACACTTCCGTTTCGAAGCGCGCGCCGCGACCCGGAAAGGCCTGAAAGAAGCGAACCCTCGATCGTCCCAGTTTTCGTGCGAACAGCGGGGCCAGTCCACAACGCGCGGATCCCGTAGCCGGGTCTTCCTCAAGTCCACAGCCGGGGCCGAAGAACCGGTCGACCACATCGTGGTCTGCACCCGCGGGGGCCAGCCCGGCGACGACCACTTGCCCCCGTTCTAGGCAACCCTCGCCGAAGGGTAGAACAGCTCCGGCCGGCGGCCTCAGCCGCCGAACCGTTTCTGCATCCTCCATCACAGCGATCAGATATCGGCTTTTCCAGACCTCGACAGGATGGGCGCCGAGAGCCTCAGCAAGACCGGGAGGGCATGGCGTCTCGACCAGAGGATCGACTGGAAAGCTCATCTCATACATCGACGAGCGCCGCCTGACCGAAAGGGCCCCCGACGCTGTGTTGAAGGTCAGTTGCTCGGCATCAATCCCGATCTCCGACCAAAGCGTGTGAGCGGCCGCCAGGGTCGCGTGTCCGCATAAGGGCACCTCTTGGGTTGGCGTGAACCACCGCAGATCAAACTCGCCCGGTTCGGCGCGCCTTCTCAGGAATGCAGTTTCGGAATGGTTGTTCTCTGTGGCCAACGCTTGCATCCACGCGTCGGTCGGCCACTCCATCAAGGGCTCCACCACCGCGGCCGCATTGCCTGCGAAAGGCCGGTCGGCGAAAGCGTCGATCGTCCACTGGCGCATCACTGGTCCTGTTAGGCGGTGTGCGTCCGCGCCGTTCGTTCGCATAACAGCGCTTCCGCAAATCCGCGTTATTGTATAGGTTCGTACGCACGGAGGGGGACCGTGCAGCATACTCTGAAGATCGCGATTCACATCGCGACAGCATTGCTCGCCTATTTGGCTGCTTATGCTTTCGTCATATCCCCTCCGGCGGCCTGGTGGGTGAGCGAGGCCTCGCGGCAGGTCTGGCTCCTGGCCGTCCTCTATGCCGCGATCGCAGCTCTCGTGGAAATACGCTTCCAAACGGAGCGGTCGAGTTGGCGCTATGTATCGGTGAACGACAGCGTCTCGCTTGGGATGAGCACCCTCCTTACGAATCTGCTCTTCCTGCTGGTCGCCTTCGTCCTGATCAGGGCGGATGCGGTGCCCCGCTCGGTGCTTCTGATCACGTGGGTTTTGCACCTTGGCGGACTGGCTACCGTTCGGGTCGTGAGGCGGATTGCTCACGAGAAATCGCTCATCAGAGCCTTCGCGCCGCTCCTCCACCGTGAGGACCAGGGAAAAGCTCGCCTGCTCATCCTGGGAGAACTGGCTGTCGCCGATGCTTTCCTGAGGGAACTGGCGCGGGATTCTAATCCCGCCTATCGGCCGGCGGCGATCCTCAGTCTTGCCACCGCGGACAAAGGACGGATGGTGCGAGACGTCCCTGTCATAGGAACTGTCGACGACCTCCAACAAACTGTGAAGTCCTTCGCCGATGCGGGTCGAGGCGTCCAAGCGGTGCTTTTTCTCTCCCCGCCGGAGGTGCTCGGCTCCCTGACGCCCGAGAGCCTCGGTGCGCTTCGAAACGAGGGCCTGGTGCTGCTGCGCTTGCCGCGCATAAGCGAGGTCACCGCTGCCAGCGGCAGTCTTCCTAGCGCGGTCAGGGAGGTCAGCCTTGAGGAACTGCTCGCGCGTCCTTCGGTGACTCTCGACCTCGCTCATATCCATGAATTCATCAACGGAAAACGGGTCCTGGTTACCGGCGCCGGCGGAAGCATAGGGTCCGAAATTTGCCGCCAGGTCGCGGCCTTCGGCTGCGGGCGCTTGACCATGCTGGACAACTCCGAGTTCGGATTGTTTAGGATCGGAAGAGAGATCCGCGAGGCTTTCCCCGCTCTGGATGGCGTTGAACGGTTGTGCGACATCCGCGACGCGCGCCGAACCTTGGCGTGCGTGACGGCTGAAGCGCCCGACATCATCTTCCACGCCGCAGCCCTGAAGCATGTCACCCTTGTCGAGCACCACCCTTCCGAGGGCGTACTGACGAACGTCATCGGAACGTCCAACCTCGCGGAGGCCGCCAGACGGGCCGAAGTTCGGCACATGGTGATGATCTCGACGGATAAGGCCGTTGATCCCAACAACATCATGGGCGCCACCAAACGTCTCGCCGAGGCGGTCGTGAGAGGATTTCATGGTCTCTCCAAGACGTCGTTCAGCGTGGTGCGGTTCGGCAATGTCCTGGGATCGGCCGGCTCCGTGGTTCCCATATTCCGTGACCAGATCGAGCGCGGAGGACCGGTGACGGTGACGGATCCCGAGGTCGAACGCTACTTCATGACGATCCCTGAGGCGGTGCAGCTGGTGCTACACGCCACAGCGGAAACAGCGGTTCGGGACCTCTCTCACCCCAGCGTGTTTGTGTTGGACATGGGCGCGCCCGTGAAGATTCTGGATCTCGCCAAGACCATGATCCGGTTGCAGGGCTTGGTCGTCGACAAGGACATTCGCATCGAGTTCACCGGGCTTCGGCCCGGCGAGAAGCTGACTGAGTCGTTGATCGATACCAACGAGCGGGTGCTTTCGCGGCTTCCGTCGGTCGTTGAAGTCGTGGCCGGCCGCGGCTCTGGAACGCTGTCTCAAGCTCAGGTTCGCGCGCTTGAAGGGATCGCCCGGTCGGGCGATGACCAGGCGATCAGAGACGTGGTCTACACACACGTGAGGCGCCTCCGCGAGCCTGTTGCCGAGCAGGCCACGGCGTAGCTTGTTCGCCAACCCGGATCCTTAGCTGGTGGATTTCACCTGATGCCGCGTTGAAGAGCGACGCCCGCCGGGCGAAGCGACGGCACGCAATGTTGGAAGGGTTTGCCCTGGGCCATCCTGGCGCCTTGCTGCTGCCCCCGCCTTGCGCCACGGTGCCCTCTACAAGAACGTCGAACAGGGCGACACGGGATGAAACGTATTTGGTCGGCTGCGCTTCTGATCGGCTTGGCCGGGTTGGCGGGGTGCGATGGTCAAGCCGCGCCCACGGACGTTGCAGCGGCCTCAGAAGGCAACGACACGCGGGAGGCGGCAGAACCGGCTCCGGCTTCGGCTCCGGCTGACGCCGATCCAGCGGCAAGCACCCCCGAGTTTGCTTCTATATTCCCCGGCGGCGTGATCGACGGCGATCCGTTGAGCGCGGCCAGCGATACCTCGACTGGCGGCCTCCTCACCTATGTGACGGATGCTGATCCTGAGGCTGTCATCGCGTTCCATAAGCAGAAGGCCGAAGGCGCAGGCCTCGCTTCCGTAATGGCCATGAACCAAGGAGAAGCCCGAGCCTACGGCGCGGCGAGGGAGCACAACAACCTACAGGTCGTCGCATCCCCGGGCCCGGACGGCCGCACATCGGTGCAGATGAGCTGGAGCGTCGGAGGTTGAGCAGGTCATGTTGGGTTGGCGTCAGCATCGCCCTTGCGGCAGCCGCAGTGTGCCTCGGTTCAGCCGAGGCAAAGCAGGCTTCTCAGGCCACCGGGCCGTCAGGCTATCTTCCGGCGGCTGAGATCGAGCGACTGGCCGCCGATGTCCCACAACCGCCCGCAGCGGGCTCGGCCGAAGCCATGGCCGATGAAGCGGCGTCCAGAAGGCTGGTGGCTCTCGAGGACAGCGATCGATTGATCCTCGCCACTCGCCACGCCGAACTTCGCCCCGGGGTGGCTCTGGCCCACTTTGACTGCGCCCTTGGCTTTCGGATCGAGGCGGCCGAAGCGCCCCGTTTGACCGCGATCCTGACCCGTGTCCTCCATGACGCCAATGAGGCGGCGGAGATAGCCAAGGCGCGCGGCCATCGCGCCCGGCCGGTCGGTGACGATCCGGAACGGCGGGCTTGCCAGGTCGTGACGCCGGCCCAGCGCGCGACGGCGTCTCATCCCTCCGGCAGCGCCTCGGTCGGATCGGCCTATGGCGCTGTTCTGGCCGCCCTGGTTCCGGAGCGGGCGGAAGCCTTGACCGAAATCGGCCGCCAGATCGCGATCAGCCGGATGATCTGCGGCATGCACTATCCGTCCGACATCGAGGACGGCGCGGCGCTGGGCGCGACCGTCGCCGATGCGATCCTCGCCACTCCGGCCTTCGAGGCGGACGCCGCCGTGGCGCGCGGCGAGATCGCGGCTGCACGGGCCGCGGCCCGCACCAGCCCCGCCTGCGCCGCCGAGCGCGCGGCGTTGGCTATGCCCCTGCCTTAATCCTCAGGCGGGGCGCGGCGCCATGAGGCCGCCATACAGATCGGTCCTCCGATCCCGGAAGAAGCCCCAGGCGGCGCGATGCCGGTCGATGTAGTCGAGGTCGAAGGTGTGGACGAGCGCGCCCTCCTCGTCGCGGCCGAAGCTTTCGACCAGATCGCCCCGATGGTCGGCGATGAAGGATGAGCCGTAGAAGACCTGACCGGCCTCGGTCACCCTCTCGTGGCCGATGCGGTTGGCGCCGACGACCGGAACTACGTTGGAAACCGCGTGGCCCTGCATGGCGCGCCGCCAGGGATCGGCCGTGTCCAGCTCCTTGTCGTGAGGCTCCGAGCCGATCGCGGTCGGGTACATCAGCACCTCGGCCCCCTGCAGCATCATGGCGCGGGCCGTTTCCGGGTACCATTGGTCCCAGCAAATGCCGACGCCGATCCGGCCGTGGCGGGTGTTCCAGACCCTGAACCCCGTGTCGCCGGGCCGGAAGTAGTACTTCTCTTGATAGCCTGGACCATCCGGAATGTGGCTCTTGCGATAGACGCCCAGCGCCCGGCCGTCGGCGTCCAGCATCACCAGACTGTTGAAGTAATGCGGCCCCTCCCGCTCGAAGATCGACACGGGAATGGCGACGCCCAGCTCGGCCGCGATCGGCTGCAAAGCGGTGACGCAGGGATGCTCCGCCCACGGATAGGCTGTCCCGAACCAGCGCTCCTCCTGACTGACGCAGAAGTACGGCCCCTGAAACAGTTCGCTCGGCAGGATGACCTGCGCCCCTCGGGACGCGGCCTCCCGAATGAAGCCGATCGTCGTTTCGATGTTCGCGCCGAGGTCTTCGCCATAGGAAGTCTGGATGGCGGCGACGCTGATCGTTCTGGCCATCAGGCGGGCTCCTGCTGGGAGATGCAGTGGAAGGACCCGCCGCCGCTCAGAATGGCGGCCGACGGCAGGGCGATGATCTCGCGATCGGGGAAGACGGTGGCGAGCCCCTCGCAGGCAAGGCGGGCGGCGGCCTCATCTTCGTAGGTCGGCACGATCACAGCCCCGTTGGCGATCAGGAAGTTCATGTGGCTGGCCGGGATCGGCCGCTCGTCCTCGTCCAGCACAAGGCCGGGCGACGGGAGGCGCAGCAGGCGGATCGGCTGGCCCTCCGCATCGGTCATGCCGGACAGGGTCTGGGCGACCGCGTCGTAGACGTCTGCGTTTGGATCGTTCCGGCCCCAGGCGACCGGGCAGGCGACGACGCCCGGCGCGACGAAGCGGGCCAGATTGTCGACGTGGCCGTCGGTGTGGTCGTTCAGCAGGCCGTCGCCGAGCCACAGCACCTTGCGGGCTCCCAGGGCCTGCGTCAGCGCCTGCTCCGCAACGGCATCGGTCCAGCCGGCGTTCCGGTTAGGGTTCAGCAGGCACTGGCGCGTGGTCAGCACCGTCCCCTGGCCGTCGTGATCCAGTGCGCCGCCTTCCAAGATGAAGTCGTGTCGATCCAACGCCGCGCCGGCCGCCAGAGCGATCTGGTCAGTGACGGTGTCGTCGTGTTCCAGCTCGTACTTGCCGCCCCAGCCGTTGAACCGGAACGCCGACGCATGGCGCGAGCCCGCCGCGAAGATCGGTCCCGTGTCCCTCAGCCAGATGTCACCGAAGCGTGCCGGGACGATCTCGATGCCGTCGATGCCCTCAAACCGAGCGCGGGCGGGCTCGACCGCCTCGGCAGTGCCGATCATCAGGCGCACCCGCTCGCGGCCGGGGCCGGCCAGCGCACGGACGAGGGCCTCGACCTCGGCCTGGGCGGGTTCGAGATTGTCCTCCCACAGCGCCGCATGGCTGGGCCAGCCGACCCACATCGCGCGATGCGGCGACCATTCAGCGGGGATTGGAGAAACGGTCATCGGCCGGGCGGCTTCCTCGGAACAGCGGACCGCGCCAGATAGACAGGGCGGACCCCGGTTTCAATGCGCAGCGCACGGCCTCCTCACCAAAGAAAAAGGGCGGCCCCGAAGGACCGCCCTGTCTCTCTCCAGTAGGCGTCGACCTTAGAAGGTCGTGCCGAGCGTCAGGATCATGGTCCGCGGAGCGCCCAGCGAGAAGGTGCGCAGCTGGCCGTTCTGGATGATCACGCCCGCGCCCGGATCGACGTCGACCGGCAGGGCGTTGTTGCCCGACGAGATCGAGGCCGGATACTCCTCGTCGAACAGGTTCGTGACGTTGAACTGCACGAAGGCGTTACGGATGCCGAAGGTGTCGGTCAGGTCGTAACGGCTGTCGAAGTCGACGACGGTGTAGGACGGGACCACTTCGTCGTTGACGTCGGTGGTGAAGCGTTCGTCCACCCACTTGCCTTGCAGGCCGACGGTCCAGTTGTCGGTGATCGCCCACTGGCCGCGGAGGTTGAAGGTCCACTCCGGCGTCTCGACAAGGGTCTTGCCGGCGGTCGGCAGGAAGCGGCCGGCGCCCACAGGCACGTTCGTCTGGACCTCGGAGTCGTTGTACGAGGCGGCGGCGTACAGCGAGATGTCGTCGGTCACCAGCCACTCGACCGAGCCGTCGAAGCCCTGCTGTTCGACCGAGCCCAGGTTCCGGTCAACCGACAGGTTGAAGGTCGGGGAGTTCGGATCGTTGTCGAAGGAGGAGACGATGCGGTTGTCGTAGGTGGTGTACCAGATCGCCGCCGAGGCGATCAGGCTGGACGAGGTATAGCGATAGCCCAGGTCATAGGACTGGGTCGTCTCCGGCTGCACCGCCGAGAAGTCCAGGCCGCCCGATGCGCTGCGCACCGGCTGATACAGATTATCGGTCCGGGGCACCGACAGACCTTCGGCGTAGTTGGCGTAGACCGAGTGGTTGTCGAAGAAGCGGTAGCTGATGCCGACGTCCGGCAGGACGTCATCGAACGAGATGTCGACTTCGTAGGGCCGGATCCACTGGGTCGCGCCCGTCGAGGCGAAGGTCACATTGCCGTTGGCCAAGGTTGAGGCCGGGGTCTCGGTGGTGCAGCGCACAGTCGAGGTGCCGTTCTGCGAGAAGCAGAACTGATTCAGCTCACGCTCGAAGAAGGGCGCGCGCACGCCGAGGCGCAGCGTCAGGCTGTCGTCTAGGAACTGGCCGCGATACTCGGCCGAGATCTGGTTCAGCAGGGCGATCGAGAAACGGTCACGGCTGCGGAAGTAGTAGCCGTCGCGACCCAAGACGCGCAGGTCGGCGTTACCCCAGGTGTTCTCGCCGGCGAACACTTCCGGCACGGACCCGTCGGGGCTGTAGCGAGTGGCCTCGCCCGTCTGCCGGTGACGACCATAGTCGTTGGCGTAGGAGACGCGAACGCGATGGTTGTCGTTGATGTCCCACAGCAGCGAACTGATCACGCCGTAACGACGCGTGTTGGTGTTCGACGGCGTGTAGAGGGCGACGTTATCGCAGCTGTCGCCATCGCCGTTCAGATCGAAGCCAGTGTTCAGGACGGCCGCGGTCACGCACTGGGCGGCCGTCGGAATGGCGAGGGCGTTCGCGGTTCCGAGGTTATTGGCCGGGTTCTGATCCAGACGGTCGTCACGCTCGTTCACCAGGGTGAAGCCGCCGCCGTTGGCCATGACGTACTGGAACGAGGGATCAACCGTCAGGGTCAGGCTGTCGGTCAGGCTGTAGCGGAACTGGCCGCGGATGTTGCCGGTGTTCGACGGATTGATCCGGGTGCGGCTGTCGTTGGTGCAGCTGGTGTTGTTCAGAATACCGCCGAAGTAGGTGATGGCGGTCGCCTGGTTCGACTCGTTCTGGGCAGTGCCGGCCACCGGGGTCGGACGGAAACAGGCGAAATCGTTTTCCGGACGCAGGCCCAGATTGAACGTCGTCAGGTTGTTGAAGTTGTTATAGGAGGCGTTCCGGTTCTCGTTCCAGTGGAAGGCCAGGCTGGCGAAGTCGCCGTCGCCGAGATCCTGGAAGATGCGGCCGTTGTACTGCTTCTTCTCCAGCTCGCCCGGACCCTTCCACTTGTCGTAGTTGGTGTAGGAGGCTGACAGGAAGGCGGTCGTGCCCCAGGGGCCGAACTCGCCGGTGTCGAAGCGGCCGAACACGCGACCGTAGTTGAAGCTGCCGATCGAAGTGACGATCTGGGCGGCGCGATCACGCAGCGGACGAGCGGTGGTGTAGGCGATGGTGCCGCCGGTGGCCGAGGCCGTCGGGCTGTCAGAGTCGGTCGAACCCTGGTTGACCGAGGCGCGCTCGACCAACTCGGAGTCCAACTGCTGGTTCGAGAAGACCGCGTAGTTGCCGGTGTCGTTCAGCGGGATGCCGTCGAAGGTCAGCGAGACGCGGTTGCCGTCGAAGCCGCGCAGGCGGATGTTCGAGCCCGAGTTGCCGAACGGGTCGTTGTTGGTCACGTTCAGACCCGGAACGTTGTTCAGCGTCGCGATGATCGACTGACCGGGCTGCTGACGCGAGATGTACTCCTGGGTGATCGTCGAGCGCGTCTTCTCGACCGTCTGGGCCACCGTGGCCCCCGAGATCGAGCGCGGGCCGCGCTGGCCGGTGACGACGACTTCGTCGATGACCACGCCCTCAGCGGCGTCGGTGCCCGAGGACTGGGCGGAGGCGGCGCCGGCGACGACGAGGCCGCTGACGAGGGCGGTGGTCGCCCAAAGCACGCGAGTGCGAATGTTCATCTGTGGTATCCCCAAGAGGTCCGGACGGCGCCCGGCGCGCAAGCAGACGCCGAGGTCTGGCCTCGCCGCCGAAATCCCGCCCCCTCTAAGCCGCGTGTTGGAACGCGAGACGACAGTCGTGTGACAGCCGTGTGACAGCGTTCGACGGTGACGTGGGCGCCACAGTCCCGGTTCAGCTCCAGACGGCGCGCAGCCGCGCCTCACGGCCGCAGAAGCGGCTGTAGCCCCCATAGCGCACAGGATTCAGGCGGGCGAAGTCTTGATGATAGGCCTCGGCAGGCCAAAAGCGCGCGGCGTCGCGCACCGGCGTGACGAAACGTCGCTCTCCGATGACCGCCGCGGCGGCGGCGCGCGACGCCTCCGCGATCGGCCGCTGGGCCGCCGTGGCGAAGACGGCGGTGGCGTAGGTAGGCCCTTGATCGCAGAACTGCCCGTCGGGATCAGTCGGGTCGATCGTGCGCCAGAAGCGGTCGACCAGCTGGCGGTAGGTGATGCGGGCGGGATCGAAGGTGACCTGAACGGCTTCCAGATGGCCTGTGCCGCCCCGCACGACCTGATCATAGGTCGGGTTGGCCACGCGCCCGCCGGCGAAGCCCGAGACGGCCGACACTACGCCCGGCATGCGCTCGAAGTTGGCTTCCACCGACCAGAAGCAGCCGCCGGCGAAGAGGGCGACCTCCCGTCGACCGCTATCGGGACCCGCTTGGGCCGGGGGCTCGGCTGTCGCGGGTTCGCCCGAGCACGCGGCGAGAACCAGGCTGGCGGCGACCGCGAGGCGGGTTGGGGTAAGGCGGGTGGGACGCGGCATGGAAGAGCTCCGGTCAAAGGACGCCTCAGCTACGTCGGAGGTCTCCGCCCGGATACAAGGCCTAGCTACCGTGCTGCTGCGAACCGTCTTGCGAGTGCTTTTGCGGTGGGTTTGAGGGCTTTGGGTTCGTGGTAGTTGCCGTTGACCTGGGTTCTGGCGATGACGTGGGCTCTGAACCTGTGGAACAGGGCGTCGTCGG